>Ga0316204_10000010_pt1 | contig 890751 bp, 720 predicted proteins | sample 6monrhotite_MG_2_FD_205661 | JGI IMG/M metagenome (GOLD analysis project Ga0316204, IMG submission 205661) | Microbial mat bacterial communities from mineral coupon in-situ incubated in ocean water Damariscotta River, Maine, United States -... | ecosystem: Environmental > Aquatic > Marine >... | reverse complement strand
AGATGCGCTGTCGGTACTCATGCGCCCTTGCATGGGACCAGCAAAGCTGGTCTCTTCCCGATCTCACTTAAACCCGTGTCCACTGAACCGGGGGAAGGTCAGCCTGCACCCATGGAGCCTTGGGTTCCACCGGCCCCTACAGAGGCTTGGTCGAACCTGAGGAGCAGCGGGCAACTGAGGGGGCTGGGGTTGTCACCATTTTCGGGTCAGTTGGCCCTGACCGACCAGATTAGTCAGGGTCGGTGAATCCGAAGGCTTGCTTGTTGCGGAGCATGAAATCGGCGCACGTGACGTCTTCAAGCTCGATGTAGTCGCCGTCCTGGGTGAGAACACGGTTGTCGGCGGCAGTCTGAGCAATCCTTCGGTCCATCTCAGACATGCCGAGGCATGTTCCGAAGCCGCGCTGGGCTGGACGCTTCTGAGAGCGATCTTCCGCGGCCAGGATCTGCATGTTCAGGCTCAGGAAGGAGAACCCTAAGAACACGACGTTCCGCGCCTTCACGATCTCCCTCCGCACTGCGAGCTTGACCGAGTCGTCGGCATCCTCCGTGAACGTCCTGATGCCTTGGGCCCACTCTGTGACAGAGCGTTCGATTGGGTCGAGCCCAAACGCTGGCGAGCGTGTGTAGTCGTCTCTGTTCAGTGGCGCAGCTAGCCCATAGGGATGGATGATTGTTGCGGCCTTGGCAACTCGCTGGGCTTCGGCCATGTCGCGCTTGCCTAGCTTCCAGCAGACCAAGTGGGCCAATGCGTGTTCAATGCAGCGATCGTAGTTGAACACGATGAAGGAGACCCTGCTCAGACGTTGCTCGATCTCGTCACGGTGGCACTGCGCCGTCAGGTTCTGGAAGAGGATTGTGAGCCAAGATCTGCGGGCGTCGGTCTCGATGCGATTGCCGTCAACATGGTCGATCTTTGGGCGAAAGCTCTTGGCCTGCGGCCGGTCACCCTTTGAGACCAGCAGGCAGCTCTTCCTCTCTTGATGGAGGATCTTCCAAGCAATGCACCACTTACCGAGGGCTTGAACGCCGCGGTGGTCAGCATGCGTGTGCATGCAGTCGTCGATTGAGAGCGATGTCGGGAGGGTGTCTAGGAGGATCTCCGGGGCCTCATTCAACTCCTCCTGCGGCAAGGGCTCTCCGCACCAATGCGGGATGTGCGGAAACTGCTGTCCCGACTCCCGCCAGAAGCTCTTCACCATCTCGTGGATGTCATCACGAAGCGCCGCTCCATCCTTGAGTCCGAACTCGCAGCTAGCTCCAGCACCGACAACGAAGGTTGTGTGGTTGGTCGGCGTAACCGGGCGAACAATTGGCATGCGTCAATCCTGCCGGAGCGGCGTCATGAGGCAAGCCCGGAGGGGAGCGGCCAGGTCAGCCTGCGTATCCGAGCTTCCTAACGAAGCTGCAGGGGGGGGCGGCCTTCATTGCCGTCCGGGCGGGCGACCGAGAGTAAACAGGGTCGTAGACACTGGTCGCTGGCATGCGTCTGCGCGGCCCCGGATTCCAGGAGGGACGCTATGAGGGACCATTTTCTGGGTGCCTCATGGGTCCTTTAGGTCACCGGGGGTGCCCAGGGGCTGCGTGCAGCCTTGGCCCTCATCGCTGCGAACCCTTGCCTGAGAGGGCTCTAGGAGTCTCTAGGAAGAAAAAGATGACCTGGGGCGAATCAGGTGCAAATGGTGCCGGAGGCGGGACTTGAACCCGTAGAGCGCCCTTTTCGTGGGGCTCCCAGGGAATCATGGAGACAGACAGAACACACTGCGCCGACAGGTATTTGTGTGCATTTGCCTAGGCTGCTTTCGTAACACTGCGAGCACCGGTGGGATGCGTGTTCTCAGCATATTTGGTCCCTTATTTGGTCCCCCAAATCGATCCCGCCTCCGTGACCAGTCACGCCGTGGCGGCGCTGCGCGACACGGCGGCCAGACCCGGCACGTCGGCGGCCTCGGCGGGGATCTCGTTGATGAACGGACTCAGTTTCGCGGCATCGCGCTTCCGGTAGTGGCGACGTGTGACGCTCGTTGATTCGTGGCGCAGCAGTTCGCCGACGATCGAGTCAGGCACTGCCTCGCTGAGCGCGTTGGCGAGGCTGGTGCGCATCGCATGTAGGTCGAGGAGCTTGTCCGGCTCGTGCTCGATCTCGGCCCAGGCGCAGTCATCGCGGAACCGCTCAGCAACGTGCTCGGGCAACCCGGGGAACTGACCTTGTTCAGGTTCCTCGGTAACCACGAGGTCGCCGTCGCGGGCTGGGCGGCCCAGCTCGACGCTGCGAACTTTACGCCACTGCTTGAGCAAGCCGCGCAAGCCATCGTGCAACGGGATGCACTGCGGCACCTTGGACTTCGTCCATAGCGCAGGAACCTCGATCAGGTCGGCCTCGACCCAACCCCAACGCATGTTCTCGACCTCCTGGCGGCGCATCCCGGCCAGGAAGCCGAGCAGCATCGCCATCGCCCTCTGCTTGGCGGAACGCAGGTGCTTCTCTTTGTTCGCCGGTCGTGCGTTGCCTTGCAGCGTGCGCTGAATCGCTGCACGAGCAGCGTCGCGCACCTGTTCCCAGGTCAGCACCTGCCGCTCCTTTGTGGCGCCTTTGGCATCCAGCTTCCGTAGCAGCTTGAACGGGCTGCGCGGGAGTCGCTCGGTGTCTTCGAGCCACGAGCCGAACTGTTTCAGCGCAGCCATGTAGTCATTGCGCGTCTTGGGCGCAGCACCGCCGCGTGCCTTGTTAGCTGTGGTGCACCGCTCGTCGATCACCGACCTGTCGCGCAACATCAGGTTGAGGAATCGCGTTGCGCTTTCCAGCGACGCTGCCGCGTTCCGTAGGTCGTCGAGCCCGGTGACCTTCATCCACTCGAACGCCTTGCGTAGCCGGTTGAGGTTCGTCTCGATCTGTTTCTCGGGTCGCTTGCGTTCACGCTGGATGATGCCGCCTCGCAGGTAGTCAGCGAACGTGGCCAGCAACTCTTCGAGTGGCGCCTTCCTGGCGGTCTGGACAGGCTTGACGTAGAGGCCGCGAGCCTTCTCATCATACTCGCGCTTGGCGTCGACGAGGAATGCGTTGGCGTCGCCTCTCGTGCGGAATCCCTTCTTCTTGGCCCACGGGTTCGACTTGTCGCGGTCTTCCCATCGACGGAACTTCACCCAGAACGGGCCGCGACCCGTCGCCGGGTAGATGCCTCCGTTCCACTGTTTGCCGCCGCCGCTCACAGCTCCACCTTTGCGACTGCCGCCGCACGGTCGGTATCAAGGCGGTCGAGGTAGCGGGCCGGTGATGACAGCGACTTCCAGCCGCCGAGCCGCTTCAGTTCGACGACACTGCCGGTGCGAGCGACTTGCGTCGCGGCGGTGTGGCGCAGCCCATGGGGCCGGACAGTGGCGGTTACACCGGCCTCGCTCGATCGGGTGCGAAGCATCTTCCGCACAGCCTCGGTGCTAATCGGAACGAGGGCCTCTGTGGCCCGCTCAGTTCGCACGAATACCGCAGCGTCCTTGGTGTCGGCGTCGCGCAGATCGAGCCACAGGCGCAGCGACGCTGCGGCTCGCGCGCCGATCAGCATGCGTTCCCGTTCGCGCTGCCCCTTGCGGCGGGTATGGACCGCCGGTTCGGCGCCGAGGTCGATGTGGCACACGCGCAGTTGCACGACCTCGTTCACGCGCAGCGCCGAGTTGTGTAGCAGGCGGACGATCGCCGCGTCGCGGGATGCCCGATGATCACCGCCGGCGGCCAGATTGTCGATGTGTTCGAGCAGTGCTGCGACTTCGCTGCGAGCGGGGCCGGTGCGATCTTCTCGCTGTTCGATCCTCGGGCTGACCTTCTCGATGGACCAATCGACGAGGCCGGCAAGGCGTGCGGAGGTGACGGCACCAGCGACGGCGGACAGGTAGCCGCTAATCGTCGAACTGGCTCGACCATCGGATTCGAGCTGTGCACGCCAACCGAGCGCGAGTTGTCGAGAGCCGACGCGGCCTGCGGCAACAAGCAGGCGCAGCACGTCGGCTGGTTCTTGGTCAGCACCGGTTGCCCAATTCCCGAACTGGCGCAGTGCGCGGGCGTATCGGCGACGTGATCCAGGCAGTAGGCGCTCAAGCCATTCGCGGACAACGTCGGCGGGGGAGGTGGCGAGAGAGGCCACTGCGGCCGGGGTGAGTTCGCTCGGAAGCGCAGGCGCGACGTTGCGCGCAGCGGTCGCTACGGGGATCGTGTCTTTCACGGATCGGCTCCTGATGAATGCAGGTGTTGGTTCGAGGTCGGCGTGGTGTTGGCGCACCGCGTCGACTGCTTCATCTTGCTGGAAGAATCTGGGCCATGCAACGCGGTTGCGGAAAAACCAGCAAACTCGCTGGGTAGAGTGCCAGGCCAGTTTCCGGCTTCCTGACCAGGAGCCAGTGTGTCGAAGCGAATATTCTATCGAATATTCTAGGCTTGCTTGGGCAACGGCGACTGCTACGCTACACCGCCATGGCTACTGTCAATGAAGTCGTGGCGCACGATGCGCTCGTTCCCTACTTCGCACTGATCCGACGATCCGTCGAATCCGCGGTTACAAGCGCCGCCGACAAGCAATCGCCGTCGTGGACTCGCACTCTTCGTGCAACCCACATCTGGCATGAGGCCGTCTACCAGTTCACACGACTGACTCGGGACGACGACCAAGTGGTCCGCGTCGACCAAGACAACACTGTCTTGTTCGACATCGGCGAGCTGTTGACCCTGCGCTTCAAGAAGCTTGGCGCCGACGGCCGCATTAGCAGGACGCACACCACCGGATCAAACAGGTTCTTCAACCAACCCTTGCTGTTCCCAGATCTGGCCAGCAGCGTGAACCTAACCGTGGTCTACAGTCTCGATGAGACTGAGACGCAAGTCACATCGATTGCGATCGCGCAGATCGGCAAGTGGGATCGAGTCCAGACCAAGTGGGAGTTGCCAGAAGAGGCCATCCCCGCGATGTCCGCTGCGCAAGGACCGCAGGAAACGCTTGATGCAGTCGCCGAAGGTGACGATCTTGCCGTCGACGCTGAAGATGCTGGCGTCGCGGTTAAGGCGGACCGAAACACTGGTGCCGCCGAAAACCAGTAGTAGCCCAGACTATCTCTCGCGCCCCCTCTCCACCTCCGCGCCATGCCGTCCCCGTTTATCCACCACTCTGTGCGTTTCGCCCGCACTGCTCGTGGCCTGTCTCAGCAGCAGCTAAGCAGTGAATCTGGCATCCCCCAAGGTCGACTCTCGAAGATCGAGACCGGGAAAGCCCCACTGTCCGAAGGGGATGTCGAGAAGCTCTCAACGTGCCTCGACTTCCCATCCGAGTTCTTCCGGCGCGACATCCAGTGGAGATCGTCAGTGTCTGACGTCTTTCACCGCAAGAGGGTGGCGTCCGGAGTTAAGACCGTCGAGCGGATTCACGTGCTCTTGAGCCTGATGAGTCATCGTGTTGGTCGACTTCTCGAAGCGATCGACGTGCAGCCGAAACGAAAGATGACGACCTTGGACCCCGACAACTTCGACGATGACGTTGAAGAGATTGCTCGCGAAGTCCGCCGCGCGTGGTCAATTCCATCGGGCCCAATCACCAACCTTACGAAGTTGGTCGAATCGGCTGGCATCTTTGTGTTCCGAGTTGATCTCGACACTCCGCACGTGTCCGGCGTCAGCCAGTGGGCGGACGGGGTCGCTCCAATCATCTTCATCAATGCGTCTGTTCCTGCAGACCGCTATCGGTTCACACTGGCTCATGAGCTTGGCCACCTCTTCATGCACGCGGGGAACTTCCGCGAGAGTGGTCTGATCGAAACCGAGGCTGACAGGTTTGCCGCTGAGCTGTTGATGCCAAAGGATGAGATCCTTCCAGACCTGACGGGTCGCCTGACACTCGATCGCGCCGCAGCACTAAAGCCATACTGGCGAGCGTCGATGGGGGCGTTGATCAAGCGCGCACACGACACCGGTTGCATCGCGACCAGCCAACACCGCAACCTGCGAATCCAGATGAGCAAGCGGGGGTGGCACAAGGTCGAGCCGACGAGCATCGACCAAGAACATCCGCGGCTGGCCAGGCGTGTCCTGCAGGCGTATCTGGGATCGGGCATCGAGCTGGATGCGGCGATGGTTGAGCTTGTCTCGTTTCCCGGAGACTGGCGGTTCTGGTTCAATCAGAACGATGGCGAGCTGCGGGTTGTTAGCTAGCCGGAACCGAACCTGAACAAGACCGGCCACGCCCGATTGAGGCCGCACATCGGCAGCAGGCTCGGCCACGGCGCGCCGGTGAGCGAGACTACGTCAGGTTCTTCGCGTCGAAGCGGCGCGGCCGATGCTGGATCGCATCGGTCAAGAAGACGTTCAGCTTGCCCGTCGTTGCACCGGTGCATGTGATCGCAAACCAAACCTTGCCCCACCGGTCTTCGCTGCCACCCGACAGGCCAGCGCCCGGCGTCCAGTCCTGCGGAAAGAAGTCTGGGCCGTGAGGATTGATTGGCAGGTAGTGCTTGGCACCGGCATCGACGTGGTCCGACGCCACCAAGAGCTGCTGCTGTTGCGGCACCTTGGTGTCGACCGCGGTCAATGCGGCGATTGATGGCGTCACCGACTGCTTGCTGTTGAGCGCGTAGATGGTGCAGTTGGCGTCACACGATTCGGTGAACTCAACGCAAAGGAACTGCGTGCGACCGCCGGTCTCGATGGCATCGATCTGGAAGTGATTCGGCGAGATGTGGCCGCTACCGAAGCTGCCGCCAAGTGCGGATGGCGACGCGAGCGACAGGTCTTTCGCGATGATTGTGAGATCGTCTTGGATCATGAGTCTTGCCCTCTGGGGGCCTCGTTCTGTTGTGGTGAAGTTAGGAAGCCGCGAGCAGCGAAATGCTGCGCCGTTGGCTGGTGTGGAACACGAAACGCAATGCAGCGGCGAGTGCGGATGCACTGTCGGCTGCCTTGCGTGCGTGGATGCTGTCTTCGACTAGTTGCCAGAGCGCATGCTTGCGCCGATCCGCCTCGTCGAGTTGTGCAGTGAAGCTGTCGCTAACGCTGCGCGGTCGCGGCGTCGTGTGATGACGCAGGAACGGTCCAGCCTCTGCGCGGTAACGGGCTGCGCGCTGTTCGAGCTGTTCGGCGGCTCGAAGAGGATGCCGCACCCTGTTCGGTTGATGTCGTTCCGCAAGCGATGCACTCGACGGGAACGCAGACCACCAGTGCACGACCTTCTCAGCGATCTGAAGGTCGACTGTGTCGTGCTGTGCCGCGACAGAGGCGGCGGCTACTGCTAGCACCGGTGCTACGGCGAGCGGGTTCATCGATCACTTCGCTTGCCGAACTGGGCGAGCGCTGTGAGAACTGCTCGGTGGTTGCCGAGCCCGGTGGTCAGCAAGAGCTTGCCGAGTTCTTTGCCACCCTCAATCGAATCGAGCGCACTGCGAACATCGGATACGATGGCGTCAAGGCCTTGGCCAAAGTGCTGGCGCGACTCCTGACTCCACTGCTTCTGAGTTGCGGTGATCGCAGCCTGCTGACGTTCCGCGACCTTCGGCATCATCTTGTCGAAGAACTTCTGAGCCTGCTTGCCGTCCATCCCAACCTCGGCGGCAGTCGTGTTGTAGTCGTTCGCAAAGTCGTCTGTGACGACGTGGTCGCCGCGATCGATCTGCACCGGCCTTGATGGTTGCTGCTGCTGCTGGTCACGATCATCGCCGTCGGCCTGGTTGTCGCCGAACAGGACGTCGGCTGCTTCGTCGCTGAGCAGGTCGAGTTCTTCGTTGCCCTGGCGCTGCGGTGCTGGGCGCGGCTTTGGTTGCGGCTGCTGGTCGCCGGGAGCCATGTCGCCGCGGTCTACGTCGACGGTGCCGAACAGATGCTCGGCGACCGCATCGTGGTCGAGAACAGGTTCTTGCTGGTCGCTCGATCGGTTGGGGGCGGGATTGGGGTTGCTGTCACCGAACAGCGTGTCGCCGGCTGTGGACGGGTCAAAGTTGAAGTCGGTCATGGGCTGAGTTGGGTTGGAGGTTGAGTGGGTGTCATGCCTGCAGGTCGGAGCCAGGCGCGGACAGGTGTGGCAAGCTCATAGGGTCGATGCGGTTGGCTTCCGCATCGAGCTTCGCGGCCTGCTGTCGTAGGTCGCGTGCGCGTGCGCGCAGTTCGGTGGCCTGCCGATTGCGTTCGATCTCGGCGCGACTTGGTCCGCCTGCTGCGATGCGTTCGCGCTCCTTTCGTCGCTCGGCGCGCTCACGCTGTTCACGGGCGCTGAGCATCTTGTGCGTAGTGTTCGGGTCCTGGTTCATCGTTAGTCGTCCTTCTAGTCGAGTAGCGTGCTGTTGGCGGGTGGTTGCTTGATGCGCGGACCATCTCCTGCGGGATAGACGCGGGTCGGTGCGGGCGGGCCTTTGTCTGCCTTGCGTTCACGCGTCTCGCGGGCCTTGTGTGCGATGCGCTTCTTGCGTCGAGCGATGACCTCGTCATCACTGAGTTCAGCCGCACTACCCGGCGTCTTGCGTTGGCGATGGGGTGCGCTCGGCGTAGGTGGCTCAAGGCTGCTGTCGTCGTCGTCGTTGTCGTCGAGCAATTGGAACTCGGCGTCCTTCACCGTTCCGGAACCGAGTAAGCCAGGCGCGGATTCGCCGTCGAGGTTTGGAACACCGGTGAGCACCGTGATGTGTGATGGCGCTTGCACGCCGACTGCATCTAGTCGCTCGAGCAAGAGCTTGCGCGCTGCGTGATCGCCGTTCATCGCGTCCTCGTAGAGGCCGAGAATCACCTGACCGTGCGCGCTCTCCATGTCGAAGCCTTGTTCGTGTAGAGACGTGACACCAGCAGCCATGTTGCGCGGTGACCACGCGTTGCCCTTCACGGCCGAACGTTGCTTCGCCGTTAGACGCCGAACCTTCTTGCGAGGTTGCGCCGTCGCGACGGTCGATGCAGATGACTTCTTCGCCGTCTTCTTGCTCGCTTTCTTCGCAGCCATCAGCTCGACAAGCCTCCGTCGTCGAGCCCATTAGTCGGAAGACCGGTGATGGGATCTTCGAGGCCAGTGGCTTCAATCGGTTCGTCGGTTGCGGTTTGGTCTGCGTCGGGGCTGTTCATGATCTCAGCGACGACGGCATCAGGATCAATGGCACCGGGATTGGCCAACTCAGGTGATGGCAGTGTTGCGACGACTTGCGGAGTGGACGGCGCCGGCGCTTCGTTGTGCCCCGGGGGTTGAGGGAGCGGTTGCGTCGGCTTCGATTGCGTCGGCGCTGGTTGCTCATCGCGCGGGATGACGGGCACCATGTTGCCTTGGCGGTCGCGCTTCATCAGTGGCGGCTGTTCGCCGGCGAAGGCACGAAGGTCGAGCTGCTTGACGGGTTGCGGTTGCAACGTCGGCGGCGGTGGCATGCGCTTCTGTGCATTGGGCACCGGGGTCCTGTGCCGCGACGGTTCGTAGCTTGTCGACACATCGGGCGCATAGACCTTGTCGACGTTCGGCGCGTGATGCGGTGCCCTGCCGAGGTTCTCGTAGTCGGCGTCGACGTCCTCGTCGGGGTGTTCGACGACGAGCGCTTCGTAACCGAGTTCTGCGTGCACCGGGCGCAGGTCTCCGCCCAGGTAGTCGAGGTCCATCTCGCCAACAGCCTTGTCGCCGTCGTAGGTGGTCGCGCTGGCTGGGTCGGGACCAACGACGAAGAATACTTCGCCGCGCCGACGCTTCTTGTCGATGACCTGCGTATCGCCGGTGGCAATGACCTTGCGCGGTTGTGTGACGGTGTCGATCGCCGCGGGCAAGAGATGGCTCGGACAGTCGTGGTCTTCGATCAGTTCGCGTGCAACCGTGGCGGCATCCGTCATCGCCTGCTCGGCATGCTCACGCGTGATGTTCATCGCGGACTCGGCCGTGCGAACATCGTTCTCCAGCTTCTCGATCTGCTCCTTGAGCTTCTCGATGCGAGCGGTGTTGCGTTCGTTGAGGATGCGATGCTCTTCCGTCTTGATGGCAACCGCACTGGCGTTGTAGGTCGCGAGTCGGCCAGCGACGCGACGACACTTCGTGATGAGCGCCTGCGTGGTGGCGATGTCGATACCAAGGATCTTCATCGCGTCGAGCAGCTTTTTCTTGGTCAAGTGCGGATCGCTATCCGCGTCCGCTGTCTCGGTTCCGACGTATCCCCACAGGGCTTGTTGCGCTTGTGAGAGGCGTTCGGCTTCGTTCCGTCGGGTGTCCTTGATGGTGTCTAGTTGGATACGCATTGGTTGTTCGAGTCGTGGTTGTTGCGTGGCGTGTGTCAGATCAGGTTGCGGTCGGCTTGCCAGTTCGGGCCAAGCGCGGGGTTGAGTCGTTCGGGGCTGAGGAGCCGGCCGGCGAACTCTTCGATGTCGATTCCGGCATCGGTAAGCACCGACTCAAGCCATGACCATTCGGCGTCCGTTAGCAAGTCACCGGCCACGATGGATAGCCGTCCGGAGTCGCGGTCGACGATCGCGTCGAAGGCGGCGTCGCTCATCTCGAAGCTCAGCAAGCCGAGACGGGCGGTGATCAGGTCGGCGAGTGGCGCGACGTCGATCTTGAGTTTGCGCGGGAAGCGGCCACCGCTGCGCACCGTCAGCGCGTAGATCAGGCTCGACGCCTCGGGTCGGTCACCGGTCAGCATCCCGCGCAGTAGGCCGATCTCGCCGGCGGTAAGCACAGACCTGAGTTCGAGTTCGACTCGAAGCGAAAGGCGACCGTTTAGCAGATCGGCCAGCGCCCGTTCGTCGGCATGCTCGTAGAGCTTCGCGAGGACCAGCTCCCAGTGGGCAGCGCGATCGATGCCGAGTTGCTCTCGCTCGTGTTCGTGTAGAGCGGCAGAGGCGCGTTGCCATTCTTCGTTGTGGCGTGTGCTGATTACGGTGGGCCTAGGTGCGTGTGATCCCATGGCCACCCATCCTGACGCCGGGTGAGAAGAACGCAACCCCCTGCAGGGCAAGGGGTAAGGATCTGCTTGGGTCGGTCCGGGTCTGGTCAGCCTCTAGGCCCGCGTATGCTCGCTGGCCCTCGGAGTTTGCATCCAAGCGTGCTCATCAACCCGAGGCAGATAGGCTCTTCAACATGACCGAAGAAGGCGACGAAGACGGTGGGTTCACCTTGGACCCGACGATCAAGCATTGGGCCGGCCTGGCGTTGGCCTTTGTCGCGTTCGTGTGGCTGATCTACTACCGGATTGCGACCGACAACCTGCCGCTCGAACAACGCGGTGACCTATTCGGATCCCTCAATGCGCTGTTCTCCGGGCTGGCGTTTACCGGTGTCATAATCACGATCATGATGCAGTCGCGAGAGCTGGCGCTGCAGCGGCGTGAATTGAAGCAGAGTGTCAAAGCTCAGCGCGATCAGGCGGCCGCAACGGCACGACTGCACGAGCAAGCCGAGGAGCGAACAAAGCAGGAGCACGCCTTGCGCGTGCTCAGTGCCCACCAAGACTGGCTGTCTGCGAACCGCAAGGCGTGGCAAGCGGTCACTCACTACCTGACCTATAAGGAGGAGACGAAGAAGGGCTTTATCACGCGAACGGTTGTCGATGCGAAACGTCATCTGAACCCGACCGAGGACCATGCGCTCCATGCGTGGAGGGACGCAACCGAATCGGAGATTCGGCATTGGCTCCGTCAAGCTGAGGAAGACATCATTGCGGTTGATACTTCAGCAGACGCCGTAGAAGTGCTGGATCCGCACCGACTGCCCGACGTGAATTGGCAACGACTCATCGAGAACGGACTCAAGGGCCAATGTGGGGACGAGTTCAAGAAGCGCACCGGTGCGTTCGAGCAGGCTGCGAAACGGCTGGGGCGGCTCTTCCCAACGCTGCCCGATTAGGCAGTCGCTCCCGGTCACTGGTAACGGTGGCGTTCGTGCGGGCCCAGATTGTTGTGGGGCCGATGCGGGTGGTCTACCACGGGGGGAACAGACTGAGGAGCGGGCGAAGAAGAGTTCCGAACCAAGGCCATGTATTCATGGCCGCAACGACCGCGATAGCAAACGCGGCCGTCGCAAGACAGATCTTGATGAGTAGCCCCCAGTGCGGGAACGGATTGCCACGGAACGGCCATCGTGTGACCTTCTCCTGTTTCGGGGGCAGGCCGTAGGCCCGCCGCAGTTCCTCATTGGACAGGCGTCGCAGCCCTCCAGGTTCCCGGTTGGCCTCATACTCCTCGGCCTTCTGCCAGAGGTCCTCGATGGCTTCGGCATCAGTCACGCCGAAGCTGCGGCACTGGGCTTCGAACAATTCGCGGTCGCTCACAGGGGGCCCTTGCGGCGCATCTGGCGGCGGATCAACTGGATTGCTAACAGCATCGCCCAGACAGCCATTCCTGCGCAGATGAGCGCCGATCCTAGAATGGGACCAGCTTCACTTGGGCGAGCAGGCAGAACGCCGTCGCCCCAATACGTCGTGTGGAAGCCCACATAGCTAATGAGCGCGAAGAGTCCGAGCACTCCTGCAGCAAGAAGGTGGATGGCGATTCCCAATTCGTTCCAAACGGGTCGGTAGGGCTTTCGATGATCGATCCAGAGACCTCGCATTTGTGACTTTGGCTCTGGTGGCGTGGGCAGTCCTGGGCTTTCCATGGCTTGGCTCGCGGAGTCAGTTTGGCCGCTTCGGCATTAGTATTCTGAATAGCAGGTTATCGGCTGGCTTGGACGCTTCAAGGCGTGTCGGGCGAGCAACTGAACGTGGCCTTTGGGGTCGTGCTACGCAGGCTGCGTGAGGCTCGGGGTCTGTCTCAAGAGGAGTTGGCCCACGACGCACAGACTGGCCAGCCCTACATCAGCTTGCTCGAAGCTGGCAAGCACTCGCCTAGCTTGGCCACGATGGACCTCGTTGCCGACGCCCTGGGCGTTGCGCTCGTGGACCTCATCGAGGCGGTCGAGAAGGAACGACGGAGTCGATAGCTCGGATGGGTATCGAGCTGGCCCGAGTCGCAGGCATGTCGTATCGCAGCCGACGGGGGAGTCGTCCGCTGTGGGCGCGTAGACGCTTCGCCGCCTTGGCCGATGCGCCGATTCGGTTGTGGAAATGATCGGTATCGCAACCGGCGGGGGAGTCGTGCGAGGTGCTGGAGTGGACGCGAGCGGACAGATGCGACGCTTGTCGCGATTGGCGCTGCGCAGTGGCTCGATCGAGGTGCACCGGTGGTGGTCGCGGCGTTCGTTTCGGGCGACGCGCCGGGACTGCTAAGTGGACGCGAGCCGACTGAAGTAACGTGCTCGACCGAGGTTCACCGGGTGTGATCGTAGAGCCGATTCGCAATTCAGCTCTGATTCGAACAAATCGGCTGTAAGTCGTTGTCGCACAGGTGGTCAGGCGGTCCAAGCCGTCCGACTCGGATTGCTGCCAAAAATGCCGAGCGGTGTGCGTAGGAGCGCAACTCAGTGGTGCTGGGTCTGAGTCTATTAGCACCGGCTTGGATCAGGACTCGGACAGCGCTCATAAACATCGGACGCAAAGCTATTTACCCAGTCCAAGCTGCATTCTGACTCCATTCGGATCGGTCTCCTCGACGTGCCGTCGGCGGAGGCGTAGCCGACGCCACGGGACTGTGGTCCGAGTATCCGAGTCGTATTGCGTTCCTATAGGAAAGGCTCGGACACTCGGACCAGCCGTTTCAGCGCCTCACGAACTGGAGGAAACGGCGGTTCTTCGGACCGGTCTTGAGCACAAGCGCGCCCTCCTTGGTCAGTGCTTTCTCCGCTCTCCGCCACGTGGTCGATCCGGGGCTCTGCTGATCGCAGCCCACCGATTGCAGCGCTGCGGCGAGACGCTCTTTACCTGCAAGCCTCTGCTCATCAGTCAGCGTTTGCTTCTGGCTCCACAACTGGTCGACGAGGTGCATGAGGGGCGTGTGCCCGTCTTCGCCGCTGTGCGCCTTGAGTAAGGCCACCTGGCACGCTTCGAACAGCTCATCCTTCTCTCGCTCCTTGTCCGCCTGCGTCGTCGCGCTCTTCCCCCTGTGATACAAGGCCGGCACGGGCACCCGTCGGTAACTCTGCATCGCGCCGAAGCCGCCGATGATCTCTTCGACCACCGGCTCGAAGCACAGCAGGCTGCTGGTGTCGTCTGGTGCGATCCGCTCGGCAGCCTTCTGCAGCCGCTCAGGGACTTCGTTGACGAGCTTCTTCTGGACGAGGTGGAACGAGTTGCGATTCTCACGCACCACCAACAATCGGTCGTCGTCCTCCGCCTCCTCGCAGCGGACGGCAAGCACGTTTGCATCCGTTGCGCCCCGCCACGCTTGGCTGCCAAGGATCCACCCCAGGCTTGGCCGCGTCCCTCTGCGCCGCTGGTCCGCCTGCTTGTTGCTATGGAGGACGTTCAGCAACGCCACGTTTCCGCCGATCGCGATATGCCGTTTGGCGACCTTCAGCTTCTCCGTCACCTCGGCTTGATCGCTGGTGTCCTTCTCCCAGTTCGGCACCCAGGCGTGGATCACGTCGAGCACCACGATGTCCGCGTGGAACCGCCGTGCGACGTGGGCGATGGCGTCGCATTGCGCCTCCCAGGAGCGCGTCTCCGGCCAGATCGCCTCGTTGACGAAGCGGAACCGCTCGCCAACCTTTGGGTCATCAGGGTGGCTCAGCGCCAGTGTAATCGAGTCCGTCATTGGACTGTTCTCACTGAAGTAGAGCACCTGCAGCGGCCTCTCAGGCTTGCCGAACCCTTGGAACTCTTTCGGGTCGTCGCGACACAGACCGCATAGGATGGAGATCAGGAACGTGGTCTTGCCCGCCTTCGGTCCTCCGACGAAATTGGTCAACGTCTTGCGCACGGCGAACCCCGGCACGAGGGCGTCGTCCACCTCACTCGACTTGCCACGGATCAGGTCGTCGATCACACGCTCGGTGTCGACGAACAGCCTCTTGCTATTGAACAGGCTGTCGATCGCAGCCAGTGCCTTGTCGGCGTCTGCTTTGGCATTCGTGGCGTCTGACACACCATCCCCGTCGCGACTCTTGGCCTTCTGCTGCTTGATGGACGCGTCGACCTGGGCCTGCACCTCGTCATTGTCTTCGATGTCGTCGAACACATGCTCGGTGCATCGCGTGGCATTGGTCTTGCCCCAGACGCGCAACGCATCTTCGACGACTCGGTCTTCGCGCGCATACCGATCGGGATCGAGGCTGTTCTCGATGAGCCCCCTGCCCCAAGCGGTGTGGTCGAGCAGGAAGTCTATCGCCGCCCGACCGTGTCCATTAGCTGCGTCGATGACGCGCCTCAATAAGTCGAAGTAGGCTTCGCTGGCTGTTGGGTGCTCTTTACCCTTGCCGTTCTTGGCTTCTTCCCACTTGCCATCGACAAGCAGGCGCCCTTGCGGATCGAGCCTCAGCGTAGCTTTGATTACTTCAGGGCTGGGTGGCTCGCCGCGGCCTTCTGGCAATTCTTCCAGCTCGGCGCTGGCGACCTCCACTGCCCACTCATACGAGAAACCAAACTGCTCGACGACCGGCTTGAGAGAGTCGATCACTTCCACGTTCACGCTTGTCGTCTCGACGTGGTTGCCGGTCATCGTGACGAAGCCGCCGCCCGGGTTGACCCCGAACAGTTGGCACTCAACGGTCTTCTTGCAGCCCGGCACAGCCGCGTGGCCGACGGGCAGCTTTGACTTGATCCGCTCCGGCAACTCCCTCACGAGTAGGAACTGACGCAGGCCGAAACCGCTGGGGCTGACCTCTGTATAGCTTGACTCGAACTGCAGGACCGCTGCTTCGGCCCATGGGCTGATCTTGTCAGTCTGTGGGTCGCGGCAGTTGTCGTAGTCCAGCGCGACGAGGTAGCCCTCTTCGCCAGTCCAGTGCTCCACCGGCACGCGGCCGCCGGTGATGAACCCGACGCCGCCCTTCTTGCTGAGCGGGGTGTCGGCCACATCGCTGAACGGCAGACGCGCGTCGGAGTCCATTGTGCTGCAGTCGGGCCTCTTGGTTAGGTCGCCCGCTCGGTTCTTGGCCAGCGTCCAACGACACCACCGGGGCTGTTGCTTGAGCAGATCCGGAAGCTGTTCTAGACTCGCTTTCGCGTGTGTCCCGCTTCCTGCGGCGCGGCTTTCGGTCGTGTCGTGGGAGGTGTGATTCTTCTGTTCGCTGACCCGGCCTGGTTGTTCGGGTGGGGGTTCGGAAAGCATGAAAGAGGCCCTCCTTGGGGCCAGACGATCGTGTGTTCCTTTGGCAGGGCCGCGTGCACAGTTGCAATCAGCACTGCGCACGCGGTTCGACCTTTGGATCACTGGTAGACGTGGAAAGGCGATGAGCACGGAAGTCCGACCCCCGGTGCTCTTCGAGAGTGGCTGTGGTGGCTTCGCGCCACTGCAGCTACTCAATCCAGCAAGTCGTTGCTGGTGGTCGTCTCGTGGCTTTGGCTAGCGACGACGTGGAACTCGAAGCGGTTGCCGACGACGCGGCCCTTGACCGCGCCGGCGTTCTCGCACCGCATCAACGCAGCGCGCAGGTCGCGCTGCTCGCACTTGCTCCGCGCGTTGAGTTCGCGCTCGGTGGAGCCGGGCCGCTTCTTGATTAGGCCGATGAGCTGTTCGTCCTTCACGACGCCACCTTCTCGGTCGCTCCGCCGCCGCCGCTCAGGATCAACTGCTCGACCTCGACCACGCGGTAGCGCGGGCAGTCGCTGGTGATCGACACCGGGTTCAGCACACCGCGCTGAACTAGGCGATGCAGCGTCGACCGGCTGATCGAAAGCAACTCCATCACGTCGGTGCGCGTGATGAGTTGAAGGGGGTTTGATTGGGGTGGGGGATTCTTGCGGGTAGGCTTGGTCGCGGACATCACGGCTCCGGTCGTGGGGTTCAGCCCTCGGTGCTGGTCGGCCTCTAAACTGAGCCAGCGTCGGGGGTGCTTAATGCTGCGGTGCACTGCGCGCCGCACGCGACCCACCCGTATCCCGTGGGGCCCTGCAGTGCCAGCACATTGCGTTAGGTGTGTAGCGTAACCCATGCCGCAGACACGGGTTGCGTCTGGTTGAGTCAGGCCGCGTCTGGTCGAGTCGGTTCAGGCTCGTCTGATGTCCTTGAGCTGCGGGACGTTAAGAACCGTCTCTGCCGCCCCGGGACAAGAGTCGACGACATGTCGCTTCAGAGCCCCGCCCCAGGGGCCGAGAGATTCTCTGCGAGCCTCCGAGTTTTTGCCCTGCGCAGCCCCTAAGCCCTCTCTCGGTGCCCACCGTGGTCCGGCTCCGAGCTGCCTGTATTTGGTCCCTTAAATGGTCCCTTTCGGCTGCAAGCTAACGTAAGTAGCTGCAAATAAATGTGCCGGAGGCGGGACTTGAACCCGCACGCCTTGCGGCGCTTGATTTTGAATCAAGTGCGTCTGCCGATTCCGCCACTCCGGCACGAGGGGGCGGCGCAGACTAGGGGGCTTTTGCGTCCGGATCAACAGGCGACGGCACAACATCTTGCAGGCGATGCAGGCCGGCTGTCTTGGTCAGCACGATGCCAACACGTTCGGCGGCCTCGAGTACGAGCCGGGCTTCGCCGAGGTCGCTGCCGAGACGATTGCTGAGCGCGAACAGCAGTGCGTCCGTCGTCACCGTGGCGTCTGGGCCGCCGAGGGACTCGAACAGTTTGGCGAACAGGTGCGGGCCGGTGTTGACCGGGGCATCGGTTTGCTTGCGGGTGCGCGCGTCGTTGCCGCTGTCACCGTTGCAGCACGGTTCGATGTTGGTGTTGCAGGTCAGGCACTGGCCGTGACCATGAACGTGCACCACGCCGCGCATGGAGCCGCACCACGGACAGGGAGTCGGGGCGGCGGGTGGCATGGCATGAGGGCCTGTTCGCCTAGGCCATCGTGACGACGAGGTCTTCGTCGACTTCACTCTGCAGCAGGTTCTGGATCGCCATCAACGTGCCCGCCGTGCTGCTCGGGCAGCTGCCGCAGGCACCTTCGTAGCGGATCATCAGCGACTTGCCGTCGAGACCGAGAACCTGCAGGCCACCGCCGTCACCGGCGAGGGCCGGGCGGACGCGGTCGTCGAGCAACGAGTTGATCTTGGCGAGAACTTCCGGGTCGCCGCCGGCCGGGATCGACGCGAGCGGATCTTCGCTCGGTGTCGCTTCCTTGGCGTCGACCGGGTCGGCCGGGATGTGGCTCTCGAGCAGCTTCGTGCACTGCTCGGCAACCGCGCGCCAGTCGGCCTCGGCCGTCATGCTGACGGTGACGAAGTTGTCGCAGAAGAACAGCGTCTCGACCCCCGGGATCGCGAACATGCCCTGGGCGAGCACATCGTCCTGGGCTTGCTCAGGTTTGGCGTACGCCTTCGTCTTTCCTGGTTGGGCCATGGGCTGGTCCATCAGGAACTTGAACGCGTTGGGATTCGGGGTGGGCTGGATGCTCGAGACCTTCATTGCGCAAACAGGATAGCAGGAACGGGAGGCAAAGCCCCATATGGTCCGGATCCGGTGTTCGGCAAGGGGCTCAACGCAGCAGTTCTTTGCTGTTGCCGGCGGGTCCCGTGGTCAGGCGGACCGGCTTGTAGATGCCGCCAGCACCGGCGTGATCGACGACTCGGAGCACCAGCGTATTGCGTTCGCCCGGCTTCAGGCGCTGCTGAAGTTCGGCGACTTGTTGCTGCAGCCAGATGGTCGTCTTGGTGGCCTCATCGCCGAAGACCCCGATCAGCTCGCCGTTGAGCCAGAGGTGGAAGCTGTCGTCGACGCCGTCGAGCACGCAGCGGGCGTCGATGCCGCGCCAGTCCGCCGGGATGTCGAGGTCGATCCGGTACCAGCCGACGCCGGTGAAGTGCTTGAGGTCCTCGCCTTGGTTCTCCCAGTGCGAACCTGCCTTGAGATCGCGCCAGTCCTTGGTCGTGACGTCGAGCTTTGGATCTTGCCAGTTGTTGGACTGGCCGATGTTGTCCGGGTCCATACGAAAGCGCCACGTCTGCAGATCGATCGTGCGTTCGTGCAGTTTGACTTTGAGGTTCTTGATGGTGGTCGCGGTGAGCGAACGTTTGGGGGCGGGGCCGTTGACCAGGTGATCGCGCATGCAGTCGGCGACGTAGCGGCCAAACGAACCTTGCTCGTCGTCGAGCTTGAGCGACGTTGCGAGCAGGCGGCCCTTGCCGACGTTGGTGTCGAACGCGTGCAGGTGGAAGCGCACGTCGTTGATGTCGTGCGTCTCCCAGAACGCGAGGATCGGGTCGACCTGATCGCGCCACGGCGCCCACGGAATCACTCGGCCGCTCTCGAGGTCGAAGCTGCATGTTTCGATCAGGCACTGTGCGGGGAGCAGTTCGTGGATCGGGTGGGCCGGTGCGAACGGCGCGCCCTTGAGGAACCACATCCCTTCGGTGCGCAGGCTGTGCTTCTGGTCCTTCACTTGGAGGAAGACCTTGGCTCCGGCTTCCATCTTCGTGATCAGGTCCGCTGTCAGAACGGACGCTTCGATCACGTCGTCACGGTTGTCGAACTGGTGGCTAGCCGGGTGATACCACAGCTGCCATTCCGCGTTGGCAAAGTCGTTGTCGGATATACGTGCTCGGACCCGAACGCGTTCAAGCTTGCGGGGTTGGCCGCCGTGCGGCGTGACGCTGACCCGGTTCCATGGACCCACTTCTAAGTGCGTTAGAGTCTTGTCGCCCTCTGCCTGCCTGTCCATCGTTGCCATGAGCTTGCCGGTCACCTCACCCGGACCAACGTGGGAGACGACGACAGACACGGAAGAGCGTTCGCCGGGGCCGATCGTGCGCCGATTACCGTGGTCGAGGCACAGCATCGTGTCGCGGTGCCACTGCCATTCATCGGCGCGCCACTTCGGTCGGTCGAGGTCGTCGAGCAACCCCATGCGCGCCTTCGTGAAGTCGCGAGCGACCGAGACGACGTAACCGGCCTCGGGGATCTGGAGGCGCAACTGCTCGATCTGGAAACGACGGTTGTCGAGACCAAATTGCAGCGCGGTGTCGTTGAGGGATGCAACGAGCTCGCTACCGAACTCGCGCGTCAGCCACGCTTCGGCTTCGCGTTGCGCGTCCCAGCAGCGCGGCCGCCACCAGAGGTCCTGTTCGCCGTGTGCCGCGAGCCATGCTGGCCGATCGACCCAGGTGTCGGCGGCGATGCATTCGCCGAGCAGCAGCGGCTTCTCGCCCTTGTCGGCGATGTGTTGCTTGAAGTGGTCGAGCCGGTCTGGAAACCACGAGTTGTTGCCGTATGGATGCTCGTCCCAGAAATCGGTGATGCGTTGCCAACCGATCCAGCTGCTGTCATCGACGACCAGCGTGTCGGGCACCATCGCCTTGCACGCGCGGAACAGCGTCGTGACGACGTCGAGGTCGGCGCCCTGGCCGGTCTCGCACGTGATGCTGCGGAACGCGACGGAAGGGTGGCTGCGATCGAAGCGATAGAACTCCTTGTACTCGCGTAGCAGTTCCTGTTTGTGCGCCTGGTCCATCTTCGGATGCCAGGTCGGATACTCCTGCCAGACGAGCATGCCGAGTTCATCGCAGAGCTCGTAGAAGCCGCGCGGTGGCACCCAGAGGCAGCACTTGATCGTGTTGAAGCCGAGGCTCTGGAAGTATTCGAGTTGCGGGCGCCAGTAGGCGGGGTCCGACGGGGGTGCGAGTGCCGGTGGCGAGTAGCCCCAGTGCAGGATGCCGCGCATCTGCAGCGGCGAGTCGTTCCACAGGATCTTGGTGCCGTTGGCGGTCAGTTTGCGGCAGCCGAAGCGGTGTTCGAACGTGTCGACCGCCTTGTCCTTGATGAGGACCGTGAGCCGCGCCGTGTAGAGGTTGGGAGAACCTGGACGCCACAGTTTGGCATCCGAGATGGTCAGCGGGTCGTGGAAGCGATCGAGGTCGGTGCGTGTTTGCGTGGCGATAACTTGGTCGCCATCGAGAATCTCGATGCGCAGCGCTTCCGCGCGTCGTCGGGTTTTGACGATGCCGGCGGTGACCGTGACTTCGCCGTCGCCGTTGCCAAATACGAACACGTTGTGCCGATCGATCGTCGGCTGCTCGTTGCAGCACAGTGTGACCGTCTGCCAGATGCCACCGAAGTGCGGTTGCACGATCGGCAGGAACCCTTGCGTGTTGTGGCCGACACGTTCGTCGACCAGGACTTCGAGGCGATCCTTGCCGTCCCACTTGAGGTGGCGCGTCAGGTCGGCGCGGAACGGCGTCCAGCCACCGAGGTGTTCCTTGACCTTCTTGCCGTTGACGAACACGCGGGCGAACGTCGCCACCGCAGCGAACTCGGCGTAGACCTTGTTGGTGCGCTTCTCGGGCAGCGGCAGCGTGCGGCGGTAACGCACGACGCCATCGAACTCGCGGCCCAGCACCGTTTCGAACGGGCCGGGAACGTGGATGGGTTGGTACTCGGTGTCCTTCTCCGCGTCGCGCCGGATCTCCCAGATGCCGTCGAGTGGGATGCGCTGTTGTGCCGAGGCGAGGACGTTGGCGACGAGCAGCGCGAGCGAGGTGAGCGTCAGATAGCGGAGGTTCATGCGATGCCGTAGACGTCGTGCAGCTTGGCCGTCAGGTATTGGATGAAGTGGTCACTGGACAGCGGCGCGCCAGTGGCACGTTCGCAGAGTTCGGCCGGCGAGTAGCGGCGGCCGTGGCAGTGCACCTTGTCGCGCAGCCATTCGCGGAGCGGTGTGAAGTCACCGGTTTGCAGCAGCGAATCGAGGCCGCCGAGTTCTTCCGCGGCTTTGGCGGCGAACTGCGCCGCATACAAGTTGCCCATCGTGTAGGTCGGGAAGTAGCCGAACAGGCCGCACGACCAGTGCACGTCCTGCAGGCAACCGCGGCGATCGTCGGGCACGGTGACGCCGAGGTAGTCCTTGTAGAGTTCGTTCCAGCGCGCCGGCAGGTCCTTGGCGGTGAGGTCGCCGGCAATGAGAGCCTGCTCGATCTCGAACCGGATCATGACGTGCAGGTCGTAGGTTGCTTCGTCGGCTTCGACGCGGATCAAGTCCGGCGCGACGAGGTTGCTCAGGCGATAGACGCTATCGGCGTTCTGGCCAGTGCAGGCATCGCCGAGGTGCTGCTGAGCCTGAGGCCAGCACCAGTCCCAGAACGCACGCGAACGGCCGACGTGGTTCTCCCAGAGGCGCGACTGGCTTTCGTGGATGCCGAGGGATACTGCTTCGGCGAGCGGCGTACCGAAGTGCGCGGCCGGCAGACCCTGTTCGTAGAGACCGTGGCCGCCTTCGTGCATCGTCGAGCCGAGCGCGTCGAGCACGTTGTCGTCGTGAAAGCGCGTCGTCAACCGCACGTCGCCGCCGATGCTCGTGCAGAACGGATGGGCGCTGCAGTCGATGCGGCCGCGCTCGAAGTCGAAGCCCATCTTCTTGACGACGGCCCGCACGAACGCCTCTTGCTTGGGCTGCGCGATCTTCGCCAACTTGAAGGTCTTGTCGGGTGGTGTGCCGCCGGCCAACTGCTCGCGGAGAGCCACGAGACTCTGGCGCAGTGGCCCGAACAACTCCCGCAGCGTGTCGGCACGCAAGCCCGGCTCGTAGAGATCCGCCAGGGCATCCCAGCGCGACTGTCCGTCTTGCTTGAGGCAGTCCGCTTTCTGTTGCTGTAGCGCGACCATCTTCTCGATCCACGGCAAGAACTGCGCGTAGTTCGAGTCCTTGCGGGCGCCTGCCCAGGCCTGTTGCGCGCGACTCTCGGTGGCGGCGAGTTCCGCGACAAGTGTGGTCGGCAGACGCGTCGCACGATCGTAGTCGCGCTGCATCTCGCGCACGGATGCCTGCTGTTCGGCGTCGTCAGCAGACGGCGCCTCCGCGAGCCAATCGCCGATGCGTGCATCTGTTGCTCGTTCGTGGGCGAGCCGGGCAATCAGTTCGAGTTGCTCGGCGCGACGTTCGCCGGCGCCGGCAGGCATATAGGTTTCCTGGTCCCAGGCGAGCAGCGCAGACGTCGCACCAAGCAGTGAGGACTCGCGCGAGAGCGCCACCAACTGCGCGTATGCGCTTGACGAAGAGGCAGACATGGATCGTTAGGCTACGGGGAACGCGGGCCGTCAGCGAGACACGATGTGATGCCCGCCGGAGTCCTTGGCGAGCTGTGCCAGCAGCTTGCTCTTCTGGCCGATGGCGATGGTGTGGATGCGAATGCCGCGGCCGGCATTCCAGCGTGCGACTTCTGCTGCGAGGAACTCATGGTCCACGATCGGACCGGCACTGGGTTGGCCGTCGGTCAGAACGTAGATCGTATCGACATCGCGGTCTGCGAAGGCCGCGGCCAAGGCGTCGTGAACGTTGGTCGGTCCCTTGGCAATCAGCTCCTCGACGAACGTGTCGGCCTGCTTGCGTTGCTTGCGTCCCAACGCGGACAGCTTGGCAAACAGCGGCACGGGTTGGCCAGCGAACGTGATGACGTTCATCTTGGCCTTCTTCGGCAGGGCTTCGAGCACCTTGCGCAGTTGTCGTTTGGCTTCGCTCAAGCGCGTGGCGTTGGCGGTGCCAAACGGCTTGAGCATGCTGCCTGACGTGTCTACGACGAATGCGACACGATCGCTGTGCACCGGGATGTCCCAGTAGCTGACGGTCTTGTTGTCCGCGTTGCGGCCCGGTTTGCCCGCGGTCTTGCTGCGCGGCTGGAACTGGTCGCCTTCCTTGGCCCACCAATTCTGCCATTCCTTGACCGTGAGGAACTGCTGGCCCGTCAGATCACGCAGTGCCGTGCGCACGTCTTCGAGCATGCGTGCCTTCTCCTTCTTCAGCATCGCGAACAACAACGGTGGGGTGCTGCGCATGCGCAAGGCTACGACCAGGTCGATGGCAAGCGAACGAACGGGCCACGCACGGTGGCGCAGGTTTGCCGTCGCTGCGGCCAGCAATGGCGCCTTGTCCGCGACCAGGTCGTTGGTTACCGCATCCGTGAGAGCCTGCAGTGCGGCGGCACGAATGTCAGGCAACTTGTGGCTGGCAAGTGCGAGCAACTGCGTTTGCCACTTCTTATCCGTGCCCAGCAGTTCCTGCAGCGCCGTGATGGCAACGGCACTTGTGCCAGCCTTGGCGGCCCCGAGCAACTCTTGCAGGAGCTTGCTCGCTTCCTGTTTGGCTTCGAGTTGGGCCAACGTGCCTGCTGCAGCTTGCACGACTGCATGCGAACGATTCTTTAGCAACGACCGAAGGGTCGTCAGTACTAGCGGCTGCTGTTCCTGGGGAGCGAAGCGCAGCGCGCGCGCTGCCACTACCTGCATGCGCTCTTCCTTGAACTTGGGGGACTTGTCGCGCAACCAGGCAACGAGGGCGCCGCTGGCGAAGCTCTGCAGCCATTGCGATTGCAGGTGTGTGCCAAACGGTTTGTCGGACCGTGCAGCCGCGAAGAACATCGGCTGGAACTGCTTCGGCTCGAGCTCGACCAAGAACCCGGCGAGCACCGCTGAGTGGCGGTTGCTGTTCGCGTTAGCCGGCAATCGCCGTGCGAGTGACAGGGCCAGATCGGGCGCCTGCTCGTTCTGGCTCATCGCGAGTTGCATGAGGGCAAGGGACGCGAGATACGTGTCCTTGGCGTCGACGAGCTTCACTCGCACCGCGTCAACCTTGGGGTCATCGCGCCGAGCTTCGAGCGCGCGCATGGCGGCATTACGATCCTGCCCCGAGGCCCTCTGCAGTTCCGTCAGAACAGCGTCCCGGGCCGCGTCGCCGTGCTGCAGACGGCTGAGCGAGTAGCAGATGGCGTTGCGCAGTCGTTTGTTGCCAGCGGAGCCGGGCAGCTCCTGAACGAGCCTGGCAACGCCGTCGTCCCCTTGCGTGCGGAGTCCGTTGGCCGCGCTTTCCATCAGCCGCGCGTTGTTTGCAGACATCATCACTGCGTGCAAGGCAGATACCGCACCGTTGCGGCGCTTGCGGCCGAGAGCGTCGACCACGGTGCTGCGATAGCCGGTGGCCTTGGCGCGTTTGAGCTCGGCCAGGAGGATGGTCGTAGCTTGATCTTCACCGAAGCGGCCGAGATCGCGAACTGCGCCATGGCGGTTGCGTTCGGCCTGACTCTTGACGTCCTCGAACTTGACGACTGCCTCCAAGACGTTCTTCGGCCGCTGGGCAAACAGCGGGTTGGCGAGGAGGCAGAGCACGACAACGCAAAGGCGGACGGGCAACATGCCGAGATCCTAGCCGGATTGGCCAACAGCGCGACATTGTGGGCAGCTTGGTCGAACGGCCCCTGTTGGTTACAGTCTGGTGATGGCGCGATCGTGGCAAACCGCTGGACTGCTGCTACTGGGTGGCGCGGGCTGCGTCGGGGTGGGCATGATGTTCGGCTCTGGTTACCCCGTCGAAGCCAAACCACTGTGGCGCGAACCGAGCGGGCCCGCCGTCACCGTCGAGACCACGTTGCCATCGTTCCGCGATCTGGTGCAGCGTGTCGAGTCGTCGGTCGTCAGCGTGCAGGTGACGATGCCGCTGCCCGAAGTCGATCCGGCACCCGAAGTCGATCCGGCCTCGGCTGCGAAGGCCTCGGCTGCGAAGGGCTCGGCTGCCAAGGGTACTGCTGCCGAGGATGTCGGCACGATTGCCGCCGAATCGGCGATGCAGGCCGAGCCGGATACGAAGAGCGGTTCGGGGTTCATCTGCAACGCGGACGGTCTGATCGTGACCAGTCGCCACGTCGTGGTCGGGGCGCAGACGATCGAGGTCTACTTGCCGAACCACGGCGGCTTCCACGCCGACCTCGTCGGTCAGGACCCGGCGACGGACCTTGCGATGTTGCGGTTGGTCAATCCGCCCAAGAACCTGCCGGCGCTGATGATTGGCGACAGCAAGAAGGTCGCGGCCGGCGATTGGATCGTAGCCGTCGGCAATCCCTACGGCTTCTCACGCACGGTGACGGCTGGCCTCGTCAGCTACGTCGGCCGCCACCTGCGGCACAACGACCTCGGCGTCAGTCGCGACTTCTTGCAGATCAGCGCCCAGATCAACCCCGGCAGTTCGGGTTGTCCGGTGTTTGACGTGCAGGGCCACGTCGTCGGCGTATCGACTCAGTTTGCCAGCTCGGCGCAAGGCATCTCGTTTGCCGTGCCGAGTCGCACCGTGAAGTGGGCATTGGAAAAGATGCGCGCCCAGCCGGATGGCACCGTGCGCCGTGGCTACCTCGGGATCGAGTTCGCGCCTCGCGGTGGCGTTACCGAAAACGGGGAGCCGATGCCGGGGGCGGTCATTGTCGAAGTGGTGAAGGGAGATCCTGCCGAGAAGGCGGGGTTGCAGCGGGGGGATGTTGTGCTGGGGGTCAACGGCACACCGATTCTGGCACCAAAAGATCTGCACGAATGCATCGTGTGCAGTGACCCTGGCACCAGCATCGCACTACAACTCTTGCGCGATGATCAGATATGCGATCCGATCGTCGCTGTGCTTGGGGAAGTCGGAAGACGCGATTCGTCGCCAACGACCAACTAAGTGCGCGTTACCTACGGTCCGAGACAGCTAGAGAGTGCGGCGAACCAGGCGCACTCTCGATAGATCCCAATTGACTCCATTGTTTGCGCCCAACGACACGGCTTCGTTCTTCTTACCTGGCATTGTCCACCAGTTCGGCAATCTGCTGCTGACGGTGCAAGGCCAGGCGTTGCATGTCGAGCCGGATGGTGTCGCGCGCATGCAGAAGGCGATCCTCAACGCGGTGCAGCGCGGGAGTTCGAGCCTGCAAGTCGTACGCGCCATGTTGGGCGAACAAACCGGGGCCACCGGATCCGCCCATGACTTGATCACACAACTTGCTGAGCTCGGTCGTGTGCCCGCACGCGAGTGTGGGCTGTCGCTCGAGCTGCGCGGCAAGGAGCCTGCCACGATTGCCTGGGTGGCGTCCGAGTCCTTCGTAATGACGATTGCCGAGGCGCTGCGCCGCTGGATCGGCGCGGTGCGAACGGGCTCGAACGGCGCCGTTACCGTCGAAATGCAGGTGGCCGATGGTGGCCAGGTCGTCGTCTTGCTGGGCTATGAGCCTGGCGAGGGTAGCTTGCCGTTCCCAATGCCTTGTGACAGCGTTGCCGCGGCGTTGTCCGCACACGCCCATGCTGCCGGCGGGACCGCCACAGCGATGGATGCGAGCAAGTCGGGCGCGACCTACGGCATTGAGATACGGTTTGGCACGGACGCGATCGCGCCTGGCTGTCAGGCCTGACGGATCCCCACGAACAAGGTGCGAACCTTGCTGGGATCTTCATCGTCTCTTCGTACGGCTCGATAGTGTTGCCATCGGTTGCTACCTTTCCAGCAGCCGAGCGAGACAATTCAAACAGTGGCGAAGTCCAAAGTTCTGGTCATCGAAGACGAACCCGACATTGTCGAGGTCATTCAGTACAACCTCGAGCGCGAGGGTCACAAGGTCGTAGCCTGCCGCAATGGCGAGCAGGGTCTGAGTCGCATCCGCACCGACAACCCGGATCTGGTCATCCTCGACCTGATGCTGCCCGGGATGGACGGGGTCGAAGTCTGCCGTCAGGTCAAATCCGATCCGATGACGCGCGGCATCCCGATCATCATGCTCACCGCCAAGAGCGAAGAGAGCGATGTCGTTCTCGGCCTCGGTGTCGGTGCTGAAGACTACATCGCCAAGCCGTTCAGCCCGCGTGAGTTGGTCGCGCGTGTGCAAGTGGTGCTGCGACGTGGCAAGCAGACCGAAGAATCGGGCGGCAGTGAGCGTGTCGTGCGCGGCTCGCTCGCTATCGACCTGGGCCGGTTCGAAGCTCGTGCCGCAGATGAGTTGCTCAACCTGACGCCGACGGAGATGCGCTTGTTGCACTTCCTCGCATCGCATCCGGGTCGCGTGTTCCCGCGGGCGCACATCCTTAGCCGTGTGATCGGTGAGGATGCAGTCGTGACCGATCGCAACATCGATGTGCACGTGCGCGCCTTGCGGATCAAACTCGGCGAACACGCTGGTGTGATCGAAACCGTACGCGGTGTTGGCTACCGCTTCGCTGAGGCGAACTAAACGTGCACTCATGACAGAGGCACTCGTTGTTGCCGTGGGGTTGCTCGTCGTCGTCACCATCAAGTGGCGCATGACGGCGATTGCGCTGCGTGAAGCCAACGACAAGTTGCAAAACGCGGACGGCGCCCTCGCTTCGGCGCGGACCGAGATCGAACGCTTGGTCGCGGGCCTGGCCGGTGCCAATGATGGGCTCGTGCTGGTCGACGAAAACGGCCACATCGCCGCGCACAATCCCGCCGCCTGGCAACTGCTCTCGGTGTCCGTCGGCGATCACGTTGGCACTCGGATCGAAGAGCTGTTGGCGTGGCCGCGTTTGCACGAGGCGCTGGCGGCAGCCCGTCGCGATGGCGAAGCGGATTCCTTCGAGCTGGAGACCGGTGACGCGGTGCCGCGTACGTTGTTGGTGCAGGTGCACTCCTTGTCCGGTCTCGGTGCGGTCATCAGCGTCGAAGACCAGAGCCGGCTGAAGCAGCTGGAGTCGTTGCGGCGTGACTTCGTGGCCAACGTGTCTCACGAACTGAAGACGCCGCTCGCTGCGATCAAGGGCTTCGTCGAGACGATGCAGGACGACCCGGAGATGCCCGGGGATATTCGCACGCGCTTCCTCGATCGTTCTCGGCAGCAAGCCGAACGACTGGCGACCCTGGTGTCCGATCTGCTCACGCTGTCGCGACTCGACGACGACCCGGGCATGCAAACTGCGGACCCGTGTGACTTCGTCGCGGTTCTGAAGGACATCGTGAAGGACCTGCTGCCGATCGCGGAGCAGCGTGAGATTGCCCTGGAAGCCGACTTGCCGAAGGACCCGCAGTGGGTGCGCGGCGACCGCGAGACCTTGCGCCAGATGGCCGGCAACCTGGTCGACAACGCGCTCAAATACACACCCGAAAAGGGCACCGTCAGTGTGCGAATGACGCTGCGTGGCAGCTTCTGCCGCCTGGAGGTCGCGGACACCGGCATCGGTTTGAGTCCCGGCGATCAGGACCGCATCTTCGAACGGTTCTACCGCGTGGACCGAGCCCGCTCGCGCGAACTCGGCGGCACCGGCCTCGGCCTGTCGATCGTCAAGAACACGGCCATCAGCCTCGGTGGCGACATCGGCGTCACCAGTGAGCTCGGCGTCGGCAGCATGTTCTGGATCGAACTGCCGATAACGAACTGAGCGGTACTGAATGACGCCGCGTAATTCCTACTGAATTACGCCGCCGCGCTCGGCGAACTCTTCGCTCTTCTCGACCATGCCCTTCTTGGCGTACTCGCGCACCTCTTCGGTGATCTTCATCGAGCAGAAGCGCGGTCCGCACATCGAGCAGAAGTGCGCGACCTTGGCGCCGTCCTGCGGCAACGTCTCGTCGTGGTAGGCGCGAGCCGTCTCCGGATCGAGTGCCAGATTGAACTGGTCGTCCCAGCGGAACTCGAAGCGCGCCTTGCTCAACGCGTCGTCACGATCCTGCGCCCCGGGATGGCCCTTGGCCAGGTCGGCGGCGTGCGCGGCGATCTTGTAGGTGATCACACCTTGCTTGACGTCTTCCTTGTTGGGCAGACCGAGGTGCTCCTTCGGCGTCACGTAGCACAGCATCGCGGTGCCGTAGCTGCCGATCATCGCCGCACCGATCGCGGACGTGATGTGGTCGTAGCCCGGCGCGATGTCGGTCGTCAACGGACCGAGGGTGTAGAACGGCGCCTCGTGGCAGGACGTCAACTGACGGTCCATGTTCTCCTTGATCTTGTGCATCGGCACGTGGCCGGGGCCTTCGATCATGACCTGCACGTCGTGTTCCCACGCGATCTTGGTCAGTTCGCCGAGTGCTTCGAGTTCGCCGAATTGGGCCTCGTCGTTGGCGTCCTTGATCGAGCCAGGGCGCAGACCATCGCCGAGCGAGAACGACACGTCGTAGCGCTTCATCAGCTCACAGATCTTGGCGAAGCCCGTGTAGAGGAAGTTCTCCTTGTGATGGTGCAGGCACCACTTGGCCATGATCGAACCGCCGCGCGACACGATGCCGGTCACGCGCTCCGCGGTCAGCGGCACGTGGCGTAGCAACACACCGGCGTGGATCGTGAAGTAGTCGACGCCCTGCTTGGCCTGCTCTTCGAGCACCTCGAGGAACATGTCGAGGTTGAGATCTTCGACGCGGCCTTCGACGCGTTCGAGCGCCTGGTAGATCGGCACGGTGCCGATCGGGACCGGGCTGTTGCGCACGATCCACTCGCGCGTCTCGTGGATGTTCTGGCCGGTGCTCAGATCCATCACGGTGTCGGCCCCCCAACGGATCGACCACGACAGCTTCTCGACCTCTTCGTCGATCGACGAGCCGAGTGCCGAGTTGCCGATGTTGGCGTTGATCTTCACCAGGAAGTTGCGGCCGATGATCATCGGCTCGATCTCCGGGTGGTTGATGTTGGCCGGAATGATCGCGCGACCCTCGGCGATCTCCTTGCGCACGAACTCCGGCTCGACGTTCTCGCGGATCGCGCAGAACTTCATCTCCTCGGTGATGACGCCCTGACGCGCGTAGTGCATCTGCGAGAAGTTCTGGTCGCCGCGCGCACGCCGCGCATCGATCCACGGTTGGCGTCGCTTCGGGATGCCGTCCTTGGGCTCGTGACCCTGCGGGCCCGTCGTGTCGTAGACGCGCACCATGTCGCCGTTGGTCAGGCGAATGTCGCGCGCGGGCACTTCGAGGTCGCCGATGACGACCTTGTCGGAGTTGGGGAACGACTCGCCCAGCGGGCGGAGGGTCGTCTTCTTGTCGGTGCCGGAATTCGAATCGGGAGTCGTGTCAGTCATGGCTGCTGTTTCCTACGCCGGTACGAGCCGGATCAGGTTCGAGGGGTGCTTCTCAGTTCGCTTCGGCGAACGCCCCCAAGCAGGGATCTGCGTCACGAGAATGACGGGCGGAGACTCGCGACGCAAGCTGTTGCTGGTCGTCTGCATCCACAATGAGCGGATTCACCAGTGATCGACAGGCATGGGGCGCGGTGAAGAGCAATGAGTGCTGGGCGGCTTCCGCCGAGCGTGCATACTGGCGGCTTGGTAGGGTGTCGCCACCAGCTTGTCCCATGAGACTCCCGATTGATGAGGTTCGCGCAGAGTTGGAATCCCGCCTGCAAGCGTCGAACCGGCTCATCGTTACAGCCGAGACCGGTGCTGGCAAGTCGACGCGCGTGCCGGTGTGGTTGGCCGAGCGCCTCCCGGGACTGATCCTCGTGGTGGAGCCGCGTCGCATCGCGTGCGACGCACTCGCGGACTTTCTGTCGTCGGAACGTGGCGAAGCAACCGGCCAGTACTTCGGCAGTCGCGTGCGGTTCTCCGACCGGTCGAGCAAGCAAACGCGCGTCCTGTTCTGCACGCCGGGTGTCGCGTTACGCATGTTGGGCGACGCGGTGGTGCCGGGTGCTATCCTGGTTGACGAGTTTCACGAACGGTCGTGGCAGATGGATCTAGTCGTTGCTGCGGCGGCAAGCTTGCCGCGACTGCGCGCCATACCGCTGATCCTGATGTCAGCGACGATCGATGCCGAAGCTGCAGCTGAGACGATCGGCGCTGCGACCCTGCATGCCACCGGCCGGACGTTCCCCGTTGCAGTGACCTACGAATCGCACGCAATCGAACCAAACGCCGCCGACATCGGTTCTCGGGTTGCGACCGCGATCACCAGGTCGCTGCAGGCGCATGAAGGCGACGTGTTGGCGTTCTTGCCAGGCATCAAGGAGATCCGAGCCGTGGCAGCGTCGCTCGGACGCCGTGCCGAAGAAGTTCTGATCGTGCACGGTTCACAACCGCCGGAAGTGATGCATCGGGTCTTCCAGAGTTCGCGACATCGACGTGTCTATCTGGCGACGAACGTCGCCGAGACTTCGCTCACGTTGCCCGGCGTCCGGATCGTGATCGACAGCGGCCTTGCAAAGACGCGGATCCACCGCGCTGGCCGCGCCGTGCTTGCTACTGTGCCGATCTCCGTTGCCTCGATGCAGCAGCGTGCCGGGCGCGCTGGACGCGTTGCGTCGGGTGTCTGTGTGCGGCTGTGGTCGGAACGTTTCGATGCTGAGCCATTCCAGCGCCCAGAAGTGGAGCGCGTCGAACTCGATGACTTGCTTTTGCAGGCGGCCGAGCTTGGCTTGGCCGGTGATGCGTTTGCGCGAGCAACCTGGATCACCCCGCCGCCCGCGTTCGCAGTGCAACGAGCCCTCGAGCGACTGCAGTCTCTCGCAGCCATTGACGCGGTCGGATTGACCGAACGTGGTAAGCAACTGGCGCTACTGCCGGTTTCGACAGAGGAGGCGACCTTGCTCGTGGGCGCGCCGGCTGCGATCAACGCAACGCTCTGCGATCTGGTTGCGATCCTGCAAGGCCGCGGTGGCTTCCTGCGCAACCTCGATGAGCTTGGCCCACGCGAGCGCAGTGCGGCTTTGGAGGCGCGCATCGAGTTGCTCGTCGGAGTCAATGATGAGGTCACGACCAGCCTGCGTTTGCTTCGCAAGGGAGTCGCGACCCGTCACCACCTGAGTCGTCGTCGGCTCGATGAAGCAAAGAAGATCAGTCGGCAACTGCGCGAACTGACGGGAGCGACCGGTGATGACATCAAGGGCCTCGACGCCTACATCGTTGGGCGCTTGCCGTCGGCAGGCTTTGTGCGGCGCAAAAGAGCGAACAAGGCACGGGGGCGCTCTGAGCCGTGGGCCAACGGGACGGTCGAGGTTCAGGTCTACCCGTTTGAGCCAATCGATCCTGAGGCCGAGGTCAAGAAGTGTAGCGCGTCGATCGTTCTCGAGACCGATTGGCTGACATCGCAGGCGGGGGTGGTTGGCATTGGCCGCATGATGCTGCCATCGACGCCACAGGTGTTTGCCGCGGCTGGCCTTGGTGAGTCGACGATCACGCAGGTGCAACTCGATAAGAGTTCTCGGGGCCGCGTCAAGATATCGGCACTTCGCGAAACGCAACTCGCTGGCGTCTGTCTGGCGAGTGGCGAAGTCGAATTGCAAGGGGCCGATCTGCATCGAGCCATCGCCGACCTCGTCCTTGAGAATCGGCTGTTCAAAGGAGCTCGTGACGCCGTGCGGGATGCGCTACATGCCTGGTCCTTGTTGATGCAATGGAAGGATGAGTCGGTAACCGAACACCGCACATCGAGAGCGTCCGCGCCAGCCGATGTGGCGCTGTGGTTGACGCAGCGAGTCGCGACGTTGGGCGTGACGTCGAGTTCGGATCTAGCGCTCATCGAGGCATCGGATCTTGTGCCTGACCTTGAGTTCGAGACTGGCGTGCCTGCATGGGTTGCGGCTCCGATCCTCAAGGCGTTCCCGCGTATCTGGAGTTACGGGGGAGGTGAGTACTCGTGCACGGTGGAGCCGACAGTGCGCACGGTGGTGCTCGAACCAATCAACGGCAAGGCGCGCAAGTTGCAGGCGCCTCCCGTTGGGTCGTTGCCGCGATTTGATGGCTTCCGAGTGACGTATCAACAGGGTAGTCGCCGACTGACCCTGCGTTGATGCGTGGGGACCTGCAGGGCGCTTGGAGAGTTCTGCCGCGCGTCGCTACGTTCTTCCCAAAAGTGTGCTAGCGATTGTCGCGGCCCGTTCCAGGCCCAGGCCCAGGCATGCCGTCGCCGCCTGCAGGTCCCGGTAGCCCCGGCACCTGATCCTGGCCAGGAGCGGCTGGGTCATCCACGTGCAGCACGGCACGCAGATCCGCGTTGGCGCCGATCATGTCGATCGCCTGCTGCGAGAACCGCATCGAGTGTGATTCTCCGGCGGCTTGCGCCAGTTCGCTCCCCGGGAAGAACATGTTGACGCCAAAGACGCCGGCCAGCACGACACAGGCACCGGTCGCGATGCCGAGGACGCCGCCGCCGAGGCGGTCGAAGAAGCCGAGGCCAGCCTTGTGGGCGAGCTTGCGGACCAGCATGGCAACCAGGCTCAACACGATCAGCACGCCGACGAACAGCAGCATGTAGGCGAGGTAGAGCGTGGTGTCGACTTCGATCGTGCCGACAGACACCGAGCCTGTCTCGGTAGCGGCCGTGCCAACGGGAGTTGCCGTTGGCGCTTTGCGACCGAGCAGTTCGGCGACGTCATGGCCGAAGCGGCCCGCGACGAAGTAGGCCGAGACCAGGATCGCGATGCGGCTGACCTGCCAGATGAGCCCCTTGAACAGGCCCATCACGAAGAACACCAGCAGCACGCCGAGCGCCGTGATGTCGACCCAACCGAGGTTGTCGAGCCCCAAGTCCTGGAGGCTCTGGAGGATGGGGGTAGCAGAGGCATCTGCTGGTGCCGGTGCCGGCACGGGCGCGGCGTTGGGGGCTTGCTGGGCTATCACTGCTGCCATTGTGCCATCTTGCTGGGGGAATGTCGCGGGCGGTTGCCGCCTCGCCCAGGCTTGCCTTTGCAATTGGGCGAAGAGTGCGCCACCCTGCGCGATGCGATTCCAAGCATTCTGAGGAATCCCCTGCGGAAACATGACCCGAGACGAAGTTCAGCGGCAGACCGAGTGCATCGCCAAACTGGCGGAGCAACTATCCAAGCAACCACGATTGCAGGCCGAACTTCAGCGTGCGCGCCGGGAGTTCTTTGGCCCCAACTTGCAGGGCGCCGGCGAGGACGCGGCCGAGCATCGGTTTGCGGAATGGTTCCTGATCGAACGTGAGAGCGAGACGTTGGGCGCCGTGCCGATCACGATCGCGCCGTACCTCGCGGAGTCCGAGCCACTCGAAGGTTCGCTCGTCGGCTTGTTCCTCGTCGAGGCGACCGAGGACCTGGTGACGGCCAAGGACATGCAGGATGACCAGGTCATCGAGCTGGCCGAGCGCGGCACGTTGCAGGTTGGCGACTTGCTCGTCGGTCGTCTGTATCCGGTGTCGGGCGAGCGTTGGGCGCCATCGGCCGCGACACCGGCCTTGCGACCCGGCCGCGAACTCGCAACTGCGTTCGTCCGCGACCTCAAGGGGCTCGAACTCGATCGCCGCCTGCTGCAGATCGAACTCGAACACTTGTTGCTGAAGAAGCACGACGGCAAGTCCACGGGGCCGCAGCGGATCGAACCAGACGGCGGTCTACCGGAGCTGGTCGAAGCGCCGCAGGCACCGCTCGAACATCTCGAAGCGGACCTCGAGCAGTTGTTGTTGGGCGTTGGCTGTGACCTGCCCGCGACCGACATCAGCCAACAACTTGCGGCAGCACCCGGGCCCGGTGTGGTGGTGGGGCCGTTGTTGGACCAGTTGGCCTTCGACACCAAGATCGACATCGATCAAACGCGCCGTCTCCTGCTCGAGATCTGGAACGCGCACCACGCCGGCCAGCCGCTGAGCACCGAAGAAGAGACCGGCTCGAAAGGCCCGCCGGGTGAGACGCTCGGCGAGAGCCTCGTTCGCAAGCTGGACCAGGGACTCGGCGAGAACGACGATGTCGAGCAACTCTTCTCGGAGATCGAGAAGATCGCCGGTGTCGAGCCGGACGAGGCCGACGACGACGAGGACGAACGCAACACCAAGATCGTTGCCGAGGTCTTCCCTTCTGCCGACGAGGATGGCGACGCGGGTGACTTGTCGCCGTTGATCACCGAGTTCCACTGGGAAACGGGCGTCGACGAAGAGGCTGCGCAGCTACGCGCGCTGAGTACCTGGGTCGAGTTGCAGCGCAACGCGGCCGTGCCCAACACGGACCTCGAGTCGATCCCGGCGGCGGACCTGATGCGGCTGCTGCTGCACGTGTTCTTGCGCTCGACTCCGACCGAGCGGGCCAAGACGGTGCGTTCTGCCTTCGACGAACTGCGTGAGTTCTACGAGTGGGTGTTCACGACGCAGGAGATCGATCGCCGCGAGGTCCTCGGTGAGTGCAAGGGTGCCTTGCTCGATCACCTCGACCGACTGCAGGACGCCAGCGTGGCACTGTCGAACGACCAGGCGCCGGCAGGATCGCCGGGCTTGATGCAGATCGAAGAGATCGGCAAGGATGGCTTTGGCGCGCGCGATGACGATGGTGGCAGCCACTGGCTCTTGGCCAACGACACCGCCACCGAACTGCTCGCCGTGGGTGACATCGTACTCGGTGGTCTGGCTGCTGCGACCGGCGACGAACCGACGTCGCTGCACCGCCGACTCGCCGGCCTGATCGTGGTGTTGCCGATCGATGCGCGGTCATTGATCGTTTAATCAACAACTGCAGCTCAGGAGCCGCCAGCAAGGGCTCCTTCGCATGGTCGCTTGCACCTCCGGAGCCAGCAGTGGCAGCCCAATGCCCGATAAATGGGCATGGGTTGGGAGACTGCACTAGACAGGCTGCTCATGCAGCAGATTCATCTGGCTGAGAAGGACCAGACCAAGGCCGACCAGGTGCGCAAGCAGCTGGTGGACTACGGCGAGATCGCCGCAGGCAGGCCCGGGATGAGCTTCTTGTCCGGGTATGCAGCCGCGTTGCTGGGCTTGGAGTTGCCCGTGGTCTGTACCGAAGAGCGCAGCCGTCGTTGGCGCTTGTTCGGCCAGGTTCGCGCCTACGACCGGCAGGGCAACCGCGATCAGATCGCCGCGACGCTCGAAGACCCGCAGATGCTGCTCGACCTGTTGGGCGACCCGATGGTTGCCGGCAATGCGCTGCCGCTGGTCGTGCGTTCGTTGTTCTGGTCGGGGGACATCAAGCTCGCCGTCCGCGCAATCCAGTATCTCGCCGCCGAACCCGATTCGAGCGAACTTGAAACGATCGTCGATGCGGCAGTCACTGACCTGCTGGCGCGCCTCGAGACGCGTGTCGACAGTGACGACCAGGAAAGCACCGCGTCGATCCTCGGCAAGATCCTCGGCATGTCCGGCTTCGAACGCCTGCCGCCCGATGTGCAAGCGCGCTACCACCGCGCGCTGGCCGAGCGCTTGCTCGAAGCGAGCGAGTGGGAACTCGCGATCGAAAGCGCCGAGAAGGCCGAAGGCATGGCTGAAGGCCATCCGATGCTCGTCAGTTCTGCGGCGTTGGTTGCCGCGCTCGGCGAACTGCGCGAGCACGACACCGTTTCCGTCGAACCACGCAGCGATCGTCCCGAACGTGATGCTGCGCTCGAGCGCCTGCAGCACGTTTCTGACCAGCCCGACGATGCGAGCCCAGAGGCCGTGTATCTGCGCAGCCTGCTCGCCTATGAGACGGGTGAGATGCGCGTATGCGTGCGCGGCTTCGAACGGGCAACGCAAGGGCTGCGCCGCCTCGAAGGCCGCGACGTCGAGTTGCGCGATCGGGCCCGCTTCTACCAGGCTGCGGCATTGCTGACGTTGGGCGATCCGACTGAAGCGACGCGCGCCCTCAAGCTGATGGAGCAATCGCTCGAGACCGTCAAACCGGACCTCGAGAGCTTCTACTCGGTGCACGAAGCGCTGAAGAAGCTGGACCGCCGCCTGTCGCTGCGGTTCCTGGATGCGGTCGACATCGGTCGCGGCTCGTCGGCGGACCAGTTGCTGTTCGTTGCGCTCGAATACCTGTCACTCGGTGAGGCCAAGCCGGCGTTGATCGCGGCTCGCCGTGTGCTTGAAGTGGCGATCGACCTCGACCAACGCATCGAAGCCCTGCGCGTCGTGCTGACGTCGCATAACATGCTCGGCGAACGTGATCAGGCCCGCGCCTGCTACGCGGAAATGCGCGAGCTGTTGGTGCAGCGCGGCAAGTTCGAGCAGCTCGAAGGCCTACTGCAGAACGAAGAGTTCGTCGGCCAGGCGCTCGACCATCTCGAGATCAAGCTCGAGCTCGTCAACGTCTACGACGAACTCGAAGGACGCGACTACGAACGTGCTGCGCTGCAAGTCGGCATCGCCCGTTCGCTGCGGGCACGCAAGGATGTCGAAGCCCTGCAGCAAGCCTACGGTCTTCTGCAGGAGGTCAACTGCATCTACCCGGAGCTCGCGCCGGACGAGCTGGGCGCACTCGAGAAGCTCCTCGAACTGCACGACGAAAAGCCTGCCAATGCCGACTCGGCGCGCACCGCGGTCCAGGCACTGGCGAAGTCGTTGGGTCGGCCGCCAAGTGTTCTGGTTGTCGGTGGCAACGAGCGACAGCGGCGCCATCACCCGCGCCTCGACAAGCTCGCCAAGGAGTGGGGGTTTGCCGCGGAGTGGTTGGAGACCAACTACACGTCGCCGCAGAAGACCGTGTCGACGATCAACGATCGCCTCAAGGGCGGCGTCGATCTGCTGATCCTCCTGCACTGGAACCGTCACGAGACCACCGAGCCGGCGCTCGAGATCGCGCGCGGCTGCAACGTGCCGGCGCGCACCGTGCACTACGCGGGCTTCACAAGTTTGCAGGTGGCACTGGCCGAACAGTGGCCGCGGCTCGGCGCCGTCTGCAGCAAGTAGCTGTGTGACGAGCGTGCCTCTGATAGCTTGACGCGCATGCGTGCGCGGCAGGTCGATTGCCTGATTGTTGGCGGGGGCCCGGCGGGCACGATGCTCGCGTGGGAACTGGCCAGGGAGAAGCACGACGTAGTGCTCGTCGATCACGGTCGCGCGCACTACAGCGGGCCGTTCGAAACAGTGCTCGGTGCAACCCGCACCCTGTGGCAACGCATGGGCTTGCTCGACGAGCTCAAGGCAGGGGTCACGGTGGACCCGCTGCGCCACGGTGCCATCTGGGGCGATGCGACCATGCAGTGGCGCGATGGCGACGATGCTGGCCTGATGCTGCAGCGTGGCACGTTTGACCGCGCCTTTCGCGATGCCGCCGCTGCCGCTGGCGCGACGGTGTTGGTCGGCGAGCGCGTCGAACGTCAGGGCGACACCTGGCAGATCGGCGACGCGGTGTTCGAACCGAAGTTCGTTGCCTACGCGACGGGTCGTAGCGCAACCGATGGCTTGTGCAAGGTGCAGCCGACCGGACCGCCGACGACGGCAGTCACCGTGCTCGGCGAACCTGAGGAAAGCGATCGGGGCACGGCAATCGTCGAAGCCGTCAGCGATGGCTGGGTCTGGACGCACGTGCCGACGACCGGCGATGCCAGTGCTGCGGTGATGCTCGATCGCGATCACCTCAAGGACCAAACCGTCGAGCAGGTGTTAGGCGAAGTCTTCGCCGCCGCCCTCGGTCCGGCTGGTCGGTTACGCAAGTGGCGCGTGGCGCACGCCAACGATGCGACGATGGGTGACCGCGGCATCCAGAATGACGTTCTGGTGCTCGGCGATGCGGCGGCGACGATTGATCCGCTGGCGAGCCAGGGCGTCGAGAAGGCCGTGTCCGCGGCGGGCCACGCCGCCTGTGTCGTCGCGACGGCGCTTGAGCAACCGGAGTGGTGGCCACGGCTGTGCGCCTTGCACAGCCAATGGGAACTCGGGCTGCAGGCCGCGCATCGCCGTTCGGCCTACGAGTTCTACGACCAGGAAGATCGGTTTGGCGATCGTGCGTTCTGGCGGCGGCGGACGCTGGCGAACGATGCCGTCGATGTGAGTCCCGATGCCAAGCTGACGATGCGTTCCACGGTCGCGCCGGCACGGGTGCTGATGCGCCACGGCCCGCGCTACATCGAGGTCGATGGGGCGATCGACTCGGCGAGTGGCGTCGAGATCGCACGCGTCGCCAGGGTGCCGGTCGCGGCGCTCGTTTCGATTCTCGCGGAGCCTCGCACGCTGCAGGACGCGGTGGCGCAGGCCAAGACCGAGCCAAGCCTGTTTGTGCTGAGTCCGCGGGAAGTGCACGACGCGATCCTGCAGTTGGTCGCGCGCGATTGGGTTGCGTGCGACTAGGTCGTTGCGATCTAGGCTTCCGCGGTATCCGTCATCGACCGCAGCAAGCAGCCGGTCACCGAAGCAACGGCCAGGCTGTCGCCGCGTGCCAACAGTTTGCGGCTGCCGGTGGCGTTGCGTGGTGGCAACGGCGACGCGAACCAGATCAGACGGCCGTCGTGCGTTCGCATCTCGGGCATCTGCGGCAGGATGTTCGGGTCGGCAACGACCGACTCGACCTCGGCGAGGTTGCCTGGATCACACGGCAGGCCCGCATAGCTGGCCGGCGCGATGATGCGCACACCTGCGGCACGGCTCTGCGCGGCTATCTCCGTGAGCTTCTTGCGGTAGCGCAGCGACGTCGTGCCGAGGCTGACGTTGACGAGCGGCGCACCGAGCGTGACTGCATGCTCAAGTGCGTGCAGCACCGCGAGGAAGTCGCACGTGTCCTCGCGATCGAAGACGCGCAGCGACAGGATCTCGACGTCGTTGACGAAGTCGGCAATCGTCGCGGCAACGGCGGAGCCGTGGCCAAGATCATCGGTGGCGCCGCCGGCATCTTCGGCGATGCCTTCGCGATCGAAGCGGGGGCCAGCCACAACGGTGGCGTTCTTGAGGCCCCAGTGTTGCGGGTCGACGCCGCTATCGATGACGACGACGCGAGGCTTTGGCATTAACCGTCGACCACGTGGATCGTGCCGACGATCTCGCCTTCGAGTTCGACCGACGGCAAACGCTTGAGCGTGTTGACGTCGAACACTTCGAAGTCACTGCCAGCGACGCCGACGTAGGCCTTGTCGCCGTTGGGGGAGATCGCGACCAGCGAACGACGCGGGCGGAACTCGTGGTAGGCCTCGCGTAGCTTCTTGCCGTTGCTGAGGTCGTAGACCGTCATCAGGCGTTCGCTCGAGCGGCCGCGGCCCATGGCTACGGCGATGCGCTTCTTGTAGCTGACGCGCATGCCCCACGAACTCTTGCTCGGCCCCCATTCGGTGACCTTCGTGACCTTGCGGTTCTTCAGGTCGATGTCGATCAGGCCCCAATTGGTGCGGCGCTTTTCGACCGGATCCGTCGTTGTGAAGATCTGCAGCGATCGGTTGGGGTCGCGGCGGTCCAAGAGGTCCGTGCCGCCGAGGCGGATGGCGCCGGCGCCGAAGAACCGCGGCGTCGACAAGTCGATCTTGCCGAGCTCCTTGCCGGTGCGTGCCTCGAGGAAGCGCAGGTTGCCACCGCTCGACGACAGCCAATGGGTGCCGTCGGCGCTCAGGCGGTTGCTGCGACCCATGACGTCAGGCAGCTTCTTGACCTTCTTGACGACCTTCTGGTTCTTGACGTCGTAGAGCAGGTACTCCGTCGGCTCAAAGCTGTAGCGGTCGAGCTCCTTCTTGACGCGATCGGTCTGGATGAACCAGTGCTCGCCGCCGGGGCATTCACGCACGCTGCGAATGCGCAACGTGATGCCTTCTTCTTGGAAGAGGTGGTTGCCGACCAAGGTACCCGTCGTCAAGTCGATGACTTCGACGGTGCGTTGCTGGTTGGTGACGACCATCAGCTTCTTGCGGTCGTGGCTGAGCGTGGAACGCCAGAACATGCCGCCGGCAAGCTGCACCTTCTGCGCGATCTTGTCCGTCTCCGGGTCGAACTTGACCACGAAGTTGGGATACATCGTGAACCAGAAGTACTGCTTGCCTTGCAGAGCTTCGAGCGACGGCGCCGCGACTGGCGTGAACTTCGGCAGGTCGTTGCTCTTTGACGAGCGACCTTGGCGACCCTGAGTGGACCGGCTACCGCGACCCTGCGGGCTTGCGGCGCCACCGCGACTGCCACGTCGACCACCGCGGCCTGAACGGGCGCGGCCTGGGCGCGCTCCGGTGGCGCCCGCTTCGGCAGGTGGCGGCGGCGGCGGTTCTTCAATGACCGGTGGCGTAACGGGTGGTGGTGTTACGGGTGGGGTCTGCGCAACGACCCCTACCAAGGGCAGGAGCAGTGACGCAGCCGTGCTACAGAGACGAACGAACATCTGTGGCCTTACGGGAAGACGAGGTCGATGGACTTCCAATCCTGCATCGGGGCGCCGCAGGATGAGGTCCAGGAAGGAGCGTTGGTGACACCGTCCGGCACCTGGGCCGGCCAGTAGCACGTGTGGTAGCAGTCGTAGAGGTCGCGCTCGATCGGCTGGCACAAGCCGTGTGTGCCGTTAGACGAATCGACTTCCCAACCCGGGGCGAACACCGTGGTGCAGCCGTAGGGATACTGCGTCGGTGGCGGGTCCTGGGTCAGCGCGCGGGCCGAGCCGCGGCGGGCCAAGACCATGCTGGCAAGCTGACGGGCCTTTTGGTTGCACGCGATGATGCGCGGTTGCCGGCGGGGAGCCTGGTCCTCGGTCGGTTGGGATTCACCGTTGGCTGCAGGGTTGCCGGCGGAGACTGGATCGTTCTGGTTGTCGCTCATTGCTGATCGAAGCGGGCCAAGAAGGAAGGGTTGGAGGATTGGATGCGGCCGTAACTCTTCAGGCCGAGGTCAACGAAGCCGCGGATCCAATCGCAGTAATGCAGGTTGGCTTTGGTCGCTTCGCCGTAGCGGACGTGGGCTTCGTGGTAGCAACCGCCAGCACAAAGCGGACGGGCGAAGCACTGGGTGCAGTCCGTCTTCTTGTCGATGTGCGCTTGCTCGAGGAACGCTGCGCGGGCCGTCTCGTCCATGCCTTCTTGCACGGTGCCGATCGAGTGGCTCTTGGACTCGACGAAACGATGGCACAGGCCGATCTCGCCTTCGGTTGAGACTCCAACGAGGCCGAGGCCGGCGCCGCAGGGGTGTGCTTTGTTGACGCCTTGATGCAGCTCACGCACCAGGTCACCGAGGTTGCTGAAGCCGTGGCTCTCGCCGCGGTTGGCGGCGGCGATGTATTCTTCGCCCAGTTCGCCAAACTCGCGCAGCAGGCTCTCGTAGCCTTGTTCGCCCAGCGCGTAGTCACGACCGAGGCCGGCGGTGACCGGCGCAAAGCCGACTTCGTCGAAGCCGAGGTCGTCGACCAGGTAGCGATACGTGTCGACGACTGGCGTCGCGCCGGCAGTGACCGTGACGCGGGCGCCGATGGGGCGGCCGTTGCGCTCCTTGTTCATGCCGATCAAGTTGCGGATGCGCGGCTCCATGACGTCGAACGAGCCCTTGCCGCTCTTGTAGCTGCGATGGCGGTCCTGTTCGTCCTTGTCACCGTCGATCGACACCGTGATGCCGAAGCGATGCTGCGTCAGGAAGTCGACGATGTCGTCGGTCAGTAGCGTGGCGTTGGTCGTTAGCGAGTAGTGCACGCGCTTGGCGGACTTCGCAGCCTGCTCTTCGGCGTAGACCGTTGCTGCCTTGATCGCGTCGAAGTTCAGCAGCGTCTCGCCGCCGAAGAACGTGATGGAGACCTGCGGTCGATCGCCGCTGCTGCGCATCAAGAAGTCGATGGACTCCCGCGCAGTCTTCTCGTCCATCAGTGCCTTGCCGGCTTCGTCACCCGTCAGCTTGTCTTCGCCGTACTCGTAGCAGTATGTGCACGACAGGTTGCACTTGTTGGTGACGTTGAGGACCAGTGTCGCCAACGGGAACGGCATCGGCGGCAGTTCCGCGCGCGGCGCTTCCGTTTCGTCGACGGGGCGAACGGCACCGAGGTCGATCAGATCGTGGAGGGTCGACTCGGCGGCGGATGGTTTCGGCTGGGTTTGCACCCAAGCGTCACTGTCGACACCATCTTCCGAGATGAACGCGTCGACAACGGCAGCCGTCGGCTCATCGAGAGCCAGGATGGCGGCCGAGTTGGCGAGGTAGATGAACTCGATGCCAGATTCGTCGCGGAAGCGACGGTGCAGTACGGTGCGCAGCTGCACTAACGGTCCTCCCAATCGAGCACTTGCCAGCGCGCGTAGATCGGCACGGTGACGATCAGGTGGCTGCGGGCGAAGAAGCGCTTCGACTCGCGGGCAGCGACCTTCGGCAGTTCGGCCTTCTTGGCTTCACCGTCCTTCTTGTTGCTGTCTTTCTGGTCGCCGTCTTTCTTGTCACCATCTTTCTGGTCGCCGTCCTTACCGTCCTTGTCCTTCTTCTTCTCAGGCGGACGCACCGGGATATCGAGGGTCGTTTCGAACGTCGCGAACACATCCCCGACGTTGTTGGCCTGCCACTTCCGCTTCGGGTTGGGGCCATCGATGTTGGGGGTGAAGACGCCCGTGTTGGCGTCGATCGAGCCGACGTATTGCAGGTCGTCGTCGTTGTCGCGAACGGCAAACTCCGCGAGCTGCCACTTGCCGCGCACCTGGAACAGGTCGACGTCGTCGTCGGTGTAGGGCTTCTTGTCCGGGCCGCGATGCACGGCGTAGGCTTCGAAGCGTTCGTATTGGCGGGGGTGCTTGGCGCCGCCGTTACGTGACAGGCCCTGCAGTGGGCGAACGCGCACGTAGTCGACGGTGTCGTAGAGCGTGACCTTGGCCGAGCCGGGTCGCGGCCCGTAGGCGATCATGCGCGTGCCGAGCTTGGTGCCCGGCTTGGCGCTGACGCGCAGCACGACGTGGCGATCGCTCTTGCGTTCGAGGCCGCTGATGCTGAGGCCTTGGCCGATGAAGAAGTCGCTGGCCTTGACGCCTTCGCCAAAGCCTTCGCCGTAGACATCGACCGCGTGATCGGTGGACGGCACCGGAATCGAAGCGTTGCCAAGCGTGACGATGCGGGTGCGACCGAGGTCGCGATCTAGCGTCACGTCGAAGCCAATCTCGTCGTAGTTGCCGGTGAACACGCGGCCCTTGAACTGCTGCCACTGGTCATCGAGCAGCAGCACTTCGCGCCAGTTCTTGCCGTCCTTGTCGCGGGTGCGACCGCGCCACGAGAAGCCCGCATACAACACGCCCTTGCCGGTGCGCAGCTCGGATGAACCATCGCTCCACGACATGTTCCAGCTGAGGTCGTATTCGTCTTCGCCGGTGCGCTTCATCTCGAGCGTGCCGATGATGTCGCCGCGGCCGGTCTCGTGACCGTGCACGGTCCACGTGCCAGCAAGCGGGACTTCGCGCTTGTGGTTGGTCCAGGCTTCCCACTCGGGCGTGAACAGCGGCTGATCCTTGCTCAATTGGTCGAGCACACGATCGCCGACGCTGCCGCGGCTACTGCGGTTGTTGCTGCTGTTGTTGTTCGACGAACTGGTGTTGCCACCGCGGTTGCGGCCGCCGCGCGTCGAACTGTTGTTCGAACTCGAACTCGTGCTGCTGGAGCCGCCCGGGAAGCCACTGAAGCGACTGCGCGAACTGCTCTCCCGCGGTGGACCGCCGCCCATCTGGCCACGGGACAACGGGAACATCGCGACGTGCGTCGCGCGCAACAGTTGCCACTCTTCCTTGTCGCGGTATTGCAGCAACGCGCGACCCAGCGGGTGGCACTGGGCACAGGCACGCTTGAAGTCCGCGTCGTGATGTTCTTCGGACCAGTGCACGCGCCGTTCACTGTCGTAGAGACCCTTCTCCGCTTCCGAGCGCGACAGGCCGTGCGTATTCGACAGGCTGCGCACCAACATCTTGGCGGTGGTGGGGGTCAGCTGCAGGCCGTGCAAACGACCCATGCGCTTGATTGAGCGCGCCCAACCCTCCGGCGACTTGCGCACGTACGAGATGCGCGTCATGTGGTTGCGGTCGTCACGGATGTGACAGCGCGCGCACAGACTTTGCACAAGCACGTCTTCGACCGGGATGCCGGCCTTCTCGGGCCGTTTCTTCTTGGGCTTCTCCTTCTCCGCCTTCTTGGCGGGATCCTGCCCTTGGGCGGATGCCGGAGTCGCGGCCGAAGTCGCGGGTGCGGTAGTTGCCGTCTCAACTGGTGGATGACCAGCTGGGAGGGGGGCACTCCCGGTGGCACCTTCGCCGTGCTGAGCCGGCAAGGTGATCGCGAGGAGGGCCGCGGCGAACAAGGAGAGGAACGATTGGTTGAGGAAAACGAGGGGCTGCAAACCTGTCTCCGGTTACGGAAGCTGCGCGGCGCGCGACCATACCCGGGTTGCGGCGAGATCCGCTGAATGGTCCTCCGATTGCATTCCTATTGCAGATGGGGACCTACGGTCCTGCGTGGCGCATGACGCGACGCTCATCTGCGCCTAGCTTGGCTGCCAGTCGGGGAACTGCGCCGCAAAGTTCTGGTGCTTGGCCAGCGCAGCCGGCGTGTCGATGGCGACGATGCGGCCTCGATCCAGCCAGATCGCGCGATCGGCACATCGCAACGCCGGGCCGCGGTGATCGACCAGGATCAACGTGCGGTTGCGAGGTTGTGCGGCCAACCAATCTGCGATCGTCTTGGCGGTCTTGCCATCGAGCGACGCAAACGGCTCGTCCAGCAGTAACGCATCCGACGTGCGCGCCAACGTACGCGCCAACACGATGCGCCGCGCTTCGCCGATGCTCCAGTCGACGCCGCCCTGCAAGCGGCGGCTCCACGGCGTGTCGAGGCCGAGTGGGAGACTTCGCACCCGTTCGCCGAGACCGACGAGGTCGAGTGCTTGCCACAGTTGCTCGTCGGTGGGCGGCGTAACGTGACCGAGTTGCAGGTTGCCGCGCAGCGTCAGTTCGAACGCGGACGCGTCCTGTAGCAGCACGGCCAGGCGATGGCGCAGGCGTTCGGGGTCAGGCGTTTCGAGTGGTTGCGTGGCAATGCTGAGCTGGCCGCGCGAAGGCGCATACAACCCGCACAGCAACTTGATCAGCGTCGACTTGCCCGAACCATTGGGGCCAATGATGGCGATGCGTTCGCCCGGTTCGATGGTGAAGTCGACGCCATCGAGCACATCGCGTGGCGTCTCTGGATAGCGAAAGCCCAGTCCGGTTGCGGCAAACGCAACCGGGGCGTCGCCTGGCTTGGCAGGGGTCGCGTCAAGATCATTTGACGTCGACGTCCGCGCCAGGAAGTCGACCAGCGGTCGCAAGAACAAACGGTGTTCGTGCACACCCGCCGACGCTGCCAACAAATCCCTGACGGCGTTCTGCGTGCGCTGTGCCGCCTGGGCATGCAGCACCAGGCCGCCGAGCGTCAAGGCTCCAGCGAGGGCGTCGCTGGCCAGGTAGACATAGGCGCCGAACAACGCGCCACTGGCCAACGTGTGCACCAGCAGTTCATCGCGAGCACGGCGTCGCGCCAGGCGTGCCAACAACGAACGCAGATGTTGGCGCAGATCGCGCAGTTTGTTGCCGAACGGTACGGCGAGTCCGAGCACCCGGACATCTTTCGCCGTCGCACGGCCGCCGAGCGATGCGCCGAGATAGCCGACTTCGCGCTGCGGCACGACGTGTTCGCGATGCCATTCGAAGCGGATCCGGGCGTGCTTCTTGCGCGCCCAGGCGATCGGCACGGCGGCGAGGCCGACCATGACGGGCAGCCACAGTTCTACCTGCGCCAGCAAGGCGGTCATCGTCAGCAACGACAGGATGGCGACGAGAACCGCGGTCAGATCCGAGACGAGCCTGACGGGTCGCTGGCCGGCTTCCTGGCCAGCGCGCTGCATGGCGTCGTGGAAGCCCGGCTTGTCGAACTCGGCAAGGTCCAGTCTGGCCGTCAGTTCTTGCAGACTCTGCACGCCAGCATCCGAGAGGCGGCGCCCGTGGTTCTCATTGAGAACGGACGACAAGCTGCGCAGGATGCCGCCGGCCAACGCGACAATCGCGGCGATGCTGGTTGCCCAGAGAGCCGAGTTCCAGGCGGCGTCTTCGGGGATGCGACCAGCGATGCCATCCGAGACGGCGTCGACGAGCTGCATCATCGCGAGCAGTCCGGCCAGCGGCAGCACGGCTTGCAACGCCGCGAGCACCGCCATGAAGACGAGCGGGCGCTTGCCAGCCTGGCTGCAGAGAGCCAGGGCAGATGCCCAGCTGACAGGTGCTTGCGAGTTGCTCATGAACGGCGGCGGAAACGGCTGCAGAGGCTAACGCGGGCTAGATCCAGGTCCCGCATCCCCACAGACCTTTGTTCCGATAAGATATGTTATGTAAAGCAGGGGACTGCAGCTGCCCAGGTAGACGGCCATTCAGGCCCCCGGCTTGTAGATGATGCCCAGCCATGCTGTGAAGTCCGGCGACGCCAGCCCGCGCAGGTCTTCGCCGAAGCCTATCTCGAGCTGCCACTCGGGCGATGTCTGGTAGCGACCGCCGACCCAAAGCATCAGCTGCTCACGCGCCGCTGTCTTGGGCCCCAGGTTGCGCAGCGTCGAAGTCTCCCACTCGACTTGCACCAGCGCGTTGAAGCCTGCATCGAGTGGCAACTCCGTGCCGAGCCCGATCGACGTGACGTCCTCGAACTTCAGGCCGGTGTTGCGTGCTTGCCTCGGCGTGCCGGCGAACGTGTGCTGGATGTGGCCGTTGAACCCGATGCAACGCGACTGGTAGTCGAACAACGTGCCGATTGACGCATCGACCTGGCCGTTGCCGTAGCCGTCGTCCTGGTCACCGACCGGTAGTTCGATGCCGCCACGCACGGCGACACCAAACCGGTTCAGCCCAGGTTCACGCAGCTGCCAGGTCAGCTGGATCGGCAGGTCCATGAGCTCGGCCGAGCTTTCGTCCATCTGCCAGAGGGTCGCGGCGCCGACGCTCGCCTGGACCCGGAATCGGTCATCCTCGTTGGTGCTGCGGTTCTGATCCGGAAGTCCGAGCGTATCGTGGTAGTCCTCGACGAAGTTGTCGAGGAAGCCGCCGGACGTGTGTGCGCCAGCCAACTGGATGCCGAGCTGCAGGCCGTGGCCGAGACCGAGCCTGGCGTCGAGTGCGCCGCGCAGCAGTTCGCCATCCATGAACCAGCTGCCGCCGACCGGATCGTTGCCGAACAGGAACAAGCTCGTGTAGGCAAAATCCGTTCGCCAGGCGCTGCGTCCCGCCGGTAACACCGAGGCGTCGGCCGGGTCCATGTGCATGACCGTGAGCTGCGACGGGTGGTTGTTGCGGACCGGCATCGGGCCGTGCAACTCGGGCTTCGCAACGCAAGCGGGGACCGCGCATGCAATCACCGAAAGACCACCCAACATAGCCAACCGCATCGGCGGGGAACGTAGATGCTTCTGCGCACAAACGCCAGTGTCGGACTCCCCCATGCGCCGCTCTGGCGGCGGGTTTTCGGCGCAGCCGGTAACGGCGCCCGGCGGATTGCCCGGCGGGTGGGTTCACGATCCCGGACCTGCGTGCCTCTGCCAGGGATTCCGACTAGACTCTCGCCACCTTGCTGATGAAACATCTGTGGTATGTCCCTGTCTTGATCCTCACCGCCTGTGCCGAGGGCGGCGAAGAAGATCGTCCCGAGAGTCAAGTCACGGTGAACGCGTCGCATCACATGTTCGCGTTGCGCAGCCAACTCAGCCTCGGCCCGCTGCCGATCCAAGCGGAGACGGTCGTCACGCAGAACGGCACGATCAACCTGTTCGACAACAGCTCCTACACGTTGACGCAAGGTGCCAACACGTCTGGCTCGGATCGCTACGCGCTCGAGACCAACGGCACGTTCTCGATCTTCGTGACCGGTAATGCATCCGAGCCGTCGACGGTGTTTCTCGGCGGCTATGGCCAGGTCGCCGACGAGCCGGACTACTTCTTCACCGACCGGGTTTCGACGCCCAACAGTCCGCGCGTCGGCATGTTCTTCGGCACGCGCGTCGTGACGGGTCAGGTCGAACTCGAAGGCGATTGGCATCTGCTTTCGCTGCACACGATCTTCAACCAGTCGCTGCTGTCGCCGAGCAACATCGGCCGCGCGGCCCACGGTGATATCGCGATGTCGGCCGGTGCCCCGGGCACGCAACGCACGATCACCGGCACGGGCTTCCAAGGCGTCAGTGGCCTGACGTTTGGTGGCACCGCGCAGAACCTGCTCGACGGCATGATGGAAGGCGATGGCTCGCTCAACATGAGTCTGAGCTACCAACTGACGGGCCAGTCCGCCGACAGTCGTTTGATCCAGTCGGCCGCGACCGACAACGTGATCTTCGGTGTCGATGACAACGATGGCGACGGCGAAGCCGGCTTCGTCACGATGATCCGCAAGTTCGATGCGCCGGGCACGCCAGTCGATTCGGTGCGCGTTCCGGGCACGTTCCTCGTCGGTGGCCACACGGTCTTCGTCAACCCGAGCAACGCAGGCACCGACGCGTTCGTCGGCATCGTCACCCTGACGCCGCAGTTTGCGTTCACGCTGGATGCAACCGGCAACTCGGGCGACGACTTCACCTACACCGGCACGTGGTCGCTCAACCCCGATGGCGGCATGTCGATCGCCATCGACAACACCAACGAGACGTGGTTCGCGGCGATCGATCTCAGCTACAACACGTTCGCGTTTGTGGATGACTTTGAAGAGCTGCGCCAGAACAACACGCCCGAGCTCAACTTCGGCTTCGGTGTGCGTCGCAACGACCCGTAACGACGATCAGATCCTGCAAGCAGGTCCTTTCTTGGCGCGCCTGCAAACCGCATGATCCGTTCGTGCAAGAGCCGGTACTAAGCCTCGACCTGCCGTTTGCCGAGTGTCTCGGCCGCGGCAAGGTGCGCGAGATCTACACGCTGTCAGACGACCTGTTGCTGGTCGCAACCGATCGAATCTCCGCGTTCGACGTCGTCATGAACGAGGCCATTCCTGGCAAAGGCCAGGTGCTGACGGAGACGACGGCGTTCTGGCTCAACCAGCTGAAGGACGTCGTGCCCAACCACATGGTGTCGGTCGACGTCGACGCGTGGCCCGAAGTGCCGGCCAAGTATCGCGACGTGCTGCGCGGCCGTTCGATGCGTTGCCGACGCTGCGAACCGCTGCCGGTCGAATGGGTCGTGCGCGGCTACATCACTGGCGGTGGCTGGTCTGAGTATCAGCAAGGCGGCAGTGTCAGTGGCATCCAGCTGCCCGAAGGCCTGCAACATGCGAGCCAGTTTGCGCAGCCGTTGCTGACGCCATCGACCAAAGCCGCCAGTGGCCACGATGAGCCGATCTCGTTCGAGCGATGCATCGAACTCGTCGGCGAAGCGATCGCCACCAAGGCGCGCGACGCGGCGCTGCAGCTCTACCAACATGGTGCCAAACACGCGCTGAGCCGCGGCATCGTGATCGCGGACACCAAGTTCGAGTTTGGCATGCTTGACGGCGAACTGATCCTGATCGACGAATGCCTGACGCCGGACTCGAGCCGCTTCTGGCCAGCTGATGAAGTCACGCCGGGTGGCAAGCCAACGTCGTTCGACAAGCAGTTCTTACGCAACTGGTTGCTGGAGACGGACTGGAACAAGTCGCCGCCACCGCCGCCGTTGCCCGCCGACGTCGTCGAGAAGACTGCCGCGACCTACGCGGAGATCCAACGTCGCTTGACGACCTAGGCCAACAACCAGCACAGCAACATGAGCAGCAAGCCGGAACGTGATGGAGCTTCTTCGGCGCTACCGCCGCCATTGCCGCCAACGATCAAATGGGTCGGCGACGCCAACGGTCACCTCGAGTTGCTCGACCAGACCCAGTTGCCGCACGTTCGCGAAGTGTTGCAACTGCGCAATGTCGAAGGCGTGATCGATGCGATCCTGCGACTGTGCGTGCGCGGGGCGCCGGCCATTGGTGTTGCTGCCGGCTACGGCATGGTGATCGGCATTGCCGCGATGAACCCGATCGACAACGCATTCATCGGTGCGGTTCGCGATGTTGGCGCGCGTCTGTTGGCGGCACGGCCGACGGCGGTCAATCTGCGTTGGGCGATCGATCGCTGTGTTGCCGCGTGCGTCGCAGAGCCGACGCTCAAGCGCTTGTTCCACGAAGCGTGTTCGATCCACGCCGACGAAGAAGCAATGGCGCGCGATATCGGCGAACACGGCAAGGCGTTGATCAAGCCTGGCATGACCGTGCTCACCCACTGCAACACCGGCCGCCTGGCGACCGCTGGCGATGGCACCGCGTTGGCCGTTCTGTTCGCGGCGTGGCGAGATGGCGTGCGCTTCCGTGTGCTCGCCGACGAAACCCGCCCACTGCTACAAGGCGCCCGCCTGACCGCGCTCGAACTGCACACCGCCGGCATCCCGGTCGACGTCGTCGCCGATGGTGCTGCCGCGGGTCTGATCCAGAAGGGCGACGTGCAGTTGGTGATCGTCGGCGCCGACCGCATCGCCAAAAACGGTGACTTTGCCAACAAGGTAGGCACCTACCCGCTGGCGCTCGCCTGCGCCGCCCACCGTGTGCCGTTCTACGTCGCCGCGCCTGTCTCGACCTTCGACATGCGGATGGCCGACGGCCGCTCCATCCCTATCGAAGAACGCGATGCCACCGAGGTTACGGCCTACGGTGGCCACCAGGTCGCGCCCGACGGCGTCGGCGCCCGCAACCCCGCCTTCGACCTCACCCCGCACCAGCTCGTGACCGGGATCGTGACCGACCTCGGCATCCTGCGGGCCCCGTTGGCCCCGGCAATCAAGGCAGCGATGGCCGAGTGCCGATGACTCGACGGTCATGGTGACCGCGACCAAAAAGAAGGCCAGCAAGAAGGCGACGAGCAAGAAGAAGCCCGCCAAGGCTCCGGCCAAGGCGAAGCAGAAGGCCAGCGCGAAGAAGCCAGTCGCCAAGAAGAAGGCGACTACCAAGAAGCCGGCCGCCGCCAAGACTGCGCCGAAACCGGTTGCACCCGTCAAGGCGAAGGCGCGCAACGATGAACCGGATCGCTCGTCGCCGGCGATGGCCGAAGTCGATGCCGACGTGCTCGAGTTCATCGCGGCGATTGACGAGTTCAAGCAAGCCAACGGCCGCCCGTTCCCGAGCTGGAGCGAAGTGCTGCTCGTCGTTCGGCAGCTGGGTTACCGGCGCCAATAACTGGCGGCGCCCATAATCGGCGCTACAGGTAGTCGCTCGCGATCAGGATCAGCAGCACCGATCCGGCGACGATACGATACCACGCGAACGGCGCAAAACTGTGCCGCCGCAGGAACGCGACGAACGGTTTGACGACGGCAATCGCCGCGAGGAACGAAACGATCGTGCCGATGGCAAACGGCGAGATCATGTCGCTCGTCAACGTCTCGCGTGCGGATACGAGCTTGTAGATCGACGCGCCGTAGAGAATCGGCAAGCCGACGAGGAACGAGAACTCCGCGGCCGCCGTGCGCGACAGGCCGAGCACCAGTGCCCCACCAATCGTCGCGCCAGAACGGCTCGTGCCAGGGATCAAGGCCAGGCACTGCCAGACGCCGATCCACAACGCCGTGCGATACGGCATCTGCGACAACTCGGCGACCTTCTCGGTGCGGCCCTTCAAGAACCGTTCGAGCACCATCAGCAAGACGCCGCCGATGATCAGCGTGTAGGCGACGACCTTGGCCGAGAACAGGTTGGTGTCGATCCAGTCTTCGAACAGCAGTCCGACAACAATCGCCGGAATCGCCGCGATGACGATCTGCCAAAGCAAGTTTGGCTTGCCGGGTTCGGGCCTCATGACGGTGCGCAGCGCGTCGGTCAACCGGTGCCAATACAGCACCAGAATGGCCGTGATCGCACCCATCTGGATGCCGATCGCAAACGCGTTGGCGGTTTCGCCGCCGCCGAGGCCGAGCATGCGCTGGCCGACGATCAGGTGGCCGGTGCTCGACACCGGCAGGAACTCCGTCAGGCCCTCGATGATGCCGAGAACGGTTGCTTCAAACCAACCGAGCACTCCGTCTTCGGCAAGACCGATCAAAGCACCTTCGCGGGGTCTACGAAGTCCATTTCGAAGGCTTGGGCGACCGCTTCGTGCGTCACCTTGCCGGCCAGAACGTTGGCGGCCGTCTTGAGCACGTCATCGCGAGCGCCTGCGGCAGCGCCCATGTTGGCGAGCTTCTTGGCCCACGGGCCGGTCGCGTTGGTCAGACCAAACGTCGACGTGCGCGGCACGGCGCCGGGCATGTTGGCGACGCAGTAGTGCAGCACGCCATCAACCACGTAGGTCGGGTCCGCGTGCGTCGTCGGCTTGCACGTTTCGATGCAGCCACCTTGGTCGACCGCGACGTCGACAACGACCGCGCCGTCCTTCATGTCCTTGAGGTCCGTGCGGCGGATCAAACGCGGCGCGCGCGCGCCTTGCACGAGCACGGCACCGATGACCATGTCGGCCGTCGCGATCTGTTCGCGGATCGCAATCGGCGAGCTGTGCAGCATCGTGACGTTGGCCGCCATGACGTCGTCGAGGTAGCGCAGGCGATCGAGATCGATGTCCATCATCGTGACGTCGGCGCCGAGGCCTGCAGCCATCTTCGCGGCGTTGGTGCCAACGACACCACCACCGAGAATGACCACCTTGGCCGGCTCCACACCTGGGATGCCACCGAGCAGAATGCCGCGGCCACCCATGTGCTTCTCGAGGCAGACCGCGCCCACTTGCACGGCCATGCGGCCGGCGACTTCACTCATCGGCGTCAGCAAGGGCAGCGTGCCGCGGTGGATCAGCGTCTCGTACGCAAAGCAGTTGGCACCCGATGCCACCATCGCTTCCGTCAGTTCGCGACTCGCCGCGAAGTGGAAGTAGGTGAACAGCAGTTGGTCCTTCTTGATCAACGGATACTCGGACGCGAGCGGCTCCTTGACCTTGATGATCATGTCGGCCTGGCCGTAGACGTCCGCAGCGGTCGCGGCGATCTTGCCGCCGACTGCCATGTATTCGTCATCGGTCACGCCCGCACCGAGGCCGCCGTCCTTTTCGACGAGCACCGTGTGGCCGGCTTCGACAAGGTCGAGCACCATCGCTGGCACTGCGCCGATCCGGTTTTCCTGGGGTTTGATCTCTTTTGGGACGCCGATAATCATCGAAAGGTTGGGCTCCTGAAAACTGCCTGAAAACGGGCCGGACGATAGCGAGCCAGCGCCCCAACTGCGAGGGGTTGCTTACGCGACCGTGTCGCGCAACTGCTGCTCGAGCAGGCTACGTTCGCCGGCGGGCAGACCCGGTAGCAGGGCGAACGAGACTTCCAGCTCCCCCATCGCGTTGTGCACGCGCGGCGCTGGCGAGATCAGGACCCGAGGATCCGAGCCCAGGAGCTGCCGCACGCGGCCTTCGGTCTGATCGTCGCCACGCAGGTGGACACGGCACGTGACCGGTGCCTCGGACGCGTGGCGGGCCGCTGGAGCGCGCACGGCCTCCGGGGCTGTGGTTGGCGCTTCCGGCACAGCTTGCACGATAGGGGCAGCCACGGGCTCAGGCGGCGCCTCTGCAGACTCCTCTGATGGCTCCTCTGTCAGTGCCTCCGCAGGCGGCCGTGGGATCTCAACCACCTTCTCGACCTCAGCGGCCTGCTCGATCCCTGCCACAGGTTCGAGCTCTGCCACAGGTTCGATCTGAGCGACGGGCTTGATATCAGCTACGGGCTCGATCTCCGGTTCGACCGGAAGGCCGAGAGCATCGATCGCGTCCAGCTCGGAGGGCTGGTCCATGGCTGCCTGCTCGGCATTCTTATCGTGGCGCTCGTCGATGACGAACATTTCATCGAGCGCGAGTTCGTCCATGGATCCGGTGTGACCGGGTGGCGCGCCTGCGTCAACGACTTCGCCGCCACCTTCACCGGACTGTTTCAGGCGGCCAATGGCTTCGCCGAGAAGAGCTGCGGCGGCCCAAAGCTCCTCGACATCGGGCTCATTCTGATCGTCGCCTTTGGTCGCCGCGACGGCCGCGGCAAGCGGTTCCGACAGGGCTTCGGCCGGCGCCTGTGTGGCGATGTCCGACTCGGGTTCCGACTTGGGTGTGGCCGGTGCAAACTGCATCTCCGGCGCCATGGCAACCGGCCGCGGTCGGCGGCGACCGCGCAACAACAGCAAGCCCGACGCAACGGACATCAGGGCCAACGTCCACCAGAGCCAACGCAACGAAGCCTGTTGTTCGCCGCCTGATTCGCCACCGGATGCGGGACCCGATGCAGGGTCAGGCGCGCCCGCCGGTTGGCCACCATTGCCGGTTGGCTTGGGCGGCGGCGTGCCGGTTGTGCCGTTGGCCCCCGGCGTCCCGCTCGCTTCCGTCGGCGGGGTGTTCTCGCTGGGCACGCCGGCGCCAACGCGGCGGAGGAACTCCTCCAGCTGATCGGCAGTGCGATCGAGTGCCGAGCCGAGCAGTTGTTCGACCTGGCGATGACGCTCGTCCTGTGCCGCGATGGACTGCTCGAGTTCTTTGAGTCGCTTGCTCAGCTTGTTGGCTTCCGTCGCACGCGTTTCCTGCATCGACTGCACGAGCAAATGCGTCCACTGCTGCATCTCCTTCGTCAGCGTTGCTTGTCGATTGGACAAGTCCTTCTGGCTCGCGGCGAGTTGCGACAGAACCTCGCGCAAAGGCGACATCGCCGCCTGGATCTGGTCGGCGGGAATCGCTTCGCCCGAACCTTGTGTGCCAGCCGGCCCCCTGCTGTCGCGCATGCGCTGACTGCGGATCTCGCTGGTGAGTTCGTCGAGCCCTTCGATCTCGATCTTGCGTGGCTCACACGCGGCGAACAGAACGAACGGCAGAAGCGCGCTGAGCCACCATGAGCGTCGTTGGTCTGGCCCGCTCATGCCTTGGCCTCCGCCATGCGCGTGCCGTCCCAACGCAGTCGTCGCGGTCGCACCAGAATCGCACCGCGTAACTCGAGCAGGTCATCATCGTTGATGCTCACTTCGAGTTGGCCGGGACACGCCGGCTCGTCGTGGTTGTTGTAGACCCGCACCGGTACGACGACGTTGGGCTCACCCGTTTGGAACGGAAAACGCACCATCCAAGTAGCGGAGCTCCGGAACGCGTGGCCCGAGTCTTCTTGCCAGTGACCTTGCAGGGATTTGGGATGCAGTTCGATCAACGTCTGCGGCTTGTCGACGCCATCGCGCCACACGACGGTCGGCACGAGCGGCACGCACAAGAAGCCGCGCAGTCGCGCGCCCGGCACGATGGTCAGCAGCTCGCGCGGCACGATGTGCACGGGCATTCGGGGCGCGCGCAATTCGACGGACAGCTGACCACTCGTGGACAAACCGAGCACGTAGCGGCGCGCTTCGCGGCCGTCCGACCACAACAACGAGTAGCTGCCGCGCGCGTTTTCGAGCACGAGCTCGGCGCGGCCAAGCTGCACCCTTGACGCACTGCCATGGGATGGACGCGGCAGCGGCACGGACCGCTGCAATGCGGTCGGATTGTCTTCAGAGGCGGCGAGCATTCGAGACCACCGGATAGCACCGGCTTCTTCCGAAGAGACTACCGCAGGGATGCGAAGCTGGCGCTTGCTGTCTCATGGTTCGGGGAAGCTTGCGTCCAAGAAAAGCGCTTGCTTCTGTCGGCTGTCACGGCATGATCCTCGCCGTTGCGACCGGGGCGTTTAGCTCAGTTGGTAGAGCAATAGCTCGACAAGCTATGGGTCACAGGTTCGAGTCCTGTAACGCCCACCACTTTCCCAAGTGCTCCCGCTCGCAACGGCAGTGGCCGCTCCCCTGGTTTCGACCGGGGTTGAACAGCCTTCCTCGGCCGTCAGCCGAGCCCCGACTTCTTCGTTGTGGGTGCCGCTATGTCCCGAGCATTCGAACTCGTGCTACGGCAGAACGCCGCCGAGAAGTCTGACTGCGGCCCAGCGCAGAACGGTTGCGGATCGGAGCATCAACGCTGAGCACTACTGCGAAGGAGTGCTGCCCGCCTCAGGGCCGCGCACAACTCGCGTTGTAACTCGAATCAGGCGGCTGCTGCGGCCGCCGCCAGGCCAAGCTTGCTGTCTCAAGCAGCCCGCGTCGCAGGGACTTCCCGCAACTTGGGTGTCGGTCGCGCGCGCATCGCGCGGCCGAGGATTGGGGCAACTAGAAAGCTACCTGCGCACCAACAAACGATTACCGTCGTCATGATTCACCTGGGGTATCTGGGTGAGCCAAGCTACGCGGCAAATCCGGGCTGCAGGTCAGGGTAATCTCCGAATTTCGGAGTTTTCCACAAAAGAGATGCGCCCGACAGCAAGGCTACTCAGGCGTGCCGAAGGCCCGCCCCACAATGGATCGGTCGCCCTGGATCGCCGTTCGCTGCAGGTAGGGCATCAGGCCGCGGAGGCCCCCGAGCTCTTCGCCGCCGCCGGCGCGACCGGGCCCGCCGTGGATCGAGCCGGGCAGCACTGCTCCCGGGCCGAGGGCGTGCCCCATCGTCTTCTCGCTGCCGACCCAGATGCGGCCGTGCCACGGCGCGCTCGTCGTGACGGTCTCTGAAATCCACTTCTTGTCGTCGCTGTAGACGCTGGCGACGAGGCTGCCGCCGCCGCGATTCATCAGCTCGGCTGCCGTCGCGGCTTTGCCGTCGTATGGCAGGATCGTCGCGCACGGCCCGAAGACTTCGAGCTCGTGCAGCAGGTGGGCGTCGTTGTTGCGTGCCTGAAGCAGCGTCGGCTTGACGAAGTAGCCGTCGCCGTCCATCGCCTCGGGGCCGCCGAGCACGGTGTCACATTCGCCCTGCAGCTTCTGGATGCCGGCGCGAACGTCGTCGAGCTGGGCCGCACTCGCGACCGGGCCCATGCGCACGTCGGGATCCAACGCGTTGCCGATGCGGGTCGACTCGAGGCGATCGACGAGCGCTTCCTTGACCTCGTCGAGTTTCTCCTCGGGGACGAGGATGCGACGCACGGCGGTGCACTTCTGGCCCGCCTTCTGGGTCATGTCCTGGTGCACGTTGGCGATGAACTGCGTGAACGAGTCATCGTCGAAGTCGCAGTCCGGACCGAGCACGGCCGAGTTGATCGAGTCCGCCTCGATGTTGATGCGAACGCTCTTGGCGAGGCAATTGGCGTTGCCGCGGATGCGGCTGCCGGTGCGGGCACTACCGGTGAACGCGACGACGTCGAGCGAATCGAGCACGTCGGTCATCGCGGCAATCGAGCCGGGAATGAATTGGAACGAGCCTTCCGGCAGGAGGCCGCTCGCGATCAACAGTTCGGAAACGCGCCAGGCAAGCATCGCACTGGCCGTGCCCGCCTTGCTGACGACTGGCATGCCGGCGAGGATCGAGCAGGCGAGCTTCTCGCACATGCCCCACGCCGGGAAGTTGAATGCATTGATGTGCAGCGCCACACCGGGTCGCGGCAACAGTACGTGCTCCGCCCAGAAGCGTGCGGTGCGACCGAGCTGCGTGCCTTCGCCGTCCGTGATCCACGGCGTCTCCGGCATCGACTTGCTGAGGTGCGCGTAGTAGGCGAGCGTGCCCGATGCGCCATCGAGGTCGAACTTGGCATCGCCGCGCGTGTTGCCACCGTTCTTGCCGGCGATCTCGATCAGCTCATCGCGGTGATCGTGCAGCACCTTCGACAGTCCCTTCAGGATCGCGCCGCGTTGCTGGAACGTCATTGCGCGCAGAGCCGGGCCGCCGACGTTGCGGGCGTGAGCCAGCGTCTTTTCGAAGTCGACGCCGGACGGGCGGACATCGCCGATCACTTCCGCGGTGGACGGGTCGTGAAGGGCCACGGGGTCGCCGCTACCGGCGCTCCATTGGCCACAAACGTAGCTCTGCAGGGAGGTCATTGGGGCGAACACGATACCGAGTCCGCCCTCGCCGAGCTACCGCGATGTCGGCGTCTACGTCCTTCTGCGGCTAGACGCCGGAGACGAACTGCATCAGTTCGTTGTAGCGAGCTTCGACCATACCGCGGGTGGCGTTGGCGAGGCAGTCGACGCCGAAACCTTCGACGTTGAGGCTCGCGGTCACCGTGCCGTAGGCGACGGCGCGCTGCATGTTGGCGAGGCTGATCGTCGCGCAGTTGGCGAGATAGCCCATGAAGCCACCGGCAAAGCTGTCGCCAGCGCCGGTCGGGTCGAGCACCGTCTCGGTCGGGTAGGCCGGCAGCGCGTAGTGGAAGTAGTTCGAGAACAGGAAGCAGCCGTGCTCGCCCTTCTTGACGATGACGAGCTTGGGACCGAGATCGAGCGCGGCGCGGCCGGCCGAGATCAGGTTGCTTTCGCCGGTCAGCGACTTCACTTCACTGTCGTTGACGATGACGCCATCGATGCGCTTGAGCAGGTCGAGCAAGCCGTCACGCTCGTTGTCGATCCACAGGTCCATCGTGTCGGCGACGACGAAGCGCGGGTTGTTCATCTGCTCGACAACGGATGACTGCGTCGCCGGGCTGCCGTTCGCCAGGAACACGAACTCCGAGTCGCGGTAGATCTCCGGGACCTTCGGCTCGAAGTCACCAAACGTGTTGAGCTGGACGTCGATCGTCTCGCGGTTGTTCATGTCGGCCGAGTAGCGGCCGTGCCAGGCGAAGGTCTTGCCCGGCTTGATCTCGAGGCCGTCGAGATCGATTTCGCGCTCACTCAGCAGCTGCTTGTGTTCGGCGGGGAAGTCCTCGCCGACGACACTGACCAGGCGGACAGGTGAGAACAGGCGGGCGGCGAGTCCAAAGTAGGTCGACGAGCCGCCGAGGCACCGTTCGGCATTGCCGTGCGGGGTTTCGATGGTGTCGAACGCAGTGGAACCAACTACGAGGAGCGTCATTTGGCCAAATAGGCTACCCAATGGCCCCTGCACGGTCTAGGGCGCTGTGGTTCCCCTTGGCCAGTGGTCGCCAATCAGTCGTCGGCTTGCGGTGCGCTGGCTTCGAGGGCCTCTTCTTCCTCGAGCTTGTTCTCACGGTCGATGTCTTCCTGCGTCACCCGGTCCTTCTCGAACAGGACGAGCACGCCGGCGAGCAAGCTGAAGCAGGTCAGCACGGTGCGATAGAGCACGGACAAGGCAACGCCGCGGGTCCACATCGAGAGGAACGGTGCGGCTGTTCCCTGCAGGTAGACGGCACCGTGGGTCGCGAAGAGGTAGCCGTACATCGTCTCGCCGATGCCCCAGCCGTTCGGCGCAATCGGAACGGCGGAAGCGATGTTGATGACCGGCACGAGCACGAAGTACTCGAACGTCGGCATGCCGACTTCGATCGCCATGCCGATCAACACGACGCAGCACACCGACAGCACGTGGTTGGCGATGCCGAGGATCAAGCTGCCGATCAGCATTGTGCGCTGATCGCGGTAGAAGAAGATGGCCTGGTCGACCATCTGCAACTTGCTGCGCAGGCCGCCGGGCACCTTGTTGAGCAGTTGATTGAGGCGGACGAGTTGGCGTAGGCGTTTGCTGAAGGCGAACAGCCCAATCAACGCGACGCCGACGATGACTCCCCAGATGCCGAGAGCCAGCATCTGGAACTTATCGAGGGCAAACAGCACGGCGAACGCGCCGAGCAGGGCAAGCGAACCCAGTCCGAGGACCCGGTCGACTCCGACGGAGACCAGGACCTGGACGCGGTGGCCCGGGCAGCGCTTCATGATGTAGAGCGCCTTGATCACGTCGCCGCCGGTCGAGCCGAGCATGACGGCGTTGAAGAACACGCCGATCCACGTGAACCGCAGCGTCTCGAACAGCGACACATCGGTGCCAATGACGCGCAGTAACCACCACCATCGCACCCCGGCGATGACGACGGTCAGGAAGTAGCACAGGGCTCCGAGCAGGAACCAACTCGCGGTCAGGTTCTTCCAGTAGCTGAAGATGCCGGGCGCAACTTCGACGTGGAGACCGTCGGGTTGCTCGCCGCGCGGCTTCGTGTGCACGCCCTCTTCGGCCGCCGTGGTCGGATCGACGAACGTGTATTCGACGGGATCCGTGCGCCAGTGGCCCTGGATCGTGACGACCTCTTCCTTGGCGATCTGAGCCTTCGACGGATCGAGCTTGTAGATGATCCGGTCGCGGAAGTTGATCGAGTCGACGACCCACCACAGCATCCCCGTCAGAAGGAGGATCTTGATGAGCGTGACGAGGTGCTTGTTCATCGCGAGCCGCCCTTGGGCCACTCACCCTTCGCGCGCACCATGGCACGCGCATGTTGGATCGACGCCTGTTCCGTGGTGACCCGTTCGAGCACCGCCTGCGCAAACGCAGCGGGGTCGATCCCGAGTTGGTCGAGGCTGGCGATGGTGACGGGGGCCCCGCCAGGGGTGGCATTCACTGCGAAGTGCATCAAGGCGCTAACTGGACTTACCGTAGCTATCGAGATCGACAATTTCCCGTCGTCAACGTAAAGGTCATCGCCGGTCCGGCTCAGTTCTGTACCCGGAGCCAGCTGCTGCACAACCTCGCGGACCTGTGCGGCAAACAAGCGCTGGCGGTGCACAGCCAACAAGAGATCGGTCGTCGCGAACGATTCCCAGACAAAATGCACCATGTCATCGGCGGCAATGCCCGGCCCGCCGAGGTCTTGCAGGTCCGCCATCTCCTCGCTCGTGACGCCGCAAGGGCCGCGGAACGCAACGAGGGCATCCCCGACCAGACCAAAGCGATCGAGCAGCCAATGGGCGCGCAGCTGGCTGCCGTCGTAGGCGATGGGCTCATTGCACCAATGGCTCAGCATGGTCGGGGGCGGAGTCACGTCAGGTTGGGGCTCACGGTTGCCGGGAGTGTGCATGCTACGGCTGAGAGTCGGTCCACTTGCGCACCCACGCCGGATCGGGGTCGATCGACTTGCGTTCGAGGCACCAGCTCAGTGCGACGATCGCCGGCGTGCGCAGCTTGGAATAGTAGTCATGCTCGCGCAGGACCGTGCGGGCAAGGAACTCACTCGCCGACGTTGCCTCCCACTCTTCGCGTCCGGGCAGGTGCACGACGCTGTGGGCTAGTTCACCCTTGAGTTGGCCGCAGTAGTGGATCAGACGCAGTTGCACGAGTGAGTCCGGATCGAACGTCGGCAGGTTGGCGGCGGTCTGGTCGCGAGTCGAACGCATCGTCGCTAGCATCAGCGGCACGGTGCGCGGCCCGCCCAGACGGCGGATCTGCTCCATCGCGCAGAGGCGGACTTCGGCGAAGTTGCGGTCGCGGCCCTTGATCGTGCCGAGCAGGATCGAGCGCACGGCGTGTTCGATCGAACGACGCATTGCGGCTGCAATCATTCGCTCGGCTTCGGGGTTGGTCTCTTCGACGTGCAACGCGCCGAGTTCCTCGATCAGCGCGAGCCGGCCATCCCAGGCAAACAGTGGCGCGGAGACGATCTGCTCGAGTGCCTTCTGCAAAGGCGCGAGATCAACGCCGTCTTGTTCGCCCCGGGCCGAACGTCGCGACGACCGCAGGCCAACGCGCGCGAGCTCGAGCACTTCGGGCTCGATCGGCGTGATCAGGTCGAAGAAGCTGCCGGCGAACGGCTCGAGGTCCAGTTGGCGACAGACGTGCGAGAGGCCGTCGATGGCGAGCACGCGCGTCTGCGGGTTGCCGTCCAGTTCGGCGAGCCAACCGAAACGGCTGGCGGCAGCCGCGCACGTCAGCAGGCGGCCGCTCGTTTCATCGGGCAGCTCGGCGAGCAGTTCGCGCACGTGCTTGCCGGGGTTTTCGAGCGGCAGCAACGTGCGGCGACCGAACATCCACGCAAGTGGCGCGCGGACCGGCTGCAGCATCGCGTTGTGCATGTACCAGCTCGAGACCCGAGCACGTTGCGCATACACGACCGTCTGGCTGCCTGAAGTGCCGTCGATGCGGACGATCTCATCGAGTTCCTCGAGGATCTCGCCGCTGGTGAGACCGGTGGCCACCGAGCAACTGGTCAGGAGTGGCAACATGGCGCGGCCGCGCCACCATCTGCTGTCTGGGCGAGTCATTGTGCGCATCGTTTCTTCCACTTGCGGACGGCAGTCGCACGCCCCTCTTCGGAGGCCGCGTCACAGCTGTCTGGAGTTACTTGGAGCAGGCGGCCGAGGCTCGCGTGCATCGACAAGAAGGCGTGTTCGTCTGTCTCGATCGCGATGGCCGCGAGCAACGTAGGCACCGCCGCAGTGGCGTCCACACTGGACTGCGATAGCCCAAGTGCCGCGTAGTTGCGGACCAGTGATGCGCGATCTTGCAGAGCCGTCTGCCAGAACGATACGTCGCCGATCCGGTTGGCTGCGGCCATTTGCACGGCGAGCGCGCGCATGGCGGGCGACTCGTCAGCGCATGCAATGGCGATGGCTCGCAGGCGAACCGCCGCGCGGCCTTCAGCGCCCGCCTTTGGCGTCGCCAGCGAACGCAGCAGTCGCTGTCGTGCCGACAATTCTGGGGCCGCGCGCAACAAGGCGAACATGTCGCGCAGATCGCCGTTGGCGAGCGGGTCCCGGTTCGCATCAGCGGCCTCGAGTCGGCGATGCCAAGCGGCTAGTTCGTCGGCGTTTCGGCGCAACCAGTCGTCGCCGGCATGGGAACGCTGCAGCAACGCGAGCGTCGCCTTGGCGGCGCGGTTGTCACCGCTCACCCACTCGGCCTGGGCCAGATCGAAGAGCGTTGCCGGCGCGACGCGTTTGGCCGTGCGCTCGCGGACGATGCCGCGCAACTCGGCAACCGCCAGGTCGCAACGCGCGACGTCGCGCAAGAGCCCCGCGCGGGCCAAACGCAACGGCGCGGTTGCAGCTGCGTCGACGTGCGCCTTGCGGCGCCGCTCCAGGGCAGCATCGATCACGTAGAGTGCTTCGAAGTGCCGTTCCTGCTGCACGAGGAACCCGGCGAGATCCAGCGCTGGCTGCGTCGGGTCGTCGGCCTTGGCAAACGTATTGCGCAGGGTGCGTTCGGCGCGACGCTTGGACGGCGGGCTTGCAACCGGCTCGGTCGTCGTCGCTTCGGTCGTTGTCGGTTCGGTTGTCGTCGCCTCGGTCGTCTTCGGGGCCTCCCTGGCCGCGATCGCATTCTCGGCCGCGATCGCATTCTCCGCCACGGCGATGATCGGCTCCGGTGCGGTTGGGGCAACCGCCGACTCTTGGGGGGCGGCCTCGCTCGGCTCCAGGATGCGGCTCGTGGGTTGGCCAAAGGCGCCGCGCGGCGCATCACCGGATTGCACGCAGCCTGCCAATAGGCACGCGAGCCACCACCAAGGCTTGTTCGCAGGGCTGCGACCGGTCATCGGGGTCTTGGTGTAGGCGAACGAACCAGCTGCTGCACGCAAGATTTCTCATGCTTCCGTCGCTGTTGTCGTTCGGGCACGATGACTGGATGGCTCAAGTGCGCAAACGGGATCTCAGCAAGCAGGCCAACCGCCTTCGGCCGGCGCTGCACGAACTCGTGGTCGGCATTGCGCAGCAGGTCGCGCGGGCGCAAGCGCGACTCAAGCCGTCCGACGTCCGGCGCAAGGCGGTCGGTGACTTCGTGACCGCCATCGATGTGCGTAGCGAGCAGCGACTGCGACGCGAACTGACCCGGCTCCTGCCCGAAGCAGGGTTTCTCGGCGAAGAGAGTGAGGCCACCGGGGTCGACAACGACTGGCTGTGGGTCGTCGATCCGATCGACGGCACCTCGAACTTCGCCAGCGGCCTCCCCCATTTCGCCGTGTCCGTCGCCCTGCTGTTCCGTGGCCAGCCGATGCTCGCCGCGATCCATTGCTCGCCGGAGGACGCCGTCTACACCGCAGTGCACGGCCTCGGCTGCTGGCGCAATCGCCGCCGGATGCAGGCTCCGCGCGGCCGATTTGACGATGGCGCCATCGTTGGCTGCCAGTGGTTCCGCGGCCAGGCGGACATGCGGTTCCTCACCCAACTGCAGTCGCAGGGCGCCCGGATCCGAACGCTCGGCAGCACGGTGGTGCAACTCGCGGATGTGGTTCGTGGCTGTCTGGATGCGAACGTGCAGCAGCAGGGCCGGCTGTGGGACTTTGCCGCCGCCGGCCTGGTCGCCGTCGAGTCCGGGCTGCGCCTGACGGACTGGCACGGTCAGGCAGTCTTCCCGGTTCGCGACCTCATGGTCGAGCACACCGCGACCATCGCCGCCACCCCGGCCGTGCACCGGCAGATCGTGGCCTTGCTCGAGCCGTTCGCCTCCTGATTGCCCTTGTTGTTCCCGCGGCGTAACACACGGTGGCCCGGGAGCACCAATTCGGGGCCTCCAGGTGACGTAAACGCTGGAAGGAAAGGTTCTCAGTTGTTTGGTCCCGCTTTTGCTAGGTAGGGTCCATCGGCTAGAGTGCCCGCTGCGTGCGGCGGGTTTAGCCAAGGCCTTTGAGCCAGCTACCCATGAATACCGCACGCACCAAAAGAGAACCCATCAGGAGCCTATCGATGAAAAACATCCTGCTGTCAGGACTGACGATCGCCGCGTTTGCCGCGGTTTTGCCAGAGACCGCTCTCGCCCACGGCGGCCAATACCGTGGTCCGGGCGATGTTGTCCCGCCGGGTCCCGGCGGTGGCGGTAACACGGGTCGCCCCTCGGGCCCGACCACCGGTGGCCCAGCTGGCCCGAGCGCTCCGGCGCCGTCCGGCCCGGCAACGGGTGGCCCCGCTGGTCCGAGCACCGGCGGTCCCGCTGGTCCCGCTGGCGGCCGTGGCCCGACGACCGGTGGTCGTGGCGCCCAGCTGACTGCTGACCTCACCCGCTGGAACTTCTGGTGGGAGTTCAACAAGGATCCCTTCATCCGTCTCCGTGACGCGGTCAGCGCTGGCGGCCCGCAAACGGGTAGCGATGACTTCTATCTCGGCACGCGGAAGGATTCGGCGAGCAACTCGATGCGCCCGACCTCGGAGGACATCCAAGGTGTCATCCTGCCGGCGCTGAAGAAGGCGATCGACTCCACCGATCAACGCGACATCAACTCGTCGTGCATGATCGCGATGGCGAAGATCGGCCAGAACCACCCCGAGTTCAAGCTGAAGGACGTCTTCACGCCGCGCCTGGCCAAGAACGACCAGGAGATCCGCGAAACCGCCGCTCTCGCGATGGGTATCGCCGCGATCGCGGAAGAAGACGAAATGACCATGCTGACCGACCTCGCGCTCGACAAGGGCGTCGGCCGTGAAGCCACTGGTGGCAGCGTCAACAACCGCACCCGCGCCTTTGCTCTCTTCGGTCTTGGCCTGACGGCTCACAAGACGACCAACGTCGAGATCAAGAAGCGCGCCTTCACGACCCTGAAGTCCATTCTTGAGGACACCAAGGAGCGTGACCGCAACCTCAAGGTCGCCGCGATCAACGGCATCGGCATCCTCAACATCGGCAACCAGTCCGACGAAGAGAAGATGCTGCTCAAGGACGCCACGTCGACCCTCGAGAAGTTCTTCATGCAGAAGGTCGGTGCCGGTAAGGCCCTGATCCAGTCGCACTGCCCGCCGGCGATCGCCAAGCTCATTGGCCGCGATCACCCGGACGCGGCGCACTTCAAGGATCTCTTCGCTGCTGAGCTCAGTGGCAAGAGCAAGATGAAGCGCTCGGGCAACGAGATCTCCGAGTCGTGCGCGTTGGCTCTCGGCCAGCTCGCCATGCCCTACACGGACAAGAAGGACCCGGACGCCAAGTACAGCCAGCTCCTGCTGAAGCAGTACAAGAAGCACAAGGACGCCCAGACGCGTAACTTCTCGGTCCTGGGCCTCGGCTTCATCGGCGGTGAACTGAACCGCGAAGCACTGGTCAAGGCCTTCGACAAGGCTGGCAAGACGCAAGAGAAGCCATGGTGCGCCCTGGCCCTCGGTGTCTACTCGCACCTCGTCTACGAAGCCCAGAAGGCTGACGGCAGCACGGCCCCGGAATCGTTCATCGGCGAAACGCTCTTCAAGGAGTTCAAGGGCGCCAAGAACCCGGACCTGCAAGGTGCGCTGGCCATCGGCCTCGGCCTCAACAAGTACCGCGAAGCCGCGGACGAGATGCGCTCGCGCATGCTCAAGAACCAGGCCAAGGAAGAGATGGCGGGCTACCTCGCGATCGGCCTCGCCCTCATGGACGACAAGGTGTCGATCGAAGACATCAAGCGCGTCGTCGATGATTCGACCCGCCGCTTCAAGCTGCTGCAGCAAGCCGCTATCGCACTGGGCAAGTTGGGCGACAAGGGTGTTGCCGAGCAGCTCCAGAAGCTGATGACGGATGGTGAGCCGAACCTCGCCAAGCTCAGCGCGATCGCGTCGGCCATCGGCTTCATCGGTGACAAGCGCTCGATCACGCCGCTGAAGAACCTGCTCTTCGACGACCAACTCGGTGACCTGTCCCGTGCGTTCGCTGCCGTGGCTCTTGGCGGCATCGCCGACAAGGAACCACTGCCGTGGAACAGCAAGATCGGCGTCAACATGAACTACCGCGCCGCAGTGGAAACGCTGACCAACGGTAGCAGCGGTATCCTCGACATCCTCTAATCTGAGACGTCGAGAGTCGTTTCTGACGACTAACGTTTCCGCTGCGGAACAAGCGGCGCGAAACGGAACAAGGCTCGCCCGGGACTCCCGGGCGGGCCTTGTTCGGTTTTCAGCTTCCCCACGATGGCATGGCGGTTGCTAATAGAGGAGCACGATGAATGCCTCAGCCAAGGTCCTTCCGCAGCTCCTCGCCGCCATTGCCGCGGCGCTGACAACCACGTCCCTGCGAGCACATGGCGGTCAATACCGCGGACCCGGTAGCGTCGTGCCGCCAAGCAGCCAATCGTCGAGCACGAGCAACAACCAGACGAACGGCAACACCGTTCCGGGCAACAACAACCCAAGCGCCCCGGCCGGACCGAAGGCCAACGCTGGCTCCGGCGCTGCTGGCGCTGGCACCGCAGGTCGCACCATGGGCGCATCGGCACCGCGCGGCTACGTCGTCGGCGACGACCTCGGCCGTTGGGAGTTCTGGTGGGAGTTTGGCAAGGACCCCTACCTGCGTCTGCGCGACACGCTCTACAGCGACCGCGGCGACGACCCTCTGGCACGCTGGAACCCGCGCCTCGCCAGCGTCAAACGCAACCTGACGCCGCCGACCAAGAAGGACATCGAGGGCGTCGCCCAGGTGATTGCGGGCCTGCTCAAGGAGACCGACGACCGCGATACCACGTCGGCCTGCTTGTTGGCCCTGGCCAAGATCGGCGACAAGCGCGCGGGCTTCGGACTGACGGAGCACTTCACCCCGTTCTTGAAGCGCGGCGACCAAGAGCTGCGCGAATCGTCCGCCCTGGCGATCGGTGTCGCAGGCAGCCTCGACCAGGCGAGCCTCGGCATCCTGACCGGGCTGATCCAAGACAACCAACACGGCCGCAGCTTGTCCGGCAACAGCGCCGTCAACGAACGCACTCGCGCCTTCGCTGCCTATGCAGCCGGACTCCTGCTGCATCGCTCTCGCGAAGCCGGCGCCAGCATGTTGCTCGCGCGAACGCTCCAGGAAGTGCTCGCCGAGAACAGCAAGCACGGTCGCAACCTGATCGTGGCGGCCATCGAGGCGCTGGCGCTATTGCCGCGTGACTGGGACGGCGCTGCCGCGAAGACGCTGCGCCAGAGTGCCGTCGACGAGATCGGCAACTTCTACGACCTCAAGCTCGGCGCCGGTGACCAGCTCATCCAGGCCCACGTCCCCACCGCGATCGCGCGCCTGCTCAAGCCGCGCTCGATCGAGGCGCTGAAGTGGCGCGACCGCTTTGCCAAAGACCTGAGTGCTGGCGTGCGGTCGGGCAAGAGCTCGAGCAAGGTCAACCACCACATCGCCCAGTCGTGCGCCCTGGCGCTCGGCACGATGTGCGAGCCGTGGGAGACGGTGAACAGTTCGAGCAACGCCATCGGTGAGCTGCTCATCAAGGTGCACCGGAAGCACCGCGATCACCAGACACGCTCGTTCGCGGTCCTCTCGTTGGCACGCATCGGCGGCCAGAAGTCGATGGACTACTTGCTGTCCGAGTTGAGTGTCGCAAACAAGGCAATCGAACAACCGTGGTTGGCGATGGCCCTCGGCGTGATCGCCGCCAAGCAGCGCGCGGACGGTTCGCACGAAGGCAGCAACGCCGCGCAATACGAGCAGGTCACCCAGTCGCTGTTGGCCCAATTCAAGAAGGCCCGCAACCCTGGCACGATCGGCGCTCTTGCGATCGCACTCGGTCTGACCGGCACCGGTGACGCCCGCGACGTATTGCGAGCCAGCCTGGTGAAGAACCAGCGCCGTGATGACATCGCCGGCTACGTCGCATTGGCGCTCGGCCTGCTACGTGACACGACATCGCTCAACGACCTGCGCGACCTGCGGGAGAACTCCTCGCGCCGGCCGTTCGTCATGATGCAAAGCGTGCGCGCCCTCGGCTTGCTAGGTGACTTCAAGCTGACGGAGCAACTCAGCAAAGAACTGTCCGAAGGCAGCTCGACGGTGCTGCGCTTGTCGGCAACGGCACAGGCGCTGATGCAAATCGGCGACCGCCGCTGCTTGCCGGCGCTCAAGGAGCTCGTCGCCAAGTCCGACGTGACCCCGCTGACGCAGGCATTTGCCGTGGTGGCACTCGGCGGTGTCTGTGACAAGGACCCGATGCCGTGGAACTCGATCTACGCGTCGTACGTCAACTACCGCGCATCGACCGAAACGCTGACCGACGGCATGGCCGGGCTGCTCGACCTGCTCTAGGTCGGCGGCAACCAGCGGCGCGGGTAACCCCGCGCAAGATGACCTGGCCGCGTTAGATGAACTAGCCGCGTCGGATGACGCAGATCATCACGACGCCCAGCACTGAGATCAGGCCGGCGAGCCAGCCATTGCGCGTCGCCGCGCTCTCTGCTGCATCAATCGGCTTGAGCTGCCTCTTCGCTTCTTCGAGTCGGCCCGTCAGCGCCTGGCGAACCGAAGCTTGCTCGTTGCCTTGCAGCAGTTCGAGTCCAACCTCGTATTCGAGCGCCGCACTGTGCATCTCGCGACGATACCAGCGCGCGTCGCCGGCAAGCTGACGCAGATACGGCGTCTGGCTGCCACTGCTCGCGACGGCCGTCAACACGTCCTGCCACTTGCCCGCCCCCATCGCCACGAACGCAGTCTGTTCGGCATCGGCGACTGTGCGCGAACCACTGCACGAAACGATCTCGCGTGGATCGTTGTTGGTCACGTAGCTCTCGAACAGCAACTCGTCGAGCTGCGGCTTGTCGTCATACAGGACGACGGGATTCTCGGGAGCGAGCGTATGCCAGTTGCTCGGGTCGCTGCACGTCGTGACGATGTTGCGCCACTGCGCGATGTCGTCGCCCTTGAGTGCGCCCGTCACCTCAGCAGCAGATGCGATGGACGCCGGCGCGAGTGGCTTGCCACGGCGGGCGAGCAGCAGCGCGTTGCGTGATGAGGGCACCAAGAACACCTGCACATGTGAGAAGACCTTGCCGACCGTTGCGGCAACGGCACCGAGCACCTCATCGTCGAGGGTCAGCCCGCCGACATTGCACGCGAGGATGCCGCCCTCGTGCAGTCGCGCATGTGCCGCCTCGAAGAACTCGAAGCTCGCCAGGTGCGCCGGCACGTAGACTTGATGCGCGTAGGCGTCGACGTGGATGACGTGCCACTGTTCTTTGCTTTGTGAGAGGAAGACCCGGCCGTCGATCGCGTAGCGCTTACCACCGGCTTTGGGCGCGGTGAAGAACTCATCACCGAGGGCCATCGTCTCAGCATCGATGTCGACCGCATCTACCGGCACTCCGGGATGCACAGCGCCATAGATCTGTCGCAGTGTGCCAGCAGCATCGCCGATCGAGAGTACCCGTGCGTCGGCAGCGACGGTGCCGTCCCCAGCGAAGAGCGGAGCGACGGCGTGCCAGTCGTAGTAGGCCCCCGCCGTAAACGATGAGCCGTCGACCTCCAGCGAGTGAAACGAATCGAGGCCCTCATTGATGACGAGCGTCGTGCGCGCCGGGCCACCATCGGGCTGGCTCTTCTGCACCTGCAGGAACTGATACGGCGTCTCGCGCTCGGCCAGCAGCTTGACCTTGTCGGCGGTTGGCCGCAGTGGCCCACCGTGCGCGAACAACATCGCCAGACCGAGCAACAAGCCAACACCGGCGCTCGCGCGAAGCTTCCCCGGCGCCACCAGGGCGGCGGCCAACAGCATCACCACTGCAGCCACCGTCATCGCGATGCGGCAACCGAACCCAGGCACGAGCCAGTGGGTCGCGACGAATGTGCCCAACAGACTGCCGACAGTGCCCGCGGCTGCGACGTCACCAGCCGCCTTGCCAACCGCCGACCCGCCCTTGGCCAACAACACGATCAGCAGCGGCGAGACAGCGGCCAGCAACAACAACGGCGGCGCGAACACGACGGCGGTAGCCACCAACGAACCGCGGATCAGCACCGGCATCGCGGCATCGAGCGGCAACTTCTCCGGCAGCAGCCAGCCACCGAGCATGCTGGTGATGTAGGGCGCCACCAACAACAGGGCACCGGCAATCAGCAACAGCCGGAACGGCCACGCGCGCGCATCGTTCCGCGCACTGAGCCGGCCACCGATGACCGCGCCCAACGCCATTGCGGCCAGGATCACACCAATCACATTGGTCCACACGTAGGCGCTATCGCCAAAGTGTGGGGCCAACAACCGGACAGCCGTCAGTTCGGCCGCCATCACACCGAAGCCGGTGGCGGCGGCCGTCAGGACTGCTTGCGCAGGCTGCAACGCGGTCGCCGCCGGAGCGGCGTTACTGGCTGGAGCGCTATGGCCTGGAGCGTCACTCACTCCTTCGGCACCGAAGAGACGTAGCGGACGGGGAAGATGTAGTCCCAGTCGTTACGTTCGAGCATGCGGCGCTTCATCTCGCCGAACGAACGACGGCGTGTTTCCTTCACAGCCTTGCCGTTGACGACGATCGTGAACTCCTTGCTCAGGTCGACGAGATCGTCGTTCAGCAGGATCTCGAAGCGCTCCACGCCCTTGCAGTCGATCGTGATGCGGTTGGTCGCGCGATCGGCAACGGCCACGAGACGCGGGCGATCTTCGCCAGTCGTTGTCAGCAGCGAGTCGGCAACGTGGATGTCGACCCAGTAGGCCTTGTTGAAGCGGTCGTGGTTCGGCTCGAGGGTGACCTTGTTCGGCACCATGTCGCGCGACTTCTCGTTGGTCCAGGCCAGGATGTCGTCCGACGAATCCAGGTGCGGAGCCGCGCCCTTGGCGTCGATCACGGTGAACATGTCCGGGCACTCCTTGTCCCAGCGCTTCTTCAGGGCGTCGACCTCCGCAGCGTTCTGCTCGGTCTTCAGCGCGAGGATCGGGACGTTGAAGAGCGTGCCGATGCGCAGGTCGTCGACCTCGGTCGGGTTGCGCAGGATGATGCCCGCCCAACGGTCGGGGAACAGCGTCGCGAAGCGGATGCCGAAGCCACAGGTCTCGGAGCCGCAGTCGAGGAAGACGCGGGCGCGGTCGACGGTGTAGTTGTTGACGAGGTAGCCAAACGCGCCGAACACGCTCCGGATGCGCTTGTCTTCTTCTTCCTCGGCGCGGTCCCGGCTGTAGTTGGGGATCGGATCCATTTCGAGATCCTTCGGCAGCTTCGGCACCTGCAAGATGAACTGATCGATGATCGGCTTCTTGTTGTAGATGGCCTTGAAGTAGTCCGCCGGCTTCACCCAGTCGCCTTCCTTGCCACTGGGCAGAGTCAGGATCACGGGCCACGGCTTCTTCTCGGTGTATTTCTTCGGCAGGCGGATGGCCCACTCGATCTCGGTGTCCTTGACGCCCTTGGTCAGGACCGAACCCTTGCCGATGTCGGGGCGAACCGGCGTGAAGCAGTTGTAGAAGACGGTGCGCAGGTCAGACATCGAGCCGAGCACGCCAGCCTCGTCTGCCTTCTTCCACTCCTTCTCAAACGAACTACGCGCCTTGCGCAGCTTCTTCGAAGCCTTCTCACGCTCGCGGCCACGGGCTGCCTGGTAGGTCAGATCCGCGGAGAGATACTTGCGCAGCTTGTCGCCAAGAGACTTCTGCTCACTCGCTTTCAGGACGGGCTTCGGGTCCTGCATGACCGCATCGGGGGTCATCGGGGCAAGAGAGGTCAATAGGCTGAACGTGGCAGCAATGAACATCAGCAAGTTCCTGTCTGTGGGGTCTGTGGTGGGATGCCGGACATATTCGGGCATCGCCAGGTCGCGAGAGGTCATCCCAGTCTAGCGATGACATGGGCCACCGACTACTGCCGGATCGGCCAAAGCGAAGTGCCCAAAGCTTCTGGCGTAGCGCAGTTGCCGTCGGCTGGTTGCTAGTCGCGGCGCCTCACCAGACCGTCCCTCGACGCTTCTGCGCTGCTATTTGCGGCCCGGTCTCGCCGAGAGGCGATCCAGCGCGACGTCCAGGGTCAGCCGCTTGAGCATTGTGGCGTCCGGTCGTTTTTCGAGGGCCAGAACCGCAGTTGGTAGCGGGTCCTCACCAACCCGGTCTGGATACAGCGATTGCAGATGCATCAGGTTGGTGATGCCCGGCCCCTTGCCGCGGGTTACCTCATCGCGCGCGAGGTCGAGCGCCACGCTGCGGCGGAAGGCCGCGACGGCTTCCTGCCATTGGCCGGTCGCGCGCAACAGCAGGCCGTAGTCGTTCCAGAGGTTGAGGTCGTTCGGCGCGAGGCGGCGACCGAGGGCGTAGGCCTGGAGCGCCGCCTTGACGTCACCGATCTGCCGCAGACACAAGCCGAGGTTGGCGACGCGGTAGGACTGGATCGGTTCGAGCGTCGCCAGGTATTGGAAGACCATCCGACCCGCCGGTCGGTCGCGCGTGCGCAAAGCCTTGGCTGCGAGTGGCAGCAGCCTCCCCTCCTCGAGTCGAAGCGCCTCGCTTACCGCACCAGGTTCGGTGGCGGCCTGCTTCGAGACGATGCGCGCGAACTCGGTCAGTCGATCCAATTGCGCCAACGCCCGCAGTTGCACCGTGAGCAACACGTCGTTGGTTTGCGCCGTCTCGGGATTGACGGGACTGGCAAGCTCCAGCGCCAACTTGCTGCGGCCGGCCGCGAGCGTCGCAGCGGCACCGCGCGGCAACCGTTCGGTGCGGCCATCGCCATCGGGCAGTCGCAGGAACGCGTCGCTGACCTGCGTCGCGAGAGCTTGCTGCTCGGCTGCACTCGCCTCGACGTAGCTCTTGTGCAGTCGATCGAACTCCGCGAGCTGCTGCGCTGGCAACAGCTGCGCAAACAGACAGAACGTCGACAACAGCGATGCCAGGTGCTTGAGCATGTTGGGCTACTGCAGCGCGACCCGGGTCCCTTCGGGCAGCGATGCTGCCGGTACTACCTCACCGAGAGCGAACGGTTGCTCGCCGTTCTTCTGGCATTCTGCCATGACTTCGTCGGCGTGCTCCGGGCGCACGAACAGCACCATTCCGACGCCCATGTTGAGCACGCGGTAGGCCTCGTCGCGGGCAACCTTGCCGCGGGCGACGATCAGTTCGCAGATCGGCATCTTCGGGATCGCCGCGGTGTTGATCGTGACCGACACGTCCTTGGGCAGGACGCGCGGGACGTTGTCCGGCAGGCCACCACCAGTGATGTGCGCCATGCCGGTCAGCAGGTCGCGCTCGACCAGTGGCGCGCACTGCTGCAGGTAGCTCTTGTGCACGGCGAGCAGCGCTTCGCCGATGGTCTTGCCCTGCAGCTCTTCGGGCTTGTCTTCGAGCTTGAAACCAGCGTCGGCGAACAGGACCTGGCGTGCCAGCGAGAAGCCGTTGGTGTGCAGGCCCGAGCTCGGCAAACCGATCAGCTTGTGACCCGCTTCGATCTTGGTGCCATCGACCAGACGATCGCGCGCAACGGCGCCGATGATCGTGCCAGCGACGTCGACTTCGCCGTCGCGGTAGACACCGGGCATCTCGGCAGTCTCGCCGCCGATCAGCGCGCAGCCGTTTTCGGCGCAAGCCTTGGCGAGGCCGGCGATGATCTGATGCACGCGGTCGGGTTCCATCTTCGACATCGCGATGTAGTCGAGGAAGAACAGCGGCCGTGCCCCCTGAACGAGGATGTCGTTGATGCTGTGGTTGACGAGGTCTTCGCCAACGCTCGCCATGCTGCCACCGGCAGCACAACTCTGGGCGGCAACCATGACCTTGGTGCCGACACCGTCAGTTGATGCGACCAGCAATTGGCCAGCGACGCCTGCCTTCTCCGGATCAAACAGACCACCGAACGCTCCGACGTCACCCATGACGCCAGGCGTGAAGGTCTTACGGATGGCTTCGGTCGCCCCAGTGACGGCCGCATACTTCTTGTCGATGTCGACGCCCGCGCGACGATACGCGGAAGGAGCTTCGCTCACGATGTGCACTCCGGGCGGTGCCCAGGCAGATGGAGGTGTTCTTGCATGTGCATGGTCCATCCATGCACATCCCCATCATGGGTAGACGCGACTGCGGTTGCAATGTCCACGTCGGACCGCATGATCGCCGATGTGTCCAAACCTGCTTCGAAGCGCCGAGTCGCCGTCCTGGGCTGCACCGGGTCGGTCGGAACCCAGGCGTTGAGCATCTTGTCCGAACACGATGATCGGTTCGAAGTCTGCTTGCTGGCTGCGCATACTTCGGCGCAAGGCCTCGCCGAGAGCGCTGCGACGCATCGGCCGACAGCTGCCTGCCTGACCGGCCTCGACGAAGCGCCCGCATTGCCGGCAGGAACGAAGTGGTTTCACGGTCCCGACGGCCTGCTCGAAGCACTAGCCGCCGCCGAGCCGGACCTGGTGCTCAACGGAATCACCGGGTCCGCCGGTCTCGCCGCCTCGGAGTGGACCCTGCGCCACGGCTTGACCTTGGCACTTGCCAACAAGGAGTCGCTGGTGGTCGCTGGCGACTACCTGATGGGACTCGCCAAGGAGACTGGCGCCACCATCTTGCCGGTCGACAGCGAACACTGCGCGATCTTCCAGTGCCTCGACGGCGAGAACGATCAAGCAATCCGGCGCGTCTGGCTGACTGGCTCCGGTGGGCCCTTCCGGACCCGCGATCTGACGACCTTCGACGCGATCACCAAGGACGAGGCGCTGCGCCACCCGACCTGGACGATGGGGCCGCGGATCACGATCGGCAGCGCCACGATGATGAACAAGGCGTTCGAGGTCCTCGAGGCCCACTGGTTGTTCGGCATCCCGCCGGAGCAGATCCAGGTCGTCATCCACCCACAGAGCATCGTGCATTCGATGGTCGAGTTCTGCGACGGTTCGATGCTCGCCCAGTGTGGCGTGCCGGACATGCGCGTTCCGATCCTGTTCTGCCTGGGCTACCCCGACCGCCTGCCGTTCGGGTTCGAGCCGTTTGATCCAGTCAAGTGGCGGTCGCTCGAGTTCGTGCCGTTCGAGCCGGAACGCTACCCCGCAGTGCAGCTTGCCTACGATGCGATGCGGCTTGGTGGCGACTCCGGCGCGGCGCTGAACGCGGCCGACGAGATCGCGACTGCTGCGTTTTTGGACGGTCGGATCTCGTTCGCGGAGATCACCCGGATCTCGCAACGGGTTATGGCTGAACGGCCAGTGCAACCTATACGTTCGTTGCAGGACGCAATCGCGGCAGACAAGGACGGCCGGGCACGGGCCACAACGATGCTGAACTCCACCAACGTGGCCTCGGCTGACGATAGGCAACAAGACTAGATGGAAATCGGCAGCATCATTCTGGCCTTTCTCGGGATCGGCCTTCTGATCTTCCTGCACGAAGGCGGGCACTTCATCGCCGCGCGCATGGCGGGTGTTCGCGTGGAGGTGTTCTCGCTCGGTTTCGGCCCTCGAATCGGCGGCTTCTCCTGGCGTGGCACGGACTTCCGTCTCTCGGCCGTGCCGTTCGGCGGCTACGTCATGGTAGCTGGACAAGATCCCGGCGATCGACGCTACCCAGCCCGCGAGTGTCTGTGGAGCAAGTCCGTTGGGCAACGTGCGCTGTTCTGGTCCGGCGGTGTGATCATCAACGTGCTGTTTGCACTGATCGTGTTCCCCCTGGCGTTCAATGCCGGCGTCAAGTTCGAAGCGCCGATTGCCGGCTACGTGCCACGCGGCACTGCCGCCTGGGAGGCTGGCATCGAGCCCGGTGAGCGCATCATCGAAGTTGCCGGCAAGCCGATCTACTCGTTCCAGAACCAGGCGATCGAGGTCGCCTTGCATGGCAACCGCCCGGTCGAACTTTTGCTCGAAGGCGCGGACGGCGACCGGCGAGCACTGACCGTCCAGCCGCACTTCGACAAGGAGATGGGCCTCTACGGGCTTGGTCTCGTGCCTGCTTACGACACGACGACGGCTGTGCTGACCGTTGCCGACAAGGGGGCGGCGGCGGAAGCCGGACTGCAGACCGGCGACCTTGTGCTGCAACTCAACGGCAAGGGCCCCACTGAGCCGGGCGCGCTCGATCTCGGACTCGACGAACTGGCCATCAAGGTTCATCGAGACGGCAAGGAACTCGACTTCACCCTCGTTCCAACGCCGACGGTCAAAGACCAGCCCGCCCTGATCGGGGTCGCTCCGATCTTCAACATCATCAACGGCATTCGAACCTCCGGCACGCTCGCCAAGCGCCTGGGCCTGGAACGTGGCGACCAGATCCTTGCGATCGACGGCCGCCCGTTCTTGTCGGGCAAGCTTGATCGCGTGGCCACGACGACCGGCGCAACTACCTGGTTGGTCTTGCGCGACGACAAAGAGGTCGAACTCAATGCGCCGGCAACCGCCGGCGAACGGCAACAACTCGTCGAGTGCGTCGCCGTTGGCAGCCAGCGCAGCCTGCAGGTTACGCCGTCGGAGGATGGCGCCGCATTGCTCGCCGGAATGCAATCGGGCGATTGGATCCAGAAGATCAACGGCGCCGAGCTCGATGATTGGGACGACTTGCGCGACGCAGTGCAGGACGCCAAGAAGAAGCCCCTCGAAATCGAATTGCTGCGCCCGACCGCCGACGTAGTCGCTGCGGGCATGCACAAGCCGACGGGAGAACTCGTCAAGCTGACCGTAACCCCGACCGTCAAACCGGCCCCCGATTTCGGCTACAAGCTGGTCATCGACCCAACGATGATCGAGATCCGCGCCGAGTCGTTCGGCGAAGCCCTCAAACTGGGCACCGTCTGTTCGATCGATCTCATCAAGCAGATGTACGTGACGCTGAAGCGCCTCGTCACCGGTGAAGTCGGTGCCAAGAACCTCGGCGGCATCATTCGCATCAGCCAGGTCACCTACCAGGCGGCGCAACGCGGCCAGAGCTGGTTCTGGTATTTCCTGGCGCTGATCAGTGTCAACCTGGCCTTCGTCAACCTGCTGCCGATTCCGGTGCTGGACGGCGGCCAGCTGATGTTCGTTCTGATCGAGAAGGTCAAGGGTTCGCCGGTCAGCACGAAGGTGTTCGGCTACAGCCAGGTCATCGGCATCGTGTTCGTGCTGCTGCTGCTGTTGTTCGTGACCTACAACGATATCTCGCGGCTGTTGTGACATCCGGCCGCGGTTGTGCGATCGTGCCCGTGTGACTGACGCCGCGACCGCGCCCTCCCAACCACGCGCCCCGTTCGGGATGTCCGTGCTGCGCCTGTGCCGCATCGGCACCTGGTTCTCCCCGGCCGCCGACGTGCTGGCATCCTCAGCGATCGCGCAGATCGCATTCGGCACGGACGTCGTGCGCGCAATGTTCGCGAGCGTTCTGCTCTACGGCGCCGGCATGGTCTGGAACGACATCGCCGATCGCAAGGTCGACGCGGTGCAGCGCCCCGAACGGCCCTTGCCACGCGGCGATCTGTCGATGGTGTTCGCCGTGACGTTCGGACTTGCGCTGCTTGCGGGCGGCATCCTGCTGTCCCCGTGCCGCATGCACCACGGCGTGATCGCCGCCCTTGTGCTCGTCTACGACTTCCTGAGCAAGCATGCGCCGTGGCTCGGCGCCCTCAACATGGGCGTGCTGCGCGGTCTCAACCTCGCCACTGGCATCGCGCTGGCTAGCGAACCGTTGGAGGCGACCGTGCAGCAGTCGCTGTTGATCGCCGCCGCCTGCTACGGCATCTACATCGTTGCCGTGACGATCGTCGGGATCTTCGAAGACACTCCATCGGTTCGCGGTCGTGCCGTCGCAGCTGTGCAGACCGCGCCACCGATCCTGGCGTTTGCCGGCATCGCTGCCGTGCAGGGCGGCCTCTGGCCCGCGCCGGCGATCGCAGCCGTGCCCGTGCTGTGGTTCTTGCGCCGCAATGCCAGGACGGTCGAGTGGACACAGAAGACCATCCGTGGCTCGATGATGTATCTACTCCTCGGCACGATGCTCTACACGGCGCTACTGACACTCGCCGCGGATCGCTACTGGGAAGCGTTGGGAATCGCTCTGGCGATCCCCGTGGCGCGCCGGATTGCGCGCAGCATCTCGCTGACCTGAACCGCGCTCAGCCCTTCGCGCGGCCGAGTGCGACGAGTCGCGCGTTCCACGCAGCCCGCGCTTCTTCGCGGTGCATGACGCCTTGCCGGACCAGTGCCTTGAGCGCGTTCTTGAACGTGTCGAGCACTTCTTCGACGGACATCGGTTCGCCGTCAGCGTCGAGCTCGCTGTGCGTCGTTTGGTCAAATGGGCTCTCGACCATTGGCTCCTGCGGTGGCTGTTCCACGACCTGCTCCGCCGCCGGCTCTTCGTAGGCAGCTTCTTCCGCCGCAACCGGCTCGTCGTAGTCAGCCTCAGCCACTTCCTCACCAACCATCTCGTCGACGGCCTCGGCGAGTTGCGCCGCAGCGGTTTCGGCTACGAGGTGCTGGTCGATGGACGCGACGCTCGGTTGCTCGTCCCCCATGTCGGCAACGACCGCACGGAACTCGGCGCGCACATCTTCGAGGTCTGTCGCGAACGGGTCCTGGCCGAGGTGCGCTTCAAACGTCTCCGCGCTGCCCTGGTTGCGGAACTCATCGAGTTCGGTGCCGACCAGGTGTTTGACGTCGGGTTCGATGTGCGCTTCGGCAACGCCTGAGTTCGGCTGTTGCTGCATCACGGACATGATGAATCCGTTCATTCGATTCAGCGTGTCCATCAAGAACGTCTGCACCTCGCCCTGCATGCGTTCGCCGGCTTCCTCCTCGGCGTCGTGGGCAACCTTCTCGACGATGGCTGCTGCCTGGCGGGTCGCTGCAGCGAAGAAGTCGTGCACTTCGCGACTCAGCTGTTGGTCGCGGACTTCCCGTTCCTCGACCTGTTCGAGCTCACGCAAGGCTGGGTTCTCGTAGCCAAGCACACTGCTGGTACTACCCAGCTTGGTCTTGACGCGTTTGCGTTCCCGGCGGAAGGCGTCGAAGCCCTGATCTCCCTTGTTGTGTAGGTGCATAGTCTCCTCCGCGACGAGCCACTGGCTACGTCACTCTGGGAGCTATCGTGCTCAGTCGGGGTCGCCTTGAAGATGGGACTCGACCGCGTCTCGTAACAGGACAAGCGCCTGGTCACGGCTCGTTGCCACCGGCAACTCGTCGATCTGGTTCTGTACCGCGCCAAGCAGCTTACCGACGACAGGTCCGGGTTTGATCCCGAGCGCCAACACGTCCTTGCCATGCAACAGCGGTTCGGTGAGTGGCGGTAGGTCGCGCAGTTTCTGGCGGGCGAGTTCGTAGATCTCGAGTTTGCCGTGGCTGCCCATGCAGTCCGCACGATGGAACTCGAGGTGCAGCGGAAAGTCTGGTTCGCGCAGCCAGCGCTCGGCGCGCGCAGGGCGCATCTGGGGCAACGCCGCAAACCGGATGTGATGTCGGCAGACATCGATCACTCGCTGCTGCAATGCCTTGGGGGCACGTAGGCGACCAAGCACGTCTTTCGCCATCTCTGCCGAGAGGTTGTCGTGACCGTCGAAGCGAATGCGTTCCGCAACACGGTAGGTCGGCGGCTTGCCGACATCATGCAAGACCGCAGCCCAACACAGTTCGGGGTGCCCCTCCGGACAGTGGTCGAGCACCAGCTGCACGTGCACCAGCACGTCGCCCTCGGGGTGGTATTCAGGCGGCTGCGGGACCCCGTCCATGGCGGCGACCTCGGGCAGGATCACTGCGCACAGGCCGCTATCGAGCAGCAGCCTGAGACTACGACCGCGACCACGGCCACAGAACGTCTGCGTCAATTCGGCGTAGATGCGTTCTGCGGACAGCGTGCGCAACTCGGTGGCTGTTTGCTGCGCGGCCTGCATCGTCGCGGAATCGATCTCCAGCTCAGCGGATGCCGCGAACCGGACCATGCGCAACAGACGCAGAGGGTCTTCACGGAAGCGCTGCTTCGGGTCGCCGATCGTGCGCAAGATGCGCGCTTCGAGATCTGGCATGCCAGAGACCGGGTCGATCACCTCGGACCGTTCGAGATCGAGATACAGGGCGTTGATCGTGAAGTCCCGGCGCCGCGCGTCGACCGCCAGGTCCGTGACAAAGCGAACCTGATCCGGGCGGCGATGATCAGCGTAGTCCGCCTCTTCGCGCAGCGTCGTGACCGTGAGCGAGACACCGTCGATCGTCGTGCGGCACGTGCCGAGCCTCGCCTCGCGAACTTCGGGGTCCGGCAGGATCTGACTCAGTGCGTCGGGCTCGAGATCGCTCGCCAGATCAAAGTCTTCGGGCATGCGACCGAGCAACAGATCGCGCACGGCACCGCCCACTACCCACCCACGACCGCCAGCTGCGCGGATCAAGCGCATTGCTTGATGCACCGCGTTGGGCAGTTGCGGAAGTTCGATCCTGGTCACCTGCATGTTCTCCGAGGATACTGCACGCGATGAATGAATGGCGGCGAACACCTTTCGGGAATCCGGCGGCGTGGATGACGACCGGCGGAGTCCTGCTGCTCGCATTCAGCTTGTGGATCCCGTGGCTGAGCGCGTCGCGCACGGCGCGGGTCGAGACTCGCGCGGACGAACTGGCCAATTCCCTCATCGACGCCACCGACGGCTTCCGCCTACCGCTCACGGAATCGGATCTCCACGTCGTCATGGCCCGCTTCTTCATGATCGCCGCATCGCGTGGCGTGCGCATCAAGGAGGTCAAGCGCAGCGAAACGGTACCCGAAGGTGCGATGCTGTATTTGACCAACAAGCACTACTGCTTCCAGCTCAGTGAGTCGCCACCGGATCCAACGGCACGCCCAGGCAAGAACACGGTGGCGTCGCTCGAAGTCGTCGCCTGGCCGTTGAGCGCGACGAGCCCGGGCCACTGCGTCTACTTCTATCCACAGGATGCGGCGCGGGCCTACTCACGCAACCTGCGCCGCGCGTATCGCGGCCTCGAAGATGACTACCGGCCGCTGCCCGGCACGTGTCACCGGCGACCTGGCGGTGGCGGCGCGCGCCGCAACCAGTATCCGGGCGTCGACGACGAGCGCTGGATTCTCTACTGAGTGATCCACCCCTGGGTCTTCCACCCTCGGCCATCAACCCCTGGGCCATCAACCCCTGCGCAATCCACCCCTGGGCCGCGGCTCAGAACGAGTTGACGAGGAAGTTTGCGATCAGCGCGCGCATCTGCGGCGTTTCCTTGTGCCTGACGCGCTTCAGCTTGAGCACGTCCTCCACCGTCATCCAGTTGCGAGCCAGCAGGTTCAGCGCCTGCACCCGCAGCTGCGGCAACTCGCTGCGATCGAACAGCAGCTTGCGCACGGGATCGATGCACGCCTTGCGCAGCCCTTCGTTGTCGCGGCGGTCCATTGCGTAGCCGACGATCGTCGGCAGCATCAGCGAACGCAGTTCCCACTCGTCCTTCGGCAAGGCCAGGAACTTTTCGAGCACGACTTCTTCGTTGCCGCGCACGTTCAGCAGCAGAACGGGCAGGTAGCTGCGCGTCGTCAACGGGTTGTTCTGACTACGTGAGACCAGCTTGACGGGGCCGCTGAAGATATCCATCAGAGCGATCGCCGCGGCCTTCGAGCCATTCTGCGCGATCGTCTGCAGGAACATCCGGCCCTCGCCTTCGGCGCATTGCTTGAAGCGACCAACGAGTTCCGGCACAGCGCGCGGATCGCCGCTGGCCGACAGCTGGTTGATGATCGAACTGAGCCTCGTGCCCGTAGCGGTTCGGACTTCTTCGAGCAGCACGGTGACGATCTCGGTGCGACCCCGGCGCGTCAGTTCGCGCACGGCAATGCCGCGGATGTCCCAGATCTCGTCGGGCGCGGCCATGACTTCGTAGACGTCGGCAACATCATCGCCGTCGACACGGGTCAACACCTTTGCCGCTTCGAGCCGGATGTCCGAACGCAGATGGGTCGTCGCGAGCAGCAGGCCTTCACGCAGGTCGGCAACGTTGGCGTTCGCGTTGTCCCCGTAGAGACAGTGCTTGATCGCGACCTTGCGCGCGGCGAGGTCCTCGCCGGACATCGCCGCGATGAGCCAGGCGGTTCCTGAGGTGTTGCCCGCGGCGTGCAAGACGCCGGCAATGATCGCCTTGAACTCGGCGAGCGCTTGCGGCCAACGTCCGATCAGGATCTCCGCAGCCTCTTTGGCCGGCAGCGTCAAGGTCTCCTTGAGCACCTGGTCCCGCACGGGCCCGGAGTGACCGGCCATCATGACAGACTTGAGAATGGCGACCCGATCCTTGCTCGGGAGGCGGCGGGCTACGGACCCCAACCAGGCCTGACGGGCGCGACCATCCATGTGGATGAAGTCTGCCTTCAGAGCCTTGAGGGTCGCCTCGGTGCCCGAGGAGCCGAGAGCGGCATAGGCGCTGTGGCGCACGGCCGGATTCTTGTGCTGCAACGCGCGGCGCAGCGCGGAGTCGAACTCCGGGTTGGCCATCTTGCCCATCGCCTGCACGCAGTTGCGCACGACGTCGCCCAGGGCCTTGTTGCCCATGGCCTCATCCATGACCTCGATCAGCGGGTCGACGGCGTCTTCGGGCGCCCGCCAGAAGAACTCCGTCGCGATCTGCCAGGTCTCCTTGCTGCAATTGCCCGACAAGTTGGCGGCGAGCTGTCGCAGCACCTGGCGGCGCGAGCGTTCAAATTCGCGCGCTAGCATCGGCGGATACTCGAGCACCGTCGGGAAACCAGCTTGGAACGGCTTGAAGCGGTACGGGTTCGGCACCCGATTGCCGGGAAGCTCTTGCTGGGAACCCTGCTTCTTGGGGCTGGGCACGCCACCCGCTCGCTGCGCGGCAAGTGCCGACGTCATGGCCAGGGCGGCGAGCAACGGGAGGGTTCGCTGGAGAGGCGCGGTCATCAACATCATGCTAACTAGTTGCGTGGCGGGCCAGCGTCACATCCGGGGCTGAACTGCTGCATACGAGGGCCAGAGCTGCCGCGACACGGCGCCTATTCCGGCGTCACGTCGAGCAGACCCTGCACATACAACAATCGGCTTTCCGCAGTCCGGTAGTCGAGCTGGTTTCGCAGCAAACGACTGCGAGCCTCCCGCAACTCCTGGTTCCGGCGCTGCACTTCAAACGCGGTCGAAGAACCGACCCGCTGCTTGACCTGCTCCGTTTCCAGGTTGGTGACGGCGAGACGGACGGATTCGGTCGTCGCACGGATGCTCTGGCCGAGCGTCGTGAGGCGGCGCAGGGCCTCGCGGACTTCGCGGGTCGCATCGAGCATCGCGGCGTGCAGCAGGCGACGCTGCCGTTCGACTTCGAGCTTGGCGCGGCGCGAACGGGAACGGGCGGCCTGGTTGCCGATCGGGATGGCGAACTCGAGACGCACGGACCAGTCGGGGAAATCCTGATCGCTGGCATCCGAAAACGCCTTGCGGAAGCCGCCGCTCGTGCCCGTCGACGGGTCGTCGGACGACACCCCGTCACTCGAATACGAACCGATCAAGTCGAGCTGCGGCAGGATGTCGCGGTCGGCCTCCATGGCGGCGACTTCGGCGACGGCGACGGCGCTGCGCTGACTGCGCAGGTCGGGGCGGCGCTGCATGGCGACCTCGAGCAGATCCTCGAAGCGCGGCACGCGATCGATCGGGGTGACCTTGATCGGCGACACCGGGCGCAAGTTGATCGACCAGATGCCGCCGTCACTGCCGTCGTAGAGCAGCCGACGCAGGTCATCCTCGCGATCGCGAATAGCGTTGCCGGCGACGATCAGTTCTTCGCGGCGGCGAGCCACTTCGGCTTCGTCGGCGACGCGGTCGCGCGGTGCCAACTCTTCGACGCGGATGCGTTCATTGGTGATGCGCAGTTGCTCGTTGGCAACCGTCAACGCGGAGTCGACGACGCGCCAGTTCTCGCGAGCGAAGACGAGCTCCCAGTAGGCCTGCACGATCGACAACATCGTGTCTTGCACGGTGCGGTCAAAGTCGTGCGAAGCCTGGGTCAGGCGATAGCGCGCGGATGTGACTTGGGCGAGGTTGAAGTCGGTCCAGCCACCGCGCAACAACGGTTGCCGGAACGAGGCCGACCACTGGGCACTGAACTGACGCGCCGGGAACGAACCGCCACCACCATCACTTTCGAAGCGGGTCGGTTGGAACGCGAGGTCGAACAGGCCACCAGTGATGACTCGTTGCCGCCAACCCAGGGTGCCGTCGGCCGTCTGCGATTTGACCGATGGCGAGAAGAAGTTCCGTTGCGGCGACTGACGTTCGCCGTAGCCCGCGTTGCCGTAGAGCTCGGGTTGGAACCCGGCCTCGGCGAACAGCACATCGAGTTGTGCTTGCTGCGGCAGCAACTGTGCCGCCTTGAGGCCGACGTTGTAACGACGGCCGTGATTGAGGGCTTCGTCGAGCGACAGCTCGCGGACCAGCGAGCCGCGATGCTCGGCGTCTTGATCGACCGGGAGAGTCTTGGGGCCCTGCTTCCCCGGGCCCAGATTACTGGGAGCTGCTTTGCTCGCTGGCGGCTTGGTTGGCGCAGCGGGTTTGGCCTCCTGCGCGCGAACCACGGTCGCGCAAACACACGCGGCGAGAAGGGCGGGGACCAGACGAAGCGGGTAGTTGGTTCGGAGCATACGCTTAGGCGTGCACTGGTGGGACTCAGTGCTACCCGAGCATGTCGCCTGAGCCCAGCAGAAAACGTCGCGTGAGCCCGCTATAGCGGGCGGTATTGCTCCCCAGCAGGGAGCAGGTCGCCGACGTGGCCGGCGAAGTTCGTCGCCAGGCATAGGCAGAAGGCCGCGCTGTTGCGCAGTTCCTTCGGCGTTGGCAAGACCGCCAGTTGCCGCAGCTCGCCCTGCAGACGCGTGTAGCCGCGGCTGCCGGGAGTCTGCCCCCACGCGATCTGTTGCACGGTGGCGAAGTCCGGCGCCAGACGCGTCGGCTTCCAGCGACGCAAGGCCCAGACCACGCGCTCGCGCTCGTTGCCGTTGGTCGCCAGCAGGTCACCGCAACCGTAGAGCATTGCCGCGAGCACTTCGGGACGATCGTCGTTCAGCGAGCGGCGCTCACGCAGTTGGCCGAGCAGCAGCAGGCGAACGAGCTTGCAGTGCGACGGGTCGATGCCGAACGCCGGCAGGCGCGACAAGATGCGACCGGCTTCGCCGATGCTGCCAGCCGCGACGCGACTCGTCAGCAGATCCGGCAAGCTGCGGCGCCAGCGTTCTTCGTCAGGCTCAAGCACCTCGTCGACGAGGCGTTGGCCGTGTTGCTTGACTGCTTCAAAGTGCTGCCCGTTGACCGCAGCGACTTCCAGCAAGCCGGACAGTGCCGTGACCAGTCGGTCACCTTGCAGCTCGGGCAAGCGGCTGGCCAACCATTCGCCGCTGTGGCGAAGAGCCGGAGCGCGGCTGGCCGACGGGCCAGCGGCGATCAACGCACGAACGCCCATCGCGACTTCACCGAGTTCCTGGCGGTCTTGCTCAAGGTCCGCAGCCGGGCCCGGCAAGCGGCCCGTTACTCGCTGCAAGAGTTCGCGCGCAACGCCGTCCGCCAGCTCTTGCACACGGTCGTCAACTTCTTCGAGGTAGCCGCGGCTGCGCAGAGCCTCCGCCCGAGTCTCGGCGTTGGCACGCAGTTCGTGCTCGAGGCGCAACAACATCAGCGTGTTGCGCGGATCGATCCACTGCGCCAGCGGATCGCTGTCGTCCTGGATGCCCGACTCAAACGCGTCCCGCATGTGGTCGGTCGTCTCGCGACCCAACCGGCGGGAGATCTCGGAAACGGTCTGTTCCCACGACATCTGCTCGGTCGTCAACGGCACTTCGGCCGCGACTTCCTGCGTGAACTCCGAATCGCCGGTCCCCGGCTTGTTCCCCTGCTTCATCAGGTGTGAAGCGGGCAGGCCTGTGCTTGCCAATGTGTTCGCGTTCGCGCGTTGCTGCGAATCGATGAACAGTCGGCTGGCGTCAAACCACCACAGCAAGAAGAACGTCGCGGCGGCGGCCACCGACATCACAGCCGGGATGTGCCACATCGGCGCCTTCGGCTGGAAGTGGCTGCGGTAGAAACGGTCGGCGTGCACGGCAACGTCCTGCAGCTTGCCAGCGAAGTTCGGGCTCGCTTCGGTGCGCACGTGACGGAACTGCTCGATCAAACTCACCGTGTCGGCGAGCTCGAGCGCTTGCATCGGATCGCGCGCAACCTCGTTGCGCATCTCGGAGACCTCTTCGGGCGTGCCCTGATTGAGCAGCAGGTCGATCGGCTGCCAGGTGACCGCGTCGAGGTCGTCGTAGTTTTGCCCGTGCTCGATATTTTGACCGTGCTCGGGGTCTTGCGCGTACTCGGGACCAGACATCAGCCGGCACCTCCCATGCGCTTCTTCTGCTCCTGTTCGGCACGCTCTTCCTTGCCGAGCATGTCCTTGAGCGCGTTGACCGCGTTGTGCATGCGCGACTTCACCGTGCCAACGGGAATGCGCAGCAGGTCGCTGATCTCGCCGTAAGGACGCTCTTGGTAGACCGCCAGCTCGAAGACGAGGCGGTGCGGTTCGGTCAGGCGCTCGAGGGCGCGACGCATCGCGGCGCGTTCTTCGCCGTCGGCGAGTTGTTCGTGCGGCGACGGATCATCGCCTGCGTATTGGCGCGGCGCCGAGTCGTCGTCAGGGTGCACGACCTGATCAAACGAGAAGAAGCGCGGGCGCGGCCGCTGTTGGCGGTAGTGGTCGATCCACAAGTTGGTGGCGACGCGGTAGACGAACGTGGCCATGCGGCCTTCTGGGCGGTAGCGCTTGCTGCCCAGCATCAACTTCAAGAACAGGTCCTGAGTCAGGTCCTCAGCGCGATCGCGGTCCCAGCAAAGTCGGTAGAAGAACTGCAGCATCCGGTCGCGGTAGAGATCGACGAGCTGGCGGAAGGCCTGGGGCTCGCCCTCGCGGTAGAGCGCGAGATAGTCGACATCGCCTTGAGGTGGCGCCGGGTGCTTGTGTTTGGACTTCACAGCTGGGACTCACGTTGGGAGAACGTGATTCGCTCGCAAGAGCTTGAATCGTGAGGACCTGCGACACAACGGCAGCAAGTCCGACCAGGTTCAGCTAGAGATCCCCGATCGTCGCGATTTCTGCGAGCCACGGAAAGCCCCCGGCGGCCCCGGACCGCATCTCGACCTTTCGACCAGGCTCCGATGTCACCGAGAGTTCGATCCACAAGACCCGTTCGGGCAACTGCTTGCGGACTTTCTCCGCCCATTCGACGACGACGACTTTGGCTGGATCGAACAGGTATTCGAGGCCCCCGTCGTCGAGAAACCCCTCGAGCTTTTCCGGCAGATACGCGTCGGCGTGCAGCAGCGGGACCTCGCCATCGTGCTCGATCACGAGCAGATAGGTCGGGCTGCTGACTGCGTCAGGGTCGTCGACATCGAGGCCGCGGGCGAGGCCGCGCACCAACGTGGTCTTGCCGGCCCCCAGCGAGCCGGACAACGCGACGGTGTCGCCGGCCTGCAGCCGGGCCCCGAGTTGTTCCCCGAGGCGTTCCGTGGCCAAGGGGTCGTCGGGCAGCTGCAGTTGGCAGAAGTCAGGCGTGCTCATACTTCAGAGGGAATGCTGAAAGCCAGCGGCGGGCAGTCTATGCCGTTCGCCATCCTGCACCAACCACAGCCCGGGCTCCGCGATGACCCGACCGATCGCAGTGCGGGACCGCTTGGTCAATGGCCCGCCAGTTGCCAGCTGCTGCCCGTCGCGCTGCGTCCACAGCAGGACGTGATCCTCGCCGTCGGTGAGGGCGTGCTGCAGCGGTTCTCCGGGAAGCTTGCGAGCGGCCGGCCGGATCGGGATGCGCTCGGCGAACAGCTCCGCGCCCAGTTGCTTCTGGTTGCTGCTGGCCCGCAGCAGCGTCGCAAGATCGAGCAACAAACCATCGGTGACGTCCATCGCGGCGCGCACCGCATCTTGCCGCGCCAACCAGACCCCTTCCGCAAGCGCGGGCTGGAAGCGCAGGTGATGGCCGAGAATCGAACCACCGAGTGAGCCCGTGACGTGCAACGTATCGCCGTTCTTCGCACCGGATCGTTGCAGGACGCGACCGGGGCAATGGCCATAGGCGCTGACGGTCGCGACCAGAGGTCCGTCACTGGTCGCGAGGTCGCCACCGACGACGGTGCAGTCGGCGGCAGCAGCGGCGCTGCGGATACCACGCAGCACCGCCATCAGCTTGCTCGTGTCCGTGCCGGTTGGCACGACCAGCGAGACCAACAACCAATCCGGCAACGCGCCCATGGCGGCGAGGTCGGACAAGTTGCGGTTGACGACCTTGCGGCCGATCAGGCCAGGTGCGGCATCCGCTTCAAAGTGCACGCCGGCCACCACCGGATCACAACACAGAACAGTGCGCTCGTGCCGCTGCTTGACGACGGCCGCGTCGTCGCCGATACCGACCACGACGTCACGATGCTGCGGAAAGAAGCTCTGCAGCTTTGCCGTGAGTTCGCGTTCCGTTGCCATGTGTGCGGGCGCTACTCGGGCGGGAATACGACAACCACAACGGCGCGCACGTTCTTGCGCGGCAGCCCGCCGAACTTCGAAGAGTCCCCGATGCTCGACCCGGGGCTTGGATGCGTGATGAACACTTCGTCGTCGGTCAGGTCGGTGACCCGTGACAGCACCTCGCCGTCGGGAGTCTCGACAAACACATCGCTGCCGACGCGCAGGCCGGTGCACCAGCGATCGAGAATCAGCCACGACCCGGGCGGCATGTCGGGCACGGTGTACATGCCCTTCGGAACCCAGCGCGTGCCGAACTGCAGGAAGAACCAGGTGATCGCAGTCACGCCGAGCACGAGCGTGACCCGCCGAATCCACCGCGCGATGTCGGTTGGCGCGAGGCGCTTTGGTTGCGAGCTGGGAACGGTGCCGGAAACGGCCATCAGCGCAGCATCAGGTTTGCATGTCCGCCGGTAAAGGCAACGCCGCCAGTAGTTCGCGGGCAGCCTGTTCGGGCTGCTCGACCAACATGATGGCGCTACGCACGGCAACGCCCAAGGGACGCTCTTCGGGTGGCACGTCCCCGAGTTGCGCGATCGTCTTGTTGTCGACGCCGCCAAGCCACACGACGGGCAACCGCGCCGCAGCAGTCAGTTGCCCAGCCCTCTCGGGACCGAGAAAGGCAGCGTCCGGTTTGCTGGTGGTCGGCCACACCGGCGACAGCAGGGCGAAGTCACAGCCGCCGTCCGCGGCCTGGTCCAATTCGCTCTGGTCGTGCGCCGAGTAGCCGAGCACCTTGTCCGCGCCGAGCACTGCGCGCGCCATGGTCGGCGGCAGCGAGCGGAAGCCGATCTGGGCACCGTGCGCAGCACTGGTCGCCGCAACATCAACACGGTCGTTGACCAGCAGCAGGCCGTCGACGTCGTCGAGCAACGGCCGCAAGGCTTCACACGCCCGCAGCATCGCGCTCGCCGTCCACTTGCCTTCGCGCAACTGCACGCACCGAACCCCACCATCGATGGCGAGCTTGACGAGGTCGACAATCCGATTGGGATCGCCGAAGCCATCGGTCACGAGGATCAAACGGAGCCGTGGATCGGGCGACGACATGCTTGCTAAGCAGACCAGATTGCCGCGGCCCCTGCTAGCCCAGTGGTCGTCTAGATGCGCTTCTCGTAGATCGGGCCCTTCTCGAAGTACTCGTTTTCCGCGCCGACCGTGTCCATGTCGTAGCGGCGCCCCTCGAGGATCATCCGGCTCGCGATGATGCCCATCTCCAGACTGTGGTCCTGGTTGGTGTAGCGGAAGCGACCGGGGCGACCGACGTAGATCAGGTTCTCGATGCTGTCGAGGTACTTGCGGATCTTCTCGACGTTGGCCTTGTACGTCGTGTCGTAGACCGGATAGACGTGGCTGCGCTTCATCAGGTACGACTGGCGAATGTCCTTCCGGGTGAAGAACCCCCACTTCTCGAAGTAGGGCATCACCATGTCGACCAGCTGCTCCTTCGGCATCGTCCAGATCTCTTCGCCTTCGAACGCGAAGAACTCGATGAAGAACGACGTCGTGCCTTCGGGGCACATGTCCTTGCTGAAGTTCTTCATCTCGCTCGTGCGACCGAACGGGATGTCCTTCTGCGGGAAGTAGATCCAGTTGTCTTCCGTGACCTGTTCCTTGTCGAGCGTCAGGAACAGGTAGACCTGGTTGCGCCAACGCAGGTTCTTCGCTGCCGTCAACACTTCTTGCGGCGGCGCCGGATCGAGCAAGTCGAGGAACGCGGTCAGCGGCACGGACTCTACAACGTGCTCTGGCTTGATCGTCTCGATGCCGTCCTGCGTCTTCACGTCGACTTCGAGCACGCGCTTGCCATTGTGACGCACGGCGACAGGCTCGCTCTCGGTCTTGATCTCGGTACCGCTCTCGACGAGGTGTTTGGCGATCTCCTCGTAGATGCGACCCGTGCCGAATTGCGGGTAGTAGAACTCGTCGACGAGGGACTTCGGCCCCTTCTTGCCGCCGAGTCCGATGGCGTTCTTCAGCACGCTCCAAAGGTTGAGGCCACTGATGCGTTGTTTGGCCCAATCCGGATGGATGTCAGCGCACGGGATACCCCAGATCTTCTCGGAGTAGTTGATCATCGAAAACTCGGCCAACGCGCGACCGAAGTTTGCGACGACGTAGTCCTCGAAGGTGCGCAGCGGCTTCTTGAACACGTCGTAGCGCAGACGTGCGATGAAGTAGTCGATGCCGATGCGCGCGCTCTTGAGCAGGCCGAGGTTGCGCACGACCTGACTGAAGTTGACCGGGTAGTTGTAGTACTTGCCGTCAACGAACTGCCGGGTCAGGCGTGGCACGCGGCGCCACTCTTCCTGCAGCAGGTCCTCGATGAAGTCGTAGAGGTATTGGTTCTTCGAGAAGAACCGGTGTGGGCCGATGTCCGTCAGGAACGTGTCGTCGCCTTCCTTGATCGTGATGGTCTGCGCCAGACCTCCGACCTGATGGTCCCGCTCGACGACCGAACAGGACTTGCCCTTGCGGGAAAGCTCCATCGCACAGGCGAGTCCGGCAGGGCCGGCGCCCAGCACGAGGACTTCCGGGGCGGGGTTCAAACTAGAGGATGGCATCGAGAGGAGGCGGGATCGCGCTGCGAACAGATACCATCGGCAACGCACCGTGCATCAGTAAAAAGAATGCTGTGGCGCGGGTGCTTCGGTCGCATGGGCCTGCTGCAGGGTCCCACGACTACGGTTTTTCGGCCCAGTCTTCGAGACTGTAGAGCACGTTCTGGGGAATTGGCACACGCGCCCGGTCGGTCAGCTCCTGGATGATCTGAGCTCCGCTGAGACCATCATCCAGTCCCGCATCGATACTTTCTCGGTCGATCCGGAACTGGAACACGTGATCACTCTTGATGCGGGTCGCAAACCGATCGAACAAGTGCAGCACGTCGTGCACGTCGTCGCCGGGGAATACGAGGATCTCGAAGTCCGGCTGTACGATCAGCGAACAGCGGGTGCCACCAACGCGCCCGGCGGGTTCGGCGTCGAGCAGTTCGGCGCCCAGACGCGACAAGCGCATCGCGGAGACGCGCCCGCCGTTGAGCCCGATATCGACCAGACCGAGCGGGAACAGGCGCTTCTTGACCCAGATGAGCAGGTTCCAGCACATCTGCTGCAGCGACTCACTCGGCGTGTAGGCACCGCCCTGGAAGCGCGCGGCGAAGAACTCCTCCGCTGCCCTCGTATCGAGCTGCGACAGGTAGGCATTGCGCGCGAGGAACGGTAGCACCGAAGCGTCTTGCCACAGCATTGGCTCGGCGCGTCGCAGCAGACGCAGCAACACCCGCCGCATCCGCGTGTGATGGAACGGCTCGCCGGGCATGTTGCGATCTTCGACGAAGTGGCTGAGCAGCAGCTTGATCTGGTCCGACAACGGCGCGCGTTCAAACTGGCCACCGTTCGGCGTTGGTCGTAGCGAGCGCTCGCCACGGCGATCGATCAGGCGCCGCTGCAAACAGAAGCGGAAAATCGTTTCCAGCATCGCATCCGACGGCAGGAAGCCACCGGGGATCGGCAGCAAGGTGCCGGCGATGCGCTTGGCGGAAGCCTTGAACAGCTCCCCCTCGGCCGTGAACAGAACCTTGCTCTGCTGCAGTTCGCGCAAGAAGCGACAAGCGTTGCTCGCCAGGTCACTGCTCGCGATCAGTTCTTGTTCGACGGTCGGGCGGTGTTCTTCGCCGCGCTTGCGGATCGCCCACAGCGCCACTTCGTGGAACACGACTACGCCTTGTTCGTACGGTTGGATCCCGACTCGCGCGAGGTCCAGGTTGGCGGTCGTGCCGAGCATCGCTTCCTCGAGGCTCTTGCCGAGGAAGTCGAGGTCGGGCGGCGACTTCAGGTCCACCTCGTGCGTCAGCTCTTCCCACGACGCGATGCCGCCGTGCGTGTGCAGGGTCGTGTCGACCAACGTGCGCACGTGTTCCGGCAACTTGTTGAGGCGCTGGTCCATCGCGCTCTCAAGGGTGTAGAGCTTATAGATCTTGCGGGCGTGATCCGCAGCCTTCTGCTCCTTGGCCTTGGTCGATGTCGTCTTGTCCTTGTCCTTCTTGAAGAAGCGCGCTTCGAGGAACCCTTGCAGCGTCAGCGTGTCGGGCAGCTGACGTTCGCGGCGTTGCCGGTAGTTGCGCACGCACTCAACGAGCTCACTCGGTGCGCCCCAGGCTGGACTGTCGAAATGGGCCCAGCGCTTGTCCTTGACCGGCCACAGGAACGCTTCGCGATGCAGTGCCGCGAGCGAAGCTTCGAGATCGAATCGGCTCTTGAAGTTCTTGCCGAAGTCGGTGAACAAGTCCTGCACGGACCGCACCGCGCCGGCGTCAGCGAAGAACGACTCGAGCAAGTCCTGCAGCTTGCGCGGCAACATGCCGATGCGCTGCAGGACGAGCGCCTCGTCTTCCATCGCCGAGCTGGCCGGGCCAAGCGACGGCTTGGCGGACTTCTTGCTCGATGACTTGGCGCCCCAGCGCTGGAGACATTCTGTGAGCACCTCTTCGCGACAACCGCGCAGCAGCACTCGGAGACTCAGACGACTCATGCCGACACCTCCTCGTCGCAGCGGTCGAGACCATCTCGATCGATGTCCTCACGATTGACGATTTCGTAGGCGTAACCCTGTTCGGTCAAGAACAGCTGCCGCTTCTTGGCGAACTCCTGTTCGCGTGTGTCGGCCGACACCAACGTGTAGAACGTCGCCGCGCCGCCATCGGTCTTGGGTCGCAGCACGCGGCCGAGACGTTGCGCCTCTTCTTGGCGACTACCGAACGTGCCGGAGACCTGGATCGCCACGTTGGCATCCGGCAAGTCGACCGCGAAGTTGCCGACCTTGCTGACGATGAGGTGCGGCACGTCGCCGTCGCGGAACGCTGCGTAGAGCCGATCGCGTTCGGCGTTGTTGGTCTGCCCGGTGATCAGTGGCAGGCCGAACACCGTCGCCAGGTGGCGCAACTGTTCGAGATACTGGCCGATCACCAGCACGCGGTCCTCCTTGTGTTGCCGCAGCAGGCTGCCGACGACATCGACCTTTTGCTCGTTGTCCGCCGCGATGCGGATCTGGTTGCGAGCCGTCGCCGCTTCATAGCGTTGCTGCCGTTCTTCACCGAGCGGCACCCGCACCTCGAAGCAGCTAGCTGTCGCCAAGAACCCCATCTCCTCGAGATGCTTCCACGGCAGCTCGTAACGCTTGGGGCCGATCAGCGAGAACACTTCGTCTTGGCGGCCATCCTCACGCACGAGGGTTGCCGTCAAGCCAAGTCGACGCCGCGCCTGAATGCCCGCCGTCGCGCGGAACACCGGCGCTGGTAGCAAGTGCACTTCGTCGTAGATAATCAGGCCGAACGCGCCGCGGTCAAACAGGTCGAGGTGCGTGAAGCCATCGAGCTTGCCGCGCCGATGCGTCAGGATCTGATACGTCGCGACGGTGATTGGGCGGATGTGCTTGTGCTCACCGGTGTATTCGCCGACGTGCTCCTCGGTCAGCGACGTCTTGGCGAGGATCTCACGCACCCATTGCCGCACGGCCACGGTGTTGGTCGTCAAGACGAGCGTATTGGTCTGCAGCAAGTCCATCGCGGCGATGCCGACCACGGTCTTGCCCGCACCACACGGCAACACGACCACGCCGCAACCACCGAGATCGCTACCACCCATGTGGAACGCCGCCGCCGCACTCTTCTGGTAGTCGCGCAAGGCAAACGAGTCGTCGCTGGACAACTCGAAGTCCAACGTGGCGCCGGTTGCATACCCACCGCGATCGTCCACCGGATAGCCGAGCCGTACCAGCGCCTGCTTGAGGTCGCCGCGACGAACGGACGGCAACAGCACGCGGCCGTCGTCATCGATCTCGACGATCTCTTCGACCGAAGGGTGCTCGCACACTTCCTCGAGAACTTCCTGCTCGGCGCAGTGCAGTTGCAGGTCGTCTTCACCGTGCTTCTCGAGTCGCATCATGCCGTAGCGGCGGAACCACTCAGCGATGCGCTCGGTCACTTCCTTGGCAACCGGAAAGCGCGCGTTCGCTTCGATCCACGGAATGATCTGCTCGGCCGTTTCGCCGAGAGCCGCCGCGTTCCAGATGCTGATCGGAGTGATCCGGTAGAAGTGCACGTACTCCGGTGACTTCTCCAGCTCGGCGAAGCGAGCAAGCTGCTCACGCGCCGGCTCGTAGCCGGGATGCTGGGTCTCGAGCAGCACGGCCCCATCGGCCTGCACAATCAGAGGTGGCTCGCTCATCCGAGCACCTCCTGCTTGCGCGCTGTCTTCTTCTTGCTAGCTGCCTTGGTCACGCGTGTCGTCTTCGGTTTGATCGGCTTGCCAGCCTTGGTAACTGCAGGCCCGCCTTGCCGGAGAGCCTTGAGATGTTGCTTGAGGAAGCGGCCGGTGTGGCTGCCGCGGGTCTTGGCGACCTGCTCCGGCGTGCCCACGGCTACGACGAGACCGCCATCACTGCCGGCTTCGGGCCCCATCTCGATGATTCGGTCCGCGGCGGCGATGACGTCCAGATGGTGTTCGATGACCACGACCGAATCGCCGCGGTCGACGAGTCGCTCGAGCACCGCGAGCAGCTTCTGCACGTCGTCGGCGTGTAGACCGGTCGTCGGTTCGTCGAGCACGTAGATCGTGTGACTCGACGGTCTCCGCGCGAGCTCGGATACGAGCTTGATGCGCTGGGCTTCGCCGCCGGAGAACGTGTTGGCGGGTTGGCCCAGCGTCAGGTAGCCGAGGCCGACGTCGTGCAGCAGCTTCAGCGACCGGATGATCTTCTTGTGGTTGCCGAAGAACTGAGCCGCTTCATCGACGTCCATCGCCAACACCTGCGAGATGTTCTTGCCGCGATACTCGACACTGAGCGTCTCCTGGTTGTAGCGACGGCCACGACAGATCTCGCACGTCACCCAGACGTCGGCGAGGAAGTGCATCTCGACCTGGATCTGGCCCTTGCCTTCACATGCGGCGCAGCGGCCGGCGGCGACATGGAATGAGAACCGGCCGGGACCAAAGCCCTTCTGCCGCGCGAGCGGCGTCGCCGCGAACAGTTCGCGAATCGGTCCGAACACCTTGGTGTAGGTCGCCGGGTTGCTCGACGGGGACGTGCCGATCGCGCTCTGTTCGACGACGATCATCTGGTAGTGACGGTCCTCTTCGTCGGCCCACGTCATTTCCAGTTCGTGCTTCTGCAGGCCGGGCACCATCGCATCCATCACGAGCGACGACTTGCCCGAACCGGACACACCGGTGACCGCAGTGAAGACACCGAGTGGCACCTCGACGTTGACGTGCTGCAGGTTGTGCACGGCCACATCACTGAGCTCGACGTGACCGAGCGGCTTGCGCCGCTCCTTCTCAGCTCGGATCTGGATGCCGAGTGCATTGTTGAGCCAACGACCAGTCAGCGTATCGCTCCTGGTCACGACCTCGGGCGTGCCTTGCGCGACCACCTGGCCGCCACGGATGCCAGCACCGGGGCCGATGTCGAGCACGTGGTCGGCGGCGCGCACCATCACTTCATCGTGTTCGACGGCCAATACCGTGTTGCCGAGATCGCGTAGTTCGATCAGGGTGCTGAGCAGGCGTTCGGTGTCGCGTGGATGCAGACCGACGGTCGGTTCATCGAGCACGTAGAGCACGCCAACCAGTTTGTTGCCGAGCTGCGTCGCGAGACGGATGCGCTGCGCTTCGCCACCAGACAACGTCGCGGCCGAACGTTCCAGAGTCAGGTAGCCGAGCCCCGTTTCGCGCAAGAACGACAAGCGATGGCCGAGTTCCTTCAGCACGTCGGCGGCGATCCGGGCTTCGGTCTTGTTGAGCTTGAGGCCGCTCAAGGTCGCGCTTGCCTCGTCGACGGTCTGGCGCAGCACTTCCGGCAGACGCACACCACCGACCCGCACGCTACGCGGCCCCGGTTGCAAGCGATCGCCGTGGCACTGATCACACGGCTCGCTGCGCATGACGCCGCCGAACCGATCATCCGAACCGTGCTCGCGATCGCGGCCGTGGAACCAATCTTCGATCTGGCGGGCGAGCCCCTTCCACGGCACCGACATGCGCCACTCGCGCTTCTTGCCGGCTTCGTTCTTCTTGAACACGACTTCGAAGCGCTCGTCGCCGGCACCGCGCAGCAGGATCTTGCGCGCCGATGCGGGCAGCTTCTTCCACGGCAGACTGAGGTCGAAGCCAAACTGCTCCGCAAGCGACTGCGCAATCTCGTGGTAGTAACCGTCGGTGCCCGTCAAGAACGTGAACGCGCCACCGCGATGTTGGATGGCCCCGCCGAACGCCGGCTTGTTGGGGTGATTGACGAGCAGGTCCTCGGCACAGATCACGACCTGACCCAGGCCGAGGCAATTGGCACAGGCGCCGCTGTGATGGTTGAACGAGAACCAACGCGGATGCGGATCGCGCGGCGCGCGATAATCGCAATCGGCACAGCTCGGCTCCGCCGCGAACCAGTGGCGCGAGACGTCGCCGTCCTTCTCTTGCACCTGCACGACCGAGGCCAACTGGCCGCCGTGGCTGTGGGCCGCGTTCTGCGCCTGCTCGATTGCATCCGACAATCGCTTCTTGTCGCGTAGCGTCGTGCGGTCCACGACGAGCAACAGTTCCTTCGGGGCCTTCTTGCCCCAGTCGTCGTCGAGGCGCACCTCGGCGCCGTCGACCATGGCACGCACGAAGCCGGCGCGCTGCCATTCTGAGCGCAGCGCCGCGAGCCACTCGAGCATGGCCTTCTTCTTGAGGTCGCCCGGCAAGCTGACTGGCGCCATGACGTGCGCCTTGAGTGCGGCGAACTCCGCCGTCAGGTGACTGGCAGCCTTGGTCGGCGACCACGACACCAGTTCTTGTTCGTGCGTCGGGCAGTGATGGCGACCGATGCGTGCATACAGCAGGCGCAGGTAGTCGTGGATCTCGGTCGTCGTCGCGACCGTCGAACGCGGACTGCGCGACGTGCGTTTCTGATCGATCGCGATTGCCGGGCCAATGCCGTCGAGACTGTCCACCGGCGCCTTGTCCATGCGGCCGAGGAAGCGACGCGCATAGGTCGACATGCTCTCGAGGAATCGGCGCTGCCCTTCCTGGAAGATCGTATCGAAGGCGAGGCTCGACTTGCCAGACCCCGAGGGACCAGTGACGACCGTGAACTTGCCGATCGGAACTTCGCAGTCGACGGCTTGCAGGTTGTGCGTACGGGCGCCGCGAACGGCAATGCTCGTCGGCGCCGGCAGGCGCATGTTCTTGCGCGGCTTTGCTTTCGCTGCCTTGGCCTTGGTGCGACGCTTCTTGCCGAGCCCGATCAGGCGCAGGGCCTCGCCCGTGTGCGAACCAGCAACGTCGGCGACCTCTTCAGGCGTGCCGCAGGCAACCAGTTGGCCGCCACCAACCCCGCCTTCGGGCCCAAGATCGATCAGCCAATCGGCTGCACGCACAACGTCGAGGTTGTGCTCGATGACCAAGACCGTGTTGCCAGCTTCCACGAGACGCTGCAGCGCGTCGAGCAAGCGGGCCACGTCCTGGAAGTGCAGCCCGGTCGTCGGCTCATCGAGGATGTAGAGCGTCTTGCCGGTGGCCGGGCGTTGCAGTTCGGTTGCCAGCTTTACGCGCTGCGCTTCGCCACCACTGAGCGTCGTCGACGGTTGGCCGAGCTTGAGGTAGCCGAGGCCGACGTCGAGCAACGCCACCAGGCCGCGCGAGATCTTCGGCAGGTCCGAGAAGAACTCGGCCGCCTCTTCGACCGTCATCTCCAGGACATCGTGCACGCTTTTGTCCTTGAAGCGGATCGCCAGCGTGTCGGCGTGGAAGCGCGCGCCGTTGCACTCGTCGCAAACGACCTCGACCGGCGCGAGGAAGTTCATCTCGAGCGTCGTCACGCCGGCGCCCAGGCATGCTTCACAACGGCCGCCCGTCACGTTGAACGAGAAGCGGCCCTTCTGGTACTGCCGCAACCGTGACTCGGGCAGCATCGCGTAGAGATCGCGAACGTGCGTCCAGATATCCGTGTAGGTAGCTGGGTTGCTGCGCGGCGTGCGGCCGATCGCCTTCTGATCGATCTCGACAATCTTGTCGATCTTCTCGATGCCCTTGACGGCCTTGCAGTACGCCGGGGCGACGCCCTTCTGCTGGAGGTGATCCTTGATCGTCGGCACCAGCACGTGATGCACGAGCGTCGACTTGCCGGAGCCGGACACGCCCGTGATCGCATTGAAGCGACCGAGCGGGATCTCGACGTCGAGACCGTCCAGGTTGTGATGCTTCGCCTTCTGCACCCGCAGCGAGCCGCGCTTGGTCGCACGGCGGGTCTCCGGCATTGGCACGGACAGTTCCTTGCGCAGGTATTGCCCCGTCAACGAGCCTTCTGTTTCACGGACTTCGTCGGGTGTGCCGGCGGCGACGATCTCACCACCGTGGGCACCCGCTTGCGGCCCGACGTCGACGAGGAAGTCACTGCGTGCCATCGTCTCTTCGTCGTGCTCGACGACGACAACGGTGTTGCCGCGGTCGCGCAACGCCTCGAGCGTCTTGAGCAGGCGCTGTTGGTCCCGGGCGTGCAGGCCGATGCTCGGCTCATCGAGCACATAGAGAATGCCGCGCAGGCCAGCGCCAACTTGCGCCGCGAGGCGGATGCGTTGCGACTCGCCACCAGACAGAGTCGCCGCGCGTCGCGACAACGTCAGATACCCGAGTCCGACATCGGCGAGGAAGACGAGGCGCCGCTCTATCTCGAGTACGATGTCGCAACCGATCTTCTTGCTGTTGCCTTCGAGCTTGATCGCGTGCACCCAGGCGAGCGCGTCCTGCACCGACAGATCGAGCACGTCCGGCAACGATCGCCCTTGGAAGCGCACGGCCCGCGCCGCCGCGGACAGGCGGCTGCCTTCGCAATCCGGGCAGGTGGTCGACGCGCGGAAGCGATCGAGGTGACGCGCGCGCGACGGCCGGTAGACCGTTTCGAGGTAGCTGAGCACGCCGGGGAACGCCATGCGGTCGCTGCCCGACGACGTCAGCATCTTGGACTTGCGCTGCCAGGCGAAGTCGAACTTCTGCTTGCCGGAGCCGCGTAGCACGATCTTCTGGTCGCGCTTCTTCAGCTTCTGCCACGGCGTGTCGACGCTGAACTTGAAGGCCTCAGCGACCTGCGCCAGATGATCGATCGTCAGTCGGCCGTAGACGATGCGGCCCTTGTCGGTGAAGACGTGCAGGGCGCCGTCGCGAATCGACAGTTCCGGATCCTTGACGAGCAACTCCGGCACGAAGCCGAACGTCTGACCGAGACCATCACAGCGACTGCAGGCACCGATCGGGCTGTTGAACGAGAACAGCCGCGGTTCCATCTCCGGCAGCGCGCCGTGGCCGTTGGGGCAACTGCGCTGCGTCGAGAACAGGCGATCGTTCTCACCGTTCTTGTCAACGAGGGCGCACAGGCCTTCGCCCAGACCGACGGCTTGCTCGATGGCTTCGGCGAGACGCGAGCGTGCGTTCTTGTTGATCGTCAGTCGGTCGATGACCAACTCGATCGTGTGGTAGGCGTAGCGTTCGAGCTGGATGTCTTCGTCGAGGCGGCGGACGACGCCGTCGATGCGCGCGCGCACAAAACCCTTCTGCGCCCACTCGATCAGTTCTTTGCGGTACTCGCCCTTACGTTCGCGCACGACCGGCGCGAGCACCATCGCCGCGAGCCCCTCGTGTTCGGCAACGATGCTGTCGACGATGCGATCCGGGGACCACGACTCGATCTGCGCATCACACTCGGGACACGACGGCACGCCCAGTCGCGCCCACAACAAGCGCATGAAGTCGAGCGTCTCGGTCAGCGTGCCAACCGTCGAACGGGCCGAGTGACTCGTCGACTTCTGATCGATCGACACCGTCGGCGACAAGCCCTCGACCATGTCGACCTTGGGCTTCTCCATGCGGCCGAGGAACTGGCGCGCATACGAACTCAGACTCTCGAGGAAGCGGCGCTGCCCTTCCTGATAGATCGTGTGGTAGGCGAGGCTCGACTTGCCCGAACCCGACACGCCCGTAAACGTCGTCAGCGTGTCGCGCGGGAACGCGAGATCGACGTCCTTGAGGTTGTGTTCGCGCGCACCTTTGACGATGACATGCGGCACATCCGCGGTGGCAGCCTTGCTCTTGGCAGAGGCCTTCTTCGGCCTACTGCTTGCAGTCCGGGACCTTACCGCAGGCGAGCGGGCGCCGGTCCGAGCCGGCTTCTTGGGGGTCATTTGGGAGTTCTTGGCCAACTGTCGAACCCCGCAGCATAGCGGGTGGGGTCCGGTTGGCCAGCGCCCGAACAACCTCGTGACACAAGCCCAGGTAACGAACTAACCTCTTGAATAATGAGCCTCGATTTTGGCAACGATGATGACGCCCCGGGCGGCGGTCTGGCCCCCGACGATGAACGCGATCTGCTGATCGTGCTCCCCCTCAGCAACCGCCAGATGGGCACGAATGACGAGCGGGCCGAAATCGCCATGCTCGCCGACAACCTGGAGCAGGCCGTGCTCGATGCCGGCATCGGTGAGTATGACGGCGATGAGTACGGCGGTGGTGAATGCATCCTGTTCTTCTGTGGACCGGATGAGATGGAACTGATCGGCTTCCTGCGGCCGCTGCTGCAGCGCACCCGATTCGCCCGTGGCGCGCAGTTCGTTCGCCTTGTCGAACAAGCCAACGGCGAGATGCGCCGCGAGAAGATCTCGGTCTGAGCTACTGGCGGTCTGAGCTACTGTCGGTCTGAGCTACTGGCTGAGCAGGATGGCGCGCAGCTCGTCCTGCACGTGACCGTTGCTCGCCACGACCGAGTCGCCGAACAGCCAGTCGTCGCCACCGGCAAAGTCGGTGATGACGCCACCAGCTTCGCGCACGATCACGGCACCGGCCGCCACGTCGTAGGGGGCGAGGTAGCGTTCCCAGTAGCCGTCGTACTGACCACTGCCGACGAGACACAGATCCAGTTCGGCCGAACCGAGCCGACGCAGGTCGCGGCAGTGCGGCAGCACGCGCGCGATGTTGCCGGAGTTGTCGTCGCGCCCCGGCTCGTTGCGGTTGTAGGAGAAACCGGTCGCGAGCAGTGCGTCGGCAAACGCATCGGTCGTGGAGACGCGCAACGTCTCTTCGCGGCCATCGGCGTGACGGCGCACGGCCCCCGCGCCAAGGCTGGCAACGTAGGTCTCGCCGAGTGCTGGTGCATGCACGACGCCAACCACCGGCATGCCCTTGTAGGCGAGCGCGATCGCGACGCAGTAGAACGGCAATGCGTGCACGAAGTTGGTCGTGCCGTCGAGCGGGTCGACGATCCATAGCCAGTCGGATTCGTTGCTCGCTTTGCCTTGCGTCGTCAGCACGCCTTCTTCTGCGAGCACGCCGTGATCTGGGAACGCCTCCTGCAGGCCACCCACGACGATGTGTTCGGCGGCGCGGTCCGCAGCCGTCACCAGCTCGCGGCGCTGGCCCTTCGATTCACTGACGACACCCTTGCTGCGATGGCGCAGCAACTCTTCCCCTGCAAGCAGCGCCAGCCGCTCCGCAACCGTCACGTACTCCGCGTAGGCAGCGGCCATCAATTGGCACCGATTCCGGCCACGGCCTTGACGATGCGTTCCTGGATGAGCTTGAGGTCCTTGTTGAGGCCATTGCGACCGCGACCGTAGTTCATCAGGATGGAGAACCAGCGCACGCTCTTGTCCGGCATCTCGACGTAGCCCGACAGCGACGAGGCACCGCGGATCCAACCGGTCTTGGCGCGTACGCGGCCGATGAGGTTCGTGCCGGCAAAGCGTTTGCGCAGCGTGCCCGTCTCCCCGGCAATGGCCAAAGAGTCCTTGAGTACAGTGCCGTGCGCCCCGCCGAAGCTCTTGAGCATCGTGACCAGCATCAGCCCAGGCGTGACTTTGTTCTCCTTCGACAAACCGGAGCCGTCGACGATGCGTGCACCTTCCGGCACATAGCCAACGAGGGAGGTCAGCTGTTTGTGCAGCGCGCCGGCACCGCCAGCTAGACTGCCATCGCTGCGGGTCTGTGCGCCGAGCACGCGCATGCACTGTTCGGCGGCGAAGTTCGACGAGTCTTCGAGCATGCGCTTCAGCGCGGGGCCGAGGCCGGTCGCATGCGTGTAGATGACCCCGACGGAGCTGGTCTTGGCGTTGGGGTGAATGTTGACGCCGGCCTTCGCCAGCTGGTGGATCAACGTGTCGCGGTACCACTTCGCCGGGTCCACCATCGCCGTCTTGATCTCGACGCGTGGCGACTTCTTGTAGAACTTGCCGCGCACCTTGATGGCATCACCTTGATCAATGGCGCCATACACCGCGCCTTTGCGTGCGCTGACCTCGGTGATGCTACCGCGAATGCCATACCCCGATGCAGGGGCGACGAGCCCCACCTTGGCGCGGCGCGAACCACTGCGCTGCACACTCATGACGAACGTGCCTTGCTCGAGCACGAAGCCACCGGTCGGCGCGCAGTAGTAGGTGTAGAGCTGATCCTTTGGCCACATCTCGGGACGGGTCGGGCCGACGAACGTGCCGTGCACGAGGCGCACGCCGCGGATGTTGACGAGACCGCGCTTCTTGAGTTCGTGCGCTACCTTGCCGAAAACCAGTTCGGGATCGTGCTCGGTGCCGCGCAACCAATTCGGGTCCCCGCTCGCCTCGACGAGCAGCTCCCCTTTCTCGATCTTGAACACCGTGCGGAACTGGAACTCCGGGCCGAGGCCGTGCAACACACCGGCCGCCGTCAGCAGCTTCATGTTGCTCGCAGGCGTGAACGCATCACCAACTCGATGGCGATAGAGCACGCGACCTTTGGCGTCACTGATCGCAACTCCGGTCCGCACACTGCGAGCTTCGGCGTCGGCGACGGCACGCTTGAGTGCCGGCAACTGTGGGATGCTCGCTGCCGCTGCAGCGGCAGAAAGAGAAGTCACCAACGCTGAGGCGAGGGTCAGCGTCCGCCAGACACACAGTTGCATGCAGAAACGGATACAGGAACGCGCGATGCATCGCCAGCGCGAGCCCGACCCGCTACCCTTCCGGCATGTTCGTCGCCACCTTGCTCTCTGTCGTCGCCACCAGCCTTTCTCCACAAGATCCCCCCAACGCGGCGGCCCCTATCCAGACACTGCTCGTCTCCGGTGCCAACAACCACGACTGGGAGTGGACGTCGCCACAGATCGCCGCGGCACTGCGCGAGTCCGGCCGTTTCGCGGTGACGATCACCAACGAGCCGGCCAAGGACCTGACCTCCGTTGCTGAGCAGCACAAGGCCGGCAAACTCGACCTTATTGTGCTCGACTACAACGGGCCGCGCTGGGGCGAAGCTGCCGAGAGCGCGTTCCTCCAGGCAGTCCGACAAGGTTGCGGCGTGACCGTGATCCACGCTGCGAACAACGCGTTCACCGGGTGGGACGAATACGAAGTCATGGTCGGCCTGCTGTGGCGCAAGGGCACCGGGCACGGCCGCTACCATCCGTTCGACGTCGTGGTGGTCGATCACAACCACCCCATCACTCGCGGCATGGAAGATCTGCACATGCATCCCGACGAGCTCTACCACCGGCTCGTGCACAAAGAAGGCGCGAAGTACTCGGTGTTGATGAGTGCGTTCAGTGACCCGAAGACCGGCGGCACCAACCGACACGAACCGATGGTGACGGCGAGCACGTTCGGCAAGGGTCGCGTCTTCCATACGCCGCTCGGTCACGTCTGGCGCAAGAACATCCCGAGCCACGCTACGTGGCATGATCCGCAACTGCGTCGGCTCGTGGCGCGCGGCAGCGAGTGGGCCGCAACCGGCGCGGTCACCTTGTCGCCAACGCCGCTCAACCGGTTGAGCAAAGCCGAAGCGAAGCAGGGGTTCGTCTCGTTGTTCGACGGCAAGAAGATCGAACACTGGACCGGCTTCAAGCAAGACGGCCCGCCGGCCAAGGGTTGGGTCGTGCGCGACGCAGCCATCGTGCACGAGGCTCGTGGCGGCGGCGGCGATCTCGTGACTCGCGAGATGTACGGCGACTTCGACTTCCGGTTCTCGTTCCGCATTGCACCGCGCGGCAACTCGGGCGTCATGTGGCACGTGACCGATGAAGGCAAGCAGACGTACTTCAGCGGCCCCGAGTATCAGGTGCTCGACGACATCGGTGCCAAGCCCGGCGGCCGACACGCGGTTGGCGCGCTCTATGACCTGCTGCCCGCGACCAACAAGACCGTGCGACCCGCCGGCAGTTGGAACGAAGGCCGCATCGTCGTGCACAAGGGCAAACTCAGCCACTACCTCAATGGTGCCAAGGTCGTCGAGACGCCGTGCACCGGCCCGGAGTGGACGGCGATGATCCAGAAGAGCAAGTTCAAGAACTGGCCGTTTGGCACTGCCGCCAAGGGGCGCATGGCGCTGCAGGATCACGGCGACGCAGTCGCCTACCGCAACCTCCGCATCAAGAAGCTCTAGTTCGTCAGTGGCCGATCGTCGCCGCGACGCGGTTACTGATCGTGATGCCGAGCGGGTTGGACAGATCGAGCACGGCCGCCTGGCTGTGCACGGTCGTGCCAAGCAAGCTGACGGTGTCGGGCACGATCAAGGTCCACGTCGCACGCCCCGCCGCGTCCGCGAACTGGAAGGCCGTGTCGACGTAGGACACTTCGAGCGTGCAGCCGATTGCGCCGAACGGTGTCAGGTCGATCGACGTCGCCGCCAGACCAATGACATGAAAGGCATAGCCGTTGGTGCCGAGGCTCGAGCCTTCGAGCGAATAGGTCGTGCCGAGCGTGGCGGTCTCGAGCGCCGGCAACCCCAGCGTGCGACCACCGCAGCCACCGGCGAACACCATTGCACTCGCCGGATCACGCGTCTGCAGGTCGAGGTAGTAGCTACCCGGTTGACTGCCAGCCATGCCGCGCACGGCCACATGGTGCAGACCACCCGCAATCGGCGCGTCGATTGCCAGGTCCCACTCGCCAGCGTCGGACGCGTAGAACGGACCCGCTACGACGTTGGGCGGCGACATGCCATCGAACAGATAGACGACCAGGTCATCCGCCGGGGTGTTGCTGTGATTGGCTGTTCCGGCAACGCGGATGCGCAGCACGCTGTCACCAAACGACAACACGCGCCAGAAGTCCCAATCGCCCGCGTGACCCGTCGACGATAGATCGCCGTTGCACCGCACTGGCAGCAGCACGCTCGTGGCACTGCCACCGGTCAGAGGGTCGTTGTTCTCCGGGCCTTCGTTGGCGGTTGGCGGCACCGCGATGGTCATCGCCGCTTCACACCGGACATCGAGCAGGTAGCTGCCTGACGCCGCCGCGTTCGCGCCCGCCGTCACCGCGGCGTAGTAGGTGCCCGCAGGCAGGTTCCTTGCGAACAGTTCCGAGTATTGGCCCAAGCCAACACCGTCATCGTTGCAGCGCAGCGGCCCACCGGTGTTGTCGAGCAGAGTGACGATCGTGTCGCCGATCGCGCCTGTGAAGCTCGGTCCCGTGCGGAGCTGCAGGTCTGTTGGCCCAGTCAGCACGATGCGGAACCAATCTTCATCAGAGATTGATATCAGCGTGCCGATCGCCTCCTGACCGCAGAGCATCGCGGTTGCGCCTGCGATGCTCGCATTGGGCTCCGCTGCTTCCGGCACGCGCTGCGCCCGGATTACCGAAGGAACCGCGCAGAGGGCGAGGGCGATGAGCAGGCGAGAGATCACGGGCGCGAGCCTACCGGGTTTGGCCGGACTTGGCGATGGTCTCCGTTGCAGCTGCAAACGAGGCTTCTGCTGGGCCGGATTGCATGCGACGATCCCGCGCAATGAGCAACGCATCGACAGCAGCCACTGGCGCCAGGATCGCCATCAATGGACTCGGTCGCATGGGCCGCCTGTTCCTGCGCACGGCCATCGCCAATGACCTCAACGTCGTCTGCTGCAACGATCCCAACGGCAAGCCCGAAGATCACGCAATCGGTCTCGAGTTCGATTCGGTGCACGGCCGCTTCGAGCAGACCGTCGGCTACGACGATGGCGCTCTGGTGGTCGGCGACCGCCGCATCACGCTGACGCAACATGGCTCATTCGATGAGCTGCCGTGGCAAGAGCACAACGTCGACATCGTGGTCGACTGCAGTGGCAAGGCGAAGCGCCGCGAACGCAACGAGCAGCACCTCGCCGCAGGTGCTGGCCGCGTGCTGGTATCGAACCCCGTGCCCGACGTCCCCAACCTCGTCTACGGCGTCAACCACGAGACCTGCGACTTCGCTACCGAACGGATCATCACAGCGGCGTCGTGCACGACCAACTGCCTTGCGCCGGTGGTCCGCGTGCTGCACGACGAGATCGGTATCGACCGCGGCGTCGTCACCACCATCCACGATCCGACCAACACGCAAGTTGTCGTCGATCGCCCCCACAGCGACCCGCGCCGCGCGCGCTCGGCATTGGTCAACTTGATCCCGACGTCGACCAACTCGGCGACCGCCGTGACGCTGATCATCCCCGAACTGAAGGGCCGCCTCGACAGCATCGCGGTGCGCGTGCCAGTGCTCAACGCGTCACTGACCGACTGTGCGTTCTCGATGAGTCGCGACACCACGGTCGAAGAAGTCAACGCGGTGCTGCAACGCGCGGCCGACGGCCCGATGCGCGGCGTGCTCGGGTTCGAGACGCGGCCACTCGTCAGCTCGGACTACTGCCATGATCCGCGCAGCGGCATCGTCGACGCTGGCTGCACGCGCGTCTGCGATGACCGCATGGTCAAGGTCATGATCTGGTACGACAATGAGTGGGGTTACGTCAACCGCATGGTCGACCTCGTCAAGTGCATGCAGGCATGATTAGCGGCAGCAATCTGCGCGGCTACCTGCTGGTAACGCTGTCGTATTGGGCGTTCACGCTCAGCGACGGCGCGCTGCGCATGTTGGTGTTGCTGCACCTGCACGACCAGGGCGAAACGGCTTGGGGCCTCGCGCTGCTACTGGTGCCGTATGAGATCGCCGGTGTCCTGACCAACTTGTTTGGCGGCTACGTCGGCGCACGGTTCGGCCTCAAGACACCGCTCGTTGCTGGCCTGCTGTTACAGAGCGGCGCGTGCGCCATGCTCGCTGTGGATGCCGCGCAGTTGACGATCGCCTACGTCATGCTGACGCAGATCCTGTCGGGCGTTGCCAAGGACCTCGCGAAGACGAGCGCCAAGAGCTACGTGAAGCAACTCATGCCGGACAAGGGCAACACGTTGTTGTTCGGCCTGGTGGCGGCAATGACCGGCAGCAAGAACGCGATGAAGGGCCTCGGGTTCTTCATCGGCGGCGCGCTACTGGCGAGCCTTGGCTTCCAGTCGACCAACCAGGCGCTCGCGATTGGCCTGCTGGTGATGGGATTCCTGTCGCTACTGGTCGTGCCGGGTTTGCCCGGTCGCAAAGCAGCAAGTGTCGCCGGCCTGTTCCAGCACGACCGCGGCCTCCTGTGGCTGAGCTTCGCCCGCACGTTCCTGTTCGGCTCGCGCGACGCGTGGTTTGCCGTCTCCTTGCCGCTCTACCTCGTTTCGCGCGAGTGGACCCATCCGGCAGTGTCGGCGTTCCTCGCAGCCTGGGTGATCGTGTATGGCGTCGTGCAAGCGATGGCACCGCGCATGCTCAAACCGACCTCGCTGGCTGCCGGAACGCGTGCCGTGCTGGTCACCACCGCAACCCTGCTGGTGCCGCTGGCTGCGACGGGTCTGCTCGTCTGGTACGAGGTGCAGCCCGTCACGGCCCTGATCATCGGCCTCTGTGTCTACGGCGTGGTCTTCGCACTCTGCAGCAGCTTGCACAGCTGGCTCGTCGTCGCGTTGCACAGTGACGAACGCACGCCCGAACGGGTCGGCTTCTACTACGCGGCGAACGCACTTGGCCGCGTGCTCGGCATCCTGCTGTCGGGGTGGCTCTTCTACCGTGCAGATGCACCGAAGGACGGCCTCGCCTACTGCATGCTCGCCGCGAGCATTGCCATCGTCCTGGCGCTGTTCGGCACGACGTGGCTGCATCGCCACACGCGGGCACGCCTCGCCTAGCTCTCGCGCGCGACGAGTTTCTGCAGCAAGTCGAACGGCAGGTTGCCACCGCAGACGATGATCGCAGCGCGGCGGCCGCGCAGTTCGGCATCTTGTCGGCACGCCGCGATCGCGACACCAACAGCCCCCTCAACCAGCAGGTGCTGGTGCACGAGCGCATCCTTCATGGCTTGCTCGATCGCGGTTTCGTCGACGTCGATGAATCGATCGATCAGGTCGCGACACAACGGAAACGTGATTGCACCCGGTTCGACCCCGCCCGCCGTGCTGTCCGACCAGGTGTCGCCGCAAGGCACATCGACGATCTCACCGCGACGCACGCACTCGGCCATCGCCGGCGACTGCTGCGGGGAGCACGCCACGAATTCGATGTTGGGCGCCACACTCTTGGCGTAGGCAGCAGCGCCGCTGATCAAGCCGCCACCGCCGAGCGCGACGTAGACGACTTCGACCTCGGGCCAATCGAGCAGCATCTCGTAGGCGACGGTGCCTTGGCCAGCCATGACGGTCGCGTCGTTGTAGGGCGACACGTAGACCTGCTCACGTTCGCTGGCGACTCGGCGTGCATGCTGTTCCGTCAGCACGCAGTCACTGCCGTGCACGGTGACCTCGGCGCCGTAGCGCTTGATGGCCTCCCGCTTCATCGCCGGTGTCGTTTCCGGCACGAACACAGTCGCCGGCACCCCGAGCTTCTTTGCGGCGCAGGCGAGTCCGAGGCCGTGGTTGCCTGACGACGCGGTGACGACCCCTCGCGCTCGCTGTTCGGCCGGCATGGCAAGCAACGCATTGCTCGCACCACGCAGCTTGAACGAGCCGGTGTGCTGCACGTTCTCGAGCTTCCAGCGAATGTCGGCCGACAGCTCATCGGACAAGAACGGGCACGGCACGAGTGGCGTGTGCAGCACGTGATCTTGCAGACGGCGCCTCGCGTCGATGACTGCCGCGGCAGCCTGGGCCGGCGTTGGGGCGTGCGCCATGATTCGCGCCTAGCCGCCCTTCGGCAAGCTAGACGGCGCAGCCGGTTGCACGGCTTGCCCAGGCTGTAGCGGTTGCACTGGCTGTAGCGGTTGCACTGGCTGGCCAAACTCACCACCCAGGGACTCGAACGTCACGGTCGTGCCCTTGGGCATCTCGATGCGCGCGCCACACCACTGCACTTCGGTGTCGCGAGTACTCTTGCAAGTGACGTAATCGCCGTGATGCTCGAGTTGCGTCACACCCGGAACGAGTCCGGCCTGCATCGCTGCCGTCGGCGGCGACAAGAAGAACGACACTCGGTGCGCAGGTGCGATCACCGTGCGACCAAATGCATGGTTCCAGACAACGTCTGTGCCGCCGAGGTTGGTCATCGTTGCACGACCGCCATACCAGCCCGGTTCGTCCAGACGACGAATCTCGACCAACGGCGGCGACAGCGGGTCGGGAGCCGATGGCATGCCGAACAATCCGATCAAACCAGCTACGGGTGCCGGCTGGGTGGCTTTCAGCTCCAGCGTCGAACCGTCCGGCAGAGTGAAGACATTGGTGCGCATCGAACACGTCAGTCGCAGCCACGTCAGATTGTGGATGGTGACATGCACGTTCTCCTCGTCGAGCTTCGTCGGCGTCAACGACGTGACCCCGCGCGTCTGGATGCGAGTCGAACGCTCGAGTAACACTTCAAACGAGGCGGTGCCGCGACTCTCCGCCGTGCTGCCGACGGGCAGGGACGCGAACTTGTCGTGGAAGAACAACGGCACAAACGGCTCGTCCTTTGACGGACGATGCCACACGCGACCTTCTTGGCTGATCAACAGGCCCAGGTCGATGGCAAAGGGCAACGGCCGCTTCGACTGCGCGCGAATCCAGGTTGGCCAACCAGCCGGCTCAGGTTCGGCGGGCGGCAGCGGCGCCACGAACGGCGTCTGCGCCGTCGGGTCGCCCTCCTGCCCATTGGCCGGCAACGGGTAGGCGCCGTAGCCGGGCAAGCGCGCGGGGAACACCGGAAAGCCCGAGAACTGCGGTGGCGAGGGGCGCGACCAGATCGACGTGAACTCGTCGGGGCCGCCTTGGCCACCACCTTGGGGCGAGCCACCTTGCAGCAGTTGGCCCGGCAGGCTGCTGCTGGTCGGCTGGATGAAGCCAGGCTGTTGGATACCGGGATTCTGATTCGCCGGCTGTGGCGTGACGGGGTTCTGTGGGCGCGCCGTCGGCGGCACCGGGACCACGGCGTTCTGCGCACGCAAGGCCGGCGCGAGCGCCAGTGCGGCGCCGAAGACGACGGCTCCGGTCCACGGGAGTCCCTGCAAGATGCCTGCACAGCAGCGTTCGCTCATACGTCTCCAATCGGCAGAAAGAAGGACTCGTACTTGTCGAGAAACTCACCGGTCAGAACCTTTCGCTCCTGAACGGCTTCGCCCAGCGGCACGTCGACAATCTCACCCGCCTGCATGGCTGCCATTCTACCGAACTTCTTCTCCAGCACGAGGCGCGCCGCGCGGGCCCCGAGGCGAAGTGCGAAGATGCGGTCAAATGCCAGGGGTTTGCCGGCGCGCTGCAGGTGGCCGAGGACCAGCGCTCGGGCATCCCACCCGAGCACCGAACGGACCTTGCCAGCGATGACTTCGGCGACGCCACCCGTCTTGTAGTCACCCCATTCGTCGCGTTCGTGGGTCGACAAGCAGGTGCCGTTCTCGAAGACGCGGGTGCCTTCGGCGACGGCGACGATCGCGTGCCGGGCGCCGTCCTTGCGAACCTGGTCGAGGTGCTTGCACAACGCTTCGATGTGCGCGTCGCGCTCGGGCACGAGGATGCCTTCGGCACCGGCTGCGACGCCGGCATACGCGGTAATCCAACCGGCGTGGCGGCCCATGCACTCGACAACCATCACGCGACTGTGCGATTCGGCGGTGCTGCGCAGGTCATCCATCGCGCGAGTCGCGACTTCGACCGCCGAGAAGAAGCCGAACGTGAAGTCCGTCGCGCCGAGGTCGTTGTCGATCGTCTTCGGGATGCCAACGATCGGCACGTCGTGTTCGGCGAACAAGCGGTTGGCAGCACCGAGCGTGCCTTCGCCACCGATCGCCACCAGCGCATCAAGGCCGTGCCGTTCGATCGTCGCGAGCACCTTGGGCACTTGCACGTCTGGGTCGCGATACGGGTAGGCGCCGCTGCTGCCGAGCATCGTGCCGCCGTGCACCAGAAGGTGCGAGAAGTCCCAGCTCGTCAGGTCGCGCGACTCATCGTCGAGCAGTCCGCGCCAACCATCGACGAAGCCGACCAGCTCGACGTTGGCCGCCCGTAAACGGCGACCAAGTCCGCAGATCGCGGCATTGAGTCCCGGGGCATCACCACCACCGGTCAGTACGCCGACTCGCATCGTCATGAACGTGTTCCTGCATCGTTGGGGTCGTCATCAATCGGATACTGCGGGCCGCGGAACTGTTCGGGTTCGGGCTCCGCTACTGCCGGCGGTTCCGGCGCGTTCTTGTCGAGCTTGCCGAGGAAGCCCTGGAACTCGAGCTGCAACTCGGCCTTCGCGCCATCGGCGAGCTTCACGAGTTCGGCAAAACGATCGAGCAGTGCTTGGCGCAAACGTTGGCTCGCCGCCAGGTGGTTCTGACCTTCCGCGCAATGGAACTGGCCCGTCACCACGACACGCTTGCTCGACGGCAACTGCACCTGCACACGCACCCGGGTGATCTCCGGCAGTGCTTCGCCAGCCAGGCGCAACCCAGTCTCGATCGCTTCGCGCGCGACGCGCACGGGGCCGGCCGATGTCTCACTGACGATCCAGTTGCTGGGCACCGCGCCGGTACGTCGCCGCACCAACCACGAGAAGTTCCACAACAGCAAGCCGACGCTCCCGAGGAAGCCCAGCCATGCAGCAGGAGTCTGCAGTGGCATGACCAGCGCGCGCGGCACGTCGCCACCGACGTCCGTGGCAAGTTCCGCACCGAGCACACTTGGCTGCAGGAACGTCGCGATCCAAATACCTGCAACGACATTGGCGACCGTCAGATTGGTCACCAACAACATGCGTTCGGACCAACGTCGCTTGGCAGCCATTCTCGTGCTTTGGCGCTACCTCGGCGTGAAGTAGCGGTCGATGAAGCCGGTGTCGATGTCGCCGTTGCAGAAGTCGGAGTGCTCGAGGATGCGCAGGAACAGCGGCGCCGTCGTGGCGATGCCTTCCATCTGCAGCTCGGCCAACGCCCGTCGCGCAACTTCGATCGCTTCCTTGCGGGTGCGACGATGCACGATCAACTTGCCGACCATCGAGTCGTAGTGCGGCGGCACCGTGTAGCCCTGGTAGACGTGGCTATCCCAACGGATGCCTGGTCCAGCAGGCGGCACGAACGTCGTGATCGTGCCCGGCGCCGGCCGGAAGTTCTGATCGGGATCTTCGGCGTTGATGCGGAACTCGATCGCGTGGCCACGCATCTCGATGTCTTCCTGCGTGAACGACAAACGTTCGCCGGCAGCAACGAGGATCATCTCGCGGATGAGGTCGGTGCCCGTGACCGCTTCGGTCACCGGGTGCTCGACCTGGATGCGCGAGTTGATCTCGATAAAGTAGAAGTTCTTGTCCTTGTCGAGCAGGAACTCCACCGTGCCAGCCGAGTGGTAGTTGGCAACCTTGGCCAACCGCACCGCGGCTTCGCCCATCGCCTTGCGCGTATCTTCGTCGAGCACCGGACACGGGCTCTCTTCGATCAGCTTCTGGTGGCGACGTTGCAGCGAGCAGTCACGTTCGCCGAGGTGCACGACGTTGCCGTGCGTGTCAGCGATGATCTGGATCTCGACGTGGCGCGGCTTGTCGACGAACTTCTCGATGTAGACCGTCGAGTTGTTGAATGCACTTTCCGCTTCACTCCGAGCCGAGTGGAAACCGGTCACCAGGCTCGGATCGTTGTGCGCGACGCGCATGCCACGACCACCACCACCGGCGGCGGCCTTGATCAAGACCGGGAAGCCGATCTCGCGCGCGATGCGCAGCGCGTCCTGTTCGTTGTCGACCGGGCCGTCCGAGCCGGGCACACAAGGCACATCCGCGCGGGCCGCGAGTTCCTTGGCGGCAACCTTGTCGCCACACTCGGTGATCGACTTGGCCGACGGACCGATGAACTTGATGTTGCAACTAGAGCAGACCTCGGCGAAGTGGGCGTTCTCCGACAAGAAGCCGTAACCCGGATGGATCGCTTCGACGTCGGCAATCTCGGCCGCCGCGATGATGGCCGGGATGTTGAGGTAGCTGTTGGTGCTCGGCGCCGGCCCGATACAGATCGTCTCGTCGGCGTAGCGCAGATGCAGGCTGTCACGATCGGCCTCGGAGTAGACGGCGACCGTCTCGATTCCGAGGTCCTTGCACGCGCGCAGAATGCGCAGCGCGATTTCGCCGCGGTTGGCGACCAGGATGCGATGGAACATCGGTTGGCTCAGCGAATGAGGAACATCGGCTGGCCGAACTCGACCGGCTCGCCGTTCTTGACCAGGATCTCGAGGATCTCGAACTCGCGTTCTGCCTTGATCTCGTTCATGACCTTCATCGCTTCCACGATGCACAAGGTCGTGTCGGCGTTGACACGATCGCCAACCTTGACGAACGCCTCAGCATCCGGCGACGCGGCCTGGTAGTAGGTGCCGAGCATCGGCGACTTGAAGACCTCACCTTGCGGCTCGGCAGCGGCCGGCGCAGCACCACCACCAGCGGCGGGTGCATCGCCAGCGGCAGCAACGGCCGGAGCCGGCATCGCCATCTGCGGCGCGGCGGCGTAGGCGACGGCCTGCGGCTCGGTGCGACGCACGCGCCAGCGCGCGCCCGCTTCTTCGAGCTCGACCTCGACCACATCGCGCTCGACCATCATCTCGACGAGTCGCTCGAGTTGGGCCAGGCGATCATCGCCCTTCGACTTGCGCCCAGCGGGTGCCTTCGGCTTGGCCTTGGCTTTCACCGGTGCCTTGGCCTTCGCTGTTGCCTTAGCCTTCGGGCGCGCCTTTCTGGCGGGTGCCTTCTTCGCCGCCTTGCGGGCAGCTGGCTTCTTCTGGGTCTTGGACTTCTTGCTTGGGGAACGCTTCGCAGCCATCGATTGTGTTTCTGTGGGCAGGTGGATCCTGCCTGAGGGCTGCAAAGCAAAGGGGTTCGGGCGAGCGGAATCTACCCTGATGTGTTCCGGACTCGCAGTTTAGGACCCGTCGCCCCTACAGCGCCTCGGCGATCTGAACGGCGTTGAGGGCCGCACCCTTCTTCAGCTGGTCGCCGACAAGCCAGAACGTCAGGCCCGGATCGAAGACCCGGCCGGACCGAACGCGACCGACCCCGACTTCTTCACGGCCGGCGTAGCCACTCGGCATCGGGTAGCTCAGCGCCTGCGGATCATCGACCAGCTCGAGGCCCGGTGCCGCAGCGAACGCCGCCTGAGCTCCCTCAACCGACAGTTCTTTCTTGAGACTCACCGCGACCGACTCACTGTGGCAGCGCGCCACCGGCACGCGCACGCAGGTCGCATCGACGCGCAGTTCCGGCAGGTCCATGATCTTGCGGACCTCGTAGAGCATCTTGTCTTCCTCGCGGGTGAAGCCGTCGTCCATGAAGACATCGACCTGCGGAAACAGATTGAACGCGAGCGACTGCGCCAACGCATCGGGCGCCGGCACAGGCTTGCCGTCGAGCACCGCGCGCGTCGAGGCGTACAGTTCGTCCATCGCGCGCTGCCCCGCGCCCGACGCCGCCTGGTAGGTCGAGACGACGACCGACGAAAGGCCCGCGGCCGCATGCAGCGGCTGCAGCGCCAACACGAGGATGATCGTCGAGCAGTTCGGGTTGGCGAGGATGCCTTGGTGGCCGGCAATCGCCGCGCGGTTGACCTCGGGCACGATCAGCGGCACCGAGTCATCCATGCGGAACGCCGAGCTGTTGTCGATGACGACGCAGTCACTCTTGACGGCCTTGGGCGCAAACTCACGCGACGTGCCACCGCCAGCCGAGAAGAACGCGACGTCGACGTCGTGGAATGAGTCGTCCCCCAGTGCTTCGACCGTCAGCTCTTCGCCGCGGAACGTCATCTTCTTGCCGGCGGATCGTTCCGAAGCCAGCAGCTTCAGGGAGCGCAACGGAAACTTGCGCTCCGTCAGAACGGTCAAGAACTCGTGACCAACAGCGCCGGTGGCGCCAACAATTGCAATGCGTGGGTCGCTCATGCCTATTCGCTGCGCGACTCTAGGTGCTGGCACCGCGCCGGCCAAACATTCCGGTCATCGAGGCCGCATACGCAACTGCCAGAACGAGTCCGACACTGACCGCAACCTTGCCAGCAAAGGCAGGCCCACCGGCAGCGAGCTCCGACATCGGCTTCGCTGACAGACCGAGCGTGTGTGCCAAGGCACCGCCAACGAGCAGGCCCATGACGCCGACGAACGCATCGCCGTTGCCTTCTCCGGTGAGCACGATCAATCGCACCGGGCAGCCACCACACAACGCGCCGCACAAGCCGACGAGCGCGAGGCCGAGCGTGTTCCACAGCCACTCACCATGCACGATCGGTTGGCCTGCGAACGCGAACGAGAACTTGCCGCCGATCGCGAGCACCAGTCCATACGTGAGGATCAGCACGCCAGCGCTCAACAACATGCAACGCGGCCCACCAAACACCTGACGGCCAGCGCTGATGGCGCAGAAGCCGGTCGCCGAGAGAATCGCGCCAGCGACCCCGCCGACGCCGAGCGTGAGCAACCAGGCGGCATGTGCAGGCGAACCGCTGTCACCAGGGCCGGGACCAGCAAGCACGCCACCGACGACAAAGACCAACAGCAGGATGCCGACACACAGCGGCCCCATCAGGCCGATCGTGAACGGCACCTCGTGGGTCTTGCCGATGTTGTAGCCGCGCCGTTCGAACATCCGACCGATGCCGACGCCGGCGAGGAAGCCGGGCAGCGCCAACCACGCGGTCAAGTCGCCGCCGCCGAGTCGCTGCAACATGCGAAACGGACAGCCGAGGAACACCAACGCACCGATGGCCATGCCGACGCCGAGCACGAACCGCGCAACGGCGTTGGAGCCGGAGCGGCCGACGTGGCGACCACTGGCCAGCGACCAGATCAACGCGCCGATCACGATGCCTGCAACTTCTGGGCGGAAGATCGAGGGGCCGCCGTGCATGCCTAACGAGCCCGCGATGTCGCGGACGAAGCACGCGCCACACAGGCCCATGTTGCCTGGGTTGCCGAGCAGAACCAGCAAGGCTGCCAAGCCGCCGACGATGGCGACGAGAGCGACGCCCAGGCGTCGCTGAGATGAGGACGATTGGCTGCGAAGCATGCGACCCTAGTCAGACGTTCGTTCGTAGGTGCCGGACTTGCCGCCGGACTTGTGCAGCAACTGCACCTGTTCGATCACCGCAGCACGGCAGCGCGCCTTGACCATGTCGTAGACAGTCAACGCCGCGACGCTCGCCGCCGTCATCGCCTCCATCTCGACGCCGGTGCCCGAGACCGTCGAAGCCTCGGCCGTGATGCGGACGCTGTCCGTGCCGTGTGCATCGAACGTCACTCCGGCGTGGCTCAGCGCCAACGTGTGGCACAGCGGAATCAGCCGCGAGGTCTCCTTCGCCGCCTGGATCCCCGCGATGCGAGCTACGGCGAGCGCTTCGCCCTTCTTCAAGCCACCTGAGAACAGCAGCGCGCAGGTGTCGTCATCCAGCCGGATGATCGCCTCGGCTACAGCTCGGCGGGCGGTCTGGGCTTTGGTGCCGACGTCGACCATGTTCGCTTGACCGCGTGCATCGACGTGGGTCAGGCCGTGGTCCGCGGCGTCCGGATCGGGTCCAGGATTTGGCTTCGTGCTCACCCCTCTGAGCCTACGCCTGCGGAGCGGATTTCTGTGCTGTTTATGACCCAGATCCAGTGCGTTGGTGGCGACTTACACCACGCGGTTCGGGCCCCAGTCCGGTCTGCGAAGCCGTGGGAAGGCCGGTAGCTTTGCCCCCGTCCCAGCCGCTGATGGTCCATGGCCGCACCAACCGATGCCCCCGGATTCCCCCGATGCCACGGGCCCATCCGGGCTTACCGGGATCGTCCCGACGCGGAAATCCGTTCGGCAACTCGTGCGCGGGCACGTATAGAGACCTACGGCCCGGCGCTTGCGCCGGACAAGTTGTCTGTCAGCCGTTCTGTTTCGAGACCCGAGACCTGGCCTGCGTCGCGGTTTTCACCAGCTCGTTTTCCGTTGCCTCGGGCAGCGGCGAACGCCGATCCAACAGCTGGTCAAGAACGGTTGTTCTGACTCAATAGCAACTGGAAGCACAACATGCGAAACGTCTTCACGGCGCTGTCTGCCACTCTCGGAAACCTCGGTCTCGTGCCGGCAACCCTGACGACGTTCGGGCTGCTGGTGTTGGGTGGCTACGCCCAGGCGCAGGAACTCAAGGCCCAGGTCGAGGCCGTTCTGGCACAAGCCGAGGCCGTCGAGGAAGCCGGCGTCTACCCCCTGTCCGATGAACTCGCCGACGTCGCGCCTGAGCGCAACCTCGATGGCTACCGCACGGCGGTCATGAACTCGGCTGGCAAGAGCGAGAGCCATCGCCAGCGCCTGTGTGCCGCGCTTGCGTTGGCGCAGTTGAAGGAAGATTCGACGTTTGGCAAGAACCTGCTCGCGCTGCTCGATCCGGTCGCCAAGGAAGGCAAGGCCTTCGAACGTGGTGCCGCGTTGTCGGTGCTCGGCGAAGAGCGACTGTTCAACGTTCGTTTGCTGCCGAAGGTGCGCAAGCTCGTGCGTTCGCAGTGTGAAGATGAATTGGTTCCGCCGACGGTGCGCATCGAAGCGGCGCTGTCGTTGTGGAAGGTCGGCAACAACCGCGAACTCGAGATCGCCAAGAACGTGCTCGAGCAGTTCTTGCAGTCCAGCGACCGCGACCTGCAGCAGCGCGGAGCGTTGGCGCTCGCCGAGATCAACACCGAAGGTGGCCGCGCGTGGCAGATCCTGCGCGAGATCCGCGACCAACCGACCGACGCCGGCCGCCGCGCCGCGCTCTACCTGAAGCAATCCGAGCAACGCCGTGAGTGGGATGCGCAGATGCGCGCCGTCATGAAGCAGCTCGGCCCCGGCGCCAAGGAATCGTCGGATGACTACGCCGTGCTCGACGAACTGCGTCACCGCATCCGCATCCAGCACATCCGCGGCAGTGACATCAGCAACGAAGAACTCGTCGAATACGCCGCCAAGGGCATGCTGCAGGGCCTCGACCCGCACAGCACGTTCTTCACGAGCCAGGAGTTCCAACGCTTCTACTTTGACCTCAACCGCGAATACGGCGGCATTGGCGCGTTCGTCAACTTCGACCAGGACGGCGACTTCTCGATCGTGCGCCCGATCTACTCGGGTCCGGCTTACGCCGCTGGCCTGCGCAGTGGCGACAAGATCCTCGAGATCGATGGCTGGGAAACCAACGGCCACACCTCCGAAGAGATCATCAAGAAGCTGAAGGGCCGCCCCGAGACGCTGGTGACGTTGAAGTTCTTCCGCGCCGGTTTCCAGGAGGCGCAGGACCTGTCGATCACGCGTCGCCAGATCTCGGTGCCCGCCGTCAACTACGCGATGGTGCCCGGCGACATCGGCTACATCGAGTTGATCAACTTCAGCGCCAACATCTCCGACGAACTGCAGGTCGCCTTGCGTGACCTCGTGTCGAAGGGCGCCAAGGGCGTCGTGCTCGACGTGCGCAACAACACCGGTGGCTTCCTGACGCAGGCCCGCGACGTCGTCGAGCAGTTCATCGAAGGCAAGGAACTGGTCGTCTACACCGAAGGCCCCAACGAGCCGCGTCGCTCCTACTCGACCGACCCGCGCCGCCGTCAGGTGTGCAAGCTGCCGCTCGCGATCCTGACCAACCGGCTGTCGGCGTCGGCCAGCGAGATCGTCGCCGGTGCCTTCCAGGACCTGAAGCGCGCGACCGTGATCGGCAAGCGTTCGTTCGGCAAGGGCAGCGTGCAGAACATGTTTGGACTCGCGACGAGCCCGCAGGAGAGCTTCGAAGACCTCAACGGCGACCGCGCCTGGCAGGAAGGCGAGCCCTACGTCGACCGCAACGGCAACGGCGTCTACGACCCCGGCGCGCACATCAAGCTGACCGTCGCGAAGTACCACCTGCCGAGCGGCCGCTGCCCGCACCGCGAATACGACAAGGAAGGTCGCATCGTCGACCCCGCTTGGGGTGTGCGTCCGGACATCGAGATCGAACTGCTCGAGAACAAGCCGGAAGACGCGTGGAAGAACAGCGCCGTCTACGCGATCCTCAAGACCGCCAAGATCCGCGAATACGTCAAGGCTGAGATCGAGAAGAACCAGCAGCTGTTCCGCCAACTCGCCGAAGGCGACGAGGGCGAGCCGGCGCGCTACCCGGGCTTCGAGGAGCTCTACACGAGTCTCGACACCAAGCTGAGCAAGGACGACGTGCGTCGCTGGCTCCGCTACGAAGTGCGCGACCAGATCAGCGACCTGCGCGGCGCCGTCTACCCCGGCCAGCGCGCTCTGGGCGACGCCCAGGAAGACGCCCAGCTGCAGGAAGCCATCCGCGTGCTGATGAAGGCCGACGGCCGTGACATCCGCGATGTCGCTGCCCTGAAGAACGTCTTCAAGATCAGTTTCGACGATAAAAAGACGGCCAAGGCTGGCGCCGGCGAGCGCAAGTAGTGCAGCGGTCAGGGGTCACCACAACGACCCCGCGAGCGGCACCGGATTTGCCCACTCGGCAACCGGTTGCCCGCCCCCTCGAACCCGCCCATTTGCGAAACTCAAGCATTTCGCCGGCCCTGGAGCGCGAGGGTGCCCAAAGGCAGTTTTCACAAGCTAGTGGGTTGCCACTGGGGCCGACACCCAATAGATAGTGGCTCCCTACGGCGTAAGCCGCTTTCGTCCCACTGCCAAGTGCCCAGCCAGTGCCTGCCCTCCCGTGCCCAGCGGGACCATGGCCTGCGCCCTGTGGCTTAGCCAGTGAGATGAGGTCGGCTGGCTGTGGGACCCGGTTCGTTGGTCGCGGATCGGGGAACGTTCTCTCACAGCCAGTTGCTCCCCCCGAGTCACGTCCCGCCGAGGTGCGCCCTCCCCATGCGGCCCCCAGCAACGACGTGCTCAACCGAAACCATGCACTTCGGTCCGTGTCAGTCCTCGGGATGCTTCTTGCGGTGAATTTAGGTCAGTAAGTCAGTCAGGGTCGATCCAAGCGGCAGCATCGTGGATCGGCCAAGAGCAAGGTCGGTTTGGTCGCCGGCCAGTTGTCCCAGGAGGCACACACGTGAAGATCAGTCGGCGGTTCACGGTCAAGGGCAAGTCGCCCTACGAAGGCATCCCTTTCACGAAGCGGAACTCAGAAATCCGCAACCCCAACGGGTCGCTCGTTTTTGAAGCGCGCGACATCGACGTTCCCCAGCACTGGAGCCAGGTCGCAGTCGACATCCTGGCGCAGAAGTACTTCCGCAAGGCGGGTGTGCCTCAGGTCGACGCGGATGGCAAGGCGATCCTCGACGACGCCGGCAAGCCCGTGCTCGGCGGCGAAGGTGACGCCCGTCAGGTGTTCCACCGTCTCGCGGGTTGTTGGCGCCAATGGGGCGAAGAGCATGGCTACTTCGACAGTGGTGACGACGCGCAGTCGTTCGAGGACGAGCTGAGCCACATGTTGGCCGCGCAACACGCCGCGCCCAACTCACCGCAGTGGTTCAACACCGGCCTCCACTTCAAATACGGCATCACCGGCCCCGCCCAGGGTCACTGGTATGTCGACGACCAGAGCCAGACCGTCGGTGGCGGTGGCAATGGCTCGAAGGCGAACCCGAAGGGCAACAACAACAAGAGGACCACGGAGAAGGCCGCCAAGAACGCTGCCCGCAAGTCCGTAGATGGGCAGCTCAAGAAGAGCAGCAGCGCCTACGAGCGGCCGCAGCCGCACGCGTGCTTCATCCAGTCGGTCAGCGATGACCTCGTCGGCGACGGCGGCATCATGGACCTGTGGACACGCGAAGCCCGCCTGTTCAAGTACGGCTCCGGCACCGGCAGCAACTTCTCGCAACTCCGCGGCGAGAACGAACCGCTGTCAGGTGGTGGCAAGTCGTCGGGCCTGATGAGCTTCCTGCGCATCGGTGACCGCGCCGCTGGCGCCATCAAGTCGGGCGGCACCACGCGCCGCGCCGCCAAGATGGTCTGCCTCGATCTCGACCACCCCGACATCGAGACGTTCGTCAGCTGGAAGGTCAACGAAGAGCAGAAGGTCGCCGCCCTGGTGACCGGCTCCAAGCTGATCAAGCAGCACCTCAACGCCGTCATCAATGCCTGCCAGGTCGAGCAGGAAGACGGTTCGGTCAAGCCGGTCATCAAGCCGCGTGAGAACGCCGAGCTGCACAACGCCCTGCAAGCGGCCCGCGCCGTGCAGGTCCCCGAGAACTACCTGCAGCGTTGCCTGCAACTCGGCGGCCAGGGCCTGCGCGCCGTGGATGTCACCGAGTACACGACCGACTGGGACGGCGAAGCCTATGGCACCGTCAGCGGTCAGAACTCGAACAACTCGATCCGCATCCCGAACGAGTTCTTCCGCGCCGTCGACGAGAACGGCAAGTGGCGCCTGATCCGTCGCACCGACCGCGGTGTTGCCAAGGAGATCGACGCCAACGAGCTGTTCGACAAGGTCAGCTACTCGGCTTGGGCCTGCGCCGATCCAGGCGTGCAATACGACACGACGATCAACGAGTGGCACACGTGCCCGGTCGACGGTCGCATCAACGCGAGCAACCCGTGCTCGGAGTACATGTTCCTCGACGACACGGCCTGCAACCTGGCGTCGATCAACCTGACCAACTTCCTCAACGAGGACGGTTCGTTCGATCTCGAGGGCTACAAGCACGCGATTCGTCTGTGGACGATCGTGCTCGAGATCAGCGTCCTGATGGCCAGCTTCCCGAGCCAGACCATCGCCCAGCTGAGCTACGACTTCCGCACGCTAGGCCTCGGCTACGCCAACCTCGGCACGATCCTGATGCGTCTCGGCATCCCGTATGCCAGTGAGAAGGCCTACTCGATCGCCGGCGCGCTGTCGGCCGTGTTGACCGGTGAGGCCTACGCCACGTCGGCCGAGATGGCGAAGGAACTCGGCAGCTTCCCGAAGTTCGGCCACAACGAAGAAGCGATGCTGCGGGTCATCCGCAACCACCGCCGCGCCGCCTACAACGCGACCGAGACCGAATACGAGGACCTGTCGATCACGCCGCGTGGCATCGATCCGCAACTGTGCCCCGATTCGCTGCTCGAGTCCGCTCGTGAGTGCTGGGACCGCGCCCTGGTGCTCGGCGAAAAGCATGGCTACCGCAACGCTCAGGTCAGCTGCATCGCGCCGACTGGCACGATCGGCCTGCTGATGGACTGCGATACAACCGGCGTCGAGCCGGACTTCGCGTTGGTCAAGTTCAAGAAGCTCGCCGGCGGCGGCTACTTCAAGATCGCCAACCAGAGCATCGCCCCCGCCCTCAAGAACCTGGGTTACCAGCCCTCACAAATTGATGACATCGTCACCTACGTCGTCGGTCGCAAGACCCTCGCCGGAGCGCCGGTCATCAACCACGAGTCGCTGCAAGCCAAGGGCTTCGATGACGCGGCGCTGAAGAAGATCGAAGAGTCGCTCGAAGGCGCGTTCGACATCAGCTTCGTGTTCAACAAGGGCATCCTTGGCGAAGAGTTCCTGACCGAGAAGCTCGGCATCACCGACGAGCAAATCAACGACTGGAACTTCAACCTGCTCGAGCACCTCGGCTTCAAGAAGACCGAGATCCAGGAAGCGACCGACTACGTCTGCGGCACGATGACCGTCGAAGGCGCGCCGCACCTGAAGGACCAGCACCTGCCGGTGTTCGACTGCGCCAACCGGTGCGGCCGCAAGGGCAAGCGCTTCATCCCGTACGAGGCACACCTCTACATGATGGCTGCCGCGCAACCGTTCATCAGCGGTGCGATCAGCAAGACCATCAACATGCCGGTCGACGCCAAGATCGACGACGTCAAGCACGCCTACCGTCTAGGTAGCGAGCTGATGCTTAAGGCGGTCGCGCTCTACCGCGATGGTTCGAAGCTGAGCCAACCGCTGAGTGCGATCCACGACGACGAAGAAGAGATCGAAAGCACCGCCACGATGGCCGCGTCCAAGGACGTGCAAGAACTGGCGGAGCGCATCACCGAGCGCGTGGTGCACCGTTACATCGCCAAGCGCCGTCGCCTGCCGGGTCGCCGCGCCGGCTACACGCAGAAGGCCAACGTCGGTGGTCACAAGATCTACCTGCGCACCGGTGAATACGAGGATGGCTCGGTTGGCGAGATCTTCCTCGATATGCACAAGGAAGGCGCCGCGTTCCGAAGCTTGATGAACTGCTTCGCGATCTCGGTGTCGCTCGGCCTGCAGCACGGTGTGCCGCTGGACGAGTTCGTCGACGCGTTCGTGTTCACCCGCTTCGAGCCGAACGGCATGGTGCAGGGTCACGACCAGATCAAGATGGTCACGTCGGTCATCGACTACGTGTTCCGCGAACTGGCGATCAGCTACCTCGGTCGCGATGAGCTCGCCCAGGTCTCGAGCGAAGACCTCAGCAGCACGACGATGGGCGGCAAGACGGCCGACCCGGAATACGTCGACGAAGAGGTCGTCTCCGAGACGGTCTACGACGCCAACGAGCGCGCGCCGATGCCGGTGCACGACAACCCCCACCTGCATCCGCCAAGCCACGGCATGCAGCGCAACAACGAGCCAGTAGCTATGCGCACGGAAGGCCACACGCCGACCGCCGCCGCCGGTGAGAAGGTCGCGCTGATGCGCAGCGATACGCGCGCCGCCATGGACAACCGCCAGGAGCGACTCGCCGTCGCCGAAGCCCGCTTGAAGGGCTACGAAGGCGATCCGTGCGGCAGCTGTGGCGCGTTCACCCTCGTGCGCAACGGCACGTGCCTGAAGTGCGTGTCGTGCGGTGGCACGAGCGGCTGCAGCTAGTTCCCAGACCGTTCGCCGCAGACAGCTGGCCCATAAGGGCGTCAGGCGCAGAACCTTGCACCTGGCGCCCAATAATCCGACAGCTGCTCAGGAAGTTGGCTTGGTATCGACGATACAAGCCACATGCAGGCCAACGACCACGACCTCTTCCAGCTGTTTGCCGAGTACTCCGGCCGCCCCGCCGAGTGGGTCCGCGAAGCCGCGCGCAACTACCGCGGCATCAACAACGAACTCTGGGAGCAGTCTGCCGGCAAGACCTGGGAAGAGCGGGCGCTGACCTTCTACGACGAAGCTGAGGGTTACGTCTTCGACCTGATCCACAGCAACCAGTCGAAGCAGAACCTGATCAACATCTACAAGCAGTGGAATCACTGGCCATGGTTCCAACGCAGCGGCAAGGAAGTGCTCGAGTTCGGCGGCGGCCTCGGCCTGTCGTGCTCGATCATGCGCGACCTCGGTCGCAAGGTGACCTACGTCGACGTCGATGGCGCCGCGTCGCGCTTCGCCCGCTGGTACTTCGAACGCACGCAGCAGCAGGACATCGAAGTCGTGCTGACTCCCGCCAAGGAACTGGTGCTACCGGAAGGTCGCCAGTGGGACTTCATCTACAGCGACTCGGTCATCGAGCACCTCGTCGATCCCGAAGGCACCGTCGAGACGTTGGCCAAGGCCGTGCGCCCCGGTGGCATGCTCTACCTGTTGATCGACGCCCACTCGGTCGAAGACGGCTTCCCGATGCACCGCCACATCCACATCAAGGAACTGCTAGACGGCTCGCCCGCGTTGCGCGGCATGGAGCACGTCCTGCACGACGGCGACGGCTACAACATCTTCCGCGCCCGTCAGTCCGAGATGAGCGCTTCGCAGTAGCCTGACCTACAGGCGACGGATGCGGATGTTCTTGAACGACACCGCATCGTTGTGACCGCAGAACCCGAAGAAGCCGTCGGCGTTGTCCTTGCCCTTGTGGTTGGGCAGCTTCGACTCGAGCTTGCTGATGTCGGCATCGAGGATCTGGTAGCCGTTGAGCTCGACCGTCACGCGTGAGCCGATCATCGTGACCTGCTGGAAGTTCCACTCACCCACCGGCCGCTGGTAGCCGCGCAACGCTGGCGCCATGCCGTAGGCGCTACCGTGGTACTGATACTCCTTGAGCTTGCTGTACTTCTCGGCGGTGTTGTCGAGCACCTGCAACTCGAAGCCGGCGTAGGCCGGATCGCCCTTGCCCGGGTAGCGCATCGCGAGGCCGTTGTTGCCACCCGGCGGCACCTTGAACCACAGACGCACCGAGAAGTCCTCGAACTTCTCCTTCGTGAACAGGTGGCCGCCCTTGCCCTTCTTGCAGCGGATCGCGCCGTGCACGATCTCGTAGCTGTCGGTGTTGCCTTGCCAACCATGGAAGGTGCGGCCATCAAACGCCGGGACGTAGGCGTAGAAGTCCGAGCTGCCGAGATGCAGGTTGGCCTCTTCCGGCGACAACTCCATGACCTTGAGGTTGCGGAAGCGAATCTCACCGCCATGCGTCTGCAACTGCAACGGGCCGGTCTTGGGCAACGGCTTGGCGCGATCCCAGAAGTTCTCCATACGAACGCCGTTGACGGTTCGACGGTTGTTGAGCGACACCCAGACACGATCGCCGATGATCATGATCGACATCTTGTTCCACTCGCCGAACGGCTTGTCGTAGCAAGCGGCCGGGAAGCGCTCGTGCAACTTGTTGTTCCACAGACCACCACTGCCCTTGTCGGCGCCGAGGTGCCACTTGCCACCTTCCTCGGTGTAGTCCCAGATCTGCACCTGCGGCGTCGCGCGCAGGTAGATGCCCGAGTCGGCCTTCGCAACCGTCTTGTATTCGAGCCAGAAGATCGCGTCGCCGTAGTCCTTGTCCGTCGTGAGGAACGCACCATGGCCGTCGTTGACGAGCTCGCCGTTCTCGACACTCCAGTGCTTGGCGACGGACGCAGCGTCATCGGCGAGCAGCTTCGCCCGCTTCTCCGCCGGCATCGCGGCGAGCTTGACGGGGTCGAACTGGCGTTGGCCGTGCCAGCCACTCAAGTCCTTGCCGTTGAACAACGATCGTTCGACCATCGCCGTGGCTTCCTGGGCGCTCGCAGTCATGGCAGCGAGCAGGGATGACAAGCAGAACACAAGGGTGCGCATGCGCGAGAGGCTACTCGCAGCCTCGACAAAGGCGAACCCTGCGGCTGTTGCCAGCGTCGATTACATACGCCGTACACTCGTGCTGCAACGATGTGGTAGACCGGTCGTCATGAGGAGATTCTTGGTGTGCCTATCCCTTGCCTGCACGCTAGCCAGCGGGCGTACATGGGCTCAGAACGACCTCGCCAACCTGTCGACGATGGTGCGCCAGAAGTATGCGGTGCGCACCGCCAGCCACGCGGAGGTCAACCGCGAACAGATGCTCGCCATCGACGCCGGCCTCGAGTGGCTGCGCAAGCATCAGGACGGCGATGGCCGGTGGAACTGCGATCAGTTCATGCGGAACGACAAGACGGGCACCAAGTGCGACGGTCCCGGCAACGCCACCCACGACGTCGGCGTCACCGGCCTCGCGGTGCTTGCGTATCTGGCCAGCAACCACACGCTGCGCAACGGTGCGTATGCGGAGACCGTGACCAAGGCGGTGCGCTGGCTCAAGAACCAGCAGGCCGCCAACGGCCGCATCGGCGGCAATGCGCAGCATGACTTCCTCTACGACCATGCGATCGCGACGCTCGCCATTGTCGAGGCCTACGGCGTCTCCGCCGACAAGTCCCTGCGCGACACGGCGCAGAAGGCGATCGACTACATCGAGTACCACCGCAACCCGAAGAAGGTGTGGCGCTACCAACCACGCGATGGCGACGCCGACGTCTCGTTGACGACGTGGTGCATGGCCGCCTACGCCGCGGGCCGCGACTTCAACCTGACGATCAACGAGAGCGCGTTGCCGCCGATTGCGAGTTACATGGACGAGATCTGCGACGATCGCGGCCACCACGGCTACTCGGGCAAGGGTGTCGGCAGTGCCCGCATACGGCAACCAAATCGCAAGGTCCAACACGCGCAGCGATTCCCGATCGATCGGTGCGAGACCACGACCGCAGTTGGATTGTTCTGCCGGTTCCTGCTCGGCACGTCACCCGACAAGGCGCCGATCATGGCGAAGGCGGCGGACCTCATCGGCAAGAAGCCGCCGCAGTGGGACGACAAGGGCTCGATCGATTTCTACTACTGGTACTACGGCAGCAACGCGATGTACCAGATGGGTGGCGCGCATTGGGACAAGTGGTCGAAGGCGATTCGACGAGCGCTCTTGCCGAAGCAACGTGTCGACGGCAACTTCGCCGGTTCGTGGGACCCGGTGTCCGCATGGGGCGAAAGTGGCGGCCGCGTCTATGCGACCGCAGCATGCGTCATGGCACTGCAGGCGGAGTTCCGTTACGCGCGCACAGCCGACATGTTGCCGTTGCCAGACGATGCGATCTTCCGCAGCGCGAACGCCGACTGGCGGGCCATGCGCTACGCGAAGTTCGCGAGCCGCTTGAAAGGCGCGTCGCGCAAGAAGGACCTGACGCCAGTTCAGAGTGCAGCGATCACCGAAGCCACTGCCATGCTGGCGGCCGTCGAGAAGCGTGTGCTGGCCGAGATCGACGTGGCCAGAAAGGACCACGCCTTCTTGACCGCGCCGGAACGCCTCGAGCAGATTGCCGATCAGTTCGTGCGGTTGCCGCCGGGCCTCGCCGCATCGAAACTGCTATCGGAGTGGCGCAAGGATCCGGCGATCAAGCGTGAGATCACCGCGATGAAACGCCTGCAGTCGCTCCGCAAGAAGGCCAAACCAGGCGCGAACGGCCAGCGCAAGTTGAAGCAGGCGCTCATCAAGTTCGTCAAGAAGTACGGCGACACCCGCGCCGGCGCAGACGCCAGCAAGCAGGCTGCCGGCATTCGCTGACCAGTCCGTTAGCGGTTCTTGAGGAACGTCGCGATGCCGCCGAGGAACTCGTCGAGATACGCGCGGTGCTCCGGCGCCACGTCGTTCTCGTCGACCGCCGCCATGAACAATTCCATCCAACGGTCGCGCGCCGCGGCGTCGACCGCAAACGGCGCGTGCCGCATGCGCAGGCGCGGATGGCCACGCTCCTGCAGGTAGTCCGGCGGGCCGCCGAAGCGGTAGGTCAGGAAGCTGCGCAGACGCTCCTCTGCCCCTTCGAAGTCCTGTTCCGGATACATGGGGCCCAGGATGTCGTCGCCCGGCACGCGGCGGTAGAAGCCCTTCACAATCGCGTTCAGCTTCTCGGCCCCGAGCAGGTCAAAGATCGGCAGTTCTTCAGTCACCTGCGCAGCGTGGTGGATCGCGGCGAGAACGCAAGTACGATGTTGGCTGCCGATGGTCTTCCACGCAGCACCTGATCCCCAAGAACGCGAGTTCGACCGCAGCCTGCGGCCGGGCACCTTCACCGAATTCGTCGGCCAAGAACAAGTCCGCGACAACCTGCGCATCGCGATCGAAGCCGCCACCGGTCGCCAGGAACCGCTCGATCACGTGTTGCTGTGTGGCCCGCCCGGCCTCGGCAAGACGACGCTCGCCCACCTGATCGCGCAAGGCATGGATGCCGACATCGTGATCACGTCCGGGCCGGCCCTCGGCGCGCCCAAGGATCTCGCCGGCACGCTGACGCGACTGCAGCGCAACCAGGTGCTGTTCATCGATGAGATCCATCGCCTGCCCAAGGCGCTCGAAGAGTACCTCTACTCGGCGATGGAAGATCACGCAATCGACGTCGTGCTCGACCCCGGACCGAGTGGCCGCAGCGTGCGCCTCGGTGTGCAGCCGTTCACGTTGGTCGGTGCGACGACGCGCGAAGGTCTGTTGAGCGCCGCGTTCCGCTCGCGCTTTGGCATCGTCGAACGCCTCGAGCCGTATCCGAGTTCGGACATCGAGCAGATCATCCTGCGTGCTGCAGTTCGGCTCGGCATCACCGTCGATGCCAAGGCTGCCAAGATGTGCGCCGAACGCAGTCGCGGCACGCCGCGCATGGCACTGCGCATCTTGCGACGCGTGCGTGACCTCGCCCAGGTTCTCGAGAAGCCAAGCCTCGATGCGGCGACCGCCGAAGAAGGCCTGCAGCGTTTGCGCATTGATCACCTCGGCCTGGAAGAAGTCGACCGCAAGCTGCTGCGCGCGTTGACGCAGCGTGGTGACGCGATCGGTTTGAAGACGTTGGCGGCGATGATCGACGAAGCCGAAGACACCCTCGAAGACGTGCTCGAACCGCACCTGATTCGCTGCGGTTTGCTCGCGCGCACGCCGCGCGGCCGCATCGCCACGCCGAGCGCCTACCAGCACCTCGGCCTGCCAGAGCCCAAGAGCAACGACGCAACGAGCAAGCCGGCCGACCCCGGCGAGTTGCCGTTCGCCTAGCACACCCGTCCGCGACCAACCCTTGTCAGACTTCCGCTTCGAACTCCTCGGCCAATCGGGCAAGCTCCGCCGTGGCCGCTACCACACTCCGCACGGCACCTTCGAGACGCCGTGCTTCGCTCCCGTTGGCACCTACGCGACACTGCGCGGCCTGACGGTCGAACAGGTCAAAGAGACCGGCAGCGAACTGATCCTCGCCAACAGCTACCACCTGCACGTGCGACCCGGTGCCGAACGCGTCGAACGGCTCGGTGGCCTACATGAGTTCATGCGGTGGGACGGCCCCATCCTGACGGACTCCGGCGGCTTCCAGGTCTTCTCGCTCAGCGACAAGATGAAGATCGACGACGAAGCGGTGACGTTTCAGTCGGTCATCGACGGCAGCACGCATCGCTGCACGCCGGAGTCGGTGTTGACGTTCCAGAAGCAACTCGGTCCCGACATCGCCATGGTGCTCGACCACTGCCCGCCCGGCGATGCCGACGAACGCCTGCAGCGGAACGCGCACGAACGCACGTTGCGTTGGGCCCGTGAGGCGCGCGATCTGCACGACAGTTGGGGCGGTGCGAGTCGCGGCCAGGCGGTGTTCGGCATCTGCCAGGGCGGCACCAATCTCGACCTGCGCGCAGAGAGTGCGGCGAAGCTCGCGGCGATGGAGTTTGACGGCTACGCGATTGGCGGCCTCAGCGTCGGCGAGACCAAGGTGCAGATGGCGACCGCACTCGAAGCGTGTGTCGACCACCTGCCCGAGAGCAAGATCCGCTACATGATGGGCGTCGGCATGCCCGACGACCTCGTCGCGGCAACGGCGCAAGGCGTCGACATGTTCGACTGCGTGATCCCCACGCGCCACGGCCGCAGCCACACGGCGTTCGCGCCGGGCGGTGGCTACATCAAGATGCGCAACCTGAAGTACGCCGAAGATCCGCGGCCGCTGGTCGAGGACTGCACGTGCTACTGCTGTCGCAACTACTCGCGCGCGTACCTGCGTCATCTATCCGTTGCCGACGAGATGCTCGGCGGGATTCTCCTGTCCATCCACAACATCCACTTCCTGCAAGACCTGATGCGCTCGATTCGCGAACAGGTCCCGATCAACGAGGTCCTGCAATGATCCTGCGCCTGCTCGCCCTGTCTCTGTCCCTTTGCTTCGCGCTGCCGGCGCAAGAGGCGAAGGACATCATGCTCGGCACTTGGAACATCGAGTTCCTTGGCGCTGATCCCAAGTATCGCCGCGACACGCCATCGCGTGCGCCCGATGACTATGTCGCGATCGGGCGCAAGGTGCGCGACCTCGGCGTCGCCGTGCTCGGCGTGCAAGAGATCTGCGGCGAAGCCCCCCTTCGTCTGGTCGCGAGATCGGCGGGCCCGACCTGGCGGGCCGTGCTCGGCACGTCCGGCCAGTGGAGCGACGGCAAGACGCAGCAGGGTGTCGGCTTCCTCTATGACACGGACGTGCTCGACCTCGTGCACGCCGAAGAACTGCTCGACTTCCCGAGCGAACTCGATGGCGTGTCGGTGTTCCATCGCAAGCCCGTCACCGCAGCGCTGCGCCACCGCGGCACCGGTTCCGACTTCCGCATCGTCGTCGTGCACCTCAAGGCCGGTCGCAAGGCGCGCGACAAGCAGAAGCGCAAGGCCGAAGCCACCCACCTGCGCGCTTGGGTCGACAGTTTGCTCGCCGATCCGAACGAAGACCACGACATCGTCATCCTCGGCGACTTCAACTGCAGCTACGGCGATGCGCCGGAGACCGTGCTCGAGCGCGGCGATGTGATGCGCTACGTCGAGCATGCAAAGCCCGGCCCGACGATCATGCACTTCGATACGCCGATCGATCAGTTCTGTGCGACGCGCAGCTTCGGCGAACTGCAGAGCAACTCGCTGACATCCCATCACGTCGTCGGCGACAAGGCGCGGCTCGCGTTCCGCAAGACCTACAGTGATCACTTCCCGGTGACGGCGCGCATGACGCCGCTGGCCGACGACGACCCGAAGGCGACGTTCCGACGTGGGCCAGCTGCGCAGGTCTTGCCGACGACGCGACGTGCCAACACCGCTGCCGGGCAACCTCGCCGCAAGGCCGCAGCAGCGACGTGGCCGCCGAAGCCCGGCGCGCTTGTCGAAGTCCTGGTCGACGGCAGGGTGCGCAAGGGTGTGTTGGTGCACATGCCGGTCGATCGCGGCTGGGTCGTCATCGACCCAGGCAACGGTGTGATGGCGTTCCCGATGCACAAGATCAGCTGGGTGCACTGCGTCCCCAAGTAAGTTCGCTGCAAAGAAAACCTCGCCCGCGGACACTCGCGGTAGACGCCTTGCCATCGGTCTGATCGGGCCCGAGAAGCCCGGCAGCGGCCACGTGGACTGACTTGCGGGCAGCCGCACATCGATTTACGGGCTACGGTTCTTCAGCCCGAAAATCAGGGCAATGGTTCCGCGGGCGGTGCAACGCGCCCCGTTCTCAGCCGTTGCCCGCGCACCTCATCCATATGCAATTTCGACTCGCTACCGTCTTGCTCGCCGCCACGCTCTCGCCCGCGTTGGCGACCGGCCAGGTCTATCAGACCGTGCACAACTCCACGGTCGACCCGGTCCTGAGCCCCGCCTCCTCGAAGTTCCTGACCCTGCCAGGGATCTTCACGGACCTCGTCCGTTCCGGCGGCGGCCAGTTCGTCGAGCTGCCCAACGGGGACGCGCGCCTGACCGGTCGCGTCTTCGCGCAGAGCAACCTGTATGTCGCGTTCCTGTTCGACATCACGTTGACCGGTCGCATCACTCCGGCCGACCCCGGTTACCCGCCGGCAGGCGCCCCGAACCTTGGCCTCTATGGCTCGGCCTACACGCCTGGCGGCAGCGTCGATCCGAACACCTTCGTCTACTACACGGGTGCGACTGGCACGCTGACTGGCGTGCGCAACATGCTCGGCGGCAAGATCACGCTCGCGTCGGTCGGTCCCGTGCAACTTGGCACGGGCGCCAACAACCGCAACGGCATGCCCGGCATGTTCGGTGAGTTCGCGGTGACGGTCGACTCCAACCCGCCGTGGTGGAACCTCGTTCCTGCGGGCAACGCCGAGTTCTCGCTCGACTTCGTCACGCCCTACAACGAAGACACGACCCACCCGCAGGTCTACGTGCAAAGCCTGACCAACCTGACCGACGGCCGCGCGCTCAGCCTGCCCGGTGTCGGTGACGACTACGTGTTCGTGCCGGCGGCGGACTTCCAAGAACAGAACAACGGCCAGGCAACGCTCAACGGCACGCTGGCACGCGTCGCGGACCTCGACGACACCTGGGACATCTCCTTGGCTCTGAGTGGCCGCGTTGATCCGGGCGAAGCGAGCTACCCGCCGGTCGGCAGTCCGGTGCAGCAAATGCTGCCGAACGCCTACGTCGCTGGTGGCGGTCCACTGGATCCCGACAGCTGGCACTACTACACGACGGTCACCGGCACGCTGACCGGCACCGGCCTCAACGCCGGCGGCCTGATCAACCTCACGCAAACGTCGGCGACGCAGGTCGGTGGCGGCGCGAACAACACCAACACCTACTTCGGCACCTACGGTTCGTTTGCCGCGAGCATTGCGTCGCAGCCGACCGGCCGCACGATCACGATCACCGGCGACGCGGAAGTCTTCGCGCTGACGGCGTCGTTCCCGGTCTTGCCGTTCCCGACGCTGACCACGCCGAGCGTGACCCCGACGCACCCGACCGTGACCGACCAAGGCCTGATCCTCGAAGGGGACAACCTCGCCTGGGTCAAGCTCGCCACGGTTGCCGGCACGATCTTCAACGCCGGCGACGCGACGGACTTCCTCGGCGGTTGGTTGCGCATCATCGACAACACCCACATCGAAGTGCACCCGGTGCCCGGTCTCGTTCCCGGCCCCTACAACGTGCGCGTCTACAACCCGGCTGTGCAAAGCAACCAGATCGGTGTCGACCTCGTCGCGCCGACCACGCCCGTGTTCTACTCGGAGCCGACGGTTGGCGAAGGCGATGTGATCCACGGCCGCATGCACCACGGTAACGTGGTCGGTCCCGCCGCGGCCCTCGTCGTGCTCAGCCAATCGCTCGCCCCGAGCTCGGTGCCCGGCATCGCCAACCTCGACATCGGCGCCAACTGGACGGACTACCTGCTCGATCCGACCATCTACTTCCACGATGGAGCCAGCGGCGTCGCCGAGATGAACTACGGCCCGATCTCCGCGGCGCTGCTCGGTCAGAGCTACTACTTCCAGGGTCTGGTCGTCGACATCGGCACCGGCACGCCGCCGTTCAGCGAAACGAACTACTGGCAGGTCACCTTCCAGTAGTCAACCGCTCAGCGGAAGAGTGCGATCAGCACCACCGCGACGATCAGCGCAACGAGCAAGCCGGCGACCACCTGCGTGCGGCTCATGCCTTCTTTGGCCTCGAGTTCATCCTCGGGGCCATAGCCGTCCGGGATGTCGATGCTCTTGTAGTCGATCTCGTCCGCATCCTGCCAACCGGTCGACGCGTCACTGCCACACTCGCGACAGCCCTTGCGACCAACCGGCACGGCGGCGCCGCAGTTGGGACATTCGAACGTCTGACGCGCCATTACTGCTTCTCCAGGATCAGGTAGTCGAGGCCAACCATCATGCGGTTCTTGGCTTTGGGGTTCTTGCCGACGATCTCGAACTTCAGATCGTGCGTGCCTGCGGCCAACTTGATGGTGCCGGCCACGAACGGGCCCGAAGTCGACACCGTCTGGGCATAGCCGTCAAAGGGTTCGCCGAGCGGCTTGGTCGCCAGCGATACCTGGACCTTGGCGAAGTCGTCGGCGCGCGTCATCGCGAGCGTCACCTTGTACGTGCCGGGTTCTGCAACCGGTACTGCGAGCACCATCGACTCGCCCACCTTGCCATCGCGCCACCAACGATGCGCATCGCGTGAGAACTGGCCTTCGAAGAACGACAGGTTCTGGATCTCGTGCGTGCCGGCTGAGCATGAACGCACCTTCAGTGCTTCGCCTTCGAGTGCGTTGTTGGCGACGAACATCTTCGGCGGCTCGGGCGGCTCGAGGAAGCGTTCCTCTGCGCCGGGCACGACCGGCAAGCCACTGGTCGCATCCTTGTCGCCATACCAGTAGGCGACCGTCGCGTAGTCGATCTTGATGTCGGGCACCCAGTGCCAGCGTTCGAGATCGAAGCGGAACGAGCGCTGGAACGGCACACTGTCCGGCAGGTGGCTGCGATGCAGTTGTGTGAAGCCGAAGTTCATCGGACCGTCACACCGGGTCTGGGCATGCAACGGCGCGTCGAACGGTGTCGGGTCACACCACGCGTAGCCGAAGTAGTCCTCTGTACCAGTACCAAACCACGACGGGAAGGTTTCGTCGTCGACATAGAACTTCTCGTCGCCTTCCCCCCACCAGATGCGTGAGGGGTTGCGCACGAGCAGCGAGCACCCGACGAAGCGGCCGTTGCCCGTTGCGTTCAGCACCAAGTGATCGCTGAAAGGACGCGTTGGCTTGTCTTTGACCAGGTGGTAGCTGGCGTGGAAGCGCAGATGCTCACCGAGCATCGGGTTTAGGTCTGCACGCAACTCGAGGGACACCCCTTGCAGTGGCCTGTCTTGGACCAATTCGATGGAGCCGCCTTCGGGCATGGGCATTGGCCAGCGGCAGTAGGCTGTGCCATCACGAATGCCGAGTTGCTGACCGCGCCAATTGCGCCAATCGCGCGTTGCGAAGAAGTCCGGCAAGGGCGCATCGATTGTCGTCGAACCGCCAACCTCTGCGACTAGGCGGACTCCATGTAGTTGTCTTGCGAGATCCGCTCGCCCCGAGCCTTTCTTGAGTGCGACTTCGAGCCTGATGACACCATGTGATCGTGGGATGACGATTCGATCCGCACCAGCCACGGAACTACTCGGAATCGTGTAGTACATGGTTCCGCGAGCAAGCCCTTTCGCGATGCGATCCACCTGTGGTTGGTATTGCTGCAACAGCTTTGGCGACCAGGCCTCAGCAAGCTTGCCATCGGGCAACGACTGGACGTTTGCAAGGTAGTAGAGATCCTTTTGCGTCGACGACACGACCAGGCGCTGCAAGAACGGGACTGGCAGATACACGTTGCCACCACGGGAACGCATCGCTGCCAGCGGCGCCGGCACCCCATCGACCTTGCCACTGCACAACGCCGCAAAGTCGACGCTCCACACGCGCTTGCCATCGATGTCGAAATGCAGCGTGCCCGTTGGGTTCGCGGACCACAGCCTGGTGAGCACGCCTGGCCCCGAGCTGTCGACCATCACATGCTCGTCCTGGCCGTCGCGTTTCTCGATCCGTAGATAGTTGCCGCGGTCGTGATTGGCGTACCACGCCTCACTGTCACGGTCAGCCTTGTCACTCCTGCGGTCGTAGCTCGAGAACTGCACGCAGCGATCGCCGGGCTGAGTGGCATTGGCCTGCCAGTCGCAATTGGTCAGTTGGTACAGCACATGTGTATACGTCCACTTGGCTGGCCAACCATCCTTCGCTGCCTGAACGGTCGCTTGCCCGACCAGACAAGCACCAAGTAACAGCACGTTCACCGCAAACCTCATGGCGTCACGATAGCGGCAGATTCGATCATTGCGCAGCCCGCCACATTCGCGACGATGACCGTCGTGCGCCAACTTGTCGTAGCAGCCGTTCTGACTGGTGTTGTCATCGGTCAGGGTACAACCGCCAAACCACGCCCGCGCTTCGGCGCACAGAACCCGAAGCCGGCGGTGCAGCAGGATCCCATGCTGCACTACGACCCGTATCGCGGCATGGACCACAGTGGCCGGATCCCGCGGCCGCCCATGCCCAAGGACCTCAAGCGCCCCGAACGTTGGCGCTACACGCCGCCGGCGCGCATCAAGCCCGGCAACGTGCTCGAACGGTTCTGGGTGAGCTCGTTCATCTCGCCGATCATCTTCCGCGAAGAGGACATCGGCTTTGGCGGCGGCCTCGCGCTGACCGACATCGACTTCCGCGGCAAGAACTTCCAGGAGTTCGCCAACATCACCGCGACCTACTCCGCCGAAGGCCAACAGAACTTCCGCATCAACTGGTCGAAGTGGCTCAACCACCGTCAGCTTGCCAACGGCGGCATCATCCGCGAAGAACGTGGCCGCACCTATGTGCGCGGTGGCTATTCCAAGACGTTGACGCGGCGCTTCTTCGGCTTTGGCAGTCGCAGTGCGCAAGCCGCCGAGACAAGCTACACCGAAGAGTTGACCGACATCGGCGCCGGCATTCGTTTGCCGCTGCCGGATCCAGGCAGCAACTGGCTGTTGCGCCTCGGCTTCGATGCCCAACACCACGGCCTGTCGCGTGGCCGCGTGAGCTCGGTGCCGAGCACCGATGACGTCGCTGCGTTTGCGCCTTCGTTCGCCGACGGCGACGGCGTCGATCAGTTGTGGCTGACCGGCCGCTTTGGCTGGGACAGTCGCGACAGTCTCGCCCAGGCCTACAAGGGCAAGCGCCTAGGCATCACCGTTGCATCGACCTACCAGAGCGAAGGCGAGTGGGGTTCGATCCTCACGCTCGATGGCCAGCACGTGTTCGCCGTGCCACCGTTGTTCCATCGCGGCCGCGAAGGCAACGAAGAGAACCCACCGACCGACGTCTTCGCCGTCGGTTTCGTCATGCAGGACACGGTCGGCGACCTGCCGTTCTACAGCCTGCCAACGCTCGGTGGCTCGCGCTCGTTGCGTGGCTACATCCAGAACCGCTTCACCGACCGCGCTGCCGCCCACTTCTCGATGGAGTATCGCGTCAACCTGATCGAACGCGGCTTCGCGTTTACCGATACGATACGCATCGAGCGTATCGGCCTCGGCCTGTTCTACGACGCCGGCACCGTGGCAGCCGACATCGACAAGCTCGACAACGCCCGATTCCTCGATAGCTACGGCGTTGGGCTGCGCGTGGCGTTTTCGCGCGAAGCGGTCTTCCGTGTCGACGTCGGCTACGGCGACGAAGGCAGCAACCTGACGATCGCCTTCGGGAACGCGTTCTAGCCGCCAGATTGGCGACCGCACCGTGACAGGTCGACGGCGACAGGCCACAATGTTGGCCCCCCTCGCCCCTCGATCTCGATGGCAGACTCCCACCGGTTCTCCACCTTTCTGGCCGCGACTCTGAAGCTGATCGGCTGCCTTGCCGTTCTGCTCATCAGTAGCCGCCTCTCTGCGCAGACTGACGACACGATTCGCTATGGACGCGACATCCGCCCCCTGCTGTCCGATCGCTGCTTCCGCTGCCACGGCCCTGACGCCAACGAGCGGGCGGCCAAGCTGCGCCTGGATCTGCGTGAGTTTGCGATTGCCGACCGCGAAGGCGGCGCCGCGATCGTGCCGGGCAAGCCGGACGAGAGTCTGTTGGTTGCACGCATCAAGAGCCACGACCTCGACGAGCGCATGCCGCCTCAGGACAGCAACAAACCGCCGTTGCAAACGGCCGAGATTGCGCTGATCGAACGGTGGATCACTGCCGGCGCCACCTATGAAGGCCACTGGGCATTCACGCCGCCGCAACAACCAGCGGTGCCCGCCAACCACGGCACGCACCCGATCGATGCGTTCCTGCAGCGCAGCCTCGCGCAGAGCGAACTCAAGCACAGCGCCCCGGCCGAGCGCGCCACGTTGATGCGGCGCGCGTTCCTCACGTTGACCGGCCTGCCACCGACACCGGAAGAACTGACCGAGTGGCTGCGTGACGATCGCCCGGACGCCTACGAGCGGCTCGTCGATCGCTTGCTCACCGAGGAGCCATACGTCACACGTCACGCCGAGCACCTTGCCAGCATCTGGCTCGATGCCGGCCGCTACGCCGACACCTGCGGTATCCACATGGACGCGGGGCGGCAAGCCTGGCTGTGGCGCAACTGGTTGATCGAAGCCATCCGCACCGACAAGCCGTTCGACGAGTTTGTCGTTGAACAACTCGGTGGCGACCTGCTGCCGGACCCGACGCCCGAACAGATCGTCGCGACGGGCTTCCTGCGCAACCACGTCACGACGGACGAAGGTGGCGCGATCAACGAAGAGTATCTCGTTGAGTACGCGGCGGAGCGCACGGCGACGTTCGGCAGTGTCTTCCTCGGCTTGACCGTGGGCTGTGCGCGTTGCCACGATCACAAGTACGACCCGTTCCGCCAGAAGGACTACTACCAGCTGTTCTCGTTCTTCAACAACAACGAAGAACCCGGGCTCTACCGCCAGTCGAAGAACGTCAACCGCGCCCTCGAGCCGTTCGTCGATGTGCCGACCGGTGACCAGCTGACGAAGATCGCCGACCTCGAGAAGCAGATTACTGCGGCGACCGATGTCCTCGACGACATCGACCCCGATGAACAGCGCTCGTTCCGCGCGTTCCTCGACAGCACGTCGGTCGAACTCGGTCTCAACTGGACGCGGCCACGCGTGGTCGCTGCGGAGTCGAGCGGCGGCGCCACCCTGACGGTGCTCGATGACGGCTCCGTGCTCGGCAGCGGCAAGAACCCCGGCAAGGATCGCCAGACGTTCCTGCTCGCGAGCGGAGCAACCGAACAGCGCTGGCTGTGCCTCGAAGCCTTGCCCGACGAAAGCCTGCCCAAGGGTCTCTTGAGCCGCGCGTCACACGGCAACTCCGTGCTGCAATACGTGCGCTTCCAGGTGCGGCCCGCTGCCGGTGGCGGCGATGGTCCCGCCGAATGGCAGACACTCGACATTCGCTACGCGCTCGCAGACGTCGAGCAGAAGAACGGCGACTTCGGCATCGGCAACGCCCTCGTCGACAACGGCATCGGGTGGGCTGTTGCGGGCCACAACGTGCCGGGACCGCGCACCGCCTGGTTCCTCAGCGAGCAACCGTTCGGCTTCGCCGGCGGCACCGAGTTGCGGGTGACGCTTGCCTACGACTCCGGCTACACGCAGCACGTGTTGGGCCGGGTCCGGTTCGCGACGAGTCGCGCCAACGATCCTGGACTCGCCACGTTGCCGCTGTGGACTTCGGGCTTCCATACGTGTGGTCCGTTCAGCAAAGCTAAGAAGGGCAACCTCTACGACAGTGCGTTCGGCCCCGAAGCCGTAAGCGCCCTTGATCGCGGCCAGAAGTTCGGCAAACGCAAGTGGCAGTACAACGACAAGCTGCTGCGCGACCGCACCAACACGCTCAAGAGCGGCGCCAATGCGATGTTTGTGGCGCAACGCATCTGGTCACCGACCGAACGCGATGTCGAAGTCGCGCTTGGCAGTGACGACGGCTTTCAGCTCTACCTCGACGGCAAACTCGTCAGCGAAAAGCGGGGCAATCGCGGCGTCAAGCTCGACCAGGATCGCGCCAAGCTGCACCTGACCAAGGGCGAACACCTGCTGGTGCTCAAGGTCGTCAACACCGGCGGCGCGGGCGGCTTTGCCATCCAACACCTTGCGCAAGAGCAAGAACTCAGCGGCGACCTGTATCTCGCGATGGTGCCCGACGTCGTGGCAGGAGTCGCGGGGGTGGATGCCGTTCGCAAGGACCGCCTGATTCACGCCTACCGCAGCAAGCGCTCGCCGGTCTACCGCCAACGTTCGGATGCACTCGCCGCACTCAAGAGTCAGGTCGCGACGCTCAAGAAGGACGTGCCGCGGGCGATGATCATGAAGGAACGGTCGATGATGCGACCGACCTTCGTCTTGGCGCGTGGCGAATACGACAAGCCCGACAACAACCAGCCGGTCACCCGCGAGCTACCCCAGATGTTCGGCAAGCTCGCCGACGGCCTGCCCAAGAACCGCCTCGGGCTCGCCCGCTGGACCGTCTCCGAACAGAACCCGCTGCTGCATCGCGTTGCCGTCAATCGACTCTGGGAGTTCGTCTTCGGCACCGGCATCGTGCGCACGAGTGAAGACTTCGGCATGCAAGGCGAATGGCCGAGCCATCCGGAGTTGCTCGACTGGCTCGCGTGCGAACTGCGCAACCAGAAGCACAGCGTGCGCGCGATCCTGCGCCTGATCGTCACGAGCAAGGCGTTCAAGCAGCAGAGCGTCGTGCCCAACAGCCGCGAACGCGATCCCGACAACCGTTTGCTGTCGTGGTTCCCCCGCCGCCGCCTGACGGCCGAAGCGATCCGCGACTCGGCGCTATATGTCGCCGGGCTGCTCGTCGAACAAACGGGCGGACCAAGCGTCAAGCCATACCAGCCCAAGGGCCTGTGGCGCGAAGTAGCGATGGTGCAATCCAACACCCGCATCTTCAACCGCGACGACGGCGACGCCTTGTGGCGCCGTAGCCTCTACACGTATTGGAAGCGCGCGTGTCCACCACCGAGCCTCCTGACCTTCGACGCGCCGACCCGTGAGTTCTGCACGATCCGCCGTGCCGTGACGAACACACCGCTGCAGGCTCTGGTGCTGTGGAACGACGAACAGTTCGTCGAAGCCGCTCGCATGCTGGCAACCCGCACGTTGCAGGAGCACGCAACAGACGTTGCCCGCCTCGCGTCGATGTATCGCCGCACCACTGGCCGCGAACTACGCGGCAAACAAGCCGAGATGGCGCTGTTCACCCTGCGCGAAATGCACAAGCGCTACCAGCGGGATGAAGAAGCCGCGCGCCAACTGCTGGCCATTGGCGAGCAGCCGATCGCCGACAACCAACCCGTCGCCGCCCTCGCCGCATTGACGATGCTCGCCAGCGCGTTCCTCGACCTCGACGCAACCATCTACGTGGACTGACCGATGACCGATTCCATTCAGGAACAACTCGCCTCATTGTCGCGACGTCGCTTCTTCGGCCAGGCTGCAGGCGGCATGGCCGCCACGGGTCTCGCGAGCATGATGGGCACGACGGCGCTCGCCCAGAGTCTCGGTGCGCCACCGCGCCCCGTGCTGCCCCCCAGCGATGCCCTCGGGCCACACTTCGCCCCCAAGGCCAAGCGCGTCATCTACCTGCACATGGAAGGCGGACCGAGCCATCTCGATCTGTTCGACCACAAGCCGGGCCTGCAGCGCTACTACGACACCGACCTGCCCGAGTCCGTGCGCAACGGCCAACGCCTGACCGGCATGACGTCCGGCCAGTCACGCTTCCCCGTCGCGCCATCGATGTTCCGTTTCGACAAGCACGACAACGGTGGCGACGGCGTGCACATCAGCGAACTGATGCCGCACCTCGGCTCGGTCGCCAACGAACTCTGCGTTGTGCGGTCGATGCACACGGAAGCGATCAACCACGAACCGGCGATCACGTTCGTGCAGACCGGCAACCAACAACCGGGCCGCCCCAGCTTCGGTTCGTGGGCCAGCTACGGCCTCGGCAGCAGCAACCGCGACCTGCCGACCTTCGTCGTCATGATCACCCAGGGCTTCGGCAACATGCAGGCCCTCGCCGAACGGTTCTGGGGCAGCGGCTTCCTGTCGGGCCAACACCAGGGCTGCAAGCTGCGCAGCAGTGGCGACCCGGTGCTGTTCCTCAGTGACCCCAAGGGCGTCTCGCGCCAAGACCGCCGTCGTATGCTCGACCTCGTCAACGCATTCGCCGAAGACGAGAAGAACCGCACGCTCGATCCCGAGATCGACGCGCGCATCGCGCAGCAAGAGATGGCGTTCCGCATGCAGGCTTCGGTGCCCGAACTCGTCGACCTGCGCGACGAGAGCGACTCGACCTGGCAGCTCTATGGCGAAGAAGCGAAGAAGCCTGGCACGTTCGCGCAAAGCTGCCTGATGGCGCGTCGCCTCAATGAGCGCGGCGTGCGCTTCGTGCAGCTCTACATGCGTGGCTGGGATGCGCACGGCAACCTGCCCGGCGAGATCCGCAAGCAGTGCAAGGCCGTGGATCAACCCATCGCAGCGCTCCTCACCGACCTGCGCCGACGCGGTCTACTGGACGACACGCTGGTTGTCTGGGGAGGCGAGTTCGGCCGCACCGTCTACAGCCAAGGCGGGCTGTCCAAGACCAACTACGGCCGCGACCACCATCCGCGCTGCTTCTCGATGTGGATGGCCGGCGCCGGCGTCAACCGAGGCCACGTGCACGGCGAGACGTGCGACTTCGGCTACAACATCGTCAAGGACCCGGTGTCCGTGCACGACCTGCATGCGACGCTGCTGCACTTGCTCGGCTTCGATCACGAACGTCTGGTCCACCGCCACCAGGGGCGCGACTTCCGCTTGACGGACGTCTTCGGCCGTGTGGTCCCCGAGTTGATTGCCTAGTCTCTCGTAGAGCGATGCTGCTGCTAACTGAACCTGATCCGTATCTGCAAGTCTTCGGCCGCTTCCACATCGTGCTGCTGCACCTGCCGATCGGCTTGCTGCCCGGCATGGCCCTGCTCGAGTTCGGCGCTGCAATCATTCGCAAGCCGATCCCGCGTGGTTCGGTGCTGACGCTCGCAATCATGACGGCGCTGACTGCTGGCGCGGCACTCGCTTCGGGCCTCGTCCTCGCTGGCGAGAAGGTCGACTCCGACCTGCTCGGCGAACACAAGCTCGCGGCGATCATCATGACCGTCGCCTGCGGACTGCTGCCGATCATGGCGGCGCTCAAGAAGCGCGCCGGTTTTCGAGTGACCCTCCTGGTCGCCCTTGGTCTGTCCGTCTGGGCCGGCCACCTCGGTGGCAGCCTGAGTCACAAGAAGGGTTTCCTGTTCAAGCCGCTAGAGCGCGCCGCCGCCAAGCAAGCCAAGCCAGATGAGAACAACGGCACCGAAGACCCGCAAGCAAACGGCAATGGCACGGAGAAGCCAAACACCGAGAAGCCAAACGCCGAGAAGCCAAACGACAGCGGCACCACCACCGCACAGAATCAAGCAATCAGCTTCCAGAAGCACGTCGCCCCGATCTTCAAACGGGTCTGCAACGACTGCCATAACGCCGAGGAATACGACGGCGACCTCGACCTGACGACCAAGGATGGCATCCTTTGCGTCGATCGCGACGAAGAAGAACGAGTGCTCGTCCCGGGTAAACCCGACGACAGCTACCTCATCCAGCTATGCGAGTATCCCGACGATGACGAAGATCGCATGCCGCCGATCGACGAAGAGATCCAGCTCAAGAAGGAAGAGCTGGCCACCCTGCGCAAGTGGATCCTGCAGGGCTGCAAGTTCGACTGAGCGCGCCTAGAGCACGCGGAAGACGCGCTCCGAAACGCGCCGCGGCACGATCGTCTTCAACTCGACGGTCGTCGTTGCGCGACCAGCTTCGTCGACATAGATGCGACGCATCGGCATGCGAACACCGTAGCGTTCCTGCCAGTCTTCGAGCAGCACGCGCCGCTTCTGGCCACTGCTGGCGAAGCGGTGCACCAACTCGCGCGGCTGCCCCGTCGTCGGTTCATAGTAGAGGAAGAACTTGTCGCGCGGCGTGTCGCTCTTCTCTGGCCCGAACACGTTACCGACACGATGGGCGCGGCCTTGCAGTTCCAATTCCCACAACGTCTCGCCACGACGATCGACGGCCTCGCGATTGACGATGACGTAGCTCTGATCCTTGCCGAAGCACCACGGCAGACGCAGGTGCGTGCCGAACAGCTCGAGCTCGGACTTGGCCTGACCATTGAGCGCGGCATATGGGATCCCGCCCTTGTGGGCCGCGACCTGGTTGCCGGTGCGGGCGTAGATGCGACCATCGCCACGTTCGATCCGGTCCCATCCAGGACGACTACAGTCCGCGATGTGCGTGATGACACGCGTACCGATAGTCTCCCCATGCGTGCCGTGGATCGTCAGCTGCCACGTAACCTCGACGCCACCAATCGCGGCGAAGGCACCTGGCGTGCGCGTCGCGCGGAAGACGTCGTGCAGGAAGGAGTCGAGCTGCATCCCGGAGGCCAGCGGTTGGCTAGCGGTACCGGAAGCAGTCGGCATCTTGGCCGGGGCAGGGTTGTTGGTCGTAGTTGACTGGCGACCACTGCCAACGGGCGGACGCGGCGGTGCTTTGCGAGGCTTCGTCTCGCCAACGGGAGCCGGCGTCTGACTGCCAACACCGACCGGCCAGCCGTTCTCCCCGAACTTCACCGGGGAAATGCTCGTGCTGCCCGCACCACTACCCGTTGCGGGCGGTGGGCCTTGCGGCGTGCCAGCCGGCTTGGTCTGGGGCTGCGAAGGGCTCTGCCCGACCGTCACGACTGCGAGTCCAAGAACTGTTACCAGAAGGCGCATCACGTCGATGACATCGACATTCTAGGGCGATTGGTTGAGGGAACCGGGGCGGCACGTGACACTTCCGTAGTGCGTGTTTCCTTCGCAGCAGCCCTCGCGGTCCTGATGCTCGGCGCCTCATCGTGCTGGTCTGTGACCAACACGGCCCAGGTGTCGACAAAACCAACACCTGAGGTCGACGTCGTCGTGCGCTGGCCAGCAGGCACCAGCTTCGTCGCGACCGTGCAGAAGAACCTGCCGGACCGCCCCAAGTGGCGCGCCGCGGCTCACTGGTGGCGGCAGGCTGTGGGCCAGACCGAACGGTTCTCACTGGCAACCGATGCCTTGCGACAACAACCAGAGGTGCCCCAGCTCGAACTCACGATCGAACCGCGCGCCAAGACATTGACCGTCTTGGTCCGCACCGGCAAGGAACAGCAGCAACTGACGAGCTGCTCGTTTGCCGAAGACAGCGCGACTCCGGACCTGATGAGCGCGATCGACCACGCCGCCTGGTGCACGCGCCTGGCACTCGGTGAAGAGGCCAAAACGCCACACGCCGTTGCGGCGATCACGTCCAGCCAACCTGCCGTCGTCAACGCGATCGCCGACGCGACCGAACTGCTGCATAGCGGCGCCTTCATCTCCGCCAACCAGACGTTGCGCCTGGCTCGACAAGGCGACGGCGGCGCGCCGTTCGTGCTCGAACCACTGGCCGCGATGGAACTACTGAGGGGTGACGCAGACAGAGCCGAACGCATCGCGACCGAAGCCCTGAGCTATGAGGAGCGCCAATCCGCAACGGTGCAGCACCGCCTGGCCCGCACGCTGCTGATGGCCCGCGCGACCTTGCGGCCACAGGATGCGTCGAGCTTCGACCGGCAGATGCTGACACTCGCCAAGGTCGCCCGTCGCGAAAGACCGCACGATGAAGAGCCAGTCTGGACCGCAGCGTTGGCGCACAACTTCCTCGGTGAGTTCGACCAGGCGCGCCCCCTGCTCGAGAAGCTGCAGCTGCGCCGCCCGGATCATGCGTTTGTGCCCTACCACCTCGGCTGGGCGTGCCTGGGCACTGGCGATGCTGCGGCGGCGGCGGACCACCTCAAACGCGCGGCCATGCGCCTGCCACCGACCTGGGTGCTCTTGCCACGGGCGATTGCTCTCTACGAGTCCGGCCGGCGCGAAGAACTCGAGGCGTTGCTGCAAGCTGCGCGCACCGACTACCCGCGCAACGACAGCGATTCGATCAACCATGCCGTGCTGCGCATGCAGGCAGCCAATGCCTTGCTCACCGGCAAGCACGATCTGGCCCGCAAGCTGCTCCTCGAAGACCTGCGCTGGCTCGCGCGCAACCCGCGCACGCTTGCCGGCCTCGCTGGCGAACTGTCCGAAGCAGGCGCGGTGCTGATCCGGCTCGGCAGCGCCAAGGAGTTGCCGATGCTGCTCGCCGCCATCCAGAAGCGACACACGGGCACGTTGGTCGCGGACGCGACGGCGTTCTTGTCGGGCATGCACCAGGTCCAGACAACTGGCAAACGGGCGACCGCGATCGAACGAGCATTGGCCCGCGATGGCGACAACGCATGGTCCTCGATGCTTGCCGCCTTCGCGCACGAACAACGTGGCGAAGTCGGCGAGATGCAGAACGACCTGGCGCGTGCCTCAAGACTGTCGAGTTCGCCGATGACCAAGGCCCTGCTCGCCCACAGCCTGCGCAAGGTCGGCAAGATGAAGGAGGCGGCCCTGTTGCAGGACACGCTGCGTACCGAGATGGTTCGCCTGCATTTGCGGCAGACGTGCCAGCACCCGTTGTTTGGCCCCGAACTCGCCTACGCCTACTCGCTGCGCTAGCGGTCTAGCCGAGCAGCAGCAACCGACACGTCGCAACCTCCCGCATGCCAGCTCGCTCGTAGGCGGAGCGCGCGGCGCGATTGTGCGCGGCAACATGCAGACACACCGACAGCTCGGACTCTGCGATGCAGGTCGCTACCAGCTCGGAGCCGAGCCCGCGGCCGCGGCGATCCGGGAACGTGAACACCCCCTCCAACACCGGGCCACCGGGGCCGTCGCTGCCGTAGTCGAGCTTGCACCACAGTTCGCCCGGTGGGCCGACGACGCGGGTGCTGCCGTCCTCGATGCGTTCATCGATCATCTTGTAGAGCCAACGACGGTCGACCCGACCGGGAGCGATGTTGAGGTCGGTCGCGTTGAGCGCCAACGTGGCTCGCGCCAAACGCTCGCGATCGAGCGGCACCGGCTTGCGCACGTCGTCCCGCACCATCTTCTCCAAGACATCCGCAGCCGTGCCGACGTAGTAGATCTGGGTGCGCTGGGCGAGCGGGGTGCGTGGCAGGTTCTCGCCAAGCACGTCGACGACGGCGGCGTCGCCCATCGCGATGCGCCACGGCAACCCACAGCTGCGGATGTGGTCGGCGATCTCACGCTCGCCACCGCGCAGACGTTCGTCGGTGACGATCACGAGGTTGCCGCGTGGGCCAAACCACGCGAGGCCACACGCTTCCTTGTCACGGGAGAACACGAGGCCGTCTCGCAGTCCAACAGTCAGCGCGTTGTGCACATACACGCCATGCACGGACGCTGCCTCGGCCAAGGCGAGTCCGGTCGCATCGTTCTTGCGTAGCTTGCGCGCTGCGATGTTCATGTGTGGCTCAAGATTCCGATGCCAACGGCCGATCAGCAACCTTGTTCTGTTGCTGATAAGGAACCACTTGGACACATACGACTTCCTAGCCGATCCCCGCACGCTGACGTTGGCCGAGCGCCACTCGGCCCGCGACCAATACGACCGCGACCAGATCGACTGGCTTACCAAGCTACGCGCGCTCGCCGAGGCACCCAAGCCGGACGATGATTTCCCCGCGTTCCTGCTCGCGACGCAACCGTTTGCGGACCTCGCCCGCAAGCTGAAGAAGGCTAGTAGCCGCTCGCAGCTGACGGTCGACGTTGCCGATGAAGTGGACTGGTTCCTGACGGCGTTTGCCGACTACCTGCGCACCGAAGAAGGCGAAGAGGTCTTCCCAGCCGCGACCCACGTGCCCTGCTGAGGGCCCCAAAAGGCTCAGCCCACCTCGTCTGCGGCCAGCCGCTTCTGTAGCGCTGCCATCTCGTTGGCGGGCAACGGCTCGCCATCAAGCCCCGCGACCTGCCCCGGGGCATCCGTCGGAATCAGGTGCACGTGCGCATGCCGCACCGCCCAACCGATGACCTGCACACAGACCCGTTTGCACGGCAACTGCCGCCGCATGCGTTGACTGAGTTTGTGCACGAACTGCCACAGTGCGGCGTGCTCGTCGTCGTCGAGATCGGCGATCGAATCGGCTGCGCGCTTCGTCACGACGACGATGTGGCCGCTGCGCACGGGACGTTCCGCCAAGAACGCCACGTGTTGTTCGTCGCGCGCGACTTCGTGCACGGCTTTGGTTCCCGCCACGACATCTTCAAGAGTCGGATGCGTCATTCCTTCTCCGCCGGCTTATCACCGAGTGCGGTAAGCAATGCCGCCTTGTCGGTCACCGGTGCGAGGCACGTGCCGCGTTCGCAGACGTAGGCCGCCGGCGCTCCGTCCACGAGGGTCTTGCCGGCGAACACCGTCGACAGCTTCTCGAGCGCCGCACGGTTGCCGTCATGAATGTGCGCAACGACGCCTGGCTGCGGGAACACCTGCCACGCTGCATGTAGCAGGTTGCGCGTGCGCGGATCGTTGGGCTCGCCAACGATCACGACTTCCTTGGGAGCGCCCAAGTGGAACTGCAACGCAAGCACGAGGGATGGCGCCGAGACCGGACTCTTCTTGAGGAGCTCGTGGTAGGCGCGCAGCACGCCGACACCGCGCTCATAGAGCTGGGTGTCCCCCAGCAGCAAACCACCGCGCAAGAACGCGCGCGCCGCCAACGCATTGCCGGATGGCATCGCGCCCTCGGCCGCGGTCTTGGTGCGCGCCAGCAGCTGTTCGTGATCGTCCGCCGTGAACCAGAACGCCCCGTCTTCACCGGCGAAGTGCTGCGCGGTCTTCTGGAGCAGTTGCCGGGCAGCCGCCAACCAACGTGGATCACTGTCCACTTCGAACAGGGACAACAAGCCATCGGCGAGCGCGACGTGATCTTCGAGGTAGCCCTGATGGCGAGCCTTGCCGCCCTGGAAGCTGCGCTTGACGCGGCCATCGGTCACGATCGACTGCAGCAAGAACTCGGCGCATCGCCGTGCGGCCGAAAGGTAGCGCTCATCACCAAGCACGGCGTAGCCGCGGGCGAGCGCCGTCAACGTCAGCCCGTTCCAGCCCGCGAGCACCTTGTGGTCGGTTGCTGGCTTGATGCGCGTTTCGCGAGCGGCCAACAGCTTCTTGCGAGCAGCCGTCAGCGAGTCAGTGCCTGCCGCTTCATCGGCGAGCCACAGCACGTTCTTGTGTTCCCAGTTGCCGTGCTGCGTGATGCCAAACACCTTTGCGACCATCTCGGCATCGGTGCCAACCAGCTTCTGCACCTCAGCGAGCTGCCAGACGAAGAACTTGCCCTCGACGCCCTCGCTCTGCGCGTCCTGGCTCGCATAGAAGCCGCCATCATTGGACTGCATCTCACGAAGCATGTAGTCGAGTGTCGCCCGCCCGACGTCGGCGAACGCACGTTCCCCGTTCTGCAAGAAGCCATCGAGGTAGCACGGCGTCAGCAGCGCGTTGTCGTAGAGCATCTTCTCGAAGTGCGGCACCAACCACTGGCGGTCGGTGCTGTAACGATGGAAGCCACCACCAAGCTGGTCGTTCATGCCACCGCGCCGCATCGCGTGCAGCGTCTGGTGCGCCATCTCGTGAGCCTTCGCATCCGCGAGGCGCATCAACACCATCAACTCAGCCGGGTGCGGAAACTTCGGCGCATACTGAGGCGGTGCCGCGAAGCCACCGTGCTTCGAGTCGAACCGCTGTTGCGACTGCGGCAGCATCTGCGTGAGCATCGCGGCGTCGGGCTCGCCCGCGACGAGCGCCGGGGCCAACGATGTCTTGAGGTAGTCCGCCAGTTCGCCGGCCCCCTTGAGGACGGATTCGCGCCGCTCCTTCCAGGCCGTGGCGAGGGACTTGCACACTCGCGGGAAACCCGGCCTCTGCCCCATGTCCTTCGGCGGAAAGTAGGTGCCGCCGTAGAAGGGCCGCCCGTCCGGAGTCAGCCACGCCGACAACGGCCAGCCACCGCGTTGGCCCATGGCGTGGAGCGCGCCCATGTAGATCTCGTCGATGTCCGGCCGCTCTTCGCGATCGACCTTGATGCAGACGAAACTGTCGTTCATCAGCTTAGCGATCTCCGGATCGGAGAAGCTCTCCTTGGCCATCACGTGGCACCAGTGGCAGGCCGAGTAGCCGATGCTCAGGAAGATCGGCTTGTCGAGCTTCTTGGCGAGCGCCAAGGCTTCGGGTCCCCACGGGTGCCAGTCGACGGGGTTGTGCTGGTGGAGCTTCAGGTAGGGCGAGCTCTCCTTGCTAAGACGATTCACTTTGCCCTGCTTGGTTTTGCCATCCTTGGTTTCGCCCTGCCTGGGCTTGCCATGCTCGGTTGTGGCTGGACCTTCCTGGCAACGGCCAGAGGCGGGTGCCACCACGATCAGAATGGCAGCTAGCGCCCAACCCACCGAACGTTCCATGCCTACCAGCTTTCGCATGCAACCATCGTCACCCAAAGCCGTGGTCGGCGCGAGCCCTTCCCTGCTGGCCGTGCTCGGCTACTCTTGGGCCATGCGGATGATCTCCATGTTGCCCCTGATCCTCGCCGCCTGTGGCGGCGGCGGTGGCTCGGCTGTGCCTCCGGCAACGGCTCCGTCCGCGCGACTCGAAGCGCAGCCCATCGAGATCGGCACGACGATGACGGTTGCCGATGTGACCGTTGCTCTCGCGCAGCGACCCGAACCGGCACCGGCGCTGCTACAAGCGCGCGTCACATTGCCGCCCGAATTGACGTTGCCGGCACAAGACCGGCTCGCACCCGCAACGCCGTTGGTCACCCTCGAAGGCAACCTCGTCGGCGGCGACTTCCTCATCGTGTGCGGCGACGCCAGTAACCAGAACGCAGCGCCACTGCCAAACGGTGCGCTGTTCCGCCTGCGGGTTGCGCCGAGTGTGCCGCGCACGCCTGGCACCTATACGCTGACGCTGCGTGACCTGAAAGCCGCAACGATCGAAGGCGACGATGTACCGCTGGTCGCCGACGCCGTCACCGTTGCCGTGACCATCCGCTAACGGCTCGCCCTGCGCTCACCTACTTGGGCGGCGCCTTGTCCTTGCCGCGGCGGATGTTCTCGTCGAGCCCCGCAAGGCTCGAACGCTGCACCTGTTGCACCTTGTCTTGCAGGGCGCCGAACCAGTTGCTCCAACGCTGCACAAGGTTGGTCAACTCACCGTTCTCCACCCACGTGACGGCCGTTGCGTCGGCCCCGTCTTCTGCATCGGGCGCCCACTCGATCGTGCCAGCGAACTTGCCACCGAAGCTCTGGTCATCCGGCCCGTACTTGTAGCCAATCAGGTAGTCGACCGCGTTCGCATCGACGCGGGTCAGCTTGACCGTCGCGACCCCGAGAGGGCCGCTCCAGGTCGCAACCTGCTCGGTCGTGCCCTTCGCGCCGACAACCGCCCGCTCGGTCGGGTTGCCGAGTCGGAAGTCGAGCGCGCACCAATCGGCCCATGCGCCGAGGTCCGTGACCTTGTCGGCGATCACCGCCGCAGGCGCCCGGATCGTGCGCGTCGTCTTCACCTGCCAGCTGTCCGCGAGCATCAGCCCGACGAGCAAGAAGACGAGCACGCTGCCGGCAATGGCCAGCACAACGGTCCGGATCACGAAGGAGGTGTTCGACATTGGCGGCGAACAGCGTAGCGATCGGACCCTAACGACCCAACAGCAGTGGCGTGAAGTAGCGGTAGTAGACTTCGAGGCTCAGCACGCACATCGCCGTCGTGTAGCTGCGATCCCGCCGCGAATCGCCCGCTTCCTCGGCGTAGACGTCAATTGGCGGGAACGAGCCGTCCTTGGCCTGGGCCGCTGGCAACACGGTGCTGAGACGCGCATTCCACTTCTCCCAGGCGTCACCGCCCTTCAGGAAGCAGCACAGCGACCCGTAGTACCAGAAGTAGACGTTGCCTTGGCCTTGCAGCACGAAGTCGTCATCGCGGTAACGGCGGTAACGGCGCGGCCGGCGATCGACGGTGTAGTCGGCCGCGACCTCGATCATCTCGTGCTCGGGATCCTTGCCGAGCAGCATCAGACAGAACGCGGCGGCAGGCGTGCTCGCCGGCAAGGTCGGCCAGCCCGACGTCAGGCGGCGGCGCTGGTGGTTGTAGCGGAACCAACCGCGCGGGCGGTCATAGCTCAGTTCGAGGTATTGACGGGCCGCCGGCAACACGTCTTCCGGGAGCTCGACTCCCGACAAACGGGCCGACTCGAGCGCCATGATCATCCACGACGACACCGACACGCGGGCGTAGCTGTCTTCGCGTCGCAGGCCCGGCGAGAAGTAACCCCAGCCGCCGCGGTTGACGACGTCACGACGCGGACCTTGGTTCGCCAGGATCCAGGTCAACGCATCTTCCAACGGCTGCGCCAGCCGATCGCCGAAACGCTTGTTCTTGGTCAGCCCATAACACTCGGCGAGCGCGTAGCTGGCGATGCCGTGGCCGTAGCAAGAACTGGCACCGAACGCGCCGGTGTCTTCGTCCTGGATCGCGATGAGATGGTTGACTGCATCGGTGACCACTTGCGAATGCTCGGTGCCCGACGTCGGCGTGTGGCCAGCACCGAGGAACGCCAGCACACACAACGCCGTCTTGCCGACGTAGACGAAACCATACTTGCCGTCGAAGTCTTCCTGGTCGCCCCACGAACCGTTGTTGTTCTGGATGCTCGCCAGGTAGCGCAGGCCATCACGCACGGCGCGTTCCGTTTCCGTCGTGCCGCCGAAGCGTTCGAGTGCCTTGGCTTTGGCCGGACCAAACCGGTTGCTGTAGGCACTCTCCGCAACGGCCGGCTGCGGCGCGGCAGGCAGGGAGCTGCGACGCGGCTCAGCACGCAACAATCGCGACAACGGCGGCGTCACCGGGAACCGCTCAGCAAACGCGCCGGCTCTGCTGCTGCGGCGACTGGCATCGCGGCGTGGTGCGAACGCGTGGTTGACCGAAGGTTGGGTCGGCAGCTCGCTGACCTTAGCTACGATCGCGGCGGTCGCTGCCGTGGCGTGTTCCGTGACGGGTTGCTCCGTTCGGCTCGGCGCGCCCGGATCACGCAGAGCGACCTTGAGCCCACCATGGCGCACGGCATTCGGCACGCTCATCGCATTGGGGCCGCGCATCGCGATCGATGGCGCAGAACGACGCAGAGCCGAACCGGGCGTCAGCAGGCGCACTTCCGGTAGCGACCGGGAACCCGAACGCGACGTGCGCTCGGCGCGCAGCATCGACGTCTCCGGCATGGCCGGTGCGGTCACGGCTGCGGCGGCAACCGCGGCGCGTGGCGCCGGGGTGCTGGCCGTCTTGGACGGCTGCGGCGCACTGCTCGCGGCAAGGTCGCCGCGCAATGGCATCGTCGGCCGCGCCATGTTGCGCGGACCGGCGACAGCCACACTGCGACTTGGTGCGGCGGCCTTGACCAGACCACCCGAACGACGGCCAACGGTGCTGGTCGGCATCGCGACGTTTTCGGGAGTGGACTTCGCGCGACTGCCGCGCGACGGCTCGGCCATCGTCGCGGCTGCTGGCGCGTTGGCGATGGTCGCCTGACTGGTCATGCCAACAGGTGCCGCTTCGGCATCGGCGCGACGATTCGCCGCGACTGGGGTGCCGGCAGTCGCGGCATCCAACAGCGCCGGCGCAGTCGGCGCGGCCTCGGTGGCCGGACCGGCGTGGATCGGCATTGCGGAAGCGGCGTCGCCACTCTGCAGCTCGACCATGCGGGCCGCAGCGCGTTCGACTCCGCTGCCCGGCGTCGCAACCTTGACGATTTGCGCATCCGATGCGGCGTTCTGCGAAGCGCTGCGCGCGGCGGCCTGCTCGGCAGCGAGCTGCGTCTGCTCGACGCTCGACAACTGCGCCTGTTCCAGCGCTGCAGCCGCATCCGTGCCCGAGCGCTTCTCGGCCTGCGCCGCGGCGTCGTCGAGACTTGTCTCCGGTTGCTCCTGGGCCTCCCCCTGCACGGGTTCGACCTGATACGTGCCGCTGTCGACGGCGAGGCTGTTGGTGCTCTCGAGTTCGGCGCGCGAGGTCGACGAACCCGGCTCTGCAACATCGAAACTGCGTTCGCGAACCGTTCGCTCGACCTTGGCGACCACGTCGTACGCGTCCCCGGCGGCGGCCGCACTGGCCATACCGGTGCTGGCAACGATGCTCACCTGCATGCCACTGTCGTCGTCATCGTTGCCCGGCATCAGCGAGCCGGCGATCTCGACGCCCATCAGCCACAGGAACAACAACAGGTGCAAGAGCAGCGAGAGCAGCAAGCACTGCGCCACGAGGTCCAACGTGCTCCAGCGCTGCCCGAAGTAGAGCAACAAAAGCAGGAGCAGGGAGCACAAGGCGAACGACAGCAACAGCCACTCAAGCCAATGCTGGCCGGGCCACCACGGCACCAGTTCTTCGGCAGACGCGACGTACCACAGTGCCGCCGGCTTCTGGCCGTCACTCTCGGGGCTGGCTGTCGCTTGCTGAACGAACGCAACCGAACGGCCATCGGCCGCCGGCACCGGACTGCGCAGGCCCTGCACACTCCATTCGTTGGACAGCGGCGACGGCGTATCGAACGCATCGCCAAGGCGAGAACTGCGACTGACCGCCAGTTCGCGACCGGGCTCCTTCCGCACGAACCACAAGGACGCACCATCACTAGCGAACACAGGGTCGCGATCGATGACGTGATGCTTGCGACGATTGAGTTCGGGGAAGACCTCGACGGGATCCAGCGGATCGTCGAGCAACCACCGCCACAAAACGCCGTCATTGCCGTTGTCGATGGCGCGGTCGATGCGCACGAAGACCAGCGAGCTGCCGCTGGGATCCGGCGCCGGATCGGTTTCGTCGAAGGCCGTGTTGCACGCGAGCACTGGCGTGATGCGGCCAAAGCCGCGCGGCGTCAACGTCGTGACGAACAGGTCGTAGCCGCCGATGCTGTCAGGTCGGTCCGACGCGAAGTAGAGGCGGCCATCCGGCGCGAGTGCCGGCGCCAATTCATTGTGCGCGGTGTTGAGGCCGTAGGCCGGCTCGGGCGGCACGTCGGGACGCTCTGGATGCCACGTCACGAGATCGCTCGTGCCATCCTCGGTGAGCATGCCGTAGATCAGGCGACCGTCCGGCAGTCTGGCGATCCGACCCGCGACTTCGCCGGGCAGCTCCAACTCCGCAGATGGTGTCGGCCACCGCAGCATCCCGGAATGCTTGAGGTCGCCACCAGCGACTTGCTGGTAGCCGTCGCTGTAGTAGAGGGGACGGCCGACCTTGAGCCCGATGAGCATCGCGGTCGCGACACACAGGACCGTCCATGCGATCCACATCAAGCCCTTGCGTGTCCGTGCCCCCAGCGCCATGCCTTACCCCTTCCTCGCCGGCAACGCCGCGAAGTCGACCTTCTTGATCTTGGCCAGACGGCAGGTGTCGAGCACTTGCAGACCGACGCCAAACTGCGCTTCCTTGTCGCCGCGCACGAGCACGGCTTGTTCCTTGTTGCGACGCACCGCAGCGACCAACTTCTGCCGCAACGCTTCGAGCGTGACCGAACGCCCACCCATCGTCAGGGAACCGTCCTGCGACACGTTGATGATCAGTTGTCGATCGGCCTTGCCACTCTCGCCGGACTTGGCTTCGGGCAAACGCAGGTCGAGCTCGACTTCTTCGCTCGCGAACGTCGTCGCGGCGAGGAAGAAGATCAGCAAGAGGAACACCACATCGACCAGCGGCATCAAATTGATGCCGCCTTCCTGGTCGCCATCATCTTCAAGCCGCATTGGTCTCCTCCGGCTCGTCACCTGTGGTGCTCGCGCGGCTGCTCGCGCCTTCGCCGTGAGCCGCCGTGGCAGGCAGTGCCGACAACGCTTCGATCGTCGGCGCCATGATGTCCGCCATCTTCGCGGTCAGCCGACGCGCACGTGAGTTGAGATGCGCGGCAATCAACGTCGCCGGAATCGCCACGAACAGACCGAAGATCGTCGTGTAGAGCGCGACCTTGATGCCCGCGGCGAGGGACTCACTGCTCTCGGCCTTGCCGAGGCCCGTCTGCTCAACGGCGGCAAACGCATCGGCGATACCGAGCACCGTGCCCAACAAGCCGAGCAGCGGCGCGATCGTTGCCACCAGCCAAACACCGCGCGCATTGCCCTTCAGGCGTTGACCTTCTTCGTGCAACCGATCCTCCATTGCCTTCTCGACGTCGGCGAGCAGGCATCCGCGACGCCGCAGACCAGCTGCAAGCACGCGGGCTGCGGGTGCCTTCGCTTCCATGATGCCCGCCTCGATCACATCGGCGCGACCTTCCGTGACCTGGTGCGCAGCGTCGATCACGACACGAGGCAGAATGCGGCCCTGGCGTAGACTCAAGTAGCGCTCGAGGGCGAGGCCCACGACGACAATCGAGCATGCGAGGATCGGCCACATCAACAGGCCGCCGGCGTCAAAAAACTCACCGATCGTCGAGACGACGTTCGGTGCCTGAGGAAACGCTGTGAGTGCGAAGAGCATGGCGGGGATCACCGGTTCAGTTGGTTCGCGGCGGACTTGGCTTCGTCCGTGCCTTTGTGCTTCTCGACCAGTTCGGTGAAGAGCACCTTGGCTTTCTCCGGCTGCTTGAGTTGTTTGTAGATGAGGCCGGCCTTGAGCAAACCGCGCGGCACCCAGGCCTTGTCGGCGTAGAGGATCGGCAGCTTGACGAGCGCGTCGATGGCGCCATTGAGGTCCTTGCGGCCAGCACGGCTCTCACCGAGTCGGAACTGCGCCTCGGCCGCGAGTGCGCCCTCACTGAGTTCCGTCGTCTTGACGAAGCAAAGCTCTGCCGCCGGGTATTCGCGGCGCTGCAAGCGCGCCTTGCCGAGCCACAGGTTGGCGCGAGCGGCATCGGCCCGTGCGACGTCATCCTTCTGGGCGTCGTGCTGGTTCAAGAACTGCATCAACGGCGCGATCGCATCGTTCGGCGCATTGGCGCGCAACGCACACTCGCCGAGCACGAGGCGCGCACGGTGGCAGCGTTCGTGATCACTCATGTTGCGCAGCAGGTTCTTGCAGCGCTTGACCGCGCCGGAAAAGTCGCCGAGCTTGCGACAACATTCCGCGCCGAGGAACAGGGCTTCGCCGCGCAGCTCCTCACCTTCCAGTTCGCAGATCGCGGCAAAACGATCGCGCGCTTTGCCGAGCAGCTGATTGGCCTTGCCACTCTTGTTCGAGGCTTCGAACTCCGCAAAGCCGAGGCGATACAGCGCCTGCTTCTGGTGGCTGCCCTTGACGCGCAACAACCACTTGGCCGCACCGTCGAGTCGCTCCGCCTTGCCCTGCAGCAACGCCGTGCCGACGAACAGGCTCGATTCGCCTGCCAATTCCACATCCTTGCTCGTGTTGGCAACCTTGACGAAGTTGCCGAGCGCAGCCTCTTCGTCGCCATCGCGGCGACAAGCCCAGGCCAACTCGTAGAGCACACGATCGGGTTCGCCGTAGCTGCCGTCCTTGGCGAGCTGCGCCAACACCTTGCGAGCCTGCTTCTGTTCGCCCTTGCGCGCCAGTGCAACACCGAGTGCGTAGCGCAGCGTCGGCGCCTTTTCGTGCTTGGCGTAGGACTTCAAGAACTCGCGGGCTGCCGCGATGGCTTGCGGCCAGGCCTTCTGGCGGTGACGGAGAGCCGACTCCAACTCGAGCAGCCCCGGCCGTTCTTCCTTGCTGGCAGGATGACGCATCGCTGCCGCCAGTGCCTTGCCGCACGCGTCGTCCTCGCCCAGCTCGAACGCGCACCAGGCACGACCAGCCAGCGCCCGAGCGCCCGTCGCATCCTTCTGCCGTGAGACCTGCGCGAACAACTTGTCGGCGGCGTCATAATCGCCCTGCTGGTACGCGAGGTCCGCTTGATCGACGATGTCGCTGCTCGCTGCCTCGGCGCCGTCGCGCTGCTTGGCGATCGCGGCGGCACGTTGCAGACGCCGTTGCGCGGCCCCGAGATCGCCGCGTTGCCGCAGGACGCGCGCGGCAATGCGTTCGGTGCGCGCCAGGAACGCGCCGTCCTTGTAGCGGGCGCGATACCGGTCGGCGATCGCCAACGCCGGATCGCGTTGGTTGGTCTCATAGAGCGCGAGCGCCTGCATCGCCATCGCCTCTTCGGCGTTGGGATCCTTGGTGTTGTTCGCAATCGTGCCAAAGCGCTTGGCGCCGGCCGCCTTGTCGCCTTGCAGGTAGCGGCACCATGCCAGCTTCCAATTGGCCAACTGACGATGCTCGGGCAGTGCGTGCAGCGCCGTGTAGACCGCTTCGGCCTCGCGATACTTGCGCAGAGCGAACTGGTTCTCCGCGATCGCGAGGTGCGCCAGTGGCCGTGAACGGTGCGACGGCTTCAGTGCGAGGACCACGTTGGCGGCTTGAATCGATTCTTGGTGACGCGCCAGTTCGTGCAGCGCGTGGCACGCGCCGTACATCGCATCGCCATACAATTCTGCGTCAACGCTCTTCGGCACCTGCCGGTAGGCGCGCAACGCTTCTTGCCACCGGTTGAGGTTGGCGAACGCTTCGCCCAACGCAAACGACAGGCGCGGCTTGTCTTCGTCGCTCGCCTTGTTGAGCGCTTCTTGCAGGGACTTCACTGCAGCTTCGCCCTTGCCCGACGCCAACGCACAAAGCCCACGCAACTCACGCGCGTCTTGCTGCAACGGGTTCTCGCTGCGCAACAACGGCTGCAGGTCGCGGATCGCCTTGTCGAACTCCTTGGCCTGATAGAGCAGACGTGCACGCTCCAGCCGGGCACCGCCGACGAACGGCGACTTCGGGTGATTCTGGATCAGGCCGGCAAACGCACGCGCGGCGGCCTGGCTGTCCTTGCGACCGAGGGCACTCCAACCGAGGCCGTATTGGGCATCGTCGGTGAACTCGCCCTTCCTCTCGATAGCGGCGGCAAACGCCTCGTCCGCCTGCACGTACTGTTGCAGGCGCAACCGGGCATCACCGATCAGATACAGGCACTCGTTCTGGGCGGCACGATCGGGTGCCGCACGCAGCGCCTTGCTGAACGTCGCGGCGGCCGCCTGATAGTCCTGGCCACGCAGGTGCGCGAAGCCACCCTGATACAACGCAGGAAACAGGAAGCCCTTCTGCTCACCAGTTGCGACCTCGGCCGCCGCAGCGAACGCCTTGGCCGCCTGCTTGTCCTTGCCGAGATCGCGAAGCACCTCGGCCTTGGCGTAGATCCCGGCAGCTGCCAGATAGTGATCGCCGGCAACTTCGTTCGTCAACTCCTGGAAGACCGGCAACGCCCCACCGTTGTCGCCCTTGCCCTGCAGCAGGTTGCCGAGGCGATACTGCGATTCGGCGCGCAACGCGAACTGCTTGCCACCCTTCTGGATCGCGGCGCGGAAGTTCTGGATGGCCGCGTCCTGTTGCTTCAGCTCGAGGTAACTCTGCGCGATGCGGTAGTGTCCCTCGGGCACCAGCTTGTGCTGGCCGTGATCCCGCAAGAACGTCTTGAGGTACTTCGCCGCCTCTTCATGCAAGCCGCGCGACTGCATGCCGATCGCGAGCTGGAAGGACTCGGGGCGACGTTCGTTCTGCGCCAGGGCGGCGGGTGCGCACCAGGTGGCAGCCAGAAGGAGGCAGGCGATTGCGTTCTTGGACGGGGCGATCATGAGGCGAAGCAAAGGCGCGGGTATCGACGATGCAGCGAAGTATTCGCAGCTTCGATCAGGCAGGGTAGCTGGCCAGGGGTGGGACTGCACCCCATCGCAGCAGGCAACGGACGAACGGGAAAGTGGCCCGGACAACCAACGCCGGGAACGCATCATCCTGACGCTGTGACCTGAGCCCAAACATCGTGACCGAGGCTGTAGGACACTGGCGCCGAACCATGCATGATACGGGCGAGTCGGCCTCACTGTTTGCCAATGATTCGACCTCCTTGCTGGTTGCTGTTGTCTTGCCTGTCGCTGGCGGTTGCGTGCTCGACGCGAGTCGAAGCACAGGACCTGGCGACAAAAACTTCCAACCCTGACGACGTGGCGCTCGTGGCGGGTCGCCATCGGCAGGTGCCGACGGAGTTTCGGGGCGCGTGGATCGCGACCGTCGACAACATCGACTTCCCGTCACGGCCGGGTCTGACGTCCAATCAACTGCGCAGCGAGATCGATGCGATCGTCGCACGGGCCGTCGAATTGCGGCTCAATGCATTGGTTTTCCAGGTGCGGCCCGCGGCAGATGCGTTCTACCGATCACCGCTTGAGCCATGGTCGGAATACCTGACGGGCAAGCAAGGCAAGGCCCCCGACGGCAACTTCGATCCGCTCGCCTACATCATCTCGCGCAGCCACCGCTACGGCCTGCAGCTGCACGCGTGGTTCAACCCGTTCCGATGCTCGCATCCGAGCGGCAAGTCCAAGCCGCACGAAAAGCACGTGCGGGAGCGCGCGCCGCGGCTGGTCGTCAAGTATGGCAAGCAGCACTGGATGGACCCGGGGCATCCGACGGCGCGCAAGTGGTCGCTGGCCGTCATCCAGGATGTCGTACGCCGCTACGACATCGATGGTGTGCACATCGATGACTACTTCTATCCGTACCCCGAGAACAAACAGCCGTTCGGGGATGGCGCGAGCTACCAGACGTATCGCAAACAAGGTGGACGGCTAGGTCGCGCCGATTGGCGGCGGCACAACATCGACACCTTCGTCGAACGGCTCTACCGCATCGTGCACGCCGACAAACCGTGGGTCTGGGTCGGCATCAGCCCCTTCGGCATCGCACAACCAGGAGTGCCGGCGGGCATCAAAGCGGGCCTCGATCAATACAACGACATCTACGCCGACGTGCCGAAGTGGCTGCGCAACGGTTGGCTGGACTACCTAGCGCCGCAGCTCTACTGGCCGATCGATCAGAAGCCGCAGGCGTTCGACGTTCTGCTGAAGTACTGGCACAGCCAGAACCCGAAGGGGCGCGCCATCTGGCCGGGGCTGTTCACGAGCAAGATCCGCGATGGCGGCAAACGCAACCGGGCGACCGAGCTACGTGATGAGATCCGGCTCGTGCGGCAAAAGGATGCGGTGATGCCAGGGCACATCCACTTCAGCTTCAAGGCGCTGCGCGGCGACCATGCGCTGGTCGGCCGGCAGCTGCGGCAAGAGGTGTATCCGGACACGGCGACGCTGCCACAGCTGCCGTGGTTGCCGAAGAAGCGCTGAGCTACTTGCCTACCTTCTTCTGGCCTACTTTCTTCTGGCCTACCTTCTTCTGGCCTTCCTTCTTCTCGGGCGCTGGCTTCTTCTCTTCCTTGGGCTTGGCCCCATCGATCACCTCAACGTAGTCGACGTTCAGCTGGTAGATGTCGACGCAGTAGCCGTCCATCATCGTCGCCTCGACCTCAAACGTGCCGACGAGCTTGAGCGGATCGAACTGGTAGTCGAGTCGCTTGTCATCCGGCATCACGCAGCGAACGATGCCGTTGATGTCCGGCGGCTGGCCGTAGCAGCATGACCACAGGGACTCGACGAGCAGGAACTCCTTGATGTTCTGCACCTCGTCGATCGGCAGCATGAAGCCGAGCATCAGCACCTTCTTGCCGTCGAGTGCCTTGACCTTCTTCGGCATGCCCTCGAGTGCTTCGGTGTACTTCCACTTGCTGATCTCTTCGAACGGCAGCACCTGGTCGACCCCGGCGATGCGGCCCTTCTTGATCATCTCCTTCAGGTTCTTCTCGGCCTCGAGCATCTTCTCGGCGCTGCGCAGCAGCTTGAGGTCGGCTGGGTCCGTGCCCTTCGGGAGGTCCTTCTTCGGCTTGTCCTTGCCTTGCTCCTTGGCCGGCTTGCGACGGTTCGGCTTCGGATCCTGCTTGCCCGGTTTGGGCTTCGGGTCCTGCTGGTTGAAGACGCTCTCAAACGGGTTGCTCGCATTTGCGTTCGGGTCGAAGTTGAACTGCACCGACTTCGACTTGTCCGGGTCCTCGCCGCCCTTCATGACGCCAGCGGTGATCGTCGCCGTCACCCCGAGGAACAGCAACGCGGCCGCCCACAGCTTGCCACTCGAGAATCCGGCAGCTTGCGGCTGCGACTCCGCGGCCGCCTTCTTGAGGATCTCGTCGAGACGATTGGGCGCGGTCACCCGCCCACCCGCTTCTTCGAGAGAGTGCTCCATCTGGCGATCGGCGACGGACGATTGCTGCGACTTGTTCTTCTTCTTGCTCACGATGAACGCTCCTTTCTCTCTGATCTCTCGACACACTCGCGCAGGGAATCGCGCGCCCGACTCAACAGCGATTTCAATCCATTGATGCCAAGGCCCAACCGAACGGCGACCTCTTCGCGCGGCACGCCATCGAGGTGATGCCACTGCACAGCCTGCTGGGCCCGGCCCTGCAACCGCTCCATGCACAACCGCAACGCGTCGACGCGGTCGTCTTCGATCGCCGCTGGCTCCGCCATAACGAACTGATCCACCGCATCCAACCATGAGATGGTCGGCGGGCTGCGCCGTTCGCTGCGGCGGGCACCGAGCAACAGGTTGCGCGCGATGCCGCGCAAGAACGCGGCCGGTGCGTGCAGGACTTCGCCGTCGCGCAGCCGGGCGGCCACGCGCACGAACGTTTCCTGCATCAGGTCGTCGGCTTCGTTGGCATCCGCCCCCAGCAACCGCAGGTACCGCCAGACCGGGGTCTGGTAGGTGACGACAAGCTGCACGAGCTCGGAGTCTTGGCTGTCGGAAGCGGAATCAGGTGGCATCACGTGCTCGTCGCCTTTGACCGAAAGCTGCGGTTGGGTCGGTGGCTTCGGGCCTTCGATCACGAGGCCGGGCCGCTGCGGCTCCACATCTATCGGGTTTGCTGGTCGGACAACTGGCATCGTCCCCCTAGTGCCGGTCACCCGCCCATCGGGTGCAACAATCCGGGGGAATCTCCAGGTCAGGCCACGGCGTGAGGTTACTGCGGCTCGACGAAGGCTGTTTGCGCCTTCTCGAGGTCCTCCAGGCTGCCGATATCAAGCCAACTGCCGGTCAGCGGCGTCGCCTCGAGCGGCATGCGCTTGCTCAGCCACGCCAGGAAGTGCCCGGGCGCATCGGGGTTGCCGCCCTCCTCGAGGTAGTCCGCGACCAGCTGCGGCAGTTCGGGCGGCAACAGGTAGACCGCGATCGCCGACAGGTTGGACTCGGGATCCTGCGGCTTCTCGCGGAAGCGCTGCACCTTGTCGCCGTCGAGCAGGACTTCGGAGTAGCGGCCCGGCGGCACCGGCTCGGGCACCTGGCGCACGATCAACTGGCCGTTGCCGTTCTCACGATATCGATCGACGAGCTTGCTCAGATCGAAGTCGAACAAGTTGTCGCACGCGAGCACGAGGTAGCCGTCGGGTTGAACGTCGGTGGCCGCCGACTTCAGACCAAGGGCAAGGTCGCGGATGGCGCCGAGGCGCGTGTCGTTGTCGACCGCACCATCGTTGACGAGTGCCAGCGGCAACGGCGCGCGCTCGCTCCTCTCCCACGCGACGAAGTCCTTGTGGAAGAGGCCGTTCGCCACCACCACACCATCGACGACGGCACCGGTGCGCACGACGTGGTTGACGATGCGGGTCATCATCGGCTTGCCGCCGACTTCGAGCAGCGGCTTCGCCTTGGTCTTGGTCAGTGGATAGAGACGCGTCGCAAAGCCAGCCGCCAAGAACACGGCACGCAACTGCGGGAACGGCCGATGCACCGTCGGTGCCAGCGTCTCATGGCCAGCATTCTTGCATGCGGCTGCTAGTTCGTCGCGATGCTGTTCATCGCGGCACGCAAACAGCACGGCGCCACCACTACCGGGGAACTTGCTCGCCGCACCGAGACCGCGGCCGAGCTCGATCAAGGCGCGGTCGGCGTCGGCGATCTCGAACACCTTGGCGCGCAGATCAAAGTTGCGATCGACGCATGCGAGGAACCCCGCGCGGTCGCCGCGCAAAAGCGCACCCTGGCCGGTGGCCGCGTTGTCGCGCAGTTCCTGCATGACCGAACGCACTTCTTCATCGCCGCCTTGCCACCGCGAGTACATAGGGCCGTGAACATCGCCAGAGCTCTTGCTCGAAACGCCGTGCCAGGCGAGCAAGAGCGGCGGCAAGACCTCTGGGTCGAGCCGCGCGACCGCGCCTTGGGTAAACGGCTCGCGGAAGTCCATCGCCAGCAACCCGTCGTGTGCCTGTACCAGTCGATCGAGCGCGCCGGCACGAATGCCGAGCACGTCGTTCTCGACCTGAAACGCCATCTCGGCGGTCCGAAGCGCATTCAGCGGCATGCCAAACCAACGGCTCCACGCGCGGAACGCCGCGATCACGAGCGCACTCGATCCAGAGAGGCCACCCTGGAACGGCACGTTGCTCGCGAACGTCAACGCAAACGGCTTGGCTGCGGGATCGATAGCGCTCGCCTTCAGCTCCACCGAGAACAGCTGCCAGGCAGCTTCGAACAGTTCGATCGGCAGGTCGTTCTTAGAGGCAGCAGTCAGCGTGACGGTGACGCCAAGTTCGGCGACGCTGAAACCGAGACCCTGTCCACCGTAGATGTCGGATGGGTTGCCGAGCAGGCCGATGCGAGCTTGGGCCGTTGCAGTGAGCGAGTTCATTCGCAAGCAGGATACCGAGCCGCCGTCCGTCTACACTCCTCTCTTGATGAACCGCCCTCTCACCGTCGCCCTCGTCGGCACCGGATTCCTCGCCCGCACCCGCGCCCACTGCTGGCGCCGCGTACACCACGCCAACGTCGAGATCGTCATGGTCTCGCGGGACAAGGCCCGTGCCGAGCAGTTCCAGAAGGATACCGGCGTGCATCGCGCCGCCTCGTTCGACGAGATCCTCGCCGATGACAGCGTCTCGCTGGTCGATCTCTGCGTGCCCAACCACGCCCATGCGCCGCTCACGGTGCGAGCCGCCGAGGCCGGCAAGCATGTGCTGTGCACCAAGCCGCTGACGGCGTTCTGGGGCCAGGGCCTCGCCGCCGACGCCTCCGCCGAAGAAGTCGCCGCCACCGATCGCGGCGTCATGCTCAAGGCCGCAATTGCCGATGCGGAAGCTATGGTCGACGCGTGCGCCAAGGCTTCGGTGCAGCTGTTCTACGGCGAGAACTGGATCTTCGCGCCGGCCATCGAACGAGCCGCCGCGCTCGGTGCCGCCGCCAAGGGCGTCACGCTCGAGATGCGCGGTTGGGAGAGCCATTCCGGCTCGCACGCGAGCTACGCCCGTGACTGGCGCCACGCTGGCGGCGGCGCGCTGCTGCGCCTCGGCGCACATCCGATCGGCACGATGATGTGGCTCAAGCGGCGTGAAGGTCTGCGCCTGCGCGGCAAGCCGACCAACGTCGTTGCCGTTACGGCCGAAGTGACGGACCTGTCGCGCGTCGCCAAGGACCACGCGTGTGAAGTCGCGACCGGTTGGACTGACGTCGAGAACTGGGGCATGTGCGTGCTGCACTTCGACGACGGCACGCGCGGCGTCTGCTACGGCAGCGACAACATGCTCGGTGGCATGCAGAGCCGCCTGACGATTCTCGGCAGCGACCACCGCCTCGAGTGTTCGCTATCGCCCGTCGACTCGCTCAAGTCATACGCCGTCAACGAAGGCACGTTCGGTGACGAATACATGATGGAGAAGCTGTCGGGTCAGGCCGGTTGGTCGACGCCGATGCCCGATGAGCTGTGGTGCTCGGGGCAACAAGGTCTGCTGCAGTCCGTCGCCGATCACTTGCGAATGGGCGAACAGAGTGACGTCGACGGCGACCTCGGGCTCGAAGTCGTGCGCGTGATCTACGCGTCCTATGTCAGCGCGGCCGAAGGGCGCCGCGTCTCGCTTCAGGACTAGCGCGACCTACACGAAGCCGGCAATGGCCATGTCGTCGCCGTACTGCTGCATGCGCACGTCCGACAACTGCCACGCCTCGGCCATGAACGGTCGGCCGTCGCCACCAACCGGCGTCGGCGCCGTCTGGCCACCGATGATCTTGGGCGCGACAAACGCGAGCACCTGATCGACGGCGTTCCACGCGAACATCTGCGCAACCAAACCACCGCCGCCTTCGACGAGGATGCGGCGCAGACCACGACGGCGCAGCTCCTTGAACGCGCGACCGAGGTGCAACCGACGCGGCCCTTCAGCCGTCGGGATGTGCAGCACCGTGACGCCGAGATCCTGCAACTTGCCGGTGCGGCGCGGGTCGACGTCTTCGCTCGCAAGCAACCACGTCGGCGCTTCGCGGGCGGTGCGCACCAGGTTGCTGTCGTCGTCGACTTCGGCCAGCGGGTCGATCACGATCCGGATCGGCTGCTTGCCTTCGACGTGACGAACAGTCAGTTCGGGATCATCGATCTGCGCCGTGCGGAACCCGACCATCACGCCGTCGCAATGCGCGCGCAGTTCGTGGGTCTTCTTGCGCGCCTCGGGGCCACTGATCCAACGCGCTTCGCCAGTCGGTGCCGCGGTCTTGCCGTCGAGGGTCATCGCCCACTTGCACAGCATCCACGGCCGATCGAGTGACAGCGACTTGCGGAACGGGGCGTAGATCTCGTCGCACGTCGACGCCAACACGCCATCAAGAACGTCGATGCCAGCTTCTTCGAGCAGCGCGATGCCCTTGCGACGATGGCGCGGATCGGGGTCGACCGAACCGATGATGACCTTCTTGATGCCGGCGGCGATCAATGCCTGCGCACACGGCGGCGTCTTCTTGCCGTCGACGCCCATCTCGGTCGAGCACGGTTCCAGCGTGATGACGGCCGTGTCCGGCTGCTTGTTCTTGGCTCGCGCTTCGTCGAGTGCGACGGCTTCGGCGTGGCGGCCGCCGAAGAACTCGTGATGGCCGCGAGCGACCACTTCGCCGTCCTGCAGCAGCAGACAACCGACGCGCGGATTCGGCTCGACTTCGAAACGGCCGAGGTCGGCGAGTTCGATCGCCTCCCGCATCAATGCATCTTCGCCGTTCACGAGCCGGTCACCTCGGCATGGTCGTGCGCGCCCTCTTCGTTGCTGTCGTGCGCCGCGAGTTCGCCGATGCACGAGTGCGCCAGCGCTTCGGTGACCTTGACCGGCACGTATTGGCCAGCGAGCTCGAGGTCCTCGGAGGCGAAGTGCACGAGGCGGTGGTGCGCAGTGCGGCCGGTCAGGCGCCCCTGCACCTTGGACGGACCTTCGACGAGCACTTCGACGGTGGTGCCGATCATCGCCTTGTTCTTCTCGGCGGACACTTCTTCGTTGATGGCAAGCAGCACCTGGTTGCGACGATCCTTCTCGGCTTCGGGGACGTTGTCTTCAAGTTCCGACGACAGCGTGCCTGGTCGCGGCGAGTACTTGAAGATGTAGCTCTGAGCGAACCGCAACTCCTTCATCAACGCAACCGTAGCCGCGAAGTCCTCTTCGGTCTCGCCCGGATAGCCGACAATGAAGTCGCTGTGCAACTCCATGTCCGGTGCCTTGGCCCACAGTTGCTCGATGCGCTTCTTGTAGCGCTCGACGGTGTAGCCGCGGCGCATGGCCTTGAGCATGTTGTTGCTGCCGGACTGCACCGGCAGGTGCAGGTAGCGGGAGACCCTCGGCAACTCGGCGAGCGCGTCGATCAGATCCGGACTCAGGAAGTTCGGATGCGACGTGATGAACGCCAGGCGACGCAGCGCCGGGATCTTGTGCAGCTCGCGTAGTAGTCGCGACAACGTGGCGTCCTGGCCCTTGAGGTCGCGGCCGTAGGCGTTGACGGTCTGGCCGAGCAGCGTGATCTCCGAGACACCGTCATCGACGAGTCGGTTGGCTTCATCGACGAGGTCGGCGATCGGCCGCGAGATCTCGTCGCCGCGCGTCGTCGGCACGATGCAGTAGGTGCACGGCATGTTGCAGCCGCGCATGATCGACATGTAGGCCTGGCTCTGATGCGGGCGCACCTTGACGTTGCGCTTGATGCTGTCGCCACTGATGCCGTGATCGACTGAGACCATGCCGGCGCCGATCACTTCGTGCTTGGTCTTGGCCGGCTCGCGCTCGGCGACCAGGGCCTCGTTGCGGTTGCGCGCGCTCTCGACGGTGGCGTCGATGTCGCCAAAGGCCGACGGTCCAACGACCAGGTCGACGTGCGGCATGCGCGACAGCATGTAGCGCTTGTGCTCCTGGGCCATGCACCCGAGCACGCCAACGACCAACGACGGCTCCGTGCGTTTGCGGATACGCAACTTGCCGAGCTTGGACCAGACGCGGTCCTCGGCGTGTTGGCGCACCGAACACGTGTTGATCAGAACGACGTCCGCGTCGCTCTCCTCGGTCGCGGCGGAGTAGCCGCGCTGCTGCAGTTTGGTTTCGACGAGTTCGCTGTCCAGCTTGTTCATCTGGCAGCCATAACTCGTCAGGTGGTATTTCGGCGCGGTCATGTGGGGCCGGGGATTCTACGGCCAAGTCGCTGCGAACCCAGTAGTTGCTCAGGAGTCCTTACCCGCCCTTCTCACCGGCGACATGGCGTGCTCGTATCTAGTGCCATGCCCAAGAACCTCACTCGTCGCTCGTTTCTCGGCACTGGCGCCGCCGTTGCTGGCGGTCTCTCGCTCCCGCTGCACGCCATTTCTCGGCCGATCGTGCCAGCCGCCAAGCCCAAACGAATCCTGATGCTGGGTGGCACCGGCTGGCTCGGCCCTGCCACGGTTCGCGCCGGAATCGCTCGCGGCCATCACTTCACGCTGTTCAACCGCGGCAAGAGCAACCCGACGTTGTTTGACGACGTTCCGGATCATGTCGAAAAGCGGCGCGGCCAACGACGGCGCCCCAATGACGACAAGGCGCCCAAGCAGGACCTCAAGGCCCTCGAGAAGGGCGAATGGGATGCGGTCGTCGATACCAGCGCCTACTTCACGCGCGAGGTCGAAGACGTCTGCGCCGTCCTGAAGGATCGCGTCGGCCAATACATCTCGATCAGTTCGCTTTCGGTCTACCCGGACCTCGGCATCAACGACCAGCCGATCGACGAGACCAGCAAGCTCGCGACGTGTGAAGACAAGTATGCCACCACCATGGGCAAGCGCTGGGAGCGTTACGGCCCGCTGAAGCGCTACTGCGAAGATGCCGCCGAAGCGGCCTATCCGGGCAAGACCGCCAAAGTGCGCCCCGGCTACATCGTCGGCCCCGGCGACGGCACCGACCGCTTCACCTACTGGCCGAAACGATTCCTGCGCGGTGGCGAGATCCTGGCGCCCGGCAGCCCCGACAACGAAGTGCAATTCATCGACGTGCGCGATCTCGGTGCGTGGCTCGTACACCTGATCGAGAACGACACGGCCGGCGCGTTCAACGCGGTCGGCTTCGACGGCCGGATCTCGATGGCCGAGTTCCTGCACACCGGCAAAGGTGCGGTCAACCACCGCTGCGACTTCACGTGGGTCGACGACGCGTTCCTGCAAGAGAACAAGGTGTCGTCGTGGGGTGAGATGGGCTGCTGGACGCCCAAGAAGCTCAATGGCCACACCGACGTCGCGCGCGCCATCGCCGCTGGCCTCACGTTCCGCCCGATCGCCCAAACCATCCGTGACACCGCCGACTGGGTGCAGAACGGCCGTGGCGACAAGCCGTGGCGCGCCGGAATGAAGGACGAGCGCGAAGCCGAACTGATCGCCAAGTGGAAGAAGCGCTAGCGCCGCGCTTTTCCCGACAGCGCCCGAGGCTGGGCGGCTACCCCCGCGACCGGCGCGCCCACTCGCACATTCTGGGCCGCGCCGCCATACTGTTAGACGCCCCAAGCCTTGCACCCATGCGCACTTCTACCTTCGCCGCTTCGCTTCTCGCCCTCACGGCCGCCCCCGCCCTGGCCCAGAACCTGGACCTCGACAAGGTCGGCGGTGCCATCGCCGGGACGCTGAGCTGCCCGATCCACGGCGAGCCCAACGAACCCTACGCGTTGGTCGTCGACCTCATGGAGCAGCAGACCTATCTGCCGCAGCTCGACGTCACGCTCGACATCACCGACCAGTTCGCCTGGCTGACCGCCACCACGCCGACGTTCCTCGGCCTGACGGATAGCAACGGCGACGCCACGGCGATGACCACGATGCCGAGCAACCCAGCGCTGGTCGACTGCGTGTTCTCGATGCAGGCAATCGCTGGCTCCGGTCCCCACCGCGTCTCCAACCTGATCCGCGTCACCCCGCAGGTCAGCGGCACCTTCCGCCCGGCACTCAACGACCCGACGCTGCCGATCCTCGGTGGCGGCGCGATCGACGCCGGCGACGGCGAGGTCCTGTTCGTCGGCGGCACTGGCCCCGTCGCCCTCAGCTACAACTCGCGCATCGAGGAATGGCAACTCGGTGGCGCAAGCTTCGGTGTCGGCCTGCTGTCGCAGACGACGCCGCTCGCCGACGGCCGCGTGCTGTTCACCGGTGGCCTCGACCTGACGAGCGGCCAGCCGACCGACGCCGCTGCGATCTACGATCCGGCGACGCAGACGACGGTCAACCTGACGATGTCCGGTCCGCGTGCCGGCCACGGTGCCTCGCAACTCGGCAACGGCCTCGTGCTGATCACGGGCGGCATCCAGAGCTTTGACCTCACCAACCCGCTGTCGCTGCTGACGAGCATCCAGAACACGACCGAGCTCTTCGACCCGGCGACCAACACGTTCGCCAACGGTCCGGTGATGCTCGAAGGCCGCGCGATGCACACATCGACGACGCTGAGCAACGGCCAGGTCTTGATCGCCGGTGGCATCTCCTTGCTACCGATCGTCAACGTCCCGACGGTCTCGTCGACGGCCTACCTGTTCAACCCGGCGACCGGCAATTTCGGCCTGCCGGCGTTCTTCAGCGGCGCGCGCTTCCTGCACACGGCGACGGCGCTGGACAACGGCAAAGTGCTCCTGGCCGGGGGCCTGAGCCTCGACCTGACCGCGTTCCTGACGTCGGGCAACATCGCCGACATCGTGATCGGCACGGTCGACAACTGCCTGGTCTACACGCCAGGCTTCTTCTTCGGTTCGTTTGCCACGGTAGGCGGCATGCAAGTCGGCCGCGCCGGGGCGGGCCTCGCGCCGCTGCCCAACGGCGGCGCGCTCATCACGGGCGGCTTCCAGCTGACGCTCGACATCGCCAACGGCCAGTTCGTCGCCAATGCGACCGACACCGCAGACGTGTTCTCACAGAGCCCGAATGCCATTACGCCAACCGGCTCGATGGCGGCCCCGCGTCTCTTCCCGCTCGCAACCAACTTGCCGGACGGAACGATCATGGTCGTCGGTGGCGGCCCGCTGAATGCCGAGATCTTCCAGCAATAACGCCAGGCCTTGACTCTGACGGGTCCAGGCACCAAACAAGGATCGCTTGGACTTCGTACACTCATCGACCGAACCGCCAAACGGCCCCGTGCCGATGTTTCCGCTGCCGGGAGTGTTCCTGTTTCCCCATCAGGTGCTCCCGCTGAACATCTTCGAGGAACGCTACCGGACCATGGTGGCCGACCTGCTCGATGGCCCGGGCCGCCTGGTGATCGCGGCCCCCGTGCTCGGCGCCAGCGCGGCCCCCGGTGAAACGCCGGACGTCATTCCGGTTGCTGGCCTCGGCGAGATCCTGCGCCACGAGAAGCACGACGACGGTCGCTACACGATCTGGGTGCTTGGCCTGTCGCGCGTGCACATCGAGGAAGTCGCGTGCGAATCGCCGTATCGCCAGGTCGAGTGCCTGCCGTTCCTCGAGACAGCCGTGCCCGATGACGAGGCCCAGGAACTGACCAAAGAACTGCGCGACGCGGCGACCGAGCAGCTGAAAGAACCGCTGCCTCTGCCCGACTCGACGCCACCCGGCCTGCTCGCCGACCTGTTGATGCAGACGTTGCAGGCCTCGCGCCTGTTGATCGAGCGCGCGTTCGTCGAGCCAGACGTGTTGACGCGCGCGCACCTTGCACTGGACGAAGCGCATCGCCGTTCGCACCTCAACGAGGACGGCAGTATCGAACCTGACGACGAGTCTGAGGATTTCTCCCCAGGAGATTCCACAGACTCTGACCAAGACGACGTCGACGAACACGACGCGTAGACCGCGATTGCGCCTGCGATTGCTCGACCGCGGAAGTCCGCGTGGTAGCCTCGCCGCCATGTTGCCGCAACGCCCGCAAGGTGGTTCCGAGCCGCAGCGCATCTACCTCGTCGGTGCTCACGCCACCGGCAAGACGACGCTCGCTCGCTGGATCCGCGATCAATACCACGTCCCGATGATCGCCGAGGTCGCGCGCGGCGTGCTCGCCGAAATGGAAGAGCGCCTCGAGTCGCTGCGCACAGACATCGATCTGGTCGATCGTTACCAGGCGGCCGTGTTCACCCGCCAGATCGACGCCGAGAGTGCGGTCGGTGGTTCGTTCGTCAGTGACCGCGCATTCTGCAACCTCGCCTACGCGGCCCATCACTCCGGCATCCTCGGCCGCATCTTCCGCGACCCGCGCCTCGATCAGTACATGCGCTGGGTCAAGAAGGGCATCGTGTTCTTCCTGCGCCCGCACAAAGAACTGCTCGTCGATGACGGTGTGCGCGCCGGCGTCGAATGGGACGAAGTCGTGCGCATCGACGGCATGGTGAAGCTGCTGCTCGAGCAGTTTGATGTGCCCTATATCCCGGTCGCCTCGCTCTCGATGCAAGAACGCGTGCGCCTCGTGCAACGTGTGCTCGAACTCGCCGGCTTGCCGCAGGCCAGTGACAAGGGCGCGGCCAAGAGTGCGCTGCGCAGCCGTTCGCAAACGCAGGGGCCGGACGCATCCGCCACCACCGAAGCAATCCTGACGTCGGCCAACAAGCTGATCAACGGCCAGGGTTGAGCAAGGTATGGGCTGATCAAGACAAGGGCTGATCAAGGTATGGGGATAGCACTGCGACTCCTTGCCAGTGCCGCGGTCTCGACTACTGTAGCTAGCTAGATGTCCTCTCCCATTTCGCATCGAGAACTCGCTCGCCAGCTCATCGATCTGCTCGAAGAACGCACGGCCCTACGGCCGCGCATCGGCATGCTGCTCGGGTCGGGTCACGCGTCCATCGCCAACCAGCTCAAAGACAAGGTCGTCATCGCCGGCGATGACGTGCCCGGCGAGAAGCTTCACGCGCCTTTGTTGGTCGGCATCCTCGAAGGCATGCCGGTCGCCGTCGCCGACGCGCCACTCGCACCCTACGAGGGATTGTCAGGCCAGCAGCTCGCCCACCCCGTGCGCGTGCTCAAGGCGATCGGTTGCGAACTGCTCGTGCTGACCGCCGGCGCTGCCAGCCTCAGCCAACAGATCGAACGCGGTTCGATCTCGGTCGTCGAAGACCACCTCAACTTCAGCGGCATCCACCCACTGGTCGGCCCCAACGACGAACAGATCGGCCCGCGCTTCCCGGATATGAGCGAGCCGTACAACCGCCGCTGGCTCGAGATCATCCGCAAGGTCGCGATCGATGCCGGAGTGCCGTGCACCCGCGGTGTGTTTGCCGCGATGCCGGGACCGAGCATGCCGACGCGCGCCGAATACCGGTTCTTGCGCAACGCCGGCGCCGACCTCGTTGGCATGTCACTGGTGCCCGAAGCCATCGCTGGCGTGCACGCCGGCTTTGATGTGCTCGCCCTCGTCGGGGTCACCCAACAAGTGCTCAAGGGCGAAACGTCGCGCGTCTCGATCGAAGAGATGATCGACGCTGCCGATGTTGCCGCGCCGCGCATGGCCACGTTGCTCGTCGGCCTCGTTGCCGCCGCGCGCCAATACCTGTGAGGGCACATCCTTGAGCCCGCGCGCCCAACATTCATCGGCCGATCGGCCCCGCCTCGGTGTCCTGCTCAGCGGCAGCGGCCGCACCCTGCAGAACATTCTCGATCGCATCGACGCCGGCAAGCTGCAGGGCTGCGTCGCGGGTGTCGCCAGCGATCGTGACGACGCGTTCGGTTTGCAGCGCGCCATGGATCACGGCATCGAGACGCGCACGTTGCGCGAGCCGTCGGCGATCTGGTCGTGGGTCAGCGAGCTCGCGTGCGACCTGGTGCTGCTCTGTGGCTACGTGCGCCTGCTGCCGATCACAACCGAGTTTGACGGTCGCGTGATCAACATCCATCCATCGTTGCTGCCGGAGTTCGGCGGCAAGGGCATGTATGGCGAACGGGTGCACGCTGCCGTTCTCGAGGCTGGCCGCAAGGAGTCGGGCTGCACGGTGCACCTGTGCAACAACAACTACGACGACGGCCGCGTGCTCATGCAGGCGCGCGTGCCGGTGCTGGCCACGGACACGCCGCAGTCGTTGGGCGCCCGTGTGTTTGCCGCTGAGTGCGAAGCCTATCCAGCGGCGATCAACATGCGTTGGGCCGAGATCATGGCCCAGCAAGCTGCTTCGCAGGCTACTTGCGGCGACCGCGCCAGCCCAGGTAACGACGCACAAGCTCGTCGAACGCCGCCCCGATCAGAATGACCGCCCCGACCACGGCGAACTCGAGCTGATTGCTATCGGCAACGAGGTTGATCGTGTTCGACAAGAGCTGCATCAGCGCGGCACCGAGCACGACGCCGACGACGAAGCCTTCGCCACCGCGTAGAGCCACGCCACCGAGCACGGCACCGGCGATCGCATACAGCTCGTAGAAGTTGCCGAAGCTCGACGCCTGGGCCGAATTGACGTCGAGCACGAAGAGGCAACCGCCGAGACCAGCGAGCAGCGAGCACGCCACGTAGGCGAGCACCGTCAGCCGACCCGTCGGCACACCGGCAAACCGGGCGGCTTCTTCGTTGCGACCGAGCGCGAACAGGTGGCGGCCCCAGACGGTTCTTTGCCAGACGATGCCAGTCGCGACCGCCACGACGGCGAGCACGCACAGCGGCGCTGGCAAGCCAAAGCCGTCGACGATCGGGATCTTGCCGGTCGCCAACCAACGCAGACCACTGTCGGTGTCGCCGAAGCCAACCGTCTGATCGCCGGTGAAGTTGCGCATCAAGCCGCGGTAGAGCAGCAGACCACAGAGAGTCACGACAAACGGTTGCAGACGCAGACCGACCACGAGGAAGCCGTGCCACAAGCCGATCGCTGCACACAGCAGGACGACGAGCGGCAGCGCGAAGTATGCCGGCACGCCGCACGTTCCGACCAGCCATGGCAAGACGCAGCCCGCAACACAGACTACGGAGCCGATCGACAGGTCGATGCCGCCTGTGACGATGACAAACGCAGCCGCGATGCTCAGCACGCCGAACATGCCGAGGCGGCGCAGCAGGTTCTCGAGGTTGTAGGCCGACAAGAACGTGTAGGTGCCGCTGCCTTCGTCGTACGACAACAGGGTCGTGACAATGGCGATCAGGACGAGCAGTCCGGCGATCCCGAGAAGCTTCTTCATGAACGAGACTCCGCGGCGCCAGTGGCCAGCATCATGATGTTCTCTTCGGTGCGCTGGGCGCCCGCCACTTCGCCGGCGATTGCGCCATCGCGCACCACCAGGACGCGGTCGGCGAGCAGCAACACTTCTTCGAGCTCCGAACTGACGAACACGATCGCGAGACCAAGCTCAGCGAGTTCGTCCAGGCGGCGATAGATCTCGGCGCGGGCGCCGACGTCGACCCCGCGCGTTGGTTCATCGAGCAGCAGCACTGCCGGCTCGGCGGCCAGCCACTTGCCGAGCACGATCTTCTGCTGATTGCCGCCGGACAGCGAGCCGGCGACCTGCTCGCCGTCGCGACAGGCAATGCCGAGTTCTTCGATGGAACGGCTCGCCAGGTCGCGCTCGTAGCTGGCATCAAGCATCACCCCACGCCGATGCAGGGTCGGCAGGGACAGGTTCTCGCGCACACTCATGCTGAGCACGAGTCCCTCGGCCTTACGATCCTCGGGCAGCAGCGCGACGCCGGCCGCCGCCGCCTTGCCGGGATGACCGGGCGGCAGCGTTCTTCCGGCAATCGCAACCGTGCCAGCCAGCGGCGCATCTACGCCGAACAGCGCCCGCAGGATCTCGCTGCGGCCAGAACCCAATAGACCGGCGATGCCGACCACCTCGCCGCGGCGAACGGTCAGATCGACCGCCGCGCCGGGGAACGTCTGCGTGCGCAAGCCACGCACCGTCAACACCACGTCTTGCGGCGCGTGCGGCTTGCGTGCCTCCTGTTGCAAATCGCGCCCGACCATCAACTGCACCATCGCCGCGTGGTTCATCTCATCGCGCGCGAGCTCGCCACTGTTCTTGCCATCGCGAAGACCGATGCAGCGATCGGCGAGTTCTTCGATCTCGGCGAGCCGGTGCGTGATGTAGATGATCGCAACGCCACTGTCGCGCAACTCACGCACGACCTCGAACAGGCGCTCGACCTCGGACTGCGTCAAGCTCGACGTCGGCTCGTCCATGATCAACACACGCGCATCCGCGCGCAGGGCCCGCGCAATCTCCAGCATCTGGCGTTGGCCGAGACGCAGCGAGGCAACGGTTGCCTGTGGATCCATCGACAACCCGAGCCGCCCCAACCAGTGACTCGTGACGGCCGCCATCTCGCGCTCCCGCAAGAACGGGCCGCGCCGCAGTTCGGCGCCGAGGAACATCGCGCCCGACACCGTCAGGTTGTCGCACAGGTTGAGTTCCTGGTGGATCAATGCGATGCCGCGCTGCAAGGCATCGAGCGGCGAGTGCAGCGTGACCGATTGGCCATCGATCGCCACTTCGCCGTGATCGGGCTGGTGCAGCCCGGCGAGCACCTTCATCAACGTGCTCTTGCCGGCCCCATTCTCGCCGATGAGGGCGACCACTTCGCCAGCGTGAACAGTGAAGTCGACGTCGTCCAACGCGACAACTCCGGGGAACGCTTTGCGCACCCCGTTGGCAGTCAACACGGGTTGCGCGTTCTGCTCGGCCACTTGGCTACTTGTGCTACTTACCGAGCTTGGTGTTCAGGTCCTGCCAGAAGGCGTCGACGTTGTCCTTCCGGATCTGGCGTGCGGGCACGACGATGACCCCGTCCTTCGGCAACAGGGCGGCGCGCTTCTTCTCGTCGGGTTCCTTGGCGAGCTTCGCCAGCAACTCGACCGATTGACGGCCGTACTCATACGGGTTCTGCACGACCGTGCCGTGGATGGTGCCGTCCTTGATGCCCTGCAACGTGCCGGCGTCTTCGTCGAAGCCGACGATCTTCATGCCTCCGAGGCGATTGGCCTCCTTGATGGCATCGAGGATGACCGGTGGTTCGTAGGCGAACAGCCCCACCATGGCCTTGAGGTCCGCATGGCGAGTCAGCCAGTCCTGCACGACCGACTTGCACTTCTGAGCATCCATGTTGTCCGTCGACGTCGCGCGGATCTCCCACTTCTCGTTCTTGAGAACAGCATCGATCGGATCGAAGCGACTTGGATCCTTGGAGCGGCCCATCAGCTGATCGATCACACCCTGACGCCGGTGGCGCGCGTTGTCCTGATCGAGCGTGCCGACGATGATCGTGATCGGGCCGCCATTGGGCAGCGCCTCTTGGAGGAGTTCTCCACACATGCGCCCGGCTTCGTAGTTCTCGACACCGATGTAGCACAGGCGCTTCGACTTCGGCGCATCGGAGTCGTGCGTGATCAAGTGGCAACGCTCGGCGATGCCGTCGAGCAACGCCGTCATGTTGTCGGGATCCTTGGGGCTGATCGCGATCCCGGCGACACCCGTGGACACGAGATCTTCGAGGTAGCGCTTCTGTTCTTCGGGCGTCGCGTTCGGCGGCATGCGCACGAGCACGTCGACGTCGTTGGCCTCGGCTGCTGCCTTCGCACCAGCTTCGGCAACCGCCCAGAACTCAACGGCGCAGTTGGTAACGAAACCGACGCGGGTGCGCGGCCCCGCCTTTCCGGCCTCCGAGTCAGATGCCTTGCTTTCGCCACAGGCAGCGAACAGGGGCAGCAGAACAGCAAGAAGGAGAGCGAGTCTGGTGGTAGGCATGAGAACTCCGTGTTGGTCTAGCCGACGGTCATGCCGCCGTTGACGGCAACGTCTTGTCCGGTGATGAAGGCCGCCTGCTCGCTCGCGAGGAACGCGCAGATGCCACCGATGTCGCCTGGTACGCCCCAACGTCGCATCGGAATCAAGGCCTTGTAGCCGTCCTTCAATGCCTTGGGGTCCTTGTCATGTCGCTCGACCGGGATCCAACCGGGCGAGACCATGTTGACCGTGATGTTCCACGGCGCGAGTTCGTTGGCCATGCTGCGCGTCCACCCTGCTTGCGCGCCCTTGGCAGCGACGTAGGGCGAGAAGTTCGGGACGCCGCGACGAAACACTTCACTGCCGATGTTGATGAAGCGGCCCCACTTCTTGCGCTTCATGTGCGGCAGCATCGCGCGCGCCAGCAAGAACGGCGACTTGACGAAGAAGTCGATCATCGACTGATGGAACGCCCAGTCGTACTTCTCGATCGGCTTCTGCGGTTGGTCGGGTGTCGCGTTGGCTATCACGATGTCGGGCTTGCCGAGCTTCTTCTCGGTCGTGGCGACGAGCTTCTCGACCTGCTTCTCACTGGTGACGTCGGCACGAATCATCGCGGCTTCGATGTCACGCGCTTGCAACTCCGCGAGCGTCGCTTCGGCCTGCTCCTTGCCGTTGTAGTAGTTGACGACGACCTTGGCGCCGGCATCGCCGAGCGCAATGGCAATCGCCTTGCCCAGGCCCTTGCTGCTGCCGGTAATGATTGCGACGTGGCCGTCGAGCGAAGGGGAACGCGGTTCGACGTCGAGAGCCGGCTTGACACCCTTGGAACGAGAACGAGGCGATGATGCGGACTTCTTCATAGGATCGAGTTGCGCACGCTACCGGGTTGCCGGTCCGGTAGCGACCTTCTACAAAGGTGTCTGGCCATGCAGCGTCCGCACCCCGCTCCGCTCCCCGTTCCAACAATGGCACAGACCTCGTCCACCATGGTCGCCCAGTCCACCATGATCGTCCTGTGCGGACTCCTGCTCGCGTTGCTGGCACCAGCCGCCACCACCCAGGAACCGCAGGCGATTCCAGGCCCCGACGAGGCAACGATGCGCGGCCGCTTCCAGCACTGGGCGTGGCAGCCGCTCACAAACCCGACGCCACCTGGTGCGAGCGGTGAGCACGCAGTCGATGCGTTCCTCGCGGCGCGACTCGCACAGAAGGGACTGAAGCCAGCCGCGACCGCGAAGCCCAGTGAGCAACTGCGCCGGCTCTGGTTCGATCTGGTCGGCTTGCCACCGACCGAGGCCGCGATCCAACGCTTCGGCGACAACCCGACCGACGCGGACTACCTTCGTGAGGTCGACACGCTGCTGGCATCGCCGCACTACGGCGAACGTTGGGCTCGGCACTGGCTCGACCTCATGCGCTACAGCGAGACGCTAGGACACGAGTTCGACTACGAACTGCCGAACGCCTGGCGCTACCGCGACTACGTGATCCGCGCATTCAACGCCGACTTGCCCTACGACCAATTCGTTCGCGAACACATCGCCGGCGACCTGCTCGAAGAACCGCGTCGCGACAACGACGGCAACAACGAGAGTGTGCAGGCGACAGCGTCGTGGTGGTTCGTCGAACAAACGCACTCGCCAGTCGATGCGATGCAGCACCAGGCCGACCGCGTCGACAACCAGATCGACGTCTTCGGCAAAGCGTTCCTCGGCATGACCGTCGCGTGCGCCCGCTGCCACGACCACAAGTTCGACGCGATCCCGACCCGCGACTACTACGGCTTGTTCGGCATCGTGCAGAGCTCACGCTACGTGCAGGCCTCGCTGCGAGAGGTGGCTCCCGAGTCGGAGCCATATCAGCTTGCCTTGGCCAGCCAGAAGGCACTCGCCGAAGTGTGGACGGGCGCACCGGGGGTCGCTTGCGCGAAGCCAACCTCGCCCGCGCAACCGGGCGGCGTAACGTTCCGCGACGAGGACGTCGTCATCGCCGACGCCAACGACCGCAACAGCCGCTGGTATGTCAACAACGACGCCTTCGGCAACCAACCGTGGACGGGGCCGTTCTGCCTCAATGCCGACAAGGACAAGCCGCAACTGCGCGAACTTCCCGGCGCGTTCTGGCACAGCGGCATCGCCGGCACCCAACGCGAAGGCACGATCGCTACCGGCACCTTCGAGCTTACCCACCGCTACGTGCACGTTCGCGTGGCCGGACACCACAGCCGTATCAAGCTGATCGTCGACGGCTTCCACATCGTGCGCGACCCGATCTACGGCGAGCTGCACAAGAACGTCGACAAGCAAGACGCCCACTGGCTGAGGTTCGACGTCAACATGTGGCTCGGTCGCAAGGCCCACCTGATGGCGATCGACCAGCGCGCGCCGGACCTCGGCGATCCGCGCCACAACCGCGGCCACTACCCCGATCACTGCTGGCTCGCGCTGCAGAGTGTCAGCAACTCGCCGCACCGCGCCCACCCCGAAACCACGCCGCCACCGGCTGCGGTCGAAGCCGACGCCGCCCGCACGCATAGCGACTGGCGCGAAGCTCGACAGGAACTCGCGGCAGCGATCGACGCCTTGCCGGTCTCGCCAACGATTCCCGCGATGGCTGACGGCAGCGGCATCGACAGCCATGTCTACATCCGCGGCAACCACCGCCTGTCGGGTGGCACGGCACCGCGTCAGTTCCTGTCGGCGATCGAAGCCCACGCCACCAGCAAGTCGGCGATGCCAGCGCACAGCAGTGGCCGCAAGGAACTCGCCGACGCCGTGCTGGCAAAGCACAATCCGCTGCCGGCACGCGTCATGGTCAACCGCCTGTGGCACCACCTGTTTGGCCGCGGCCTCGTCAAGAGCGTCGACAACTTCGGGGCACTCGGCGACGAGCCGACGCACCCAGCATTGCTTGATTGGCTCGCGCGCGATCTTGCCGACAACGGCTGGTCCCTCAAACACAGCATCCGGCGCATCGTGACCTCGCGCGCGTACCGGCAGAGCAGCCGACAACGACCGGAGGCCAACGCGCTCGATGGCGACAACCGACTGGTGCACCGCCAGAACGTCCGGCCACTCGAAGCCGAACTCGTTCGCGATGCGCTTCTCGCCATCAGCAACCGACTCGATCCGAAGCTGTACGGCAAGTCGATCGAGCAACCGCGGGAAGCGATCACCAAGGCGCGTGGCGAACCCGGCCATCACGATCCGCGCGACGGCAACGGCCGCCGCAGCATCTACATGGCCATCCGGCGCAACTTCATGCCGGAGATGCTGCTCGCGTTCGATTGCCCGACGCCGTTTGCGACGGTCGGCCGCCGCAACACGTCCAACGTGCCGGCGCAAGCGCTAGCGCTGGCCAACTCGGCGCTCGTGCACGACCTGTGCCAGCTGTTCGCCAAACGATGCATGGCCCACAGCGACAAGCCGGCACAACGGCTGCAGCTGGCCTACCGTCTGGCCTTCGCCCGCTTACCACGCGCGGCGGAACTCGAGCGACTTATCGAGTTCGTCACCCCACCCGCCGATGGCTGGCAGGGCGATGACGAACTGACGACCTGGACCGACGCGGTGCACGCACTCGTCAACACCACCGAGTTCCGGTTCCGCCGATGAAGAAGCCACACCTCTGTGGCAAGACGTTGCCAACGCGCCGCACGTTCTTGCAGAACGCCGCCAACGGCTTCGCGATGCTGCCACTCGCCAACTTGCTCGGCAAGGACAAGGCATCGGGTGGCGAGCTCGTCAGGCACCACACACCGCGCGCCCGCTCCGTCATCTTCCTCTACATGGATGGCGCCCCGAGTTGCCAAGACCTGTTCGACTACAAAGAACGCCTGGTCAAGGAAGACGGCAAGCCGTTCGGACTGCCAATGGAGCCAACGCAGTTCAACAACCGCGGCAACACCAAGGGCCCCGTCGGCAAGTTCCAGCAACACGGCGAGAGTGGCCAGTGGATCAGTGATTTCCTGCCCAACCTCGCGAAGTGTGCCGACCAGCTCTGCATGGTTCGCTCGATGCACGCGGACTTCAGTGAGCACACCAACGCGAACTACTTCCTGCACACGGGCCACGGCCTGCAGGGTCGGCCGAGCATGGGCGCCTGGATTGGCTACGGTCTCGGCACCGAGGCCGAAGACCTGCCGTCGTTCATCGTGCTCAACGGCGGCTTGGTGCCGCCCGGTGGTGTCGACAACTTCCACTCGGGCTTCCTGCCGGCACACAGTCAAGGCTCGTTGTTCCGCATGCGCGGCGACGCGATCGCCAACATCAAGCCGCGCGAGAGTGATGCCCGGCAACGGCGCAAGCTCGAACTGACGCGCCAGCTCAACGCCCTGAATCTCGAACAAGACGGCAGTGACCCGGCGCTCGAAGCGGCGATCGAGAATCACGAACTGGCGTTCCGCATGCAGACCGCGGTGCCCGATCTACTCGAGATCACCGGCGAGTCTGAGGCCACGCGCGAGATGTATGGCTGCAACGACGAATACGAGCACACGCGCACCTACGGCCGACAGTGCCTCTTGGCGCGGCGCCTCGTCGAGCGCGGCGTGCGCTTCATCGAGTTGACCGTGCCGGACGTAGGCACCGATCGCTGGGATCAACACAACAACATCAAGCGTGGCCTGACGCGCAACTGCAAGACGGTCGACAAACCAATCGCAGCGCTGCTCACCGACCTGCAAGCACGCGGTTTGCTCGACGAAACGATCGTCGTATTCGGTGGTGAGTTCGGCCGCACGCCGTTTGCGCAGGGCAGCGGCCGCGACCACAACCCGTTCGGCTTCACGATGTGGATGGCCGGCGGCGGCTTCAAGCCGGGCACGAGCTACGGCGCGACCGATGAGTACGGCTACAAGGCGATCGAAAACCCCGTCTCCATCCACGACCTGCACGCGACGTTGTTGTGGCAGCTCGGCATCGACCATGAACGTTTCGTCTATCGCTTCGGCGGCCGCGACCTGCGCCTGACCGACGTCTACGGCAACGTGATCCGCGACTTGTTGGGCTAACGAACCATGCTGACCCTGCTCACGGTGACTGCCTGCCTCGCCATGCCGGTGGCTGCCGACCAGCAGCAGGATCCGATCAAGCCAGCGACGGTTCCCACCAGCAGCAAAAAGGCCGCGAGTAGCAAGAAGAACGACGAGGCATGGTTCGACCGCGACCTCGCCGACCAGTGTGCGGCGGCCGCCGACAAGGGACTGCTGTGGCTCAAGCAGCGGCAACTGTCGACCGGCGCGTGGACGGGCCTGGTCGGCCACAAGCAAGGCAGCAGCTACATGGTGCTCGACGCAAGCATCCTGCCCGAGGGCCAGCGCAAGAGGGGCGAAGGTCACATCGGCGTGACGGCGATCTGCGGCATGGCGTTCCTCGCCGGCGGCAACCTGCCGGATCGCGGCCAATACAAGAACGTCGTGCGACTCGCGGAGGACTTCGTCGTCACGCACTCGCAGAAGAGTGGCCTGCTATCGTCGGCCGGCACCCGGATGTACAGCCACGCGTTTGCAACCCTGTTCCTTGCCGAGGTCTACGGCATGGCGGCCAACGAACGCACCAAGGTGACGCTCGAACGCGCCGTCAACCTGATCGTCGACAGTCAAAACCCATACGGCGGTTGGCGCTACAACGCGTTCGATCGCAACATCGACCTGTCCGTCACGGTCTGCCAACTGCAGGCCCTGCGTGCGTCACGCAACATCGGGATCCGCGTGTCCACCGGCACCATCGACAAGGCGATGAACTACGTGCGCCGGAGCCGGGTCTCGCGCGGCTACGAGCAGGGCCTCTTCTACTACAAGATCCACGGGCGCGGCTCCTACAACAAGCCGCGGCAATTCGCGATCAACGCGGCCGCCATGACGGCCCTGTCCAGTGCCGGTATCCACGACGACGACCTGTCCGACCCGGTCCTGACGTTCCTCGAGAACGAGTACGCCACGCTGGCCCATCGCGACGGCAGCCACTTCTACTACTGGTACGGCAACTACTACGCCGCTCAGGCCTTCTATCAGTTCGGCGGCACCCGGCTGCGGGCGTTCTACGCGCGCATGGCCAAGGACCTGCTAGCCGCCCAGGCTGCCGACGGCCGCTGGCGCAACTCGGTCGGCCCCGGCGACGAGTTTGGCACCGCCGTCGCCTGCATCTTGCTGCAGATGCCGAGGCAGTATCTCCCGATTTTCCAGCGCTGAGGCCCTGCCACAGCGGGTGTTGGGAATTGTCCACGGCAACCACTCTACCTTTGCCCTTGAATCCGACCGCGCCGTGTTAACGATCACTGGTCGGTCAAACCACGGTCAGATAGGGCGTATGCGCAACCAAATTGCACGGGTCTCTCTCGGTGCGTTTTTCTGCGTCGCTTCGGCGGCTGCACAAGAACGTGCCTCATCTTCGGTCACAAGCATCCAGTTGGGAGCTGGATCCCAACACGCTAGCTCCAGCTTGGCGTTGGAACGCAGTGAAACGCTGCAATTCGGCGGCACACAGAGTGGCAGCAGCTCGAGTTTCGATGCTGGGTCATTCGCCAGCGGACCTCGCTTCGCAAAGAGCCCGATCCAGGATCAGGCTCCTTACAGCTTGTCGCGCTTGTTCCGCCAGGCGCACGGCGAGTTCCTCGATCGTCACGAACGCTTCGACCCGCAACTCGAGTTGAGCCTCAGCTTCCTGCCGAACCAACGTGTCGCAGATGAGCCGGGTGACTTCGATCTCTTGCGTTACGACTTCGACATCGAGACGCCGCTCATCATCACGACCGAAGCGTACTTGCTGTTCGGCCTCTACCACTACGGTCGCAGCTACTCGGCGAGTTCCGCGTTTGGCACGGCGAACAACACGGCGTCGATCAACGCCGAAGGTTCGTTCGGCGACGAAACGCTGACTGCCGCGGGTGCCCGTCTTGGCCTCGGCTGGTTCCTCAACGAGAACCTGCTGATGGAGATCCAGACCAACCCAGGTGTCTACTCCGACCTCGAAAACTCGCTGGGTCACAAGGACTACGACTTCCCGTCGAGCGCCTTGTTCACCTACCGCGCCATCGACAACTTCTTCTTCAAGTTCGGTGCCCGCTACAGCCAGGTCTACGAGGACGCCCCGTGGCTCCCGTACCTCGGCTTCAGCTGGGAGATGGCCGAAGGCCTGCGCCTCGACCTGCTCGCACCTGAGTTCATCGAGTTGTCGTTCTGGCCGACCGCGAGCACGTCGTTCGCGTTTGGCGCGGAAGTCACCGGTGCTCAGTACCGGATGCACTCGACGCTCTTCACCGGCAAGCAGGAAGCGAACCTGCAGGTGCAGGAAGTCATCTCGTACATCGGCGTCACACACCGCTTCAGCGACTCGCTGTCGTTGCAGGCGCGCGGCGGCATCGTGCTCGCGGGTGACTACGACCTGACGACGGGTGCCGAGCAGTCGACGAACCTCGCCAACCGCTTCGACCGCGTCGAAGGTGCGTTGGACCAGGGCTTCTACGCCGACATCACGTTCGGCATCAACTGGTAGCAGCCGAGCTGCTGCCCGGTCTCCTGCAGGCGAAGCTTCCTGCCGGCGACTAGAACGGCGAGCGCGTCTACAGGATGCGCTTGCCGAACGCGCTGCTGATCACGTCAACAGCGACCTCACCCGACTGGTTCTTGATGTCCAGGATCGGGTTGAGCTCGGTCACCTCGAGGCTGACCATGTTGCCGGCGTCGCTGGCCATCTCCATCAGCAGGTTGGCTTCGCGCCAATCGAGGCCACCCTTTACCGGCGTGCCGGTCCCGGGCACATCACTCGGATCCATGCCGTCGAGATCGAACGACATGTGGAAGCCCGCGGTGCCCGCGCTCGCATAGCCGATCGCCTCTTCCATGATCGCGCCGATGCCGCGCTCGTCGACATCACGCATCGTGTAGGCGTGGATGCCCGACTCGCGGATGATCTTGCGCTCGTTGTCGTCGATGTCGCGGATCCCGATCAGGCAGACCTGCTCCTTTTGCACCTTGGGCGAGAACCCACCCATCTCGACCAGCTTCGGATGACCGAGGCCAAGCAGCGTGGCGAGTGGCATGCCGTGGATGTTGCCGGTCGGCGAGCTATCCGGCGTGTTCATGTCGCCGTGCGCGTCGACCCAGATCAGGCCGATCTTCTCGCCCTTGTCGTGGTAGTGCTCGGCGACCCCGGACACCGTGCCGATCGCGATGCTGTGGTCGCCACCGAGCACAACCGGCGTCTCATCCTGTTCGAGTGCGCGTCGCACTCGCAGGCGCAACCGGTTGCACACGTGGTAGATCGGCTCGAGGTAACGGGCCTTTGCATCACCGGGCGCCCTCGTCTCGGGCGCGGGAACGCCGACGTCGCCGTCATCTTCGACAACGTAGCCAAGCTGACGCAGGCTCTCGCCAACGCCGGCGATCCGGATCGCCGATGGCCCCATGTCGACACCACGGCGGCCAGCCCCCAGATCCATCGGGACTCCAACGAGGCGCAGCGTGCGCTTCGGACTCGATTCACTTGCGGTCATATTCGCGGCAGATCTTACGCGCTGGGCACGGCAATCGGCGCGCCTCGTTGCAAACTGAGATGATCGGCGGCGCTACCTGAGCTCTTGGCGACCTCCAGCAAGCCAAACGAACCGACGTAGGCAAGCAGTTCGCCTGCGGCGACATCACCGAATGCCTTGTGCACGGTCAACTCGTGATCGCCGCAGCGGATCTGCCGGCCGTAGAAAGAACCGTCCGCGCGCACGTTGGTGATCAGGTTGCCGTAGTGGTCGACGTGCACGACGCGCGGCTCGCCGCCGAAGATCGGATCTGCGCTCTCGGCATCGGTGACTCGCGCGCCCATCGCCGAGAAGCCGTAGCGACCTGTCGCCAGCCAGGCAGCGACCTTGGCGAACACCTCACGGCCGTCAAACGTCTCACACGTGCGCTGGATGCGCAGGTGCTGCAAGTCCAACTCGCGCACCTCATGCGTCTCCGCGGTGCCGAGCACAGCTGCCACCAAACCGTTGTCCGGAACCAGCCAGTATTGACCGTGGGCAGCGACCGCCAACAAGCGCCTAGCCGTGCCAACGCCTGGATCGACGACGCCGACGTGCACCGTGCCCGTCGGGAACCGCTGCACGGCCGACCACAGCATGAACGCGCCCATGGTGACGTCCTGGGGCGCGACGTCATGGCTCAGGTCGACGATCCGCGGTTTGTCCGACGCGGCCCAGAGCGCGCCCTTCATGATCCCGACGTAAGGATCACGCAGGCCGAAGTCCGTGGTGAGCGTGACGATTCCGGAAGGGCGCGGATACATGTGCAGGCAGCGGACACCATCCCCACGGACGCGTCAACGCCGCCAAGGAACAGCTTTCAGTGCGGACGGATGACGATCATTGGTCCCTTCTCCGGCTGCCATCTGGTACGGATCCAGCGACGTCCGCCCAGCTCTTCCTCCTGCTCCTTCAGCTCGAGCATGAACGCCCCTACGCCCCAATCGCCACGTGGGTGCCGGTGCAAATCCGCGTTGCCGACGGTCACACCTGCCGCCAACAGGGCGACCACGACGGCTGCGAGCCGCGGCCGCCACAGCGTCGCCAGCGCCAAGCACGTCAGGAGCCAGACGACCGCACGTGCGGGCCACGCGTAGCGCACGACGTGTTGTTCTGCAGCCATCCATCCAGGCCGGCAGACAAGGCTCACGGCAACCGTGGCGAGCGCAAACCCCGTCGCTGCGATCGCGAAGAACCGCACCTCGCGCGACCAACTGCGGAACGCCCGCCCGACCAGCGCAACAAAGCCAACCAGCACGCCAAGTGCCGCGCCCCATTCCGCCGCGCTGCCAACCGACCGGAGCGCCCGCCACCCGTCGAGCCCAAAGAAGGATTCCACGAACACCGGCCTGGCCATTGCCGGCAACAGATCTCGCCACAGCCCAGCAATCTCCGGTACCAGGTCTTGGTTCCTGCAACACAGGATGATGCCGACGAAGACACCCATCGCGACCAGGTAGGCTGCGCCATCCAGGCGCTTGGCGCGTTGACGCATCAGCCACAGACCGAGTGGCAGCAAGACCAGGCCCACTGGGTTGCACACTGTCAGGCAAGCAACGAGCGCGAATCGCGACACGGCAGCAAGCCAACCGCGAGTGCGATCGTCAGCTGGCTCGACCAACAGCAAGAACAGCCACAGCAGCTGCGGCCATTGCGAATACGCCAACGAGGTGAACTCAAGGTTGCTGCCAAACGGCACCCACGCAATGGCGACCGCCATCAGCAGGCGAGTGCCAAACGGCGCGACCTTCTGCCACGCGGGTCGCAGCAGCGTCGCCGCGGCTCCGAGCAACATCAGCGCCGCCGACAATACGAAGGCCGAGGGGATCCAGGTCGTCGGTGCGCGGCAAACCAACAACGACTGCAGGTTGGAACCGACGGGCACGTAGCCGGCGTACGGATGGATCGCTGCGACCCACTCGAACTCGGCGTAGTTCTGCGCGAAGAACAGTGCGCCGTCTTCCCACGGCATCAGCGGCTCGCTGAGCCACGGCCAGGCGCGCACCAATAGCCCGATCAGCAACACGAGCGAAGCAGAGCCTCGCCACCAGATCGGTTCGTGTTGCACGGGGCTTGAGCCGACCTAGTGGTCGACCGGGGTGCCGAGCACGGAGAAGACCTCCTGACGCTTCTCTTCCATGACCTCGGGCGTATCGGCCTCGAGGCACATGCGAAGGAACGGCTCGGTGTTGCTCGGGCGCACGTTCACCCACCACGTCGGGTAGGTCACGGTCACGCCGTCGAGGTGATCGATGACACCATCGGAGAAGCGCTCTTCGATAGCCTTCATCAGGCCGTCTTTGTCCTCGACCTTGAAGTTGACCTCGCCGGTGCCGTGGTACTTGCGCAGTTCGTCGGCAGCTTCCTTGAGCGTCTTGCCTTCGGCACTCAGTTGGTTGAGCACCTCGATCGCGGCGAGCACGCCACAGTCGGTGAAGAAGTTCTCGGCGAAGTAGAAGTGGCCGGACAGTTCGCCGCCCCCGATGCAGTCCGTGCGGCGCATCGTCTCCTTCATGAACGAATGGCCGACGCGTTCGCGAACCGGGCGGCCGCCAAGGCGTTCGATCTCCTCCGGAACGACCTTGCTCGAACGCAGGTCGTAGATGATGCCCTTGCCCGGATGCCGCTGCAGCATGCCGCGCGCCAGGATGACCGTGATCAGGTCAGCATGGACGGTGCGACCTTCTTCGTCGACAAACGCACAACGGTCGGCATCGCCGTCGAAGGCGAGGCCCATCGTCGCGCCGTGCTTCTTGACGAGCGCACGAACGTCATCAAGGTTGGATTCCTTCAGCGGGTTGGCTTCGTGGTTCGGGAACGTGCCATCGAGCTCTTCATAGAGCGAGTGCACGGTAAGGCCCGGGATGCCGTTGAAGATCTGCGGCGACTCGTTGGCCCCCATGCCGTTGGCGTAGTCCACGCAAACCGTCATCGGCTTGATGTCGCGGGCGAAGCCTTGGATGTGCGCGCACCAATCATCCATCAGGTTGAGTTGTTCGCGCTTGCCCTTCTCAGCGACCGGCTCGAGGCCATCGCCTTCGACCATCGCCTGGATATCTTTGATGCCACTGTCGCCCGACAACGGGCGCGCCCCGGCCCGACACAGCTTGAAACCGATGTATTGCTTCGGGTTGTGCGACGCCGTGACCACCATGCCACCATCGCACTCGACCTTGCCGATGCCGTAGTAGACCATTGGCGTCGACGTGAGGCCGATGTCCACCACATCGCAGCCCTGCGACATCATGCCTTCGATCACCGCGTCCTGGATTTCCGGCGCCATCGTCCGCATGTCGCGACCGACAACGAGGCGCTTGGCGGAGAGGAAGCGCACCATGGCCGCACCGATGCGGAAGGCGTTCTTCGCATCGATCTGGTCGGGGTAGGTGCCGCGAATGTCGTACGCTTTGAAGATGCTCACAGGAGTCGTTTGAAGAATGGGTTCAGGCGGTTCTGCCGCGATACCGGCGGCAACATGCTAGTGGCTCACATCGCCAAAAACTCTCGGCAAGCCGACAGGCAACGTGAGACACTATCTTCGTCAAGGTCACGGTGCAGAACGAATCGAATTCGGCCCGCGCCAACGCCGGATGCGCGCACGCCGCGCTGCTCGAGCGCCGCGAGCAACGGCGTCACCGAATCCGCCTGTAGCTGCAGCATGACGATGTTCGAATCCGTGGCCGCAACATCGACCGCCAGCGGGGCGTCGGGGGCCGTAGCCCACGGTAGTTCGGCGAGGCCTGTCGCGAGCGTGCGCGCCCGCTCGTGGTCGATCGCGAGCAAGCCGGGTCCTTCGGCTATCGCCATCAAACCGGCCGCAGCGATCACCCCAGCCTGCCGCATGCCGCCGCCGAAGGCCTTGCGGGCGCGGCGCGCCTCGTGCAGGAAGTCCTTCTTGCCTGCGAGCAGCGAACCGACCGGCGCCCCAAGACCCTTGCTGAGGCACAGCGTGGTCGTATCAGCGGCCGCAACCAGATCCGCGGGCGGACACCCGAGAGCCACCGCGGCGTTCATCAGGCGGGCACCGTCGATGTGCACGCTCATGCCGGCGGCACGAGCCACCGCGGCCAGTTCGCCAATGCGCGCCGGAGCCGCGACGCGGCCCCCGGCCATGTTGTGCGTGTTCTCCAACACGAGCAGCCGCGACCTCGGGAAGTGCGGATCATCGGCGCGCACGGCGGCCTCCACCTGCGCTGGTTCGGGGAAGCCGCCGGGTGCTGACAGCGTGCGTACCTGCGTGCCCGACAGGCGCGCGATGGCGCCGCCCTCGTAGAAGAACACGTGCGAGCGCTCCTCACAGATCAACTCGTCACCGGGTCGGCAGTGCACGTGGATGGCGAGTTGATTGGCCATCGTTCCCGATGGCACGAAGACCGCCTCCTCTTTGCCGAGCAGTTCGGCAACGTGCTCTTCGAGCGCGCGCACCGTCGGGTCTTCGCCCATGACGTCGTCGCCGACTTCGGCTTCGGCCATGGCCCGCCGCATGGCAGCGTGCGGTGTGGTCAGCGTATCGCTGCGGAAATCCGCGATGGACGTCATTGCGGCTGAGAATGCCTCACGGCCACGTGAATGCAAGTCAGACCCCCGGAATGGCGGACCAGTACTCAACTGCGCACGAAGCGCCACGAGCGCAGCATCGCACGCTCGATGTCGCGCGCCGTATCGCCCGGCTGCAGGTCGTGATAGAGCAGGCTCAACACTTGTTCGTCGACGCGTGCCAGCCGCGTGTGCGAACCGACCGAAAGGCCGCCCTCGAACACGAGCGAGTCGCGAATGCGGCCGGAGTCGTTGCTCGGCCCCAACGACTGGAACATCTCCTCCAGAACCGTGTGGCGCAGCCAATGCTCGTCGAGCGTCGGATCGATGAACACGACGGCGCGCGTCAGTTCGTAGTGCAGGTTCCAGATGATCGTGAACCACCCGTCGGCCGCATGGCTCGGTACCTGCGCGTTGTGGCGACGCGCCAGCTCTTCGGCGTTGCGTGGCGCCATCGGGAAGATGGTGACATAGCCGTCCTGACCGACCCGCGGATCCGTCGCGCGCACGTGCTCCAGTTCCAAGCGATGCACGCCGCGTAGCACCGCCTGCAGTTGGCCGAAGGCGCGTTCGGCCGCCAACTGCATGCGCACCGGGGCGCCAACGACCAGGAAGTGCACGGGCCGCTCCCACCGCACGACGCCAGTGCGGACGTCCCCGGACTCGGCACCGAGCAACACCGTGCGGGCCCAATCCAACTCAAGGCGCACAGCTGGCTGGGAGACCACACAGCCCCCCGCCAACAGCACCAGCAAGAGGCACAACCGACGCGACATTGCCGCAGAGTCGCCAACGTGGGCAACGATTGCAACTCCCGAGACAAACGGCCAACGTTGCCTTCTTGCCGCTTTCGCGAGAACTCCGATGGTTGCGCGCCTACGCGCTGGTGACCTACCCGTTCGCCTGCGTGCCGTTTCTGTACCTGTTCTTCGCGGAGCACGGTCTCGACGCTGGCGACTACGGCGAGATCCTGACGGCCTACTACGTCACGATGTTCGTGGCGGAGGTGCCGACTGGCGTGTTGGCGGATCGCTTCGGACCGAAACGCATGCTGGTCCTGGGGCCCGTCATCCTCGCTACGGGCTTCGCCGCGATGCTGGTGTCCCCCAACTACACCGGGTTTCTCATCGGCGAAATCCTTCTCGGCCTCGGCCACTCGGTGTTGTCCGGGCCGCCGACTGCCGTTCTGTATGAGACACTGAAGCGCCACAAGCAGGAGCATCGCTACCTCGCCGAAGAGAGCCGCATCCACGCGTGCCGGCTCTACGGCACAGGCAGCGCATTCTTGCTTGGCGGCATGCTGGTGTTCTTCGGCAATGAGGACGGCACCGCCTATCCCATCGCAATCCTGACAACGTGTCTGCTACACGCGATCGCGACGCTGTGCGCGCTTCGCCTACCGAGCCGCAAGAGCACGAAGGTCCTCGGCAAATCGCTGCAGTTCCTCGGACACGCGCGCACCGAACTCAAGAAGCCGGCGGTGCGCTGGCTGCTGTTCTACTGGCTCGTGTTGTTCATGTTGCTGCGGTTCCCGTTCCACAACTACCAGCCCTACTTGAAGGCGGCAGGCAAAACGGAACCGCTGCTGGCCAACGCCATCGTCATTGGCTTCGTGTTTGCCGTTCTCAACCTGGTAGCCGCGCCACTGAGTTCGAAGGTGCCGCAACTCGTCACGAGGTTCGGCCGCCGCGCATTGTTCTGGAGCATGCCGATCGTCGTCGGCCTGTCGCTGCTCGTGATGGCTGGCGAACGCCACCTGACAGCCATTGGCGACGGCTCGCGCCTCTTGTGCTGGCTCGGCGTCAGCATGTTCTTCGTACAGCAGGTGCCGTTTGCCATGCATTGGCCAATCCTGCACGAGTTCGTCAACCACCGGATCGGCTCCGAGGCGCGCACGACCGTCTTGTCGGTGATGTCGCTCGGGGCGCGGGCGACCTATGCGCTGGTCAACGTGCTGCTGTTCTACCTGCAGGAGGAGCACGGCTTGCGCATGGCGCTACTGACTGCGGGCGTGCTCGGCATGACTGCCGCAGTCATCGTCATGTGGGCGCGGCCACGCGGGCTCCTGCGCCCGACGGATCAAGAAGCCGCTTAGCGGCCCAGGTCGACGAAGACGCCGCCGTTCTCCTGGGCGAGCTGCTCAAGGAAGCCCTTCTGGAAATCCCCGATCGCGATCGTGTGGATTACCAGACGGTACTGCTCGTTGTGCTTGCGCACCGCCTCACATATCTCGATCGGTTCGATCAGCTTGCCGATCGATGGCGCGCCATCACTGAGGAAGTACATGGTGTCGAGAGGGCGCTTCAACGCCTTCTTGTCGAACCCGGTGACCACCTGCTTCTTGGGCGGCTTGTCCGGGTTGATGCCAAAGCCGTAGAGCAGCGCCTTCAACGTATTGGTCTTACCGGCGGCCAGGTTGGCAGCGCCGCCCAAGCCCGATTGCGCGAGCTCCTGCGCTTCGTTGCCACCAAGCGGCTTCAGCTTGCGCACGAAGTTCTTGGCCGAGTCGCGGTTGACGACGTTGGCGGCAACCAGACGCTTCTTCCACGGCTTGAGGTCCGTCGCAAACGCCACGATGTTGAAGTTGGTGTTCTTCGAGAGCGAATCGATCGTGTTGAGCAGTTCGGTCTGCACGATCGTGAACCGCTTGCGGTCCTTGTAGTCGCGGAACTTGTCGACCTCGATGACTAGGTTGTCCATCGAGCCGGAGATGTCGATCACGAACAACACGTTGGTCGACGTAGTCGGGATGCCAGCGAAGGAGTTCGTCTCGTCCTTCTTGCCGTAGAACGCGTCGTATTTCTTGCGGCTCGCGAGCTTCTGCGCCAGCTCCGCATCGGTCGGAATGCGCCAACCTTCGATGCTCATCAACGTGGTCCACTGCCCTTGCCAACGATCCGGGTCGACACCGAAGTCCATCGACGTGATCCGGAACAACGCGTCGGCACACTCGGTGCGCAGACGACCCGTCTCACGCATCAGGTCGATCAACGGCTGCACCGCATCTTGCGGACGCAACAGTGCCACCGCCTCGATCGCTGCGGTCTGCACCTGCCACTGCGGATCCTTGAGCAGTTGGATCACGGGCTTCGCGAGTTCCTTGACCTTCATGGCGCCGATCGCGTCACACGCGGCGGCACGCACCACGGCCTCCTTGTCGTTGACGCACTTGCCGAACAAGCCGGTCTTGCCTGGCTTGCCGATCGCCGTCAACGCGCGGATCGCTTCGTAGCGAATGATCGACGTCGCCTTCTCGTTGCCGGCGGCCGCTTCAATCGCGGGCACGGCGCCAACGATCTTCGACTGACCGATTACCTTGATCCACAACGCGACCTTGTTCTTGTCCCTCTCCTCCGGAAGCTTGTCGATCAGTTCCTGGAACGTGTCCTGTTCCTTGTAAGTCTCGAGCACGGCCAACGCAGTGTTCTGCACGCTCGGCAACTTGTGCTTGAGCAACTTGAGCAGCTCATTCGCCGCCGGCACACACTCCATGCCGCGCAAGGTCTCGATCGCCTCGAGTTGCAGCGACTCCTCCTTGGCCTTCTTGAAGTAGCGTTTGAACTCCTTGACCGCGTCGAGACGGGCTTCGAGTTCTTCCTGCGCAACCAGACCGGTCACACAGAACAGAGAGACAAACAGGGACAGCAGTCGCAGCATTGAGAATCGTTCCGGGGTCGGGCCCTCAGGCTACCCGTTCTCCGCAACATTGGCACACCGCCACCACGTCAGACGCATGTCTCGTTCGACGTGCTGCGCCAGCGTCTCAACGTCAATTCGCGCATCCCTGAGCGCAGCGGCACCTTCGGTCGCCGCAACCGCAAACACCAGCGAGTGCTCGAAGCGCGCTTCAATGCGCCAGCGACTGCGCAAGCCGCCGGCCGCGAGCCGCATGGACTTCGCCAGGTTCTCGACTTGTAGCAGGGCATCTTGCCCCGTCACGACCAGCTCGACGGAAGGCGGACTGTCCTGCGTGCCTGGCGAACTGTTGCCAAGCACCAGTCCGGGTAGCTGTTCGAGCACGCGTGCCAACGGCCAGATGATCGGATCGATGCCGCGTTCGGTCGCCTCGTCCGCAAGAGTGCGACCAGTGACCGCACGACGTTCCCCGAAGCGCTCACCACACAGACCGCATTCGATCACGGTCGCGCCATCGAGCTCGACCGTGTGCATGTCATGGTTTCCACATTCGGGGCACGCATCCACGGCCGATGATCCTAACCGCGATCGCGGTTTAAGTGCGGCCATCGCACGATCAGCGAGGTGGATTGGCCGTCCGCGGCACCGCTGGAGCAACGGGAGCCTTATCCGGCTTGCGCACTGCAGGCGTGGCACCTTGCCCGGAACCGAGCTCTCGTTCGGCCAGACTGCGCACCCAGTTCTCTTCTTCGGACGTAGTGCCGAGGCGAACTTTGGAGTCCTCCTCCTTGCCCGAAACGATCTCCCCGATCACCGACTTCGGCAGCATGACGCGGTTCTTGCGAACCTCGAGCACGACGTGGTCGTCGGCGATGCGGCTGATGATCCCGCCGATCAACCGGTTGTTGTTGGTCAGGCGGACGAAGCCCTTCGTCGCCTTCTGCAGTTCGTCGTAGTCGGTCGAACCGAGGCGCGTCAGCTGCGAGATGTCGTTCGTCGCCAGCGTGACTTCGCCGGACGCGAGACGCAGCGTGATCGTCTCGTCGGCGACCTGCTTGACCTTGCCGATGAAGTAGTTGCCGTTGTGCAGTTGCGCAAACGCGCGGCTGCCCGGCATGACACCATCCATGGCGCGCGCGGCTTTCATGCCCTTGTTCGCACCAACGAGGAGACCATCACCGAACGGCACCAGAGCGGGCTTGTTCGGCTGCGGCTGCTCCTCAGGCTTGCTGATGGCCACCGGCCAGTTCGTCTCCGGCGTGGCAGTGGTCGGCGCACCGTTGTTGGTCGCCGGCTGATCGTTGCCCGCGGGTTGCGCGGCTGGCGGCTCTTCTACAGGCTTGGAGACGATGGCGATCGGTTGTGCCGGCAACGTGGTCTCGGTGCCTTGCGCCGGTTCGGGCTGCGTCACCGGCTTCGGCTGCTCGGCACCGTTGGCGATCACCTTGGGCTCCGTAGTGGGACCTTCCGGCTTTGTCGCGGGGCCTTCGGGTTGCTTCCCTTCCGTCGGCTGGGACGTTTCCGGCTGGCTGGTCTCCGGATTACCGGCTTCTGGCTTCGTGGTGTTCGCCTCTGGCTGCTTGTTCGTTTCCGTGTTGGCCACCGGGGCAACTGGCACCGCCTTGGGTTCGCCAACCGCCACCTCGACCTTCGGACGCGTCAAGTTGACCCGCGCAACCCGTTCCGGCTCGACGCTGAGGCCGTACCACTGCGGACGGACGACGAGCGTCGCGGCAACTCCGATGAACAAGAACGACGCCGCTAGCGACAGCAACATCGTGCGCGAACGGCGTTGCGAGCCGGGACCACCGAGCACGACGGCCCGATCCGAATCCTCGCCGTAGATGTCGTGGCCTTCGACGTCTTCGAGGTGCTCTTCATCGGCCTCGGCAGCTTCGTCGTAGCCTTCCTCTTCGTAGCCCTCTTCGCCTTCGTAGACCTCGTCTTCCTCGTAGCCCGAGGTGTCGTATTCCTCTTCTTCGGTGCGCTGCACCTCGTCGACTTCCGACAGGCCGTCCATCGAGCGCTCAGGCAGCGGTTCCCAACCGGGACCACCAGCGTCGTTGCCAGCAGCATCGAGCAACTCAAGGCCGGAGACCTCTTCGACCTCGTCGCCCGGAACGGCCGCACCAGGGCCTTCGGTCACGATGGTTTCGTTCTCGCCGAACGAGTCGGCCATGAGTTGGTCGGCGGCCGACATCGGCGTGAAGCCAGCTTCCTCAGTCGCCTCCGCGGCATCGTCCGTGACCAGTTCGATCTCGTCATCGCCTTCGCCCAAGTTGTCGAACGCGGCAACGGTCGGCAGTTCGGAGAAGTCTTCCGTGGCCCCTTCTTCGGCGACCACTTCATCGGCGAACGGGTCGTCGCCAACCGGCACTTCGAACTCGGCAGCGACCTCAACCACATCGTCGACACCATCGTCGAGCACGATCTCTTCGCTGTCGTCGCTCTCGGCCGACTCCAGCTCTTCACTCCACAAGCCGTCGCCGTCGTCGAGCACGAACGGTCCGGATTGCTCGAACTCGCTGATGCCGTCATCGTCGGCGCCGTCGCCAACCAGCTCGAGTTCGTCATCGCTCTCGATCGCGAAGTCTTCCTCATCACTGAGCATGCTGTCGAGCTCATTGGCGAAGCCTTGCTCGGCCTGCTCCAGGTCCGACTCCGCCACTTCCAGCTCATCGCCTTCCGCGTCGTCGGCCGGCACGCCTACCGATTCGAGGTCAAGCTTCTCGCCATCCCACTGAGTGTCGCCATCTTCGGCAAACGTCGGCTTCTGGAACTCCTCGGAGGCCTCGATGCCCTCGGTATGATCCGAGAACAGGAGATCATCTTCATCGTCCTCACCGCTCGCGGCGGCTTCGGAGTCCGAGGCATTCCCCTCAGAATCTGCGGGCTCAGCGGCCGGCTCATCAAAGAGGTCTTCGAGGTCGTCATTCTTGCCGACGATGTCTTCCACGACGAAGTCGTCATCGAGGAAGTCAGAATCGTCGTTGCTATGGCTATCACCAGTCATGGCTGCTCCAGGCGTAGTATTCAGTCCGCGGGACACGATACCTATCGACCGGGCGGGCCGGGCGACTGAGGTCCGGCATGAACGGATCATCACTGCAAGCCTCCGCGGCAGCAGGTTCTACGCAGCTGTCATGACTGCTCGGCAGCCAGCTCGCGGCTGATCGCCGACGACGGCAGCAGCCTCCGGACCCCGCCGCGCAGCACCGTCAGGCCGAGCGAGTCGACGTATTCGAGCAGCGGGATCAGGAACTTCCGGCTCGTGTCGAGACCATCGCGAAGCTTCGGGATGTCGAGCACTTCGTCGTTGGCAAGGCAGTTTTGGCGCACCGCGTGCAGGACGCCGCGAACGACGGACGCGCCGTAGAAGTGGTCGCCGACCTTGTCGAGCAAGCCTTCATCCTGGGCGCGATCGATCAGCGACAGCAGCCCATCGTCGCGAAGTCCGACAGCCCCAGCGAGCTCCTCGAGCGTCGGCGGCCGGAACTTGCGGGTCTCGCATTCCGAGATGATTTTATCGAAGCGGGCCTGATCCGCCGGCGGCAACGGCTTCAGGCGATCCAGGAACAGAATGCTGCCCTGGCGACCGGCGCGCACTCGGCCAGCGGCCTGCATCTTCTCGACGACGAGTTCGATCAGCTCGCTCGGCAGTGTGCGGGTCGTGCGGATCGACGCCCGCTTGATCGACGCGGCGGCGGGACGGCGCGCCAGCATGCGATCGACGGACTCCAGCAGTTCGCGTTCACCGGTCGCCACCTGCTCGCGTAAGAACACGCGCATGCCCTTGTCGTGGATCTCGGCGGTGTCGAGCGTGTTGACGAGTTCGAGGACCTTGGCCTCCTCCATCGACAACGCGCGCGCCAGGTCATCGATGGCACAGCCAACCGGACCAGCTTGTTCGAGTTCGTGCTGCACACGCGCTTCCGGCTTGTCGCCAGCGTCGACGATGCCCTGCAGCTCTGCGCCGAGATCCTTGCGGCGATAGCGGCCGGATTCTTCGAGGCGCAGGATGCGGCCACCACCGACCGTGATGGCCGGGTTCTGCAGGCGCAGCAGGAAGCGATCGCCCGGATGACAAGCGACGCTTTCGTCGAGTTCAAGGCGGGCCACGAACTGCTCGTTGGCCACGGCTTGATTGCGATCGAGCAACAGGAGCTGCCCGCGAACCTCGACCGTGCCCGTGTGGAAGCGGATCGGCACGCGGTGCGTCAACTTCGGCGAGCGCGGCGTCAACGTCAGATCGACGTCGACCGCATCGCCACACGCGAACTCGCCCGGCGCGACGCAGACCATGCCGCGGTGTACGCCGAAGTCCTTCGCGTCCGGCACGGACAGCGCTGTGCTGTGGCCGGCAACGGCTTCGTCAACCTTGCCGCCATAGGCGTGGATGCCGCGCACCTTGATGCGCTGACGGCTCGGCAGAACCTCCAGTTCCTGGCCCGGCGATACGGTGCCACTCAGCGGGATGCCGGTCACCACGGTGCCGATACCCGGCAGCGAGAACACGCGCTGGACTGGCATGCGGAATGCGCCGTGGCTCTGGCGCGGCTCGACGGACATCGCGAGCTGCTCGAGCTTCTCGCGCAGTTCCGGGATGCCATCGCCCGTGGTCGAACTGACCCGACAGACCTCGGCACCTTCGAGCACCGTGCCTTTGACGAGCTCGGCGACTTCTTCGGCAGCGACCTCGACGAGCAACTCGTCGACCATGTCGATCTTGGTCAACACGATCAGGCCGCCGCGCACCTGCAGCAGGTTGAGAATGTCGACGTGCTCGACCGTCTGCGGCATCACGCCATCGTCGGCAGCGACGATCAACATCGCGAGGTCGAGGCCCGTCGAACCGGCGACCATGTTGCGCACGAATCGCTCGTGGCCGGGAACGTCGACGAGTCCGAGCAAGCGGCCGTCACCAAGCTTGATGCGCGCGAAGCCGAGGTCGATCGTTAGCCCACGATCCTTCTCTTCCTTGAGGCGATCGGGATCGGTGCCGGTGAGCGCCTGGACGAGGCTGCTCTTGCCGTGATCGATATGGCCGGCGGTGCCGACGACGACTGGGTGGATTTGGCGAGCCATGCTAGCTCAACAATTGCTAGCTCACCGCGAAGAGGATGCGCTGACACGAGCCACATCGAACGATCGCTTGCGCCCCCATCAACCGGGAGACGTCGTTCATCGTGATCTTGTTGTAGCAGCCCTGGCAATAGGCGCCTTCCACCGGCGCGACCGCCATGTGTTCGCGCGTCTTGTAGAGGCCTTCGTATTCGCGCAGCAGATCCGGCGGCACGCCATCGGCGGCTGCTTGGCGCTTCTGCATGCCGGCATCGATGTCATCCTTGCGTTCGGAGCGCAGCTTGTCCGCCTCGGCGAGGAAGCCTTGGAACGTCTGGTTCTCATCGTCGAACGCGGCCTTCGAGCTCGCCGCCGCCGCCTTGAGGTCATCCATCGCTTCGAGGATCTTCAAGCCGTCGTCCTGCGTCGTGTCGCGCTCCTTGCGAACCGACTCGATCTCGAACAAGGTCGCCTGGTATTCGGCGTTGTTACGCACGATGTTCAACCGCTCATTGAGCTTGTTGATCTGCGCGTCGGCATCGCGAGCGGCAGTGTCGAGCTCGCGCCCTTCGACCTCGGCCTTCTGCAGCGCGGCCTGGGCTTCCGCGGCTTGTCGCTGCAGGTGCTCGAGGCGCTTTCTGCGCTTGGCTTCTTCTTCCGGCAACAGGTCAATGTCCTTGGTGAGGGACGTGACCTCCAAATCAACCTTCTGTAGGTCGAGGAGCTTCTGAACGTGTGGATGCACGGAGTTTTGCGGGTCCAGGATCACTGCGATCCGGGGCGAAAAGTGTAGCGGGCCGTCGAGCCCGCTCAAGATCTGAGCGCATCAAGTTCGCGCCAGAAACCCCGTCCCTGACCCAGCAAACGGGCCCCACTACGGGGCTCCATGCGAGAAAGGGGGCAGGCAAGCCCACCGCAGCGGGCGCCATTTGGCCGTTGCGCTAGCCCTGTTCGCCGACTGCGCTGTCGAAGAAGCCACCCAGGCGACGGGCGCGCACCGGGTGCTGCAGCTTGCGAACGGCCTTTGCTTCGATCTGACGAACACGTTCGCGGGTGACGCGGAAGATCCGGCCGACCTCCTCGAGCGTGTAGGTGTAACCGTCGCCGATGCCGTAACGCAGCTTGATGATCTCCCGCTCGCGGAAGGTCAGGGTGCTGAGCACGTTCTCGATGCGGTCCTTGAGCATCTCGCGGCTCGCCGACTGCACCGGCGATTCGACCGACTCGTCCTCGATGAAGTCGCCGAAGTAGCTGTCCTCCGAGTCGCCGATCGGGCGATCCAACGAGATCGGATGCTTGCTGATCTTCATCACGCGCTTGGCTTCCTCGACGGACACCTGCGCGGCTTCCGCCACCTCTTCGATTGCCGGCTCGCGGCCCTTCAGCTGAGTCAGCTTCTTGGACACGTTGCGCAGCTTCGACATCGTCTCGATCATGTGGACCGGGATGCGGATCGTGCGCGCCTGGTCGGCGATCGAACGGGTGATCGCCTGGCGAATCCACCACGTCGCATACGTCGAGAACTTGTAGCCACGACGGTATTCGTACTTCTCGACGGCCTTCATCAGACCGGTGTTGCCTTCCTGGATCAGGTCGAGGAACGACAGGCCGCGGTTGCGATACTTCTTCGCGATCGAGACGACGAGACGCAAGTTGCCGGACGACAGCTTGCGCTTCGCATCCTCGTAGTTGGCGTAGGCCAGACGAAGGAAGTCCAAGCGGTTGTTGAGACGCTCGATCGACTCGAGGCCATCGAGTTGCATCTCGATCAGGCGACGACGTGTTTCGATTGCATCCGGGTTCTGCAGCTGCGCGCCGCGGTAACGCGCGAGACGTGCTTGCAGACGGGTCATCTCGGCGATGCGACTCTCGACGAGGTCGATCATCGGACGCACCTTCTTGCCCTGCAGGTTGAGCTCTTCGATCAACGCAACCGCCTTGCGGCGACGCGAGAAGATGCGGCGCTTCAGGATCTGTTGGTTGGCCGCCGTCGGCTTGCCCTGGAACAGTTGCTCGAAGTCTTCGCGCGCCGCTTCGTAGATGCGACGCAACGTCATGATGTTGCCCGGCAGACGATCCGACAGATCGGCCTTGCCGACTTCGGGGTCCTGCTGGTTGACCTTCAGCGTGCGATCAAACGCGAGCTCGCCCTTGAGCACGTCCTCGAGGATCTCGATCGCGTTCTTCATGCCGAAGCCGGACGACAGCACTTCCTTGCGGAATTGCTTGCGCGTCAATTCGATCTTCCGCGCGAGCGAGATCTCTTCTTCGCGCGTCAGCAGCGGGATCTCACCCATCTGCGTCAGATACATACGGACCGGGTCGTCGATCTTCTCCGTGATGTCGACCACGGGGGCCGCCAACTCGGCTTCCGTCGGCTCGGCGATCTCCGTCTCCGGCGTCAGGTAGGCATCATCGTTGTCGTCGGCAGCATCCTTATCCTTGCTGTCGTTACGCCGTCCCTTCTGCTGGGCCTTCTCGTCCTCGACAACGTCGAGACCGGCGTCCTCGATCAACGCAATCGCCGCCTCGATCTTCTCGGGCGACGTCGCATCGTCGGGCAACACACTGTTGAGCTGAGCAAGCGTGACCGAACCCACCTTGCGTTGGGCTTTGATCAGGCTCTTGATCTTCTTCTCGAAGTCGGGCTTTGCGGGCATATCTAAATTCTATGAGGGGAGTATCTGGTCATCAGAGGAACACGGAACGGCGTGAGCCGGTCAGGCTTCCCCCTCTGCTTGTTTGGTGGATTCGTGATTGGACTCGGGTAGCGCCGCATCGGGGGATGCTGGCGCGCTTTGTTCTTCTGGAGCGCTGGCTTCGGGAGCGCTGGCTTCAGGAGCGCTGGCTTCCGGAGCGCTGGCTTCAGGAGCGCTGACTTCAGTTGCTGGCGCTGCTTCTTCAGGAGCCGGCGACTGACCGGCGGCGGCAGCCTTGGCAGCGAAACCGAACACCGGCGGCTTGCGGTTGTTGCTGACGATCGGCGCCTCGGAAGCACCGGTGAAGCCCTTGCGCGGCCGCTCCTGACGCTTCGAATCGAGCATCTGCTGCTGCAACTCGGCCGCGGTGTCCTTGTCACCAGCCTTGATCGCAGCGAGGTATTGCTCGCGCAACGAACGTCGCTTCGAACCGTGCACGACCTGACGACGACCGGCCATGATGCCAGCGAGCACTTCCGCCGGCTCCTTCATCTTCTCAGCGCGGGCGTGCGCAATGGCTAGCATCTTCTGCAGACGCGGATGATCCGTTGCCCGCGTGAACAGATAACGGAACACACCCGCACCTGAGTCGCGACCGATGGCAAGTGCCTCGACCGCCCACTCGACGAGTTGCTCGATCTCACGCACCTGCAGCGGCGTCTCATCGAAGTCGATGCCGACCAAGAGATCGGGCTGCGCCAACACGCACGCGAGGATCTCGGCCTCGGCCAGCTCGAGCTTGGTCGGCTTGCCTTGGCTGGGGCCGCGCGCCGCCTGCGGGGAATGGCCGTCCGGCAGGTCAGGCATCACCATTTCGCCCTGCTCGCCGTGGAAGTGCGGGTCGTCGTAGTCGGGTTCTGGTTCGCCTTGACCTGACGACTGGCCCTGCGACTGCGGACGACGGCGCTGTGGCGCACGCACGAGCTTCTCAAGCGCTTGCGGCGGCACGGCCAGATGGCGGGCCATCGCCTCCATCAGCGCGGCCTGGCGCACCGGCACCTCAACCTTCTCGAGCAACGCCGCACACTCACGCGCGGCGGCTTCGACGTTGACGGGTTGCGTGAAGTCGAAGCGCTGGCGCAACAGACGGAACCACACCGTCATCGCATCCTGCGCCCCATCGATCGTGTCGGCAAACCGGGCCCGCCGCTCGATCACGAGCTCTTCGTCTTCGTCCCCGCGGGCGAGCACGATGTCGGCCGGATCCTTGGCGTCTTCGCTGCCGTCCGAGACGAGTGCGATGCGCACCATCAAGCGGCTGTTGATCAATTCGCGATGGGCGCGCTCACACGCCTGCTTGCCGGCGCGGTCGCCGTCGAACATCAACACGACGCCCTGGTCAGCGTAGCGCTCGACGATGCGCGCATGATCGGCCGTGAACGCAGTCCCCAAAGACGCGACGGCGCCTTCGAAGCCAGCCATGTGACAGGCGATGACGTCGGTGTAGCCCTCCATCACGATGAGGCGGCGTTGGCCAGCCTGCTTCGCGGCGCGCAGGCCGTAGAGCACGCGACGCTTGTGGAAGAACGGCGACTCCGGCGAGTTGAGGTACTTCGGCGGTGTGTAGTCGCCGCGCGGCTCACTGGCCGGACCACCGGGAACGAGTCGGCCACCGAACGCGACCGTGCGGCCACGTTCATCGAGGATCGGGAAGATCAGGCGACCGGCGAACATCTCGCGGCCGTTCTTCAACAGGCCCGATTGCTCGAGCACCTCGATCGGCACCTTGTTCTCGCGCGCGAACTTCATCAGCGCGTTGCCGGAGTACGGATGGTAGCCGAGCGTCCACGGCACGATCGCTTCGTCGAGGTTGCGATCCTCGAGATACTTGCGCGCGCCCTCGCCTTCCGGCGTCAGCAGCGAGCGATGGAAGAAGTCGGCGATCTGCGCCAACGCTTCGTAAGCCGTGCGGGCCTTCTTCTGCGACTCCTGGCCGGGGCCCTTCTGGAACACACCTTCCAACGACACGCCGGCGCGCTCACCAAGCACCTCCATCGCCTCACGGAAGCTCAGGCCATCGCGCTCCATCAGCCACGTGAACACGTCGCCGGTCTTGCCACAGCCGAAGCAGTGGAAGTGCTGGGTCTCCTTGAACACCGTAAAGGACGGCGAGTTCTCGGCGTGGAACGGGCACAAGGACACCAGCGTGCGACCGCGTGGGCGCAACGGTTGGTACTGCTCGATCAAGGCGACGAGGTCGTTGCCTTCCTTGATCCGCAGCTTGGCGTCCTCGAATCGATCCATGGTGCCTGACCTGGGCTGGGGGTGCTCTTGGGGGACCAGTGCTGGGAGCGCTGGCATAAGGGGGGTGCAGTTGTCAGGACCGACCGCGGGGACAGTGGAACCTGGCCCCGGCTGCCCCCAGTGACCCACCAATAGGTGGTCGCATGGAAGAACCCAGGCGGAGAAGACTACCCCAGCAAACGTCGCCCGGCGGTTGCTCGCAGGGGCCTTTCGACGGATGGGTCACCTTGTCCGGCTGCCAAGAGGTCTCAACAACTCAAACCGCACGCTGCCAACGCCTAAGGGAGTAGCGCCGACAGCTGTCGACCTCTCCGTGACCCATTGTATCGCGATAAGGGGCGTTGCGAGATGCGGAACCCATAAGTGTAGCACGCTGTGGCTATCCGGCAACCCCACGGCCTACATTTCTGTCGGCGGGACCGAGCCCCTACTCACACCGCTGCCACAGTTCGACCAACTCGGTCGGGCCCAACTGCTCGGCACGCTTGGCCGCGAGCTCTTCCTCAAGCTGCGGCGGCTCCTTGTCCAGTGCCTTGGCCGCCAGCGCGAACGTCTTGCGTAGCGCCTTGCGACGTTGGCCAAACAGCGATCGCACGAAGATCGCAAAGCGACGCCGTTCGGGCTCACCCTGCAGTGCCACCGGCAGATCCGCGCGGCGTTCGAGCCCGATCACCGACGACCAGACCTTCGGCCGCGGCCGGAACACGTTCGGCGAAACATCGCGCAGCGAGCGCGCCGAGAAGATGCTCTGGATCAAGCCGGTCAAGCCACCGTAGGCCTCGCTGCCGGCCCCCGCCGCGAGCCGTTGGCCGAGCTCCTTCTGCACGAGCACAACCACCCCATCGGGCAGCCGCGGCAACTGCGCCAGTTCGGCCAGCAGCGGCCCCGACACCGAATACGGCAGGTTGGCGACGATCAGCAGGCGGCCGGTGGTCGCCTCGGCAACCTCGGCGATGCGCGGTAGCAAGCGGCGTTGTGGCCCACCCAACGCGTCGCCCTCGAGCCACTCGATGTTGTCGTGGCTGGCGAGTTCCGACTTGGCGATGGTCAGCAAGCGCGGCTCGATCTCGACCGCGAGCAGCTTGCCCGCACGCGCCGCGAGTTCGCGCGTCAGGAAGCCGAGGCCGACACCGATCTCGATGACCGTGTCGTTCTCGGTAGGCGCGGCCTGCTCCGCAATCCAGCGGTGCAGACTCGGATCGAGCAGGAAGTTCTGGCCGCGGGTCGTGCTCGGTTTGAAGCCGACCGCCGACAGTTGATCGCGGTAGCGAGAGAACGGATCCCGGCCCGCGGGCGCGTCGTTGCTCATCGCGGCTCCGCAACCAGACCGCGCAACTCGGCCGCCAATACGCTGCCGATCGACCCACGCGGAAACTCGACATCGGCCAACTGGGATTGGTCGAAGGCTGCCTTCAGGACCGGCCCGTGACCGTTGCGGTGCACGAAGCGAACGACCTGGCGCCGCTCTTCGGTCGTCGGTGATTCGCTCATCGCGAGCAGCCGCGCCAACAGTTCGCCGACCGTCGTGTAGACGCGCAACCCGGTACGTTGACTGCGTTCGCCGGCGAGCTGGGTATCGTGCTGCTGCTCGATCACGTCGCGCATCGGCGTTGCGAAGTCCGACCCGACGACCTTGTGCGGCACGTCGCTCTGCCCAACGGCGGCAATCATGCCGAGCGGCACCAGACCGTGCGTGGCCCACACCGACAGCGCCGGGGTGCGCAACGCTTCCCGCCGAACACTGACGAACGAGCGGCTACCCGCAGGACCGAGCGTCTTCGACCAATCGGTCGGCACGGTCTCGGTCCATTCGCGAACGTTGCCAATCAGGTCGTATGGCATGTTGCCGCCGTGGCGCCGACCCGACTCGAACGTGCCAACGGGCATCGCCTCCCCCATGCCGAGGTCGCCGGTATTCGCATGGGTAGCGAACTGCTTGACGCCCCATGGGAACGGGCTGTTGCCACCCCCGGCGGTCACGCGTCGCCATTCGGCCTCGGTCGGCAAGCGACCGATCCGCCAACTGGCGAACGCCCTGGCCTGGAGCAAGTTCATGTTGGACGCCGGCAAGGCACCGGCGCCGCGAGTGGTGACACCCGTTGCGATCTCGCCGCCGAAATCGGTATCGGCGAACTGCGCCCAATCGTCCTGCGTGACTTCGAAGCGATCGACGAGCAGCGCAGCACCCGGCGGGTCCTGCGGCTGCGTGATCATCACGAAGTCGCGCAGCGAACCGAAGCGGCCGCGGCGCTGCAGTGCCGGTGCGGTACCGTCCACGGACGGGCCCTTGCCGCCGGCTTGTTCGCTGCAACTCGTCGCCAACATCAAACTCGCAACCAAAACGGTTCCGACCTGGCTGGCTACCCGAGCTGCAGCAACTCCCATTACTGCTTGAGCATCAGGATCTCGACGCGGCGGTTCGTCTTACGGGCCGCCTCCGTCGTCTCTGCTACAGCGGGGCGATGCTCGCCGTAACCAGCAACCCCGACCTTGTCCTTGGCCAGACCGATCGTGATCAGGTGATCCGCGACGCTGAGGGCCCGTTCGGCCGACAGGCGCAGGTTGGTACCCCAGCGACTGCGTACGATCGGTGTGTCGTCGGTGTGCCCTTCGACACGGACGGCGCGACCTTGCAGCGACTTCGCCACCTCGGCCAACGTGCGCTTGCCACCTTCGGAAAGCGTCGTGGACCCCGGTGAGAAGAGGACTTCGCCGGCAACCCGGAACGCATAGCCTTCCTTGGTCGGCACGAGCTCGACCCCCGGCACTTGGGTCGGGCTGCCTTGGCCGTACTGCTTCAGCAGGCCGCTGAGCTTCTTCTTCTGTTCTTCAATCCAGGCGGCATCTGCGGCGCGCGCGCCAAGGTCCTGGTTCTCGCTTTCGAGCTGGCCCGCGCGGGCCGTCAGTGCCTTGTGCTGCTCAGTCAGGTCGGCGATGTGCGCGCGGAGCGCATCATTCTCTCCCTGGACTTTGCGATGTGCCTCTGGACTGACGCAAGCGGCGGCGCACAACAGCGCCGCAATCATCATGGTGTGCTTCATTCGTTGCCCCCTCGCGTGTTCGCTAGGCTGATTGGTTGGGTCGTCAACCTGACCGTCGACGACTGACAACACCGTAGCGGTATGGACACACAAAAGCCACGGCACGGAAGCGGAACGCTCCGGACGTGGCTTTGCGGGGCACGGTTGCCTCACGGCAGCGCCGCTGGGCAATTGTGGAAAGCGCTTACCGCGCTTCGCCTACTCGGCCTTCTTTACTGGGCCTTCTGCTTGGCGAACACCGACGTGAACGGGCTCGCGTTCGGGTCCTTCTCACCGACAACGGCGAAGGCGATCGTCATGCCCCAGATGAGCACGGCGCAACCGAGCACGGCAACGGCGCTGACCCAACCGGGGGTCGCATCGCCAGCGGCTTGGGTTTGCGCGGCGGCACGAGCCGGAGCGCGAGCGGCACGACGAGCTGCGGGACGACGAGGGGCTTCCTCAACGATGTCGTCTTCGGCCAGCAGGGTGTCTTCGTCCGAGATCTGCTCGGTAACCATGCCGGTGTCATCTTCGAGCGAATCCGCGAACGACAACTTGGTATCGCCTTCGCTCTGCGAGCTCAGCGATTCGATGTCTTCCGCGCGGAACTTCATGGAGTCGCCATCGCGGTAGGCGCGGATCTCACCCTCGGAGACCAGCTTCTTCAGTTCTTCGCTGCGGAGTTGGAGTTCGCGCAGGGCCTTCTCGAACGAGAGGAAATCTTCGGACTGGGACACGGACTTACCTCGGTGCGTCTTTTGGACGAGTCAGGGGAGAGTGGGGTCTAGGAGATCGATTGTCGGACTTCACTTCGGCAACATACCGGGCGAACCGGGCTGCTTACCGCAGTGCTCCGAAGGGCAAACGGAGGCGGCTCCAGCGGGAGCTGCCTCAGGAGCTTACAGCATCTTCGCCAGTTGGGAAGTGACTACTTCCGGGAAGACTTCTTGTCAGGCTGGCCGGTATCGACGTTTCGCGCCTTGGGACGGCGCTTTGCGAACAGCTTCTCAAGATCGCTGTATTCATACTCTGAGCGGTCGTTGTAGCCGTGGAGCTGCAGATCCAGGTCCAGGCGACGGGCCCCGACGAGCACGATCCGGCGCTGTTCGGCCGAGCCACCCCGGGCTTCGTAGACCGCCAGCTGACGATTTACGGTGTCGACGAGGTACATGACCGACGTCCCGACGCCGTAGCTGCCGGTGACGGCGAGGAAGCCGTTCGCGCTCATCGAGCTGCTGTGCTCCTCCGTATAGACGATCTGATCGTCGGCCGCCGGGGCGGGTTCTGGCTGCGTGGTCGGTGGCGCCGGGACAGAGCCGCCACGGCCCTGGGCCTCGAGCACCGGACCGCCGAAGACGGGACCGTCATCGTTCGCAGCGCGGTTGGGGCCGGCCGCCGGCGAGAAGTACTGACCGAGCAGGAAGGCGGCACCGAAGCCGGCGCCGAGCAGGAACGTCTGGAGGGTGGATTTCATCGCGGGAGGGGCCGCGCATTCTAGCCACCTAGGGCCTACTCCGCGAAGGCCCCCTTCTTCAGGAAGTGCAGCACCTGGCGCAGGGTCTGGTCCGCCACGACGATCCTGGTGTGCCCGAATGGCACCGTAACACTGGCGGCTGCCCCATCGAAGGTCGCCTCGTTCACCCCCACGGTGCCGTCGTCGCGGCCCGGAATCGCGCCGTTGCCGACGCCAATATCCCCGACAATCGTGCCGGATTGGGCCCCGAACGGGATCGCGCGCCGATGCAGGTCGTCGGTCGTCGCCAGCTGGGAGGCGGATTTCGTGCCCATCACCATCTCGAACAGGAACCAGTGCCGCCGCTTGTCGGCCAGAATCGCGCCGCGCTGGGGCGTCGCGATATAGACGCAGGCGGTCGGCGTGCGTCGGTCGGGCCGGCGCAGATACTCGTGGATCACCAGGCCGCCCATCGAGTGGCCGGCGAAGGCGACCTCGTCGACTTTGCCGCGTTTGAGGCGGGCCTCGACGGTGTCGCGCAAGCGGAGCGCGTGGCCCTCGATGTAATCCTCGGTGCTCGGGTAGCCGACGTTGACGACCTCATACCCGTGCGCGGCGAGCGTTCGCTCCAGCCGATCCAGGGCCATCGAGGTCCGCCACATGCCGTGCTGCAAGAAGACGACCCGCACCTTGTCGTCGTCCTTCGCCCGCAGGTCGTCGGCGACGACGGGCCCGCCGATGTTCCACATGTAGTCGAACGGGTAGCAGACGGGTGCGTGCAGCACGCAGCCGACGCCAAAGGCCATCAGCAACGCCATCACGGAGAACATGGCCATACGCAGCAACCGGTTCATGCGACGTCTCCTTGGGACGGGTGCAACAAGCGCGGCCCCTTCAGGTGCGGGACTCACTGGCTAAGCCCCCATGCAAACGCGGGGTGAACGGCAACTCGCGCAGCACGCGGGCCTCGTGGGCGAACAGTTCCTGGTGGCGGCTGCGGACCGAATGGACATCGGTGACCGTAGTGGCCAGATCGAGGTACAGCTGTTCGTGCCGTTCTTCAGAAGGGCACAAATCGGCGTAGAAACGTGAGACCTCGGGGGCGGCAGTCGCCGTCGCCGTGGCCATCAGCGACATGCGCTCGTGCGAGCGGTGCTCGATGATCGCCGCGACCAGGAGCTCATCGGTGAGGCGCTCCTTCAGGTCCTTGCGAATGACCTTCTTGAGCTTCTCGGCGTAGCGCGACGCTGGCTGCGGCGCGAATGCGACGCCACGCTGATCCAACAGCTTGAGGGTGCGCTCGAAGTGCACGAGCTCTTCGCGCGCGAGCGCCGACAGTTGCCGGTGCAGCACCGCATCCATCGGCAGCCGGAAGAGGAACGACACGGCGATCGCGGCAGCCTTCTTCTCCAGGTGCGCCTGCTCGAGCAACAAGGTGTCGAGATGCGGCACGAGTTGCTCGGCCCATTCGGGCGGCGTAACCAAAGGCGTGACCTCTGCGGAAGCGGCGGACATGCCGAGACGGTAGCGAAATCGGCTCAGCGCTGCTGCAGCAACTCGCGCACGAACGTCTTCGCCTGCTCAGGTCCGGTGACCCGCACGACGTGTCGCACTTCGTCCAGCTTGAACTGCTCGCCGTCCCAATCGAACACGAGCACCTGCGCCCCGTCCCCGGTCGAGCGCGCCACCGCGGCGACGGCAACGGGTCCTGTGGCCTCGAGCGCCCAGAGAGGTTGCGCCAGCCATTGCTCGTAGCCGGACGCGCCGGCGGCCATCGCCTGCAAGGTCTGGCCGGTCAGCGTCGCTTCGACGGCGTCGAGGCGTTGCTCGAGATCCTTGCGGTAGGAAGCGGTCGTGGCCTCGGCAAACGCGACGGCATCGCCCTTGCGGCACGCGGCATCGACGGCTGCGGCAGCATCGGCGAGCTGCGGCAAACGCTCGATACGCTGCGCCTCATTGACACCCTCGAGTGGGTTCGGCCACGCCGACGGCACGAACGACAACACGAGCGCCGCGGCACCGAGGGCCGCAATGATGATCAGCGTCCAGCTACTGCGTTCCATCCCGCATACCTCACTGTCGTCTTGCCTGAACGAAACCGCACCAACACACCACCGCGTTCTGCCGCCGCCTGGGCTGCAGCATCGGGCAACTGCAGGCTGGCTGCATCGACGATCTCACCGTTTTCGATCGCGACCGGCATCGGCCCGGTCAGCACTGCCGTCCACGGCAGGCCCGCCGGACGATTGTGGCCGGATGTCGTCTCGAACACCAACTCGTTCGTGCCCGCATCGTACGAACACGCCATCAGCGGTGCCGCCGTGCTGCGCACATGCGGGTCCTTCGGCTTGGCGAGTCGCGCGCCGGCAAAGGTCGTCTTGATCTCGTAGATGCCGGGAACGTCCGGCAGGTAGATCGTGCGGCCGTCGAAGAACGACCACGGCTTGCCGTTGACCTGCACTTCATCGAAATCGACCGCCATCACGACCGAAGGGGCGCGCAGGCGGCTCTTCTGCAACACCGTCGCCGTCACCGAACGTGGCGTCGGCTCCTGCATCGCGAGGATACGCAGCGAACCGGGGCCTGGTCGCGTGCGGGCGAGCACGCTCGGGCCAGCGACGATGCGCACGACGTCGGACGGTTCTTGATGCACGCGCAGGTAGACGCCGCCATCGGCAGCAGGCTGACTGCCGCGCATCGTCCAGTAGCCGCGCTCGCGCACCAAGAACGGTGTGCGCACGTCGCTCTGCACGTGCAGGAGTCGGCTCTGCGTGATCGGCAGATCGCTGACGAGGTCCATATGGCCGTTGCGGCTGAGGTCCACCGCCGTCGGCCGATCGATGCCGTCGAGAATGCGCGGCAAGTGCTGCAGCGATTCGTGGCCGCGGCCGTGCGGCCAGAACAGGAAGCCGATGCGCGTGGTGAGACCGGGCTCGGGTGCCCCGCGCCAGATCACCGCCTGGCCATCCACCCTCAATCGTTCGTAGCGCGGCATGGACAACGGCACGATGCAGATGTCCGGCTTGGAAGTATCCGTCGACGTCAGCACGAACGCCTGGCGACGCGCCTTCTCGTCATCACCCGGCAAGCTGCCGGTGACCGTGTGGTAGCCAGGCAACGACAGCCGCCGTTCGACCTGCAGGTTGCGCGCGGCCTTGTCGCAGCGCGTCTGCATGACGAAGCCCGGCACGTCGGCCATGGCGGTCAGCGTGACCCGTTCTTCGTGGTAGCTCGACGTCGAACGCTCGAGCAACTTCGCCACGCTGCCGGCCGCGATCTGTACTTCGGCTTCGACACCGATATCGCCGGCGCGATGCAGTTGCAGACGATCGATGGCGATCATGTGGCCTTCGAGCAGTTCGATGCGCAGGGTGCGGGCGCCCCTCTTGGCGATATGCACCGGCACGATCAACTCCGGTTGGCGACCGGTGCCGTGGCAGGCGACGGCCTTGAGCAACGTGTCGTCGAGGAAGATGCCGACGAGGCCACCACCGTTCTCGCAGCGCAGTTCGGCGCGCAGTTCGTGGTAGCCCGTGCTCGGCTGCCAGTCGAACACCACACCAGCGGGCCACTGCGGCGCATGGTCGGCAGCCAACAGCGCCGGCAAGCGTCCATCGCCGCGTTCGCCGATCGCGATGCGCACATACTTGCGGTAGTCACCTTCCCCGCGATGGCCGCTGGCCAGCAGGTTGTGTCGCTCTGCCTTGATCTCGGAAGCGTCCGGACGACCGCCAAACATGCGCGTCGCACAGAAGCCGGGGCTGATCGTGACCGCGTTGCTTTCGAAGCGACCGAGGCCGCGCGGATCGAACGCCAACGCGCCACCGCTACCCAGCAAGCGGAACCAGTTGTTCTGCAACACGTGCACGGCGGCCGGCGCATCGACTGCGGCACCGAAGTCCTGCGGCGCATCGGCAATCAACTCGCGCGCGGCCGCGCGGATGCCATCGCGGCCGGTCGCCGACAACGGCGTCGCCACCGCCGCTCGCAACGGTTCGAGGCTGAGACCTTGCACGTAGTCGACGGTGTCGGGACCGAGGTTGCGCGGATCGTGCCGACGCCACAGCGCCGTGCCACCACGCAGGCGGCGTTCGCGCACGAACTCATTGAGCTGCCGCACGAGCCAATCGCCGTAGCTGCCGCCGCCGCGCACCCCGACGCCGGGGAACCGGTCGCCGACCACGCGGGCATCGAGCACCCCGACGGGGTATTGATCAAACGCGAAGCCGGCCCGCCAGCCATCGGCGATGCCCGCCAACGACAAGCCGCGCAACGCACCGTCATCGGCATCGACTGCGCGCAGGCTGCCGGCCATCTTTGGCACCCGTTCGCCAACGCAATAGAGCGAAGCCGACGGCTGATAGTCCTGCACCATCGCAAGACCGAGGCCCTGCGGATCCGGCCACCACTGGCGCAACCCGAACCCATCCCACGCTGACGAACCGTGGCGGCGCAGCCCCATCAGTTCGCGGGCGTGCTTGCGCAGCAAGACGAGCCGTTCGGCAGGACGGTCGCCAACAGGCAACGGGTCCATGCCGCCGAAGACGAGCAGACCGCGCGTATGCGCTTCGTCGGCAAACGTGCGGAAGCCGCCGTTCGCCCACGAACCCAGCGGCGTCGTGCCGCGATAGGTCACCGGCGGTTCGATCGGATCGCTCTCCGGCCAGGTAATCGGCGCGCCATGTTGCGCATCGGTCAACGACAGTTCGACGATGTCAGCCCCGTGCATCCAGCCCGGCACCAACGCATCGCGAACCAGTTCTTCCATCGGTCGCAGCGAGTCCGGCTCGTCGCCGTCATACAACGCAACCTGCCAACCCCAGTGGGCCAGCCACGGCACGATCGGCGGACCGAGCGATTCGGCTGCGACATCGTGCGGCGTGCGGTCGAGCACTTCGAGCAGGACCAGTTCATCGCCACCTTGGCGTTCGGCCCAGTCGGCACAACGTGCAACAAACTCGCGCGCGTTCGTGCGCACGGCCTCGCGTTCGTGGTTGAGATGCGGCACGAGGCCACATGCCATCACCTGGCCCTTGCCAAGCTGCCACTGCAAGACGACTGGTGGCCCGAGCGCCGCGGGCTCGCCATCGAGAACTTCGCCGAGGCGCGCCAGCACGCGGCCGCTCTTGCTGCCGCCAACCTGCCACGCACAGAGCGGCACGTGGCACGGCGTGCCGCCGGTGATCGGAAACGAGTGCTCTGAGACGCCCGGAGTCAGGCCTTCGAACAGTTCGGGTTCGTGGCCAGAAACCACGTGCATGCTCAGTTCGGCCTCGCCCGACATCGCGCGGCGGTCAAAGCCCCAGCGATACACCGAGCACTCAGGCCGTTCGGCTTCAATCTCGAGATCGTGGACCATGCGCGTGGCGTGGCCGAACAAGAGCAACCGTCCGCCCTTTTCGACGAACTCGCGCAGCACCTTGCGGTGACGTTCCGCCGTGCTGGCTTCGGGCACGCGCCAGTTCCGATCGACGACCACGAGGGTCGAACGCGGGTCCAGGCGCGGCAGCGGCTCAGACGGATCGAGCACGAAGCCACGGACGCGCTGTTCCGCGCCCAAGGCAGCCCGCCACCCCGGCAGTACACCGGGGCTGTTGGGAAACGTGCTCGTGCGCTGACAGGCAGTCAGACAGATGAGCACAAGTGCCATGACTGCCTTGCCGCAAAGCCACTCGGAGCGCTGCCGTCGTTCGTCTACCATCCTTGCCATCGATGGATCGGCAAAACACCCCCTCCTCACTTGAGGACCGTTTGTATTTTCGACAGTTGCTGGCTGGCCGGGATTTCGGCAGCCAGAATCCGATCGCGGGCCAGATGGCGAACTTCGTCTACGCGGTCGGCGACAAGGTCACGCGCGAATGCGTGCTCGTGGACCCGTGTTACGCCGTCGACGAGCTCGTCGATCTGGTGGAAGCGGACGACATGAAGCTGACCGGCGCCCTGGCAACGCACTACCACCCGGACCACGTCGGCGGCGACATGTTCGGCCACGACCTGGAAGGTGTGGGTCAGCTGCTGACGCGCTGCCCGTGCAAAGTGCACGCCCAGAAGGACGAGGGCACCTGGATCCAACGCATCACCGGCTGCAGCGAATCCGACCTCGAACTGCACGACAGCGGTGACGTTCTCAAGGTCGGCGAGATCCCGATCACCCTGATCCACACGCCGGGCCACACCCCAGGTTCGCAGTGCTTCCTGGTCGAGAACCGCCTGATCGCCGGCGACACGCTCTTCCTCAACGGCTGCGGCCGCACCGACTTCCCCGGTGGCGACCCGAAGCTGCTCTACCAATCGCTGACCCAGAAGCTGATGCACGTCCCCGACGACGCCATCCTCTACCCCGGTCACGCCTACGACCCGCGCCCCAACGCCCCCCTCGGCGAAACCCGCCAAAGCAACCCGGTCTTCAAACCCAAGTCCGAAGCCGAGTGGCTAGCCATGTTCGCCAGCTAACTGATCGTACTGTGCCTGGATCGTTTTCACCTTCTTCGCCCCGCGAGAGTGCTTCGCACTCTCGCGGGGCGAAGGTGAAAACGATCCAGGCACAGTATTGACTAATCGCCGACCAGCAGGTCGAGGCCGGTGCCACCCGTGCCCGCGTTGTTTTCGAAGCACGTGAAGTCGATCAGGAACGTCGCGATCAACAGCACCTTGCGAATCTCCACGGGAACGTTCTCGTCGCACTCCACACCGAAGATGTCCGCATCGCTGAACATCTCCTTCAGCATGCCGCCCCACTTCTTGCTGATGCGGCCGACTTCGTTGCCCTGGAACAACAGCTTGAACGTCCAGATCCGGAACAGCGGACTGTAGATCTCGAGCACTTCCTGGCCCGCCGCGTTCTCGATCACGAACTTGCGATGCAGCAAGGACCACTTGCGTTGGATCGCGCCGATCTTCTGATCGCCGTCGAACGCCTCCATCCGGTGGAAGAACCAACGGAACGGCTTCTCGCCGCGGCCGACGCGGTTGCCATCTGGATCGTAGATGTGGATCGACGCCTTGCGGCAGCGGCCAAAGATGTTGCGTAGGAACCACGCGCCGACACCCTTCGCTTCTTCGGCTGCGAGACCGAGGCGCGTGCCGTCTTCATCGTTGAGCTCGAACCGGTTCTTCGATTCGAAGCCGAGCAGGATTTCGCCCCACTCGTGCATCTGATGCACCATGACGCGCCGACGGTTCGCAACGATCGATTCCAATCCGCTCATGCGACGGATGGTAGCCGCAAGCCGACCTAGAAGTCGACGATCGCAACCGCGCCGAGGAACACCGCCAACACAACCCAGCACAGCCACAACACGATCAATCGTGAAGCGCCTTCTACAGGCTTGTCAGGTGCGTTCTCTTCGGGGTGCGCCACACCCAAGCATCGACCACAGCGACGCTTGCCATGTAGCAGAACGGCCCCGCCTACAACGGCCGGCGCCGTTCTTCGAGCTCGGCGAGCGTCTTCGGCCAGTCCTTCTTCAGCAACTGGGACAGCCCACGATCGGCCAGCAGTTTGCCGCCACACTGGCACGTCGCGCAGTAGTTGCATTCGTTGTCCGCGTAGCGGATCCGTTGCACCGGCGACTCGCAAACCGGACACGGCTTCTGGTAGCGGCCGTGAACCGCCATGCCATCGCGGAATGCCGTGACCTTCGTCGGCCAGCCGTCGCCCGCTTCACGCCGCAGCTGATCGGTCCACTCGGTCATGGTGTCGACGATTGCAACACGTAGCCGTTCGACCTCATCGTCGTCGAGTCGCGTCGTCCACGTCACCGGACTGAGCTTGGCGCGGTGCAGGATCTCGTCGCTGTAAGCATTGCCGATTCCCGAGAACCTCGTCGGGTCGGTCAGCGCGCGTTTCAACGTGCGGTTCTCGTCACGCAGCCTGGCGGCGAACTGCTCGGCCGTCGCCTCGAGCACCTCGAGCCCACCGCGATCGAACTCTGCGAGCCCATCACGGCCCTGCACCATGTGCAGCGAGGCCCGCTTCTTCGAGCCGGCTTCGGTGAGCACCAACGTGCCCTTATCGAAGTCGAACAAGCACAGATCGATCTTGCTGCCGAGCTTGCGTTGGCCCGGGTGCCACTTGAGCCGCCCCGCGATCATCAGATGCAGCACGACAAAGAGCTCTCCTTCGAACTCAAAGACGAGGCGCTTGCCCATGCGATGCACCGCCTGCAAGGCCTGCCCATGCACGACGTCCGTCTTGGGCGTCACCGACCGCAACAAGAACGGGCTCTGCACCCGCAGTTCCTCGAGAGCCTCGCCGACAAACATCGACTCGAGGCGTTCCTGGTAGATCGTGACGTCGGGAAGTTCGGGCATGACTCGCGCGCCGGACTAGCCTAGCCGATACAAGGGACGACGATGACAGACCCGACCCCATTCTTCAGCTGGCGGCCACACCCGTGGCATGGCGTCACGATCGGCCCGAAAGCCCCCGAGATCGTGCAGGCCTACATCGAGATCTCGCCGTTTGATCTCGTGAAGTATGAAATCGACAAGGTCAGCGGCTTCCTGTGCGTCGACCGACCGCAACGCACGAGTTCGCAACCGCCGAGCCTCTACGGCTTCATCCCGCAGACCCTGTCGGGCGAACGGGTCCGCGCGCTGACGCCGGAAGCGAGCCAGGGTGACGGCGACCCGATCGACATCTGCGTGCTCAGCGAACGACCGATCACCGCGCGCGACATCCTGCTGCAGGCACGTGTCATCGGTGGCTTGTCGATGGTCGATCACGGCGAAGCCGACGACAAGATCGTCGCGGTGCTGTGCGGCGACTTCGTCTGGGGCGAAGTCGACGACATCGAAGACCTGCCGCCCGTGCTCGTCGAACGCCTGCGCCACTACTTCGCGACCTACAAGCTGGTGCCGGGAACCGAACCCAACAAGTTGACCCCGTATGGCAAGGCGCACGCGCACGAGGTCATCGCCGCATCGTTGCTCGATTACGAAGACGCCTACGGCAACGGCGGCCCGACCGAAGCCTGATTGCGCGGTAGCACGCGCAACATCGCCGGCAGGAACACGAGCGCCGAACCGAGCGCAAACAGCAGCGACAGGTCAACCAACAGACCAAACGTATGCGTGCCGCGGAACTCGCTGCCGAGGATCGTCACGAAGCCGACGAAGAGGACCAGCGTCGTCGTCACGACCGGCCGTCCTGCGGTGGCGAGCGTGTTCTGCACCGAGTCCTCCGCGGACTCGCCGGCACCACGTTCTTCGCGCCAGCGCGCCGCCAGATGAATCGTATCGTCGATCATCAGACCGAGCGCCACGCAGAACGAGATCACGGTCAACGGCCGCAGCGTGATGTCCCACCACACCATCACACCAAGCACCATGAGCATCGGCACGAGGCAGGAACACATCGCCACGACCGCGAGTCGGAAGCGACGACACTGCAGCCACACCAACGCAAAGATGACGAACACCGACCCGAGGAACGAGTAGCGCAGGTCATCGGTCATCGACAGCACCTGCGCGGTGCCGACCATCTGGTAGCCGGCGAGGCGAGCCGTCATGCCTTCCAACTTGGCGTCGAGGGCGCGCACCGCCGCGTCGAAACGCTGCCACGCACGCGTGCCGAGATCGCCACGGAACACCAGGATGCGCGCCCGCTTGCCACCGTCGCCGAGCATTCCGGCAGGCAACAGGTTGGCCTTCTGCAACGTGCCGAGCAGCAGCGGCGACAGGCCATCGTTGAGCAGATCTGCCACCGAAAGCGTGCGGCTGACCCCTTCAATCTCTTCAACGTCCTTGGCGAACTGCACCAACTGCTCGCGCTCCTTCGCACCAAAGCCGTTCTCGGTCTCGACGACGATCTCGGCCGGCACGATGCCGACGAAACGATCCTCGAAGAACCGCAGCTGCTGCATGACGGTCGACTCGGGCCAGAGGTCGCCAGTGATGCGATGGTCGGTCTCGAGGTTGCGCGCGTGGAAACCGCTGACGCCGGCGATGATCGCCGCCGAACCAATCCAGACAATCGGTCGCAGCCGCTGCAGGCGTTGGGCTGCGCGCACCACAAGACCCGTCGGGTCCGACCAACGGCGGCCGCTCGGGGTCCGCACAAACGACATCGCCGGTGGCAACAGCAGCATCGTGTAGAGGAACGCAAACCCCATCCCGACTGCGGCGAAGCCACCGAGGTAGCCGAGGTCGACGAGGTCCGCGCGCAGGAGCGAAGCGAAGCCGACGATCGTCGTCAACGACGTCAACAGACACGGCACGAACAACGCGGCGAACGTTCGCCCAGCGGCCTTCGTCGCATCGCCGTCGCGTTCGCGTTCTTCGAGGAAGCGGCCGACCATGTGCAAGCCGTCGGCAACGGACATGCACAAGAGCAACGTCGGCAACGTCGACGTCAGCATCGTGATCTCGACGCCGCAGTAACCCATCACGCCCAGCGTGCTGACCAACGTCAGCGGCACGATCGTCAACGCCAACAGCGCCAACACCCAGTGTGGCACCAACCAGAACAACAGCACCGCCGCCACCGTCGTGCCGATCGGCAAGAACTTCGACATGTCGGCGCGCACCAACTGGCGGCTGACCATCGTGTGGTACGGCAAGCCACAAAGATGCAGCTCGTTGCCGTGCTTCGCGACCTCGGCGCGCAACGCATCACACAACACCTGCAACTCATCGTGATGCCAATGCCGCCGCAGCACGATCATGCCGCCGACCGCATCTTCGCCCTTGGAAACCAGCAACTGCCGGAACGTCGACGACCGCGCGACCTTCCCGGGATCGCTCGTCAGCGAACCGGGCACCCGCGCACTGGCCAACGTCTTGATGCTGCTGGCGACCTCGTGCTCCTTGCACACCGCCTCGAACGCCTCGAGCCGCTCGACCGTCGCGGCCGCCAGCGGGTCGGCCTCGGCATACGCGAACAGCATGATCCGGTCCGGCGGTTCGACGCCGTCCTCGCCGTAGTGCTGCATCGCCAGCTGCAGTTCGGGGTCGCTGCTGCGGAAGAATCCGTCGACCTTGAAGCCGAGGCTCAAGAAGTTGAGGCCGTAGGCAAACACCCCAGCCATGACCAGAACGGCCAGCAACACGGCAGTCCGACGCCGCACGAGTGCGGTGCCGAGCGTCAACAGAGGCGAGGATGCGGGCGGTTCCAGAAGGCGCAGTCTATGGCCCGCGCACAGGATCGCTATGCTGCTCGGCCGATGTCGTCAAAGGCAGAACAACAACCGTCCCCCAAACCGCACAACCCGCGCATGTCGCTCGGCGGCAAGCTGGCCTTCCGTGGCCGCGTGCAGGACCTCGATGATGACCCGGGTGACCGCCTGATCGTCGGCGGCGACAACCCGCCGGCGCTCACCGATCTGGTGCCCGAAGGTTTCACCGACGTCGAGATCGAGATCGGCCCCGGCAAGGGTGCGTTCGTCGTCGCCGCAACCGACGTCAAGCCCGACACGTTCTTGCTCGGCATCGAAGCGGCGCCGGGCTACGCCAGTCTCGCGGCAACCAAGCTCAACGAGACCGGCCGCAAGAACGGCCTGTTCTTGATCGACAACGGCAAGCTGTTCCTCGAAGACCGCGTCGACGATGCGGCACTCGCGGCCGTGCACGTCTACTTCCCCGACCCGTGGCCCAAGCGCCGCCACCGCGGCCGCCGCTTCTTCACCGAAGATGTGCGCGCCGTGATCGCACGCGTCATCAAGGACGACGGCTACTGCCTGATCGCGACCGACAACGCGACCTACGCCGGTCAAGTCGCGCGCGTCATGGGCAACGCCAGCATGTTCGAACGCGACGAAGACGAAGAGCAGCGCTTGATCGATCTCGGGCCGGGGCACGCGTTCTCACCGACCAACTTCGAACGCAAGTACATCGAGCAAGGCCGCGTGATCCGTCGCTACGCGTTCCGCCGCCTGCCGCGCCGGATCACGGGAGAGAGCAAGTGAGTGACGCCGCCAACTGGGTTGACGCCGGCCCGTTGTCCGAATTGAAGTTCGACCCGGGCGCCCCGGTGCACGTCGGCGGCAAGTGGCTCGCGGTGTTCGAACTCGACGGCGGCTACCACGTCATCGACAACGCCTGCCCGCACGCGAGTGCGCCGCTGTGTGACGGCACGCTGATGGACGGCAAGATCGTCTGTGGGTTGCACCTGTGGGAGTTCGACATCAAGACGGGTGTTTGCGACGTCGGTGGTGAGTGGAATGTCAGCACCTACCCAACGCGGGTGGTCGACGGTCGACTCGAAATCGCCGTGCCAGCCTAACGACGACGCTCTTTCGCCAGCACTGCCTGGCACCGCTTGATCGCAGCAACGACCTCTCTGTCCTGGGCGTCGATCACGATCCCCTGCGGCAAGATGAGTTGTGCCATGCCATACGTCGCCTTCTCCCTTACGGAAGCACTCGGCAACGGTGACGGCAACGTCTTGCGCAGGCGCAACTCGATCGTGGCCAAGCGCTTCGCAAGCGACGGCTCCGAGTTTTCTTGCCCGGCCATGCACTGCAGGAAGATTTCGTGGAGCCGTGCCACCATCTTGTTCTGATCGAAGCCACCCTCGACGTGCATGTGCATGTCACGCAACCGAGGCCGATGTAGTTCGACCACGTCGACAACTTCCTTGAGAATCGCGGCCTTCACATCGTGGCCGCGAAAGCGTCGGGCCAGGTGCTGATCCAGAATCGCAGCGTAGCGACCGCGCAACTCACGCCACCGCCGCTCGCCGCGCAATGCCTCCAGACCAAGCCGCAGCAGATCCAGGGCGTTCTTCTCCGCACGCATCAGAGCCTCGACCTCACCGAGCTGGATCACGGCCGATTGCTGGTGACAGAAGTGCAGGAGCGTGCACGCCCCCTCACACGCAGCCTGTGGATCTTCCTCCAACTGCAACTGGGCGTCGAACCGCACAAGTTCCCGTAGCTGCAGGAGCGCTTGCCGGCGATGGTCCCGTTCCTTTGGTGACGCGGCCTGGAAGACGCACCGACTGCGAGTAGCCGCCTGGGCGAACAGGGACCGCGCCAGCACCGTCTTCTCGACGGCTTCGCGCCCCTTCTGCTCGGCCTCGCCATCGATCAGCACTTTGCCATCGACGATCACCAGCACCTCCCCATTCGTCAGTGCCCGCGCGCCCATGCCGGGGAACGAACTCTTCAGCTCGAAACCTCCGGGCAGACCCCTTTCAAATTCTTCAAGCGCTAGCGAGTAGAGGGCCGCAGCGTTATCGGCCGTGCGCTTGTTTGGCGCCTGGGCAGAACTCCAACCTGACACGCACAACGCAGCGAACAGGAAGCAGATTGCGAACCGCGACATCGCCCAAAGCCTACCCGATCCGCCACTACTCGGGGCGCTCGACCCAACTGGCGCCACTCGAGCACTTGCGCAACCCACAACTCGGCCTTCGCACTGCGCGGGCGCTATCGGTAGCATCCTTGCCCAATGACTGACGGTATTGCTGGTGATCGACTCGACAAGCTCAAGGCGCTGCGCGCCGAGGGCGTGGACCCGTTCCCCGCGCGCGTGGCCAAAGGCCAGCCGATCGCGGATGTGCTCGAAGGGTTTGACGACAAACTCGAAACGACGGTGACGATCGCCGGCCGCCTGTCGCAGGTGCGCGACTTCGGCAAACTGCGCTTCTCCCACCTGACGGATCGCACCGGCTCGCTGCAGATCGGCTTCGAACGCGATCGCCTCACGGAGTTCTGGCCGTACCGCAAGAAGGTCGAGAGCAACGACCTCATCTCGGTGACCGGCGTGCTCGGCCACACCAAGAAGGGTGAGCGCACGATCTGGGCGACCGAGGTCGCATTGGCGTCGAAGGCACTGCGGCCCGCGCCGGAGAAGTGGCACGGCCTGCAGGATCAAGAACAGCGCTACCGCATGCGCTACGTCGATCTGTTTGCCAACCCCGAGGTGCGCAACTCGTTTGCGATCCGTTCGAAGATCGTGCGCGAGGTACGCCACTACTTCGACTCGCTCGACTACCTCGAAGTCGAGACGCCGATCCTGCAACCGTTGTTCGGCGGTGCTGCGGCGCGGCCGTTCACGACGCATCACAACGCGCTCGACATGCCGCTGTTCTTGCGCATCGCGCCGGAACTGTATCTCAAGCGTCTGATCGTCGGCGGCATGGAGCGCGTCTACGAGATCGGTCGCGTCTTCCGCAACGAAGGCATCAGCACTCGCCACAACCCCGAGTTCACGATGCTCGAGAGTTACGAGGCGTGGGCGGACTACAAGGACATCATGGATCGCGTCGAGGGGCTGTTTGCGCACCTCGTCGACAAGGTGCTCGGTGGCGACGGCAAGGTCACGTTCCGCGAGGTCGAGTATGACCTCAAGCCGCCATTCCAGAAGGCGCGCTACCTCGACCTGTTCGCCGAGCAGAACCCCGGTGTCGATTGGTTCGATCACGACGCGGTGAAGGCACGCGCCAAGGAACTCAAGCTCAAGGTCGACGGCATCGAGCCGGCGAAACTCGCCAACGATGTGTTCGAAGCAACGGTCGAAGACACGCTGGTCGGTCCCGTGTTCGTGCACGACTACCCGACGGCAATCAGTCCGCTGGCCAAGCGTATGGCGGACGACCCACGCGTTACGGAGCGGTTTGAGCTGTTCGTCGCGGGCATGGAACTCGGCAACGCGTTCAGCGAACTCAACGACGCCATCGACCAGGAGCAACGCTTCGAAGAGCAGGTTGTCGACAAGGACGACGAGACACCCGGCGAAGTCGACGTCGACTACGTCACGGCGCTCGAGTTCGGCATGCCGCCCGCTGGCGGCCTCGGCATCGGCATCGATCGCCTGTGCATGTTGCTGACCGGCTCGACGTCGATTCGTGACGTCGTGCTGTTCCCGCTGTTGCGCCGCATCGACCCCAACGCCGCGAACAACAACGACGAAGGCGACGACAACCAAGCTGAGGCCAACGCAGCCCAGTGATTCGCGCCTTCAGCCCGTTCTTGGCGCTGCGGTATCTGGTTACCCGGCGCATCAACATCCTCGGCGTGCTCGGCGTCGCGTTCGCGGTCTGGGCGATGCTGGTCGTCGACGGGGTGTTCACGGGCTTCGTGCGCGACATCCGCACCAACGTCGAGAACAGTGCGCCGCCGCTGCTCTTGACCGACCTGCCGCACGACTCGGACTTTGGCGAGTTGCGCGAAGTGCTCGCCGATGACGACGTCGTCGCAATGGCGCCTCGCCTCCGGCAGTACGCGATGCTGCAGCCGGTCTCGCACAAACGGCCGCAACGCCTCAAGCGCGGCAGCTCCGAACTCGACTTCGACCACACCAAGAACGGCTTTGCGATGCTGCTCGGCATCGACCCGTTGCTCGAACCCAGTGTCGTCGACGTCGACTCCTGGCTGCAGCGAGGCGCCGCCGAGGTCAACCGTCGCAACGGCAACGCGCAACCATCGGAGGTCTTCGCTGAGCCGGACGAAGAACGCCGTGCCGAGTTGCTGCTGCCCGACAAGGTCGAGTGGGAAGCGCGCATCGACGCGGGCATGGCCTACGAGAAGAAGCTCGAGGATCACACCAGCAGTCTGCCCGGCATCTTGCTCGGTTGGCGCCGCGTTTTCAGCCTGTATCCGATGGGCAACGGCGACCCGTTCGAGATTGTCTGCGCAGCATTCGTCGACACGGGTGATGGCATCGCCATGCGCCCCTACTCCAAACCGGTCATCTGCGCCGGCTGGTTTGGCTCCGGCAACCGGATGTTCGACGAGGCAACCGTGCTGCTGCCGATCGAGACGCTGCGCACGATGCTTGGTCACGACGAGATGGACCCAGGCAGCGTGCAACTCGTTACCGACGTGGCCATCCGTCCGCGCGACGGCCTGACGGAAAGCGAGCTTGTTGCCCTGCAAACCCGTTTGCAGAAGCGAGTGCAAGACGTCCTTCCCGACGACGCGAAGCCCTGCTCCGTCTTGACCTGGCAGGAACAGAACATCGTCTACCTGCGCGCCGTGGCCCAAGAACACAGGATGATGCAGCTCGTGCTGATGATCGTCATGCTCGTGTCGGCATTCGTCATCTACGCGACCCTGCACATGATGGTCGTGCAGAAGATCAAGGACATCGGCATCGTCGCCGCGATCGGCGGCTCCCCCAACGGCATCGGCTCCGTCTTCTTGCTCACCGGCACCGTCGTCGGCGTGATCGGCTCGATCCTCGGAGTCGTGCTCGGCTACCTGTCGTCGATCTGGCTCAACCCGGTCAACGACTGGCTCTACGCCACCTTCGAGATCGAGATCTTCCCGCGCGCCTTGTTCGACCTGCAGGGCGTGCCCTGCCACCTCGAGCCATCGTGGGTCGTCACCGTGGCGATCGCCGCCATGCTGCTCGCCATCGTCGTTGCGCTGATCCCGGCGCGCAAAGCCTCCCGCATGAACCCCGTAACCGCACTGTCCTTCGAATGACCGCAGTCCTGCGTGCCACTGGCATCACCAAGAACTACGCGATCGGCAAGCGCGAGATCCCGGTCCTGCGCGGTGTTGATCTCAGCATCGACCCCGGCGAGAAGGTTGCACTGCTCGGCTCGTCCGGCGCGGGCAAATCGACGTTGCTGCACCTGCTCGGCCTGCTCGATGCGCCGACCAGCGGCACGATCGAATACGACGGCCGGGAGGTGCAATCGCTGCACGTCTCCGAGCGCGCCCGCCTGCGCCACCAACAGGTCGGCTTCGTCTTCCAGTTCTATCACCTGATCCCCGAGCTGACCGCGCTGCAGAACGTGCTGCTCGCGCGCATGATGGGCTCGTCGGTGTTCCAGTATTGGGGCAACCGCAAGCAGGCCAAGCAGAGCGCCATCGCAATGCTCGAACACGTCGGACTCGGCGAGCGACTCAACCACCGCCCGTCCGAACTGTCCGGCGGCGAACGCCAACGCGTCGCGATTGCCCGCGCCCTGCTCGCCGAACCGAAGGTCGTGCTCGCTGACGAACCGACCGGCAACCTCGATTCGCACACCGCCAAGGAAGTCGTCGACCTGATGTTCACGATCCAACAAGAGCGGCAACTCGCGTTCCTGCTGGTCACCCACGATGAGGGCCTCGCGCAACGCTGTGACCGCATCATCCGGATGAAGGACGGCTGCATCCTCAACGAGCAAACGGTCGAGCAGGCCTGATGTATCGCCTGTTCCTCGCAATCCGCTACCTGCTGACCCGTCCCATCAATCTGCTGGGCATGGGTGGCATCGCCATCGGCGTCTGGGCCCTGGTCGTCGTCGTATCGTTGTTCAGCGGCTTCCTGCAGGTCGTCGAGAACCACGTGCAGGCATCGAGCTCGGACATCGTCGCCAGCGAACTGCCACCGTGGGCCGAGTGGCCGGCGCTGCGTGATGGCCTGCAGAGTGACCCGAACGTCGCGGGCCTCGCGCCGCGCCTGTTGCACTACGGCCTGTTGGTGGCCCCCGGCAAACGCCCACCACCGGCGCCACTGCCCGGCAAGGGCGCGCTGCACGGCGGCGATCAACCGTTCCTGTTCGTCTTCGGCGTCGATCCAGCGCGCGAAGCGGAGACCACGGACTTCGCCAACTGGATCCGCCACGAGGACATTCCGAGCGACTTCCGGGTCGCCGACCTCGAGCAACCACTCGCGCCGAAGGCCGGCGTGCCCACCGTGCTGATCGGCCTCGAACGCATGCAGCGCGAGGGTCTGAAGATCGGCGATGCGCTCAAGCTGACGACGGCCAACCTCAAGGAGGGTCGCGACGGCAAGCGCGCCGCGGTCAAGATCGAGATCGACCTCGTCGTCGGAGGCGCCTACCAGACCGAGCACGGCGGCTTTGACGGCAACAACGTCTACGTCGCCCGCCAGACCTTGCAGCAGCAACTGTTCCCAGGCTCGCCCGACCACGTGCAGGAGATCGCCATCCGCATTCGTGATGACGCGCAACTCGAAGCAACCGCCGATCGCCTGCAGCGCGAAGTGCTGCGCGTCACCGAGCGGCAGGGACGCAGCTGGGGCCTCGTGCAGACCTGGAGCGAGAAGAACGCCCCGTTCCTCGCCAACGTCGCGCACCAACGCGAACTGATGAAGATCGTGCTCACGGTCATCATGGTCGTCGCCGCCTTCCTGATGCTGGCCACGCTGTCGATGATGGTCACCGAGAAGACCGCCGACATCGGCATCCTGACCGCCATGGGCGGCACACCGTGGGGCGTCACCACGGTGTTCCTGTCGTGTGGCCTCGTCATCACCGCCGCCGGTGTCGTGCTCGGCCTCATCAGCGGCGTCATCACCGGCATCTATCTCGAAGAGATCCGTCAGGCAGTGCTCTGGGCGTTCGGTGTCGACCTGTTTCCGCTCGACGTCTACAACCTGACGCGCGTGCCGTGCCGGATCGAACCGCTCTGGCTGCTGCAGGTTACTGGCATGGCGATGGTCACCGGCCTCGTCGTATCCGTGCTCCCGGCCTTGCGGGCAGCGCGCCACGATCCATTGATTTCGCTTCGCGGCGTATAGTGCCGATACAGTAGCGCCACCATGCCCATCCAGCAGACCAAACCGAACCGACTGCCGCTTGCGGCCATGGTTCTGCTGCTGCTTCTACCGGCGTGCGTGGCGGCGCCGACATACGACGACCGCAGCGTGCTTGCTGGCACCCAGCGCGTGCTCGCTCTCGACTTCGGCCGCAAGGCAACCAGTCGCCGCATGAGCACTCTGCGACAACTGCCACGCATGGCGGGCATCGAGATGAAGCGCGCTCGCGACCTCTTGGCCCTCAACAAGAACACGACGCTCGCGCGCGCCGCCGGCAACGAGTTGCAGCGCACCCGTCATCTGAGCAGCCAGGCGACGGGTGTCTTCGCCTCCGAATGGAAGCGCCGCCCCAAGTGGCCCACCGGGGTCGTGCCGACGGCCTTCGAGTTCAGTCGCAACACCGCGAACAACCTCGACGGCGCGATCATGTTCCTGGGCTTCGACAAGCGCCCTATGGGCGAGCTGTCCGACAAGCGCCACCGCACGGACCATCGCGACGTGCAACCGGAAGCGACCCTGTGGGAGCGCTTGCGTCGCCGACTGCCGTTCTGAGCCCGTGAACTTCCTTCTCGTCGAAGCACACGAGGTCACCGACGCGGGCACGTGTGTGTTGACCGGCCGCCGCGCCGAACACATACGCGAAGTGCTCAACGTCGCAGTCGGCGGCACGATCCGGGCTGGCATCCTCAACGGCGCACTCGGCACCGCGGTCGTGAACACGATCACGGACACCGAGATCACCGTGACCATCGACGCCGCCGAGTCGCCCGCGCCAGTTGCCGACGCCCTGCTGCTCGCAACCCCGCGGCCCAAGGTGTTGATGCGCATGCTCAGCCACGCGGCGGCCATGGGCTTTGCCCGCATCGTGCTGTTCCGGTCGTGGCGCGTCGACAAGACCTGGATGCAGAGCCGCGCCATGGACCCCGACGCGCAGCGCGAACAGTTGCTGCTCGGCCTCGAGCAGGCTGGTCGCACGCAGCTGCCAGAGCTGCAGCGGTTCGACCTGTTCAAGCCGATGGTCGAAGACCACCTGCCGAGCCTCGACCTGCCGACCACCCGCTTCGTCGCCCACCCAACGGCAGCGACGCCGACCCACCAACTATCGCTGACGCAGCAACCGTTCTGCCTCGCCATCGGCCCCGACGGTGGCTTCTTGCCGTACGAAGTCGACAAGCTGTCGGACTTCGGCTGCGTCCCGATCTCATGCGGCCAACACGCCCTGCGCACCGAGACGGCCCTCGCCGCACTCTGGGGGCAGTTGGACCTGTTGCGCCAACAGCAGTAGCGTAGGTGGCGTGAACAGTCTCAGGGTCGGATTGTCAGGGGCGGGGCCAGCGGGTCTCGGTGTCGTGCAAGAGTGCGGACTGCACCAGGCGTGTGATGTGGTCGCCGTGCACGACAACACTGCTGGCGCCGCCGAGCACTTCGCGTCGGGTAGCAACATCGGCTTTGCCACGGAGAACTTCGCCGAGCTGCTCAACTACGGCGTCGACTTCGTCGCGATCACCGGCCCACTCGAAGACCGCCTGAGCCAGGTCGAGATGGCAGCCGAGCAGTCTGTTCCCTGCATCGTGCACGCACCGTTTGCCAATAACCTCGGCGCGGCCCGCGCGATGCACGAGATCTGCGAGAAGTACGAGGTCCGGCTCGGCGTCTACATTCGCGGCCAGTCCGACCCCGTCGTCGAACAGCTGCGCCGCATGATCGCGGCCGACTGGCTTGGCGGGGTGGTGTCCGTGCAATCGATCTCCGGCTCCGACGAACTGCTACGCAATGGCGACGTCACCCACCGCGGCGACATCTTCGTCGCCTTGGCCAGCGAACACGTGCACACGGCCAGCTGGCTGACGAGTCGCCAGGCCGTTTCCGTGACCGCTCAAACCGCGCGGTCGTTCGCGCCGGACATCGACGACAGCGGGGTCGCGACGGTCATGCTGCGGGGCAACATCCCATGCTCGTATCTCACGAGTCGCCTGACCCGCGCCGATGCGTTTGCGATCCACGGCACGGACGGTGGCGTGCGCATCGCCGGCGACCGGATCTGGCTGATCGGGCAACGGCCGTTCAAGGGCCACTTGTTCGACTACGAGACGCCGGGCATCGAACAGGTGCTGTCGCGCCGCGATCTGCAGAACGCCTTGATGGCGCATCGCGCCGAGTCCGAGCTGCATGGCCGCTTTGCGCGGTGGCTCGAGGACGTTGACGATTACCCCTGCCCGATTGAGCAGGCAGTCATCGACTTTGAAACGGTCGACGCGATGGCGCAGGCCGCCGAGCAGGGCGTGACGATCACGCTCACCTAAACAGCTGGTGACTTGAGTGTTGGTCGGCGGATTTGACGTCACCGTGAGCGATTCCGTACCCCTGGTTTGTTGTCGGACGTGTTCCGGCAACAAACCCAATGTCGTTCCAACCGCCACGCTGTCCGAACCTCTCCTGCCCCAAACACTACGCCCCTTCTGGGTGGCGCGTCGTCAGATGGGGCTACTACACAACACGTTGCCGAGATCGTCGAGAGCAGCGGTACCGCTGCCTGGATTGTCGGAGGACGTTCTGCGAGCAGACGTTTCGACACGACTACCGAGATCGTCGGCCGGAGATCAACGAGCAGTTGTTCGACATGCTGACCAGCGGAACGGGCCTGCGCCAGATAGCGTTCGTCCTCAAGGTCGATCAGCGTGCTGCGCAAGGCAAGATGCGCAAGATGTCGCGCACGTGCGCTCACCTGCATGAGAACCTGAGCGCCAAACTGCCGGCATCCATGACGTATCTGCTGGACGAAGAGGAGAGCTACGAACAGGCCTCCATTCGACCGTTGACGGTGCCGCTGTTGATCGAACGAAAGAGCTACTTTCACGTCGCGTCTGCGGTTGGCCCGATCCGGCGCATGGCGCCAGAAGGCACTGCTCGCAGGCGACGCCAGGAGCGCGAAGAACGGCTACACGGGAAGCGTCCGGACGAAAGCTACAAGTGCGTAAAACAAGTGATGCTCGCTCTGAAGCGCCGCATAAGCGGGCCGCTAGTGCTGCAGACCGACAAGAAGTCGAGCTACGTGACGCTCGCTCGAGATGTCTTCGGTACGGACCTGATCCAGGAGACCACGTCGGGGAAGGTGCCACGCACGACGTACAACCCACTGTTTCCGATCAACATCTCAATCGGGATGACACGGGACAACTGTGGCCGGCTGCGCCGGAAGTCGTGGCTGGTCTCGAAACTGGCCCGCTGGCTGCGCGGACAGTTGTCAATCTTCCTCGCCTTCCGCAACTACGTCAGGCCGCGGACGCGAAAGAGCAAGGATCAGACCCCCGCATGTCAGCTGGGCTTGCTGCCGCGGCAGCTATCCACCCAGGAGACCCTGCGCTGGCGGCAAGACTGGGGTGACCGCAGCATCCACCCGATGAATGTACGTGGAACAAGAACTGTCGGAGGTGTTGCCGTGTAGATGAACTGACCGACATCTAGAGGGTGAAGACTGCCGAACGCATCCCTTTCGCATTCGCCACCAACACCCAAGTCATCAGCTACCGGGAGGTGTACTGCTTCTCGTAGTATTCCTGGTAGGCACCGCTGCGAACGCGTTCCCACCAGTCCTTGTTCTCGAGATACCAGGCGACGGTCTGCTTCAGGCCATCCTCGAAGGTGTAATTCGGCGTCCAACCCAGTTGCGCGCGCGCCTTGCTCGAATCCATCGCGTAGCGACGGTCGTGCCCCGGACGGTCCTTGACGTAGGTGATCAGGTCCTCGCCCTTGCCGACGAGCTTGAGGATCTCCGTGACGACGAACATGTTCTCACGTTCGGCATCGCCACCGAAGTTGTAGACCTCACCCTTCACGCCGTCTTCCATCGCTCGCTTGATGCCGCGGCAGTGGTCGTCGACGTGGATCCAGTCGCGCACGTTCTTGCCGTCACCGTAAATCGGCAGCGACTTGTCTTCGTGGGCGTTGGCGATCATCAGCGGGATCAGCTTCTCGGGGAACTGATACGGGCCGTAGTTGTTCGAGCAGCGCGTGATCACGCAGTCCATGTCGTGCGTGTGCACGGCGGCGCGCACTAGCAGGTCGCTGCCCGCCTTGGACGACGAGTACGGCGAGTTGGATTGCAGCGGCGTCTCTTCGGTGAAGAAGCCCCATGCGCCGAGTGAGCCGTAGACCTCATCGGTGCTGACGTGCACGAACCGCTTGACGTTGTTGTGGCGACTCTGATCGAGCAGCACCTGCGTGCCGATCACGTTGGTCTGCACGAACGCCGTCGCATCGAGCACCGAACGGTCGACATGGCTCTCCGCCGCGAAGTGCACGACGATGTCCGGCTTGTGCTCGCCGAACAGATCCGCCATCGCCTTCGCGTCGGTGATGTCACCCTTGACGAACGTGTAGTTCTTGTGCTCAGCGACGTCGTGCAGGTTCTCGAGGTTGCCCGCGTAGGTCAGCACATCGAGGTTGACGATCTCATGCTCGGTTTCCGCGAGCATCAAGCGCACGAAGTTCGAACCGATGAAGCCGGCACCGCCGGTAACGAGGATCTTGCTCACAGTAGACTCCAGATAATCAGTATTGCTTGCCGCGCAACTGGCCCGTCGCGGACGGAGATGCCGCTGGCGTTTCCGACTGGGCAGCTTCGTCGAGCGGCACGTGGCGCGCGAGCGCGTCGCGATATTCCGGCAGGTGCTTGCCGCGCACCTTCGCCAGTTTGTCCGTATCCAGCACCGACCACGACGGCCGTTCTGCTGGCAGATTGAGGTCCGCGGCCGTTTGCTCACCGACCTCGATGTCGCCGAGCCCAGCGGCCGCGAGGGTATCGACGGCGAACTGGTGCCACGAGCATTGGCCTTCGTTGGCAGCGTGGTAGACGCCCCCTGCGGGTTGCAGACGACGGATGTCGAGCAACGCCTCCGCGAGGTCGTGAGTCATCGTCGGCCTGCCGATCTGATCGGTCACGACCTTGAGCGGTTGGCCCGAACGTGCCCGGTTGATGATCGCGCGCGGGAAGTTCTTGCCGCCGGGCCCAAACACCCAACTCGTGCGCACGACGTAGAAGTCGTCGCGACCATGGGCGAGCACGGCTTCTTCGCCGAGGCGCTTGCTGGCGCCGTAGACCGACAGCGGGTTGATCTTGGCATCGACGGGGTAAGGCGTGCCGTGCAAACTGCCGTCGAAGACGAAGTCCGTCGACACGTAGGCCATGCCAGCATCGACTGCGGCACTGGCCTCAGCGATCCACGCCGTCGCCATGCCGTTGATGCGATAAGCCAGCAGCGGCTCCTTCTCGCAGCCATCGACGTTGGTGATGGCACCGCAGTGCATCACGAAACGCGGCTGGTGCTTGGTCACGATCTCTTGGATGCGGCTGCGATCGTCGAGCGGCATCTCATCGATGTCGACACCGACGGCATGCAGGCCCTGCTCCTTGGCCTGCGCCATGATCGTGCGGCCGAGTTGGCCAAGCGCACCGGTGACCAGGAGATCACACGAACCGGACTCGTTGGACGCTGCCACGAGCGCGCCGCCTAGACGTCCATCCGGTTGGCACCGGCTTCCTTCACGAGCGTCGACGAGCGGTACAGCGACTCAAACGTGCCGGCATCCGTCCACCAACCGTTGAGCACTTCGCACGTCAGCGACCCGCGGCGCAGGTACTCGTTGTTGACGTCGGTGATCTCGAGCTCGCCGCGATCCGAAGGCTTCAGTTCGCGGCAGATGTTGAACACGTCGGCGTCGTACATGTAGATGCCGATCACCGCGAGATTGCTCTCCGGGTCCTTCGGCTTCTCGACGATCTTGGTGACCTTGCCGTCGCCTTCGATGCTCGCGACGCCGAAGCGCTCGGGATCGTGCACTTCCTTGAGCATGATCTTGGCGCCGGTCTTTTGCGCGGCGAAGTCATCGGCGGCCTTCTTGATGTTGCCTTCGATGATGTTGTCGCCGAGCACAACGCAGATCGAATCGCCGTCGGCGAACTCTTCCGCGAGCTTCAGCGCATCGGCGATGCCGCCTTCGCCCTCTTGGTAGGCGTAGCCCAACCGCTTGAGGCCGAAGTCCGAGCCATTGCGCAGCAACTGCAGGAAGTGTCCCGCGTAGTTGCCACCAGTCACCACCATGATCTCCGTGATGCCCGCGTTCACGAGGCATTGGATCGGGTAGTAGATCATCGGCTTGTCAAACACCGGGAGGAGGTGCTTGTTGGTGATCTTGGTCAGGGGGTAAAGACGGCTACCCAAGCCACCAGCGAGAACTACACCTTTCATTCCGTTACTCCGATCCAATCTGCTCGCGATACCACGCGAACGTCCTGGACAAACCTTCGGCGAATCCGACGCTCGGAGCGAAGCCGAACCGTTCTTTTGCACGGCTGATATCCGCCAGCGAGTGGCGCACGTCGCCAGTGCGCGGCGGCGCCATCACGGGATCCGGTATCACCTGATCTGGATAGCACTCGCGCGCGAACGTCTTGAGCTGCTCGTAGATCTCCAGGACGGTCGCCGAATCGCCGTAAGCGAGGTTGACCGTGTCACAACCGGTCGAGTCCGCATCGAGACAGCCCAGGACCCCAGCGACGAGATCTTCGACATACGTGAAGTCGCGCGCCTGGCCGCCGTCGCCGTCGATGCGCACCGCCTTGCCCTTGATCAAGGCCCGACAGAACGCGGCGATCACTCCCGAGTATGGGCTGTCGGCGGGCTGGCGCGGACCGAAGACGTTGAAGAAGCGCGTCACGACGACGTTCATCCCGAACACCCTGGCAAACGAGCGGCAGTAGAGTTCGCCTGCCAGTTTGGCCGCCGAGTACGGCGACAGCGGGTCCTCGCGCAGCTGCTCGTGCTTGCGTTGTTCTTGTTGGTTGCCGTAGGCCGAACTGCTGCCGGCGTAGACGACCCGGGCGCCGTTGTGGCGCGCAGCGTCGAGGATGTTCGCGGTGCCGGTCGCACACGCGTCAAGCGTGTCCAACGGCCGCTCCAACGAACGCGCGACGGACGGCAGCGCCGCCAGGTGCACGACCTTGTTGACGCCTTCCATCGCCTGCCGGACGTCCTTCGGTTCGGTAACCGAACCTTCGACCAACGTCACGTCCAGGCCCTTCAGGTTGTCGCGCGAACCGGTGCACAGGTTGTCGATGACAACCACCTCACGGTCTTCGCGACAGAGCGTCTCGCACACGTGCGAGCCGATGAAGCCCGCACCTCCAGTCACCAGAATCCGATCGGTCACAAAAGCTTCCCTGCGTTCTTCTCGTCGACGTACCAGGCACAGAACTTCTTGACCCCTTCGGCCAATGGTGTCGTGCAGCGATAGCCGAGTTCGCGTTCGGCGAGACTCACGTCGGCGTAGGTAATCGGCACATCACCGGGTTGGTCCGGCTGCTTGTCCAGAATGGCGGGCTTGCCGAGCGCCTGCGCGATCTGGTCGACGAGTTCGGACAACGAAGTCGTTGCCGCCCCACCGAGGTTGTAGATGCCGTACCCGTTGTCGCGATCCATCGCGGCGCGGATGCCGGCGGCGATATCGGTGACGAACGTGTAGTCACGGCGCGAACTGCCATCGCCGAAGAACGGAATGCGATCGCCGTTGGTGATCGCACGCGCAAACTTGTGGATCGCCATCTCCGGTCGCTGGCGCGGGCCGTAGACCGTGAAAAAGCGCAGGCAGGTCACCGGATTCTGGTGCAGGTGGTGCCACGTGTAGCAGAGCACTTCGCCGGCCTTCTTGCTCGCCGCGTAGGGCGACACAGGCCGGTCGACCGCTTGAGCCTCACTGAACGGCACTTCCTTGTTGCCCCCGTAGACCGACGAGCTACTACCGAACACGAACCGCACCGACGGGTCTTCGATCTGCTGCAGCAGCGTCTGGGTGCCGGTGACGTTGACGTCCATGTAACGCACCGGATCCTGCAGCGACGGCCGGACGCCGGCGAGCGCGGCGAGGTGCACGATGCAGCCGACGTCCTTGACCGCGCGCTTGCTGGTCGCGGCGTCGCGGATATCACCCTCGACGAACTCGAATCGATCGCCGCCAACTTCTTGCAGCGCATCGAGGTTACGACGCTTCAAGACCGGATCATAGAACGGGTCGAGGTTGTCCAGCACGCGCACGCGGCCACCTTCAGCCAGGAGCTTGTTTGCCAGATGCGAGCCAATGAAGCCCGCGCCGCCGGTGATCAATGCGAGTGTCATGGAGCCGTTTTGGGCACCCTTGGTATCTGATCGACGGGTCCTATTCCAATGCGGGCCTCCCGAAATCCCCCGCGAGTCCGGGTCAAACGGGATCGCGCGTAACGGAGCAGCACAAAACGACTAGAATCTCACCATGGCACACCCCTCACTCGCACGCTTCGCCGCACTGATCGCCCTGGCAGCGGGCTCGCTCGCCATGGATTTGCCGGCGCAGAAGCCGAAGCCGCCGAAGCCCGATCCGGCGCTGACTGGCCGTCTCACCGAGCTGAAGAAGTTCGTCAAGGACCGCAAGATGACGCGCGACTTCCCGGCGATCGGCTCGATGCAGAACCTCGCCAAGGACCTCGACAAGAAGAACCCGAAGGACGTCAGCAAGATCGCGAAGACCATCGGCGACGTCTTCAAGATCGGCAAGGTTCGCACCGGCAGCAAGGACATCCTCTACCGCGAAGCCGCCGACGCGCTGTCGAAGTTCGGCGCGGACGGCGCCAAGTTGCTGGTCAAGGCGGCGGAGAACAAACGCTTCAAGGACAACCACTCGCTGCGTGCTCACATCGTCAGATCCGTTGGCAAGACCGCCGACCCCAAGCAGATCAAGTTCCTGCTCGAACTGACGACCCGTTCCCCGCACAACGAACTGCGCGCCGCCTCGGGTGAGGCCCTCGGCAACTACAACAAGGCCAAGGTCAAGGTGCAGCGCGACATCGTCAAAGAGATCATCAAGGCCTGGGGCAGCCTGCACTCGGAAGCAAACAAGGCCGTCTCCCTCGACCCCAACGGACCACAAGACTTCGGCCCGCAGAACGCTCGCAAGACCCTTCGCCTGGCCGAAGGCAAATGGGTAGCCACGCTGCAGAAACTGACCGGCGTATCGCACAGCAAGTTCCGCGATTGGCAGCACTGGCAGAACAAGAACAAAAGGTGGTCCCCGCCGAAGTAGGCCGGGCTAAGATTGCGTGCGCGGTCACCCCTCCCGCAATTGCAGCATGGTTCGCTTCTCCGTCCTGGCCATCGGCCTGATCCTCGCCACCGGTCTCACCTTGCCGGCGCAAGGCGAGACGCCGCAGCCGTCCTCGACTCTGTTGGTCCGCCTCGGCTCAAGCCGCATCAAACTCGAGCAGGCAGAGTCGATCATCGACGTGCTCCGGACGCGCAAGACGCGCGACCGCCTCACCGCGTCGAAGACGCTGCGCGCCCACTACCTTCGCCACGAGAAGGGCTTCCTCAAGGTGCGCAAGAAGGCGCTGGCCCAGTTCGAGAAGTCCGCCAAGAAGGCGCAGCGCAACCTGCTCGGCAAGCGCGGCGAAGCCGAACTCATCGAGCTGCGCTCCACGTCGCTCGGCGTGTCGCGCCAGCAGGGGCTGACTAAGGCACAGATCAAAAAGCAGATCGACCCGTGCATCACGCGGCTCAAAGAACTGCTGCTGCCCGCGCAAGTCGACGTGCTCAAGCTCGACAAGAAGCTCGACAAGTCGATCGAAGACCTGCGCGCGCATCACGCGGAACTGCGCAAGTGGTTCGAGTTGTATGCGAGCGCCGGCGAAGGACTCGAACTGCACGAGGACGCCGCCAAGCACTACGCGAAGTATCCGATGCCGATCGGCCCCGGCGATCAGTATCACGTCGACGAAGCGATCGCCTACGCAATGTTCGCCGGCCTCGCGATGAACGCCGGCGATCGCAAGGCGCTCGACTTCAACGAGTCGATCCGGCCGCGCACGCCTCACCAGGAGTATCTCGGCACACTCGATCTCAACCGGATCCGTTACCTGCTCGGACTCGCACTCGTGCGTATCGATGAGAAGCTGTCGGATGCCGCGCGCGATCACTCGAAGGACATGCACCGACTGCGGTTCTTCAATCACACTTCGCCGGTCAAGGGCAAGACGCGCTTCAGCCAACGCGCCGCCAACTTCGGCACGAGCGCCAGCTCCGAGAACATCGCCAACGGCCAGAACTCTGGCGCCGGCGCCATCCGCGCCTGGTGGTACAGCCCCGGCCACCACCGCAACATGCTCGGCAACCACCGCCGCACCGGCCTCGGCCAGCATGAGGTGTTGTGGACGCAGATGTTCGGCGGCTAGCACAACGGTCCAGCGGCGCCCAGCAACAGCGCGTGGATCGGTTACAATGGAGTGGACCTTAGGACGGCCGCCTCGCCCCGCCTGACCGCCCCGCCAACCGATGCTACGACTCGCCCTTGCCACCGCGCTGTGCTGCGCCCCTGCCCTTGCGCAACTGGGGCCGATGCAGCCACCCGCCCAGAACCCACAGACGCCCGAGAAGATCATTCTCGGCAAGTTCCTGTTTTGGGAAGAGCAGCTGTCGAGCGACAACACCGTCGCGTGTGGCACATGCCACCTGCCGGAGTTTGGCGGCACCGACGGCCGCACGCCGCTGCCGCTGCACCCCGGTGCCGACAGCACGTTCGGCACGGCTGACGACATCCACGGCTCGGCCGGCGTCGTGCGCCAAGACCCATCCGGCAACTTCCTGCCGTCGCCGATCTTTGGTCTCGACCGCCAGGTCACCCGCCGCACATCGCCGAGCAACCTCGGCGCTGGCCACCACGCCGACCTGTTCTGGGACCTGCGCGCACGTGGCACGTTCATCGATCCGCAGTCGGGGCAGGTCCTCATTCCGTTCAACGGCCAACTCGAGTCGCAAGCCGTCGGCCCGATCATGAGTCCGATCGAGATGGGTCACGTCGGCCGCACGTGGCAGGACGTCACGAGCAAGCTGCAGAACGCCGAGCCGATGAAGCTGGCGAGCAACCTGACGCCGGACATGGTTGCCGAGCTGCAACAGAACGCCGACTACCCGGCGATGTTCGCCGCGGCCTTCGGCGATCCGGCGATCACCGCCGCGCGGATCGCGTTCGCGCTCGCGAGCTACCAACGCACGCTCAACCCGGACCAGACCAAGTGGGATGCGTTCATGGCCGGCAACCCGGCGGCGATGAGCAACTATGAATTGCAGGGCTGGACGCTATTCAACAACCAGGCCAACTGCCACGCGTGCCACTGGACGCCATTCTTCTCGGATGACCTGCCACATAACCTCGGGTTGCGACCGATCGCCGAAGACATCGGCGCGTTCCTGTCGACCAACGACCCGTTCGATCGCGGCGGCTTCAAGACGCCGTCGCTGCGCAACGCCGGCCTCAAGCCGCGACTGTTCCACAACGGCCAAAGCCTGTCCCTCGGCGACCCCGGCCAACTGACGGACCCGGCGTCGACGCTGCAGATCTATCTGCAAGGTGGCGGCGTCGACCTGAGCAACCTCGACCCGTTCATGCTGCCGCTGATCAACCTCGGCATCACGGTCAACGACCTCGTCGTGGTCCAGGACTTCATCATCACGGCTCTGGTCGATCCCCGCGCTGCCAACCGCCAACCGCCGTTCGATCATCCCGACCTGCGCTCGATGGCGATCGCGCCACCGCGCGTCTTCGGCAACGGCCTCGCCGGCAGCAGCGAACCGTTCCTGGTCGACACCGCGCCACCGTTCCTCGGCAACCTCGCCTACCGCCTCGGTCTCGCCGGCGGCGACGGCGCTGGCCTCGCGGTCCTCACCTACGGCTTCCAGTCATTCGAACCGGGCCTCAACTTCGGCGGCCTGCCATGGAACGTGCAGGTGCACGACTGGCTGCCAGTCGCCCTATCAGGCCCACCGGGCAGACCCGGCCACGCCACCCTGCACCTGCCGATCCCCGACGTCCCGTCGCTCGCGCTACTGCCGCTCTACTGGCAACTCTTCGTCGACGACCCCCAGGCCCCGAACGGCATCGCCGCCAGCCCAGGCTGGGAGTTCGTGCTCTTCTAGCCCGTACCGTGCCAGGTACATTCCGGACATCTCGCCGTGCGGCGAGATGTCCGGAATGTACCTGGCACGGTACCGACACTGGCTACTTCGGATACGTGAGGTCGAGCGGCGGGACGGCCTTGGTCCGACGGTCGCCGTCGCCGAGCAGGTAGTGCTCGAACCAGCGCAGGGTGCGCACGGTGTAGTCGAGGCGGTTGACGTTCATGCGGTTGCCGTGACCTTCGCCGGTGTATTGCACGTAGCGAACGGGTGTTTCGGTCGCGAACTTGACGGCACGGTAGAGCATGAACGGTTGGCTCGGATGCACGCGTGGATCGCTGGTGCCGCCGGCGAGCAGGAGAGGCGTATCGCAGTCCGGCGCCCAGTTGAGCGGGCTGCGGTCGGCGAGCAGACCCGGTTGCTGCCACGGCCACTTCTCCTGGTAGTGCACGTAGTAGAACTCCATCGGGATGTCCGTCGTCATCCACTTGGTGCGCATGTCGACGAACGGCACGAAGCTCACTGCGGCCGCGAAGTGCTTGCTCTCGCGTGTCGCCGCCCACGCCGCGGTGTAGCCGCCGTAGCTGCCGCCACCGATGCCGACGCGTGTGCGATCGATCATGCCGCGATTGTCGAAGTGCGCGATCGCATCCAAGTGATCGTCGAACTCCTTACCCATCGGATCGCCGTGGTCGTGCTTGCAGAACGTCACGCCATAGCCCGTTGACGAACGGTAGTTGGGATACCACGACATGATGCCGCGTGCCGCGAGCAGGTGACCCCACTGCGAGTAGGTCGTCAGCCAACCGTTGCTGTAGTGCGACTCGGGGCCACCGTGCGCCACGATGACCAACGGGTACCGCGTGCCTTCTTCGTAGCCGATGGGCAGCACCAAGACGCCTTCGACCATCAGGCCATCGCGCGTGCGATACTTGACGACGCGCTGCTCGCCAAACGCACGGCCCTTGAGGTTGGGGTTGACGTTGGTCAGGCGCAGCGGCTCACCGGTCAACTGCGATTCCGCGGGCCGATCCTCGGCCACCGGCAAGAACAGTTCGGCCGGATGGTTGGCGTTGCTCGCCGTGAATACGAACTGCCCGTCGTGGTTGCTGTAGCCGGAGATCGCGAGCGGTGCGCCCTTCGGCTCGAACGTCTTGAGCTGACCCGCCGATGCATCGAGATGGCGCAAGCGTGTGCGCACGCCGATGCTCTCCTGCACCAAGAACCCCGATGGCGATGTCTGCAGGTGCTGGACCATGCCAGCGAACCCGTGCGTTTTGGGCGTCGCTTCGCCGGAGCCATCCGTCGGCACCGTGTAGAGGCTGCCGGCGTGCGGGTCGTTGCGATCGGCCGCCGAGATGTAGGCGAGCAGATGACCGCCAGGCGAGAACGCAAAGTCCCCGAGCTTGCCCGGGTTGTCGACCAGCTTGGTCAGCTCGCCACTCGCGACGTCGAGCAAGTGCAGACGCTTCTTCATGTAGCTCGCGTCGACCGTGTTCTCCGGCGCGCAGGCACACGCGATCTTGCTGCCATCCGCGGACCACGCGAAGTCGTAGACGGTCGTGTCCTTGGTCAAGCGGCGCGGTTCGCCCCCCTCTTCGACCATCCACAACGAGATGTGGCGCCAGTCTTCGTCGACGACCACCGGCCGAATGCCGCGCGCATACGCAGCCGCCCGCGCCTCGGGCCGCGCATCCAATACCGTGAACGCGATCGCCTTGCCGTCTGCGCGCCAACGATAGCTGCGCACCGACGGCGTCTTGGCAAACACCGTCGCGTCACCACCGGCAATTGCTTGCACGACGACTTGCGTGCGGCCATCGATGCGACGCGAATACGAAACCGACTTCGTGCCGGGACGCACCGCCAGACCACCGGCGCTGTTCTTGCCGCTGACGAGCCAACGCACGGCCGGCATCTGCATCTTCTTCAGCTTGCCCAGCGTGTCGATGACGCCCATGTGCAAGTAGCTGCCGCCGGGACCGTCCGCAATCGGCCGTGGAACGACCATGTTGAACGCAACAAAACCGTCCCCCATCTTGGGATTGACGATCGCGCGCAGGTTGAGTGCTTCCGATATGGAAAGTGGTTCCTGGGCCCTTGAGCTACCATGCACCAACAAGCTGACGCTGCTGCAAACGAGCATGGCAGCAACGGTTCGGATCGAGTTCGCCATGGCACGGACGATACCGCGCCATCGGCTGCGAACATCACCATGATCTTGCCATGTCGCTGTTGTTGCTCAGTCCCCACACTAGGCTTGTGCCGCATCCGGTAAGGCCATGGATCTCTTCTCACTGACACCCGAAGCGCGCGCAACTTTGGCAGACGCGTGCCTACGTGAAGGCATAGACGAGAGCTACGTCAGCTTCTTGGCCAAACATCTCGATGCCGTCGACAGTTCGTGGCGTTGGTGCTGCGGCAGTAACTGTGACCCATGCGTAAATGCTTTGGGAAGGGCCGTAGACCGCTGTAGGCGCGAGCTTGGCATCCAACCCCCGGGGCTATCCGACTAACACTCATAACCGTAAGATGGTCGGTTATGGATACGAGCCGAACCGTGCTGTTGGCCCAGCACGTCATGCAACGGGCCGTCTTCGTCCTGCGCCACGACCGTCAGGTTCTCGACGCAGTTGACGATTTGATCCAAAGAGGCTTCTCCGGTGCCCCAGTCATCGAACGCGAACGCCTTGTTGGTGTCTTCAGTGAGCGCGACGCTCTGGCTGCAATTGCTGCGGCCCACTACGAGCACGAGCCGCCTGGAACGGTAGCCCAGCACATGCGGCGCGACTTCGCTGTCGTCGGCGCCGACGCCGACATCTTCGAGGTTGCCTCGGTCTTCCGCGAGCAGCCGATCCGTCGCGTACCTGTGGTCGACGTCGAACGCCGCCTGCTCGGGATCATCTCCCGCGGCGATGTGCTCAAGGCGCTGCGGACCTCGTTCCGTTCGCGCCAGCCGACGAAGTACGAGCAGCTGCAGGAGCACATGTCGGCCCGCCACGGCAGCTGAGCTCGACCACCTCGCTCAAGAACCGCTAATCGCGCTCGCCTGGGCATTGGCCCCCAGGCTGCGCAACTCGGCCGCAATCAGCGGCAACAAGGAGGACGGCTCCACGCCGCCCTTCTGGATCGCAGCAACCGCCTTCTGGCGAACGGACGCCGCGGGCTCTGACCGCAGGTACTTCGCCATGGCCTTGGCGAACAGCCGCCGGGACTCCTGATCCTGCGGATGGTTCTTGATCGCAAACAACGCATGGCCGGCGGCCTTGCTGTGCTCGTTGAGCGCGAGCAGGCAGGTCGCCATGCTGAGGCGCCACTCCAGCACAGTGGGATTGCTGCGCAGCCCCCATTCGAGTTCGACGATTGCCTTCTGCCACTTGCGCGTCTTGGCCAGGGCATGACCCAGCGTGCCACGCGCCGTCAGGTAGTTCGGATCGATCGCAAGCGCCTCGGTCGTCAACCGGATCGCTTCCTTCGTGTTGCCTTCATCAAGGAACAGCACGGCGAGGTTGTTGCGCGTATTCGGTTCGTTGGGCGCCAACTCGAGTGCGCGCAGGTAGTACTTCTTCGCGGCTTCACGATTGCCCGACGAATGCTCGACGACGCCGAGGTTGGCGTTGGCTTCGTCGCTCGTGTCATCGATCGCCAACGCCCGCGTCAAGTAATCGCGCGCCATGTCAAACTTCTGAGCATCCGTTGCGATCCCGCCCAGGTTCACGAGCGACAACGCGGATCGTGGGTTCTTCTCGAGCGTCATCGTCCACAGACGTTCGAAGCTGTCGTACTGCGGCAACAGCGTCATCGTCGTCACCGACATCACCACCAGCCATACACCAGCAACAGCGACGCGAATCGTCTCGGCCTGGCTGGTGAGCAACTTGGTCGCAAACGCCGAAACCGCGACGATCACGCCAACACTCGCGTGGTACTGGAAGTGATCCGCGACGAACGAATACCGGAACGGGTAGACGTCGAAGAAGCCGATGGCCGGTACGAGCGTGCCGCCGAACAGCAGCAACATGGCGCACGGACCGCGCCCGATGCGGCCACGCAGCAACCACGTCCCGACGACCATCACGAGCGCGGCAATCGGCGCCACAGTCAGCCAGATCGACGGCTCCTGCACATCCCACCGCGGGTAGTTGAAGCACGTGTCGAACGGCAACAGCAAGCTGCCGAAGTAGAACCAACAGGCTGCACCCGCAACGAGCACCCGCTGCATGCCCGCGAGCTGCCACGGCGCATCCGCAGCGCCAACGTGCGTCGCTTCTAGGTGCACGGTGTACCAACCGAGCGCGGCACCGACCACAAACCACGGCAGCGCCGCCATGATCGCACGCTTGGTCAGCTTGCCATCACGCCACCAGATCACGATCAACAGCGCGGCCGGCAACGACGCGGTCACCGTCTTGCTCCACAGCGCGCCGAGCAACCACAGGCTGCCGATCATGTAGCTACGCTGATCCTGGTCGTCGTGCCACCGCAGCCAACGTTCGGCCGCGAGCAGGTAGCACAGCAGCGACAGCACGTTCTTGCGTTCTGTGATCCACGCGACGGACTCGACGTGCACTGGATGCACCAAGAACCACAGCGACGCGAACCAGATTCCGGGCACGGCCAGCCGCCGGCCGAGCCGGAGCAGCACGAACGCCGAAAAGCCGTGCAGGATGACGTTGACGAGGTGGTAACCAAACGCCGACAGGCCCCACAGCCGGTATTCCAGCCAGAACGACGAGTGCACGAGTGGGTAGTACTGCGGCAGCGACGTCGGCTCGAACCAGATGCTTGCCAGGCCGCCCCAGGTGCGCAGCACCGGGTTCTCGGTGACGTAGTCGTCGTCGTCCCAGATGAAGCCACACTGCGCGACTCGCCAGTAGCTGAGCAGCAGGAAGACGACGATCAGGCTGAGGGGAGCCCACTTGGAACGCAGGAAGGCCATTGGCCTGCTGAAGTGAACCGCTGGGGGTTCTGAAAGCAATGGCGACGACCGGCTTGCGGCACTTCCGCTGCTTGCGACCGCAATGGTGGATCCTGCGGCACTGGCCTTCTATGGTCCGCTGCATGGACGAAAGCACCATGCGCACGACGCCGCTCGAGAACTTCCCACCGCCAGAGAAGTGGGACGACTGGCAGGAGCTCGACGCGAGGGCATGGCCCAAGCGGGTCACGAAGAACTACGCGCTGGTCCCGACCATCTGCTTCAACTGCGAAGCCGCCTGTGGCCTGGTCGCCTACGTCGACAAGGACACGGACAAGATCCGCAAGGTCGAAGGCAATCCCTACCACCCGGGCTCGCGCGGTCGCAACTGCGCCAAGGGCCCGGCGACCGTCAACCAGATCGACGACCCCGAACGCATTCTCTATCCACTCAAGCGGGTCGGCGCTCGCGGCAGTGGCAAGTTCGAACGCGTCTCGTGGGATGAGGTGCTCGACACGCTGGCCGCGCGCATCCGCAAGGCGATCGTCGAAGACCGCAAGACCGAGGTCATGTATCACGTCGGCCGCCCCGGCCACGACGGCTACGTCGAACGTGTGCTGCAGTCTTGGGGTGTCGATGGCCACAACTCGCACACCAACGTGTGCAGTGCCGCAGCGCGTCTCGGCTACACGTTGTGGAGCGGCTACGACCGTCCGTCACCGGACTACGCAAACGCCAAGTTCACGTTGCTGATCTCGGCGCACCTCGAGACCGGCCACTACTTCAACCCGCACGCGCAGCGCATCATCGAGAGCAAGATGAACGGCGGCAAGTTGGCCGTCTGCGACATCCGCTTGTCGAACACCGCGAGCATGGGTGACTACTGGCTCGCGACGCGACCGGGCACCGAAGCGATGATGCTGCTCGGCTTCGCGCACGTTCTGTTGCGCGACGACATGGTCGACTGGGACTTCATGAAGACGTGGGTCGACTGGCGCGCGTATCAGAAGTCCAAGGACCGGCCCGAGGACTTCGACGACTTCAAGAAAGCGCTCGCCGCGGACTACGCCTTTGCAACGCCAGAGCACGCGGCCGAAGTCTGCGGTCTCGAAGCCGCGACGATCGAGGAAATCGCCAAGGAGATCGGCAAGGCGGGCAGTGCGTTCAGCTCGCACGTGTGGCGCAACGCCGCGGCCGGCAACGAAGGTGGCTGGGCCGTCGCGCGCAACTTGCAGTTCGTCTGCGTGTTGGTCGGCGCCGTCGCGTCGGTCGGCGGCACGGCGGGCAGTGGCACCAACAAGTTCGTGCCACCGCCGCACAGCAAGCCGCGTCCGCATGAAGTCTGGAGCGAACTGCTCTACCCCAACGAGTGGCCGCTCGCCCACCACGAACTGAGCTTCTGCCTGCCGCACCTCGTCAAGAGCGGACGCGGTCGCATCGACACCTACTTCTCGCGCGTCTACAACCCGGTCTGGACCAACCCAGACGGGGCGATGTGGATCGACATGATGCAGGACGAAGACCTCGTCGGCTGCAACGTGATGCTGTCGCCAACGTGGAACGAAACCGCGCGTTGGGCCGACTTCGTGTTGCCGATGGGCCACGCGACCGAGCGTCACGACTTGATGTCGCAGGAAACGCACGCAGCGACTTGGATTGGCTTCCGCCAACCGGTGCACCGCGTGCTCGCGCAACGCCAGGGCAAGGACTTCACGTGGACCTACGAGGTCAACCCGGGCGAAGTCTGGGAGGAAGACGAGTTCTGGATCGCGCTGTCGTGGAAGATCGACCCCGATGGCTCGCTCGGCATCCGTAAGCACTTCGAGTCGCCGTATCGTGAAGGCGAACGCATCACGATCGACGAGTACTACCAGTGGATCTTCGAGAACTCGGTGCCGGGCCTGCCCGAAGCCGCTGAGAAGGAAGGCCAGACGCCGCTAGAGTACATGCGGCGACACGGCTGCTACCTGGTCAAGGATCAGGTCTACAAGACGCACGAGACCGAACTGCCGAAGGGCGACTACGCAATCGATCCCGAGCAAGGTGTGGTGCACAAGGACGGCAAGATCCTCGGGGTGTTCGCCAACGACAAGTGCATGGCGGGCTTCCACACGCCATCGAAGAAGCTCGAACTGTTCTCACCGACGATGCGCGACTGGGGCTGGCCGGAGTACGCAACGCCGACCTACCTCGAAAGCCACATCGACGAGAAGAAGCTCGACCGCGACAACGGCGAGATGGCACTCGTGCCGACGTTCCGCTTGCCGACGCTGATCCATACGCGCAGCGCCAACAGCAAGTGGCTGACCGAACTGTCCAACACCAACCCGGTGTGGATGCATCCGACCGACGCCGCACGTTTCGGCGTCGAGATGGGCGATCTGATTCGCGTCACCACGCGCATCGGCTACTACGTCAACGCCGTGTGGGTCACCGAAGGAGTGCGCCCCGGGGTCATCGCGTGCAGCCACCACATGGGTCGCTGGACGGTGCGCGGCGACCAGGTGTCCGGAAACCACTGGCAACTGCACGACGTCGACCTGCGCAAGGTCAGTGACTCTGCGTACCTGATGCGGCGCACGAAGGACGTCTCCAAGTTCAAGAGCGACGACAAGGACAGCGACAAGGTCTGGTGGACGAGTGGCGGCGTGCACCAGAACATGACGTTCCCGGTGCAGCCCGACCCGATCAGTGGCATGCACTGTTGGCACCAGAAAGTGTCGGTCAAGAAGGCCGAACCCGGCGACCGCTATGGCGACGTCTACGTCGACACCAAGGAGTCGATGGCGGTCTTCGAAGAGTGGCAGCAGAAGACGCGTCCCGCGGCGGAGCACGGCCAGGACGGACTGCGCCGGCCGCTGCACCTCAAGCGGGTGTGCCGCCCGACCGACGACACGTTCAAGCTCTAGCGCCACTCGAAACGGCCTTGCTGAATGCCGATGGCAGCGGACGTTCAAAAAAACGTCCGCCGCCAAATCCTGTCGTTTCAATGAGTTGGCTACCCCTTAGAGCCAACATAGGGAAACCCCTAGTACAGGATCCGCGCGTTCACGCCGAAGTCTGGTTTGCAGTCGCTCGTGCCCCCTTACCAGCGACTGTTTGACAACGAAGTAGCGCGATGACGTCGCAGAGACGTTCGGAGCGAGAAGGTGTTCATTGGCCTGGGTTGCTTGGAGAGGTCACCCCCATGACGACGCCGCCCAGTTCTCGTTCCGAACGGCCATGCGGCCCGCGCGGATGACGACCTCCTCCTCACCCCCCTTGGGGAGGAGGCCACATCCTTTCCTTCGTCATAGCCAAACATTGAATGCGGCTGCTTCCCTAAAGCCAACCGGCAGCAATCGCCGATGCCATTGGAGACTTGGAGAGGTCACCCCCCTATGGCAAAAGCCGCCCACTTCCCATTGCCGACGCCGGAGATCCACGTGTGGGTCGCCTACCTGACGGCACGTTGTAACTTCGCTTGCGACTACTGCATTCAGAAGCCCAAGATGATTCCAGGCCAACGGCGCAAGCCGTGGGGTCGTTATCAGGAGCTGACTGGTAAGCAGTGGGTCGACGCACTCAATGCGTTCCCCGAACGTCCCGAGCATCCGCTGATCCTTACCGGCGGCGAGCCGTCGCTGCACAAGGACTTTGCGTTCATCGCCAGTCGTCTCGAGGGCTACGACCTCGACATGACCTCGAACCTGACGTTCGACATTGATGCGTTCGCGAAGGAGATGCGCGCGCACAACAAGACGTTCAAGACGAGCTTCCACACCTACCACCCGAAGTTCATTGCGCCGGAGAAGTGGCTCGATCAAGCCGAACGTCTGCGCGACTCGGGCATCGTCGAAGCGCCGGTGTTCTCGATGGTGCAGCTCGACAACTTCCCGCATTTCCGCGATGAAGAGCACTCCGCCAACGTGCACAAGGTCATGCAGATGGCTGATCAGCGCGGGCTGCTGTATCAGTTCAACGAGTTCCGCGGCACGCACATGGGCGACGGTTTCAACCGCGACCACAAGTACCAGATCGACTGCACGAGTGCGTGGGTCAACATCGACCCCGAGGGCTCGGTCTACAACTGCCAGTATCACCTGACCGAACGCAAGAACGCGTTCGGCAACATCACGACGATCGACGAGTGTCGCGAGCTGCCAAAGATGGGCGAGTTCTTCTCGTGCACCGACTTCGGCTACTGCGATCCTTGCCACGAAAACAGTGGCCACGGTGCGTTCAAGGATGCGAGCGGCAACATCTTCCGCCGCACAGACAACGATGCCCGCGTCTACCTGCAATGGATGGATCCGGCAGCGATCCGCAAGGTTGCCAACCGCTACTTCGCGCAGGGCAACGTCGAAGAGGCCCAGCACGCGCTGCTCGCCGCGATCGGCAAGCAACGTGAGAACGGCGAAGATGATCCGGAGACGTGGGCGGAACTCGGCGTCACGCTCTACGAGAGCCGGAAGAAAAAGCAGTCGCTTGCCGCGCTGATGCACGCCATTGAAGCCGGCATCACGCGCACCGAGACAGTTGCCAGCGCCATCGTGGTTGCCCGCGAACTCGACCTGGTCGACCAGACCAAGCAGACGATCCTTCGTTACGTTCCGGCTCAGGTCCTCAGCCGTCTCGAGCAAGCAATCGATGCCGTGAGGCCTGCGGACATCAACCAGCCGGCGCCGTCGCAACCCATCACACCGGGGACCTAGCGATGAATGTCCTCGTCGACTACCGAGGCACTTGGGGCCTCGGGGACCTGCTATGCAGTGACCCGATGATGCTCGGACTGATGGAACGGTTCGGGCCCGACACGCGCATCTACGTGCAGGGCAAGCATGGCAACGTCATTCACAACCCGCTCGTGCAAGGTGTCGCACAGGATGGCCAGGAGTTCGATCACACGGTCGAGGTCAACCTGTTCACGCACATGGATCGCGATGCGTACGGCAAGCTCGAAGCCATGCCGAGCCTCGTCGACCACATGTGCAGCTACGCTGGGGTCACCCCGAGTGACAAGCGGCCCAAGCTGCACCTTCAGCAAGAAGACCTGCGCGTGCTGCGCCGCATTCCGTTGGTTGGCAAACCACGCGTTGCGATCTGCGCCGACTTCGTCGATCCGCTGCGGCACTGGCCCCTGGAGCACTGGCGCACCGTTGCGATGATGCTCGAAGACGTCGGCGCCCAGGTGATCGGAGTCGGCACGAAGGATCGCCTTGGTGTCGGCACGGACCTGGTCGGCAAGCTGACCATGCGTGAGACCGCCGCGGTCATGTCGGCGTGCAACCTGTTCGCCGGCAACAACTCGGCGCCGTTCCACTACGCGCAAGCTGCCGGGGTGCCGTGCGTGACCTTGTTCTCGCTAGCGACGCCGGAGCGCTTCATCCATGAAGGTGCATCCGTGCATCCCGTCGAAGCCCATGGTTTGCCGTGCCTGCACTGCATGACGCGGTGCTTCGCTTCGATGCAACAATCGGGCTGCACCACCACCCCGCGTGGCCGTTGCATGACGGACATCCGCGTCGAACAGGTTCTGGAAGCCATCAACGTGGCTCTGCAAGAATCGCAACTGGCGGCGGAGCCGTTGGCTGCGGAACCAGCGCGTTACGGGTAGCGCCCAAACCGGAGCCCACCGAAGAGGATAACTTCTCTCCAGGCACCGTACTATCGTCTTCGGAGGCGGTCGCGTTGCCAGCGGAAGAGGGGTTCGGGGACTCGGAGCTGGCCGCTGGGGAGGCGGGTTTCTTGGGAGCCTGGTGGGCCCAGAACGGAGTCTGGGGTCAGGAAGGAAGCGCCGCCGTTCTCGTCTAGGGTTGCTGGGACGCGACGGCCCAGGATGGTGTGCTTGGTGGCGTAGATCGTGTTGGGGAGCAGGATCAGGGCCAGCAGGAGCCAGCGCAGTTTGGGCTTCTCGCATTGCGCGAAGATGCCGGCTAGCAGCACGGCCATCGTGATGCTTGCGAAGCGCATGAAGCGGGCGCTGGGGAGGTCGGCGATGTAGACGATCAGGTACATCGTGAAGAGGCCGAGTATCGACGTCAGCAGGAACGCGGCGACTGGACGCATGTTCGTGAGCCGCGAGCGCAGGGGAGCGACTCCGATCACGGCACCGACGAACAGCATCAGGCCGATCGGCCACGGGGCGATGCCGCGATTGAGACCCTTGGCCATGGCCGCCACGACGCTGGCGACGCTGTGCACGGACTCGAACCAACCCTCCGACGCCTGGCCGAGGTACTTGCGGCACCCCAACCACAAAACGGAGGTGAAGGCGATGATTGCACCGTGGGCCAGCAGCGGCCGTCGCCACGTGCCGCCGTGGGCTTCGCGCAGCAAGAACCACAGGCCGGGCAAGAAGGCCAACGCTGCATGGCGCACGAGGCCCATGCCGGCGCAGCACAAGGCGATCGCAGCGACCGTGGTGACGTAGGCCATGCCGCGACGATCGCGCAGCAGCTCGATGCAGACCAGGGCTGCGAACAGCAGCATCAGCATCAGGCGTTCAGAACCGGCGCCGCGTGCCGCTGCCAGCGTTGCCGCGACGGCAGCCACCACCAGTGGCCAGCGCGGTCCCGTGTGGCGCATGCGCATGCTGGCCCAGACCGTGATCAGGGCGGCGCTCGAGGCGAGCGCGAAGCACTCCGCGAGGCGCACGGTAGCGACGCCTTCGCCGAAGCTTGCCTGCCAGGCCGCGAGGTAGATCGAGTAGCCGGGTGGCCAACCGAGGATCAGCAGGCCGTGGCCATCGACGTAGCCGTTGCCGTGCAGGATCGAGATCGAGCCCGACCAGTATTGCCACGCGTCGGGCGAAAACTCGAGGCCGTGGCGCAGCGTCAACCAGGCTCCGGCGAATGCCGCGAGCCAGGCGACCATGGCCGCGCGCAGGCAACTTCCCGTCGCCGGCGCTGCCGCCAACTACCCTTCCCCGTCCTGCTTCGCAGCCTCTTCCTGCTTGGCAGTGCTGAGGATTTGCAGCTCGGCCATCTGCTCCGGCGTCACGACGCTCGGCGCCTGCGCCATCGGATCGAACGCCATCGCCGTCTTCGGGAACGCGATCACATCGCGGATGCCCTCACGGCCGAGAGCCAATGCAACCATGCGGTCGACGCCGAGCGCGATGCCGCCGTGCGGCGGGCCGCCGTACTTGTAGGCGTCCATCATGTAGCCGAAGTTGCGCTGCTGCTCTTCTTCGGAGATGCCGAGGAAGTCGAACACCTTCTTCTGCAGGTCGGGGCGGTGGATCCGGATCGAACCCGAGCCGAGTTCCCAACCGTTCATGACGAAGTCATAGGCGCGGCTGCGATGGTTCGCGGTGTCGGTTGCGAAGTCCGTGTTGTCCCAGTCGATCGGCGCCGAGAACGGGTTGTGAGCGTACTGCCAACGCTGCTTGTCCTCGTTCCAGTCGAACATCGGGAAGTTGAGCACCCAGCAGCAGCGGAACTTCTTGGGGTCACGCAGGCCGAGGTCGGTAGCAACCTTGAGGCGCACTTCGCCGAGCGCGCGATGCACGACGCGCTCTTGGTCGGCAACGAACAACAACAGGTCGCCGGGCTTGGCCCCCATCAACTTGATGAGCTCCTGGCCAGCCTCGTCGGCGTAGAACTTCGAGATCGAACCCTCGACGCCCTTCTCGCTGATCTTGGCCCACGCCAGGCCCTTGGCGCCGTATTCCTGCACGTACTTGGTCAGCGCATCGATGCCCTTGCGCGAGTACTTCTCGGCGCCGCCAACGGCCGTGATGCCCTTGACCATGCCGCCCGTTTCGACGGCACCCTGGAACACCTTGAACGCGCTCGTCTTGGCGTGCTCGGTGCAATCGATGAGCTCCATGTCGAAGCGCATGTCCGGCTTGTCACTGCCGAACCGGTTCATCGCCTCTTCGAATCCGAGGCGCGCGAAGGGCGTTGGCAAGTCGATGTCGAAGCCCTGCTTGAACGCGTGCACCACCGCACCTTCGACCAACTCGAGCACGTCGTCTTCTTCGACGAACGACATCTCGAGATCGACCTGAGTGAACTCCGGCTGGCGATCGGCGCGCAGGTCTTCGTCGCGGAAGCAACGCGCGATCTGGTAGTAGCGATCGAGGCCAGCAACCATGCACAGCTGCTTGAAGATCTGCGGGCTCTGCGGCAACGCAAAGAACTTGCCAGGGTGCACGCGGCTCGGCACGAGGTAGTCACGCGCGCCTTCGGGCGTGCTGCCGGTCAGGATCGGCGTCTCGACATCGATGAAGTCGCGGTCCGCAAGGAACGTGCGCATCGCCGTGACGAACTTGGACCGCTTGACCAGACCTTCCTGAAGCGGCCGGCGCCGCAGGTCGAGGTAGCGGTACTTCATCCGCAGCTCCTCGTTGGCCTCGGCCTCGTCCAACACTTCGAACGGCGGCGTCTCGGCTTCGCTGAGAACGGTCACCTCGACCACCAACACTTCAATCTCGCCGGTGCTGCGCGCCTTGTTGATCTTGTCGTTGTCGCGAGCGCGCACCTTGCCGCGCACCGACACCACATCCTCAGCGCCCAGACGACGCAGCAGGTCGACGGTGCCCTCAGCCATATCGTTGGTCTCGACGTGGGCGACGATCTGGGTCACGCCGTAGCGGTCCCGCAGATCGACGAAGACCAGTTGGCCGTGGTCACGGTGGTTCTCGATCCAACCGTTGAGCACGACTTCGGTGCCGACGTCTTGGATCGTCAAATCGCCACAAGTGTGGCTGCGCTGCCAGGGAGAACGCTGTGTCATTGCGGCCGTGTCGTATCCGCGATCGCGACACTATTCCACCCATGGCCGGAGCAGTATCGGACGAACGCGAAAAGCAACACGCCGGCGAAGCTCAACAAGGCCCACATCGGCACGGCGCGAGCGGCAACGCCACCCACCAGAACGAGGTACGTGACCACCAAGGCAGCTACGAACAGTGCCGGAATCACCGGCCCCGCAAACCGCTGGCGCAGCCATTCAGGAACCCGTTCGAGATAGAGGAAAACGGGCAGCAACAGCCACACACGCATGTATGGGCCGGTATCCATCGTCATCCAGGTCATCAGATGGAAGCCGGTCGCCATCGGCAGGAAGAACCACCGCGACGGCCGCCAAAGCAGCACCAGCGGGAAGCAGGCCTGCACCGCAACAACTCCGATGCTCTGCAACTGGCACAGCAGCGGACTCTGCCCGACATCCCACGACCAGTAGCTGTCGTGGCCGAGCATGATGCCCTGCAACGTGTAGCCGTTGAACCAATCGACCCCGCCGAGGATCAGCTTCGAGAAGCCGGCGCCGCAGTAGCCGAGCACCAGCGTCGCCTGCAGCATGCGGATCGGCATGGCGCGAACGTAGTGCTCAGGCGGCACGGTCTTGCCAAAACGGGCCCGCACCCAGGCATCAATCGACAACCCGGCGCCGACCCGCGCAAACGGCAACACCGCGACGGCAAACGCGAGCGCCACCTTGTCGTGGTGCGGCTTGCCAAACGAGTAGGCGAGGCCCGTCCAGTAGTAGAACGCCACGGCCCCGACGGCACACGACCACCGCGAGAACACCCCCAGCGCCCCCAGCAACAACGAGACGACCGCCACCCGATAGGCGAGCAACGCGCCATCCGTTCCGATCGGCTGCACGCCGAGCACTTGAAAGAAGAACAGTGGCGTCCACGGCCGCCCATCGCCGCCTTCCGTGATGACCGCAGCGTCGGCGAACACGACCCGCGAGTACAACATCACGTCGTACAACGCCACCAGGCAGACCATCGCGCGAACGGCACCGAGGCGCGCCGCCGGCAACGACGGCATCATCCAGCGCTCGAAGCAGAGCCACCAACGTCGCAGGAGCGCGTTCATGACTTCGTCCACCTCACGATCACGGTCGGCGCGACGGAGAACGGACCATCTGCAGTCAGCCTGGTGCGAGTATCGGCGATCTCGATACCAACGAACTCCCTGCCCTTGTGGCCGCGTTCTTTGCGACGCTTGTTCATCGTGTTGAGCCGATGCAACAGACGCTTCTCATCACCGTGTGCCAGCTCGGACAACATCTGCCACGAGTCGTCCTGCACGATGCCAGCCGCCCAGAAACCGATCTCCTGCATGCCACCGTTGGCGTAGATCCCGCGCAGTCGCGGCTTGTAGAGCACACTGCCTTCGTAGTGGTTCTCGGTATACATCGAGAAGCCGACAAAGGGCCAAGCGCGCCCGTAGCCGAGCGTCGCGGCCAACAACTGCAGCGCGATCACCGAGAACACGCCGGTGCGCAGCAGCGCCCGCGTCTTGCGTCGGCGACCGCGGCGCGGCCACGCCAACAACAATACGATGCCGCAGCCACCAGCAGCCATCAGCGGCAGCAGCTTGACCGAGAACTGCGGCGGCAACGGCGCGTGCACGTTGTAGCGCGCCACGAGTCCGGTGCGCAGATCACGGTCGACGCCGAGCACTTCGACGATGTGCTTGCCCGGACGCAGTCGATCGACCACGTTGTCGAGAACGGGATAGAGGCGGTGATGATGATGGCGGCGATGACGCAGCGTGGCGCCACCGTTGGCGCGCACATCAAGGTCGATCGTCGCGCGGCCAGACGTGTCGGCCTCGAGATCCTTCTCGACGAGCTTGCCGCCGACGTTGCTCGGTGGTTTGCCGACGTCCGGACGATAGGCAAACCAGCCCTTGGACGTTTCGAGCAGAACCCGGTCACCACGCGTGATCACCGTCCGGAACGTGCCCGCCGGCAACTCCTCTTTGGCGAAGGAGCGGGTGTAGCCGAACCGCGTATCAACCACGGCGAAGTCCGCGTCGGTGCACAGCCAGATGCGGTTCTTGCGATCGGCGGCGACGCCGAGCGGCGCGCCCGCTGGCAGGTTGTCCTCGACATCCATCCGGTCGGTGATCAGATGCCCCGCATCGAGCACGAACAGACCGTTGTCTGCCGCCACGACAACGCGGCCAGTTGGCTCCTTCGTCATGGCGTGACACGCACCAATGCCACCCGGTTCGGTGCTCGGGACCGGCGTCGCCCTGCCGTCGGCGGTCGCAGTAAGCACGGCATCCACGATGCGCAGCTCGAGGTTCTTGCGGAGCTGCAACCGCTGCGCCACCTTCGGTTCCTTGCCCGCAGCTACGGGCGAGAACACCGACTGCGCTAGCAGGCCAGTGGATGGGGCAAGACTTGCAAGGAGGACGAGAGCCCAGGCAAGCGCGTTCGGAACGAGACGATGACGCATACGCGCCCGATCATAGCAGCGGTCTATTCGTAACGAACAGACTCGCTTGGACTCTGCTTCAGCGCGCGCCACGCAGGCACGATGGCAGCGACGACTGCGGTGCCAAAGGCGCCGACCGGAACGTAGATAAACCACCGCCACGGGATCGCCAACGGCGCGTCAAGTCGGGCCACGGCGTTGAGGCCGAGCACCAACACCTTGGCGAGCGGGTAACAGAGACCGAGCGACAACACGCTGGCCAACGCCGCGACTACGGCACCTTCGATCAAGAAGCTCGCACCTAGTGCGCTGCGTTTGATGCCTAGTGCGCGTAGCACGCCGAGTTCCCGCGAACGGCCGAGTGCCGCGATCGTCATGCCGTTGAGCAGGCCAACGCCGGCCAGGCACAGCATCAAGAACAACAACATGTCGAACAGCCGGAAATCGCGACCGACATCGCGCAGCAGATAGGCCTCGATATCGCGACCAGTCTTGTTGCGACGCAGGTCCGGCAACGTCGCACGCGCAGCAGCTCGGATCCGCTTGATGTCGTGGTTCTTGTTGAGCCGCAGCGTGATCAGTTCGACGCAGAGGTCGCCGATGCAGAAATCCTTGCGCAGCCAGTATGGCGACGTGATCGCAAAGGCCCGTTCATCGCTGTCGAACCCCGCATTGTCACTGACGAGCAGGACCTCATAGCTGACCGGCGTGCCGTTCTTGTCGCGCAACGCGAGCAACGAGCCTTCGCGCCAATCGCGCGACTTGGCCAGTCGGGTACTGACGATCACCGTGCGGTCGCGCTGATTCGCGTAGCGATGCAACGCCGTCTGGCGGCCTTCGAGTGGCCCGTGATAGCCGCCCGCACTCGCGACGGAGAGCCCGCGCAGCAGGAAGCCACCGCTGCGAACTTCCCCCTCAAATGCATCGACTTGCCGGATGCCTTCGACCTCGGCCAGCTTCTGGGCATTGGCCAACGTCGTCGGCTCGGTGCCGAGGAACATCACGTTGGTCAGCGCGGCATCCCCAAACTGCCGCACCTCGGCGCGCAACGACCAGGTCAGACTCTTGAGTCCAAGCGTCGCCAGCAGCACCGCCGACAAGCCACACACCGCGGCTGACACACGACCCGACGAGCGCTTCAACACCTTGTCGACGAGCCACGTCGCCATCGGCGAGAACGCGCGGAACGGCAATAGCATCGCGCGACCGAGCATCGCCGTCAGCCCAGGTGCGAGCAGCAACACGCCGCCAAACAAGCCGAGCATGCCGGCAAGCTCAAGCAACACGGTGCGCGTCTCGTGACCTTCTTCGACTGCCAGGGGGGTCATCGCCAGATACGCAGCCGGCAACGCCAACACGAGCAGACCAAACATCCACAAGTGCACGCCGCGCATCAGATCGACGCCATCGTCGTTGCCGGGCGCCAGTCCGCGCGCCCGCAGGATGTCGAGCGCCGGAATCTGACGGGCCCGCATCAGCGGGAACATCGCGCCTGCCAACGTGAACAGCACACCGAGGCCACCGGTCCACAACACCGGGAACCACGGGATGTCGAACGTCGACCATTCCTTGCCGAGACCGAGAGAACTGACCCGTTCGGACTGCAGCCAAAGCGCCAACAGCAAGCCGAGTCCGATGCCGATCACCGAGCCGACCAGGCCGAGCATCAGTGCATCCAACAAGAAGATCCGGGTGATTGCGCCAGTACCTGTGCCAAGGCAGCGCAACAGACCCAACTGCCGCACGCGAGCAATCAGCGAATGCGACAGGGTCTGGAACACGACGAACATGCCGAGCAACAGAGCCAGCCCACCGAGGATCTTCAGGCCGTTGCGGAACGCACGTTCGTCGGCGCCTTCGCCGATCATCGCACCGCGTGCATCCACCACCGAGTAGTCAGCGTTGAGATCCTGCCGCAGGCGATCGAGGTCGGCGCCCTCTTGGCGCAACACGTGATACAGATTGCCACCAACCGGCCGCAGCTTCTCCGCCAAGGCGAGTGGCACCACGGCGACCAGACCACCTTCGCGCTTGCCGAGCTTCTGGTGCTCCAACACGCCGACAACGGTCACCTTTGTCGAGAACGGGGCGCGGCCTTCGGGCACTTCGATCGGCACCAACTTGCCGTCCTTGCACTCGACCCGCTTGGCAAGCCGAGGCTCGCTGAGCGTCATCGTGTCCCCGAGTTCGACCCCGAGTACGTGCGCCGCCTCGGCACCGAGCAAGACCCCAGCCGACTCGAACGGGATGTCCTCGACCCCAAGGTCGCGGCCACGGTTGACGACGTAGTGGGCAAACGCGTTGGCCGGCAACGGCGCGAGACCGAACACCGACAACGGTAACGGCTTGTCCTTGCCTTTGGCGATGCCGCGCGCCTCGCGCCACACGGCGGCATCGCTGACGCCACCCCGCCCACGCAAGTCCGCGCGCACCTCTGCTGCCGGCCGCGTCGTCACGATAGGGTGCACCTCAAGGTCCACCCAACCGCGCTGCGGATCCTGGGCCATCAAGCGGCTCTGGATCGTGTTGTGGTCCATCACGTAGATGGCCACGACGATCGCGACACCGAGCGCAATGCCGACCAGCGTCAGCAGGATGCGCAGAAGGCTAGACGCCCAGTTCCTGGAGACGATGAAAGACGTCAGCGACATCGAACGGGCCACCCTTCAGTTCGGATTGCGGCAACAGCACGCCATCGTGCAAGAACAGCACGCGATCGCCGGCAGCGGCGTCCCGTGGGTTGTGCGTGACCAACAGAATGGTCGCAGACAGTCGAGTGCAGACATCGCGCAGCAGCCCGATGACTTCTTCGCCAGCTTTGCTCGACAAGTTGCCGGTCGGCTCATCGGCGAGCACCAACGGCGGCTGCGTCACCAACGCGCGCGCGATCGAGATGCGCTGCATCTCACCACCGGATAGCGCCGACGGCAGTCGGTCCCGCAACTTCTCGACGCCAAGCAACTCGAACAAGCTGTCGACGCGATCGCGATGCTTCTTCGGGTTCTGACCGAGAATGCGCAGCGGCAGCGTCACGTTCTCGTGCACGGTCAGATCCGGCAGCAAGTGGAAGAACTGGAAGATGAAGCCGATGCGGCGACGACGCACTGCAGCGCGATACTCCTCGTCACCGCTGCTCAGGTCTTCGCCGGCGATCAACACGTCACCAGCCGAAGGCCGATCGAGGCCAGCCAGCATGTGCAGCAACGTCGACTTGCCCGAACCCGACGGCCCCATGATCGTCGCAAACTCGCCCTTGTTCAGCGTGAAGCTGACGTCGCGCACGATCGGCACGTCGCGGCCCTCGATCTGACGCATGCGGAAAACGGAACGGGCCTCGAGAACCGGCGCCGGTGCGTCCGGCTCCTTCTCGCCACTCGGCTCCACTGTCGGATCGGAAGTCGTCGACATGCGCCGGATCATGCCCGATCTCGACACACGACTGGGCGCCTTTTTCTTCGGATCAGCGATTACTTTGCATTCCCAAGCCAGCGCAACGGGGTGTCGTAACCTGATTGCGCCGGAACGTTTGCCCGATGCAGGCACGGAGCCATCCCTCGAACCGGGTAAGGTGCGAGCCCGTGACCGACCGGCCCTCCCCACCCCCGAAGCTCGACCTGTGCGCAACCACGGCGACCGAGCTCCACCAGGCAGCCGCGGTCTGGTTCGGCAAGGACAAGGGCAAGGGCCTCGCCAACGCCGTGCACCGACAAGCGGTCTGCGCGGGCACGTTCGCCCCCGAAGACCTCGGCGCTGGCCCGCGTGCCGCCGCCGTGTGGCGCGACCACGCGACGTTGGATCTGCCGACGTGCACCTCGCAACAATCCGAACCCGGCGAGCACGGCGAGATCCTCAAGCGCCTGCTGCGCCTGCACGACGGCCGCACCATCGAGAGCGTCTCGCTGCCGATGGGTCACGACCGCCGTTCGCTGTGCGTCTCGACGCAGGTTGGCTGTGCGCGCGGTTGCACGTTCTGTGAAACCGGCAAGCTCGGCCTGCTGCGCAACCTCACTGCCGGCGAGATCGTCGCGCAGGTCACTTCCCAGCGTCAGCTGAGCAACGTCGACCAGGTCGTGTTCCAGGGCATGGGCGAACCACTCGACAACCTCGACTCACTGCTCGCTGCGATGCGCGTTCTGCACGACCCGGTCGGCATCGGCCTGGCGCAAGATCGCATGACGGTGTGCACGGTCGGCCACGTGCCGGGCATCGACGCGTTGCGCGAACTCGGCTGGAAGCGACTCGGTTTGTCGCTGAGCCTCAACAGTGCCGACGAACAACAGCGGGCCCAGCTGATGCCGCACTCGGTGCGCTACTCACTGCCAGAGATCCAAGCGGCATTGGTGCGCTATCGGCAACGCAAGAACCTGGCACTCGGTGTGCACTGGTGCCTGTTGCCGGGCATCAACGATACGCCGCGCGATGCCCAGCAACTCGCGAACTTCGTTGCGCCACTCGGCCGCACGTTCGTGCACGTGATTCCGTACAACCCGGGCAGCGATCCCATTGCCGCCGCCCCGAACGAAACGCAGATCGAAACGTTCGTGGGTTTGCTACGCGACCGCGGCATAGCGGTGCGGCGGCGCATCACCAAGGGACGCTCGGTGATGGCCGGATGTGGCCAGCTCAGCGGCCGGCCTGCTGCTACTTAACCTCGACGAGCTCGACCAAGAAGATCAGGGTCGCGTTGGCGGGGATCTTAGGTGGCGAACCTTGCGCCCCGTAGCCCAGCTCCGGCGGGATCTGGAACAGGAACTTCGCGCCCGGCTTCATCAGCTGCAGGCCTTCGGTCCAGCCCTTGATGACGCGGTTGAGCGGGAACTCCGTCGGCTCGCCGCGAGCGTGCGAGCTGTCGAAGATCTTGCCGTCCGTCGTCCAACCGGTGTAGTGCGCCTTGACCGTTTGCGTGGCCTTCGGCGAGTCACCTTCACCGGCGGAGATCGCTTCGTATTGCAGGCCGGTCTGGGTCGTGACGACCTTGTCCTTGGCAGGCAGACGGAACTTCGGCATCGTCGTCACACTCACGAGCTCGAGCTCCCACACCGTGTCGGTGCGTGCTTGCTGCACGAGTGCGTTCGGGACTTCGGCGCGGATCGAGCCGCCGACCTTGAGGTCCTTGACGAGGTCCTTGAGGAAGGGCCAGTTGAGCGAGTCGAGCGTGCCGCCGAAGTTGCGCTTGCTGCGTTCCGTGCAATCGAGCAGGCGCTTGTCGGTGCCCCAGATCGCGTACTTGAGACTGACGCCGTCGCCCTCGGCGATCGCGCGGCCTTCGCCGGCCTTCAGCACTTCGAACTTGATGCCGTTGTCGAGCGTCTTCTGCTTGTCGGTGTTACCGGCGCGCATCTTCGGCATGCTGATCACGTTGACCAGTTCGACGTCGAACACGAGCGTCGCGTTGCCCGGGATCTTCGGCGGACGACCTTGAGGGCCGTAGGCAAGATCGCCGGGGATGACGAACTTGCAGCGCATGCCCTTCTTCATGAGCTTGAGACCTTCGGTCCAGCCCTTGATGACCTGGTTGACGCCGAACGTCGTGGTCTTGCCACGATCGCGCGAGCTGTCGAACTTGGTGCCGTCGGTCAACCAACCGGTGTAGTGCACTTCGACCGTGTCGCCATCGGCCGGCGAGACGCCACTCTCGACGTTCTTGAGAATGCCATACTGCAGACCCGACTGGGTCGTGTTCATGGTTTCGCAGGCCGGGATGCCACCCTGCTTCTTCTCGCCATCAGCTTGGCAGGTCGCAGTCACGGCGGTGAGGCCTAGCGCGGCCACGGTCAGGTACGGAAGCAGATTCATGGTTTGGTGCAATCTTTCAGGGGGTATCAGGGCAAGCAGCATAGCCGTGGTGCCGCAAAGGGTCACGAACGCAGCGGTTCCTGGCTCTTGTTTGGCATTGACCCCAGCAACGACGGGGCACGGGACATGCTCCCGACGGGCGATAATGCGGCTACTTCGGCAGTAGCGCGCGGTTGGGTTGGTAGACGGGCACGCCCGAGACCATCTCGGGCAGAAACTCCGGCCCGATGTCGGACAGGTTCTCGGAGCCGCCCGAGATCATGTAGGCGCGTGGCACCATGATCTGCGCGGCGCGGCGCACGATGCTGTTGCGCGTCTCGTTGTCGAAGTAGATCAGGACGTTGCGCAGGAACACGAGGTCAAACGGTCCAAGCATCGAGAATGGCATCAGCAGGTTGCGTTCCTCGAACTTAACCAGCTTGCGCACCGACTCGATGACGCGGTGGCCATCGCCTTCGGGGCGGAAGAATTTACGCATGTAGGCGGGCCGCGCGGTGCGCCCCATCTCGAGGTTCGAGAATACGCCTTTCCTGGCCTTCTCAACGGTCCCGACGCTGATGTCCGAGGCGGTGATCTCGATGTCCCAACTCGGCAGGTCAGGCAGGATCTCGTGCAGAATCATGCCGACGGAGTAGGGCTCTTGGCCGGTACTGCACGCGGCTGACCATATGCGCAATCGCTTCTGTCCGGCGCGTAGCCTGGCGTTGATCAGGTCAGGCAACAGCCGGTTCTCGAGAATGTCGTAAGGACCACCATCGCGGAACCACGTTGTCTCGTGAGTCGTGATCGCATCCGTCACCTTGTCGAGCAACTTCTGATCGCGACCGTGACGCAGTTTCGCGTAGAGCTCGTTGAAGTTCTCACAACCAGCATTCCTGGCAATCCGGCCAAGCCGCGTCTCGACCAGGTAGCCCTTGGTGTCATCGAGCACGACGCCGCAAAGATGCGTGATCATCTGCTGCATCAGCGTGAACTCGCCGTCTCTCAGCTGCATCGCCCACTCCGGGTTACAGCCAGAATGGCATCTGCCATCCCATCGAGTGACACAGCCCGCGCAATGCCGGCCTTGATCGGACCACGCGGCATGCCAAAGACAGCACACGATTCTTCATCCTGGGCGAGCAGCTTGCCACCCGCGCTGTGGATCTCACGCGAGCCCAACCAACCGTCTTCCCCCATGCCGGTCAGCACGACGCCCAACGTGGTCCGGCCGAACGTGGCAGCCAGGGAACGGAACAGGTAGTCGACCGACGGCCGACACGAACACTCCGGTGGATCGTCGGTGATGCGGATCACGGGCGAGGGCATCGCCCGTTCTACTTTGACCTGACGGCCACCCGGCGCGATCAGGACCCGGCCTCCCGTGACCTTGTCGCCATCCTTGGCTTCGGTCACCGGTAGCTTGCAGACCTTGTTGAGCGACTGGGCGAGGCTGTTGGTGAAAGCCGCCGGCATGTGCTGAACGATGACGATCGGAATCCGGAAGTCCGCCGGAATGAGCGGCAGCAGCTTGTGCAAGGTCAGCGGGCCACCGGTGCTGACTCCGATACCGACCACGCGGCATGCGCCCGGCAGTGCGCCCAAGCCTTCCTCGGGCGGTGGCGTGGACGTCGTCGACTTGGGTGGTGCTGACCGCTTGTCAACGGGCGTAGCGGGGCGGGTTGGCGTCGTCGATGCGGCTGCGACGGCCGGTTTGGCTGTCGCTGCCGGGCGGGTTGGCTTTGCGGGAGCGGGCTTGTCCTGCGAAGGCGGCGGGGTCGGCGCCTTGGTTCGCGCCACTGCGCGGCTTACGGGCGGACGCGCCGTTTCTCGTCGATCCGTCGCTTGCGAACGTGCCGGCGCCCCCGGTTGCTGGGCCGGCGCTTTGGCTCGAGTCTTCGGGGCAGGGCTCGCCGTCAGCACCTCTTCGCCAGGCTCACGCTGGCGATCCGGTGGCCCTCGCCAGCCAGCGGCGCGCAAGATCGTCGCCAGCAATTCACGGCCGACATCATCGGCAACGTAGGGAGCGCCTGGCTTGGACCCAGAGCGAACAATCGCGGATGCACCAGCCGCCTTGGCCCGGCGAATCGTAGGCGACTGCGCATCGAGACCCGATGAGGCGATCGCCGCCGAATGCGAGGAGACCTTCGACTCGTGCATGGCCTCGAGCATGCTCAGGCCTTCTTCGGTATCGCGGCACAGGTCGACGACGACCCAATCCGGTTGCAGGCCGGCGATCTTCGACAGCGCTGTGCGCACGCCGTTCGCTGTGGCGATCACATCAACGTACGGGTGCTCTTCAAGCCGGGCCGCGAGGGCCAGGCGCATGAAGGCATCTGGCTCGACAACCAGCACTGTAGTCTTTGTGATACCCGGCCCCATCCACGCGGATTATCGACGGGGAGCGAGGATCAGCTGGACCCCGCCTGCGAGCGGCCACAACGGTCCGGCTGCATGGGCGGAATGGCCCCGCGATTGCTCGGCTGCGTGGGGCTCCGCTTGGCGCTCGAAACGCCATGGCTGCGTCAGAAGGCCGTCTGGCCCTAGCGCATGCTGCCGGTGCCGCTGTGCTTGCGCGACAGCATCTCGCGGGCGAGCGCGCGACGGAGCGCGGCTTCTGCCTTGAGGAACTCGGCGCTGAGCTTGTCGAGTCCAGCCAGCTTCTCGCGGGCGCGGGCCTCGGCGGCCTTGACGCGATCGAGGTCGATCTCGTGAGCGAACTCACCGGCCTCACAGACCAGCGTCAGCACGTTCTGCTGCACCTGGGCGAAGCCGTCGCTGACGAACATCTCGCTCGTCTTGCCATCGGCTTCGGTGATCGTAGCCGAGCCACTTTGCGCGATCCCGGTCATCAACGGCGCGTGATGCGGCAACACGCCGTAGCGCCCATCCGTGCCGACGAACGACACCGAGCTGACCTTACGATCGATGATCGTGCGGTCGGGAGTGACAATGCGCAGGTGGAGTTCGGACATGGGATCTGTATCTGGTGCGAGTGGGATTGCTCAGGCGTCGAGACCGCGGACTACTCGTTGCCGCGCGCGACCGCTTCGTCGATCGAGCCGCACATGTAGAACGCCGACTCCGGCAACTCGTCGTGCTTGCCTTCGAGGATCTCCTTGAAGGAACGCACGGTGTCTTCGCGCTTGACGAACTTGCCCGGCGCGCCGGTGAACGCTTCGGCGACGAAGAACGGCTGCGACAGGAACTTCTGCATACGACGCGCGCGGGCGACGACCAGCTTGTCCTCTTCGCTCAGCTCTTCGATACCGAGGATCGCGATGATGTCGCGAAGGTCCTGGTAGCGCTGCAGCGTGCGCTGCACTTCACGGGCGACGTTGTAGTGCTCTTCGCCGACAACGCTCGGGCTGAGCATCTTCGACGTCGACTTCAGCGGGTCGACAGCCGGGTAGATGCCGAGCTCGGCGATCTGACGCTCGAGGATGATCGTCGAGTCGAGGTGAGCAAACGTGGCAACCGGCGCCGGGTCGGTGATGTCGTCAGCCGGCACGTAGACGGCCTGCATCGACGTGACCGAACCCTTCTTGGTCGACGTGATTCGTTCCTGCAGGGCACCCATTTCGGACGCCATCGTCGGCTGGTAACCGACAGCAGACGGCAGACGGCCGAGAAGTGCGGACACTTCCGAACCTGCCTGCACGAAGCGGAAGACGTTGTCGACGAACAGCAGCACGTCCTTGCCTTCCTGATCGCGGAAGTACTCGGCCATCGTCAGGCCGGTCAGAGCAACGCGAAGACGCGCACCCGGCGGCTCGTTCATCTGACCGAACACCAAGACGGCGTTGTCGAGAACGGACGACTTGTTGCCGTCGGCGTCGGTGTATTCCGACTCGGCCATTTCCAGCCAGAGGTCGTTGCCCTCACGCGTGCGCTCACCAACACCACAGAACACCGAGAAGCCACCCTTCTCGACCGCCGTGATTCGGATCAGCTCCTGGATGAGAACCGTCTTGCCGACACCTGCACCACCGAAGAGGCCGATCTTACCACCCTTCGCGAACGGGCAGAGAAGGTCGACGACCTTGATGCCCGTCTCGAAGACTTCACTGATCGACTCCTGCTCGTCGTAGGTCGGAGCAGCGCGGTGGATCGGCAGGGTCTTGTCGTTCGGGACCGGCGGCATCGGCTCGCCGGTGCGCGGGTGCGCAACGCCTTCTTCGAGGGCGCGACCGAGCGTATCGAACAGGCGACCCGTCGTGACCTTGCCGACTGGCACCGAGATCGGCGCGCCGGTATCGGTCGCGGGCATGCCGCGGCTCATGCCGTCCGTCGTCGACATCGACACGCAGCGCGCGGTCGAGTTGCCGAGCTGCTGGGCGACTTCGAGCACGAGGTCGATGTTACGAGCCGCATCAACAACCGTAATGGCGTTGTAGAGGTTCGGCATGTGGCCCTCGGGGAACTGAACGTCCACCACGGGACCGAACACCTGCAGGATCTTGCCTTGCACTTGAGTTGCGGTAGTCACTTCTGTCGTCCTCAGTTTGAGTATGCGTTGCGTGTGTGTTGTGTTGTGGCTGCTGTTAGCTGCGGGTCTGCTTAGCTGACAGCACTTGCGCCACCGATGATGTCGAGCAATTCCTTGGTGATGCTCTCTTGGCGGGCGCGGTTGTAGATCTTCTTCAGGTCCTTCGTCATGCGGCCGGCGGCGTCCGTCGCACCCTTCATCGCCATGCGGCGCGAAGCGTGCTCACTGGTCAGCGCCTGGAGCATGGCATCGAAGATGACCGTCTCGAGGTAGCGAGGCATCAACGAGTTGAACACCGTTGCTGCATCCGGCTCGATCAGGAAGTCGAGCTCGTAGTTGTCTTCTGGGGCGTCGTCGCCAACCGCGATGGTGCGGATCGGCAAGAACGGCTGGTCTTCCGGGACGAACTTCGCCATCGACACGAAGCGCGTCGAGAACAGGCGAACTTCGTCGACCGCGCCACTCGTGAACGCCTCGACCAGGGTCTGGGCGACGAGCTTGCCGGCGGAGAAGTCGGCCTTGTCGAGCGGCGGCTCAACGAAGAAGCGCTCGACGTCGAAGCCGCGGCGCTGCAGGAAGGTGTAGGCCTTGCGACCGTAGACCCAGAACTTGGCGTCCTTGCCTTCGGCCTTGAGCTCGTTGACCGTGCGCAGCATGGCCGACAACAGGTTGCTGTTGTACGAACCACAGAGGCCACGATCCGACGAGATCACGAGGAAGCCGACGGTCTTGACTTCGCGCTGGTTGAACAGCGGCACGTCCTCTTCGCCCGCAACCTTGGCTGCGATGCGCTGGATCATGTCGCGGATCTCCGCGGTGTAGGGAGCAAAGCTCTGCGCCTTGGCCTGCACCTTGCGCAGCTTCATCGACGCGACCATCTCCATCGCGCCAGTAATCTGCGCGATGCTGGAGACCGACTTGATGCGGCCGCGTAGTTCCTTGAGGTTCGCCATGGGTCAGCTGAGTGGGGTTGGAATCGTTAGAACCGGGAAGGCTTCTGACTAGGCGAGGAACTCGCCCTTGAACGTCTTGGCCATCTCATCGCAGCTCTTGGCGATGTCGTCCGTCCACTTCTTGCCGTCACGAATCGACGCGAGCACGTCGGCGTGGTTGGCGCGAGCAAACGCGACATACTTCTTCTCGAAGTCGCTGACGCGGTCGGTCGGCACGTCGTCCAGTGCACCCGACGTTGCCGCGTAGATCGCGATGATCTGCTCCTCGACGGCGACCGGCTCGAACTCCGGTTGCTTGAGGACCTCGACCATGCGCTGACCGCGGGTGATCGCCTGCTGGGTGTCCTTGTCGAGGTCACTGCCAAACTGGGCGAACGCGGCCAGTTCGCGGAACTGCGCAAGCTGGATCCGAAGACCACCAGCGTTCTTCTTCATGGCGCCGATCTGGGCGGCACCACCAACGCGAGACACCGAGATACCGGCGTTCACGGCCGGGCGTTGGCCGGCGTTGAAGAGGGACGACTCGAGGAAGATCTGACCGTCCGTGATGGAGATCACGTTGGTCGGAATGTAGGCCGACACGTCACCTTCTTGGGTCTCGACAACCGGCAGCGCCGTCATCGAGCCACCACCCTTGGCGTCCGACAGCTTGGCGGCGCGCTCGAGGAGACGACTGTGCAGGTTGAAGACGTCACCCGGGAAGGCCTCACGACCCGGCGGGCGACGCAGAAGCAGCATGACCTGGCGGTATGCGAGAGCTTGCTTGTAGAGGTCATCGTAGGCGATCACGACGTGGCGACCTTCGTCGCGCAGACGCTCACCCATCGAGGCACCGGCGTAGCAGCTCAAGAACTGCATCGAGGCTTCGGCCGAAGCGGGCGCCGACACGACGATCGTGTAGGGCATCGCGCCGTTGGCTTCGAGCTTGTCGACCACGCCCTTGATCGTCGACTGCTTCTGGCCGACGGCGACGTAGATGCAGATGACCTGCTCGGGGTTGTTCGGGTCGGCGCCGCCAGTGCGCTTCTGGTTGATGAAGGTGTCGATGATCAGCGCGGTCTTGCCGGTCTGACGGTCACCGATGATCAACTCACGCTGGCCACGACCGATCGGGATCATCGCATCGACGGCCTTGAGGCCCGTCTGCAGCGGCTCGGTCACCGGCTGACGTTCCGGCACCGACGGCGAGATGCCTTCGATCGGACGCATGTCCGCCGGGTCGACCTTGATGTCGCCCTTGCCGTCAACCGCCTTGCCGAGCGCGTCGACCACACGACCACACATCTGCAGGCCGGTCGGCACCGAGATGATCTGGCCGGTCGTGCGCACGGTGTCGCCTTCCTTGACCTCGCGGTCAGAGCCGAGCAACACGGCGCCGACGTTGTCTTCTTCGAGGTTCAGGGCGACACCGAAGATGCCGTTCCCGAAGTCGAGCATCTCGTTCATCATGCAGTCGTCGAGGCCGTGCACACGGGCGGTGCCATCACCGACCATGAGGACGGTGCCGACGTTCGACTTTTGCATCTTGCCCTGGAAGCCTTCGATCTCGGCCTTGAGGACGGTGGCTACTTCGGATGGTTTGAGATCCATGGTGACTCGTTAGGAAGACGTAGTTGGTTGTGCGATCAGTCGCGAGCGAACGGCCACGCCGTGTTGCTCGCCAGAAGTTCAGTAGTGCGTGCCCGCAAGGACACGCCAGCGACCCGAAGGCCTATCAGACAGACGATTGCTGCAGCTTGTCTTGGAGTTGCGTCAACGCGGCGCGCAGCGAGCCGTCGTAGAGCACATTGCCGACGATCAAACGCACGCCACCGAGCAACTCGGTGTTGTGCTTCGAGGTCAGCACGACCTTCTTGCCACTCAAGCGGTTGGCAAGCTCGGTCAGTCCAGCCAATTCGTCGGCACCCAGCGGGTGCGCCGATTCGGCGACACCTTCGACTTCGCCGCGGTCCTCCATGTAGAGGGTGCGGTAAGCCGTCGGCAGATCCGGCAGAACATCGAGACGGCGACGGTGCTGCATGACGCCGACCAGGTTGGCAACCAACTCGTGGCGGCCTTCGGTCAGCTTCTTGAGCACGTTGGCACGCTCCTCAACGGAGACGTCGGGGCTCGACAGCAGCTCCGAGGCACCCGGAGCGTGCAGTTCGCCGTGCAACGCGGCCATGTCCGAGGCCACGGCGTCGGCCGCACCCTTGTCCTTGGCAAGCGCGAACAGCGCCGTTGCGTAGCGTTTGGCGAGCAGTGTCATCAGGCCTTCTCCGCACCTTGAACGAACTGCTCAACGAGCGGCTTGTTCTTCGCGGCGTCGACTTCCTGCTGCAGCAGCTGCCCGGTTGCCTGAATGGTCAGGTCGACGGCGATCGCGCGGATCTCCTGGACGGCCTGACGCTTCTCAGCGGCAATCGTATCGCGTGCCTTCTGCAGTTCGGCCTTGGCCCGCTCATCCGCTTCGCGAACCGCTTCCGCGGCTTGGCGCTCGGCGCGGCCCATGGCGTCTTCGACCATGCGCTTGGCGTTGGCTTGGGCTTCGGCCAGTTCGGCCTGGGCCTTCGCCATCTGGGCTTCGGCTTCCTGACGGGCAACCTCGGCGGCCTTGATCGAGTCCTCGACCTTCTGGTCGCGGTCCTCGAGGGCGTTCGTGATCGGTCCGTAGACGAACTTCCACATGAAGACGAGACCCACCGCGAAGGCGATCAACGTCCAGATCATCGCCCCCGGAGCAAACTCGAGAAGAGCGCTCAGTGGACGGGTTTCGCCACCTTCGGAGGCAGCGAGAACAAACGTGATGGTACTAGCGATGGACACGCGAGTCTCCAGTCTGGAAGGACACGTGCTTCCGCACGCGAAAGGAATCAGATGACATGCAGAGCCTTACCGAGCGTCAGCCCGGTAAACGCGGCTCTACTTCGTGGCGAGCATCAAGCCGATGACGGCCGCGAACAGCGCAACACCTTCGACGAAGGCAGCGAAGATCAGGGCCGAGCCCTTGATGGCATCCGCGGCTTCCGGCTGGCGGGCGATACCTTCGCCGGCGGCGCCACCGATGCGACCGATGCCGAGACCGGCACCAACAGCAGCGAGACCAGCGGCAAGGCCGGCACCGATGCCGAGACCGGTGTTAGAGGCCGTGGCGAGTTGGTTGGCGGCATCCTGGAAGAAAGCAAGCATTGGGGTTCTCCGTCTTAACTGAAGAAAAGGAATGAATGGAAAGCGGACAAGCGGTCCCGGGCACGAGCCCGCATGACCTTGGATGGAAGGTCTTCTAGTGCTCCTGATGCATCGACTGGTGGATGAAGTTGATGCTGAGGAACGTGAAGATGTAGGCCTGCAACAGAGTGACGAAGGCCTCGATGATGTAGATGAAGATCGCCATCCCGACACACGGCAGCGCGGTCAGGTAGGAGAGGGCCGAGCCGGCCATCATCTTCGTGAACAGGAACACGAGGCCGATCGCCGCGGCGATGACCAGGTGGCCGGAAAGCATGTTGGCGAACAGACGAATCGTCAGCGCCACCGGCTTGATGATCAGGCCGGCAAACTCGATCGGGACGATGATCGGCAGCAGGTAGGCCGGGACACCGTGCGGGATCAGGCCCTTGAAGAAGCCGACAACGCCGTTCTTCTTCATGCCGAGCGTCAGCATCAGCAGCAGCGTGATCGCGGCCAGCGGTGCGGTGACGAACGGCGTGCCCGTCGCGGTGTAGATCGCAAACGGGTAGCTGTGGCCCGTGCTCGGGATCAGCCCGATCACGTTCTGGAACACGATGAAGAAGAACATGAAGAAGAACAGCGGCAAGAATGCGCGCCCCTCTTCCTTGCCCATCACCGAGTAGACCATCTCGTCGCGCACCCACAGGCAGAAGCCGCGCATGATGCGAGTGAACTTGCCGACGCGCTGCTTCCTGAAGCTGCCGACGACCGGGAAGAACACGATCAACATGAGGCCCAGGCAGGTCCACTGCCACGGCTGCACGTTGTAGATGGTAAACAGACCGGCGTGCTCGTGGCCGTCTTCGTCGACTTCGAGCAGCGCGATCGGGTACGGCACGCTGTGCGTGAACTGGATCTTGAAGATGTCCGCGTTGGACATCTCAAGCGTGCCGGGCGACTGGTGCTCACCGCTCTCGTCACCGTGCGACTCACCACCTTCTCCGGCCTCATGCGTGGTGCCAGCGCCGCTGGCGCCATGCTCACCGTTGCCCTCTTGGGCAGGCACAACGACCGCCGCCAGAAGGCTCAACCAGATCGTGATCAGGAGTCGCTTGGCTAGCATGGAGATGATGTGTGGCGGGGTAAGTCGGTTTGGGGACGGGTTGGAACGACTAGCAGTATCCGGACTAGGCGGTCCGTTCTCGACGCCGCAGGCTGCGTGCGATCGATGCTGCCGTGATCAATTGCATGACCAGGGATGCACCGGCGAACGTCACGGCAAAGCTCAGGAGATCTACGAATTTCACGTCAGCTGCGACTTCGTTGAGGCGCAGCGGAAAAGCCCTTAGGGCAAAGACGCCGATCGTCAGGACGATGAGCTTGGCGCCGAAGCCGGCGGCCATCAGGCCCTGCAGGCGCAGGCCCTCGAGACGGGCCGTCAGCGCGGCATCGCCACCGGCTGCTGCCGTGCGACGCGCGGTGATCATGCCGCTCAGCCAGACCGAAATGATCGCGGCGAACACTGCGGCGCCGAGCCCGACGATGAAGTAGGGCTGCGAGGCGGCCAGCTGTTGCTCAGCGCGGAACGCAATCAGCCAGGTCGGCAGGCCGAGCACGGCAAGTGCTGCGAGGCCGAAGCCGAGTGCCCGGACGAGCATGGCACCCTCACCACTTTCCGACGCCGATGCAGCCGCAACGCCTGCTTGGGGCGCGGAGGTTGCTGAGGTAGTCGAGGAGGTCGAGGGCATGTTCAAGGTCAGCCGGGGGATGGCGGGCCGTGGTCACTTTCTGAGGCAGTACTGTCTGCTGCTGACTCTTTGGTCTTGTCCTGAGCCGTTTCGGGCTCCGTTGGCCAAGGCCACTTTTCTGGCATCAACACCCGAACCATGTGGAGGAAGCTGCCCAGGATGCCCATGGCCACACAGAGAAGGAGCAACCAGGGTTTGGTGCCGAACTGTGCGTCTAACCACAAGCCGCCGTAGGCAAACAGCCCTACCGACGCCCCCATGGTCAATCCCACGCTCGTGACGCGGCTCGATCCAGGGAGGTTTTCGATCAGGTGTCTCATCGCCACCGCGCCAGCGGTGCAGACGAGGGCAAGCAGGATAGCGAGCCCCCCCGGCGCAGCGCAACGCTGCGATCGCCATTTTCTTGGCCGGGAATGCACCCCGCGACACCACCACCTCTGCGGCGCGCCCGATGGTCCGGGTGGCGCCGCAGGAAGAAGAACCTATGAACACGTGTCGAATGATCTCTCTGTGCACGCTGCTTGTTGCGGCTGCCGACCTCACCGCCCAGAACCCGCTCGCGGTCTCCCCCGGCGACCGCGCCGGCCTCGAAGGCAGCTCCTACAGCCACTACCCGCTCGGTCGCAAGAGCGCCCGGGTGCAGACGCTGCACGATGACGTCCCCGGTGGCACGCTGATCTCGGCCCACGCCTACCGTCGCGACGCGATCGGCGTCCGCGGCCAGATCACCGGCCTCGCCAGCGACCTCCAGGTGACGTTGTCGATGTCCCCCAACACGGCCGACACGGCGTCGAGCGTGTTCGCCAACAACATCGGCGCCAACCCGGTCGTGACGCTGCCGCGCACCATCGTCGCGTTCCCGACGACGCACCGACCCACCATGGATCCGGCGCCGACCTTCGAACTGATGATCCCGTACTCGGTGCCGTTCCTGGTGCCGGCAGCTGGTGGCACGCTGTGCGTCGATGTCGAGGTCTTCGGCAACCAGACGCAGAACGGCAACAACCAGAACGTCAGCATCTACCTCGATGCGCACCAACAGTACAGCGACGGCCGCGCGGTCCAGCCCGGCTTCCGCTTCGGTTCGGGTTGCCCGGCTCCCGGTCAAAACGACGACAGCTACGCCAACGTCGACTTCTGGCGGCTGCAGAACGGCACGTCCGAACTCGAAGTGTCGATCCGCGACGGCGTCGCCGACACCGGCAGTGGCACGACGCGCGCGTTCGTGACGATGGGTCTGTCGATGAACGGCAACCCGTGGCCGATGCGCGCCGACTGCCCGTTCTGGTCGTCGGCCGAAACGTGGTTCGCGCTGCCGGGCACGATGACGAGCACCGGCAACTACGACGACACGCTGGACAACCTGCCGCTGTTGCCGCCGGGCTTCCGCCTCTACCTGCAGGCGGGCTCGATCGACCTCGCCAACGTCGCGATGGCGTTCAGCGATGGCATCACGTTGGTGACGCCGCCGTACGGCAGCTTGCCGATCCCGAGCGCGCGCATCGCCAACGGCAGTAACCAGGCAGCGACGAGCGGCTCGGTGTCGTCATCGGTGCCGGTCATGGCGTTCTTCTAAACGCAACTGCACACGCTGCCCGGTCCCGGCGCGTTCTATCCTGGAACATCGTCGTGGCATTCGGTCGGGATCGGGCAGCACTTTTCTCAGAAGCGCGCAGACTCAGCGATCGAGTCGCTGCAGCTCAGGCACGATGCTCGCCGGCCCCCACGTCTGCACCGGCACGTTCTTATCCTGCTTGCCGAGACCGAACCGTTTCTGCAGGTCCTGGTAGCTGTAGCTGCGCACCTTGCCGCCGGTCAACAACACGTTGAGAGAGCCATCGGCGAACGTCCAACCGCCTTCGTTGTCGGTTGCCATCAGCGCTTCGCCGGCATGGGTTGCCGTGCGCAAGAAGCTCTTCGCGCGACCAGCATAGTGCGTATCGAGCGACGTCACGCTCGCCAACGTCGGCCATGGGTCCTTGCCGATTTCGATCTGGTCCCGCGCGCGCCGGTAGTCCGGATCGTTGTCGCGCGAACCCGGCGAGAAGTACATGTCGAGCTCTTCCTCGCTGTGATGGAAGACGCCGGATGTCCACGTCGACAGCACGAACTTGTGGCCACCGACGCGCGGCAGCTCGTGGCCGTGTGCACGTTCGTACAGCTTGAACCACGTCGCGTGCGTGCGCAGTTGCCCGGCATCGGCAGCGACGTTTGCCGCAAGCGTTGTGGAGACCAACGGCCCGATCAACGTCGCGGCCAGGACTCCGATGATGCTGATGACGACCAGCAACTCGATCAACGTAAACCCACTCGTCTGTTTTCTCATGAGAAGCAACCTCTGTGCTCCTCATGACCGACGGGGGTCCGCGATCGTCAGCGAAGTTCTCCCGGCTCGGGCACATAGCCCAAACCGGTTACCTCGCGAACCAGGTCGGAACCTAGTTGTCGAGCTTCTGCAGCTCGGGGATCGGGCTGTTCGGGCCCCAGGTCTGGATCGGGTTCTCGCGATCGAAGTCGCCGAGGCCGAAGCGCTCCATCATGTCCTGGTAGCTGTAGGTGCGGACCGTGGCGCCGTTGAACAGCACGTTGACTGTGCCATCCGTGAACGTCCAGACACCTTCGTTGTCGGTCGCCATCCACGCTTCGTGCGCGCTTTGGGTCGCGGTGCGCAAGTGCTTGCGGGCGCGGCCGACGTAGTGCGTGTCAGTTGTCGTCGTCGAGGCCAGGTCCGGCCACGGCTCTTCGCCGACTTCGATGCGGGCGCGTTGCGCGCGGTAGTCCGGGTCGTTGTTGCGCGAGCCCGGCGAGAAGAAGAAGTCGAAGTTCTCTTCCGTGTGGTCGAAGACCTTCGAGGTCCACGTCGACAGCACGAACTTGTAGCCGCCTTCGTGCGGCAGCGCCTGCTTGTGGGCGCGCTTGTAGCCCTCGAACCACGTGTAGTGGGTCTTCATCTGCAGGGCGTCGGCGGACGCGTTGGCAGCGGCGCGCGACTCGAGCACACGTGGCACGAGAACGGCGGCCAGCACACCAATGATGCTGATGACAATGAGGAGTTCGATCAGCGTGAAGCCAGACTGGGATCGGCGCATAATGAGGCGGTCTCGCGGGGTCAAAGGACGCAAAAGGGGTCCCGACCATTCTAGTGCCTGCGACCGTTCTTGGGAACGGGCGGCAGCAATTGTAGCCGCGAGGGCCTTGCCGTGGGGCGGTGGCGGCTAGTTGCCGCCGTTGCCGTTGCCACCCGTAGCGGGCGGCGCGGTGACCGGCACGGTCACCGGGACGACAACGGGAACTTCCGTCGTCGCGGGCGGCTGGCTGCCGCTCGTGCCGGACTCGGTCGATTCCGTGTTGGTCGACTCGGTGCCGGGCGACTCGGTGCCGGTCGATTCCGTGCTGGTCGACTCGGTGCCGGGCGATTCGGTGCCGGGCGATTCGGTGCCGGGCGACTCGGTGCCCGTCGATTCCGTGCTGGCCGACTCTTCCGTGCTCGACTCTTCGGTCGTCGGAACGACGGCCGGGATGCTTGGCGGAGCGCCTTCGGAGCCACCCTCGGCGCCGATCTCGGCGGACTCGGTGCTCTCGGTCGAAGCCGATTCGCCGGACGAGCCTTCGCTCGACGACTCTTCGGTGCTCGACTCTTCGCTGTTCGACGAGTCCGGGGTGGACTGGTCTTCGAGCTTCGTCTCGCCACCCGGAGCGGCAAGGTTGTTCAGGCCGTGGGCTTGTTCGTAGCTCGACGCGAAGAACGTGTCGCCGCCGTATTCGCCCCACCACTGACGCCAACGCAGCACGGCAAGCTGCATGTCTTGCTGGCTCTCGTTGAGGTGGTCGTAGCCGAAGTCATGGCCGGTCGCCGACTTCAGGGCTTCGTGGCACATGTAGCGGACTTCCTTGCGCTCGCTGTCGAGACCTTCGATGAGGCTCGGCGATTGGTCGAGGTCCCCCATCAACACCAGCGTGCGGGCCGCTTCGAGGCGGACACTCGACTGGTCGTCGGTGACGAGCGTGCGGAGGTTGTCGACCGTGCGACGATCGCGCAGGCGGCCGAGCACCCAGCAGCACGAACTACGAACCTTGGGGTTCTCGTGTTGCAGGCCGCGCAGCAGCGCCGGGATGGTCTGCTCGCCGGTCTGGCTGAGCCAAAGCAGGTTCTGAATCAGTTCCTCGCGGTGCTGGAACGGAATCTGATCAATGCGTTGGTTGATCTCCGAACTCATCAGCTCGTTGGGTTGCTGATAAGGACTGACGGTGTGCTCGGTGGTCGAGCAGGAAGCCAGGGCGAACAACAGGGTGGCAGCGGTGGCCGCGATCCTCATATTTTCCTCGTCGAGTGCTGGGGTGCGGGAGGCGAGTCTGCCCCCGTGCTGCACTCATCGGTCGCTGCCAACGATCACTTGAGCCGGTGGCGCGGATTCGTCTGAAGAATCAGACCCGCGGAGGCCAGCGGAGCCCGGCAACGCTTGCGGGGGCCGCGCGCCCTCCCGTAGAGTCCCGCCCGACCTCACCACGACCAACCCAACCATAACGACCCCATGAACAAGGCCGAACTCATCGCCGGTGTACAAAAGAACCTCGGTGCCGAATGCTCGAAGGCCCACGCCGAACGCGCCGTGAATGCGTTCCTTGCGGCGGTCGAACAGGGGCTTCAGACGGACGGCGAGGTCCAGATCGTCGGCTTCGGCACATTCAGCGTGAAGCACCGCAAGGCGCGCATGGGCCGCAACCCGCAGACGAAGGAACCGATGGAGATCGCCGCGTCGCGCACCGTCGGGTTCCGCCCGGGCACGGGTCTGCGAGGCAGCGTGTAGGTACTGTGCCTGGACCATTTTCACCACATGCGCGCAGGCGAGAGTGCTTCGCACTCTCGCGGCGCGAATGTGGTGAAAATGGTCCAGGCACAGTACGTGCTACTTCGCGGGGCTACGCCGACCCGTCGACTTCGCGAGCTACGCCGACCCGTCGATCCAGCTGCCGCCGAGGCACTGGGTGCCGCGGTAGAAGACGGCGGCCTGACCGGGCGTGATCGCGTCGACTGGTTCGGAGAACTCGATGCGCGCCTTGCTGCCGTCGGGGATCACGTCGGCGGCGACTGGCGTGTGGCGCGCGCGAACCTTGACGTCGCAGCGGATCGCCTCGCTATCCTTGGGGGCGTCGGTCAGCCAGTGCACACCATCGACGAACATCAGTTTGCGTGACAGGCCTTCGCGGGGAACGAGCGTGACGTTGCCGGTGTCGGGTTCGATCGCCGCAACGTAGTGCGGCGTGCCGAGCGCCGGCAGGCCACGGCGTTGGCCAATGGTGAAGCCATCGAGGCCGGAGTGCTCGCCGAGCTCCTTGCCGAACGCGTCGACGAACTTGCCCGGCTTGCCGGCGCCGCCACGGGTGCGCACGACATCGCGGTAGTCGCCGCTCGTGACGAAGCAGATGTCCATCGACTCGGCCTTCTCGGCCGTGACCAGGCCAGCGTCGCCGGCGACCTTGCGCACTTCGGCCTTCGTCATCCCGCCCAGCGGGAACAGCGTGCGCTTGAGCGCGGCGCGGTCGACGCCAAACAGGTAGTAGGTCTGGTCCTTGTCCGGGTCCGCAGCCAGGTGCAGCTCGCCGTCCTCGGCGACGGCGTAGTGGCCGGTGGCGACCATTTCGGCCCCGACATCGTCTGCGAGCCGAAAAAGGTGCCCGAATTTGAGGTCCTGGTTGCACAGAACACAGGGGTTCGGGGTCCGGCCTGCGCGGTATTCCGCCGCGAAGTGATCCATCAGCCGGGCGAACTCCTGCTCGTAGTCCACCGCATAGAACGGAATGCCCAATCGATCCGCCACCACCGAAGCGTCCCGGGCGTCACTCGCCGAACAGCACGACTTCTCCTGGGCAGACTTGCCCGCCACGCCATTGCGCATGAAGACGCCAACCACGTCGTGGCCCTGCTGTTGCAGCATCAGAGCCACGACGCTGCTGTCGACACCACCGGACATTGCCACGAGAACTCGCATCGTTTGGGCCGCAGTATTAACCGCGGGTCGCACAGGATGCGCTTCTTTGGCTGCAACACAAGGCACTCGGTCCCTATACTGCTGGCCCTTTTTCCAAGCTGATTTCCAAGGCACCTCCGCGCGCCCCGCTTTCGAGCAACCTCCCGATGTCGCAACCGACGATCTACATTCCCTACGCCTACGCTCTGATCCAGGACCCGCAATCCAGCTCGAGCAAGCCCGCGCCTGCCCCGAGCACGACCGGCTCCACCGGCAGCAGCGCCATGCCGACCACCGGCGCTACCGGCACGAAGGAGGATCCGAAGCAGCCCGCAGGCCAGCAACAGGATGCCTGCGGTGGCGAAGGCATGATCTGGATGATGCCGATGTTCCTGATCCTCATGTACTTCATGATGATCCGCCCGGAGCAGAAGCGGAAGAAGGAGCAGGTGGCGCTGCTCTCCTCGATCAAAGTCGGCGAGAACGTCGTCATGCTCAGTGGCATGCACGGCCTCGTCACCACGCTCGACGAGAAGACCGTCACGGTGCGCACCGAAGATGGTGGCCTGATCAAGTTCGACCGCAGCGCCGTGGCGCGGGTCGTTCGTGACGACGCCCCGGCAGAAGCCGGCAAGTAGACCGCAGCGACACCGCCTCGGCGGTGTCGGGGAAGACCTCGCCTGTCGGTTTCTGCGACAGTCAGGGTATCGCATCGTCGCGCGCAACCTGCGCGTGAAGAAAGGCGAGATCGACATCCTCGCGCGGCGCGGGCGTTGCTGGGTAGCCGTCGAGGTCAAAGCTCGTTCGCACCATCCGGCTCCGGAACGGTGCGTAGGTGCAGCGCAACTCGACCGGATCGAACGCAACCTGCGACGGCTTGCGCCGACGTTGCGGCCCCGGCCGCGCGAGCTGCGCATCGATGTCGTTTCTGTTCGCTGGCACTGGGCCAACAGCTCAGACCCTTCCCGTGCCGATCTTCATCACTTTACGGGCTTCCGCTACTTGGACCGTGGGCCACGAGGCCTAGGGTGTTTCCGCAGAAGTCTTTCAACGAAACGTCGATCCGTTAGTTACTCGGTCACGCCTGACGGCACCCCTCAGCGACAGCCCTTCATGGTCACCCTTGCAGAACAGATGATTCCGCGGCGCAAGCTGCTGCTTCTGTTCAGTGAGATGCTGTTGTTCGTCGCCGTCATCCTGGTCGGCACCAGCGCACCGCCGTTCAGCACGCACAGCTTCTGGCTGTTCGAACCGTCCGAGGACCTGCTGCGCGGCCTCGCGACCAGCGTGACCATCGCGATCATCTGCCAGGCCTCGCTGAGCTACAACGACCTCTACGACTGGAAGATCGCGCAGAACCGCGCCAACCTCGCCAACCGCCTCGTGCACAGCTACGGCTATGCGCTGGTCATGCTCGGCTTCCTGGCGCTCGTTGCCGGGCCGTTGTTCTACCTGCCGGGCATCGACAACCTCAACGACGAGACGTGGAAGCTGATCGTCCTGGTCGGCATCGCGTTCGTGTTGGTGTTCTGCTTCCGCCACGCGTTCCACTGGTTCTTCTACAAGTGGCGCTTCGGCGAACGGGTCATCGTGCTCGGCTCCTCACCCGAGGCGCTGATCCTGTCGCGCATGATCCAGGACAACCCGATGGCGGGCTTCGAACTGCTCGGCATCATCGAAGAAGAAGGCCAGGCGCCGCTTGAGCTCCGCGAAAGTGATCCACCACTGGTTGGTGGGCTCGAATGCCTGCACAAGAAGTGCCGCGAAGAAGGCATCAGCCGCGTGATCGTCTCGCTCAAGGAACGCCGCGGCAAGTTCCCGGTCGACGCCCTACTCAAGTGCCGCATGGACGGCGTCATCATCGAAGAACGCGAAGCGATGTATGAGCGCCTCACCGGCAAGCTCGCCGTCGAGAGCATGCGGCCCAGCTACCTGATCTACGGCCGCGGCTTCGCCAAGGACCCGCTGACCATGGCGCTCAAGCGCGTGCTCGACATCCTGGCGTCCGGCATCGGCCTGATCCTGTCGCTGCCGATCAGCATCCTGACCATCATCGCGATCAAGCTGACGAGCCGCGGCCCGATCTTCTTCACCCAGGAACGCGTCGGCGAAGACGGCGAGACGTTCCGGCTGATCAAGTTCCGCACCATGCGCCCCGATGCCGAGGCCAAGTCCGGCCCGGTCTGGGCCCAGAAGAACGACGATCGCGTCACTGGGATCGGCAAGTTCCTGCGATTGACCAGGATCGACGAGATCCCGCAGTTCGTGAACATCCTGAGCGGCAACATGTCGTTCGTCGGCCCGCGACCGGAGCGCCGCCACTTCGTCGATCAGCTGCAGCAGGACGTGCCGTTCTACCCGCTGCGCCACACCGTCAAGCCGGGCCTGACCGGCTGGGCCCAGGTGTGCCACCCGTATGGGGCCTCGATCGAAGATGCGCAGGAGAAACTGCGATACGACCTCTACTACATCAAGAACATGAGCCTGCTGTTCGATGTGAACATCATGCTCCGCACGGTCGGGGTCATCATGCGCGGCTCGGGCGCCCGCTAGGTGGCGGCACTCCTATCCCGGCTGGCACCTGCGCGACATTCTTGAAACTGCGGCAGGTAGCTACTGTTCCATATATGCCTAGTCCTAGATCTGGAGCTCGTTCCAGATCTAGCTGGCTTCCACCGGCCTGACCCATTTTGACTGTGCCCCCCGGCACACTGATTACGCACCGCGAGACGAATGACGAAGATTCTGGTAGCAGACGATCTTGGAGAAGAAGGCATGGCCCTGTTGCGGGACGTCGGCGACGTCACCGTCAAGACGGGCATGGACGAAGCGACGCTGCGCGAGACGCTGCCGGGCTTCGAAACGTTGGTCGTGCGCTCCGCGACCAAGGTCACCAAGAAGAGCCTCGAACTCGCCGACGAACTCGCACTGATCGGCCGCGCCGGCATCGGCATCGACAACATCGATGTCGCCGCCTGCACCGAGAAGGGCATCGCGGTCATGAACACGCCGGAAGCCGGCGCGACGACCACCGCTGAGCACGCGCTGTCTTTGCTGCTGAGCATGTCGCGCAAGATCCCGGCGGCGGACGCTTCGATCCGCGCTGGCAAGTGGGAGAAGTCGAAGTTCACCGGCGTCGAACTACAGAACAAGCAACTCGGTGTGGTCGGCCTCGGTCAGATCGGTCGCATCGTCGCCCAGAAGGCAGCCGGCATCGGCATGACGATCGCGGCTTACGATCCGTTCGTCACGCAGGAGAAGGCCCCCGATGGCGTGCGCATGCTCGACCTCGACGAACTGCTCGCCTCCAGCGACTTCGTCACCGTGCACGTGCCGCTGATGAAGGAAACCCACCACCTGCTCAACCGCGACCGTCTGATGGCGATGAAGAAGGGCGCCCGCCTGGTGCATGCCGCGCGCGGCGGCATCCTCTGCGAGAAGGGCCTGTGCGAAGCGCTCGAGTCCGGCCACCTCGCCGGCGCCGCGCTCGACGTCTTCGAAAAGGAGCCACTCGACGAAGACAGCCCGCTGCGCAGCGTGCCCAACCTGATCATGACGCCGCACCTCGGCGCCAGCACCAAGGAAGCCAAGCGCAACGTGTCGCTCGACATGGCCAACCAGATCGGCCTGGCCGCGACCAAGGGCGTCGTGCTCAACGGCGTCAACGTTGCCAGGCTGTCGCCGGCCGACGCCGTGCAAGCCGGTCCCTACATGGACCTGGCACGCAACCTCGCGTCGTTCTTGACGCAGACCTATGAGGGGCAGGTCGTCTCGCTGCGCCTGTCGGTGCAGGGTGGCATCCCCGCTTCGGCGCACCGCGCGATGACGGTTGCAATGATCGTCGGCGGCCTGCGTTCGACGGTGCAGGGCACCCTGACGCCGGTCAACGCCGAGCGCATCGCCGAAGAACGCAACGTGCGCGTGCACTTCGAAGCGACCGAGATGAAGCGCGACTTCATGTCGCTGGTTCGCGTCGAAGCCCTGATCGGCGACACGCGCCACATCGCGTCCGGCACCGTGCTCGGCCACAGTCACGGCCGCATGGTCGAGCTCGACGACTACGTGCTCGATGCCATCCCCGAGGGCCCGATGCTCGTCACGTTCCACCGCGACGAACCCGGTGTCGTCGGCCGCATCGGCACGATGCTCGCCGACAACGGCTGCAACATCTCGCGTATGCAGATCGGCACGAAGAAGGACAGTGACGTCGCGCTCGGTGTGCTCAACCTGCAAGGCCAGTTCGGCGACGGCCAGTTGGCCAACGTGCGCGACAAGGTCAACGCGATCGAATCGATCGTCAGCGCCCACGTCGTCCGCTAGGCACGCCACATCACCGAACAACTTCGTGGCTCCACCATTCGCCGCTGTCTACTTCGACTGTGACTCGACGCTGTCCTCGATCGAGGGCATCGACGAGTTGCTCGAGTTTGCCGACACAGATCTACGCCAGGACATCGCCGAGCTGACGACGCAGGCGATGAACGGCACGCTGCCGCTCGCGCAGGTCTACGAGACGCGCCTCAACAAGCTGGCGCCGCACCGTGACCAGCTCGACCAGGTCGGCACGCACTACGTCAACAACGTGGTGCGCGACGCGGCACTGACGATTGCGGCGCTGCAGTTCCTCGGCAAGCACGTCGGCATCGTGTCCGGCGGCCTGCTCGTTCCGGTGCAACACATCGCCCGCCACCTCGGCGTGCCGCTCGAACACGTGCACGCAGTGCCACTGCTGTTCCACGACGACGGCACCTATCGTGACTTCGATCACGACTCGCCGCTGTGGCAGAACGGCGGCAAGGTCCCGGTCGTGCAAGGCGCCCCGAACGAACACAAGCCGATGGTGTTCGTCGGCGACGGCATCACCGACCTCGAGACCAAAGACCACGTCGGCCGCTTCATCGGGTTCGGCGGCGTCGTCGCCCGCGACAACGTTCGCGAACAAGCCGAGCACTTCGTCACCGAAGACAGCCTCGCCGCCATCCTGCCATTTGTATTGACCGAAGCGGAGCGCGCCAAATTGCGCGGCCACGACCGCTTCACCTCGCTACCACTGTAGACCTGCCACCACCGTTTCTGATCCATGGGCGACCACCCCGTACTGTTCATTCCCGGCCCGACCGAAGTTGACGAAGAGCTCCGCCAGATCATGGCGATGCCGCTACTCGGCCACCGCGATCCGAAGTTCGTCGAGACGGTCAAAGACGTCTGCCAGAAGCTGAAGCCGCTGTTCTTGACCGAACAGAACACCGCCTTCGAAACCTGTCCCGGCACCGCCTTGATGGAAGCATCGATGCGCAACCTGGTGCCGCACGGCGGCAGCACGCTGCATCTCGTCGGCGGCGCGTTCGGCAAGCGTTGGGCCAAGATCAGCGCCGCCTGCGGCCGTTCACCCGAAGTCATGGAGATGCCGCTCGGCCGGGCCCACACCGCCGAGCAACTCGCGACGCGCCTGCAACAGGGCGCCCTGCCGGACGCCGTCTGCATCACCCACAACGAGACCTCGACCGGCGTCATCCAACCGCTGCAAGAACTCGCCGCCGTCGTCCGCGAGCACGCGCCGGATGCCCTGATCCTCGTCGACGTCGTCACGAGCCTCGCCGGGGCCGAACTGCGCTTCGACGACTGGGGCCTCGACTACGCGTTCGCCGGCACGCAGAAGTGCCTCGCGCTGCCGCCGGGCCTCGGCGTCTACGCCGTCTCCGACCGCGCCCTCGCGCGCGCCGAGAAGGTCGAAGACCGCGGCTTCCTGCTCGACCTGCCGAAGGCCGTCAAGGACACCAACGCCGGCAAGACGCTCGCGACGCCGTGTGTGCCCTTGGTCTACGCGCTGCAACGACAATTGGACCGCATCGCTGCCGAGGGTCTCGAGGCCCGCTGGCAGCGCCACCTCGAACTGCAAGCGCGCACCTTCGCGTGGGCCGAGGCGAAGGGCTTTGCACCGTTCGTCAAGGAAGCCGGTTCGCGCTCCCCTACCGTCAGCTGCATCGACGCTGGTGGCGGCGACGTCGAAGCCCTCGCCAAGAAGGCCGCCGAGCACGGCTTCAAGATGGACAAGGGCTACGGCGACCTCAAGCTCAAAGCGTTTCGGATCGGCCACATGGGCGACCACACGATGGCGCGCCTCGAGTCGCTGCTCGACGTTATCTAGTCATTGAGCGCGCGTGCCGCGGACGGTGCGCCCGCGCAGGGTGATATCCACACGATCCAACTTGCCGTCGTCACTCGGCAAGAATCGTATTCTGAGGTTGATGGGCCGCGCAAAGAACGCTCCATCCCCCTCGTGGAACAGCTGCACTTCGTGCCCGCTGGAGACCCGCGCGAACAGCTTGTCGTCGTGCAGGAAGAACTTCGCGCGGCCAAGTCCCTGGGCCTCGAAGTCGCCAAGGCAGCTCCTGAGGAAGGCGACTGTGACCGGCTTCTCCGCCGGCAGAACTGGCGCCGCCGTCACCCCGGGCAGCGGTTCCGCCTTGAGCGGCCCAACCTTTGGCTGTCCATCTCGCTCGCGCACTCGCGCCGCGAACAACTGCTCGGCGAGTTTCCAGACGTCCCCGCCACGCACATGGCGATCGTTGTCGGTATCACCTCGATGTACGAATACGAAGTCCTGGCCAGGCACGACAAGAACCGTCTGACCGCCCGTTCCGATCGCCGCGAACGCGTCGTGCTTGTTGAGTTCCGGATGCGTCCCCAACGAACCGGCTGGGTAGACCCACCACATGTTGCCGTAGCCACGACCGTTGCCAAACGATGAGATCCTCGCGGTGCTGCGTTCGATCCAACGACCAGGCACGACTTGCACACCGTTGCTCTTGCCACGGTTGGCGAACAACATGCCGAAGCGTGCAAGGTCCCGGGTGGAGAGCCGAAACGCATAAGCAGGATAGCGTGAGTTGCCCGGCTCAAGCTCCCACGTGCCGTCCTGCATGCGCCAATCCTCCAGGCCAAGCGGACGCCCCAACCACTTGTCGAAGGCTGCAAACACATCGAGCCCCGCCTTCTTGCCAAAGATCGTGCCGAGGACGTTGAAGTCCCAATTGTTGTAGTGGAACACTTCTCCAGGACGCTTCGAGTGGCGCGCCGGACGCCCACGCTTCATGTCGCCAGGCTCCTTGGCAGCCGGGTGGTAGATGCCCGAGCGTGCCGCGAGCAGATCGCGAACGCTGGCACTCTTCTCCACTGCGCTGAGTGCTTGCAGATCGTCGATCCCGAGCGCCTCCAGGGTTGTCTCCAAGTCCACGAGCTTGCGAGCAACTGCCATTCCGTAGAGGCAACTAAGCACACTCTTGCGCACCGAGTGACATTTGAAGCGTCTGGTCACATCACCCCAGGCAATCACGACCTTGCCGCGATGCACCACCATGACGGCCGCCGACCCGGCGCGTTCCGCAGCAGCTCGCGCCTCCAGCAACGGTCCTTTCCGCCACCCCGCAGCCACCGGATCAACCAGTTGTTGCCACGGCCCTTGCTGGGCAAGAACCGTCACGGGGAACACCAAGGCAACCATCGTTGCCACACTCACGAGTCTGCTCATTGGTTGCACGCTAGCGGCCGATGTCTTGATCAAGATCAAGATGTGGAACTCAGATGCGGCTCCTGATCCGACTCAGTGTTTCCGGCGTAACACCAAGATACGACGCCAGGTGATACTGCGGCAGGCGCGTTGCCAACGGCGAGCCCTGCTCAAGCAAGAGCAGGTAACGTTGCTTGGCCGTCAACATCCGAATCCTTCGCTCCTTGTCCGCAAGGCGTTGCAGCAAGCTCTCTTGAATCACGCGCGCCACGCGATCCCAGCGAAGGTCACGAGCAAAGGCCTCCTCGAAGGCGTGGCGCGGCAATGCAAACGCGCGGATGTCCTCGAGAGCTTCCGCGGTCTTCGCGGCGGGCTTCCGGCCAAACCACCCCTCAAAGTCGGAGCAGAAGAGGCCCTCGTAGTCGAATCCAAATGTGACCTCTCGCCGGGCGTCTACGGCGAAGTAGCGAACCATGCCCTGCAAGAGGAAGAAGACGCATTCGACCGGCTGCCCTTGGGCGAACAGCGTGCTGCCCTTCTCGCACTCCAACAACTGGACGTCAGCAAAGAACAGACGCCACTCCGAATCTGGGACGGCAACCGCACTGGTCATCGCCCGCCGCAATCGAGCCTCATCGTCTTGTTGGTCGCTTGCCGCGGAAGTCATCATCTCTCGACGTCGTAAGTGCGCGCACCGGTTTCCTCAAGACGTCGACGAAGCAAGTCCTGGAACCCGCTCGCGCGAGGCATGCGCAGAAGGGTCCTCGAAATCCGTCGTTCGTCTCGAAAGATTGCGATTTGCGCCCGTAGTGACCGTGACCTAAACCCCTCCTGCACATGGCCAATCAGCTCAAGACCATCCTCCTGCTGGGCGCCCTCTCGGTCCTCTTGATCGGGATCGGCGGCGCCATCAGCCCAGCTATGCTCGTCATCATGATCGCGTTCGCCGCGGTCATGAACGTGTTCGCGTTCCTGCACTCCGACAAGCTGGTGCTGCGCATGAGCCGCGCCCGCGTCGTCGAGCAGCACGAAGCGCCCGGCCTGTTCGACACCGTCAGAGAACTGGCCGAACGCGCCGACTTGCCGATGCCCAAGGTCGCGATCGTGCCGGACGCGACCCCCAACGCCTTCGCCACTGGCCGCAATCCCGAGCGTGCCGTCGTCGCCGTGACCGAAGGCCTGCTGCGGCTGACCAACCAACGCGAACTGCGCGGCGTCATCGCCCACGAACTCGCCCACGTAAAACACCGCGACACGTTGATCGCAACGATCGCCGCCGCATCCGCCGCCGCCATCACATCGATTGCGCAACTGCTGCAGTTCGGTGCGCTCTTCGGCGGCCTCGGTGGCGACGACGACGAAGGTGGCTCGGGCCTCGGCATGCTGCTGATGTCGATCGTCGCGCCGATTGGTGCGATCATGATCCAGGCCGGCATCAGCCGTTCGCGTGAATACCTCGCCGACGACTACGCCGCCGAGCTGACCAAGGATCCGCAGGGCCTCGCCGACGCGTTGGCCAAGCTGCAGAGCTACGGCCAACAACTGCTGCAACGTGGTGCGCCGCTTCCGCAACCGGCAACGACGAGCTTGTCGATCGTCAATCCACTCAGTGGCCTGTCCGGCCGCGGCGCAGGTCTCGTCAACCTGTTCTCGACCCACCCGCCGATCGAGCAGCGCATCCAACGGCTGCTCGCCAAGATCTAGGCGCGATCAACGACAGACGAAGCAGACCGCTACGCCGGACACGGCGAGCAACGTTCCGAGGATGCCGAGCGCACCGACACGTGCGCGGTAGAACCACACGGCGACCGGCAACATGAAGATCGGTGTGGTTGCCATCAGTGCCGAGGCGACTCCCGTGTTATGCGCATGCGCCACGCCGACCATCGACATCCACACGCCGATCACCGGCCCGCAGACGACGCCGATCAGCGCGGCGACCAACGCCTTCTTGTTGCGCACGATCTTCGTCATCGCCAACGCTCGCCCTTGCAGGCACACGATGACTTGCATGCCAATCGTCGCGGCACACATGCGCACGATCGTCGCAAGCAGCGGATCGATGGCGGGCTGTTCCGCGGTTGCTTCCATCGCGGCGCCGGCAATGACAAAGCCACTGGCTTGACCAAGGGCCCCGACGAGCGCGCCCACACAACCCCACAGCCACTGCCGCGGCGTCAGGTCGGGCCGCCACGAACCTTCGCGCTTGCCGAGCAACACCAACGCGACGCCGGTGACCGTCAACGCAACACCGAGCAGTTCGCTACCCGTCGGCGCTTCGCCCATGCAGTAGTTGATGCCGACGGTGCACGCCGGCCACAGCGACATGATCACCGAGGCAATGCGCGGCCCGATCGTCGCGAGCGCATGGAAAAAGCCGTAGTCGCCGATGACGAGGCCGAGCAACCCCGAGACGCCGATCCAGGTGATGCGATCGGCACTCGCGTCACCTGGCCAGCCGGTGCCCACCACCAGGAAGCCGAGCCCGAACAGCAACGGCAGCGCGGCATACAGCCGGAACTGGTTGAGCGGTTGCGCACCGGCCTCGCGGCCCGCAACTGCGAACGCGAGACTGCTACCGAGCCAACATAGGGCCGTAGCTAGGGCAGCGATCTCGCCAAGGTAGGGCATGCAAAGGGCGGCGGAGTGTGCCAGTCTGGTGGTCCCAACTCAAACGTGGATCGGCAAACGTGGAACTGCTCGACGACTACCTGGTGTGGCTGCGCAACGAACGGCAGAAGAGCCCGGCGACCCTGCGTGCCTACAGCACGGACCTGCGCTCGTTCGCCGCATGGCTCGCGGAAGATGATCGCACGGTCGCCCAGGTAACCAGGCTGCAACTGCGCCGCTACATGGTCGAGCTCGAAGAACAGGGCCTCAAAGCAACGAGTGTGCAGCGCAAGCTTGCCAGCATCCGCGGCATGTTCGGCTGGCTGCAACTGCACGGCCACATCCAGAAGGACCCGGCCAAACTGATCAAGGGACCGAAGGCCGAGAAGCGGGTGCCGCGGTTCTTGACATCCGCCGAAGTCGATCAGTTGCTGGCGCAACCGTTCGATGAGTCGCCGCAGGGCCGTCGCGATCAGGCAATCCTCGAGACGCTGTATTCGACCGGCTGCCGCGTCAGTGAATGCGCCACGATGGATCTGTCTGCCATCGACCTCGACGAAGGCATCGTGCGCGTACTCGGCAAGGGCAACAAAGAACGACTCGCCATGCTCGGTAGTGAAGCGCTGCGCGCGATCCAGTCGTGGTTGCCGGCGCGGAAGGAACTGCTGCGCAACGCCAAGCGACTCGACAATGGTTCGCTGTGGCTCAACCGTCAGGGCAAGCAGCTGAGTTCGCGTTGGATCTTCAGCACCGTGGTTGCGCGAGCGCAGAAGGCGGACCTGCAGGTCCGGTTGACGCCGCACGGCTTGCGACACTCGTTCGCCACCCACTTGCTCGATCGCGGCGCGGACCTGCGCACGGTGCAGGAGATGCTCGGCCACGAACGACTGGTGACAACCGAGATCTACACGCACGTTTCGATCGGTCGCTTGCGTGACGTCTACGACCAGGCGCACCCGCACGGCCGTTCGCAGGGCGAAGGCGAAGCATGATGCGGCGCGCAGTGATTGCCTGTCTTGTGGTCGCACTCGCCGCACTTCTGTGGTGGCAGTGGCAGCTGCCCGATACGCCGCTGACTCCAGACGTTGGCAACACCGCGGCAGGTGCGTCACCAGCCCCGCAGACATCCGGCACGCAAGAGCAGGCGCCGGATTCGACGTCGCAACGCACGCAGGTGGGCACCAAGGAGGAAGCCCCGACGACCAACCCCGAGCAGTGGTCCATTCACTTCGAAGGCATCGACACAACGGTGCCGTGGACCGCGCCGGTCCAAGTCATCTTCGAAGGACGGTTCGACACGACAGTCAAGGTCGACGCTGACGGCATCGCGAGGTTCGTGCCGCCACCTGCCGCTCGCAATCCGGGCAACCAACACCTGCGCCTGATCACCCAGGAACCCAACTACCGACTCGCCAAAGCCCACGACCGCACCGACCACCTGCAGGCAAGCGGCGCGATGTCGTTCCAGGTCTATCCGGTCGCCGTGCTGCGAGGTCGCGTGCTCGACGCCAACGACCAACCGACAACGGCTCGGGTGCGCGCATACCCGTGGCGGGACAACGGGCCGAGTGAACCGATCGTCGCCTTCACAATGACGTCGGCCGATGGCACCTATGCGCTGCAAGTGCCACCAGACGCGCCGCTCGTGCTGATTGCGGATGTCGAAGCGGCGGCCGACAACCAGTGGCCATCATTCGCCGCACCTCTCGAGCGCTACACTGCTTCGAGTTCGCTGCAGAGCCTGCCTACCCAAGCCCAGAACCCCGCCGAACCAACAGTCCTGCCCGCGTTCCTGCGAGCAACCGGCACGTTCGGCATCCCAAAGGACGTCGCCGACCTCAAGCTCGGCAAAGCGGCGGCCCTGACGGGCACGGTCAAATCACGCGACGGCAAACCGCTCAGGTTTGCGACCGTCACCGCGCGACCGACATGGACCAAGGCGGACGCGTGGCATGGCCACATGCACTGGTCGACAACACACGGCAGCGTCGCGGGCGCGCAAGCGACAACGGATCACAACGGCGCGTTCACCCTGCAACTGACGGCAGGCGTGCCGTTCGAAGTGCATGCTTCGAGCCGGCAGCCCGCGCTGCTCGCTGGCGAGCCAAAGACAACCACATCGGCACCGGGGCACATCGACCTCGTCGCCCCGGGTGATTGGCTCAACATCCAAGTCGAAAACTCGGGCACCCCGACGTTCGCGTGGTTGGATATCGGCAACCAGACCCTGCGAGTCCGGCAAGCCGGTGGCCTACCGGTGCTGCTACCGCCCGCTGCAGTTCGAGTGCGCGCTCGCTTCGGTCATCAGGCTTCCGACTGGCTCGAGATTGCCAGCGGCACCCGCCCAAGCCTGGTGACGCTCGAACTGAGTTCACGCAAGCTTCCGATGGTCAGCATCACGGCCAACAACGCACCAGATGTCCGTGAAGCTCGCTGCCACTGGCAGACCCTGCCAGCGGGGCTGGCGTGGACGGCGCCCGTGATCCGCGCCGATGCCAATCGACCATTCGTGACGCACGTGCCACCCGGCAGGTACGCACTGACGGTCCGCGACGTCGATGACTCGCTGGGCGGCGGCTACCTGATCGCCAACACCGTCGAAGTCGAAGTCACACCTGAGGGCCTGACGACCGCAGTCGACCTGAAACTAGGCGGCGGCATCACAGTGGCGGTGACCGATGGCAACGGAACTCGCCAAAGCGGCACCTTCCGACTGATCGATGCGCAAGGCAAGGACGTCACTCCCGGAGCCATAACCGGTCCTTCGGTAACTCGGCGCCAAGGTCCCGTGGGCCAGTTGCGAGCCGAAAGCGCCAGCCAGCTAGCGACGGTGTTCGAGCCGGGCCGCTACACGTTGCTCGTCGACATCCCCGGCCACGGCCGAATCGAACATGACGTCGAAGTAGTCGCCGGCCGCAGACAGTTCGTGGCCCTGCAGGTGCGGTGACCGCTCAGTAGTTGCTGCGGTACGCCGCCCACATCGACGGGTGCCACCCCACCCACGAACGGTGCCAGCCATCGGTGTGATCCACCTGCTGGTACCGATCGACGTAGTCGAAGAACGCATCGTGGTTCCAATACTCGCGCAACCCCATCATGCGCGCCGTCAGCGCCTGGCCGAGCCACGCATTCGCCGTGCAACAACGGCGGTAGGGATTGGCGTCCCAAGCGGACTGATCACTCTCGGGATGATTGCAGTGGCTGAAGCCCCACTCGGGCAGACCGTCGTGCTCGGGGCCGTAGCCGCCGTGGCCCCAGTTCCACACGCCCGGCGAAGTTTCGGTCACATAGAACGTCTGGCTGTCTTCGCCGAACCAGCCACCAGTGCCGCCCTCCTTCTTGGTCTTCGAAACGAAGTCCTTGCCGATCGCCAGCATCTGTTCGTCGTTGAGCACACGACCGGCGATCAGGATCGGCAGCTTGCGACCGTGACCGAGGCCACCGAGGCCGTACCAGCGACAGCCACCGCGCAACGCGGCGTGGTTGTCGATGCCGACCTGCACCATGCCGATCAACAACCGCTCCTTGCGCGCCTCGGGTAGATCGAGGTTGAGCAGGATGCCGGCGCTACCGACCAACGCACCGATGTCGCGGCCGTAGTCGGGCATGTTCTCGGCGGGATGCATGTAGCGCGTCACCCACCCCGGCACGTGATCCAGCCAGAGACCTTGGAAGCGCTCGGCGATGGCTTCGATCAGCGGCAGTTGCCCGACTGGTTTGACGGCTTGCAGGTGCGAGTAGTCGAGGTGCGCGACACGGAAGCGCAGCGTCTTGTCACCTTTGATGTAGGGCGGCCGGAACGCATCGGGCGCGGGCCGCGAACCGACGCACGTCAGCACGGCGGCACGCTGCAGGTTGGGCGCTGTACGCGGACGACTGCGGCTCTCGGTCGAGATCAGGCTCTGCGCTGACTGCAGCGCGATGGGATGCTGCCGACTGATGCCGATCGCGACGTTGAGGGCCGGGTCGTAGCGCTTCAAGGTGTCGGGCCCGAACAGCTCGGCGTCGTAGCCTTGCACGTCGCTCGTCGGATCCGGGTCGATCATCGAACCGTGGATCGCGCGGCCGTCCTGCACCTTGGTCTGTGGATGAATCGCGATGATATCGACAGAACCGAGCACCCACGGGTCGCCGTTGGCGAACGTGCCGACGACACGCGGCTCGGCGAACGTCCACGTGATGCCGTGACGCTCGACTTTGTTGGTAGTTTTAGGCAGACCTTCCCGATCGCCCATTGGCACCGTCAGGTTCTGGGCAACGAGCGTCGAGATCGCCGCGACCATCACGGTCGTCACCACCACCATGCGCTTGCAGAACTCGGCCACGCGAGCAACGTACCGTTCGCACTCGCGAGGTGCGCGGTCTATGATTCCTTCTCGGCGGCTTAACCGTCGATTGTTCTCATCTTCCCGAACGGAACCGAAGCTGGCCGCACGATGCCCACTGGTCGCAACATGCCCTCTCCCCGCGCCGCCGTTCTCGATATGTTCGCCAAGCACCGCTGCTCCGCGATCCTGCGCACGCAGGACAAGAGCGCTGTGCGGCCGGCCCTCGATGCCGCCGTCCGCGGCGGCTTCCGCATCGTCGAGGTCACGATGACCACGCCGAACTGCCTCGACCACATCCGCGCGCTGTGCGAGCAGAAGGTCGACGGCGAGCGCCTGACCGTCGGCGCCGGCACCGTCTTGACGGTCGAAGACGCCAAGGCCGCCATGGCCGCTGGAGCGCAGTTCCTGGTGTCCCCGGTCACCGACCCGCAGGTCATCACGTTCTGTCGTCAGCACGATCTGGTATCGGTTCCCGGCACCTTCACACCTACGGAAATGATGACGGCGCACAAAGCGGGCGCCGATCTGGTCAAGCTGTTCCCCGGTCCGAGCAACGGCCCGGCGTTCTTGCGGGCGCTGCGCGGGCCGCTGCCGTTCTTGCGGGTGTTCCCAACCAGCGGTGTCACCGAAGAGAACTGCACCGAATGGCTCGATGCTGGCGCGTTCGGCCTCGGCTTCGTCGGCACGCTGTTCGACCCGATCGACATGAAGCGCCATAACTTCGATCAGATCGAGGCGCGTGCCAAGCGCATGGTCGAGCGCGTTCAGGAGCACGGCAAGGCGCGCGACGCGAAGACCAAGGCGCTGACTGTCTAGGCCGCTCGGCTGCTAGCGACAGCTGCAGCCAGACAGTCCATCCCGACCCGTTCGCGACGCCGGTTGCGAACCGAGCAGGATCTCGAAGCCAAGCCAGACGGAGTGCGCGCGACCCGGCAGATGATCGCTGTCGTCGTAGTTGTATTGCAGTCGCATGCGCGAGAACGGCGAGATCTGGTACTGCACCAACGGCGAGATCCGGAGACGGTCGGTGCGCGCAGCATCCGCGGCGCGGCCGAACGAGCCACCGCCGAGGTAACTCTGCGACGAGCCCGAGGCCAGATCACAACGCACGCCGCAGGCAAAGCCGTTGTCCCAGCCGACCAGACCGTAGAGGTAGCCACCGTGGTCCTTCAGGGTCTCGCCGGGCAACACCGGGTTGCCGGTCGTGTCGGTGTCGACTTGTCGGCCGGCATCGAAGTCGCGCCAGACGTATTCACCCTGCAGACGCACGAAGCCGGTGACGCCAACCGCATCCGCCGGTCGTGATTGATAGGCGAAGTCGACACCGGTGATCGTCGTGTCGGCAGCGGGGCCGGTCGCATTCGGACCGAACGCAACCGAGGCGCCGACTCCGAGCGCCGCATCCGGGCCCATGTGGAACGTCGTCGCGACGCGTCCACTCCAGACGACGTCGCCGCCCGAACGGGCGCCGTCGCTGCCGTAGTTGAAGAAGCGACCGCCAATGCCGCCTTCCTCGTATGCCTCTTCGCTGGCGAGAAAGCTCGACATCGTGCCGCCGTTGCCGTTCTGGCCGGCGACGAAGAACTCAAGGTATTGATGCGTCGGCGCCAGCCACGAGACGCGTGCGCCGGGCGCACGCATGCCTTCCGGGCCAAACACGCGACTGAGAATCACCGGCTGATCCTGCCAGTCCCAAGCATGCGGGTGCAGCGGATTGACGCGGCCAAACTCGGTGAAGTAGTGCCCGACCTTGGCCTGGAAGCCGTTCGCCAGGTTCGAGGTCTGCAGGAATGCCTCCTCCAGCTCAACCACGGTCTCGCCGCTGTCGGGCTCGAGGAACATGACCATCACGGCCTGGGCGGTAAACCACTCATCGACCTCGCCGTTGACCTGCAATTCGGCCTGCTGGATCGTGAATCCGCGCTTGCGCGGGTCGTGCTCGCCGCCTTGCAGCTCAGCAATCTGGGCGTCCCGCTCGCTCGAACCACCAACGGCGGTCAACAAGTCGAGACTGATGTTCAAGTTGCGGAACGGGCCGATACTGTTGCCCGTGAACGGCCGCGTCAATTCGGGTGTTTGCTGACCAGAGGGTTGCTGAGGATCCTGTGCAAGACAGGCACCGGCCGACCCAACAATCGCCACAAACGAGCGTCGCAAAGCATGCTGCATGCCGACTTGGTGCCACAGCCGACGCAGCAGTTCCACATTCGCAGAAGTTTTCCGGAACCAACCACCGCCGATCGGCAACAAGCACTCGTTGCACTCTCTCGACTCCACAGCCCCGCCCGTGTCGGCCAGCCCTGCGACAGCCCAACGGCTGTCCGCCGACATGCCTCGCCTGCAGCGCCTCGCTCGGCGCATGCTCGGCTGTAGCCACCTCGCCGACGACGCCATCCAGGAAGCCCAGGTCGCCCTGTGGAAGCTCCCCGAGCCCCCGCCCAACCCGGGCGCCTGGCTGAACCGCGCCATCGTGCACCGCTGCAAGCACCTGCGCCGCACGGCCCGCCGCCGCGACCACCACGAGCACATCGCGTCGCACCACTGCGAACTGCACAAGGGCTGTGACAACCCCCTGCACGTCGCCATCGCCCACGAAACCGGCGAGCTGCTGACCCAGGTACTCGACACGTTGCCCGCCGAGCAACGCACCCCGCTGGAACTCTTCGAACAGAAGGACCTTGGTTACCAGGGCATTGCGGACCGCTTGCAGTTGCCGATCGGCACGGTGCGTTCGCGGCTATCGCGAGCCCGTGCCACCGTGACCGCCGCCATGCGCCGGCACGCGCACCCTGAGTAACCGGACCGCCCGGAGTAATCGGACTGCCCCGAGTAACCGGACTGCGCTGTAAGAAGCGCTGCCCTTGACCTAACCTGCCGCCGCGTGTTGTCGTTCCAAAGCACCCCCGAAGCTGCGAGCCTGTCGTCAGAGTGGTATCTGGCGTTCGGGTTCCTCGCGTTGTGCGCCGGGCCGGCCATGGTCTGGGCGCTGCGTTCGCACGCGTGGTCGACCGTCGTGCTCGACAGTTTCTGCCTGATCACGATCAGCGGCTTCGCGTTGCTGCACCTGCTGCCCGAGTCCGCCGAGCAAGCGGGCTGGATGGTGCTGCCGCTCGCGATGGTCGGCTTCATCCTGCCTTCGATCGCCGAACGCACCCTGCATCACGGCCACCCGGGCATGCGCAAGACGGTCATCTGGCTGTCGGTGCTCGGCATCGCCGCGCACGCGACACTCGACGGTTGGTTCCTCAACCTCGGCGGCCAGGCGCACCTTGGCCACGAACACGCCGCCACCCACGAACTGACCGCGTGGGCCGTCATCCTGCACCGCATCCCCGAAGGCCTCGGCATCTGGTGGATCGTGCCGCGCACGCTCGGCATCCTGCCGGCAATCCTCGTCACGGCAGCAAGCATCGGCGCAACGCTGTTTGGCTACTTCCTCGGCGACTCGATGTTGTCGCCCGACTCCCGCGATGCGCTCGCAATGCTGCAGTCGCTGCTGGTCGGGTCCCTGCTGCACGTCGTCCTGCACGCGCACATCCCCGCCCCGCGCGAACGTGGCCGCATCCACGTTGCTTCGGTGCTCGGTGCCGCCATCGGCGTCGCCGTTTTGTGGTTCGTCATCCACGACCACTTCCCGGCGGGCAGCCACGGCGGCCCCGCCCAGGTGTTCGTTTCGCTCGCCCTCGAGTCGGCACCGGCGCTGTTGATCGCCTACCTGCTCGTCGGTTTGTGCCATGCGTTCATGCCGGGCAACTGGCTCAAGGGCATGACCCGCGGCTCGCGCGTCAGCCAGGCGCTGCGTGGCGTGGCCATCGGCCTGCCGCTACCGGTGTGTTCGTGTGGCGTCGTGCCCATCTACCGCGAACTGGTGCGCCAGGGAGCAGCGATCGCCGCGGCCATGGCGTTCCTCGTGGCGACCCCCGAACTGGAACTCGCCGCGGTCATGTTGACGTGGCAGTTGATGGGTGGCGAAGTGGCGCTGGTCCGCGCGTTGATGGCGGCCGCCCTTGCCCTCGGCGTCGGCGTGCTCGTCGCGTCGTTTGCCAAGCCCCGCCCACAACCGGCAGAAGACGCCGCTGCGGACTGCTCGATTCCCGATGGCCAGACCGGCGGACTCGGCAGCCGGTTGAAGACGGCGTTGACGTTCGGCTACGGCCCGGCGGTCGACAGCACGGCGACGTGGATCCTGACCGGCTTGCTGTTGTCGGCGATGCTGATGCCCTACGTCGACCCGGACTGGATCGCGTCGTTGCCCGCCGGCATCGACGTGCCGATCGCCGCGTTGATCGGCCTGCCGCTCTACGTCTGCGCAACCGGCAGCACGCCACTGGCAGCGATGCTGCTCGTGCAGGGCCTGTCCCCGGGGGCCGTGCTCGCGCTGCTCTTGACCGGGCCGGCGACCAACGTCACGACGTTCGGCGTGCTCAAGAAGCTGCACGGCGCGCGCACCGCGCTCGTCTTTGCGATCGCGATGTGGCTCGGTGCCGTGGCCCTCGGCTTCCTCGCCAACTGGGCCATCGACGTGCCGAAGCCCGACGCGTTCCATAGCCATGAACACACGAGCAACTGGTCGTGGCTCTGGTTGTGGGGAGTGGTATTGGTGTTTGGTTGGTCGCTATTGCGGCAGGGAGTGCGGCCGTTCCTCGAGCGGTTGTTCGAATCGCCGGTCAACATGGCCGACGGCCACAGCCACGACCACCATCACGGCCACTCGCATGATCACGCCCATGATCACGCTGACGACGACCACGAACCGGACCCACCCCCGAAGAAGGGCGGATGCTGTGGGCACTGAGTGTGGATGCACTGTGGATGACTTGACCACGCCGAATCGGTAGCTTCGTGGTGTGGGTGTCAACGTCGTCACGGGCCATCGTCTCGAAGATCTGTTCGCAGCGCTGCTCGAACAGCTGCAGGGCAACCCGACCGTCGTCGGTCCGATGGACACCGAAACGATCCTCGTGCCGGGCAAAGGCATCGCACGCTGGCTCGAACTGCACCTGGCAGCAGCGCAAGGCATCGCGGCGGGCGTCGAGATGCCGTTCCTTGGCGGCTACCTGCATCGACTGAGTAATCAGGGCCAGAATCAAACGGGCCAGAATCAAACGGGCCAGAATCAAACGGGCCACCAGCATGAGGGCCAGCAGCAGAACGACGACTTGTTCCGCCGCGAAGTGCTCGTGCTCCGCATCTGGCGACTGATCAGCGAGCGCCTCAATACGACCGATGCGAAGCTGTCATTCGGTGTAGCCGCCGACTACTGCAAGGTCGACCCCGACGGCAGAAAGCGCCTGCAACTGTGCCAGCGCATCGCCGCCTGCCTCGATGACTACCAGCTGTATCGCAGCGATCTACTGACCGACTTCGCGAAAGGTGACGATCACAAGCCGCTGTCGCCGCACGCACCGTGGCAGGCGCGCATCTGGCGGGCCCTGCTCGACGACGCCGGTCTCGAGCTGCCGAGCAACAGTACCAAGAAGGCCAAGAACGAGGCGACGCCGTTCTTGTTCGCCGAGATGAGCGAGCCAGCAGCTGCGGCCCGCCCATCCAGCGACTCCGCCCACCGCCTCATCGCCTTGCGGCAACGTCTCGACGACGCCGACTGGTGCCGCGCCAACCTGCCGCCGCGGTTGTCCGTGTTTGGCACGACCACGATGCCGCCAGCGTTCCTCGACCTGCTGCATCAGGTAGCCAGGCACACGCCGGTCCACCTCTACGTGCCGCAACCGACGCCGCACTACTTTGGCGACCTACGCGAGCGCAAGAACCGGGCGGGCGACAACGCATTGCTTGCCCGTTTTGGCACCGAGAGCCGCGAGTTCGCCGACCGCTTGATCGACCTCGAAGATCAGCAGGGCGATGTGGCGCCGGTCGAACGCTTCGACCTCGACGACCTGTCCGAACCACAACAGCCCGACAGTCTGCTCGCCTGCCTGCAGCAAGACATCGTGCACGCCTACGACCGCGGCGAACGCGCTGCCGAACGCTTTGAACTGCGCGCCAACGACGACTCGGTGCGCATCCACGACTGCCACAGCGCCCAGCGCGAACTCGAAGTCGTGCGCGACCAGATCTGCGCGGCACTCGACGCGGACAAGACGCTCGAAGCGCGCGACATCATGGTGCTCGTACCCGACATCGATCGCTACGCGCCCTATGCGCACGCCGTCTTCGGGCCACTCAAGTACCGCCTGCCGTTCCACGTCGCCGACCGCCACCCCGCGCGCGAACTACCGATCTGCCGCTCGCTGTTGTCGGTGCTCGAACTTGCGACCACGCGCCTGACGCTCGCCGATGTCCTGCACCTGCTGGAGAACCCGGCCGTGCAGCGTCGCTTCGAGTTGTTCCCGACCGACGTGCCGATCCTGCGCCATCTATGCCATGCCGCCGGCATCCGCTGGGGCCTCGACGGTGACAGCCGCAGCGAGCAGTTTGATCTGCCGGCGTTCGACGACAACGCGTGGCGCCCGGGACTCGAGCGCCTGTTGCTCGGCACCTTGACCGGCCCGACCGACCGCCTGGTGCTCGAGCAGTTGCCGGTCGGCGATACAACCGAAGCTCGCGCCGAACTGCTGGCGCGCTTTGCGACGTTTACGCGCACGTTGTTTGCGCAGGTTGCGATCCTGCGTCAGCCACACTCGTTTGCGGATTGGGCCGAACGGGTCGACAGCCTGGCCACCGCGCTGTTCGAACCCAACGGCGGCGACGAAGAGGACGCCCTGCGGCAACTGCAGCTCGCGACCAAATCGCTGCGCAGCACGGCGCGCAGCGCGCAGCACACTGGCGCCGTCAGCCTCGCCGTGTTGCGCGACTGGCTCAGTGACGCCCTGGCCGAAGGGGCATCCGCACGCGGCTTCCTCGGCGGTTCGATCACGATCGCCGCAATGCTCCCGATGCGCGCGGTGCCGGTGCGCTGCCTGTTCCTGTGCGGCCTCGACGACGAAGCGTTCCCGCGCCGCGACAAGCCGTCCCCGTTCGATCTGCTGCCCGCCAAACCGCGCCCACTCGATCGCAACCGTCGCCTCGATGACCGCCAACTGTTCCTCGACCTGTTGTTGGCGGCGCGCGATCGTCTGCACCTGAGCTACATCGGCCGCTCCGCCAAGGACAACGCCGAAGGGGCGCCGTCGGTCGTGCTGGCCGAGTTGCTCGAACACGTCGATCGCACGTGCAGCGTTCGTGGCAAGGCGCCACCGCACGAGCAACTGATCGTGCAACATCCCCTGCAGCCGTGGAGTGCCCGCTACTGGGACGGCGAAGACGCGCGCCTGTTCACCTACGCGCCAGCAACGCAACACTCCGAACACAAGAAGACCACCACCGCCGAACCATGGTGTCCGGAGGAGTTCGAGCTCGCCCGCGAAACCCAGGACCTCGAACGGCTGACGGTCGACGACCTGCTCTACTTCTGGTGGCATCCGTGCCGTGCGTTCTTGCGTGAGTCGTTGCGGCTCCGATTGCGCAGCAACGACGAACATGAAGAGGCCAACGAACCGTTCACGCTCGACTCGCTGACGCGCTACAGCCTGCAGGACGAAGCCGTGCGCAACGCCCAGATGGGTTCCGAAGTCCAAGACGATGCGCTCGCATGGACGCGCGCCAAGGGCGTGCTGCCGGTCGGGTCGCACGGCACGGCGACGTTCCATGCCCTGCAGCAAGAAACCCAAGAACTGCTCAAAGCCGCGCGCGAATACGCAGCGACAACCGCACGGCGCATCGACCTGACCATCGGCAACACCAACATCGTCGGCACGATCGAGGGCTTCACCGAGACCGACCTCGTCTACATGCGGGTCAGCAAGCTCAAACCGAAGGACCGAATACGCGCGTGGCTGCTGCACCTGCTGGTCACGATGCAACGCATCCAGGACGGCGATCGCGCCGAGACGCCATGGCCGCTCACGACCCGCGTGCTCGCCAGCGACGGCATCAAGGTCTACGGCGAGGTTCCAGCGACGGAGGCTGCCAAGTACCTGACGCAACTGCTGACGTTGCGCCGCCACGGTTTGCATCGGCCTTTGCCATTCTTCGAGAAATGCTCGTTCGCCGTCGGCGAATCGCTGGACAAGAACAAAGGCGACGAGACCGCCATGAAGTCGGGATCCCGCAAGTACGCCGTCAAGGACCGCAGCGAACTGTGGATGCATGACGAGGGCGACGCGTCGATTGCGTTGTGCATGCGCAACCGTGACCCGTTTGCCGACGGTGTCGATAGCGAGTTCTTCCAGATCGCCAAGTCCATCTGGCTGCCGGCCATCAGTTACCTCCAGGAGCGCAGCTGATGGCGAGTCATCACTACGAACGGTTCGAGCTCGCGACGGCGCCGCTCAACGAAGGCACGGTCCTGCTCGAAGCGAGTGCCGGCACCGGCAAGACCTACACGTTGACAGGCATCCTCGTGCGCATGCTGCTCGAGGGTGTGGTCGAGAATGTCGAAAAGGCGCTCGTCGTGACGTTCACGGTCGCCGCATCCAACGAACTCAAGAACCGCCTGCGCGAGGCGATCCAACGTGCCCACGCGGTGTGCCTCGGCCACAAGGACCCGGACCCGTTCTTCGCCGGCCTCAAGACGTTTGGTGCCAAGGGTGCCCAGGTCTTGCGGCGCGCGCTGGACGAGTTTGATCGCTCATCGGTAATGACGATCCACGGCTTCTGCAAACGCCTGCTCGACGAGTCGGCATTTGAGAGTGATGAGCCGTTCGACCTCGAGTTTGCCATCGACGAAACGCCGCTCTGGCACGCCGCGGCCGCCGACGCCTTCCGACTCGTCCGCAAACACGACAGCCTGATCCTCGGCTCGGTGCTGCACGATGCGAAGCTCGATCCCGACAATCTGGTGAACCTGTATCGCAACTGGCAGCGCTATCCGGAAGTCGCGCTTGAGCCGACCGAACCGCAACTCGGCGTACACCTCACCAACCTGCGTGCAGCTGTGCACAGTGCCGCGGCACGCTGGGATGAAGACGTATTGTCCCGCGTCGCCACTTTGCGCTGGCGCAGCAAGAAGGGTCCGACGTCCGGCGACCAACTGCAGTACTTCAAGCAAGCGAGCGCGCCACTGCACGAAGCCGAGCCGCGTCCCGAGCTCTGCCTGGCGATGTTCGATCGCTTGAGCAAGACGCGCCTCAGCACCGAACTCACCAGCAAGCAATCGATCGAACATCCGTTCTACGAGACGTGCGACGAGGTCCACTCACATCGCCAGCTGGCCGTGGACCACTTGCGAACCGAGCTCTTGCTGCGCATGGCGGAGCGCTTGGATCGCCTCAAACGAGAACGCGCGGTCTTGACGTTCGAAGACCTGCTGGCGCGCACTCACGCCGCGGTGCGCGCACCCGGTCGCCAGGACCAGCTGTTGCAAGCGGTGCAGTCGCGCTACTCCGTTGCTCTGATCGACGAGTTCCAGGACACCGACGAGCGCCAGTACGCGATCCTCTCGCAGTGCTTCCGTAATCGCCCACTGTTCCTCGTCGGCGACCCCAAACAATCGATCTACTCGTTCCGCGGCGCCGACCTGCGCACGTATCTCGGCGCCGTCGACGACGCCGTCGAACGCAACACCCTGCCAACTAACTTCCGCAGCTCACACTTGCTGGTGCAGGCCGTCAACCAACTGTTCGCCCGCCCATCCGCGTTTGTCGAACCAGACATCCGCATGCACAAGGTGCGCGCCAACGCCAAGCCGAACGACCTGCTTATCGACAACGACGATGGTGCGCCGATGCGGTTCCGGTTGCTCGGCCACAAGACCAACGCGAAGGGCGCTCCCACCATGGTCTCGCCAGAGGTTGCCCGTGTGCAGATTGCGCGCGACGTGACCGCTGAGATCCGCCGCCTGGTCGACGGTCCGGCCCGCATCGGCAACCGCCGCATCCTGCCGCGCGACATCGCCGTTCTGACGCGCAAGAACGTCGAAGCCGTGCTGATCCAAGAACACCTGCGCGATGCCGGTCTGGTGTCCGTCATCGGCAAGGCGGGCGACGTCTTCGAGACCGACGAGTTGGACGAACTCGAACGCATCCTGCTGGCAATCCAACGCCCCAACGACGTGATGCTCGCGCGCGCGGCATTCACTACCCGATTGTGGGGTTACACCGCCTCCCAACTGGCGGCGCTCGACGAAGACGAAGCCGGTCTCGAAACCGAACTCAACCGACTGGAGCACTGGCGGCATCTGTGGAACCACCAGGGATTCGTCGTCATGAAGGAACGGGTGCTGCACGACCTCAAGGTCGATGCCCGCATGCTGCAGCGCAACGACGGCGAACGCCGCCTGACCAACTTGCAGCAACTGTGCGAGATGCTGCACCAGGCCGAGCACGAACATCGCCTGTCGCCCGAAGGCCTGATGCACTGGCTGCAGCACGAACGCAGCCACAAGGACGAGATCGATTACCAGCGCCGCGAACTGCGCCTCGAAAGCGACGAGGACGCGGTCAAGATCTTGACGATGCACGGCAGCAAGGGCCTGCAGTACGAAGTCGTGTTCTGTCCGTTCCTGTGGGATGGCCGCGGGGCCCCAAACAAGAACGTCGCCCTGGACGACACACGCGAAGGCAAGGAGGACGGTGACCGTCGCTTTGCGTTCGAGGTTGCCACCACCGATCCCGGTTGGCTCGCGTCCGAAGCGGACCGCCTCGCCGAAGACAACCGCCTTGCGTACGTTGCGCTGACGCGCGCCAAACGACGCTGCTACGTGCACTGGGGTCCCATTGGCTACAACCTGGGAGGCTTCTGGCGCAGCGCCCTCGCCTGGCTGCTGCAGCCCGAAGCCGTCGATCAGCACAAGAGCGATTGGCCGGCCACTTGGGGCAAGGCCTACAAGACGCGGCTGGCCGATCTGCACACGGACCTCGCGCAAATCGAGGCGCAAAGCGGCGGCGCGATCGGCGTCGACGCGATCACCGACACCGTGCCGCAACCCGTGGACGTAACCGCCACGCAGGATGCAGCGGCCAGCGATAGCAAGCGCCGTTCTCCGACGCGCGCCGTCAAACGCCGCTCGTGGCCCGGCCGCGCCCCGTGGGTCGTTCACAGCTTCTCGTCGCTGGTCGCCAACAGCGAACCAGGCAGCAACGCTCACGAAGTGCGCGACCCGGCCAAAACAGCCGACGACATCGGCACCGGTATCTTCGGCTTCGCCCGCGGCGCCAGCGCCGGCCTCTGCCTGCACACGGTGCTCGAGCACATCGACCTGACCGACCTCGAGTCTGCGGCCTCCCAGCAACTCGTGCACGACACCCTGTTGCAGCACGGCATGCTCGACGCCCAAGCGCACCCTGGTGTGGTGGAACCCGCGGCTGCCGTTCGCCAGAACCTGCACGACCTCGCCGCTGCACGCGTGCACGAAGACGGCCCCACGATGCTCGACATCTGGGGCCAACGCCGCATCGCCGAGTGGAAGTTCACGATCCGCACGGCGGCCCCCGACTTCGAAGCATTGGGTGCGGCATTCCAGGCTGCCGACTGTGCGATTGCCCAGGGTTACGCCGATCGCCTGCGCCACCTCAGCACGCAACAGTTCGAAGGGTTCCTCACTGGCTTTGCCGACTTGATCACCGAAGCCGACGGCCGCTACTGGATCATCGACTGGAAGTCGAACCACCTCGGCAACCAGGTCGCGGACTACGGGCCCGACGCACTCGTGCAGGCGATGCAGAGCCACGACTACGTGCTGCAATACCACCTCTACGTGCTCGCGTGGCACAGGCATCTGCGCACGCGCTTGCCGGACTACGACTACGACAGCCACTTCGGCGGCGTCAGCTACGCGTTCTTGCGCGGCGCGCAGCCCGATGCGACCTCCGGCATGTTCTACGCGCGGCCACCGCGCGAACTGATCGAGGCACTCGACGCATGGGCCAGCACAAGCGCCAGCAAAGGCCCCAGCACAAGCCAACAAGCAGCACGATGAGCGCCCCAACCTCAGCTACGGACTCGCCGACCATCTCGTTGGCAACCCTGCATGGCGACCTGTTGAGCAAGCTTGCCACTGGCGGCAACCTCGAATTGCTGCGCACCTTGGTGACGGCGCTCGGTTCGGCGCGCGAACTCGGCCACGTTTGCATCGACCTGCTCGCGTGGACCGAAGAGCCGCTCGAACCCAACGAGGAGGCGCGGCCCACTGTGCAAGACGCGCGCGAGCAACTGCTCGCGACGGGCGTCGTCGGCGACGGCACCCCCGATTCGGCACCGTTGCCACTCGTGCTGACCAACGACAACCTGCTCTACACGCTGCGCCACTTCCGCGCCGAGCAGACGATCGCCGCGTTCGTCACCGAACGCCTGCAACGCGAACCCAGCACCACCGCAAGCGATCTAAACAAAACGCTGCAGGCACTCGACCTGCTGCCGGACAACGAGGCAGCGGACGCGGAACCCGACTGGCAACTTGCTGCGGTCGTCGCGGGCGCTTCGCGTGCACTGACAGTTCTATGTGGCGGCCCCGGCACCGGCAAAACGACGACGGTTGCCAAGCTGCTATCGGTACTGCTGCACGACGACCCGACGCTGCGCATCGCGATTGCAGCTCCGACGGGCAAGGCCGCTGCTCGCCTCGGCGAAGCACTCGTCGAACGTGCGGCCGAACGCCCCGAACTCGCGGAGCCACTGGCCAACCTCGAGCCGAGCACGCTGCACCGCCTGCTCGGTTACCTGCCGCTCGACGACGCGTTCCGCTTCGGCCACGGCAAGCTCCTGCCGTTTGATCTCGTCGTCATCGATGAAGTGTCGATGGTCGACCCGGCCATCTTCGCCGTGCTCTGCACTGCGTTGCCGGAGTCCGCCCGCCTCGTACTCGTCGGCGACAAGGATCAGCTCGCGGCCGTCGCCGCCGGTCAGGTGCTCGGGGACTTGTGTCGGGCAGCCAGCCCAGAACTGGGCCTCGGCCCGGAGCTCGCCACGTTCGTCGCCGAGGCAACGGGCATGCATGCAAAGGCGCAGCAAGACGCCGCGCCGATCGCCAACGCCACGGTCGCCCTGTGGAAGAACCACCGCTTCGGCAAGCAACCCGGCATCGGTGCGTTTGCGCAGGCACTCATGCAACGCCGACCAGCCGATGCCCTGCAGACGTTCGACGAAGGCCACCAAGACCTCGCGTTGACCGACAGCCACGACGCTGCCTTGCAGGCAATCGAGCCGCAGCTGCTGCACCTGCTCAAGGCCGCCGAGAGCAACGACGCCGACCGCGCGTTGGCGGCGATCCCACACGCGCGCGTGCTCACCGCCCAGCGCCTCGGCCCAACCGGCGCCGTCTCGTGGAACGAACGCATCGAGGCCCGCCTGTTCGAGCTGGGCTACCGCACGGACGAACCGTACTACCCGGGCCGCCCCATCCTAATCACCGCCAACGATCAGAACAGCCGCATCTGGAACGGCGACCTCGGCGTCTGCGGGCGCAACGCCAAGGGCGCGCCGATCGTCTGGATCCGCGACCAACACGGCAAGGCGCGCGCCATCAACCCGCGTCGTTTGCCCGCTCACGAAACCGCGTGGGCGATGACGGTGCACAAGGCGCAGGGCAGCGAGTTCGATCACGTTCTGCTCGTACTGCCAGACCGTGAGGGCCCGCTCAACCAGGCGTCGCTGATCTACACCGGCGTCACGCGCGCGCGCCGCAAAGCGACGGTGTGCGCCGACCGCGATCTGTTGGCAGCCGGTCTCGGCAATTGGCCGATGCGACGTTCGGGGTTGGCCGATGCGCTGCGCGGCGGATCCGACGCAGACTAACTACTCGGGGGCTAGCGCCACAGTGATGGCGTTGCCAACGTCACTGTTGCCGCTGGCCACCGCAGAGCGGGTGCCCGTTGCGCCAGCCGCCACGCGCAACTCCACGTTGACCGACAACGAGATGCCCGTTGCAGCGGGCGCCGCGATGCTCGAAATATCGACGAGTTCCGTCATGCCCGCGGGCTCCGTCCAGGTCTCCGCCGAAGCAAACGCGTGCGCGGTGACCAACATGCAGTTGGCGACGGTGGTCGTCACATCAGGGGCCGTGTGCGTCAAGCCATTGGCAGTAGCGGTGCCGTCATCAACGTCCACGGGGCTCGCCCCGTCCACTTCGCGCAACGCTACGAGGCCGCCAGCGGATCCCGTTGACGTCGACAGCACGAAATCGTGCGTCGCGGGCTCCGCGACGACGGCTAGACGCGTGTAGATGGCCAACGAATTGGAGGCTCCACCAGTGCTGTCGGACCGCCGAACCAGCGTCCAACCTGCTGGCGGGGTAATCGACGCTCCTTGTGGGCGAACGGCAATCGCGGCGATGAGCACGTCGCCGACCAACGTCAACGCCGGCGTCGTGAGGCTGAGCGTCGTGCCAGAGGCACTCGAAGCAGACGAGCTACCGCGCACCGCGATCCCGGCTGCCGTCACCGTGAGGCTCGCGCTGTCGTTGACACCTGTGCCCGCATCGAGCGCCGTGATGGTCGTCGAGCCGAGCGACAGCCCCGTTGCTTCGCCTTCCGAACCACCAGCGTTGCTGACCGAAGCCACCGCCGGCGCCGAAGAGCTCCACGTCACCGAATCGGTCAGGTCCTGTTGCGAGGTGTCGCTGTAGGTGCCAGTCGCAACAAACGCTTCGACCAAACCAATGCCGGTTGCGGTGGTCCCAGGCGTCACATCGATCGAAACCAACACGGCTGCGGTCACAGTCAACGTCACCGCATCATTGAGACCGCTGCCCGCATCGAGAGCGGTGATCATACTCGTACCTGCGGCAACACTCGTAGCCAGTCCTTCCGTGCCACCCGCGTTGCTGATCGTCGCCGTCGCAGGTGTCGCCGAGCTCCAGGTCACCGAAGTCGTCAGGTCGACGAACGAAGCATCGCTGTAGGTTCCCGTCGCCACGAACTGTTGCGTTGTGCCAAGTGCAATCGATGGGGTCGCGGGTGTCACCGCCACGGACACCAACACGGCCGCGGTAACGGTAAGCGTCGTGGCATCGTTGAGGCCACTGCCGGGATGCAATGCCGAGATCGTCGTCGCACCAACGCTCAGACTAGTGGCCAGGCCCTCGCTGCCACCAGCGTTGCTGACCGTGGCCACTCCGGTTGCCGTCGAACTCCAGGTGACCGCATCCGTGATGTCTTGCTGCGAGGTATCCGAGTAGGTGCCCGTCGCCACGAACTGCTGCGTCAGCCCCAAGGCGATCGATGGGGTCGTCGGCGTCACCGCAACCGACACCAACACCACAGGAGTGACGGTCAGCGTCACTCCATCGTCGATGCCGGAGCCACCTTCCGTCGCCGTGATGGTGGTCGTCCCGGTTGCGATGCTGGTTGCGAGCCCTTCCGAAGAGGTGGCGTTACTGACGGTTGCCACGCCAAGATCCGACGAGATCCACGTCACCGACGTTGTCAGATCCTGCAACGTGCTGTCGCTAAAGGTGCCCGTCGCGACGAACTGCTGGGTCGTGCCGAGCGCGATGGACGGCGTCACTGGTGTCACTGCGAGCGACACCAGCACGGCGGGAGTGACCGTGAGCGCAACCGTGTCACTGAGCGCCGTCGCGACATGCAGCGCGGTGATATTGGTAGTGCCTGTCGAGACACTCGTGGCCAAGCCCTCCGTGCCTGGAGCGTTCGACACCGTCGCCACGGGCGTGTTGTCAGAACTCCACGCGACGGCGTCCGTCAAGTCCTGCAGCGTGTTGTCACTGAACCGCCCCATCGCAACAAACGCCTGGGTTGTTCCAAGCGCAATGGATGGCGTCGTCGGACTCACTTCGATCGCGGTCAACACGGCACTCGTAACCTGCAGCGAAGCACTGCTGGCAATGCCAGTGGTTGGATCCGTTGCCGAAATGGTTGCCTGGCCGACCGTCGCCGACGACGCCAGGCCAACTGTATCCACGCTTGCCACAGCCAACGCATCACATGACCACGTGACACTGCTGGTCAGGTCCTGGTTGGAGTTGTCGCTGTAGATGCCCGTGGCGACGAACTGCTGCGTGGTGCCGAGGGCAATCTGCGGCACCGGTGGCGTCACCTCGATGCAATCGAGTTCGGCTGCCGTCACCACGGCTTGCAAGCTCGCCTCCATGTCTGCCGACGCGAGTCGCGCGCTCACCACGAAGCTGCCCATCGCCTGCGCAGTCACCTGACCGGATACTGTCACCGTGACCCCGGCGCCAACGCTGCGCGTCCACAGGACTTCGTTGCTCACATCGGCGAGGCTGCCGTCCGTGTAGCGGACCTTGGCGACAAATGCGGCTGTGCGGCCCAGGGGCAACGAAGTGCTCGACGCGGTAAGCCACAACTCCTCGACCGCGGGGCCCGACCCCGAGCCGCCGTGACACGCAACGACAACCAGCGCCACAAGAGCGCTGGATAGCCATGCCAAGGCTCGGTTGCGGATCGTCCCCATCGATCCCTACATCGGGGACCGTCCGAACCCGGCTAAAGCCCTAGGGGATTCACCCATGCCATCGCTTCTAGCGCGGCCAGTCAGCGCGCTGCAAAACGACCCGGTAGCCGTCCAGGTCCGCGAAGCTCACACCGTGGGTCAGCCAGTACGGGTTGTCCGGCACAACTTCGACAAAGCCCGCCGCGAGCATGTCCCGCTGCGCAGCGGCGTGGGCGGCTTCGTCCTCGACATAGAAGACCAACAAGCATTCGTTGTTGGGCGCGCGACCAACGGAATGGCCGCTTCGATGCGTGAACTCCAGGTGCCACTGCTGGTGCGGATGACCGAGCATGATCCCATCGAAGCCATCATGATCTTCGAACGCACCGAGTCGCTTGAGGCCGAGACCGCGCTCGTACATCGCTGCAAGTTCCGCAAGCCGATCCGTTGGGCGAGCAATGCGCAGCTTGCAGTCCCGATCCATCAACGCCTCTTGCGATCGCGTCCGAACCAGATCGTATCGGTCAGGAGTTCGCGCAGCACCGACGTTGCGTAGCCACCCTTCGGCAGCGTGAAGCTCAGTTCGAGGCCGGTCTCGACCATCTGCGCCGACGCGTCGTGCACGGGCATGCGCAGCGGCTTGCGTTCACCACTCGCCATGCCATACGGCATGTCGTTGAACTCCGTGCCATCGAGCTCGAGCTCGGCCAGCGCCTCAAGCTCGATGTCGAGCGGTTCGCCGGTCGGCACCATCATGTCCGGGCCAGGCATCGGCCCAGATGGCGACAACTCCAGCGCATCGGCACGCTCTTGTTCTCGCGCTGCGTCCTCGACGACAAACGTCGCGCCGTTCTTGTGCAGGGTCGCAAGATCGCCGGGCAACACCGTGCCAATGCGATCGATGCGGCGCGCGATGACGCGGTTGAAGACCTCACTCTGCACGGCCGACAACACGAGACCGAACACGCGCCTTGGCATACGCCGCGCGGCCGTCATCACATCGCCGCGCAGGATCTCGAGTCCCTTGGCAAGGTTGGCGCCGCGTTTTCCGAAGCGTTGTTCGCCGAAGTAGTTTGGCACGCCGACCTGCTCGAGTTCGGCGAGGTTCTGCTGCGCGATCTCGAGGTCACCGTCCTTGGTGCCGCGCAGCACGATCACGAAGCGGTTGCCGCGCAGATGGCCGAGACGCAACTTGTTGTTGTGCCGGGCGACATCGAGCACACGGAAGTAGTCACTCTCGAGGTCTTCGCATTCGCGTTCGTCGCCGAGGTCCATGCTGACCCACTGGCGGCTGACGGACTGCGCGTCCTTGAGCCCAGCGATGCCGAACGACTTCTGGTGGCGACCGAGCTGGTAGCCCATCTCCTTGAGCATGTCGATCGTCGACAGACCGCGCTTCTCGACCCACATCCATACGTGGGAACCGTCGCCGCTCGGCTCGTAAGCGGGAACCTCTTCGACGACGAAGTCTTCGGGCTCGACCTTGTAGAGACCGTGGAAGAACCCGGCCTGACAGCCCCGCGGAACGGGGCGCATAGGCTTCATCAGTCCTTCTTGGCCTTCGCCTTCGGCTTGCTCTTCTTGGCCTTCTTCGGCTTCTTCGCCTTGGCCTCGTCAGCAGGAGCTTCGGCCGCTTCTGGAGCAGCTTCGTCCTTCTGGTTCTCCGGCTTGAACGCAGCCACGGGATCGGCGCCCGTTGCGTAGGCCAGCAGACGCGCGAGTTCGTCGCGCATATGGGAACGATCGACGATGCGATCGATCTGGCCCTTCTCGAGCAGGAACTCGGAGCGCTGGAAACCCTTCGGCAGCTCCTTCTTGATCGTCGTCGCGATCACGCGTGGGCCGGCAAAGCCGATCAACGCGCCTGGCTCGGCGATGAGGAAGTCACACACGGACGCGAACGATGCGGTGACACCACCGGTCGTCGGATGCGTCATGACCGAGATCGACACCTGGCCGCTCTTGTGCAGACGCTGCAGCGCGCCGCAGGTCTTGGCCATCTGCATCAGCGACACCGCACCTTCGTGCATGCGCGCGCCACCGGAGCAGGCGAACAACACGACCGGCAGGCCACGCTCTTCGGCCATCTCGCACAACAGCGCGATCTTGGTGCCGACGACCATGCCCATTGAACCGCCGAGGAACTGGAAGTTCATGACGCCGATCGCGCACTTGAGGCCCTTGATCGTCGCCGTGCCGGTGACCATCGCGTCGTTCTCACCCGACTTCTTGCGAGTAGCGACCAGCTTCTCGCTGTAGGGCACGCGGTCGTTGAACTCGAGCACGTCAATCGCGCCGAGCTCCGTCCACATCTCTTCGAACGAGCCCTCGTCCGCCGTCAGCGCGACGCGCTCGCGCGCCGGCAACGTGAAGTGGTAGTTACATGTCTGGCAGACCCGGTTGCGCTGCTCGAATTCCTTACGGAAGAGCATCGCCCCGCAGGACTCGCACTTGATCCAAAGCCCACCGGGCATGTCCTTCTTCTTACCGAATCGGGTCCAAGCCATTTCGTTCGCTGCCATTCACTAAGTTTGGGGGAAGGGGAAAAAGATACCGACTAGTTGTTGGTGCAACCAGCTTTAGATGCTGCTGCCTTCGGTATCCCCATCGGTGCCAGCACGGCCCGTATCTTGGGCACGTCCAGCAAGTTGCCGCAATTCTGCGATCCTCGCCTTGCGATCGTCGACGCCGAACACTGCCGTGCCCGCGACGAATACGTTCGTGCCGGCGGCTGCGCTGTCGGCAATTGTGGCCGGCGCGATTCCGCCGTCCATGGAGATCTCGCCTTCGAAACCCATCGCGCGCAGCTCCTGCACCTTGGGCAGGACGCTGGTCATGAACTTCTGGCCGCCGAAGCCGGCGAAGACACTCATGATCAACACGAGGTCGAGGTCTTTGACGAACGGCTGCAGGCGCGAGACCGGCGTATCCGGCTGCACCGACAAGCCGGCCTTCTTGCCGCGGCTGCGGATGTGCTTGAGCAACGTGCCTACATCACGATTCTGGCCGACATCGCCGTTCTGTTCGACTTCGATATGGAACGTCAACAGGTCCGAGCCGGCGTCGAGGAACGCATCCGCATACTGCCACGGATCGCTGATCATCAGGTGCGTATCCAATGGCTTGGTCGCGCACTTCTTGATCGCATCGACGATGAACGGCCCAAACGTCAGGTTCGGCACGAAGTGGCCATCCATGACGTCGAGGTGCAGCCAATCACAACCCGCCGCTTCGACGGATTGCACTTCTTCACGAAGCTTGCCAAAGTCGGCTGCGAGCAGCGACGGCGCAATTCGAACTGGGTGCATGGCTCTCAGTATGCCGCAGCAGCGCCACCACTGCGATGATCGGCCACGCCGATCCGCGTGCCATCGGGCAGAACTTCCGCCGCAAAGACCTGGGCGATGCCGCGCGATCGCGGCGCGAACTTGTGCCCCTTCTTGGCCAGCGCCGTGCGCACGTCCTTCGGCAGCGCGAGGTCTTCCCACTGGATGTGCTTCGGCAGCCACTGGTGATGCACGCGCGGTGCCCGCAAGGCGCGCTCGAGCGGCATGTCGTGGTCGACCCGATTCAGCAGCACCTGCATGACGCCGGTGATGATGCGGCCGCCACCGGGCGCGCCGATCACGAGGCGCAGTTCGCCGTCCTTGCAGACGATCGTCGGCGTCATCGACGACAACATGCGCTTGCCGGGCGCGATCGCGTTGGCCTTGCCACCGACCAACCCAAACTGGTTGGGCACGCCCGGCTTCGCCGAGAAGTCGTCCATCTCGTTGTTCCAGAAGAAGCCCGCGCCTTCGCAGACCTCGCACGCACCGAACGTCGAGTTGATCGTCGTCGTGCACGACACGGCAAAGCCGTCCTTGTCGATGATCGAGAAGTGGGTCGTATCGTCGCTTTCCTTGGCGCCAGGCGGCAATCCGGGCGCGACCTCACTGACCTTCTCGAGGTCGATCGTCGCGCCGAGCTTCTTGGCGTATTCGGCCGACAACAGGCCCTCGACCGGAACCTGATAGTGATCAGGATCCCCCAACCACTTCGAACGGTCCGCGTACGCGCGCCGCATGACCTCGGTCAACAAGTGGATGTAGCCACTGCTGCCATACTCGATCCTCTTGAGATCGTACGGCTGCAGCATGTTGAGCATCTGGATCATCGCGACGCCACCCGACGACGGCGGCCCCATGCTGATCACTTCGAAGCCGCGGTAGTTGGCCCGCAGCGGCTTGCGCACGCGCGGCTCGTAGGCCTTGAGATCATCCTCGGAGATGAACCCACCCGCCGACTTCATGTGCGCCGCGATCAACTTCGCGGTCTCGCCACCGTAGAAGCCCTTGAAGCCCTTGTCGGCGAAGCGCTGCAACGTGTTCGCCAAATCCTTCTGCACGAGCACTTCGCCCTGCGCGAGCGGCGACTCACCAGCGAAGAACACCTTCCGCGACGACTCGTAGCGCGCCAGCACCTTGCGCTTGGCGCGCAACGACCGAGCCAGATTCGCATCGATCACGAAGCCCTCGCGCGCCAACCGGATCGCCGGCTTCGCTACGTCGGACAGGTTCTTGGTGCCATAAGCCTGCAGCGCGTGCAGCAAGCCCGCCGGACTGCCGGGCACACCCGCCGCCGTCGCGCCGTGCTGGACCTTGTCGTGGTCCACCGAGCCATCGGGCCGCAGGTACATGTCGCGGGTCGCCGACTTGGGCGCACGTTCGCGGAAATCGATCGTCGACACGTGACCATCGGGCCGCCGCAAGACGAGGAAGCCACCGCCGCCGAGGTTGCCGGCCTGCGGGAACGTCACCGCGAGCGTCAACGCAACGGCCACCGCGGCATCCACCGCGTTGCCGCCGTTCCGCAACACTTCCAGGCCAACCGCCGTAGCGTGCGGTTCCTGGGTTACGACGACGCCGTTCTTGCCGCGCGCCTGCAGGTCATTCGGCGCGGTCGTTGCTGCTGTCGCAGTCGTTGCGACCGGCGCAGCCGGTGCATTTGGCATTCGCCCCCCGAACAGGAGGACCGCCAACGGAACGAAACACGCGGCACCAAGCTTGGAAGCCGCGCCCCAGGGAGCGCGGAAGGGCATCACGCCCCACTGCCTCCGCTGCCAGCATCGGCCTGGCCCGCCGGGCCACCCTGGGCACCACCAAGTCCTTCGCCAAGCTTCACATGCTGACCGTGCAGGTAGTCGAGGACGCGCTGGATCTCAGCCTCCTCACCCTCCAGCTCGAGGGCAATGAAGCCCCCCTCGTCGGACACCGAAGCGCCCCGAATGTTGACGACGACGTCAAACGAGCGGTTGATCTGGTAGAGCAGCGGCTCTTGGACCATGTCCTGGCTGAACTCGAAATGGATGTTCTTCTTAATCTTCACGGCAGGTTCGGCCCTCGGCTGAGGGCGGCGAAGCAGCATAGCGAGTCGAGCGAAAACCACGGCACCATTCTCGCCGCGGTCGAACGGAATGACGGTTGCGCGTGTTTGCCCCTTGCGCCCCAGCCTTCTGGAGCTAACTTGCTGCCGCACGGTCGCGTAGCCAAGTGGTTAGGCAACGGATTGCAAATCCGTGTACCCCGGTTCGAATCCGGGCGCGACCTCCATTTTTCTCCGCCCCCAGGACCGACTGCCCGGTCCCGCGCCGCTGGCGAGACCCGATGACGGCGCCCCAATGCCCCCGTCCCCAGCGATGTCACTGAGCAGAACGGCCATCGCCAGCGCGACCCTGACCCTGCTGGCACCCATCGCCGCATACTTCGCCTTGTGGGGCATCATCGGCACCGGCCACGGCACGTCGCCGAACGCCCACCTGCTGTTCTACCTGACGCTCGCCCTCTGTCTGCTCGCCGGCATCCTCGGCGTCCTCGCACTCCGCTCCAAGAAGCGCTACCGCTGGCTCGGCGCCCCCGGCATCGCCCTGGCCCTCCTGACCACCGCCGCCCTCGCCTGGATCCTGTTCGACCGAGGCGAACGCAGCCAATACTTCCCCTGGCTGAAGTGACCGTACCGTGCCGGGTACATTCCGGACACTTCGCGAGCCACACGAGTTGTCCGGAATGTACCTGGCTCCGTACAGACACTTCAAAACCATCAGCGGGACATCGAGCCAGCCTTTTGAATCGGGGAAGGGAATCGAACCCGCCCGCTTCTTGGCCCCTCGCAGCGCCTGTTGCCGGCAGCGCCGCCACGGCGTGCTGCGGGCTGTACATCGGGGCCGCATGTTGAAGCGTGCCCTGTGCTTAAATCATGCGGGAGGAGGGAATCGAACCCGCCCGCTTCCTGGTCCCTCGCCGCGCCCGTTACCAACGCCGCCCGCAGAGGAGTGCTGCGGGCTGTACATCTGGGCCGGTCTTTGAAGCGTGCCCTGTTCTTGAATCGTGCGGGGAGAGGGAATCGAACCCTCACGACCGTTACCGATCTGCGGCTTTTAAGGCCGCTGCGTCTACCAATTCCGCCACCCCCGCTTGGATGGTTGCTGTGACCTGACCACGAACCGTTGTCCGGGTCCAGTCCGCACCTTCTACATCGCGCCGACCACCGTCTCAACAGCAGCCATGATGTCTTCCGCTGGCGGTAACGGGCCGCCGAAGCGGGCCGCGTCAAGTGCTTCGTGCAGGGACTGCAACTGCTTCACGCCTTCCGTCGCCACACCGCACGCCGCGAGGTCCTTCCAGATGCTTGGGGCGGAGAACGGACCGCCGCCGGCAACGCACGTGATTACCCGCTCGAATGCATCTGCCTGGCGTGACGGGTCATCACTGACCCCAGTCGCGACGCGGAGATCGTGCACTGCATCGCGGAGCGCGCGCTTCTTGTTGCGCGTGCGGCCGCCGCGGTGCATGACCAAGCCGAGAATCATCAGCGCGATGAACGCCCAACGCAGGATCGATTGGGACAAGCCTGAGTCCTGACTCTCAGCGTCCGCATCGATCAGATCTTGAATGGGTTTGGCGAGCGCGACGTCGGGTCGCTGCGGCAGGACCTGCACCGGAACCGACTCGCTCTTGAGCTCGAGGAAGTCGTTGGCCTCCGGCGAGAACGCGACAAACGGCACACCCGGCATCTCAGAGACGCCTGGGCGCAGCGCGAGCACATCGAGCACGAACCGGCGGCCGTCGGGCACGCGCTTCTCGACGACTCCTTGCACGTGGAAGCCATCGATGACCGGAGGTTGCATGGCGGCAAAGCGCTCGATGTTGCCGGCGCCCGTGATCGTTACTTCAACCTGAAAGACCTCACCAACATGCAGCTGCTCGCCGCGGCTGGTTGCCTGGATGGCAAACTCACCGACCGCGCCACCCCATGCTTCGGGCGCCGTCTTTGGGATCGGCTGCACCAGCAGTTCGCGCAGCGTGCTTGCGACCCGTTGCTCTTGCCGATCGACGGGTTCGCGGCCGCGCAGCAGGTGTTCGCGGAACTCGCTGGCGTAGGCAAAACGGACCGTCACCGGTGCAACCGTGTCCGGGCCATCCGACAATGGTAGCCAGCGGCAATGCAGTTCGATTTGGGCAAACGTCTTGCCGTCCTTCTTGGTCGCGGCGATGCGGCGGCCTTCGACGATGCGATCACCCGCCGCAACGCGGGCGGCCGTCTGCTCAGGCGGACACGGCAAGATCTCAACCGCATGCCGCGGTGACGCGAGCAGCCAAGGAATGTCGAGGTGGAACGGCACGTCGACCTGTTGGCGGAAGAACGACACGCCGTGCTCGGCAAACCAGCCCTCCTCGTAACCGATCGTCACGACGAACGCGGCCGGCTGCGAGGCATAGACGACTTCGGGCCCCGTCACGTGCACGAACACCCGCGACTCTTCTTGTGCCGTGAGTGTTTGTGCGAACAACAACGTGGCCACGGCCACCACCGATCCAATCTTTACCAATCGCGCTCTCCGGCTCCGGCACGCTGCTGAGACCGCTGTTGGCGACCGCGCACCTTCTTGTTCTGTTGTTCGCGAACGCGCTGCTGCAATGCCGCGAGTTCCTTGGGCGTCAACTGCAGCGTCGCAACCTCGGGGATCACGACCTCTTCCGTTGGCTGTTCGTCGGGCTTTGGTTTCGGCGGCTCGGGCTTGGGCGCGTCTTCCTTCTTCGCGTCCGGCGGCTGGGCCGCTGCTCGTTCCGCTTCGACCTCGGCGCGCCGGCGCATCGTGCGTTCGAGATTGCGAACGGCGCGAGCATCATCGGGGCGCAACGTCACGACGCGACGGAACTGCATCTCCGCGCTCTGCATCGCGCGGCTGGCCATGGCCCACGCCATCGGTTCGGCGTCGGCGAGCTTGGCCGCGACGACTGCGCGTTCACCATGCTGACTCGAAGCGAGTCCCAGTACGAAGCACGCGTCGGCTTCCCAGGCTTCTTCGTCGACGAGCGGAGCGACGAGTTCTTCGGCGTCGCGGCTATGCAGCAGACGCAGCGCGCAGAGGCTCGCGTTGAGGCGCAACTCGGCTTCGATGTTGGTTGCTGCTTCGTCGGCAGGTTTCGCCAGTTGCTCGCGGAATGCGGCGAGTGCCTTCTCAAACCGACCGGCGCGATAATCAGCGAGCGCCGCGGCGAACGATTCTTCGCGCGATGGTGCCGGATCCTGCATCGGTGCGAGCGAGCACAACCCGAGCGCTGCCACAACGAGGGCCACCTTGATGGTTCGCAACTTCATCGGGTTCGCTCCGGCAAGCACAGGTGCAGCATCAACAGCAGGAGCCCGGCAAGCAAGGGCCACGCGAATCGCTGCAGCACATCGGTGTCGGAGGCGGCAAGGCGACGCTGCGCCGAGAACGGCACGAGTTCGTTCGTCCAGAGGTCGACGAGGGCCTCGCTCGTTGGCCCGGAGACAAACGTGCCCGAGCCGGCCGTCGCGATCTTGGTGAGGCTGTCCACGTCTAGGCGGGTGATCACATCCTGACCCGTTCCATCTTGCAGGTAGACCTGTTCGCCGCCTTGATCGATGACCACCTTGCTACCGGCAGCCGAGCCGTAGCCGACGCAATGCACCCGGTGACCGAATGCGGCTGCTTGGGTTGCCGCTTGTTGGGCAATGCCGGCGAAGTCCTCGCCGTCCGTCAGGAGCACGAGTTCGCCAACAGCGTTGACGCGAGCGAGGCTCTCGGCAGCGCGTTCGATGGCGAGACCGAGGTTGGTGCCGCCCTTGGCAAACGGGATCGCACCCGGAGCGAGTTCGTCGAGCAGCCAGGCAATCGCTTCACGATCCGCCGTGAGCGGCGCAATCGGTTGCACACCACCAGCAAACGCCAACAGGGCAAAGCGCGAACCGATGCCTTGCTCGAGCAGCGCGTGCACTTGTTTGCGCATCGCGTCAAAGCGGGTCGGGTCGCCATCCCCCGCGGCCATCGAACGTGACACGTCGACGCAGAGCACCACGTCGGGCGCGAGCTGCGCTTCTTTGCCGGGAGTGACCGGGCGGAGCAATGCGATGCCGAACAGCAACACGGATGTGACCGTGAGGATCATTCTGGTACGCCCAAACCGGGGCGCGCCGCAGAGGTGTTCGTGCCGCGGACCGAGGTCTTCCTGCAACCGTTGCTGGCTGCGCCGCGACCACCACCAGCTGACGAGCAAGGCGACTGGCAGCAACGAGAGAGCTGGCCACCACGTTGGCGGCTGCAGGGCCCAAGTCATGGCGTCACCCCCAACGAGCTACGGCGCCAGAAGTGTGCGAGGCATAGCAACAGCAGCCCGCCCATCAGCGGTACTGGATACCACTCGATCACGCGCACGCCGGGCTCGGCAAACTGCACGGCTTCGAGGCGATCGATCTCGGCGTAGACTGAGCGCAAGGTTTTGGCGTCGACGGCGGGGAAGAACCGGCCGCCACTGATCTTCGCTAGCTGCTGGATGGCCGTGGTATCAAGGGCGCGCCATGTGCCGTCCGCTTGTTGGTCACCGCGGCCGAGCGCGATCGCGTGCACACGGATGTTGTGATCGCGACACCACTGGCCAGCGTGCAGCGGCGCGATCTGATCCTTGGCGCCAGCCGTCGCGACGTTCTCTTCGCCGTCGGTCAAGACGATGATGACCTTGCCGGTCGCATCCGAACGCTGCAGCAGGTTGGCAGCCATGCCGACTGCCGCACCGATGGCGGTGGCATCTTCGGGGCCCTCGGGGTCGACGAGCTGCACTGAGGCAAGCAGTTCGGTGACCGCGCGATGATCCGCCGTCGGCGGGCAGACAAGGTCCGCGTAGCGCGCGAACGTCACCATGCCGAGGCGATCGTCTTGGCGGCCGGCCAAGAACTCGGCGGCCAGCTGCTTGCCAACCGTGAGCCTGGTTGTTTCTGGATCGAGGTCGAGTGCCGCCATCGACGACGAGCGATCGAAGCAGAGCAGCACGTCGCGACCGAGTCGGGCCGGTGGTTCGGACTCGACTAGGACCGGGCGCGCAAGGGCTGCGACCAAAGCAAGCAGTGCGGTGAGCTGGAGCAGTTCGGGCGCAAACGCCAGGCGTTGCCGCCAGGTGGTCGGCAAGCGGGCAACGTCTGGCGCGAATAGGCGCGCCGGCGCCAGCAGGGTCGTCGCGCGGTTGCGACGGCGAACATAGGCAACGCTCACGACCAAGACGCACAACAAGAACCACAACGGTTCGCGCCACTGCCAGCCGGTTGCGACGGTCGCGATCATGCCGACGCCTCCACCAGGTCTGCCTGCTTCGTCAACTTGACGAACTGGATGGCGTGATCATGGGCAGCAGTGCGTTTGGCGGCATCGTTCCGCAGCGGCGCCGTGACCTCCCCACCGAACAGCACCATGTCGCACGTCAGCAGACAGGGTTGCAGAGCTGGCTTCGCGTTGGGCAGGGCCGATAGAAGTTCCTCACTCGTGCGCACCGTCGCCGGCAGATGGAACCGCTGCGCGCAGTGCTTGCGCACGATGGCCTTGAGTTCGAGATAGAACGCGGCGGCAGCGAGTTGGCTGGCTTGCAGATCCGTCAGGGCCTGCAACGCATCCCACGAATCGGTGGCTGGCGTAACCGTTTCGGTCGTTGCGACCGGCTTGCGGCGCAACAAGCCAACCAACGCTCCGACCAAGAACCCTGCCAACGCGACAAACGGCCACCACGACGTCGCGGACTCGGTCGGCAGTTCCCAACCATCGCCGGGCAATTCCAGTTCGCCAGCAGGTTCGGGCAAACACGACGCGACGAGCAACGGTTGCGGTGGCTCGAGCGCGAGCGTCACGTCGCCGAGTTCGTAGCAGCGAGCGCGGTAGCGGCGCTCTTCGCTTGCGCCCTTCGCGGTTCGCGCCAACAACTCGACCTGCAACGGCAGCAGCTGGGCGTCATCGAAAGACGGTTCGCAGACGACGGTCAGCTCAAACGGTTGGCCAAAGACGATCGGCTCGTCCGGCAGGGTCACCTGCTGCGCTGTCGTAGTCGTCGCGACCACGAGCATGATGAATGCGAACACCACCGCTCTCATCTGCCTGCCTCGCGCATCTGCCTGCGGCGGAAGAAGCCGAGCAGCGGCTGGGCCAGTTGCTTGATGTCGGGCTGCTGCGGCATCTCGACATCGACGCCATCCACCCGCGAACGACCGAGCAGCTCTGCGTGCTGGTCATGCCAGAGCTGCACGTTGTGCAACCATGCTGCACGGAACTTCTGGTTGGCGAAATCGCAGAGCTGCACCGATTCGTTGCCGGTGCCCGGCAGGCGCGCGCGCATGAGTCGCGACGGCGGATCGAACAACTCGCGGGCCAGCATGCGCACCGCCACCACATCGTGATGGCGACTGCTGAGTCGCAGCGAATGTTCGAAGCCCTTGGTCAAGAAATCCGACAACACGAACACGACGGCGCGTCGACGGACCCGCGCATTGACGGTGTCCAACAGTTCGCTGAGGTCGCCGTCGGCAGTCGGCAACTCGACACAGTCGCGGGCGATGCGCAGAACGTGGCCGCCACCGGACTGCGGCACGACGTAGCGCGGCCCGTTGTTGGTGCGCGCGACAAGGCCGACCCGATCGTGGTTGTCGATCGCCATCAGGCACAGCATCGCGCAGTAGCGGGCAATCGCCTGTCGGGGCGACCATGCACCGAGACCGTGATCGAGCGACGGCGCCAGGTCGAGCACGAAGACGAGCGTGCGTTCGCGTTCTTCGACGAAGCGCTTCACGAACGGCCGGCCGAGGCGAGCCGTGACGTTCCAGTCGACGGAGCGCGGATCGTCGCCTTCGACGTATTCTCGTACGTCGGAAAACTCGACACCCATGCCGCGGAAGGTCGAGCGATATCCGCCCGACAAAACATCCGTCAACATGCGCGCGGCCCGGACCTCGACGCGGCGCACCTCCGCCAGCACATCACCGAGCCGTTCCACCGGCTGGGACGGCAGTTGCGTCACTTCGTTGTTGTTGGGCCACGCCATCGCGTGCGGGCAGGCTACGCGATCGGCGCACCCTTTTGCCACAGCGCGTGCCCACCTGGTCGTGCACTGAAGACGTCCCAAGGAGTCTGCCGATGAAGACCTTGCCGTCGCATCCGCGCGACGGTCCGAATCGGGCGACGGCCCCGCCAGCCAACCCGCGAATCAGCCAATGACCAGGATCCTTGTTGCCGACCCCGACCAGCACTCCCAGCAGAGCCTCGCGGACCTTCTGTCCGAACGGGGCTACGAGTTCGGCGCGGCTGCGGATGTAACAACCGCGCTCGAGCCGGTCCAGGATGGCGAAGTCGACCTGATCCTCGCCGACCTGTCCCTGCCCGGCGGCGGTGGCATGGAGTTGCTGGAGAAGGTTCGCACGGCGCACCCCGAAACGGCCGTCGTGCTGTTGAGCGCGTTCGGCTCGGTGCAGGACGCGGTCAAGGCCATGCGTCACGGCGCTGCCGACTTCCTCGGCAAGCCGTTCGCCAAGGACCAGGTGCTGCTCGCCGTCGATCGCGCCCTGGAGAAGACCGCGCTGCAGCGGGAGAACCAAGAACTGAAGTTCGCGCTCGATGACCGCCTGCGCCTCGACAACGTCATCGGTTCCGACCCGCGCATGCAGGCGATCTTCAAGACCGTGCAAGCGGTCGCCGACACCAAGACCACCGTGCTGATCACCGGCGAGTCAGGCACCGGCAAGACGCTGCTCGCACGCGCTCTTCACCAACTGAGCGATCGCCGCGGTGGCCCGTTCATCGAAGTCAACTGCGGGGCTCTGCCTGAGTCCCTGCTCGAGTCCGAACTGTTCGGCCACGTCAAGGGCTCGTTCACCGGCGCAGTCCGCGACAAGGTCGGCAAGTTCGAGGCGGCCCAGGGCGGCACGATCTTCCTGGACGAGATCGGGACCTCGACGACCGCTTTTCAGATCAAACTTTTGCGGGTTCTTCAGGACCGCATCATCGAGCGCGTCGGCGACACCAAGACCAAACCGGTCGATGTGCGGATCGTTCTGGCGACCAACAAGGACCTCGAAAAGGCGGTCCAAGAGGGCGAATTCCGCGAGGATCTCTTCTATCGGATCAACGTCGTCAGTGTCGAAATGCCGCCACTTCGCGAACGTCCGCTGGACATCCAGCCGCTCGCCGAGCACTTCCTGCAGCGGTTCGCCACCGAACATGGCAGAAGTGCCTGCACGTTTACCGACGTCGCACTCGCGACCTTGCTGCAAGCACCGTGGCCCGGCAACGTACGCCAGTTGGAGAACGTCATCGAACGTGCCGTGGTATTGGCACATGGCGATGCGATCGACCGCGGCGACCTGCCCGCGACGCTCATTCCGGCCAGTAGCTCGGGGACTGGCTCGTTCGTCCCCACATCCGCCATGACCGGAGACCCCGGCGACGGCTCGGCACCGACAGCCGTCGGGCCACCGTTACCGCTCAAGGAGGCCCTGATCGAACCAGAGAAGCGCATCATCGAACAGGCACTCGCATTCTGTGACGGCAACCGCGAACGCGCCGCCGCCGTGCTCGGCATCAACCGCAGCACGTTGTTCCACAAGCTCAAGAAGCTCGGCATCCGCTGATGGTGACTGACGCCACAAGCGAGCTATAACAGGGACACGGCATGTTCAAGAAGAGCGTCTACGTCTTGCTATTCTGCGTGATCATCACGTCGATGTTGATCCTCGGTTACGTCGGCTCGGGCCGACGCGGTCCCGGGGACGAGTTGCGCGATGCCCAGGCCCAATTGGCGCAGGGTCAGTACGCAGAGGTCATCGCGAACCTCTCCCAGGCCTTGATGAGCCCGACGTTCCAAAAGAGCGTGCACCTGCAAGTGCAGGTGTGGCGGCTGCGCTCGCAGGCCTACGCCGGCCTGGGCAATGCCACGGGTGCCTTGCAGGACGTGCGCGATCTGCTGATCAACGGCTTCGAAGACGACATCGACCTGCGTCTCGATGAAGTGCGCTACCTCGCCACCGATGGCCAAGGCGAACTGGCGCGCAGGAAGGCAATCGACTTCCTCGCGGATCACCCCGACCACCCACGCGGCCTGGAGCTCGCCGGCGAAGCCTGTCAGACGGCCTACCAGCCGATGATGCGGGCCCTCCGCGATTCCATGGATCGCGAACTCGGGGCCTCGAGTCGCGAACTGGCCAGCCAGACGCTGCTCACGTTCTTGTTCCGCCCCGCCGCGGACCCCTTGGTCAACCGCGCCGGCCGACGACTCGAAGAACTGTTCTCTGTAGATCCGCGCCTGCAACAACTGTGGCCGCAGTTCTGGGCCGACGCGAAGCTCTTGCAGGAACGCGTCCGCGAAGGCCTCGGTTACTTCCAGAAGAGTCTCGACCTCGGCGCCGAACCGGTCGCCGCGTTCCGCGCCATCGCGACCTCGCTCGAACAATCCGGCCGCATCGACGATCTCTTGGTCGCGTGCGAAATCCAACGCCGGATGTTCGACCACGTCTATGTCGCTGAGAGCGGCGCACTCGCGTCATGGGTCCGGCTGCAGGCCGGTCTGCCTGAGGCCGCACTTGCGACCACCAACCGCTGGCTGCCCGACGACCAGATCGAGGACCGCGCAAGCAACCAACTGCTGAGCACGACCACCGACCAGATCATCCTGGCGCGGGCATTGGCAGCGTGGCGCAAGGGCGACATCAAGGAGATCCGCAAGACCCTGAATGCAATCAACGCGCTGCGCAAAGTCGACCGGCCGGTGATCATCGCGCTACACCTCGCGCTCGCCGCGCGCCGCATCCTTCAGGGCAACAAGGAGCTAACGCAGATCGAGAGCAGCCTGCAACGCGTCATCGCAGCTGCGGTCCGCGAGCCGGCGCCGCACGGACGACCTGACTTCGTTGCGGAATTGGCGCCACTGTGGATCGACGCGTTGATCAGCGACAACGCGACCGAATCAGCCATCACCGAGGCGCTCGACCGCTGGCGACGTGGTCGGCCGGAGGCTATCGAACCGCTCCTGCGCACCGCCGAGTACCAACTGAGCCGTGGTAGCACGGCTGCTGCGTTGGCGGCCATCGACGAAGCTGCGGCCCACGATCCCGAGCACCCCGCAGTCTTCCCGCTGCACCTCAACATCGCGCGGGTGCATCACGAGAACTCGGCGCAAGACGGCCCGAGCCTCTTGGCGGCGTGCGTCCGCAATCGTAAGGCGCTACCCGATGCGCGCGAGCCCATTGGCTTCGTGCTGTGTGCGGAAGCGGCGCTCGACATGCACGAGAAGCGGGTCGCTCGCATCGCTCTCGCCTGCGCCCGCAATGCCATCGGCTCGTTCCCTCGCGCCAACATCCCCCGCCAATTGGAACTGCGGGCACTGATCGAACAGGAGGACTACGAAGAAGCTGCGCGAACCGCGCAACTGACAATCCGTGCGATCAAGCCCAACGCCACCACACTCGCAATCGCCATAGAGGCGATGCAACTTGCTGGCCGACCGGTGCGCGAGATGCTGCGACTCGCTTTGCCGCTCATCGCCAAGACCGACACCGAGTCCGGTCGCAAGATGCAGGTCGAACTGCTGCGCACGGCGCTCGCCGATGCGCCAAGCACATCGGACCTGTTCATCTCGGAAGCACTGCTCGCCAAAGAGACGACCGTCGAACACCGCGTGCTCGCCATCCACGCGTACGTGCACAGTGGCAAGTTGCCGAAGGCAGCGGCGCAATTGCGGGCGGCACAACCCTCCGAAGACCCACTCGAACAAGAACTGCTCAGTGGCGCCCTCGCGACCTTCCTGTCGGCCAAAGCGGAAACGACGCCGGACGCCAACTTGCTGAAGCAACTGCAGAACCATCGTCGCAGGCTGCAGCTCGATCGGGGCCCTCAGCACGCGATGCTGGCTGCGGCAACCCAACTCGCAGAGGAACATCCACACACCGCGTTCGACCTGCTCAACACGGCGCTGCCCGCGGCCCTCGCCGAAGAACGCACGGGTGCCCTCTACGTGCTCGCAGGCGACCTCGCGCTGCAGCACCGCGACCCACTGCGGGCCAAGTCGTACTGGATGGCAGCGATGGGGTTTGCCGACGGTGCCCACATCGCCGAACGACTCTCGCGACTGCTGCTCGTGTTGGACGAAGAGACGACGGCACGTCGCATCTTTCTACTGACGGCTGCACCTACGGATCCTGCGCTGGCGGCTCGCTTCGGCCACGCCACGATCGCAGCCAACCTGCTGGGCCAAACCTTGCAGCTGGAACCGGCCGACTTGCTGACGCACGCAGCTCTGTCGATCTTCGGCCCGGCGCCGCTGCTGGACTGGCAGCCACCGACCGATCTCGAGGTGCGCGACCAGCGACTCTTGCTGCTCACCAGCTTGCGTGATCCCCGGCTCGGTTGGCTGTGTGTGCCACTCGCGGAAGAGATTCTGCGTCAGAACCCGAAGGCCAAGACAAGCTCGCTGTTGCTGGCTCGGGCCGCTGCCGATGCAGGCCAACCCCTTGCGGCCGGTGTGCTGCACGCCGAACTGTTCAAGGCCGGCTACAACAATCTGGTGCTCTGGCGTGAAGCCGCCTACGCCGGCCAGAACCCCGCCTACGCCACGAGCCCGGAGCTGACGAAGCAGATCATGGGCGCCTCGCTGGGCAAGGTCGAAGGCAACTCGAAACTCGCACATGACTACGGCGGCAAGCTGATCATCAAGGGCTTCGAAGCTGGTGGCTTCCCAGACATGGCGAAGCAGGCCCGTTTGATGCAGTGGAAGACGCGGCCGCACATGGAGCCGTGCACCGCCGAGGACCTCGAGCTGATCACGACCGGTCACACCCCACTGACCGCGTGCACGATTCTCGACAAGGTCCTGAACGGTCCTCACCCGTGCGACCGCGACGCCGTACGTGGCGCGTTCTACCAACTCGCCGAGCAGTTGATCCAAGCCGACCGCAAGCATGGACAATTGCTGGCCGTGCTCGCATCACGATACATCGCAACCGATGGCGCACTCGGCCAGACCGTGCACTTCCTGCTCGACAACCCGGTCAAGGCCCTGCAGCTCAACACCACCCAGCTGTTGCGTGATCACCTCGAGATGATCGCGACCGGCCGCGACGACCAGACCCGTCTGCAGGCAACGCTCACAGCGCTGATTGCACGCACGAACACTGCATCGACCAGCGAATACATCGACACACTGCTCGAGAGATACCCGACGTCCGTACCACTGTGGTCGGTGCGTGCCAGCCTCACATACCGGCAGGATCGCGATCCACGGGGCCTCGCCGAGCTTCGCACGGTTCTGACGCACGCAGACGATCCCGAGGCCAGTCTGCGATTTGTCGGCCTGGTGACAGCCGCCCGCGTCTTGCAACCGGCCGACCTCAAGCTGTGGCAACAACTGCCAAAGGCCCTGAAGGAGAGCCCCCAAGGCGCCTACGTGCAGGGCATGATCGCGCTGCGCCAAGGCAAGCCGGACGAGGCCATCGAGTTCCTCCAGAAAGCAGCGCCACAACACGATGGCCGCCACCTGTTCGACCGGGCACTCGCCTACTTGGAGAGTGCCGATCCCGACGGCACAACCAAGGCCAAGACGCTGCTGCAGCAACTGCTGGCGGACTACCCCAAGAGTTCGCTTGCGCAGAACGCCGGCAGCTTCGTGCGCCAACTGGCCGAACGGCCCTGAGAGTCCTGATCTTCGCGCAACGCAAGCGCAGTCGTGAGCGACGCAAACTTGTAGTCGCGCAACAACCGATCCAGCTTCGCATGCGTGCGAGACAGGTTGACGTAGTGGCGGAAGCCACGCAGCCCACCGAGCGGCTGGCGCGGTTGGTCGGGATCCACTTCCCAAGGGTGCAGGTAGATGCAGCCCGGCACGCCGAGTCGTTCTTTCTGCGCAAGCCCGCGACGCATGAACCCGAGCGGCAACAGACGCAGGTAGCCACCGCCACCGACCGGCACATGCTTGCCGAGCACATCCCACGTCAGCGGCGGGAACTCCAGCAACTCGCCATCATCCGTGCGCACGACGTATGGAGTTGTCGGCGCCCCCGGCACGCCGTAGTCGGGATGCCGCACTGGCTGAATCGAACTGTCGAGCGTGATCCCTGAGCGCATCAGTTCGGCCATGGCCCACGGCGTCTTCTTGCCGATCGACCATGTGCAAGCACGGAACGCAGTCGGGCGCTCGCCAGTGATGCCCTGCAGGATCGTCGCGGTGCGCTCCAAGTCTTCGCGGAAGCCCTCTTGGCCAAGGTCGGGTAACAACCGATGGTCGTAGCCATGGCTGCCAATCTCGTGGCCAGCCGCGTGGATCTCCTGAATCAATTCGGGCAGCCGTTCGGCGATCCAACCGAGACAGAAGAACGTCGCCTTCGCATCTCGCTTGGCAAACAGCTCTAGCAGGCGCCGCGTCGAATCGCCGCAGCGCAGCTCGAAGCCATCCCAATCCTTGCGTTCGATCAGGTGCGCCATGTTGAGGACCTGGAACCAGTCCTCAACGTCAACGGACATCGCGTGCACGACACTCATCTGCACAGCTTCCTGGCTTCGGGCAGCAATTGCTGCAAGAACTCGCGACAACGTAGTTCCGCTGTCGTCTCCGACTCGCCGCCGTAGATCGGCGTCTCGACGCGGAGCAAGAACCCCGACTCGTTCTGGCGCAGCAACGCGAGTGGCAGATGGTGCAGAGTGAAGTCCCAGTAGTCGCCCGAAACCCAGCTCTCGGTGCCGAACACACTCAGCGTCAAGAAGCGCCACTTGTCGGTCCGCCTGCGGGCAACGATGCGCGACACGACCAGGTCATCGCCAGGCGTTCCCAGCCAAGGCGCCTGCTCGAGCGAGTCCTGCTCGATGGTCATGTTGCTGCCTTCGATGCAGATGCGCGGCGGGTGCACGCTCTTCCAGTTGGTGTCGTGGAACAGTGCGACCAGGCTGATCTGGCGCTTCTTCGATTCACGATAGCGCCGCCAAACGAAGTCGGCCGTACCGAGCAGTTCGCGCCACTGCGGGATCCGCTTCTCGAACGCCGCCTGTTCCTCCGGAGTCCTCTTCTCCAATTGATAGCCAGCGATACTGGCCGGGATCTGCACCGCGCGATCATCACGATCCCCAAACGGCCGATACGTGCTCAGCCAAAGGAGCGGTCCTGCCAGCAACCACAAGATCACCGCCGGCTTCACCAACGACGTCGTGCCGATGGCCTCCGGTCGCGACACAGGCGCCTGAGACTCCTTGCCGCCACCGCCCAGACGCCGGGCCAGAAGGCCGTCAATCGACACCAACGCAAACAAGAGGGCCAACCATTCGACGGCGTTCGCCACCGAGTGCCCGGTGCCCTCGGCAAACGGCACGCCAAACCAACGCGCCAACAAGCACAACGCTGCAATGCGGCTGACGTTCGCGACGATGGCCAACGGTGCGGCCACCAACAGCAGCAAGGTCCGGCGCGCGAAGCTCGCTGGACCCGTGAAGAACACCAGGCAGTAGCCGAGCGTCAGCATCGCCAACAACGACCGCAGCCCGCCACATGCATCCGCGACGAACAACGAGCCTTCGAGCCCCTGCGGCAGTAACCGATCACCGTCACGCACGATGTCCGCGCCCGCCAGGTTTGCAATCCAGGAACCGCCGCGCACGGCGATCTCCTTGAGCACGAAGGCCATGCGGCCCTCGACGTAGATCGGCATCGGGATCAAGAACAGCACAAGCCCCAGCACCGGCCACATGCCGCGCAACCGTTCGCGACCGAGCGCCAACCAGGCAGCACCCGGCAGGGTCAGCACGATGCTAGCCGCCGACCACGAATCGATCATCAGCGCCGCACCGACGAAGTGCAGCAGCAGCCCCGGCACCAACAGCCATAGGCCACCGAGGTCGAGCGCCCGCGGCCGTTGCCGCCAATCGGCGCGTCGCAACCAGACCACCAACGCACCGACGAACGGCACAAGCCAGCAGTGGGTAAAGTAATCGGTCGGCGCATTCCAGCGGTCGACACACCAGCCGAGCGCCGTCGCATACGTGACGAGCAGCGGCAGGAAGACGAGCAAGAACGGTTTCATCGTGCGCCCCCTCGGGGCAAGGCCGCGAAGATCTCGATTACACGTTCGGCGTTGCCCGCCCACGTCCAACGATTGTCTTCGAGGCTCTGGCGGCCAGCGGCACCGATGCGGCGCGCCAGCTCACGGTCGCCGACAACTCGCTGCAACTGCCCGGCCAGGCCATCGGGATCATCTGCGGCAAACAGCAGACCGTTGTCACCATCGGTGATGTTCTCACGCAGGTTCGGCTGATCGGGCGCCACGGTGACCACGCCGGCAGCCAACGAGTCGAACAGCTTGAGCGGAGACGCGTAGGCATTGATCGCAGGGATCAGCGCCCCATCACACGCCATCACGTGCGCCGGCAACAGCTCCGGAGACACGACCCCAAGAGCGCGCACGCGATCTTCCATGCCGCGGCTTCTGGCCAACTCGAGCAATGGTGCGAGCGCCGGACCTTCGCCCATGAGCATCAAGACGAGAGCTTCGAGCCCCGGCCGTTGCATTACGTCGAGCACAAGGTCGAGCCGGTGCCACGGTCGCATGTAGCCGACGAAGCCGAGCACAAACGCGTCTTCTGCCACCTGCCAACGCGCCCGCAATTCTGTCGCTGCCGTGCGCGCAGCTTCGCCGTAACGCTCGAGCACAGCGCCATTGCCGATCACGTGCACGCGGTCACGGCGGGCACCGGCTTCGACCAGCATGTCGCCGAGCACATCGGTCACCGCGAGCACGGCATCGGCGTTGCCGAGCACGTGGCGCTCGGTGCGGCGGGCGCGCTTGCCGAGGCACAGCTTGCCGAGCTTCTGCATCTCGAGGGCCATCGGCGAGTTCACCTCGAGCAACAACGGCACGTCGAGTTCGCGTGCGACATCCAACCCGGCGCGCAGATGCAACGCGTGACGTTCGTAGACGAAGTCGGGCCGCACCTTCTTCGCTGCAGCGCGCAGCATCGCGCGGCCCTTCTGGTTGTAGAGCACCTCCATTACCTCGACCGCCGTTCGCGGCAGGCTCAGCTTCTGCCAGAAACTCGGTTTGTCGTTGCTCGACTTGTCGTTGCTCGGCGTGTCGTTGCTCGGCTCATCCAAGGCAGCCGGCGCAACCGCCTTGGGCACCAAGGCACACTCGTCGACGGCGTGACCAGCAGCGCGCAATGCGGTGATCAGTTCGCGCACGTGCACCGCCTGACCGTCATCGGCGCGGATGCGATGGTGATAGAGGATCTTGCGCGGCTCGGTCACGATTGCGCCTCCCCGATCGCCGAACGGAACGTCGCCAGCAGCTGCTCGACGGGCTCGGCCCAGCCGTAGCTCTCGGCGAACGAGCGGACCTCCTGCGTGTGCTTGCCGCCATCGAGAACGCGCTGGATCGCCGCGCGGAACCCAGCGACGTCGCCGACGTCCACGAGCGCGCCGAGGTGTGCCTCGGGCTCGCTGCCCCCAAGGATCTGCGGAATGCCACCAACCGGCGTCGCTACGACTGGCAAGCCCGACGCGAGGGCTTCGGTGACGACGTTGGGCCAACCTTCGCGATGCGTCGGCAAGACGAAGACATCGGCCGCGCGACAGGCCACCGCAACCTTTTCCGGCGGCAACCCACCGAGGAACGTCACACACCCGCCGCCCGCAGCTTCGATGTCTTGTCGGTCCGGACCATCACCGATCAACACGAGATGGGTATCGGGGATCGAGGCTACGGCCTTTGCCGCAACATCGAAGCCTTTGGTCGACACGAGCCGGCCGACGCCAAGTGCGATCCGACCAGTCGTGGGCAGGCCCAGTTCTTGCCGCGCCGCCCGAACATCGTCCGGTGCATCACCGGGCGCGAACCGTTCGAGATCGACTCCGTTGCGCACGGTCTCGACCGCGTCCTCGGACAGGCCACAACTCTCGGCGAAGCGTTGCGACAACGCCGTGCTCACCGCCATGCAACGATGCGCCCGACGTGCAGCATCGGCGATGCGGCCAGCGAGCTTTGGCTCTTGGGCCAAGACGTTGACGTCCGTGCCGCGCGCCGTCAGCGTGAACGGCACCGACAGTTCTTGCGCAAGTTGCCCCGCGGCCACGCCATCGGGCCACAGGTAGTGAGCATCGAGCACGGCATCCCCATCGGCCACAAGACTGCGCACCACATCGCGCGCGCCCTTGCTCACCGCATCGGCTTGCCGACTCTGCGACATGCCGGGCAGATGCCGGAAGCGCGGATGGTAGACATCGACACCTTGCCACGTTTCGCGCAGCGGCACCTGCGACCACTTCTTGTATTGGCCACCACCCAGGTTGCGCAGCGGCCACATCACTGCCGGCACCGGCGCGACGACCGACCAGCGACAACCGCTCGCGATTGCCACCCGGCGCATGCGTTCGTAGACGAAGATGCCGTGGGTCGGCATCACCGACGATGGGAAGAGGTTGCTGAACGTGATGATGTGCATCGCTCAGGCACCCCACCGTTCGAGGAAACGCGACAAGACGAGCACCGCCCAGAGCATCTCCGAGTGATCGCCGACCCCTTGCCGATGCCGCTGCAGCAACGTCGCACACACATCGGTATCCAGCCACTCGCGCAGTTTGCTCTCGCCGAGCACTCCTTCGACGGCGTCGCCAATCGGGCCCTGGCACCACGATCGCAACGGCACCGAGAAGCCCATCTTCTTGCGCGTCAACGCCTGTGGAATCAGCCGCTGCGCCAGCGTCTCGCGCAGGAACGCCTTGGTCGCGCCACCAGTGAAGTGCCACGCCGGCGGAATGCGCGCCGCGGCTTCGAGCATGTTGTGATCGAGGAACGGCGCACGCACTTCGAGCGACACAGCCATCGAGGCTCGGTCTGCCTTGACCAGAATGTCCCCCGGCAACCACGTCGCAAGATCCGTCGCCGCGGCCCGATGCAGCGGATGCTTGGCAGTCGAAGACCGATAGGCCTCGAGCAAGGGAGCGTGCGGATCGCCGGCGGCGTCGTGATGTTCGCGACGCAACACCGCCAAGGCCTCTTCGGGCAGATGCGCGCTGACCGATCGTGCGTAGGCGACCGCCGGTTCCAGCGCGAGGTTCTGCAGCGTGCGCTTCGCGCGCAGGTAGCGCGGCAACCAATCGGCCTTGGGATACAACGCGCCCATCACGCGCCACAGCGAACGCGGCAACAGGCGGCGCACGCGGTTCTCGCGCACGTCGAACAGGTAGCGGCGGTAGCCACCGAAACCTTCATCGCCACCGTCACCCGACAGCGCCACGGTCACATGACGGCGGGCGAGACGGCTGACGTGATAGGTCGGAATCGCGCTGCTATCGCTGAACGGTTCGTCGTAGGTGTCGGCGAACCAGTCCAGGTCCAACAAGGTGTCGACATCGAGCACCTCTTCTCGCAACACAGCACCGCACGCCTTGGCCGACTCACGTGCGCCGGCACGCTCATCGAACTTGGGATCGGAGAAGCCGATCGTGCACGCTTCCACCGGACGCTCCAACGTACGCGTCATCGAGTCGACGACGGCGTAACTATCGATGCCACCCGACAAGAACGGCGCCAGTGGCACCTCGCCCATCAAGCGCACCTTGACCGCGTCATCGAGCTGCCGCAGCACTTCCTGTTGATGCTGCTCTTTCGATTGTTCGTCGGGCGCGAACTCGAGCTGCCAGTAGCGCTGCAGCTTGATGCGACCGTCCTTGATGTGCAGCCAGTGCGCCGGCGCCAGCTTGTGCACGTCTTCAAACACCGTGATCGGGTCCGGCACGTAGCGCAGCGCCAAGAACTGTGCGACGGCGTCCGCGCGCAAGCGCCACGAACGATCGAGCTGCCGCAGGGTCTTGAGTTCGCTGCCAAACGCGAACTGCTCGTCGTGCTCACACCAATACAACGGCTTCTTGCCGACGCGGTCGCGAGCGGCATACAGCTCGTGCCGTTCTTCATCGACGATGACGAATGCGAACATGCCCCGCAACCGAGCAGCGAGACCCGTGCCCCACGCGCGGTAGCCGTGCAGGATGACTTCGGTGTCGCTGTTGGTCCGGAACGTCACGCCCTGGTTGCGCAGCTCTTCGCGCAGTTCCAGGTAGTTGTAGATCTCGCCGTTGAACGTCAGCCACAGCTTCTCGTCGGGCAACGCCATCGGTTGCACGCCGCCCGCGAGATCGACGATCGCAAGCCGGCGATGCGCCAACACATAGCCAGGACCCGTGCGCACACCATCGCCGTCGGGACCGCGGTGCTGGATGGCGTCGTTCATGCGATGCACGAGATCGACGTCGACGGGGCGTAGCTTGTCGAACGCGAAGATGCCGGTGATGCCACACATCAGCGCCACCTCTTGCGTTTCTGCCAGACGACCGCTGCCTGGCCAGCGCCCGCCACTTCACCGGATGGCTGCCCTGGTGATCGCAGGCCCGGCACGGCTACGACCACCTTGCCGCCACGTTTTCGTTTCTTGTCGGGCAGCATCGCCGCCTCAGGTGCCGCCCGCATCGCTCGGGCCTGCGCGATGCTCAGCGCCGCGACCAGCGCCAGCCAGTGGTAGAACAAGTCGAAGTGGCCGCGATTGAGGAAGAACGCGCCGACCGAGAAGCCGACCGTCGTCGCTTCCATCATGCGCGAGTAGTTCATCGCCCACGACAGATCCGGCCGGACGCGGCTCGTGCGATACACCCGCCGGAGCGACAAAAACACCGACGCCAACAGGCTCAAGTAGATGATGAACGCCAGCGAGCCACTCTCCGCCCAGATCTGGAAGTAGCTGTTGTGCGCAACAAACGTCTGCTGATGCTGTCCGATCGGAATGACCGAGTACTCAGGGAAGCGCGGTTGGAAGTTGCGCATCCCGACACCCCAGATCGGATTGTCCTTGATCATTTCCCACGCCGTCGCCCATGCGATCAGGCGCGCGTTGGCCGACGACTCCTTGGTGTCGCCGATCGACGCCAAGCGGTCGATGATGTCCTGCGGCGCCACGAACGGGAACAACGCCGCCAGGAACAGCAGGAACATCACGGCCCGGAACAGCTTGCCCGAGCGCCACGCGATCCACATCGCGCTGAATGACAGCGCCAGGAACGCGCCACGGCTGTGCGTCAGCAGCACCGTCACGACCGACAACGCCACGCCGATGCGCGTCGCGTTGAGTACCCACCGCTTGCCTTCGCTGATCCCGAGGTACCACAGCAACGGGATGTTCATGACGATCGCGAGCGCGAAGTCGTTGTTGTCCTCGAGCATGCCGCCGGGACCACGCAAGATCTGGCCGCCGCCGCGCAGAATCCCGATGAAGCCGTTCTTGACCCCGAAGAAGCCCAGCGAGATCGCAATCACCCAGAACATGCCGCGCAACCGCTGCCGGTTGTCGCACTGACCAACGGTGAACAGGGCGATAATGACGATCTTGATGTATTCGAAGAAGTACCTGTTGGTGTAGGCGTCCTGCACCTGCGCCTGGAAGTAGCTGATGGCAACAAACGTCATCAACACACACATCATCACCGTGCGTGGCTCCCACAAGGTGAAGCGCCGCCGCCCAAACTCGTTGGCCCACCAACCGCCCAACATCGCAATCGATACGAAGAACGACAGACGCATCGAACGCGCAAAGCCCCAGCACATGTCCTGCGGCCGCATGTAGGCGAGCCAGCTGAACAGGAGCATGCCGATGTACGGACGCTGAAACGCGTACGGCATCAGCCCCATGACGCACAGGAAGACGATCAGGTCGCGCATTGCACGCTAGTGAGGTCAGGCCCCCAGAATGAGCGTCAGGATGTTGCGCACAGCGGGCGGCAACCTGGTCGGATCGACGTAGAACACGGCCACCACGAGGGACACCAGTACGACCGCCGCTGCAGCGACCAACGTCGCACGACGGCGGCTGCGCACAGCGGCAACTCGTTCGCCTTCCGTCTCGAGGTGACTCACGCCACCGAGCACTGGCACGCCAAGACCACGTTCGACGTCTTCGAGGGTCTTGTAGGAACCCTGCAGCATGTCGAACAGCAGGATGATCGCAATCGCCGCAAACAGGCCGAGCACGCTGCCGCCAAGGGCGACGATCATGATGTTCGGTTCGGTCGGCGTCGGCGGAATGGCCGCCGGTCGCAGTTGGTGCACGGGCGGCTTCTTCTGCAAGGCAGTGACCTTCTCCGTAGCCTTGCGCAATTCGCCGACGGCCAACGCGCGCGCATCCGCCGCTTCGGTCAAGGCCTGCTGCTTGTCGGCACACAACTCGAAGCCGACGGCGAGTCGGATCAGGCTGGCCTTCTCCTTCTCGAGTCGCTCATCGGCAGCGAGGATCGCTGCGTCGAGCTCGGCGAGCTGCTTCAGGTCCGCCTCGATCTCCTCCCGCTTCTTGCGATGATCCGGATTCTCGACCATGCCGTCGGGATCGACAGGCACCTTCGGCAGCATCCGCTGGATCGTCGCAATCAGGTTGTCATAGTTCCGCTTGGCCTTGAGCGACGCAGGTGTGCCAGGAACATGCGTGCCCGTGTATGCGAGGAACGCATACAACGCGCGATCAGCGAGTGCCTTGGTTTCCTTGTGCTTGGCGGCCTCGGTCAGGATGAATCCGACCTCCGGCGCAACCTTGGCCGGCAACTGGGCTAGCTGCGTCTGATCCTGTTCGATCTTGGCCGCAAGCCGGCTACGCTCCAACCGGCGCCCCTCTTGTTCTTGCGCGCGCTCCAGCCGGTCCTCACGTTCGTCCGAGAAGTCCTCGCGTTGATCGCGCAGATCGTACTTCGGGCTGATGCCGTAGTTCTGCTGCAGTTGCGCCAACTCCTTGCGGCAGCGTGACAAGACCTGATCCGCGGCGTCGGCCGTGTCCTTGGCGGCCTGACGTTCCTCCAGCGCCGGCGCCCGCAACTCTTCCGTGCGCTTCTCCATCCAGACGCGCACGAGCGTGTTGACCAACTCCGCCGAGCGCGGTCCATCGCGGTCCTTGTAGGCGACCCGCAACTGCACGTACGAACGTTTGTCATCGCCGCCGCTGCGCTCCGAGACGAGGACTCGCGCTTCGCAGCCACGGTAGAACTGCTCCTGATCGTATTCCTTGAGCCCCTTCACTTCGGGCCAGCCAAGCTCCGTGATCGCGTCCTTCACGTAGATCGGAATCGCGCTCTTGGCCGAATCCACGATCGCGCGGAACGGCTTCTCCTTGTCGGTCGGCCCACCGGGCAACTGGTTGTGGATCAGCGTCGTCTCCGCGACGTAGAGCCGCGGGATGAAGAACGCAATCAGGCCGCCAACGAGCAGACCAAACAGCGAGAACGGCACGACCTGCCAACGTCGCCGCTTGACGAGGTCGACGTAGCGACGCATCGACAGCTGCGGCATATCGACTTGCGTCATCGCAGTGTCTCCTCGTGCGTCTGTGTTGCTGCCTGTTCGGTTTGCATGCTTGGGTTTCGCAATCTATCTAGAAGCGGAAGAACAGTCGGTTGCTCTTGCCGGTCAATGCGTCGTAGGCGAATGTGATCTGCGCCGCGCCCAACATCGTTCGCACGGCCAGTGCCACCGGCTGGAACAGCCGCTGTAACAGTCTGGCGACCAACCCCAAAAACGTTGGCGGCACATACAGGATGTCGCGTTCGCGAATCTGGAAGTTGGATGCGGTGTAACCGGTCGTGAGCATCTCACGCAGGTTGACGTCGACAACCAACGGATGCTCGGCATCAGGTCGGATCAGGTAGACGCGCCCGAGGTTGGCCAGGTCCGTCCAGCCACTGCGGAACATCGCGTCGATCAACGTCATGTCCGCGGTCATCGCGATCGGTCCCTTCACCCGCACCTCGCCAATCGCATAGAAGAACTTGGTGCCGCGAACGCGCGCCTGCAAGTCGACGTCGAACTGCAACACCGTGCGCAGTTGGGTTCGCACCAACGCCGCGAGCTCGGCCTCGGTCTTGCCGAGCGCGTAGACGGGACCGATCAACGGCACGTAGATCGTGCCATCGATGTTGACCGGCTGCGGCACGCCGAGAGCGGCCAGCTGTTCGGCACCGGGCATCAGCAGCACTTCGGGCGGCACGATGAACTGCACGACGTCGAATCCGCCGAGGTAGTTCTCATGCGTCGCGTTGCCGTTGGCACGCGAACCGAAGCCCTTCCCGTGCTTCATCTCACGGATGCGCTTGTCTTCATAGCTGCCACAACTGGCAAGCGTTGCCAGACATACCAGCAAGAGCCGGCCGAGCAGCGCGGTCGCGCTACGGTACGTAGTGTTCGAGTCGTTGATCACGATTTGGTTTGCCTCGCAAAGCTAATATCCCCTGCATCCTAGAAGACGCAAGCCCCAGGGCAATCACAGCCTTGCCGAACGTCGACATCATCGGAAGTTCTGGGCCCTGAACCTGATTGTAGGAGATGCGTTCTGCCATGGTCCCATCAGGATTTGTACCTGCTTGGGACGTGACCACTAGGCGCAACCACGAGGATAGGCGTACAAACCAACCATGCGATGGGTGCTCGGGCTGATCGTGATCCTAGGCTTGGGCCTCGGAGTCACCTGGATGTTGGATCCCGGCGACGCAACGCCGCCGCCGCCACCCGGCGACGAGATCGGCGAAAACGCATCCGAGGGCACCGGATTCGCCGAAGCAAGCACCGCGGACGACCTGGACAACGGTGCCGAGGCCGCAACCTCAAGCGGTAGCAACCACCAACGAACGGACGCAACGGCGACCGACTCGGGACCAATCGGACCGACGCTGCTGGTCATGCAGGGCGACCCGGCTGTTGCCGTCGCCAACGCCGAGGTGTTCTTCCGCGACGAGGCCAAGCACAACCGACGCAAAGACGCGCGCACGCGACCGATCAACCGCTACGACGCGCCGCGTCGTGACGGCATGCGCGCGCACACCGACAGTCGCGGCATGGTGCAGCTGCCGGGAGGCACGGGCCGCTGGCTGTGCTCGGCGCAACACGGCGAATCGTTCGGCTTCCTCGTCGTCACCAAACGGCCCGGCCAACACACGATCACGCTCGGACCCGACGAAAGCGTGCAGATTGTCGTGCACCAGGCAGGCTCAGGCGAGCGACCCGCCGAGAACGTGCCGGTCGCCGTGCTGCAGCAATACCGCACGACGCGGTCGCGAGAGATCTGGCGCGGCATCACCGACGAACGTGGTCGTGCCTTGGTGCGGCACCTGCAGTTGATGCGACGCGCGAAGCGCACCGACCAACCCAAGGAGTTCAAGGAACGGTTCGCCGCCGTCGCCGTCATCCCGACGAAGCCGGTGACGCTGACGGAGTTCGACGGCCGCCCGGCGACCGGCGAGCCGGTCGTGCTGACCTTGCCGCCACTCGGTTCGATCCAAGCACAACTCGTCGACTTCGACGGCAAGCCACTGATCGTGCCGGCGACCGTCGGCTTCTCGACCTCCTCCACCAAACAGGACGGTTTTCCGGTACGCAGCAGTTCGCTGAGCCAGACCGTCAGCAAACCAGCCGGCAAGCAACCGGTAACGCTACCGTTCGCACAGGTGGACCAGCACGTGCGCCTGTATGCGCGCTACACCAGCGATCGCCGCAACGCCTACTCGAAGCCGAGCAAGGGCCCGGCCGCGGTCGGCGAAACGGCGCTGATCAAGATCCCACCGCTCGCACGCCAATGCGTGTTCTCGGGGCGGTTCTTGTTCGCGAATGGCCAGCCGCTCAAGTCGGACACCCTGCCGATCACGATCTGGGGCGATGACGTCGTCAAGACGTCTTCGACCGCGCACACGATTGCCAACGGTCACTGGGACCTCGTGATGTCGGCGCGCACCGAGAAGGTGCGCTGGCGGATGGAGTTCCGCTGGCAACGATCAGCGGATGGCGAAGGCCCGGCATGGTATGGCGCCGTCGTCGAGTTCCCGGGATGGAAGCCGGGCACGCGGCACGAGTTTGGCGACATCGTGCTGCTGCCGCTGCCGCCGCTTGCGGCTGGCACCGTCGTCGACGATGAAGGCAACCCGGTCGCCAACGCGACGATCTCGATCCAGCAAGAACGGCCGAAGAGCAACAACACAGGCAATCGCCCCCGCAACCTGTCCTCGCTTGAGGCCAACGAACTCATCCTCAGCAGTCGCCTTCTCAGCTTCGAGAACAGCAACTTCGCTTCGTACAGCCGCGGCCGTCAGTCGGGCTGGCGCACGCTGCGCCACCTCAGCACGAAGACTGGCGAAGACGGCACGTTCGCCGTGTATGCACCGCTGCCGTCCGGCACGCTGCGGGTCAACGCGGACACGTCCGATCACTTCGCCACCTCGCTGCCGTTGCCGGCGCCGACCCAGGACATGCACCTGCAGATCCCGCGCAACGGCTATCTGCCGGGCATGGTGATGCTGCCGGACTGGCTGCCGCGGCGCTCGGTCACGGTCAAACTCGTGCCGCTCGAAAAGGAACGCCAGAAGAGCGAGACGGTCTCGACGCGCGTCTCCAACCGTTCGCCGTTCATCCTGCAACCGTTGCGTCCGGGCCGCTACACGCTGCAAGTCATCCTGCGCAACATCAAGACGCCGATCGCGTCGATCGAAGACATCTTCATCAACCCCGGCAAGAACGAGGACCCGCGCACCCAGCCGATCGACCTACGCAACGCGCTCTACCAGTATCACTTCGAAGCCCGCGACGAAGCCGGTCGCCCGTTCCCGCTGACCGGTCCGATCCAGGCCAAGCTGCGTGAACCGGACGGCACCGAGAAGCCATCCGCACTGCGCTGGCAGAACGGCAAAGCCAAACTGATCACCGCCCACCAAAGTGTCGAGCTCCTGTTCTTCGGCCGCGGCCACATGCCCAAAACGCAAGTCTTCGGCCCAGGCAACCACGAGGTGCTGTTGACGAAGGTCCGACCGGCGCTCGTCAACCTGCCTGGCGCGCGCGCACTGTCGGGACCGACGCGCAAGGTGCGGATCTCGGCACTGCTGCAAGGCGACACCGGCATGCCGTCGTCGCTCAACGGCGTCGATCAGACCACCGGGCGTAGCTTCTCGTTTGCGCGATGGGAACTCGGCCGCACCAGTGGTGGCTGGCTCGAGCAGACGGACGTCGTCGAGATCCCTCTGATGGTGCCGGGCAAGTATCAGATCCTGTTCCGCGCCCACGCGACCGAGTCGACCAGCACACCGCAAAGCTCGGTCAACCTCGGCACCTTCGAACTGAAGATGGACGGCTCGATCACGACCGTGCCGCTCGATTCGCAGAAGATCAGCGACGCGCTGCGCAAGATCGACAAGCAGTGGCAGGACCGACTCGAACGCAACCGCAAGCGCAAGAAGCGTTAGCCGATCGCGACCGCTAGAGTGCGTGCATGCAGCGCACGCACATCTCGTCGGGTTCTAAGTTCGAAGAACAGGCCGCCTACTCGCGCGCCATCGTCTGTGGCGACGACGTCTTCGTCTCCGGCACGACCGGCTACAACTACGACACGATGACGATCGAAGACGACGTCGTCGCGCAATGTGAGCAGACGTTCCTGAACCTCCGGGCCGCGCTCGAACAAGCCGGGTCAGGCCTGCAGGACGTCGTGCGCGTCACCTATATCCTCCCGAACCCAAGCGACTTCGAGAGTTGCTGGCCCGTCTTGCGCAAATACCTCGGGGACGTGCGGCCAGCAGCGACGATGTTCGCTGCCCCACTCGTCAACGACAGCATCAAGATCGAGATCGAGGTCACGGCCCGGATTGGCCGATGACAAGGACTGTGCGCTACCTGGCCTACTCCCTGATCCTGCTGTTCGCCGCTTGCACCGGCTACCACGAAGGCATGCCCGGCGTGTTCCGGTCGCCGTTCCAGCGCGAAGAACAGCTATTGCGTCGGCTCGAAGACGATCAGATCAAGACGATCCTGTGCCTGCGCGGCACTGGCAAACGGCAATCGATGCGTGCCGCGGATGCGCACGATGCGGCGTTCGTGTTCTTGCCGTTCTCGGCCAAACGCTTGCCGCGCCCCGACACACTGCGACAACTGTGGCAGTTCGCCGAGACCGCCGAACGCCCGGTCCTCGTGCACTGTCGGGCCGGCGTCGACCGCACGGGCCTCGCACTCGCCGTGATCGAACTGCACGACAGTGGCGACCTCGACCGCGCCCGCAGCCACCTGTCGTTTGTGCCCTACGGCCACATCCCGGCGTTTGGCACGGACAACATGGACCGGGTTCTCGACCTGTATGAGCCGTTCGTCGGCAAGCTACCGTTCCCGGTGTGGATCGACCGCGTCTACGCCAAGGACTACGAGCGCCTCAAGAGCTGAGCTGCTCGTTTAGACTGGCACGGCGCGCAACGATTGGCGATCGTGGTCCGCCATGGATCACCGCCTCGCGCCAGAAGACGAAGCCAAGGTCGTCGACAAGCTCGGCCTGCAGAAGACGCAGCGTCACATCTTCTTGTGCTGCGACCAACCGAAGCCCAAGTGCTGTGATCGCGATCGCAGCCTCAAGGCCTGGGACTACCTCAAGTCTCGCCTGAAGGAACTCGGCTTGTCGGAGCACGGCGGCATCCAACGCAACAAGTCGCACTGCCTGCGCGTCTGCGGCAACGGCCCCATCGCCGTCGTGTATCCAGAGGGCGCGTGGTATCGCAACTGCGACCCCGACGTGCTCGAAGAGATCATTCAAGAGCATCTGATCGGCGGCAACGTCGTGCAGAAGCACTGCATCACCGAACACCAACTGAGCGACTCATGAGTGACGACACGGAGTTGCGCGACGCGTTCGAACGCACCCCATGCAATCGCTGGCTCGGGTTCCGCCTGATCGAGCGCAGCGCCGCGCGGGTCACGATCGCGCAGGACATCACCAAGGACATGGTCCAGGAAACCGGGGTCATGCAGGGCGGCTTGCTGACGTCGCTGGCCGACACGGCAGCCGTCTACCTGCTGTGGCCGGACCTCGGCGAAGACCGCACGATGACCGGCACGACCGTCAGCATGCAGTTCTTGGGCGGCGCCCACCTCGACCTCGGCGAACTGATCGCCAAGGCCGTGCCGTTGCGGGTTGGCCGCACGATCGCCGTGTGTGAGAGCATCATCCATCAGGGCGACCGCTTGATCGCCAAGGGCACGTTCACGTTCTTGCTGCGCGACAAACGATGACGCCGCTCTTGATCGATGGCCCAGACGATGCCGCCACGACGATCGTGTTTGCGCACGGCGCCGGCGCGGGCATGGAACACGAAGGCATGACGAGCCTCACTCAAGCGTTCGTCGAACGCGGCGTGCGAGTCGTGCGGTTCGAGTTCGCCTACATGCATGCTCGTCGCGAAGGCCGGCGCCCCGGACCGGATCGCATGCCCAAGCTGCAGGCGTGTTTTCTTGAAGTGATCGCGAGCCAGGAGCGACCCGTTGTGCTCGCGGGCCGCTCCATGGGCGGTCGTGTTGCGACGATGATCGCCGATGATGTCGGCGCGCGCGGCGTCATCGCGTTCGGCTATCCGTTCCACCCGCCGAAGAAGCCGGAGAACCTGCGCACCGAGCACCTCAAGGATCTGCGCACGAAGACGCTGATCGTGCAAGGCGAGCGCGACCCGTTCGGCACGCCGCCCGAAGTGGCCGGCTACGACCTGTCGGAGCAGATCGAGGTGCTGTGGTTGCCCGATGGCGACCACTCACTGAAGCCGCGCAAGAAGAGCGGCTATACCTACGAACAGCACGTTGTGACGGCCGTCGACCGCGTGATGGCGTTTGTCGGCGAGCTGTAACTAGCGGCCGTGCTGCTCGCGCAGGTGCCGCTGCAGAGCGTCACCGCCGAAGTCGTTGTTGAAGTCGCGCCAGACGACGTGCACATGGTTGGCACCGTTTTGCGTGCAGTCGTATTCGACCGCGAAGTCGCTGCCGTGGATGCGGTAGTAGTGACCTTCGCCAACCGTCATACTCCCCGCCCACGCGAAAAACAGCTCGTCGCGACCGGCTGCGCGGATGCGCGCGAGCTCGTCCTTGGCGACATCCGGCCGGAGCATGTGGGCATGCACCTCGAGCAACCGCCACAGGCAATCGCGTGAGACCGGGCCGAGTTCGGACCACGACAGGCCAACGCGCTCGCCGAGTACGGCCGGCTCCTTACCCGGTCCTAGCAGGACATCGGCCGGCGCCTTGCTGTTGATGACGACCTTGCTGAGTTCCTCTTTGCCAAGGGGCGCGAGCAGCTCACGCGCCAACCGTTCTTCGGTGCCGAGCACCGGCGGCCGCGCAAACTTCTCCGGCAACACGTGCGGGTTGGTGCCGAAGAACCGCGGCGAGTGGCCGACGAGCATGCCTTCTACGACCGCCATGCGCAGCGACACGTGATGGCCTTGATACCGCACGACGAACGTGCCGTTCTGGACCGGGTCGCCGCAGACCAACAGCGCGTAACGGTCGGGATCACGATGCGCGGCAGGCTTGTTCGGCTTGGACTCGAGCTCGTGCAGCACACTCTCGAGGTCACGGATCGCCATGGTCTTGGCGAAGCCTGTCGCGCTGAGCATCGTGCGCAGCACCTCGTTGGCCTGCGCGCGCTGCTCGCGATTGAGCGCACCCAACTCGACTCCGGCGTAGCGGCCGGGCACGAAGTGCCACGCCATTGTCTCTTCATCCGCGAGCGGCAATTGCGCGACCTTGCGCTGCTCGGCGTCGAGTCCCGCGAGGAAGTTGCTCGCGACAGCAGCGAGTTCGCTGCCTACGACTTCGACCGTTGGCACGGTCGAGCAACTGCACAGAAGGAGCAACGACGCGAGGAGGGTCTTCATCATGGTTAGGTCTTACCGAGCGCGGCCTGGACCAGCGCCGCTTGTTCCGCCTTGTGCCGCTGCAACGAGCCGCTCGCCGGACTGGCGGCCGCGGGCCGCGTCGACGAACTGTCCCATTCGAAACGGTCACGCACAAACTGCCACGCGCCCATGTTGGCCGGCTCTTCCTGGCACCAGACGAACTCGGCCTTCGGGTAGCGCTTCTGCAGCGCAACCAACGCGGACTGCGGCCACGGGTAGAGCAGTTCGGCGCGCACCAACGCGACCGTGCGATCGTCGCCGCGTGCGGCAAGCAGGTCGTAGTAAACCTTGCCCGAACACACGACGACGCGCTTGACGGCCGTTGCCTTCTCGATGGAAGCATCGTCGAGCACCGCCCGGAACGCATGATCCGTCAGGTCTTCGAGCGACGAGCCCGCCGTCTTCTGACGCAACAGGCTCTTGGTCGTCATCACGATCAACGGCTTCCGGTCGGGGTCGAGGGCCTGGGCTCGCAGGAGATGGTGATAGCTGGCGGCACACGACGGCATTGCCACGCGCATGTTGTTCTCGGCGCACAACTGCAAGAAGCGCTCGAGTCGCGCCGAACTGTGCTCCGGGCCCTGACCGTCGTAGCCGTGCGGCAACAACAGTCCCACCGCCGAGGCTTGCTGCCACTTGGCTTCGCCGGCCGCGAGGAACTGGTCGATCTGGATCTGGGCACCGTTGACGAAGTCGCCGAACTGCGCCTCCCACAGCGTCAGGCCACCCGGAGTGACCACACTGTAGCCGTATTCGAAGCCGAGCGCGGCCTCTTCGCTGAGCAGCGAGTCGACCACGATGAACGGTTCCTGGCGGTCGTTGAGGTGGTTCAACGGCACGTAGCGACGACCATCGGTCGCGTCATACAGCGCCGCGTGACGCTGACTGAACGTGCCGCGGCCACTGTCTTGACCAGCAAGTCGAATCGGCACCGACGCCGTGACGAGACTGGCAAACGCCAACGTCTCCGCGGTCGCAAAGTCGATCGGCTCCTTGCCCGAAACCATGCCAGCGCGGCGGCCGAGCACGTTCTGGATCTTGGGATGCGCCGAGAACTCTTCGGGCCACGTCAATAGCGACTCGTTCCAACTGCGCAGTTGCTCCGCCGTCGCCGGCTTGACTGGCGGCTGCCATTCCTGATCCTGCGCGGGCTCGCGCAACTCCACCGGCGGCGCCTCGGTCGCACGAACCTGATCCAACGACTCCTTCAGGCGCGTCTGCACCTTGGTGTCGTAGCTTGCGACTTCTTCCTGCGGCAACACCCCGGCGCGGACCAGGTAGTCCTGGTAGATCGAACGCACCGTCGGGTGTGCTTCGATCGCGCGGTAGAGCAACGGCTGCGTGTAGCTCGGCTCGTCCCCTTCGTTGTGGCCGTGACGGCGATAGCACGTGATGTCGAGCACGACATCGGTGTGGAACTCGTTGCGGTAGGCGAACGCCAACCGAATCATCCGCACCGCGGCGAGCGGATCGTCACCGTTGACGTGGAAGATCGGCACCTGGATCGCCTTGGCAACATCGGTGCAGAACGGCGTGCTGCGCGAATCCTTCGGCGACGTTGTGTAGCCGATCTGGTTGTTGACGACGACGTGCACGGTGCCGCCGGTGCGGTAGCCGTGCAGTTGCGACATCTGCAGCGTCTCGAAGACGACCCCCTGGCCGGCGAAGGCCGCATCGCCGTGCACGAGGATCGGCAGCACTTCGTCCCAGATCTCGTGGCCGGGTGCCTGCTCGGATTGATCCTGACGCGCGCGCGCCATGCCTTGCACGACCGGATCGACCGCTTCGAGGTGACTCGGGTTGCAAGCGAGTTCGATCGCAATCGTGCCGCCACTGGCCGTCTTGTAGTCGGCGCTGGCGCCGAGGTGGTATTTCACGTCGCCGGAGCCCTGCGTCATCGACGGATCGAGGTAGCCCTCGAACTCGCCGAAGATCTTGGTCAACGGCTTCTGCATCACGTGCGCGAGCACGTTGAGGCGGCCGCGGTGGGCCATGCCGATGACGGCGCGCGTCACGCCGTTCTCGCAGGCTTGTTCAAGCAGCGCATCGATCGTCGGCACCAGCGTCTCGCCACCTTCGAGCGAGAACCGCTTGTGGCCGACAAAGCGCGTGTGCAAGAACTGCTCGAACGCTTCCGCCTCGACCAGCTTGTCGAGGATGCGCAGCTGGTTCTCCTTCGACAGCTCTTCTTCGTTGCGGTTGCCTTCCATGCGCATCCGCAACCACCGCCGCTGCTCCTCGTCGGCGATGTGCATGTACTCGACGCCGATGTTCCGGCAGTACGTCAGGTGCAACGTCTCCTGGATCTCACGCAGCGTCGCGAACGGCTTCTGAGTCACACCGTTGGAGAAGAACATGCGTTCTTTGTCCCAGATGGTCAGGCCATAGGTGGCCATATCCAACTCGGGCAGATCCTTCGGCTCGAACGTCAGCGGATCGAGCTTGGCCAACACGTGACCACGCACGCGGTAGCTGCGAATGTAGGTCATCACCCCCGCGGCGCGCTCTAGGTTCTCCGACTCGCGGAGACTCGAACCGAGCGGCGGCCGCCGGTCGACACTGCTGCGCACCGGTCGATACGGCACCTTCATCGAACGGAAGATGTCTTCGTAGAAGTTCTCTTCGCCGATCAGCAGCTTGTGCATCCAATCGAGGAACTGCCCCGATTCGGCACCTTGGATGACGCGATGGTCATAGGTGCTCGTCAGCGTCATCACCTTGGACACGCCGAGTTCGGTCAACGTCTCTTGCGCCGCGCCTTGGAACGCACCCGGAACGGTGATCGCGCCGGTCGCCATGATGAAGCTCTGACCGCTCATCAAACGCGGCAGCGAACTGACGGTCCCGATCGTGCCCGGGTTGGTCAGCGTGCACGTCGTGCCGCCGAAGTCCTCCGGCGTCAGCTTGCCCTTGCGCGACTTCCTGATCTGGTCGTTGAAGCCCGCGAAGAACCCGGCGAAGTCGAGGTCCTGGCTGTCCTTGATGTTGGGCACGACCAGGCTGCGACGACCGTCCCCACCCTTCTCCGAAGATCGGCCGGGCAGGTCGACCGCGATGCCGATGTTGAGCGACTTGCCCATCCGGCGGAACGACTTGCCGCCGTCCTCGACGAACTGCGCGGCCATCGCCGGCACGCGCAGGATCGACTGCACCATCGCCCAACCGATCAGATGCGTGAAGCTGACCTTCGGCAGGTATTGGCCGAGCTGGTGGCGGTTGATCGAATGGCGGTTCTCCTCGAGCACCTTGACCGGAACCTCGCGCGTCGACGTCGCCGTCGGCACGCCGAGACTCTCGGTCATGTTCTTGACGATCTTGCCGGCCACACCGACCAGCGGCTGCAGCTCGGCGTCCAGACCAACGGCTGGATCACTCGCCTCGACCTTCGGCTTGGCGACGGCGCGCTGTGCTTCCGGCAACTCCGTGTCAAACCACGTCCGCCACTCGGCCGGGACCGAATCCGGCGCCTCGAGATAGTCGCCGTAGACCTTCTCCGCGTAGGCCGCGTTGAGGCCGAATACTTCTTCAAAGTCGGGCTGATGCATGTCTGAAAGATCCTGCCGATCGCGAGGCTATCGCCGCAGCCCACGATGCAGAACGGCACACCCGAGAATCGGGTGCGCAAGGCGGGACGAACTTGTCCCCAGGTCGGCGCCACACAGGTTGGCGGCGCTTCCTTACATCGGCACAAGTCCCCACATCACCGCAGGGAGGCCGCGAGTTCTTGGCGGCTACTTCTTCGACAGCAGGAGAACCATGCGACGGCCTTCCTGCCGCACGCCTGCTTCAACCTTGGCAATGTCGGCCAGGTGCTTCACGACCTCGCGAATGACCTGCTCACCAACTTCGCGGTGCGCCATCTGGCGGCCACGGAACAAGCAGCACACGAGCACCTTGTCACCACCTTCGAGGAACTGCCGAGCGCGCTTCACCTTGGTCTGCAGATCGTGCTCGCCGGTGCCCGGACGGACACGCAGCTCCTTGACCTGAACCTGGTGCTGCTTGCGACGACTCGCCTGCTCCTTCTTCTTCTCCTCGTACTTGAACTTGCCGAAGTCCATGATGCGGCACACGGGGGGCCGCTGGTTCGGAGCGATCTCGACGAGATCCAAGTTCTTGCGCGCGGCGATCGCCAGCGCGTCGGCGGTCTCAAGGACGCCGAGCTGCGAGTTGTCCTCGTCGATGACACGAACCTGGCGAATGCGAATCTGGTGATTGATGCGCGGGCCGCGGTCTTGGGGAGGACGCCGGCGTCCATCCGGCTTACCGGCCATAGGGCCTCATCTTCTGCAACACGTGTATTCTGACTCCTGTGGGTTGGTTGGATCGGTTCCGACGGGCGGGCAACGCCGCACCCATCGAGCGGAGAAGGCTATGAGGGAACTCCGGTCACCGCAACGCCGTATCGGCGTCGTCGGGCCGCCGAGTGAAATTCCGGGGCCCGCAGACAGAGCCTCTGGGCCGGAAATCGGCTCCCAGGACAGCCCTAGGCCAGCAGTTCGGTCACGACCCGGGCCGGCTCGACCCCCGTCAGCTTCATGTCGAGCCCCTGGAACGGCACCGCCAGCCGCTGGTGGTCGACCCCGAGGAGCTTGAGCATCGTCGCGTGCAGGTCGCGCACGTGCACGACGTCCTCCACCGCGCTGTAGCCCAGTTCGTCGGTCTGGCCGAGGCTCGTGCCGCCGCGGATGCCACCGCCAGCCAGGAACATCGAGAAGCCCTTGATGTGATGGTCGCGGCCCGGATCCCGGCCACCGCCCTGGCTCATCGGGGTGCGGCCGAACTCGCCGCCCCAGACGATCAGCGTGTCTTCGAGCATGCCGCGCCGTTTGAGGTCGCTGATCAGCGCCGCCGTCGGCTTGTCGGTCAGGCGGCAACAGACGCCCATGAACTGGTTGATGCCGCTGTGGTGATCCCAACCGCGATGGTAGAGCTGGATGAAGCGCACGCCGCGTTCGCACAGTCGGCGCGCCAGAAGACAGTTGCTCGCATACGACCCGTCGCCCGGCTTGGCGCCATACATGTCGAGCACCTCCTGCGGTTCGTTCGACACGTCCATCAACTCCGGCACCGATGCCTGCATGCGGAACGCCAGTTCGTATTGTGCGATGCGCGACGCGATCTCGGGGTCCTGGGTTTGGCCTGCACGCATCTCGTTGAGCTTGCGCACCGCCGCGAGCACGTCCCGCTGACGATCGTCGTCGATGCCCGGCGGGCTCGCGACGTAGTGCACGGCGTCACCCTTGGAGTGGAACTCGACTCCCTGGAAGCGACTCGGCAGGAAGCCACTCGACCACTGACGTGCCGCGATCGGTTGCGGGTTGCGGCCGCCGACACTCGTCAACACGACGAAGCCCGGCAGGTCGCTGCCGATCGAACCGAGACCGTAGTTGATCCACGAGCCCATGCTCGGCCGCCCCGAAACGAGGCTGCCCGTGTTCATGAACGTGTGCGCCGGATCGTGATTGATCTGCTCCGTCACCATCGATCGCACGATCGCGATGTCGTCGGCAATCGAAGCAATGTGCGGCAAGAAACTGCTGACCATCTGGCCGCTCTGACCAAACCGCGAGAACTTCGCGCGCGAGCCGAGGCAGAGCAACGGCTTGCCCTGCAGCTGCGCGATCGGCATGCCTTCGGTGAAGCTCTTCGGCATCGGCTTGCCATGCAACCGCTGCAGCTGCGGCTTGTCGTCGAACGTCTCGAGCTGGCTCGGCCCGCCGGCCATGCACAAGAAGATCACGCGCTTGGCCTTCGGCGCGAAGTGGCGTGGGTTGACGACACCGCGGTAGGGAGCCTCACCGCCGTTGGCCGGCGACTTCGAACTGGCCGCGAGCAGTTGCGACAACGCCGCACCGCCGAGGCCCATCGAGGTCGTGCCGAGCCACTGCCGGCGCGTCAGGTCCGCGAGATGGTTGCTGGGATCAATCACGGCAGATGGTCTCGTGCAGGTTGAGGATGGCGCGCATGACCTGAGTCCACGCAGCGTGTTCGGCGAAGGCAAGTGACGCATCGCGCGGCGAGTCCCCCACGGCGAGCAGCTTCTTGGCCGCCGCTCCGTCTTTCTGATACTGCTTGCGGCTGGCCTGCAGCAGCGCGAGCAAGACCTGCGATTCCGCGGCCTTCGGCACGCGCGCCGTCGCTTCGCGCATCGCCCAGGCAATGCGCATCGCGTCACTCTCGGTGTCGATCTGCAACGCGCGCTGCGCAAACGCGCGCGCCGCTTCGACGAACACCGGATCGTTGAGCAGCGTCAACGCCGCCAACGGCGTATTCGAAATCGGCCGCTGCGCCGTACACTCTTCGCGCGTCGGCGCATCGAACGCCCGCATCATGGGATGCAAGAACTGCCGCTGCCAGTGCACGTAGACGCCGCGACGATAGCGCGCGTCGTTCTTGTCCTGTTGATAGCGCCGCGTCGGAAAGTTGAGGTGGCGATAGTAGCCGGCGGGCTGCGGCGGTTTCGCGCTCGGGCCACCCATGCGGTCGACGAGCAGGCCGCTGACCGACAACGCCACGTCGCGAATCATCTCGGCCGGCAGCCGCTGGCGCGATTGGCGACCGTAGAGTTCGTTGAGCGGGTCACGCGTGACGACGTCCGCCGGCGCCACCGACGACTGCCGATACGTGCGCGATGCCACGATGCGACGCACCAACGCCTTGACGTCCCAGCCGGACGCGACAAAGTCGAGCGCCAGGCGGTCGAGCAACTGCAGGTGATTGGGCGGCGTGCCCTGACCACCGAAGTCTTCGGTCGACGGGCACAAGCCGACGCCGAAGAACATCGCCCAGATGCGATTGACGAAGACCCGCGCGGTCAGGCCACCAACGCCGTTCTTGTCGTCGACGAGCCAGCGCGCCAGTTCCATGCGGCCGGCGCGGCCACCATTGCCAACCGCGCCGAGGAACGCCGGAATCGCCGGTTGCACGGCGTCGCCTGACTCATCCAGCCAGTTGCCGCGCGGCAGGATCTTGACCTCGCGAGGCTTCGGCAGGGCGCGCGTGTAGAGCGTCAGCGGCATCTGTTTCTCGAGCTGCTTGCTCTGTGCATCGAGCGCGGCCTTACGAGCCCGCAACCGATGCAGCACCGCGTCGGTCTCCTGATGATGCTTGCTCAGCAACTTGCGTTCACCGGGCAACCGCTCGCCCGGCTTCGTCTGTAGCGCTGCCACGACGTTGTCGGGCGCCACCGACGTGCGCACGCCGCAATCGTCCCAGTGCACGACGCCGCCAAACTGCGTGAACGCCCAACCCGAGACCACGTCACCAGGCTTGAGGCCGACCTGCTCGGCGGCAACCTCGAGCCGCTCCCAACGACCGCGCACTGGCAGTTTGCCCATGCGTTGATGGCCGACGTGCGACTTCGGTTGGCGGCCGTATGTGATCGAGTTGTTACCCCAGACGGCGCGGTGGCTCCAGTCGCCGTTCTTGTGGAACTGCAGCATGACCGCCTTCGCCGGCTTGGCTGCATCAAGGTGCACCCACGCGTAGAAGACATCGCCAGCAGCGACTTCGATGCGCCGCTCGGTCTTGACCGTGTAGTGCTGAACGAGGCCGCCGCTTTTCTGCACGCGCGTCTTGGTGCCGCTGTGAGGCTCGGGACCGTCACTCGTGAACTGCCAACTGCCGCTGACGTCACCACCGGTGTCGAGTTGATCATCCACCCAGACGACGTGCCGCGTGCCGTTCTTCGCGATCTTCTCACGCAGGTCGCGCTCCCACGCTTCCCGACGAGCGGCCAAGGTTGCCTTCGCCTGCTTCCGTTCCGCTGCGACGATCGCTCGTTGTTTGTCCAAGGACAGCCGCTCCTGCTCCGACGCCGCCGTACTCACGCGCATCTCCGGCACGCGCTTCGTCGGAGTCGAGTTGAGCCCGCCATACGGATTGCGCAGGTGATCTTCGTCATCGATATCCGCGAAGAACGCACCGAACGCATAGAAGTCGCGCATCGTGTACGGGTCGTACTTGTGATCGTGACACTGCGCACAACCAAGCGTCGCCCCCATCCACACGGCCGACGCGTTGCGCACCCGGTCGGCCTGATAGATCGCCCGATACTCGCCCAACTGCAAGCCACCTTCGTGCGTCGTCTGCAGCAGTCGGTTGTAGCCCGTCGCAATCAACTGATCCTGAGTAGGCTTCGCCAACAGGTCGCCAGCCAACTGCTCGATCGTGAACTGATCAAACGGCTTGTTCTCGCTGAACGCGCGAATAACCCATTCGCGATACGGCCAGATGTTGTGTTCTTGATCACCGTGGTAGCCAACGGTGTCCGCGTAGCGCACGAGGTCCAACCACGGCGTCGCCATGCGCTCGCCGTAGTGATGGCTCGCCAACAACCGGTCTAGCAACGCGTCGTAGGCAGCTTCGGGTTCGTTCTTGTAGCAAAGGACAAACGCCGCGACCTCTTCCGCCGATGGTGGCAACCCGGTCAGGTCCAACGTCGCGCGCCGCACCAACGTCACGGGGTCGGCATCCGCAGCATGCGGCAAGCCCTCGGCTTCGAGCCGCGCCAGGATGTAGCGATCGACGGCCGTCAGTGGCCAGTCCTTCTCGCGCACCTCTGGCGGCTCACTGACAGCCGGCGTGACGTAGGCCCAGTGCGGCGAGTAGCTGGCACCTTCGTCAATCCAACGACCGAACAACTCGACCTGCTCAGCAGTCATCGGGTTGTGCGCCTCGGTCGGCGGCATCGGCGAATCAGCGTCAGTAATGCGCAACCACGCGCGGCTGTTCTGACGGTTGCCCGGCACGATCGCGGCACCGTCCTCACGCGCCTTGGTCGCATCCTCAAACGTCACGAACGACAGCTTCGCCTCGCGAGACTCACGGTCCGGTCCGTGACAGGCAAAGCAGTGCTGCGACAGGATTGGCCGGATCTCGCGCGTGAAATCGACGGGAACCTGGTTGCTCGCCGGCGACTGGCAGATCGCGGCCGAGAGCAATGCTGGAAGGACAACGAAGCGAGCGATCACGGCGGCAAGCGTAGCCGTGCACCGAGCTTCCGTCACGGCACGCCACACATTCGCGGTCCGACTCGGGCAATTGCTACAGGCCGGTTACGATCCGCGGCATGACCGCTGCCAAGATCCTGAAGGAACTCAAAGCCCTCGGCAACGAGGCAACACGCAAGCACTATACGAAGTGGGGCGCAGGCGAGAACCAGTTCGGCGTCAAGCTCGGCGAGATCCGCAAGATCGCCAAGCGCCTCAAGACGGATCACAAACTGGGGCTCGCGCTGTGGCAGACCGGCAACATCGATGCGCGTTTCGTCGCAATCCTGGTCCTCAAGCCGAAGGAACTCAGCAAGGACGAGCTAGACGAGATGGTGCGTTCGGTCACGTTCACGCGCGTGATGGATTGGCTCGTCTCCTACGTCATCCGCCACCACCCGGACAAGGAAGCGCTGCGCAGCGAGTGGCTGGAGACCGACAACATCATGGCAGCGCGCGCCGGTTGGGCGGTGACGGCGTCGGTCGTGGCGAAGGGTGCCGCCGGCCTCGACCTCAAGGCGCTGCTTGATCGCATCGAAGCCGAGATGGGCGATGCGGCCGAAGACGTGCAGTGGACGATGAACATCTGCCTCGCCGAGATCGGCATCCACCACAAGAAGAACCGCAAGCGCGCGATCAAGATCGGCGAGAAGCTGGGCCTGTTCCGCGACTACCCGGTGCCGAAGGGCTGTACGTCGCCGTATGCGCCGGCTTGGATCGGCGAGATGGTGAAGCGGCAAGAAGAGGCGGCTGAGGCGTAGGCGGGAGCGGGCATGAAGATCCGCGGCGTCGTCGTTGATGAGAACGGGGAGAGGATCGCCGGCGCGCTGGTCAACGCGTCGCGCGGCGACAGTGAGGCATGCGTCGCGACCCGAACGGACGCAGACGGCTGCTTCGCGTTCGATATCGAACCCGACAACGAACACAGCACGAAGCTCCACGCGTACGCGAGCGGCCGATCCAGCGGAGTCTTCAACCATTGGGACAACACGCCCGGTGGCTCTGCTCTGACACTCGACATCGTACCGACCGTCGCGGTGCACGGTCACATCGTGGACAAGGACGGCAGCCCCGTTCACGGCGCCTTGGTCGCAACCTGGGGGTCCAACACCACCACTACAGATGCAAGTGGCGGATATCGACTGGCGGGACTGCGCCCTGGCAGGATCCACCTGCACGCCTGGCGAAATGGCCTGCAACTGCAGACGGCAACGATCGTCGTCGGAGAAGGAAGCCGCTTGGACTGGACGCTGCAACCTGCAAGCGGCCGATCGATCCGCTTGACGTTCACAGAAGCAACCGCATCCGACGTCCGCCCCCGATGGATTCTATCGTGCCACCATCCCGTTCACCTCCACATCGAAGGGCGGTTCCCGGATTCAGGTGAGGTCACCCTGGCCGGACTGCCAACCGAGCACTGCCTGCAAGGTGGTGTTTCGGTCGACGGCCTGCGCCCCACGCCTATCAACCACTACCTCGAACCTGATCCTCGGCCGGGACTGGTCGAATGGCGCACGCACCTCGCGCAGGCGGTGCGGCAGGCCATTTCGGGAATCCTTGTCGACGAACACAACCGACCAATGCCGGCGACCGCACTGCTCGTCGAGTGTCTTGACACATCACGAAACACGTGCACCACGGACGCTGAAGGGCGGTTCGTATGTGAGGTCAACCAATCGACTGAGGAGTTCATCGACGACGATCTGGTCTTCTCGATGGTCGACAAGAGCCGTGTCATGGATGACCGCCACAGCATGGCTTGGGCCAACCCGAGATGCCGCGGTGTTGCGTACCGACCGCCATCACCTGATGCGAGTATCGTCTTGCGAACAGCAGCTGCTGCAGCGGTGAGAGGACGCGTACTTCGCGGCGGCCGTCCAGTTCCGGGTGCCCTTGTAACCCTCTTCATTCATTGGATCCCACAGGACGAGCCGATGACGAGTCGCCTTGACGCCAAAGACACCGATGAAGATGGACAGTTCCTGTTCGCCGGTTTGAACGCCGCCATCGGCGACGGTCTGTTTGCTCGCATCCAGGCACCGGACATCGACATCTTGACTGACGACATCGCGCTCCAGCAGGGCGCCACAGTCACGCTCTCCCCCATACACGCGACCACTCTTGCAACCGTGAGCGGACGCCTTCTAGATGGCAACGGCACTGCACTTGCCGCCTCGTTCGTGTTTCTCCAGGAAACCAGCGGCCGCCTCGGCAGCTGGGACCACCATGGAACCAACAGTGACGCTGAAGGCCGGTTCGTCATCCGCAACGTGCGTCCGGGCGACTATGAACTCGGGGTCACAGGCCATGAACTCGATTCGACGACAACGATCATCGCAAGCAACGTTGCCGTCGCCGGCGGTCAGACATTGGACCTCGGCGACTTGACCAGCTGACGTCTGCGCCCGTTCGCCGCGCCTACTTGCCGAGCATCTCGACCATCGCACGCCCCAACGCCAATCCAACCTCCATGTAGGTCTCCGCGTTGAGGTTGTAGTGGTGCCCCGCCCCACCTGGTGACACGTCCTTCTCGCGCCAGAACGGCCGCGCGTCGATCGTCTTGACGTTGCCTGCAAACTCCGGGTACTTGCCCGCCCCACCGTCCACGGCGAGCTGCGCGTTGCACACGGTCAAGCCGTGCCCGGCGAGCTTCTTGCCGTTGAAGCCGATCGTTGCCAACACGAACTTCGCCTTCGGCGCTTCGAAGTCCTTACGCAACGTCTTGATGAAGTGCACAAGGTTCTGCTCGTAGCGACTCGCGTGCGCGGCGTTCTGATCCTTGTGCCCCTGCCAGAAAACGAAGCCTGCGATCTCGTAACCCTGACCGGCATAACCCGGGAAGTACTTGGGCAGGTTCTTCAGCACGATCTTCGCGTGGGTCGTGTCGGCGTCGTACTGGCGACCGGCGTACCACCCACGCTCGTTCTTCTTGTTGAACGGATCCTCTTTGGACCACGACGAGTCCTCGTCCTTGTAGCCGGCGTAGGTGCGACCTTCGTATTCGAAGCGCTCACTACCCGGCGGTAACAGGTCCCAGCCGAGACTGCGGTTGCCGATGCACGCCTTGAGCAAGAGCACTGGTTGTTCGAGCGCGTCCCCGACGACGTGGCCAAAGCCGAGCTCGGGTCCGAAGTTGCCGGCGACCTTGAGCCACTGGTTCTTACGATCATCGAACTTCTCGAACTCGCGGAAGTTCGTGCCGCGCTTGTCCATCACGTGCACGAAACGCACGTCGTCACGTTCGACCCACTTGCCGTCCTTGTCACGCAGGTGCGCGTATTTGCCCTTCTCTTTGATGAGGTGCTCGAGCGTGCCCTGCTTGTCGGCTGGGCCGACGCGGCCGAAGCCGAGCATGTTGGACTGGCCGAGCATGATGAAGACCTGGACCGGCTTGGCCTTCGCCTTGCTTTGACCAGTAGCCGTCAGCGACAGAAGGGCGAGCGCAAGGGTCGCGAGAGACGAACGGCGATGCAGGTGCTTCATGATTGCGTCGGGCGTGAGGCGAAGGCAGGTGAGGATGCGGGACCGTGGCAACGATGTCACGGTTTGGCCCGCGCTTGACGCGCATTCGTTGCAATGTCACCGTCACGTTGTGCCCCACCCTCGCAACCGCGTCACTCGCCTGTTCGCAACGTGCTTGCTCGCGCTGATCACGGCAACGTGTTCGCAGATCCCGTTTGGGGAGAAGACGGTGATGCTCTACTACGACGTCGTCGTCTACGGCGGCACCGCGGCTGGGGTGACGACCGCCGTGCAAGCGAGCAAGGAAGGTCGGACTGTCGTCCTGATCGAACCGGGCCAACACATCGGTGGCTTGACGTCCGGAGGTCTGGGCGCGACCGACATCGGCAACAAGGCTGCGATCGGCGGCTTGTCGCGCACGTTCTACGAACGCATCTACGAACACTACGCCAGCGAGGATGCCTGGACCTGGCAGAAGCGCAGCGAGTATCGCAGTCGCCGCGCCAAGGCTGGCGACCGTGCGATGTGGACGTTTGAACCGCACGTTGCCGAGCAGGTGCTGCGGGCGATGCTTGCCGAACACGAGGTGCCGGTGTTGTTCGGAATGCGTCTCGATCGTCGTCGCGAGGTCTCGAAGAGCGGCGCGAAACTCGTTTCGATCCACATGGAGTCGGGACTCAAGATCAGTGGCAGCGTGTTTATCGACACGACCTACGAAGGCGATCTGATGGCGGCGGCTGGCGTCTCCTACACCGTCGGGCGCGAAGCCAATGCACGCTACGACGAGACACTCAACGGCGTGCAAGTGCAGAACGCCGTGCACCACCAGTTCGTCGTGCCGGTCGATCCCTACGTCGTTGCTGGCGATGTTACGAGCGGCCTGCTGCCTGGCATCCGCACGACCCCGATGTTGGCGGACGGCAGCGGGGATCGCGGCGTGCAGGCCTACTGCTTCCGCATGTGCACGACGGACGTCGCGGCCAACCGCGTGCCGTGGACCAAGCCAGCGGACTACGACGAACAACTCTACGAACTGCTGTTCCGCAACTTCGAAGCTGGCGACCTGCGCATCCCGTGGAATCCGATCTGGATGCCCAACAAGAAGACCGACACGAACAACAACTTCGCGGTCTCAACGGACTTCATCGGCAACAACTATGACTGGGCCGACGCCGACTATGCGACGCGCGAACGCATGTTTGCTGAGCACCTGTCGTATCAGCAAGGGTTGCTGTGGTCGCTCGCGAACCATGCACGTGTGCCGGAGAAGGTGCGCAGCTACTACCAACGCTTCGGGATGGCGAAGGACGAGTTCGTCGACCACGACCACTGGCCGCATCAACTCTACGTGCGCGAAGCACGGCGCATGGTGTCCGACCATGTGATGACGCAACACGAATGCCAGGGCAAGCGCATCGTGCCTGACGCCATCGGCCTCGCCGCCTACACGATGGACTCGCACAACATCCAGCGCTACGTCGACGAGCACGGCCACGTGCGCAACGAAGGCGACGTGCAGGTAGGCGGCTTCCCACCGTATGCCATCTCGTACCGTTCGATCCGGCCGCGGCGCGAAGAATGCACCAACCTGCTCGTGCCGGTGTGCTTGTCAGCGTCGCACATAGCCTACGGCTCGATTCGCATGGAGCCGGTGTTCATGGTGCTCGGCCAGTCGGCGGCATCGGCGGCCTGCCTGGCACTCGACACCAGCCGTATCGTCCAGGACATCGAGGTCAGCAAGCTGCAAGTGCGGCTCCTGCGCGATGGCCAGGTGCTGACGTGGACGAAGGGCGCCGGCAAGCCCGGCATCGCGCGCGCTTCGCTCGGAGGCCTCGTGCTCGACAACGATGCCGCGAAGCTGCACGGCAGTTGGGTCACGAGTCATTCGACCCAGAGCTACGTCGGCACGAGCTACCTGCATGACGGCAACGTGCAGAAGGGTGATAAGGCGGCGACGTTTACACCTGACCTGGAGAAGGCCGGCAACTACCAGATCGCACTGAGCTATCCAGCGCACGCCAATCGCGCCAGCAACGTGAAGGTCGTCATCGAGCATGCCAGGGGCCGCAACATCGTCACGGTCAACCAGCGGCGCCCACCCAAGAACGGTGCCCTACAGCCCCTCGGCACCTATTGGTGTGACGCAGGCAAGGGCACGACCGTGACGATCTCGAACGCAGGAACCAACGGCTACGTGATCGTCGACGCGGTGCAGTTCATGCCCAAATGACCGTACGGTCATTACTGCAGTTCTGGGCTGACGCGCCCCCGGCGAACGCGGTCCCTCTGCTAGACGATGCTCCGTTCCCTCGGCCTGTTCCTGGTTGCCACAACGTTTGCCGCGCCGGCCGCTTCTGCGCAGGCGGCTCCTGAATCGGTCGAGGTGCCGCCCGAGGAACGGATTGCGGCCGCCAAGGCAATCCGGCTGTGGGTGAATGGCTTCGCGGCCCGCAAGTTTGCCGCCAGCGGCACGCTGCTCGAAGCCGGCGAACCCGGCCCCGCCTACTGCGCCGTGGCACGAGAAGCTGGACTACTGCGCGACAATGACATCGCCAGACTGACCCATCTCGATGTGCTGCAGCGGTTGCTCTTCTTCGCCGAGGCCAACGTGACGGAGAACATGGCGGACGCCGTGCTCAAGGTCGCAGCCGTTGGCCTCGATCGTTCGCTGCTCGATCGGCAGGCACTCGAAGTCCGCGAGCTCGGGCACTGGACGATGATGCGCATCAAGGATCAGGGCGCCTGGTTCCTGGTGCTGCGTGCGGCTGCCGGCGAACGCATTCCCGTGCTCGAGGACCTGCGCCCAGAGGATGCTCCGAAGAAGGTCGAGCTGTCACCCGGTCCGGCACGCAGAGTCGCCGCGCTGAGGATGCTCGGACAACGCAATCTGCCCGTGTTCCGCAGCACGCTCGAAGCCGCGATCACATCGAGCGACCCGCGCGTGCGCCTTGCCGCCATCGAAGCCCTGCCACGCAAGTCGCGTCTACCGACAATCGAGTGCGTCTCGCGAGCCATGCTGCGCGAACGCCACCCGATCGTGTCTCAAGCTTTGGTGCAGCGGCTGCTCCGCATGTTGCAGCGGCCGCCCAAAGAACTCGCGGACGAATACCGACGCGTGATCGTTCGCAACGCAGTTGGCATGCTCGGCCGTTCTGGCTGGCGCACCGACCTCGACATTCTCGACATCGTCGAAGCCTTCCCGGACAAGACTGCGATCCCGTATCTGATCCGAGCGATGGAACGGCAAGTGCGTTCGCCCGACAAACTCGTTGCCGCCGTCAACAAACAGGCCTCACCGATCCTTAACGAACGCGCCGGCATGCTGCTGCGCGCGATGACGGGTGCGCTGGTCCCGTACGACGACGCCGCTGCGTGGCGCGGCTTCTGGGCGCGCGAAGAGCCTTGGATCAAAGTGCCGGAGAAGCTCGCCACGCAGAAGCCGGCAGGCACCCGCGCGGCGTTCTTCGGCGTGCCCGTGACTGGTAGTTCGATTGCGTTCTTAACGGACACGAGCGGCAGCATGGGCAAACGACCGGCCAAGCGCGGCCCGATCACCGGCCCCAAACAACAGCGCAGCTACAAATCGCGCTTGCACGCCGCCAAGTACCAACTAGCCCTCGCCACGCAGGCAATGCCGCGCACGTCGCAGTATTACGTGATGACGTTCGCCGACAAGGCATCGACCTGGACGAAGCAACCGCTGCGTGCCAACCACCGCTCCGCGCGCAAGCTGTCCGAACTGCTGGGCCGACTCAACGCCCATGGCGGCACCAACCTCTACGCCGGCCTCGTCGCTGCGTTCGACCTCGAAGAACGCCGCTTTGGCGGGCAACTGCCGAAGATCGATGAGCTGTTCGTGCTCAGCGACGGCAAGCCGACGACGGGCCAGGTCAAGGACACGGAGACCTTGCTGCAGATGGTCCGAGAGGCCAACCAATACGCGAAGATCCGCATCAACACGGTGTTCACCGGCACGGGCAAAGGTGCCGAGCTGCTGCGCCGGCTCGCCGACGAGAACGGCGGCGTGTTCGTGCAGCGCTAGGGCGCGAGTAGTCAGCATGGTCGGACGCGGCTAGACTGACGGCATGATTCGCACCTTGTGGCTCTGTGCCCTGCTGACAACGACCCTCGTCAGCCAGGTGACGACTGAAGTCGTCAGCCAGACCGCTCAGAAGGTGCAGCGCACCAGCACGACGGAGATGCTGCGCACGCTGGCGAAGCTCGAACCCAAGGACGGTTGGCTGGCCACCCCACCGGGCATGCCCGATGAGCTGTGGCAGTTCTACAAGACGCGCTACGGCCTCGCGCCGAAGGGCAACGAACCCGATGAGATCCGCGTCGGCCTCGGCCGCATGCTGTTCTTCGACAAGCGGCTGTCACGCGACCGCACGCTGTCGTGCGCCAGCTGCCACGACCCCAACCATGGCTTTGCCGAACCGCGCAAGAAGTCGATCGGCATCAACGGCCAGATCGCCGCGCGCAATGCACCGACCGTGATGAACGCGGGCCTGCAACGCAGCTTCTTCTGGGACGGCCGCAACAAGACGCTCGAAGAACAAGCCGGCGGCCCGATTCTCAATCAAACCGAGATGGGGATGCCCGATCGCGCGTCGGTCGTGGCGCGCATCCAGGAAGTCGAAGAGTACGTCGCGTTGTTCGAGCTCGCCTACAACCGGGCGCCGACCTTCGTCGACATCACCCGTTCGCTCGCCGCGTTCCAACGCACGCTCGTGTTCGTCGACTCGCCGTTCGACCTCTACCGCGAAGGCGACAAAGAGGCGATCTCCAAAGACGCGCAGCAGGGCTTCGAGTTGTTCAACCAGCACTGCAGCTCCTGCCACCCGGTCAACATCCGTTCGCCGCTGCTGTCCGACGGCAACTTCCACAACATCGGGATCGGCTTCGCCCAACACGATCACCAGAAGCTCGGCCGCGAAGGCTTCGCCAAGCTGCGCGCCGCCAAGAAGGACACGACGATCGACCAAGACGCGATCATCGGCCAATACGGCGAACTCGGCCGCGCGTTGATCACCAAGCTCGAATACCAGGTCGGCGCCTTCCGCAGCGCGCCGCTACGCAACGTCGCGCTGACTGCGCCCTACATGCACGACGGCTCGCTCGCGACGCTCAGAGACGTAGTCGTCCACTACAACGACGGCGGCACGCCCAACACCTGGCAGGACCCGCAGATCGTCAAACTCAACCTGACCGAGAAGCAGATCGACCAGGTCGTCGCCTTCCTGTTCTCACTGACCGACCGCCGCTTCGCCACCGAGAACAAGCTGGCCTACGAAGCCCAGCGATAACGACCGTACGGTCACATTGGGCGGTGGAACTCCAGCCACACTTCGTTGTTGTCAATCAATGACCACCCCGCATCGACCTGCGCCTGGATCTTGCCTTGCAGTTCCTGCGCCGCGAGTTCCTTGAGGTCGGCGTGCATCAGAACCTCGATCTCGAACGGCTGCGGGTTGTCGCGGTCCCGGCGCAGAAACACCATGCGGCTGCCGCCTTCGCCCGAACGCCGGCTCGCGTGATCCCAGCCCTTGGCGGCCCACTCCCGCTTCGCTTTGAGTAGCCGCGTGAACATCTCGCCACTCGTGAACAAGTCCAGCCACTGCTCCTCGGACGCCACGCCGTAGTAGTCGGTCGCGGCCAGAACGCGGTATTCCCATTCCACCGGAGCAGGCACCGCACAACATCCGGTCAGCATCAGGGCAAGGAGTGCAATCGACAGCCTTCGCATGCCGCGACTCTAGCAGTGGCGTGAACCGTCCGTACCGTGCCAGGTACATTCCGGACAGCTCACCCCGCGAACTGTCCGGAATGTACCTGGCTCCGTACGGACACTACGAACGTGTGTAGCGGGACTCGACGGCCTTCGCTTCTTGGCCGTCCGGCGTGATGTTGAACATCGTGATGTGGAAGGCATCGGGGCCATCCGAGTCGACGACGATGCGCCAACCCCAGTCCGGTCCCGGTGGCGCCGAGTACGAACCACGCACGGCCACCATGCCTTCGTGCTCCGCATCCTTCTTGAACGTCATGAACTTGCCCGCCGTGTGGAACGAGTCAACCATCACCAACTCGACGTCGTCCGCGTCTGACTTGGTGCGGATCACGAGCACTCCTTCCTTCGGCGCGCCTTCGTAAGCCCACGTGTAGGTGATCGTCGCCGTCGCGCAGCCGGCCGCGAACGCCACGGTCGCTGTCGACTCGGACTCACGAACGGGATCGGTCGGCATCAGCCACAGTTTGTTGGAGCCGGTCCAGTTCCCTACGAGTTCGGCGAACTTGCCGTTGCTGTCAGACATGTTGGTTCCTTTTGGCGAGTGCGTGCTGGCACACCCAGCGCACATGGCAACGAAGACGGCGGCGATGGCTGGTCTCATCATCATGATCGGGGCAATCGTAGTGCCCGACCGCAGCGCTTGCGAAGGATCGCCACGTCAACGCGCACGATTGTGCCAGGGCCTACGTGAACCAGCACAGGTACCAATCGCCCTGCAGATGCTCCGCGTAATACAGGTCGCCTCCAAACAATCCGCGCACCTTGGCAAGCTCAGGCGCATCCCAATTGGACCAATCCGGCAGGAACGCGTTCGCCTGCATCACGCCACCGGTCGGGTCGTGCACCACACCAATCCAATTGTCGACGATGCCACCCCAGACGAACGCAACCAGTTCCCCATCGCTAGGCTCTAGCCGCACCAGAACATTGCCGCGCCAACCGTCCTTATCTATCAGGCCACTCTCGACGTCCGCGAGGATGTTGACGTAGGTCGAGCGCAATCGCAGGAAGCGGAACCACCTCCCCATGTCTTCCAAAGCGTAGGTGCCATAGCCAACTCCGCCGAGCGCCAGCATCGTGATCAGACACGCCGCGGTGCGCACTCTGGACGCTTCCCGCAACTGCGCAACCAACACCGCCACGAGCACAACCCCGGACACCAACAATGCCCCATCGAGCGCCAGGGAGGTAAGTCCAAACGCCATCCACAAGAGCTCGTAGGTGAACGCGAACCGCAGAAGCAGCACCAGGCACCAACCCACTGCGAGCATCGCGACAATCGATCGCTCCTTCGCACGACCAAGGCGCACGCCGGTCGCATGCAGGTCCGGGTTGCCTGTGGGCTCACTCATCCACGTGCAAGCGTAGAGCCCCAGCGACACGACGTCGATCAGGTGCAGCTCCGCCCAATCGCCCAAAACCCAACAAGGCCGACACGACGGTCGGCCTTGTGAAGACGCCGCATCATCGCGGCGATCCAGCAACTTCCTAGATCGAGAAGCTGGCGACGTTGCCCGCGCAGAAGCTGAGCGACGGGCCAGTGCCGGGAACGATGTCGAACTCGACCGTCACCGCTTGGGCGTGGTAGGTGCCAGCCGGCGCACTGGACGGCACCGTGAACGTCACTTCGGCATCGCCGTTCGCGTCGGTCAGGCCGGCCGGCACCGGAACGAATGGCTGGTCGAGGCCGAGCGTCAACGTGCCGAAGTTGCCGAGGCTGATCGAGGTCGAGCCGGTCGTGTCGCCAAGGGCGAAGAAGGCGAAGGCCATCGGGGCGCCGTTGGCTGCGAGCGTGACGGTGCCGGCATTGTTCGTGGCCGTCGTCGTGGTCGCGCATTGCGCGGAGAGGCCGGTGGCGAGAGCGAGAGCTGCCGTGGCAGCGAGGATCTTCTGGAGCATGGTTTCGGTCCTGATTCGGGGGTTGAATCGTTACGAGGAGCCTGGAGAAAGACCAGGTCAGGTGATTCTACGCACTCCAACGCGGGTGCTGGCTCACCTAAATGAGAACCACTGGGCGCATTCCACGGTGGCGTTGCTCATTACCGCAATCCGGGTCGTCCAGACCATGTAAAGCACGCTTGACACCCTGTCGCGTCTGCCTTACACCACATCCGTGTCAAACATCCTTTACACCAAGGTTCCGATGTCCTTCGAAGAGAAGACCACCTGGGTCATGGCCGCGACCACCCCCGCCGCCTACGCGGTCTACCTGTCGGTCATCCTGCCGCAGCTGTCGATCACACCGGCCAGCCAGGTCGCCTACGAATCGCCGCTGGTCGCCGCCATCGTCGCAGCCATTGTGGCAACGATCGTCGGCCACATCGTGATCATCGCGTGCAACCCGAAAGAAGCCGATCAGTCGGACGAACGGGACGCGATGATCGAACGTTCAGGGGGCTACGTCAGCAGCTACGTGCTAGGCGCCGGCTGCCTCGGCGCGCTGTCGCTGACGATGCTCGAGTTCGATCACTTCTGGATCGCAAACGCGTTGTTCTTGTCGTTCGTGCTCGCGGATCTGACGTCGTCAGTCGTCAAGCTGCTGCGTTACCGCGTGGGTTGCTGACGTGGGCAAGCCCACCCGTATCCAGAATCGCATCCGCGCACTGCGGTTCGCCAACGACGAGATGACGCAGGCGCAACTCGCCGAACAGGTCGGTGTCACGCGGCAGACGATCATCGCGATCGAACAGTCGCGCTATTCACCGTCTCTCGAGATGGCGTTCAAGATCGCGAAGGTGTTCCAGGTGGAACTCGGCGAAGTGTTTCAGTACCAAGACGACTGAGCCGACTCAGCGACCGGCAAGTCGCGCGACGATGCGCGCGTTGGCCGCCTCCCAGCACGTGGCGGACACACCATCGTGCCAGACCACGACTACAACGCGACCATCGCGATGGACGCGCGCCCGCTCGAGGCTGGCGTTATGAGCCCAGCATCCGCGCACAAACTCTTCGATGCGATCGGCATCCACCTTGGATGCAGCTTCGAGCCCGTAGATGCCGAGTTCTTTCTCGGCCTTGTAGAGGCCATACAACGCAGTGCGCACGCCATCGCCAGTCAGGCCGCCCTGCGAACCGCTACGCGAGATCGCGTTGACAAACGCACGGTCGCTCGCGAGATGCGGATTGCCGGGCAGCAACTCACGCAACACGTGCAGCCTGGAAACCAACTCGAGGTTGCGCGTCCCAAGGGACGAGTGCAGTTCTTGCCCCTCGAGAACGAGTGCGTCCAGCCTGCTCGTCGCACAAGCGGCAAACAGCAGACCAAGCGATGCAACAAGCAACGTCTTACCTGTCATGGTAGCAATGCGAGACGCCGGTCGCGCCACGACCAGATGCCGTGCACCACGCACCCCATGGCCGTTCGCGTCAGTGCGCCGTGACCAAGAACGTATCCGAAGTCCGCAGGTAGCCACCAAACACATCGATCGATTGCGTGTAGAACACGATCGGGCGCACGGCCGCAGGTATCTGGATGAACATCTGCGGCGTCATCAGGCTGTAGTCGGGTGTGGGCATCAAGAAGCATGGCAGCGGCGCCGCCGTCAACGTGATCGGCAACTGCACCGGGTTCGTCGTAAACCCCAAGACCTGCCAGGAAGGACCGCCCGACGACGTGATGCGCAGGTCCGCTACGGACGACATCAACGGGTCGACGTCGTACGTGCTCGAGTTGTAGCAGTTCGTCGGAATGCGGAAGGCATCGACGTCTCTCGGCATCATGCGCAGTTCGAGCCTGGCACTGCCGGCGTCGGCGTACTGAGCGCCGCTGTACTTGACCCGCACGACGAACGGCTGCGCAACAAGGTCTGCGCCATGGGCACCAACAGCGAAGGGCCCGGGCCAGTTCGGCGTCCAGTCAATCGTACCGTCATTGCCGTAGTCCAGTTCGTACAGCAAGCCAGTCAAGGTGGGCAATGGCATGCCAAGGCCGCCTTCGAGACGCCACGGGATCGGCCCCGGGCCAACGCCAGTAAACGTCAGCAGGAACTCACCGGGCCCGGTCAAACCGAAACTCCCGGGGCCTCCATCGGTCACGTTCATCGCCATCGAGAAGGCCGCCCCCTCAATACCAACTGATGCACTCCACCAGATCGACGCAGTGCACGGAGCGCCTGACGCGGGTTGCGAGCCACCTACCTGACTACTGTTCGGCAACGGTCCGATCGGCAAGCTTGCTGGCCACGTCTGCGTACCATCGCCAACGACGGCAGTCACCGGAGTCAGAGCCTGCACCGTTACGGCGACTTGCTGAGCGTGCGCTATTGCACACATCAGCGGAAGAGCAACAAGAGAGAGATGGCGACTCATCATGCCAAGCCATATCCGACTGCAATCCACTGGTAACGTTCGGCTAGTCCTTCGGCAGTTGCACTTGATGCACACGATGCCATTCGCGCGTGCCACACGCTTCGCACCACGCCAACCGCTTCGGTTCGCCGGCAGCCATCCAACGGATGCCGCCTCGCTCCCAGATCGACGCGGAGTGGCCGCGCGGGCAAGTCATCAGCCACGACCGTGAATGCCGTTCGATCGACTTGCGGAACGGAAACAACACCGTCGTGATCAACATCTGCACAAGACGCATCGTGGACCGAGCATCGTAGCAAGTTCTCGCCGCCCCAACCGGAACGGCCCATGTGCTCCTTGCGACAGGGCGAGCATCCCGCTGCAATCCAAAGCGATGAACTTAGCTAGCCGCGCCCTTGTTCCACTCGCCGGCCTCGCCGCCGTGACCCTGTCGTCGTGCGCCGACAGCCCAGCGCCGGGGTTGACGCTGACGCCAGTCAAGCTCGGCGGCGAGCACGCCGACCTGATCAACACGATGGCCGGTCCATCGCTCGCATATCGCGTGCAATACAACGGTGACGCCAAGCTCTACCGCGTCGAGATGGAGATGGTCAAGAAGGGCGAGTCGATCGACAAGCGGCAACTCCTGGCGGGCAGCTTCGAAACAACGGAGGCGTTGTTGGCGTTCCTGGTCACCGACCCGCGGCGCACGGGCGACACCTCCGAGATCACGGGCATCCTCGCAGTCGAGGGCACTTCGTACCATCGCGATGAAGTGATTGCGCAATGGGACAAGCTTGCCTCGGAGCATGGCACGCATTGGGTCACTCAATCCAAACGCGTGCACTTCGACTCGGTGAGCGAGCCGATCGTGCTGTGGCGTTGGGTGCGCGGCGCCGCGTCTGGCACCGCATCCTCACCAGTGTCGAAGGATGCGGATGGGGTTTGGCAGTTGACGCTTCGGTTCGAAAAGTAACGGCAGCCTCCCGCAGCACCGCGACCTACTGCACCTCGTAACCAGGAGGCAGTGGTCCGTCCCACATGCCAAAGATGAACGCATCATCGAGTGTGACAAACCACTGCGCGTCTTGGCCCAGGTCACCGTCCTTTGCGTCAAGGCACCCCCAAGGATCACCGAACGGGCCTTCGTCGCAGTACACCAGCACGTCGCTCCCTTCACGCTCGTAGCCGACCACCCAGCAGGTGAAGCTGCCGTCGACGTAGACCGAAGACCGCTGGTGCGAAGTCGGGGAAACCACAATGGCCTGCAGCGCCGCTCGCCGATGTGGGTCACCGATACTCGCCACCTCTGAAGCGACCAGGTGCCGCAGTTTGTCTTGCTTCATGCCGGCAGCTCAGCGGGTCGAGCGCGATCGGCTCTCGCGAAAGAGACGGAGCACTTCTTCCTTGCTCGTAGCAATGGCAGCTTTGGCCTCGGCGCGCGTCAACCGCTGCGGCCGATGCTCATGTTCACATGCGCGGCAGTAGTGCGTCGGCGCCGGCACGTAGCAGTCGCCCGCGACCGCCTCACCACGCTCGATCATCGCGACTCCCTCGGGACTCAAGAAGCCACTCAGCACCGGCACCATCTGGGCTTCGTGACAGCTGGGGCAGACAAGCCCAGTCTGATTGGCACCGGTCGGCGTCGCGCATCCCGAAAGCAGCACGAGCAACAGCAGGGTGAGTCTGATCATTGGCGTTCGGTACCTTCTTCTTGATCCATCGACGCGGAATGGCGCGAAGCGCTCTGCAACAGGTTAGCGAACACGAGCGAAACCTGACGCATCTTCCAACTTCGGTCCCCAAAGGACTGCCACGGCAGTGCCATGACACTCGGCAACTGATTCTTAAGAATCCTCACATGGGTATCGAGAGCCTTAACACGCACTCTTAACACTCTCCGGTGACCAATTGGGTCAAGCGACCATTAAGTCACCGGCGTTGACACAACAGCGGCTACCAGCCTCTAGACGCCCAAGCATCGCCCCCATTGGCGACTTAAGGGGTGCGTCAGCGATCCCCAACGCCTTCATCGAACTTCATCGGGCCTGCACGGTCTTCATCTCTCCTCCACGAACTTCATGGAAGGTCTACAGCCTCTTAACCCCGCCTTAACTGAGGATCCCTACTTAACTCTCCTTCTCAAGTTTGCCACTCCCCTGTGAAACGAAGGCCAAGTTGATGTCAAGAAAGCAAGCGTTTGCGATCTCCCTACTTACGGTTTGCGGTCTGCTTACTGGGCAAGAGCCCGCGAACGCCACCGCCAAGCGCCGGATCCCTCTCGACCCCGAGATGAAGGCCGCGCTTGACCTATACTTCCAAGAGAAAGGCGGCGTCAAGTCGAGCTACGGCAGCAAAGGCTTCCGCTTGGAATCCGGCGACGGTCGCTTCCAGACCAACCTGCAATGGCGCGCCCAGACCCGCGCGACCGACCCCTACCGCAGTGACCCGCGTCAAGTCGACGACTTCGAAGCGACCGAAAAGACGACCTTCGAACTGCGCCGCGTGCGCATGAAGATCGGTGGCCATGGCTACCAGCCGTGGTTGAAGTACTACTTCGAAGTCGACCTCCAGCCGACGCGTTCGTCGTCGAGCTCGGGTGCGAACGCAAGCTCGCGCGTCATCGACTGGCGCATCGACATTGCCAAGAGCAAGAAGTTCGGCATCCGCGTCGGTCAGTGGAAGATCGACTACAACCGCGAGCGTGTCGATTCGTCGGGCCGCCAGCAGTTCGTCGAGCGTTCGATCGTCAACCGCCCGTTCACCGTTGACCGTCAGGTCGGTGCCGGCATCCGTGGCCGCCTCAACGAAGGCACCGCGGCCGACTTCCGCTACTACGCCGGCGCCTTCACGGGCGGTGGTCGCGGCGTCTCCAACGATGACCGGCGCCTGATGTACATCGCGCGTCTGCAGTGGAACTTCCTCGGCCGCGACCTCGGCCTGCGTCAGACGGACGTCGAGCGCACCGAGAAGCCGACGGCAAGTTTCGCCCTCGGTGGCGCCACGCACACGGGCCGCGCCACGCGCTGGTCGTCGAGCGGCGGTGGCAACCTCGACGGCTTCGACAGCGTGTCAATGTCGATGAACGGCCAACATCGCATCTACCAGGCAGTCGCGGAGTTCGCCTACAAGCACCAGGGCTTCTCGTCGCAGAACGAATTCCACTGGAAGAGCATCACGGACAAGAGCCTGGCCCACGGCGCTGTCGGTCGTGACAGCGACATGTATGGCCTCTACACGCAGTTCGGCTACTTCTTCAACGAGATCTTCAACTCGGTCCCGGAAGAGCTCGAGCTCGCCGCGCGTTACGCCTGGGTCAAGGAGCCGAACGAGATGAGCCGCGGGTTCGACAACGAACGTCAAGAGTTCACGATCGGCGCCAACTGGTTCATCGCCGGCCACAACAACAAGATCACGTTGGACTACTCGTACCTGACGCTGGACGACAACGTTCTGCAGACGGACAAGTCGGGCAGCCGCGTGCGCCTGCAGTGGGACATCTCGTTCTAGTTCGCTGCTAGGTTGAGAGTCTGCCGAGCCCCGGTTGCTTTGTGCGCCGGGGCTTGTTCATGTACGAGCGCTGCTCGCCCCTCAATCGTCGACGCGCAGGACCGCGAAGCCGCCATCCTCAGGCTGCACGCTGCATGCGAAGCCGAGCACATCGGAGACCGCTTCGTCCGTCACGCCATCCATTGGCATGCCGCGAACGTGGATGACCGCCCAGCCGTCGTGATGCTCAGCAATCGTGACCAGCATCTCGTGCACTTCAGCAACTGTCGCTTCATCACAAACGAACGTGGAGACACCTCGGAGCGGCGTGTCATCCTCACTCCCCGCGTCCCACACACGCCGGGCAGCAACATCGTTTGCCGGCGTGTTCATGAGCCAGACATGCTGCTTGCGCGACAGTTCCCAGAGATCACCGCGATACTCACCGAAGATCAGGAACACGTGACGGTCGACACCATCGCCATCAGTCACGTTGCGAATCCTGATCCAGCCAAGCGCGCAGCGCCAAGAGCGCCGCGACCATGTTCTCTATTTGCGAGCCATGGTCGGCGCACACCACGTGGTGGCCGGTCGGCACGTGCGTAACCCGAACGTCTGGCATGCTCGTCGCCGGGTCACCGGGCTCCGATCGCATGGTCTCGACCTCGATCGAATCCGGGTCGAGCAACTGTTCGGCCAACGGTAGAATCTTGCGGGCAAAGCTTTGGGGAGCCATCAGCTGCAACTCTAGGCGAACAGCAATCGAACTACGAACGACTGGGCGGCCGCCACCAGTTGACCGACTCGACATCGGCAACACTCTGAAACAGCAACACGGACTCATCATCGATGCAGTACCGCAAACTGCCGTCTTCGTCCTCGTAGACTTCGCCGGCAACCAACACGATCGAACGATCGCCCTCGAAGCGCAGCTCGACGGTTCGAATGTTGCCCTGTTGGGTGAGCGTCGTATCCACGTCGCTCACTTCGCCGGTGACCAGCCCCTCAAGTCGCCGGGTGCGGTAGATGCCTTCGAGCGCTGGTTTGAGCGGCTCCGTCGGAACATCCGGACATAACCCCCACTCGCCAGAATCCTCGTAGGTCTGCACGCTGACAATCGAGCCATCGGCCATCGTCAGGTGCACAACACCGAGTTGCAGGAACGGCGCCGTCGGTTCTTCGAAGACAGGCTTGCCGTCTTCGCCTTCATCGCGAAACGCCATCTCGATCGCGGACCAGCCCGTGACCTTCTTGCCGGCCAAGGCGTGCAACTGAGCAACTTGTTGTTCGATCCAATCGGTCATTGTCCTTCGCCTGCGTTGCAGCCACCGGTCATCTCGTCGACCACCCTTCTGTAGTCGTCGCCACTACAGCTATCGATCGGAATGTATCTCTGCTCCGCCAGCCGCAACAGGAACTCAGCCAGCGAACGGTGGATCAGAACGGCACAACCACGCGGCGACGGGCCATCGTCCTCCCACAGTTCATCGTGCGACACGAAGTGCACCGCGGCCCGCTCGTCGCGCAAGTCGACCGCGACCATGTCACCGTTCTGGCACGACCCGATCTGCAACAATCCATCCGCCATGAATCGCTCCAGATCTTCCTCGGCAACGATTTGCTCGACCGACATCAGGTAGTGCGACAGGCCATCGACCTCGGCGTTGAACCAGTTCCACTGGAACAACCGCTTGATGTCCATCGGGACATCCCACGCCTCGATGGTCTCGGTCAGTGTGGCATTGCAGTTGCCGACTTCGAGTTCGCAGTCGAAGCTGCCGTCGATGTGGTTGGTGAGGTCTGAGATCAGATCTGAATCCATGGTCCTTCCTCTGCCACCCTGCCCGCTCAATCAGCAACGGATGCGGTCCCCTTCGATCGCTGAGCTTGCATGCGCCGCCACAGCACCAGGCCGAACGGATACCCACCAGCCATGAACAGCGGCAGGCTGATCATCAGCCAAGTCAGGTAGCCGGACTCCCCGCTTCCGATGCTCGTCATCACGAGAGGGAACAGGAGCCCGCACGGAATACCCCACCCGAGGACACCACACTTCAGGATGAAACTTCCCTTGCTCATCATTCGACCAGCGAAGTGGTATCGCCGGGTTGGGTCAACCCCATCACCCAACTCCTTGCACACACGCGCTACCATCATGCCGTGCACAACCGGATCTCCATCCCCGATGTAGCCAAGGGCATCAAGCGGCGCTTCTTCCGCCGCACGAAGCGCCAGCAGCAGGAAGGAGATCGCCGGCGCGCCGAATCGCAGGGCATGGCCACCGGTAGTGGCACAGGCGTGATCGCGTTGGCGCTTGCCATTCCGAGCGTGGCAACCTTCGTAGCTGTGCTACTCGGCATGGGCTACTGGTCGCTGCTGGCCATCCCGGTGTTCTGGCTCGCATTCTGGTGGTTCCGACGCGCGAGCGCGCGAGACAGAGCGCCGCTGATTGCAACGTGGCGAGCGCGCCGTCGTCGACGTCGCAGTCTGCGCAAGGCCAAAGCCAACGAGAAGGCCGCGAGGGTTGACCGGCACTGAGTCATCGGCAGTGCGCACTGCGTACCGCTCAGCCCTTGCCGCCGCCAACCAACATCACCACAAGGATTGGGATCAACGCCAAGAGCGCAAACACTCCGATGACGAAGAGCACATCGCGCAGATGCACGACCTTCACCGTTCCCTTGCTCGGCCGTTCTTCGCGCACCGCAACCCGCCACACCTTGTCCCCGAACAGGAGCCAAAGTGCGATAACAAGGCTGCAGCCTGGCCACAGCACCTCCGGCCACCGTATGGAGGAGAAGTCTCTGGCAAAGGACAAGAGTTGCCCCACGAAGAGCACCACCATCATTGCGGAGTAGGCACCGACGATCTTGAGGCCGACCCACAACCAGTCCGCGCGGTCCAAAGCCATGATCGGCCGACTCTCTGGCGCATCGCCAGACGACTCGACTGGCAGCCACTTTGCGAAGTCGACCAACATGAGAACCAGACCGGCAGCCATCGGAACCGCGACGCGCAGCAGTTGTTCGCGACCAGCGGTTGGCTCCTGGCCATGGTCGAACCAAGACCAGGCCTCGCTCTGCATCACCTCGACTGCGCCGACGATCAACCACAGGCCAGCTGCCTTGATGAGCAACCACAACCAGTCTTCGCGTCTCATCGAGACAGTGTAGGCATTCGCGACGTCACTACCCGGCAAACTCCACCAAGGTGTGCTGCTCACCTTCCAGCTCTTCGTCGATGATCGCAGCAATCACCTCCCAGTCGCCACCGGCGAGTCCCGCGCCGATGCGCGGGTAGCCGATCCGCTTCCCGGAGAACTGTTGCCGAACGGCTGCAAACGCCCGCCGAACCGCCTCGTAGTCCACGAGCGGTTTCTCGCCACGCCAGTCGAACTGCGTATAGGCGTTGACCACCGTCAAGCGGTGCCCGACAGCCTCGACATCGGCGCAACTCAACGTGCCGAGTTTGTCGCGATCACCTGGAGCCGTCGCTTTGTCTGCCTCGAACGCCGCCGGGAACACGTCGCGGATCGCCTTGGCGATGCCGGCCCCCATCGTGCAATGACAGTTGCACCCGTGGACCAAGACATCGAAGTCGCCCGCCACTGCCAGCTTGATGAGGTCACCGTGAACGACGTTCATGGGGTGACTCTACCAGCGGTGCGCCGCGTGACGCGCGACTACCCACGCAATGCGACAGCTACTGCGTACTGCCCCAAGCCAGCGCTACGACGATTGCCAACAACTGCGCAAAAACCAATCCTGGCCGCCGCATCTTGCAGGCGAACACTACGCCCATGATCGAGGCTACCCCCCAGACGACGGCGAGGAAGAGGAAGTGCCCATAGTCCAACCCGTAGCGGCCGGGGCGATCGAAGCCGATGTCGCCGAAGATCAGTACTGCGAGCGCCAACACCTGGAACACCACGACGTTCACGAACAGCCATCGAGCTTGAAATCGCACAGGTCGACTTGAGTCCGTTGGCCTGTGAGCATCACCGGCGGCCACCGATCCGGGAACGTAATGCTGACCTCGACAAGCCCAATCCTCAGGTGGCGATTCAGGCGGCCATGCAAAGGCATGCAAGACAACTTCCGCAAGCTGTCGCACCTGATCCCACTGCGGCGACCGAAGCAGAGCGTCGTCCTGCCACAGTGCCTCAGCGTAGTCAGGCCCGCCGCGCGACATCGCATCAAGCTTGGCGTCGAGCGCGCGCATCCCACTGAGCTGAGCTGGCGTCCACGACGTGGTCTTCGCAGCTCGCAGGTGTTGGTCCAAGTCCAACGCCAATTCGTCGGCCTTGCAGACGAAGTCCGGAAACAGCTGCAACTGCGATGCAGCGGGCAGCGCCAACGCCTGCACCGCCCACTTCAGCCGTTCGTCCTCAGGATTCGTCACCATACAACTTGGCGACCTTCGCCAGGTCTTGAGCCTCATCGATCCATTGCTCGACGTAGCCGCAGGCGCAGCAGACGTAGAGGACGACCGGCACCGAGGCGATTCCGCCAACAGGCACGCGAAGGTTGTTCACCGCCTCCGGCACGCGCACGGCTTGGAACTCATGACACTTGGGACACTCTCCGGTCTTGTTCATTACCTTCTCCGGTCAGCCACACGACCTAGGTGAGCGCCGCGCCTACCCCGCCGCCAACGCGAAGCACACTCCGACGGGATCCTTGACCACCGCGACCTCGAGCTTGCCATCGGAGCCGCTCGTCGTCTTGACGACCTCACCACCTTCGTCTTCGACGCGACGAACACTCTCTTCCAGGTCACCAACAGGCAGGTAGTGCATCCACACCGCCGGCACGCCGACGTTGACGCCGCGCGCATGACAGATGCCTGCCGCGGCATTGCCATCGCCACAGACCATGTTGTAGTCGGCGTAACGATCACTCGGATCGCCCATCGCAACATCCTCAGCGGACCAACCAACAACCTTGCAGTAGAAGTCACGGATTGCCGAAGCGTCCGCGACGGTCAGGTCGACCCAGGCAATGCAGCCAACGGGTGCATCAAGGTCGCTCGATGCATCCGGCTTGGTCATCTGCTCCGGCTTGACCACAGGCATGATCCCAAACGCGGCACCGCTCGGATCGAAGAACGCCGCCCACAGGCTGGCGCCCGACTCGTCCTTGCCGTGCATGATCTCCTTGCCACCCAACTCGAGCGCGCGCGCCGCACTCGCGGCAACGTCTTCGACCTGGATGTGCGGCATCCATTGCAGCGGCAAACCTTCGTACTCGGGAATGCGCTGGCCCAAACCAATGATCGGCATGCCGCGGTTGTTCATCAGGTCCTCACGCCACAGCGGCTTCTCGCCAGTGGTCAGGACGCGCGAGTAGAAGCGCACTTCACGCTCATGTTCGGGAACGGCGATGTCGGCGCTGAGGATGCCACCGGCGCGGGGGACGAAGGGGTCACTCATGGTTGGCGTACTTAGGTTGCGTGCCGAGACTGCAACGCGGCACATGTTTGGATGAAGGGCCTCTCGTCCTACCAGCAGAGCCTTGGGCGCTTTCCGCTGCAATCATGCAACGCGTCGCAACCGCGATGAATCTGAACTCGACAGTTCGCGCGTCAGCACCAAGCCACACCGGGCATCGCCCAACCGAAGCCACTCAGTCAGCGATTGGCTTGGGAGTAGCGGTAGAGTTCCTCTCCGGCATCGCCGAATGCTCGCAGGTGCGCGAAGTCGTCGGTGCTGCGCGCGAGCCGAAAGAACTTCGGTGCGATGTTTTCATACTTGGGGTCAGCTCGGCTCGCCCGCTTGCTGAACCAATAGCACTCCCACATGTAGCGGTACCACTCCAGACTGAACTTCTCGATGACTGGTCGCGTGGCCCTCATCGAATGAACCGGCGCGCCATAGTACTTGCGATAGGCCTCCACGGGCCGGCCAAGCCCAGCGACGACGGTCGGGCGACCAGCTTCCGAGAACTCGAACCACCCGCCCAGAGCGTAGGCAAGCTGCCGCTTGACCTGCCAATCCATGGGGTTCTCCTTCTCCGCTAGAACCAGGCGATCGTAGGCCTCTTGGAAGCGTTGCTCCGCCAAGAGGCTCGACACCGAGGTTTGGCATGCACTGAGAGCCAGTGCAAAAAGGAGAACGACTGCGACGGGCCGACTAGGCAAGCATCTGATCATGAGTGCTCCATGAACCGGCGCGACTCTAGCGCCGGCAGCTACGAACGAACCTCAAGCCACGCCGTTCAGTCTATTGCACACGCGACCAGCTCGCTTGGCCCACGCACCGTTTTGCTGCCTGCATCAATTGGATCGCTCCCGATGAATCATCCACGCGGCAACTCGGCGTCATCAGGACGATCTCGCGCATCTGCATCACCTTGCGACGCAACCTCGTCTGGATCCACGACATCGTTGCGGTTCCGGCGGTACCGACCATCCCTCAGGTGACGCGGCCCATAGAGCGCATTCCAGGTCGCGCGGCGTGCCGCCTCAACCATTATCCGGATCTCTGGGTCGTCGTAGTCAATGGGTGGAGTCATGGAGTCGAAGCCCTACTCGGAGCCATACCAAGCGCGCCACATCCTAATCACCGACGTCGCGATTCCCCGTCCGCCTCACCGTCACTTGGACGAACATCACCTCGATCGCCAGCCTCCTTCGGCTCAGCCACATCAACCTTCCTCGGGCGAAACCTTCCGTCCCGCATGTAGCGCGGGCCATGCAGAGCGTTCCACGTAGCTCTCCGAGCGGCTTCCAGCATCAACTGAATCCTCGGGTCCTCGTGACGATCCTGTTCATCCGGTGTTGTAGGCATGAAGTCGTATTCCTTGGACGTCGCCTCCACGAATCATCGACGCCCCGACTCGGCGTCACCAAGACGGTCTCGCTCGTCTGCTTCGGCTTGCGCCTTAGCCTCTCGAGGATCCGCGATGTCATTGCGACCGTAGCGATACCGCCCATCCCTCAGGTAATGCGGCCCGTACAGCGCATTCCATGTGGCCCGGCGCGCAGCCTCAACCATCAGCTTGATTTCCGGGTCGTCGTAGTCAATGGGGTTTGGAGTCATGGATTCGAAGTCCTTGGTTGCTGCACCGCCAATGATACCAGTGATCGACCAGTGACTGGTAGACCGACAGGAAGTGGGTAACCCCGCGCTCATATCGACGCCGCACGTCAACCTCAGGGACCGCGTGTCCACCCGCCGCCACGCGCCGTGCTACGCGACCCACGGCGAAATCCGCTGACGGCACCTCGATGAAGTGGATGCTCGTGCGATAGCCGTCGGCATTCCACAACCGCAGCTTCCTGACGTAGTTTCGGCTCGACAATGTCGTTTCGACCACGAAGGTTCGCCGCTCTGCGACCAGTTCGGTGAGGCGACTGATCAGCTTTCGGCCAGCGGTTACCGGGTGAGCAACCTCACCGCCTTCGTGCTGGATCTCGTCGGCGTTGAGGAAGACAGCGCCGGGGTAACGCTCAGAAAGGTACTCGCCAGCGAACGTCGTCTTACCAGCACCGTTGGCGCCGGCAATCAACACGGCTTCGGGTGCAGCCGTCATCGACTGCACGACCCCGCACCGCAGAGGCGTCCCTGCTCACGCTTTGATGGTCCAGAGAACCCCACCCCTGCTGGTGCACCAACAGGGGGGCCGAGCTAAGCCGTTCCCGGACTAAGCCATCAAGCAAGCAACCGCGAACGAACCTACGTCCGCTCGTCGACCATCTTCTGGATCATGTCGCCGAACGCTTCGACCGTCATCGTGCCGAGGTCGCCACCAGCGCGCGAACGCACCGTCACCGTGCCGTTCTCGTATTCCTTGTCACCGACGACCGCGACCATCGGAACCTTCTCTTGCCAGAGGTGGTTGCGGATCTTGCCGCCGATCTTGTCGGCGTTGACGTCGGTGTCGACGCGCAGACGGCGCTCCTTCAGCGACGCGCTCATCTTCTCGACGGCGTCGACGTGACGTTCGCCGACCGACAGGATCACGGCCTGTACCGGCGCGAGCCAGACGGGGAACGCACCGCCATGGTGCTCGACCAGGATGCCGAAGAAGCGTTCGAGCGAACCGAGCAGCGCGCGGTGGATCATCACCGGGCGCCTGCGATCGCCGTCTTGGGCGATGTAGGTCATGTCGAAGCGCTCGGGCAGGTTGAAGTCCGCCTGGATCGTCGAGCACTGCCACGTGCGGCCGAGGCTGTCCTTGATCTTGACGTCAATCTTGGGGCCGTAGAACGCGCCGCCACCTTCATCGATCTCGTAGCCGAGGCCGACCGATTCGAGCGCCTTGCGCAGCGCTTCGGTCGCCTTCTCCCAGGACTCATCCTCGCCGACGCTCTTCTCGGGCCGCGTCGACAGGTTCATCTCGTATTCGTCGAAGCCGAACGCACGCAGCATGGCGACGACGAAGTGCAGGCAGCGGGTGATCTCGTCTTCGACCTGCTCCTCGGCCAAGAACAAGTGCGCATCGTCCTGCGTGAAGCCGCGCACGCGCATCAAGCCGTGCAATGCACCCGCTTCCTCGTAGCGGTAGACGGTGCCGAGCTCGGCCCAACGGAACGGTAGCTCGCGGTAGCTGCGGCGCTTCTGCTTGAAGATCTGCACGTGGAACGGGCAGTTCATCGGCTTGAGCAGGTACTCGGCGCCGTCGATATCGATGCCCGAGTACATCGACTCCTTGTAGAAGTCGAGGTGGCCACTCGTCTGCCACAGATCGCTCTTGGCAACGTGCGGCGAGTAGACGATGTCGTAGCCGCCATCGATGTGTTCGTTGCGCCAGAACTCTTCGACCTTGTGACGCACAAAGCCGCCCTTCGGGTGCCAGAGCACGAGGCCGGCGCCGAGGTCACCCATCGTCGAGAACAGGTCGAGGTCCTTGCCGAGGCGACGGTGGTCGCGCTTCTTCGCCTCTTCGAGGTTGGTGCGATGCGTCGCCATCGACTTCTTGTCGGCGAAGGCGTGACCGTAGATGCGCGTCAGCATCTTGTTGTCCGCGTTGTCCCCGAAGTAGGCGCCGGCGAGTGCGAGCACGGCAATGCCATCCCCGACCTTGCCGGTCGTCGGCACGTGCGGGCCCTTGCACAGATCGACGAAGTTGCCCGAGTGGTAGAACGTCAGGCTCTGGTCTTCGGGGATCTTCTTGATGGTCTCGAGCTTGTAGTCCTCGTTGTGCTCTGCCATCAACTTGACCGCGGCAGGACGGTCGAGCTCGCTCAGCTCGAACGGCACGTTGCTCTTGATGATCTCCTTCATCAGCTCTTCGAGCTTCGGCAGATCGTCCGCGGTGATCGGCTCGTCGCCGAAGTCGATGTCGTAGTAGAAGCCGTAGCGCGGGTCATCGACCGGCGGGCCCTTCCACAGCTTCGCCTTGGGCCGCATGCGCTTGACGGCGTCCGCCAGCACGTGGGCGGCCGAGTGCCGCAGCACCTCGAGGCCTTCCTTGCTGTCGCGGGTAAAGATCCGCATCGCCGCCGAGGCATCGATCGGCAGCTGCAGGCTGCGCACCTCACCGTCGAGTTCAATCGCCGCGGCGGCCTTGGCCAGGCCCTTGCCGATCGATTCGGCGACCTGGAGCCCCGTCGTGCCCGCGTCATACTCGCGTACGGTGCCATCGGGGAGGGTGAGTTGGATCTGGCTTTCAGTGGACATAGCTTGCGGCGAAACATTCTTGCGACGGATACCGGGCCACGCAACAACCGTCACCGTGGTGTGAAAGGAAGCCTGCGGCTACAAAGTCAGCATGCGCACGCTGACGCTGCTCGCTTCCTGCCTCGTTTTGGCCGCCTGCCAGTCCACGGACTCCTCGAAGGTGCCCTGGTTGACGACCCCTGACACCCACAGCTTCGCTCGGCCCGGCGAGGTCCGCTCCAGCCATCTATCGCTCAATCTGAGCCTCGATTTTGAGGCGAAAGTGGCGACAGGCTGGGTTACCCACGAACTGATCCGGGACGACCAGACGGCCCCGTTCGTCGTCGACACCAACGAGCTGTCGATCCTGGCGGTAACCGACGGCAAGGGCCAGGAGCTCACCTGGGAGCTCGCGGCGGACCAAGGCGAGTGGCGCGGCCGACCGCTGACGGTCACGCTCGGCAAGTCGACCAAGAAGGTCCGGATCCGCTACGCGACGTCGCCGTTCTCCGAGGCGATGCAGTGGCTCGCCCCGGAGCAGACCAACGACAAGGAGAAGCCGTTCCTGTTCACGCAGGGCCAGGCGATCCTGACCCGCAGCTGGATTCCGCTGCAGGACTCCCCCGCCATCCGCGTGACCTGGGACGCACGCATCAAGGCGCCCGAGGGCATGTCGACGGTCATGAGCGCCCAGTATCGCAAGGAGACGGACCGCCTGAAGGAAGGCTCGTCGACGCGCTTCGAGATGTCGCGGCCGGTGCCGAGCTACCTGATCGCACTCGCGTGCGGCAAGTTGACGGCGCTGCCAATCAGCGGCCGCTGCGCCGTGTGGGCCGAGCCGGGCATGATCCAGTCGGCCGCCGCCGAGCTGAGCGACCTCGAGCGCATGGTCGAAGCGTGCGAAGAACTGTTCGGCCCGTATCGCTGGGGTCGCTACGACGTGCTGTTCCTGCCGCCGAGCTTTCCGTTCGGTGGCATGGAGAACCCCTGCATGACGTTCGCGACGCCGACGATCCTCGCCGGTGACAAGTCGCTCGTCGCGCTGATCGCGCACGAACTCGCACACAGTTGGTCCGGCAACCTCGTCACCAACGCGACGTGGCGCGACTTCTGGCTCAACGAAGGCTTCACGGTCTACCTCGAGCAGCGCATCATGGAGCACGTCTACGGCCGCGATCGTGCGGTCATGGAGATCGCGCTCGGCATGCAGGGCCTGCAGCAAGAGCTGCGCGAACTGCCCGAGGCCGACCAGATCCTGCACATCGATCTGACCGACCGGAACCCGGATGACGGCATGACGGCCGTCGCCTACGACAAGGGCGCCGCGTTCCTGCGCCGCCTCGAGCAGGTGTTCGGCCGCGATCGCATGGACACGTTCTTGCGCGAGTGGTTCGACGAGCACGCGTTCAGGAGCCTGACGACGGACACGTTCCTCGCGTTCCTCGACGAGCGCCTGCTCTCGAGCGACTACGAACGCGCCGCGCAGATCGACATCAACAAGTGGGTCAAGGGCGGCGGCCTGCCGGGCGACGCGCCGATCCCGGACAGCGAACGATTCGCCGCAGTCGATGCTGCCGTTGCGTCGTTCCTCGGCGGCTCGCCGGCCGGCGAGATCGACACCACGGACTGGGTCACCCAGCAGTGGCTGCGCTTCCTGAGCGGCATCAAGAAGCCCTCTACGGAGCAGCTCGCGGCGCTCGACGGCGCATTCGAGTTCACCCGCAGCGGCAACTCCGAGGTGCTCAGTGCGTGGCTCGCGATCGCGACGCGCCACGGCTACCACAAGGCCGACGCGCGCCTCGACCTGTTCTTGATGACGGTCGGCCGCCGCAAGTTCCTCGTGCCGCTCTACCAGGCCGTGCTCGATTCGGACGGTGGCAAGGAGCGCGCGTTGTCGATCTACAAGCGGGCCCGGATGCGCTACCACGCGGTCAGCCAGCGCACCCTTGACGAGATGCTCGGCTACAAGCCTGGTGAATAACGTTTCGGGGTGGATGAAAAAACGCGCCCGACTCGCGATTCCAAGGCGAGAACCCGATATCCTGGTCACCCGATTATGAGCGACAACCAACTCCCGATTGATCCCAAGGAACTCGCCCCTGCCGCCATCGGCTTCGTGCTCGGTGTGGGCATGCTGATTGGCTTCGGCGTGCTGGCGACCGTGCTCGGTCTGACGCTGTTCGTCGACCACGGCAACATCCCGTATCAGTAGGGTTGCGAGCGCCAGTAGGGTTGCGAGCGCCAGTAGGGTTGCGAGCGCCAACCCAGGCGCCCCCCTATCCAGGGACGTCGACGCAGGCCAGAATACTGGCACCATGCGCACCCCTGGTCCCCTCGCGGCACTGCTAGCCAGTGCCTTGGTCTGCAGCCTCCTGACCCTCGGAGCCTGCGGCAAGACGAGCCGCCCCCGTTCGGCCTTCGCGCCAACCGGCATCATCGGCCTGACGGCGACGTTCCCGGCCACCGGTTCGAGCAACGTCGAACCCGACACCGAGATCCGCCTGGTGCTCGTCGCTGCGACCGAAACGCTCGCCCCGGGCACCGTCGTGATCGAAGCCGGCGGCACACGTTTGTCCGGCACGTTCGAAGGCGTCTCGCCGAGCCGCGTGTGGACGTTCGTGCCGGACCAAGAACTGCCGCGCGGTGCGACGATCGACATCCGCGTCGCGACCGGCGTCGGCCTGCAAACCGCCGCGACGTTCACCGTGCGCGAGGCCGGGCCCGCGCAGACCTTCGACCTGCCCGGCGTCTCGGCAACCGGCGTGCGTTCCTGGTCCAGCGGTCGCCGCGCCGTGGTCAGCGCCGGCACGACCTACGAGGTCACGGAAAGCGGCGTCGAACCACGAGCCGTCGTCATCCCGCCGATCGCGTGGACATTCGGCGACGACGACTTCGCGTTCCCGGCACCGAGCTTCCCACTCGATCCAACCGAACTCGTGCGCCGCGACCTCGACGGCAACGAACAGCGCATCCCCTTGCCGTTCCCGCGGCCCATCGCCGCGCACAACGATCGCGGCGACGCGGTGATCTTCGTGACGTCGGACCTCGGCACGCCGAACGACTGGGGACCGTGGCGTCTGCGCGCCGGCGAGACCCAGTGGCAGTGGCTCGGCTCGCTCGTGCGCGACGACGCGCCCGACGTCGCCATCGATCGTGACGGCAACGTCGCGTGTGCGTTCTTCGCCGATGCGCAGCTGCACCTGCATCGATTCGTCGACGGCAACCTCGTGCCCGAGATGTACGAGGTACCGGGAACAGACTACGCCACCGAGACACGTCTCGACCTCGCCGAAGATGGCACCGGCGCCTTCGCGTGGCACGACGGCGAGTTCCACCTGATGCAGTTCTCGCCCGCGTTGGGACTGCAGGAAGTCAGCCTGCCAACCGCGCAACCGCTGACCTACTTAGTGCTTCCCGGTTCGACGCAGTTGCGCCTGCACGATGTGGTCGCGACCTCAAACGGCAATGCGATCCTGTTCACCGGCTTCGTGCAGACGTCGTTTGAGTTCTACCAACGCGGCGTCTTGATGCAGCGCATCGACGCAAGCAACCCCGGCGGCAAACGCGAGACGAGCGATGCCACACGGGCGTACAACGATCCCGGTCGCGTCAGCAAGGTCGCTCGCAAGAGCGGCGAAGTGTGGGCGCTGGTGCGGCCCAACTTCGGTGAGGCCGGCTTCGAGATCCTGCGCAGCAGGCCGGGAGAGAGGTTCGCGCCCCTGCGCTCGTTCTACCCGGAAACGTTGCCGGGCAACTCGATCGACACGGTCGAGTGGACGTTCGACGACAGTGGCCGTGCGTTGTTTGCCATCAACGAGTTGGGTGCGCAGACCTGTCGCATCATCATCTGGCAGTAGCGGACAACGACACAGGCATCGACTGAGGGGCTTGCAGCGAGCCTGCACGGCTTCGATAGTCGGCGGTCTCGCAACCGCGAAGGAGTCCCATGCCGAACTGCCGAGCCTCGTCCGCCGTCGTTTCCGCGGCGTTCCTGTTTGCCCTCGCCACTTCGCTGACGGCGCAATTCGCGTGGTCACCACTATGGGGCGGCGGCCACCCCGGGGATCGCATCGATCACGCAATGGCCTACGACGCCGCGCGCGGCAAGACCGTGATGTTCGGCGGCTCATCCGGGGCGATCACGTTCGGCGACACGTGGACGTTTCAGACGACGGCTGCTCCCTACGGCTGGACCCAACACGGCATCGCGGGGCCCACGCCGCGCACCGGCCACGCGATGGTCTACGACGACACTCGCCAGGTCGTCGTGCTGTTTGGCGGCAACCTCATCGGCGGCGTCGCCAGCAACGAGACCTGGGAATGGGATGGCAGCACGTGGACGCAGCACACCCCGACAACGTCGCCGCCGCCGCGCAGCCACATGGCGGCCGCTCCATTCCCGCAACTCGGCGGCGTCGTGTTCTACGGCGGCTATCCCAACAACGGCACGTCGCACTTCTGGCTGTGGGATGGCATCGACTGGCAGGACCTGACAACTGCCGACACCCCGCCCAACTCGGCGCACGCGATGGCCTACCACGAAGGCCAGCAGGCACTCGTCGTGCACGGCCCCAACGGCACGCTGATCTACAACGGTAGCTCGTGGCGGTACGAGCCCGGGCCAACCCCGCGCACCAACCCGAGCATGGTCTACGACCCGGTGCGCGACCGCGTCGTGATGTTCGGCGGCAGCACGGATCCGGTCGGCGGCGTTTACCCCAACGAGACCATGGTCTGGAACGGACTGTGGTCGGAGACCACCACGACACCGTATGGGCCGGTGCGCGAACGGTTCGACATGGTCTTCGACCCCAACGTCGGCGGGCCCGTCTTCTACGGCGGCATCTACCTGGGATGGTCGGGCAGCACGTCGTTCTCGGATACCCAGGCACTACTGCCGACGACGTTGCCGGGCCACTCGGAAGCGTCGCTCCGCGGCTTCGGTTTCACGGACGACTGCCTCTACATCGGCAACGGATTGTTCTCCGAGACCAGCAAACCACTGCTCTACACCGGCGGCCAACGCGCGTGGATCGATGAGCCGTTCGGCATCTATGCGACCAACGTTGCCGGCACGTTCCAACCGGCGCCGGTGCTCTTGCTGTTTGGGCCATCGGACCAAACATGGAACGGTGTGCCGCTGCCAGTCGACTTGTCCGTACTCGGCCGACCAGACTGCTTGATCTACATCGACGTGCAAGGAACCAACGCAGCATCGGCCGGCTACAACGTCGCGTGGCCGTTCGCGATCCCCAACTCGCTGCCGCTGGTTGGCTCGAGCAGCTACTTCCAGATGTTCGGCGTCTCGCAACTCGGCCCGATCTTCACGAGCAACGCCGTCGAAGTCGTGATCGGGCAACGCTGAGTTCGGCGACTAGAGGTAACTGAGGATCGCGGACTTGCTACGCCGCTTGACGCCGCCATACCAGCGGCACAGTGGATAGAGAGCGGCGACACACGTTGCCGTGATCACGTAGACAATCGCGAGGCCGAGTCCTTCGAAGCCTTCCGGCACAGGGTCCATGCCCATCTCGACGCGCAGCACCAACACGGGTTCGCCTTCGAGCAACCAGAACACGAGTCGCGAGCCGCAATGCAGCATGTAGATGTGCAGGATGTAGAAGAACATCGGCACGCGACCGAAGACCTGCAGCACGCGAGTCACCGCGCCGGGGATGCGTTCGAAGTAACCGAGCAGGATCAGTGCGGGACCGAGCGTCATCAGCAGATAGGCAACGGACGGCGGGTATTTCTCGCACTTCAAGAACGCCATCCAAGCCTCGCCGTTCGCGACGTTCCGCCACGGCAACACGTTGCCGTAGCCGTCCAGAGCCCGCACGACGACGAACGCGAGACTGACTACGAGCCCGAGCGTGATGAAGCGTTTGCGTCGATCACGCGGCTCGCCACCGAACAGCCCACCAGCGAGGTAGCCGAGTATCATCACCCCGCACCACACGAGCACCGGGTAGACGACAAGCGCCTGCCCAATGGGAGTCGTCACGAACCCAAACGTCGGCCGCAACATGCCGCCGTGCAAGAATCGCCAAGCATCGATGCCGTCCGGCAGGAAGCAATCGACGAGCAATGCATAGGCGTCCTGGCCAAAGACCAGCGCAGCCCCAAGTGTGAGGATCACCATTCGCGGCAGGTGTAGCGCCACACCGAGCACGATCATCGCGACACCAATTGCGGCGATGACCTGCCAGAAGATCAACTGCAGGGAGTGCACCCAACCAAACGTGACGACCGTGACTTCGAGCACGATCAGCCACAGTCCACGCGTCAGCAGGAACCGCGAGACCTCGCCCTTGCTGCGGCCGCGAGAATGATAGAGCCACGCCGACGTGCCGGCGAGGAACACGAAGACCGGCGCGCAGAAGTGCGTCACCCAACGCGACAAGAACAACGCGGTCGTCGTCGTCTGCAGGTTCTCCGGATCGCCCGGTCCCATGAACGCATGGCGCGCATGGTCGAGAACCATGATGACCATGACCAGTCCGCGGAGCGCATCGATGGACTCGATGCGTGACGAGCGCTCAGTCATGCTGCGATTATCGCACGCTGGTGAACACGTTCGCGAACGCCGACCGCGATTGTGCGGTCGGGAATGACTCCACCGAGTAGGCGCGATCCGGCCAGAACGCTGGCCGGATGGTTACTCAGGAATCAGTTGCGGGACTGCAACGCAAGAACGCGCAGCGCGCCGACTACCATTCGTCGCCGCCGCCGTCGTCGCTGTAGCCGCCGCCACCGCCGCCGCCGCGACGTCCGCCGCGATCACCGCCGTAGCCACCACCACCGCCACCACGACCACCACGATCGCCACCACGGCCGCCGCCGTAGCCGCCACCGCGACCGCCACGATCGCCACCACGGCCACCGCCGCCGCCACCGCCGCCGCCGTAGCCGCCACCACCGCCGCCGCCGCCACGGTAGCCACCGCCGCCGCCGCCACCGCGGTAGCCACCGCCGCCGCCGCCACCGCCGCCGCCGCCGCCGCGGTAGCCACCGCCGCCGCCGCCGCCACCACCGCCGCCACCAAAGTCCTGGCGCGGTTGGGCTTCGTTGACGCGCAGCGGACGTCCGTCCAGCTCAGCGCCGTTCATTGCTTCCACGGCAGTTGCCGCGTCTTCGTCTGAACCCATCTCGACGAACGCGAAGCCGCGGCTGCGGCCCGTGTCACGCTCGAGCATGATCTTCACATCGGCTACCTCACGGCCATCGGCCGAGAAGGCATCCCGCAATCCATCTTCCGTGGTTTGGAAGGAGAGGTTGCCTACGTACAGTCTCTTACCCATCGCTTTCTGACGATCACTTCACCCTTTAGCTGTCACAGCACATCGTTGGCCAAAGGGGGAAGGCCGTCGATGCATCCAATCAAAAGCGCGACTCTCTTCAGGCTTCCCGCGAATCAATTTGATTCGTTCAGTCGTGAAGGGCAAACCCAGGCTCAGGCCCGAGGAAAGGAACGCAGACCCGCGAACCTTCCTCTACGGGGCCGTTCCGCGCAAGCGGGGCAACGAATTTCATCGCATCTTCCGAACTTTGGAAGGCCAACCTCAGGCGAGCTCCGAAAGTGCTTTGGCAAAAGGACCAAGCAGATCTTGCACTGATCCCCCCGGCTTGTTCGAACTGCTCCCGGGCCAGCCCAGTGGCGGGCCCGCCCCTCGAACATGCAATACGGTTTCGTCCTAGACCAACGTCGCTGCATCGGGTGCCACGCGTGCACCGTCGCCTGCAAGTCCGAGAACGACGTGCCTGTCGGCGACTTCCGCACCTGGGTGAAGTACACCGAGGTCGGTGAGTTCCCCGCCGTCAAACGGCATTTTGCGGTCCTCCGCTGCAACCAGTGCACCGACGCCCCGTGCGTCACGGTCTGCCCGGTCACCGCGCTGCACAAGCGCGACGACGGCATCGTGGACCTCGACAAGGACGTGTGCATCGGCTGCAAGGCCTGCATGCAGGCGTGCCCGTACGACGCCCTCCACCTCAACGAGGACACCGGTGGCGCCGAAAAATGTCACTTCTGCGCGCACCGCGTCGAGCAGAACCTGAAGCCGGCATGTGAAGTCGTCTGCCCCGAGACCGCGATCATCAGCGGCGACATGCACGACCCCGAGAGCCCGGTGAGCAAGATCCTCGCCGAGGTCGGTGGCTCGCAAGTGCGCCGCCCCGAACAGGGCACCAGCCCGAACGTCTTCTACCTCGGTGCCCACGCGGCCTCGCTCGAGCCGGGCACGGCGCGCGAAGAGGACATGTTCATCTGGAGCGACCGCCGCGCGCCCAAACTCGACTTGCCGGAGGCCGACCAGAAGGCGCTGCAACGCGACGACGCGCGCATCGCCCTCGACGTGGATCACAAGGTGCACTGGGGCTGGAAGGTCTCGCTGTATCTGCTGACCAAGGGCATCGCCGCTGGCGCGTGCTTGTGGGCGCCGTTCATGGCGACCGCTGGCGTCGGCTCGGACTTCGCGCGCAACTACCTGCCCGAACTGATCGGCCTGTTCTTCCTCGTCGTCACGAACATCCTGCTCGTGCTCGACCTCAAGCGGCCCAAGCAGTTCTTGTCGATCATCCTGCGCCCCAACACCAAGAGCTGGCTCGTCAAGGGCGCTTGGGTGTTGATGGCGTTCGGCGCAATCACGACCACGATCATCTTCGCACGCCTGCTCGGCATGGACGCCGTCGCCGACACGTTGCGTTGGGCCAACCTGGTTGCAGCATCACTGACGGCCGCCTACACGGCGTTCCTGTTCGCGCAGTGCGAAGGCCGCGACTTGTGGCAGAACACGCGCCTGTTGTTGCCGCACCTGCTCGTGCAAGCCTTGTGTGTCGGTGGCGCGCTGCTGCTGCCGTTCATGCCGGACCTCAAGCTCGCGATTGCCGTCTTCGTGCTGGCTGCCGTGCACCACGTGTGCGGCCTGCTTGAGCGCTTCGGCAAGCACGACACGCACAATGCAAAGATGGCCGCGGCGCTGCTGCCCGGCGTCAAGGCGTGGCGCGGCTCCGGCCTGTCGGCCTTCTACTTCGGCATGGGCACGACCACGGTCGCAGCCCTGCTCGGCTGGATGCTCGTCGCGAGCGGCACGGTCAACCCGGCGGCGCTCGTATTTTGCGCCGTGCTCGGGCACGTCGGACTGTTCCTTTACGAACAGGCCTACGTGCGCGCCGGCCAGTTGCCGCCGCTGTCCTAGCGGCTGGCACCCGCCACGATTTCTCGCGCATCCTGAAGGCGCGGGGCGTCGACGTGCGTAGGAGCGGCTACGCTGTGGGCCAAACACCCCCACGCAACCCAATCCATGCTGCGCCAACTCCAATTGCAAGTTCTCGTCGGCCTCATCGCGACGGCGACCCTCCTGTCCGACGCCAACGCCCAACGCCGCGGTCGCAACAGTGAGCCGCCGCAGCTCAAGGAGTTCCACTTCGAGGCTTGGGACTTCGACACGAACAAGGCAAGTTCGGGCCAGGCGAGCTACTACATCTACCTGCCGAAGACGCACGACCACGCGGCCAACAAGGACCGCAAGTTCCCGTGGATCCTGTGGCTGCCCGGCTTCGGCGGCCCGAACGACTTCCAGGGTCGCGGGGGCGCCACGACGCTCGATCGCATGCGTGCGACGAACAAGATCCCGGAGCTCGCCCTCGTGGTGTTCCGTCCGCCGGGCCGCGGCCGTACGACGTACATGAACGGCGAAGCGATCGGCGACGTCGAAGACCTGCTCGTGCAAGATCTGGTCAAGCACGTCGAAGGCAAGTTCCGCCTCAGCTCCAAGCGAGAACATCGCTGCGTCATGGGTGTCAGCGCCGGCGGCTTCGGCGCACTGAAGATCGCCATGCGCCACTCGAAGACGTTCGGTGCCGTTGCCGCACACTCGGCGGCGATCCTCCCAGCCGACCCAGCGGACCTCGCCGGCTTCTCCGAGAACACGGTCATGCGCTACCTGCGCGGCGGCCTGCGCGAGCAACTCGGCGACCCGATCGACAAGGACAAGTGGGCGATGCAAATGCCGATGGGCCTCGCCATGCGCAAGAAGCCGGCGGAACTCCACGGCCTGCAGATCTACTTCGACGCCGGCACCGACGATCACTACGGCTTCTTCGAGCCCAACGTCGAGCTGGGCAAGGTGATGAAGAAGCACGGCCACAACTACTACTTCCGCCCGGTCGAAGAAGGTGGCCACGCGTGGAGCAGTGAGAAGATGATCGCCAACCTCGAGCACTCGCTGTGGTTCGCCGGTGTCGCCCTGAGCGGCAAGGACGCGGTGAAGGCGATGACCGGGCCGACCAAGAAGGGCGACGGCCACACCGAGGCGAAGAAGGAAGGCGGCAAGTAACCGACGATGCGTGCCGTTCTGATCCTCGTTGCGGTGCTCGCCCTCGGCGGCGCCGCGTATTGGATGGTTGCTGACAACGCGCCGGTTGCGTTGCCCGAGCAGCACAACGACGACAACTCCGAGCAACGTCCTGAGCAGGCCAACCCGGAGTTGGCCACGTCCGATCGTCACAACGTCACGCCAGCGCCTGCGCCCAAGGACCCAACGCCGGATCCGAAGCCAGAGGCGGGAACGTCGAACGAAATCGAACCGGACGCCAACCCCACCATCGACGTCACGCTCGATCTGCACGTGCATAACGCTGTCAGCCGCGCGCCCGTCGCGCCGTTCCGCTGGCGCTTCGTGCGGCCCGGCAACATCCTGCGCGGCGACAACGAGACGGGAAGCGCCGCGCTCGCGTTGCCGCGGGCAGTCAAAGGCGACCTACTGATCGAAGCGGACGGCATGCAACCGGTCGAGCAGAAGGCGTTCCAGACCATCGGCCATAACGAACCGACCCAACGCCTCGATGTGTTCCTGACGCCGGTGCCAACCGGTCAGGGCATCAAGCTGATGGTCAAGACGCTCGATCGCCAACCGGTGCCGCACGTTCGCGTCGATGCCTACAAACTGCGCAGCGACCAGAACGCCAACGAACAGACTGGTTGGGACCTGGGCCAGCCGCTGTGGTCGCGCGGCAACAGCAAACCGGACGGCGTCTACGGGCTGCCACCGCTACCTGCCGGCAACTACGGCATCGTGCTCGTCGCGACCGACCCCGAAGGCAAGCAACTGCCGCTGTCGGGCTATCGCCAGACGTTCGCTGTTACGGGCAGCAATGGCTTCCTCGAAGATGTGCTGCTCGAACCTGCGTGCGCACTGACGATCGACCTGCGCGACGGCCAGAGTCGCCCCTACGACCCAAAGGTCTACGGCAAGACCACGATCAGCCTCAACAAGGCTGGCGAGACCGGCATCCAACGCAAGTGGACGGCCAACGATGATCCAAGCGGCACGATCACGGAACCCAACACCGTCGCTGGCAAGGGCAACGTGTGGCTCGACCAACCGATCGCCCCCGGCAACTACCTGCTCGAGATCTTCGTCGACGGCGATCCGCGCGTCAGCCACTCGCTGCAGCTACGCGCCGAACAACAAGTCGAGACGATCTACATCCGCTAGGAACGGCTGGGGCGCTAACGGAAGCAGCGGGCGACGAGGGCGGTCCATCCGGTCTGGTGGGACGCGCCGCAGCCGCGGCCGGTGTCGCCGTCGAAGAACTCGTAGAACCAAACGAGGTCGCGGTAGTGCGGGTCGTCGCGGAAGCGTTCGTCGCCGCCAGCGAACGGGCACTCGCCGTTCTCGCCGCGGCGGAACAACGTCGTCAAGCGGCGCGCGAGCTCGTCGGCGGTCTCCTGCAGCGTGATCCAGTTGCCGGAACGCGTCGGACACTCGACCTTGAAGTCATCGCCGTAGAAGCGGCCGTAACGTTCGAGGGCTTCGATCAGCAGGAAGTTGATCGGGAACCAGATCGGGCCGCGCCAGTTGCTGTTGCCGCCGAACATGTGCGTGCGGCTTTCGCCCGGCGTGTAGTCGACGCGGTATTCGTCCTCTTCGTGTTTGAAGATGAACGGATCCTTCTCGTGCACCTTGGACAGCGAACGGATGCCGTGCGGCGACAAGAACTCGTCTTCGTCCAGCACGTATTGCATGACCCGCTTGAGCTGTTCGCGCGACGGGATTGCGAGCAACGCCTTGGCATGCTCACCGGCGCCGGTGAACGCGAGGCGCGCTGCCAGCTCCGGTCGGTTCTTGAGGAACCAGCGCATGCGCTTGTCGAATCCGGGCAGCGATTCGAGTCGCGCCAACGGAATCACTTCGACTGCACAGATCGGCAAGAGGCCGACCAGCGAACGGATGCGCAGTCGCTCCGCGCCGTCGCCTTCGTGGATCTGGTCGTAGTAGAAGCCGTCCTCTTCATCCCACAGCCCGGTGCCGCCGAGCGTGTTCATCGCGTGGGAGATCGACGCAAAGTGCTCAAGGAACTTCGAGGCAACGTCCTGATACGCCGGCGAATCCTTGGCCAACTCCAGCGCGATGCCCAGCATCGTCGCGCAGTAGAACCCCATCCACGCGGTGCCGTCCGCCTGCTCCAGGTGACCGCCCGTCGGCAGTGGCTGGCTGCGATCGAAGACCCCGATGTTGTCGAGCCCGAGGAAGCCACCACCAAACACGTGCTTGCCAGTGAGGTCCTTCTGGTTGACCCACCACGTGAAGTTGAGCATCAACTTGTGGAAGGCACGCTGCAGGAACATCACGTCGCGCTCGCCGCGCGGCGCCGTCATCTTGTAGACCCGCCAACACGCCCAAGCATGCACTGGCGGGTTGACGTCGTGGAACGCAAACTCGTACGCCGGAATCTGGCCGTTGGGCGCCATATACCATTCCCGCAGGAACAGCAGCAGTTGCTCCTTGGCGAAGTCCTTGTCGATCACCGCGAACGGCAACATGTGGAACGCCAGATCCCACGCGGCGTACCACGGATACTCCCACTTGTCCGGCATCGACAAGACGTCGCGGTTGTAGACGTGCGAGAAGTCGGAGTTACGGCCACTCTTGCGTGACTTCGGCGGCTTCGGCTGCGCCGGGTCCCCCTTGAGCCAGGTTCGAACGTCGTACCAGTAGAACTGCTTCGACCAGATCAATCCGGCGTATGCCTGCCGCTGGATCCGGCGCGCTTCGTCGTCCGCGTCGCGGCCGATGATATCGTCGTAGAACGCATCGGCTTCGCGCGCTCGCAGGGCCATGGTCTCGGTGAACGGCGCCCCGAACTCTTCGTCGTGGACGACGGCGCGACTCAGACGCAGACGCAGCTGCCGATAGCCACCAGCGGGAATGGTCAGCACGGTGTGAAACGCGACCTTGCTGCCAGACTGGTCGTCCTTCAGGACACCGCCTTCCCCATCGACGACGTGTTTGTGAAACGCATCCTTGAAGCGATCTTCGGGCTCACCAATGCCGAACAACAGCTGTGAGTTGGTGTCGTTCTCGGTCGCGAGCAAGCCGCGATACTCCCCGTCGAACTCATCCAACATCAACGTCATCGCCGGCAGATCCGCACCGTTGGCGACAACCCGGCGTTCGCCATCGGGCGTGATCTTGCCACGCGGCCAGTAGCCTTCGCCGGTCTGGCCCCACGACCAGGTGTTGCGGAACCACAACTGCGGCAACACGTGTAGGCGGGCCTCTTCGGGGCCGCGGTTGTGCACGGTCAGAACCACACCAATGTTCTCAGCGCCGAACTTGCCGTAGTTGACCTCGACGTCGAAGTACCGGTTCTCGTCGAAGACCCCGGTATCGCGCAGCTCGTATTCGTTCTCGGTGCGGGTGCGCTCTGCGTTGGTCTTCTTCAGATCGTCGTATGGGAACTCCGCCTGCGGGTACTTGTAGAGCGCCTTCAACCACGCTGCCGTCGGCACGGCATCGAGGTAGAAGTACTCCTCCTTGACGTCTTCGCCGTGGTTGCCTTCGGGCCCTGTCAAACCAAACAGCCGCTCCTTCAGGAACGGGTCGCGCTCGTTCCACAGAGCAAACGCGAAGCACAACCGCCCTTGGCGATCGGTGATGCCGAGCAAGCCATCCTCACCCCACCGGTACGCGCGACTCCTCGCGACGTCGTGCGTCAGGTATCCCCAGCAATTGCCGTCTTCAGAGTAATCCTCGCGAACTGTGCCCCATTGCCGCTCCGACAAATAGGCCCCCCAGCGCAGCCAGTTCTGCTCACGACGGGCGTTTTGTTCGAGGCGCGCGCGTTCGGCGTTCGCTACATCTGCCATATGGACTAGCGGTGTATCCGGTCGCGCGCCCGAAGGCATCACTTCTGCTGGACTGCAGCGCGAAAGTGCTTCGGAACCGGTGACTCAAACTGCAACGGCTCACCTGTCACCGGGTGCGGCAGCGCCAGTTCGGCGGCATGCAACAGGAACGCCCCATGACCGAGTACGGACGGCGAGCCGTAGCGACGGTCGCCAGCGATCGGGTGGCCAATGTGGGCCAGGTGGGCGCGGATCTGGTGCGTGCGGCCGGTATGCAGGCGCAGCCGCAACATCGCCCGGCTGGGCCCCGCCGCCACAACCTCGAAGTCCGTGCGGGCGTGCTTGCCGGCATCGTCGATGCAGACCTTGGGTTGGTGTTGCCGCGCATTCTCGCGCAAGAGGAGCGGCGCATCGATCGTTCCGGCCCTGTTCTTGGGCACGCCATCCACCACGGCGACGTACCCCTTCTGGACTTGGTCCGCGCGGAACGCATCAGGCAGCGCGCGCGCGGCAACCGGCGACAACCCGATGACCAACAATCCCGACGTGCCGCGATCCAGCCGGTGCGCCGGGGCCGGCCGGAATGTCGCGGTGCGCACTCCGAACGGCTGCGCATCGAGCCACGTCAGCAGGTTGTGGTCCTGGCCCGAGCCAGGCTGCGCGGCGAGGCCCGCCGGCTTGTCGACGACCAGTAGATCGTCGTCGCGGAAGACGATGCGCGGCGCCACGCCCATGCTCTGTTGGTTGGCGGGCGCCCGCGGCGTGGCCGATTCTTCGGGCGCCAACGAGTCGGGCAGCGTCACTCGCATGCCGGCAGCCAACCGCAGGTTCTGCTTGGCCTTCTTGCCATCGATGCGGATATGGCCGACCCGCAGCATCTTGAAGATCGCGCCGAGCGCCGTGTCGGGCAGCAGCTTGCGCAGGTAGCGATCGAGTCGCTGGCCATCTTCGGCCTCGGTCAACTCGATCTCGTGCATGCCCTCATGCAATCCCGTTGCACCAACGAAGGCAATAGACCGGCGGCAGACAGGCGTCGATCTCCGCCCAGTTCTCGCCGCCGTCCTCGCCGATCCAGACGCGGCCCGACGTCGACCCCATCGCCAATGTCTTCTTGTCGTGGCACAAGTCGAGCCTGTGTCGGAGCACCAGGTCGTAGGCGCTGCGCTGTGGCAGGCCGCGCCGCAACACTTGGAGCGACTTGCCACCGTCATCGGTGCGCAACACGACGACCTTGCCATCCACGGGGACGCGGCACTCATCCTTCTGCGCCGGCACGAACCACGCGGTGTCCGGGTCGGTTGGATGCGCGACACACGCCACTGTCGGGTAGGTCACAAAGGCGTTCTCGAAGGCTTCGCGGACACTGCCGCCGTCAACATCGACAGGCGGACAACGAACGTGGCGCTGCAGGACCTGCGGGAACGAGACGCGCGGCATGCGCCCAGTTTCGCCATGTTGTGCCACGATTTCCTGGCTCGTTGTCAGAAACCGGCGCGTCCGGTGTCCAATGGGGCAGTGTTCGATTTGGTGACAGTCTGGACCAACAGCAACCGCCTGCCCGCCACGGCGGCATCGGCGCCGCAAGCGGCGCTCACCAGCGACACGCTATGCGCCGAAGCGCCGCGCCTGCGCCGGCTCGTGCACCGACTCCTCGGCTGGAATGCCTCGGCGCACGACATCGATGACGTCGTGCAGGACGCGCTGCTGAGTGCGTTCGCGCACCGCGACTCCTTCCGCGGCGATGCCAAGATGACGACGTGGCTGACCCAGATCGCGCTAAGCAAGGCCAAGAACCACGCCCGCCGCGCCCGCCTGCGCCGCAAGGTGCTGTCGCTGTTCGGTAGCGGCGGCGATGCGCTGCCCCATCCAACTGACGAGCAGTCCGGCAACGCGCAAAGGGGCGACGAACGGCTCGACCGCACCCGCCTCGCGATGCAGCGTCTGCCGCACAAGGATCGTGAAGTGCTCGTACTGCGCTACCTCGAACAACGCGAGATCGACCAGGTCGCGCAACTGCTGCAGTGCTCGCGCGCCGCCATCGATGCGCGCCTGTCCCGCGCCCGCAAGAAGCTGCGCGCCGAACTGAACAACTCCGCAATGGGAGATGACGCATGAGCGCCGACGAACTGCTGGACCAACTGAGCGCCGTCGACAGCGCGTCGCCCCCGCCGCCCGGTCCGCCGATCACGGCAGCCAGGCTGACGGCCCGCCTCAAGCAACGCCGCGTGCGCGCGCTCGCAACCAGTGCCGCGGTTGTCTTGCTCGGACTCGGCACGTGGACGCTGCTAGCGCAGCCCGAACCGCACAACGACGACCCCGTGCAAAGCAGTGTCGCGGCCGACCTCAACGCCGAGATGGCGCAACTGGCCGACCGCATCGACCGCCTGCTCGGTGACCTCGATGCACCTCTGCCCGAAGTGCACACCGGCCACAAACAACTTCGCTTCGAGCTGGCCACGGCCCGCGCCAACGGCCTGCTCGCGTTCCAAAGCAACGCCGACAACACAACCCCAAAGGAGATCCGATGACTCGCGCCAACCTGCTGTTCGCAGCCACGCTGCTGTCCTGCATCGCGGCCACCGCGCCCGCCCAAGAACGCCACGTGAGTGGCGTGATGATCATTCGCTGCGGCCCGAGCGACATCATTCTCAACCAACACCTGCTCGAGGCGTTGCTGCATGAGGCCAAGCTCACGGATCGCATGAAGCGCGCCTTCGGCGAATCGTTCTCGGGCATCACGCACCGCACCGCCGGAATGCCAGCCGCCCACGCAGCTGGAACGTTTCAGGTCCACTTGAACATCGGCGCCAAGATCGGCGGCGACTGGGATGCCAAACAAAGCAAGAAGGCTTTGGACGTGGTCATCAAGCACCTGGAAGACCGCCTCGATCACATGCTGTACGAGCAGCCCTACCGGCGCCTGCGCGACCGCCGCGCCGAACTGCAGCAACGCCACGTCAAGATGTCGGCGCGCCTGGCCGAGCTGCACACGCGAATCCAGCGGTCGCAGCAGTTGTCAGAGCGGACCGAGGAACGCTACGAGGCAATCCAGAACGAACTGCATGCGGCACGCCTGGACCTCGCAACCGAAGAACACGTGCAACGTCACCTGGCCGAGACTCGCGACGAGAACGTGCACCTGCGCAACCACTTGCGCGGCGAGATCGCCGACAAGAGCAGCGAACGTGATCAGGTCAACAACGAGCTGCTGGCCTTCGTGGCACGCGCGGCCAAGGCTGGCGACCAGAAGAGCATGAACGCCACGATCAAGAAGCTGCAGAAGCGCCTGAAGAGCGCCGAGAGCGGCATCGCCAAGTGGCAAGAGCTCGTCGGCGACGTGCAGAGCCTGCTGACAATCGTGCTCGAACAACTACCGATGAGTGAACTCCAACTGCATCGCACCAGAGCCCGAGTCAACAGCCTCGAAAAGGCCGGTAAGGACCTGAGCAAGCAACACGAGCGGGCGGCGCTCGACGCCGAGAAACGGCAACACTTTCGCGCCGAGATCGAGCACGCGGAAATCGATCGCCAGGTCGTGCGCCAACAACTAGTCGAAGTCGAAGGCCAACTGGCACGCATGGCACCAGTGCGCTACGAGCTGCTGCGCTTCGAGTAGCCGTTACTTCTTGGGCAGGACGATCATCTTCGGAATGTCGTCCCCCTTCTTGATCAGGCGCATCGAAATCGAGTTGACGCAGTGCCGCGTGTTCTTCGCCGTCATGCGCTCACCATTGAAGACGTGACCCAGGTGCCCCTTGCAGTTGCTGCAAACGATCTCGATTCGCTGCATGCGGTGGCTGTTGTCTTCGTGCCGCTCGACCGCACCTTTGATCTCGTCGTCGAAGCTCGGCCAGCCACAGCCTGAGTGAAACTTGTCGGTGCTGCGATACAGCTCCTGGTTGCACTGGCGGCAGATGTAGGTGCCGTCGGTTTCGGTATCCGTGTATTCGCCGATGCCAGGCTGTTCGGTGCCCTTCTGCTGGATGACGAAGGCCTCTTGTTCGGTGAGCTTGTTGTAGGTCATTGCCGGAGGTTTCTCGGGTACGGACGACTCGGTGCCGAGCGGTTCGCTCGCTTGCTCAGGTTTCGGTTGCTCAGCTGACGACTGCTGGGGAAGCGACGGCTGGGGAGTCGACTGCTGGGTTTCGCTTACGACCGGTTGTTCGGTGCCGCAGCAGGAGAACAGGGCCATCGACAGAAGCGCCGGGAGAAGCAGATTGCGCATGATGGTCGGATGCTACGAGACTCGCCCCAGAACGTAACGGGGCGCCTGACAAACCTCGCAGGTCAGTTCTCGAGCACACGCACCTTGCCATCGGCGCCGCGCACGACCGTCGTCAGACCACCTTGGTTCTTCGTGACGTAACCATCGATGACAAGGCTCTGTGGCTTGTCGTCGTGCACGTAGTGCAGTTCGAGGTGGCCATCCTTCTCGAACCAGAGGTCGCGGACGTCCTCGCCGGCTGCGGACACCGTGGCCGCCCGGTCGACGAGATCGGTGCTGGTCAGCTGCACTTCGAGCCACGGCGTCGGCGCCTCGTTGCGCAACATCACGCGATAGCGCGTCACTTGCCGGATCCCTTGGATCGCGCTGAAGAACGTCACCGGCAGGTTCATCAGTGCCAGCACGCTGATCATCACCGTATTGCGCACGTTCGGCGTCGCAGAGAAACCGCGCAGCAGCAAGAACGGCACGAACATCGCAATCACGAGGCCGAGCACCAGGCAGCCATAGCCGATGAACATCAGCGGCTGCGCTTCGGTGAACATCCAGCCAAACAGCGCCACGAGCCCGACCATCATCGGCATCGTCGCCAACCGCAACGCTAGCTGCTGCTGGCGATTCATCGGCCCGTTGCGGTCGCCCATCGTTACGCCGGTCACGCCTTCTCCAATCGGGCACCGGTCGCGGCGTCGACGATCTTCCAACCAGCCGCAGCGATCTCGTCGCGGATCTGATCGGCCGTCGCCCAATCCTTGTTGGCCTTGGCCTCCTTGCGCTTGTCGAGCAACGCAACCAGTTCCGGCGGTGCCTCGCCACTGACCGGCTCGTCACCAAACACAGCCAGCACGTCTTCGAACCGCACAAACGCCAACAACGCCTGCTTGGCACCTTCGGCGCTCGGCTCGGCCTTGTTGCACGCCGCCACGAACTCGAACGTCGCCGCCAACGCTTCGGAGACGTTGAGGTCATCCTGCATCGCCGCCGTGAAGTTGTCGTGGCCCGCCTGGATCGCGGCCTTCAGATCGTCGCCACCGCCACGTTCTTCGCCATCGCGAATGCGCACGAGTCGCTTGCGCGCTTCGGCCACACGACCGATCGCCTTGCGTGCTTCGACGAGCCCGTCGAGCGTGAAGTTGAGCGACTGCCGATACTGCACCCGCGTCAGCGCATACCGCAGCTCGATGCCGGTGTAACCCTTCGCGAGGATGTCGGAGACGGTGAAGAAGTTGCCGAGGCTCTTCGACATCTTCGTGTTGTCGACCAACAAGTGACGCGCGTGCATCCAGATGCCGACGAACTGTTCGCCGGTGTGCGCCTCGGTCTGCGCAATCTCGCACTCGTGGTGCGGGAAGACATTGTCCTCGCCGCCGGTGTGGATATCGATCGTCTTGCCGAGGTAGTGCATCGACATCGCCGAGCACTCGATGTGCCAGCCGGGGAAGCCGCGCTTGCCACCCTCGAACGGGCCGTCCCACTGCATCTGGTGTTGGTCGTCGACCTTCCACAGGGCAAAGTCGCGCGGGTCCTTCTTGTCGTCATTGACGGCGACGCGAGCACCGGCCTCGAGATCCTCGAGCACCTTGCCCGACAGCTTGCCGTAGTTGGGGAACTTGCCGACCTCGAAGTAGACGTCGCCGTTGACCTCGTAGGCGATGCCCTTCTTGAGCAGGTCGTCGATGATCGAGCCCATCTGCTCGATGAAGTCCGTCGCTCGCGGCATGTGATGCGGCAACCGGACCTTCAGCTGCTTCTGGCACTCCTGGAACTCCTGGATGTATTGCTCGGCGATGTCCCACGCCGTGCGGCCGGTGCGCTTGCTCTCGGCCTCCATCTTGTCTTCGCCACCCTCGATGTCATCGAGCGTCAGGTGACCGACGTCGGTGATGTTCATCACCTGAGTCACTTCGAGGCCCTGATCTTCGAGGAACCGCCGCAGTACATCTGCGAACAAGAAACTGCGAAAGTTGCCGATGTGCGGCGAGCTGTAGACCGTCGGACCACAGTTGTACATCGTCACCTTGCCAGGGACGAGCGGGCGCAGTTCTTCGAGTTGGCGGGTGAAGGAGTTGTGCAGACGAATCGGCATGAGATGGAAGAGTCGCAGAGGCCTCGATCGGGCGCAACCTCGCCGCTACAAGGAAGAGAAGTGCACGAGCCGGACAAGCCACAAAGCAAAGGATCTGACGCGCTGCCGCTTCCTACGCGGCAGGTCGACGATCGCTTCGAATTGCTGCAAACAGTGGGCAGCGGCTCGTCTGGCACGGTCTATCGGGCCCGGCTGCTGACGACCTACAAGCAGCAGGCGAAGGACACCGAAGTCGCGATCAAGTTCCTGCGGCCGGAGCTGGCCGACAACCAAAAGGCCCGGGCGCGCCTGTTTGCCGAAGGCGAACTCGGCCAGCGCCTGCGCCACCCCAACGTCGCCGAGGTCTATGGCGTCGAGACCGCCGAGCTGCTGGGCATCGAAACGATCTACCTGATCATGCAGTTCGTGCAGGGCACGACCCTGCGCACGATGCTGCAGCGGACCGGTTCGCCGGTCGAAGACCTCACCCGCCGCCTCGGTGCCGACGCGGCCCGCGGCCTGTCGGCGCTGCACCGGCGCGGCCTCGTGCACCGCGACGTCAAGCCGGAGAACCTGATCCTGACGCCCGACAGCGAGCTCAAGATCGTGGACCTCGGACTGGCGCGACCGTTCGGCGAAGTCGGCGGCGGATCGTCGCCGAGCGCCTCCGGTTCGGGCCACCCATCGTCGGGCCTCTCGTCATCTGGCGGCCGCTCGTCGAGCATCCGCCTCGCCGGCAGCGTCGCCTACGCCGCGCCCGAGATGTTGCGCGGCGAACCGTCGGGCCCGCGCAGCGATTTGTATGCGCTCGGCATCGTGCTCTACGAAGTCACGACCGGGCAGCACCCGTTCGCCGACGCGACGACGCCGGACGAGATGATGCACGCGCATCTCTACCGACTGCCGCCGCTGCCATCCCACCTGCGGCCGCGTGTCTCGCCGATGCTCGAACAGGTCCTGCTCGACCTGCTCAAGAAGACGCCCGAAGACCGGCCACGCAGTGCCGCCGACATCGCGCGCATTCTCGAACAGGGCGAACGTTCGGACTACTGGCAGCGGCACGAGGCCAAGGCGCCGGTGCTCGCCAGCAGTCGCCGTCTGCTGCGCATGCGGCGGCCGGCCGAAGCGACGTTCGTCGGTAGGCACAGAGAATCAGGGCGCCTCGATGCAGCGATGTCCGCCGCGCGCCACGGCAAGGGTCGCGTGCTCGCCGTCGTGGCTCCGGAAAGCACCGGCCGCCGTCGCCTGTTGGATGAAGCGATGCAGCGCTGGCTCGACAGCAGCGAACCACCGCGCTACCTCGGCGGCGATGCCGACTCCGGCCTCGGCCACGGCGAACCGTTTGCCAGTTCGATCCTCGACCTGTTGTTGCGCGGCGACGACCGCCACAGCCCCAACGCCAGGGACCGGGCCATCGCGTCTGCGATCGAACGATTCAAACTCAATCAACCCGATGCCGAAGCGCTGGCCGCCGTCGCGTTCGGCGACAGCCAAGAACCTTCCGAGGTCCGCGCCCAGCGCATGGTCGCCGCCTTCCTGAGCCTGACGAGCAAGCGCCGCGCGCTGGTCTTGCGCATCGACCACGCCGACGAACTGGACACCAGTGGCCGCCTCGTGCTGCAGCGCCTGACCCAGGCAGCACCCGATCACCATCTGCTCGTGCTGCTCGCCGCGGGCCCGGACACGACGCTCGTCACGGACGAGCAACGGCTCGAACTGTCGGGCCTCGAGCCACGCTGGTTCCGCACCTTTGGTCGATCGCTGTTCCGAGCGCCGGTGCCGCCGCACGTCGACCGATTCTTGCACGACGCCCATCAGATCCTCAGCGGTCTGCCCGGCAGCCTGCTCGAAGCGCTCGACTTCCGCCTCGAACGTGGCGAACTGCGCGGCCGCGTCGGCGACTACCACGGCCTCGACCACGACGCCGAACCGCGACCGGCACCGAGCCACGTCGAACGCTTCGAAAGCCGCGTGCGCACGTTGCTACCCGAACAACGAACGGCACTCGCCGCCGCCGCCGTGCTCGGCGACCGCTGTTCGATCGCCGAACTGTCGGCCCTGATCCTCAAGCCCGAACTGTCGCTGCTCGAAACGCTGTCGTTGTTCCGCGGCCGCATCGTGCGCGCCCAGGCCGGCGAAGTGAGCTTCCGCCACCGCGACTTCCGGCAGGCACTGTTGCGCAGCACGCCGCCCGAAGAAGTGCAACGTCTGCACGCCGCCGCCGCGTCGCTGCTCGAAGCGCGCGGCCAGAAACCGCTGGTCATCGGCATGCACCTGTCGCAGGCACTCGACCACGAAGGCTGCCTCGAACCGTTGTTGAGTGCCCTAGAGAACCGCGTGCGCGCCGGCTCGCAACGCACCTCGCTACGCCTCGTTGGTCGCATCGCCGTGCACCTTCGTCACGTCGCCGACAACGACACCAACCGCGGCCATCGCCTGCGCTTCTTGTTGCTCGCCGGCCAGGCCCAACAGAGCGCCAACCTCGAAGACAAGGCGACCAACTCGTTCCGGAAGGCCGAACGCCTGGCACGCAGCATCGACGATCTCGCCGCGTCGGCCGCCGCGCGCATCGGCCTCGCCTCGGGCCACGTCGACGGTGGCCGCATGTTGTCGGCTCTCGCACTGCTCGAGACGGTCCACGATGACCTGGCCGACGATCGCTACGACCGCACGGATCAGAAGGACGCGCTCGCCGCGCAAGCCCACGCGCTGCACGGCCGCATTCTGCTCTACCTCGGCCAGGCCGCGGACTGCATGAAGCATCTGCTCGCGGCCAAGAAGCGCGTGCCGCCGGATCAAGAAGACCTGCGCTGCCACGTCTGGATCGACCTCGCGCGCGCGCAGGCCCTCGCCCATCGGTATGCCACGGCGATGCGCACACTCGGCGAGATCGAACGCGCCCACCCAGTGCGCCACTTCCCGCGCGCTCGACTGCGCTTCCATCTCTATCGCGGCCAGATCCGGCTGATGCTCGGCGACCAACACGCGCCGCAGGATCTGCGCCTTGCCCGCGACGAAGCCGAACGTCTTGCCCTGCCGGTCTACGGCGCGCGCGCCGCGTTGCTGCTCGGCGAACGCGACTTCTGGCGCGGCCAGGACGAGTCCGCGCGTGAGTGGTTTGAGCAGGCCGTGCAACTCGGCCACGAAGCCAATGACCCGCTGGGCGCCGCCGTCGCGCGCTGCCACCGGGTGCGGCTCGGCACTACCGATGGGAAACTCGCCGCCGACGTCGCCGAACTCGACTTGCCCGAGCTGCGCGCCGCGTGGTTGCTCGCGATGGCGGGCTGCCGCAACGAACTGCCCGACACCCGCAGCCAGATCGAAGACCTGCTGCGCGACTCGGATCTGCCACTGGCCGCCCACCTACGCGCCCTGCACCTCGTGCAACGACCGGCGTCGGCGCGGGCCCTCGTGCGCTCGATCAGTGAACGGTTCCCGCAGCGCTCGGTCCGGCAGCGGTTCCTCGCGTTCTGGCAGAAGAAGGCCCGCATCTAGAGCGGACTCAGATGCAAATGCAACGACCACCGCATACAGGTCTTGCGTAGACTGAGCATCGTGTCCGGATCTCGCCCAATCCTTATCCTGCTGCTGCTCGTCGCCGTCAGTGCCGGCGCGTTCGCGTGGTTCTGGCAGGACCCGACGGACCTGCCGAACAATCCAGGAAGCACCGGTGGCAACGGCCCAAACGGCCAAACGACAGCAGGCCCCGCCAGCGGCACCGGTCCCGCCAGCACGGATCCCAACGGCACCAAGGCCAACGCCACCACGACGACCAACCCCACCCAGCCCGACCGCGTCCTGGTGTCGGCAGGTGGTGACGACGACGAACTGTGCGTGCTGCACGTGCACGTCATCTACCTCGATAACGGCGTGCGCACGCCTGTCACGTTCACCGAGCTGACCGTGGCGCTGGCTGAGAACGTCAACGCCCGCGGCGTCAGTCGCACCGACGGCCGCGGCATCGCCGAGTTTGCGTTCGCCGGTGGCGCCGGCGAAACCGTGTTGGCCCACGCCGCAACCGGTGGCTCCGGCCGCGCCGTGCTCACTTCGGAGCAACCAACCGAACTCGAAATCGTCGTCGCGCCCCGCGTGATGGCAACCGGCAGGGTCGTCGACGGCAGCAACGTTGGCGTGATGGGTGCCGACATCGTGCTCTTGCGCTGGGCACCAGACGAACACAGCGCGCCCGACCTGTGGCGCATTGGCCAGAGCGGCCAACGCGGCCACTTCCGCATCCCCGCCCGCTTCGGTGGCCGGATCGGCGCGATGCATCCCGACTACGCTTCGTCGGCGATGTTCTTGCTGCGACCCAACCGCAGCGCCGACGCGCCACCCAAGACCGAAGTGTTCGAACTGGTCCTGCAGCCGGTCACGGTCATGGTGCACGGCACGGTCACCGATGCCGACAACCAACCTGTTGCCAACGCCGTGCTCGAAGTGCATACGGCCACGCGCGGTCCTTCTGGCGCAGAACGACCTGGCCCACCCAACCGCGTGCGTACGGATGCGAATGGCAACTTCGAAGTCCCCGGCCTGCCGCCAGGGGACGCCAGGTGGTTTGCCCGCAAGACCGGTCACGGCTGGAGTCACGGCACGGTGACGCTGCGCCGCGCTGGCAGCCATCGCCTCGATATCCAACTGCCCACACCAGCAACCGTGATTGGCACCGTGGTCGACAAGGACGGCTTCCAACCCGTTGCCGGCGCCACCATCATCGCTGGCATCTCGGGCACACTGTGCCAGCGCACTGCGACGTCGAACGCCGATGGCAGCTACGAACTGCCAGACCTCGGCATCGGCCCGACGCCCGTTCGGGCGTACAAGAAGACCCGCAGCGTAGCTACCAACCTCGAGTTGGCCGCGGCGACCACGAGCACCTGGCGCGCCGAGCTACCCGATGCGTCGCGCGACGTGCTGCGTGGCATCGTCATCGACAGCCGGGACCAACCGCTGGAAGGCTGGACGATCGTCGTGCGCCAAGGCGACCTGGATCCCATTCGCGTGCGCAGTGAGGCAGGCGGCGAGTTCGAAACCAAAGTCGAACAACAGCAGGGACTCGATGTGCGCGCGTTTGCCCCCGGCCGGCCGCCGACGGCGTTTGCCAACGCAACCCAACGCGATGTCAGCACCGACACGCCGATGCGACTCGTCGTGGCAACGCGCGAAACGACGATGGTGCAAGGCCGCGTGCTCGACAGCAACGGTTCTGGGATCACTGCTACGATCGGCTGCTGGCACTACGGGTTCCGTGAGTACGCGCGCTTCAAAGCGAGCGCCGACGGCACGTTTGCCATCCCTTGCCCGCTCGGCACCGTCGACCTGACGATCGAACACCCTGGCCACGCCGCCCACTTCACCGGCAGCCTGCCGCTCACGCGCGGCCTGCCGACCGATCTCGGCAGCATCACGCTACAACTCGGCGGCGGCATGTTCGGCATGGTCATGGGCCCCGGCGGTACCCCACCACCGACGTGCGAACTGAAGCTGCTGATCGCCAATCGGCCACCGATGCCCGCAGAGTTCGTCGCCGGCTCCTATCGCTTCCGCGACGTGCCCGCCGGCGAACACACCCTCGTCGTGCAAGGCGATGCCATTGCCGGCGCGTCGTGGCCGATCAAGATCACCGCTGGTAGCGACCTCGAACGTCACGTCGAAGTGCAGCAGGGTTGGCACCGTCGCATCCGCGTCGCAGTGCCGCCCCGTGGCGGCCATCGTGTGACACTCGCGCTGCTGACCAAGGACGGAACGACCCGGTGGTATGCCACGGCCAACGTGATGCGAACGGCCCCCGGTCAAACCGGCTTCGCCATCTTCGAGACGTGGATGACCGCCGGCACGTATGAAGCGATCGCGGTTACGCCCGACGGGTATGAGGCACGCGCCAACCTGCATTATCAGGGCACCGCGAGCGACCCGTTTGTGATGCGCGTGGCGCCCCGCTAACCCGGCGTACCGAACCCGCTGATTCCCGCCACACTTGCGCGGCAACGCGTTGCCAAGTTGCGACATCCGTCGACGGGTGCGGGCAAACACTCGCGCAGGTCACGCCGTAAGCTGCCCGCGGAGCGCCCACTCCGACGAATCGAAATGCGAACTTCTCTGCGCGTCACGGCAACCGCCGTGCTTTCCCTCGCCCTTGGCAACCTCGCCGCTCCCGCCGCGGCGCAGAACGACCCGACGTTCACCAGCAACGTCGTCGAACGCCTCGCCTGGCGCCAACTCGGCCCCGCCAACCCTGTCGGTCGCACGACCGACATCGCGGTGCACGACGATCGTCAAAGCACGTGGTTCATCGGCACGGCCGGTGGCGGCGTGTGGCGCACGAAGAACGCCGGCACCACGTGGGACAACTGCTTCAACGAGTTCGGCACGGTGTCAATCGGCGACGTCGCCATCGCGCCGAGCAACCCGGACATCATCTGGGTTGGCACCGGCGAAGAGAACGGTCGCAACTCAGTGCAATGGGGCAACGGCGTCTACCGTTCGCTCGACGGTGGCGACTCGTGGGAGCACATGGGCCTGCGCGAGTCGTTCCAGGTCGGCCACATCGACATCCACCCGACCAACCCCGACATCGTCTACGTCGGCGCGCTCGGTCGCTTGTGGAACACCAACGAAGAACGCGGCGTCTACCGCACCAAGAACGGCGGCAAGAGCTGGGAACGTGTGCTCTTCATCGACGACAAGACCGGCTGCATCGACGTTCGTGTGCATCCGCGCGATCCGATGACCGTGTTTGCGTGCATGTATGAACGCAAGCGCGACCGCTTCGACGGCAACGATCCGATCGTGCGCTTCGGCAAGCACAGCGGCCTCTACAAGAGCATCGACGGCGGCGAGAACTGGGCCCAGATCACCGAAGGCCTGCCATCGTGCACCTGGGGCCGCAGCGGCATCGACCTGCTGGCGAGCAACCCGGACACGATGTTTGCGATCATCGAGACCGAACGCAGCGGTTGGCAGAAGGGCGACCGCAAGGACCGCATCAGCAGTGATCCGCCGGATGACTCGGGCGGGCAAGGCCGCCGCGGCCAGGGCCGGCAAGCCAGGCCACAAGGCCGCGCCGCGCGTGGCTCCGCGGTCATGGGCATCGGCACCGAAGGCAAGGATGGCGGCGAAGGCAGCCTCGGCGCAGTTCTGACGTCGGTCACCGAAGCCGGCCCCGCCGAGAAGGTCGGCCTCAAGGTCGGCGACCGCATCGTGTCAATCGACGACGAAGCCGTGAAGACCTACGCCGATCTGATCGAGATCGTGCGTGACTCCCGCGCCCGCCAGAAGATCAAGCTCGCCTACGTTCGCGACGGCAAGCAGACCGCAGCGGAACTCACGTTCGACGAGCGCCCCAACCAACTGATGCGCGCTGCGGGCCGCCCCAACGGCCCCTACTCGGGTCGCCTGTTCGGCCAGACCGCCAACAAGCAGAAGTTCCAAGGCGAGCTCGGCTACGAGACCGGCGGCATCTTCCGCAGCGACGACCGCGGTGCTACGTGGACGCGCCTCAACAGCCTCACAGAGCGGCCGTTCTACTACTCGGTCATCCGCGTCGACCCGCGCAACCCGGACAACATCTACAGTGTCGGAACGAGCTTCTGGGGCTCGACCGATGGCGGCAACGAGTTCAAGGCGATCCACCGCGGCATCCACGTCGACTTCCACGGCATCTGGGTCGACCCGGACGATAGTGAGCACGTGATCGCGATCTGCGACGGCGGGGTCAACGAAACCTACGACCAAGGTAAGTCGTGGCAGCTGCACAAGGGCTTCTGCGCCGCGCAGTTCTACGACTGTGATGCCGACAACTCGATTCCCTACAACGTGGTCGGCGGCGTGCAGGACAACGGCACATGGGTCATCCCGTCACAGACGCGCTACCGCGACGGCATCACGGTTGCCGACTGCTTCAAGATCTACAGTGGTGATGGCTTCGGCGCGCAAGCGGATCCGATGGAACCGCACCTCGTGTTCGCTACGAGCCAGAACGGCAACTGCGGCCTCGTCGACACGCGCTCGGGCCGCACCGTGCGCCTGCAACGCGGCTCGGTGCCGGGTGGCGGCCGCGCGAAGTTCAACTGGGACGCGCCGTTCATCATCTCGCCGCACAACCGGCTGACCTTGTTCCACGCCGGCAACCACGTGTTCCGCGGCGAGCGCTACAGCTACCTCGACAACCGCGGCTCGCGTGCGGGCCAGGGCCCGATCAAGAACGAACGCGGCATGCAGATGACCTGCATCTCGCCGACGCTCGGCGCCACCGACAAGGGCACCGCGACGGCGCTCGCCGAGAGCCCGCTCAAGCAGGGCCTCATCTACGTCGGCACCGACGACGGCGCGCTGTGGCGCACCGACAACGGCGGCACCGATTGGGAGCGCATCGACAGCAACCTGCCGATCGATGAACTGCTCTACGTGTCCGACATCGTGCCGTCGACGTTCAAGGAAGGCCGCGTCTACGTGACGCTCGATGGCCACCGCAGCGACGACTTCGGCACGCACGTCTTCATCAGCGACAACCACGGCAAGACCTTCTACACCATGGCCGACACGTTGCCCGGCGACGAAGTCTGCCACTCGTTCGCCGAAGATCCGCGCAACGAAGACCTCGTCTTCCTCGGCACCGAGAAGGGTGTCTGGGCGTCACTCGACCGCGGCTACAACTGGCTGCGCATGAACAACGGCCTGCCGACGACGTCGGTGCGCGAGCTCGTCATCCAGGATCGCGACAGCGACCTGATCGCCGGCACGCACGGCCGCGGCATCCTGGCCATCGACATCGAAGGCCTGCGCCAATGCAACGACGACGTCGCCAAGAAGGCGGCGTTCCTCTGCGACGTGCAACCCGCCTACCTGTGGAAGCTCGGCAGCCGCGGCTTCCAAGGCCACAAGCAGTTCAAGGCCATGAACCCGGCCTACGGCGCGACGTTCCATCTGTGGTTGGCCGACATACCGGAAGAGGCCCCGGTGCTGACGATCCACGACATCACCGGCAAGGAGGTCGCGAAGGTCACCGGCAAGAAGGCCGCGGGCCTGCAGCCGATCCAATGGAGCGCGCGCATGGGTCGCGCCCTCGCCAAGCCCGGCACCTACTCGGTGCGGGTCAAGGGTCACGACGACCTGAAGAAGGCGTTCGAACTGCGCGCCGACCCGAATGTCGCCGGCAACTCCAACAACCCCACGCAACCCGCCACCAACCGCTGAGGAACCACCGATGATTCGCAACCAGACTTTCGTCGCGGCCCTCTGCACCACCGGGGCCCTGCTGTGCCTGCCCACGACCACGCGGGCCCAGACCACCGCGCAAGATCACCTGCGCGACAACGTGCTCGCGCAACTGCAATGGCGCGAACTCGGCCCCGTGCAAAGCGGCGGCCGCATCGTCGACATCGCCGTGCATCCGACGCGCCCGCAGACCTACTGGCTCGCATCCGCGAGCGGCGGCATCTGGCGCACGACCAACAACGGCCTGACGTTCGAAGCGCAGTTCCAGAACGAGCACACGATCTCGATCGGGGACATCTGCGTGGCGCCGAGCAACCCCGACGTGCTCTACGTCGGCGCCGGCGAAGGCAACAACCAGCGCAGTTCGTTCTGGGGCAACGGCGTCTACAAGTCGACCGATGCCGGCAAGAGCTGGACGCACGTCGGCCTCAAGGGCACTGAGCACATCGGCCGCATCGTCGTGCACCCCAAGGACGAGAACATCGCCTACGTCGCCGCACTCGGCGCGCTCTACTCGAGCAACGACGAACGCGGTCTCTACAAGACGACCGACGGCGGCAAGAGCTGGCAACGCGTCAAGCACGTCAGCGACACCGTCGGCTTCGTCGACGTGCTGCTGCATCCGCAAGATCCGACGATCGTGTTTGCGGCGTCGTATGAGCGCAGCCGCCGTGCGTGGACGTTCAACGAGAGCGGCGAGGGTTCCCGCCTGTGGCGCTCCACCGATGCTGGCGCGACGTGGAAGGTCCTGCAGAACGGTTTGCCCGATGGCGACCTCGGTCGCATCGGCATCGACGCCTATGCCAAGAACGGCGACGTGCTCTACGTCGCCATCGAGAACAACAACCCGGTTGGCCGCCCCACTCGCCCTGCGACGACGGCGGACGAAGGCGAAGGCGATCGCGATCGCGACGAAGAGCTGACGGCCGAGATCCTCGCCGACCCGGTTGCTCGCGAAGAGTGGTTCGCCGGCCCCGAAGAGGCGCAAGACCCGCGCCGCCGCGCCCGCGGCCGCAAGGTCGGCGGGGAGGTCTACCGCAGTGACGACGGCGGCGACAGCTGGTTCAAGACGCACAAGAGCGGCTCGATCGGCGGCAGCCCCGGCTACTACTACGGCCAGATCCGCGTCGATCCGAACGACGCCGACACGCTCTACGTGTTGTCCGTGCCGGTGCACAGCAGCAAGGACGGCGGCAAGACGTGGGCTGGCGGTCGCCGACGCGGTGGCCGTCGTGGCGGTGGCGGTGGCGGCGCTGGCAATCGGCCGCGCCCGACTGCGTTCGCAACCGGCCTGCACGTCGACCACCACGCGCTGTGGATCGACCCGGCCAACAGTGATCACTGCCTGCTCGGCAACGACGGCGGCATCTCGGTCACCTATGACCAAGGCAAGAACTGGGACCACCTCACCCACCTGCCGATCCTGCAGTTCTACGCGATCGGCGTCGACAACCAGACGCCCTACAACATCTACGGCGGCCTGCAAGACAACGGCAGCTGGGGCTTCCCGATCCACGGCAAGACGACGGCCGGCATCATGCCGCTCGACGCCAAGAAGGTCAGCGGCGGTGACGGCTTCTACTGCGTCGTCGATCCGAGTGACAACGACGTCGTCTACACGGAGTCGCAGTTCGGCGGCATGCTGCGCAGCAACCTGCGCACCGGTGCCACGAAGTCGATCAAGCCGCGCAACAAGAAGGGTGAGCAACGACTGCGCTTCAACTGGATGACGCCGATCGTGATCTCGCCGCATTCACCGCACACGGTCTACACGGGCAGTCAGTATCTGCACCGCTCGCCCAACCGCGGCGACAAGTGGACACGCATCAGCCCGGACCTCAGCACCAACAACAAGGACAAGCTGCGCGGCAACGTGCCGCACTGCACGATCACGACGATCAGCGAATCGCCGCTGGTCGAAGGTCGCCTGTGGGTTGGCACCGATGACGGCAACGTCTGGCTGAGCAAGAACGGTGGCGGCCGCTGGACGGACATGACCGACCGTTTCCCGGAGGCGACGAAGAACCTCTGGGTCTCACGCGTCGAGGCGTCGCCGCACGATGCCGACACGGCATTCGTGACGTTCACCGGTTACCGCGAAGACATCCGCACGCCGTTCGTGTTCCGCACGGACGACGCCGGCGAAACCTGGCTCGCGATCACCAACGGCCTGCCGAACGAGCCGGTCAACGTGATCCGTCAGCACCCGCGCAACGAGAACGTGTTGCTGGTCGGCACCGAGATGCACGCGTATGTGTCCATCGACGACGGCGCCAACTGGTTCCCGCTGGGCCACGACCTGCCGCGAGTTGCCGTTCACGATCTGGTGGTGCATCCCGAGCACCCGCACGTGATCGCCGGCACGCACGGCCGCGGCATCTGGGCGATCGACACGAGCGCCCTCGAGAGCCTCAACGCTGGCGCACTCGGCCAACCGCTGCTCGCGCTGCCACCGAGTGACGGTGTGATCCTGCGCGGCCGCATCGACTACGGCTACGTCGGCGCCCGCCAATGGCAGGCCCCCAACCCGTTCACGGCGGCAACGTTCCGCTACGTGCTGTCGCAGGACAGCGACGACGCCGTCAAGGTCGAGGTCCTCGACGCCACCGGCGAAGTCGTCTGGCAAACCGACGGCCCCAAGGAGGCCGGCTACCACGAAGTCCGCTGGGGCGGCGGTGCCCGTGCCCGCGGCGGCCGCGGTGGTCGCAACCCGTTCGGCCGACGCGGCCGCGCCGGCCAACGCGCCGGCACCTTCGCCGTCCGCATCTCCCGCGGCAGCAGCTCGGCCACCCAGGCCTTCACGGTCCACAACCGAGCCCCGCAGACCTCCGCCCTGGGCCAGATCCAAGGCGAAGAAGGCGAAGGCCGCTAGGCCGAAGCCGATAGTACCCTGCCAGGAGAGAAGTTATCCTCTTCGCCGAAGAGGATAACTTCTCTCCTGGCACGGTACTATCGGCTTCAGTCCATCACGAAGTCGTCGAAGGAGCCGTCGTCGTCTTCTTCGATCTCGTCGTCGCCGAGTAGCACGCCCTGCATCGCGGCCATCATCTCGATGCGCATGATGGCTTCTTGCTGCTTGGGTGAGGCCGTGGCGAAGCCGTCGACGTCGAGGTGCTCGGCCGTCATGTCGTTGAGGGCGTAGAGCGCGAGGCGGGCGGCGTTGAGGGCAGCGAGCCAGGCGTTGACGTGCTCGTCGGGCACCAACAACATCGAGTTGGTGTCGTCCTCCATCTTGCGCAGGCCGTCGAGGTCGCGGCGCACGAGTTGGGCGCGCGACAAGAACAGGCGCTCCAGTTCGGGCACGGCGTGTTGGCGCCAATGCTCTTCGTCCTCTTCGACCTCGCAGGTCTCGGGCAGCAGACGATCGCGAACGCGCGTGTCCGAGCTCTCGATCAGCATCGGCACCCCCTTCAGGGTCTCGACCGCCGCCGGAGTCAGGTCGCCGAACAGGAAGCCCTCCTCGACGCGTGCCGCCCACATATTCATCGCGCCCTCCGCATGGGCGTCACCAGACCAGTTCGATGCCTATTCATCGACCTTTTCCAGACTGGTTAGGAGGTGGTGCGCCTGCAGCTTTTGGGCATACATCTCGGCTTGCTCGCGAGCACCGGTCCAGACAATCGAACGGCCGCTCTTGTGCACTTCCATCATCAACCGGTGCGCCTTGCTATCGCTGTAGCCAAACACCTTGACGAAGACCTTGGTGACGTAGTTCTGCAGCGTCACCGGATCGTCATGAACGATGACATTCCACGGCGGGGCCAGGGACGTCTTCGGACTCGTCTTCGTATCCGTCTTCTCTTTGGTTACCGCGCGCGCCGCCATGATGCCTACCAATGTATCGCGCTTAGCCTGGTTGTCCTAGCCGGCGCTTGTCCCTCAGAGCTGCTCGATGTGCAGACGGTTGCTGCCAAACAGCGGCACAACCAGACGATTGCGTTTCGGGTCGTAGCAAAGATCCGCCGCTTGCTCCAATCGCACGGGCAGTGCGGTCGCCGCACCCTGCATCGAGAACTGATAGATGGCCTTGCCTTGCCACGACGTGGCGAACCACACCGGCGCCGAACTTTTTGTTTCGCCGCCGCCCTCAGCACTCGCAACAGCGCCCGCAACTCGCACGAGCCCATCGAGCTGAATCTGCGGCGCCTTGCCGAGCTCGGTGCGCGTCCCGCGATAGTCGACCTGGTAGAACGTCCCGTCGCGCCAACTGACGGCATAGATGCCTGCCGGTTGCGCGTAGATGCCGTTGGGTTGACCGAGCTCCTCGCCCTTGGCAAGGGCCGTCAGTTTGCCTTCGGGGTCGACGCGCCAGATCGCATCCGTGCCGGTCGGCTGCCACTCCTTGTCGAGCCCCGAGTCGGAGCAATACACGCTGCCATCGGGACCAGCAGTCACGTCGTTAAGGAACGTCGCGCCCGCCACCTCGACCTCGCCCATCGGCGCGCCGGAGTTGCGGTCGAACTTGCGCAGCACGTCGATGTCCGCGACCCACAGCACGTCGCCGACGAGCGCCATGCCCTTCGGTGCGTTGAGCGTCACGCCAGTCTGGTCACCGGAAATCCACGCCGAGCGCGTGCCATCCTCGGGCGACACGCGGAGGATGAAGCCGTTGCCGTCCTTGTCGTGCGGTCCGCCGTTGATGTTGCTGACGAGATAGGCGTCGGCCTTGTCGTCGTAGCAGACACTCTCCGGCGTCGAGAACTCGGGCTGCGGGGCGCCACCGCAAGCAGCGAACGTCAGGACGAGCGCGCTGAGAACGGACACAGAACGGAACGATTGCATTGTCACCATGACTACCACGACTCCTTCTGGCCACCCATCTTCAGGATGGTCTGCCACTCGTGCTTCGCGACCGGCTGCACCGACAACCGGCTGCCGCGCGCCAGCAACATCATGTCGGCGAGCTTGTCGTTCGCCTTCATCATGTCGCGCGTGATCGGCTCCTTCATCGGACCAACGTGGCCGATATCGACGACGAACCACCGCGGGTCGGTCGGGTCACTCTTCTCGTCGTAGTAGTGATCCTCGGGATCAAACTGCGTCGGGTCGGGGTAGCCCGCCTTGACGACCTTGGCGATGCCGACGACGGCCATCGGCTTGGCGTTGCTGTGATAGAACAGCACGCCGTCGCCGACCAAGATCTCGTCGCGAAGCAGGTTGCGCGCCTGATAGTTACGAACGCCACTCCAGAAGGTCTTCTTGTCCTTCTTGAGTTGGTCGAAGCTGTAGGCGTCCGGCTCGGACTTGAAGAGCCAGTAACGGCGCGGGCGCGTGCCCTTGGCGGAAGACTTCTTGGTTGCCATGCGGCGCGCCACCATAGGCAGCGGCCGTGCATTTGTCTTGCCGATCTACAGCCAGATCGCGCTACTGCCAGATCGAGCGTCTGGCGGCTCGCCGCTACTGCCACATGGCGCGCAGCGACTTCGAATCGAGCTTGCTCAGCTCAAACCCGATCGGCTGCTCGCTGCGCCCCTTGGCGATCAGCGGCTTGTCCTCGCCCGGATCCCAGATCTTGACGAGGCCGAGCACATCGCCAGTGCCGCGCTTGATCTGCAGCAGCCAGTCGGGATCGCCGTAGCCCTCGCGCATGTCCACGGTCGACTTGCCGTAGAACTCGCTCAGCACGTCCGCGGCAAAGTCGCCGACCTCACCGCGATCCCCTTCCTTGCCCTCGAGGATCCAGCCATCCGGCGTCATCTTGAACGTGCGCACACGCCCATCTTGGTGGCTCAACACCACCTGCTCGATGATCGCAGGCTGCTTCATGATCACCTTGTCGCAGTAGACCGCCCACGCCCGCTGCAGCACTTCGAGTGCTTGCTTGGGCACGATGGCAATGTTGTCCGGCTCGTCTTCGCGGCAGCAGTAGACCATCGCCTGCTCCATGTTCTCGACCTTTGCGACCCCGGCATCGCCGCCGAACCACAACGTCTCGAAGTCCTTGGTGTTGATCCGACGCGTCGTGACGGTCCACCGGCCCTTGGTCATGCCGTAACGCGGATCGTTGGCGCGCGGCCGCACGCCGTCTTCGGTTACGAACGCCCGCGCCACCAGACGGTGCAGGGCGTGCGCCGACTCGTTGACCGGCGTTGCCCGCGCGACGTAGTCGACCGGTTCGAGCAGGCGCCACGGCTTGTTCTGCGACTCGCGAATCAAGCGCACGCGATCGCCGCGGTTCTGGCCTGGATCGATGATCAGTTCGACCAGGTTCTCGAACGTGCTCTCGCCCATCGGCACGAGGATGCGGGCGCGCAGGTTGTCGACCGCGTTGACGAAGATCTGGCTGAACTGGTTGTTGCTGCTCGTGAAGATGTGGCCGCGACCCGGCAGGCGACCGTAGATCTGGCCCTGTTCCAACCACAGGGAACACTCCTCATCGCCACGCGCGCCCTTGATTATCACCTCGATGTCGGGATCCCCCTCCGGGTTCGGCATCGTGCCGGGTTGGAAGTGGTCGACCTTGAGCGACGAGACAGCGGTGACGAACCGCTGGGCGGCGACCGGATCGGCGCGACCTTCGATCGGCTCGATCAGCAGCCACTCGTCGCCCTTGCGCTTCAAGTGCAGCGCTTCGCGTTCGCCGGCACCGTTGACCTGCTCGACGCGCATTTCGTTCGTGCTCACGTAGGAGTTCTGGAAGACCTGCCGTTCCCGTAGGTCGTCGAGGCCGACCTTCATCGTCTCGAGCAGACTGTCACCGCCTTCCCAGATCTTGTCGTGCACACGCAGAAAGCGCGTCATGCCGCGCGGGCCAATCGCGCCGACCTCGATCTCGAGGCGCTTGTCGTCCTGCCACTCGACGATCAACTTCAGCTCCGGTGGCTCAAGCCCCGCTTTGGTGCGACCTTCGACTGTGTCCTCGATCGGCACGGCGCGCATCATCGCCGAATCCCAACTGTGCGCGATCGGCTGCAGGAATGCAGTCGACGCCAGGTCCTGAATAGGCTCCTTCAAGTGCATGCGCCCGTCCTTGCCGGGGCCGATCTCGATCGCAGCAAGGTCCTTGAACTGCCAACGGATCTTCGTGGCGTCTTTCAGGTACCGACCTTCGAGCACCGAGTTCTCGTTGGTCTTTTTGACCGGCGGAGTCTTGTCCGTGAAGTACAGGACGCCGCCAAGGACGGCTACGACCAACAGCAGAATGAAGATTACCTTGCCACTCATGATTCGTTCGCTCGGGGCGCGGGCCGCCTAGTGGCGACGGCGCCACCACATGATCAGACCGAGCAGGAAGAACGTGCCCGGCACGTAGCCGATGATCAGCCACCGGATGCGGCTGTATTGCTGCGGCGTGATGTCGATGCTCTTGGCGGTGTAGACGTTGGTCGCAATGTCGAGCAACACCTTCCGCTCCGTCATCCAGTTGCAGATGTTGAGCGCGAAGTCGCCAAAGTGCGCGAACGCCTTGTTGTTGCAGAACGTGCCCGAAACGATCATCGCGCGTCCAACCAACGGGTTGCCAGGCACGCCTTCCTCGGGGTCGATCTCACACGAAACCGCCATCGTGAAGTGATGCAGGCCGTCGCGACCCGACGGCGACCGGAAGTCCGGCATGCCGTTGTTCTCACGCGCCAACCATCCTTCTGGCCCAGTCCGCATCAGCGCCTCCATGCGAACGTTCTTGGGCTTGTCGGCGCGCTGCTTCACCCGGCGACCCATGAACACATCCATCGGCCGCTTCTCTTCCGCCATGCGGCGGGTCGTCGGGTGCGTCGTGTATTGCAGGCTCAGGCGCGCAACGGCATCGGTGCCGTCCATGCTGCCACCGCCCATGCCGCGATCCGAGATCCGGTGAAAGACCGGCTCATGGCTCAACTCGTAACCGAGCAACTCACCTAGCCTGCCGCCGGTCGGGTTCATGTCGCGAACGCCGGACCAACCGTAGTTGATGAACAACCGGCCGCCGCGTCGCAGGTATGAATAGAGCGCCTCCGCTTCACGCGGCAGGAACTCATACGTCGGCTCGATGCACATGACCATCGCAGCATCCGCCGGCACCGCGCCCTTGTCGCGCAGGCTCAGCCATTGCACGTCGAAGCCGTTGAGAGTCATCACCTCGATCAGGTGGCTGTAGTCGAGGCTCGCCTTCTGGAACTTGACCTTCACCGACATGCCCTTGAGCACGTAGACCCGCGGGTTGCCCTGCACGAGCAGACTCTTCAGCGCGGAGCTGATCGCCTTCTCGCCGTTGTAGTCCTTGAGCGTCGGCATCGACACCTGGCCACCGGGCGCGCCGGTTGGCTGGTTGCCGCCGCGATCGATCACCGCGAGGTCCGAGGCCATCGACAGCTTCTTGAAGCGTCGCTCCTTGCCCTCGAGTCGCACTGCTACGACGACCGCCTCCGCATCCTGAGCCGTATAGGTGAACGCCTGCGCCGCCTCGGTGAAGGCCGTCGGGTTCTTGTAGGGGTCGTGGCGGATGATCTTGACGCCCTCGCCACCGATCGCCTCGTAGCGGGTCAGCAGCATGTCGGTCAGATTGACCAGGCGCTGCCGGATCGCCATGACCTGGGCGTGCTCCTGGTTGCGCGCCGCGCCACCGATCTGGCCCACGAACACGTGGAACTCGATCTCGGCATTCTCCGCGCGCAGATCGCGCAGCAGTTCTTTGGTAGCCGAACTGACGGTGTTGGTCTGGTCCGGCGACATGTCGATCAGACCACGCAACGCCGGTCGCGATGCCACCCAGACGAGCAGCGTCCACACGGCCAACATCAGCACTGCCGAGACCAGCAGGTTGGTCCAGACCCCAAAGCGACGCAGGCTCATACCATCCTCCGCGACGTCACGCTGATCCAGGTCAGGAACACGAAGAACCCGATCCCACCGATGTAGAACGCAACCTGGCTCGTATCGATCAAGCCACGCGCGAACCAGTTGCTGAAGTTGCCGTAGACGTCCAACTTGCTGATCAGTTCGCGCACGTAGTATTCATTGGACGATGCGCCAAACACACTGCGCAGGATGTTGGGCGACTGCGTCAAGGTCGTGTTGAACAGGATCGTCAGGATCGCCGACAGCAACACGTTGTCGGTCAGGCTGCTCGCAAACACGCCAAAGGCCAACAGCAAGCCGCTCAGCAAGAACATGCCGAGGTAGGCCGCGAACACCGGGCCGAACGAGATGTCGGCGCCGAAGTAGCTGTCGTATTCCATCGCGTGCAGCAGGCACACGCTCGGCAACCACAGGATCGCGAAGAACAGCGTCGCCGCGACCCACTTGCCCAGGACGACTTCGAAGTCGCGCACCGGCGCAGTCATCAGCGTCTCGATCGAACCGGTGCGCCGCTCTTCGGCGAAGCACCGCATCGTCAGGATGCCGGGCACGAGCAACACCATCATGTAGGTGCTCGCGACGGAGTACGTCGCCTGCGGGAACTGGTTCACGTCGCCGCGATAGACGTGGAAGATGCCAACCTGCTGGGCGACCTCGAAGCCGCGCACCAGGTAGAACAGAACCGCAATGATCCAACTGACGGGGCTGACCGCGTAGGACAGCAGCTCCTTCTTGATCGTTGTGAGCGCGCCTCTCATTGCTCGCCCTCCTCTGAGTCGGGGACCGCGGCAACGGCTACGCCCTCATCACCCACGTCATCGTCGACACTCTCACCCTGGTCATCCGAGCCGTCGGTGATCGCGTAGAAGTACTCTTCCAACGTCGGCATCACGAGCTTGAGTTCGCGCACGGCGATCGCCGCCTTCTGCAGCCGCTCGCCAAGCTCCTCCGTCGGGTCCTGACCGGGAGCAATGGCACTCGTCACGGCAGCGACACCGTTGTCACCATCCGCGACTTCGACCGTGCCTTCTACGACCCCAGGCAACACCGCAACGATCTCGCGCAACAGCGAACCGGCACAGCGCGCACCGACGTGCAGCGTCGCCCGCGTGCTGTGCGCGACGAGATCATCCGGCGGCCCATCGGCCCGCAGGCTGCCACGGTGAATCACGATGATGCGCGAACTGACGTCCTGCACCTCGCTGAGGATGTGACTCGAAAACAGCACCGTGTGCTCGTCGGCGAGATCGCGCACGACCTGCTTGATGCGGCGGCGCTGGTTGGGGTCGAGACCCGAGGTCGGCTCATCGAGAACCAGGATCGGCGGGTTGGCGACCAACGCATCGGCGAGACCAACACGCTGCCGGTAGCCGTGACTGACGTGACCGACGAGCTTGCGCGAGACGTTCTCGATGCCAGCACGAGACATGGCGCGACTGACCGCGAGCTTGCGATCCTTGCCGCGCACGCCCTTGAGCTCGGCGCGATAGCGCAGGTACTCGACCACGCGCAGGTCCGGATAGATCGGCACCTCCTGCGGCAGGTAGCCGATGTGTTTCCGCACATCGAGTGAGTGCTTCTGCACATCGAAGCCCGCGACCTCGGCAAGGCCGGACGTCGCCGGGTGGTAGCCAGTCAGGACACGAATCGTCGTCGTCTTGCCGGCGCCATTGGGACCTAAGAAGCCAACCACTTCGCCGCGACCGATCTCGAACGAGACCTGATCGACGGCCACGGTGGGGCCAAATCGTTTGGTGAGATCGACTACTCGAATCATCGGTGGACGCGATAGCTCGGCGAACCCCTGGGAGTAACACAAACCGCAGCTCTAACCGCTTGCTACGGAACCGCCCGTTGAGGGTAGTCACAGATACGTTGAAGACCAGCATCGATCCATGGGATCGGCCCTGGTCGCGACAAGTTCGGCGCTACGACCGCTCCTGATACGAACTCCGTTATCGGCTGAACGGCCGGGCCAACCTTGGCCGGGTCCGCGGTCGGGATCTCATCACGAGACGGCGGCGGTCGGGTCGCCGGAGATCTCTCGGCCTAGAACTCGGCAAACACGAACACGTCCGGCAACAGCCAATACGTCCCGGTCACCCCGACCGAGACCATCGACAACGCCGCCGCAAACGAACGATTTGCCGTTCGCAGGATCCACGGCCAGCACGCGACGGCGACCAGGGTCGCCGCGATGGCGGCGATCGCCGTCAGACGCATCAGCTTGACGTAGGTCATGCCATCCCCGGCGCACCATCCGAAGATCATGAAGCAGACCAGCCATACGGCCCACAGCCCAGCCGAGCTGAAGGCCAACGCACCACTGACCGCAAGAGCACGGGGCACAGGCTTGGTTGGCGTGTCAGACATGGGGTAGGAACACTAACGGCCAGCGGCCACGTCGGCGCGATACTCGTCGAGCACCTTCGCCATGATCTCGATGTCTTCCTCGAACGTCTCCGGCAGAAGCGGCCCGAACGAGAACCGGAACCAGTTGTCGTAAGGCGACACGTAGCTCGGATCCTTGGCGTGCGGCCGCGCCATGTCGCAGTCGATGCCTTCGAGGATCGCGGCGCCGTGCTTGAACAACCGGCGGTTGAGCTCGCTGGCGTTGAGCCCCTTCGGCAATCGCATCCAGTGGTAGAAACCACCATCGCCGGTGTGCACTTCGAGGCCCATCTTCTGGAACGCCTCGCCGTAGCGCGCCCGCTGCATGCTGTAGTGCTTGTCGACGGCTTCGCGCGCCTGCGCGACACGCTCCTTCTTCAGCAACTCGACTGCGTAGAGCTGCGACGGGTGACTGACGCCGCCCATGCCGAAGCTCGAGAAGTTCTGTAGGGTCTCGACGTTCTTCTTGCTGGCGACGATCCAACCGATGCGGATGCCCGGGCACTGCAGGCCCTTGGTGCAAGCACCTGCGAGGAACACGTTGCTGTTGTCGAGGTCCTTGACGTAGCGGATGCCACTGACGCCCTTGGACGGGTGGAACATCTCGTAGGCTTCGTCGAGCAGGATGCCGTTCATCGGCTGCTCGGCCATGCCGACCAGTTCTTCCAACTCGGCATCGGCGCGCGTGTGGCCCGTCGGGTTGCCGGGGTTGCTGATGATCGGCAGCAGGTGCGTCTTGTGGTTGAGCCCCTTGCGATCGAAGTACTCGGCGCTGGACGGGCGGAAGCCGTTCTCTTCGGTGAACGGCACGACGCTCCAGTTGGTCTCGGTCTGCGTCATGATGTCGAGGTACGCCGGCCACTCGACGTTGCCGATGCGCACCTGGACGTGCTTCTTGAGGAACGCGAGCACCGCGTAGATGCCGGGGCGACCACCGGCGAACACCATGACGTTCTCGGGCGCGATGTTGCTGCCGTAGAAATCATTGTAGTGCCCGGCGATCGCGTCGCGCAGCAACGGGTGGCCCCACGCCTTCGGGTAGAAACGATCCTCCCACGTCACGTCGACACTGCTCGGCAACTCCGGCCCACCTTCGAGCTGCGTCGTCAGCGGGAACCCTTGCGACCACGGGTGCGTGCCCTCGGCCCCCATGAACTTGCCGTAGCTATCGGCGAAGGCGTAGAGGGTTTCGTAGATGCCCATCGGTGGGCAATCGTCCGACAAGAAGGAGTCGCGCTGCATGGAGTGAGTCGTAGGAGAGGCTGAGGGCAAGCGGCAGCAGCCGCGGCCCAAAAGCTAACAGCAGGCATCGCCCCGCTGCCACTCAGGCAACCGGCATTTCCGTTCTACTTCGGCGGCTCGGCCAGGCCGACACGATCGAGAACGACCACACCGGGCTGGGCGCGTTCGAAGCTCAGGCGGATGCCGGTGACGCTCTTGAGATCCAGATCCTGCTTGGCGGCAACGAAGTCTGCGAGTGGCAGAGCGAAGACCTGCAGGGTGATCTCGGTCTTCGGCGACTGCCGGCCGAGGAACGTGGCGCGCGAGGTCACCGCGGTCAGTGGCGGCAGCAAGCGGCCGTAGGTGGCGAGGGGTAGCGAGACCGGGCCGTCGGCTGTCAACAACGCGACGGACACGGACAGCATCGGCTTGGCCTTGTCGTCGTCTTCGTCATCTTCTTCGCCGTCGTCATCCTCGTCGTCTTCCTCCTCGCCGTCGTCTTCCTCGTCCGGCTCGTCGTCACCTTCCGACTCCTCAGCATCACCGTTCTTCTTCGGCTCATCCGGCGAGTAGTCCTTCGCCTTCGGCTTCTCATCCACCTGGGCCAGATGCAGCACCAGTTGCTTGTCCGCGAGTCCATCCTGCCCGGCCAGGTAACCGTCCGGCAGCGTGATCTCATACGTCGGCTCCGGCAACGGCTCGGCGGGCTCCTCACCCTCCTTGCTCTTGTCGCCCTCTTCGGCCACGCCACTCCAACCCAGGAACGCACCGTGGTTGAAGCGCAGCCCACCACCACTGCGCGAACTGCTGCGCAGCTTGATGTCGTTCTCGCGGAACACAACCAAGCCCTTCGCCTCGATCGAACCGCCTTCGACGGTGGTCGTCGTGACGTCGACGTCTTCTTCGAAGTCAGCGATCACATCAAACGATGCATCTTCGTAGCGCGTGATGATGTGCGCGTCCGGCAACCAGTCGCGAGCCGCTCGCGCGTTGCCGAACATCGGCAAGTAGCTGCGCTGACCACGCAACGTCGCCTCGAGGAATGCCGTGATGTAGACCTTGCCGATCAGCCGCTGCTCTTCGCCATCGAGCAACGCCTTGGTGTTGAGCAACAGACTGCGCGGCGGTCCATGGTCGGTTGCACCCCAGACGGTGTTGAACTGGCCGTGGTTGGCGCGGTAGGCATACACACTCGCCTTGAACTGGTCCGAGCCCTTCCGCAACTTCAGCCGATTGAAGATGCGATCGCCCTGGAACTGCGTCACGTCGGCATCGTGGCTGCCGTGCAAAGTCAGGTAGTTGATGTCGCGCACGGGCGCATAACGACCGGCCGGCTTGTACTGCCCATCCACCGGTGCGATGCTGACGATCGACTTGATGTTGAAGTCGTAGTCAAACGTCACCGACGCATCGTCGGGGTAGTGCTTGAGCCGATTGAACACAGCCGCATGCGTCACCGCTTCGCCACCGCGTGAGTGGCCCATCAACGCGATGCGTTCGAAGTCGACCTTGCCCAAGAACACACCACCGGTCTCCGCGTGCAACCGCTGCCACACCTTGAGGTGCTCCAACAGCAACCAACCACGCGCATCGTTCTCCTTGCGCATACCGCCGTTGATGAAGTTCTGATCGACGGAACACAGGATGTAGCCGTGGCTCGCCAGGTGTTCGCCGAGATACTCGTAGCCGGTATCCGAGAACTCGCGCATCGAGTGGTTGCCGTGCACGATCAACACCAACGGGAACGGCCCGTCGCCCTTCGGATACCACACGCGCCCGTTCAACGGCATCGCACTCAACGGGAACTGCCAGAACAGTTCGCGCTTCTTGCCGGAATGACCCTTGGGCAACTCAGCGAACGGCTTGCCGTTGACGGTCTCCGTCTTGATCGTCACCTCGGCCCCAAACTCGGGGCGGTGCACGTCGGTGCCACTGCCGTAGGTCAGGTAGCCGATCTTGCCGGCGTACTCACCGGGCCTGCCAGGATCCGTTCCAGTCAACGCCGCCGGCTCGGACTCCGCCGCATACTCGGGGAACTTGGTCAGGTGCTTCGTGCTGCCTTCATGCAACGCCCCGAAGACCAACGCGCCACTGCCGAAGACACCCAGCGCGACGAAACCCCAGACAGCCGTCTTGCCGAACCAACCTTTGTCAGAGAACCGTTCGCCGCGCCATGCAGCGATGCCGCCGAAGGTCCCGCCGACGAGCAAGACCACGAGCAACGCGCCGACCAATGCCGGCGGTCCGCCGCCGACCATTTCCCCAAACAGGTAGATCAGCGTCAACAGAGCCCCAAGGCCGGCGCGACCAACGGCCGTCGGCAACCACCGACCGATGCGGCCAACCAACAAGAACAACCACCACGCCACCATGCCCATCAAAGCAGCAGCAATCGCACCACCACCAACGTCGAGCCACATCTTCGTCGAGCCAACCAGCGGCGGCCCTTCGTGGCCAAGCAACACGCGAATGTCCGCAGTGAGGTTCGTTCGATGACCGGCGTAGGCGCCAAGCGCCATCGTCGCCAAGAACGTCGAGACCGAGATCGCGCGCAGCGTCCGGGGATTGGGATGGATGCGGCGCCACAGGGCACTCGGACGGCTGGTCAGCCATCGCCAGACGCGGACGAACACGTTGCGCTTCTTTGGCGCCGGATCGGTATCGGACATGAGGGCGTTGGGAGCTGGGGTCGAGTCGGTCGGAGTAACCAGTGAAGCAGGCGGAACGGTGCAAGCGCACAGTTATCGCAACACGGCAAGGATTCCTTCTTTGGCCGGCGGGAATCAGCGGGTTCGGTACGCCGGGTTCATGAACGTCATGACGACTCCGCCGAACCTTGCACGGCCAGTCGATCAAACCACTGCACGCCGCCCGGCAGCTCACAGTTGGCAAACTCCAAATGCACGATCCGGCGATGGCCTGGATCCTTGGCACGCGACGACGCATGCAGCAACAACGGGCGCATGATCAACGCGCCGAGCGGCGCCACCTGACCATCGAACTCTTCGCCCTCCTCCTGCGCACGGCGAATCGCGTCCTCAGCCAACACCCCATGTGCGTGCGTTCCAGGCAGCACTCGCAGCGAACCGGTCGCCGTTGTCGAGCCATCAAGATCCAGACGGATCGCCAGCATCGACTCCAGCACCGACACCGGTGGCCGCACGTGCACAACGCCGTCCTTCTCCGACCATGCGTCGAAGCCCTCTGCAGCAACACGTTCCCGCACGGGCACCATCACGTCTTGATGCCACGGCACGAGCCAGTTGGCCGACGGTTGCTTGTCGAACAGCGTCGCCTTCACGGCAAACGCGTTGTCGCCGAGAACGGCACGGACGATCGTTCGAACCGGGTCGGACGTCGCAGCCATGCGAATTGCTTCCGAGCTGAGCCCGACCCGCTTGCCGGCGCGCACGTCTTCCGCTTCGAACAGTGGCAGCAGTTGGTCACGAAGTACACTGCCCACGACATCGGAGGCGATGGCGAAGCCACGCTGCTTCATCGTGTCGCAGTCGAATCGTTCTACCGGCATGACTCAACGTCCTCGCGTGTCTGCGGCACGGCGCGCAGTCGTATCCTGTAGCAGGTCGCCATTCGCATCGATGACCCTCCCCCTGCTCCGGTCGTCCTTCGACAACACTTCACGCGCGCGGACCGCATAGGCGGAGGGAACGAACATGGACTCGCCTTGCGACATGGCCCACCCGAACGGCAGACCTTCGCGCCACATCGCCTCCGATGCGATCCAGCAAACGTCGGCCGACATGGTGTGCAGCACTTCCACCACACCACCAAAGAACCGCAGCCGTGCGAGCCCATCGCCTTCGGCCGGGAAGCGAGCAATGAGACGGAAACCGCGATGGGCCATCAACGACTCCATTCGGTTGATGTCTTCCTCGGATTCGATGCGGAGCAGCATCCGGACATCCGGATTGGTGGCGGCTTGTAGATCGTCGGGCAGCGTGACGCCATCGGCAACGACCACCCTGCGCGGCTCGTAGGTTGGCGATGCACCATCGACGGTTGCGCACGCAGCACTCGTCAACATCACGGCGATGCATGCAGTTGTGTAGACACTTCTCATGGCGTCGCCTTCTCGACAAGTCAGGTTGCAGCACGCACGGTTGATGGTGCTCGCTCAATCCCACCAACGAATCATACTCAAGCACCCGTAGCCACAACATGGAAGGAACACGAGCCAAGAGACGAGGTGCAACCGCGCCCAGAGACGGCGTGGCACGAACCCAACGACCATCCAGGCGAGCATCGCTATAAGAGCACAGTTACCCGCATGCACCATGCGGTCGCTCAGCAGGTGATGACCCAACCGCCAACCACCACCACCGTGCGCGCAGATCTGCTGGATCGGGAAGCCGACGAATGCCATCACGCGACATGAGACAAGTTCGGTCGGAATCGGCTGCAGGTTGAAGTCGCGGAAATCGAAAACGGAGTGCGGCAGTGCAACCCAGGCCAGCGCCGTTCCGATCAGCATGCTGGCATGCAGGCGACGCAAGACATCGCGATCCTTGCGATGCAAGGAGACGACGACGGAGCAGAAGAGCATCGGAATCGCTGCGACCATCGACCAGATGCCTAGAGCCAGACTGGTCACCGGCAAGGCCACTACCAAGAACGCTGCTCGCTTCGTCATGAGGTTGGTGACTGGTGAGGGCGGTCAAGATTGTGGACGTTCGCGCGGCTCAGCCTCTACGAAACACGTCTCGCTCGCGCGCCACGGGTTCGAATCATAGCAAATGCAGCAACGACGACGATCACACCACCAAACGTGAAGTCGTCCGCCCAATAGCCCGACGGCTTACCAGCCACGAAATGGACGATGCCCTTGCCAACCCAAGCAAGACCAAGAAGCAGGCACAGGATGGCGGTGACTTTCATGACAGCACAGGACCATTCTACCGTACGTGCACGACCATGAAGGCGGACTCGGCCGAGATTGGACACCCCTCATCGATCAAAACACGGGCAACCGCTTCGTCGCCGTACGGAAAGCGAGAGTCAATCGCCGCGATGAACTCTGCTATGGGCCTCACCACTTCTTGCCAGGCCTCCGAATGGTCTGCCCCAAGTGGGCAGAGTCCTCGAAGGTGCTTGCCGACGTTTCATGCAGCTGGTTTGCCATCAACATAGTGATAGTGCTCCTGACCGGCAGATGAGAACGATGCGACGAACGCGCAATCGTCACCGCGCTCGCGAGCTCGCCCAGTAACCAGCTCCATACGCATCGCCCAATCGTAGCTCCCTTCATCGACCGGCAACGCCGTCAACATCCCCGTTAGCCGTCGCTCACGAATCCAAACCTCAGCAGCTTCACGCGTCGAGAACGCACCGCCTGGGTAGCTGTTGGCATCCAACGTAAAGATCCAGATGTGCGGGTTTGGCAGCATGCAGTTCGCGAGCGTAGCACCATCAGCGACCGCTGCCAGGTGGCCCGCATCGCAACCGATCGCACGCCCAACCGATCAGCGGCCAATGCGCACCGATGCAGATGACTAGCAACAAACCTGAGGCACTATTCACGTGTGGCGGCCAATCCCAGAACAAGCCGCAGATCGGAAAGCAGTACAGCAGCATGCCCGGATAGGTGACCGTTCCCGACGCATGCATGAGCGCGTAGTGGAACCCGAGCACAACCACTCCGACCAAGGTCAGGATCAAACCGACGATCCGGAACGCCGCGCCCCGCCACAAGTGAGCCTCCAACGTCTGGCGTGGCTGCTCAGTCACCACCATCCTCATCCCCTTCCGCATCTTCTTCGTAGAAGGAGAACCCTGGCACGGGCTTCGATGCATCAACCGCTTCGATCGGCACGATCTTCTAGATGAACAACTGCGGCGGATCATCTTGTGCATTGCGAACCGAGTCGCGCAGCTTCGAGGACGCCCGTAGCGAATCGATCGCTGCCGCCTCGGCGCCAGCGTAATCATCCGCCTCCACTTCTCGTGTCGTGTAGAAGCCGAGCCGCTTCAGACTGCCTTCGAGCTCAGTCAGGAAGTTGCGACCATTGATGAACACGGAGTAGGCGGGCATGAGGTCGCATCGTAACCACGACATCGGCTCTGAGCCAAAGCAGGGGCGCCAACCCGACAGCAGCTGTTGATCGCACAATCCCGGGCGGCCGATCGAGGCACACCGTCATCCGATGTCGCCGACCGAGCCAAGCACGCCAAACGCCAACCCCACGAGGGCTCCGATCCCCGCACCGGTCCAGCCATCAACGAAGGCGCCGACGATGGCACCTAGGACAGCGCAGGCAGGAATGCCTTCTGCAGCGCTTGGCAGCTTCGCCACTGGTCGCTGCGGCACCGGATCCCGTCGTTCGGTCAGTGCGTCAACGACCGGTCGACGGCACTTGCTACACGTCGCCGCGTTGTTCTGCAAAACAGCACCACAGTGAATGCAAGGCTTCATGTGTGTTGACCAGGTTCGTCAGGCGGCCACGTCGATCACCATCGAACCGACAGCTTACCGTTCGCAATCCAGGTCCACCGATAGGTCATCCTCGGTTCCTTCCTCAAGGTCCAAACCACTCGTAATGATTCGCCGACGGCCTCGTTCATCGGTTGCGATCCAGTACTGCTCGCCCCAAGGGTCGACGGGATCGCAGCCCCATGGGTCAGGCGGCGTGGAGTAGCAGAACTTGCTCAGCAGTACCGGTTGCGCCGCGACCAACTGTGACAACCACTTCGGCTCCGGCGCGCACGCAACGTGCCTGTGCCAGGCTTCTGCGAGCAGTTGTAGGTCGCGTTGCGCACCCTGCGAACGGTCACGATGAGGACGTCATCCGCCCGTGTTCGGCCAGGCATACGCCAACAAGGCAATGATCACGGTGCCCACGATCAAGAAGGGCGTGCTCGAGGTTGGTGCAGTGGCCGCGGTCATCGATCTTCCGACCTCCGGCGGCTCGGATTATTTCCAACGCCCCCAACACCACGACCCCCTGATTGTTCTCATGCCTACCCTCCAACCCTTGAGAGCAATGCATCGCCGGGATCCAGAAGGGGCAGCCGTCATGTCCCCGCACTCACGTCCGTTCCTCGTGCCTTGCGACCACGAATCAAGGCGACTGTGCTGCTGATCATGACGAGCACCCCGACAGCGACGAGATCGGATGCCCTCTCTTCGCCAAACGCAGCGAGCAGGAAGCACAGGGGTGCCATGACGAACCCAATCGCCGCGTAGACCTTCGATGGAGTTCGCCTGGTCCGCCTGCCCTGCCGTCTACGTGTTGCCATCGCACGTCAGGATAGCCAACACGACGACGCCCCGCGAGGCCACAGCAACCGACCCCGGCCAAGGTCAGCCCCTCTGGCTACGTAGCCTCCAGCAACAGCCGGCTGCAGAGTCACCTTCCCTGATACAGCGCCTGCAAAAGCAGAACCCAAACAGGCAAGAGCAGCACCAACCCAAACGACCACCAGATGGTCTTTGAAATCCGCTGCCCCTCCATCTTGTCGCCTAGCAGGATGCACACTGCAACGATGGGACTCACTGCTCCGGCCACGAGACCAGTTCCTGCACAACATGCGATGGGAACCAACGCCGACACGTAGGCAACGAGAACCATGCCGAGCGGCACATAGCCCGTGTCCCATCCGTTCTGGGGCAGATGATCTTGATCCGTCATCGCAAGCCAACATCTCGGTATGCCGCAGCTGCGGCACGCAGCGCGATCAGCGTCAATCTGGATCGTCTTCATCCTGATCAGACTTGGCAAGGTGCCGACGCTCACTCTTGCCCAACTGCTCGCACAACCCAAAGACGAGGATGACCACGACAAACGGCACACCGGCTGCAGCCTCGTAGCCACCGGACCCGTACGCCCACACGGCCCCCATTGCGGTCGTTTCCAAGATCAGCATGAAGGCAGTCAGTTCGACAACGTTCATGGGAACTCAGTGCTGCCCCATCGACTTGGTCACCGGCGCAGCAAGGATGCTGACAACGATCTCCTCGGCCTCGTCACCCCATCCCTCGAACAGCGCCAGCAACTGCGAGCGGTCTCGCCCCTTCATGGCTGCAGCAAGCTTCTCATGCCACAAGAGGTACGCCGCGTCCTGACCATGCAACCACCCCAACTGCCGCGGCCGCGCCGCCTCACCGCGCACGCAGTAGGTGGAATGCACGCCCTTGAGCATCGCCTCATAGCCAGCTTGGTAGATGGTGCAATACTCGGCTCGCTGAGCTGCCGTGAAGTCGGACGGCATCTCCGAGGCCGGCTCTTCGTCCGGCGGAGTCGCGGCGCAAGCACCAAGCGTGGCGACAAGCAGGCAGGCTCTACGGAGATCGCGCATCATGTCGCCAATCGGACGACCATCAGAGATGCGTTCTTCCCGTTAGCGGCGATGCCTTCCTCGGCCACAACGCTTGGGCCACAACACGCCGCTCGCCCACGGCGCCCTCAGGCACCGCGGGGGCTTGGGCACCGCGCGACTACGACTTGATGACGAACGTCATGCCGTCGGAAACTACGAAACCGAACGGATTGATGCCTGGATCAAACGCCAGCGCCTGCATGTGGACGTTCAGCCCCAACAACACTGGGTTGTTCGCAAACGTCACCGGGACGGTCGCGGTGTAGCCCGAGGTGGCGGCGGTCGTTGACATGCTCACGATGACGTCGGGGTTCACCCGAGCCATGCAGTTGGTCATGCCAATGATCGAGAGGTCCACCGGCGGATCGGTCTTGTTCAGGCTCAGAACGGTTGCCGCCAACGGCGTTGGCAGGTTGCTGACGTCGGCCACGAAGATGCCGGTGGCTATCGACGCCGGGAGATTGAGGGTCCAGTCAATGTCTCCCAGGCTTCCCGGACATCCGGCACCGAACGACTCAAACTCGAACTCATAGAGTTCCATGTCGTCGTAGTAGACCGACGTCGCCGAGTTGGCGTAGAGGTCGACTGCCGCGACGCTTGACACGCCACCGCCAGCACCGAAGACGCCGCCCGTCCATGAATACGCGGGCCCAACCTGTTCGCCGTTGTAGAAGAACTCGGTGATGTCGTTGTCCAGGTCGATGAAGACCTTGATCTCCACCCACGTGTCCGGGATCAACGTGGCGACGCCGTTGTTCGAGGCACCGAAGTCACCAGTCACGGTGAGGGCAACGGGATCGAACTCAACCTGCACGGACCAGTTGTAGATGGCCGACGCCGAGTTGTAGGTGTTGAGCAGGATGAAGTACGTGTTGCCGGTGGTGTTCGCCGGAATGTACTGCATCGTGCGGTAGACCCACTTGCCGCTGGTGACCCCCGGGTACTGGTGGACCAGGTCGGTCGCGCCGACGATGTCGATGGCGTTGGGCGCGCTCAACATCGAGGGATGATTGTTGACGACGTTGGCCCCTGCGCCGGGGCCCCATTCTTCCCAACCACCAACCCCGACGACGGGGCCCGGGGCGTAGGAGTCGAAGTTGTCTGACCAGGCCTGGGCCTGGAGAGCGGTGGTGCAGAGCAAGGCGCAGACAGGAACGAAGAGCAGGGAGTGCTTCATGTTTGAACTTCCTTTCGCAGCAGGGACGAGCCCCTGATCCTTTCCCGGTCACTCCAGAGCAGAACGCCGAAACAGGGGCAACGTCAGGCAACCTACCCGGCTGAAAGTCCATGGTCGATGGGCCGCGTAGCGGTGGCCGGGCCCGCGCACGCCAAGCGAGTGTTGCGCAGACGCCGGGTTGCCGCGGGCGATACTCCGAGGACCCGGGTGAACGACCAGACTCATCCTCCGGTAGCAGAACCACTTCCAACCCCATCGCAAACCGCACACGACCGCCCCTGTGATTGGCATGGCACGGAACGCGATCGTCGGCGACCTACCAGCACGCGTCGCGCGTTACGGACTTGCAACCAAATCCCGGACTGCAGAGCGTTCGGCATCTAGCACGTGCAGCCCTGGGCGCCACAAGGCTTCGTCGCGATGGCGCGACCGTTCAGCAAGACGCGCAGTACGCAATGGCTTGCCCGATGAAGTAGAAGACGACAACAACGGGAACCACGACCGACAAGAAGAGAACGCCCATGAACACGGCGAACTCGCGTGCGAACGTTCTTCGACCTGGCTCGAGCGTCTTGGTGGTCATCGGTGTAGAGCGCCAACGATACTGCGGATCGTTGGCCGCAGCGATCCGCGTGGCTGCCCGGCTAGAAGAATCGCCGCCAATCGAAAGTCTTCCACAAGTGCAGTTCGCGGAATGTGAGCTTCCACCACAAGTAGCGAAAGATCCCAACGCGCATCACCCAGCCAAGGCCAAACCCGATGCCGGCGCCGTACACCAGTGCATCGCCCCAGCTCGCATCCGCGAGGAGTCCGACACAGTACCAGAAGCACGCCCACTGGAGGCCGTAGCGAGCGCGCGCCGCAAGAGAGGTTCCGCGCAACAGCTCATCCTCTCGTTCCTTCTTCTCGGCCACCATTGCGCTGCGCGGCTACGGAGCACCTCTGGTGGTATTGCCACACCAACGAGTCAAGTTGCGTAGACAGACCGGTCCCGCCAACAGCGAACCAGGTCTCGACCTCACACTCCCTCCTTCAGGGAGCGGGTCGGCGCGCATCCTTGCGCGCCAGATCACCTTTGCAAACGGGGCGACAACCGCCGCCCCGTCGCGCGTTACTTCACTTCGAAGTCCGCGTCCTTGATGTCATCGTCGCCGCCACCAGGCGCGGCACCCGCCGTCTCACCTTCGTCGCCCGGCGCCGGGCCAGCTTCACCGCCGGCCGCACCAGCCATCGCAGCGCCAGCTGCTTGGAAGGCCGTTTCGAACGCCGCGATCGCGGCCTTCAGGGCTTCGGCGTCTTCGCCTTCCATCGCCTTCTTCAGGTCGGCGATGGCGGTTTCGATCTTGCCCTTGTTGTCCGCGTCGAGCTTGTCGCCGTTGTCCTTCACCTGCTTCTCGGCCTGGTAGACCATCGAGTCGGCTTGGTTCCTCAGGTCCACGAGCTCGCGGCGCTGCTTGTCGCTCTCGGCGTTGGCTTCGGCGTCGGCGGCCATGCTGTCGACCTCTTCCTTGCTGAGGCCAGAGCCGACTTCGATCTTCACCTTCTGCTCCTTGCCGGTGCCCTTGTCCTTGGCGGCAACCGACAGGATGCCGTTGGCATCGATGTCGAACGTCACTTCGATCTGCGGGGTGCCACGCGGCGCCGCCGGGATCTCGTCGAGCTTGAAGCGGCCGAGCGTGCGGTTGTCGTTGGCGAACTCGCGCTCCCCTTGCAGAACGTGGATGTCCACGCCCGGCTGGTTGTCCGCGGCGGTCGAGAAGACCTGGCTGCGGCTCGTCGGGATCGTCGTGTTGCGCTCGATGAGCTTCGTCATGACGCCACCGAGCGTTTCGATGCCGAGCGACAGCGGCGCGACGTCGAGCAGGAGCACGTCCGAGACTTCGCCACCGAGAACGCCACCTTGGATTGCTGCTCCGAGGCTGACGACTTCGTCGGGGTTGACCGAGCGGTTGGCTTCCTTGCCGAAGATCTCCTGGACGACCTCGAGCACCTTGGGCATGCGGGTCGAACCGCCGACGAGGATGCAGTCATCGATGTCCGACGGCTTCATCTTGGCGTCTTCGAGGCAGCGCAGCACCGGGCCGCGGCAACGCTCGAACAGGTCGTCACACATTTGCTCGAACTGCGCGCGCGTCAGGTTCTCGGTGAGGTGCTTCGGACCGGTCTGGTCCATCGTCACGAACGGCAGGTTGATCGCCGTTTGCGTCGCGGAGCTGAGCTCGACCTTGGCCTTCTCGGCGGCTTCCTTCAGGCGTTGCAGCGCCATCTGGTCGTTGCGCAGGTCGATGCCGTTGGCCTTCTGGAAGTTGTCGCAGAGCCACTGGATGATGCGCTCATCAAAGTCATCGCCACCGAGGTGCGTGTCACCGTTGGTCGCCTTCACTTCGAAGACGCCTTCGCCGACGTCGAGCACCGAGATGTCAAACGTGCCGCCGCCGAGGTCGAAGACCGCGATCTTCGTGTTCTTGCCGGCCGACTTCTTGTCGAGGCCAAAGGCGAGAGCAGCCGCGGTCGGCTCGTTGATGATGCGCTCGACCTTGAGGCCGGCGATCTGACCGGCGTCCTTGGTCGCTTGACGCTGACTGTCATTGAAGTAGGCCGGCACGGTGATGACCGCGCGCTCGACCGTTTCGCCGAGGTAAGCCTCGGCTGATTCCTTCAGGCCGCGCAAGATGATCGCGGACAGTTCAGGCGGGGTGTAGGTCTTGTCGCCGACTTCGACCTTCACCAGCTCATCGGAACCACCGACGACCTTGTACGGCACCATCTTCTCTTCGTCGCCGACCTCGTTGTGGCGGCGGCCCATGAAGCGCTTGATGGAGTAGATCGTGTTGTGCGGGTTGGTCGCTGCCTGGCGCTTGGCCGGCGCGCCGATCAGGCGCTCGCCACTTGGGGTGAAGGCAATCACGGACGGCGTCGTGCGCGCGCCTTCCATGTTGGGGATGACCTTCGGCTCACCACCTTCCATGACCGAGACGACCGAGTTGGTAGTTCCGAGGTCGATTCCGACGATCTTTGACATGTTCACTCCTTGGTCGGGCAGGCGATCTGCGCCGACGACATTGCAACCAAATTGGACCCCGGACCTCGGGGTCGTTCGACGGCCCATAGACAAATGGCGTGCCTAACGGTTTTGGCCCCCTACCGACGGTAAACACAGGACTTACGTGCGCTGGCAAGGGGGCCCGAACGCCATTCTGGCAGCTGACGGCGCGACGGCTCCTGCCAAGCTGACATACGGCCAGGCGGCCGGGCGGCCTCTCGCTAGGCCGTTCTGGCCCACCGACCGAACGCGATCAGCAGCAATTGGCCGAGCAGCACGACCGCCATCCCGATGACGAGCGCCCAGTAGAACGTCGTCAGCGCGGTGGCGTCCGAACTCACCCACCACAAGACGGCGAAGCAGATGGCGAAGCACACGACGTCGACGAGCATCGGCACGATCATCTGGCCCGCGCCGTAGACGGCGCCGATCGCACCGAGCGCGCCGGCGCCGAGCAGTTGCCCCCACGCGGCGATGCCGAAGTAGATCATCGTCAGTTCGACGACGCGCGCGGATGGTTCGGGCAAGAACCACGTGACCAAAGTCTCGCCTTGCTCGAGGTAGAACCAGAGGAACAGTGCGCCGAAGACCATCGCTTGCACGGCTGCCCACATGCCTGCGAGTCGCGCGTTCTTGTGCAGGCCAGCGGCGACGGCTCGGCCTGAGTAGGCAGTTGCGGCATTGGCGAAACCGAGCGACGCAAACAGGATCAACGAGTCGAGTCGCGTGGTGATGCCGAGCGACACGGTGGCGTCGTCGCCGAAGCGTTGCTGCACGAGGATCGTCAGCGCGATGACGATGGCGGCGCGCAACGTGATCTGCACGGCTTGGGGCCACGCGTCGTGCAGTAGTGGTGCGGCGACCGGCTCTGGCTTGGTTGCGCGCGGACCGCGCAAGGACAGCTGGTGTTTGCGCCGTCGCAACCACAGCACGGCGAAGACCGACGCAAGCAAACGCGACGAGACCGATGCGTAGGCAGCACCGGCAACTCCGATCGCCGGAATGCCGAGTGCTTCCCAGCCGAACATCAGCACGAAGTCGAGGCCGAGGTTGAGCACGTTGGCCGACAGCAACAACACGAGCGGCATCCACGCTTCGCCGGCTGCGCGCATCGCTGCGGTCGTCTGCATCAAGACGAACATCGCGATGCAGCCAAGGTTGCTGACGACGAGGTAGTGGATCGCGTCTGCGCGAACCGTTCCTGTGACACCAGTCTGGTCGACCTGCCACGCGGCGGGCAGCGCGGTCAACAACGACACCGCAAGACCAAGCCAGACCATGAACCACTGCGCGCGCACGTTGTAGCCGCGCGCTTTATCGTGCTGCTGCAAGCCGATGCGTTGCGACAGTTGCGCAAGGAGCGCGGTCGAAACGCACTGGCCGAGAATCATCGGCAGAAAGTTCCACGTCGAACCAATGTGCGCCGCCTGCACCGCGTCGTCGCCGAGGCGGCCGACGATGGCGAGGTCGACGAGGTTGATCAACGCGTGCGACGCGAGACCGATCGCCAACGGCAGACCTTGCAGCAGCACCGCGAAGAACGGGCCACGCCGCAACACGACGTCCGTCGATGTTGCTGGGGACGTGTGTTCGTCCCGAGGGTTCACGGCCGGAGCAACCTCATGGGTTGCATCATCAGCCGGAGCGAGTGCGAAGCAAGCTTCGCGAACTCGTCGTCGTTACGCGCCGAGAATCTCGCGCGCCCGATCGAGGATCTTCGACGGACTGAACGGCTTCGTCATGTAGTCGTTCGCGCCGGCGGTCTTGCCGACTTCACGATCGCACTCCTGCCCCTTGGCAGTCAGCAGGATGATCTTGACGTCATCGAGCGACGCATCCGAACGCACCGCTTCGGTGACCTGGAAGCCGTCGATCTTCGGCATCATCACATCCAGGAACACGAGGTCCGGCTTGTGCTCACGAATGGCGGACAGAGCCTCTTCGCCGTTGCGGGCTTCGAGAACATCATAGTTGCCCTTCTTCAGCACGAAGGTCAGCGAACGACAGATGAACGGTTCATCGTCTACTACGAGGATCTTTGGCTGAGTCATTGGTTACTGGTTCCTTCCGTGCAACGGATCACGACCGCGGTCACATCATCCATGCCGGTCTGCCCGCGGCGGAACACGTCGAGTTCCTGCAGGATGCCGTCGAGGATGCGTTGGGCGGAGCGATTGGTGGCGAGCTGCGCGAACAAAATGGCGAGGCGGTCTTCCCCAAACATCTCGTCTGTGTGATCCGTCGCCTCGGGAATGCCATCCGTGTAGAGCAGGATGCAGTCACCGGGTTTCAGATGCAGACGGCGTGAGGTGTATTCAGGTTCGGGCAGGAAGCCCAAGATGACGTCTTCGCTCTCGAGGCGTTCGACACTGTCGGTCGCCGCGCGATAGACCATCAAGTCATTGTGACCAGCGCTGACGTGATCGACGGCGCCGTCGTTGGGACACAACGCGAGTGCCGCTGCCGTAAGGAAGCGTTCGGTGCGCGTCAGGTCCTGGTACATCAGCTTGGCGATCTGCGTGAACACCTGCTCGGGTGATTCACTGACGCCAGCCATCGTGCGCAGCATTGCCCGCGCGCCGACCATGACCATGCCGGAAGCAAGGTTGTGGCCAGAGACATCGGCGACGACTGCCATCGTGCGGCCGTCGGCCAACGGCACGTAGTCGTAGTAGTCACCACCAACTGCACCGCAAGCGAAGTAGCCGGCAGCAACGTCCCAGCCATCGAGGACCACCGGACCTTCGGGCAGGATCTGCTGCTGGATGGTCTGCGCCATCGCCAGTTCCTTGCCGAGTTCGGCGACCTTACGAGCACCGAGAACGGCACCGAGCATCGCCGCGAACGATTCCGCGATCTGGCCTTCTTCGTTGCCGAGTTCGGACGTTCCGACTTCGAGCGAATCCACTTCGTCAGCCAGCGTGGTCGCGCGATCAATCATGATCAACGCACCGAGCGTGACGCGCTTGTCACCGGCACCGTAGGTAACCGGCACACCGAGCACCTGGCGTTCGGCGAGGTATTCGACCGAACCCGGCTCGCCGAGTCGTTCGCCGTCTTGCACGCTGCGCAGCAGCACGCCATCGGCACCGAGGATCTCCTTGAGCAGGCCCGTCACCGGTTGCACCGGCTCGAGTTCGAGACTCGGATCCGTTTCGCGACGCTTGGTCGGGCCGGCATCGTGCACGACGACTTCGCAGAACTCCTTGTCGAGGTCGCCAGCAACGTAGATCACGCGCTCGACACCGGCAGCGCGATGACAGGCGCGCAGACCAAGTGCCGCGATTTCGGTGTCATCACCGCCGGCAGAGAGCCGCGGCAATGCTTCGCCCATCATGGAGACCTGTTCGAGCAAGCGCATCGCGCTGCCGTTCATGCTCTCCATGTCGCTTTCCAACCGCTCGCGTTCGGCGATCGTAGCGAGCAGGCTGCACACCAGTTGGTGCGTAGGATCCGACGGCGAGACCGTCGCGATCAGTTCGCCGACAGGAAGATCGATGCGTACTTCGTCCGACTCCTGGCCAACGGCCTTGTCACCAAAGCTCGCGACCTCGGTGCCAGCGGCATCGATCACGTCGACAGAGACGCCCTCGAGAACGAGAGGGATCGCCTTCAGCAGTTCATTCGAATCCTTGTGGATGCCCACAGATTCCTCAGGCGTTGGCGATGACGCGCACGCACTTGGTCAGACGCAGGCAGTTCCAACCGTCTTCGCGGCTGTATTGCACGTCGTCCATGACCATGCGGGCGATGCGAATGCCGTAACCACCAGCTTCGGTGGGCATGTCGGCGTCCGGATCATCCTCGGCCAACTCGTAGGCGAGTGGATCGAATGCGGGGCCTTGGTCGCGCAGGGCAATCTGCAGCTGATCCTCGGTCAGTTCGAAGATCACCTCGACGGGCTTCGCTTCATCGAGCTCGTAGCCGTGGCGCAGCACGTTCGTGACCATCTCTTGGAGAGCCAGCAGAACGTTGTAGCGAGTGCCTTCCGGATCCTCGTCGAACACAACGGAATCGAGAAGGGTCTCACCTGTCTGCCAGACGAGGCGGAGATGGTCCATCGGACCAGTAAGTTTGATGGCGGCCTGTGCAAACATGAGCGTATGGCGTGATTCCCCCTGGCTATCGGCAGCAATCCCCCTCGTGCTGAACCCGCGGCTCCCCGACTCTCCGGAATTCGGCTAATCCCGTACGACATTGGGCCCGGGTTTGATACTCGCGCTGGCACGCACCGACCTCGCCGGATACCGTCTCAGACGCGGCGGCGAATGGCCCGGAAGCTCCGATGTCATCGTTCGCTGGAGGGATCGCCAGTGATCAACCGACAGTTCCGATCGGAACGGCAGTACGGGCTCGCCCACAATGAATGGGTGCATCCCTGCATGAGACCCAAGGACTCTACGCAAGGAAGGGTTCGAACCCTGCTCAGCCTCCTGCTCGTCGTCCTGCTCGTGAGCTGCGAAGCCCCGCGACGCACCCGGCGTTCGACCTACAACGAACCGACGGCGGTCTCGGGCAGCGTCACGTTCGCGCTCGGCCAGATGCCGGCGGCGACCGAAGCCGAGCACCTCAAGAACAGCCGCACCGCGCCGGGCTTGTTGCGCCGCGCCTGGCTCGAGTTGCAGATGCGCAAACCGCAGGCGGCCCTCGATACCGCAGCGACCGTGCTCTACGCGTCCGACCATGTGTCCGCGCAAGACGAGTCGTTTGCCCGCTACCTGCGCGCCGAGGCATACCGCCTGCAAGGCCACGCCGAGCGCGGTGACTACGACCGTCAACGCGCCCGCCTGCTGGCCCTCGATCCCGAACTGCAACGGCGCCTGCTACCGGCCGTGGTACGGCCGCAACCGAGCGGCAAGCCGTGGGGCCGACTCGCTGTGCAACCACGTTCTTCCTGGAAGCCGCGGCGCGAAACGCGCAGCAACCTCGAGTCGATGAAACGCATCCGCCGCGTGACCATCCACCACTCGGCGATGTACTTCCGCGACACGCAACCGCGAGCCGCCGCCGGGCAGATCGCGCGCATCCAGCGCGAGCACATGGGCAACCGCGGCTACGGCGACATTGGCTACCACTTCCTGATCGATCCGTCCGGACGCATCTGGGAAGGCCGCAAGCTGCGCTACCAAGGCGCCCATGCCAGCGGCGCGAACAACATCGGCAACATCGGCATCTGCGTGCTCGGCAACTTCGTGCGGCAGCGTTCGGGCCAAGGACCGACGACCGCGCAGATCCGCTCGATGGAGCAGCTGGTCGTGCAGCTGATGCACCACTACAGCTTTGGTGGTGAAGCGCTCTACTGCCACAGCGACTTCAAGAACACGCAGTGTCCGGGTCCGCGCATGCAGCCGATCGTGCGCAAGTTTGCCCGCCAATTGAAGTCGCGCGGCATCGCCCTTGTTGGCCAGAAGCGCAACTCAGCTGGCCAAAAGCGCAGCGCAGCTGTTGACGAATAGCCGCAGCTGAAGCCGTCCCCATGCCGATATCCATGGCATGGGCCCCACGTCAGCAACCTTCCGGCCAGATCGATTGCCGGGCACGCGCACCAGCTGTGCGCTGCTGACGTTGCTCACCGTGTTGCTCGCGTGGCCTAACCCACCCACGGTCTTCGCCGCACTTGCACGACCCGCCTACTTCGCGTTGCTGACGTGGTTCTTCTGGCGCGCCCGTGCCGCCAGCCCGGCGCTGCACTCGCAACCGATGCGACTCGTCTGCCTCGGCTTCTTCGTGTTGTGGCTCGGCTACACGATGGCGGCGATCATCCATGTCACCGAACTGGAACAAGTTCACGCCGCCGCGATCTACATGCGCCAGACGTGCGAACGTGGCGCGTGGTTCTTGCTCGGCACGACGCTGATCTCGTACGGATTGATGCTGTGGATCCCCGACGTCATCCGCAGCCACCGCCTGCTCGCCGATCACTCCGCCCGCCAACAGGGCGAGCTGCAACACAGTGAAACCGTGCGCACGCAACTCGAACAGCGTCTCGTCGAAGCCGACCGTCTGGCGATGCTCGGCGAACTAGCTGCAAGTGTCGCTCACGATCTGCGCAACCCACTGACGATCGTCAAGGGCACCGCCGAGTCCTTGTGCCGCAAGCCCCGCACCCAAGACGAAGTCGCCGCGCACACCGACGTCATTCGCCGCAACATCGACAAGGCCGACGAGACAATCCAGAGCTTGATCGATCTGGCGCGGCCCAAGCAAATCGAACCGGTCGCGACCGATGCAACGGACGCCCTGCGCGAAGTGCAGGACCTGCTGCAGCTAGAAGCCCATCGCCGCACGATCCAACTCATCGTTCGCACTCCATCCGACGGCAAGCAAGTCGTGACCGCCGACCGCACCCTGTTGGCGCAGGCACTGATGAACCTCGTCATGAACGCACTGCAGGCATCGCCGGCTCACACCGAAGTCGTGCTCGAAGCGCGCGCGTTCGGCGACAAGGTCGCGCTCCTGGTTGCCGACCGTGGTTCTGGTCTGCCTGACCATGTGCGCCCCAGCCTGTTCCAGCCGTTCTTCACGACGAAGGCGCAGGGCACCGGCCTCGGTCTCGTCAGTTGCCGCCGCATCGCAGCCGAACTCGGCGGCGAACTGCGCCTGTATCCGCGCACCAAGGGCGGCGCCCGCGCGGTGCTGTGGCTACCGAGTGCGAACGCCTGCACCCCACCACCGGCAAATGCCGATAGGGACCCCGCATGGCAAGCCACAACCTGCTGATCGTCGATGACGAACCCGACCTGCGCTGGGTGTTGCGTGGTCTGTTCGAAGACGAGGGCTTCGAGGTCCAGGAAGCCGAAGACGGCCAGCAAGCCATCGACATGCTGCAGACCGCCGACGAAACCGGTCAGCTCCCGGACGTCGTGCTCAGCGACATGCGCATGCCCAACGTCTCTGGCCTCGAACTCCTGCGCAGTGTGCGCAAGCAGTATCGCGATCTGCCGGTCGTTCTGCTGAGCGCCGTCGAAGATCTCGCGACGGCCGTCGACGCGATGAAGGAAGGAGCGTTTGACTACCAGGCGAAGCCGTTCGATCAGGAGCGCTTGAAGCTCTCGGTGCAACGTGCCGCCGAGCAACACGCCCTGCGCCGCGAAGTGCAGCGGCTGCGCGAACAACAGGCGACGACACCACTCGACTTCGGGCCAAGCCGCCGCGCGCAGGAACTGCGACGCACGCTCGAGCTGGTCGCACAACAGCAGACCGTCTCCGTGCTGATCACCGGCGAGTCCGGCACCGGCAAGGAAGTCGCCGCGCGCGCGATCCATCATCTGTCGCCACTGCAGAGCGGTCCGTTCGTCGCGATCGACTGTGGTGCGCTGCCCGAGCATCTGCTTGAAAGCCAACTGTTCGGCCACGAACGCGGCGCCTTCACCGGCGCCGACCGCAGCCGCCAAGGCCTGTTCGCGATGGCCGACGGCGGCACGTTGTTCCTCGACGAACTCGGCAACCTACCGCTACCGCTGCAGGCCAAGTTGCTGCGCGCGCTGCAAGAACGGGTCATCGTGCCCGTCGGTGGCAACAAGCCGGTGCCGTTCCGCGCGCGCCTGCTGACCGCAACCAACTCCGACCTCAAGGACGACATCGAAGCTGGCCGCTTCCGCGTCGACCTCTACCACCGCATCGCCGAGTTCACCGTCGAGCTGCCGCCGCTACGCGAACGGCCGGATGATGTCGTGCACTTCGCGCGCACGTTCCTCTGCGAAGCCAACGTCGAGATGGGCCGCCGCGTCGACGGGTTCTCTGAACAAGCCGAAGCCGTGCTACGCCAGCACAAGTGGCCGGGCAACCTGCGCGAACTGCGCAACGCCGTGCGCCGCATGGTTCTACTCGCCACGAGCTCCGAACTCGACAAGAGCGACGTCAGCATCCTGTTGCCGCAAGCCGATGGCAAGCCGGGCAGCAATCCGGGCGTCGATGTCGGGGCGATCGGCGATGAGATGGAACCACTCGCCAAGCGACTGCAGCAGGCGACCAACGCACTCGAAGCCGAGATCCTGCGCCAGACCCTCGCGGCATGCGACGGTAACAAGGCGGCTGCGGCGCGCACGCTGAGCATCGACTACACGACGCTTCACAGAAAGTTGAAGCGCCACGACATCACGGTCAGCTAGGCGTACATACGGGCAACCATGGCACGCATGCCATGGTGCTGCTGCAATCGCCATACGGGGCAACCTGCAGCGAACTCCCAGCAATCGCCATGGCATCGACAGTTGCCGATTCGCAGGCACTTGGCCCGTCGGTTGCTTCTATGCTGACAGATACTCCGGCAACCCTCGCGGCCGCTCCTACACCTTGGTAGCGGCCGCGAGTATGTACAGCCCCTGGTTTCGAGCCCACGTCCGTTACTGCGGTAGTTGCGCGCCACCCAGTGCCGGTCTCGCAAACCACTGCGGGGCCGTTCTCGCAAACCACTACGGGCGTTGCGTCGCCAACTTGCCATACTATGTGCGTCGTATGCGCCTCAAGCTGATCCCGATCGCCCTGGTTCTGGCAAGCCTGCCCTGCATTCTCACCTCGTGTGGCAACGGCAATGCGCAGGCCAACACGAATGGCAGCAACCCTGCCGGTGGCACCAACACGCAGATGAGCAAGAACGCCGGCACCCGCGAACAGGCGCCGCTGATTCTCGATCACGACTTCGGCGTCATCCCACACGGGGAAGGCCGCACGCACGAGTTCGAACTCGACCTGTCGCTCCTCAACGAACCGCACGTGCCGTTGCGCGTGCACCTGGAGTGTTCGTGCGGCCGGGCAGAACTGGTCATGCGCAAGCCGGACGGCAGCGAGCGCCACATCGACGGCACGGGTTATGCGCACAACATGCCGGAGAAGGATGAGAAAGCCATCCTGCGCATCTTGCTCGACACCAAGAAGAAGGAAGCCCGCGACATCGGCTCGACGATCAGCCGCGGCTACATCGTGCTGCAGCCACTCAGCGATGAGACCGGCATGGCCCGCGAGCGCTGGGCGTTTGTGGTCCGCTTCGCGATCGATGCGCCGGTGACGCTGCAGCCATTCGCCGAACTCGACTTCCGCAGCGTGTCGCAGTCGATGAAGGGCGAGGTCATGACGACGCTGCGCGGCGACGAGAACAACCCGGACCTGGAGTTCCTCTCGGTCTCGACATCAGACCCGGCGCTCGAAGCGACGCTGGAACCGGCCGAAGACCACACGGTCTTGCGCGCGCGCTGCATGCCCGGCCGCCACGGCAACCATCGCGGCGCGGTGATGATCAAGACCAACCGCCCGGACTACACCATCGTGCTCGAGGCCAAGTGGAAGGTCGTGCCGGACCTCGAAGCGACGCCCATCCGCAAGATCTCGATGAAGGCCGCGCTCGATCGCGCCCAGGACAAGGCCGCGGCAATCCGCCAGTCGGTGCTGATCATCGATCACAATCGCCACCGCAGCCCGGAGTTTCTCGTGCGCAAGGTCGTCGGTGACGACGGCCGCGATGTCACCAAGTGCTTCGCGATCGAAATGACTCCCGTGCCAACGGAAGAACGTCGGCAGCGCATGACCGTGCGTTACCTCGGCGGTCTGCAGACCGATGGCGCAACCAACAATCGATCGCCCGACGCGTTCCGCGGCACGATCATCCTGGCCAAACCCGAGAAAGACATCGTTGGCAGTGACGATCCCACTCTGCCGATACGACTTGTCGTCTTCCCGATCAAAACACCATGACCCGAGTCCAACCCGCGAGTCGCCTCCTCCTCGCATTCGTTGCCGCCACCAGCGTGGCGACCTTCTCGCAGTGCCTCAAGGAGGACGAGGACCCGAGGTCAACCGGGCCGAAGGTCACGAGTCAGGACCCGCAAGGCACGCCGGCACTCACGCCGCCGCCTGACGCGATCCGCATCCTGATCTCCGGCACGATGCACGGCCACCTGGAGCCGTGTGGTTGCGCCAGCGGCCAACTCGGTGGCCTCGCACGCCGCATGCAGCACATCGGAGAGCAGCGCAACTACGACCTGCTGCTCGAAGGCGGGGACCTCGTCGAGGGCAACACGCCGCTCGACAAGCTCAAGCTGTTCACGACGTCGCAGGTTCTGTTCATGATGCAGAACGCCTACGACGTAGTCGGCGTCGGCCTGCACGATCTCGAACTGCCGCTCAACGAGTGGAGCGACTTCCTGCTTGGTGGTCCGGCGATCGCGACCAACCTGACCAGCAAGGAAGAGATCTGGCCGGCGAAGCCGTTCCTCGACAAGGCCATCCGCAAGTACAACGTGCGCATCGCGTCGCTGCTGTTGCCCGAATTGCCGGAAGCCATGCGTGGCGAAGCTGCCAAGGTCGTGCGTACGGATCCGGCCGCCGCTTGGCAGAAGGCGTTTGCAGGTCAGGACACCAAGCAGATCCGCATCGCGATGCTGCACGGCAACGACAAGCAGATCCGCGACGTCATCCCGACGTTGACGCCGGCACCGGACCTGGTCGTAGGTGTCGACCCTTCCTACATCGAGCCGGACACCGCAGCCAAGGACATCGGCGGCGTACCGCTCGTCTTTGCCGGCACGCGTGGTCGCGTCCTGCTCGACGCGCGCCTGTGGCGCGAAGGCGACAAGCCGCGCGTCGTCTGCGAACCTGTGCCGCTACCTGGTAGCAAGACCGTTCCTGGTGGCGGTGGTGACCCGGACGTGAAGGGCATCGTACTCGCCCACCGCATGGAAGTCGCCGAGTCCAAGGTTCTGGAGCAGATGGCGGACAAGACTCCGACGCCAAATGGCGACGTCTACGTCGGCAACGCCAGCTGTGCCGCCTGCCATCCACAGGCGATGAAGACCTGGAAGGCGAGCAAGCACGGCCACGCGTGGGACACGCTCGTCAAAGCCGAGAACGATCCGAAGCGCTACGGCTGGCCGGTCACGAAGTATCCGGACTGCGTGTCGTGCCACACGGTTGGCTACGGCCAGCAGACCGGCTTCAAGACGTTTGAAGCGACACCGCAACTCGCCAACGTCGGTTGCGAACGTTGCCACGGTCCCGGCAGCGGCCACATCGCCTCCGCCGGCAAGAAGAAGCTGGGCATCATCGGCGGCGTTCTCAAGTCCGAGTTGTGCGCGCAATGTCACGACTTTGAACAGTCGCCTGACTTCACGTACAGCGAACGCTGGAAGAAGATCGCGCACGACAAGAAGTAGCCGCGCGCCAAGGCGTGTCGCTACAGTACGGGCATGGCCTCCAACCATTCTCGTCGTGACTTCCTCCTGAGCAGCGCCGCGTTCGGCGGCGCGGCTGCACTTGGCGCTGGCAGCATCACAGGCAGCGAACCCGTACTTGCGCCGGTTCGCGCCCGTTCGCCGAACGAACGCCTGCGCATCGGCGTCGTCGGCTGCGGCGGCAAAGGCTTCAGCGACATGCAGGCCTGCGCCAAGAACCACGACATCGTCGCGATCTGTGACGTCGACGAGGAACGCGCCGCGCGCGGTCGCAAGAAGCAACCGAAGGCCACGTTCTATCACGACTGGCGCGACATGCTCGACCGCGAGAAGCTTGATGCGATCACGGTCAGCACGCCCGATCACACGCATGCCGGCCCGGCCCTGACGGCGATGGCGAAGGGCATCCACGTCTTCGTGCAGAAGCCGCTGACGCACACCGTCAAGGAAGCACGCCTGCTGCGTGACGCCGCTCGCAAGACTGGCGTCATCACGTCGATGGGCAACCAAGGCACCTGCCTCAACGGGCTGCGCACGGCCGTCGAATGTGTGCGGGCCGGCGTGATCGGCACCGTCCGCGAAGTGCACGTGTGGACCAACCGCCCGGTCTGGCCGCAAGGCATCGAGAAGCCCAGCCACATCGACCCGATCCCGAGCACGATGCGCTGGGACCTGTGGCTCGGCCCGGCCCCGTGGCGCAGCTTTGCCAACGGCAAGAAGGGCACCGGCTTCAACGGCTACGCGCCGTTCAACTGGCGCGGCTTCTGGGACTTCGGCACCGGCGCGCTCGGCGACATGGCCTGCCACATCGCCAACATGCCCTTCTATGCGCTCGAGCTCGATTCGCCGACGTGGATCGAAGCGGACAGCGAAGGCGGCACGTCCCAAACCGCGCCGAACCGTTCCACGATCAAGTTCCAGTTCCCGAAGAAGGGCAACCGCGAAGCGGTGATGCTGCACTGGTACGACGGCGGCCGCAAACCGGACCCGAGCATCCTGCCGGACGTCAAACTCGCCCACGGCGGCTTCCTGCTCGTCGGCGACAAGGGCAAGCTCTACTCACCGACTGACTACGGCGAACGCTTCGACCTCTACCCGAAGGAGAAGTTCGAAGGCTTCACGCCCCCGCCGCAAACATTGGAGCGTTCGCCCGGCATCCACGAAGAGTGGCTGCAAGGCATCCTCGCCAACAAGCAGCCGATGGCGAACTTCGAGTACGCGGCCCCGTTCACCGAGTCGATCCTGCTCGGCAACCTCGCCCTGCGCTGCAAGCAACGCATCGAGTGGGACGCCGACAACCTGGTCGTCACCAACTCCGAAGACGCCCAAGCCCTGATCACGAAGGAGTACCGCCGAGGCTTCGAACTGCCGACGGTCTAACCGCCCGCCGAAGGGTATCCGTACGGTGCCTGGAGAGAATTTATCCTCTTCGCGCCGCTACTGTTCGCGGGAGTGACACGTACGGTGCCTGGACCACTTTCACCACATTCGCCGCTGCGCGGCGAATGTGGTGAAAGTGGTCCAGGCACCGTACCGCCCTACTGTTCGCGGGTGGCCTTGCAGTGCTTGTCTAGCCACTGCACCATTTCCGCGAGGCAGTGGAGCACGCTTTGGCGGCCGCGGTAGCCGTGGCTTTCGAACGGTAGGAAGCAGAGGCGGGCCGTGGCGCCGTGGCCCTTGAGGGCGACGAAGAGGCGTTGGCTCTGGATCGGGAACGTGCCCGAGTTGTTGTCATCGACGCCGTGGATCAGCAGGATCGGTTCGTTGATCTTGTTGACGTGCATGAACGGCGACATCGCGAAGTAGATCTCCGGTGCTTCCCAGTAGGTGCGCTGCTCGTTCTGGAATCCGAACGGCGTCAGCGTGCGGTTGTAGGCACCACTCCGTGCGATGCCGCAGCAGAACAGGTCACTGTGCGCCAGCAGGTTGGCCGTCATGAACGCGCCGTAGCTGTGGCCGGCGACCGCGACCTTCTTCGGATCGATGCAACCTTCGGCGGTCAACGCCTTGATCGCCGCGCGCGCGTTCATGCGCACCTGCTCGACGAACGTATCGTTGGCCGTGCGGCGCGGGCCGACGATCGGCATCGACGCGTTATCGAAGACCGCGTAGCCCTCGAGCAGCAAGAACAGGTGCGAACTGCCGCGCATCGTCAAGAAGCGGTTCGGCGTCGCGCGCACCTGGCCAGCGTCACTCGCCTTCGTGTATTCGCGCGGGTAGGCCCACAGCAGACACGGCAGCTTGTCACCGTCCTTGTAGCTCGGCGGCAGATACAGCGTCCCGTTCATCGGCACGCCGTCCTCGCGCTCGTAGCGCACCAGCCGCTTCTGCACCTTGGCGGTCCACTTGGCCGACGGTTCAACGAACGTGTGCAGCACACGGCGCGAGCCAGCCTTGCGATCGATCAGGACCAACTGCGGCGCTTCCTTGCGACTCTCGGTCCGGACCAGAAGGCGATCCTGGCCCGAGCCGACGAAGCCCATGAACGTCTCGTAGCGCCCCGCATCCGATTGGAACAGCCGCTCCTTCTTGCCGGTCTCGACGATCCAGCTGTCGAGGAACGGTCGGTTGCCCTTCGGCGACGCACCGGAACCTGACAGGAACAGCTTGCCATCCCGCGAACGCATCACCGAGCGACCGTCCAACGAGCGCTGCGACACAGGCCGGCCCGGATCGCCGTACGCATCCTGCGTCGAACGTTCGTAGACCAACTCGCCAGACTCGCCGAGCTTGCTCATGTCGCGACGCCAGATGCGTTCGGTGCGCGTCTTGCGATCAACCTCACCCGTGAGCACGAGCTTGCCGTCGCTGCTGAACTGCACGCCGCCGGCACGGAACTCGGTCTTGTACCAGAGCCGCGCCGTGTCCGTCGGCTCCGCCAACAGATAGACGTGGTCGCGATGCGGCACCTTCTGCTTCGGGTCGCCGTTGTCCTGCGCCTCGCTCCAGTAGAGTGCGTGCTGCGCCGTCGCCAACCATTGCACACGGCGCGGTCCCTTCGACACACCACCGATCGGCACGGCATCGGCCAGGCGCGACTTGTAGAGTTCGCGCAGCACCTTGCCGTCGAAGTCCATGACCTTCGTGCTGCGCGGGAAGCTGCGCGCCGGCACAACGAACGAGAACGGCCGCTCGATCACGCTGACCAGCAGCATCGTGCCATCCGGCGACGGCGACGCCGTCGAGTAGAGCTGCGGCTTGCCGAACGACTTGACCGCACCGGACGCCGCATCGACGACCGCGAGCTGGCTCGTGCCGTAGTACTCAAACACCTTCTCGTCGTGCGCGTCCTGCAGCAGGTCCTGATAGGTGCGCACCTGGGCAACGAGACCAGTGGTCGTTTCCTGGATGACCGGCCCGCTCGGCACGCTGTCGCGCTTGGGCCGCGGGCCATCGACAATCGTGCGCACCAACAGGCTCTTCTGGTCGGGCATCCAGCGAACAGCACCGCCGAGCACCTGGTTGAGACGCACTCCGGCGACCTTCTTAGGCGGCGCGGTGTAGGGATCACATACCCACAGTTCGCCACCACCTTCCTTGGTGCGGACCAGCGCGAACGCACGCTCGTCCGCGGACCAGATCGGCCCGGACCAGTGGTCCGGCATGATCGGCACGTCGTGGACCTGGTCGTTGTCGAGGTTGCGCACCGCGATCTTGACGGTCTTCGTCGACAGCTGCCGACTCCACGTCTCGCCGTCGATGCGCATGCCGGCGAGCTTGAGGTGCGGACGCGCCACGACCGCAAGGTCCGGCAGCGACTCGCGCGTGGTCATCACCAGCAAGTTGCCTTGCGGCGACAGCGACGGCCGCGGTTTGCCGGGCGCCGTGACGATGTTCTTGATGACGCCCGATGGCTCGAGCCAACCACCGGCGGGCTGTTGCTTCTGTGCGATGAGGCAGCTGAGCAGCGAGAACGAAACGAGGGAGCGACGCAACCAGACGGAATCGAGCATGGAGTCACCTATGAAGATGACGCCTGCTTACGGGGTGGCGGGAAGGGCTGCACGCCAGGAACCGCGAATTGGCGGGCTATGACAGAACTAAGACTCTCGGCGGGCAGAAGCGCGGGCGGCTGCCCGCGACCCGCTTATCTGTCTGCAATCCGCTCGAGGCTTTCGCGGTGCTTCTGGTCGAAGGTCTCGCGGAAGTCGTTGCCGTCGACGAAGTCGAGGCGGCTGTCACACGGCCGGCGGCTCAAGAGCTCGGCGTCGATCAGGTTGAAGACGATCTCGCCAAAGTCACCGGCGGCGCGCACGCCCCAGCGTTCGAACACAATCGTGGCCATCGGGCCGAACTGATCGGCCGCGTATTCCTTGATCCCGACGAGCAACTCACGACCACCGACATGACGGTCCTCACCGGTCAGCTGGTCGCGACCGAAGTGCGTCATCGTGTAGTCCAGGGCATCGAGCACGAAGTAGTAGGCGTGCCGCGAGAACCGACGGTCGCGCCGTCGTACGTTCTGGATCTTGTCTTCTAGTAGGTCTTGATCAGTTGCGGCCATCGACACAGGTCCTCTTCGTTCGAAGCGGTGGTGCTACCCCACCGTTATCGACACTTTGAGAACCGCCCTTGAGCGCCGCGGAGTGACCCACTCGCGACACCATCCCCACTGGCAACTGCGCACGACCCAGGGGACCAACCCGGCGTGCGGCACACGTGCGACCTTGACGGACGAATCTGCCTGCTACGACAGCATCTGCACCAAACAGGCTGTAAGCACCTGTTCGGCGGGGATCATCAAGTCGAGATCCCGTTCTGCCTGCAGTGTTCGTTCGATCCAAGTCGTCCATGGTTCCAGACTCATCGCAGGGTAGGAACCCGAAAGTGAGCTGGCAAGGCCGTCAACCCGGCGGCGGAGCTCGGATCGCAGCAACCACAGGAACATCCGGGCCGCGTCCCCCTCCTGACGGCGCTCCTCGACCCCCTGCAGGACTTCCCTGGCAGTTGCGAAGGGCCGCAACTCCTTGGTCTGGTCAAGCCAGGACAACACCAGATCATGGAGCTGTACCGCCCGTTCGGTTCCGGCCTCGAGGGCCAATCCGAGGCTCCCCTGGGCCGCCGCTACGATGTCGTCGAAGCGGTCCAGGAGGCCAATATTTCTTTGCTCGAGCTCCCGCCGGAGCACGTCGTCCTGCAGTGGCAGCACCCGTAGGCGCTGGACCCGGGAACGCACGGTCGGCAGCAGTTGCTCCGGGCGCGACACTTCGAGCAGGAGGAACGTCGCGCTGCCCGGCTCTTCGAGCGTCTTCAGCAGCATGTTCTGCGCGTCTTCCTGCAGGTGATCGCCTTCGACGAATGTGGCCACGCGAGCACGGCCTTCGATCGAGTGACGCAGCAGTTCTTCTTGCACCGAACGCACCTGATGCACGGTGATGCGATGGTAGCTCGTCTCTTTGGTGATGAACTCCGATTCGTCGCGCGGCCGGCGCACGATGTGCACGTCGGGGTGCACGTCGTTGGCGATGCGCGTGCACGTGCGGCACATGCCACACGGTTCTTCTTCGTCGAGTTCGGACGGGCAAAGGAGAGCAGCGGCCAACCACTGCAGCAGCGTTGTCTTGCCGGAGCCGCGCGCGCCTTCGATCACGAGGCCGTGCGGCAACTCACGCTTGCGGGCGAGGCGCAACCAGCTGGCAAACGCCGGCCCCTGCCCAAGCGGCCGCACGAGCCGCTTCGGCAGTTGCGGTTCGGGCTCGGGCTTGGCCGACGCCGACTTGCGCTTCGGTTCTTTGACCCACTTCTTGCTCATGCGCCCCTCCCACCGGGCAACGTCAGGCGACGCATGACTTCTTGCAGTTCGGCTTGCACGGTTTCGAACGCGCGGTTCGCGTCGACGACCTGGGCGCGTGGTTCGCGCTCGGCGGCAAGCAGGTAGCCGTCGCGCACGCGGCGATGATAGGACTCACCGCGGGCTTCGATGCGATCGTCGACGCGATTGCCGCGGCGCTTGACCGAGACCTCGGCGGGCACGTCGAGCACGAATATCGCATCCGGTAGACACGGGCCCTGCACGCGGCGCGTCAGGTCTTCGAACCAGGTCGCGCTCAATGCACTCGCCTGGTCCGTGGCAGAAGCGAAGATCTGGTAGGCCGCCGTCGACAGGTAGCAGCGTTCGGCAACGACCACCTTGCCGGCCTGCCGCGCCGGCTCGATGACGCGGTGCATCAACTCCGCGCGGGCCGCTGAGAACAACAAGGCTTCGGTGATCGGTTGCAGCTCGCCGGTATCGGGCGACAGCAGCAGTTCGCGCAGGGCTTCGCCGACCGGCGTCGAACCGGGTTCGCGCACGTGCACGACCTCGGCACCTTCGGACTGCAGCCACGCGACCAGCGTGGTTGCCTGAGAACTCTTGCCGCAACCGTCGGGACCATCGAGGGCGACGTAGGTGCCCAGCGGCGTGGCTCCCCTCGGCGAGGTTCCCCGACCCGAGGTCACGTCAGCTCCTCGACCTCGCGCCGCAGCTCGGGCGACTTGTCGAGTTCTTTCTGCAGCGTCAGCAGCATGTAGCTGACGGCGGCGCGGGTGCGGCCGAGGAAGCGGCCGATTTCGCCGCCGCTCAGGCCCTGCTGCTGGCACAGGAGCGCCATGATCTTGCGGGCCCGCGACACGGCCCGGGTCTGACCCTTGCCACACAAGTGCGTCGCTGAAATGCCGTAACGGTCCGCGATGCGATCGCGCACGCGCTGAAAGACGCGGCGAGGGTCGATCAGTTCGAGGTAGGCCGGCGGCAGGCTGTGGCCGCGCGATTCCATCCACGCGGCTTTGAGTTCCGGGTAGCTGCCGGTGACCTTCTGGGCGAGGCCCTCGATCTCCGGCGCGCGACCATTGCGCGAGGGCTTGCCCTCGAGCGCGCGCAGGTAGCGCAGGCGACCGAGCGCGGACGGCTGGTCAATCCCGGCGACGAAGCCGGCCAACAACGAAGAGCTCAGCGACGCGTCGATGTCACGCACTTCGCGCGGATGCCAGCGCGAGCTGAAGATCGTCGGCGAGCCCTTGGCTTCGCGCACGCGCAACACGCCTTGGAGGAACAGCTGCAACGCCGGCTTGTGGGCGATGCGGTGCAGTTCGTCGATGACGAGCGGCAGGTCGGCGCACAGTTCGTCGTGCAGTTCGGACACGCGGCGGTCCTGGTTGACGCGCTGGAAGGCGCGCAACAGATCCGGCATGTCGTACCACATCGTGCGCAGCGGCATCTGCTCGCGCCACCACCGCAGCAGGAACGTCTTGCCTACGCCCGGCGGACCGTGAAACACGTAGAGGCTGCTCGGCACGAGGCGCTGCGGCTGGATCTCGCCGCCGGCTTCCCAGCGCAGCGGCGAGGTGCCGTCGGCACCGTTGACGAGTTGCGTCGCCGCCTGCTGCTTGGGCAACATGCTCTGCAGCACGAGGAACGCCGTGCGGTTGCCATCGTCGATGATCGGCCGCTGCGGCGAGACTTCGAGTTTGTCGAACCGGTCCGCTTCGCGCGCCTGGATCTCGACCTTCAACTCGGTGCCAAAGTCCTTCGACAGAACCTCGGCCAAGGTCACCGTAAACAGGGCGCGGACGCGGTCGGCGCTCAGGCGCGACTCTGCCTCGAGGTAGATCGTCGACTGCTCGAGCATCACCGGACGCAGCCCTTCGAGCCAGGCTTCGTACGTCGCTGCGCCTACTCGTTCGCGCAGGGGCTCCTGCACGCGCTTCCAGCATTCCTCAAGCAACAACAGCATCTTCGTTGGTCGTTCTTATCCAACTCGATGCCAGTTGACGGGACCACCGCCGGGCTGAGTTGGAGAGCCAACGCTACCACCGCGTCACCTGCCTCGCCACTCTTGCTGCAGCTCCCGTGCCTCGGTCTGCAAGTCGGACACACGAGCTTCTTGAAGCACGCGCTCTACCAGGCTATCGCGCTTTTCCGGGTCCTTGAGCTTGTGTCGCAGGCGCGCTGCGCGTAGCCACAGTTGGCCGCGTTCGCGCTGTTCTTCTTCGCTGTCTGCCGCAGGTTTTTCTGCTCCAGGGCGCATGTATTCGCGGTCGGCGTCCGGCGAGACGGCCGCGGCGACCTCGAACTCGAGCGCCGCCTCGGCGATCCGTCCGAGCGCCTCGTAGGCCTCGCCCATGCGCAGGTGCAGCTCGCGGTAGAACGGATCGATGCGGTTGCATTCGATCAGGTACTGCAGCTCGCCCTTGCGGTTGCCGGCTTCCTTCTCGAACTCCGCCAGCGTGTAACGCGGCGTGAACGCACGCGCCGTGCGCCGGCAGTAGGACTTCATCTCCATCTGCGCCTGGGTGCGCTCGCCCTGGTCGCGATACAGCCGCGCCAACCGCAACTCGGGCGCCGTCTCCTGCTCCGTGCACGACGGCCAGCAGGCCTTGGCCCGCTGCCACTGATCGATCGCGCCTGCAGCGTTGCCGAGCTTGAGCATCACGTCGCCGCAGGTGATCCGCGAATCGAAGTCATCGGCGCCATTCTTGAAGCCGCGCTCCCAGTATTGCACCGCTTGCTCGAGTTCGCCGCGGCGGCGCAGCAACTCGGCGCGCACCAACAGAGCCTGGCCGTTCTCGGGATCGGCTCGCAGCACATCGGCAAGCCAGCGGCCCGCATCGACCGGGTTGTTGTTCTGCAGTGCCGCCCAGCACAGATCGATGCGCGACTGCATGTCGGTCGCATCGCGCTTGGCGGCGATCATGCGCCGCTGCATCGTCGGCGCATCGAAGCGCTGCACGAGCTTGATGCCGCGCAGCAAGTCCTTCTCGACGTAGTCCAGCAACACACGATCGAACTGGCGCGAGCTCATGCCGAGCGCGCGCTGGAACGTCTGCTGCAAGCCGATGTCTTCGCCGAAACCACGCAGCAGATCGAGCGCCTTGTCGAAGCCGTAACGCTTCTCGATCAGCTCGACGATCAAGCCGCCCTGGTAGTAGCCGAACAGGATCCGCGGACCACGGAACAGCCGGTTCATCAGGTGCACCGGCGGGATGTCCTTGTTGTGGAACGCGTCGAAGAGTTCGCGCTCCATGCCGCGTTCCCACGACCGTTCGCGGGCGCGCTCTTCGTAGACCGAGAAACCTTCGGTCAGCCAGCGCGGCACGCGGTTCTTGCTGACGCCGAGCGTCAACACGTGCGTGTATTCGTGCCACGCCGTCGCCTCCCACATGAAGTCCTGCTTGCGCAAGTCGAAGTCGACCGGCGACACCAGCGTGATCAAACGACCGAAGCAGGCACCGAGTGCGGTGAAGCCGCGGAAACCGATCGTGCGCACCGAGAAGTCATCCCACGTGTGGAACACTTCGACCGTCGTCTTGGTGCCGGGCTTCCAGCCATACTTCGCCCCCAACACCTCGACCGCTTCGAGATGGATCGGCAACAGGTAGGCGCGCAAGACCTCGCTGTCGGCCTTGTGCAACAGCATCCGGAAGTCGCCGTGCTCGACCGTTTCGTATTCGTCCTCGAGCAGCTCCTGCACCGCGATCGCGTTGTTGCGCCACGGATCGACCATGCCACCGTGCAGCTTCTTGGCTTGCTCGAGCAACAAGCGGGCGCGCTTGCCCTCGCCGGTGTAGATCAGGCAACGAGCGAGACCGTGCAGCGATGGCACGTGCTCGGGATCGGCGACCAACGCCGCTTCGTAGTAGGACACCGCATCGGCGAAGCGATACAGCGCCGCCAGGTGGTCACCGATGATCCGGTCGCACTCGGGCCAGTCGCTGTCGCCTTCGAGCGCGCGATCACGGTAGTGCCGGAAGTCCTTGTTCTCGTGCAGCAACAACGCGGCCGCCGCTCGGTGGCACAGCGCCACCCGATGGTTGGCGTCGATCGACAAGACCTCATTGAGGCGGCGTGCGCCTTCCTGGAAGCGCCGGTCGTCGATGACGTTGGCGGCGCGCAAGAGCAGGGCTTCGACGCAACGTGGATTGCGATCGAGCACGCGGTTGAGGTAGTGCTCGGTCTTGCTCGCGTCGAGCGCCATGTTGGCGCTGCGGATGCGATACATCACAAGCAACGCCGACTCCAGGTCCCCGTTCTGCTTGAGCACCTTCTTCAGGTCACGCTCGCCACTCGGGAAGCCGTCGGTCTCGCCGTAGGCAAGGAACTTCAACTCGCCATAGGTCGTGCGCGCCTGCGGATGTTCGGGTGCCGCCTTCAGGCTGGCGACGAGGTGTCCGCTCGCAACTTCGTAGTTCTCACGGCCACCGAGTCGGAACACAGAGCGACCGAGGAATGCCAACTGCAAGCCGTCCGTCGGCAGCGGCTGGGTCTTGGCGTTCTCCTGCCACAACTTGCGCGCGGCCAGGCGCTGGCCATCCATCGCCTTGGTCTCGCCGAGTTCGTGCCGCACCTGGCAATCCTTGGGATCACGCTTGAGCAACTTCTCCAACAAGGCCGCGGACTTGTCATAGGCGCCGAGGCGACGATGCACGTCGGCCAACAGCAGGCTCACGTCGCGCATCTCGCGCGCGTTGTCCGGCAGATCGAGCAACACATCGCGCGCGTCTTCGTAGTTGCCGCGGCGGATCTCGATGTCCTGCAAGCCGACTTCGACGAGCGCCCAGTAGCGACTCGTCTCGGGCACCGCGTCCTCGGTCAGGTCTTCGAACAGCTGCTCGAACTTGGTCTCGGCCTCGAGAATCTTGCCTTGGAGCAAGCGGCGCTGCGCGTCCTGCAGGTCCTCCTCGTAGTCGGCGGCCGCGTTCTGCAGGCCACCCGCACCTTCTTGACTACTGACGCCTGCGCCCAGCAGGGCAAAGCTCAAGATCCACCGAACAGACACCGTTGCGCGCATCACAGATCTACCTTACGTCGGAATGGGTCGGTTCGCTTGGCAAGAAGTGGGCATGCCCTAGTCACCCGCCAGTTCTTCGAACTGCCCAACCGTCTCCCGGAAGGCATCCGGCAGCGCGGTCGGCTGCATCTGCTCGTCGACAAACACCAAGGCGGCCTTCGCCTTGCACAGCACTTCCTCGCCGCTGCGCACCTCGTAGCTCATGTGGAAACTCGTCTTGCCGAGCTTGGTCGTGCACGCCGCGACGGTCACGTTCATGCCGAGGCGTCCCGGCTTGACGAACTGCAGCGTCGCCTCCGCCAGCACGAACGGCACGTTGTGGTCCTCCATCAGGCCCAGATGGCTGAAATAGGCGTAGCGCGCCTGCTCCATCAGGCTCAGGTAGACGGCGTTGTTGACGACCCCGGCGGAGTCCACATCCACCCACCGGAGCGGGATTTCGGCCTCGAAACGGTAGAACATACAATGACCATTGTGGCAGGTCGGACCCGGCGATGCGATCGCCATCCCAGACCCTGTCGCTAGGCTACGAACTGCCAATTCCAACCGGAAAGAACGCCATGGGCACCATCTCGGAGCAAACCACGAAGTCGTTCGTCTCTACGTCCATGCGTACGTCGATCCTGCTCTGGTCCTTTGTCACGACCCTGCTCCTCGGAGCCGCCTTCCTGCCGGGCCAGCAGAAGCCCGGCAGGAAGGCGTTGGCCGAGCGCAATTCGCCCCTGCAAGTCGTTGAGCCGGACGCCGAAGACCGTGCCCTGCGCATGACCCCGGTCGTGCGCGCCGTGCAACGCGCCGCCGACAGCGTCGTCAGCATCTACCTGCAAAGCCGCGACCAACTCGCCCAGACCCAACCGAAGACCGAAGGTCAGGGCTCCGGCGTCATCCTCGACGACTCCGGTCTCATCATCACCAACTGGCACGTCATCGCGCCGGTGCTGCTCGGCCGCCGCAAGGGCATCCAATATGGCGTGCTGATCAAGCTGCGTGACGGCCGCGAACGCAAAGCCGACATCCTCAGCTCGAGCCCGACGCGCGACCTCGCGTTGCTGCAGCTCAAGCTCGGCAACGACGAACGGGTCAAGCCGATCGAGATCGCCCGTTCGGCCGACTTGATGATCGGCGAAACCGTCATCGCGATCGGCAACCCACAAGGTCACGCCAACACCGTCACGAGCGGCGTGCTGTCGGCGACCGGCCGTTCGATTCAGGTGCGCGCGCCGGACGGCGTCGTGCGGCGCTACGCGGACCTCCTGCAAACAGACGCGGCGATCAACCAAGGCAACAGTGGCGGCGCCCTGCTCGACATCACCGGCCGCCTCGTCGGCATCAACAACGCGATGTCCGCAGCGGCCGAGAACATCGGCTTCGCAATTCCGATGGACATCGTGCGCCAGCAGTTCCAACGCGAGTTGCTGCAGAGTTCGAGCTTCGACGCATCGGCAACGGCACCTTGGCTCGGCCTCGAAGTTGCCGACAAGGGCAACCATGTCATCGTCAACGAGATCGTCAGCGGTGGCCCAGCCGACATCGCTGGCCTGCGCGCCGGCGACACGCTGCTCAAGATCGGTAGCCACGAAGTGAACTCTTCGATCGACTACCTGCGCCACGTCTACGACCTCGCGAGCATGCGCACGCTGCCGCTGACCGTCGAACGCAAGGGCCGCCCGGTCGTCATCGAGACGCGCCCGATCCGCCGCTACGAAGGTTCGATCCTCGCCGGCTTCGGCACGCGCCTGAACCAGATCGACGTCGACACGAACGCACCACTGGTGCGCAAGGCGACCGAAGAGTTCTACCGCGGCTCGCGCTACCGCCGCGTGCCGATGTTCCCGAGCGTCCTGCACATGGCCGAAGTCCTACCGGGCTCGGCCGCCGACGTCGCCGGCTTCGAAAAGGGCGACCTCTTGATCGGCATCGTCGTCGCCGGCCGCTTCGGCGACCGCGAACTACCGATCCACACCCAGATCGACCTCGCCCGCCTCATCGAAGAACAGCGCGGCAACAAGCTGCGCTGCATCATCATGAGAGGCGACCGCGGCCTGCTCGGCACGGTCACGATCCCCAAGACCGGCACGCAGCGATAGCCACGCGACGTTAGCCACCCATCCACCGCACTAGCGATAGGTACTGTGCCTGGACCATTTTCACCACTTGCGCCGCGCGCGTGCGCGCGGCGCAAGTGGTGAAAATGGTCCAGGCACAGTACTGCCGTTCGGGTGCCACCGGGCTAGCGGTAGACCCATCGGCAGCGCGCGAGCAAGGTGAACTCCGTCGGTAGGTCGGGGTCGTCGAGCTTCGGTGTTTCGGCGAACGCGCGGCGCATGGAACTGCGACCGAGCAGCTTCTGTTGCGTTCGCGATGGCAGGCCTTCGAGCAGCCAACCGGCGCGCGCGGTGCCGCGTTCGTAATGAACGGCTGTGCGCCTGCCGCTCTGCACACGCCAGTGCGTTGGCAAACCACGCGCACCGCTACCGATCGCGTCGGTGAGCGCATCCGCCACCACCCGCACCTTGTCGGCCATCGCCTCGCATCCTTCCGTGCGTCTCTGCAAGTGCGCGCGCAACGCCGGCAACAAGACGCCGGCCGTGAGCCACGCTCGCTCCAGGTACATGCCACCGCCCAGTTCGCCCTCACCAAACCGGAAGGTTTCGAGCTGCGCGTCGAAGCGCGCTGCGATCGCCATCGCCAACCGATCCGCGGCCAACGCCACCGGGGCGGCCGCATCGACGCGCAGCAACGCCTCCAACTGCAACAACGGCCACGCGTAGTCACGCAGTCGTTCGTTGCGGCCCGTGCCCATCGGCAACCGCAGAGCAAGCGAACGGCCGATGCTGCGCGCGGCCGCCAGGGCTTCGTCATCCGCCGTCAACAGCCCCACCCACAAGAGCCCTTCGAGCCACACGTGGCCGGCCTCCGGCGCACCACCGCGATGCGTCGCCCCATGCAAGAACGGCAACCCTGAACGCATGTCGAGATCGCGATCGCGAAGATGACCTGCAGCGCGCAACGCCAACTGCCACGCCCGCCCATCACCGTTGGCCAACGCACAACGCAACAGCGCCAGGCCGGTATCAAACTCGAGGTTGGTCACTTCGCCATCGCTGCGCACGAAGTCGCCAGCGCCGCGCCGGCCCCGCATTTCGACCAGGTGCTCCACCACCGAACGCAGATGTTTGCGTACCGCCTTGGTCGTGCCCGACCCACCGTATCGAGATGGCAAGAGGCCAGCGGCCACCGCTTGGGCACGGCCGCGCGCATGCCACCACGCCGCCCGATCCACCAAGGCGGCGCTCTCGGTCGTCAACCCTTCGCCGACCTCGAACACTTCTCCCTGCAACTCCGCACGCACCGAGAACGTCGTCCGCACGCGTTCGTCCACGGAGCCGTCCACCCACTCCCAACGCTGCACGCGCTCCGTGCCGTAGGCGACGCGCCGCGACTCGGTCTGCAGAACATACGCCGGCCCCCGACCATCCGGTGACGCCCCCGCACCACCCAACATCACCCTCGCGGTGCCGCGCGGCGCAACGATCGCCACTTCGATCCACACCAACGCATCCTCGTCGATGTTCTCCGGGCCAACCGGCAACCGCCGCCACTGCAACGCGCCGCGGCCCGCCAGCGACAAGCCGTCTGCGAGCACATCCTGTGACACCGCGATGCCAAAGCGCATCGGCTTGCCATCACTGGCAATCGTCAAAAGCGGAGCGAGACACATCGGCAGCAACAACGAGATCCCCATGGCCATACAGGGACCCGCAATCGCTCACGGTGACACACCAAGTTGGAATCAATCCGTCCAGTCGCTGACGAAGAACGCGCCGCCGTGCTGCACCCAGTGACAGAAGCTGTCGTGGTACGGCGCGTCACAGCGCTGCACGATCTCATCGCGCGTCAGCCACTGCACGTCAAGCACTTCGCTGCTTGCCACCGCCTCACCGTTCGCCTGCGCCTCGAAGAAGAACGACCGCCACGCGTATTGCCTCACGCCAGCGGCAACCCGCTCTCCTTCCTGCACGAACGCAAACTGCGGCGTCCCGTGTACCACCAACTGCGTTTCTTCGAGCAACTCGCGGCGCAGCGCTTCGTCGAGCGTCTCACCAGCTTCGACGCGACCGCCGGGCAGATCCCACGTGCGCTGCGTGCGGCCGTTGATCACACGGTCGTTGGCTACGAACAGAATGCGATCAGCGCGTCGGACGACCGCGAAGGCGCCCAGGAAGTCTTCGCTGTCGCTCATGCTCCCGTCGTCGCATCAACGGCCATCAAATGCAACTATCGTTGCCGCAACAACTGCACCGTGCCGTTGGCGAGCGGCGTCAGCGGCGAGGCCTGCAACTGCACGACGCCAAGCGGCACATGCAACGTCTCACGCTCGCCGATGCCTGTCATGTAGATACTGGGCTCGGAGCCGAGCGGCGTATACAGCGTCAACTCGAAGTCATCGGGGTAGAAGCGCACGTAGCCTTGCATGGGCACGACACCAACCATCGGCATGCCATTGGTGAAGCAGGGCACGTCCGCTTGCGCCTGCAGGACGAGCCGGCCAGCCTCGACGTTCTGCTCGACGTTCATCGTGATCGACAGCTCACCTTCCCCGATCGAGAAGATGCGCCCCTCCCATTCACCACTGAGATCCAGCAGCGTCGGCAAGCCCTCGACCCATTCCGCCTGCCACTCGCCCTCATCTGCGGCACACGAGTAGACGCCATCGAGTGTCTGTTCGCCGAGCAGGTTGGCCGACATCACCGTCGTGCCATCGAGACTCAACGAGATCTGGTCACCGGACAGCGACAGGTCGTAGTCGTTCGGCGTCAGGCACGGATTGTCGATCTGCACCTCGACCACCGGCTGCGAACGGAACTGCTGGATGCGGATCTCGATCGATCCGCCACCCTGATTGCCCGACGACGTCCACGAGCCAACCCAGCGGCCCTCGAGGGCAGCGGGCATGGACTGCGACGGTGCCGTCGACCGAACCTTGAGGTCGCCGCATGCAGCAAGGCATGCGAGCCATCCCAACAAGATCACGCGCGTCATCTGCATAGGAATCGCGGGTGCGGGACAACACCCGTTGTCTGTTAGCCCGACGGGCTCCTACGGTAACGTCAATTGGAGCTTCGCGCCGATGCAGCCCGGTAGCTGTCCAACAATCGAGCAGCCACAACCTCTGGACTGCACGCGTGCACGGCGCGCCGTGCATCGGCTATGAGGGCCTTCTGAGCGGCCGAATCCGCCCGCAGCGTGCGCAACGCCCGCAGCAACCCCGCCGGGCCATCCGCCTCTGGCACGAGCAATCCGCGGCCAAAATGGGACAACGCGTCGCGCACTCCCGGAACGTCATAGCCGACGACCGGGACCCCGGCGGCGAACGCCTCGATCGCGACCAGCGGGCAGCCTTCACGCACACTCGGCAAGACCACCGCATCATAGGCCGGCAACAACTGCGCGATGTCTTCTACGGCACCGCGGACCGACGCTCGACCAGCCGTCACACGTTCGGCTTGCGCGTGCAACGCATCCCGCAACGGGCCATCACCGATCACATCGCCGTGCAGCTCGGCGTCATCGGCAATCGTCTGCACGAAGTCGCCGAGGCGTTTGATCGGCACGAGCCTGCCAACCGCACACACGCGCCACTGATCACCAGGAATGGCCAGGCGTTCCCGCGCGACTTCGCGGGCCACTGGCTCAGTCACGGCGACGGCCGGCGTCGTCACCACAAATCGATCTGCTGCCGCCACGCGACACTCGGTCAGCTCGTCGCGACAACTGGGGCTGATCGCAAACAACACGTCGGTGCGTCGCGCCAACCGCCGTTCGAGGTAGGCCAACAACAGCGAGGGGATGCGGCCGAAGTAGTCCTTCAACACGTGGCCGTGGAACGTGTGCGCCACGACCGGCACGCGGCACGACCATGCGGCCTTGCGACCGATCAAGCCAGCCTTCGACGTGTGGGTATGCACAACATCCGGCTGATACGTTTCGATGCAGGCACGCAGGGCGCGGCGCGCCCGTCGATCGCCCAACGGATCGACACCACGCCGCATGTCGGGCAGCGTCAACCAACCGGGCGCCGTGCCATCAGCAACCACTGGCACGCCGTGGTCGCCGGGCAGCAGCGCCACTTCTTCGGGACCGACCTGGCCCGTCACCAACAACGTCTCGACGCCCATCGCCCGATGCGCGTGCCACAACGCAATCGCCTGCCGCGTCGGCCCACCGAGGTTGGGTCGAGTCAGCACACGCAGGACGCGCAGTGGTCGGTTGGGATCCGTCTTGGACATAGAAGCAACAAGGCTGCACAACGGCGATTCGTCGCCCGGCAACAGCTACTCTTTAGAGCATGGCACGCCTCGTTTCCTTCCTGTTGCTGTTGCTCTTCTGTGGTCACGCCACCGCCCAGACCCAGAACGACCGCCCGAACGTTCTGTGGATCTTCGTCGAAGACATGAACGACTGGCTCGGCTGCTACGGCGATCCGCTGGTCAAGACGCCCAACATCGACGCGCTTGCGGCGCGCGGCACTCGCTTCACGCGTGCCTACATGCCGGCAGGAGTCTGCTCGCCAACACGTTCGGCCGTGATCACCGGCTGCTGGCAAACGACGACCGGCACGCACAACCACCGCAGCTCACGGAACTCGGATCGCATCGAACTGCCCAACGGCGTGCGGCCGATGCCGACCATGCTGCGCGAGCAAGGCTTCTACACGTTCAACTACGGCAAGACCGACTACAACTTCGCGCACCACCCGGAGAACCTCTACGACTGGCACAAGCCCAACATGAACTTCGACCGCATCGGTTCGGTCAGCAAGTTGTGGCAGCCCGCGATCGCGCAGAACAAGAACTTCTTCGGCCAGATCCAACTGCGCGGCGGCAAGAACCGCACGCCCGCCAAGATGGATCGCAACAAGGTCACGATCCCGCCGTACTACCCGGACGTGCCACTCGTGCGCGAAGAGATCGCGCACCACTACGACGTGATCGAGAAGACCGACCGCGAAGTCGGCAAGATCATCGCCGCGCTGAAGAAGGACAACCTGCTCGACAAGACGGTCGTGTTCTTCTTCTCCGATCACGGCTACCGCATGCACCGCCACAAGCAGTTCCTCTACGAGGGCGGCGTCAAGGTGCCGTGCATCATCGCCGGGCCGCACGTGCAAAAGGGTGTGCGCGAAGACCCGATCAGCGGCATCGATCTGGCGGCGACGACGATGACGTATCTCGGTCTGCCAACGCCGCCGAAGATGCAGAGCATGAACGTGTTCAGTGACGACTACGATCGTTACTACGTCGTCTCGGCGCGTGACCGTTGTGACTACACGATCGACAAGATCCGTGCGGTCACGACCAAGCGGTACAAGTACATCCGCAACTACCTGACCGACCGGCCGTACATGCAGCCGCATTACCGCGACCCGCGACCGGTCACGAAGCTGATGCGCCACATGGCCGAGTCCGGCCAACTCAACGCGGTGCAGATGCAGTTCTACGGCAACGAACGGCCGGCCGAGGAGTTCTACGATCTGCAGCAGGACCCGCACCAGATCCACAACCTCGCCTCTGACGACGCTGCCAAGAAGGAACTGGCACGGCACCGCGAGATGCTCGCGACGTGGATCCGCACCACCGGCGACCGCGGCCAACAACCCGAATCCGAACTGGGCCTGCGCGCCGTTCTCGAGCGCTGGGGCGAGAAATGCGTCAACCCGGAGTTCACACCCGTTCGCGCCAAGATCAAGGCGGAGAACGCGACCAAGAAACGCGTCCTGATCCTCGGCGACTCGATCTCGATGGGCTACACGCCGATCGTCAAGCAGCTGCTGCGCAAGGATACGCTGGTGATGCGGCCCAAGGAGAACTGCGCGGGCACGACCAAGGGCGTCGCCAACATCGACAAGTGGCTGCAGATCGGCGACGGCCGCTTCGACGTGATCTGGTTCAACTTCGGCCTGCACGACCTCAAGCGCGTGAAGCCCAACGGCAGGAACTCGAACGACCCGAAGGACTCACGGCAAGCGGAGCCGGATGCCTACGAGCAGAACCTGCGCACGATCATCAAGAAGCTGAAGGCGACCGGCGCGGCGCTCGTGTTTGCGACGACGACGCCGATTCCGGAGGGTGGCGTGCGCCCGCATCGCGATGTTGCGGATGCCCAGCGCTACAACGACATCGCGCGCAAGGTTTGCGCGGAGCACGGCATCGAGGTTCACGATCTGTATGGCGTCGCGATGAAGCACCAGAAGACGATCCAGCCGCGCGTCGACGTGCACTTCACGAAGGAAGGTTCGCGCCTGCTGGCTCGGGATGTGGCCGAGGCGCTCAAGGCTGTGCTCGCGCGTTAGCGCAAACAGCCTAGGTCGGCAGGTATTGCAGCAGGAACAGGTGCCAGCCAAGCAGCACGCCATACCCGACCAACACAAACGCCAACCCGATGCGCGCCGGGCGGAAGAACTTCGCCATCGTCAAGAACGCGCACGCCATGCCGATGCCGACCGTCTTCAGCAAGATGAACGGCCACGGATGCCACGTAGAATCGAGCACCCACTGCACGACAGGGTTCAGCTCTTGGCCACCGTGTGACAGGAAGAGCAGCGTGAAGAACGCGTCCATCAGGTTCAGTGCGACGATCGCAAGAACCACGAACAACACGAACGGACCATGGACGTCGACGAACGCACCTTCGCGTTCGTCATCGCGCCGGATATGGCGACGACGACCACCGAACAGCACATAACGACTGAACATCGGCGTGGGCCGATGACGTCGATCCGTCTGCCTGCGCTCGGCAGGAGTCTGGTTCTCGGTGTCTTCGTGGACCTCGGCAGGGGTGGCCTCGGTCGTGAACTTCCCTTCCATGATGCTCGTCACTATCGGAAGCGTAGCCCAGGGTTGCGCGGTTGAGCGCAAACCCTGTCACGGCACCCGTGCAAACCCCGATGCCACCGCCGGCTCGGCGTGAGACACGGCGGGCATTTTTTGCTGGGCCCCTTCAGGAGCGGCCCGATCGAGGCACCAGACAGGCTCTCAAGAGCCTGCCCTACGTGAACTTCGTGACGCCCGGGATCGCGACTTCGCTCTTCGGCACCTGGTCGGTCCACTTCAGCAAGTTCGGCATCAACTCTTCCTTGCTGTCGTGCGCCTGCTGCCACGTGATGCGTTGGCCGGTGTAGGCAGCCATGCGACCCATGATCGCCATCAGCGTGCTGTTGCACATGTACTCACCGTTGTTGATCGGCTTGCCGGCGCGCAACGCCTTGAACATCTCGTTGTGCTCGTTCTGGTACATGTTCCCCATCTTGCCGGCGAAGCGCCATTCGTTCTTGCCAGTGATGATGTGGCGGAACACGTTCGCCTTGCCTTCGGTGCCGTGCACAATCTCGTTCACGTTGCGCCAGCAGTTGTTCTGCTGACGGCACTGGCTGATGCCGCGCGTACCGTCTTCCCACTCGTAGGTGTTGGCGAAGTGGTCGTAGATGTTGCCGAACTTCGGATCGATGCGCTTCTGGCGGCCACCGAGCGAACTCACTGCGGTCGGGTACACGTCACCCTTGATCCACGCCATCATGTCGAGCGTGTGGATGTGCTGCTCCGCGATGTGGTCGCCCGACAGGTAGGTGTAGTAGAGCCAGTTGCGAACCTGACGCTGCAGGTCGTTCCAGTGCTTCTCCACCTTGCGGAACCAGAGTTCGCCGGTGATGTAGTTGCCTTGGATCACCTGGATCTCGCCGACGGCGCCTTCCTGCAACTTCTGCACAACCGCGCGACGGCCGTCGTGGTAGCGGTAGCAGAGGCCACTGACGACCGAGATGCCCTTCTTCTTGGCGAGCTTGCAGGCAGCTTCGACGCGACGGACACCGGGGGCGTCGACGGCGACCGGCTTCTCGGCGAAGACGTGCACGCCCTTGGCAACGGCGCGCTCGATCTGCATCGGGCGGAAGCCGGGCGGCGTCGCGAGGAGCACGACATCGACGCCCGTGGCGAGCACCTTGTCGAGCGAGTCGATGCCGACGAAGCGACGTTCTTGCGGGACCGAGAACTGGTCGCCGCGCTCCGCGCCAACGGCTGTCTTCTTGATGCCGGCGAGACCATTCTCGAGGCGGTCGGCAAACGCGTCACCGGCGGCGTAGAGCACGTTGCCACGGTCGGCCATGATGGCCTGGACGGCGGCGCCCGAACCACGGCCGCCAACGCCGACGATGCCGACCTTGAGCTTGCCCGAGCCTTGGTGCACCGGCATGGCGGCGCGCAGGGCGCTCACGGATCCGGTGGCGGTCACGGCCGCAGCACCGGCGGCTGAGGTCTTCAGGAAGGAACGACGCGAGGGCTTCTTGATCGACATGACTTGGGGCGCCGCGGGGCGCAACAATCTGGGTGGAACCTGGAGGGGATCAGGCGGGCAGCCGGAGACTTGGGATTGTGAGCCTAACGAGCGATGGCTGCGGGACAAAGGCCCGTTCGCAGCGGCATTCGAACCACCGAACATGTCCCCAGCGGTCGCGAGGCTCGACAGCGGCCCCGCCATGCCCGTATCCTGCCCCTCGCCGAAAGGCAGCCCCTCCTGAAGCAGACGACCCCCCTGCTTCTGCCACCCATCAGCTTCGCGTCCACGATGCGCCAATACTGCCTGCCCCTCCTGTTGTTGTGCGGCTGCACGACTTTCTCGAACGAAGAATCCAAGCGTCTCGCCGACGCTCAGCACTTTGCCACGACCTACTTCGAGGGTGGCAAGCTCGGCCAGACCCTGATCCAGGTCGAGCGTGGCCTCGACATCGATCCGGACGACTACAAGCTCAACGCACTGAAGGGTTCGGTGCTCTTGCGGATCAGCCTGCTCAACAACAAGAAGCTCGACGAGGCGACCGAGATCCTCGAGCGCGTCTACACGTGGCGCTCGCCAATGCGGCACGAGCCGTACGAGTTGTTCTACCTCGGACTCGCCCGCCAGAAGCAGGGCCTGCGTCACCTCGGCGAAGCCATTCGCGTCGAGGACCGCGCCCGACGTGCTGCCGACAAGAAGAAGCACGCCGAGTTCGTCGAGCAGAGCAAGACGGAGCGGGTCGCGGCCAACGATCAGCTGACCAACGCAATGGAAGTATTCGACGTGCTGATCGAGCGCGGCGAGCGCCTGCGCCTGACGCACAACCACCGCATGCAGGTCGCGCGCCAACTCGGCGACAACGACAAGTTCCTCGAGTCCGCGGAGCAGTTCTTCAAGATCTCGAAGAAGGAACAGGACTTCGTGCGCGGGGAGATCGAGCGCACGCCGACCGCCGACTACGAGGCGGCGCAACTCGTCGCGCTGCGTGAGCTCGAGCACGAAGAGCTCGACGTGCGCGCCCTCGTTGCCGACTACCACTTCCACCGCAAGGACTTCAAGACCGCGCTCGAGCACATCGATCGCGCCCTGCGTCTCGATCCGACGCGCAGCGACAACTACTACAACCGCGGCCGCCTGCACATCGAGCTGGCGAACACCGAGGACGCCAAGAAGGACTTCCGCCGCTTCCTCGCAACGTCGCAGTTGCCGGCCAGCGATTCGCGGATGACCTACGCCACGAAGGCGTTGATGCGCTAGTCGCGCCCGTGATTGGCGCCACACAACCCGGCAGCTTGCGGCTGCGCACGCAACGCGATTTCCGCGGCGTCTACGGCCGCGGCCGTCGCGCCTCGGGCGAATGGCTGACCGTGGTCGTCTGGCCGCGCCAGACAGGCCAGGTGCCGGGACCGCGCATCGGCGTCTCGGTCAGCAAGGACCACGGTGGCGCCGTGCGCCGCAACAAGATCAAACGACTGCTGCGCGAAGCGTTCCGGCTCGAACGGCACCGCATGCCACCGGACATCGACGTCGTGCTGATTCCGAAGCGCCGCGATGACAACGTGCCGCTCGCTGGTCTGCAGCAGGAACTCGTGCCGTTGATCCAGAAGGCGCTCAGCAAGAAGCCGCGCGGTCGCCACCCGCGGAGGCGCGCGAAGTGAAGGTCTCGCCGATCGCGTTTGTGCTGACGGTGCCGGTCTGGCTCTACCAGAAGGTGATCAGCCCGATGAAGCCGAAGACGTGCCGGTTCCATCCGACGTGTTCGAGCTACGCGATCGAAGCGCTGCGCGTGCACGGCGCGCTACGTGGCAGCTGGCTGACGGTGCGACGTCTGGGTCGCTGCCATCCGTTTTGTGAGCCGGGTTGGGATCCGGTGCCGCAACGCCATGGCAAGCTGGGAGCTACTCCTCCCCAATCTCCGGAAACGGTGCAACCTCCGGAAACGGGTCGAGAGCCGAGCTAGCCACGACGACCTTGCCGGAAACGCGCACGATGCCATCCGGCCGTTCCGCGTTGCGCAGGAAGTTCTGTAGTTCTGCATCACCGACGAACCAGTCCTTGTGCTTGGGCGTGGCCACGCGGTAACGAGCGACAACGCCTGGGATGTCGCGCACGACCTCACAGGTGAACGGCACTGCTGCAATGTGATGCTGCGGGCCATTCGGTGACGGCACGGCACCCCGGTCGCCACCCTTGGGCCACAGCGTGACCAATACTGCCAGTAGTGCCGCCGCGACGGTGGTCGCGACCGTTGCCCGCGCCGCGACGCGGCGCCGCCGGCGCGAGCGCACCGCGCCGAGCAGATCGGGCAACATCGTCGCCATGCGCTGTCGCGCGAACGAACTCATCTCTTGGTTACGTTCCATTCCACAACTCCGCGGCCTTCTGCCGCAGCTTGTCCAATGCCCGGCGCAGCCGACCATGGGCTGCATCCGAACTGATACCCAATACCGTTGCCTCGTGGGCAACCGTCGTCGTGCCACCGAAGCGCGCCTGCAGCAACGCCTGCTCAGCGAGCGGCAGGTCGCCGACGCTCGCCGTGAGCCACGACAGCCGTTCTTGATCACAGAGATCGAGCCACGGTTCGCGAACGGCGTCCGCCGCAGCTGCGACAGCCGCTTGTTCACGCCGCCGCCGCCGGGCCTCGCTGCGCGTGCGATCGGTGACTGCGTTCATCACGGTTCGCGTCATCCAGGCGCGCAGCGCTTCTTCGGACGCGAGCGCTGGTATCTTCTTGACGACGATCATCATGACGTCCTGCACGACGTCGAGGCACCACGCCTCATCGCGCCGACTGATTGCGCGCGCCAACAACAACGTCGACGCAAACCACATCTCGTAGAACTCCGCAAACGACACTTCGTCACCGGCCGCAATGCGACCGGTGAGCGCGTGTGCTGGTGGCACGTCGACCACAGGTGGGTCGACGACCGGCGGGGTTGGTTGTGCGGTGTTCTGAGCCATGCGAACGAGGCAGGCCAGTCGGTGTCGCGCTACTTGGGTTGCTTGTTGTTCTTGCGGATCGAGTCGCGCTGCTTGAATTGCATATAACGTTGCTCGCGCTCCATCAGGTCGCGGTTGAGCGTGCTGAGCGCCTGCTCGACGACCGACGTCTGGCCGTGCGTGCCGCGAACGAGCAGCAGACCCGAGTCTTCGTGGAAGCGAATGCGCGGCGGCTTCTTCTCATCCGACATCGCCAGTTCGATCGCCGACAGGATCGTCGTGATGCGCAGCGGCTCCATGCCAGACATGCGCTCGGCGATCAGGCTGTTGACGGAGAACACGCGCTGCGTGACGTCCGTGTAGCCAGCGCCTTGCACGACGCCAGGGTTGTGGCGCTGCTGCGCGACGATCGAGTAGACCGGCTCGCCGGCACCGCGGAACTCCTTGACGCGCACATCATAGTCCGCTTCGGCTGCCATGCAGGCGCCTTCGAGAGCCTGCTCGAGGCCGGCCGACTTCAGCACCATCGGCGGTACCTTGGCATCGCGTGCTTTCGTCGAGAGCACGATGTTGGCCTTCGGCTGACCGCCGCGAACGGCCGCGACGAACTCAGCGATCGTGCCGCCGGGGAACTCGAGCGAGACGGTGACCGGGGCCTTGGCGGCGCGGCGCGGTTGCGATTGTGTGGTGGCCTGCGCCACCGCCGAAGCGGAGGTCATGGCCATCGGGATGAGCAGAAGCAGCGCGGTGAGTTTGGTGTTCATTTGGGTCCTCTCTTGGTTATGCGCCCAAGAGAGTGCCTTCTCTTGGTTCGTTGCTGAAGAGACGTCGCCAACCGAACAATCCGTCGCAATCCGTCCAAGAAAGTTGGCCAGACCTGCTACCGGGGCCCGTACACGAAGAAGGGGGCCACGCAGGCCCCCTATCCACAGTGACTTGTGAGTGGAGCCCTACTTCTCCATCTCAGCCAGCAGCGTGTCGACGGCTTTGTCCATCGCCTTGCCGCGGGCGCCGATGTAGCGAATCACACCCTTGTGATCGAGGATGTAGATGGTCGGCCACCCGGTCACTCCCCACTTCGTGGAGATGGGACCCTTGGTGCCGCGCGGTCCGTTCCAGAACGAACGCCAGGTGACGCCCATCGAAGCAGCTTCCGCGTGGTAGGTGCTCTTGAGCTTGTCACTGTTGACACCGATCAGAGCAAACGGCTTGTCCTTCAGACGATCCACGAGCGACCGCTCGTGTGGGATCATGGCCCGGCAAGGGGGTCACCAGAAGCCCCAGAAGTCGAGGACGACAACCTTGCCGCGGTAGTCGTTGAGCTCGAACTTCACGCCGTCGATGTCCTCACCGACGATGTTCGGAGCAACCATGCCCTTCTGCAGACGCTCCTGCTTGAAGCGCGGGCCGGCGATCATGTCGGCGAGGATCGAACCCTTGCCGAGTTGCTCCGCCTTGGCGATGAGCTTCGCGGCTTCGGCCTTGATGCCGGGGCCACGACCACTCTGACCCAGGAGCTTCGCCTTCCAGTAGAAGGCCCACGCCTTGGGCACGTCGTGCGGCGACTCGGCGATCACCTTGTCGAGGAACCGACCAGCTTCGTCCTTGCCGAGCGGACGCGACAGGATCGAACCGTTCTCGAGCAGCTCGACGAGGTTCTTGTCCTTGATGTGCTTCTGCTCGATGAGCGGCACAAGCTTCTGGATCATCTTGGTGTCACGGCAGATCACCGCGGCCCAGCTGAGCAGCTTGCATGCGCCTTCGCTGTCGTAGCTTTCCGCAGCCTTGACCGCCTTGTTGGCGAGTCCGACGGCGTCCGGCGTCTTCAGCGAAGACAGCAACTTGCGCAGCGCCTTGTTGTCGCGCGCCTTGCGAGCCTTCGTGTAAGCGTCCGACTTCTGCAGCGCCTTGCGGGCGGTCGTGTAGTCAGAACCCTGTTTGGCCAGTTCGGCCGCGAGCTTCTTGTGGACGGCGCTGGCCGACGGCTTCTGGTCGCCACCTTGGGCGAGCAGCATGGCCGGCAGCAGCAGTGCCGCTGTGCATATGGATAACAGTCGCATGATGGCGGAAGCATACGACGCAGGCCGCGAGGTGTCCCGTGCAGGGTGTGTCGAATCAGTCACGGCGGCGGCCCCTACACTGGCCCGGGCAGCGCCGTGGGTGGCGATCTGGCCCATACGGCCGAAGCTTGCGGCACTCCGCCCCTACGGCTCGTCCGTGACGACCCCGAGTAGCGCAGCGAGACTGAGCACATCCAGCCGGTTGTGCTCGAGCACTCGATCGACGGGACCCGTGCCATCCCGGACCCAATCGAGGAACGCCGCCGGCGCCTCGCTGCCGGGCAGGTCGTCATCGCGATACAGACCGAGCAGCCGTTCTTCGGCCGTGTGCAAACGGCTGTCCGGCCAATGCTTGCCGAACTGGCGGCGGATCACGTGGTAGAGATCGAGGTGACGGTCGGTCAGGACGGGTGCCTTGATCTTGTGCACGGCGAGCCTGGCGGCGATGCGATGGCGGTCATAGCTCTTGCCGACGAACGTCACCGGCACCGGATGCTCGTGCAGCCGGTCCTTGATGTGATGCAGCATCGCCGGCTCTTCGCCGAAGTCGCGCAGGAACAGTTGCTCAAAGACCAACTCATCGCCTTCGAAGAACGCGATGCCGTAGGCAAACACCATCGTGCCCGCCCCACCACTGAGGCCCGTCGTCTCCGTATCGAGGAACAGGCAATCCTCGGGAGCGAGCTGCGTGAACGACGGCGACTTCGCCATCTTGGCCAGGCGTTCGCGATCGAAGTGGCGGGCGCTGCCGAGCGGAATGCGGCCGTGCACGTGACTCACGGGGTAGCGCAGTTCACGCCGCCACATGGGACCGTGTTCGGTTTCGAGGATGTCGGCGGCAGGCAACTCTACGACGTCGCGCGTGAGCGCTGCCGGCAGGCCTTCGGCCAGTCGCTTCTGTCGCGCCTGCAAGAAGGCGCGCATGTCGCCGCGGGCGGGTGCTGTGGTGGCAACGTGTGCCGGCTCCCGTGCAACATCCACCTGGAACGCACGCCGCAACTTGTCGCGCCGCGACCGCGCCGGGGTCTTCGGAACCTCTCGCTTCGGTGCTACCACGCAGCCTCCTCAATCGGCGTCAACATCTGCTCGCGTTCCTCCAACATGCCGCGCAGGATCGCCAGCGCGACGGACTTGCTACGTGTGCCGAGGCTCGCCTGCGGCCCGACACACGAAGGACAACCACTGCGACACGCGCAGCGCTGCAACAACTCGGCGGCTGCCTGCAAGATCTCACGGTGCACGCGGAACAGGCGTTCGGACAAGCCGACGCCATCCGGAATGCGATCGTAGAGAATCAGTGCCGGCGCCTCGAAGTGCGGATGCAGCGCTTCGGCCTGCACCTTGACGTCGCCAGGGTCGACGCGCACGAACAGCGGCACGAGGCCCTGCAGCAGTTGCCCGACACCCTGCAGGCACGACGCTTCGCCGCCGCGCTGCAGCGACAGTCGCTGGATCAGTTCGGGTCGCAGCACCAACGCGGTGGCTTCGGTCTCGAACTCCTCCGGCGGCAAGTTGATCTCGCCGATGCCGACGTTCTCACGCGTGTAGAACTTGATCTTCTTGAACGCCTTGGCGAGCGTCGCCACGTGCACTTCCCCGCGATGCGCCGTGTAGTTGGCGTACTCCTGCTGCTCGTCGAGGTGCAGGATCTTGACCTCGGTCTCGGTGTCCGCCTCGGTGTAGTAGTCGGCGTCGACCTGCTTGACGAACGCGCGGCGGTCGTCGTAGTCGAACCGCTCGACGAGATACGTATCGCCCTGATGGCCGTAGATCGCGCCGTCGTAGACCTCGGTGATCGCCGACGGCCGATCGATCTCGGCCAGCACCTTGCGCGATTCTGTCTCCTGGATCGTGACGTTGTCCATGTCCGCCGCCGTCAAGCTGACGCCTTCGGCGGGATACGTGCGTTCGGCGTAGTGGAAGCGACCCGACTGGTGCACGAGCACGCCGAGGTCATGGGTCAGGAACTCGAGCACGTCGCGCGTGCCTTCAGCCTGGCCAAAGCGCTCGTCCTCGTCGAACGGCAACTCGAACGTCGCACACCGAATGTGGTTGGTCAGGATGATCGCGTTGTCGGGATCGATGCTGACGGCGTCGCGGGGCTGATCGAACAAGTAGCCCGGGTGCTTCATCAGGTATTGATCCATTGCCGAGCTGCGCGCGACGACGACGACCGCGCTCTCTTGACTGCGGCGGCCGACGCGGCCCGCCTGCTGGAACGTGCTCGAGACCGTGCCCGGATAGCCAACCATCACGCAGACGTCGAGGCTGCCGATGTCGACCCCGAGTTCGAGCGCGTTGGTCGACACGACCGTGCGGATCTCGCCCTGCCGCAGCCCCTTCTCGATCTTGCGTCGCAGATTGGGCAGGTAGCCACCGCGATACCCGGCGATGCGTTCCTGATCGATGTGCTTGGTCTTGGCATCGTCGCGCAGGTATTTGAGCAGCACCTCGGTCTGGCTGCGCGACCGCGTGAACAGGATCGACTGCAGGTCGCTCCGCAGCAGTTGGCCACCGAGTTGCCGCGCCGCCTCACTCGCGGGCACGCGCATGCCGGACGTCGTCTGGACAATGCGCGGGTTGAGGAAGACGAAGTGCTTGCGACCGCGCGGGCTACCGTCTTCGTCGACTACGTTGACGTGCTGTTCGAACAAGCGGCGACCGTGCTCCCCGGCGTTGCTGACCGTTGCGGACGCGCCGCAGAACGTCGGGTTGCTGCCGTAGTGGCGGCAGATGCGCTGCAGGCGTCGCAGGACGTTGGCGACGTGCGAGCCGTAGATGCCCGACAGCGTGTGCAGCTCGTCGACGACGACGTAACGCAGCCCAGCGAACAGGCCCTGCCACTTCTGATGATTGGGCAGGATGCCCTGATGCAGCATGTGCGGGTTGGTCAGCACCAACGTGCCGTGCTCGCGCAGCGCCTGGCGGACCTGCGGCGGGGTATCGCCGTCGTAGACCGCCACAGTGAGCGATTGGCGTTCTTCGGGGTCGCTGCCGTGCAGTTCTCCCTCCGCGGCGGTGATCAGCTTCTCCAGATCGGCCATCTGGTCGCGCGCCAACGCCTTGGTCGGATACAGGTACAACGCCCGCGCATCGAGCCCGTCACGCAACAGCGCGTCGAGCACCGGCAGGTGGTAGGCCAGCGACTTGCCCGACGCCGTCGACGTCGAAATCACGGTGTGCTTGCGGTCGTGCAGCAGGTCCGCGCACTGCCGTTGGTGCGAGAACAGTTCGACGATGCCGCGCCCGTGGAGCGCCGACGTCAGGGCCGGATGCAGCCATTCGGGAATGGCCTGCATGCTGGCTGGGCGTGGTTCGACCTGATGCAGGGCATCGACCGTGCCCGGACCATCGTCTGCGTTCGCCCGCAGTTGTTGCACGAACGTGCTCAGGTCCAAATGCGGACCTCGCGCCAGTAGCCACCCATGGCCAAGATGCTACGGGACACCCAAACGAAAACCAAACACGCTCTTTTGACAACGGTTCCCGGCCGCGGCAGCCTGTAACTGTTGGCCCCACAATCCGATCCACGCCCGCTGCCCACGGACGCGCCGCCTGTCTTCCGCGACGCGTTGTTCTTCGGGTGCTGCGTCCTGCTCCTGCTGCCGAGCATCTGGTCGCCGTGCAGCATCACGGGTCAGGACGAGTACTTCCTGTCGTTCCGGACGGTGCTCGAGATGCAGGAACGGTCGGAGTGGCTGACGCCCTACGTCAACGGCGAGGTCCGGCTGCAGAAGCCGCCGCTGCTCTACTGGTTGATGCGCGGCTCGTTCGAGGTCTTCGGCAGCAACCTGTTCGCGGCGCGGCTGTGGAGCGTGTTGTTCGGCGCGACGCTGGCGCTGTTCAGCAACAAGCTGGCTCGGCTCTACAACCAGAAGGGTTACCTCGCTGGCCTGCTCGCGCTGTCCGCCGCTGGCGTGATGATCGAAGCGCGGCGGGCGATGTTCGATCTGCCAGTGGCGAGTATGTGCACGGCGGCGATCTACTACGCGATCGTCTGGCATCGCCGCGGGCAACTGCGTGCAGCGGTGACGATGGCGACGTGCGTCGCGGCGGCGGCGATGTGCAAGGGACCGGTGGCGTTGTGGTTCTTCGGCGCGCCGTTGCTGGCAGCGGTGCTGGTGCGGCGCGGTGCGAGTGCCGGCCCGTGGTGGCACGTCGTCGCAGCGGTCGGTTGGTTTGCCGCGCTGGCGCTGCCGTGGCCGTTGTGGGCGCAGGCCAACCACCCATCGTTCTGGCACGTGCTCGCCGACCAGGCGGCAGAACGTCAGTTCGCGTGGCCTGAGCTGAGTCGCCTGCCGCGGCTGGGCGGTGCGCTGCTCGGCCTGATCGTGCCGTGGTCACTCTGCATGCTCGGCGCCTGCTGGGCGGTGCTGCGGTGGCGCGTGCAACTCCCCCACGGCCGGTGGCTGCTAGTGTGGCTCATCGTCGGGTTGCTGCCGTTTGCGTTCATGAAGACGTTCGAACGCTATCTACTCGGCTTGCTGCCACCGGCGCTGATCCTCACCGCGAGCTGGCTCGAACAACTACCGGCAGTTGCGCGCCGACTGCAACTGACGATCGCCGTCGTGGTCGTGGCGATCCCGGTCGTGGTGTTCGCACTCTTCGCCGCGTGGTTTGGCTTCTCATACGTCGGCCCCGCGGTCTCGGTGTTGCTTGTCGTCGCCGCGTGGCGCAGCGCTCGCCGCACCGAGCCGAACCCAGCCAAGACCGCCGGCCTCTGCGCCGTCCTGCTCAGCACTCTGCTCGGCTGGGTCTACCCATCGCTCGGCATCAACCAACTGCCCGCCGACTTGCCGGCGGACCTGGTTGACCGCGGCGTGCAGACGTTCGGCCGCCCCCAACCGGGCATGCTGTCGATGCGGGTGCAGCGCAGCGTGCAACAGATGGATGGCCGCAACGAACAGCTCGGCGCTCGCCTCGCCAATTATCACGGCTACCTGTTCGTGCTCGAGCAGGACCAAGAACGAGTCCTTGCGGCCGCCCGCCAGCGCGGCGTCACGCTCGAACGCATCGGTGCGTTCCGCTCGTTCTACTCGCGCAAGGCGTGGCTGAAGTTCTATCGCTCCGGCGTCAGCCGCGACGATTGGCTCGAAGCGCTCGCCAGCCGCTCGCCCGAACGTCTGCAGCCGCGCTTCATCTACTACCGATTGCCCTGATCCGCGAACTTCGATCTGGCGAAGTTCGATCTGGCGTCGCGTGCGCGGCACGGCAAACTCTGGGCGTGCAACGCACCTGGGCCAAACGACTTCTCCGAATCGGCATCGCCGCAATCGTGCTGCCGCTCGTGGTCCTCGGCGGCGTCTACACCAAGTGGCTGACGCTCGACGGCCGCCTCGCGACGGTCACTCCCAACGAGGTCTACCAATCGGCGGCCTACGCCCCGGACGATCTCGTCGCCACCTGCGAGCAGTATGACATCAAGACGGTGATCGATCTGCGCGACACCAAACTCGCCGACGTCGCCGCCGCCGCCACCGCCGCGCGCGAACACAACATCGACCACGTGCACCTCGCCACCGAGTCGCACCCGACAATCGAATCGACGCGCGCGTTCCTCGACGCGATGGCCACGGCCGAGCGCCCCGTGCTCGTGCACTGCGAACACGGCGAAGGCCGCTCGGTCATGCTGTGCGCCATCTACCGCATCGAGTCCGAAGGCTGGAGCAACGAGCAGGCATTCAACGGCACCGCCCGCCTCCCCGACAGCCTGCGCTGCCTGACCGCCCTCTTCCCCGGCCTACGCCGCCTGGGCAAAGACGACACGAAGGGCAAGTTCATCCGCAACTACATCCGCCAGTAGCCCGTACGGAGCCAGGTACATTCCGGACATCTCGCCGCACGGCGAGATGTCCGGAATGTACCTGGCTCCGTACCTACCGCTTGCCGGCGGCGACTCTTCGGTTGAGGTAGTTGGCGAGGGAGCCGTAGAGGTGGCGGCGGGTGCCGCGGCCTTCGTAGATGCCGTGGCTGCGGCTCGGGTAGGCGAGGTACTCGAACATCTTGTTGTGCTCGACGAGTTTGTCGAACAGGCGTTCGCTGTTCTGGAAGTGCACGTTGTCGTCGCCGGTGCCGTGCACGAGCAGGAGATCGTCTTGCAGGTTCTTGGCGTAGGTGATCGGCGAACACTTCTTGTAGACGTCGGGCACTTCGCGCGGATCGCCGCAGTAACGCTCTTGGTAGATCGTGTCGTAGAGCGAGATGTCGGTGACCGGGGCGACCGACATGCCGGCCGAGAACAGACCCGGGTGACGGAACAACATGTTCAACGTCATCGCGCCGCCGCCTGACCAACCCCAGATCGCAAGGCGTTCGGAGTCCATCCAGTCGTGCCGCTTCTGCAGCTTGCGCACGGCTTGGCCCCAGTCGTGCGAACTGACGACGCCGATGTTCTGGTAGAGCGCCTTGCGCCAGTCGCGCCCCTTCGGCGCCGGCGTGCCGCGCGCGTCGATCGACATCACGACGTAGCCCTGCTGCGTCAACCAACGATGGAACAGGTGATGGCCGAGCTGCCAGGTGTTCTTGACCGTTTGCGACCATGGCTCGCCGTAGACGTGGAACAGGACCGGCCACTTGCCCGTGCCGTCGAATCCCTTCGGATACATCGCCCAACCATCGAGAACATGACCGTCGTCGGTCGTCACCTGAAAGAACTCGTTCTTGCCCTTCTCGATCTTGGCGTAACGATCGCGCAGGCGCTGGTTGTCGACGAGCACCCGAATGCGTTCATGACTCGGCAACCGCACGAGGTCGATCACCGGCGGGCTGTCGAACGACGAGAACGTATGGATCGCCAGCGTGCCGTCGGTGCTGATCTGGTAGTCGTGGAAGCCGCGCTGGTCGTTCGGCGACACGCGCTGACGCACGGCCTTGCGATGCTTGTCCGAGTAGTCGCGCCAACCACTACCGTCGGTAAACAGCGCCTTCTCGGTAGCATCGCCATCGCAGTCACTGACCAACAGCCGGCCGTTCTTGAGGTCGGCATGCTCGACCGCCATGACGTCGTAACCCTTCGTCATCGGCATGTGCGTCACAAGCACGCTCTTGCCGCGGGTATCCCAGACGATCGTCCCCGCCTGCCGCCAGGCCTTCTGGCCATCGCCTTGGAACGCAACGTCGCTCGTCCAGAAGAACCGTTCGCCGCCGTCAACCCAGCGGAAGTCCTCGCGCACGTCGACGTAGGCGGCATCGCGTTCTTCGTGAACGACACGCACCGCGCCGGTCTTGATGTCACAGCCGTAGACGACGAGATGGTTCTGCGGCCGCGGCAGCCACTGCACCATCAACTCCTCGCCCCGCGGATGCCACTCCATACGCGCTACGTAGTTCTCACGCGGATTGCCGGGCGTCTTCATCCAGACCGGCTTGCCACCATCCGCCGAGACGACGCCAACGCGACACGCCGAGTTGGTCGTGCCCGCCTTCGGATACTGCACCGGTACGATCTGCGCGTAGCGGTCGCTCAGGTTGTCGACCATGTAGAACTCGCCGACGCCACCACAGTCGAGCTGCCAGAACGCCACACTCTGGCTATCGGGACTGAAGCGGAAGCCATCGCGGCAATCGAACTCCTCTTCGTAGACCCAATCGAACGTGCCGTTGATCGTCGTCTTCGAACCGTCGTGCGTCAGTCGCGTTTGCTTGCCACTCGCAGCATCTTCGACGTAGACGTCGTTCTGCGAGACGTAGCCGACGCGGCGACTGTCCGGCGAGAACTTCGCAAACATCAACGTCGACTTGGTGAGCTCGCCGCCGAGGCGCCGCGGTTCGGCCGACCCATCGAATGGCAGGACGTAGTACTCACCGCGCGTATTGTGCCGCCACACGCGCGCACTCTCGGTGAACACCATCAGCCACTTCTGATCCGGCGAGAACGCGTAGTCTTCGATGTTGACCGCGCGACCCAGCTTGTCGACCCAGAGCATCGCCGCGCTGACGAGGATCTCGCGCTTGCCGCTCGCCGCTTCGTAACGCACGAGCTCGAGCACGCCTTGCGCATGCCGTTCGAGCGTCGCGTAGTGCTTACCGTCGAGCCAACGCGCCGGGCCGAAGCGCTGCGTCGCAAACTCACCCGAAGTGATGCGGCCGGCATCGAGCTTCGCGGGATTTGCGGGAGCCTGCTGTGCCCCAAGGGCACCGAGCAGCAGAGAGAGGACCAGGATCCGTGGCGTCTTCACGCCGAGATCGTAGTCACCGCGGCCGCAATCAGCGAACGGGACTTGCAGTCAGAAAGCTGACACGCCCCGGCGCGGTCTGATTCTCAAGCAGCACCGTCGCGTGTTCGACCAGGCCAGCCTCGATGTCGTAGCTGCCGGGAACGACGCCAGCCATAGGCAACGTTGCGTCGGCGCGCACCATCGGTTGCAGCTGCAGCCACGGCTTCTCCTCACGCTTGCCGTCGATGCGGCGCCACAGCGTCAGGTCGATGCGCTGCTTGGCGAACTCGCCAGGAAACTCGAGGATGAGCGCCCGCGACTCGTTGAAGTCGATGGCCATCAATTGGCGGCGACCACTCGCGTCGCGCGCCATCACGACGGTCGGGCCGAAGCCTGCTGCCGGCACGGCAACGTTCGCAGGTTCCGTCGGCTGTTCGGGCACGGACCGATCCGCATCGCCGAGCAGCAACACGCCGGTCATGACGACCAACGCACCCGGAGTCACCCACCATCGCAACGTACCTGACATTGCGCAGGTATCGGCCGTTGCGGGCTTTGGCTTGAATCCGCCAGCTAGTGCGTAGCTTCGTCCGCCTGCTGGCTGCGGGTCGTCGGGATACGTGCTGCGGCCATGCGGGAGGCCAAGGCAGCCATCTCGCGCCACGTCTCGCTGTCGTTGAGGGCTCGGGCGAGTTGCACGACGCCGGCGACGTAGCGCGCCGCGGGCACGCCTTCGAGCGAACGGTCAAGCACCCACTGGGTTGCCCGATGATCACCGGCATACGTCGTGATCACGCGCGTTGCCGCACGCACGTGCGACATCCGCTCGATCGGTCGCATCTCCCGCAGCAGACGCGCTTCGTCACTGCGATGATGACGGTCGAGCCAGCGCGGCATCAACCAACGCACGAGGCAATCGATGGCGAGGATGCCACGCATCTTCTCGACCGTCGCGGTCGCGCGGGTATGCACCAACTGTGGCACCAACGGTCGCAAGTGCTCGTTGCGCGAATGATCGCTCATCGAGTCGTTGCACGCACGCACGAGCGCGGCCAACACCGGGCACGCGCATTCTGGTTCGTCGCTGTGCGCTTCACCGGCCAACCAGGCGACCATTTCCATGGCACACATGCCGTCATCACGCGACGGATGAGAACCGCGTTGCAGGGGGTACTGTTCGATCAATCGATGCATAGGGGACGCGCAGTGCGCGTAGCGAGGCCGACGAAAGGATGGGGGTCCCCTATTCTACCCCCATTATGAGACGCGGGCGGTGCGCACAGGTGCGGGTCCTCACGGCGCCGATGGCACCGCTCTTACGCAGCAGTCGGCTAACGCAGATCGAAGAAGCCAGCCGGCACCGTTTCGTGCGCGGCCGTCGGCTTGGGGATATGCAGCATCTTCGCAAACAGCACCGCGCCGAACCCGGGCGTGATCGGCAACGCCGATCGCACGCCGTCAGGGATGCCGGGCCCCATCGCAAAGCCGACCACTTCACGGTCGTATGCGTGCGGCGATCCATGCGATGCGGGCGTCGCACCGTTGAGCCAATACGGCTGCAACACGAACTGCACATCACCGGCGCGCTGACTGGCCAACGCGTTGGCTAGCGCTCGACGAATCGGATCCGGATGTGCGTAGTCGTCGCGCAGATCGTCGGTAGGAAACGCAGTCATCACGGCCCGCACGCGCGCACACGCCTTGGCCGCCACTTCGAGCATCTCGTGACCGTGCTTCGCGAGCGCCTGCTCGTTGAGGTAGACCGCGTTCTCGCTGACACGTGCGACGTACTTGGCGTTCTTTTGCAGCGCCCCGAACCGTTGCCGCAGAGCGGTCTCCGTCGACGACTTGACCCACGTATCGACCGGGCCGCGACCGGCCGTGCCACCGTTGAGCATGACCGACTCCGGCGACGGTGCGACGCCGTGGTCCGCCGTCATGAAGAAGGCCCACTGTTCGACGCCCACTTGCTTGTCCAAGAACCGGAACAGCTCGCCCAGTTCTCGATCCAACCGCAACAACGCATCGCGCGCCTCGACCGAGTGCGGCCCCCAGTTGTGGCCGACCACATCCGTCGCCGAGAAGCTCACGCACAGAAGATCCGTCGCCGCATCCTTGCCGAGATCCATGCCGCGCACCGCAGCCTCCGCCGCCAACCGCACGATCGTATTGCCGAACGGCGACGAGTAGACCTGGTTGTAGTAGATCTGATCCGGCGCCGGCCGCCCGCCGTTCATCGCCTGCGGCAACGTGCGCAACTGCGTGCCGTTGAAGTGCAGCTTCTCCCACTTGCGATCATCGACCAGGCCTTCGTACGCACGCGCCGGACCGGTGCGGGTCCACGTCTTGTCGTGAAACGAGTCGATCGCGCGAGTCGTATTGAACTGCCGCAGCCACTTGGGCGTCGTCTTCACCCAGTTCGTATTGGTGACGAGGTTGCCCGTCGTCACTTCAAACCACGCCGCCACATCCGCATCGCAGCCGGCCATCAGGATCGCCGAACGGTCCTTCCAACTCAGGCTCGCAATCTTGGCACCGGGAATGTGCGCCTTCATGCACGTCGCCAACGTCGGCACGAGCAAACGCCCGGGGCCGCGGTTCTTGCCCTCGGGCAAATCCGCCAACGGCACGGCCGGCTCACCGACGCAGTAGATCTTCTGCTTGGCGTCGCGATCCCACCAGTTGTTCTTGACGATGCCGTGCCGACTCGCAGGTGCACCAGTACCAATCGTCGCGTGGCCGGGACCGGTCTCGGTGCACGCGTGTTCGTAGGCGCAGTTGGCAAACGTCACGCCGCGCTTCTTGAGTCGACGAAAGCCTTGCCCTTCCTCATAGAACGGTTCGCCCAACGCGTGCACCCACGCAGCCAACTGATCCACCGAACACAACACGACCAGCTTGGGCCGCTGCTGCGCGACGAGCACACTGCCGAGCAGCACCGCCGCGAAGGCAAGGCGCATCATGCGGAGAAGGCCTTCGCCACACGTTCGATCGTGCGCCACGGCAAGAGGCCGAGGTGGTAGATGCCGATCGTCGCGACGTTGTGCTCCTGGCACAACTGCCGCACCCGCTCCAAGTCTTCATCACCAGTGAACAACGGCGCCTTCGGCCACAGACTCAATCGCAGCGGTTGCTCCACCGCAGCATTCGCCCGCGCCTGCTGCAACGCCTTCGCCATGCCATCCGGCCCGTCGCCGTAACACGTCAACACGCGCTCTTCACCGTCAGCGAACGCCTCGGCCGAAGCCTGCGACAACTGACTGCCAGTGAACCAACGATCCGGATGCACCTGCACCGCACGTTCACACGCGCCACTCGCACTCGTCACGTCACTCGCCAACTTCGCAACCGCACGCTGACGAACGGCCACGACGGCATCGACCCACTGCCGCTGCGACGCATCCAACTCCGCATCCCCACCGGGAACGGCAACGGGCGCCATCGCATCCGCATCGGTCGTGCACGCCGTGATCAACGCCCGCACTTGCGCACGAACAGCCTCGCCATCACTGCCAACCTCGCGATGCAACTCCAAGCATGCCGAACAGAAGCACGCCGACAACGCAAACGCATACAGCCCGGACGGCTTGAAGCTCGTCTTGTCGTGGTGGCTCGAGTGCGCGATTCCCATCTGGCCCAACGCCTCCAACTCGATCGAGCCGAGGCCCTCATGGCCCGCAAGGTCCGCCACAAGCGTGCGATGGTACTGCTGCACATCCGGCTGCGACGGGCACAGCGCATACGGGTAACGATCGCCAAACGCGTTCTCGACGGTCAGCTCGGGCGCCAACAAACCAAACCGCGTGTTGTGACCAAACACGGTCCACGCCCGCACCTTCAAACCAGCAGCCGGCGCCGCAGCGCACAACGACGCGAGCGGCGACGGCCCTTCCTCCGGCACTTCGCTCGACGGCTTGGGCTGCAACCGCCCGTAGTCCAACGACGGCCGGAAGTGCACGCAGCCATCTTCCAAGAACCGCACGCGCCGCTCGGGATGCCACGGCGTCAACCAGCGACCATCGTGATAGCTGGTCGCCATCGACAATTCGCCGATGCCAAGGTCGCGCAGCCGCGCCAACCCACCGTGGTTCTCGAGTACCGCCAGATCAAACGGATGCACATAGAGTGCGACTTGCATGTCCCAAGCGTAGAGCCCGCGCGCCGCGGTGCTACCATCTGCCCGTGCTTCGAATGTCCCTACTGCTCTCGTCGCTGATCTTGCTCAGCACTCCATCGGTTTCATGCCAGGAGACGAAACCGCGAAAGCCGCAAGCGTCCGATCCGGATGCGGTCTTCGGCGTGCACAATCCGCTGCTCGCCCTGACCTACGGCGAAGACGACCGCGTCGCCGCGCGCCTGATGCAGCTCAAGTGGGACCCGAAGAACCCGCGCCCGACGTGCAAGGTCTTCCATCACGTCTACGCCCCCGACGGCGCGCTGCTGACCAAAGGCTTCGGTGGCCAGTTCGAACACCACCGCGGCCTGTTCGTCGGTTGGAACCGGACCTTGGTCGGCAAGAAGCGCTACGACTTCTGGCACTGCAACAAGGGCGAACGTCAGGAGTTCACCGGCGTCTACGCCCCTGCCCTGCTCGGCCTCAAGGACGGCGCCCAGGTCAGCATCATGGCGTGGAACGATCCGGACGGCCGGCAGATCGTGCACGAACTACGCGGCCTCGAGGTGCTCGCGCACGACGACGATTCCTACGCGCTACTGATGCGCGTGCAATGCCAGGCCACGGTCGACCTGACGTTCACGGGCGACCCGCAACACGCCGGCCAACAGTTCCGTTCGCTGCAACAGTTCGCCGAGAAGGATGCCGACCCGGTGCTCTACATGCGGCCCGAAGGTGCGAAGGATCACGGCAACGACGTCTGGACCGGCTGCGACTGGATCGCCGGCGTCCTGCGCCTGCCGAAGAAGACCTACACCGTGCTACGCATCGAGTCGCCGCACAACGGCGGCAAGAAGATCCGTTGGTCGACGCGCCCCTACGGCCGCTTCGGCGCGACACGCACGATGGAACTCAAGAAGGGCGAACGCATGCGCATCGACCAGATCTACGTGATCGCCAACGGCGCGCAGGATGGCAAGTGGTGCGCGGACCAGGCCGCGAAGTGGCGCAAGAGCAAGCGCCTCGCGCCGCCGAAACCAAAGTAGCGCTAACCGAGCGTCGGCTTGCGACCGGCCCCGTCTTGGCCGTCGCCTTCCCCGAGCGCCTGCTCGAGATGCGCGACCCGCTGCTCCAACGCTTCCAAACGTTGCAGCACAGCATCCGCCACAGGAGCCGGCGCGCTTGCAGCCGCCGACACAGAAGCACTAGCCGGAACAGCCTCTTCGCTGACAGAGACGACCTCACTGCCATCCCCAAGCAAGTGCCGCCAGCGATGATCACGTTCTCGCGGCCGCTTGGGTTCCTGCGCGACCAACGGCGGCTGCAACGCCGCCATCTCGCGTAACACGCCTTCGATCTGATCAGGGGTGCCCTGGAACCCCATCCGCGCAACACGCGGCTTCAACGCCCCCGGCGCCTGCGGCCCACGCAGCATCAGTTCCGCAAGAACGGCCAACTGCTGGTCGCCGACGCCGAGCAACTCATCGAGTCGATGGCGATACTTCGCGACGCGCCCACCGCCCTCGACGCGGCGGACAACATCGCGGCCGTGCATCGCCATCAGGGCACCCGCGACTTCGAACGTTTCGAGAGACAGCACTGGGTCGCGATTGCTTGATTGGTTGCAGCCGTTGACGAGCGCGTTCTCGGTCATCGGGTAGCTGTCGGGGACCGTGCGTTGCTTTTCGATGAGCACGCCGACGATGCGTTGTTCGGTTCGATCCAGTGTGACCATGGAGTCATGTTCTACGACATGCGCCGACTCGACAAGCAATCGCTGTTGGTGCAGTTGAAGAACGGTCGCCGGCGTGTGTGCGATAGGCAGGTCCGCCTAACCGCGTCGAGGCTTCGCGACCGAACGATGGAAACCCCGCATTAGCCCTGCACTCTGAGCTGCTCGCGGGCGCGTCGTCCGCATGTTAGGCTGTGTGGCAGCAGAACACCGTTGCTAGGCAGTTCTGCCGAAGACTAGTTGGGCGAATGTGATCGATGGAATTGGCGAATCAAGTCTTGCGCTACTTAGGAGCGGCGGCTGGTCTCGCCGCCGCGGTCTCAGGCGTCTTGCGCCCTGAGTGGGAAATCCACTGGGCAGGAGGTCGTACTCAGAGACCTTGCACCTGGATCTGGGAGCAACCAGATCTGGCCGAGCTAGTTCCTGTGTCGAGCCAGATCGACTGGTTGGTCGGTGGCCGATTCATCGTGGGCGGCTTGTTGTTCACAGCAATCTGGTGGTACCTTGGCGGGTTGCGGCGCACCGCCCAACTAGATGATGCAGCTGACGATGCTGCGCATCGCAGCTGATCATCCAAAGACGTTGGACCGACAGGAGTGAGCGATATGGGTGCTTGGGGAGTAGGGTCCTTTGAAAACGACGAAGCATCTGACTGGGTCTGCGACCTGGAAGACGTACAGGACTGGGGTGATGTTCGAGCGGCACTGCAGGAGGTTATGGACGGCTCTGGTGATGACGAGCCTTCCGTATGCTGCGTGGCACTTGCTGCAGGCGAGGTTGTTGCGGCGGCTATCGGGCGGCCGATTCCAGACTTGCCTGATGAGGCGGCGGCTTGGGTCAAGGAGCACCAGGCCTGTCCTGATGATCTCGCGGCGCTTGCTGGTCAGGCTGTGAGTCGGGTTGGGACTCGCTCCTACTTGCTCGAGCTCTGGGAGGAATCCGATTCCCTCGAGCCTTGGCGCGCGACTATTCGCGACCTTGAGTCTAGGCTGCGGGCTAACTAGTCAATGCAGCTGACGACGCTCCGCATCGCAGCTGATCGTGACAGACGTTAGCCAGACATGATTCGCGTCTACCTCGATGATGAGCGTGTTCCACCTGAAGGATGGACATTGGTGCGTTGGCCGGACGAGGCCATCGCTCTGCTCAAGCAGGGCGACGTCGAGGAGCTCAGCTTGGATCACGACCTCGGCGACGACGACAGAGGGACAGGTTACGACGTCGTGTTGTGGATCGAGCGAGCGGTGGTGCAGGACGGGTTCAATCCGCCAGCCATACGCGTGCATTCGGCCAACTCCTCGGCGAGAGCCAAGATGGAGTTGGGTATTCAGGCGATTGCGCGTTTGCTCCGAGCACGTGATGATGCGGGCTAACTAGATGATGGGCAAACCTGGCAGTGGTTCTTGGGGTTGATCTTCAATGTGGTTCATCGACACTTTCCTACTCTTGGCGATTCTGATCTTCGCCTCCGCCATCTTGGCTGCAATGAAGAAGGGCTTCAGCGAAGTCGTGAGTGCCCTGCAGGCGATCCACGATCTGCAAAGCAAGAGGCCTGACCAGTAACCGGTTGCCATAGCTCGCGCGCAGAAACCGAGGAACGCACTGAGGAGACGCTTGCCACTCATGTCCCTTCGATCGGAGATCCGTGCATGGGCTTGGGGAGTAGCCTACGCGCTACCGGCTATCGGACTTGCCCTAGCCTTCAAGCTCAGCAGCGGGTGGGTTTCGACCTCATCGTTCGTGCTGTTGCTCACCTACGTCGGCGCAGGGTTCGGATACGCCTTGGTCACCGAGGTTCGGGCTTGGGGAGAGCTGGAAGAAGAGTTCGATGGCCGGGACTGCGAGGACGAACAGCAGTAGGATGCTGGCTCACGTGTCGCTGCAGCTGACGCCGCGCCCGCCGGGACGTCCCCGCAGCTGATCGACCACAGACGTTGGACAATCAGGTAACCGCAGATGGCGACCGTTGCGTGCATCATGGCAGTCGTCTTGGGGCTAGTGACCCTCGCGTTCGCCGTGGCGCAGTGTGTGGCCTTCCTGATTCTCGATGGGGTCTGGCGATGTGTGGCCCTCGTGCCGGGCCTCGTCGTTGCGCTCGCGGCGTCACAGATCTTCCTCGACCTTGAGCCAAGGCCGGGCTGGTTGTGGGAGATTGCCGGGTGGTCTCTTGGCGCACTGCTGATCTTGCTCTGCCTCATCTACGCAAGGAGCCGCGCAGAGCGTGACACCTCGGATGCCGAGGCAGGCACTAGCGAGTAGCGCAGCCCAACAACACGATGCAGCCGCCGACGATGCCATCGTCGCCAGAGATCATCAGCCGCCGACAGACGGATGCAGCCGCGCCACTTCCTCGCGATAGCCCTGCAACAACTCGACGTACCGCGCCGCATCTTGATCCGGCGCCGTCGCCTCGCCCATCGCGACAAACGGTGCCGCAACATCGTGACACGAGAGCTCCGACTCCCCCGCCGCACGTCGCACCGACCAACAGGCCTGCAACGCCGCACCCAACGCGGCCGACTCCGTCTCGTGCAAGACGCGCACCGGCACCCCGAACACATTGGCCAGAACTTGTCGCCACAACGGGTTGTTGGCAGCGCCGCCCGTCAGGCGGACCTCGCCGATCTTGGTGCCAAGTTCGCGCAGGCGCTGGAAGCCAAGCCCGAGGTTGAGCGACGTGCCTTCGAGTGCCGCGCGGTACAGATGACCGGGACGCATCGTGCCGGGGCGAATGCCCAGCAGCGTGCCCGTCGCGTTCGGCAGATCCGGGACACGTTCACCGAGCAAGAACGGCAACCACATCAGACCATCGCAACCCGGTGCAACGTTCTCGGCGAGTTCGGTCAGCGCACCGTGATCGAGTCCCGTCAGCGCCTTCACCTCTTCGGAGACGCCGGTCAGGTTCATCACACACAACAGCGGCAACCACGCGCCATCACTGCTGCAGAACGGCGCGATCAAACCATCCGTGTCGATGACCACTGAGTCCGTGCGCGTGAAGATCGTGCCCGACGTGCCGAGGCTGACGACGACCACCGACGCTTCCGTCGCGCCACTGCCGATCGCCGACATCATGTTGTCGCCGCCGCCAGCGGAGACGGGGATGCCTGGTGCCAGGCCGAGTTGTTCGGCGACCGCTGCCGTGAGGTGGCCAGCGAGGGCGCCTGACGGCAGCAGTTCGGGGAGCCACTCTGCGACCTTTCGGTCGATCGCGGCGATGGCCTTGTCGTCGAACGTGCGCGACGTCGGGTCAAACCAACCACTACCCGAGGCATCGCCGCACTCCATCGTCGCCGTGCCCGTGAGCCAGTAGTTGACGTAGTCGTGCGGTAGGAAGACACGGCGTACGCGCGCCCAGTTGTCTGGTTCGTGCTTCTTGAGCCACGCCAGCTTGCTCGCCGTGAAGCCGGTTGGCACCGGGCGACCGAGTTGCTGTTCGAGTTCCTTGGCTTCTTCGGCTGTCGCCGTGTCGCACCACAGCTTTGCTGGGCGAACGACGGCGTCGCTTTCATCGAGAACGACACAGCCGTGTTGCTGGCCAGAGACGCCAATCCCGCGGATGCGGTTCGCATCCACTTGCTGCAGCGCGAGGCGGCCGGCCTTGACGATCGCATCGAGCCAGTCCTTCGGGTGCTGCTCCATGTGGCCAGCGCCCAGACCTTCGATCAAGGACAACGGCTCGTTGGCGCGCGCCACGACTTCGCTCGTCGCAGCGTCGATGATCAACGCCTTCACGCTCTGCGTGCCGACGTCGAAACCGAGATAGAGCGAGTCACTCATTAGCCACGCACACCGAGCAGGTGCTCGATCGTCAACTGGTCGAGACGTTCGTAGTTGAGGCCACGCTTGGCGACAGCGTCGACATCGACCTCCAGGCCCTTGAGGCTCGCCGCGGTTGCCGTCGAGTAACCCGACGTGAGCAGCGGATCGAGGCTCGCGTCCTTCTGCTCAGCGATCAGTTCCTTGACCTCCGGGTCAGCATCAAACGCGATCGCCTTCTGATGCAGGATCTTGTAGGTCCGCATGCAACCCTTCGCGAACTCCCAGACCCCGGCTTCGTCTTCGGTACGGTAGGCGTGCGCATCGAAGTGCAGCGGGCCGTCGTAGCGGCTACCGCCCAGCGTGCCTTCGAGCAGACGCACCAGGAAGAACGCGCCCTTCGGGTCTTCGCTGCCGAAACGCAGGTCCTGGTCGTAGCGGCCCATCTTCTGGCCGTTGAGGTCGATGTGGAACAGCTTGTCGCATTCCATCGCCTGCGCGACGTTGTGGGCAAACGACAGCCCGGCCATCACCTCGTGCGCCACCTCCGGATTGACGCCAACCATCTCGTGGTTCTGCAGCGTCGAGATGAAGTGCAGCATGTGGCCGGTCGTCGGCAGGTAGATCTCCGAGCGCGGCTCATTGGGCTTGGCTTCGAGCGCGAAGCGCATGCCGTAGTCGTTGTCCTTGGCGTATTCGCAGAGGAAGTCCAACGCATCGCGGAAGCGGCCGAGGGCCGTGCGCGGGTCGCGACAAGCATCGGCTTCGGTGCCTTCGCGGCCACCCCAGAACACGTAGGTCTTGGCGCCGAGCTCGGCCCCCATGTCCATCGCGCGCATCGTCTTCTGCAGCGCGAAGGCGCGCACCTTCGGATCATTGGCCGTGAACGCGCCGTCCTTGAAGATCGGATGCGAGAACAGGTTGGTCGTCGCCATCGGCACCTTCATGCCGGTATCCGCGAGCGTCTTCTTGAACGTCGCTACGATCTTGTCCTGTTCGGCCGCCGTCGCTTCGAACGGCACCAGGTCGTTGTCGTGCAAGTTGACGCCGTGGGCACCGCACTCGGCCAGCTTGCGCACGATGTAGTTCGGATCGAGCGTCTCGCGCACCGATGGCCCGAACGGATCGCGGCCGGGGTTGCCTACGGTCCACAGGCCAAACGTGAAGCGGTCTTCCTTGGTCGGATCAACGGAGTTCATGGCCCAGACGGTAGCGTCCAGGTCACTTCGTTTTGAGCAGTTCTGCTGCGGTCCACGCCGACGCCCGCTTCTTTGTCTGCTTGCGCACCTTCTTGATGGCCGCTTTGTCGATGCAGGCAGCCTCGTGGCCGAACGCGCGGCGCAGGTAGCTGAGCACCTTGCTGAGCTCATCGTCGGACAGGTGGCCCTGGCCGGGCATCTCCAAGGACCACTTGGAGCCATCGACCTCGATCGGGCCACGCACGCCCTGCAGGGCAATGCGGATCAGGCGGCTCTCGGGGCCGGTCACCCATTCGGAATCGCGGAGTGGCGGCGCGAGGCCCCGCTGGCCGCGGCCGTCGAGCTGGTGGCAGGCGGCACAGGCGCCGCGGAACAGGACTTCGCCGGCCTTGACGCGCTTCTTCTCGGTGTCCGTCAGGTTGGTGACGGCGGACGGTGCCGCGGTGCCGGCCATGCGGACCGAACCGAGCAGTTGCTGCGCGCGCGTGCGCACCCGTTCGTCCTTGTGGGTCGACAACGTGACCAGCGTCTTCGGAACGGCGCCGAAGACGAGCCAACCGGTACGGCGGTCGCCCTTGGGCAGCGCGCGCACGGCGCCGTTGAGCAGTGCCCGTTGCTGCCACAACTCGGTGGCGTCATGCGCGACCGCCAACACCTTCTGTTGGGAATCGGCGTTGCGACCTTTGACCGCGCGGTGCGCAAGGTCTTCGAACGCCTTCTGCAGATCCTTCCTGGCCTTGTCGGCAGCTGGAGCCTGCTGGCCAAGAGCGGTGAGCACGGTCGCGATCTCGGGATGTGCCGCCGTCGCCACCGACGCCCGCAACATGCGGTCCGTTGGCGCTTCTGCAATGAGGCGGGCGAGCATCGCAAACGCACGTTGCTCGGTGCGCTCGTTCATCAACTCGTCGGAGATCAGCGCGTCGCCGATGGCGAGTGCCGCATGCCAACGAATGCTCGGGCTGGTCGATGGGCCAAACGACTCGATCGCCGCCCATAGGTGGTTGTCGCCGCGCGCGAGTGCGTCACCACAGTTCTGCAAGGCGAACGCCGCGACGCCGGCGTCGTCAGCGCGCACCCAGCGGCGCAGTTCCGTCGTGCCCAGCGAACCGATGCCTTGCAGTGCCGACAGTGCGGCAATGCGAACGGTGGCACTGTCGGTGCTGTTGAGCATCGCCCGGATCGTCGCTGCGGCCGTGCGATCCTTGCGTTGCGCAAGCAACCGCAAGGCGAGGTCGCGAACGGCGCCACTCGGATGCGCCAAGGCTTTGGCAACATCCTGCGAAGGCGCGCCCGCGAGCTTCGGCATCTTGCCGGTGTTCTTGTGGCCCTTCGGCACGACGCGCCAGATGCGGCCGAGGTGCACGGCTTCTTCGAGCTTGCGCTTCTTGATCTGATGGCGCAGGAACGACGTCACGTAGTTGCGGTGCTGGATGACGCCGCGATACATATCGACGACGTAGAGCGCGCCGTCGGGACCGTTGGTCAGGTTGACCGGGCGGAAGCGTTCGTCGGTCGACGCGAGGAATTCGCGTTTCTGTTCCTGATACGCATTGTCGCCGCGCATCACGCCGTCCTGATCCCGCATGACCACGCGGCGCACGACGTTGCCGCACGGCTCGCAGATGAACGCGTCACCGTTGAACGGCATGAGATCGCTGCGATAGATCAGCGGCGAACAAACGCCGGTGCGGATCGCGAGGCGCCAGTCCTTGAGCACGCCCTTCTGGTAGCCGCGGTTGACGCCAGGCGTGACGCGGATCGGCCAGACGCTGCCGTCCTGCACGACCCGATGATTGAGCGCCGGCAGGCCGCCAGCCTTCTGGGCGCGCGGGCCGTAGTGATTGGGCACGAGGTCGCAGCGCAGCCAATCGGAGTTGTAGTTGAAGTAGAAGCGGCCGCGGTCGTCGAGGCTGATGCCCCACTGGCCACCGCCGACGCCAGGTTCGATCGCAAAGCCATCGTCGGTGCGACGCAGCAAGCGGCGGTCGTTGCACAGATGGATGCGGTGATCGAAGCCCCACGTCAGACCGTTGCCAGAGTGCTCGGGGTTGCCGGTGCCCGCCTCGAACCCACCCATGATGAGTTCCTTGCCGTCGGCCTTCAGATCGCCGTCCTTGTCAGGCATCCAGTAGAGGTTGGGCGGCGTGATGACGAGCGCGCCGCCTTGCAGCGGCAGCACCGCGCGCGGCAACACGAGGTTGTCGGCAAACACCGTCGTGCGATCCGCGCGGCCATCCTGATCGTCATCGTGCAGAATCACGATGCGGCCGGTCGGGTCCGATTCGTTGCTCGCGTCGACGTCGAGCATGTAGTTGCGGAACTCGGCGACCCAAAGCCGGCCCTCGACGTCGAAGGTCGCGACGACGGGATCGCCGATCATCGGCTCGGAGGCGAACAGCTGCACTTCGTAGCCGTCGGGCACGACCAGCGTCTCTAGTTCCTGCGCAGGCGTGCGAACGATCGCCTCCGGAACAACCACCGAGTCAGGCAGCATCTCCTGCTTCTGGCCCGGACGGTCGCCGCGCTGAGCGGTCACCGAAGCGGTGCAGATCGTGGCCGCGAGGAGAGTCAGGACAAAAGCTGGCGCGCGCATCGGGCGCAAGTATGCCCGTGTTGGCTCGGCAACTACACCTGTTACCCGATGCTGACTACTGACTGGTCAGCACGCCGAAGCCCGTCGACGGCACGACGACCGGGTAGGTCTCGCCATCAACTTCCGCGAGGTAGCTGCCAGCCGGCAGGCCACTCATCTCCCAGTTGCCATCCGTCGCGAAACGCACGGCCTCGGGCGCCATGCCCATCAGCATCTCCTGGCTGCGCCGGAAGATCACCTTGACGACACGGTTGGGATCGCTGAGAGCCGGACGCAGCGTCTCGCCGAGCATGACACGACCAGTCGGCTGCAAAGACACGGACAATGATACGCCCGAGTTGGTCGCGGTCGGCCGCGTCAACCAGGACAGGCCGCCGTTCGGACCGATCACGAACGCATCCTCGTTGGCCTTGACGGCACCGAGCGACAACGTGCCGTTGGTGCTCGTGAAGCCGATGAAGCGCGGGTCAGGCTGGTCGTAGCACGTCGACTGACGCACGGCGAAGACCTGAGCGTTGCTCACGTTCTGGTTGAAGGCGTCGGTGACGTGAATGAACTGGCTCTCGACGATGTTGACCACCGGCGCCACCTGGAACGACTGGTGACGGAACGAGTTGACCAGCTTCAGGTTGGTGCCAGCCATCGTCTGCAGCGGACGGAAGCGCAGATCGTAGTCATCCGAACCAACCGACGGTTGGCCGACCGTCCACCAGGTCACTTGCTGGAAGTGGATCTCGCGCAGTTGCGGGTCCGACGTCGAACCCGTGCGCCACCACATGCGACCCTTGCCGACCTTGACGAACGGCAGGCCACCGAGACTGTTCGTCGTGAACGTGCGGCGCACGGCACCAGAGCCAACCGGCAAGCCGGGAACCTCTTCGAGGAGGGTCACGCTCGTCATCAATGGCAGACCATGCAGACTGACCGTGCGCAAGCTCGGCACGGTGCAAACCATCAGCGCAGACGATGCAACCGAACTGCCGCGCACCGGCACGGGCACCGTCGCGACGTCGTAGTTGGCGTGCGACAGCATCAGCACCAAGCGTTGATGGTGCGGCAACCGCGCCGGCAGCTGCTCGATCATGAAGCCGCCATCGGCCTTCGACCAGGTCTGCTTGGCACTCAACACCGACACCGAACCGAACAGCTCGTCGACAATGCACGGGAGCACTGCGACGCCAGCAATCGGCACGTCCGTCTCATCGACGGCGAGGCCACTGATGGCAGTCGAGTAGGCGATTTCCAACGGCTGCTGCAACTGTGCGAAGCCGTTCTGCACGACCACCGGCACCGCGTCGGCAGCCGACATGCCAAGTTCTGGACGCAGCGGGCTCGGCAACGACAGCGCGATCGCGAAGGAACTCTCGCACGCGATCTCGGTCGGCAGCACAAAGCTGCCGTTGGCACCGGTGACCCTCGCACCAGTCTGCACAGTCGAGCCGCCGGCGTACTGCAGCCACACGCTGGCGCCAGCGCTCGGTTGGCTGTTGGGGCCGTTGACGTGGCCGGAGATCGCCGCCATCAGTGGCGGCTGCGGCGCCGGCGCAACCACCCGGTCACGATCGGGACCAGAGGCTACGGGGCCACTTGGGAAGATGTCGACCGCACCATTGCCCTGGTAGGACCCGGTGTTGCCTGCAGCGATGTATTGCCGCGGCGCGCCACTGCGCAACACAACGGCCGGCTCGCCACTGAGCACTTCGACTTCGAGGCGCACACTGCCTTCAAGGACGCCCGCCGGCGACGGGGCAAACGCCTCATCGCTGCGCATGTCCATCGGAAGCGCGGCAATCACGTATTCGCCCTTGCCGAGCGCGACACGACTGCCGTCCTTCATCGGAATCTCGACGCCGCGGTTGGTCTCGACCAACACCTTGCCACCGACCAGGATCGGCGCGCCATCGCGGAACTGCAGTTCGCCGTCGTGGATCTCGATGCTCGCGGCCGGCTGGATGCGCTCGGACAAGTCGTGCCAGTCCATGCGCGCGGAACCACTACGGCCCACCCACATGCCTTGCTCGTCGCCGAGCACGTCACCACCCATCAGCGGACGGCGGCCAGCGCCAAACGCATCGTCGGCGAACGTGACCTCGAGACGCGCCTCCGGGCCCGGCTCGGCGACCTCGCCGGTGAACAGCCGCATGCCGATCGTCAGAGCGAACAGCGCGAACATGCCGGCGACCAACATGCCTGCCGGGCTGCTGAACGAGCTCGCACGCTTCGTCCGCTCCGCCGGCATCATCACCGAATCATCCTCAACCGGAACGCCTTCGGTCATCACCAACTGCTCAACGACGCGCGCGGCGAAGTCGGGACGCAGGGACAGTTCGGGTTGTGCCTGCTCTTCGGCACGCACTTCCTCAAAGGCGCGACGCAGACGCAGCACCTCGTGCTCGGCGCGCGCCAGCTCCACGGCGCACTGACGGCACGAGTGCACGTGCTCATCGACCGCGGCGACCATGGCCGGAGCCAGATCGTCGTCAGCGAAATCGCGCAGCAGACCACGGATGCGGGCGCACGCGGCGTTTGCCGGCGGCGTGCGCTGCATGTCCTCGGGACTTGGCGGCTGGTAGAGCGCTTTGCCCTCGTTGGCCAGGTTGCTCGCGTTAGTCAGGTTGCTCGCGTTAGTCAGGTTGCTCGCGTTAGTCAGGCCGCGATCTTGAGGTGAGGACGTCATGCGTCACCTCCCGTCGAGCGCTTCGAAGACCGGGAACCAGATGAACGAGAAGCCGTGCCCCACGTGACACCAATCGCCTGCAGGCGACTCGCGAGGATGTCCTTGCCGCGCGCCAGCTGCACCTTGACGTTGCTCACCGAGATGCCGAGCGACTTGGCGATCTCCTGGTTGGTCTGGCCGCGCAGGTATTTGAGTTCGAGCGGTTGGCGGACCTTGTCGGAGAGACGGTCCAGCTCATTGCGCACGGTCGGTGCGACGTGCTCGTCGGCGGCACCGTTGCCGGTGCGCAGATCCGGCAGTTCACCGAGGACATCGCGGTCTTCGCCATCGAGGCGAACCGTCGGGAGGTCGGCAGCGCGGCGGCGGCGCAGGCGGTCGCGGCAGGCGTTGCCCGCGATCCGCAGCAGCCATGGACCGAGCTTGCGGCTGTTGTCGAAGCTGCCGCGCGCACGGAACAGCTTCAAGAACGTGTCCTGGGTCGCCTCTTCCGCGTCTTCGGGCCGGCGCAGCATGCTGATCGCCAGGCCGTGCACCATGGTCTGGAACCGCTCGATCAGTAGCTCAAACGCCTCAAGATCCCCCGCCTGTACGCGGAGCATCAGTTCGTTGTCGGAGCGATCGGAAACGGGGAGCATGGGCGAGCGGGGGGAGAGCGCAACCAAGTATGCCAGCCCTACGCCCGCCGTGTACCGGGTGGCCAGCCTTTCTGCTGGATCTGCGCGGGCTTACGGCGGTTTACCTGCCATGAGGCCTGAGTTTGTGGCCGTTGGCACGGCGCACAGCAAGAGAAGGGCGTTTTTCCCTGGTTTTTAAGCGCCGCCACGATCTTGCCGATGCCAAGGGCAGCCCGGGGCGACCCACCTCCCAGGCAACACCCCCCGCACCCCCCAGCTACCCGACCAAGCAATGGCCAAGATCCCCGACAAGCAGGGCCTCTTCTTCGAACTCGATGGCGTCCTCGTGGAGCAGGCGCGCCTGTCCGCCGACGGCACCGTGCCCTACCTGGACCGCGCCATCGAAGCGCTCGGCCGCATCGACTCGAGTCAGTTCCGCATCTTCGTCGCGACGAGCCGAACCGACATCGCGTTCGGCAAGTATCGCGAACGCGAGTTCACGAAGTTCTGTGAGGCGCTGCTGCAACGCATGCACGACGAGCAGATCACGATCACGAAGATCTACTCGTGCCCCTACCACCCGAAGGGTCGCGGCCGCTTCAAGAAGGAGAGCGTGTTCCGCAAGCCGGGCCCGGGCATCTTCAAGATGGCGCAGCAAGAGTTCGACCTCAACCTGCAGCGCAGCTGGATGATCGGCCACACGACGGCCGACGTGCTTGCCGGCCAACGCGCCGAACTCGGCACGATCCTCGTCAAGACGGGCAAGGCCGGTCAAGACGGTGAGTTCCAGGTCGAGCCGCACTTCGTCGAAGAGGATCTCTACGACGCCGTCGCGCGCGTCAACCAGTTCGAATACAGCCTCCGCGTGTAGGGGCCTCCGAGCATAGAAGCTCGCGCGGCGCTACTTCTGCAGCGCCGCGACACCTGGCAGCGACTTGCCCTCGAGCAACTCGAGGCTCGCGCCACCGCCGGTCGACACGTGCGACAGCTTGCTCGTGATCCCGAGCTTCTGCGCCGCGGCGACCGAGTCGCCACCGCCGACAACGGTGAACGCACCCGCCGCCGTTGCCGCAGCAACGGACTGCGCGACGCCTTCGGTGCCCTTGCAGAACGCATCCATCTCGAACACACCCATCGGCCCGTTCCAGATGACGGTGCGCGCGCCCTGCAGCGCGGCGACGTAGCGCTCGAGCGTTTGTGGACCGATGTCGAGGCCCATAAAGCCGTCCGGGATATCGCCTTCGTGGATCGATGCCGGTGCGTCCGCAGCGAACTTCTCCGCGCACGTGTGGTCGGTCGGCAACAGCAGTTCTTTGCCGGCGGCCTTGGCCTGCTCGATGACGCGCCCGGCTTCGGCGATCAGGTCCTGCTCGACCAGCGACGTGCCGACGTTGTGGCCCATCTGGGTCAAGAACGTGTAGGCCATCGCGCCGCCGATGATCAGCTTGTCGACCTTGGGCAGCAGATTCTCGATGACGGGCAGCTTGTCCGACACCTTGGCGCCGCCGAGGATCGCGACGAACGGCCGCTCCGGCGCGGTCAGAACCTTGCCGAATGCGTCGAGTTCCTTCTGCAACAGGAAGCCCGCGGCTGACGGCAGGTGTTCGGCAACGCCGCTGACCGAACTGTGGGCACGGTGGGCGGTGCCGAACGCATCGTTGATAAAAACATCGCCATGCTGCGCCAGTTCCTTGCGGAAGGCCTGCACCTTGGCCGGGTCGGCCTTCTCACTCGACTTGTTGCCGTCCGCGTCGACGACCTTGCGCTTGCCTTCTTCTTCGATGTGGTAGCGCACGTTCTCGAGCAACACCACCGAACCCGGCTGCAACGCCGCGCACGCCGCCGTGGCTGCGGGGCCAATGCAATCCGCAACAAACTGCACCGGCTTGCCGAGCAGCTTCGCCAGTTCGTCCGCAACCGGTTGCAGCGAGAACTTCGCGACCCGCTCCCCGTTGGGCCGGCCAAGGTGCGACATCAACACCACCGACGCGCCCTGTTCGAGCACGTGCTGGATCGTCGGCAACGCCGAGACGATGCGCTGGTTGTTGGTGATGGCGAGCGTCGCCTTGTCCTGCGGCACGTTGAAGTCGACGCGCATCAGCGCGCGCTTGCCGGCAAGGTCGAGATCGTTGAGGGTCTGGAAGTTCATGGATCGTGCAGCTGGTTAGAGAGCGGCCTGGACCTTCTGGCAGAGCTCGACCATGCGCATCGAGTAACCCCACTCGTTGTCGTACCAACCGATCAGCTTGAAGAAGTTGGGATTGAGTTCCATCGACGCACTGGCATCGAAGATCGACGACGCCGGGTGGTGCAGGAAGTCCGCGGACACGACCTCGTCTTCGGTGTACTCGAGGATGCCCGACAGGTAGGTCTCGGCGGCCTTCTTCATCGCGGCGTTGATCTCGTCGAGCGACGTCGCCTTCTCGGTCCGGAACGTCAAGTCCACCACCGACACATTGGCGGTCGGCACGCGCATCGACATGCCGGTCAGCTTGCCCAAGGTCACCGGCAGCACAATGCCAACGGCCTTCGCCGCGCCAGTCGACGACGGGATGATGTTCTGCGCCGCGGCGCGGCCGACGCGGAAGTTCTTGCTCGCCGGCCCATCGACGGTGTTCTGCGTCGCCGTGTAGGCGTGCACCGTCGTCATCAAACCCTCGACGAACCCGAAGCCTTCCTTGAGGATCACGTGCACCAACGGCGCGAGGCAGTTGGTCGTGCACGAAGCGCCGGACACGATGTCGTGCGCCTTGAAGTCGACCTGGTCGTCGTTGACGCCGAGCACGATCGTCGGCATGTCACCCTTGCCGGGCGCGGTGATGACGACCTTCTTGGCGCCGGCTTCGATGTGGCCGCGCGCGACCGTGTCCTTGACGAACAGGCCGCTCGCCTCGATCACCAGCTCCACGCCGAGCTCGCGCCACGGCAGCTCGGCCGGCGACTTCGCCGAGACGACCCGGATGTCCTTGCCATTGACGACGATGACATCGTCTCGTTCTTGGCCTGGAGCCGATTTCTTGGTCTGTACGTCCGCGTCGAAGCGGCCCTGCGTCGAATCGTACTTCAGCAGGTAGGCCAGATTGTCGGCGGCAACGACGTCACCGACGGCTACGACCTCGAGATCACCGAGCAGATCCTGCTCGACGAGCGCGCGCAGGACCAGACGACCGATGCGGCCAAAACCGTTGATAGCGACGCGGGTAGGCATGACGGGGTAAGCTCCAGTGTGGTTGTTGCTGCGCGGAAAATCGCAAGCAGTCTAACGACCGGTCCGCTCCTTCCAATGGTCCGCCCCTCCCAATGGATAGTTTCGTTCGCCTGCTAGATACGATTGCACGCAGCCTGTCGCGTTTTGAGAACGTGACAGCCGAAGGCCCTTTGCTGGTCGCAGTGTCTGGCGGCGTCGACAGTTCGCTCTTGCTGCTCGCATTGGCACGACTGCGTGATGAGGGCCGTTTGCCGGGCCAACTTACCGCCGTTCACGTAGATCATGGCGTGCGCCCCGACAGCCGCGAGAACGCCCAACACGTGCTCGATCTCTGCGATCGCCTCGACGTGCCGATGATTGTTCGTCGCTTGACGTTCGAGCAAGCCTCGCCGAGCGAAGACACGATGCGCCAGCAACGCTACGACGCAATGCTCGATGCCGCGCGCCACTTCGGGGCCACGTCCTTGCTGACCGGACATCACGCCGACGACAACCTCGAGACCGTCCTATTCCGTATGCTGCGCGGCACTGGCCCCCGCGGTCTCGCCGGCATCCCGGAGTCGCGCTGGCTCGGCCGCGGCGATCGCCGCGTGCTGTTGATCCGCCCACTGCTGCGCACCCGCCGCACGACGATCTCGTGCCTGCTCGAGCGCCTCGGCGAACAGCCGTTCCACGACACGAGCAACGACGACCTGCGTTATGCGCGCAACGAACTGCGCCATGAGACGATCCCCCTGCTGCGCAAGCGCATGGGCATCGGCCTCGACGTTGCCGTCATGACGGTCGCGAGCACCGCCCGCGCCGCCAACGAAATCGTCGAAGCCCAAGGCCTTCGCGTTTTGACGCAGCGCGCCCGCCACAAGACGAGCTGGCGCCTCGAACTCGACCTCCGCGAACTCGACGTCGACTCCCTCCCGTTCGTGCAGGATGCCCTGCGCCAGGCCTTCATCGCGATGCACGCCCACGGCGAAGCACCGAGCACGGCGTGGCTCGAACGTTCGATGGCGCTGCTCGACATGGATGACGGCAAACGGTGCGCCGGTCGCACCGGCCTCCTGGTCGAACGCACCCGCAACGGTCTCCTGCTGGTCGACACCGACCGCGCCGGCGCCGTCCCCAACACGCGCGACGGCGGCCAGACGTTGCTGGTCAACAGTGACCGCCAACGCTTTGGCGCAACCGAATGGTTGCTCACCGCCCACGAGCATCCGCTGCCGCCACTCGTGCCATCGCCGGCCGAAGCGGGCCCGATGCGCGCACTGCTCGATGCGCGTCTTGCCGGCGAGAAGCTGCACATGCGCACGCGTCGTGCCGGCGATCGTTTCCAACCACTCGGCTGGACCGAGTCGGTCGAACTGCGCCGCTTCCTGCAGCGCCGTCACGTGCCGCGCTTCGATCGCGACCGCCTGCCGCTCATCGTCGACGATCAGGATCGCATCCTGTGGATCCCGGGCGTCGAGGTCAGCGAGATCGCGCGCTTGCACCTCAATACGAAGCGCTGCATCGAGCTGGTTGCCAGCTGCGGCTAGCGAGGACACAGCTGCGGCTAGCCAAAGTGACAGCTGCGGCTAGCAGCTACTTGAAGAAGCTGCCTTCCTTGTATTCGTACAAGATCCGCACGAAGTCCTTCATCTCCAGCTCGAAGCGCTTGCCGAACGACAGCACGAGGATGTGCTCGACAATCGCGCGCGTCGCCTTCTTGGCTTCGGGACTACCACCCTTCTTCTTCATCGCGCGACGCTCCTTCGAAGTCGGCGGCGGCCCGCCCTTGACCTCGAACTCGACTTCGACGAACACGCCACCACCAGCATCAGCGATCGCCTTGAGGTCCTTGCTCATGCGTTTCTGCGAGTCCATGAACTTGGTGCGATCCTCAGCCGAGCGGAACTTGACCTCCGGCCCGAGCTTCAACAGCACCCCAATCGCAGACGTCAAGAAGGATGACTGCTTCTTGCGCGCCCCAGTCGTCGGCTTCTTGTCGTTCTGACTGCCCGGCTTCTCGTATGCCGCTTTCGCCAGCTCCACCGCGACATCCGTCTCGTCGAGATGCGGCGGCGCATCGCCGATCACGATCGTGATCTTGTTGGCCTCAGGCTTCCACTTCATCTTCTTGCTCAGCGCCAACTGCAGGCCACCGAGCACGGCTTCAGGCAGATCGCCGCCACCCATCGCACGCAGCTTCTCGAGCTTGGTGCGCGCCGACTTGACGTTCTTGTTGAGCGACTGGATGACCTTCGCGCCAGTCTTGCCGAGCTCGCCATGATCCTTGTAGTGCACGATGCCGAGTCGGAACTTCGGCGAGATGCCATCGAGGATGCCGGCCATCTCTCCGAGTGCCGCAGCAAGCGCATCGATCGTCGGCTGCATGCTGCCGGTCGAGTCGATGCAGATCATCAGGTCGAGGCCCGCCTGATAGAGATCGAACGCACGCTGCGCCGCCGCCGACGTGCCACCGCCATCGTTCTTCGGCTGCTCGCGCGGCGTCCACTTACCGGGTTGATGTTCGGCCTTGGCCTGCCGCCACCACGTCACCCACTGATTCTTCGTCGTCGCCGACGCATCCGGCACCAGCGCCTTGAGCGTCGCCAGCACCCGCTTGCGGTAGTACTTGTTGCTGTGCATCAGCTGTTTGCCGACCAGCTCATCAAGCAACTCCGTCGTCGCGAGCGCCGGCAACAACTTCTCATCGCAACGATGCAGCGCTTCGAGTCCGTAGGCGCGCAACCGCGTATCGCGATCCTGCAACGCCGAGATGATCATCTGGTTGCCGACCGGGTGCCAATAGTGGTTGAGCGACAAGATCACGACGACCTTCTGCACCCAGTGCTCGGAGGCTTCGTAGCGGCCCACGAGCGCCTCGGTCGTGCCCTTGCTCAGCGGCGGCCGCGAACTGATCTGCGCCGACAGCGTCCCTGGAAGTAGTGCGGCCAATGCCACTAGGACACATGCGGGCAGGCAAAGGCGCGCCGCAGCGCGGCAGAGGTTGGTGCGAATCATCGGCGTCGTGGTCGTTGGCGGCGGGTTCTGGTCTGGTCTATTAGTCTGCCATCAACGGGCTGTCTACGCAGCCAACTAGATGAACGCGTCCGGCCCGTTGGGCAATCGAGGCCAGATGCCCTACGGTTACCCTCAGCTAGACCTAGGTCCACGCACAGTGAGGAGTGCTGCAGATGAGTCGATTCGTCCAGGTTGCCCGCATCGCCACCATCACGGCAGGCGGCGTCGTTGGCCTTGCGATTGCTCACTGGGTACGAGTGGCGAGGGCAGAAGACAGAGCGACGGTGCTCGACCCCCTAGGCACCGAACGCGAGGCCATGGTGCAGGAGTTTGAGGGCTGGATAAGCGTCTTCGGCCTCCTTGGCGGGCTACTTCTCGGAGCCGTCCTCGCTGCCATCATTTGTAAGTCGAGATCCCAGGAGCGACTCGCAGTGAGGCCTGCTACGGAGAAGCTGGAAGCTCATCCATAGCGAGACGGGACCTGGACCTGGTGGCATGAGAACGGCCAGCTGGCCGCGAAGGCCAACGATCGACTTCGTGGGCACGACCACAGACGGCAGAAGTCAGAGGGCAACGTCACGAAGACCGAACCTGGAAGAATGGCGGGATGATCATGTAGGCGCCGATTGGATCGCGACACCCGCAAAAGGGCCCTGACAACGCCACCTGTCCCAGGTTCCCTCAACTGCCCCTCGCGGTGAACCCCATCACCTGCAATACTCTTTCCGCCCCCTCTGTTCCGAACCCCACCCGCCACGTGCGCCTAACTGTCGAGACCGGTCCACTCGCCGGCACTGTCCTTCCCCTCGAACGCGAGCAACCTGCACTCATCGGCAGCAGCCCGGACAGCGCTCTGCGCATCCAGGAGGCTGGGGTGATCGAGGAGCATGCCGTGGTCAAGGCCCTCAAGGGCAAGGGCTTTGGCATCAAGGCCCACGGGTCCGTCAAGGTCAACGGCAACATGATCCAGGCCAGCCCGCTGGCCGATGGCGACATCATCGAGATCGGCACGACGCGGATCGCGTTTGGCAAGACGCAGGAACGGGGCCTGCCGAGCATCTCCGGCTACCGCATCATCGATCTTCTGGGTCGCGGCGGGATGGGCACCGTGTATCGCGCCGAGCAGGTCAGCCTGCACCGGCAGGTCGCGCTCAAGGTGCTCAAGGAAGAGCAGACCAGCGACCCCGAGTTCATTGCGCAGTTCGTTGCTGAGGCGCGTGCCGCTGCCAAGCTGCACCACCCCAACGTCGTGTCCGTGTTTGACGTCGAGCACGACGGCGACACGTACTATTACTCGATGGAGCTGATGCATGAAGGCTCCTGCGAGGACTGGCTGAAGCAGAACGGCGTGATGCCCGTCGACCGCGCGCTGCAGGTCGTTTCGGATGCCGCCGAAGGTCTCGCCTACGCCGAGTCCCTCGGCATCGTGCACCGCGACATCAAGCCCGACAACTTGATGCTCGACCAACACGGCGCGATCAAGATCGCCGACCTTGGACTCGCGAGCAACTCGTCGGACGAGAACGGCGCGCGAGCGATTGGCACGCCGCACTTCATGGCGCCCGAGCAGGTTCTCAACAAGGACCTCGATCACCGCACCGACCTCTACGCGCTCGGTTGCACGTTCTATCGTCTGGTCACCGGCAAGACACCGTTCCGCGGCCAGACCGTCAAGGACATCCTGCGCGCGCAGGTCAAGGATCAGCCGGAGCCGGCATCGCGAGCCAACCCCGAAGTGTCGGCTGAGGTGGCGCAGATCATCCATCGCTTGATGGCGAAGGCGCCGGGGGATCGTTATCAGACGGCCAACGAACTGCTCGAAGAACTCGAAGCGCTACTGCAGCCGCCGCAGAAGCGCGGCATGTGGATCGGCCTCGCCGCCGCCGCGGTCATTGTTGCCGGTGGTGCGATCGGCTGGGCCGTGACGCGACCCGACAAAACCAAGGTCGTCGAGAAGACCACCTTCCGCGACGACCCCGAGAAGCAGAAGTTCTACGACCGCATCCAGGTACTGGAGGGCGAAGCCAAACAGAAGAACGCGACGATCGCGCTGTTGACCGTTCGCGTTTCGGGTGAGAGTGGCGAACCGTTGGCGGTGGCTTTGGATCGCGTCGCGACCGAACATCCTGCCACGGCAGCCGCCACGGCAGCGACCAAGCTAGCAGCGACAATTCGCCGGGAAGTTGCCGCCGAGGCCGAACGCAAGAACCAACGCCGTTCCCGCATTGCCGAGCATGTTGCAACGATGCGCCGTTCGACCGTCAAGCCGCTCGACGCGTTCGACTATGAGCTCGCGCTGCGCGCCCTCGATGTCACACCGCCGGCCGACATCCAAGGCGACGAAGAACTCGAGAAGGGTCTGACGAAGCTGCGCGATGACATCCTGACCAAGGCGCGCGAGCGACTGAGCACGCTGCGTGCGCCGCTCGCCGATGCCCAGAAGGGCAAGGACGAAGCCAAGCTGCTCGCCGCCGTCGACGCGTTGGAGAAGGGCCTCGAGCCGAAGGCGCGTTGGCCGAAGCAGGTCGGGGATCTGGTCACTGCCGCACAGAGCGAGATCGATGCTGGCCGCACCGCGCTGGTGTCGCTCGCGCAAGCGCGCAAGGCTGGCGTCTGGCTGGCATATCACGACCTGTTGCAGGACGCGGCGGGCTTCCGCCTGCACCTGCAGAAGGGCGACTTCGCGGCCGCGGCGACGAGCCTGGCGGCGTTCGCCCCCAACACGCAGAACGAAGCCTCCGAGCGCGCCAAGGGCCTCGCCAGGTGCGCGGAACTGGCTGGCACATTCGCGACGGCGCTGGAGCAGGCGATTGCGAAGGGCGATGTCTATGTGGCCATCGGCGACGACAACCACAAGGTCAGCAAGTGGGACCGCCAGGCGCAGCAGTTGACGCTCAAAGGCCGGCCGCCGCGTCGCAAGGACATCGTGCTCGAGTGCGCAGCGATGCCGGTTGAACAATGGCGCGGCATCGCCAGCCAGGTACCCGACGCGCCCGAACACACGATGGCATGCTTCCTCAGCATGGTTGCGCTCAACGCGCACACCCACGCTGCCACGACGTACCTCGGCGGCCTCGACAAGACCGGTGACGAAACGGGCACCGGCGAGCAGGCCTATCCGTTTGCGGCCGTCGGCTTCGAAATGCTGCTGTCCGAACTGCCGCGCAACGCCGGCGGCTGGGCCACGGTGCTCGGCGACGAACTGCAAGCTGGCAAGCGCCTCGCATCTGGTTTGCGTGCGTTGTCCGAGAAGCGCAACACGGCAGCTGCCGGCCACATCGAGAAGCTGCTCGCGGATCATCCGCACAGCCTCGTCGTCGCCGTGCTCCCGTAAGGGTCATTTCGTCAGCGACGGCGTGCGCAACCGGAACCCGTGCGGACCGTGTGGCACGTGACCGAGCAGGTTGCTCGCGGCGCCAACCACCAGCGCGCCAAACCCGTGCCGCCGACGCACTGCGTCAACGGCGGCAAACAACTGCTGCCGCGACGTATCCTCTGCGGCAAACAACTGCCCCTGTCGCGCACCCTGCGGTTCGAGTGACGTCAGCGTCACGCCGACGAGCCGCACCAACACTCTTCGCGTCAACAGTTCGTCGAGCAACGCCCCCGCCATCTCCATGCACAGGTCCGTGCGATCCGTCGCCTCGCGAATCGATCGCGACCGTTCGCCGTGCACGCCGTCGACGTGCCGCAACCGCACCTGCACCGTGCGCGCCAACAACTGCTGTTGACGCAGTTCGGTCGTGGCGCGGTCCAACAAGTACGCCAACATGCCGCGCAAGAACGTGCGCTGCTGCGTCGTCGCATCGGCGCGCGGTTCGAACGACGTCTCGCGCGAGATGCTGCGCAACGTCTGGGTCGGCTTGACCGGCGTGTCATCGAGGCCGCGACTGCGCAACCAGATATCGTCCCCGCGCGCGCCGAAGCTCTGCCGCAACAACTCGCGATCGACGGTCCACAACTGCCGCACCGACTCGATCCCGACCTTGTGCAACAGCTGCCGACTCTTCGGCCCGATGCCGGGCAACTGCTCGATCGCAAAGTCGGCGAGGAAGTCCAGTTCGCGACCGTGCGGCACTTCGCAGATGCCGCCAGGCTTGGACTTCGTCGTCGCCATCCGCGCGACGGTGCGCGTGCTGCCGAGACCCTGGGCAATCGACAGCCCCGTCTCCTTGCGCACCTGCCGCCGCAGTTCGCGACACAACCCGGCGAGGGAGCGTTCGGAAACGATACCCGTCGGATCCTCGAGCACCTGCTCGACCGTCAACGGCACCCCGGTCAGATCCGCGTAGAAGTCGTCGAGCGAGCAGACCTCGACGACCGGGGAGAACCGCCGAATCACCTCGGCCACCTTCTGCCGGTAGCGCTCGACCAGCCGCGAATCGCCCTCGCGCACGATCAGCTCCGGGCAGCGCCGGATCGCCTCGCGCAGCGGCATCGCGGTGTCGACACCGCGGCGTTTTGCCTCGTAGGACCGAGACGCGACGACCCCGGTGCCAACCGCAACGGGCTTACCGAGCACCGCAGGGTCGCGGAGTTGCTCCACCGACGCGAGGAACGCATCGATGTCGACGTGCAGGATGTGACGGTCCACGAACGAAACCCTAACATACACCGAACACGTTTCCAGGAGCGAGGGCGAAGGTCTCGAACCACCCATCAGCGGTCTTTCCCCAGCACTTTCCACAACTCCAACAACTCTCCCCAACAATCCCAGGCCTGAAGCAAACCGAAGCCAGCGGCTTGCGGACTTTCCACCATCACTTTCCACAGGCCTCTCCACAACTTCGCGACGCGGGCGAATCTGGATGGTGCCAGCAAAGGCACCGCGCTTGTTTTGGCGAGCCGAACGGCCACAGTGCTCCGCTGCCCATGGACGCCGCCCCCAGCCAAAGCCAGCACGCCAGCCGCACGTTCGCGGATGAAGTGCGCCAACTGCTGCGGCTCGGCCTGCCGATCGCGTTCGTGCAGTTCGGCATGACCGCAATGAACTTCGTCGATGTCGCCATGCTTGGCCGACACGACGAGAAGGCATTGCCGGCCATGGCGCTCGGCAATCTGCTGAGCTGGGCCGCGTCGGTGTTCTGCATGGGCGCCGTCACGGCGACCGATCCGTTGCTGTCCCAGGCGGTCGGCGCCAACGACCAACAGGCCATCCCCCGCCTGCTCGGCCGCGGCTGCCTGCTGGCGCTCGTCCTGACGATCCCGACCGCGATCATGCTGCAGCCCGCCGGCTTGTGGCTGGAGCTATTCGGGCAACCACCGGCACTCATTCCGGAAGCGGCTACCTACGCCCGCCTGCAGGCGATCGGCATCCTGCCGTTCCTCTGGTACTCGGTGCTGCGCAGCTTGCTGTCGTCGCACGCGAGCCTGATGCCACAGGTGCTGACGATCGTGTTGGGCAACCTCGCCAACGCGGGCCTCGACTGGTTGCTGGTCTTCGGCAACTGGGGCTGCCCCGAACTCGGCGCAACCGGCGCGGCAATCACCACTGTGAGCTGTCGCTGGTTGATGCTGTTCGGCCTGTGCTACTTCGGTTGGCGCGACATCGGCCCGCACCTGCTGCAACTGCGCGATCGCGCCATTCGCGCGCGCGCGTTTGCCCTCGCCCCGTTGTGGCGCCTGCTCAAACTCGGCTTGCCGATCGGCACCCAGTTCGCACTCGAGATGGGCGTGTTCGCCGCGACCGGCTTGTTGATCGGCAACTACGACACGATGCAAGGCATCGCCGGCGGTGACGGCCCCAGCCTCGGTGGCCACCAGATCGCGCTGCAACTCGCATCGCTCAGCTTCATGGTGCCGCTCGGCCTCGGCATGGCGGCGTCGGTGCGCGTCGGTTGGGCCGTCGGCCGCGGTGATCCCGATGCGATCAAACGTTCGGTCACCGTCGCGTTGGTCAGCGGCGCCGTGATCATGAGCGGCTTCATGCTGCTGTTCTTGCTGCTGCCGGGACCACTGTCGCGCATGTTGGCGGCCCACACCGAAGTGCAGAACATCGCCGCCGTGCTGATTCCGATCGCCGGAGTCTTCCAGATCGGCGACGGCATCCAGGTCGTCGCCGTCGGTTGCCTGCGCGGCATGGGCGACATGCGTTCGGCGGTGATCGCCAACGTCGTCGGCTTCTGGATCATCGGCCTGCCGGTCGGCTACTGGCTCGCGTTCGAACAGGAACTCGGCCCCGCCGGACTTTGGTGGGGCCTTGTCAGTGGCCTGTCGGTCGTTGCCGTCGGACTGTTGTGGGTCGTCTACCGTCGCGCTGCCGAGAAGCGCGGGCGGCTGGCGGTCGACTAGAGCCCGACAGCGGTTACCATCTGACGATGCGCAAGACGGCGGTTCTGCTCAGCTCGCTGCTGGTTCTCCCGAGCTGCAGCATGTGGTTCTTCTCCGGCGTCCCCAAGGTCGACCGCTCGTGCCCCGTCGCCCTCGTCGAAACGACGGGCGGCGTCGAGCTCGCCGCCACCACCGAGTTCGGCATCTTGTCGCTCGGTCGCACGGCCACCGATGGCCCGTGCCGCGTGCACTACTTCCTCGGCCGCACGCCGTTGATCGAACAGGGCGAACTGCACCCGACCGGCAGCGTGTTCACCACCGCCGAGATCGACCTCAAGACGCAGCATGCGCGCGCGCTTTCGCGCACCGCGACGACGGAGGACGAACTGACCGTGATGTGGACCCCTGATGGGCAGAGCATCGAAGACGTGTCGGTCGACCTGGCCGTTGGTGATGGCTTGTCCGGCGACATGCTGCTTGACCCGGGCGTCGAGTTGCCTGCCGGGGCAACGGTGTTGTGCCGCGGCCCGAAAGGTGAGTCGATGTTTGCCGGCTTGATCGCGGGGCGCGCAACGGTTCATGACGGGCCGAACAAGGGCCGCTACTACGTCATCGCCGGCGTCGATCGCGTGCGCGAACTGCTCGCTGTGCCGCGCAAGTATCCGATCGACATGGTGCCAAAGTACCGCACGGACGACATCACGGTGATGAAGCCGTTGAAGGTCCTGCCGCCGTCCGAGGTGCCGCCGGCGGAAGGCACGCCGCCGATTGGCACGCCGCCGGCAACCGGCACTGGTACAACAGGCACTGGCGGCGGCAACGAGTAGCGACTACTCGCGTTCGACGCCGACCAGTTCGAGCACGTTGTCGACGACGGCGTGCAACACGAACAACACCATCTGATCCTGCGCGCGAATCGCATCGTCGCCGCGCGGGATCACGACCGTGCCATCACCACGCGTGATCGCCGCGACCACGCAACCGCGCGGGAAGTTCGCATCCTTGAGCGCCTTGCCGACCAACGAACTGCCGGCACTGATCTCGAGTTCGAGCACTTCGGCTTTGCCCTCTTCAATCGTCGCGATCGATGAGATGCTGCGGCTGCGCACGAACGCGAGAATACGGTTGGCACAGAGCAGGCGCGGCGAGACCGCGATGTCGATGCCGAGCTGCTGGTAGAGCGACACGTAGTCCGGCTTGTGCACGAGCGCGACCGTGCGCTTGACGCCGAGGGTGCGCGCCAGCTGGCACGACATCAGGTTGCGTTCGTCTTCGTTAGATACGCCGAGAAATGCGTCCGCGTCACCGACGTGCTCTTCGCGCAGGAAGTTGATGTCGGTGGCTTCGGCGTGCAGCACGACGACGCCCTTGAGCACTTCGGACAGGCGCTCCGCTTCGCTGCGCGACTCGACGATCACACGCACGTCGACGTGTTCACGCTGCAGGTTCTGACAGACCTGCTGGGCAATGCCGGCGGTGCCGAAGACCACGACGTTGCGGGTCGCCTGCTTCTTGCCACCGATCTTCTTCTCGAACGAGGCGATCGCCTTGGGCTCGCCGAGCACGAACAGTTCGTCACCGGCGCGCAGATCGTCGTCGCCACCGGGCACGATCACCTCGTGGTCGCGGTCGATCGCGGTGATCAACATGCCCGACGGGATCTTGATGTCCTTGACGAGCTGGCCGGTGTAGGGCCCGGACTCGAGCAGCATGAACCGCCGCATCTGGACCTTGCCTTCGGCGAAGTTCTCGACGCCGATCGCCGCGCTCTGGCGCACGATCTTGACGATCTCTTCGGCGGCCAGGTCGTCGAGCGACAGCAGCAGGTCGTAGTGCAGGTTCTTGCGGAAGAACGTCCGACTGCGCCTGACCGCCGACGTGTCGTGCAGGCGCAAGATGGTCTTCTTGGCCCCCATGCGCTTGCCGAACAGCGTCGTCAGCATGTTGACCTTGTCGTCGTTGGCCACGGCCAACAGCAGATCGGTCGAGTGCGCCTCGGCACGGTCGAGAACATCGGGACGCGAACCATCGCCGTGCACAGCGCGCACGTCGAGCAAGTCGGCGACCCGACGGATACGGTCGCGGTCGGGATCGACCACGGTGATGGAATGCCCCTCCGTCGACAGGACCTTTGCCAGGTAGCTGCCGACTTCGCCGAGGCCGACGATCAGGATGTTCATCGGGTGACAGAACGATACTGTCATCACGCTCCGATTTTGATCCTGCTGCTCGACAACAAAGATTCCTTCGTCTGGAACCTGGCCCAAGCGCTGCAACAGCTGGGCGCCAGGGTTGACGTTGTGCGTAGCGACGCTATCGACGTTGCTGCGGCCGCGGACTACCGCGCCATCGTCGTCTCACCCGGTCCTGGCCGGCCCGAAGACGCTGGAACGTCGGTCGCGATGATCCGTGCGTGGTCCGGCAAACAACCGATCCTCGGCGTCTGCCTCGGCCATCAGGCCATTGCGTATGCGTTTGGTGGCGAGATCGTGCGCGGCCAACCGGTGCACGGCCGCCCCACGGATATCCGTCACGACCAGACCGGCCTGTTCGCCGATCTAGGTTCTCCGTTGTCAGCCTGCCGCTACCACTCGCTCTACGTCGCGAATGAACTGCCCGAAGAACTGGTCGCGACGGCCTACAGTGACGCCGGCGAAATCATGGCCGTGCAGCACCGCACCCACCCGACCTTTGGGGTGCAGTTCCATCCCGAATCCTTTCGCAGCGACCAGGGCGACCAGTTGCTCCAGAATTTTCTACGGATAGCCGGATGAGTAACGCCGCCATCACCCTGCGTGGCTTGCAAAAGTCCTACGACCAGCGCGCCGTTCTCAACGGCATCGATCTCGAGGTGCCGACCGGCCAGTTGCTCGGCCTGATCGGCCCCAACGGCGCCGGCAAGTCGACCCTGCTGCGCTGCCTCGTCGGCCTCGTGCGCCGCAGCTCCGGAACCGTGCAGGTTCTCGGCCACGATCCACTGCGCGAGTCGCTCGCGATCCGCCGCCGCACGTGTTACCTGCCCGGCGAGACCGGCGTCTACCACCAGATGACCGGCGCGCGCTTCCTCAAGTTCGCCCTCGGCTTCTACCCCAACCACAACCGCGAACTGCAGGAACAACTGCTCGACGAGTTTGCGCTGCCGCTGCACAAGCGCGTGCGCAGTTACAGCGCCGGCATGAAGCAGAAGCTCGCACTGCTCGCGACGCTCGTTCCCGATGTCGAGCTGTATCTGCTCGACGAACCCGACCGCGCCCTCGACGCGAGCGTGCGCTACGCGCTGCGCGACGTGTTGCGTTCGCTCAAGGAGAAGGGCAAGACGATCGTCTTGAGCTCGCACCACCTCAGCGAAGTCGAGACGTTGGCCGACCGCCTCGAGTTCTTGATGCAGGGCCAGTTCGTTTCCGGCCAACGCCTGCAGACCGCGCGCGCCCTGCTGCGCAAGCAACCGCGCATTCGCTTGCACCCGGGCAAGAGCCTGCCCTCAGGTGCGCGTCTGCTGCGCGAAGAACCCGACGGCATGCTCGTCGTGGCAACGGACGACGACCCGATGCAGTGGCTGCAGGGTGTGCCGGACGACGTCATCGAGAGTGCCGAAGTCGGCGTCGATCGACTCGAAGACCTCTACCAGATCTTGCTGCAAGACGGCGCAGCCACCGCGACCACGGAGGCCGGAGCATGATCGCCGGCAAGACGTGGCGCGAAGTGCGCTTGATCGCACTCGCCTACCTGATCATCCTCGAGATGCTCGCGATTCCGGTGCTGCTGTTGTGGCCGGAGATCTACGCGGACCTGCAACGCTCGACGTTGTTCCGCAGCCTCGGCGTCGACTGGATCAAACGACTCGGCGCCGGCATCAGCACGCGCAACGAAGAGATCGCCTACCTCAACTGGTGCGCGGTCATGCTGTTCTTCCGCAGCACCAACCTCGTCGGTACCGCGACGTCGGTCCTCGTCGGCACTGGCTTGTTCGCCCGCGAACGCGAAGCCAATACGTTCGAGTTCTTGCTGGCGCGGCCCGTCTCACGAACGTCGCTGCTCTGGCAGAAGTTATGGCCGTGCGCGATCGTCGTCACGCTGCCGATCTTCCTGGTCAACGCGACGGTCATCCCGTGGAGCTGGACGCTCGAACTCGACCTGCCCAAGTGGGAACTGTTCCTCGCCTCGTGCCACGCGGCGGTCTTTGCACTCGCGCTGCTGATGTTGACGATCTACGTGTCGATCATCGTGCGCGTGCAAGCGCACGTCGCGGCGATCGTCGGCGCATTCTGCGTGCTGCAGATCGGCGTCTACCTGACGCAGCGCTTGCGGCCCTACAGTTTGTTCGCGCTCGTCGACTTCGATTGGTACGGCCCGATCATGACCGGGAACATCAAGGCCTGGCAGATGTTCGATCCGATCAACAGTTGGGGCTACACGACGTGGCTCATCGCCGGCACCATCGTGCTCTACTTCCTGTCATGGCGCGCCATCCAGCGCACGGAACCTTAGGGCAACGCTTGATGATCTGGCTCACCGTCTGCGTCACCCTGGCACGCGAACTGGTTCGCGCGTTCTCGGTGCCGCTCCGACTGCTGTGCTACCTGCCGTTCCGCCACCACTGGCGCCAGGTCGCCAAGGAGGCTCTCGAAGCCGCGCACAAGCGGCCGGTCGATGACTCCGATGAAGCGCTGGCCAAGTTCTTCGCCAAGCGGCAACCCAACGCGGGTGAGCAGCCGCACATGTTTGTCTCGGCTGGCGAAGCGAGCGGCGAACTGCACGCGGCGCGGCTGGTCGCGGCGCTCCCGGACAACCTGCGCGTGACGGCGTTTGGCGGTAGCCAATTGAGTGACGCTGGCGCCGACGTTCGTTTCGGTTTGTCCGAGCATGCCGTCATGGGCGTCACCGGCGTGCTCAAGCAACTGCCGCTGATCCTGCGCGCGTTCGCCGCGTATCTGCGCATGCTGCGCGACGACAAGCCAGACCTCATCGTGCTCGTCGACTATCCCGGCTTGCATCTGGTGATGGCCAAGGCTGCGAAGCGCCGCAACATTCCGGTGCTGCACTACATCGCGCCGCAGTATTGGGCATGGGGCCCGTGGCGCATGCGTCGCTACCGCCGCGCCGTCGATGCGACGCTGACGATCCTGCCGTTCGAGACAGAGTTCTTCCGCCGGCAGAACGTGCCCGCCGCCTACATCGGCCACCCGCTGCTCGACGAGATCGCGGACAGCCCCCCCGATCCTGAGCAAGTCGCCAAGATCAAGACGCGCAAGACGCTCGTGCTGCTGCCCGGCAGTCGTCGCGCCGAGATCGAAGCCAACCTCAAGGGCATGCTGCAGGTCGCCGAGCATCTGCGCGACACCGATCCCGATCTGCGGATCGTACTCCCCCACAAGAACCCGCGCCGCACGGAGATGATCCGCGCGCTGCTCAAGGACCTGGGCCGCCTCGACGTCGAACACTTCGAAGGGCCACTGAGTCATTGGCTGCGCGGCGCGCATCTGGTGCTGGCGAAGTCCGGCACCGGTTCGCTCGAAGCGTGCTTACACGGCAACCCAACGGTTGTCGTCTACAAGCTGCGCGGCGTGCTCGCGACGGCGGGCTACCACAACATCCTCAGCGTCCCGTGGATCGCCGCAGCCAACCTGATTGCCAACAAGGTCGTCGTGCCCGAGCACTGCTTCCACGGCGAAGACGGCTGGCGCAGTGTCGCCGCTGATGTTCTGCCCTTGTGGCGCGACACCGAAGCGCGCACGATCTGCGAGCAGAACCTCGCCGAAGTCCGCAACCGTCTCGGCGAACCCGGCGCCACCGGCCGTGTCGCCCACATCGTGCGCCGCTTCCTGCAACTCGATCAGCCAACCAAGCCCTGATGTCCTCCCCGCTCGTCGACCTACGCGCGTTCCTCGACGTGCTGCGCCGCGAAGGCGAACTGATCGAGATCGACGCCCAGGTGGATCCCGATCTCGAAGCCGCCGAAGTGCACCGCCGCTGCATTGCCGCCGGCGGCCCGGCGTTGTTGTTCAAGAACGTCAAAGGCTCGCCGTGGCCGTGCGTCACCAACCTGTTTGGCACCGCGCGCCGCGTCGAACTCGCGTTCGGCAAGCGCCCGCTCGAACTCGTCGAACGCCTCGCCAACGTGCCGCACACGATGCTGCCGCCGAGCCTGGGCAAACTGTGGCAACACCGCGACGTGCTCGGCTCGCTGATGAAGGTCGGTCGCAAGCGCGTCAGGCGCCCCGCCGGACTCGCGATGCAAGACAGTCCGCCGGGCCTCAACCGCCTGCCGCTGTTGCGCACGTGGGCCGAAGATGGCGGCCCGTTCGTCACGTTGCCGCTCGTCTACACCGAACACCCTGACGGCCTCGGCTCCAACCTGGGCATGTATCGCGTGCAGCGCTTCAGCGACGACACGGCCGGCCTGCACATGCAGATCGGCAAAGGTGGTGGCTACCACCTCGCCGCATACGAAGAACGCAACGAACCGATGCCGGTCGCCGTACACATCGGCGGCCCACCGGCGTTGATCCTCAGTGCGATCGCGCCGCTGCCTGAGAACGTTCCCGAGGTGTTGCTGTGTTCGCTGCTCATGGGGCAACGACTGCGCACCGGCCACAGCGAACATTCGCCGTTGCCGCTGGTCGCCGATGCCGAGTTCGTGCTCGTCGGTGAGGTCGCGCCGCACGTGCGCCATCCCGAAGGTCCGTTCGGCGACCACTACGGCTACTACTCGCTCAAGCACGACTACCCGTTGATCCAGGCCAAGGCCCTGCTGCATCAGAAGGATCCGATCCTCGCTGCCACCGTGGTCGGCAAGCCGCGCCAGGAAGACTTCTTCCTCGGTGACTACCTGCAAGAACTGCTGCTGCCGTTGGCCAAGGTCGCGATGCCGCAAGTGCGCGACCTGTGGTCCTACGGCGAGACGGGTTACCACTCGCTCGCTGCCGCCGTCGTGCGCGAACGCTACGGCCGCGAAGCGATGCAGAGTGCATTTCGCATCCTCGGCGAAGGCCAACTGAGCCTGACCAAGTTCTTGTTGCTGACCGATCAGCCGGTCGACCTGAAGAACTTCAAGCAGACGCTGACGCACGTCCTCGAACGCTGTCGCTTCGGCACCGACCTCTACATCTTCGGCAGCTTGTCGATGGACACGCTCGACTACGCCGGCCCCGAGGTCAACAAGGGCAGCAAGGGGGTCATGCTGGGCTTGGGCGAACCCGTGCGCACGCTGCCGACCGAGTTCTCAGGAGAGTTGCCGCCGCCGTTCACGAAGGCCATCACGTTCTCACCTGGATGCCTCGTCGTGCAAGGTCCATCGTTTGCCGACGACGGCCAGGCTGCAGCGGCTCTAGCCAAGGTGCCGGCGCTCAAGGACTGGCCACTGGTCGTACTGGTCGACAACGCCGATCAAGCAGCGCGTTCGAGCGTCAACTTCTTGTGGACGACGTTCACGCGCTTCGAACCGGCCGCCGACATCCACGCCAACAAGCTCGAACTCGTTGCACTTCAACCGAGCTACACGCCGCCGATCGTCATCGACTCGCGCATGAAGCCGAACTACCCGGACGAACTGTTCTGCGACCCGGACACTGCCAAGCTCGTCAGCGATCGCTGGTCCGAGTACTTCCCCAACGGCGGCGTCGAGATGGGCGACAGCGACCGCGGCCACCTGGACTGACAACCATGAACTACCGCGACCTAGAACCCGAAGAAGCACAGACCGAACTGCAAGCCGATCCGGCACCGCGACTACTCGACGTGCGCACCGAGCAGGAACACCAGAGCCACCGCCTGCCCAACTCGGTCCTCATCCCGGTGCAAGAACTCGCCCAACGCACCGCCGAACTCGACCCAAACGAGAATTGGTTCGTCTACTGCGAACACGGCCGCCGCAGCCTCTTCGCCTGCGACATCCTCGCCCAACAAGGCTTCACCAAGCTCACCAACATCCGCGGCGGCATGGCGCACTGGGCCGGCCGCGGCCTCCCCTACGACCGAACGTGACCGTACGGTGCCTGGACCATTTTCACCACATTCGCGCTGCGCGCGAATGTGGTGAAAATGGTCCAGGCACGGTACCGGCTACCCCTTCCAGGCGGTGGCCATCCGCTCGCCGAGTTCTGCCGGCGTCGCAGGCTTACTCGCTGCCTTGGCCGCAGCAGGCGCCGTCTGCTGGCCGCGTTCTTCCGTCGGCTCGACAAGTGGCATCGATTCGATGGCGCGTTGCTTGGCGTTGTGGCGCAGCCATAGCCCGATCGCCGACACGAGGAACACGACGTAGTAGAAGGTGATCGCGACGTAGGTCATCCCGTACCAGATGAGCTTGCCGAAGGCGGCCAACCAGTTGGATTGCTGAGCCGGAATCAACGGCCCCAACCACCACATCGCGCACCCGAGCGCGAACGGCAAGATCGCCAATGTCATGCGACGGGTCGCGCCACGCAGGAACTGCCCCGCCAATCCCAAGGCAACCGCACCGATGACCGGCAACCACCACGCAAGCATCTCCAGCGACATCATGCAGTCGCTATCGACATCCCGAGCCGCCACCGCTCGTCCACCGACAAATCACCAGTGCCACTGACCGTACGGTGCCTGGATCGTTTTCACCTCATTCGCCCCGCGAGAGTGCGAAGCACTCTCGCCTGCGGCGAATGAGGTGAAAACGATCCAGGCACCGTACGTTCACTTCGGCGGGTTCTTCGTTGGCCACTGCATGTCGGCTGGGCGCGCGTTCTCGTACTTCTTGAGGGCGGCGAGCAGCTTGTGGCGAACGGCCGGGTGCGCGTTCTGGGGCAGCGCGCGCTTTTCGAGTGGGTCTTTGCGGTAGTCGTAGAGGGCGCCGGTGCGGTAGAGCTTGAAGCGCTTGTCGTAGGCGAAGACTTGCACGGGTTCACCGCGCGGCGAGTACCAGCAGTAGATCCAGTCGCGTGGTTGGCCCTGCTTGCCGGTGAGTTGCGGCAGGAAGCTGCGGCCGTCGAGCGGCAAGGTGTTCGGTGGTTTGATGCCGGCGGCATCACAAACCGTCGGCAGGATGTCAGTGCTATCGACGAGGTCGGTGCACACGGCAGGTGCGATCGTGCCGGGCCAGCTGGCGATCATCGGCACGTGCGTGCCGTGCACGCGCGTGAAGCGTTTGGCGCCCTTGATGACCCGTTCGCCGCCATCCTTGGTGCGCACGCGCGAACGGATGTTGACGTTGGTACCGTTGTCGCCAACGAACACGAGCAACGTGTTGTCGCGCAGTTCCAGTTCGTCGAGCCGCGTCACCACCTTGCCGACGAGCTTGTCCATGTAGCGGACCATGTCGGCGAAGTACTTGTGGTTCTTCCGCTTGTTCTCACCGCGCACCTTGGGATCCCAATCGGCACTGTCGGGCGTCGCCTGATGCGGGAAGTGCGGCAGGATCATCGGGTAGTACAGCAAGAACGGCTGAGTGTCGTCCTTGTGCTCGGTGAGGAACGACAACGCAAACTCGTTGATGAGGTCCGGCCCGTACTCACCGCTGCGGAAGTCGCGCTTCTCGCTCTGCACTTCGAGTCCGGGATTCGGATAGCGCGGTGCAAAGCGCGTGTGCTGCCACAGCACATGCGAATCGAAGCCAAAGTGCTTGGGCAACTCGGCGACACGCCCAAGCTGCCACTTGCCGGCGATCGCTGTCGCGTACCCGGCGTCGCGCAGCAGATTGCCGAACGTCGTCTCACCGCGCTTCAGCTGGCCAAAGCCGACGTAGTTGCGCACGTTGTATTGACCGGTCATCACCTGCACGCGCGTCGGCGTGCACAACGGCTGCACGTGCGCATTGGTAAACCGCACCCCGGTCGCAGCCAACCGATCGAGGTTGGGCGTCTCGTAGGACGTGCTGCCGTTGGCCGCGAGGCACTCGTAGCCGAGGTCATCGGCGAGGATCACGATGATGTTCGGTCGCGACTGCTGCGCGACCGCGGCCAGCGCTGCCATCAGGCAGCTCGCCACCAACATCAGACCGCGAACGATCACAGCGTCGGCCACGCGTCGGCGGCCTTCTGGCATTCTTCGAGCGTCGGCACGAGTGCGAGGCGGATGAACCGCTCCTGGCCCGAACCGAAGAAGCTGCCGGGCGCCACGACGATGCCCTTGTCGCGACACAGTTCCGCGTATTCGAGGTCCGTCTTGCCGTCCGGCACTTCGAGCCACAGGTAGAGGCCAGCCTGGCTGCCGTGCACCTTGAGACCGCGATCGCTCGCCATCTTGAGCAACACCTCGCGCTTCGCGGCAAACACTGCCAGACGATCTTCGACGTGTTGCGTCTCGGTCCACGCGACTTCGGCTGCGGCCTGCACGAACTGCTGTGGCGCCGTGCCCATGCTGGCGCGGAAGCGGCGGTAGCTGCTGATCAACTTCTCGTCGCCGGCGAGGAAACCGGAACGGTAACCGGTCATGCCCGAACGCTTGCTCAGCGAGTGCACGGCCAGGCAACCTTCACGGCCAAACTCGAGCAGGCTGCGCGGGGCATCCCCTTCGTAGTTGAGATCGACGTAGCACTCGTCGCTGACGAGAACGAACCCGTATTCGGCACGCACTTCGACCCAACGTTTGAACAACTCGTTGGACAGCTTGTAGCCGCTCGGATTGTGCGGGTAGTTGAGGTAGACGATTGCCGCCCGCTTCAACACCGACTCCGGCAGCGCATCCGGATCCATCGCGTAGTCGTTGTGCGGACCGAGTTGCACCGCGTAGGTCCATGCCTCGGCAAACAACGCGCCGATCTCGTAGACGGGATACGCAGGCTCGCCGTAGAGCACGAGGTCCTTGTCGGACGGGATCTGCACGAACGTCATCGGCAGGTGGAACAACGCCTCCTTGCTGCCGTACGTCGCGAGCACTTCCTTGTCGGTATCGACGTCGACATCGAAGCGGCGCTTCATATAGCCGGCCACCGCGTTGCGCAGCGCCGGCGTGCCCGGCGTCGGCGGGTATTGGCTGACCTCATCGATGCCGTCGATCATCGCCTGCCGCAGAACCTGCGGGGTCGGCTCACGCGGATCGCCGGTGCCAAAGTCGAAGACCGCCAGACCACGCGCAGCGATCTCCTGGTTCCAGGAGGCCAACTGCACCATCGGATAGGTCGGGAGATTGAGCAGACGTTCGTTCACTTGCCGTCCTTGCCTTGCTTCTTACCGAGAGTCGCTTGCAGCCGCGTGCGCTCGCGTTCGAGCAACTTCATCGTCGCGCGAATGCCGTCGTCTTCCGACAGCTTGCCGCCTTCGTATTCGATGCCGATGTGGCCACGCCATCCGTGCTTCTGCACGACGATGTCGAGCATGCGTTGGTAGTCGGTGTGCTTCTCGTTGCCCTTGTCATCAAAGTCATGCGACTTGGCACTGACCCCCTGGGCATACGGCATCAACTCATCGACACCCTTGTAGCGATCGTAAACCTTACCCTTGCCGATGCGGAAGTTGCCGAAGTCCGGCAGCGCCCCCGCCCGCTTGTGCGCGACCTTCTTCAGCGTCGAACTCAGCCACGCGCCGTTGGACGACAAGCCACCGTGGTTCTCGACGATCACGTAGATGTCGTGCTCGTCGGCAAACTCACACAGCTGGCGCAAACCGTCGGCGGCGAGCTTCTGCTGCTCCGCGTAGTTGCCACGACTCTGCGCATTGACGCGAATCGAATGGCAGCCGAGTTCCTTCGCGGCGACGACCCACTTGTGGTGGTTCGACACAGCCTTCTGCCGCTTCTTCGCATCGGGATCGCCGAGCGCGCCTTCGCCATCGCACATGATCAGCAGGCTGCGCACACCTTCATCGCTGCACCGCTTCTTGAGCTCGGCGACATACTTGGCGTCCTTCGCCTTGTCCTTCCAGAACGAGTTGACGTACTCGATCGCATCGATGCCAAACGACTTCGCCTTCTTCGGAAAGCCGAGGTTGTCGAGGTCGGGGCCGCGCAACGTCCGGTGCAAGGACCACTGAGCGAGGCTGATCTCGAACAGGTTGGCTGGAACGGCAGTGGGTGGCGACGACGAGAACAGACCAGCCAGCGGCGAGCAGGCGGTCAGGGTTCCGCCGACCACCCCGGCGGTCGCGCCAAGGAAACCACGGCGATCGAGCGAAGGCGTATGCATGCCTCGCATTGGAGAACTGATTGGCTCGCCAAGCAACCCTGACTTGGGCGGGCTCGCGCCGGAGCGCGAACCTACATGACGCCGACGGGCTGATGCACGTGCGCCGGGAACGTCACTGCCGGATCGGTGCCACCCATGTGCACATCGAGGATCTCACGCAACACATCGCGGAAGTCCGTCGTCGCTGCAAGCGAATGGCCGCCGGCCAACTGCGCCGGCTGCAGCCCAGGCCACGCGCCGTAGACCTGACCACCGTTGACGCCGCCGCCGCGCACGAGCATCGCACCACCGACCCCGTGGTCGGTGCCTCCAGATCCGTTCTCGGCTGCGGTGCGGCCAAACTCCGACATCGTCACGAGCACGACGTCCTGTGCCAGCGCGCCAAGGTCGTCGAAGAACGCCGAGATCGACCCATCGAAATTGCTCGAGTGGCCATCGATGCGCATCACGAGGTCAGAGTGATGGTCCCACCCGTGATGTTCGAGGGCGAAGAACTCGACGCCGAGGTCCGCCTTGATGACCTCCGCGATCTGCCGCAGGCTTTCGCCGACGTGCCCACTCGGATAGGCGGCGCCGTTGCTCGGCACGTAGTTGCCTGGATCCAACACCGAGAACATGTCGAGCATCGCGAACGAGTCACGCTGCGCCTGGTAGGCCGCGCGCTGCTCAGGCAACATGCGCGAGATCTCGGTGCCGTGCGCCAGCTTGTCGAGGAACACGCGCGCCGCGGGCGGCCCGTTGTAGACGAGCTGTTCGGTGCTCGAAACCGCGTAGCACGGGTAGTCCCCGCGCAGCGACATCGGCAGATCTCCGCGCAACGCCAAAGCACGCACCGGGGCGTCCTGACTGGTCGCAGTCGCCTGCAGATGGCGGTTGATCCAGCCACCGTTGAAGACGCCAGCGAGCGCCGTTTCGTACAGATCCTGACTCGCGAAGTGCGAACGGCTGTACGGCGAGTAGCCGACCGCGTGCACGATGGCGCACTCACTCTGATGCGCCGTGAACGCCGCATGCGTCCCAACCATGTTCGGATGCATCGAGAACATCGGATCCATGCCGAGCCCCACGACGGCAGCCGAACTGCCGGGTGCACCGATCGCGGACGTCGGCCGCAACAACGGGTAGTTGCTGTCGCCGGTTGGCGCGTAGAGATTGAGATGATCGGCGCCACCATGCTGAAACAGCACGACGGTCACCTTGGTGTTGCCGCGACGCTTCGGTGCCGAGCCAGCCGACAACGGTTGATTGAGCGCCAACGCCCCCGTGGCCAACGCACCCGCTTGCAACACCGTGCGACGAGTCGTGCCAGGAGCCTGCTTTGGACCCGATTGCGGGGAGACCTTCTGTGATCGATCTTTGGTCATCTTCATCTCCTCCTAGTGCATCTGGGCTTCGGGAAGCTGCAGCATCAGCGTCAGCAAGTCGCGCGCATGTGGCAGGACCTGCGCCCACGTCGGATGGCTCGGCAGCGACGCCATCATGTTGTCCATGTAGAGGGCCACCGCCCACTTCGTCGTGTCGGGCAACGGCTCGTCGAACAACCAGTTCGAAAGGCCTGCCTCCCACGCGCCACCGGTCGAAGGGAGGCTCGGGAAGATGCCAGTCCACGGCACCGACGTGCCAGCGATCCGGTCGTGGGCGAAGTCGTCGGCGAAGTCCCAACGTTCCAACGCGTGACCCGGTCCGATCCACGACTCCGCCGTCTCGCCGTAACCGGTCGGCAGGTGGTATTGGTGCGGCAGGGATCGCAGGCGGCTAATGCGTTCGTTGATCGCCGAGATGCTCACCGGCCCCTTGAAACGACGCACGACACTGACGATGTATTCAAACCCGTCGTAGGTCTTGCTCAGCAAGTAGCGCGGCTGCACGAACTCGGGATCGAGAAACAGCGCGCGAACGGTCACACGCAGGTCGCCCCCCGATGTCGCGAAGGCCTGGCGCACGCGATTCACCAACCCGAGCGGCGGCGTATCGCTGACGAAGTAGCGGCACAGCTTCTGGCAGAAGAACGACGCGGTGCGCGGATGTGCCGCGAGGAAGTTGAGGACGTCGGCGCCTTCATGACGACCGCTCGGACCAGAGATGCCGGGCGTCGACCAACCCAACGACAACGTCTTGGCACCGGTGTCGTGCAGCGTCGGCGCAAACTCGAAGTAGCTGTGCGTGATCGGCTGCGAGCCAACGTTGACACGCCGCCAACCGGTGAACACCCGCGCCAACTCGGCGACGTCGTTCTCGGTGTAGCCGCCGTCGATGCTCACCGTGTGCAGTTCGAGCAACTCGCGGGCGTAGTTCTCGTTGGGGTTGCCTGCGATGTTCGACTGGCTGTCGAGGAAGTCGATCATCGCCGGACTCGCCGCGCTGATCTGCAGCACCTTCGCAAACTTGTCGAAGCACGCGCCGTGGAACTTGTCGTCCTCGTTGACCTCGCTGATCTCGGCCGTGCGTTGCCGGTAGGTCGCAAAGTGGTTGTTGAGGAAGTAGGTCATCCGCCACGCCAACTGGCGCCGCGACTTGAGCGCCCGCGTCAACATGCGCAGGTCCGCGGCACCGCTGGTCGTCGGCGGCGAGACGTTCGCCACTTCCTGTTCGCAGTCCGCGTCGCTGATCGAGTCAGGATCCAGCTGCTGCTCGAGCCACTGCTCTGGCCCCATCGCCTCGATGTCGCCAACGACCTCGAGGTTGGAACCGAACGTCGCACGCGCCGCCAACTGGCGAGCAAATGTGGCGTCGGATGGCGGCGCAGCCGGAGCCGGAACGGCCTCCGGCGCAGAACGACTGGAGTTGCGGATGCCGAACAGACGTTCGGCCAGCTCACGGCGAGACGATATGTGCATGGTGCAGCCTCAATGCTCGTGACCAACGGTCACGACGGCAATTGTGCCGCACTTGCCCCCCACGGACTACCAGTAGGGCGCGTATGCACGTGCCAGGGATGTAACCGCGCGCGTCATTCCGGGCCTAGTGCGCAAGCCCCCACGGCAGCCCCGGCAGGAACGGCACCTTCAGCTGTGGCGGCCACAACCCGACGCCGATCGTCAGGCCAACCAGATGCAGCTCGACACCTTCGATGAGCCCCGCCTGCAGGCCGACATAGGCCGTCTCCAATTCGAGCCCCGTTCGCGTCGCAGTGATGCCCGCGTCGACCCAACCGTTGCGCGGGTAGTCCTTGCCCAGCGACGTCGGATACTGCGCCACCGCGAGACCCGACACTTCGCGGCTCAACCACTCGACGAACGTATTGCTGTTGGGCCCAGGCCACGGTTGGTAGCCCAAGGCATGCGGATAGGTCTTGGCCTTTGCCAGCATCGCCGGCACGAGTTGCTTCGCGTCCTCGCCGGTGTAGACGGCGAGCACGTGTACCTGGCGGCCGCCCCAACGTTCATCCGAACGCGCTTCGCTCGCCGGGATGCGCCGCACGCGCACACCCGAGCTGCGGCTGATCACTTCGATGCGCGTCCAGCCGACGTCGTTGCGAACGTCAAACCAGCTGTGTTCGGCGAACGTCGAATACCACGGCATGTGCTCGGGTAGACGCGCACACTTGACCGCGACGACGAACGGTCCGTCCTCCGCCAACTCCGACGGCAACGTTGCACACGATGGCAACGACAAGGCGGCGAGTGCGAGCAACGAATGCGCGAGTCGGGTGGTAGCCACGCCGCGAAGCATAACGGCCACCCCTCGCGATGGCGGCATCAGTTGCCGATGCGCAGCGCGACGCCTTCCGTCAAGCCAATCCGCGACGACGCGAGCAGGCCCTGGAAGTAGAACTGCTGCCCCACGAGTCCCGTGGTGTTCGGCAACATCAGCGAGACCATCGCGGGACTGCCGCTGTAGGTCGGGCCGAGCATCAACGCATCGATGCCGCCAAGCAGAACCTCACCGGCAGTGCCGTTCGCGAGACCGAAGCCGGGCAGCATCGTGCCGCACGGGAAGCCACCAGCCGGAGTCGCCGAGATGGCCAACGCCGACACGGCCGGCAACGGCATCTGACCAGTCGGATCACTGATCGACAGTTGCAGGTTCTGGCCGAGCTCGGCCGAACCAGTGACCGTCATGCTGCCGCTCGGGTTGCTGCAGCCGTAGACAACCGAACTCGACAGGCGTTGCAGCGTGAACGTTCCGAGCATCAACGACCCACCCTGGAACGGACCCGACGTCGTCGTCACCAACGCAATCGGATCGGCCGGCGACATGTTGGCGTTGGCCGACGTGTAGGACGAGCCGCTGTCGGTGCCGGCGTCGTAGAGGTTGAGTGGGATGACGGCGTTCTCGACCCAGTCGCCGTTCTGGATCAGGTCGAAGCCATGCACACCGAGGAACCAATCGGGACTCGGCGCGAGCATCGTGACCAACGTCAACTGCGAGAAGTCGGCGTCGGCGGTGAACGTGATCGTCAGTTGGCCGGGCGAGTTGCTGAGGGCACCTGAGCTGCCGAAGTTGAGAACCTGGTCGGCGTTGCCTTGGCTGATCTGCTGCGAGACTTCGGCCACAAGGCCCGACGTGCCGCCGGTCTCAGCCACCTGTTCGATGCCCGCGGTCGCCAAGCCGCCCGGCATCCAGAACGACGCGTTGTTGGTGTGCGTGCCACCAACGAGCGGCGAGTAGTGCGGATTGCCGGGGAACTGCACCGGATGGGTCGCAGCACTCCAGGTGCTCTGGAAGGTCAGTTGGTATTCGGCCGTGCCCTTTTGGGCGAGGGCGACTGCGGGCAGAGCGAGGGCGGCGAGCAGGAACGTTGACAGATTGCGTGGTTGCATGATGAGGGTGGAGAGCAGTTCTTGCGAGCGGGCAGGCGTCGGCTACTACGAGCTCGCCACCGAAACGAACTACGTCTTTTCGATTATACGCCGAAGCACTTCGGCGCGGCCGATCCCGTGCGCTTCCGTCAAGCGCCGCACCTCATCGTCCTCGGGCCGAGCCACTTCCTGGCCGGACGGCAAGCGCGCGACTTTGAAGACCACGTCGCCCAACTCGGTCGACCGAGTCTCTTGCCACCGTTCGAGCACGCGGCGCGCAACCCGATGCTGCCGCACGCCCAACGACGTCGACTCTTCGAGCAACAACGCGCTGATCTCGGCCAGACGCGCCTCGTCACAGAGAACGGTCACGAGCAAGCCGGGCCGGCCCTTCTTCATCGTCACGGGCGTGGCGAATGCATCGACCGCGCCGCGCCGCAGCAACGCGTCGAGCAACCACCCGACCTGTTCGCCGGTCGCGGTATCGAGCTGGCAGGACAGTTCACATAGATCCGTCTTGGACGTCGGCTCCGACAACTCGCCCACCATCACGCGCAGCAGGTTCGGCACGTCAGGATCATCGCGCGTGCCCGCGCCGTAGCCGATCACTTCAGTCTCGATCGCCACCGGCTCATCGAAGCCGTGCGCCAACGTGCGCAACAACGCGGCACCGGTCGGCGTCGTGCGTTCGCCCTTGAGGCCACCGGTGCGCACCGGAATGCCGCGCAACAATGCAGCGGTCGCCGGCGCCGGCACCGGCAAGATCCCGTGCGCGGCGCGCACCGTGCCCGAACCCGTCGCAATGCCGTTCGCGTAGAGACGCTCGATGCCGAGCAGGTGCGTCGCCAGACACGCACACACGACATCGACGATCGTGTCGACGGCACCAACCTCATGGAAGTGCACGTCGTCGATCGTCGTGCCATGCGCCTCGGCCTCGACTTCGCCAATCGCGCGATACACCGCCAGACACCGGTCGCGCACAACCTCCGGCAAGTCCGCCTTGCCGACGATGCGCTCGATGTCGCTGAGCCGCCGATGCTCATGGTCGTGCGCCTGCGGCATCATGATGCCCGGATGCGCCCCACCAGCGACCGGCACGAACTGGCCGTCCGCCGGCGCGCCGCCGACATCGACGCAAAAATGCGTGCCGCGCAGGCTCGCGCGCATCACGGCTTCGTCGCGAATCGAGACGCCCGGCAACTGCAACGACTGCACGGCGGCCCGCAGCGCGCCCATCTCGGCGCCCGCATCGACCATGGCGCCCACCCACATGTCACCGGCAACCCCGGACCAGGCATCAAGAATGGCTACGCGCATCGACGGGAATCAGTGGTGGTGTTGCGGTTTGCTCGTTTCTGGAACAGCGTTTGCTCAGGATCGAGCACTCATCGCGACGAAGCTGTCAAACAGTTCGCCACGATCACCCCGAGCCGCGTTCCAAAGCACGGTGAGGGCCGGCATACTACGCTACCGATACTCTAGTTGTGAAACAGCGACCCCTTGCTACCGAACGGAACGGCACCAGCCAGCAAACTGGCGGCTCGCGCCGCCGTCATAAGGTGCTGCGATGTGCGGCAATGGTGCTCGCAAGCGCACTGAGCGGTTTCGCGCAAGCACCGATCACGAGCGGTATCGAACGCATGGTCGCCAGCGATGCGGTGCCGCTGCTCGAAAGCAACGACGCCGAGACGCGCGGCGAAGCGGCGATGGTCGTCGCCGCGACTGGCGGCATCAAACACGAACCGGCGTTGCTCGAGATCGCCAAGGACACCGACCCGGCCGCGCGGCACAAGGGCATGTTGGCTCTAGGCCTGCTCGCGACCCCAACCGCCATCAGCCAACTCGAAGCACAACTGCGCTCGATCGACGGCCGCACCAACGACGACGGCGTCGCCGCGGCATACGCACTCGGTTGCGTGCCCACCGACCGCGTTGGCACCTCGGTCGCGCGCACGTTGATCCTGTTCGGTCGCGGCAGCTGGAAGCGGCAACACGATGTTCTGGTCGCGCTGCTGCTCGGCATGGCGACCCACCCGGAACGACCCGAACGGGATGCCTTGCGGAACCTGTTCGACAACGAGGCCAACAAGTCCCCGGCCGTTCGCGCCCTCTTGCTGCAGATGCTGCTGCCGATCGATCGCACGCTCGACGAGAAGATCCTGCGACGCACGCTGCGCCGCGGCTCGTTGCCGGAGCGCCTGCAGATTGTCAAGTGGCTCGCCACCCGAGCGCCGACGCAGAACGAAACGTGGATCGAGGACCTCGAGCACATCGCCGAACGTGCCGACGATGCACAGATGCGCGCGACGGCGCTGCTCGCGCTGACCCGCAAGGGCCACCTGCCCGCACTCGAGATCGCGGCGCGTGCGCTGAAGAGTTCGGACCCGGGCGAATGCAGTCAGGCGTTGACGTCGATGCTGACAATCGGCGGCGCCAGCATGCGTGGCGCTCTCGAACAACATCTGCTCGTCGAGAAAAACCCGGTCCGCATGGCCGCGATGATGACGAGCTTCCTCGCACCGCCGTCCAAGGAACTGATCACGCACGCGATCTCCGTGGCCGCCAACACGCGCCTGCCGATTCCGACGCGTGCGGCAGCTGCCGTGCTCGTGAGTCGCAGCGACAAGAAGCGGGCAGCACCGATGCTGCGCGACCTGTTCCGCGGCGCCAGCGACCCGCAACTGCTGGCCTCGCTGGCGCGCGCCCTGCGCCGTTCGGAAGAGACGCCGACGGCGTTGACGCGACTGCTCGATCGACCGATCGCGTTGGCACAACACGGCAACCGCTGGGAAGCGTTGCTCAGCGCGAGCCACGGCGAAGCGCAGCGCCAGGTGCTGTCGGTGCTCAAGGACCGCCGCGCCGCGGATGAAAACGTGCGCACGGCGATCAAGAGCTGGCGCAAGGCGATGGTGCTCGGCCCGCAGAAGACTGCGGTGCCGCACGTGCTCGGCGTCGCGCTGAACTAGGCCTTACGGCCAGTTCGCTTGGCGGCCTTTTTGGCGGCCTTCTTCGCGGGTGCTTTCTTGGCGGCCTTTTTGGCCGGAGCCTTCTTCGCCGCCTTCTTCGCCGCAGCCTTCTTGGGCGCAGCCTTCTTTGGGGCAGCCTTCTTCGGGGCCACCTTCTGCGCAGCCGGCACAGCAAACTCACGCACGCCGCTACGCGGCTGCGAGATCGCAGCGAGCGTCGCCAGCGCATCCGTCGCCGACAAGACTTCCGGATGCCGCGCCGCCAACTGCAACAGATCGTTGCTCGACAGCACGCCAACCAGAACGCCACGCACATCGACGACCGGCAAGCGGTGCACCTGCACCTTCGCCATCAATTCCATCGCCGAAGTGAGCGAGTCGTCGGGGTGGCAGACGGCCACTTCGCGCGCCATCGCGCCCAACACCGGCACGTTCGCGACGGGCTTGTTCTGCGTGTAGCTCGCCATGCAGAGGTCGCGATCGGTCACGACCCCCACCAGTTCATTGGCGGCATCGACCACCGGGACGAAGCCACAATCCTGCTCCCATAGAATCCGGGCGACCTGATCCAGTCGGTCGACCATGCGAACCGCGCTCGGTTCGCGCGTCATTACATCCAATACATTCATCAACGGATCCTGGCAGAAGCGGCGACCACCACAAGAGTTTTCCCACGGCTCGCGGATGCACCCGCGTCCCCGGACCGAACCAGAGCGTTGCCGCCGGAGGCGGTTTGCCGTTTCATGGTTCGCGATCCCGTAGCCCTGATGCCAGACCCAACCACCGACAAGCCTGCCCCCAAGCAACCACGCGAACCGCTGTGGCAGAAGGTGGCAGTCGGCTGCCTGCGCTTTGCGATCTGGTTGATCGCCTACATGCCCTCGTGGCTCGCCTACCTGATCGGTGACCTGGTCGCGATCCCGTGGTTTGTCTACTGGAGCTTCCGGGATCGCAAAGGCAAACGCTCGAGCGGCTACTGGCGCAACATGCGCCTCGCCTATCGCGAAGGCAGCCAACTCGGCGCCGTTCGGCCCAAGCGACACCTGTGGCGCTGGTCGCGACACATCGGCTGGATGATCATCGACTCGTGTCGCATGCGGCGCATCCACTCGGGCAACCAGGACAAGTACTGGATCTTCGATGAGTTCCCGCCCATCAAGGAACTGTTCGACGAAGGCAACGGCCTGATCTTCGCGACGGGTCACGTCGGGGTGTGGGACATCTCGGGCGTCGTCGGCGCCATGCTCGGTCTGCCGCTGACTTCGGTGTTCCGGCCAAGTCCGCTGCCCGGCATCAACAAGTTGATGACCGACATGCGCACGCGGACGGGCCAGGTCGTCGTCGCGCGGAAGAACGTGATGTACACGTTGAAGAAGGTGCTGCGCGAGAAGGAGGCCATCGGCATCCTCGCGGACGGTGGCGGCAAACACAGTGCAGTTGTGGCGCCGTTCCTCGGCACTGCGGCGCGGTCGGTGGCGACGCCGGCGTTGCTGCACCTGGCGACGGGTGCCCCGATCGCTGTCGTTGCTTGCATGCGCGTTGGTCGCATGCGCTACAAGCTGCGCCTGCTCGACATCATCAAGGATGCCGGCACTGGCGATCGCGAACGCGATCTAGTCGCGATCACGACGCGCTGCAACCGCGCGCTCGGGGAGGCGATTCGCGAAGCGCCTGAGCAGTGGTTCTGGCAGAGCCGTCGCTTCCGGCACCGTCCGCCTGGCGAGGTCGCCGACGCCGATGGACTGCCCCCACTGGCGTCGATGGACGGCGAGGATCTTGTTAAAGATCCGGTCGCTCGACACCGTTCACCGAAGCCAAAACGCACGACCGGCTAGCGCGAGCTTGGGCCATAACCAGCTTCCCTAGAACCGCTTACAGATCCTTCACCTCGGTTAAGATCAGTCTTAACACGATCTTAACCAGACACCGACTGGAGCTTAACACGGCTGTTGTTCCTTCCTTCGCGGGCAAACGCCCATCTAAAGGAACAATCAAGTGATCAAGAAGCTTCTGACTGCCTCTCTCGCGTTCGCCGCCCTCACCCTGCAAAGCTGCGGCGGCGGTGGCATCGAAATTGAAAACAAGGGTTCGGACACGCTGCTCGAAGTGGCCGCGTCGCTCGCCCAGACCTACGGCGACATGCACCCCGAGATCGCCATCTCCGTTTCGGGCGGTGGCTCGGGCGGCGGCATTGCGTCGCTGATCGGCGGAGACCTCGACATCGCGAATGCGAGTCGCCCACTGAAGGACAAGGAAGTTGCCGACGCCAAGAAGCGCGGCATCAACCCCGTCGAGCACATCATCGGCTACGACGGCATCGCGATCTTCGTGCACAAGGACAACCCCCTCAAGTCGATCACGGTTGCGCAACTGAAGGCCATGTTCGGCGACGGCGGCAAGGTCGAGAACTGGACCGACGTTGGCGTCGATTACGGCAACGACGCGGACAACAACATCGTCCTCGTCAGCCGCCAGAACAGCAGTGGCACCTACGAGTGCTTCCTCGGCAAGGTTCTCGGCAAGGGCGGCCGCTTCAAGTCGCGCTGCCGTAACCTCAACAGCTCGAAGGACGTCGTCGACCTGTGCGCCAAGTCCAAGAGCGCGATCGGCTACAGCGGTCTCGCCTACGCGACGGACGACGTGCGCATCGTCCCGGTCGTTGCCGACGAAGGCAAGCCGGCCGTCTCGCCGACCATCGACACGGTGCTCGACAAGAGCTACGCCATCGCGCGTCCGCTCTACATGTACACGAACGAGGGCGCTGGCAAGGAAATCACCGACTACGTCACGTGGATCAAGGGTGACGAGGGCCAGAAGGTCATGTTCGACAAGGGCTACGTCCCGCTGCGCAAGCCGAACTAGTTCGGCGACCGCTGGTGCGTTGTTCGCTAGAACAATTACGCCAACAGACTCTTCGCTGCGGCGGCGGACCAGTATCTACTGGCACGCCGCCGAGTTCATTCCCGCCCGCATCCACATTCTTCATCAGCACAAGCCGTGACATCCCACTACGAACAGCGCCTGCAGCGAGACCTCGACTGGATCAGTGAACTGGTCGGCGTCGTCGGCGACCAACTCGTGCAAACGATTCAGAACGCCGTGCAGGCGGTGCTGACTCTGGATAAGCAGCTCGCCACGCAAACGATCATCGGCGATTACACGATCAACCGACAGACGCGCGAGCTGGACCGCTTGTGCCACGCGTTCGTCGCGCGCCACCTGCCGAGTGCCGGCCACCTGCGCTACGTGTCGTCGGTGATGCGCCTCAACATCGCACTCGAGCGCATCGGTGACTATGCGGCGACGATCTCGCGCACCGCGGCGCAGATCTCGAAGGAACCACCGGCGACCGTCAGTCGCGACATCGAGATGATGGCCGAGCAGGCGCGCCGCACGCTGACGGATTCGCTGAAGTCCTTCCAGGAACGCGACGTGCAGCTCGCCAAGGCAACGCTCGCGACCGCGGCCCAGTTTGCCCCCTACTTCGACCGGGTATTCCAAGACCTCGTGCAAGAGGGCGACGCCAAGACGCGACCGACCAAGGATCTGTTTGACCTCCTCGCAACGCTCAACCGACTCGAGCGCGTCATCCACCAGGCCAAGAACCTGTGCGAAGAAGCGATCTTCGTCGTCACCGGGCAGGCCAAGGGCGAGAAGACGTTCAACATCCTGTTCGTCGACGCGAACAACGACGGCTTGAGCCAACTGGCCGAGCACTTCACGACGAAGGCATTCCCCAACAGTGGCCGCTACCTGAGTGCCGCCTGGGAGCCGAGCGAAGAGATCCAAGGGAGCTACAAGAGCTTCGCCGAGACCGTTGGCATCGACCTCAGCAAGTCGTGGCCGACCGACCTCAAGACGTTCAAGGAGACGATGGACACGATGGATCTCGTGATCAGCATCGGCAAGGGAACGCGCGAGCATCTGCCGAAGCTGCCGTTCCACACCGGCTCACTCGAGTGGGACCTCGATCCGAACGCCTCGCCCGAAGAGGCCTATCGACAACTCACCCCCATGGTTCGCGAGCTGATGGAACAGCTTCGCGGTGAACAGGCGAGCTAGTTTCGCTGCTACCTGAATGCCAGCTCCAGCCATGCAAGCAAAGTCCAGCGCCCCATCGCCAGCGCCCAAGCTGGTCGACGACAAGCAACCTGCTTGGGCCAAATCCCTAGACGTCCGGGACTCCGCCTGGCGCACCGACCTGATCGCGCGCGTCGCGGTCCTGATCGGTGGCGTCTCAGCGATTCTGTTCATCGCGGCGATCTTCATCTTCATCGGCACCCAGGGCATGGAGTTCATGTGGAACCGCCTGTCGCTGACCGAACTGCTGTTCGGCGAACGATGGGATCCCACGATCGAGAACCCGACCTACGGTGCCCTGCCCCTGATCATGGGCACGGCCTGGATCACGCTCGTAGCGATGGTCGTCGCCGTGCCGCTCGCGTTTGCCGCGGCCGTCTACGTCGGCGAGTTTGCGCAAGGCAAGCAACGGGAATGGCTCAAGATCGGCATCGAGTTCCTCGCTGCCATCCCGTCCGTTGTCTGGGGCGTCATCGGCTTCTTGGTGATGCGCCCGATCATCGAGGACCTGTTCGACCTCCAGGTCGGCCTGACCGTGCTCAACGCCGGCATCATCCTCGGCTTGATGGCGGCGCCGATCATCGCGACCATCGCCGAAGACGCGCTGAAGGCCGTTCCCGACAGCTACCGCGAAGCGGCCGAATCGCTCGGCGCCACGCGTTGGCAGGTCATCTGGCGCGTCGTGCTGCCGCACGCCCGACCGGGATTGTCGGCTGCCGTCCTGCTCGGCGTTGGCCGTGCCTTCGGTGAGACGATCGCCGTCTTGATGGCCAGTGGCCACATGCTGCAAGTGCCATCGAGCATCTTCGATTCCGCCGCGACACTGACGGCAACGGTCGCAGCCGAACTCGGCGAAGCAGCCGTTGGCGGGGACCACTACCAGGTCCTGTTCGTGCTCGGCCTCCTGCTGTTCTTGATCACCTTCTGCATCAACTTGATCGCCGACCGCATCGTGCGTGGTCGTAGGAGCACATCGTGACCGCAACGCAATTCCAGCCATCGGCCATGGAAGGCCGGGCGATGTCCACGCAGCGCTTGCTGCGCATGGGCTTCCTCGCCGTCACGCTGCTCCTGCTGATCCCGACGTTCCTGATTCTGGGCGTCCTCATCTTCGAAGGTGGCCCCGGACTCACGTGGGAGTTCTTGACGGCGAAGCCGCGCGACAACGGCGCTTCAGGCGGCATCGCCACGGCGCTCGTCGGCACGATCTGGCTGACGACGACGGCGCTCGTCCTGGCCCTGCCACTCGGCGTCGCCGCCGCGATCTACCTCAGTGAATACGCCCGCGACAACTGGCTGACGCGAACGATCAACATCGCGATCGTCAACCTCGCTGGCGTGCCGTCGATCGTACACGCACTGTTCGGTGTCGGCGCGTTCGTCTACTTCATGCAGTTCGGCAAGTCGATCCTCGCCGCCGGCGCCACGCTGGCCGTGATGACACTGCCGGTCGTGATCGTCTCGACGCGCGAATCGATGCAGGCCGTGCCGCAGGCGTTCCGCGACGCGTGCTGGAATATGGGCGCCACGCGTTGGCAGACCATCTGGCGCATCGTGCTGCCCAACTCCGGCAGTGGCATCCTGACGGGCCTCATCCTCGTCGTCTGTCGCGCCGTCGGCGAGACCGCCCCGATCATGTTCACGGGCGCAGTCTTCCTGCGTCAGCTTTACCCCGACAGTGTCTTCGACAAATGCATGGCACTTTCGCTGCACCTGTTCAACGTGTCGACGCAGGTCAAGGATGTGCCGGCACACATCCCCTTCTCCGTCGCCCTACTGCTCGTGCTCGTCGTGCTATCGATGAACTCAGTCGCGATCTACTTCCGGATGAAGCTGCGAGGAACGAAGAAGTGGTAGACACGCAACTCGAATCGGCCGCGTCCAACGACCCCGGCGGCAACACGGCAGCGCCCCACCCGGACACGCTGCTCGACGTCCGCAACCTGACGATCCACTACGGCGACAAGCCCGCGCTCAAGAACGTCACGCTCGACGTTCGCCGCAACGAGATCTTCGGCATCATCGGCCCGGCCAACGCCGGCAAGACATCGTTCCTGCGGTCGCTCAACCGCATGGATGAGTTCGTGCACACGATGAACGTCGACGGCGAAATCCTGTTTGCCGGACGCGACCTCAGCACGGTGCGCAACCTCTACGCGCTGCGTCGCATGATCGGCGTGGTGTTCCCGCTGCCGGTCGGCCTGCCGCTGTCGATCTACGACAACGTCGCGCTGGCCCCGCGCCTCTCCGGCGTCAAGGACAAGGCCGAGCTCGACGTCATCGTCGAACGCTGCCTGACGCGCGCCGCACTGTGGGATGAGGTGAAGGATCGCCTCAAGAACCTCGGCTCGCTGCTCAGCGGTGGCCAACAACAACGCCTGACGATTGCACGCGCGCTGTCGCAAGACCCGCAACTGCTGCTGCTCGATGAGTTCTCCATCGCCGTCGACCCGGTCACGACGATGCGCATCGAAGAGGTGCTCAAGGAACTCAAGAAGGAGATGACGATCATCCTCGTCACCAACCTCGTGCAGCAAGCGCGTCGCCTCGCGAAGCGCACCGCGTTCTTCCTCGGCAGCGAGTGCGTCGAGATTGGCGAGACCGAACACCTGTTCACCGGCGGTGCCAAGAACCAGAGCACCATCGATTACCTGGAGGGCCGTTTTGGCTGATTCTGCAACCGCACCGGAAGCTCCCAACACCGCCACAGCTCCCGTCGATCAGGGCCGTGCCACCGCGCCGCTCGCGATCGAGTCGCGCGACATGAACCTCTGGTACGGCGACTTCCAGGCGCTGTACGACATCGACCTCGATATCCGTTCGGGCATCGTCACGTCGATGATCGGCCCGTCCGGTTGTGGCAAGTCGACGTTCTTGCGCAGCTGCAACCGCATCAATGAGCGGCTCAGCTACGTGCGCACGACCGGCACGATCAAGGTGCTCGGCGAAGACATTCTTGCTGAGGAATCGTCGCGCATCCAGGTTCGCCGCCACGTCGGCATGGTCTTCCAGCGGCCCAACCCGTTGCCGCTGTCCATTCGCGACAACGTGCTGTTTGGCCATCGCCTGCATTCGGACAAGAAGGCGTCCAAGAACGAAGAGCGCGACATCGTCGAGCAAGCCCTGCAACAGGTGCTGCTGTGGGACCGCGTCAAGGACCGCCTCAACAAGAAGGCCACGACGCTGTCGCTCGAAGAGCAGCAGAAGCTGTGCATCGCGCGCCTGTTGCCGACCAAGCCGTCGGTGCTGTTGATGGACGAGCCGTGCTCGGCCCTCGACCCCGAAGCGACGCGCGCCGTCGAAGAACTGATCTGGGAGCTACGTGGCAAGTACTCGATCCTGATCGTCACCCACAACATGGCCCAGGCCCGCCGCGCGAGCGACGAGTGTGTGTTCATGCTGATGGGCAAGGTCATCGAGCACACGCCGACCGAACAGATGTTCGTGTCGCCAGCGAAGAAAGAGACTTCGGACTACATCGAGGGCAGGTTCGGCTAAGGCCAAATCGACCCGCCAGAACGGCTAGAAGCAGCGGGAAGCTCTGACGATCTGGTATCGTCACAGCCCCCTCTATGTTCGCGACCCCAGCCCTTGCTCTCCTGTGCCTGGCAGCGCCCCAGACACCCGACGACGTTCTCGCCACCTACCGCCTCAACGGCAAGGAGGCGACCGTCACGCGCACCGACGTAGCGCTCGAAATGGCCTTCCATCTGCGCCGCGACGATCGCGGCCGGCAAGGTGTCGAGATGCTCGTCGACTCGATGTTGACGCGCGACGCGGCCAAGGCCAAAGGCTTGACCCCGGCCAAGGCCGAAGTGCAGGCATACTGGGACAAGCTCATGAAGCAGTTGATCGCTGCGGGCCGCAAGCCCGAGGAGTTCGCTGCGGTGCGCAACACGAGCGAAGAGCAGTGGCTCAAGGATCTTTCGGTGCAGATCGCGCAAGAGCGCCTCGTGCGCGCGGAACTCGGTCTCGGTGCCAACGAGAAGGTCGACGGCGACATGCTCAAGCTTTGGCTGCGCGAAGCACGCGAAGAAGCCGAAGTCGAAACCGAGCCCGACAAGCTGCCCGTCGGCAGTGCCGCCACGATCGGCAAGAAGAGCATCGCGCTCATCGACCTGGGCTTCCTGTTGCTGCGCACGAGTGAAGACTTCGAACGCGACCGCTTCGTCCGCCAGGTTGTCTACCTTGAGACGATAGAAGCGATGGCCGCGGCCCGCTCGATCCGCATCACCAGCTCCGACCTCGATCGTGCGATCGCAGACCGGCGCAAGGTCGCGAAGAACGACCCGCGTCGCAAGGGCGTCTCGCTGGAGCAAATCCTCAAGGCGATCGGCATGACCGTCGAGTCGCTGCGCGAACTGCGCGTGTTCCGCTCAGGCATCCTTCTAGACAAGCTGACGCTCGCCGAATACCCCGACCCCAAACTAGAGGAAGAACTGGCCAACCACCGCGAACAGGTGCTCGCCGAAGTCGGGCCGCGGCGACGCATCGGCGCGATCTTCCTGCGCGCGCTCGAAGAACCGAACGCGATCATCAAGCGCAACTTCGACGAGGCCAAGGAACAGCTCGTCAAGATCCGTGGCCGCATCGCCAAGGATGGCTTCGCTGCGACGGCGAGCATCGAGAGCGAACTCGGCGACAGCAAGCGCAAGGGCGGCGACGTCGGTTGGCATCGCAAGAGCAGCCCCGAGCTGCCGACCGCCGTGCTCAACGCGGCGTTTGCGATGAAGATGACCGACGTCTCGATGCCGATCCGCGCCAAGGACGGTTGCTACGTGATCACGGTACTCGACCACGAACCCATTCCGGATGACAAGGAACTGATGCGCCGCCTGCGCATCCTGCGCGGCCAAGAGTTGAGCGAAGGCATCCTGAAGAACGCCGACGTCAAGTTCGCTGGCGAGAACAACGCCGACAAGAAGGGCAGCAAGTGACGGACGCGCCACTCCAGGCCGCAGCGGCCGGTTCTCAGCGTTTGCAGACGGCCGCCACCGATGGCACGCAGTGGCTCACCCACCTGCAGCTGTGGCAGCCCGAAGACGTCGACACGATCGAAACAGGCGAACACGAAACGGCAGTGATCCTGCTGCGCGGCACGTTCGACTTGATGGCCGGCACGACCAGTTGGCCGGCTCGCGGCGCGCGACAAACGGAGTTCCAGGGCCGCCCGATGGCCGTGTTCCTGCCACCCAACACGCCGTTCCGCGTCGGCGGCACCGGCGAGATCCTGATGGTCGCCGCGCGCCAACCCGTCGTCGAAGAAGTCGTCGGCAAGGAAGCCCTCAGCGCCAAGCCGTTGCTGCCACTCGCTGGCAGCGGCAAGTCGTTCGACCCATCGACGGGCGAATGGAAGCCAGCCGAAACGTTCGCCACGGCAGCGGAGTCGTTGCCACCGCGCCGCTTCCAGAAGCTGCAAGCCGGCGACGTCAAGATCGAACGCATCTTCGCCGAGGACTACAAAGCCGCCACGCTCAGCCTCGACGAAGCGATCGTGCCCGCCGGCGCATCCCTGTGCATCGCCGACATCCCCAACCTACCCGCATGCGACGAAGTCCTGATCTTCACGCGCAGCGAAGGCGCCCCCGACACGACGCGCTGGTTCCCTTTCGAAGAAGCGCGCACGCAAACGATCACCGCCGACGCCTCACCGACCTACACGGTGATCGCCTACGCCGGCAAGTGACGGTACGGTGCCTGGACCATTTTCACCTCATTCGCCGCTGCGCGGCGAATGAGGTGAAAATGGTCCAGGCACCGTACGATCAGTTCGCGACAACTTGCACTTCACTTTCGCCGGCCAACGTCAGCTTGGTGCCGCCGGCTTGGAAGTCCTTCGGTAGGTAGCCGAGCCCGATGCGCATGCCGGCGTCGGCAACCGGCACCGCGTGCATCACGCGACCGACGGGGATGTCGTCTTCGACTTCGTGTAGCGCGACCGGTTCGGTGATCGCATCGCCCATCGGCAACTGCAGGAGGCACAGCTTGCGATTGACTTGGCCATACGTGTGGATGCGCGCGACGATTTCCTGGCCGGTGTAGCAGCCCTTCGTCGTCGAGCAGTGATCGCCGAGGTCGGCTTCCAACGCCAACGTGCTCGCTTCCGTCTCGACACCGACGCGCACGAAGCCCGCCACCATGCGCAGCGCTTCGGCGAGCTCCGCACTCATCGCCATGCCGGCCGGTTTGTTCGCCACACCATGCGTGCGCGTAAACGAGACGCCGCGGCGAACGATGCGCAGTTCGATGCCGTTGAGACCTGCGTCATCCGCGTGAACCATGCCCGCAGCAACACCCTCATCACCGCCGGCAACCAGCTCCGCGCACGGGCCGAGATCGAGCTTCTTGATCGCCAGCTGCTCGCTGAAGTGGTAGCGCTCCAACATCGTCGTCAGCCCGTCGATCTGCTCATCATGTGTCTCGAGCCAGAACGTCTCGCCCTGCCGCATGACCAGCACCGTCGCCTGCAGTTTGCCCTTCGCATCCAGGAACGTGGCAGGCACAACCACCCCCTCTGCGAGCTCCTGGACGTCGCCCGAACAGAGTCGATGGAGGAACTCGGCGGCATCCGGACCCGCAACTTCGAGCAGTGAGTACGGAGCAGCGTCACGGCCGTATGGGCCCTTGGCAAGGAGGGTTGCGAGCAAGTCTTGGTGGTTCATGCCGGGGGGATTCTCAGTGCGAGCATCGTGGGATCAAATGTGCCTGGATTCAGGGCTTTTTTAGCCCGATGATTGAAAGAGCCCCAATTCAGGTCTACTTTCCCGCCAGCCTACCAATTCATGCTCCGCATCTCCAAAAAAGCCGACTACGCCGTGTTCCTGCTGGGTGCCATCGCCCGCCAGGGTGCGCATCCGGGCGGCAGCGCGCCGGACAGTGTGGTCAGCGCCCACGAGATCGCCAAGCAGGCTGGCCTCAACAAGAGCGTCGTCGCCAACCTGCTCAAGGAGTTCTCGCGCCACGGCCTGCTCGACTCGGTGCGCGGCCTGCGCGGCGGCTACCGACTCGTGCACGCGCCGAAGGACATCTCGCTCGGCCAGATCCTCGAAGTCGTCGAAGGCAAGTTCGTGCTCGTCGACTGCGTGCCGCCTGAGCCCGTGTCGTTCCTGCCGCCGAAGGAAGGTGCAGCAAGCGCTAACGACGCCAGCAAAGCCGAAGCCGACAAGCCCCCCGCAGACCATGGCCACGACTGCTCCTTGATCTCGTTCTGCCCGAGCAAGCAGCCGATGCGTGTCGTGCATCAACGAATCCATTCCCTGTTCGACGAGATCCGTCTCGACGAGCTGTGCTCCCTCACCCCTGTTTGTGCTAGCGATGCCACTGCCACCGCAGATGGCCAGAACTGATGAAGACGCCGATCTACCTCGACTACAGCGCCACGACGCCGTGTGACCCACGCGTCGTCGAACGCATGATGCCGTTCTTCAGCGATACGTTCGGCAACTCTGCGAGTCGCAGCCACGCGTTTGGCTGGACCGCCGAAGCCGCGGTCGAAGAAGCGCGCGAACAGGTTGCGCAACTCATCGGCGCCCACGCGAAGGAAGTGCTCTGGACGAGCGGCTCGACCGAAGCCAACAACCTGGCCATCAAGGGCGTCGCCCAGATGTACAAGGCAAAGGGCAACCACCTGATCACCGCGGTCACCGAGCACAAGGCCGTGCTCGATCCGATGAAGCACCTCGAGACGCTCGGCTACGAAGTCACGTGGCTCGAAGTCGACGACAAGGGCCACGTCGACCTCAAGGAACTCGAGAACGCGATCACCGACAAGACGATCCTCGTGTCGCTGATGGCCGCCAACAACGAAGTCGGCACGATGCACCCGATCCGCGAGATCGGCGCCATCTGCAAGAAGAAGGGCACGCTCTTCCACACCGACGCGACGCAACAAGTCGGCAAGGCGCCGATCGATGTCATCGCGGACAACGTCGACCTGCTCTCGCTGTCGGCCCACAAGATGTACGGCCCGAAGGGCGTCGGCGCGCTCTACGTGCGTCGCAAGAACCCGCGCGTGCGCCTGACGGCCCAACTCGACGGCGGCGGTCACGAACGCGGCATGCGTTCGGGCACGCTCAACGTCACCGGCATCGTCGGCCTCGGCGAAGCCGCACGCATCTGCCGCGAAGAGATGGCCAGCGAAGCCGCGAAGCTCGGCGCGCTGCGGGACCACCTCCAAAAGACGATCCTGAAGGAGCTGCCGGACGCGGTCATCAACGGCGACCCCGACAACCGCCTGCCGCACATGACCAACATCTCGTTCCCATACGTGGAAGGCGAGTCGTTGCTCATGGGCATCAAGGAAGTAGCCGTTTCGTCTGGCTCGGCGTGCACGTCGGCCAGCCTCGAGCCGAGCTACGTGCTCAAGAGCCTCGGCCTCGGCGACGAACTGGCGCACAGCTCGATTCGTTTCTCGTTGGGCCGCTTCACAAGCCAAGAAGAATGTGACTTTGCCGCCGAGCGGCTGACGACCGAGGTCAAGCGCCTGCGCGAAATGTCCCCGTTGTGGGAGATGGTGCAGGAAGGCGTCGACCTCAGTCAGGTCAAGTGGACGATGCACTAGCAACAAGCCAGCAGCAGCGACCAACATCCAACTCCGAACACAACCAACCCAAAGCAACAAACAACCATGGCGTACAGCGAAAAGGTCCTCGACCACTACCAGAACCCGCGCAACGTCGGCTCGCTCGACAAGGAAGCGGATGACGTCGGCACCGGCGTCGTCGGCGCGCCCGAATGTGGCGACGTGATGAAGCTGCAGATCAAGGTGTCCGACGAAGGCCAGATCGTCGACGCCAAGTTCAAGACCTACGGCTGCGGCTCGGCCATTGCCTCGTCGTCACTCGCAACCGAGTGGCTCAAGGGCACGAGCATCGACGCCGCCGCCGAGATCAAGAACACGCAGATCGTCGAAGAGCTGTCGCTGCCGCCGGTCAAGATCCACTGCTCGGTGCTCGCCGAGGATGCGATCAAGGCGGCGATCGACGACTACAAGCGCAAGAACGGCAAGCAGTCGGAGGAGTCGCAGTCGTGAGTGACGCGAAGGACACTACCAACACGGCACCGCCGGCAGCCGACGCAGCCAAGCCCGAGGGCGAAGAGGCGAAGAAGCCGACGCGCGGCGTGCAACTGACCGAACGGGCCGCCAAGGAGATCGAACGCGTGATCGCCGAACAGGGCTTCCCGAAGGACAACACCTGGGTGCGCATCGGCGCCAAGGGTGGCGGCTGCTCGGGCTTCACCTACGTGCTCGACTTCGACCAGCAAGGCCCCACCGAGTTCGACATGACGTTCGAGCAACACGGCGTCAACGTGGTCGTCGACAAGAAGAGCGAGTTCTTCATGGGCGGCACCGAGTTGGACTTCAACGACGGTCTGCTGGACCGCGGCTTCGTGTTCAAGAACCCACTGGCCTCAGGCACGTGCGGCTGCGGCACGTCATTCTCCGCGTAGCGGTGTATTCTCCGCGTAGCGGTGTTCGGGCTTCTCGGCGTAGCAGTATTCGTCTCCCCGGCGTAGCGTTCTGATCGTGCTCCACGTCCCTGCCCCCGACGCCTTCGCCGTCTTCGGAGTCCCCCGCACTCTCGACCTGGACGCCCAGGAACTCGAGATGCGCTACCTGAAGCTGTCGCGCGACTGCCACCCCGACCACAACCGGGCGCAGTCCAGTGATGATTGTGCCGCCGTCCTGCAACGTTCGGCCGAGATCAACGACGCGTGGAACGTGTTGCGCGACCCGTGGCGGCGCGCCCGCGCACTGCTCGAAGCCGAGAGCCAAGGTGTGCTCGAACGAAACAAGAAGCTCGACCCGATGTTCTTGATGGAAGCACTCGAACTCGCCGAAGAAGTGGCCCACGCCGACAGCGATCGTCAGATCGCGTTGACCGACAAGCTGCAGGCGGCCATCCAGAGTGACTACGACGCACTGTGCGCCGACGTCAAGAACGGCGACTTCGATACCGCCGCCAAACGCGTGCACCAATCCCATTACCACCAGAAGGCATTGAGCGATCTCGAGGCCAAGTCGTGAGCGACTCTTCTCCCACCGCAGACTCCGGCCCCTCCGATTCTGGCGCCAAGACGGACGACACCGAAGCGACTCGCATCGTCATCGGCATCGACCTCGGCACGACCAATAGCCTCGCCGCCGTTCGCGCCGGCAAAGAACCGCGCGTCTTGCGCAACCTGGCCGGCGATCCCCTGACGCCGTCGATGGTCTGCCTGCATCCCGATGGCCGCACGCTCGTCGGCCAAAGCGCCAAGGACGTGCGGCTCGAGCATCCCGAACGCACGGTGTTCTCGATCAAGCGACTGATCGGTCGCTCGACGGAGGAGTGCCAGAAGGACGCGAAAGACCTGCCGTTCGCAGTCGTCGCCGGCGAACGTGACCTGCCGCGCGTGCAGGTTGGCGACCGCCAGATGTCGCCGGAAGAGATCTCGGCGATGGTCCTCAAGGACATCAAGCACACTGCCGTCGCGGCCATGGGCAACGACGTTCGCGAAGCCGTCGTCACCGTGCCTGCATGGTTTGACGACGCCCAACGGCAAGCGACCAAGGACGCAGCGGAACTCGCCGGCCTCGATTGCCTGCGCATCCTCAACGAACCGACGGCCGCTGCGCTCGCTTACGGCCTCGGCGGCAAGAACGACGGCACGGTGCTCGTCTACGACCTCGGCGGCGGCACGTTCGACGTCTCGATCCTGCGCATCCAGGACGGCATCTTCCGCGTGCTCGCAACCAAGGGCGACACCCACCTCGGTGGCGACGACTTTGATCAACTGCTCGCGCAACGCATCCTCGATCTGTTGCCGAGCAAGCAGGGCGCCGACGACCCGTACGTGCTGCAAGCGGTGCGCTCCGCCGCCGAGGGCCTGAAGATGCACCTGAGTGAGAACGATGATGCTTCGCTCGAACTCGACCTCGGCGACCACGGCAACGTCGAGCTCACCGTGACGCGTGCCGAGTTCGAAGGCGCCATCGCACCGCTCGTGCAACGCACCCTCGACTGCGTCAAGAGCGCCGCGCGCGACGCCGAACTCGAACTCGACCAAATCGACGACGTCGTGCTCGTCGGCGGCAGCACCCGCGTGCCACTCGTGCGCGCCCGACTCGAAGCGTTGATTGGCAAGCCGCCGCACACCGACGTCGACCCCGACCAGGCGGTCGCCCTCGGCGCCGCGATCCAAGCCGACATCCTCGCCGGCAACGATCGTTCGCTGCTCCTGCTCGACGTCATTCCGTTGTCGCTCGGCATCGAGACCCTCGGCGGCACGGTGCAGAAACTGATCCTGCGCAACAGCACGATCCCGACCAGCGTCTCCGAAGAGTTCTCGACCGGCGTCGACGATCAAACCGCCGTCGACCTCGCGATCTACCAAGGCGAACGCGAACTCGCCAAGGACTGCCGCCTGCTCGGCCAGTTCAAACTGCGTGGTATCCCGCCACTGCCGGCTGGCTTGCCACGCATCGCCGTGACGTTCCTCGTCGATGCGGACGGCGTACTGCGTGTCACCGCGCGTGAGCAACGAACCGGCGTCGAAGCGAGCATCCAGATCGTGCCGACCTTTGGCCTCACGCGCGACGAAGTGCGCCGCATGATGCTGGACTCGATCGAGCACGCCCAAGACGACTACATCGCGCGCGAAGCGATCGAAGCACGTGCCAAGGCCGAGGCCATGGTGCGCGGCACGAAGAAGGCGCTGCTACTCGCCGAGTTGCCGCCGGACCAGACGTTCGCGGTGCACAAGGCAGTCAAGGCGTTGCAGAAGCTACTCGACGCCAACGCCGAGGCCGACGCCCTCAAGTCAGCCAGCGATGACCTCACCAAAGTCACCGCCACGATCGCCGACGACGTCATCAGCGCCGCCGTCACCAAGGCCCTGAAGGAAGACCAGCAGAAGGAAGGACAGCAATGACCGCCGACGACACCACCCGCGTCGCCATCCAGGGCAACAACAAGGAACTGCAACTCAAGGTCGGCCAATCGATCCTCGACGCCGCCCACGCCCAAGGCGTCGACATCGACCACGCCTGCGGCGGCGTCTGCGCCTGCTCCACCTGCCACATCAAGATCCTCTCCAACGCCGACTGCTTCCGCGAAGCCACCGACGACGAAGAAGACCAACTCGACAAGGCCCGCGACGTCGCCCTGACCTCCCGCCTCGCCTGCCAATCCGTCCTCGAACGCCACCCCGACTCCCACCAGGTCGAGATCACCATCCCCGACTGGAACGTCAACCTCGTCCAGGAAGGCCACTAACGAAGCCTATCCGTACGGTGCCAGGAGAGAATTTATCCTCTTCAAGCTCCCCCGTACCATGCCAGGAGAAGAACTCTCCTCTTCGCACCAAGCGTTCCCCTACGGTGCCGCGGCAGAAACTTGCCGCTCCCTTCCGTGCTAACATTGCCCGTCATGACGGGCACGCCTGACGCACTCACGATCCGAGAAGACGATCTGAGCGGCCGAGAGATTGCCGACCTGCTGAGCGAGCACCTCAACTCCGCCATCGAGAACTCCCCCGAAGGCGCCGTGCACGCACTGCACGTCGACGGCCTTCGCCAACCCGACGTCACCCTGTGGAGCGCGTGGTTCGGCACCGAACTCGCCGGCTGTGGCGCCCTGCGCGAACTGACCAAGACGCACGGCGAACTCAAGTCGATGCGCACCGCAACGAAGTTCCTGCGCCGCGGCGTCGGCGCGGCCGTGCTCAAGCACATGATGGACGTCGCCCGCGGACGCGGCTACCAACGCCTGAGCCTGGAGACCGGCAACACCGACGAGTTCGCCGCCGCCCGCCGGCTCTACTCGCGCAACGGCTTCCTGCGCTGCCCACCATTTGGCGATTACGTCGACGACGGCTTCAGCATCTGCATGACGCGGTTCGTCTGACCCCACGCTTGCCGTCCTCGCGGGACCCTGCGCAGAACGGCGCACTTGCGGCGACGTCCCCACGTTTTCCACAATGCGCCAACCGACGCGCTCCAAAAGAGACCTGCGCGCCACGAATCGTCGCCTTCAACCTCTCTGCATGACTGGTTAGCATGCGAGAACATGACCGCGACTACGCAGGACCTCACCCCCGTCGCCAACACCATCCGTGGCCTCGCCATGGACGCCGTCCAGAAGGCCAACTCCGGCCACCCCGGCATGCCCATGGGCATGGCTGAGGTCGCGGCGGTCCTGTGGACCGAGTTCCTGCGCTGGTCTCCGGAAGAACCGGAATGGGCCGGCCGGGACCGCTTCGTGCTGTCCGGCGGTCACGGTTCGATGCTGCTGTATTCGCTGCTGCACCTCGCCGACTACCCGGTCTCGCTCGACGACCTCAAGAACTTCCGGCAGCTGCACAGCAACACGCCAGGCCACCCGGAATACGGCGACACGGTCGGCGTCGAGACGACGACCGGGCCGCTCGGCCAAGGCTTCGCCAACGCCGTCGGCATGGCGATCGCCTCGAAGATGGCCGTCGCCCGCACCGGCAACGAACTCGTCGGTTCGCGTGTCTTCGTCACCGTCGGCGACGGCGATCTGATGGAAGGCATCAGCTACGAGTCGGCGGCACTCGCCGGCCACCTCGGCCTCAACAACCTCGTGTGCCTGTGGGACGACAACCACATCACGATCGAAGGCCATACGGATCTCGCGACGAGCGAGAACATGCAGAAGCGCTTCGAGTCGCAAGGCTGGTCCGTGCTGCATGCCGACGGCCACGACCCAGAGTCGATCCGCACCGCGCTCAACGCGGCAACGTCGGGTCGTTCGCAACCGACGCTGATCTGCTGCAAGACCACGATCGGCAAGGGCAGCCCCAACAAGGCCGACACGCACGACGTGCACGGCGCGCCACTCGGCGGCGATGAGATCCTCGCGACGAAGAAGGCGCTCGGCATGCCCGAAGAAGACTTCTACGTCGACGAGCGCGCGCGGGAAGCGTTCCGCGCTGCGAAGGCCGACAACGAATCCGTGCGCCAACAGTGGCACAAGGACATGCAGGCCTGGCGCGACAACAACCCGGACAACGCCAGGCTCTGGGACGCGATCCAGAACCGCACGGCGCCCGATGACCTGCTGGAGCAACTGACCGCCGCGGTCGGCGACAAGGCTGCTGCGACGCGTGCACTCAGCGGCACCGTCATCCAGAAGGCCGCCGAACTGATGCCGGCGATGGTCAGTGGTTCGGCCGACCTCGATGGCTCGTGCAAGACGCGCATCAAGGCAGACGGTTCGTTCCTCAAGGACAACCCGACCGGCCGCACGATGCATTACGGCATTCGCGAACACGCGATGGGCGCGATCATGAACGGCATCTCGCTCTACGGCGGGTTTGTGCCGGCGGGCAGCACGTTCCTCGTGTTTGCCGACTACATGCGCACGCCGATTCGCCTCGCCTCGCTGATGAAGATCTCGGCCGCGTTCGTGTTCACGCACGACAGCCTGATGGTTGGCGAAGACGGTCCGACCCACCAACCGGTCGAGCACCTCGCGACGCTACGCGCGATCCCGAACCTGCACGTGTTCCGCCCGGCTGACGGCCCGGAGACGGCCGCCGCGTGGACACACGCGCTGACGCGCAAGGATGGCCCGGTGCTGTTGTCGCTGACGCGCCAAGGCCTGCCGGTGCTGCCGCACGGCGACGCGTTCACGTCGAGGGATGTCCTGCGTGGCGGCTACGTGCTGCAAGACGCCAATGACGCGAAGGCCACCATCGTCGCCACCGGCGCCGAAGTCAGTCTCGCAATCGACGCTGCCAAGCTCCTGCAAGATGATGGCATCACGACGCGCGTCGTTTCGATGCCCTGTCTCGAACTGTTCCAGCGGCAAGATGACGCCTACCGCGCCTCGGTGCTCGGCAACACCGCGATCTTCTCCGTCGAGATGGGCCGCCCCGAATGGTGGTGCCAGCTGACCGGCCGCCTCGACCGCTGCATCGGCCAGGAGACCTTCGGCGCCAGCGCCCCGGGCAAGACCGTCGCCGCCCACTTCGGGTTTACGGCCGAAGCCGTCCGCGACCGCGTCAAAGCCGCGCTCTAACGCGGCGCCGCCGGCCGCGGCGGATTCTGGCCCTTTGTCGGACCAATCTGCAACTTCCGACCGTCGGAGGCTGTAAGGACTGACAACGTGGTCGAATCCCTGGATCCCCAAACCCCGAGCAGCCCTCGTGTGGCCGCGAACAGCGCCGAGCACGATCGACGCTTCGAAGGGGTGCTCAAGGACCACCAGGGGGCGCTCAGAACGTTCCTGCGCCTCTGCGGCGCCGGCCAGGACACCGACGACGTTCTGCAGGAGACCAACGAGCGCGTGTGGCTGTATCGCCACAGCTGCGACCTCGAGCAGGCGCCAAAGGCCTGGCTGCAGCAAGCGGCGTTTCGTTGCTGGCTCGACCACAAGAAGCGCCATCGCAAGACCCCCGCGCCGTTCGGTGATCAGGACCACGCCGTTCTGGCCCGCGCCGACAACGCCACCGAACTTCGCGAGCAACTCGACCGCGCGCTCGCGCACATGACCGACGTCGAACGTGAGATCCTGCTGCGCTTTCATCAGCGCGGCGACAGCTTGCAAGACATCGCCGCAGCGCTGCGCATCAACGTCAACACCGTCAAGTCGCACCTACACCGTGCGCGCCGCCGCCTACCCAGAGGAGATTGGCAATGAGTGCCAGCGACAACCAACTCGAAGCGGCCATGCAGTCGGCATGGGACCGCGGTCACGATCCGTTCGAGGATGCGCACGTGCTTGCCTTGCTCGAGGCGCAACCCGAACGGCTCGAACAAGCGGCGCAGTGGCGCAGCAGTGTGAGTTCGCTACGGGAACTGACGACGGTTGCACCGGCAGTGCCGCAGCCGGCAACAGCGCAGCCAGCAACAGCGCAGCCAGCAACAGCGCAGCCAGCAACACCGCAGCCAGCAACACCACAACCGACGACAAGACCGCAACCAATCGTGTGGCTCACAACCGCGGTCGCTGCGGCAATGCTGGCGATGTGGCTGTGGCCGACCACACCTCCAACCGAACAACCAACCCGCCCACAACTGCGCGTCCTGCAGTCCAGCCTGACCCAACGCATCGAACACCACGGCAGCGCGTGCAGCGTTCGCGAAGTACGCCATCACACGCACACGCCGCCGACCACGGTCGGCGACTTCCAGCTGACAAGCCAACTCGTGCAACGCACCCAGACCTCCCTTACCCGATGAGAGCCAACATGATCACCCACCACACCGTGACCGCCGCCGCGAGCCTTGCCGCTTTGCTGTTCACAACGACGCCGCTCTGCGCGCAGACGATGCCGGCCCCGAAAGACAGCAAGCGCACCGTGCAACTGCACGACATGCAGAAGCTCGTCCAGGTCGACGTTCCTGGTCAGTCCGCCGACGCAAAACGCGCCGCGCGCGAAGAACGCCTGCAGCGACTCGTGACGTTTGCAAAGACGTTCGTCGAACCGCCGCTTGCCGCCGAAGAAGACATCACGGCGCTATCCGGCCGCTACGTCGTAGCGCTCGCGCGGCCCGAACAACAGGCGTGGATCGCGAGCCTCGCCGCGCGCAACATCGAACGCGGCTACCACCAGATCGAACTGCAGATCCGCCAGTTCAAGATGCCGCCCAAGGTGTTCCGCGAACTCGTCAAGCCGATCCTCAACGATCACGGCGTCAAGGCGCAGAAGGCGGACGACGCGACGCGGCGCTACCAGGCGTTGCTAGACGACACCGAAGTGGCGCTGATCCTGCGCGCCAGTCAGAAGATGAAGGACATCAACCTTCTGCAGGCACCGAGCATCCTGCTCAACCCGATGACAAACGCGACCGTCGAAGTCGGCAAGAAGATCTCCTACATCAAGGACTACGGCATCGACATCGTCGGCGACAAGCAAAGCTACTACCCGATCCACGACACGCTGCACGACGGTCTACGCATCGAAGCCGCCTGCGGCCTCATCGAGAAGGACCTGCTCGGCGTGACGTTCCACTACGTCGAACGCAAGGTTGTGCAACCGATCCCCGAGTTCGAAACGACGATCGGCGTCGGCAACACCGTCAAAGTGCAGTTGCCGGCAAGCACGCTGCTGCAACTCGACCAACGCCTCGAACTGCCCGACGGCGGCACCGCCCTGATGGCCGCCACCAGCGACAAGGGCCCGCAGCTGATGTTCCTGGTCCGCGTCGCCCTCGTGAAGTAGCAGACGGTCGTCAGAAGGAACGTACTGTGCCTGGACCATTTTTACCTCATTCGCCGCAGGCGAGAGTGCTTCGCACTCTCGCGGGGCGAATGAGGTGAAAATGGTCCAGGCACAGTACGATCAGCTAGGCCAACCGTCGCGCGCTACAGCACGACTCGTTCGCCCATCTCGGCGATGGCGAAGCCGCGGCGCTTGACCTCGGCCCGGACGGCCGCATCGTGCAGCGCCGGGTTGGTGTGGTTGAGGTGCAGGAAGCGGATGCGGCCCGGATGCTTCGCAGCCACGGCCGCGAGCTTGTCCATCGTCTTCAGGATCAGCGGGTGGCGGATCTCGGACAGGTTGCGTTCGGGTAGTTCACTGCCGTCGTAGAACGTGCCGTCGAGGTAGGCGACGTCGACACCTTCGAGCAGCTTCTCGAGCAGGCCGGGCGCCCGTTCCCACGCATCGACATCGGGCACGAACAGCACACTGCGGTTGGGGCCCGTGATGCGATAGGCCATCGTGTCGGAGAACTCATCGCGATGCGGAACGGCAATGCCGCGCACGGTGACGCCAAACCACGGCACGAATGCATCGCCGACGACGAACGTGCTCGGCTTGATCTGGCCAAGCTCAACGAGCTGCTTCCACGGGCCATGACCGCGCAGATACTCGGCAAAGCGCGGCGAGCACCACACCGGCAGGTTCTTGGCACCGACCACTTCGCGTCCAAACAAGGCGAGGCCGAGGTAGTGACCAATGTGCGCGTGCGTCACCAACACCCCATCGACCGGCGAACGGCCGCGACCATGCACGCCAGCCAGCTTATGCAGGAGCGCGGTCTGCTCTTCGATGCGTGGCGTCGCTTCGACGAGCAGCAGCTTGGGTTGCTCGTAGCGGCGGTCGACGATTCCGAGCGATGCCGGATACTCGACGCGGCCAGAGGCGCGCGCTTCCTTGCAGCAGTCGCGTTCGCAACCGAGGTGCGGCAAGCCGCCGTCCTGGGCGATGCCGAGGACGAACAGTTCGACGTCCTCGATGTCGCGCTGCGGGTTCGTCACCCCAGCGCACGCGGCCAACAGCACACAGCTGGCCGCGCAACAGACGAGCTTCACAAAGGAGCTCACGAAGTGCGCGGCGCTCGGCATCGCGCTACAGCATGCCGACGACGTCGCCGTTTTCGTCGATGTCCATCTTCATGCCAGCCGGCGCCTTGCCGAGACCGGGCATGGTCATGATCGAACCGGCGAGCGGGTAGACGAAGCCGGCGCCGACCGCAACGCGCGCATCGCGCACCTTGAAGCGGAAGCCAGTAGGACGGCCCTTGAGCGCCGGGTCGTGGCTGAGCGAGTATTGCGTCTTCGCCATGCAGATCGGCAACTTGCCGAAACCGTTCTCTTCGAACTTGGCGAGTTGCTTGTCCGCTTCCTCTTCGTAATCGACACCGTCGGCGCCGTAGATGTTGCTCGCGATCGCTTCAATCTTCTCCTTCAGCGTCGCATCATCTTCGTAGAGCAGCTTGAACGTGCTCGGCTCATCACAGGCTGCGACGAGCGCGTGCGCGAGGTCTTCGCCACCCTTGCCACCATCGGCGAACATCGTCGAAACGTGTGCGGCCGAAGCACCGGCGGCGAGCGCCTTCTCACGCAGGAACTCGATCTCGTTTTCGGTGTCAGTCGGGAACACGTTGATCGCAACGACCACCGGCACACCGAACTGACGCACGTTCTCGATCTGCTTCTCGAGGTTGCCGACACCTGCCGCCAACGCGTCGAGATCTTCCTTGCCAAGACCATCCGGCAACGGCTTGCCGGCCTTGATGTCGAAGCGGCCACTGTGCGCCTTGATGGCACGAACCGTCGCGACGAGCAGAGCGGCATCCGGCTTGAGGCCCGACGCACGGCACTTGATGTCGAAGAACTTCTCGGCGCCCATGTCGGCACCGAAACCTGCCTCCGTCACGACGTAGTCGGCGGCGCGCAACGCGATCCGGTCCGCGACGATCGACGAGTTGCCGTGCGCGATGTTGGCGAACGGTCCCGTGTGCACGATCGCCGGCGTGCCTTCGAGCGTCTGCATCAGCGTCGGCTTGAGCGCGTCCTTGAGGATCGCAGTCATCGCGCCAGCGGCCTTCAGGTCTTCGGCCGTGACCGGCTTGCCGTCCGTGTTGTAGCCGACGACGATCTCGCCGAGGCGGCGACGCAGGTCGTGGATGTCCGTCGCGAGCCCGAGGATCGCCATGATCTCACTGGCCGACGTGATGTCGAAACCGGTGGGGCGCGGATCACCGTTCTTCGGACCGCCGTGGCCAACTTCGATCTCGCGCAGCGCGCGGTCGTTCATGTCCATGACCCGACGCCACGTGATCTGCTCCTTGTCGATGTTGCACTCGTTGCCGTGGAACAGGTGCGCATCGAGGAACGCCGAGCACAGGTTGTGCGCCGACGTGACCGCGTGGAAATCGCCGGTCAGGTGCAGGTTGAGTTCTTCCGGCGGAACGACCTGCGAGTAGCCACCACCAGCGGCGCCACCCTTGATGCCGAACACCGGCCCCATCGACGGCTGACGGATCACGCAGCACGTGCCCTTGCCGATGCGGTTGAGTGCCTGGCTGATGCCAACGGTGTGCACCGTCTTGCCCTCGCCGAGCGGCGTCGGCGAGATCGCCGTGACAACGATGTACTTGCCTTGCTTGTCGGCGGGCTGTGACAGCCGGTCGAGCTTGATCTTCGCCTTGGTATTGCCGTAGGGCTCGAGGTCGTCGGCCGTGAGGCCCATGACCCGAGCGACTTCGGTAAGCGGACGAAGCGGGATGGAACGAGCGATTTCGAGGTCGTTGAGCGACATTGGAGGCGGAACAGTTTAGCGATCCGGACGACCGAGAGCCACGGCGATCCGGGTACGGTTCGTCCCAACGACGTCTGTTACATCCTGCCAGCCGCGGCGACGAAGCGCCCATGACACGGCGCCTCTGGCAGCGGGACGGCGGCGCCGTTCGCCAGCAATGCCAGGACTGCGCGCCAACTGCCACCAACGCCGCCCCACCAAGGGATCGCGGCCAGTCCCGGTCCGAGACCATGCGGCGCAGGCCCCGGGCCAGTCGACCCGATAACGCTGCCGGAGAAACCGAGCAGCTTATGCACCGCCATCCGATCAGAACTCTCACGACCCTGACAACTCTTGTAGCGCTCACCGCATGCGGTGCAGGCGGCGGCGAGAGCTCCAACTCGAGTTCTCTGGACACGATCCCGCCACAGGCCGGCCAGGTCTTTGACGGCACCGGTGCGGACATCAACACGCAGGCTTCTACGAGCGTCATCTCGGCCAACTGGACCGGCTTCATCGACAACTCCGGCACGATCGCCGAATACGAGTGGGCCGTCGGGACGACGCTCGGCGGCACCGAGGTGCAGACCTGGACGAGCAACGGCGCCCAGACCGTCGCCAGCAATACGACCGTAGTGCTGCAGGCCGGTCAGACCTACTTCTGCTCGGTTCGTGCCTACGACGCAGCCGGCAACGTCAGCCAGGTCGCATCGAGTGACGGCGTTGAGGTCAGCGGTTCTGGTGGCGGCGGCGGTGGCGATCCTGAACCTTCGCCGGTCACGCTCGCTTCTTCGATCTCGCGTCATGGCATCACGTGGCAGTTCGATCAACCGAGCAGCGTCGGCCAGTTCGCCAACGGGGATTGGTGGGTCGTCGGCCCGGTCGACATCGTTTCGATCTCGCCGCCCACGCAAGAAGTGTCGGGCCGCGTCATCAACGGCTCGATGGTCAACCCCGGCCAACAACAGATCCAAAACGCCGAGCACGGCTACGACTCGACCCTCTTCGGTCCGTATGCCGGCGACCGCTACAAAGAATCGCTCAACGCCGCGTGGGGTGTCTCGGCCAGTTCGCCGCTGGAACTGTCAAGCGGCAACAGCCTGATCTCGACGATCAGCTGGACCGATCCGAACCTGCCCGCCAACGGTTCCCGCTCCGAGATCAAGACGGCCGCCGTGCTGACGATCCTGTCGACCGAGGCCAACACCGGCGACTTCCGACCGCCCTACTCCGGCACGGACAAGACGATCCGCTTCAACGAGAACGACCTCGACTACTCCGCCCTCGCGTCGCTGCCGAGCGCGTCGGGCCAACCGGACTTCAACGACACGACCGACCGCTTCGAGCGCGTCTGGCTCGATCATTGTTCGAGCTGGACGTCGCGCTACATGCACCCGGTCGAGAACATGCCCGACTACGGTCGCGACTTCACGTCGCTCTACAGCAGCGGGGCGATGCTCATCCATCTCGACAAGACCAACGCCGAGAAGCGCGACCTCTTGGTGCGGCTAACCCAGATCGGCATCGACTTCTTCGGCAACGTGCAGAACGGCGGCGTGTGGACCGGCGTCGGCGGCCAATGCAGCGGCCGCAAGTTCCCGATCCTGTTCGCCGGCCGCGTCCTCAACGACGCCGCGATGCTCGCGCTCGGCACGACTCATCCGTCGGGCTACTACGGCCCCAACCATCCGAACAACTCGGAACACTTCGGCGAAGACTGCCAGACGTTCTACGTCGAGGAGACGTCACCGGGCACCTACAACTGGGGTCATGGCGGCTACAACTCGGGCCACAACGGCATCGCCGAATGGGGCGGCGCTCATACGCAGTTCCCGCAGAACGACGACGCGGAGTGGTTTGGCAATGCCTACCGCCGCTGTTGCACGGCCAACGCGTGGGTCGGCCAGACCCTGTCCGCGCGCATCATGAACCTGCAGACCGCATGGAATCATCCGGCCTACTTCGACTACATGGACATCTACATGGCGACGGAGACGGCCGGCGAGTGGACCCGCAGTTGGAACACGTGGCAGGGCAGCATGTGGGACCTGCACCGCAGCAACTTCTGATCACGCAACGGCCTGATCGCGCGACGACCTGATCGCCTCCCTGTCTGATCGCGCCCATGGAGCCTGGCTCATAGTCACCCTATTCGCCTCTCGGCGAATAGGGTGACTATGTGCCTGGCTCCGTACTCCCACCCCCGAACGCGGAGCCCCTAATTGCTCCCTTCGAACAACCGAGCCTGCAACTGCCGCTTGGGTTTGAGCAAGTCCTCCAGCGAGTACAAATCCAACTCCGCCAAAAACGCATCACGCGCCCGCCCCAGCGCCCGCTGCAACTTGCAACTCCCCGTCAGCACACACCCCGACGCACTCCCCATACACTCGACCAGCTCAAGGTTCTCCGTCTCACGAACAACCTCCCCCAACACAATCTCAACCGGCGCCACCGCCAACTGCACCCCACCACCACGCCCACGCGTCGCCACAACCAACCCCAACTCCACCAACCGCGCGGCGACCTTCACCAGGTGATTCTGCGACACCCCATAAGCCGCAGCAATCTCAGCAACCGGCGTCGCGCACCCATCACGCAGCCCGCAGTACATCAAAACCCGCAACGCGTAGTCAGAGAACTTGCTCAGCTGCACAACGCACCTACTTGTAGAACTCGATGTGAAACACCATGCCCTCGCCAGGCACCACACGATGGGATTCCTGAGGCAGCACAACGTGCACATCCCCCTTCGCCAACGCCACGGTTCCGGCCGCCGTCACGAACTCGAGCGACCCCTCAAACACAACCAGGCGCCCATGCACTCCGGCAGCCGTCCGGTGATCCCGCAGCAACGCGTCCGGCAAGTTGCTCGCATCGAACCGCGGCGAAGCACCAGTACGCTCGGCACCTTCAGGAATCTCACGAACGCCACTCACGGAATCTGTCATGTCTGGACTCTAGGACTTGTTTGCAGCATACTACATACCACTTATCACCGTGGCCAACAAGATCCTCAACGTCCTCGAACTGCAGACCCAACTGCAGGACACCCAGATCGAAACCCTCGTCCACCGCTTCTACGAGCGCATCCAGGAAGAGCCGCTACTCGCGCCAGTCTTCGCGCAGCGCATCCAAGCCGACGAGTGGCCCGCCCACCTCGACAAGATGGTGCGCTTCTGGTCCACGATTCTGCGCGGCACCAACCGCTACACGGGCAACCCGATGATCGTGCACAACGGCGTGCCCGGCATCTCGAAGGAACACTTCACGCGCTGGCTCGCGTTGTTCCGCGAAGTCGCTGACGAGCACCTACCAAAGGTGCTCGCGGACTCGATCCTGCAGCGCGCCAACCGCATGGGTCAAAGCCTGCAGACCGCGCTCGGCACAGTCTAAGACTGCCTGGCCTAGCGCGCCGTCGCGGCATACACCGCACAGAACCGATCGAGGCACGTTGCACTCTCGTACCGTTCCTCGACCACTCGCCGGTTCGCCGCCCCCAATCGCTGCCGCAGTTCGCGATCATCGAGCACCTTCGTCATCGCACTAGCCAACGCCGTCGAATCCTTGCTCGGCACGACAAACGGCAGCTGCTCCTCGGGCAACATGTGCATCACGTCACCAACGTTGGTTGTCACGACCGGCAACCCGGTCGCCATGCCTTCGAGCATCGCGATCGGCATCTGCTCGGTCACCGAGGACAACACGAACAACGTGAAGCCGCGATAGCTCCCCGCCGTGTCCCTGGTTTGCCCCGCGAAGTCGACGCGGTCCTCGATGCCAAGTTCTTTCGCGAGCGCACGCAGCTTCGCCTCCATCGCACCGGCACCAACCAGACACACCGACACCTCATCCGGCATCGTCGCAATCGCACGGAACAGGTTGCCGTGATCCTTCTCGGGCCGCAGCCCACCGACGGTGCCGACGACCACCTTCTCCGGTTCTTGCGCACGCACCGAGAAGTGCTCGAGGTCGACGCCGTTGGCAAGCAAGTGCACATCACGTTCGCGCAGCCGCCACTCCTTCGTCGCGATGCGTTGCAACACCGTCGACGGCACGATCACCGGCGACTTGCGCAACAACCAGCGCCGCATCAACGACCGCCGTAAGAGTCGCTTGTTGGCTTCCTCCGGCAAGAAGCCATCTTCGTGATGCACAAGCGGCATGCCGAGTTTCTTCGCCGCGGCAACCGTTTCGATCGAACCCCAGTTGTAGGTCAACACCAGGTCCGGATCCTGCTCACGCAACCACGCCATCTGACCATTGCGCATCGCCAAGAACCGCCGTTCTTGCGGCGCCTCGGCGTAGCGTACGCACACGTCGTCACGCAGCATCTGGCCCGCATCGACGTTGCCATCGAGCGCCATGATCACGTGCTCGCAGCGCGCGCCTTGATGATGCATCAACTGCACGGCGCGCACCGGTGCACCACCGGCGCCGAACGACGCGAACACGTGCACGAACTTCTTGGGGCGTTCGCTCACGCCATCCCTCCACAGGCGACCAGGCGGCCGACAACCAACGGATACGTTCTAGAGAAGATGCTCACGACCACGCGCGATGTTGCGGCACGTCCCAAGCCTGTGCAACGTGTCTTTTGCGCGCCGAGGCTGCAATGATGCTCGCATGACCCGGCCGTATCTCGCCCCAGCCACTCTCTCGGTCCTCGCCCTTCTGCTGCAACTCCCGGCGCAGGAGAAGCCGCAACTGACACTCGCGACGGTGTTCGAAAAGGGCCCCGCGCTCGCGGCCAAACTGCCGCGCATGCTGTGGGCGCCAAAGGGCCACAGCGGCACGGTCATTCTGCCGACCAAGGACGGCGGCGAAGCGATGCACCGCTTCGAAGGCAACGAGCCCACCGCCAAACCATGGTTCACGGCGGCCGACGTCGTCGCCGTCTTGCCGATGGACACCAACAAGGCGCCGAAGTCGTTCCCACCGATCAAGTGGTTTGACGAAGACACGCTGCGCATCCAATACGACAACTCGATCTGGCATTGGACCGTCGACGAGAAGGACGCGCGCCGCGTCTTGTCGTGGCCCAAGAAGAACTCTGCGCTGCTCGAGCTCGCCCCCGACTACGGCCACGCCGCGGTTCGCACCAACCACAACCTCGTCCTCGTCGACAAGAACGGCGACAACCATCAACTGTCGTTCGACGGCAGCGAAGACATCGTCATCGCCGGCCCCGCGCACCGTTCGGAGATCGGCATCACGAAGGGCACGTTCTGGCGCGACGACGGCCGCCTCCTCGCCTTCTACCGCGAAGACCAGCGCCCCATCACGGCCTACCCGTATCAAGACCTGCACAAGATGCCGCCGCTGCCGCGCCACGGCCGCTACCCGATGGCAGGCCGTCCGCACAGCAAGGTGTCGGTGCACGTCTGCAACACCGAGACCTACGAAGTCGTGCAACTCGAAGGCGACCCGGCGACGGACATGTATTGGACCAACGTCTCGTTCGGTCCCAACGACACGGTGCTCGTCACACTGGTCAACCGCGGCCAAGACCACCTCGCGGTCACAACCTTCGACGCCAAGACGGGCAAGAAGCTCGGCACGCTGCTCACCGAACACGACCGTCAGTGGGTCGAGCCCGAGCACCCACCGCACTTCCTCAAGGACGGCACGTTCCTCTGGTGGTCGCGCCGTTCGGGTCACCGCCACATCTACCAACACGACGCCACCGGCAAGCTCCTCCGCCAGGTAACGTCAGGCAAGTTCGACGTGCTGTCGCTACTACAAGTCTCCGAAGACGAGAAGCACGTCTGGTTCCAAGCCGCCGGCGACGACCCGCGACAGCTGCACTTGTTCTGGGCAACGATCGCCAACGGCGAACAAACGCAGATCACCAAAGAACGCGGCAGCCACCAGGCCACGCTCTCCGCCGACGCGGCCGTGGCGCACACGTTCTATTCCAACCTCGAAACCAAACCGAAGTCGCGCCTCGTCGTCACGAACAAGCGCGACGTCATCGAGCTGCCAACCCCGCCGAACCCGCTCGACGCCTACGACCTACCGAAGCAACAGTTCTTCGAAGTCGAAGCCGACGACGGCAGCAAGCTCTACGGCCACGTCGCGATCCCGCCGGACCTCAAGCCGGGTGAACGCGCGCCGGTCATCCACTACGTCTACGGCGGCCCCCACGCGCAACTCGTCAAGGACCAATGGTTCGGCGGCGCGGGCTCGTGGCTGCAGGCCCTGACTGGCGCGGGCTTCATCGTCTGCCGCCTCGACAACCGAGGCACGCCCAACCGCGGCATCGAGTTCGAACAAGCCATCCACCGCCGCTTGGGCGTTCTAGAAGTTGCCGATCAGTTGCGCGCGATCGATTGGCTGCGGCAACAACCGTTCGTCGATCCATCGCGCATCGGCGTGCATGGCTGGAGCTACGGCGGCTACATGACGCTGCGCTTGATGCTGCTGCATCCGGAGGTGTTCGCCTGCGGCATCAGCGGCGCGCCCGTAACCGATTGGGCGATGTACGAAACGGGTTATGGCGAGCGCTACATGGACAGCCCGCAGGAGAACCCGGCTGGGTATGCGGCGTCGAGCTGCCTGCCGATTGCCGGGCGGTTGAAGAACCCGTTGCTGGTTGTGCACGGGACCGATGACCGGACGGTGATGTGGTCGCACACGTTGAAGTTCGTCGATGCGTGCGTGGCCGCTGGGGTGGATCTTGATTACTTCCCCTATCCGCAGCAGCTGCATGGGCTGCGGGGGCATTACCGGAAGCACTTCTTGCTGAAGTTGGAGGGGTTCTTCCGGCGGCATTTGCGGCCCGAGGATCGTGGGGTTGGGAAGTAGGGAGAGTTGTGGTGTGGGTGTGGCGTGTCGGGTGTGAGGTTGCTATGGTCTCCGCCTCGTCGGGCCGTAGCGCAGCTTGGTAGCGCGACTGGTTTGGGACCAGTAGGTCGGAGGTTCGAATCCTCTCGGCCCGACCACATCCACCGTCTCAGCGTCGGATCACTACAAGTGCGCACGAGCGTCCCCGGCCGTGGCACGCGACCGACGACCACGGCAGCAAAGCCCCGGTCCCCAGGTCAGCGCGAACCGATCAGCAAAGTCAGAGCGTTGCTGAGCGCCCCGAAACCGCCGGGCGCTGCGGCGTCCAGCGCTAGCGCCTGCACGTGCACCTCGACTCCGACAACGCTCGCGCTGTTCGGAATCGGCAGGGCGCTGGCCGCGGTCGCCCCGGGGTATACGACAGCCTCTGGTAGATCGGCGCTCAAGTGGAGATTACAAGCTGGCATCGACAATGCCGTCAACGGCAGTGGCAGCGGCAGGCCGTTCCACATGGTGTCGGAGAGTCCGAATACGAACACCGCGACCCCCGGCCCAGATGGCACGGCACTCAACTCAAGACCGACCTGGTCGCCAGTCCAAGGCAATCCACTCGCCGCCAATGAAGGCACGCCGACGCTGCCGGGGCAGCCCGCGCCGAGCAGGTGGATCTCTGCCGGATTGACGGTTTCGAACGTCCAGGTGTCGTCGTTGTCGCTGTTATTCTGGTCGGTGCCGCCGAACAAGAAGGTCTGGCCCGTGGCGAGGTGGTGCGTCATCCCCGGGGCGACGACTCCGGGGCCGGGGTTGTTCGGGGTGAGTTGCACCCATGTTGCGCCGTCGTACTCCCAGGAGTCATTGAAGGTCGCCGTGAAGTTGTAGTCGATACCGCCGTGCATGACTGTGCGCTCGCGCAACGCGTCGTACACCATGTTGAAGCAAGTGCGGGGTGTCGGCGAGGCGGGCAACGCCACCTGCGTCCAATCGACACCATCGTACTCCCACGTGTCCCCAAGCGTCGCGGCCGTAGCCAGGTCCCAGCCGCTGTACATGACGACGACACCGCGCGTGATGTCGTAGACGAGACCCGGCTCGGCCCGTGCGGGAGGCGTCGTAGACGTCGTGACCTGGGTCCAACTTTGCGCACCGGGGTCGTATTCCCAGGTATCGGCGAAACAGAATGTGAAGGTGTCGTCCGCACCACCGAACGCGATGACGCGGTCGCGCGCGAGGTCATACGTGAGAGTCACGTACGAGCGCGGGATCGGACCAATCGCCGCCGTTGTCGCCCAGGTCGCGCCATCGTATTCGAGTGTGTCGCCGAGGGCGCTGAAGCTGTTGCTGAGTCCACCGAACGTCACCATACGACCGGTCGAGGCGACATATGCTAGCCCCATACAGCATCGGTTCGGCAGGGTCGCACCGGCGACCTGCGTCCAGACCGCGCCGTCGAACTCCCACGTGTCTCCCAGCGCGCCAACGTTCTCCTGATACCCCGCGGCCAAGACGGTAACGCCACGCACGAGGTCATAGCCCATTCCCATCCAGGCCCGTTGCGCGGGCGGGGTGTTCGGGGCGAGCAGCTGCCAGTCCGTTTGCGCAGCCATCGAGCTTGCTGCGACACAGACCGACAGGAGCGGGGCGAAGAGCGACAGGTGGTTGTTGATCATTTCGCTGTTTGCAGGTGAGCAACCCTGCTTCGGACACAATTGGCGTGCCCGTCCATTGGGCCGCCGCACAATCCCTGCCGCCTCGCCATTATGCACTGATTGCCGACGGACATACCCCGGCGGGAGATTCTCCGCACCGCTCCGAGCATCAGAACGCCACTCTGGTCACCCCGGTGGCGGTCGGGGTGATCGGGCGCCTTTCGACTTCCTTGTCCGCATCGAAAAGGACGACCGTCCTGGCGTGATCGGGGATGACCAGGACCGCCGATTGCTTCTTGCTCAGCGGCCAACGCTTCTGCGGGAGCGACGCGATGCCTAGAAGCATGCGCACTTGTACAGGGCGGCCCGCAGCGTCGAGGACCTCGAAGGCGAGACTCGCTGACGGTGTCCGCGTCGTAATCTGCAGGTGGCAGCGGTGCGAGACAACCAGAGTCGACTCTTTGTGTTGCCATTGACTCGCAGCGAACCGCTTCATGTAGATGTTCTGGCCTGATGTGGCAAGGTCGATGCCACAGGGAACATCGCGCAGGACGAAAGTGCCATCAGCAGCGGTGCGCGTCTGCGGGCCATTGGCGAACCAGGTCGCGTGGCTGCCATCCTCGAGGTCGAGTTGCAGCGCGCCGCGCGACCCTCCCACCAAGATGCCGGCCAACGGTTGGCCGATGTGATCGGTGACGCGTCCGCGCACTGCGGCGACCACCTCTTCCGTAGGGTAGTGAATCAACGCATTGAGATCGCCGGCCTGCACAGACCGAGCTTCGCCGAACAAGCAAGTATTCGGCCGAGCGACTCGTATGTCGTACTGACGAGGTTCGAGCCCGTCGATGCGGAACCGCCCCGCGCGATTCGTGACTGCAACGTTCCATGACGAAGAAACGCCCGCGAGCTCGGACTCGACGACAACGACTTCGTTGGCGGAGTATGCGAACACCGTGGGGTCGCGCAGCCACGCATATGCGCCGGCGATTGGTTTGCCATCGCGATCGACCACGCAACCACTGATTGAGTACGCCGGTGTGGCAATCGCAACCGTTATCTCCGAACCAGATCGCAACCTGGCAACAGCAACTCTGACGCTTTGGTAACCGGCTCGCAGTGCCACCAGCTCCGTAGCCGGAGTCAGATCGGCAGCGCCCAGCTCGAGACAACCGTGGGAGTCCACCTGGAAGATGCGGCTGCCGTCGAGCGTTGCCTTGACACCAACGACCGGCCGCTCGTTCTCATCGACGAATCGAACGACGACCACCGTCGGTTGCACAGCTCCCGCCGCTACCAACTCGACATCTAACCGATCTCCCGCATCATCCAGTGCCAACCGCCGCTCGCAGAAACCGTCATGGCGCGCGACGAGCGTCGCACCGTGGATGTCCGGCACGGCCAGGTCAAAACGGCCTGCGGCGTCCGAGTCGACGGCGTATAGATCGATCACCGACCGATCCAGGGCCCGATCAAACCGCGCCCGGAAGTCCTCTGGCAACTCCCAAGACAGCGTCGCACCTTCGATCGGATCCCCACATTCGTCGCGCACCAGCCCGGACAACGAACGGGTCCGAGCTACAACGACCACTCGTTCGTCATCGAGGTCACTCCAGCTCACGCCGGCAAGCGCCGTCGTCCAACCGCCGCTGCTGACTCGCAGACGTCCGTCGACCTGCGGCACGTCCATCGCGAAACCACCGCTCTGATCCGTCAAGGCAGTCACCAGGGCCGGCGCCGACGCACGTTGCCGTTGCTGCCCAGCGCTGCCCTGACGAACTCGAAGAGTTGGATACCGGTCCTCCGAGACTGCTGCGAAGAACGACACCTCGACGTCCGGACAATTCGCGCCGCGGGCATCGATGACCTGACCTGAGATACTCGCCAGGCGGGACGCAGCGGAAGGTGGCGTCGCACGTCGTTCGATAGCGACTCGCAGCAGCGGTTGCGCCACGACCGGCGCCGCAGCAGAACCCGGATCTACCTGTGACGCAGCCCGATCGACAGACGGCAACTCTGTCGCATCGGGCCACCATAAGGCTGCGGCCACTGCCAAAGCGACGATCGCCGCTACGATTGACAGCACCGACCAGAGTCCGCCTGCGCCGCCGACTGTTGCAGACCTGCCACCCACGAGTGGCAACATGGCCGCAATCCACGCGCAACGATCGCCGTAGCGCCGATCGAATCGTTCGCGCAGCAGGCTCAACCCGCGCCGGATGCGCGTATTGACGGTCGAGACCGGAACGTCGGTTGTCGCCGCGATCTCACGCAAGGAACGCCGTTCGAAGAAGCGGAGCAGGATCGTCTGACGCACCGGCTCGGGCAGTTCCTGCACCTCGTCGACGACGACACGATGTTGGGTCAATCGATCGACGAGTTCTTGCGGCGAGTTCTCCTGCGGCGGGCGCTCCCACTGCTCTTCGCGCGCGGCTCGCCGGCGGTCGCGCCGCGCGCGGGCCCGCACGAGATTGCACAGAACACTGGAGAACCAACCGCGCAAGTTGGCCCGAGTCTGTGGCGGCTGGCTGAGCGCAGTCACCAGCGCGTCCTGTGCGACGTCCTCCGCCGCGTGCTGGTCGCCGATCATGCGACGGGCCAGGTCTCGCACCCAATCGGCGTGCTGCAGCAGTTCTTCACTGTCGATCGGCCTCGGGCTCATCACTCGGATCCCAGGGTAGTCACCCACTGCTGCCACGGCTCGAATTTCGTCCCGAGATCTTCACCTCGCAACTGCCGTAGCAACGCGTGAGCCTGCTTGCGAACAGGTTCATGGCTCGCCGCAAAGTAACCCATGACGAGATCACCGTTGTCGCCGATCAGAGTGCCGGCAAGCTCCGACGAAACTTCGGTCGCGACCAGCATCTGGATGACATGCGACAATGCAAACAGGTTCGTTCCCGCGAGGACATGCCGGAGACTCGGTGCCGCCGGCGCCCAGTCGATCCGGCGCGGTGCGTATCGGGTCAGGGAATACAGGACCTGGCCGCACATCCCGCGAACGGTCGGGTCGGCATCACGAAGCCCATCGGCCAACGCCCACCAGCTGAGGTCACGATCGTGGAAGTTGCTCAGGATGACGGTTGCCGCGACCCGATCCGCTGGATCGGGGTCATGGCCAAGCGCCCACAATGCTCGTTGGAAGTACGCGTCGCTGCGACAGTCCAATAGCTCCTGCCAGACCTTGTTCACGGTTGCGACGGAGTCTTCGGGCGCGGCAATCGCGCGCAGGGCTGCATCCAGGTCCAGTTTGGCGAGTCGGGCGCTGTTGAGCACGGCGAGCTGTGTCCCCAGGTCGCGCTTCTTGAGGCATTCCGCGAGGTCAACGAAACTCTCGATCGGGCGGGAGGGCCCCCTCTGTTCCGGTCGGTAGACGACACGATCGCGATTGCCGGGCTCGACGACTGAGACGAGGATGTAGTCCTCGCCACTCTCCTGGCGGAAGTAGACCACGGCCGCTTCCGCCATCTTCAGATCCTGGATGAGGTTCGCAGCGCAATAATGCACAGCCTCGCCATCCGCCGTACCGCCAAATGCCTTGCGCAGGCTCTGGGGGGTCCGTTCGGACAGGCCGACGAACTCAACGACGCCGTCACCGTTCGGCAAGGTCTGCCCCATCGCATCCGGTGAGAAACAGGATACAGAAGCCAGGGCCAACAGGCCGGTCAGGCACAACTCGGTGGACGTATTCACACCCCGTTAGTGCCGCCGGGTCGACCGATTACTTCCTAAACTACAAACGGGACCTGCAACCGGGCGTGTGCAGCGTCACCTTCACTGAGGCTGAACGTCCCGACTCTCGTTAGCCAGCCGATATACTGCCAGTCAATGCTCGTTGCGTATCCTGTCGACCTGCGGCGAAACAAGTTTGTCCGGACGTAAATCATGGGTCGGCAATGCTCCTAGGGGACTCTGAAGGGATGCCTGCCCACACCAGCCCAAGAGCATCGGTAACTTCCAGCTCATGGGTGCTAAATGACCACCCCAAGCCCTCGCGTCCCACCTCTCGACGCCACACCTCCACCTGCCCCGCCATGCGCAACCTCATCACCGCCACCGTTGTAGCAACCCTCCACCTCGCCACCGCGTCCCTCACCGCCCAGGGCGTGCTCACCACGACCTTCGCCGACAACAACGGCAACGGCGCTGGCGGAATCGTCTACTTCGATCTCGACGTCACCGCCGCAGCGGGCCTCCTGATCAACACAATCGACATCAACACGACGTCGACTGCGGGCGCCATCGACGTATACCTCACCCCGACGACCTACGTCGGCAACGAAGTCAGCCCCGGCGCATGGACTCTCGCCGCCTCCGGCACGTTCGCGGCCGGAGCGGGCGCTGGCATACCGACGCCCGTCCCCCTCAACGGCGGCTTGGCCTTGCCACAAGGACAGTATGGCGTCGCGATCGCACAAGGACCAAACACCGACCAGCGATACACCACCGGCAACGCACCGTTCCAGCTCGTCTACACCACTCCCAATGTGACGTTGACGGCCGGCGCGGCGCAGAACGCGCACTTCACCGGCATACCGTTCCAACCACGTGTGTGGAACGGCACGTTGCACTACGGCTGCGTCACGTGCGCGAGCAAGTCGACGTATGGCGCCGGCTGCACGCACGCGATCGACTCGTTCTACGAACTCATGACGTCCATTGCGTTCGACCTGACCAACACCGATATCGTCGCGACCAAGACCACACCCGGCTACTCGGTCACGGCGTCTGCGGGTAGCGGCATCCTGCCGGTCGGCGGGGTCGACCCGGCTGGCGGCACGGTGCTCGTGCTTGGCGACGACGATCAGGTTGCGGTTGGCACGCTCGGTATGACCGTGGGCTCCAACGGTTGGTTTGCGCTCGGCTCTGGCAACAGCAACAGCTTTACGCCGACCGCTCAGGTCATGCTCAACAACCCCGCCGAAGCCGTCTACACCTGGACGGACCTGCAACCGAACAACTCTGGGGTCGTCACGTATGAAGAGGACGCGGTCACCGGTCTTGCTCGAGTGACCTTCGACGGAGTGCATGGTTGGAACACACCTGACGACGTCTTCATCCAGATCGACTTCAACACTGTCTCGGGTGATTGGGCGATCCGCTTCGGCACCGTTGGGTTCAACAACCCTGAGGATTGGCTCGTCGGCTATTCGCCTGCTGGGGTGAGCCCTGACGTTGGCAGCTTGGATATCTCGGCCACCGGCACGTTCACCACGACGGCGACGTCGGGGCCACCGATGGCGATCGACAGCACGTTGCCGCAGCTCGGTACTACCTGGACGATCACGACCACCAACATCGACCCGACCTCGCCGTTTGCAGTCACGATGTTTGGTCCGCGCGGCCCGGCGACGCCGCTCGCCACGTTGGGGCTGCCTGCCTCAAACTGCGAACTGCACCTCACGGCACTGCTGACTTCGGCGGCGAGCACCAACAGCTTCGGAACCTCCTCGGTCAGCGTTCCGATTCCGTTCCTTCCGGCGCTCACCGGGTTCTTGGTGAGTGCGCAATCGGTCTGCCTCACGCAGAGCAACAGCGCGAACCTGCTGACATCCAACGGGGTGCAAGGCAAGGTCGGGTTCTAGCCGGCACGGAGCTCGCCGCCGCGCATGCGTCCCTCTGCGTAACCAAGCAACTGGAGAACAAGTGAAGGAACGAGAAGTCATGCGCTGCCCGCTCTTGCTCTTCCTGGTTCTGGCGCTGACGCAGTGCACGAGCGCCCCCACCACGGCACGAGGAGTTCCGGCGAAGATCGCCGTGACTTCCATCGTATTCGACATCGGGCCGCCGGGCAGCTTCGGGGGCTCCCGCCCGGGCTTCCTCGCTGAGGTCATCGTCATCCGAGAACTCAATGTGAGGTGCGTCATCGCATTCACCGGCTCGGACGACCCCCAGCTCAAGTACCAAGTGTCGGTATCGCACGGGTCGTGGTCGCGTGATGACGAACCAACCCGTGATGACGTCATGATCCCGCAGGACCTGGCACAACGAATGGTTGCCCTCGCGGGTGCGGAGAAACCTGATCCTACGGAACGCTACCGCATCGCAGCCGCACTCCTGAAGCGCGGCCTTATCTCGAAAGACCCTCTACAACGGCACATTCGCCACCTCAACAAGCAGTCCGACGGCGCCCCCACCAAGGCACGGTAGCCGCACACAAAACACCTACCGCTTCTCGTAGTGATGCCGCACCGCGTTGTCCGCGATATCGAGCAACGCCATGCACAGGCCGTATACAAACAGGATGGCGATCAACTCCACCACGCCGATCAACACGGCTACGAGCGCCACCTGGGGGCCATCGGTCATCGCGGCAATGATCACGACCACGAGCGCGAACACCGACAAGCCGCACAGGATCCCGGCGAACATGCGCAGGCCCGCGTAGGCACTCTGCCGCCGCAACTGATCCCGCATGTCGGAAGGCGTGACCGTTCTCGCACGCTCATCGGGAACACGCGCCGTGCCGTAGCCGCCATCGATCGCTTCGCCAGCCGGCAGCGGTTTGCGATGTTGGGCCGGCGCCGCGACGCCGAGTAGTTGCCAGACCGGTAACCAATGCGTCGAGGCTTGCCGTTCGGTTTCGGTTTGGCCCGTGTCCTGCAACACGTAGCTGTCGGGCGGGAATGCCTGCGATGACAGGGCGCCTTTGAGTTCCTGCTTGGTGAACGGGCCTTGCAGTCCTGACAGCGACGGGTGGCGAAGCCAGTAGCGTTCTTCCATGCGCGTAGGCTACGTCAGGCTGTCGCTGGAGTCATGCCTTTGCAGTTGACGCCTCAGAGCTCGACGCCTCACCGCAGATACACATCATGCGCAAGGCTCGTGGCATACACGCCATTGCCCGCCAGCGCACTCAACGCCACCACCTGACTCCGCAGGACCATGCCCGACACGCCAACCGGAATCGGCACGTCGACAACAAACCCACCCGACATCAACGGCACCGCCATCTGCACACCATCGGCCTGCCCCAACTGCAGCCCGGGCAACACCGGCAACGGTGGCGCTGCGGGTGTATGCAGCTCGAACACGATCGCCGTCACCGAACCATAGAACGTGCCACTAGGTGAATCCGCGACGTGCCGAACCGTCTCACCGCTGAACGCTTCCTCGAGGCAATTGGCGTTCACCGAGACACCGACACCGACACCGGTGAGCAACTCCAGGTCCTCATCCGTCCCCGCCAATCGACACGCTGGGTCGTCGTCATCAATCGACAACAGGTAGGCAACCAGGTCCTCACGCTCCGCCTGCGTCAACGCACCAGTCGCGCCGTGCAAGCCCTGCGAGTTCTGCGTGACCAACACATCCATCAGTGTCGCCGCCGAGCCATCGTGCAGGTACGGCGCCGTCGCCCACAGGCCGCGCAACGTCGGGGTATCGAGACCAAGCAACGGGCCGTTGATCGCCTGACCGGAGCCCGTCTTGATCGTGCCGACATCATGCACAACGCCGAACATGCTGTCGGTGAAGCCCGGGCCCGAGTGGCAAGCACCACAACCGAACGTCGTGAACAGTTCGTGACCACGTTGTGCCGCTTGCGACAACTGGCCGTTGGGTTCGCGATACGGGCTGCGACCAAACGTCGACAGGGACGTCACGTAGGCGGCCAGGGCATCCAGTTCGACACTCAGACCCGCCTTGGGTTGACCCAATGGATCGGCGACCGTGCCCGTCTGCCACTGCGTCTGGGTCAGGTAACCCTCACCACCGAAGTTGTTGCGGATGTCGTTTTCGAAGTCCTGGATCTCGTCGAAGTTGGCCGTCCAGTGCACGCGACCGTGACCAATACCGGCGCGGCCGTGCAGCGACGTCGTGTTGCGTAGGCCTTCACCACGATCCGTAAAGTCCCAGACGCGGCCGTCTTGGCCGCCGTCGAGGTGGCACGTCGCGCAACTCAGGTAGCCGTCTTCGTTCATGCGCGGGTCGGCCGCGTTGTAGAAGATCTGCTTGCCCAGCAGGACATCGGCTGCCAGTTGTTCGTTCGCGACTGTGCTGATCGTTGCGACCGGCTGGAACGCAAACGTCGTCGATGCCGTGACGCCGGCGATGTCATAGACCTGGACCGTGCGCGACATGAAGTTGTGCACGTAGAGCCGTTGGCCGTTGCTCGACATGACCAGGCCTTGCGGTGCGAGGCCCGTGTCTTCGATGCCGGCGACAAGCTCCCCGTTGTAGGCGTCGCGCACGTCGATCGCGTTGGAGCCCTGCAGCGCCGTGAACGCATAGTCACCTAGCGGACTGAACGTGACGGCGAAGGCCATGTCGCGATCGTTGAAGTCGATGCGGTCGGCGAGCACTTCTTGGCTCGTCTGCAAATCGACCTGCGACACGATCGTGCGCACCGTGCTTTCAAACGTCAGTGGCTGGCCGTCACGGAACATGCCGCGGGCGGTGTTGTCCTTCTTCGATGGCAACCAGGCGCGCAAGCCGTCGGGCGAGATCGCGGCGGTGCTCAGGTAGTTGGGAATGCCGCGGCCACTGTTCTCCGTGTCCGGTCCCGGATCGAATGCGAGTGGCAGCGTCGGCAGTTGCGCAAACGGGTTGGCCGACAGTTGGAACAGCTCGCCAACGCCGCCGGAGATGAAGCGCGTCACCAGGATGCGTTGCGAGTCGGCGGTGATCGCGAGGCCCTTGGGTTGTGGACCGACCGCGACCGTTGCGAGCAAGGCGCGCGTCGCTGGATCGAGGCGCGCGACTTCGCCGCTCTGGCGCAAGGTCACGTAGGCGTGGTTGCCGTCGGGACTCATCGCGATGCCGTAGGGCGCAGAACCGAGCGGCAGTGGGATCGTCGTCAACAACGCACCGGACGTCGCGTGCAGCACGGAGATCGTGGCGTTGCCTTCGTTGACCACCCACACCGTGCCATCGGGTGCCGCCGCCAGCGTGCGTGGATGGCTGCCGACCGGGACTTCGAGTTGCTTCTGGTTGGTGAGCGGGTCGATCGCCGTCACCGTGTTGTTGTCGCTGTTGACGCACCACAGCCACTGCGTCGCCGGATGCTGCACGATCGTGCTCGCATGCGTTGGCTGCATCGCCGTGACGACGTTGTGCACAGTCTGCACCACCGCGGCGGACGCCGTGACCGTGCCGTTGGTTACCGTGACCTGCGCCGAGTAGTGACCAGGATTGCTGTAGGCGTGCTGCGCGGAGCTCGTCGCCGAGAACGGCGTCGCAGGTGTGCCGTCGCCGAAGTTCCACGAGTAGGTCAGCGTACCCGAACCACTCGAGGACGCGACGCCAAACGCCGCTGGCTGGCCGACCACGACGGGCGCCGTCTGCTGCGCTGCGACCTGGATCAAGTTGATCGTCGGCCCCGTCGAGAACACGCTCGTAACCGTCTTGGGCGTACCGTTGCCGGCCCAATCGCGGATGCCACCTTGCGGCACAACCACTTCGTAGGTCGTGTTCGGCAACAGGGGCGCAGCCGGTGAGAAGTTGACGATGCCGAGCTGCGACGAATACGAGCCCGCGATCGCCTGGCCACCGACCGGCCGCACGAGCAACGTCGTCGGATCGAGCGAGTCGATGTCGACCATGTCCGAGAACGTGAGGCCGATGCGCGACGTGACCGCCTGCTGCACGGCGTTGTTGGCCGGCACGATCATCGTCACACTCGCGCCAAACTTGTCCGGACCAACCTGGTGCGGCACGAGTTTGGTGCCGCCACCTTGATCATCGCCGAGCGCAACGAGGTTGCCGATCGGCGTCACCCAATCGATGTCGCCACCTTGCGTCGGGTTGGCCGTCGTACCGACGACAACCGCGGTCGGCTCGGCCGGGTGGACCTTGACGTAGTTGGACGACGCGGCGATGTGCACGTATTTGTCCTGCACGACTGCCGAACCACCACGCGAGGGCAGGCCCGACGTGCTGACCGCCGTGAACGCCGAGGGACCGATTTCATAGGTCGCAAACGAACCAAGGTTGCCACCGGGACAACTGATGCAGTTGCTCACTGCGGCGACGAAGAACTTGCCGCCGTTGACCTGGCCGCTGTACGGGATCGACGTATTGGGATCTGAGTGCAACAACACCGGATTGAACGGATCGCCGATGTCGAGCAACGCGAAGCCGGCGCCGCCATCGGAGTTGGCCAACACGAGCGTGTTGCCCACCGCGTAGGCGAGCACCGTGTTGAAGCCGCCGAGCGCACTCTTCGGAATCTGCGCGGCCACCACCGGCGCCGTCGGCGTCGATGCATCGACGATGAACAAGCCGAGGCTGCCAGCCGGGCAGTAGATCACGTCGTTCTGTGCAAACAGCCAGAACAGTCCCGTCGCATACCCACCCTGCACGCCGGGCACCGTGTAGTTCGCGGTCAACGTCGGCTGCGACGAGTTGCTCAAGTCCCAGACACCAAAGCCCGTTCCGCCGAGACCCGAACCACGAATGACGATCAGGTGCCGACCGCCGAACGCCGTCGTCAACGCATACGTGTGCGGTTCGCTCAAGCCCATCGACGGCGTCGCGACGTGCTGCACAGGCAAGTAGGGATTGGAGATGTCGTAGAGCTGCAGGCCACCGTTGGTGCGCAACAGTCCGAGGTAGCCGTCGACCATCATGGCCGTTCCGTAGCTGCCGTTGCCGACGGTGCTGATCACGGAGAACATGTCGTTCGCCGGATAGGTGATGCTCGGAATGCCGGGGCCCGATTGTGCTCGCAGGTTGGCTGCGGTTGCACTGAGCACCAACACGATGGCGAAGAACCAACGGGTGAAGGGTTTGGGCATGGTCGCTCCGAGGGAAGTCGACCGGCACAATAGGCGATTCCGCTAGCGCACGGGGCGATCAGCGCGCGCCGATACGTCGACTGTACAAACCGTGGCCCCAGCGTGCATTTGCACTGGAACAGACCGGAGTCACCCATGACAACTGCCGGACGTGATCTACGCCAACGCAGCAGGCACGAGCTGGCCGAAGCCTGACCAAGTCGTCGAAGCCGCACAGCGCGCGATGCTGGCGAGCCCCACCGACAACGCGACACTCTACCGCGACGGCCACCGCGCGGTGCAGCAGTTCTTCGGCATCCCCGACAGCTCCGCCGACCGACTCCTGCTCGCACCATCGTGCACTTCGGCGCTGGCCGTAGCACTTGCCGACCTCGTCTGGAACGACGGCGACGGGATCCTCACCTCGTCGCTCGAACACCACGCGTTGGCTCGTCCTGTCCAGAAGCTCGTTTGGGAGCGCGGCGTCACGCACGTGCAGGCACCGTACCAACCGGGCCAACCGATCGACCTCGCGTTTGTCGAGCAACAGCTCAACGAGCACGACATCAAACTCGTCGCCGTGACCGGCGCTTCCAACGTCACCGGCGAACAGCTACCGATCGCCGAACTCGCGCAACTGGCACATGCTCACGGCGCCCACCTGTTGCTCGACGCTGCACAGACAGCCGGGCTCATTCCGATCAACGTACAAGAGCTTGGCGTGGACCTTCTGGTCTTCGCTGGCCACAAGGCAATGCTTGGGCCGTTCGGCATAGGTGGCCTGTGGGCGGCACCGTCGGTCAACTTCATGTGCCCAACCGCGACCTGCGAAGTCGGTGACAAAAAGACCGGCGAAATGCGCGCCCCCTTCCCAGGCTTCTGCGACCTCGGATCCGTCAACTTCCCGGCACTGGCGGGGCTGCAAGCAGCGATCGACTGGCACGCGAAGCGCACCGCTGCGCAACGACAACAACCGCTCGTCCTCGCGCAGCGGTTGTTCGAAGCGTGCCGAGAACGCGCGCACTGTCACGTGCTAGGTGGCGACGGGCCACGAACGGCGACAGTGTCATTCACACTGGATGGCGTCGCACTCAGTGACGCACAACGTCACTTCCGCAAACACGACGTGGCTGTTCGCGTGGGCACACACTGCGCGCCGATGGCGTTGGCAACGTTGGGCCAAGCAGACGGCTGCATCCGCGTCAGCTTCGGGCCGCACAACGTCGACAGTGATGTCGATGCGGTATTGGCTGTAATCGATGCGCAACCGGCGTAGCCGTTGTTCGTAGCGCATGCGCTCGAAGTGCAACGCAACTGCAACGTGCGGCGCACGCCACTACACCACTGGCAATCCTGCTAGCGTGGTCATGCCACATCACCTCGTGACGCCCATACACCATGCGACCCCGCTACTACCCACTCATCGTTGCCGTCCTCGTCATCACCGCGCTCGCTGGCCCCAGCACAAGCCAGTCCCTGGTCGCGGATGTGAGTCCACCGAACGCGAACGAAGATGGCTCGACTCCGAACGGCTTCACAACGTTTCAGGGACGCGGCTGGTTCTTGGCCTTCCGCGACAACACGCACGAGCTTTGGAGCACCGACGGAACCTCGGGCGGCACCGTTCTCGAGCACATCTTCAGCACGCCGGATGAGACTCCCGAATTGCTCGGAGCCAGCGACACTTGCTTGTTCCTGCGCATCCGAGAATCGGTGAACAACTCGTATCGGAAGCTGTCCAGCTTCATCCCGGGCGGCAGCCTCACCGACATCTACATGACGAACGCCGTGCAACTACGAGTCGTCGGAATCACTTCGACGCACATGTACTACCTCGCGGAGCAAGGACAACTCCTCGCGTCCGCAGGCGTCACGTCAACGCTACCGCTGGCGCCGACGTTGATCGGTGCTGTGTATGATCAAGACGATGGCTTCGTCGCACTGCCAGGCGGCAGGATCGTATTCCTCGGACTGACCAGCAACCCGACGACGCGCGCTCTTTGGGTTTCTGACGCGACGCAGGCCACGACGTTCCAGCTGTCCGCCGCCATCAACGTCCAGCAACTGGCATCGTTCAACGGAACGGTGTACGCGCTAGGCGGCACGCTCTCTAGCAGCAACGCCGTCTTGTGGCAAACAGACGGCACCGTCGGCGGCACGAGTCTGGTTCAGGCTTTCGGCACGGACTTCCCCTTTCCACAGAGTCGCTTCGTCGTCACGCCGACTCAGATGTACTTCATGACGGTGTCCATATCGTCGCGCACGCTCTGGCTCAGCGACGGCACCACGGGTGGCACGGTCCCGGCGGCGTTCTCCGTCCCGCCAACTGCTTCCATCAGTGGCTCCGTCGGCGACAAGGCGCTGCTCAGCGAACACCAGGTGAAGATGTGGGTCTCCGACGGAACGGTTGCAGGCTCGTTTCCGATCACGTCGCCGGCGTTCTGGATCACGCAATTCGTGATCGACCTAGGCCAGCACGCGATTTTCCGCATCAACCAACAGAACAGCATGTGGACAACGGACGGCACCATCGCGGGCACCGGACCACTTATCCCACCGCCCGGCCAGACGCCCCAATCGACCAGCGGCGCGATGACCTTGGGTGGCAACGCCGTCTTCGGCTACCACGGTGCCGCTGGCGACGAACCGTGGATCAGTGATGGCACGCCAGCCGGAACGCAGATGCTGATCAACCTCGCGCCGCCTGACAACTTCGGATCTACGCCCGATGATCTGACTGCGTTCGGATCGAGCGTTCTGTTCACGGCAAACGATGGCACTACCGGGAGAGAGCTGTGGATCAGCGACGGCAACGGCGCCACGCAGCTCATCGACGTGATCGCCGGCCCACAGAGTGGCCTGTGGCCTGACGCCGAGATCACGTTGCTTGACGACCAGGCGTTGTTCGTCGCCAACGGCTCCGCCACGGGCCGCGAGCTATACATCACCAATGGCACGCCTGCGGGCACGCAGATGGTCATCGACATCGAACCAGCGGGCGACTCCGAACCGCACGCGTTGACTCGCTTCGACGGCAAGGTCTGGTTCGCCGCGACGACCAACGCGCACGGCACCGAGATGTGGTGCACCGACGGCACAGCAGCTGGCACGAAGCTGTTCCTTGATCTGGAGCCGGGCGCCACTGGTTCCAACGCGACCCCGATCGACGTGATCAATGGCGAGCTGCTCTTCCGTGCGACGACCGGCTCCGGCGAAGCGCTGTGGACAACCGACGGCACACCACTTGGCATCACGTTCCTCGCGCTCGCGGACGGACTTGAGTTCACGCGCGTCGACAACTTGGTGTTCTTCGTCGCTCGCCGAACGTACACGGGCCCCAGTTCGGTGCAGGTCGTCACCTCTGACCTCTGGGTCACCAACGGCACGATGGCGGGCACAACCCTGCTGAAGTCATTCGATGCACAGGGCGGCAATCTCGATCCGCAACTTGGCAACCTCACGGCTTTCGACGGCCGCCTCTTCTTCCGTGCGGTGACCCTGCTCGATGGCGCTGAACTCTGGCAAAGTGACGGCACCGTCGCTGGCACAACCATCCTGCGCAACATCTCGCCCGGCCCTTTCCATTCGGTTCCCGACCAAGAACTGGCCGCGGCTGACGACACGTTGTTCTTCAGCGCCCGCAACCTGGTCCACGGCTACGAGCTGTGGCAGACCGATGGCACCGCAGCGGGAACGGGCATGGTTGTCGATCAACATCCCGGCAGCGCAAACGGCTCGCCGCTACACCTCAAGGCGATCGGCCTCGGCGCCAACATCCTCTACTCCGTGGATGATCCACTCGCCGGCAGGGACCTCGCAACCTCTAACGGGTCGGCGAGCGGGACCAGCGTGCTCAACATCGCTACCAGCCAATACTCGTCGTCGCCCAAGAACTTCGTCACCGTCGGCACGCAAGCCTTCTTCGTCGCCGACGACGGCACCCACGGCGAAGAACTCTGGAAGGTGCCGTTGGCAACCATCTCCGCATCCATGGTGCACCCCGTCGGCTCGGGCTGTCCTGGGACCGGTGGCGAGACACCCGTGGCCGGGTCCTCAGGTGCGCCGCGCACCGGCAACCAGACGTTCGCACTGACGGTCAGCAACGCCGCCCCGCTGTCGATCGGTTTGCTCGGCTTGTCGAACGCACAAGCCAATGTCCCGCTCGGCGGCTCCTGCTTACTCCAGATCGGCGCTGGGCCAATCGACGGCTTTCTTACGACGGCGTCCGGCCAAGGCAGCGTACCTGTCCCGATTCCAAACACTCCGGCACTGCAAGGAACCCAGCTCTTCCATCAGTTCTTCGTCGTCGATGCCAACGGCGCCGCCCTCGGCTTCGGCACAGTGACTGGAGCGGGTCTCATCCTGATCGGAGACTGAGAAGTTTCGCAGTTTCCTGCGTACTCTGAGCGGCGCCCGGGAGATACCCGGGCGTGACCGCTTTGCAGAACCCGCCCCACAGTGACGGCGCCCCATCGCCACCCGAGCGCTCAGACCCCGTGACGGCGTTCGTACGCCAACACCAAACGGCGCTGTGCCGATTCATGCGCCTGTGCGGCGCCGGCTCACAGGCCGAAGAGGTCGCCCAGGAGGCATTCGTAATCGCGATTCGCCGCGGAGTTGTCGAGCAAGACCCATCGCCGGCGCGGGCCTTCTTGCGACAGACCGCCAAACACCTCTGGCTGCGTCGACAACGCAACGAGCGACTGCGCCAGACGCGGCAAGCCGAAGTTGCCGAACACCTCTGGCAACAACAGATCGCGCCGCGCGAAGGCACCGGTGATGAGTGGCTCGACGCGCTCACTGCTTGCTTGGCACAACTGCCCGAACGCTCGCGAACCGCGATCGATCGCACCTACCGCGACGGCCTTGGTCGCGCAGAACTCGGCGCCGAGTTGCAGATCGGCGAACACGGCGTGCGCTCGCTGTTGCAGCGCTTACGCAAGACGTTGAAGGAATGCATGCAACGGAGGCTGTCGCGATGACTGAGAACCTGCGCAAACCCGATGACGCTGACCCGATGCTCGACTGGGGACTGCACGAACTCCTGCAACAACGGGAGCCGACCGACCTCGTCGACTCGGTGCAAGCCGCGCTCCAAGCAGAATCGATCACGCCTGCTAGCCCGTCCCATCGCCGACCTTGGTTGGCCGCGGCCGCCATCCTGCTCGGCGCCGCCGTCGTTCTGACCGTGGCCCTCTGGCAACCCACCACAGACGACCAGGAGGCCGGCACCCCGGATACGAGCACGCCAGAGCTGCCTTGGCCTGAGAAGCCGCACCAGGTGCACTCGGTGAAGGATGCCTTGGCCGTGCCGCTCGACGCGCGCGCCGTCACCGCCAGCGATGTCGATGATGCCGTCATCAAAGCCCTGACGCGTCTGCGCAATCTCGAAGTGCTCGTCATCCACACCCCGAGCAACGAGACGTTCGGCCTTGGCCTCAAGATGGCTGGCCCCGCGGCGCCCAAGTTCATCACGAACGCATGCTGGCGCCACTTCGCGAAGTTCACCAAGCTGCGCGCGCTGCGGTTGTCCGGCACTTCGTTGATTGCACGCATTCGCACAGGCAGCAGCGACGACGTCGTTACGGCGCTCGAACATCTGCCGCTGCTCGAAGAGCTGTCGCTGCGCATGCTCGATTGCGACAACGCCGTTCTGCAACGGTTGCCGAAGCTGCGCAACCTGCGACGCCTCAACCTCGACTTCAACCACGGCTTCACGCAAGCGGGCATGCAAGCCCTGCTCGACTGCAAAGAGCTTCGTTCGCTGTCCCTGGAAGGTTGCCAACAGCTCTACGGCAATTGGCTTGCCGAACTCGCGACCCTACCCAAACTCGAGATCCTCAACCTTCGCTCAATCGACCACATGAACTGGCGCGCGGGCACGGCCGAGGCCGACGACCAGGAAGGGCGCGACCTCATGCAGCGTGCGCGCCGCGTCGCCGACAGCCTCAGCGTCGGCGTCAACGACGGCACGTTGCGCGTTCTGGCGACGGCCCCGCGCTTGCGCGTTCTACGGATGAGCAACGGCTACTGGACCGCTACCGGCCTTAGCCATCTCGGCAAGAGCACGAGCCTGCGCGAACTCGACATGTTTGGCGGCCAAGAAGACGACCACTCGTTCGTGCAGCATCTGCCACCGGCGCTGACCCGCCTCGAAGTCTGCGCGGACTTCACGGACGGGTTCTGCCGCGCGGTGCGTGAGCACCTGCCCAACCTGAGTCACCTCAACATTGCCGCGTGCGACGAGATCAGTGATCGCGGTCTCGCTGAGCTATTGCAGATCCAGTCCTTGCGCATCCTCGACATGCGCCAGATGCGCGGGCTGTCGGCGAACGTTGTCGAAGACCTCGAGGATGCCACCCAGCTCGAGCAGCTCGACCTGCGTCACAACGACTGGCTGACCAAGGGCCACGTCACGCGATTGCAGGACGCGCTGCCGAACCTGAAGCAGCTACAAACGAACCTATAGCCAGGTCGCAAACCACGAACGCCAGAGGTTCGCGTCGACGACGACGCCATGGCCATCCCGCGGCGAATAAGTTGACTTCGATCCAGGCACCGTGCGGTCACTTCCGGTGCCGCTTGGTCGGATCGTAGATCGGCGTTTCCCACCCGGCGAGATCGCTCGGCTTCACGCCGCGCCGATAGCCACCGAAGTTGAAGTCGACCGGGTGGTATGGACCGACGAAGTCGATCTTCAAATCCGCCGTGATCGCGCCCTCCATGCCAAGACACCAGAAGTGCGCGTTGAGCAGCATGCGTCGGAAGTCGTCGTCGACGATGTCCTGGGACGCGCCGTGCGTCGTCGCAAACACCCGCGACGTTGCGCGCGCCTTGTCGTAGTGGCGAACCCAAGCAACGGAGTGGCGCTTCTGCTGTCGCTCGTTCCTGGTTGGTGGTGAGTCCTTCGCCATGCCATCCAGAACCTGACCGCGCGCAAGCGTGATGCCATCCTTCGGGTGACCGACGTAGCCGCCACACTTCGCATGCGGCCGCTTCACGCCGCGCAGGATGGCATGTTCGCGCTGGTCTTCTTCGACAACGAGAATCGAACTCTGCCGATGGTTGCCGCCGAAGTGGCCAACCCAGTGTTCGCCGAGGATCTCCTCACCAAAGCCGAACCGCCACTCATCCCCCTCGCCCTTGAAGCCTTCGTTGTATTTGGCCCACTTGCCCTTCAGCCCCTTGAACGCGTGCGTCGACGTGCGCAGGCCAATCACCGGCTTGCCCGTCGCGAGGTAGTCCTCGATGTGCTGCATCTGCGCATCGGCGAACGCCTGAAAGCGAAGGAACACCACCATCAAGTCCGCGGTCTGGAGTGCTTCGAGACCCGTGATGTGGTTGCTGCCCGGTTCGATGTCGCCGGTAGCCTTGTTGGTCGTCACGACAAACGTGCACTTGAAGCCGTGATGCTTCGCCAAGATGCGCGCCATCGCGGGCAGGGTCTCTTCGCCGCGATACTCGTGATCGCCGGCGATAAACACGATGTGCTTGCCCTTGCCCGGGCCCTCGTCGCCTTCCCACACGACCGCGTTGGGATGCGGCAACGCTGCAGCCAGCACGGGACGCAAGGCCCCCGCCCACTTCGCATAGCCAGCCTTGTTGGGGTGCAGCAGGTCGGGGAACTCAGCCTTCTTCGCATCGCCATTCTCGTCCGCGAAGATCGACCAGGTATCGAGCACCGTGACCTGGTCCACTCCAGCCACCGCCTGCTCACACAACTCGTTGATGCGCTTGATCGCCGCGGCCGGCCGCCGCATGCGGGCCGAACTCGGGAACACCTTGCACAACAGGATCGGAACGTTCGCGTTGTGCGCCGTTATGCGCGCGACGATCGCCTTGACGTTGGCAGCGATGGTCTCCGGACTGTCCTTCTCTTCGAGATCGTTGGTGCCCATCAACATCACGACGGCGCGCGGGTTGAGCGCCAACACGTCACCTTGCAATCGCACCAGCATGCCGCGCGTCGTGTCGCCGCTGATGCCGCGGTTGGCGACCTTCATGCCGGCGAAGCTGCCGCCCATGTTGTCGCCCCATCCTTGTGTGATCGAATCCCCGAAGAACACGACGGCGTTCTGATCCTTGGCAACCGACGCAGCCCAACGCGCGCGCTTCTCCTGCCACAAGTTGCGGAACCAGTCGTAACGGCGGATCGTGCCCGCCCCGGGCAAGCCATCATCGCTTTCAGGAATCGCCAGTGACGGTCCCGTCAAGTCGAGCGGCTGCACCCACACGTTGCGGAACTTCACAGGGTTGCCGTGCCCCTGCAACTTGATCGGTAGCGGCTTCGGCCCCTCGGGCTTGCCCGCACCAGTCTTGCGCGGCAGCTCGAAGTCGTCGTGGATCAGGACACCGTTCTGATAGACGGTGATGCGCGCGTTCTCCGTCTTCTTGTCGCCAACGTAACGCGCCGCGCGGAACGCGATGTCGTAGCTCTGCCATTCACCGGCCTTCTTGTTGACGAGCTGATCGGGTTTCTTCAACCGATAGAGGCTGCCGCAGTAGCTCGCCTTGTAGTCCTTCTTGGCGACGCCGTGCGAGTTGAGGATCTGCACCTCGTAGCGCTGCTGGATGTAGACGCCCGAGTTGCCGTGGTTCTCGGGGTTGCCGCCTTGGCCCGCGTTGACGTTGAACTCGAGGTGCATGCGGAAGTCGCGGTAGGCGTCTTTGGTGATGACGCTGTCGGACTTGGACGATGCGGTGAGCACGCCGTTGTCGAACACCCAACGTGCTTGCTGCTTGGGGTTCTCGGGCACCATGTGCCAACTGTCGGCGGCGACAAGTTGCACCGCGCCAGCGGGCCGCTGTGCGTTCTTGATGTCGATGACGCCGGCGGTCGTGCCCTGGGCGGAAGCAATGCCGCAGAGCAGAAGTGGAACGAGGGTTCGGAGTTGGCTGCGCACGGCGTCACGCTACCCGAACAGAACAGGTGGACCTATGCCGCGACGTTCTCCAGACGTTCGCCGCCACGTGTGAGCTTACAGAACCCTCGCACGACTACTGATTCCCGAGCAACCAATCCACGCCGTTGCTAGCGACAATCTCCAAGGCATTCGCACCTGGAGCGAAGCAGTAGGCCTGGACGTACACGTGCGAACCAAGCAAGGCAACCTGATTCGGAAGCGGCTGATCAAACTGATACGAACTTGCAGTAACCGGAGCGATCGGCAATCCGAACACATCATTGCTGTGCAGCAACTCGCAACCCGCCATGCCAATCGTGGTCAGGTCCAACGGCAAGACCGGCAAGCCTCCGAGAAACGTATTGCTGAAGCCGACGGCGACTCCACCAAATGACGTCGGCGCGTTGTTGATCAGTGCAGAAGCAGTCGCGCCAAGGAGTGGCTGCGCCAAGGGAGCCAGCGTAACAGCGGGCACGCCACAACCAGTGCCATAGACCGTCGAGGATGCAGTCACAGCAGGGCCACTTATCAGAGTCACGCGCACGTTGTCTAGATGCGGCCCGTTCGCGCCCAGCGAAGTGTTTGGACTGTAGAAGTACAGCGTGGTCGTGGCCGCAGCCGCAACGAAGGACCAGGTCTGATCTAGGGCATAGCTCACGGTAGGGAAGCCCGGACCAGCGTGACTGAACACCGGAGAGACTTGACCGGCAGCTGTCGCATGAACGTTCCGGGTCCCACCTGTTGCCCCCAGATCAAACTTCAGCTCGTACGTAACGCCAACAACCGTCGCGAAAGACTGCTCTATCGTCCCGAGCACGATGCCGTGCAAATCAAGAGAACGTACTCCCTGCGAAGGATTCCAAGTCGGGCCGTTGATGTCGCAGTTGCCTACCGGAATTACCCAACCCGGAACCTCCGTGCCAGTAACCGTCACTCCCGTTTGCCCAGTGGGGATAGCTGGTGCCTGCTCGAAGCCGCCATTAACGATCAAGTTCTGACCGGTCACTGCGCCTGCGAGCAAGGCATTGGCAACAGCAGCAAGGTATGCGTTTCGTCGACTCATGATCAAGCTCCGGGCAGCGTCATCCATTGCGCGAACACGACGCGCAATCAGAACGTACCTCATTGAGCGATACCCAAACCCAACGCTCCGGCCATGGACGCAAACGGGACATCTTGAATTGGAATGCCACCATGGATCGCTCCCGCGGCACATACCATTCAGGGTCCACGCCTGACACAGCCAATGAGAGTCTCCCCATACCTTGTCATCGTTCTCATTAGCTGCCTGGTCGACGTCGCATCTGCGGCGCCGCAGTTCGTGCCCGGGCCAGGTCCACGCTATGCCCACTCGATGAGTTACGACTCAGCGCGGTCGATCACGGTGATGTTCGGTGGCCACAACGGTGCTCACCTGAACGATACCTGGGAATGGGACGGAGTCGCTTGGCAGCTGCGCTCCGGCACCGCACCGTCACCGCGCCGTGACAGTCTCATGATCCCAGATACGGCAAACGGTGGTTCCATCATCTTTGGGGGTGAGCACGCCAACGGAGTGTCCAACGAAACTTGGCGGCTGACGCCCGCTGGGTGGAGCCAACTCTCGCCGACCTTCTCACCTCCAGCCCGCGCAGGCGCAGCCGGTGCCTTTCATGATGCGTACAATCACGGGGTTCTGTTTGGCGGCCAGGCCTCGCCCACTGGCGCTTGGCTTGCAGACACATGGACGTGGAATGGCATCACCTGGACGATCGAGATCCCATTCACGCAACCGCCAGGCCGCTCAAGCGCGGCTGCCTGCTACGACCCACTAAGAGGTCGCACGGTTATGTTCGGTGGCTGGAACGGTACGAGCCTCAACGACACTTGGGAGTGGGACGGTCAAAACTGGAATGCCGTGAACGGAGGCACGACTGCGCCTCCCCCTCGACACGCGGCCAGCTTGACGTTCGATCAGGTTAGTGGCCGAGTGGTGCTCTTCGGCGGCATTGATGGCGGCACGACCATGAATGACTCGTGGGCCTGGGACGGTACCGCGTGGACCCAACTCTCGCCGACCGCGCCTCCCTCTCCTCGCTACGGTAGCTCTGTTGCTACGTCGCCCAACAACAACGAACTGATCTGCTTCGGCGGTCGCAGCCAATGGCCAGGTGGCACCTACTTCGCCGAGACGTGGAGCTTCGCCGGAACAGAGTGGCAACCGAAGCTCGACTACCAGACTTCGCCGCTGAACGGTCGCCGCTATGCATTGAGTCCCGCCATGAGCTGGCACGCGGCCGAAGCCATGGCGCAAGCCGCAGGCGGCCACCTCGCGACGGTGCGCAACGCTGCCGAAGATCAATGGCTGACGCAAACCTTCAGCCCGCAATGGGCACCGGGTTCGTCGATGTGGATCGGCCTCAACGATGCGGTCAACGAAGGCACGTTCGCCTGGTCGAGTGGAGACGCTTCAACGTTCCGAGCTTGGGCCCCCGGACAACCGGACAACTCCGGCAACGAAGACTACGTCCACTACCTGGGGAATGGCTGGAACGATCTCTGCCCCAACAACTGCGCGCAACATGCCGGCTGCATTGAACTGCCGACATTGTGGCCGGCTACATACGTGCCATTCGGCACAGGGTGCCTTGGAGCTGGTGGTATCGTGCCCGACCTCTATGCACCACCTGGTGAAGCCCCGCGCATCGGAAGCAGTTCGACGCTTCGCGTCGACGGACTGCCCACCAGCGTGACGGTGCCTGTGTTCATCCTTGGATTCAGCACGACACAATCCACCGGTGCAGGCGGCACCTACCAACTGCCGCTTGATCTAGCGGTGCTTGGCTGGACTGGGTGCGCTCAGCTCGTGTCTCTTAACGATTCTGTGTTCACGATAACCACGACGGGCTACGCCGATCACACGATCACGTTGCCACCGATTGCGCAGCTAGCAGGTCTTCAGTTTCACGCCCAGACGCTCGTCCTGTACAGCGGCGGTGCCGTTGCCGTCAGTAACGCGATCACAGGCACAGCTGGCTGGTAGTGTGAACTGCGCCCAAGTCAGTTGACGACCACCGTGACCGCATTCGTCGTACTAAACGGCACCGCCGGCGCCCCTGCGCCCGCCGAATCCATCATCACACCCTGCAGTGTGATCGTCAGCGGATAGCCAAGCCCACCGGGCAGGCTCAACACCGTCGTCGGCGCACCGGCGGCCGGCACGACCCCGACTCCGATCAGTTGCTCGAGCCCGATGTTGTTCGCCAACGTCAACGGCGCACCGCCGGCAAACGGCGGCGCAAACGCCATCGGACCGATTCCGAACGGCAGCGCCACCACCTCCGCCATGCCAGGCTCACCGAGCTGCGCATACAACACGAACAGCGGCGGCAACACCGACTGCGCCGACGGTTGCATCGTGATGTCGAACACATCCGTCGTCGCCAGGTAGACCCGATGCGCACCGTCACCGGCCTGACCCGACACCGCGAGGACAGCTTGCGGATCCGTCGACACACCCGTGCCCACCGAACCCGCGCGCGCGATCATCTTCGCACTCGTCTGCCACGCCATGTTGCGGCCAGTGGTGACGTTGCTCAGGTTCCAGGTACTTAGTTGATTGCCCGCAGTGTCGTAGCGGAACACGGTGTTGCCCGAGAAGCTCGAGATCGTCAGCACGTCGTTCTCGTCGATCGCGACTCCTTGCGGCGCCGGCAACGTGCCACCGCCAATCTCGAGGAGCGGGTTCCACGCGGAGTCGAACTTGATCACGCGGCCGCTGCCACCTTGCGAGACGTAACGTGCACCGGCCGAGTCCGACGCGATCGACATCGGCGAGATCATGTTGGCATGCGTCACGGTGCCGAGCAGCTGATGCTGGGCATCGAAGCGGAACACTTCGCCGGTGAATGCGGCCGTGACCGCGAACGCACCCGAACCGTTGCTGTCGAACGAGACGCAGTTGACACCGTTCATGGCGGCGTTCGTCAGGGTCGAAACGTAGTTCCAACTCGAGTCGAAGATCACGACGCGGCCGGGACTGAAGCTGCCGACGTACCAGTTGCCGTTCGGCGCGCGCGAGATGCCCGTGCCACTCGTCAGGTCCGGATGCGTGATCGTCTGCACCAGCGTTCCGTCGGGAGCAAACCGTAGCACGCGTGAACTCTGCTGCACGACCACGACGATCGTGCCGTCTCCTTCGATCGCCAGACCGCGTGGCTGGTTCATCGTCGGATGCGTGAACGTGCGCACCAACGTGCCGTCCTTCTTGAACTCGCCAACGTTGTTGCTGCCGAAGCCCGAGACGAACAGGTTGCCGGTGTCGGTCGGCGGCAATGGCCAACCTTGCGCGGTGACCGCTGTGGCGAGCAGCGTCAAGGCGAGTGCAGTTCGAAGCATCGGCGGATCATAGCAAGATCCGCCACGACGTTCGTTCCGCCGCGGCGGATCACTGCCCGACCAGGAACTCGCAACCGTTGCTGTAGGTCAACAATCCGGGGACCGCAGCGTCCAACACCAAGAACTCGAAGAACAGGTTGGCGCCAGCCGCCGACGGCGGGATCGGGACAGGGATGTCGAGCGACCCGGAACCCGGCTGCCCCACCGCACCGGACGTTGGGTAGGTCAGGATCAAGGACGGCAACGCCACGTAGTCATGCACACCTGGCAAGACCGCACTCGGCCCATCCGCCGGCGCATTCGCCACCATCAAGAACGCCAACGTGCCACCGGGCGCGTGCCGCAAGCGGATCGCCGGAGTCGAGCCGGGCCGAATCGTGCCGGTGACCGACAACAATGGTCGGCGTGCGCCGGTGCCCGCCGAGCCTTGACCGTATTGACGACGCATACCCGCGTCAGGCGCGACGAACCGCGCCCCATCGAGCAACGCGTCGCCCCAACCATCCAGATCGCCATCCTGATCGAAGTCGACCAGCTTGCGAACGGGCGGACAGGCAAAGCGCGCCGGCGCCGCGTAGGCAAGTCCTGGCCCGGTGCGTCGCAGCACGACGAGTTCTTCGTCAAGTGATGCACAGAGATCGGTCTTGCCATCGCCATCGATGTCGCCTGCTGCAATCGGACCGCCGTACGGCAGGATCAACGCCTGCGTCAACACACCACCAACGTTCTCGCAGATGATCAGTTCGTGCACGATCCCGGTGGCGCTCGTCGACGATCGCACGCCGGCTGCATCGAGATCGCCGTCGTCGTCCAGGTCCGCAAGCACACGTGCGAACGGCGCGCTGATGAAGTGGTTGCCACCGACAAACAGCGTGGTCGTCGTGAACGCCGTCGGCCCCGTGCGCTTCGCCAGCAACAGCGAGCGATGGCTCAGGTCCGTGCACAGCACGTCGAGGTCACCGTCGCCATCCACGTCGCCCTGTTCCAACGCACTGGTCGGACCAAACACGATGCCACTCGGGGTGAAGAAGCTCGAGCCGTTGTTCAACCAGACTTCGTGGAACGACAGGATGTCGAGATCCCCATCACCATCGAAGTCCTGCAACAGAGTCTGTTCGCGCGTCGAGAACGGTGACGTACCTGCAGGCGCCGCCAAGCCGGCATCGATGAACACCCCGTTGCCGAGTTGCCGCATGCGGCGCGTATCCTGCACGCCGCCACCGCCCAGCGTCAAAACGCCAAACGTCATGTCGAGCAGACCGTCGCCATCGAGATCGCCGAGCAACTGCTGCGGCGTCACGTAGAACTTCTGCGCCAAGAAGCTGAACGGGATCGTCTCCTCCGTCAGTTGGCCCGTGCCGTTGTTGCGCAACACCTCGTAGTGCACCAGCGAATCGATGTCGCCGTCACCATCCCAGTCGGTCAACCAGCGACCGGGTTCGGAAGCGTCGATCGCAAACGCCCCTTCACCAAAGATGATCGTCTGGGCGTCGACAAGATCATCACGGCCGTCGCCGTCGAGGTCGGCACAACCAGCCAGTGCAAACGCCCCTGCCGTGACACCGGGAATGTCGAGCGTGCCAGCGAAGGCGAACGTGTCCGGTCCGGTGCTACGCAGCCAATGCAGGTGATGCGTAGTCGAGACCCCAACACTTCGCACCGAACACAAATCCGTGCGGCCGTCGCCGTCGAGATCGCCTGCGACCATCGGTCCGGCATAGCTACCACCAAGCAACGTCATCACCCCGTGCGTCCAGCTGCCGCCACCGAGGTTGGAGTAGATCGTCACGGCCGAATCCGTGCCATTGGTCGAGCCGAGCACGATGTCCCGGTCGCCGTCCTGATCCGTATCCATGCTCGTAAGCCAATCGGTCGCGTAGCTCAACGCGTTGAGCTGCAGCAGCGGCCCGACCGTCACTCCACCTGGCGACGAGAAGAACACCTCCAACCGATCCGTTGGGTTGTTGCGCACGGCGACGGCAATGTCGTCGCGTTGGTCGCCATCGCAGTCGGCGACGAGCGTCTCGTACGTCGTGACCCCGAACACGCCCGGCAGCGGTCGGAACGGTAGGTAGAACTGCGGCCCTGCCGTGAGCGAGTGACCGGCACCACCGAATAGCCACTGCGAATCGATCGTCGGCACGTTCGGCGTCTTGATCTGCACCAAGAGGTCGTCGCGACCATCACCGTTTGCATCGCCAACCGCGAGGTCCATCAGCAAACTCGGCAACGGATGCGCGATCGGCACCGCAAACGTTCCACCCGCAATGCCAGCGTGCACGTAGATCGTGCTGAAGCTCTGGCCGATGAGTCCGCCCGTATTGACGGTCGTGACCAGGTCCGGCAGGCCATCGCCGTTGATGTCGGCAATCCGCGGACCGCCTGATCCCGGCGGCAGCGCAACCACCGGACCTTGCGTGAACACACCCTGGCCGTTGTTGTACAGCGGCCGATACGTCGTCAACTCACGCGTCGTCGCCACGAACTCGAACGCGAGCACATCGACGTCGCCATCGAGGTCGAGGTCAACCAGGTTCTGCATCGCCAGGTCGCTGTCGCGCATCAACGGCGCGTCAAACCACGTGTGCTCCTGTGCGGTTGCAGTCGCAGCGGACATCAGCACCGCAAGCAAAGCGGACGAACGGATTGGCATGTGTTTCTCCATCGCTTCTCCATGGCCGGTCGCACGAACTGCTCGTTGCCCGGTCACCTCCTGCCTCAACCTTACCAGTTTTAGCCACCTACAAGGACCACGCGACGGCCAACGGTGGTGATCTACCTGACCATGCCGCCAACAAACTTGCCGCCAACAACCGACGTGGTCAGTCCCCACGCCCCGCAGAGCACAACACTTGCGTTATGCTCACTGCATGAAGCGGTCGCGCGCCCTCAATGCCCTGGTCCTGGCTGCCACCTTGGTCGGCGACCTGCCTGCGCAGACGCCACCCGCCCCCTTCGACCAGCAACAGCTAACGAGCAGCTACTACACCGAGGGCGCCAACGTCGGCGACTGCAATCGCGACGGCCACCTCGACATCATCGCCGGACCGTTCTGGTGGCAGGGGCCCGACTTCACCGCGCAGCACACGATCTACGCAGGCACCGCGTTTCCAGTCGGGTTCTACAGCGACAACTTCTGCTCGTTCGTGCACGACATGAACGGCGATGGCTGGATCGATGTTCTCGTAATCGGCTTCCCCGGCCAACCTGCGGTTTGGTATGAGAACCCGCAAGCTGCTCCCGGAATGTGGCAACAACACTTGTTGCACCCGAGCGTCGCCACCGAGTCGCCGACGTTCACCCAACTGATCGGAGATGCAGAACCAGAACTCGTCTGTGGCTCCGGCAACCAGCTCGGCTACCTCACACACGATCCTGCCGCCGCCGGCAATGTCTGGTCCTTCCACGCCATCGCGACAACGCCGGGGCCACTGACGTTCGCACACGGACTCGGTGTCGGTGACATCGACGACGACGGCCGCCTCGATGTCCTGACCGGGGATGGTTGGTATCAGCAACCGGCATCTCTCGTCGGCAACCCACCGTGGCCGCTGCACCCGTGGTCGTTCGGCACGGTCGCTGGCGCCCAGATGTTTGCCTATGACGTCGACGGGGATGGCGATCGTGACCTGATCACCAGCATCGACGCGCATGGCTACGGACTCAGCTGGTTCGAGCACACGGTAGTCGGCGGCGCGCGACAGTTTGTCGAACACGTCATCCTGCCACCGACAGGCGGCACAGTTTCGTTCTCACAACTGCACGCGCTGACCCTGCGCGACGTCAACGGCGACGGCCTGCTCGACATCGTCACGGGCAAGACCTTCTGGGCTCACCTCGGTGCAGATCCAGGCGCCTTGGATCCAGCCGTTCTGTATTGGTTCGAACTGCAGCGCGACGCCAACGGCGTGAACTATGTGCCTCACCTGATCCACGACGACTCGGGGGTCGGCCGCCAGGTAGTCAGCCAGGACCTCAACGACGATGGTCACCCCGACGTGGTCGTTGGCAGCAAGAAGGGCATATCCGTCTTTCGCCGGCGCTCGTTCTGGTCGAATACGGACGCCATCTCGCTAACAACCGGCGGCACGCAGCGCCTCTATCTGCATGCGCCCAAGCAGGCCGGCCTGCCCTACGTGATTCTCGGCTCCTTGAGCGGCACGATCCCGGGCACGTTCGCCGGTGCCGTGCACATCCCGCTCAACTTCGACGGCTACACATCTCTGTTGCAGTCAGGAACAGCGCCGTTCGTCGCCCGCTTCGCCGGGTTGTTGGACGAACACGGCTTGGCCGCGGCGCAACTGTCCTTGCCGCCAGGTTTGCCGCTGCCACCACTGATCATCGATCACGCGTTCGTGGCCCTCGACTCGCAAGGAACGATCGTAGCCGCGAGCAACGCGGTCAGCTTGTCGATCTTCTAACGCGACCGCGGACACCACCGACGGTTCTAGCCGCCGATCAGCACTGCCGTCGCGCCACTCATCACGACCGGGAACGTGGCGCCGGGCGCAAGGTCGCCCACCACCGCATAGCTGTGGTAGAGACCAAACCCGATCAACGCCGGGTTGTTGGGGACGAGGATCGAACTGCTCGCATTGCCAGTCGCCGATGTCACACCGGCAACGACCATCTGCTGACTCGAGTGTTCGAGCAGACACCCCGGTGCGGCACCAATCGCCGTCAAGTCGATCGGCAGCGGCAGACCATTCTCCTCCAACTCGGACGTACCGTCCACGCGCAGCGCGATGCAGTTCGGCGCCGCGTTGTGCAGCAGGATCGTGTAGATCGTGCCGACGTCCGGCGCACCGCTGATGCTGAGCGAAGGCATCACGCCGTTGCTGCCAACACAGTTGTTGCTGCCGTATGGGAACACTTGCTCGGGGGCTACCCGCAAGTTGTCGGACGTCGTCTTGAGGTAGTTGTACGCAGCCTGCTCTTGCGCATTGAGCAAGCCCAACAGGTTGTTCTGCTCAAACGGATCGAGCAGCAGATCGTAGAACTCGTCGTTGGTCGTGTTGTTGCGATCGATGAGCTTGTAGCGATCGTTGCGGATCGTCGCGCGCCCGAACCCCGATGGATCGGTGATCGGGTCCGGCCATCGGTCGCCACGCCAGCGATCACTGAAGATGTAGTCGCGCAACGTCGGGCTGGTGGCGCTCTGCAGGTACGGCATCAAGCTGATGCCATCGACGACGTTGAAGCTCGGCACGTCCTCCAACACCCCCGCCATGTCGAGCGTCGTGGCAAACACGTCGACCGTGCTGACCAGCCGTGCTTCTTCGCGCGGCAGACCAGCTACTGCGGGGCCGGCAACGATGAACGGAATGCCTAGCCCCTCTTCGTACGGCGTCGTCTTGCCGCGCGCCGGGTTGAACGGCGGCTCGGACAAGCCGATCGGGGTGCCGTTGTCGCCGAGGAAGATGACATTCGTATTGTCCATCACCGCCGTCCCGAGCGTCGCGAACAAGCGCCCCATCTCGGTGTCCATCGCTTCGACCGCAGCCTTGTAGAACGGGATGTTGCCAGGGTTCGTCGCCGCAGCCGGAACACTCAGGCCAGCGAGGTTCTGTGTGTGCAGATTCGCTGGTGGAGCATGAAACGGCGAGTGCGGTGCCGTAAACGGCAGATAACAAACCCATGGCTGCCCCGCTGGCTGAGCCTGGATGAACGCAAGCGCGTCGTCGACATGCTGCGTCGTCGCGTACGTCGTGTTGGTCGTCGCAACGCCATTGACGACGTAGGGCCAGTTGGTGAAGCCCGGTTTCGGCGACTCCATCGACCCTTTGAACTCGCCCCAACCGCCGACCAGGTAGGGGTGGCCGGGACCCTGCGCCCACTGGCTCATGTGCCACTTGCCGAACGCGCCGTGCGTGTAGCCACTGCCGGCGTAGTCCAGAATCTCGGGCAGCGTCCAGTCGGCTGCGACCATCGACCCTGGACCGGTCCAGTTGTTGGAGTGGTAACGGATCCACTCCCCGACTTCGTCGCGGAACGTATGACGCCCGAGCATGATCGTCATGCGCGACGGCGAGCAAGTCTCGCACGACCACGCATTGCGGAACATCACACCACGGGCTGCGAGCGCATCGATGTTTGGCGTTGGCGCCGGGTTGCTGCCTTCTGCATAGCAGCCCACCTGATCGACGCCGAGGTCGTCGGCCAACACGATGAGAACGTTCTGAGTCTGCGCAACGAGGTTAGCGGTTACGCAGATCGCTCCGAACAACCCAGCAAGGGCTCGAAGACGAAGTCGGGAAGTGGAATCCATTGCCGTTGTGACTACAGCTCGCCGATCGTCAGCGTGACGCCGTTCGACGTCCAAAGGTTGGCGATGCCGAAGTCGAGTTCCGCAACCTGACCGTGCACCTGGAAGCCACCGAGGCCAGCGCCCGCCGGAATCGGCAAGCTGATGGTGACACTGCCGGCTGCCGGAATCGCCGGACCAACGATCGAGTCCGCGGAGTTCAGCAACACACAACCCGGTTGGCCGAGGCCTGGCAGGGCAACATCGAGCGGCAACGATGAGGTCGAGAGACCCCAGACGGCCAACGCCAACGACGCGGGCCCCATGGTCGTGCAGGTACCGTTCCAGGTCGTGCCCGCCCACGGCGCATTGTTGGATGCGAGCATCAAGCCAGAACCGCTCTGTCCCGAGCAACCCGAGCCGTAGCTGCTCACCGTGGCGATCGCGTTGGTCTGGTACTCCCACGTCTGGTTCTGATGCCCCAAGTTGAAGCCACCGAAGCGGTATGTCTTGGCCACGCCATCCACGAAGGCCATCGCCGACTGGTACTTGTTACCCATGCCCGACGACCCGCGGTTGATCCAGTCCGTGCCGTCAAACTCATACGTGTCATCGTTGGTGAGACTGACGCCACCCGGATAGGTGCCGGACGTCAGCACGAAGCGACCGCGCACGCTGTCGAAGACGAGCGAGTTGAGCAACGAACCACCGTGCGTGCCGTTTTCGTACGGCGTCGTTGCGGTCGGCATGTTGGTCCAGTCAGAACCGCTCCACAACCAGGTGTCACCCAGGGCCGTGCCAGAGGCAATGCCACCCCAGACCATCGTCAAGCCTGTCGCAGAATCATGCGCCATCGCGTGATTGCGGCGCGACGGCGGTGACGTTGTCGGCGACATCTGGGTCCAGTTGGTGCCGTCCCAACTCCAGGTTCCGCCGTATTCCATCGGCGCAGTCGTCGCATTGCCACGACCGCCGAACAGCAAGCACTGACCGGACGTGTAGTCGTATGCCATCGTCGAGTACTCGAGTTGCGGCGGCGTGTTGACGCCGTAGTTGGGAACCGCCGGCGTTTTGTCCGTCCAGGTGTTCGTGCCCGAATCCCATTCCCAGGTCTCGCCACTGATGCCGGCGTTGCCGCCACCCGTTCGACCACCGAAGACAACCAACACGCCTCTGCCGACGTCGTAGGCAGCGCCATGGCCGCTCCGTGCAGCTGGCAGGGTGCCCGCTGGCGCCAGGTTGGTCCACGTCGCACCACCAGCGGCAACCGGATCGAATCGCCACAACTCGTCAAGGCGACCGGCTCCACCAGCGCCACCGAAGACCAGCATGCCGGTGAGGTCGCTACAGCCGACGGTCGCCGAGCGGTTCGAAGGCGAAGTGCCGGGGCAAGCTGCGTCCAGGTTGCCTGCGCCGATGCGACGCTGATGGTCAGAAGGAAGGACAGGGTAGTTGCGGTGTATCTCATCTGTGCGAGTAGATCTGAGGGGGTCATTGGAAGGTGGTTCTGCTGCGCCGATTCGGCCAGACGTAGACCCCATCTGGCAGTCGAAGATGCAGCACTTGAGTTCCACCGACACCGTGGGGCCGTTTCGCGAATTCGCGGATTGTGCGAATCTGTGTTCGCGGTGAGTTTCTTGAAACGCGCAACATCGCCAAGGTGAACCACCGGTGCAGCCGGTCTGCGCCCCGCCCATGGATCCCTCCCAATCCGCCGAAGACGCTTTCCTGGCCTACCGTTGCACGCGCGAACCCGCGGCGCTGGCCAAGGTGTACGACCATGCGTCGCCGCGACTGCTCTCGGTCGCCATGCACCTCACCAAGAGTCCGGCGACCGCCGAAGACGTGGTGCAGGATACGTTCTTGATCGCGCTCGAGAATCCGGACCGTTGGGACGAGACCAAGCCGTTGCTACCCTGGTTGCTCGGGATCCTGTCCAACCGCGTCCGACAAGTCGATGGCCTGTCGCGCCGCGCCATCGATCCAGCGCGCCTGCTCGTCCCGGATAGCGCCGACCCGCAGGAAGACTCGGAGGCGACCGAACTGCTCGCGCAAGTCGACGACGCCATCACCCACCTGCCGCAACCCTATCGCGGTGTCGTGCTCTTGCGGCTTCGCAACGGACTGAGTCCGGCCGACATCTCGATCGCGCTTGGTCGCAACCCCAACACCGTCCGCACGCAGCTGGCGCGGGGCATGGAGATGCTGCGCAAGGTGCTGCCCACTTCGGTCGGCATCCTGCTCGCAGGCAAACTGTCGGCCGGGACCGTGCCGAGCACATCGCGCCAGGTCGTGCTGCAGCGAGCAACGGACATCTTGGCGAAGCTGACTGCCCAACACCGCATTGGCCTCATTCGTAGAGCAACGCTGGCCGTCACCGGTGTAGTTGCCGCTTGCGTCCTGACCTGGACCCTTTGGCCGGCAATTCCGACGGCGGCACTGCAGTGGCATTCCGTCGAACCAACAGCGACCCCAGCGACGGATGCCGCTGAGGCTGGCATGCAACCCGACACCCGCACAACTGCCACCAACACACGGAACGAGTCCGTCCCCCTTGGGGCCGCGGACATCACGGTCCTGGTGCGTGGCTCCGGCCTGCCCGTCGCCCTGGTCGAGCTCGAGCCACTCGGTCAAAGCCCGCGCCTGTTCGTTCACAACTACGCGTATCCTCAGCGACAGTGGCGCGCGATCGAATCGGCCAAACCGTTGGCGCGAGTCAGCTGGCGTAGCGGTTTCACGGCCGCGAACGGCCGTTGCGCATTCGACGACCTGGAGCCGGGTTACTGGGCATGTCGCACGCTCGGGATCACCGAGGTGTTCAAGGTCGAAGCCGGCAAGGCGGCACGCGTGCGGATTGCTGCGCCTGACAACACGACCGTCGTTCAGGGTCTGGTCCTTGCCGCTGACGGCAGAGCAATCGCCGGCGCCCCCATCTGGAAGGTCAATCGCCGAGTGCGCTCGTCGAGTGTGATCATCACTCACAGTGACACCCAGGGAAGGTTCACCGCCGCTGTGCCGCCGCTCGCAACACTCGGCGCATTCCATGCGGGCTTTGCCCCGATCGCGATCACGGTGTCCGCGAGGGAATGGAGCCCGCAACGCAACGTCGTGATGCAGTTCCTCGAACCAGGGGCGAGCGTCAGCGGACAAGTGCTGGCTGCCGATGGCAAACCACGTGCAGGTGTCGTCGTCGAAGTCGGCCAGGTAGGCGACCTTGGCGTCGCCTGGGCCAACAACGAACCGCAGGTGTTGGCGCGCGTGCACCGCACCACAACCGATGCCGACGGCCACTATCGGTTCGATTCGCTGGTGCCTGGTCACACCGTCTTGCGAGCACGCACGGAATCCCACGGCGTTGCCCAGCACCCCATCGACCTGGTTGCAAGAGAACATCTTCAGCGCAACCTGCAATTGCCATCTGAATGCATCCTGACTGGGCAACTCACCGACGCGTCTGGCGAACCAGCTGCGGGTGTGATTGTCCGCATCGGCGGGCGCCAGGCCTTCGGGCGCTGTTCGACGTTGACGGACGCAGAAGGGTGCTACCAACTACGCGGCATCAGTCCAGGTCGAAGCACGGTCATTGCCACGGATCTCGACGGCAGGTTTGCGTGGCACGATCTGACGCTCGATGCCGGCGATCACGTGGAGTGGACCACAGCCGTCCTACACGAGAACCTGACGATTGCAGGTCAAGTAGTGGATACCCGCGATCAACCGATTGCCAACGCCTGGCTGGTGCACCACCGAGGACAGGGCCACACGATCCACCAACTCGGGCCTGATGGACACTTCTCGATTCCCGTCAACGAGCGTGATGCTGGCACCCCTGGTTCGGTCCAAGTGTTCGACCGCGATCCACGCGACCATCGCGGCGCGCTGACCGGCGATATCGTGGCCGTATTGCCACAGGTTCGCCCAAGCGCGAACCTCCACAAGATTCGCGTTCCTGACCGCGTCGCCAACAGCTCGTTGCGAGGTCGCATCGTGGTTGCTCCGGGCACCCCCGTCGCCGGAACGGGAACCCTGCTTGGCACCCGCGAACGCCGCGCCTGGCGCATGCACTTCGACCTGCAAGCAGATGGTTCCTTCCTCGTGAACGGACTTCCAGAAGGCACCTACCGCATCCGACTGGACCGCGTGCAGCGACGTTCGTTCGGACCGTTTCAGCTCGCGAGCGGCCAGCGGCTAGTTCTCGGCGACGTGCGACTCGCGCAAGAAGCGCTGACACCACCAGAACACCTGCGCCGCTTCTCCCTGCTGTTCCCCGACCGGACCGCAGGCAGCGATGCCGTCACTATCGAAGTGCACGACGGCAGCGGCTGGCTCGTCAACCGCAAGATGCAAGCAGCCACCAGCAACGGCGCTCCGAGCATCTTCATGATGCTGCCAGCTGGAACGTTTGAGGTTCGCGCAACGAGTGCGTCGGGCCTTGTCGCAAAGCGCACGCTGGTCGTCGCCCCCGACGAACCAGTGCGGCGCGCCGTGATGCTCGAGTTCGAGCAGCCGTAGCAACGCGCTACCGCTGATACACGCGCACCCAATCCACCAGCATCTGCGCCGGGAACTTCGTCGTCGCATCCGGGTTGCCCGAGAACCGGCCACCGACCGCGAGGTTCATGATCAGGTGGAAGCGCTGATCGAACGGCGCCGGGAACACAGCGTTCTGCGTGTGCCACTTGGTCTGCGTCTGATACAGCTTGCCATCGACATACCACCGCATGACGCCCTCTTCCCACTCGAGGGCGAAGACGTGGAAGTCGTCGGCAAACGACTTCTTCGCCAAGGTGTAGCCATCGCCACTGTGCGCGTTCTTCGGCCACACATCGCCATAGTGCAGCGTGCCCAGCACGTGGTTCGGCCGGTCGCCGCGATACTCCATGATGTCGATCTCGCCACTGCGAGCCCAACCGCCATAGGCATCATCGGTCGGCAACATCCAGATCGCCGGCCACATGCCTTGCCCAGCCGGGAGTCGCGCTCGGATCTCGAAACGGCCGTACTTCCAGTCCCCGCGATGCTTGGTGCGAAGGCTGCCCGATGAGTACTTGCGCACAGTGCCCATCCCGTTGAAGTCGTCAGCGTGCGCCTCCAACACGAGGTTGCCGTCGGCTACACGCACGTTCTTGGGGCGGTCGGTATAGAACTGCAACTCGTTGTTGCCGCCGCCGAGAGCGTGGAAGGCAACGCCCCACTTGGAGTAGTCGAGCTTGTCGCCGGCAAACTCATCAGACCAGACGAGCCGCCACTTGTTGGCGGGGCCTTGCATCGCGGCAGCGAGTGCGAACAAAGCTGCGATGGGAACGGCGATAGCCAACAATCGGAAGGAAACGCGCATACGCCACATGCTGTCGCATCACGACTACGGTTTCATCTGCCCATGCGATCGGGCAACCGCACCTGCCCCTTGCACCCGTTGCCGACCTGCAGTTTCATCGAGGCTGTGATCGCGCTCGCCCTGCATGCCTGGATCGCCTCGACGACGCTGCCGATCACCAGCGTCGACGAACGCGGCGTTTCGGAGTAGTTCGCGATGCTGGTTCAATCCCGCCCCACCAAGGACAAGACGGCGTTCATCTTCGCCGCGGCTCTGCTTCTGGGATTGTTGCTCGGCGGACTATTGGTCGGATCACTGCAGAGTCCGAATTCACTGCAGAGCCCGAACTCACTGCAGAGCCCGAATGATGAGAGCGCAAAGGCGACGGCCGACGGCAGCGAGACTGCACCCGATCCGAAGCCCACCCCAGCGGGCAAGCCAACCACGACGAAACCCGACCCACCGCAACCCGTCGGCGACTTCCCGCTACTGCGCATCGACGTTGCCCCCGACGACTGGGCGAAGATCGTCGCGCACCGTGAGAAGTCGCTGAAGGACAACATCATCACGCGCACCGAGGACGCCACCGTCCCAGCGACCGTGCACGTGGGATCTGAGACTGGCACCGGCACCATTCGCTTGAAGGGTGATTGGACCGACCACATCCTGTCCAACCAGTGGTCGCTGCGCGTCGAACTCAAAGAACCGGTGATGGGCATGCGCCGGTTCTCGATCCAGCACCCGGCGACTCGCCACTTCATCATGGAGTGGCTCGTGATGCAGGCAGCGCGCCGCGTCAATCTGTTGACGCCACGATGCGACTTCGTGCACGCGTCGATCAACAATGCCACGCCGGGCTTCTACTACCTCGAAGAGCACCCCTCGAAGGAGATGCTCGAATCGCAAGGCCGACGCGATGGCCCGATCGTCAAGTTCGATGAGTCGAGCATGTGGGCGATCTGGCGCCAGTTCATCGGCAAGGGTATCCCGGTCGAAGCCGCACGCGCCGGCAAGATGGCCTACGCCCCCGCCGTCGCGTTCTCGGAGAAACGGCTGCAACGCAGCGCGACCCTCAATGCGCGACTGCAGCGCGCACTCGAACAACTGAACACGCTGCGGGAGCGCACGGCTCAGGACCAGACCGCCCTCGGCCAACTGCGTCGCCTGCACAGCCGGCAACGCCTGCTCAGCAAGACGATCGACGAAGTGTTCGATGCCAAGAAGATCGGTCAATGGCTCGCCGTGAACACGATGTTCAACGGCCTGCACGGCCAGGGCTGGCACCAACTGCGCTTCTACCACAACCCGATGACCGATCGGCTCGAGCCGATGGTCTTCGACACGGGTGCCGACATTGTCGAAGGCCAGGCCAAGCTGGCCATGTACACCGGCTCCGGCAACCAGTTCCTCAAGAGCCCGACCGTGTTGCTGTCAGCGTTCGAGACTCTCGAGCAGATGACCGCCGAAGGTTGGCTCGAAGAATCGACGACCAAACGTCTTGACTACATCACCGCCGCTCGCAAAGCGTTCGCCGCGCAACCCGACCCCCTCGCCGGCTTCTTCAAGTTGCCGCCTGGCTTCGACATGTCGACCCAGTTCGAAGCCAAGGCCAAGGCCGCGCTGGGCCATCGCGACTTGTTGCGCCAACGCATCACGCCAGCTGCCTCGGCGAGCTTTGCCGCGACCACGTTTGTCAGTGAGGACAAGAACGGCCTCAAGATCCCAATGGTCGAAGTCGACGCATGGTCGTGCACGGGCATCCCGGTGCGCATCCAGTCGTTCGTTTTCGGCAACGGTAGAATGGTGCCCGCAGCCGCAGTCCTGACCGGGCTCAGCGATGTGCCGGATTCGCTGGACGAACGTGCCAAGCTGCCTGATGGCGGGGTGCTGCTGCCGCGCAACGGCTCCCCGATGCGGTTCCGCTTTCCCGCTGATCAGCGCCTACTCAGCCTCGATCAGATCGCGGCGATCAAGCGCGCCATCCGGCAAGGTGCCGAGACCACGGGACAACGTCTGCCGAAGATCGACGTCGTCTATCGCCCGCTCGGCGTGACCGAAGAACGTCGCGAACGTCTGCTCATGCGTCGCCAACCGAACGGCGCAGAACTCGCCACCGGCAGGCCGCCGGCTCCCACCATTGCCGCCGCGCTCGAGCAACACACGTTCCTCGAGTACGACATCGAGGCCCATCGCCTCAACATCCCCGCCGGCCGCCACATCGTCGCTGGCGACCTGCTACTGCCGGAGAACCTGATCCTCAACATCGAGCCCGGCGCCGAACTGGCGTTCGTTCCCGGAGCGGTCGCGGTCGTCGGCGGCCTCAACGCACTCGGTACAGTCGAGAAGCCGATTCGCTTCGGGCCACAGAAGGCGGGCCAAAGCTTCGCGGGTGTGCTGTCCGTCGGCACCGCCGGCCCCAATCTGCTGCGCTACGTCGAAGTCGCGCGCACGACGAGCATCCAACGTGGGCCATGGCAGACAACCGGTGGCGTCACGCTCACGGGTTCGTACGCCGTTTTGCACAACTGCACGTTCAAGGACGCCCTCGGGGAAGACTCGCTCAACGTCGTCGGCGTGCGCCTCGAATGCATCGACTGCACGTTCGACGGCGGCGTCAGTGATCTGCTCGACGGCGACTTCGTGGCCGGCAAGGTCACCGGCTGCAAGTTCCGCAACAGCGATTCGGATGCACTCGACGTCAGCGGTTCGACGCTGACCGTCACCAGCTGCCACTTCGAGAAGATCGGCGACAAGGCGCTGTCCCTCGGCGAAGGTTCCACGGTGACCGCGAGCAACTGCCACGTGCAAGGCGCCATGATCGCGGCGAGCTCCAAGGACCGTTCGAAGGTCACGATCGATGGCTTGACGGTCGACGCAGTCGAACGTTTCGTCGCAGTCGCCTACATCAAGAAGCCGGAGTTCGGCGCCGCAACGCTGACCGTCAAGAACCTTGTCTACAACGGCGAAGGCGAGCCTGCATACCTGGTCCAGACCGGCTGCACGCTCGAGATCGACGACCGCACGATCCCGCCGCAGGACCTCGACGTCAAAGCGCTCTACGAGCAGAAGATCCTCGGCAAATGATGAATCCACCTGGCAACCCGTTGGGCCAACCAATGCGTGCACGCATGTCGAAGATCCTGCTCTGGCCCCTAGTGCTCGCCTTGGCATCTTGCGCGGTTCCAGAACGGGCGCCACATGCGACGGGAACGCCAGAGATCCAGAACCCAGAGATCCAGAATCCAAAGGCCCAAGCCCCCAACGGACCACCAGGACCACGCGTCCGCAGCGTGACCGGCACCACGCCGACCGCCCCAGACGGCAACAGCTTCTCGTTCCTCGCCGGCGGCCACCTCTATGGCAACCCCGGCGCGTTGTCCGCCGTGCCAGCTGCAACGTTGCTCGCGCAAGTTCACGCACTGCGCAACAGCCCCGACAAGTTCCTCGTCTCCTCGGGTGACTTCATCCGCGCGTTCATGCCGGCAATGGTCGCGCCGACCGGCGAACTGCTGCGCTTCATCGAGAAGCCGATGTTCAACGCGCCGGGCAATCACGACTACGTCGCCGGTGACTACGAGAAGGCGTTCGGCCCCAGCTTCGGTTCGTTCGAATACGGCAGCGTGTTGTTCGTGTTGTTGAACTCCGAGCGCCAGCCTTGGCACTTCGAGCAGCAACAACTCGACATGGTCAAGGCCACGGCCGACTGGGCCTTGCAACAGCCACACATCGACCACGTCTTCTACTTCGCCCACAAGGTCGTGTTCGCGGTCGACGAACCGCGCTACGCATCCCTGCTGCAGAACTGCAACGGGCGCGACGGTTTCAACGGCACCAGCAACTTTGCCGCCGAGGTGCTACCGACCCTGCGTCGCGTCGCCAAGGACAAGCGCGTGTTGTGGTTCTGTGGCGACATCGGCGTCTCGTGGAGCTTCAACCTGTTCTACGACGAGCATCCGGAGCACAACATCACCTACCTGGGCTGCGGCCTCGGTGCGACCGAGAGCGATTGCATGCTGCGCGTCGCTGTTACCGGCAAGACGCTGAAGATCGAGCCTGTGCCGATGCACGTCGGCGCGACCATCAAGAACGGTCTGCGCATCAACAAGCCGGTCGGCCACTACGGGCCTGCCTTCTGGGACCAACTCTTCGCGAAGCGCGGTCGCGCCAAACTGCCGAAGATCCCGACCGGCAAATAGAGCCGGCCTTGCCGGCACGCACTAGCGCCGACAAGGCCAACCAACGACTACAGGCCAACCATGCCTTCGACGCCGTTTGACGTCAGTACATTGACGCCGTTGGTCAACGTGAAGCACACGGACTGCGCCGACAGTAGGAGACCGGCCATCGACGCGTTGTTTGGCACAGCAATCGAAACCATCATCGTGTCCGCAACCAGCGGCGCGGTGCGGTCGTCGTGAATCAACGCCAGGTGGATGTCGCAGCCAGGCGCATCGTGGCCGCGTTGCAGCATCGGCACGGGCGGGCCACGATCGCCGAAGAACGTCACCGCGTATGGTGACACGGCATCGATCTTGGACGTGGTGATGTCCCAGTTGGCACCGAGTCGCGGCGTGTTGCTATCGACGGAGAGCGGCAGCAGGTCCGCACCCTCGGTGATGATGACACTCGCAGTCGAGATATCCACAGCACCTGGATCGGCGTTGGCACCGGCCGGCGAGTAACCGACAATCCAGTCTTCCGGGTTGGCGAAGCCGACGACGCCGTAACGAATGGCCCAATCACCCGTCGTCACGTTGTAGTCGATCTGGATGTCGACCGGATCCGTGGTGTTCCAGCCAAAGACGCCGTCGTAGGTGACGCGAGTCTGGCCGGTCGCAACATCTTCTTCGTAGGTCACCGTGCCCGACACGTTGGGCTGCAAGTCCGTCCAGGTGTAGACGGCTTCCGACGGGTTGCCGAGCATCGTCCCCACCGTCGGCGAGTAGCCGTTGCTGTTGCCGGCACCGACCGCGAACCAGCCGTTCGAACCAACCGTCATGCCGAGCGTGCCGACGGCAACCTGGTTGTCATCACCAAGCGTCACAACCGTGCCACCCGCCGGATCGATGCCGCCAACCGGCAGCGAGCCCGTGCCCGCACTCGTCAACACGACGTAGCCGGCGCCCGTGTTGGTGGCCGAAAGGTCGGTGTCGGTCAAGTCGAACGACGCCGTGTCCATCTGCTCGTAGAACGACGCGTAGGATGAGTTGCAACCGGCCCCATAGACCTGCTTGGTCGCCGCTGGCAAACACGTCCCCGGCACCGGGCCGAGGTTGTAGTGGATGCTGCCGTTCCACACACGCGGGTTGAACGGCGCCCCGGCGAAGTGCGCGTTGTTGGAACCGCCAGCGGTGAACGATGCTTCGGCGGTCGAGTAGACCAACTGGAACGGCGCCGTGCCGGTTGTGTAGGACTGGCTCGTGGCCGTGTCTTGCGCGATCGCGATCCCGTAGAGACCTTGCGGCAAGTAGAAGCCTGCGCCCATGCAGACTTGCGTGGGCAGGCCAACACCGGCACCGGCGGCAAACGTGCCGCCGCCAACCATGGTCCACGCAGCCGCGTTGGACTCGTTGCCAACCCACGTCGTCGGCGCGGTGTAGACGTCGATGCCGCCGGACGCGACGCTCGTGTTGATGTCGAGGGCGAAGACCTGGATGCCGGCGGGATCGGTGACATCAAGATCGAAGAAGACCATGCCACCAACACCGTTGCCGTTGTTGTTGACGAAGGTCGTCGTCAGGGGACTCTGTGCCGTCACTGAAACTGCCGAAGCAGCCAGGAGCAGAGGAAGGAAACGCATCAGAACTCTCCGTGGTGAGGAGCCGCACAAGCGACCACGACGAATCCCCGCGATCACTTGAGGTTCACCGGCTCTTCCGCGACGGAGGCTGCCGCGCCAGAAACCACCGGTGACATTTATGAGACGTTTGCTGGACGCCCCCGTGTTCCGTTCTACTCAACGGGCACGCGCAAATGCCGCGACAGCGTGTGCGCGAGCTGATTCATATCCACCGGCTTCGCCAGCACTTCAAATCCGAGGTGGGCAATGTCGGAGTGCGCCCGGCGGCCGTCCATGTAGCCGCTGACGAACACGAACGGCAACTCCGGCACCTGCGCTCGCAACGCTTCGACCAACGCAGCTCCCTGCAGACCGGGCATCACGACATCGCTGAGGACGACGTCGACCTTCAAACCCTTGGCGAGCAACTCGATCGCCTCGTCGCCACCATCAGCAGTTGTGACGTCGCACCCCAATCGCACCAGTTGGCGCGCGAGCACGTCACGCACGGCGGCCTGGTCCTCGATCAACAACACGTGCCCGAGCAACTGCACAGGCGGCGCAGCTTCGGCTTCCGGCACCTCGACTTCTTCTGTTGCCAGAAGCGGTAGGGCCACCGTCATCGTCGTGCCGTTGCCGCTCTCCGAACGGGCATAGGCATCTCCGCCGATCTGCTTGGCGATGCCGTAGACCGTCGCCAGGCCAAGGCCGCGGCCGATGTCCCCTTCATCCTTGGTCGTATAGAACGGCTCGAACGCGTTCTCCTGCACCTCTGGTGACATGCCGGCGCCGTCATCAATGACGCGCAAGATCACCAACGGATGCTCACATGTGATCTCGATGCGCACTTCACCCGTCCCCTCGATCGCATCCCGCGCGTTGGCGACGAGGTTGATCAGGATCTGCTCGATCTGCGTGATGGCGGCGCGGACGACGGCCGACTCGGGCGCCGTCAGCGTGATGGTGATGTCCTCACCCACCAACGTTCGCAACACCGGCATCAGTTCTTCGGTAACGTTCGGCAGCTCGAGCGGCGCCGCCGTGACGACCTGCCGACTGGCAACCGCGAGCAGGTGCTGCGTCAGCGAACGGCCACGCGTGGAAGCCATGACGATGTTGCGCACGAGCTCCAACGCCGACTCCGACTCGAGTTCACGCTCCAACAACTCGCCCGAGCCAAGGGTGATCGTCAGCAGGTTGTTGAAGTCGTGGGCGACCCCGCCGGCGAGCTTGCCAATGGTCTCGGCGCGCCGCAGATCCTGGACCTCGCGTTCGAGTCGCTGCCGGTTCTCCATCTCCGACTCGGTGCGATCCAGCGCCGCCGTGAGTTCGGCAGTGCGCTCGGCCACCCGCTCCTCGAGCCGATCACGGACGTCGACCAGATCCTTGGTCCGCTCTGCCACCACCGCCCGCAACCGATGCGCACGACGACGCGCGTGAGTCGAGAACGCGTGCACCAACAGCCAGATGAGAACGACCAACGCCAACGTCGCGGTGATGGCAAAACCGGTCGTCTCCCAGAGCCGCGGCGGTAGCGCCAACGCGACACGCAGCGGCTGGACACTACGCGTGCCATCGAGGTCGACCGTTTCGGCTTCGATCACAACCGGTCCGGCCGGCAACTGGTCGACGCGAATCTCGCGGCCGGATCCGGTCGTGCTCCAATCAGCCGCACCGGCAACCCGCCAGCGGAACCGCACGCGATCGTTGCCTTCGAAGGCGCACGTGCCGAGCTGCATGGTCAGCGTGCGGGCGCCCGGTTCGATCTCCGTCTGCCCGGCAACAACTTGCTGATCGCCGACGAACATCGAGCGCACGTATGGAGTGAGCTCACGCCGCATCGGCGTCATCCACGACAACCGGAACTCGTTCAGCCCAGGGACCCCGCAGATCAGGGCACGCTCGCCACTCACGGCAATCGCCAGTTGGCGGCCGCCATTGCACTCGGGGATACCGGGGCCGTCGTAGCGCAGCAGGCGACTGCCGAGCGTCGCGGTCGCGCCGCTCGCGACCGCGGCCGCAGCATCAACGTCCACGACGAAACATCCACGGTTGGCGGCGACGATGAACTGGTCCCCGATCCGTGCCATCCCACAGATCGCCTGATCGACCAAGCCGTGCCGCTCATCCACCGCCCGGACCTCGCCCTCGTCAATGCGAACAAGGCCACCACCGTAACTTGCCGCCCAAGCGTTCAAGCCAGCCTCGGGCAACAGAGAGCACACATCCCCGACGGGCAACTCTTCGCCACGCCGCCAGATCCGCAACGATTCGCGATCAGCGGACAAGCGCGTGATCGACAGCGGCCCCGCGGTCCAGATCGCGCCATCCGCAGCAACCACACCGCGCGTCATCGCGCCGATGTCCGCGCCATCGTACGCGCCGACGCGGCTCACCTGATCGTCGTCGAGTTCGACGATCGCGTCGCGGCCGAGTATCCAGAACCGCCCGTCCGGAAGTTCGACCATCGTACGCAAGGCGCCGAACTTGGGCCCCTTCTCGTCGAATGGGAACGGCACAAGACGGTCCCCCTGCAAGCGACACAACGTCTTGCCGCCGACGACGGCCCAGGCGACCCCCGTCGAATCCAACAACATGAAGTGCGCTCGCGCTTTCCCGGCATCCAAAGCTTCGATCTGCTCGCCGCGTCGGCGCCACGCGCCCTGCGGGGTCGTGAACAGCAACGTGTCATCGTCGGTCACGAGCACGGTGGACACGCGACCGCCCGCAGCACTCATGCCAGCAACCGAACGCAGCTCGGCGGATGACAACCGCGCGAGTCCAGATCGTTCGAGCCCGACCCACAAGCCACCTTCGCGACCTGCACACAGGCTCATGATCTGTTCGTCGGGCAGACCGAAGCCCGTCTGAGGCACGACCGCGTCGCCAGCCAACGCCTGTTGCAGTTGCGCTGCGGACAAGCGCGCGACGGCCTTGCCGGCGGCGATCCAAAGCGCGCCGTCGGCTGTCCGCAACAGACATCGCACACGCGCTTGCGGCAACTTGATCTGCAGTGGCTGTCGCACTCCGTCGACCATTCGGGCAACGGTGCCGTGACCACCGACCAGAAGCGCTCCAACGTGTTCGACGAGCGCCGTCGCCCGAACCCGATCGACGACCTCGACTTCGTCATCTCGAATGCGCACCAGGCCGGTCTGACAGGCAGCATACACGTCACCCGAACCGCTCGTCATCAGCGCATTCGCCGGCGACATATCCGTCTTCAAGGATGTCAGCTTGTTGCCGTCCATGCGCAGCAACCCGCGGGAGCTACCGATGACCAGGCGACCCTTGGCGTCGTTCGCCAATGCGAACACCGCCCCCTCTGGCACCAGCGACGACGCGGCACTCTGGCCAGCGCGGAACCAACCAAGCCCACGATCGCGTGTGCCAAACCAGATCTTGCCGTCAGCAGTCTGCTGCAGCGACCAGATGCGATTGGACGGCATGCCCGGCGTACGCACGGGATTGAACACCTCGAGGCGATCGCCGTCGAAGCGACACAGGCCGCCCAACGTCGCGACGTACAAGAACCCATCGTCGGCCTTCACGATGTCTGCCACACTTCCCTGCGGCAGGCCCTCGGCCACCGTCCATTGCTGAAGTGAGAAACGCGGCAGCACCGCAGCTGCGGTCTGTGCGAAGGCACTACCGAGCAGCAGGCATAACGCCGCCGGAAAGCAGATTGCTGCAGACCTACAGGTACTCAGGCGCCAGGGCAGCGCCGGGGCATGGGAAGACATGGGCGCCAACCAGTATAGCGACAATCAAACGCCTATGGACCTCAATGACGCACCGGAGTCGCTTGTGACGACGACTACGTCAAGAATCTGACGATCCGCCATGACGGCGACCGAACAAAGGTCACTTCTTCTCAGTGCGAATGAACACCTGGAAGGAGTAGCCACCGTTCTCGCTCGACTCCTTGATGACGATGTCGCCAGAGCCGTTCGTCTTGTCGAACAGGGACTGCAGGCGCTCCTCGAGATCGGTGCTACCAAGCCTGATGGCGCCACGCATCGGATCCCGCCCATCGAAGATCGTCGCCGAGAGCAACTTGAACACATCCGGGGACCCAAGCTGTAGCGGCTGCATCCACTGCGCCGCCATCTCGTCGAGACCAGCCGCGCCCAACGATGACGCAATCATCACTTCGACCGACGGCCGCAACTCACTGGGCATGTTGAGCCCATCCTTCTCCAGCGTGATGAACGGCCACGGATTGCCACAGATCAAGTGCTCCTTGAACTCGAGCAAACGACCGAGGCCCGACCGCTCGCCAGGCGACATGTGCTTGGCCGCCATGCGCACGGAACGGCCGCGGCGATCGCGCCAGCTGCGCGCCTCCGGGATATCGATGGCAACAAACGCTTCGACCCCACCTGTGCCCCACAACGACGGCTGCATCGCGGCGGCCCGCAACCGCGCGAGCTCGGCACCGAAGCGTGCTTCATCGTCGAGAACATCACTCAAACCGGCGACCAGTTCGGCGAGGTCCCGGATCGACTCCGACGACGCGACCTCCCGCTGCACCACGTTGGCCCAACGATCGAGTTCGAAGTGATCGATCTGCGCGCGCAACATAGGCCGCCGCATCTTCTCGGGGATGCGATCAATCACGCCAAGGTCCGAAGCCAGCGAACGTGCGGCACGCATGTGCGCCGGACTGTCATGGGCAACCGGCGTGGCCGTCGCCACCGGGTCCTTGCTCGCCGCGCCCCCGTGCTTGCGACCGAGATCGTAAGCCCACACCAACCCAATGATCACGAAGGCCGCCGCGGCGATGCGCAACGCCACCGGGTTGTGCCAGACGCTCGGGGGCCCCTGCTCGGCGGCAACGGCCGCCTCGCGCACGCGCGCGGCAAAGCCATCGGGCAGTTGATCCGATTCCTGCGCGGCAACCCTTCGCGACAATTCGCGCATCGCGGCGAACTCGCTCCGGCAAGCATCACAGGCATCGAGATGGCGATCGACAATCGCAGCCGTGTTCGCATCGAGGCGGCCGTCGAGCCATCGCGACACGCGCTGCTGCACTTGCTCACAGACAGGTTGCGAGCTCATGGCGTCTGACTCCGCATCATCGAAGGAAGGTGCGAGGCCAACAAGCCGCGCAGCCGATTGCGGGCCCGATAGATCCTCGTCGAAATGGTCTTCACCGAACTGTCGAGCACTTCGGCGATCTGTTCATACGACATCTGCTCCTGCTCGCGCAGCAGGAACGGCGTGCGAAACTCTTCCGGCACCTCTTCCAGCGCCGTGCGGAACTCACTCTCGAACTCGAGCAGCTCGACCCGATCGAGCGGGGATTCGGTCGCGGCCTCGGCGGCAAGCAGCTGCTCTTCGACGCCGGCACGGACGCGGCGATCGACCTGTGTGTGGCGGATGTGGTCGACGGCGATGTTGCGCGCCACGCGATACAGCCACACCCGAAAGGTGCCGCGTCGGCGCCGACCCTGGGCGCCGCGGAACACGCGCACGAAGACGTCCTGGGTCAGGTCATCGAGTGCTGGATCGTTGCCGAGTGTCTGCCGCAGGTAGCGGCGCACACGACCACCGTGCCGCGTGACCAACAGGTCGAACGCGTGATGCCGGCCCGCCGCAACGAGGTCCAGGATCTCGTCGTCATCGGGCCCCGTATCCGCCGGCGCGGGGGTCACAGAGGCTTTCTCATTGGGCACGGCCATCGTCGCATCAGCCAACGAAGCGGAGCTAGAAAAGCTCCCCTGCTCCCTTGGCCTTCTTCAACTTCCGTTGCAGCGCTTCGACCTGCTTCTGCAGGCGCTTGACCTCGGCTTCCAGCGTCTTGACCTCACCGGCATCGCGGCGCACGCGCACGCGACGGTCGAGCTTCTTCGGCGCCAGCTTCTCGCGCTTGATCTTGGCCGGCACGTCCATCTCGAGGCCTTCGAGGATCTCGCGCACCGAGCCGGGCAGCTCCTTGAGTTCTTCGATCTCGATCTCGGGCATGCCGATCACGACCTTGCCAGCCTTCTTGTCGAACAGGCGCTCGACGTCGACCGGCAGATCCAATTCATCCCAATCGATGCCGCCGATGCCGCCCTTGCCAAGCTCATCGAAGACTTCGTCGAACAGCGTCGCGCCGTTCTCTTTGACGATGACGCGACCGCGCGACTTGCCGCCGCCTTGCTGGGCCTTCTCGATCAGCTTCTCGATGTCGAAGCCCTTGCCGTCGAACAAATCGGAAATCTCAACGGGTAGGTCGAGATCGATGGCGTCGCCGCCGACGATCGTCTTGCCGTCCTTGTTGATGATGATGCGGCTCGTGCCGCCTTTCTTGCCGCCCTTCTTGGCATCGCGACGGACGCGCTCGATCAGGCCGCCCAAGTCGAGGTCACCCGACTCGTCGTCGATGATCGTCTTGCCGTTGACGACAACCTTGCGCCTCTGCTTGGCCGACTTCGACGACTTGCCGCCTTGCTTGCGGATGCGCTCGATGACACCACCGATACCCGGCCCATCGCCGCCACCGATCTTGATCTCGACGTCCTTGCCAAGGCTCTTGTCGCCCGACTCTTCGACGACCTTGCCGTTCTCGATGACCTTCTTGTAGGTCTTGCCGTTCTTCGAGATGACGATGACGGACTTGCTGCTCGAGTTCGACTCGGCTTCGACGTTCTGCGCCGGGGCGAGAGCGGCGAGGGCCAACGAGGCGAGAGCAACGGATGTAAGCTGTGGAATGTTCATGACTTGCTGAGCTGGTTCTGCGGGCCGCGAAACCACCGCGGCCGATCCTGAGGGGTGCTGTTTGGGTTTGCGCGACAGGACGTGGCCCACGCATCCTTCTTCCCAGATAGGCCGCGAATCTGTTTTCGCGGGATCCTGACCCCCTTTTGGGTCCTCCTGCAACCACGTTGCAGAATGACCGCACCACTCCTCATGACCAGCCCACCCCAAACTGACCGCGCGGCCGATCCCATCGAAGCGTGGGTCGCCCAGCATCAGCGCGGGGCCTGGCGCTATCTCTGCTTCCTCGGTGGCGAACGCACGTTCCTCGAAGACATCCTGCAAGACGCCCTGCTCGCTGCCGTTGAGAAGGGCATCCATCAGAAGCCCGATCGCATGGCCGCGGCGTGGCTGCGCGGCACGATCCACAACCTGTTCTTGATGGGCTTGCGGCAACGACGGACACAACCGGCCCTGCGTGAACTGAGCGACGAAGCGAGTGTCGCGGCAGCCTTCGCCGAGTACGGCGGCGATAGCGGCACCGGAGACGAGCTGATCATCGCGATGCGCGCGTGCGTCGAGCGGCTAGCGCCGCGAGCGCGTTCGGCTGTCGACCTCTTCTATCGCGTCGCCAAGCGACGCGACGTCATCGCCACCGAACTCGGCATCACCGTCGAAGGCGTCAAGACCATGCTGCGACGCACCAAGGACGACCTGCGCACGTGCGTGGAGAACAAGATGGAGGCCTCGTCGTGAGCAACCCAGCACTCAAGGAGCGACTCCTCGATGCCGCGATCACCGAAGTCGTGCAAGGCGCGGACATGCCGGACTTGGCGACGGTCATCGCTCGCGCGACCGCGAGTGAACGACGCCGCGCCGTCGAACACTGCGAACGGGCCCAACAACGAGCGAGCTTCTGGAACCGCGGCCGTATGCAACTGGCCGCGCTCCTGCTCGGCAGCATCGCCCTCGTCGTCGGCATCTGGGCCTTTACCCAACCACCCGAAGACAAGGCCTCCGCCGGCCAACCTCACGAAGACCGCGTGCACGACCCCAAGCGCGTCGTGCCCAGGGACAAAGAAGAACTGCTGCAGATGCTCGAGCAAGTCGTCTCGATGCAGGCCCGCGGTTGCAGTTCGACGCTGCACACGAGCGGTCAGCCACCGGTCAAACTCGACTACGACATCGGCATGGGCGGCTTCGTTCCCGTCGAAGGCGAGGCGCGCGACATCGTGCTCAAACGCCTGAAGCGTCACGGCGGCCGCAAGCAGCAGCCCAAGCGCCGTGACTTCGCCCCCGGTATCCGGCTGGTGATGACGCTGAAGAACGGTCGCACACTGCACTGCTTGATTCAGTTCAACCGCACGATGCGCGTCTTTGCCGACAAGGACATCAACATCCGCGGCGACCTCAAGCTCGGCAATGTGCTTGGCAAGTTCTGCGGACTCTCGTCGCTACCATCACAGGTCGCGCTCGGCTACGTGACAGGCTCGACCGACGGTCACCACATCGACACCGGCGAACCGATGTATCCATCCGACATGCCGGTGCTGCGTTGCTACAACAGCAACGACGACTTCATCCGCGAGCGCATCGAACGGTTCACGAAGCTGCACACGCTCGACATGTCGCACAGTGCGCGAACGTTGACCGAAGACGCGTTTGTGATTGCGAAGTGGCGACCCGAGATCCGCAAGGTGATCGCCGGACTGCGCACATTCGGGGCGCGCGGTGGCCCGCTTGCGGATGCCAACGCCCAGGACGTGCTGGGCCTGATGCCCAAGCTCGAGGAGCTGGATCTCGCCAACTGTCCTCAGCTCGCAGAAGGCACGCTGCGGGCCATCCTGCAGCTCGCGCAGCTGCAGCGACTCGACCTGTCTGGTTGCACGGGTATCCCCCCCGAATACCTGGTGCTGCTCAAGGACCACGCGACGCTCGCGGTCATCAAGCTGTCACCGAAGGGGCTGACCGAAGGCCAACGCAGCTCGTTCGAACGCAGCCTTGGCGATCGGCTGCATTGGCAAACAGAGAAGTAGGCTCCTGACACAACGGTGTCAGGAGGCCGCGCTACGCTGCAGCCATGATGACTGCCGAGCACGAACACCACGCCATCAACTACATCGAGCTGACCATGAACGACCTCACCGAAGCCAAGCGCTTCTACGGCGAGGCCTTCAACTGGCAGTTCACCGACTACGGCCCCGAATACGTCGGCATCCAGAAGACCGGCGGTGGTGAGGTCGGCGGCATGCGCATCGACCAGACGCCTCCGGGCAAGGGCGCACTCGTGATCCTGTATTCGCAGGACCTCGAGGCGAGTGTCGCCAAGGTCCAGGGCGCGGGCGGCAAGATCGTCGTCGAGCCGTTCGCGTTTCCTGGTGGCCGGCGGTTCCACTTCACGGATCCAACCGGCAACGAGCTCGCGGTCTGGTCCGATAAGTAACCGGACCGACCGCTTCTTAGCAGGGCGAGTAGAACACGCGCAACTGCTTCACAACGAGGTCGGGGAACATCGCGCGGTTGAACGTGAGCATGAACCGGTAACCGTTGACCTGGTCCAGGCTGATCCCGGGACCGGCACCACCGCCGATGCCGTCACGCCACGGCCCCAACGCCGCCGGCGACGTCGGTTGGCCGCTCTGGTCGAGCGTCGCACCCTGGAACTGGATCGTCAGCGGCAACGTGACCGGACCACCCGGCTCGGCCGCCAACTGCGTGCCCGCTGCACCGGTGTCGGTGTAAGTCACATCGACAACACCATCGCCGTCGATGTCGACATCGAGTTCGTAGTGGCTCCAGATCGCTGGCGACACCAAACCGGTCGCGTACCACAGGGACGAGTCCCCCGAACGATCGTCGCGATCGACAAGATCGCCAGACTGTTCGTTTGCCGCGAAGACCGGCGTCGACGTGCCAGCGAACGAAACGCCACCGGCTGGTGCTTCGAGGCGGAAGAAACCATCGGCACCATTGCCCGCCTGCGACTCGATGCGCAGCTGTGCAATCGCGAGTTCCCCAACACGGCTACCGATGCCGCCACGTGCGTTGATCTCGCCGGCAACCGCGACACTCTGGCCCGACTGCAGCAAGAACGAACCACCGGAGCCAGCGCCACCGGGTGATGATACGCCCAGGCTGTTTGCCGGCGAGCCGCTGGGTGGCGTGCCAGAGACCAACACGCCATCACCACCGCGAGCGGATAGCAGACCACCACTCGCGATGCCAAGATTGCCACCACTGCGGATCGCAGCCGTGCCACCGCCACCGGTGCCGCCATGGCCACTCAAGTACCTGGTCGGCGGGTTCCCGATACCGACGATTCCATAGCCATGGCTACCGCCGCCGCCACCACCCGAGCCACCGACTGTGAAGTGCTCCAGCGAGGTGTAGTTCGGCGGCGGCGAGGCTGGCGGGAACGGCATCACCGAGAATAGAGCGCCACCCGAAACAGGCGCCGTGGTCGCCGGCGCACCGATGGATGCGTTGCCGATGTAGTTCGGCGTTCCACACGGCGCACCCGCGCTGGCAAAGCCACCGCCCGCTCCACCGGGCGAGAAGTAGCTACACCAGACGCCTTGCAGCAACGGCGTCGGAAACGCCCAGATGCCAGTCACCGGCGTCAGCAAGCTACCGGCACCACCGGAAGCCTGCGCGGACGCGGCGTAGGCGTGGCCAGCGCCAACCTGCACACTCTCGCCCGGTTGCCCGTCGGTCAGGTTGAGGCCGCCAACGATGATCGGCCCGTTATTGAAGCAGCGATCGCCACCGGCACCACCGCGGCCGCCGCCAACTCCACCAAACGAACCGGGCTGACCGGTAAGACTCGCCCGGGCATCGAACGTCGACACCTTCTGACCCGTTTGCGACGAACCAGACGGCGCTCCCGTTGCGATCTGGCCAGGTGCGTCGGCACCATTGACTTCGATCGTGCCCTGAATGTCGACCTGACCGCGAACCCGGATGACGGGCGGCACGCTGCCGATGAAACGAATCGTCGTGCCAGCTGGCACAACCATGTCCGTGAAGAAGAACTGGCCGTTGGTGACCGTGTATTGCAAACCCGTCAACGACGACGAACCAGGGATCACGAAGTTGTCCGTGTTCCACACGTAGGTATCGCTACCAACCGGTTGGCCGAGCGTCGCATCAAACGAGCCGTGCCGACCATCGCCGCCGACAAGTCCTGGGCGCGCACCGGCACCGCCAGCACCACCCCACTCACCGCCAGACGTCAACGGGTCCTGCTTGTTGCTGGTCGTGAAGTCTTCCACGATCTGCTCCGGGCCACCGGGCGCACACGTCACCGTCCAATCGATGCCGTTGCTGATGATCAGTTGGGCCGAGTTGGCGCCGGGCGCCAGCGCGAAGGCCTGCGCGTAGATGTGCGAACCGATCAGCGATGCTGGTCCCGGGATCGACAAGCCATAGGTCAACGTCGTGCCGCCAGCCGGCATCGCCAGGAGACCGGTGATGTCGGCCGAGTGCAGCAGTTCACAACCCGGCATGCCGATGCCGACGAGCGGGAACGGCAACGGGAACGGTCCGAAGAACTCGTTGGAGGCACCGAGCGTCACCGCCGCAAGCTGCGTCGGCGCGTTGTGGATCGTCGCCATCGCGATGCCGCCGAGGTGCGCCGACGTGTTCGGCGAGAACACCAACGCGGGGTTGCCGCAGCCAGTGCCATACACGCCTGGGTTGACCTCGGTCAACCACGTGTCCATCAACGCCGCGTTGTCGACGCCGCCGAACATCACGGTGCGGCCGCGAACCGAGTCGTAGGCAATTGCGTGATCCCGACGCGCCACCGGGTTGCCGGTCGCTGTGGTCTGCTGCCACGACGAACCATCCCACTGCCACGTATCGGCAAGGTTCTGGCCGTCATCGCCACCGAACAGGATCGTCGTACCACGAACGCTGTCGAAGGCCATCGCGTGGCCACTGCGCGCGCTCGGATAGGTTGGCGACACGACTGGCAGCCAGGTTGTGCCGTCCCATTCCCACGTATCGGCGAGTGCGCCGTGCACGGCACTCTCGCCGCCGAACAGCACACTGCGTTGCCGCTGACTGTCGTAGACGAGCGAGTGCCCGGAACGTGCGACCGGACTCGCGATCGGCGACAACTGCGTCCACGTCGTGCCGTCGTAGCTCCACGTGTCCGCCAAACCAGCGGGACCGCCGTCGCCACCGAAGCACAGCACTCGCTGCGCCGCGGCATGGTAGACCATGCTGTGCCCCGAACGCGCCGGCGGGCTGGTAGCCGTCGCCACCTGGGTCCACGTCGTGCCGTCCCACTCCCAGGTTCCGGAGAACGACTGGGTCGCGTCGTGGCCACCGAACAGGACGAGGCGACCGCGCGCGGCGTCGTAGGCCATCGCCGCGTCGGTTCGCGCGGGCGGCGAGGTTACTGCCGGAGCGTTGTGCCAGTTGGCACCGTCCCACATCCAGGTGTCGCCAAACACCTGGCCATCGGCACCGCCGAACATCCAGACCAAGTCGCCGTTGCCGAAGGCAAAGCAGTGTCCGGATCGCGCAGCGGGACTGGTGGCTGGTGTTTGCTGCAGCCAGGAGAATGATTGGCCGGTCGCTGGTGTTGTCAGCGTGCAGATGGCCGTGGTGCAGAGAGCCAGGGCGAGGGCAGAGAGAGGGGTCGACTGGAGAGATCGACTCCCGAGGGTCCTTCTAGATCGCATGATCACTCGGTGGAGAGGTCAACGCTGTCCCGACAGCGTGGAGAGGGCAGGTATGGCACTGGGGTCTTGGGAGCCCCATGCCATGGTTGTCGTCACCTACCCCATACGGTTGCAACAGTAACCGAAAGTTGCTGACGGGGCCCATGCAACCCCGGTCACCGCCGTCGGCTCTAGAAGCCGACGATGCCCTGGCCGAGATTCGACGTCAGGAAGCCCAATGCGTTCGCCGGCAAATCGAACCCCACCGCCTGGTGGTAGATCGACTGACCGAGCCATGCCGGGTTGTTGGGAATTGCCAAGGCCCACTGGCCCGCTCCCGCTGCGGCCGGCACGATCTCGGTCGCGATGATGTTGAGGCCGAGCGTGCAGCCCGGCATGCCGATGCTGGTCAGGTCCAGCGCGGGCACGATCGGCGTCGTGCCGACGACCATCACGAACCCCGTCAGCGCGGCCGGGATATCGGTCACGTCGACCTTCATCGTCGAGTCGAGCACCGGCCGCGCACTCGGCACGCCGGTCTGCGTGATCGGCTGGCCACTCGACCCCACACAACCGGTGCCGGACGTCGTGTGCGCAGCGATCGGCGCGGCGGTACCGTTCCACAACTGCTCCGCGCGACCGAACGCCTCGTCACCGATCTCCTGGCCCATCAGGCGGCCGGGGATGTCGTCACAAGGCGGGTGGATGCCACCCCAGATGCGCGACAACGAGCACTGATCGGACGCGTCGTAGTAGGTCGCCCACTGCAGCGTCACCGTCACACTCGGGCCGTCTTCAAACACCAGGAACTGGTTCTGCGGGCAGACGAATTCCCCCATGCCGCCAGGGAAGTACGGCGTGCCAGTCAGACGATCGAGCACAACCGCGGCGGCGCGGCTGTAGGTGCTGTGGCCCGAGACGTAACCGGCGAACGGCGGCGTCACGAACGACGGCCGTTGGTACGGCCACCACCGCTCGAGCAGGATCCATCCGACTCCGGCGACGTCGGTCGCCGGGTTGACGATGTAGTACGGTCCGCGCCATGCGAGCACCGCGACCTTGCCAACGTGGTTGGACAAGTGTGCGTGGCGGTGGTTCGGAGCGGCACTTGCCGGCGTGATCTCTTCGATGAAGCCCGGGCGCAACGTGACCGCGTGCGGATCGCTCGGGTTGGCGTTGTAGCGATCGGCCATGTAGCGCAGCGCACTGATGGGTCGCAGGTAGTCGTACCACCCCTTGCATCCCCACGCCGCGATCGCGCTGTCGTGCATCGCGCCGCCGAGTGCCATGTAACCCTTGACGTCCCATTCGAGGTCACTGACGACCGCGCCGACACCACCGATCTTCTTGACCGTTTGCGGGTGATCGGAGACGTAGTTGAGGATCGTGTACCAGTGTCCGGGCGGCGTCTCGGAGTCGGGGCCATCGGCCCAGAACTCGGCAAGCACACGACCGTAGTCGCCGCGCGGCACAACCTGCGGCGCATACGGCTGACCCGTCACCGGGTTGACCGCGTGGCCTTGGCCCGGGTCGCCGCCGTTCGCGAAGTCGTAGAACTGGTCGTACTGCGACAGGTTCGTCGGGAAGTTCGAGGTGTTGCCAATCGCACCCGGCGAGATGTCGATCATGACGCCGTCGGCCGGATCGAGGTGCGACGACCACGCGCTGACCATCTCAAAGCCCCACTTGTAGTCGTCGGCCGTCAACGTATCGAGCAGCGGCGGCTCGCCCGGATCCTTGTAGAGCCAGTAATCGAAGCCGTCGCGCGTCTGCACGGTCAGGTCCGTCTGCGACAACGCAAACGGCTTGACCTGACCCCACTCCGGACTGAGGAACTCCGGGTAGCCCGTCGGAATCGGAATGCCCGATTGGCCGACGAAGTACTGCAGTGCCAGCGGTTGCCAACGGTTGGCATCGCCGAGGTTGGGGTTGCCCGGGAAGTCGGGCAGCATCGGCAAGTTGACGGGGAAGTAGAACTGGTTGACGTAGTCGTTCGCTTCGTTGGCGTTGTCGTCGCCGCCGTAGGCGAGCACCAACGCGGCGATGCGGTTGCCGATCGCTGCCGGGGCGCTGCCGACCGTGCTGGTGTTCGCCGGGCTGTAACCGAGCGTCGTCATCAACGAATCGTAGAGCGGCAACATCGTCGGCCCACCCGGCGAGTTGGTGAACCGCGCCGTCATGATGCGGTAGCTCGCGTAGCTCAGTGCTTCACTGCGCCACGCGTCAACGGCCGGATCGGTCGTCGGGTGCGACTCGTCGAACAACACGCAATCCGAGTTGGCGTCGTAGGTCGCCCACGCGTCCCACATCGCGCACGACACGTGGTAGAGGTTGCGCGCGTGCACCGTGGGGCGCGCGAAGTCGTTGCGGATGGAGTCGAGCAGCAGTTCGTTCCACTGGCGAGCTTCGGAGTGCTGCGCGCGAACAGACACTGTGCTCAGGGCTACAGCGAACGTGACGCACGCAAACGCGGCCGTCTTGGTGGCGGTCATGGCAGAGTGATGGCGAGGTGTGGCGGGCGTTGGCAACGTCAGTATACCGGCCCACTGCCGCGGTGCCGAAGGTCTACGGCAGTCCCGGTGCAATGCTGACTCTTCACCGAAATCATCACGCGAGACTCAGGGCAAGCCGACCAAGGCCAAACCGGGACAAGACTAGCACACGTTGTGGACGCCTCGATTTGGCGCCAGGGTCAAGAACGCGTTACCTTCATTCCTACCGGCGCATCGGTGTGCCGCGCTTGCCTCTCTCCCACTCGAAGGATTCCCATGCTCAGATCCACTCTTGCTGGTGTCGTGGCCGCGACCGCAATCGCCGCCCTGCCGGCACAAGATTGCTTCAACACGACGCTCGGCCAGGACCTCCTGCTGACCGACGACGACACGGCCCAAGGCCTGCCGCTCGGCTTCTCGTTCAACTTCGGCGGCGTTGCCTACACAGACATCTGCGTCAGCTCGAACGGCTTCATCTGGTTCGGCCCGACCAGTGTGGCGGGCAGTGACTACACGCCCACCGAAGCGGAGTTGGTCGCAGGCGCTCCGCGCATCTGCCCGCTGTGGTGTGACTTCAACCCGTCGGCTGCCGGTGGCGGCCACATCTACTACGACAACTCGGTTCCCGGCTTCGCCACGATCACGTGGGCCGGTGTCTACGAGTTTGGCGGCACGAACGCCGTCGAGATGCAGGTCGTGCTCGACTCCAACAGCACCATCACCGTCACCTACGGCATCAACCCAGCCGTCGGCGGCACCCTGTCAGTCAACGCAATCATCGGCGCCTCCGTTGGCGGCGCCGCGGCCCTCAACCCGGTATCGTTCGCGACGCGTCCGGTGACGTTCACGCAGGACACGTTCCACGAGACCGTTCCGGCCAACGGCACCGCACCGATCTTCTACCCGAGCGTGCAGATGCAATGGGTGCCGGGATTCCCCGGCTACATCGTCGCAGACACGACGTGCAACATGAACACGTTGCCCGGTCCGGCGAGCTCGGAAGTCGTCGGCGCTGGCTGCCCTGACAGCCAAGGCCCCGCCCTCTACGAGATCTTCGACCCGACCAACAACCTCCCGGACCTGTCCGGCCTCGACCTGACCTTCCTGCCGACCGGCCTGACGGACTACATCGCGCTGCCGGGTATCTCGCCGACGTACTTCACGGGTTACACCAACATGCTGGCGCACGGCGATGACACGACCGTGCAGGTCACGTTGCCGTTCCCGTTCCCTTACAACGGCGGCGTCATCAACGACATCTACGTTTCGTCGAACGGCTTCATCACGCTCGGCCCGAACGATCCGGGTAGCGGTTGCTGCAATGGCTCAGCCAACGCGCTGCTCAACGGCGATCCACGCATTGCTGCCTGGTGGGGCGATCTCAACCCCAACTCTGGTGGCGGCATCTACGCCGACCTCGATCCGGCAACGGGCGAGTTTGTCATCAGCTATGACGCTGTGCCGGAGTACTCCAACGGCCCGCCTCAAACCGCGCAAATCGCACTCGACACCTCCGGCTCGTTCTCGATCCGCTGGAACACCGTGTCGACCGCGACGCACACGGTCCTCACGGGCTACAGCGGTGGCGGTGGCACCCCGGACCCGGGTTCGGCCGACATCTCGACCGTCAACGGCACGCCGATCAGCAACCTGGTGATCCAGCCGCTGCAGCAAACCGCGACCGCGGGCTCGACGCCGCAGGTTGGTGGTTCGTTCAGCATCGACGTGTCGAACGTGCCCGCCGCGCCGAACGGCAACGTCTGCCTGCTGCTCGTCAGCACCGAGGTGCCGGGCATCCCGCTCGACGTCATCGGCATGACCGGCTGCACGGCCCACATCGCCCTGCCGGAGATCTACTCGGCGGTCAACTTCTCGCTCGGCGCACCGACGACGTTCACTGTGCCGCTGCCCAACAGCCCGCTGCTGTTCGGCGGTCAGTTGATGTCGCAGGTCATCAGCGACGACCTCCTGTCGAACTCGTTCGGCTTCATCGCCAGTAACGGCCTGAGGTGGCACCTCGGCATCTAGTTTGGCGACAACGCATGCGAGTCCGCTCGCATGCGTTGCGCCCTAGCAGCCAAGATGGCGGTGCACGAACGCCGCCACCCGACCCCACAGGTCACCCCAGTCGTCGCTTCGCATGAAGTGTTCGGACTCGGGATACTCGCGCAGTTCCGCGCCATAGTCGCGCGCGAACTGCCGCCCCGGTTCGGCTGCCACCGCTGCATCGCGGCCGGCAAGGCCGAGCAACAACGGCGGCTTGCCGGCTACGACGGCCTGCGTATCCACAAGCACGGGTTCGGCCAACACCGCCGCCACCGCATCCCAGATGCCGTGTTGGGTCACCGCGCCAAGTGCGGCAAACCCGCCCATTGAAATGCCGACGACGGCAACGCGACTGGCACCACGTTGGCGACCGTGTGCCGCCCACTCCGGCAGCTCATTGAGCCACTCGCGCGCAATCGCGTGGATGGCGGCGCGCCGTTCGTCATCCGGCAACTCGGCGATGCGTTCCAGGCGGCCATCGGCGCGGTCGCCGTGGCCGGGCGCATCGGGCATCACAACCTCGACGTCTTCGCTGCAGAACGCGAGTCCATCGTTGTGCTGCACCTTCGCACTCGCGGCATAGCCGTGCAGCAGGATGACACTGGCCCGCAGCGAGCCAGTGGCTGGCAGGTGATGGAACGGCAACATGCCGCGATGCCTACCGCATCGCCACGAGCCGGTCAAACACGTCGGTCAAACTGAGGATCCCACCGACCGCGTTGCCCTGCAACACCGGCACTCGCCGCACGCCGTTCGTGCGCATCAGGTTCATGCAGTCGAACAGACTGGCGGTCTCCGGCACACAGATCGCCGGTCGGGTACATGCGTCTTCGACGAGCAACTGGTCCAGCACATCCAGGTCGTGCGCTCCAACAAGGTTGACGATGTCCTTGCTCGTCAAGATCGCCGGCAAATCCTCATCCGTCTTGCCCGCGACCAGCAACGCACGGATGTGATGCTCCGCCATGCGATTGGCTGCCGCCCGAACGGTCTCCGTCGAACTCGCCCACCGGAGCGCCGTGTTCATGACGTCGCGTGCCCGCAGTTTCTGCCATTCCCCACTCATGTCTGTTCTCCAATCTGGATCTCGGAAGCTTCCGGATCCCAACGAAACGTAACTGCCTGCAACTCGGTTTCCGGCCGCAATTCAGCGGCCCCGAAGCGAATGATGACGCCTTCATGGCACGTCCCGTCGACGCGAATGCGGGCCGTCGCCATCAACTCACGCTGCCGCCGTCGCAACCGCACCAACTCGGCACGTTCGGCATCGAGCGCCTTGGACGCGGCGCGCACATCCTTCGCCTTGCCCGAACGGCCAGCCGTGCGGTCGAGACGTGCGGACTTCAAGGCGCGGCGCGCGTGGTCATTGCGTTCTTCCAACAACTGTGCGACCGCCAACACCGTCTCGGTGCCAGCCGGCGAACCAGCGCTACCGACGTGGATCTTGTCGCGCGCCTTGAGCCGTGCGCCCCGAACCGTGCCGCGCCCACCGAGCACATCAATGCGCGGCGCTTGCAGCGTCGACTCGTGCACCTGATCGGATACGGCGATCGAACGATCGGCGAGCAGACGCGAAGCAGCGGTGTGATGGCAGGTGATGTCGGCGCCGGCGCGGACGACGTCTTCACAACCGAGGATCGCTTGCGACACATGCACCGAGCCTCCGGCCGTGACCGCACCGAGTTGCACGTCCCCGGCAACGATGACATCACCGCTCGCTGTCACACGAAAGCCCGTGCAGATGCTGCCGTTGATGACGAACGAACCTTCCGTGTGCAGGTTGCCGGACTCGTAGTCAACGTCGCCATCGTGCGTGTAGAGCTGCACGACGTCGACGAAGTCATCGGCCACGAGCACCACACCTTCGCGCGCGGCAACGACGTGCCGGCCTTCGACCGTGACTCCCGAGCCGAACTCGTAGCCGTGTGCATCGCCAGCAGCGGCAGCCACCTCATGCCCCCTGACGTCGCACCCCTTCGTACCAGCAGTGGGCTTGACGATCTCGGCGACCGGCTCGCCCTTCTTGACCGGTGGCAGCATCGACCGCTCGCGGAAATCGATCTTCTGCGCGTCTCTCACCTTGCCAGCAACGGGTCCCGCAATCAGACCACCGCGCAATTCTCCGTCGTCGCCACAGACCGGCTCGGTGCCGTTCGCCACGACCACGGCGTCGAGGTAATCCGGATCACTAAGGCGCGCTGCAACAGCAGCAACCGCCGCTTCATCGAGGCCGAACACGACGCCTTGTGCAGCCAACCACGCATGCAGATCCGCCGCGGTGACCGCGGGGCCTGGCATGACCTGCAACTGCGCAACGAGACCACTCTCGTCGATCGTGATGGCGAACCTCTCCACACCCTTGGCATCGACCAGCCGCGCGCTGCAACTGGTGCGGATTGCGGGGTAGAGGCCCCTACGGACACAGACGTTAGGGGTGTCCCCAAAGACGCGTCGCGGTAGCATCCCCGCGCACCCATGGGCCCTTACTTTGACTGACGATTCGGCGCCGGTAACCCCGCGGCGCGTAGTGTCCTTGTGGTGGCCGCTGGCGAGCAGCTGGCTCCTGATGGGGATCGAGATGCCGATGCTGGCGGCGGCGATGACGCGCATGCCAGGAGGCGATCCGCACCTCGCGGCGCTGAGTGCACTCGTGTACCCGTTGTCGGTGCTGATCGAAGCGCCGATCATCATGCTGCTCGCGGCATCGACGGCGCTCGTACGCGACATGCGCATCCACGAACAGCTGCGCCGGTTCGCCCACGGCACCAGCGCGCTGCTGACCGTCGTGCACATCGCCGTGGCGTTCACGCCGCTGTTCGACTGGATCGCCTTGGATCTGATCGGCGTGCCGCCGGAGATCGTCGAGCCGGGCCGCATCGGCATGCAGATCATGACGCCATGGACCTGGGCCATCGGCTACCGACGGTTCCAGCAGGGTGTGCTGATCCGCTACGAACGGTCGAAGCTCGTCGTCTATGGCACCGTCGTGCGCCTGCTCGCCAACGTGATCGTGCTCGGAATCGGCATCCGCGTCGGCACCTGGCCGGGCATCGTCGTCGGCACCATTGGCGTCGCTGCTGGGGTCATCGCCGAAGCCCTGTGGGCTGGCTGGTGCTTCCATCGCTTCGCCAAGCCACAGCTGCGCCTGCAACCGCAAGCAGAAGAACTGACGTGGAGCCGCTTCGCCAGGTTCTACACGCCGCTCGCCCTCACGCCGATCATCACGATCGTCATCCAACCGATCGGCTCGTGGGCCATGTGCCGCATGGCCGATCCGCTGATGTCGCTCGCCGCGTGGCCCGCAGTCTACGGAGTGGTGTTCTTGACCCGCACCGCTGGCTACGCCTTCAACGAAGTCGTCGTCACGATGGCTGGCAAACCCGGCGGCGCAGCGTCTCTCAGAACGTGCGGCTACTGGATCGCCGCGGCGACGACCCTCGTGTTGCTCGTGTTGTCGGTGACGCCACTCGGCGAGTTCTGGTTTGCGCGCGTGACCGGCTTGTCCGCCGAACTGACCACACTTGCCAGCGCCTCCCTGCTGTTTGCGATCCTGATGCCGGCCTACGCCGTCGCCCAGAACTATCACCAGGGCTTCTTGGTGCACCTGCAGAAGACTCGCCCGATCACCGAAGCGGTCATCGTCTACCTGATCGTCTGCACGATCTGCCTGCTCATCGGGGTCTACGTGCTGCCAACGTACCAAGGCATCCAGGTGGCGTTGGCGTCGTTCACGCTTGCTGGCCTCACGCAAACGGCATGGCTGCTGCTGCGGCGACGGAAGCTGGCCAATTCGCCGCATCCCGCTGGTTGATTGGGTAACGTCTGTCGGACCTCGCGAGGACCCGACATGCAACTGCCCCACCTCACGGCGCCCTTCTTGGCGATCGCCTGCCTGACGACATCGTTGCTGCACGCCCAATCCAGCTGGCCCCAATTCCGCGGCCCCGGCAGCGTCGGCCACGCTGCCAGCAAGCAACCACTGCCGGCGAAGCTCATCGGCAAGCAGGCAGAACCAACCACCAGCGTCTGGCGCGTCGATATGGCCCCCGGTCATTCGTCGCCGTGCATCATCGGCAAGCGCATCTTCTTGACGGCTGCCGTCGACAACCAACTGCAGACGCTGTGCCTGGATCGCGAGACCGGCAAGACATTGTGGACGCGTGGCGTCGCGGCGGAGTCGCTCGAACGCACCCACCGCATCAACTCGGCGGCATCGCCAACGCCGACCGCCGACGGCAAACATGTGGTCAGCTACTTCGGTTCGTTTGGCTTGATCTGCTACGACCACGCCGGCAAGGAACAGTGGCGCAAAGAGATGAAGGTGCTCAAGAACATCTTCGGCGCCGCCTCGTCACCGGTGCTGCACGAGGGCAAGGTCATCCTGGTCCGCGACACGCACGAACAATCGACCCTCTTCGTGCTCGACGCCAAGACCGGCGACGAGGTCTGGCACGTCGACCGCACCGGCTTCCCTTCGTCTTGGTCGACGCCGGTCGTGTGGCAGAACGGCGACACCACAGAACTGCTCGTCTACGGCGCGTTCAAGTTGACGGCCTACGCGCTCGCCACCGGCAAGGAACGCTGGTCGGTGCCCGGCCTCGCCGACGAACCGGCGACCGTGCCGATCATCGGCGACGGACTCGTCTACGTAACGTCCTACAACATGCGCACGAGCCCCGAGGTCATCGGCCTGCCCAAGTGGGCCGAGATGCTCAAGCGCTACGACACCGACAAGAACGGCACCCTCAATCGCGACGAGGCCAAGGCCAACGACAGCATCCTGTCGCGCAACGATGCCGACGGCGAAGGCGACCATCCGCTCAGTGGCTTCTTCCGCTGGCTCGACGGCGATCGCGACGGCGAACTGACCGAAGCCGAGTGGCAGAAGATCATCAAGTGGCTCAACAGCTTCGAGCACCGCAACGCGCTCGTTGCGATCCGCCCCGGTGACGGCAAGCGCGACGCTGAGATCGCGTGGCAACACGGCCGCGGCGTGCCGGAGTGCCCGTCGCCGGTCTACCACGACGGCCTGATCTACATGATCAAGAACGGCGGCATCGGCACCTGCCTCGACGCCAAGACGGGCAAGCAGCATTACTCCGGTCGCATGAAGGCGCGCGGGCCGCGCTACTCGTCACCAGTCGTCGGCGACGGCAAGATCTTTGCTGCGTCCGCTCGCGGCCAGATCACCGTGTGGAAGACCGGCACCGAACTCGAGATCGTTGCGCAGAACCATCTCGGCGAACGCATCATGGCGACGCCAGCCGTTCTCGATGGGCACCTCTACGTGCGCACCGAGACGAGCCTCTACTGCTTCTAGCCGCCGCCTTGCTTGACGTTCTCTATTTGGCGTCAATGGCCGGCATCACGATCGTACGCGGCCAACCGGGGAACTGCTGCGTGTCGGACTTGCTCACGTCACAGTGACGCGACCAGCACTCGAACGTCACGGCGTTCTTCGCCTTGTCGAAGCGCACAAGCCCGTAACCGGCACCGTGTGACTCCGCCTCCGGGTTCACGTAGGCGCGCATCGTGATCTTGTTGCCGAAGCCATCGAGGTAGTCACCGGTCCACGGCAACACGTCGGACGCATCGCGGTTGGCGCCGGCGGCATCGTTCTCCGGCCACCACCAACGACTGTAGATCGAGTTGACGATCGCCGGCACGACAAACGCCCACGGCCCGTCGCGGTATTCGTCGATGCCGTGCTGGATCAGCGTCGCCAGGTGTTGGTCGCCACCGACGTGGATCGCGTTGGCGGCACGGATCAATCGCAACGCTTCGTTGCGACCGGTCTGCGGCCAGCCATTGGAATCGAGGTCGGCATGCAGACGGTTCTTCTTGTTGCCGTGCAGGTGCGCCCCACCACAGAAGCCGGTCTGCGACAACACCGCGCGCATCTGCACGCCTGCTGTTTGCTTGCCCCAATCGCGCAGGAACTTGTGTTGCCGAACGCCTAGCAACACGAGACCTTCAATGTCGACCGACTTGGGATCGTAGTCCGGGTTACGGATATGATCGGGACGCGGGCCCTGCTGCGGGATCGTGCCCGCCGGGCCGGTCTTGAACTTGCGGTCCTCGAGGATCGCGAAGCTGATGCCACCGAGATCGAGCGACGTGAAGTAGACGCCGATGCCTTGGCCGACCGGCGCAGGATCGAACGGATCCGGCAGGTGCGCGGTCTGCTGTCGCTCGACCATCTTCACGTATTCCGGGTGATGCAGGTAACCGCCGTCGGCGCCGCCACGCAGCTTGGCGACACCACCAGCTTCGCCCCACAGGTTGGCGTGGCCGACGTCGTGATCATCAGGAATCGTGATGCACGGCCGATCCTTGAACACCTCGCGGAACTGCAGGCCGAACTTCAACCACGCCGCCGTGTGTTGCTTGTGGTCGTAGCTCTGGTCGCCGGCGAAGAACAACAGGTCCGGGTCGTGGTGCCGCAGGTTGCGCACGAAGTTTGGGCGCAGGCCACGATCCTTGCTCGAGTTGCAGGACAACGCGGCGAGCACGATTTCGTTCTTCTTCGGCTCCTTGCGCACGAGGCCCTCGAACACCGCCGACTCCCCGTGACGCAGTCGATACGGCACGTCCACGCTCGCATCCCAACCCTCGATGCGGAAGCACGTGTCCCAACCGACGTCGGCGACCGCTTGCCGCTTGAGTTCGACCCACTTGCCGTCCCTCTGCACTTCGAGCCGGACCTCGCGCGTCTCCTTCGGGTACAGCGGGTAGAGCTGCGCGTTCATCTTGAGCACGCCGGCGTGCACGGTGTACATGCCGAACGCAACGACCTGATCGCGGGGCACGCGGACGTCGATGATCTTCGACGGCTTGTGGTTCCACCAATCGTTGACGCAGATCGAATCGAGCCCCTTGCCGAACGGTGCCTTGACTGGCGGTTCGCCGTGCTGGGCCAACGCCGCAGCCAGGAGCAAGTGAACAGAGAAACCGAACCGCAGGGTCGCACGCATGCCGACAGTGTAGAGCTGCGACCGGCACACGCGAACGCTACTTGCGTTCGTCGGCCTTCGGGAAGTCGGTCGCGATCAACATCTGCGAACGTTTGCCAGCGTGCAGCCAGACGGCGATCCGGCGCGGCGTGCTATCGAGATCACCACCGATGACTTCGACACAGACGTTGCGGCCTTCGGTCTGCGGCAGCCGTGGCGGGGTGAGCGTAACCTTCGTCTCGCAGACGTTGCCGAGCTGGCGCCGAGCAGCCACGGTTCGCGCCAGCATCAGCGCCAGTGGCTTCAATGGTTCGTCCTCTGGCGGGCGCGCCGTCTTTGCGCCGAAGATGCGTTGCGCAACCGCACCAACGATCGCCTCGTTGTGCGGCGAGAACTGCATCACGCGTTCGTCGTCAACATAGAAGGTGTCGATGAAGCCGTCCGTCGTGACCACCGCAATGCGGCCCGGCAAACGCATCGCCTCGGGGGCCATGTTGACCCACGACACAAGCGGTTCGTTGTTGAACGCGACCCCGCGGCCCTTCTTGAGTTGTTCATCGAGGTAATCGCGCACACGCTTGCTGCCATCCCCCTTACCGCGCGTGTACTCGACGAGTTGGCCGCGCCACTCCTTCTTGCCGATGCGCAGCACCTGCTTGACGATCCCGACGCCATTGGCCAACCAGACTTCGCGCTCGTGGGTCTCGCAACCATCACACTGGGAACGGATGCGCACGTGCTCGGCGTCATACTTGCCGAGCGGCACGACGATCGACTTGCGCCCAAACGACTCACCCTCGTGGTGCCAGTCGAGCGGCTCGGGATCGGCGGGCCCCATGCCCAACAACTGCCCGCGCAACGGACCACGCCACTGCCAACGCCTTCCCGCGGCACCTTCCTTCGCCGCACGATTGGAAGCCCACAGACGCATCGGCTTGTTCTTCAAATCGATCGTGCCGCGGCGATCCCGTTGCTCGGTGCGATAGCTGTAGACGCCGTAGTCGGGCATGGCCCACGACTCAAATCTCGCGCCAACGGTGCCGGCACGCACGACCATCAACTGGTGCACATTGCCACCCATGGGCAGCTGGAACACACCTTCATCGACAATGGTCACGGTCGCCGGCATCTCGTCGCCATGGCCGATGTCATACGTCCACCGCGAACCTTGCTGCAGCGGCAGGCGGCGCTTGTCTGGCACCTGGGCAACGCACGTAACCGACAGCAAGATCACCGTCAGAACGGCGCGAACAGCAAACGGACAAATGGTCGACATAGGCGGTATCGCGTGGGACGTTGTCGGCAACGATACGCCCCGGACAGAACTCCCGACGACGGTCCCCGCCAGTGCCTACCGAAGCGCCCACTCAGATTACCGCCCGCAAGTTGCCCGGCGAACCGTTCTTCCTGGTGCTTGCCGTCCTGCAGTTCCTGGTCGTGCTCGCCGGCTTCAGTCCGAGCTTCTACGCGCGATCGGGAAGCCTCGCACCGCTGTCCGTGATGTTCATCTGGCACGGCATCGTGCTGACGCTGTGGTATGTGTTGGTGATCGTGCAAAGCGCCCTGCTGGGGCTGCGCTACAGCAAGACCACGGTGCGGTGGCACATGCGCCTTGGCATGTTGAGCCTCGCCATAGCGGCGCTGGTCATCTACTCGGGCATCGAGGTCGCGTTGACCTTCTACAACAGCGGCACGCGCACCGAGATCCTGTCACCAGCCGGGCTGCTGACCGCCAACCTGCTCAACCTGTTCGGCTTCCTGGTGTGCTTCGCCTTGGGCATGCACTGGCGCAAGCGAAAGGCACTGCACAAGCGCTTCCTGTCGCTGTGCGGCGTCGTGATGATCGGGCCCGCGGCGTTCCGCCTCGTGGTGTTCCTCGGCCTCGCGCCGCCGGTCTCGCTCGTGATCCAGTTCGGCTTCCTTCTGGCACTCGGCTGGTACGACCGCAAGCGCCTCGGCAGGATCAGTGCCCCGTGCTGGACGGCCGTCGCGCTGATCCTGTTGCTGATCGCCGTCACGTTGGCCGTCGGCTAGCGACAAAAGCCGGGAACTATCGCCGTTTTCTCGACCAGAACTGACGGTAGCGGTACGCCTTACGTATTCGCGGCTCGCGGCCGCGAAGTCTACTGAACGTGGGCGGCGCTGCGTTCGTGATAGCGACGAACCTGACGAGGTATCTGATGATGAGACTGCCCTCCTCCGTGCCCTTTGTGGCGATTGTGCTGGCTGTGTTGGCGCTTGCGTGTCCCGGCCAGAATGAGGCGACCACGCTGCCGCCGTCGACACCGCTGACCAACGCCGATTTCGAGAACGGCACTGCTGGTGACGCGCCTCCCGGTTGGAATGTTCGCGCCGGCGAGACGGGCAAGGTCGTGCTCGACCACACCACGGCGTTCGCCGGGGAGCAGTGCGCGACGATCACCGTGGGCGAAGATGCCAACGCCGATCGCTTGTTCACCAACCTGATGCAAAGCATCGACGCGAAGCCCTACCAAGGCAAACGCGTGCGCTTCCGGGCGGCGGTGCAAGCCCCGGGTCTGCCGGATGACACCTTGGTGCAGCTGTGGATGCGGGTGGACCAGCCGAAGGGCGCCGACGGCAAGAGTGAGTCGAGTTCCTTCGACAACATGAGCGACCGGCCGATCAAGAACGCAACGTGGGCGCATCACGACATCGTGCTCGACGTCGCGCCGGATGCGGCACGGATCAACTGCGGCATCTTCGTGATCGGCAAGGGCAAGGCGTGGATCGACGACACGTCGCTGTCGCTGGTTGGCGACGACGTGCCGACGACGCCGCGCAAACAAGAGCCGGCTCCGCCAACCACCGAGCCGCAAGCCACCGAGCCGCAACCCGCGAAGACGCCCGCCCAGGACGCTGAGGGGCTGAAGAACGGCGACTTCGAAAGTGACACAGTCGGTGAGGCGCCTGCAGATTGGCGTTTCACGTCAAGCAGCGGCGCGACGATCCGTGTCGATGACGATGGGCCTAGCGCCGGCGAGCGCTCTGTTCACATCGATGCCACCAACCTGAAGGGCTCGGGGCGCAAGTTCACCAACCTGAGTCAGTCGTTCTCCGCCGAGCCATGGCAAGGCAAGCGGGTGACGTTCCGTGCGGCTGTAAGGGTCGGTGACCTGACACCGGGTAGCACCGTGAACTTGTGGATGCGCGTCGATCAACCCAAGGATGCCAACGGCCGCGCCGCATCGAGCACGTTCGACAACATGGGCAACCGCCCCATCAAGAACGAATTGTGGGTCCATCACGAGATCGTGCTCGACGTCAAGAAGGACGCCGACCGCATCATCATCGGCATGTTCGTCATCGGTGAAGGCAAGGCGTGGTTCGATGACGCGACGTTTGCCGTTGCCGCAGAAGGCAAGAAGACAACCGGCGGCGCCGGCAGTCGCGGTAGTCGACAACGCGATCCGCGCGTGACCAAGGCACTGGCAGAAGCCGCGGACGCACCACAACAACCGTTCTGGACGTGGTGGTTGCTGCTGCCAACGATCGCCTTTGGCCTGTTCTGCTTCGCGATGTGGCCATTGCGTCGGATCGCCGCTGCCGACAAGGACGCGGCGCCGATGGCAGCCAAGCCATCCATCGCGCGTTGGTTCGCCCTCGATTTTACCATCATCTACTGGCTGCTCTACTGCTTGCCGAGACCGCTCGGCGATGTCCTTGGACGACTTGGCAGTGCCTTGCGAGCCACGGACGAAACCGAAGTGCTCGTGCCCGTCGCGAACGCGCTGAGCAAAACCAGTGGTTGGATGCACCAGCAAATGACTGGTGCCAAGACCTGGCTGACCGAACACTCGTCGGACCTCGTCTTCGGTATTCCAAGCGAGACTCTCGTGCCACCAAACGGCAGCGGCGACGGAACCTTCAGCTACATCGCCAACTTCACCATGTTCGTGTTGGCCGTGCTCATCGCCGGCGGGCTCTGCTTCCTGCGACGGCGACCCGTGCGTTACGAAGTGCTCGTCGACTTGATGCGCACGTTCCTGCGGTTCGTGCTCGTCTTCTACCTGCTCAGCTACGGCCTCGCCAAGACCGCCATTCCACCCAACCAGTTTGGGGTGCTCGGCGAAAGCCAACTCAACCGCACGTGGGGCGACACTGCCCCAATGGGCGTCGTGTGGTCATTGATGGGTGCATCGGAGCCGTATCGCATCTTTGGTGGTATCTGCGAAGTGCTGCCAGCCCTGCTCCTAGTCTCGCGACGCACAGCCACGCTGGGGGCGCTCGTCTCGCTGACGGTCATGACCAACGTCGCCATGCTCAACTACTGCTACGACATCCCAGTCAAGTTGCTGAGCAGCCATCTCGTGATCATGTCGATCGTCGTCTGCATTCCGGACATTGTGCGCCTGACGCAGGTCTTCGCTGGCAACCGCACGACGCTGGCTCCGGGACTACCCAGTGTGTGGACCGGCACATGGCAGCGATGGACGCGTCGCATCATCAAGGCCATCGTCATCGTGGTTGCCGTTGCGATGCCTATCTACAACAACATCAGCAACACTCGCGAGCACCTCGCGGAACAGAGCAAGAACGGCCCACCGCCGGAGAGCAAGCACAAGCTCATGAAGCGCGGCTTCCGCTGGATCAACGAAGTCCCCTACAGCCGCTAGCAACGGTACCGTGCCTGGACCACTTTCACCTTCTTCGCGCGCGCAGCGCGCGAAGAAGGTGAAAGTGGTCCAGGCACAGTACGATCAGGCACAGCACGATCACGTTCTGCGGAATCGGCTCGCCAGCTTCAGGCAGGGCCGTTCGATCACGTAGTACGACACCGTCGCAACGAGGAACGTCAGCCCAACGGCGCGGGTGATCATCCAGATGACCGGCAGCTGGCGCAGGTCTACGACTTCGCCGCCGGTCAGGCCCGTCCAGTGATAGATGACGAAGTGATAGAGGTAGATGCCGTAGCTGATGCGACCAATGAAGCGCAGCGGCGAACTGCGCATCAGTCGCGCGCCGACGCCATTACCTTCGTTGGCGGCGATGCAGGCCATGACCAGACTCGTCGACGTCAGTCCGAAGCTGAACAGCCGCACCACCGCGAACCATGGTCCCATCGATTCGAAGGTCCAGACCATGCGCAGCGCGGTGCCGGCAGCCAGCATGACGGCCGCGATCACCATGGTGCGCCCGGGACGGTCGCGTAGTGCCCGTTCGCAATAAGCGAGCAACGCGCCGCACGCGAGGGCGGCAGCCCGGAACATCGTGCCGTACTGCGACGCCTTCACGACGAAGCGCAAATCCTCGTGCCAGACGGATGCGAGCACTGCGGCACTGACGATGCCTAGCGGGATCAAGCCCCACATCGCAACCCTGCGACTGACGGCGGTCGAGCACGCATAGACCACAAGTGGCCAGAGCAAGTAGAAGTGTTCTTCGACCGCGAGCGACCACGAGTGCTGCATCACGCTGCCCGGCCCTACCAAGTAGTAGAAGTTGGACAGGTAGAGCGCACACCACAGCAGTTCGGCGTGCGGTTCCACGAGCCAGACCACGAGCAGCGTCAGGTAGTAGATCGGGAAGATGCGCAGGAACCGGCGCACGAGGAAGTGCCCGAGCGGCACGCCGCGGCCCTTGTCGACCAGCAGGATGCGCGTGATCAGGAACCCGCTCAGCACGAAGAACACGTCGACGCCGAGGTAACCCGCAGCGAAGACCTTGTCGCGCAGCCAATCGATTTCGAGTGGCCACGTGCGCGTCAGGTCCTCGCCAAACATCGCACTCCAGATGTTGTGCACGGCCAGCGGCAGCGAGAAGCGCGGGATGTGCTGCCACAGCACCAGCAACACGGCAAATGCCCGCAACCCATCGAGAGTTGCGATGTAGTCCTTCTGGAAGCGTGGCTCAGCGGCACTCACCAACGTGGTCATCGCCGAGTTGCGCCATGAGGTCAAGCAGAACGCCCGGCGGCCCGCTATCCTTGCAGTCATGAGCGCGTTCGAAACCCGTATCGAGGCCCGGTGGCTCGCCGCTCTCCTCGCGGTGATGTTCGCAATCGGCAAGGCGCCGGCACAGCCGCCGAGCAAGGCCCAAAACGACGCGAAGTCGGCGAACCGTTTCGTGACGTTCCTCGAGATCCCCGACCGGCGCACCCACGCCGTGCGCGGCCTGCTGATGCTCGGCAGCGCTTCGGTGCCCGCGTTGCTGCGCGGCGCCAAGCATCCCAACCCCAAGGTCGCGATCGCGAGTCTGCACATGCTCGGCGAACTCGGCCCACTCGCCAGTTCCGCCAGAGTCCCCCTGCAAGAGCTGTTCGACGACAAGGATTCGCCGTTGTCCCACGCCGCGGGCTGGGCCCTGGCGCGCCTCAAGAACGAAGGCACCATCCTCGTCACCGACTACACCGCCGGCAAGATCCTGGCCTTCCCGCGCAAGGCGGATGGCACTGGCGGCACCGACCCAGAAGTGCTGCTGAAGAAGACGCCCAACGGGTGGGACGTCGAAGCACTCGGCAACGGCAATCTGCTCGTCACCCATTACACCCCCAACTTCGTTGCCGAGTACACCCCAGCCGGCAAGAAGGTCTGGAGCTACGACAAGCTCAGCTCACCACTCGATGCCGACCGGCTCCCCAACGGCAACACACTGATCAGCGACACCTACAAGAACCGCGTCATCGAAGTCGACGCGAAGGGCAAGATCGTTTGGGAGCACAAGGACTGCAAGACGCCGTACGACGCGGACCGCCTACCCGACGGCAACACGTTGATCACGGAATACCGCGGCCGCATCCTCGAGGTCGACCCCAAGGGCAAGATCGTCTGGGAATACAAACACAAGGATGCGTTCGGCGCCGACCGCCTACGCAACGGCCACACGCTGATCACCGGTTACAGCGGCGAAGTCATCGAACTCGACCAGCAGTACAACGTGATGTTCCGACTCAAGAATCTGCGCAGCCCTAACGAGGCACGGCGCCTGCCCAACGGCAACACAGTCGTCGCCGAGAGGGACCGCATCCGCGAGTTCGACCGCGCCGGCAGAGTCGTGCGCACGATCCCCCTCAAGTCACGACCGGGCACCATCCACGTGCGCTAACCGACAGTACGGTGCCTGGACCATTTTCACCTCATTCGCCGCGCGCTTGCGCGCGGCGAATGAGGTGAAAATGGTACAGGCACCGTACGAGCACTTACCGCCCCAACGTCAACGTCGCTCGTTGGGTTGCCGTCAGGAAGCAGGCGTTGAGCGGTTCGACGGCGAAGGCCTGGGCGTCGAGGGTGATGCCGCTGACCGAGTTGTTGTTGGGCACGTCGAACGACCACTGGCGCACCGCCCCACTGCCAGGCAAGAACGTGAACACCGTCGCCGTCGCATTGAGGCCGAGCATGCAGCCGCAGCTCAACGGTGACGTGCCGCTGTTGGACAGCTCGATGCCGCCGACAACGAGGCTCGTCGACGCCATGCCGCTCGCCATCATCTGCATCGTCTCGCCGAGGAACGGCAGGTCGTTCTCGAAGGCATCGAGCAACAACGGCTGGCCACCCGCCTGGCTACACGTTGTCGCCAGTGTGATCTCGAAGTCGACGATGCTCGGCGCGTAGCTGTGTTCGGTGAAGCTGTTGGGCGAGATCTTGAAGACGCGCGTGCCGTGTGAGGCATCGTAGGTCACCTTCGGCTGGCTCCACGACTGCGACGACGTGATCGGCACCTCGCGCCATTCGAAGCCGTTCCATTCCCACGTCGAATCGTTGGGGTGTACGAGTACCGTCAGATCGCGAACGGGATCGTATTGCATCGACGGGCTCGTCGTCGCCGGCGGCTTCGTACCCGTGTGCTCCGTCCACATGCCAGCGACTGGGTCAAACACCCAACAGTCATCGAGCACCGGCCCGAAGAAGCTTGCCGCGCCACCAAACAACACCACCGTGCCGCCAGGCGCCGGTGCCATCGCATGCGCGAAGCGCGGCCAGAGCGTCGCCGGCGTCGGGTGCTGCACCCACGACACCGAGCCACCGTTGTCCTGCATGGTCCACGTGTCCTGGAAGAAGGTCGCGATGTTCTTGCCGCCGAAGAACAACAACCCGTTGGGCGTCGCCGCCGCAACCGAGTAGATGCGTGCCGATGGACCGGGCCCGCCGATCGTCGTCGGTGCCAGTTGTTGCCAATCGTTGTTGCTGCGATCGAACCGGAACAGGTCGTTCTCGTAGCCAGCACTCGTTGCGCCGCCAAACAAGTAGACGTTGCCCGATGCCGATGCACAGGTTGCCCACTGCCGCACCGACGGCGACGCGTTGAACGACGACCAACCGCCGGGACCTTCGAGCCAGACCTTCTGCGACGTCGCGTTGTAGGCAACCAGACCGGCCGCATCGCTCGTCATGTGATCGACGCCAAACCCCGCGATCTGGGTGACGCCGTTGGAGTTCCAGCTCTGACCGGCCAGCGATTGGGCCAACGTCGCGAGCAGCAGAACGCGCAAGTCCAAGGTGCGGTGCAACATGATGTGCCGCGGATCCTAGTGCAACGGCCCGTGAGGAATCACCTGCCCAGGCACATTGGAACGTGTGCGCCGGGGCTCAGGCACGGGGCCGCGGGTACGGGGCTGCGTACGACAGCCGCGCAATGACTAACGGTCAGGTCCCTTGCGGTAGATGCCGAGCAGGCAGTGCTCCGGATACGGCAAGCCCATCGAACGGCACGCGCGCATCGTCCACAGCTCGAGCTTGCACATGCTTTGGAAGCGCGCAAACGTGCGGCAGTCATCGAGCCGCTGGAACGCTTCTTCCTTCAAGCCGACCGCAGCAAACTGTCGCTGCAGCACCGAGCGTGAGTTCATCTTGAACGCCGTCGGGAACGTGTCCTTGGGCTGCGTGCCCCACAGCCATGACTTGACGACGTGGCGCAGGCCCATCGGCGCGAGTCGGGTCAGCAGCGGCATCGGCGAGGCGCCACACACAGTGTAGACGACCGCGAGTCCACCGGGTCGCAGCGCGCGCGCAATCGACTTGGCGCACGCCATCGGATCCTCGATGTGCTCGGCAACCATGCGCATCGTCACGAGGTCGAACGCCGCTTCGCCATCGAACCGATCGATGCCGCCGCGGACCTTCTCGTGCACCCACGGGTTCTCGTCGAGCGTCGGATCGGGATCCACGCCGGTGAGACGTGCGCACCGCTTCGACAGGATCTCGGCCAGGCCAGGGTTGCTCGGGAACAGTTCGCGGCCGCAACCGACGTCGAGCCAGTTGATGCCTTGCACGACGAGGCCTGCGACCAACGCCTCGTAGACGTCGTCGGGCGTGTAGTAGCCACAGCTCTGCCGCAAGCGCGGCCCCCAACCGAGTTGCTCCTGTTCGCCATAGCGGCGACGGAACATCTGCCTGAGCGACGCTTCGTTCGGCAGGCGCAGCAGCACCGGTGGATTCAGCAAGGCAGTCTCGCCGGATCCGTGAGCGGGAAGATCTCGCGCAGCTCCGCGATGCACTCGTCGGACAACGTCACGTCGAGTGCCGCGAGGTTCTTGTCGAGTTGCGCGGTATCGCGAGCACCGACGAGCACCGCCGACACGCCCTTGTTGGCGAGGCAGTATGCGAGCGCGACGCGCGTGGCATCGAGGCCGTGCTTCGTCGCCAACGCGACGAGCTTCTGCGCCTTCTGCAGATGATCATCGCTCATGAAGTTCTTGACGAACTGCTTGGCCGATTCATCCGTCGCACGCGTGCCAGCTGGCGGCGCCTCCCCCGGCTTGTATTTGCCGGTCAGCACACCTTGCGCGAGCGGCGAGTAGACGAGCTGGCCAATGCCGTCGCGCATCGACGTCGGCACGACGGCCATCTCGATTTCGCGGCGATACAAGTTGTAGAGCGGTTGGTTGGTGATCGGCAGGTGCCAGCCCTCGGCCTTGCACATCGCCACTACTTCGGCGATGCGTTCCGCCGGCCACATGCTCGTGCCCCAGTAGAGGATGTGACCCTGCTGGATCAGGTCGTGCATCGCGAGCGCCGTCTCGCGCACCGGCACTTCCGGATCAAAACGGTGGCACTGGTAGAGGTCGACGTAGTCGGTGCCAATCCGCTTGAGCGACTTCTTGATCGACTCGTGGATGTGCTTGCGCGACAACCCGCGATCGTTGACGTCATCGCTCATCGGGAAGAAGCACTTCGTCGCGATCACCAGGCGGTGCCGCGGCAGGTCCTTGATCGACAAGCCGAGTGCCCGTTCGCCTTCGCCATTGTTGTAGACGTCGGCGGTGTCAAACAGGTTGATGCCTTTCTCGAAGGCGTGAGCGACCAGGTTCTGCGAGCTCTTGTCGTCGATCGAGTTGCCGATCGTCAGCCATGAGCCGAGGCCCATCGCACTGACCTTGACGCCAGAGGATCCGAAGGGGCGATATTGCACCGCGACGTTGTAGCAACAGCGATTGCCAGCCACCACCTTCTGCCGCCACAACCGCCGTTTCTGCCGTGCGCCAAAGGAACCCAGCGAACCTGACAGCCCAGTCAACCCGGCGCTGGCCCTCGGCGACCGTTTCCGCGATGCTGCGCCCAGCCACATGAGCCAAAGAAAGCGCATCGCCCTGATCTCGACCGGCGGCACGATCGAGAAGACCTACGACGAACTGCAAGGAGTGCTCGACAACGCCAACAGCGTACTCGACGTATTGCTCGCAGGCCTCCAGCTCGGTGGCGTCGACATCGTTCGCGTGCCGCTGCTCAACAAGGACAGCCTCGCGTTGACCGGCCAGGATCACGAACTGATCGCGCGCACCGCGAGCGCCATGGCCGAGGCCCATGACGGTGTCGTCATCGTGCACGGCACGGATCGCCTGACCGTCACCGGCGACCTGCTGCACTCGCTGGCGAACAAACCCACGGTACCGATCGTGCTCACCGGCGCGATGCGGCCCTACATCATGCGCAACACCGACGCGTTGCAGAACCTGACCGAGTCGTTGATCGCCGTTCAGGTTCTGTCGCCCGGCATCTACTGCGTCATCCACAACCAGGTGCTGCCGTTCCCGGGTGTCTTCAAGGACCGGGACCGCGGCACGTTTGACCGCAAGGATGACTGACGACACCGGGACCGAATCCATCCCGCTGCGCACGCGCCTGCCGGCGCTATTGCCGTTGGCGGCCGTGTGGGTCTGCGCGCTGTTGCCGGTCGTGTTCTACGTCGCGCACCTGACCGACCCGAGCCTCGCCGTCGGCATCGCGCTCGCGGTTCAATACACCTTGCTGCTGACGCTCGTCGTCGTGCTGTCGGCAACACTGATCGGCTTCGTGTTCTACCCGCCACTGCCAGCAGCAATGCGCCGGGCGATCGACCGCACCCGTACGGCGTGGTCGACGGACCCGGCACCGTTGATCCGGGCGCAGTCCGAACTGCAACACTTCGAAACGGCGCAGAAGCACTACGAAGTCGCCAAGCTCGCCTGGCTGCGAGCCAACTACCGACTCGTCGGCAGCCATGCGCGGCGCGCAACCGAACTCGATGCCAAGGTGCCGCACGCGCAGCACCTGCTCGGTCAGTTCTTGCTGCGCATGAAGAGCCTGCCCGAAGCGCGTCGAGCATTCGAGACGGCGGAGCAACTCGACAAGGGCCACGCGTTTGGTGCCGCACTGCTACACGCAGCACACCTGCAGCATCTCACTGGCAACACCGACAAGGCGCTCGCGTCGTTCGAACAACACGAACGCGAACACGGCTCGAGCCCACGCAGCAACTTCTGGCGCGGCGAAGCCCTGTTCGCTGCCGGCAAACACGACGAAGCAGCGCAAGCATTCGTCGCCGCCGCGGCCGACCCGAAGATGCGGCTGACGTCCGAAGAGAACTGGTTCCGGGCGCTCGCTCGCGTGCGCTGCTGGCGCATCCGCGGCGCCGCCAAGCACGTCGGAGGTCAGCAGTGAAGGACATCCTGCAACAAGCCGACGAGATCCCGGTCACGCTGCTCGTCGCCCTCGCCTACATCACGATGGCGTTCTTGACCAACCCGGTCTCGCCAACGGCGGAACAGATGCACCAACATGGCTGGCTGATGGCGACGCTCGTCTCCGACGGCGAACCATGGCGGCTGTTCTCCAGTGCGTTCCTGCACATGAACTGGCTGCACCTGCTGTTCAACACCTACGCCCTGCTGGCGTTTGGTCCGGGCCTCGAACGCAGCCTCGGCAGCGTGCGCCTTGCCGCGCTCTACCTGATCAGCGCCCTCGGCGGCAGCCTCGCGGTATGCATCTACAACAGCCCGTTCCAGCCGGTGCTCGGTGGCTCAGGCGCCCTGTTCGGGATGTGGGGTGCAGTGCTGGCACTGCAGATGCGCCAGACCCGCACCGCGCTCGGCTTCCTCGATCATGACGGTCCGCGCCGCACACTGCGGATGATCATGATCTACCTGGTCGTCGGCGCCTTCGTCCCGTTCATCAGCAACACAGGTCACGTCGGCGGCGCAATCAGCGGCTTTGCCTTCGCGTTCCTGTTCTTGACGGACAAGAAGAAGACCGACACGTGGCTGCTGCGTTGGCGCATCGTATTCGTCGCGCTGATGACGACGTTCACGCTGCACACGCTGCATCCATCGACGCGCTATGACTGGCTATGGCGCCAGGCGCGCGCCACCGAAGACAGAGTCACCCGCGAGCAACTGCAACTCGCTGCCGCGCGCGCGTTCCGCGGCACGAATGAGATCTCCGCCTACGACGTGCAACACTGCGGCTCACAGATGGACAGCTACGATCGCGAGATCAAGCAGCTGAACGAGCGCTAAGAACCTCTGCTCGCCAACTGATCGTACGGTGCCTGGACCATTTTCACCCTATTCGCGCTTCGCGCGAATAAGGTGAAAATGGTCCAGGCACCGTACGATCAGTTTACCGCTCCGTCGGAGCGGTAAGGAATTGCCGCGGCACCGTACTGGTAGGCTCTACTCGCTGGCTTGCTCGAGCACGTCCGCTTGCTTGCGCAGGCGACGCACGCACGCTTCCTTGCCGAGCAGGAACACGACGTCGAAGAAGCCGGGGCCCTTGTTGGTGCCGGTCAGTGCGCCGCGCACGGGGCCGACGAAGTGGCCGAACTTGATCTCGCGTTCTTCGGCCCACTGCTTGGCGGCACGTTCCAACGCGGCCGGCGTCGCGAACGAACTCTCCGGCTCGGGTGCGTCTTCCTTAGTCGGCAAACGCACGGCCTCGTCGGCATCGCCACGATCCGCCGGGAAGCTCGCCGCCATCGGCAGCGTCTCCAACAGATCCGCGAAGCCGCGGAACCACGTCGCGCTGTCCTTGCGCTTCTTGATCGCCTTCTTCGCGGCGTCATCCAGCTCCGGATCCTTGAGCAGCCACTGGATCTTGTCGGGGAACTCCGACAGCACCTCGACGCGTTCCTGGTAGCAGGCCACGAAGTTACGCAGCCACGCCTTGTGCTTGTCCCACGCGTCCTCCGGCAACTCCGCCAATAGCCACTGCCGACAACGCGTCAGGCACTCGTCGACCGACCACTGCCGGATGTATTCGCCACACATCCAATGCAACTTGGTCACGTCGAACTTGGCACCAGCCTTGCCGACGTTGCCGATCTTGAACACCTCGACCATCTCGTCGCGGGTGAACACATCACGATCGGCCGAGAAGCCCCAGCCGAGCAACGCGATGTAGTTGAACACGGCCTCCGGCGGATAGCCGAGGTCGCGATACTCCAACGTGCTCTTGACGCCTGGATCGCGCTTGCTGAGCTTGCCGCCCTTCTGGTTGAGGATCAGCGGGATGTGCGCGTAATCGGGACACTCATGACCGAGCGCCTCGAACACGAGGTACTGCTTGATGCCGTTGAGGAAGTGTTCTTCGCCGCGCACGACGTGCGTGATCTTCATGTCGACGTCGTCGACGACGCACGCGAAGTTGTAGAGCGGCACGCCGTCGGGACGCACCATGACCCAGTCGTCCAGTTGCGTCGTGTTGACCTCGACATCGCCGCGAATCAGATCGTTGACCTTGATGACGCGATCCTTCGGCATGCGGAAGCGCAGGTTACTCGGCACGCCTTCAGCGTCCTTGGCCGCACGCTCTTCGTCGGTCAGGTCGCGGCAGTGGCCGTCGTAACCGAGGAACGAACTCTTGTTCGCCTTCTGCTCTTCACGCACGGCAGCCATGCGCTCCGTGGTGCAGTAGCAGCGATAGGCATGGCCCGAGGCGAGCAGCTTGTCGGCCGCCTCCTGATAACGATCGAGCCGCTGCATCTGGTAGTACGGTCCATAGTCGCCGCCGCCGTTCGTGCGATCCCCCGCATCGAACTCCGGCCCTTCATCCCAGTCGATGCCGAGCCACGCGAGGCCCTTGAGGATGATCTGCAGCGACTCGTCCGTGCTGCGCGCCTGGTCGGTGTCCTCGATCCGCAGCACGAATGCGCCGCCGAGGCTGCGGGCCAGGGCCCAGTTGTACATCGCCGTTCGCGCACCACCGAGGTGCAGCGCTCCAGTCGGAGAGGGCGCAAAACGCAATCGAGGAGTCGGGTGGATCATTCTGTGGCAGACAGGTTGGGGACTGGGCGCGTCCGGCACAACCACCAAGCCCGCCAAAAGCCGCCGATCAACCGCCGGTCATGCCCAGAAGTTCCAACTGCCAGCCTTCGCCAGTCTCCCGCAGCACGCTGACGCTGGCGAGATCGACCGCATAGCGCGAACGGTCGGCAGTCTCATCCTGCAGCAGCTGCATGATCGCGTGGCGCACGATACCGCGGTGCGCCACCAGCAAGGCGTCACCCTGCCACGGCTCCGCGACCATATCTCGGACAGCCGACGCCACCCTCGCGGCAAACTGCGACCGCGGTTCGCCCTCAGGAAAGGCCTCGATCCGACCAGCGTCGTAGTCCGCCCAGAACGTCGGAAACGCAGCCGTGATCTCTTCGCGCGTCATGCCTTCACAGGCGCCAAACGAGATCTCCCGCAGCCGTTCGTCTGTCGACGGATCTGCAACCGCAGAACCGTTCTCACGCAGACCAGCAGTGAGAAGGCGCGCCGACTCAACGGCACGCGATAGCGGCGAGTGCACAACCTGGGCGAAGGGCACTCCCGCGAGCACTGGCAACAGTGCTCGGATCTGATTACGGCCGACCTCCGAAAGCGGCACGTCGTTCGCCCCGTGGAAGCGAATCGACGACTGGCCTTCGGTTTCTCCGTGACGCACAAGCCACAGGCGCCGCTCGGAAGTCATGTGACAGATCAGTTAGCCCATCAGCTGCAGCACGATCACTGCGCCGATGCCGACCACGACCAGGCCGATGCCAACCAGCACCGCCCGGTTCCAGCCGGCGTGCTCCTGCACGACCTTCTGCAAACGGTTGGACTGATCTTCGTGGGTGTCGCGCAGCTGGCTGAGACCGGCATCGGTCGCCCGCTTGAGCTCGTCCACGGCACCCGACTGGGTCTTGGCGATGTCGCTCGCGAGGCCCTTCAGCTCTTCGCTGCGGCGCTCCGCCAACTCCTTCGCGGCCGCAGCCTGATCGCCACTGTGCTCGACCATCTTGTCCATCGACGTATGGATGCGATCCATCGTGTTCTGGAACTCCATGACGGTCGCCGCAGTGCGCTCATCGGTCTTGGCAGCCCGCTTGAGCGCCTGTTCGACGTTCTCCAGCAGGTTGGGCAGACGCGTCATCGTCGACGACAGCTGCACGCCGAGCTCGTTCTGCTTCTCCATCTGATCCGACAGCGACTTCAGCGTGTCCAGCTGCTGCTGGCCCAGCACCGGAATCGCACTCGTCGCATCGACGATCTTCTGCAGCTTCTCGTCGTTGGCAGCCTGCGAGCCGCGCATCAACGCCGCGAGCTCCTGGAAGTGCTGACCAACGGTCAACATCGCCTCTTCGCGATCCGACATTTTACGAGTCGACCGGACATCCGCCGGCTGGAACGTCGACGAAACGGCGCCGCTTCCGTTGCCATTGCCGTTTTGACTACGGCGAGGCTTGATCAGTTCTGGCTCGGCCCTGGAAGCCGTTGCAGCGGGCTTGGACGCGGGCTTAGCCCCCGCCTTGCCACTCGCTGGCTTCTCAACGCGAACACCTGAACCGGAACCCCAGCGATCCTTCAACCGCTGAAAGAATGAACCCTTGTTGACCATCGTGCCTAACGCCGCGTGACCAAACGCAGCGCCCAGTGGGCCGAAGACTGTGACCAGCAGCACCGAAGACCATTCGGGTGCGAAATCCGCTGGTCGATGACCTTGGCAGTCTTCGACGACAGGTCCGACACTACCGCATGTTCGCGCCCCCTGGAAGCCACCTTTCGCCGTGGTTCTGCAACGCTTTCGTCCGCCTGGGCGGTTCGCCCGAGGAATCTCACTTGACGCGGGTGCTCTGGTCGCTAGCTTCTTCGCCGCGCTTCCTCCAGATGGCCTAGGCCGTCTGCCGAAGAAGTGGCAAAGCAGTGCCGATGGGGAGTTAGCTCAGTTGGTAGAGCGCCACAATGGCATTGTGGAGGTCATGGGTTCGATTCCCTTACTCTCCACCATCTTCACTGCTTTCGTAACCGTTCGTCGAACGCATCCTTACGCGGAACTCGCTTCGAGCCAATAGCTCAGCGCGCGCGACACCGAGCAACTGAGTCGCGACCTAGTCGCGATTCGTTTGACCCTAGGGAGTCGTGATGGCCAGAGTGACGATGACGATCAGCAAGCCGCGGCCCCCACTGCTGCGCTTGCACTAGGCCTGCGGGCCGTTGCTACGCCACGTTCTCGACCCCACAGAACGTCGCCCCCGACCCCGGCTCGATTGAGCCTGGAAAGGCCTGGCTTGGACCGAAGAAGAGCCGCGCTGAGCGTCGCATCCACACAGCTCCCAACGATAGGGAGGTCGACGGCGACCGCCGACCGAATGAAGACGACGACGCCCCCGGTGTGAATCCGCACGGTGCAAGGCTCACAAAACTCGGCCACTGAGCCGTGCTTAGGATTCTCGCCAACTCGATTCGCTCAGCAAGACAACCGCCTAGTCAGCTAGATATCCCCAAAGGTCCAGTCGGCCCCGTTGCTCGCGATCAGGTCTAGTGCGTTGGCTCCGGGCGCCAGCACATAGGCCTGAAGGTAGGCATGCACGCCGAGGATGTTGAACTGATTGGGTATCGGCAACGCGAACGTCATCGTGCCTGGACCACCTGAGTTCACAGCCAACCCAAGGACATCAGATGACTGCCAGAGCATGCAGTTCGTCATGCCGATGCTGTTGAGGGGCACAGGCAAGGCGAACGGGCCGTAGCTACTGTTGCTCCAACCAATCGCGACGGCACCGAACGTCGTGGGCGCATTGGTGATCGTGGCTGTGGCGGTCTGACCGATGATCGGGCGGCCAGTGGCATCGGGCGTGATTACAAGTGGCGGATTCCCGCAACCAGTGCCGAAGGTTGTGGCGGAAGCGACAACTGGAGGGACTCCGCTGATCCATGTGTCGTCATTGTTGCCAACTTGGAGTGAGTGCCCCCCAAAGAGAACCACGCGACCGAGCGAGCTGTCGAAGGCCATCGCATGGCCCCTGCGGTCCGTTGGCCTTGCCAGTGGCTGCAGGTGCGACCAAGCGAGGCCATCCCATTCCCATGTATCACCGCGATAGCTTCCGTTGTGGCCAGCGAACATCAAGACACGCTGACGCAACACATCGAACGCCATAGCGTGCCCGCGACGAGCAACGGGGTAGGTCGTCGTGAAGATCGGCAACCAGTTCACTCCATCCCACTCCCACGTATCTGCGAGGTGCGTGTTGGCGCTGTCGGCGCCACCGAAGAGAACGATCTTGCCGCGAAGCTCATCGTAGGCCATCGCGTGATCCTTTCGCGGGGGAGGCGAAAAGGTCGGCGACAACAGCGTCCAAACGGAGCCGTCCCATTCCCATGTATCACCAAACGTCGACGTCGATGAACCATCCGTGCCGCCGAACATGACGACACGCTGCCGCGCAGAGTCATAGGCCATCGCATGGAAGTTGCGAACTGAAGGCCCCATCGCGGGCGTAACGTTGACCCAGTCTGCTCCATCCCATTCCCATGTGTCGTTGAGCATGGACGTGTAGCCACCGCCAAACATCACCACTCGCTGACGTGCTTCGTCGAAGGCCATCGCCTGGGCATCGCGAGCCGGCGGGACGGTTGCCGGGAACTGCTGCGCCCAAGTGACCCCATCCCACTCCCATGTTTGCGTTCCAATGCCATGAAACAGCACAATGCGATCCCTGGCAGTATCACTAGCCATGCGGGCAAGGTTCGTATGTGGAGGAGACACGAACGAGAACATCGGGGACCAGGTGTAGTTCTGACCGATTGCTTCATTCGCCAATGCTGCGATCGTGAGAAGCGAGACAATGAGGTTGCTGGTGGTTCGCATGGTTGCCCTTCTTGAACCAGAGTCTGCCCGCGCTCTACCAAGGCAGCAATGCTCATTAGGGCGAAGGGGCCCCAAGGGCACCACCACATGACGATCCACGGAGAATGGGTGGAGCCATCCAGCCCTTGGCTTGCTAGCGCCCGTTCCTCCGGTCACGTAGCTCACGCGGGACGTTGTGATTGCGGTCCCGCCTAACGATCTTGGCAAACTCTTCGGCGCGAGCCTTGGCCTCGGCTCCGGAACCATAGGCATGCAGCGAGAGCAGTCCATTATCGTTCGACCGACTCTCGACATACCACCAACCACCCGAAGGGTCCTTCACGACCTTGATCTCGCCAAGACGAAGCTTCGGCACCCAACTAGGGAGCACTGGCTTACTAGACGGTGTCGGCGGGACGCGCTGCTTTGTTGGGCTCTCCCCTATGAACTCCCTGGGATCGAAGAAGACCACCTCCGGCATCGGGGTGTAGCGCCAAGCCTTCAAGCGATGATCCTCAGCGGAACGAGTTCGAAACTCCCACTTCACCATCTGACCGGCCTCAAACGCGAACGTGACGCGATAGCGCATGCCCGGTCGCAATGGCATTGATGGAACGAACACCGCGCAGCCCGAGTTCGCTGGCCAGTCGTTGGTCGCCGGAGCCTTGGGGCAGGACGTGGTTCCTGCCACTTCGTTGCCGTTTTCATCAACGACCAACGCGCCGGTTAACCGGCCAACACCTTCCTTCAGCCGCACAAAGATCGGGTGCCCACATGTCTGTGCGTATGCAGTCCCCGGCACTGGGTTTGGATACTCACCGCCTGGCCCGAACTGACATGGCACAGCATCAGCACCGTCTGCCGGATGCATGAAGGGAATCGACCGACTTCCTCCAATCGGCCTCAACAGAGTCCAGCCGTGCGCTGACGCACAACCAAATGCGGTTGCATCGGGATCCATCACCGGTTCCGCGTGCCAGATCGTTGCAGCGTTCCAAGCGAGTGAAACCTGAACATCGGCAAGCGGCGAGACACAGCTCCACTTACCAGCAGCCGCCCCCTCAACCGTGTAGCCCCTGCACTTCGGATCCTCATCATGCGCGGCCATCGAAACATCGCTTGGAGGGTTCAGATGAAGGTAGTTGCAATGAAGTGCGCACCCCTTGCTTGCCGGCCCATCGAGACGCAGCGGCTGCTTGCCATGCGCCATTCGCACCCGTGTCAACGTTGCGCATTGACTGACGAACTCCTTCGGCAGATCAAGCTCGTCCGGCGTCATTCGCACATGTGAGTCACGCCGAAACGCGAGCCGATATTGCCCCTCCCGCAATAACAAGACCTCGGGGATTCTGACGATGAACGGTAACGGGTCGAGCGACAAGCCATCAGTGCCAATGGTCAACCTGCCATCACCGTCGAGGTCCCAAAGATGCAGCGAGTCCTCTCCGACCCTTACGCGATACGCCTTCTTCGGGATGTCCCCTCTTAATCCCAAGCCGAGTCGATAGTCGCGTGCGTCAACAGCAACAGTCTTCAGGCGACGCAACTTGTCCTGCTGAGCAATCGCGCAGCCGATGACAGCGAGCACCCCAACGGCGAACTTCATGTGCTGCGACAACCTCATGTTCATTGACCTCCAATGGCCCACGAGCGTATGCACCATGTGCCTCAGGATCGTCTTTCGTCTTGTGACGAATACGTGCGATGGAAGGTTCGCCGGATGCCCCCCCCGACCGAACAACAGCCACCCTTGAACCCGAGATGTGATCATGCCCCGGCAGTTGTTCACGAAGCGCAACGGCTGTCTTGCTGGGCAAGCTCTCCAAGTCAGGCTCGAAGCTCCCCCCGAGTCAACAAGCGGCCAGTTCGCGCCTTCCTCTGCCAACGCCGCTTCCTCTTACTTCCTGATCCCGAACTCCCTCCTGAAGGGACTCTTCCGAAACGCCGGATTCAGGACTCGGATGCCCTCGACGTAATCAGCCATGACAGCGTAGTAGTCGTCGCCCGTCCGACGGACTCCATCCTGACCAAGCCCCCGCATCATGACGACATCCCCGCGAACGGCAAACTCGAACGGAATACCGTTCGCGTCCAGGAGCGGCACATCTCTCGACCAGCCGAATACTTGATCCATGTGGGTCTTGCCCAGCGCGATGTCTGCAACGGAATAGGACACCATGCCCCTGGCGTTGCCCCCCCCGGTCGCTCAGGACATGCACGGTGACGTGCTCCCAGTTGCGCCGAATGTCTTCGATCAACTCGGTCGTGGCTGCGTTTGCCGCCTCAGATGGCAGGGAGGCTACGGCACCGCCCTGGTCTGTAGCTGTGCTGCACGAAGCCGCCATCGCGATCGTGAAGCATGCCAATCGCACGTCGAAGGAACTCACCTTGGCTCACACCCCACCATGGCTCTCCTGACCGGATCCCTCGCCAACACCTGACTCGTCATGCGGCGCATCGGCAAACTCCAACCAGCTGCCGCCATGGATCAGACTGACGACGATCAGCACGACATACACTGGAGCAAGTCCGTAGAACACCGATGGAAAGCGCCATGGCTCGAACATGATCGTCACGCCGATCATCACCAACGCCAATTGCAGGAGTCGTGGCCGCCCCACACCAAACCGGTCGCGCAATTGAATTGCCGAGTTCACAAAGGTGATGCCGAACAGTCCCGGCCACACGGGCAATCCGTTCAGCAGCGCAAGTGGACACAGGAATCCCATGACCATGGCGAAGGCGGCCCCGGCGCGCCGGAAGCCCGGTGGGATGCGTAGCACCCTTTGGCGGAACGTCAGGAAGAAGAGTGTGATCGACGCCGCAAGAAGCGACAGCCACGGGCGCGCAACATCCCAACCGACGCTGACCATGAGTGCGTAGATGACCCCAAGGACCAACAACCAGGTCTTGGTCATTGGCTGTCCTGAATCGCCGGAGTGTTTGGAGGGCCTCGCCATCAACGCCCACCACCGCGCGTCCGCTTGTCCAGGTCGCTCAGCATCTTGCGTAGGCTCTTGAGCTTGAGCTCGCGCTTCTTGTAAGCCTTCGTTCCCGGCAAGAGGGTCTGCTGTAGCTCCAACTCCGTGCGGGCGATCATGAGCAGAAGCGCCGTCCGCGCGCGCGACGGCAACCGCAAAGTAACGCCGTTCGCCTTTGCCCCAAACGCCACGCGCCCTTCACGGCACACCTCCTCGCCGCCGACATGCACATGGAGCCTCATGTCCTCGTAGCCAGAGATCCCATGCACGATGCACTGCCCACCCGCATCCGTTCGCGTCGCGAACACCTGCGTGTCGAACTCCGGATACCGCTCGTTTGCGTAGATGTGCGACTGCTCCTCGCGTGGATTGACCACCCGATATCGGATCATCCGTATTCTGCCGCCCAGGCCGGGGAGCTGCTTACCCGGCTTGATTACGGCCACCCTCGCGTTCTTCACCGGCATCCCCTTGGGATCCAGCACCTGCACCAGCATCGGAACAAGACGTTCCAGTTCGATCTTCAACGGCCCCATCCGCTCCTTCGCGTCGATGTCGACCGCCTTGAAGAGCAACTTCGGATCCGTTGGCACCACCCAGATGCGTGCATTACCGCGCGGCACACCAGCAACGGTTAGCACGCCGCGATCATGGTTCCCTATGTGCCGTAGTCGCCCCGTCGGCTTGTTGCTGGTTGCTGGCAGCGAGTCGACGCGCACGGCATACTGCGTGACCGGTTCGTTCGAGCCAGCTTCCACGACCCGAATCGGAACGCGCAACGCTGGCTGCAGTTCGATGCGAATGTCCTTCTCGCCCCACGCGAAGTACTCGGTCGGCTTCGGCCGTTCGAACAGGTCGGCGTCCGTGACGGAGATGCTGGCCTGCTCGCCCCCGCCAGCGGGGCGATAGATTTGGAACGTGCCATCGTTGGCAGTGCGAGCGCTTGCCAGCAGCCCACTTCGCCTGTTGCCGGGCTGCGGCTGCAGCAACACGTTGGCCACCGGTTGCCCCTTGTCGTCGACGACGATGCCACTGAGGCACGGCTGCTCGCGAACGATCACCGTGACTGGCTCCATTGGTCCTTCCGACGGAATCAGGACCTGCTTCGGTTGGATGAGAATGTATTGGTTCGTGCCCAGCCGAACGTCGCATCGGCCGGGTGGCAGCACATGGCTGCTCGTGAACGCGCCGTCGTCCGCCGTCGTATTCCAACGCACCTTGTTGCCGCGACTGTGCGCAGCACGCCCACTGGTCGTCGCGTTTTCCAGGCGACGCTCGACGAGGAAGCGCCGATCCCCCTTGTCCAACTCACAACCAAGGAAGACGCGCAGGTCATCGAGGCCAATCGAGAGTCCGGCGATCGGTTTGCCTTGTTCGTCGACAACCTTGCCAACCGCGTTCACGCCGACATACATCGGAACCTTGCCAACCTCCTCGACCGTTCCGGGCTCGAGGTACTGCCAGTAGCCCGTGCGCGGCCAACGGCCAGGCAACGACGCATCGAAGCTCACGCGAAGCGACTCGTGTGCGGCAACGCGGATCGCGAACGAACCGTCTGCGCCGGTCGTCACCTTCGGTGGCTCGAGCAGTACTTCGGGGTAGACGACCAGGCTGCGCCCCAACACCTTCACCTCGACGACGCATCCGGCGAGTGGCTTGCCGGTGACGCCATCGACGCATTGGCCTTTGACCAACGTGGTCGTCGCCTCGAGACGACGTTGCCCTGCTGACTTCCGGGATGGATCGACACGGCGCACGCGTTCTTGTGCAACCGCGTCGCCAGCCAACAAGAACAACAGAACGGCAGTCAGGTATCTCACGCGTCTCTCCATGCGCCCAAGCAAAGTGCGCACACACAGACTACGACGACAGCGTGTCATCGCAACCGCGCCGCGTCGTGCGCAATCGCTCTAGCTGTGACGCAACAGCAACGTGCGGCTACGTGTTGGCATGCTGCTCAAACACACACTCGTCGCTCTCACCGTTGTTGGTCTGCAAGCGGTTGCGCCCAGCCAATCCCCAACGTTGTTCATGCCTGGCAGTTCGGCGATTACGTCGACTGGCGCGCCGTTGAACTTCCTCGTTGCCGGTCCCTGGGGCGCCCCGTATGCCATCTTCGTCGACATCGACGGCGGTCCCGTCGACCTGTTTGGCGAACGGTTCTACCTCGGTTTCTCCAGCAGTCTGACGTCACCGGTCACGAGTGTGTTGTCGCCAATCGGCCACGGCACCTACTCGACGACCCTCCCTCCGTTCGCCGGTCTGGCTGGACTCGTCATCTACGGCCAAGCAGTGACGCTCGACCCGTCGGCCAACAACGGCATGTTCCGCGCCTCCAACGGCGCGAGCACCGCGTGCTACTCGGGCACCTCGCAGATCCTCGAAGACTTCAACAGCGCCCTGCCAGCCAGCTACACCGGAACGTTTGTGCAAGACGTTACCGGTCACGTGCGCGGTGGCGCGGTGACGTCGCGCACCGTCGACACGATCGATCCGCAAGGGGTGCCGTTCCTGCAACCGATCCAGTCGCCGCTGAGCCCCAACGGCTGCCGAGAGCAGATCGTCTACCGCGCGACCAACATCGGCGCGACTGGCGAGCCAGAACTGCTGACCGGCATTCGCTGGCGGGTTCTCGGCAACCCGATCGCGGACACGTTCTCGCAATTCACGATGCGCGTCGGCCACACCGATGTCGTGCCCAACTACACGATCGACCCGTGGTCGGCGTTGCCGGCATACCCCAACTCGGGGCTGTCGCCGACGTTTGCCGACAACGAACAGGCTGGTGCGCCGCCATCGGTTGTCTTCAGCGGTTCGTACGCGATCCAGCCGTCGCAGATGATGGCGGGCAACTACATGCCGTATCCGATGACGTCGACGTTCGAATACGACGGCCAATCGAGTCTGCTGCTCGACTTCCGCATGCCGCAGAGTTCGGCCCTCGGTTGGAACGGCATGGCCGTCAACCTCATGGTGCAGAGCAGCGCGCTGCCGGGAACACGCGTCGTCGCCGCCGGCTCGGCCGGCCAGCCCGTGCTACCTAACCAGGTCGCGACCGGGGTCGCCGATAACGCGATGCCCGAGTTCCAACTCGAGTTTGCGCGCACGACAACGTTCTTGCAGTCGCCGTGGCGCGACTCGGGAAGCCTGGCTCCCGACTACGACACCGCGGTCGTCGGCAAGTCGTTGCCGACCGGGACGTCGGTGGACGTGCAGTTCCGTGGTTCGAACAACATGAACGGCGCCAACCCAACCGTCTGGTCCAGTGACCCGAGCGTTGCTGATGGCCGCCGCTACCTGCAGTTCAAGATCACGTTCCGTGCCAACCACCTGACTGGCGAACGGCCGCTCGTCGACACGCTCGTCGTGCCGGTGCTTTAGGCGACCGACTGCGCGCGCCGGGCCTACTTGGACCCGGCGAGTTTCGCCTGCGCTTCTGCCCGCCACTCCTTGTGGATCGGGCGGAAGACGCCAAACGTCTTGGTCGACTCAAGCTTGGCCAGTGTCGCCTTGGCGTCACCACACACGGCGAGCGAACGCAGGTAGCCGTAGTCGCTCGGTTTCATCTCGCCGAGCTCCTTCTTGGTCTTGGCCACGACTTGCTCGCCGCGCTTCAGCAACCGATCGGCGATCTTCTTGTGGGCCGCCGTGGCGTCGTTGTTCGCCCATTGCTGCGCGTAGCTGCGACACTTGCCAGCAACATCGAAGCTGTACTTCATGCCGACTTCGAGCAGCGGCGTGAGCAGTTCCCCGGCCATCGCGTGATCCGGGTGCGCCTGCACGAACGCGCCGATGCCGGTGCGCAGGTGCTTGTAGGCGCCGTGATTGATGACCTGGTGCGAGCACGCATCGGCCTCCACCATCAACCCGCGAGCGCGGGACAACACCGGATCCTTGGCCTTGTCGGCGACCTTCGCCAAGAACTCCGCCGTGTGCATCTGGCCGACCCCTTGCAGATCCTTGACCTTCTGGTTGAGCGCGGCGAAGGCCTTCGTCGAGCCACCGGCGGCGACGTAGTCACGCTGCATCTGCTGCAGACTCGCAGGTTTTTTGATCGCGTCCTCGACGATCTCGATGAAGGCATTGGGCACGTCGAAACCCTGCTTCGTGACCTTGCCGAGTTCGTCGCCGAGCCGGCACGCGTGCTGCAGTTCGCCTTGCTTGTTGAAAACCATCAGCCAGTAGAGCTGGCGGTAACGAACGTCACAGTTGGCCGGCGAGGTCTTGCCCGACAAGCAGATCGAGAAGCGCTCAGACAGGTCGGCGAGCTGTTGTGACGGGAGCAGCACGGCTCCCGCGTTCTTGATGCCTCATCAACCGGACTTGGCGTCGAAGTTGAACAGCACGATCGCCGGCCGCCCTGCGGCCTTGGCCGCAGCCAAGAACGCATCGACGTCCCCTTCTTGGTACGGCTTGCCCTGTGCAGACAGGCACGACAGCAGCAACAGGGTGGATGCGATGCGTCTCATGGCCGCCATCGTAGCAATCGTCGCCAGTTTGGTCGCATTCGCTCCACTGCATCGTCGTGAGAAGCATGCAACGGCACAGGCCTGTGCTTGCACCGGGACCGGATGTCGGTGCAAATGGCGCCATGACGAAGATGCGTCTCGTCGCGGCAAGTGCGCTTGCCTGCGTGTTCCTGCAGAGCTGTGGCACCTCCCATGCCGTGCGTTGGGCCTACGGCAAACCGTCGGTCTTCGAAGAGCCTAGCGCGCACTCCGAAGAGTGTGCCCTGCGCGCCGGGATCGGGATTCCGGTCATCGTCGGTGGCGCGATGTTCGACGTCGTGACGTTCCCGGCGCAGGCGCTGTTTGGCGTGTGGCCCTGGTGGGGTCCGAGCTCGCAGCACATGCGGCCAGGACAAATCTAGCTAGCTACCGATCTGCACGTGCAGGGCCGGCGATACCAGGAAGCCCCCTGCATTGATGCCGGGCGAGTTGACCAGCAACTGCGCATAGAACTCGGCGCCAACCAGGCCGTGATTCGGCGTCCAGTCCAACCGCACGCAACCGCCGTTCTGTGTCAGAATCGAGCCCGGCTTGGGCACCATGATGTAGTCGGGCTCCACCATCAGGTGGCAGCCCGGACCACCGACGACATCGAGCGGCACTGGCACGGACGGGTTGAGCGAGATCAGCAGCAGCGCCGGCCACGTCGGCAGCGCACCCGGCCCGGTCGGCTTCGTCGTCCAATCGACCTGGAACGGCACGCCCGCGCGCGGGATGCCGGACGTCACGAAGTACGGCGCCCCGGGCCCACCGACGGAGAACGTCGGCACGTCGCAAGGCGTCGGCGCATGCATCATGCGCGAACGGCCGTGCACGAATGGCGGCGGCGCAGCGAGGAACTCCTTTGCGGGAGCGGCGATGGGCAAAGCGGGCGAACGGGCCGGCAGGCGCCCTTCTTTCTGTGCGACCACGAACGCCAGCAACACGGCGGCGGTACGGGTGAGCACGTTGGAGAGAGTCATGGAGAAGCGATCAGTGGTCCGACGGGGCGTCGTCGTGCACACCTACGCAGCTTGGTGGCCGAGTGGCTCGCGCATCACGCAGAGAACGCGTCGTGCGTCAGATCGCCACGGTCCATGGCATCGCGCCTTTGGCCCCGCCTTGCGGGGCACCGACAAGGCCTACTGGCGTTGCTTCGCCGGCTCGACCCAGGCCATGTTCGGCCGCAAGCCAAGCGGCCCCACCACGCAGTCCTCGATGTCCTTGTGGAACAGAACCGCGGCCAACGGGTGCAGGATCAGCGCGGCGGGCTGTTCTTCATGCACGAGTTTGTGCAGCTTGCGCCAGATGTCGGCGCGCTCGGCCGGATCGAGCTTGGTGCGCGCCAACTCCGTCAGACGATCGGCTTCCTGGTGCTGCCACTTGCCGAGGTTTTCGAGCCCCTCGCTGTGGAGGATCGCATACGGATCACCCCACTGGGTGAACGCGCGATGCTCGAGCAGACCGTGCCACGTGCCGGCAGACAATGCAGCCGCCACGCCGGAGGACTCACGAACGTGCAGTTCGAGTTCGATGCCAGCATCCTTCGCGGCGCTGGCGAACAGCTCGAGCATGCGGCGTGTCGGCTCGTGACCCTGGTAGGTCAGGATGTTCATGCGTAGCGGCTCGCCGGCCTCGGGATCGTGGCCAGCTTCGCGCAGCAGCTTGCGGGCAGCCTTGGGATCGAACGGGGTGGCCTTCACGTCGGGATACGCGCGCGAGCCGACCTTGGCGTGCGCCACCGCCGCCTTGGCGGCGCCATCGAAGACCTTGGTCATCTCGGCCTGGTTGACCAACATGGCCAGCGCGCGGCGCACGCGCACGTCGTCGAACGGCTTCTGCTTGCAGTTCCAGACGAAGCGGAACGCGCCGAGCGTCGGGTAGTCGTAGACGAGCTTCTTGTAGGACTTCTTGAGCTGCGGCTGCGAGGCGAGCAACTGGTCGGGTTGGGCGCCACTGAACCAATCGACTTCCTGCCGCAGCAGTGCGTTCTGGGCGCCGTTCTGGTCGCGGAACAGCGTCCGCATGCCGGCGAAGTTCCACGTGCCGGGGCGCAGCTTACGGCGCCAGGAGTGCTCGTTGCGCGTCAACAAGACTTCCTGGCGGCGGCGCCAGTTGGTCACGCCGTCGGGGTCATTGAGCAACGCGTAGGGCCCGGTACCGGGGCCACAGCGCTTCTTGATCTGGCTGAGCAAGTCGGCGAAGCGTGCGCTCGCGATCTCCGGCATCGCCTCGCCGTCGGCAAGCCGCGCCCGCACGCCATCGACAAAGAACTTCTTCTGCACGACGGTCCAGCTGAGCCCGACGTCGTTGACGGTCGAGAAGGCCGCGCCAGTGAACGTGACGCACAGGTGGCGTTCGTCGGTCGCAGTCACCGACTTTACCCGCGCGAAACAGCTCCCGATCGCGCCCATCGCCAGCTTGTCGGCCTTCGCCAATTCCCAGCCGAACAATACGTCCGCCATGGTCATCGGTGAGCCGTCGCTGAACAGCACCCCTTCGCGCAACCGGAACGTGCAGGACAGGCCGTCGTCAGCAACGACGTATTCATCGGCGAGGGCGCCGCGGATCGAGGCGTCCGTCGGGTCCTGGTCGAGCAGCGCGTCGTGCGTGTAGGGCAACAGCATCCGTGTCGCGAGTGGATCGAACGACGTCAACGGGTTGACGTCGGAAGGCTCCCCGGCGACGCCGGTGTAGACGTGCCCCTGCGGCTTGCCGCCGAGGAACTTCGGCATCGAGGCCGTCGTCGTCGACGTTCCCGAACCGTTGTTCCACATGACCGTCAGTCCGATGACGACGGCGAACACCGCGAGAAACACGATGACCAGGATGGGCAGAACGCGCATAGGTAAGCGACTCAGGGCTCTGAGGACGTTGATGCTATCAGCAACTGACGGACAGCGCCGGTGTGCTCGTCACGAACGCGTACCACTTGCCAGCATGCCGAGCCACAACGCCACTACGCCCACACCGTTCTGCACGATCAGGTTCGCAGCGAACAGGCCCAACTTGCGTTCGGCGAGCAACAGCTGACCGTCGAGAGCAAACGCCGAGAACGTCGTAAACGCGCCGAAGAAGCCGGCGAGCACCGCGATCGCGATCGGCTGCGACATCCGCCCCTGGCACAACGACCAACAAACGCCAAAGCCGAAGCAGCCGACGATGTTGACGATGGCGATCGGCCACGGCGATTCCCCGCACAGGGACTTCAACCACACCGTCAGCAAGTAACGACTGGTGGCACCGAATGCGCCGGCAACGGCGACGGCTGAAAGGACTGCGAGATTCACGACGTCGCTGAGCTTAGCCGCCGAGCAATCAGATCCGTACCGTGCCAGGTACAATCCGGACAGTTCGCGCGGCGCGCGAACTGTCCGGATTGTACCTGGCACGGTACGGGCGTCAGTCCTTTCGTTTGGGGTAGGTCTTGAGGACCCACTTGCGCCAACCCGCGTCGAAGGTCGGGCCGTCCATTTCGAAGACGTTGAACAGGAGCTTCGGCAGCATGCGTTGCAGCTGCTTGGCCTGGGCGTCCCAGTTGCCGGTGTTGGGCACGCTCTTGAGCTTGTCGATCATCATGCCGACCTTCTGGCTGTCGAGCGACATCAGGTAGTCGATGCGCGACCAGGACTGCATGTGGGCGTGGAAGCCGAAGTTCTCCCAGTCCTCCATCTTCGACAGGTCTTCGTAGCTGATCGTCGCACCTTCGTGCTTGCTGCGCTTGAGGACCTTCATCACCCACTTGTTCTGCTCGTCGCGGTTGACGGACTCGGTGTCGGTGATGCGCGCGTTGACGAACTTCGTCTTGACCTGACGCGAGTAGTAGTGCGCGATGCCAGTCGAGAACCACATCGGCATCGGGTAGGCGTAGCCGCGGTAGCCGTTCATCAGGTTCTGCCACAGGGCATACATGACGTGCGCGTGGATGCCGGGCGCATCGAAGCCTTCCATGCCTTCCTGCGAGACGGCCAACACCAACTGATGCGTCTTGTCGTGGAAGAACCGCATCGAGTCGTCGGCTTCCGTGTCGCAGAAGCGCTTCATGTAGCGCGCCATGTCCGACTTCTTCTGGAACAGAAGCAGCAGGAACTTGTCGGGCAGGCCGAGGTACGGGCCCTTGCCGACGACCTTGGAGTCCTTGTCGAACGTCTTGTCGGTCACCCCGACCAGCTTCTCGAACTGCTCGTAGGCGCGTTCGGCGCGCTGCGCATACAGATGGATGCGCAGCCACGGCCCGAGCTTCTTCGCCTTCGACGGGAACTTGCGGCACAGCTTCTTCAGCGCCGCGCACTCCTTGTTGAGCGCCTTGCGTTCTGACGATTCCTCGGGCAACGGCGACGGCTTGAGGTTGAGACCGATGCGGAAGTGCGTCGTCTCCATCCAGATCACGCGGTCTTCGCCGAGCACCTTGTCGATGTCCGTCGTGCTGACGTGGTCCGCCCACGGGAACGGTCCATAGCGCTCGATCCCGAGCTTCTTCATGACCGCGGGATCCTTCTTCGTGTACGGGTCCCCCTTCTTCAGGAGCTTCTTGAAGGCCGAGCCATCGTCCTTCTTCTGCGCGCTCAGCGGCGCGGCGACGAGGGTCAGTGCAATCAGGACGAACTGCAGCAGCGAGCGAGTGGATGGCATCTTGGCAATCAATCGAACAGTGGGGCCGTTCACGAACAAGGGGTCGGTACACACAGCGAGGGAGCAGGCGAACCTGACTCCCTCGCTTGCAGCCATGCAATCGCCTACTTCTTGGCGACTTCTTGCGGCTTCTCTGCGACGACAACCGGCTCCTTGAGAGCCAGGTCGCGGAGCTCCTGCTCCTTCTTGCGCAGTTTGACACGCTGGGCTTCGAGCTTCGCGAGTTGCTTGTCGAACTTCTTCAGCTTCTTCGACTTGGGACCGTTCTTCTCGATCTCCTTGTCGATGCGCGAGCGGACCAGGTCCTCTTGCGAATCGAGCTTGTCGTATTGCGTGAGGATCTTGCGCAACTGCTTGATCGCCGCCTTCGCGTTCTCGTCGTAGCATCGGTCGAGGTAGGTGAACATCACCTTCCACAACTGCGACTGCGATTGATCACCCGGCAGCGCCGTCTTGTTGTCGCCGTTCGGATCGGCGAAGAACAAGTGCGGCACCTTCTTCTCTTTCTTGCCCTTCTTGAACAAGTTGTAGAAGGGATGCCTCGGCGTGAGGATGTTCGGCGGCAGCTTGACGCAACGGAACCAGTGCGTCAGCAGGACCGTTTGCTCGTTGTCGAGCGTGCGACTCATCATCGCGTGGTCCGTGCCCTTGCACATTTCGCATTCGCGCATGATCAGCAGCGGACGCTTGTCGCCATCGGCAACGAGCTTGTACGCCATCTGAATCGGAAGCGCGCGGTCGACTTCCTTGGCCACCGTACGCTCACCCGGCTTGCGCCGTGGAGTCGTCGGCTTGTAGACCGGGTAGGTCCACTCGACCTTCAAGATCTCCTTGGTCGTACGGCCACGGCGGAAGTCGAGCGGAATACCGCCACCTCGCGCACCACCGCCACCACCCGCAGGAGCGGACCTCGCACCAGAACTAGCACCACGTGGGGCCCAACTGGACCCGCCACCACCACTTCATCACTGGGGGGCTGCAGGGCGGGCCAACACCATGGCCATCGCCGCGCACAGAGCGGACATCATGATCGGTCGCAACATCGTTTGAATTCCTCCGAGGGGTTACCGCCAAGGCGGTTGGGCTGTCTTGGGCAGGCAGCCATTTGTCTGTGCCATAGTATCGGCTGACCCCCTGAGGGCAACCCAAGTGGAAACAGAACCTTGCTGCAATCCACGGGATCGGCGGTTGACGCCCTGGGCAAAAGGGGCGACGCTCGCTCGGTCCGACCCCACACGAGGCGCCAAATTGACCGAATTCTCCGCTAACGACCCTGCCACGGCCGATTCCTGGGAGGGAATCCTGGCCAATCTCCGCGGCCGCTATCCCGGCCAGAAGGACAGTGTCCTGTTCTGCCTCTACAAGCTCCAGAGCAACCCAAAGTTAGGGCTGGCGGACTTCCGGGACGAAGCCGCCCTCCACGGCATCCCGATGGCCGGCCGGGCACTGCACTCCGCCAAGGTCCTGATGGGCCTCGCCGAGCAGAAGCCGCGCGCGCCGCGCAAGCCAGTCGAGGCCCTGCCAGCCGCGGATGACGCCACGCCCACGGGCCGCGTGCGCCGGGCGCGCAGCAGCACCGAGACCGAAGACGGCTCCATCGAGACCAAGGTTCTGGACGCCGTGCGTCAGATCCAGTCGGCCGCGAGCAAGGAAGCAACCGACCTGCGCGCCGCGGTGCGCCAGGCGATCGCAATCCTGCAGCGCGCGCTCGGCGACTAGTGACCGTGGCGGGCCTGGCGCGAGGCCCCCATCGATGATTTACCGGCCGCTGACTTACCGGTCGATGCCTTACCCGCCGAGGACTTGCCGGCAACTGCTTCGCGCAGCTTGGCAAACGGCACCAGGCACTCCGGCCAATCGTTGCGACCACAGCGCTCGTAGTCGCGCATCATCGCCGCGCCGACGTCCGCCGCATCCAGGCCACGTTCGTCAACGAGCCACTGCCACAACCAGCGCGCCAGTTTGACCAGCGCGATCTTGGTCGGCGCACCCGTTTGCACAAACAGCCACTCGGCAAACGCAGCGAACTGCGCATACGCCGACTCACCCTGCAACACGAGTGGCAGCGTCTCGGTCCAGTTGCCGCGGTTGGCGACAAGATCCCAGAACCGCGCGAACCGCTTCATGCGCTGCATCGTCGCAAACGGCATCGCGCCCGTTTGCAACACGTCGTACGGCGGCTGCGCCGAGTAGACCATCGCGAACGGCTCGTCGTGCCGGACGATCGGCGTGCCGCGCAGGCGCTTGAGGATGCCGACCTGGATCTCGTGTGGCCCGAGCGCCCACAACTGATCGAAGCCGCAAGCGAAGCTCGCTTCGTCTTCACCGGGCAGACCGATGATGAGGTCAACGTGCAAGTGCGCCGTCGTCGAACTGCGCAACCACCGCACGTTGTCTTCGAGCTTGGCAACGTTCTGCCGGCGTGAGATGCGCGTGCTGGTTGCATCGTCGAGAGTCTGCACCCCGATCTCGAACTGCAGACCACCGGTGGGCATCGCTTCGATCTCTGCGCGCAACGCCTCCGGCAAACGATCGGGGATCAGTTCGAAGTGCAAGAACATGCCCTCCTGCCACCGCTCGCGGAAGAAGCGCAGGATCGCGGCCGAGCTCTCGATACCGAGATTGAATGTGCGATCGACGAACTTGAAGTGGCGCACGCCACGATCGAGCAACTGCTGCATCGCAACGAGGAACTCAGCCAACTCCGGCTTGCGCACCGGCACTTCGAGCGCTGACAGGCAAAACTCACACGTGAACGGACAACCACGCGAGCTCTCGACGTAGATGATGCGATGCGCGATGTCCTCGTCGGTGTATTCGCCGTATGGCGACACGAGGTCGGTGTAGTGCGGCACTTCGGCATCGACGAACTTGTCGCGAGTGCGGCCCGCCAACAGGTCTTCGCACAACCCGCGGAAGGCCACGTCGGCTTCGCCGCTGATCACATGATCGGCCAACGTGCACACGTCTTGCTGTTCGCGTTCGTAGCTGACCTCGGGACCACCGACGACGACGGTCACTTCGGGCGCCACGTTCTTGAGAATGCGCACGACGGCGAGCGCTTGTGTTGCGTTCCAGACGTAGACGCCAAGGCCGACGATGCGCGGCTGGTGCGCGAGCAGTTGCTCGACGACATCCGCCGCCCAATCGTTGAGTTGGAACTCGACGATCACACTGCGCTCGCGCAAGTCGCCGAGATTGGCGCGCAGGCTGCGCAGACCAAACGACGTGTGGATCCAGCGCGCGTTGTGCGTCGCCAACACGATGTCCGTCGCCGCGGCCTTCGTCACGCTGCTTGCGACGGACGTCATGGCGCTACTTCGTCAGCTCGGGCGACAGTTCGTCGGCGCGGACTTCGGGACCGTCGGCCAACGCACTCAAGCGCTGCATCTCGTTCTGCAACTGACGCACGTTGCCGGGCCACTTCGCTTGCAGCATCACGTCGATGGCTGGCTGCGACAACGTCAGCTCGCGACCAGTGCGGGCCACGGCTTCGGCCAGGAAGCGACGCGCCAACAACGCGATGTCTTGATCGCGATCGCGCAGCGGCGGCATCGACAAACGCAGCACGTTGAGTCGGAAGTAGAGATCCTCACGGAAGCGGCCTTCCTTGACCGCGTTCTCGAGGTTCTGGTTGGTGGCAGCGATGACGCGCACGTCGATCTTGCGGACCTTGCTGTCCCCCACGGCGCGCACCTCGCCTTCTTGTAGAACGCGCAGAAGCTTGACCTGCATCGGCAACGGCATCTCGCCGATCTCATCGAGGAAGATCGTGCCACGATGCGCGGCGACGAAGTGGCCGGGGTGGTCGTTGACGGCACCGGTAAAGGCGCCGCGCTTGTGACCGAACAGCACGGACTCGAGCAGGTTCTCGGGAATCGCCGCGCAGTTCTCGGCGACGAACGCCTGCTTGCTGCGACGGCTGATTTCGTGCACCGCTTGCGCCACCCGCTCTTTGCCGGTGCCGCTCTCGCCGGTGATCAGCACCGGCGCGTTGGCCATCGCGAACTTCTCGATGAACTTGCGCAGCTGCAGCATCGGCTCGCACTCGCCGATCAAGCCGTACCAGCCAGTCTCGGCGTCGCCGTCGGGCTCCGCGGTGCCCGCGTTGATCACGGCATCGAGCCGGGCGCGCAACTCCGACAACAGAGCTGGAGCCTCCGCCTGCACTTGCTGCAGGAGGCTGTCGAATGTGCGCAAGATGTCGTCCGCCGAAGTCACCAGTGCCAAGCCTCTTTAGAACTCCATGTCTTCGAGCAACTGCAGGCCGGCGTATTCGAGCACGAACTCGCGCTCGACACCGTCATCAAAACGCACAATGGCGCGCGCACTCATGCCGCGGCCCGCGAGACGCCGCACGACGCCACTGCCGTAGAGGTCGTGGCGCACGCGCACCCCCTTCTGCAAGCCAGCCAGCGCCTCGGGGTCGGGCGTAACGCTCCAGCCGGTGCTGTGCGAGGTCTCATCGTCAACGTCGTAGCGCCGCCACGACGGCGTGTAACTCTCAAGCAGATCTTCCGGGATCTCGCGCAGAAAGCGCGACGGCCGCATCGTCTCCATGCTGCCGTTGACCATGCGGTCGCGGGCGGAGCTCAGCATCAACGTCTTGCGGGCGCGCGTCAGGGCGACGTACATCAGGCGGCGCTCTTCTTCGAGGCCCTCCGGATCGTCGGCCGTGCGCATGCTCGGGAAGACGCCTTCTTCGAGACCGGCAACGAACACGTGATCGAACTCAAGGCCCTTCGCGGCATGGATCGTCATCATCCGCACGCTCGGCCCATCGTCGTCCTTGTCGGCACTCGTCAACAACGCGACGTGTTGCAGATAACCGGCGAGACCAGTGGCGGGCATATCGTCTTCGAACGGTGACTCGACCTCGGGCGCCGCGTCAAACTCAACGGTGTCGCTGACGAGTTCGGCAATGTTGTCTTCGCGCGCGCTGTCCTCGGCGTCACCAAAGCTGGTCGCATGCCGGATGTAGCCGGTGCCCTCGAGAATGACCTTGAGCGCCAGATGCGCGCCGGACTCCGCCGCCGCCTGTGCCTTGTCCAACGTCTCGCTCAGAGCCGCGAGCCCCTTGCGTGCCTTGGCGCTGAGCATCGCGTGCATCGTCGGCTCGGCGACCGCTTCGCGCAGCGACATGCCCTCGGCAAACGCCGCGGCCTGCAGCTTCTCGAGCGAGATCTTGCCGAGACCACGCGGCGGCACGTTGATGATGCGCCGCATGCTGACTTCGTCGACCGGGTTGGCGAGCACGCGCAAGAACGCGAGCAGGTCCTTGACCTCACGCCGTTCGAAGAACGTCTGGCCGCCGATGATCTCGTACGGGATGCCCTTGTCCTTGAGCGCCTGCTCGAGGCCACGCGACAAGTAGTGCGCGCGATAGAACACGGCAATCTGCTCGAGGCTGATGCCCTCGCCGTAGAGATCGTTGATGCGATCAACGATCGTCGTCGACTCTTCGGTCGCGCCCGTCGCCTTCAAGCGGAGCAGCGACGCGCCGGGCTCGGCTTCGGTGCGCAAGCGCTTGTCGAGTCGGCTCGTGTTGTTGGCGATGACGGTCTCGGCAGCGCGCAGGATGTTGGCCGTGCTGCGATAGTTCTGTTCGAGGCGCACGACCGTGCACGGGTCGTAGTCGTTCTCGTAGTCGAGGATGTTGCGGACCTCGGCGCCACGGAAGCCATAGATCGACTGATCGGGGTCGCCGACAACGCACATGTTGCCGGGCGCGGGGCACAGCAACTTGAGCAGGTCGTATTGCACGCGGTTGGTGTCCTGGAACTCGTCGACCAGCAACCACGGGAAGCGCTCTTGGTAGCGTTCTGCGACCTCGGGATGCTCACGCAGGATCTGCAGGAAGTTGCCGAGCAGATCGTCGAAGTCCATCGCCGACGCCTTGCGCATGCGCTCGTGGTACGGCCCCCACAAACGTTCGACCAGGCGGCCGACGTCGCTACCCGACAGCAAACCATCGCCGGGCGTCATCGCCGCGTTCTTGAGCTTGCTGATCATGCCACCGATCATCGAAGGCTTGGCTTCCTTGGTCGACACGTGCATGTCGGCCATCAGCTCCTTGATCAATGAGTCGCGATCGTGCGTATCGTAGATCGAGAAGTCGGGCGCGAAGCCGAGCAGATAGCCATCGGTGCGCAAGAAGCGCGCGCACGCCGAGTGGAAGGTCGCGACGCGAACGTAGTCGCCGCCGAGCTCTTCGACGCGCTTCGCCATCTCGCCGGCGGCCTTGTTGGTGAAGGTCATCGCCAGGATCTGGCGCGACTGCACACCGTCCCGCAGCAGACGGGCAATCCTCCTTGTCACCACGCGTGTCTTGCCCGAGCCGGCGCCCGCCAACACCATCAGGGGACCCTCGCCGTGCATCACAGCAGCGGCCTGTTGTTCGTTGAGGTCGTTGAGAATCGAATCGTGCATCGCCCGCGGCGAGCATAGTGCACGAACGGGCCACGACAAGAACGTGGCCGAGCCGCGACCAGAACGTGCCATAGACCCAGCAAGAACCGCTCTCGCTATGGACCTCGCGGGCCCATCCGGGTTCGCTTACTCCATGGCGGACGGCACAAACCAGAATTCCCCCACCAGCTCAGATGAGCGTGTGCCGCTCGGCAGCTGGCCGCGGCTCTACACGCTCTGCTGCGTGCTCGCGATCGTCGTCATGGTCCTGCTCTACTGGTTTGCGCAGGCCTACAACGTGCGCCCGGTGGCGAACTAGTCATGGGCTACCTCGACTGGATCGTCTTCTTCGCGTTCATCGGCTACGTCGTCTGGGACGGCATGCGCCGCCGCAGCGGTGCCACCGACCTCGAAGGGTACTACGCCGCCGGCCGCAAGATTCCGTGGTGGGCCGCCGGCTTGTCGATCATGGCGACGCAGGCGAGCGCGATCACCGTCATCGGCACGACCGGTCAGGGCCACGAGCACGGCATGCGGTTCGTACAGAGTTACTTCGGTCTGCCGTTTGCGATGGTGCTCCTGTGCATCTTCCTGGTGCCGTTCTATCGCAGCCGCAACGTGCTCACGCCGTACGAACTGCTCGAAGAACGGTTCGGACCGATGTCGCGCACGTTGGCGAGCCTGATCTTCTTGTGCTCGCGGTGCCTCGCTCTTGGCGCCGTCATCTATGCACCGTCCGTGGCGCTATCGGCGATCCTCGGCCTCGACACGATGGTCGCGGTGTTCATCATCGGCGCGCTGACGACGACCTACACGTTGGTCGGCGGTGTCTCGGCTGTCATCTGGACCGACGTCAAGCAGATGACGGTGATCCTGGTCGGACTCGTCATTGTGTTCGTGATGTTAGTCGTCGAGTTGCTGCCGGAGTTTGGCAGCTTCGGCAAGATGCTCGAACTGGCCGGCGCCGCCGACAAGCTCGGCGCCCTCGAAGTCGTGCCCGCCAACGACGGCTTGCTGCCGCGCACGCATGCGGAGATCGCAGCCGCAAAGGAAGCGCTGGCTGCCGACCCGAACGCCGTGGTCGCGGACCCGAGTTTCTGGGAGCAGAAGTACAACGTCTGGGCCGGCGTGTTCGGCGGCCTGTTCCTGCACCTGAGTTACTTCGGTTGTGACAACAGCCAGGCGCAGCGACTGCTCACCAGCAAGAACGCGACCGAGAGCAAGAAGAGCCTGCTCCTGTCGGCGTTCGCCAAGGTGCCGATGCAGGCGTTCGTGCTGCTGATCGGCGTGTTGATGTGGCTGTTCTACTCCGTCAACGAGCAACCGATGCTCTACAAGACTGAGCACGTCACGGCCGCGCAAAGCGCTGAGTTCGCCGCCAAGATCGAACCGCTGCAGGCCGAGTTCGATGCGGCGCACCAAGAACGCAAGGCGAGCATGCTCGCACTTGCCGAACTCGAAGCCGGCGTCACGAGCGATGCGCAGGCATTGGCTCGCTACCAGGCGGCGACGAAGAAGGTTGACGACACTCGCAAGAAGGCCCGTGTTCTGGTGCACAACACGCCCGACGACAAGGGCAAGCTCAAGGACGACAAGGACACCAACAACATCTTCTGCACGTTTATCCTGTCGAAGATGCCACCGCTCCTGCTCGGCCTGATCATCGCCGCGATCTTCGCCGCCGCGATGTCGTCGATCGACTCCGTGCTCAACTCACTCAGCGGCGCCACCGTCGTCGACATCTACCGCCGCTGGATCAAACCCGACGCGACCGATGCACAATCGCTGCGCGTCGGCAAGTTCACCACGTTGTTCTGGGGTGTGATCGCAACGTTCACCGCCCTGTTCTTCGCCGGCGGTGGCTCGATCATCGAGATGATCAACCGCGTCGGCTCGTGGTTCTACGGCAGCCTGCTCGGCATCTTCGTCATGGCGCTCTTCATGCGCCGCGCCGGCGACCTCGCCGGAGCCCTCGGCCTCGTCGGCGGCATGACCGCCGTCGTCATCGTGCACAACACGGTCAAGGTCGAGTTCCTCTGGTACAACGTCGTCGGCCTCCTCGGCGTCCTCATCGTCGGCGGCACCACCGCCCTACTCACCAAGAGAAAGTGAAGGGTGTCAGTACGGTGCCAGGAGAGAATCTATCCTCTTCGCGAAGAGGATAAATTCTCTCCTGGCACCGTACCTACACCCTTGGGCGGGCGAAGCCTCGTTGGCCGCCGATGAAGAATTGGAGGAACTCGAGGCCGGCTCCTTCGAGGCCGCATTCGCGTTCTTGGATCGCGGTGGCTGCGCGTTCGCGGAGGTCGCCGGAGCCGCCGTAGACGCTGTGGTAGGCGCGCTTGAGGTCGGAGACTTCGGGGCGTGGCATCTTGCTGCGACGCAAGCCGACGACGTTGAGGCCGCGGACTTCGTTGCGTTCGGCGGCCATCGCAAACGGCGGGATGTCGTAGGACATCGACGCGTTGCCGCCGACCATCGCGCGGCAACCGACACGGACAAACTGGTGGATGCCAGCGCCGCCGCCGAAGAACGTGCCGCCGCCGACGTGCACGTGGCCCGCAAGCATCACGTTGTTGGCGAGCGTCACACCAACACCAACCTTGCAGTCGTGGCCGACGTGGCTGTTGGCCATGAAGAAGCAGTCGTCCCCCACTACCGTTTCGCCGTCTTGCTTGCTCGGCTTGTTGACGGTTACCGATTCGCGCAGCACAACTCGATTGCCGATGCGAACCGGTGCGGTGATCGGCTCGCTGCCGCGCATCTGCGGCTGGCCGCCGATCGCGACGAAGCTGTCGATCTCGCAAGCTTCACCGATCGAAACATTGGTGCGAACGACCACGTGCTGGGCGAGCCGGGTACCCGACGCGATCGTGACGCCGGCTTCGACGATGGAGTAGGCGCCGACATGCACGTCGGGCGCCAGCTGCGCCGAAGGATCGACAACGGCAGTTGGATGGATCATGTGTGAGTGAGAGGTCTGGTGGCGGCGGCACCATAAGCCACCGCGTCGGCAGCCGAAAGCTGCTGCGCGACCTTCTCCATCGCCACCTCGAGATCCGCCAACAGGTCGTCGACATGCTCGATGCCGACACTGAGACGCAGAAGGCCAGGGCCGATGCCGGCCACCTCGCGTGCTTCGGCCGACATCGCCGCGTGCGTCATCGTCGCCGGATGGGCCACGAGACTCTCGACACCACCGAGGGACTCGGCCAACGTGAAGTGCCGGACGCCACTGACGAACGCACGCGCCGCCGCTTCGTCAGCGAGCTCGAGGCTGAGCATGCCGCCAAAGCCACGCTGCTGACGGCCGGCCAGCTCGTGATCCGGATGGTCCCCCAGACCAGGATAGTGCACGGCGCGCACCAACGGCTGCTGCTGCAACCACGTCGCGATGCGCAACGCATTCTCCTCGTGCTGGCGCATGCGCACCGCCAAAGTCCGCAAGCCGCGCAACGCCAACCAACAGTCGAACGGCGAACCTGTAATGCCGGTCGCGTTCGCCCACCACTGCATCCGTTCGTGCAGCTCGTCGGTCTTGGCGATCACCGCGCCACCTACCACATCGCTGTGGCCGTTGATGTACTTCGTCGTCGAATGCACGACCAGATCCGCACCGAGCTGCAGCGGGTTCTGCGTCACCGGCGAACAGAACGTGTTGTCGACGACAAACAGCGCCCCGACTTCGCGGCACTTGTCAGCGAGTGCGGCAAGGTCGACGAGACGCAGCAACGGGTTGCTCGGCGACTCGCACCAGACGATCTTCGGTTGCCGCAGCAAGACCTCAGCCACCGCTGCCGCGTCCCGTTGATCGACGAACTCCACATCGAACTGCCCCTTGTTGGCGAGCGCATCGACGAGCCGCCAAGTGCCACCGTAACCATCGTGCGGCAAGACGATCAAATCGCCGGGTTGCAGCAGGTTGAGCACGAGCGAAATCGCCGACATGCCAGTCGACGTGATCGTGCAACCGGCACCACCTTCGAGTTGCGCCAACGCCGTCGCGAACTCATCGCGCGTCGGGTTGCCACTGCGCGTGTATTCGTAACGGCCGGGCTGCCCGAACTCCGCAAACGAGAAGTTGGCCGACAGGTGCAGCGGCGTCGCGACGGCACCATGCGCGGTATCGCTGTTGATGCCGGACTGCACGGCGACCGTCTCCAACAACGGCTTGTTGCAACCACTCATCGCAGCACCTCCGTCAGGAAGCCTGAGACAACCGCAGCTTCTTTGAGGAAGCCATCGTGGCCATAGCGTGTGCGACACTCCCGCAGCGTTCGCAGCTCGGGCAGCGAAGCCGCGAAGCGGTGCACGTCGACGAGCGGCACAAGCTGATCAGAGTCAAAGCCCAACACCCAGGTCGGCACCTTGATGCTTGCCGTTTCGATATCGTGCGCATCGATCGAACGGTTGAGGCACAAGAACTGCTCGACGCCCCATTCGTCGGCGAACGACGCACCGCGCGCATCCAGCCAACCGGACAACGCCGCATCGTCCAAGCCGCCATCAAAACGATCGCCGAGTTCTGCTGTCGTGCGGTAGCCGACCATCGCCAACGACCGCGCCAACTGCAGCGACTCGCGCTGCGTTCCCGAGCGGCTACCGAGTTCGACGAGCTGACGCTGCACGTGCCGGTAGGCACTCGCCTGCGCGTGGCTGCGGTCGGCCGCGGCCAACACGACCAAGCGATCCAAGCGCGAACCGTTTTGGGCCGCCGCGCTTTGGACCGCCGCATGCTGGGCGACCATGCCGCCGTAGCTGCTGCCAACGATGGCGTGCACGCGCTCAATCTTCAGCGCGTCACACAACGCCCACAACGCACGGGCCTGATCCGCCGCATCAACAAACGGAAACGCCTCACCTGCCGACGGCGTCGTCGAGTTGCCGGCACCACCAAGCCAATCGATCCCGAGCACCTGGAAGCGTTCGGTGTCGATGCCGAGCCCGGCACCAACCACACCTTCCCACCAACCACGCTCGGGCAGCTCGGCGTGCGCCGCCGCGTGACGGTGCGCGGAGATGCCGCCGAGCACGATCACAACTGGCGCATCCTTGGGGCCCTGCCGCTCGTACGCGAGCACGGCTCCAGAAAGCTGACCACCGCGAACCAGCTCGAACGGCTGCGGCAAGTGACACAGTTCGACGCCTCGCGGCACGGTCACGGTGGCGCTCATCGTTGCGCCTCCTCGCCGCCGGCAACCGGCAGCAACGCGTTGACGTCGGCCCACAGGGCCTCGGCCGTGCGCTCGTAACCAACCCCGAGACCGGTGTGCACGCGCAACCCCGACGGCAGGCGGTAGCCGTAGACCACACGGTCCGCCGGAGCGGCCAACGCCGAGCCAACGGCAACTTCTTCGAACGTGACCCGCAGGTCGCCCAGCGAGCGGCCACTACGCGCCACGAGTCGCGTCGTCGCACCGCGCGCCGCGCGCTCACGCAGCACTTCTGGATCGAGATCGCGCACGTCTTGGCGCTGCACCGACGCCAGGCCGGGCGCCGCCGTGAACGTCGCGCCAAACACTGCCGACCAGGCGCACAGCAACTTGATCGCCGCATCAGTGCCGTCGAGATCGAGCGTCGCATCCGGCTCCAAGAACCCGAGCCGCTGCGCTTCTGCAATGCCCTCGTCAATCGACGCACCGCGCTCGACGGCGTCGACGATCGCCGTCGTCGTCACGTTGCCAACCAACTGCAGTTCTTCGCAGCTGTCACGCAGTTCATCAAGCTCGGCAACCAACTGCGCGCCGGCTCCACCGAGCACCGCGTTGATGCCGATCTGGTTGCGGCTCGCGCCCTGCAGCCAGTTGGCCGCGGACTTGGCAAGGCCGTTCTTGCTGCACAGAACCAGCGTGGCACCACACTGCAAGGCCGCACGCGAACGAGTGATCGCGGCCTCGGTATCGCCGATGGCAGATGGCGTCGCGTCGACCACGAGGTCGGCGCCCACCAAACGGATCGCCAACTCCGTCGGGATCGTTTCGGCGCCGTCCCATTCACTCAAACGACCGCCGCGTTGCTTCCATTCGGTGATGGCGCTGCGATCGATGCCGTCCTTGGCGAACACCGATGCTGTTCGGTCACTGACGGCGACCACGCGCAGATCGTCGCGCGAAAACTGCCGCAAGAAGGCCCGGCCGACCTGGCCAGGCCCAATCAGGTGCACGGTGCGGACGGCGCCTTTGCGGGCTCCCGGCGAGAGGCCAGTCGACACGAATGCATCGGTCGACGCTTTGGCACAGGATGATGTTCTGTGCTGCGCAGAGTCATCGGCAGCACGAGTGAGAATCGGATCAGACATCGGAACGGTTCCTCTTGGGCCCGTTGCCAGAGTCCACGGCCAGCGCTGAAAGACGCGCCTGTGGGCACCTTCAGTTGCGCCTATGGCACACCGGAGTGCTTCACAGACTCATCTTTCGACCGTCGATTGCCCTACAGGAGCGCGACGTCAGGTCGTGGGAATTGGCACCTGCGTACTGCCAAGCTCTTGATCACAAGAATCTTGGCGGCTCGTGGTTGCCCCAGCGTCGTCGGGCCCGTCCCTCGGCTGGTCTGGATGAGTTGTTGGTCCGATAGGTATCGGCAAATCCGACGCGCGTCAAGAGGGTCTCCCGAGCAAATACCAGCAGCTACCCCTCGTGGTTGTCGCAAGCGAGCTGCCAGACCCAGTTGCGAAACAGAAGCACGTAGCCGATCAACCCCATCACGATGGCTACCGGCAGGAAGATGAACTCACTCGATCGCGGGCGCGGGCTCGAGAACGTGAACCCGACCCAGGTCGCCAAGGTCTGGATGCCCGTCGCCAGCATGTAGACGCCGATCAGTTTGCAGCCGACCCACAAGAGGTCTTCCCGCGTCATCGCGAACTGCACCTGTCCTGAACTCTCCGACCCCGGCGTTCGCGACGACGAGAAGTAAAGGGCAATCGCCGCCAGCAGGGGCACGGCAACCGACCCCTTGCCAACGTCCTGCCACAGATGCGTGATCGCGACGTAGCACAGCCACAGCATCAAGAACCGCTGCGCCAACCAGAACAGGTCGTTCCTCGTCATGCAGCAAGCGTAGCGAACCCGGTCGCTACTGATTGCGCTGCATGCGAATCCGCTGGATCAAACGCGGCGCCACCGGGTTCCCCGGGTTGACGGAGATGACCTCCATCAACAACTGCTCCGCCTCATCGAACCGCTTGCGCATCCCGAAGTACTGCGACAACGCCATCTTCGCTTCGGGGTAGTAGAACAACGGCTCGATTTCGTGCGCCTTGTTGTGCTCGTAGATCGCGGTCAGTTCGGCTTCGGCTTCCTCGTGTTGCTTGGTGGCGCCGAGCAGCATCGCCCGCACTTCGCGCAACATCGGATCCGTCATGAGCAACCACGACGCCGCGAACTGCACGTCCTCGAGCGCGTTCTTGGTCTTCTCCGGATCGCCCTTGCGCGTGTAGAACGAATTGTTGAGCGGCTCGATCGCCTGCTCCATGGCCGCCTTGCGATAGCGCTGGCCCATGAACGTATGCGCCGAGAACGCGACCCAACCGACCAACAGGATGGCCACGAGGCGCCCCGCGCCAACCAGCTTGCCTTCCTGCTTCAACACCGTGTGTTGGAAGGTCACGTTCTTGTTGATGAGGAGCCTCACCAGCAGCAGCGCCAGAACGGCTGTGATGACGCCGAGGCCAACTCCAAGCAACAACGGCACGCCTTCGCCAAACCACGCCCCGCGGAACGTCCACTGCACGGCAACGATCGCGACGACGGCGAGGAACACTTCTTCCCACCACGCGAAATCCGAACGTGCCTTGATGCGCTGCTGACTCATCGTCAGCGGCGTCGGCTTCGCGAAGCCGAATGACAGTGCATTGGTCGGGCAGACCGACACGCAGTCCAGGCACTTCATGCAACCTGGGTCGACGACCTGACCGTGCTTCGCGACTTCTTCGTGCACGCGTACGTTGCTGCTGCACGTCGTCGTGCAGTGGCCGCAGTGCTCACACGCATCGCTGACCTTGATCCGCATGGGCGCGACCCGATCGGCGACAGCAAAGAACGCCCCGTAGGGGCAACCGTAGGTGCAGAAGCCCTTGGCCCCCAACCACCACACGATCAGCATGCCGGCAACGAGGAACGTTCCGATGGTCATGATCGGGCCAGGGAAGGTCTTCCACAGCTCGGTCGTCATGACCTCCCACTCCCAGTCTTTGACGGCCGGGATGATCTTCTCGTTGCCCCATTCGAACGCGGACCACAACCACGCCTGCAGCGGCGGCCACAAGAACATGTAGAAGGCTACGACCCACGGCCCGAACACCAGCAACCTGGAACGCACCGGCCGCGGCTTGAGCTTGAACTTCTTGAGCAACCACGCACACAGGTCCTGGACGGCGACCATGTGGCAGGCCCAACCGCAGAACCACCGGCCAAACAGCAGCGTCGTGGCGATCAGGCTGAGGAACAGGATGAAGCCCGCGTTGATACGGCCGAGCTCGACCGTCTGCATCGCCTCGGACGGCTCCACCGGCGTCATCGTCGGCGAGTTCGGATTCTGCAACCAAAGCCAGATGTGGATGCCAATCGCAACGTGCACGGCGATCAGCACCGCAGCGCGCCACCGCGAGACCTTGGACTTCTTGATCTCCGGCCCCTTCGGCTTATGGCGATCCTGCCGCGGCAAGAACGACAGCAATTCGCGCGCCTTGTCTTGCTTGGACTTGGTAGCTGTCATCGGCCGCGCAGCATAACGAACCAACTGCCATCGGTTCGATTGCAATCGAGCGTCTTGGGCGCGATCGTGGCTGGCGAAAACATGACTGATCCTGCTGACACCAACTCTGAAGGCTCCCCCGAAGCCGCCACCGACTTCATTCGCGACCGCATTCGTGCGGATCTGGCGGAGGGCAAGGTCCAGCAGATCCAGACGCGCTTCCCGCCTGAGCCCAACGGCTACCTGCACATCGGCCATGCCAAGGCGATCACGCTGTCGTTCAGCGTCGCCAAGGAGTTCGGCGGAAGGTGCAACTTGCGGATGGATGACACCAACCCGGAGAAGGAGGCTCAGGAGTACGTCGACGCCATCAAGGAGGACGTGCGCTGGCTCGGCTTCGACTGGGACGAGATGGTCTACGCGTCCGACTACTTCGGCCAGCTGTTCGCCTGGGCCGAACAACTGATCGAAAAGGGCCTGGCCTACGTCGACGACCAGAACGCCGGACAGATGGCCGAAGGTCGCGGCACCGTGCGCACGCCTGGCACAAACAGCCCGTTCCGGGACCGGTCCGTCGAGGAGAATCTCGACCTGTTCCGCCGCATGAAGGCTGGCGAGTTCGCCGATGGCGAGAAGGTGCTCAGAGCCAAGATCGACATGGCCCACGCCAACCTCAACATGCGCGACCCGGCGATGTATCGGGTGCGCAACCTCCACCACCAGCGCACCGGCGACGAGTGGTGCATCTACCCGATGTACGACTGGGCGCACGGCCAGAGTGACTCGATCGAAGGCGTGACGCACTCGCTGTGCACGCTCGAGTTTGAGCATCACCGGCCGCTCTACGACTGGTTCTGCGAGCAGCTCGGCATCCACCACCCGCAGCAGATCGAGTTCGCCCGCCTCAACGTCGAATACATGCTGACGAGCAAGCGCAAGCTGTTGCGCCTGGTCGAAGAGAAGCACGTCGACGGCTGGGACGATCCGCGCATGCCGACGATCCGCGGCCTGCGGCGCCGCGGTGTGCCGGCCGAAGCCCTCGTCGCGTTCTGCAAGCACGCTGGCGTCGCCAAGGTCAACGGCACGCACGAACTGAGCCTGCTCGAGTTCTTTACGCGCGACTGGCTCAACACGCGCACGTGGCGCCGCATGGCCGTGCTCGATCCGATCAAGCTGGTCATCGAGAACTGGCCGAAGAACGACGACGGCACCCCGGTCGTCGAGTGGAAGGACGTCAAGAACGACCCCGCCAACCCCGAAGCCGGCACCCGCAAGGTGCCGATCACCGGTGAAGTGTGGATCGATCGCGACGACTTCATGGAAGAGCCGCCGAAGAAGTTCTTCCGCCTCGGCCCGGACCGTGAAGTGCGGCTGCGCTTCGGCTACGCGGTCACCTGCACCGGCTACGACAAGGGTGACGACGGCAAGATCACGACGGTGCGTTGCACCTACGATCCCGAGAGTGCCAACGGCAAGACGTCAGACGGCCGCAAGGTCAAAGGCGTCATCCACTGGGTCTCCAAGGAGCACGCGGTTGCGGCCGACGCGCACCTGTTCGAGCCGCTGTTCACGGACGCCGACCCGGCGAGCCACGACGGCGACGAGTTCGTCAACATCCTGCGCCCCGACAGCCGTCGCGTGGTGACGGCGATGTGCGAGCCGAGCTTGCAGGAAGCGAAGGGCGGCGACTCGTTCCAGTTCGAACGCGTCGGCTACTTCCACTGCGATCCGAAGACGAGCACGGCAGACAAGCCGGTGTTCCACCGCACGGTGACGCTCAAGGACAGCTGGAAGAAGCAGAAGGGCAAGTAGGCCCGCGGGCCTTACTGCCCTAGCCGCGAACGACCAACTCCGACGGGTTGGTCATCGTCAGCGTCGACTGCGGGTCGAGCACCATCGCCTGGCAGTGCACCGACGAGCCGAGGAACGCCGGCAAGTTCGGCACCTCGAGCGGCATGTAGCCACGCTCGTCGGCCGTGATCGGCAGCGTGTGCATGATCGCATCGCCGGGCACCCACTGCGTGCCGAGCGGCGTCCAGACTGGCGTCGGCAACTGCGACTGCGAGAACCACGGGACGGCCAGCGAACCGTTCTGCGCGTGCACGCAGACCGTCACCGAACCGCCGAGGGTCTTGTTCGACACCGACGAGATCTGCACCGACGGCGCGGTCTGGCCGACGTAGACGTAGCGGCCGAGCTCATCGCCACCGTAGCCACCGTTGTCGCTGCACAGCAGCCACAGGTTGCCATCGGGCCCCATCTGGATGCCGTAGCCGCGACCGGGCGGGCTGTCGAACAAGCTCTGGTTCAGAACGCTCGTGCCCGTCGCATCGAGGGTGACCGCGACCACGTCGTTGTCGTTGTAGTTCGAGAAGAACCAGACGTTCTTGTAGACGGCCGGGTAGTGCTCACCGTTGTAGAAGCAGCAGCCGGTCGGCGCCGTCGTCGGATGGTAGAACGCGAGCGGATCGACCAGCGACGGGTCGGGCGTCGTCTCCTGACCTTCGACGATCGGCCAACCGTGGTTGCCACCGGGCTCGATGCGGTTGATTTCGTCCATCCACGTACCGCCGTTCTCCGTCTGGAACAGATCGCCGGTGACCGGATGGATCGCGAGGCCGAACTGGTTGCGGTGGCCGATCGAGTAGACCGCGCTGCCCGGCGTCGGGTTGTCGGCCGGGATCGTCAGGTTGGGCACGTCGAAGCGCAGGACCTTGCCGCGCCAGTTGGCCGGGTTCTGCGCGTGCGCGGCGCCGAGGGCATCGCCCGTCGCGACGAACAGCTTGCCGTCGTGACCGAACACCATCGGGCCGGCGTTGTGATAGAGCTGCGCCGGGATCCCCATCGGCGGCGTCAGAACCGTCAGGCCTGTGCCAACACCGTTGACGTCCTGCAGGCGACTGATGTGGTTCTCGCTACCACCGGGCGCCGTGTAGAAGACGTAGACGTAGCCGTTGCTCAAGAAGCCCGGGTCGACGGCGATGCCGACCAGACCGGCCTCCGCGTATTGGCCACCGTGATGCACCGGAATCGTCGCCCACGGGTTGGGATCGAGCTGGCCGTCCTGGAAGACGCGCACGTTGCCCGTGGCGCGTTCCGTGATCAGCAGGCGGCCATCCGGAAGGAAGGCCATCGCGGTGGCGCTCTGCAGCGGCCCGTCGACCATCGTCTCGTAGACGAAGCCGGGCGGCGGGTTCTGGGCGGTGGCTGCCGACATCGGCAGGAATGCCGCCACTGCGTGCAGGGAGGCTACAACCGGGGCAAGTCCGAGGATCTTTCGGAGCAGAGACATGGGCGAGAAGCGAGGGGCGTCTAGGACGAGGGGCGGCTCAGAGAGGAGAACTCCAAAGGGAGTTCCGCTGGCTGGACCAGATGGAACAACGGTGCTGGGAACGCAGACGGGACGCTCGCTCTACGCAAAGATGGCATGCGAATGGCCAGCGCGATTCGACAAATGCATTGCGCTACGCAGCAACGAGTTGGGTCGAATGTGCGGGGTCAGACCAGAATTGCCACCAAGTGCTGATGGCATCGGCGGTCGTGCGCAAACCGAGGCTGCGAGGGCCTCGGCAAACGGGCTCAAAAAGCAGCCTCTCAAGACGAGACTGCGAGCTCACGAGCCTGCGAACTAGAACGGAATGTCGCCGTAGTCGACTTCGCCGCCACCGGCAGCACCTTCCTGTTCCTTCGGACGACCGCCACCGCGACGCTCGCCACCACCACCGCCACCTTCGCGGCCGCCGGACCCCATGAACTGGAAGTTCTCGACGATGACTTCGAGCTTGCTGCGCTTGCCGCCGTCCTGGCTCTCCCAGGTCGAGTACTCGAGGCGACCGTCAACGAACAGCGGGCTGCCCTTCTTGACGTACTGGCTCAGCAACTCGGCCGACTTGCCGAATGCGGTCATGTCGACGAAGCACGTCGTCTCGCGCTGTTCGCCGCTCTGCGTCGACGTCTTGCGGTTGATGGCCATCCCGAACTTGGCGATGGCCATGCCACCCTGCGTATGACGCATTTCGATGTCGCGGGTCAGGTTGCCCATCAGGATTACTTTGTTGAAGTTGGCCACAGGTGATTTTCTCTTCGTAAGTCGGCTTTTTGGGGGCCAGTCAGTCGGCGAATCCGGCTGACGGCAGGGGAAGCTGAGGATCTTAGACAGGACGCACCTCTTTCCAAGCAAGGAACCAGAACCCGTGCGAACGCGATTGCGTTCACCGCCGTCCGCTGGCGCCCAAACCCGGTCTACGCTACGTTTTGTGACGTGACACAAGAGACACCGCAGTCGGATCGCCGCCGCGCCCCACGCGCCGCCGCCTCGTTTCCGGTCAACCTGTCCTCCGATTCGATTGCCGAACCAGGCCTGTTGCGCGACATCTCGGAGATCGGGATGGCCTGCGACGCGCCAGCGCCAATCGAAGAAATGACGCTGGTCGGCATCGACTTCTCGCTGCCGGGCCAGACCGAACGTCACAGCGTGACCGGCGCGGTCGTGCGCTGCGAGCCGATCGAAGAACTCGACGGCAAGCCGCAGTGGGACCTCGCGATCTTCTTCACGGAGATCAAGCCGACGACGAAGGCTTCGCTGCAGCACTACGTCAGTCGCGGCAAGCTCGTCTAGCGAGCGGCCCCCTGATCTACGCACCCCTGCTCGGCGCGCGCTACTCCGTTCGCTGCGCCAACACGAAGCGCGGCTGACCACTGAGATCGTCGCGCAACTCGACGTCGCCCATGAACGGCAACTCGGCGAACGCATCGCGCGACGCATCCGCCGCCAGGTATCCCGTCTCGGCGAGGAACCAACCACCGGGACGCAGGTGCTGCTCAAGCCCTGCAGCCAACTCCCGGTAGCACGACGCGACATCGCCGGGCGCGGAGAACAAAGCTAGCGGCGGTTCGAACTTGCGCACGTCATCTTCCAAGCCATCGATGGCCTTGGGGTCGATGTATGGCGGATTGCTGACCACGAGATCGAACTGCTGGTCGTCGGCCACCGCCTCCCACCACGAACCGTGGGCAAGCTGCACGCGGTCCTGCACCTTGTGATAGGCGACGTTGTTGGTCGCGACAGCGAGTGCGTTCTGGCTCGCATCGGTAGCGAGCACCTCGAGGTCCGGATGCTCGACGGCGAGCGCTATCGCGATCGCACCACTGCCGGTGCCGAGGTCGATCGCGTTCTTGCCACCGGACTCACGCACCTTCTCGAGTGCGATATCGACGAGTTCCTCGGTTTCGGGGCGCGGGATCAACACCGCCGGCCCGACTTCGAGTTCGTGGCCGCGGAAGCTCCAACTGCCGAGCAGATGGGCAACCGGTTCGCCGTCACCGCGGCGCAGCACGAGCTCGCGCATGGCGTTGCGCTCCTGCTCGTTGAGGGGTCGATCGTGCTCGAGGTAGAGCTCGAGCCGATCGAGTTTCAGCACGCGGCCAAGCAACAGCTCGGCCGAACGCTTCGGGGCTTCGATGCCCCGCTTCTGCAGCCAGCCTTCGGCACCGCGCAGCACACTCATGACGGTGTGCACGGAACCTTCGGCTGGGGTCGCTTCGCTCACTTGCGGCGACGCTCGGCGGCCTTCATCTGCTTCTGCTTGGTGGCGTTCTTGTTTTGCTTGGCACCACCAACGATGCCCATGATGAAGCCGGCTTCGGCCATGAAGCCGCCGACGAACACCATGACGTGGCCCGGGCCCAACAGGCGCCAGAAGCCTTCGACGCGCGCCGGCGCCTTCGCGTCCTTGGCGATCGTCGAACCGATGTCCGAGAACAGGTCGCCCCACGTTGCCGAGTAGACCATCGACTCCGAGATCCAACCCGAAGCGAGTGCGAGCTCGGCAGCCTTGGCCGGGTCGAAGACGAGCATCGTCCACGCGCCACCGATCATCGGGAACATCGAGAACATCAGCCACTTCAGACCGGTCGGACGGTTGTTGGCGATCGATGCCCACCACGACCAGATCATCGCGATCGCGATCAGCAGGTAGAAGCCACCGGCCAACGTCTGGTAACCAGCGCGCTGGATCTCAGCCGAGAACGGCATCATGCAGCCAACGAACATGACGACGCCCGCGAACAAGAAGCGGTAGAACGTCTTGTCGCGGCAATGCATGTTGAATGCAGGTGCGGCGAGGCCGGCGCGTTGCGCGGCTAGCGGATCGGTCGGCTGCTGGGCGGCTTCGACGGCGGCGTCCAACGGCTCAAGCGGCTCGAGGGACCCGAGGTCGGAGGGGGTTCCGGTGTCGGTCATCAGTTCTGGCTCCGTGGGAGTCGTGCGGGAGAGGGGTTTGGGGCGGAAGATCGTGGCGTAATCGAGCCTGTCAGTCACGCAGGAATCCCGCTCGGCGGTGATTCCTGGGGGTGGTTCCTATGCTCGGCTAGCGGATCGGGACGGGGTTCGGTTCAGACCGGTTGCGGGATTCTGCGGTTACAGCTCGGCGATGCGCCGTTCGCGCTGCGCGTGCTGCAGACCCTGGATGATCGGCTCAAGCTTGCCCTCCATGACCTGGGTCAGCGGGAAGTTCTTGTTGAGGCGGTGATCCGTCAGACGGTCTTGCGGGAAGTTGTAGGTGCGGACACGGTCGCTGCGGTCGCCGGTGCCGACCTGATCGCGCCGCTCGGCGGCCCGCTCGGCCTCGGCGGCACGTTTCTGCGACTCGTAGATGCGCGAGCGCAGCAGCGACATCGCCTTGTTGCGGTTCTTCAGCTGGCTGCGCTCTTCCTGGCAGGCAACCACGGTGTTCGTCGGGATGTGGGTCAGGCGGACCGCGGAGTCCGTCTTGTTGACGTGCTGGCCACCGGCGCCACTCGCTCGGAAGGTGTCCATCTTGATGTCGCTGGCATCGATGTGGACCTCGACCTCCTCCACTTCGGGCAACACGGCCACAGTCGCTGCCGAGGTGTGCACACGGCCCTTAGCCTCGGTCTCGGGCACGCGCTGCACGCGGTGGCCGCCGGACTCGAACTGCAGGTAGTGGAACACGCTGGTGCCGCGCACGGTGAACACGGCTTCCTTGAAGCCACCGGTCTCGGTCGGCACCGAGGACATCGACTCGACCGTCCACCCCATGCGGGTGCCATAGCGCTGATACAGGCCGATCAGATCACGCACGAACAACGCGGCTTCATCGCCACCGGTGCCGGCGCGGATTTCGACGATGCAGTTGCGGCGATCATCACCGGCGTCGGCCAGCATCAGATCGAGCAGCGCCTCGGACTCGGCGGCGAGCGACGTTTCGAGATCGGGGATCTCGAGCTCAGCGAGTTCGGCGAGTTCCGGGTCGTCGCCTTCGAGCAACGCGCGGTTGTCGGCGAGGTCCTTGGTCTTCTTCTGGAAGTCCTCGTAGCGCTGTACGACGGGCGTGGCGCCGCCGAGCTCGCGGTGAATCTTCGAGAGTTGCTCGGGGTTCTCGAGCACTTCGGGCGCTACCGAAAGCGCCATCAACTCGCTGGCACGAGCGACCAGACGGTCCAGCCGCTGCTGGACCTTTGGATGCAACTGCGTCATCAGATGGATTCCTTGCTAAGAGCAGGAACGACTCGACTCAGGCCGACGCCGACCATTGCGGCAGGTCGCCGACCAGCAGCTGCAGCGAGCTAATCCGACTTGGCCGCCTTCTTCGCCATCGGCGAATTGGCGTAGCGCTTGCGGAACTTGTCAACGCGGCCAGCGGTGTCGACGAACTTCTGCGCGCCCGTGTAGAACGGGTGGCATTCGCTGCAGATGTCGGTGCGGACCTCAGGCTTGACGGACTTGGTGGTGAAGGTGTGGCCGCACGCGCAGCTCGCCTTGCATTCGACGTAATTCGGGTGGATATCAGCTTTCATGGCTAACCACTTGCACCGATCCGGTGCATCAGGGGCGAAGCAGTGTAGGCCCGGCAGCCAGAACGTCAACAACTTCGCCGCGCCGTCTTGCCTACAAGGCCCAGCTCAGCAGCCGCCGCACCGCTGCCGGAGCCATCAGGACGTCGCTCGAACGCAGCTTTTGCAGCGGGATCGGGCGCTCCGGGCACCACCGGCGCAGCAACGCAACCAGGGCCCCACGGGCCGCTGGCGTCAGCTTTTCGAGGTCGTGGGCCGGCAGGACGATGCCGGCGCCATGGCCGGAACCGGACACCGGCGCACCCGGCAAGGGCCCGCTCGCGAGTGGCTCCGGACGGCGCAGAATCAGTTCGCCGCTGGCGAGGATTTCGACGACGGGAGCGATGTCCGGCGCCAGCGATGCCTCCCGGTGCGCGCACAGGATGGTGCCGCGACATGGCCGCAGCCGGCGAGCAACCTCAAACGACGCCCTCGCGGCGGCGCTCAGTGGACGGGCAATCGGCACCGGCTTGGCCGCAGCAACTGGCGCCTTCTCGGCGGCGTGCACCTCGGCGGAGAGCGCTCCGGTTGCGCGCTTCGTCGGCAGCGGCTCGGCATCGAGCCACTCGACCGCGAACGACAACGCAATCAGCGCGACGATGGCGAGCATGAGCGCGCAGCACAGCCGCCCGAATAGGTTGCTCGGCCACAGCTTCATGTGCGCGCCCTCGCTGCTGCCAGCAATCGACGCACGGCTGGCACGTGCAACCCCACCACGGTGTCGAATGCGCCAGAAGCCAGCCGCAGGAAGTCCTGCTCCGGATCCTGGATGCCGTAGCCGCCGGCCTTGCCGCGCCACTGGTCGCTACTGAGATAGCGATCGAGTTGCGCGGGCGTCGCGGCGTCGCACGTGACTACGGAGCTCGCCGTCTCTTCGAAGACGTTCTCGGGGTCACCGGGAACGAACAGGCAGTGCGCGGTGTGCACCCGATGCTCACGGCCCGACAGTCGCTCGAGGCAGCGCGCTGCGGCATCGCGGTCGGCAGCCTTGCCGAGCTCCTGGCCGGCCAGATCGACAACGGTGTCGACGGCCAACACCGGCACGCCAGTCTCGGCGACGGTCGCATGCAACGCCTTGCGGCGGGCGCGACCCTTGGCGAGCGCGATCGGATCGCCGCCTTCGCTATCGTGCTCGCTTGCGCCCGCGACGTATTCCTCGCCGGGCTCGCAGAACTCGAAGCGCAACCCTGCCTCGGTTAACAGCTCGCGCCGACGCGGCGACTTGGAAGCCAGGTAGAGGTCGAGGGAATCGGCCACGGCATTATCGTCGCGAGCCTCGGGGGCTGCGCAAGTGGCAATGGCGTGCCGGGTCGATTGCCGCCGCTTAGCGGCGCTTGACCTTCACGAGCGGCGCCATGCGGACCAGGATGCAGGCCGGCGACAACTTGTGCTTCAAGTTGGGTTTGCCGTCCTTGCCCTCGGCACCGATCGAGACCGGAATGTGGCCGTAAGGCTTCAGGCAGGCGCGCAGTTCATCGACGAACTTCGCGACGGCGCTGTTCTTCGGGTCCAGGCCAATGCGCTGCTGGGCACGCAGCGTCGACTTCTCGGAGAAGACGACTTCTTCATAGGTCAGCAGGTTGCTGATGAACGAGACGACGTGGTCTTCGACAGCCGGCACGCGCTGGAAGAACATCTGACGGTCGCCGATGCCCGCTTCCCGCAGGAAGTGCATGTGCACGCCGTTCTGGTCGTTGTAGATCTGAGCGATCGATTCGCGCACAGCCAGGCAGCGAGCGAACAGGTCCGGGATCTCGAGATCCTCGAGCAGCTCCTCGACTTCGAACGCCTCGGTGACGCGGAACTCGTTGCGGTCAACGAAGCTCTCTTCGATGCGGCGACGCACTTCCTGGCCGAAACCACACGGCAGGCCCGTGGCGAAGTAGATGTGCAGCAGCGCGTCGATGTAGTCGAGCTGCGGCAGGCGCACGATCGGCTCCTTCGGCTTCGCGGGCTTGGCATCCTTCTCGGCAGCCTTCTCCGCACCGTCGTCGCTGCCCGAGGCAGAGTTACCACTCGAGGCAGGCGCAGGCGCTGGCTCCGGATCGGGCTCCGGCTCCTCGATGATCGGCTCCGGGACCGGAATATCCGCCAGCACTGCCTTCAGCTGCTTGAGAGCTGCGGTCAGATTCGCCGGCGTCGGCTCCAAGAGCTCGCGCGGGTCAGCTGGGCCCTTCTTGGCGGCGCCAGCAGCTTTGGACTTCTTCTTCGTCGGCACGACGAGCCTCGGGGTCGGCTAGGTATCGCGATGGCCCGGAACGGGCCAATGCAGAGCGTCACGAATGGCAAGGCAGGCCGGCGATGCGCCACCTGCCCACTCAGGCCTACTTGTCAGCCAGGCCTACTTGTCGGCCGCTTCGCGCGCTTCCTTCTCGGCGCGCTTCTGCGCCTTGGGCTTGCGCACCTTCTTCTTCGGCGGCTTGAACGGCGCCGGGGCACCCTTGCTCTTGCCGCGCTTCGGCTTCTTGGGCGTCGGGATCGTGACACCGGAGCGCTCGATCATGCCGGCGACCGTTTCGGACGGCTTGGCACCCACCGAGAGCCAGTACTCGACTCGCTCGGTGTTGAGCTTCAGTTGCTCCTGCTCACGAGGCATGAGCGGAAGGTAGTAGCCAAGGGACTCGATAATGCGACCATCCCGCGGGAAGCGGGGGTCGGTCGCCACCACTCGATAAGTCGGGTGGTTAAGGCGTCCAAAGCGTTTCAGACGTAGCGTGACTGCCAAATTGGTCTCCGTGTCGGCCGGGGGTGCAGCGATTAGGGCGAACAGTGAAGCAGATCGCCCAGGTCGTTGCCAGTTGTTTTTGACTGGCTGTTGGTTTTGAAGGCTCAGCGACTAGCGCCGGCGGCCACCGGGGAACCCGCCGAAACCACCGCGGCCCTTGCCTTTGCCCTTGCCGCGGCCGCCACCGAGGCCGGGCATGCCGCCCATCCCTCCCATGCCGCCGCCCATGCCACCGAGGCCGCCCATGCCGCCGCCGAGGCCGCCCATGCCCCCCATGCCGCCGCCGCCCATTCCACCCATGCCGCCGGGACCGCCGCCACCGAGCATATCGCCCAGGCCGCCCATCCCGCCCTTGCCGAGCTTCTTCATCATGTCCTGCATGCCCTTGAACTGCTTGAGGAGGCCATGCACGGCGTCGAGCGGGTTGCCCGAACCGGCGGCGATGCGGCGGCGCCGCTGCACGTCGATGATCGCCGGGTGGCGACGCTCGCGCGCCGTCATCGATTGGATCATGGCTTCGAGCCGCTTGAAGTGCTTGTCGTCGAGATCGATGTTCTTCAGCGCCGCGCCGACGCCGGGGATCATCCCCAACACCTTCTTCAGCGGGCCCATCTTGCGGATCATGTTCAACTGCGACAGGAAGTCGTCGAAGTTGAAACTGCCCTTCTGCAGCTTCTTCGCCTGCTTCTCGGCTTCGCGATGATCGATGACCTGCTCGGCGCGCTCGACGAGGCCGACGACGTCGCCCATGCCGAGGATGCGGCCGGCCATGCGGCTCGGATCAAACGCCTCGAAGTCCTCGGGCTTCTCACCGACACCAGCGAACAGGATCGGCCGGCCAGTGATCTTGACGATCGACAATGCCGCACCACCGCGCGAGTCACCATCCGTCTTGGTCAGGATCAAGCCATGCAGCGGCAGGCGCGCATGGAACTCCTTGGCCGAATTGACGGCGTCCTGGCCCAGCATCGCATCGCTGACGAGCAATACCCCATGCGGATTGGTCGCACCATGCACGTCCTGCACTTCCTGCATCAACGCTTCGTCGATGTGCAGGCGGCCGGCGGTATCGAGGATCACGACGTCGTGGCCGTGCTTCTTCGCGTGCGCGAGACTCGCCTTGCAGACGTCCGGCGGGCGCTTGTTCTCGGGCTCCGCGTAGACGTCGATGCCGAGCTGCTTGCCGAGGCTCTGCAACTGCTGGACAGCGGCCGGGCGTTGCAAGTCGGCGGCGACGAGCAGCGGCCGCTTCTTTTTCTCCTTGCGGAGATACAGCGCCAGCTTGGCACAGGTCGTCGTCTTACCGCTACCTTGCAGACCGCACATCATCAGGACGAGCGGGCCCTTGTCGGCGATCGGCAGGCCGGTTGCCTGGCCGCCGAGCAGGTCGGTCAGCGCATCGTGGAAGCACTTGACGAACTGCTGGCCGGGATCGACCGACTCGATGACCTTCTGGCCGACGACCCGCTGGCGGACATCGGCAACAAACTCCTTGGCGACCTGGAAGTTGACGTCTGCCTCGAGCAGAGCCTGGCGGACGGCGCGGATGCCGTCGTCAACGTTGGCCTCGGTCAGGGTCTTCTGACCGACGATGCTCTTGTAGGCGTTGCCAAGAGCGGTAGCGAGCGAATCGAACATGTGGCAGCCAGGATGGTTCCCGCAGTGGGAGTCGTCAAAGGAAAACGCTGCTCAGCACGGCCCGCACGATCCAGCCGGGAAGGATCCAGCTACAATCAGCGTCGCACGTGTGGGCCCGCTGGCTCGCCGCACCGGCGATTGCGGGTCCGGCCCACTACTTGCAAACGAGGCAACCATGAACCCACGTCGCACCCTGAAAATCCTTCCTCTGCTCCTGGCAGCCGCGTGCGCAACTCCTGTAACCATCGACAGTCCCAACCACGCACTGCGCACGGAACTGCTCGACTTCCAGGTCGCCCAGCAGGTGTTTCGCGAACAGAACATGGGCGTCCATGAGTTCGATTTTGAAGGACACGGGCGCGTCAGTGTCAACGAAATCACCCTCGACGGCTTCCCCGGCCACACCTACCTGCGCTGCCGGTTCGAATACCAGAACCGCACCAAGAAGCCGGTCGTGCAAACCTGGGTCAGCCTCGACATTCTCGACGCCGACGGCCGCGTGGTTTCGTCGCAAAGCGCCCACCTCATCGTGCCCGTGCCGATGCCGATCGCACGGGGCAGCTACTTCGCCGAGGAGCTGCGCACCCCCACCTACGACGCCCACCTGAAGGAAGGCTGGACCTGGCGCGTGCGCTGCGTCTCGGACCTCGAAACCGAGGACGAGCCACTCGACCCGCCAGCCGACCGTCGCAGATTCCTGCCGGCGCCGGTGATCATCAAGAACCGCGGCCAGAACGACACGAATCGCTACCCGGGCCCGGGCTACACCAACCCCGGCGGCCCGCGCGGCTACTAAGCGATTCGCCCTACCGGCGCATCCGCTTCAAGACCTTCTCGCCCTGCTCATTCCAAGCGGGCGGGTTGTCGCGCTCGGCCAGCGCCAACGACACGTCGAGCAGCCCGCGAATGATCTTGGTCATGTGGTCGATGTCGAGCTTCTCGACTTCGTCACTCGGCCGGTGGTAGTCACGGTGCAAGGAGCCGGCGCTGATCGAATGGGCCACGACGCCCTTCGCCGCGAACGAGAAGTTGTCGCTCGCCGCGAACAGTTGGTTCGCCATGTTGAAGTCGACCAGGCTGACGCCGGTCTTCTCGAACGCCGCGCCACAGATCGACTCGAAGTCGCTGAAGCCACCGCCGGTGACCCAGGCCTTGCCGATGTTGCCGGGCGCCGGCCGACCGATCATCTCGATGTTGAGGTTGGCGACGACGCTCTCGAGCGGCAACGGCGGCTGCGCGCAGAACGCCTTCGATCCGAGTAGCCCCTTCTCTTCGGCGGCGAAGCAGACGAACAGGATGTTGCGACGCGGCGCCGGCATCTTGGCCATCGCCTCGGCCAACATCACCACCGCAGTCGTACCGGTCGCGTTGTCGTCGGCCCCGTTATTGATCGAGTCCCCATCGACCGCCGCGCCGACACCAATGTGGTCGTAGTGGGCGCTGATGACGATGTATTCGTTCTTGCGATCGCTATCAGCGCGCGCCGGCAACAACGCCATCACGTTGCGCTGCGGCATGTCGACCTTCTCGGGCTGCAAGACGGACCACGCCGCCGTCCATTCGACATCGCGATCAGCAGGCGTCTTCGGCAGCAACCCGGAACGCACGAGGAAGATCGGCCGCGCCGCTTTGCGACGACCTACGATCACCGAGTGCTTGCCTTCGGATGCGGCCCAGTAGGGATGCTTCTTGTCGACCTCGATGACGATCGGCCGCCGCGCGGCACTGGCTCGCAGCAGTCGTTGCAGCACGGGGTCGCCACCCTTGGCAACGGTGCAGCGTTCCTCACCTTTGAGGCCATCCGACGGCATCCACTGGCGCACGTCGCGGCCCGGCTCGAGCTTGAGTTCGGTCTTCTTGCCATCGACGCGACACGTCACCGTCAGGGCGATCTCATCCGAATCGATGCGTTGCGCCGGCAGCGAGAACTCGTGATACCACGAACCTTCGCGCACCTGCTTCAAGCCGGCCTTCGCGAAACGATCGACAAGCCACTCACCCGCAGCCGCCAGTTCCTTGCTGCCCGTGTTGCGACCAGCACGTTCATCAGCGGCCAACCACGTGACCGTTTCGCGGACGCGCTTGGGCGTGATCGTCGCCGCCTGCGCCTGTAGCGATCCGCCGAGGGTGACAGCGGTTGCGAGGAGTAGACCAAAGCTTGCCCACAGGCGGTGTCCGTGCATGCACGGACAGTAGCCAAAGACCGGCTGCGGTTCACCCCAGCACGTTTTCCCGATGCAGCTAGTCGAGGAGCGCGTTCATCGCGCCCGTGCGATAGCCGAACACATCGATCGCGACGAACTTGTAACCCGTCGCCTGCACGTCCCGGCCGATCGCCTCGCGCATCTCGAACGCACGATCGAGTTCCTCGGCCGCAACTTCGATGCGGGCCAGGCTGTCGTGATGGCGCACCCGGAACTGCCGGAAGCCGTGCGCGCGCAGCACCGCTTCGGCGCGCTCGATCTGACCGAGCATCTCGCGATCGATCGCCGTGCCGTAGGGAACGCGCGAGGACAAACACGCAAAGCTCGGCTTGTCGGCGGTCTTCAGTCCGGCATCGCGGCTGTAGCGACGCACGTCGTCTTTGGCGAAGCCCGCGTCAAGCAACGGCGCCTGCACACGATGTTCCTTGGCGGCGGTCTGACCGGGCCGGTGATCACCGAGGTCATCGGTGATGGCACCGTAGACCACCACCCAGTCCGCTGGCGCAATCGCAGCGCGCTGCTCGGCAACCGTGACGAACAGTTCCTTCTTGCAGTGGTAGCAGCGGTCGCCGTTGTTGTCGCGATAGCCCTGCCGCGACAGTTCGTCCGTCGGCAGCACGACGTGACGAGCGCCAATATCGAGCGCGAGTGCCTGCGCTTCCTGCAACTCGGCGCGCGGCAGCGATGGCGAGTCGGCGGTGACGGCAACGGCACGATCACCGAGCACGTCATGGCACGCGTGCAACAGCGCCGTCGAATCGACTCCCGCCGAGAACGCGACCACGGCCCCAGGCAACGCCGCCAGCTGCTCACGCAGGTGCGCAAGCTTGTGCTCGTAGGACAGGGATGCGGTGGCCGGCAGCATGTGGCCCTGTTCTACGGCGGGCATCCGTTCCTTGCCACAGCTGTTGCCGACCGCCCCACCGTGGCAGATTGCCTCCGACCAACCGGGAGCTACCGGTGCGTGGTATCGTCGCAGCTGCCATGAGGAAGATGACGCTCGCGTTGATCTGCTCCGTGCTTGCGACGGCCGCCGTCGGCCAGCAAGACGAGAAGCTTGCCGAAGCCGCGCACAACCTGCGCACCGAACGGCTGCGCGCATCGGCCATGCACGATCTCATTGCCGCCGGCAAGCAGGGGGCGACGGCGACGCTCGCGGCGTTCCATGCGGCGAAGAACAAGGAACTCTACGCCAAGGCGCTCGCCGACCTCGGCACCTCGACGCGTCACATCCTCGACGAACTCACAGACGAGATCGCCGACAACCCAGAGCCGATCCGCAGCCACCTGCTGCGCGCGCTGAGCAACGGGTCGCTGTTTGCAACCGTCACCCAACGCCAGACGATTCGCGCCGCCGTCAAGAACTGGGCTGCCAAGGGCATGCTCTACAGCCCGTCCGCCGATGAGCCGACGTTTGCGTGGTACGAATACGTGCGCCTCGTGCGGCGCATGGCGCTAGCCGATCGCGGCAGCGATGCTGTGGCGATCACCCAGGCGATGACCCACCTGCGCAACGAGCGTGGTGCCGTTCCGATCTTTGGCGGCCAACCGGTCAAGGACAAGCATCCGCACTGCGCCATCGAGTCGTTTGGCGCGCACGGCCAACGTGAGCAACTCGAAGGCATCGCCGAACTCGCGATCGGCTGCCCGGAGGTTACTGCCGAAGTACTCGACGAACTGCACGCCTACCTGCGCCTGTCGCCGCCGCGCGAACCGCGCATGCGCACCGAGCACTGCGCCGGGATCGGCGAGTATGCGCCCAACAAACTGCCGGGCACCAAGTGGCCGACGAAGTGGCTCTACGACGATTGGCACTTCGCCTGTGCTCGCGCCGTGTTGTTACACAGCAAGGATCAGGAGGCGCGCACGCTGGCGCTGCGACACCTGCTCTATGCAAGCAACGTCGCCATGCGCCTGCGCGCGATCGAAGACGTGCGGCAGTGGCCGAAGCCGTGGACGGCGTTCGCCAAGGACCTGCAGCAGTGCTTGACCGCCGACGATCGCATCATCGTACGTGCTGCGGTGCTGACCATCGGCCAGGAGCCGGAACTCGCCGCTGCGTCCAGGACCGAACTGCAGCGACTCGTGAACGGTAAGGATCGCGAATTGGCCGCGATGGCCAAACGCGCGCTCGCCCGGAGTAACTAGCTAGGCTTCCGGTTCGCAGCGGATCTCGCTGTCGGCCGTGAAGATCGTGCGTCGACGCACCCGGCCAGCCGGAACGTTGGCGCCCGGGAACAGCAGGCACTCTTCCAGTTGTGCGCCGTCGCCGATCTTGGCGCCAGCCATCGCCACACAGCTCTTCAGGTTGACGTCCGTGCCGTGCACGACGTCGGGAGCAATCAGCTCCCCTTGGCCGCTCTGTTCGAGCAGCAGCAGGTTGAGCTCGAGCAGGTCGCTCGGGTAGCTGACGTTCATGTCGGCCTTGACGACCTCGGCCGCTTCAACCTTGTAGCCGTCGTCGAGGAAGATCTGGATCGAGTCCGTGATCTCGTATTCGTTGCGCAGCGCGGTCCGCGGCGTGCGGCGCACGGCGTCGAAGAACGACTGATCGAACAGGTAGATCCCGCACCCCTTCAGGTCGGTGCGCGGGTGGCGCGGCTTTTCGACGACACGACTGACAACCCGATCATCGCCGGCCATGACCGCGAAGTTGCGCTTCATCGCTTCGAGATCCGGCTCGCGCTTGCACGCCAGCACGCCGCCGAGCTCGCCTTCTTGGAAGCGCGTCTTCATGTCGGCGAGGTTCTCGGTCACGAAGAAGATGTCGCCGAGGAACAAGAAGAACGAACGGTCGACGTGCGCCTCGAGGCGCGAGACCGCGTGGGCAATGCCCAGCATCTCCTCTTGCTCGACGTACTTGATCGAGACGCCGTAGTGCGAACCGTCACCGAGCACGCCCACGACCTCGTGGCCGAGGTGACCGATCACGACGACGACGTCGCGAATGCCCATGCCCGCCATCATCTCGAGCTGATAAGCCATCAGCGGCTTGTTCAGCACGGGCAGAATCGGCTTGGGCCAATGCTCAGAGAAGGGCCGCATCCGGGTGCCCTTGCCTGCGGCAAGGATCACCCCCATCAAGTCGTCAGTCACGTGAGGTCCGGTGGTTCGAGGTTCGCGGCAGCCTAGTTCTGGCGGATGTTGCGAACCAACGAAACGCGGTCCGTGACGAGGCTGGATACGAGCAGCTCGGGCAGACCGTCACCGGTCATGTCCTGCAGCACCGCGTCACTCGCACCGAGCGTGCCCGGGAACGACGGCAGCGTCGGGAAGCCACCATTGCCGTCGCCGACCAGGACGCGGAAGTCGCCGCTGACGAGCGAGGCAACCAGGATGTCGGTGATGCCGTCGCCGGTCAGATCGCGGGCCAGCAGGGCCGTCGGCGAAAGGCCGGCGGCAAAGTCGTTGCCGCTGAAGCCGTTGAGCGTGCCAAACAGCACGGACACCGAACCGGACACTGCGTTGCTGACCACCAGGTCGGCGCGGCCGTCGTTGTTGAAGTCCGACGTGACGAGGTAGTTCGGCGACTGGCCAACCGGCACGGCCATCGACTCGACGTATTGGTTGTTGCCTTCGTTGCGCAGGATCGCGATGTCGGACTGGTTGGCGCGCGACACGGCGAAGTCTTGCAGACCGTCACCGGTGAAGTCCGCCGCGGTGATGTCCACCGGGCCGCCGCCGACGTTGATGATCACTTCGGGGTCGTAGGTGAACGGCGCCGGAGTGCCGGGCACGAGGTGCACGCCGCCACCGACGTAGTCGCAGAACGCGATGTCCTGGTCGCCGTCGCGGTCGAAGTCGCCGACTTCGATGCCGAACGGGTAGTTGCCAGAGGCGATCGTCGCAGCCGAGACCGGCAGGACGTCGAAGCTGTAGGCGCCGGGGACCGACGTGTTGCGCAGAACCTTGAGGCCACCGGGCACACCGACGACGAGGTCGAGGCGACCGTCGACGTCGAGGTCCGCAGCCTTGATCTGGAAGATCGCGAGGCCAACGTTGATCAAAGCTTCGGCGGCAAGCACGCCGTCGCCACCCATGATCGCGAGGTTGGTGTCGGCATCACTGCCGGTGATGACTTCGAAGTCACCATCGAGATCGAAGTCGCCGCCTTCGACCCACGACGCGCCGGGCAGGCCCGAAGCGTAGTTGCGGGCACCGGCGAGGCCGCCGCTGTCCTTGCCCAACCACAGGTTGACGCGGTTGCCGTTGCCGGACAGGGCAAAGACGTCGTTGCTGCCGTTGTCGTCGAAGTCACCGATGAACGGACGCAGCGGCAGGCCGGTCGAATCGAGCAGCACGAGTTCGCCGATTGCGCCACTGGCGAGGCCAGGTGCGACGCAGAGACTCGCGCTGAAGCCGAGGCAAGCGACGAGGTCATTGATGCCATCGCCAGTCACGTCGCCAACCTTGGCAAGCGTCGGCTGGGCCGGCACCGGGATGTCAAACGTGGTCGCCGTGCAAACCGGCACACCAACACCTTCGCCCGGCTCAAAGAGCTCCGTGACGACGACAAACTTGTTGGCTGCGTAGGCCGAGACAACCATGTCTTCGAGGCCGTCGCCGTTGAGGTCGCCAAACGTGACCGCGCCAGGCGTGCCAGCGATCGGCAGCGAGCACAGCTCACTGCCGAAGTCGGCCGAGCTGCCTTCGTAGATGACAAGGCGCGAGAAGCCGGTGTCCGCGACCACGAGGTCGTTGACGCCGTTGCGGTTGGCGTCGCCGACCGTCAAGTTGAAGGCAGTGCCACCGCCGGGAAGACTGAGTGCCTGCTGCGAGGCGAAGTCGAGGGTACCGTCGCTGAAGCCAACGACGATTTCGGGCGCCGTCGGACGCGAGACCGCGACGTCAGGAATGTTGTCGCCGTTGAGGTCACCGACCGAAACGGCCAGGGCATCCGCGCCAACGTTGAGCGTGCCCGCCTGCGAAAACGCACCCGTGCCGTCGTTGCGCCACAGGTTGGTTTCGTTGGCATCGCTGCGAACGATGACCAGGTCCTCGTCGCCGTCACCGTCGAAATCCGCACCCGACATCCAGATCGGCAGGCCATCGATTTGGAGCGATTGGTTCGGCACAAACGCCGCCCCGTTGCCGATCATCACGCGCAGTTCGCCGGTAAGGCTGATGACGGCCATGTCGAGCACACCGTCGCCTGAGAAGTCGGCGATCCGGTAATCAGCGTGGTTATCCGAGCCGGTATCGATCTCGACACGCGTTTCGAAGGCCGGCTGGGCCCCGAACGTGACGGCGGCAATATCTCCGGAGTGGCGCGCGCAAGCGGCAGCAATGGCGACCAAGAGGAGGGCGGAAGAACGAGAGACGAGCTTGTTCATGACGGGTTGCGGGAGGGAGCCACCCAGTGACTCACCATAGAAGAGTAGCACACCGAACGCGCTGCGCGCTGCTCCGCAATCCCGCCGTGAGACCAGGATCAGCGAGGAACGCTAAGCACCGATGCCACCGGACGGAGGGGCGATGTGCGGGGATTGCACGGGACGGCACTACCGACCAGGGCGAGACAACGAGCGGCGGCGGCCGGCCGTTGCAGCAGATCCTCGCAATGCTCAGGCCTGGTAGTCGGCGAGGTAGGTGCGCGCGCGTTCGACGTAGTGTTCGGCGCGCCAGCGCATGCCGACCACCTCCTCGTCCGTCACCTGGCGAACGATCTTGCCGGGCATGCCGAGCACGACCGAACGCGGCGGAATGACGGCGTTCTCTTTGATCAACGCACCGGCACCGATGAGCGAGTACTCACCGATCTGCGCACCACCGAGCACGATCGAGCCCATGCCGATCAGACTGTAGTCCCCCACTTCGACGCCGTGCAGCGTGACGCTGTGACCGATCGTGACACCCTTGCCAATCGTCAACGGCGCACCGACGTCGACGTGGATGCACGAGTTGTCCTGAACGTTGGTGCCTTCGCCGATCGTGATCGAACTGTCGTCGCCGCGAATCGTCACACCAAACCAGATGCCGACGTCTTTGCCGAGGCGCACGTCGCCGACCACGGTTGCGTTGTCAGCCACCATCGCTTCGCCGCGCCGCGCGAAGCGGCCGACCATGTCGGGGTAGACCTTGAACTCGCGGTCTTCGGGATTCTCGGGCGGATAGCGACTGGGCTTCTTATCGGTCATCGACTTCTGGTCAGGCCATCGCCTGCGGTGAGGTCACAGATTGTAGAACAGATCGAGCAGGCCAGGCCACGTCACGATGAGGGTCACCGTCAGTCCGTTGTGCACCATGTGCGCCATGATCGATGGCCAGAGGGAACGGTAGCGCTGCCGCAGGTAGCCGAACAAGAGTGAGAGCACGCCAATCGGAATCGCGTGGCCAAGGCCGTGCACGAGTCCGAACAGCGTCGCGGTTACGAGCTGGGTTGCCCACATCGACAACGACGCACTCAAGGCACTGAACAGATACCCGCGGAACAGGATCTCTTCGGCGATCGGCGCCAACACGACGACCATCACGATCATCGGCCAGAAGAACTCGGGCGAGATCTCGCCGTTGGCCAGCTGCAGCAGTGCCTGTTGCGGCGCGACGGGTTGGCCGATGGCTTCCGCAACGCGCAGGTAGCCCGTCGCCAACGCGACCCAGACGAGCACGAACGGCACATACAGGGCAAACGCTGGCCACCAGCGACCCGGTCGCCAGAAGGCGAACTGCAACTCAATGCCCGCTGGCCGCTGCGCAAACAACAACAGCAGCAGCAACGCCGCTCCAACGTATGGGTCGACCGTGAAGAACACGGTGAAGCCAACCACTGCTCCGATCAACAGCAGCCAGTTGCGCACCGGCGCGAGCGATGCGGCAAACGCGTTAGCTTGTTCGCCATCCGCGCTCATTCGCCGGCGATCACACCGCTCGTCGGCGACGAGGCGCTGGCGTAGAGACGCTTCGGAATCCGACCGGCGAGGAACGCATCGCGACCGGCCTGGGCCGCCCCCTTCATCGCGCGCGCCATGCGCACCGGGTCTTTGGCAAGCGCAACGCCCGTGTTGAGCAACACGCCGGCCGCGCCGAGTTCGAACGCAAACGAAACGTCGCTCGCGGTGCCGACGCCGGCATCGACGATGACCGGCACTTCGGCGCGTTCGAGGATGATGCGGATGTTGTTCGGGTTCTGGATGCCCTGGCCACTGCCGATCGGGGCACCAGCCGGCATGACCGACGTGACGCCGACGTCCTCGAGCTTCTTGGCCAGCACCGGATCGTCACTCGTGTAGCACAACACCGTGAAGCCTTCGTCAACCAACGTCTTGGCAGCCTCGAGCGTGCCGATCGGATCGGGCAACAGCGTCTGCGGATCCGCCAACACTTCGAGTTTGACGAGATCGCCAATGCCGAGTTCGCGCCCGAGCCGCGCCGTGCGCACCGCGTGATCCGCGTCGAAGCAACCAGCCGTGTTGGGCAACAGCGTGTAGCGATCACGCGGTAGGTAATCGAGCAGCGTCTTGCCCTCGGGCACCCCGAGCTGCATGCGCCGAACGGCGACGGTCACGCACTGCGTGCCCGAGACGTCGAGAGCCTCGACCATGGATTCCATGGTCGGGTACTTGCCCGTGCCGAGGAACAGGCGGGAATCGAAGGAGTGCGGTCCGAGTACTAGCGGTTGGTCGACAAGCGTCACGGAGACGATCGTGCAAAGTCGACCGAGGCGAGACAAGGACCGTGTTAGCCGCCGCCAAAGAACGTCACGACTTCGAGCTCGTCATCGTCCTCGAGAAACGTCTTGCTGTGGTCATCCCGCCGCACGATCGCCTTGTTGCGTTCGACCGCGACCTGCTGCGGTTTGAGGCCGAGCGCCCCCACGAGGTCGGCAACGGTCGTGCCCGCCCCGACTTCGCGCGGCTCGCCGTTGACGAGCACACTCAGGATCTCGTTCATGCGCCGCCGACCCGCTGCATCAGGAGCACCTTCAGATACTCGGATTCGGGATGCGTGATCAGCGCCGGATGATCCGGGCCGGCGCCGAGGCGCTGCCGCGTTGCCACCCGGAACGGTAGGCCCGATGCCGACTGGCGCACGAGTTCTTCGAAGCGCTGACCGTCGACGTGGTGGCTGCAGGTGCACGTCACCAGGAAGCCGTTGGGCGCGAGCAATCGCAGCGCCGCGCGGTTGAGGTCGCGGTAGCCGCGCTCCGCTCCCGGCAACTCACGCCGTGACTTGGCGAACGCCGGTGGGTCGAGCACGATCAGATCAAACTGCTCGTTCTTGTCGCGCAACGCGCGCACGACGTCGAACACGTTGCCCTGCTGCGTCGTCAGCCCCTCGAGTCCGTTCGTCGCCGCGTCCTGCTCGGCTTGCTGCAACGCTTCCTCGGATTGATCGACGGCCACCGCCGAAGTCGCGCCACCACGCAAGGCGTGCAACGCGAACCCGCCCTGGTAACAGAACAGATCGAGCACACGCCGGGCCTTCGCCAGCGACTGCACCAACGCACGCGCCGGTTGCTGGTCGAGGTAGAACCCGGTCTTGTGGCCGGTCACCGGTCGCACGGTGTGCGTCACCGTGCCTTCGACGATCGGCACCTCAAGCTTACGGTTGCCGTGCACGATCTCGACATATTGATCGAGTCGCTCACGTCCACGCGTCGGCACGTCGTTGCGGGCCACGACGCACGTCGCCGACAAGCGGTCCGCCAAGAACGGCACGATCGCGTCGAGCGACTCCTCCACGAAGGTATTCGTAACTTGCAGCACGAGCACATCGCCGTAGCGATCGACCACCAGGCCTGGCAGCCAATCCCCTTCGGCGTGCACGATGCGCGCCCCATCCTCGGGACCGAGGCGGCCCGCGCGATCGTCGATTGCCGTCGTCAGCCGCGCCGCGAAGAACTCCTCGCGAGTCGGCACGTCTTGCTCCGGGTCTTCGTGCCGCGGCCACGGCCCACACATGCGCAACGCGAGCTTGCTCGCGCCGGTGATGCCGAGACCGAGATCGCGTTCGTTCTCATCGAGAACGCGCACCAATCGCGGCGGTGAGGAACTGCCCTGGACGATGTCGTCGCGGAACAACCACGGCCGGCCGCGACGCGCAACGCCGCTTGCCTTGGCCGTCAACTGCACGACGTTCGCCGCGAGAGTCGATTCTTGTTCGTCACTCACTCGGGGATCTCGATCAGCACGCGGGCCAGCATCTTGTCAAAGCGCACGTCGAGGAACAGCTGCGTGCTCTTCTTGTTGCCACCAGGTTGGATGTCGCAGTTGAGGTGCTCGAACAGCACCTGACCGTCCTGCCACGCGGTCTTGAGAACGTGCACGTCGGCGCCTTCCTTGGCGCGGCTGAAGCCACGGCCTTCGTGCAGCGTCAGATCCCAGCCCTTCTTCGCCTTGCGGGCACTCAGCGCGTACTTGCCGGCTTTGACCTTCTTGCCACCGATCACCAGATCCCCGGTGGTCTCGAACGCAGCACCACCGAGGTGCCAGCTCTTGCCGACCGCCATCGCCTCGGCGCCCTTCTTGTTGTAGGTCACCGTCAGGTGATTCATCGTGATCTCGGGCAGGCCCTTGCCGAGCTTGCAGTTGAGCGTCTTGGTGAAGTGCGGGTGCGGCAGCGGCGCCGGCTCATACACGCCTGGCTCCGGCGTGCTCGCGCCAACGAGCGCGACCGACACGGGGATCAGGCACAGGGCAGCGATCGCTGCGAGACGGGAACGGTTCAAGCCTATGGACATGGGACTCGCTGGGTTGGGGCGCGGGTTCGGAACGGGGCACGCGGTCAGCGTTGCTCGACCGGCTCGCTGGCTTGCACGGCAAACCCGCGGGCGTCAAACAGCTTGCGCAGCCCAGCCACATTCTGCCGCTTCGGGTCGTGCCGCACGATGACCTTGCCGGTCTTCTGGTCAATGCTTTCAACCCGAGCCCCATCGAGGGTGTCGATGCTGTCCGACAAACGCACGGCGCACCAGACCGGGCAATCAAGTCCGTCGACGGTGAACTCGATGCGGGGCGCGTCTTCGTCGGGCTGCCGCAGCGCATCGCGATACGCCAGCGTACCGGCGATGCCAGCGAACAAGACGACCCCGACGATCGTGATGCGCGCCCAGATTGGGACGCTGCGGGTTGGCAGGCCTCGGGTCGGGGATCGCTTCTTGGTCGAGGACACGTTGGCTCCCAGCATAGCCGGTTGCTACGAGCGCAAACGCAAACGGCGCGCCCTCTTTCGAGAACGCGCCGTTGGCGGAGCAGCCACTGCAAGAGCAACTGCCAATTGTCGACTCGACTAGTGGCCGAGCGTTGCGGTCTCGCCGTTCGACGAACCGAGCTTGCCGTTGCCAAGGTTGATGGCAAGGCCCTGAGCCGTCAGCTGGAAGCCGGTCTCTCGCCGCTCGGGTGTCGCGAGCGTGCAAAACGACGGCCGCACCGTACCCATCAAGGTAAGGATACGCTGCCACGAAAACCGCACGCGCGATGCGGCTCAGTTCTTCTGCGTGCTCGCTTCGGCCGGCTTCTTCGCGGCTTGCTGGGCGCGATCTTCCAACGCCACCACCACCTCGTTCGGAACCTGACTGCGGCCGACGTTGCTGCCGTCGAGGCCCGCCAGCGCACCCGACATCGTCAACTGCAGCGCACGACCGATGAGCCGGTAGGGACTGATCGGGTTGACGCTGAACTCCGAGACCTGCTGGTTGCCGTAGATGTGGTCGTGCCACAGGGGCCGCTTGCCACTCGCGTCGGCGGGACCGAGCACTTCGATCCGCAACCCGACTTCGGCGAAGCTCATCGAGCCGGCCATCGCCTCCTTCGCGCCCACCGTGAAGGACACCAGCGTCGGCTTCATGATCAGGCAATCCGACGAGGCCTGGCTCGTGACGGCCGGGAACAGCTCGCTGTCGGTCAGGTGCCGCTCGAGCACCTCGGTCATCATCTCGGGCACCGGTCGCACCCAGAAGTCGTCGTTGCCGTAGCTGATCGGGAAGCCCTTCTCATGCAGCGGCAGCACCTGTGCGGTGCGGTCATCCTTGAGCGGCGTCACGAACACCTGCGTATCGCCGGGCGCCTTCGTCCGGAACTGCACGTCGACGAAGAACATCTCGTTGTCCGAGAAGTCGGCCGTGTAGTCGAACGCGCTGCAGGACGCGAACGCCAGTGCGAGCAACGACATGGTCAACGGTCGGGCGACGGGGATTCGGGGGTTCTGCGTCATGACTCCCATGCCATCGGCAGGATCGGGGGGCCCGCTCAAGTGGTAGTGCTTTTGCCTGCAGAGGCCCGAACGGGTAGAACGCTTGCCACCCATGCGGCCAGAACCGGTCGCAAACCCAAGCAATATGGCCGTCCGCAACCCCTTCTCCTCCCGTTCGAAACTCAAGGTCGGTCGCAAGACCTACACCTACTTCTCCTTGGATGCCCTGGCCCAACCGGCCAGCAAGGGCGGCATCGGCGCCAAACTCGCCGATCTGCCCTACTCGATCCGCATCCTGCTCGAACAAGCGTTGCGCAACCTCGACGACTACGTCGTCACCGAAGAGCACGTTCGCAACATCGCCAAGTGGGGTCCGAAGACGGCCGGCAAGGTCGAGGTCCCCTACCTGCCGGGCCGCGTCGTGCTGCAGGACTTCACCGGCGTGCCGTGTGTCGTCGACCTCGCCGCGATGCGCACCGCGATGAAGCGGCTCGGTGGCGACCCAAAGTTGATCAACCCGCTCGTACCGTGTGACCTCGTCATCGACCACTCGGTGCAGGTCGACGCGTTCGCCAGCAAGGCCGCCGAGCAGAAGAACCTCGCCCTTGAGTTCAAGCGCAACAAGGAGCGCTACGAGTTCTTGAAGTGGGGTCAGAAGTCGCTGACCAACTTCCGCGCCGTGCCGCCCGGCATGGGCATCGTGCACCAGGTCAACCTCGAGTACCTCGCCGGCTGCGCGCTGACGAAGGAAGTCGGTCGCGATACGTTCGTCTACCCGGACACGGTCGTCGGCACCGACTCGCACACGACGATGATCAACGGCCTCGGCGTGCTCGGCTGGGGTGTCGGTGGCATCGAAGCCGAAGCCGTCATGCTCGGCCAGGCGACCTACATGTTGCTGCCCGAAGTGGTCGGCATGGAACTGACCGGCACGATGCCGGATGGCGCGACGGCAACCGACCTCGTGCTGACCGTGACCGAAGCACTTCGTGCGCACGGTTGCGTCGGCAAGTTCGTCGAGTTCTACGGGGAAGGCATCGCGAAGATGTCGCTCGCCGACCGCGCGACGCTCGCCAACATGGCGCCGGAGTACGGCGCGACGATGGGCTTCTTCCCCGTCGACAAGGAAACGTGTCGCTACCTCGAGCGCAGTGGTCGCGACGCCGAGCACATCGAACTCGTCGAGGCCTACTACAAGGCACAGGGTCTGTTCTGGACCGAAGACGCCAAGACGCCGAAGTTCAGCTCGAAGGTCAGCCTCGACATGTCGACGGTCGTGCCGAGTCTCGCTGGCCCGAAGCGCCCGCAAGACCGCATCACGCTCGGCGACATGAAGGACGAGTTCCAACGCACGCTGAAGCGCGCGCCGAAGGACCGCGGTTTTGGTCTCAAGGGCGCAAGCCTCAAGGCCGCCGGCAAGGTCAACGACAAGAGCAACGCGACGATCACTCACGGTGCCGTGACGATCGCCGCGATCACGTCGTGCACCAACACGTCCAACCCGTCGGTGATGCTCGGCGCCGGCCTCGTCGCGCAGAAGGCCGCCAAGCTCGGCCTGACCCGCAAGCCGTGGGTCAAGACCTCGCTCGCGCCCGGCTCGCGCGTCGTCACCGACTACCTCGAGAAGGCCGACCTGCTGAAGTCGCTCGAGAAGGTCGGCTTCCACATCGTCGGCTACGGCTGCACGACGTGCATCGGCAACAGTGGCCCGCTGCCGCAGCCGGTCGCCGAAGCCGTTCGCGGTAGCAACCTCGTCGCGACGTCGGTGCTCAGCGGCAACCGCAACTTCGAAGGCCGCGTCAACCCCGACGTCAAGGCCAACTACCTCGCGTCGCCGCCGCTCGTCGTCGCCTACGCGATCGCCGGCACCGTCGACGTCGACCTCGACAACGAGCCGCTCGGCCAGGACAAAAAGGGCAACGACGTCTACCTCCGCGACATCTGGCCGACGCAGGAAGAGATCCAGAACGCGATCGCGACGAGCATGTCGCCGAAGTCGTTCATCAAGCAGTACAAGAGCGCCAACAAGGGCCCTGAGCCGTGGCGCAAGATCACGGCGAAGAAGAGCGACCTGTTCTCGTTCGACGGCAAGTCGACCTACATCCAGGAGCCGCCGTTCTTCAAGACGATGACCGATGAGGTCACGCCGATCGCGCCGATCGCCGGCACCCGCGTGCTTGCGTTGCTCGGTGATTCGACGACGACCGACCACATCTCCCCCGCCGGCACGATCAAGCCCGAGAGTCCAGCAGGCCGCTACCTGCTCGAAAACAAAGTCAAGCACGGCGACTTCAACAGCTACGGCGCCCGCCGCGGCAACGACCGCGTCATGACGCGCGGCACGTTCGGCAACATCCGCTTACGCAACCTTCTGGTCAACCAGGAAGGCGGCATGACGAAGCACCTGCCGAGCGGCGAAGAGATGTGGATCTACGACGCCGCGATGCGCTACCAGGAAGAAGGCACGCCGCTGTGTGTGCTCGCCGGCAAGGAATACGGCACCGGCAGTTCGCGTGACTGGGCCGCTAAGGGCACGCTGCTGCTCGGCGTCAAGTTCGTACTCGCCGAGAGCTACGAGCGCATCCACCGCAGCAACCTCGTCTTCATGGGCGTGCTGCCACTCGAGTTCAAGAAGGGTGACACCCCGGCCTCGCTCGGCTTGAACGGCGAAGAAACGTTCGACGTCGCCGTCAACGACAACCTCAAGGCGCGTCAGATGGTGACGGTCACAGCGACGCACCCGAAGACCGGCAAGGTCACCAAGTTCAAGGCGCAGTGCCGCATCGACACGCCGGTTGAGGTCGACTACTACCGCAACGGCGGCATCCTGCAGACCGTGATGCGCAAGCTGCTGAAGCAGTCCCCGCGCAAGAAGGCCAAGAAGGCCGCCAAGAAGTAAGGCCACGCCATGACGGACGCCCCAGGAACCATCCAGCCTCAGACCGAGTTTGGTCGACCTGCGGGCGGGCCTCGTCAAAAGCTCTACGACGTCATCTTCGGCATCCACACGCCGGCGGGCCGCACCTTCGACGTTCTACTGATCACGTCCATCGTGATCAGCGTCGTCGCGGTCATGCTCGACAGCGTCGAAGAAGCGCACGATGCCTATGGTGGCCTGTTCTGGGCCACCGAGTGGATCCTGACGATCGCCTTCACGATCGAATACGCCGCGCGCCTCTACTGCGTCGAACAACGCACCCGTTACGCGCGCAGCTTCTTCGGCATCGTCGACCTGCTGGCCCTGTTGCCCAGTTACCTCGCGTTGATGCTGCCTGCAGTGCACGTGCTCGTCGATGTGCGGGTGCTGCGGCTCCTGCGCATCTTCCGCGTACTGCGCCTCGGCAAGTTCGTCGCCGAGTTCGGCGCACTCGGCCGGGCCCTCAGTGCCTCGCGGCACAAGATCTTCGTCTTCTTGTTCTTCGTCATCATCGTCGTGCTCGTCATGGGCACGTTGATGTACGTCATCGAAGGTCCGGACAACGGCTTCACGAGCATCCCGATGAGCGTCTACTGGGCGATCACGACGATGACCACCGTCGGCTTTGGCGACATCACGCCACACACCGACGCCGGTCGCTTCATCGCATCGATGATGATGCTGCTCGGTTGGGGCACACTCGCGGTTCCGACCGGCATCGTCAGTTCGGAGTTCACCGCCGAGCGCCTGACCTACCACCGCCATCAACGCGAATGCGATGACTGCGGCAAGATCGAGCCCGAACGTACCGCCAACTTCTGCCGTGCCTGCGGCAGCCCATTGCCACCCAAAGCATGAAGTCCCTCGTCGCGTCGTTTCTCGTGGTCCTGACCGCGTGCCACGGTGCGCCGAGCATTCACACAGCACAGCTCAATCAGGAGCTCAACGCACTCATAGAGACCTTCGACGGCGATGTCGGCATCTACGTCCGCCACCTGACGCGGCCATGCGAGGTCGCCATCCGCGCCGACGAACTGTTCCCCACAGCCAGCATGATCAAGGTGCCAATCCTCGGCGCCCTGCTGCAGAAGGTTGAAGACGGCGAACTCGAGTATGGCCAAGAGCTGACGTACACGACCGACCGCCTGTATGCGGGCGAAGACCTGCTCGGTTCGTTCGCGGACAAGCAACCGGTCACGCTCGACAAGGTTGCGATGCTGATGATCACGATGAGTGACAACACCGGCGCGCTGTGGTGTCAGGAGCTTGCCGGCAAGGGCACGACCATCAACGAGTGGCTCGCGAACAACGGCTTCGCCGGCACGCGCGTCAACTCACGCACCGACGGCCGCAAAGAAGACTGGCGCAAGCATGGCTGGGGCCAGACGACGCCGCGCGAGATGGCGGAACTGTTCGTCAAGGTCCGCAACGGCAAGCTCGTCTCCCCCGCCGCAAGCGAAGAGATGCAGCGCTGCCTGTCGCGCATCTTCTGGGATGGCAGGGCACTGGCCGCCATCCCGCTATCCGTGCAAACCATGAGCAAGCAGGGCGCAGTCAGCCATTCGCGCAGCGAAGTTGTGCTCGTACATGCACCGCATGGCGACTACGTGTTCTGCGTCATCACCAAGAACCAGACCGACAAGAGTTGGGGGTATGCCAACGCCGGCCACGCCCTGCTTCGTGAGGTTTCGGCCTTGTTGTGGCGGCACTTCGAACCTAACTCGCCGTTCACCCAAGCCAAGGGGAGCGAACGATACCGATGAAACCGAGTCATCTTGCCGCCGCACTCACGCTCGCCCTCGCGAGCATCTGTCCTTCGCAGGAAGCCAAACCGCAGTCCCCGCAAGGGGTCCGGCTGACTTACGACCTGCCAGTCGACGCGATCCAGCGCACGATGCAGCAACGCCCCGGCAGCACGATGGAGCAGTTGTTGACGGAAGCGGTGAAGAGCATTCAGCAGCGACTGAGAAGAACCGGCAAGGTCAGCCGCAGCGGCGCCGCATCTTTCGTCGTCGACCTCAAGAAAACAGCCCCCGCAGACATTGCCAAGATCAAGCGAGTCATCGAGATGATCGGCTCACTCGAGTTTCGCATGGTTGCCCGCGACGACTACGAAGAAGCCGAACTGGACCTCGCCGAAGAACGTGCCAGCATCACGAAGTGGCTGGACGATGGCGGCCGCGAGCGCCTGCGTCGCGACCCGGCGGCAATCGCCGGCTACAAACCTCTCGATCAGAAGAAGGTGCGCTGGGTCGTTCGACGCATCCCGCGACAACAGAACCGGTGGCAGTATTCGCTGACGTCGATCCCGCAAACCAAACCGGCAACGGTCGCCGTGTTCACCAAAGAGGAGTGGAACAACGGCCGCGTTCCGCCCGGCACGAAGAAGGACGCCTTCTTGCTAGAAATCATCGCCGTCAACATGCACGAGCGCGGCTTCACCGAGCTTGATCTCGACCCGACGCAGACGCGGGTGACAACCGATCACGCCGACAACCCCGCCATCCTCTACCGCATACGCGGCGAGCACGCGGCCATGTATGCGGATTGGTCCGCGAAGCACAAGCGGCAAGCAAGCGCAGTCATCGTCAACGGCGAGCTCATCTCGGCGCCGATCTTCCTCAGCAAGATCGTCGGCCATGGCATGATCACCGGATCGTTCGAGAAGGAGCAGGCCGAGGCACTCGCGGCAGCTCTACGCACCGGCGCGCTGCCGGCGAAACCGGTGCTCAAGATTCAGGAAGAGCGCTAACGAAGGCTGCGCAAAGCGCCGCAACGTACTACGGCCAACGGCTACTAGGGAGTCCCGCGACGTGACCTAGTTTGCAGGACCATGCCTGCGAACCAGCGCCTCCTGTGCTTGATGATGCTCGTCGCGGCCTCATCACTGAGCAGCTGCGCGACGACCGAAGCAGAACCTGCGGCTCGTGGCGCGATCCAATTCGGCTACCGGCACATGCGCGACGACGCGTTTGGCCGCCTCGGCGATCAGCTCTACGCCCGCCTGGAAGGCGACTTCCGTGGCGTGAACTGGCCTGTCTGGCTCCACACCAGCATCGGCGCCGGCACCCGCTCCTATTCAGAGTCCAAGAAGACCTGCTTCTTATTCTGGTGCCAGGAGCAGACCGTGACCATGGCATCAACGACCGTCGACGGCTCCATTGGCGCGCGCTACTGGGGTCAGTTCCCGGACAGTTCCGCGCGCTGGTATGCCGGCCTCGGCGGCAGCACGGTGCACGCCGACCTGGACCGATACATCGGCAACCTCCAGAAGGTCGGGACTTCCGGCTCCACCCTCGGATTGCACCTGGAAGCAGGCATCTCGTGGCCAACCTCATACGGCGGCTGGGGAGTGCATTGGCGCTCGTATCGCGGCGGCACGACCAAGCTGTTCGATCAGGACGCGAGCAACGACTTCGACGAGCTCGGCATCTACTTCCAGCACATCTGGTAGCCGAGCTAGCCCAGCCGCTTCTTGATCAACGGCCGACGGCGACCGCGTTCGTCGCCAATCGGCATCGCGGCCATCACCGCGTGGGCAGCGTCACGACCCGCGAGATCCGTGCTCGCGTGCACAAACGCAATCACGTCGCCGGTCTGCACTTCATCGCCGAGCACCTTGCGCAACACGATGCCGACGTGCGGGTCGACCTCATCCGTCGGTTGCCGACGACCGCCGCCCAGATCCACGACAACGTGGCCAAGCGCCAACGGGTCGACATCGGTGATGAACCCGGAGCGCATCGCTTCGACCGCGACGACGTGCGGCGCGCGGCCAAGCATCGAGTGATCGTCGAGCAGGCGAACATCGCCGCCCTGCAGAGCAAGGTTGTCGCAGAAGACCTGCCGAACAATCCCGTCGTCCCAGAGTCGCGTCAACGTCGCGCGCGCCGCATCGGCGTCCGGAGCCTCGCCTGCGAGCAGCAACATCTCGATGCCGAGCGCCAACGTCACTTCGCGCAGGTCATCAGGGCACGAGCCTTCGAGCGCCGTCAGCACTTCGAGCACCTCAAGCGAGTTGCCGATCGCCAGTCCGAGCGGATGGTCCATGTCGGTGAGCAACGCGCTCATCTTGATCCCGGCGGCGCGGCCGGTCGCGACAAGTCCTTCCATCAACTGCACGGCGTCGTGCTCTTCCTGCATGAACGAGGCGCGGCCGAACTTGACGTCCATGACCAGGCCGTCGATGCCTTCCGCGAGTTTCTTGGACAGGATCGAGCTGGTGATCAGCGGAATGCTCTCGACGGTGCCGCTGATGTCGCGCGTCGCATACATGCGGCGATCGGCCGGCGCGATGTCGCCGCTCGGCGACAGCATCGCGTAGCCACATTGCTCGAGAACCTCGCCGAACCGATCCAACGACAGGTCCGTGCTGTAGCCGGGGATCGACGCGAGCTTGTCGATCGTGCCACCGGTGTGGCCGAGGCCGCGACCGCTGACCATCGGCACCGCGACACCGGCGGCTGCCAGCAGCGGCGCGAGCAGCAGACTGACCTTGTCGCCGACGCCGCCGGTCGAGTGCTTGTCGATCTTCTGCTTCGGAATGTGATCGTGCGACAACACGCGGCCAGAATCGCGCATCGCCAACGTCAACGCGGCCGTCTCTTCCGGCGTCATGCCGTTGCAGCAGACGGACATCAAGAACGCGCCGAGCTGCGCGTCACCGAGGGAACCGTCGACGACGCCGGACACGAGGTCCTGCAGTTCGTCGGCAGACAACATGCCACCGTCGCGCTTCTTGGCGATCAGTCTGGCTGGGTGGTGCCTCATGAGTGCGCCTTAGGGTGCAACGGGATGCCACATCGTCTTGGTCTCGACGAACGGCTCGACCCAACTGAGGTTCCGCAGCTGCTCGACCTTGGACCAGGCAGCGTTGGCGACGTCGCAGAAGCGCACGCGCTTGACGTTGTCGGCGGCTGCTTCGGTCAGCGCGGCCTCGGGTGAGCCGGCGACCAACAAGCCGTCGACATCGCGATGTTTGGCGAACTCGATCGCCAACTCATCGCGCGGACCACTCAGCAGATTGACCGCGCCAGCAGGGACATCACTGGCAGCCAACACTTCACCGAGTGCGAGGCCGGCAAACGGCGCGTGCTCGCTGACCACCGCAACCACCGAATTGCCGCCGACAAGCAGCGGCAAGATCAGCGCCAACGTGCCGACCAAAGCCGGCTTGTCCCGACCGACAACACCGATGACACCAGTGGGCTCGATCGTCGAGAAGTTGAAGAACGGTCCCTGCACCGCGTTCTGGCTACCGAGCAAGCTCTGCGCCTTGTCGCACAGGCCGGCGTACCAGATCGTCAGCGCAATCGCGTTGTCCAGTTCCTTGCCAGCTGCGGCGGCGGTCATGCCACCGAGGCGCAACTCTTGCACCATGCCGTCGCGCCGCGACTCGAGCATCTCCGCGATGCGGTAGAGAATCTGGCCGCGCAAGTAAGCCGTCGCGCCACTCCAGGTAGTGAGCCCCTTACGCGCAGCACCGATCGCATCGCGCAGGTCCTTGCGCGAACCGCGCGCGACGTTGACGGCATCGTTGCCAGCTGGCTGGAACACCCGACCCGACTCACTGCGCGGGAACTTGCCCCCGACGTAGAGCTTGTAGGTCTTGCGGACAGGAACGCTCATACGGCCACGGTGCCGCATGGCAAACGGCGGCGCAACGATCTACCTCGATCTGTCTTACTTGACGGCCGACTCAACCTTGCTTGACAGGCGGCTCGACCAGGTCGTCTTCGGTATCGATCTTGCCGTCGCTGCCGAGACAGCGCACTTCAAAGCCACGACCACGCTTGCGCAGAACGTACTCACGTCCCCACGAATCCTTGCCGTCGTTGCGACCCGGCAATTTGCCGTCATCACTCGCCTGGCGCAGCTTCGCCCAATCCGGCAGGTCGCCATCGTGCTGCTCACGCCACTCGGTGATCAAGGCGACCAACTTGCGCAGGTCGCGGCGCGCCCGGTAGCGCTTGGTCTTGAGCCCCTTCTCCGCCTTCGGGAACGAGCTGTGCCGGCAATCCCAGGCCTGCACCCACTCTTCGCTGACCTTCTGCCAACCGAGATCATCGAGCAGGCGCTGCTCCATGTGCGGCATGTGGGCTGCGCCATAGAAGATGCCGAGCTTCTTCTTGCCGTCGGCGAGCTGCTCCTGCAGCACTTCGAGACAACGTTCGTTGCGGCCGCTGATGATCACACTCGGCTGCTTGTTCGATTCCGGGTTGCACATGACGCGGCCGAACATGATGCGCAGGTGAGACACGCCACCACCACTGCGGAACGCCTTGACGATGTCGACCGGCTTCTTCTTGGATTCGGCCTCGCGGTCGACGTCGGGCGAACCGATCTTGAGCATGTCGCCGATCTCGCTCGAGCCCGCCTTCTTTAGTGCGCGGCGCCATTGGCGGCCCGTCATGTCGGCGTGCACGAAGTTGTCCTGGCGGTAGTCCATGCACTCAAACTGTTCCTTCAGCTTGAGGCCAGAGCCCATGCCATCCTGCACCATCGTAATCCAGTGGTCGCCGCCGCGCGGCATGTTCGGATACGGGCGCACACTGGGATCGGCGATCAACTCATAGAGCAGCGCATCAAACCCTTCGAAGCGCTTCTGCATGCCGACGTAGAACGGGCGATCGGCAACATGCACGCAGCCGCACAATTCCAGCGTGGCATCACCGCGCTTGTAGGTGGCGACCAGCACATCGAGGTGGCCGCCAGCCTTGTTCTCGACGAGGCGCATGAAGCTGCGCGGCTTGTCGGGTTGCTTGTCCTCCCCGGCCTGACCGGGAAGGGCCGCTTGCAGTAGGACGAGTCCGCACACCATCGATAGACACTTCATCGTGCCGATGATCGTAGCGGACTCCGCCGGGCCTGACGCTATTCGCGCGGTCCTACAGGCACTGCAGGCTGCGGCTATCCGACGTCGTGATGGTCCACGAACCACTCGCGTTGCTCAGGGTGCCAAACTGCACGAAGTACTGACCGGGCGAGGTCGCCGGCCACGAACGCGACCATTGCCAATCGCCGAGCGCAGTGGGATTGACGATGTGACCCCAGATGAAATCGTTGAACATCGGGCAACCGCCGGACGGCAACGTGATGTTGAGCTGCTGCGTGCCCCACGCCATCACCGTGACCCCAGTCGGGTCGAGGCCCGACGCGTCAATCGTCAGCGTTTGGTTGCCGGCGGTTCCGACCGGAGTCCAGTTGGCCGTGAAGGTCGGGCCGCAACCAGTGCCAATCACCTGCGTCGTGCAGGTGAGTTGCTGGGCGGCGAGAGGTGCCGACAGTGCGGCGAGAACGGCGAGTGTCAGACGGCTCATGCTTATCTCCAAGTTGCAGAACACGGCGAATCGTTGGGGGCATCGCCAGGTGAAGCATACGCGATCAGGGTTTGCCGCAATGGCTAACCAGGTAGCAAAGCGGAACGAATCTTGACGTAGGCCCGCAATCCCTGCCGGCCACCCTCGCGCCCGAAGCCGCTCTCCTGGTAACCACCGAACGGCGACGCCGCATCAAAGCGGTTGAACGTATTGTTCCAGACCACGCCGGCTCGCATGCGATCGGCCAGCCACAGGATGCGCGCGCCCTTGTCGGTCCAGATGCCGGCCGACAAGCCATAGCTCGTGTCGTTGGCCTTCTTCACCGCCTCCTCGGGCGTGCGGAACGTCGACACCGACAACACCGGTCCGAAGATCTCTTCGCGGGCAATGCGATGGCTCTGCGTGACGCCGGTGAACATCGATGGCGCAAACCAGAAGCCGCGCTTCGGCAACGCGCACTTCGGCTGGAACAACGCCGCGCCCTCGTCGACGCCGGACTGCACGAGTTCACCAATGCGACCCAGCTGTTCTTTGCTGTGGATAGCGCCCATGTCGGTGTTCTTGTCGAGTGGATCGCCGACGCGGATGCGCGCCATGCGTCGCTGCAGCTTGCGCACGAACAACTCGTGCACACTCTCCTGCACGATCAAACGCGAGCCGGCACAGCACACGTGGCCTTGGTTGAAGAAGATGCCGCGCACGACGCCTTCAACCGCCTGATCCAACGCCGCATCTTCGAACACGAGATGCGCCGCCTTGCCACCGAGTTCGAGCGTCAGGTCGACCGAACGGCCAGCAACGGCCTTCTGGATCTCCTTGCCCACTTCCGTGCTACCCGTAAACGCAACCTTGTTGAGGTCCGGGTGGCGCACCAACGCCGCCCCAGTCGCGCCATCGCCGGTCACGACGTTGACGACACCGGGCGGCAATTCGGCTTGCTCGAACACTTCGCACAAGCGCAGGGCGGTCAACGGCGACGTCTCGGCCGGCTTGATGACCACCGTGTTGCCCGCGGCCAACGCCGGCGCAATCTTCCACGCAGCCATCAGCAGCGGGAAGTTCCACGGGATGATCTGGCCGACGACGCCGACCGGCTCCGGGTTCTCGCCGGGGAACAGCAGCTCGAGCTTGTCCGCCCAACCCGCGTGATAGAAGAAGTGCTGCGCCGCGAGCGGCACGTCGACGTCGCGCGTCTCCTTGATCGGCTTGCCGTTGTCGAGCGTCTCGAGCACGGCAAACTCGCGGGCACGTTCTTGCAGGATCCGCGCGATGCGGAACAGGTAACGCGCCCGGTCATCGCCGCTGAGCTTGCGCCATGCGGGCAACGCCTTCTTGGCGGCCTGCACGGCGGCATCGACGTCCTTCTTGCTGGCAAGGGCGATGTCGGCGAGCTTCTGCTCGGTCGCCGGGTTGATCGTGGCGAAGTACTTGGCGGGCTTTGGTCGCACGCACTCGCCACCGATGTAGAGCCCGTAGCGATCATCGATCGTGACGTGACCCGTGCCTTCCGGCGCCGCCTCGTACTGCCACTTGCCACCAAAGCGCAACTCGCGGCCAGCAGCCGAACGCTTCCTCGCCGAAGTCTTCCCCGCCGAAGTCTTGTTGTCGGTCTTTGCCATGATCAATCCGTACTGAAGTCGGTGCCCCGCTGATAACGACCGGTGCGTTGCTTCTCGAGCTGCATCAACACGTCGTTGAGCAGCGAGCTCGCGCCAAACCGGAACCACTCGGGTGACAGCCACGCGTCGCCGCACGTCTCGGCGACCAACACGAGGTAACGCAACGCGTCCTTCGCCGAACGGATGCCGCCCGCCGCTTTGACGCCCACCATCTTGCCGGTCTCGAGGTAATGATCGCGCACCGCCTCGAGCATCAACAGAACGACCGGTCGCGTGCTCGCCGGCGAGACCTTGCCGGTGCTGGTCTTGATGAAGTCGGCGCCGCCGAGAATCGCAATGCGACTCGCACGACGCACGTTGTCGTAGGTCTTGAGCTCCCCCGTCTCGAGGATGACCTTGAGGTGTGCTTCGCCGCACGCTTCCTTGACCGCGCACACTTCGTCGTAGACGAGCCCGTAGCGACCAGACAAGAACGCGCCGCGGTCGATGACCATGTCGATCTCGGTCGCGCCGGCCCGCACCGCGAGTTCGACTTCGCGGATCTTGGTGCGGCGATCGGTCCGGCCCGACGGGAAGCCGGTCGCAACCGATGCAACCTGCACGCCGCTGCCGGCGACGGCTTGCACCGCCGTCTTGACGAGGTCCGGGTAGACGCACACGGCAGCACAGCTCGGAATGTCGGGCCGCGACGGCAACGGCCGCATCGCCTTCTGACACAGCTGCCGCACCTTGCCGGGCGAGTCCATGCCTTCGAGCGTCGTCAGGTCCATCATCGCGATCGCGAGCTTGAGGCCCTGGACCTTGGCTGCCTTCTTGATCGAACGTGTGGCGAGGTCGGCCGCTCGCGTCTCCAACGCAACAGCGTCGACTGGCGGCACTCGGAACTCGGTTGGAGATAGCGATCCAGACATGACTTGTGACTTCGGATCGTGCCCGGATCCGAGGCAGAAGTCGACCGCCCATTCGCGGATCCGGCCCATGGCAACGGCGGTTCTCTAAGGTCTTCCCCCGATCCGTGCCGATCGAGCAGACAGCATGTTCGAAACCCGCTACCCGGTTCACGATCAAACAACCAACCGCGAAGGCGAGCTGCGCATTGCCGGGGGCATCTGGAGCGGTGAGGCGTGTGTCTTCGAGTTCTGCGAGACGGTCTTCGGCATGTCCGGCTCGATCACGTGCGACTGGCGCAGCCAATTGCCCTTGATCGAATTCGTCGAGGGTGATCCGAACTGCTCCAACGCACAGGACCTGGTCTCCCAGATCAACAAGTTGATGCGGCCGTTCCACAGCGGCGCTTGCCTCGACGTCACCGAGGAGGAACTCAACAAGCTCTACAGCGGCGACTATCACAAACGCATGAACCTCGCCGTCGACGACGACTACGAGATCCGCTTCAAGAGGGTCATGCTCGACCAGGCCGTGCAGCTCGTGCCCAAGGGCAAGGTGCTCGACGCCGGTTGCTCGGCAGGCGAAACCGTGCGCCAGATGCGCGGCCGCGGCTACGACGCCTGGGGCTTCGATCTCTGCCAGGACCTGCTCGAGATTGCCTACCCCGAAGTGCGTGACGTCGTGCGCGTCGGGTCGGTGACGAACATCCCGTTCGAACCGAGCGATGGCTTCGACACGCTGTTCGCGCTCGACCTCTTCGAACACGTCCGCGAAGACCTCGTGCCGCAGATGGTGCGCGAGTTCGAACGGCTCAACGTGCGATACATCGTCGCGCACATCGCGTTGTGCGAATACCAGTATCCCGGCCACCTGACGCTGCGACCAATGTCGTGGTGGGATCGACAAATGGGCCCGTGCTTCCGCCGCATTCAACCCGAAGCTGCCGGCCCGGTCGCCGGTGCATTCGGTGCGGACCCGTCACGCTCGTTGCGCGTCTACGAACGCGTTGCCGTTCCCGCCGGCATCTAGAAGAGCCGCGGTCTAGAGGCCGCCGGAATCGAACGTAAACGGCTCGGGCAACAACTGCCCAAGCGACGTCGTCACCACGATCTCGCCGCTGCCGGCCAAGACGATCGTCATGTCAGGGCCAAACTCGGCGAGCACTTGCCGACACGCACCACACGGCCGCGCCGGTTCCGCCAGCCCCGTCACGATCGCCGCCGCCACGATGCGGCGCGCGCCACTCGCTACGGCGGCACACACTGCAGCACGTTCGGCACAAATCGTCAGGCCGTAGCTCGCGTTCTCGACGTTGCAGCCGACGAACGTCTGGCCATCGTCGGTCATGAGCGCTGCGCCGACCAAGAACTTCGAAGCCGGTGCATACGCGTTGTTGCGAACCTCGCGAGCCGCCGCGACGAGTTGCTCAAGTTGCTCTTCTGTCATGGGGTCTCTACGAACGGCGACCAGCCGAGAAGATCAACAGTAGCAGGGTCGCGCCGTAGCTGCCCAGTTGCAGCGAGCAGAACAAGAACGAAAGGAAGCTGCCGTGACGTTCGAAGGCGAGGTCGAGATGCGCGTAGGACTGCAGCATCAAGTAGCCGGACGCGCCGGCAACGAGCAACGCCGCGATCACCCACAGGCGCAGATCAGCGTGTAGTCGATCGAGCATGCGCCCCAAGAACCACGTCAACGGCAACCCGACGATCAGCGTCGGGGCGAGCCATCCGACGAGGCTCTCGCTGGCCCCCAGCAGGAACGCGGCCCACACACCAGGGATCGCGCCGATAGCAAACATCTGCCACCCATGGCCGGGCGCCGTCGCCGCGAGCAACGTGCCGGTCAGAAACCAGACCGGCACCAGATACCCGAAGCGGGCGGTGTCGGAGCGACGGTCAATAGTGACGATGTCGGTCATGGCCAGTCGGCGACACTGGGAATGCCGCCGAGCAGATCATGACACTGCGCGTTCGTCTCGGGAAGGACCTCGGTTAGCATACGCCTGTGCCGGACCCCGCCCCCGCTGACAACACGCCACTTGCCTACGAGCCCGATGCCCAGACCGAACGCGCCCTGCGCGAACTCGGCTCGTCGTTCGAACGGCAATTGACGATCGGCGGCGTGTCGGCCATGGCACTGGCAGAACGCTTTGGCACGCCGCTCTATGTGTTCGCGGCGGACGTGCTACAGAAACGCGTCGCCCGCATCCGCGACGCGCTCGGTCCGCGCTTCGAGCTGTTGTGGTCGGTCAAGGCCAACCCGTCGGTCGCGGTTACAAAGTGCTTGCGGCTCGCCGGCGCCGGCGCGGAGATCGCATCTGCTGGCGAGCTCGAAGTCGCAACGGCTGCCGGCCATGAGCCGCGCGACCTGCGCTTTGCCGGCCCCGGCAAGTCGATCGAAGAACTGACCATCGCGATGCAGCGCGGCCTCGGCACGTTCCATGTCGAGTCGCTCGGCGAACTGCGCCACCTCCACCTGATCAGCGACCAGATGCAGCAGCCGGCGGCGGTCGCCTTGCGCGTCAACCTGCCGCAAGAGCTAGCCGGTTCGCGCATGCGCATGGGCGGCCACAGCAGCCGCTTCGGCATCGACGCCGAACAGGTGCCCGAAGCCATCGCCAAGATCAAGCAAGCATCACAACTGACACTCGCCGGCCTGCACGTCTACGGCGGCACGCAGTGCTTCGATGCCGACGCGTTCGTGGCGCACGCGCGCAGCCTCGCCGAACAAGCAGCAACGTGGGAACGCGAGCTCGACGTGCAGTTCGCCGAACTCGACCTCGGCGGTGGCTTTGGCATGGCGGTGTTTGCCGGCGATCCGAGCTTCGATCTCGAAGCGTGCGCCAGCGGCCTGCGACAGATGCTTGCCGAATACGACCGCCCCGAGCGCCGCTGGTTCATCGAACTCGGCCGCTACCTCGCAGCCCCCGCCGGCGTCTATCTGACCCGTATCACCGAGACGAAGACGAGCGGCGGCCAACGCCACGCCGTGCTCGACGGCGGCATGCATCAGGCTGCCGCCGCCGCCGGCCTCGGCACCATCGTGCGCCGCCCGCCGCTGCTCGTTGCCACCGAGAAGCTCGGCGCGACCACGGCCTTTCCGATCACGGTCGGCGGCCCGCTGTGCACCCCGGCCGACCAGTTCGCCAAAGAACTGGCGCTGCCCGAATTGGCGGACACCGATCTGCTCGCCATCCTCAACGCGGGCGCCTACGGCCTGACCTACAGCCCGACCGGGTTCTTGAGCCACCCGACACCAGCCGAAGTCATGGTCGAAGACGGCACCGCCCGGGTCGTTCGCGAGCGCGGCAAGGCCACGGATGCTCTCCGCGGCCAGTCTGACTGAGACTTCCGACAAACGGACAGAGAACTGACACGTCGATGGCACACCAAGCCCTGCGTGTTCGGCTATCGTGTCCGCCATGCGTCGTTCGCTGACCCCACTGTTTCTATTGTCCCTGTTGGCCCCTGCTCTCGCGCAGGAAGGCGTCCCGCAACCCAAGGGCCTCGTGCCCGAGCAAATGTGGTACGCCCCGACGGCCAAGGACTGGGCGAAGCCCGTTCTGATCCGCTGGCAACGCACCTGGCAAGATGCCGTGCGCCTGTCCCAGCAAACCAAGAAGCCGATCCTCGTCTGCGTCAACATGGACGGCGAGATCGCGAGCGAACACTACGCCGGCGTGCGCTACCGCGACCCCGAGGTCGCCAAGCTGTTCGAACCCTACGTCTGCGTGATGGCGTCGGTCTACCGCCACAACCCGCGCGACTATGATGACAAGGGCCGCCGCATTCCGTGCCCGCGCCTCGGTTGCGTCACGTGCGGCGAGCACATCGCGCTCGAGCCGCTCGTCTATGAGAAGTTCCTCGACGGCAAGCGCATCTCGCCGCGCCACATCATGGTCGAGCTCGACGGCACCGAGGTCTACGACGTGTTCTACACGTGGGATCTCAAGTCGGTCTGGAAGTCGCTCGAAGACGGCATCAAGAACCGCAAGATCCAGGCGCCGCCGATCGTCAAGGGCGACCGTTCGTTGGCCGAACGCATTGCGAGTCCGGATAGCGAAGACCGCGAGTCTATCGAGAAGGAGTTTGCCGCCGCCGACCCGGCGCTGCGCCAACGCATGCTCGACCTCGGGCTGAAGGCCGGCGAGAACGTGCCGCTCGAACTGTTGCGCCAGGCTGCCTACGGCGTCGACCCCGACCTCGCCAAGAAGGCGCGCGGCGGCATGCAGCAGACCAAGGATCCGCTCGCCGTCGAACTGATCGCCGACACATTGCGCGGTCCGCTGGCGCCCGAAGAACGCAAGGGACTCGTCGACGCCCTCGATGGCTTCAGCGAAACCTCGACGCACGCGCGCACGTTGGCGACCGCCCACCGCGGTCTCGACAGCGGCAAGTCGACGATCGACGGCAAGAAGTGGCAGAGCGTGCTCGTCGGCGAAGCCTACACCGGCGCCGTTCCGACCGACCGCGCTGCCGTTGCGAGCGAACGCGATGCCGTGCTCGCCAAGAAGCCCAACGACCCGGTCGCGCAACTCGACGTCGCCGAGAGCAGTCTGCTGCAGGCACTCGAGATGCAGTTCCGCAGTGGCCGCGGCCAGATGCGACTTGCGCGCATGCAGCGCAAGCTGCTGCTCGAAGACACCGAGCGCCACCTTACGCAAGCGATCAAGGGCGGCGCCGAGGGCTGGCGGCCCGACGCGCTGCAGGCGCTGCTGCACAAGGAGAACGGCCGCTACCGCAAGGCGCACGAACTCGCCGCCAAGGCGATGCCGCAACTGCCGCCCGATGCTCCCGGCCGCCTGTCGATGGAACTGCTGACGCTGTTCGCTCACGGCCGCCAGTTCGCGATCCAACGCGCGGTGCGCAACAAGGAGAAGTGGCCGGGCGAGTGGATGACCGATGTGCACACGGCCTACAGCCTGCTGCTCAAGCATCCGCTCGGCACCGATGCGAACATCGCCGACCACTACGACTTCCTCAACTTCTTCCGTTCCCCGGACACCGAGGTCGTGCTCGAACATGGCCTCAAGCGCTTCCCGGCGTCGGCCGGCCTGCATCAACGCCTGCGCAGCCAACTGCTGCGCAAGGGCGGCATCAAGCTGCTCGAGTCGGACTACAAGAAGCGACTCGGCGCCCAGGACGCGCCGAAGGTGATGCCGTGGTTTGCCGGCTACGCGTCGCTCGTCGCCGCCGAACAACATCGCAAGAGGCGCAACCCCGACGCCGCCAAGGCATCGTACCGCCAGGCGCTGGATCACTTCGCCGCCTACAAGACGGCGACCGCCAGCACCGACGCGGCCCACTACGAAGCAATGGCCCACGGTGGCATGGCGCGCCTCGCACTCGACAAGGGCGACCTCGACCTGACGTTCTCCGAACTGCAACAGGTCTTCGACATCTGCCCGACCGCGGCGTCGGCCGTCGATGGGCTCAGCATCACTGCGATGCAGACCGCGGAGATGCTGCGTGGCCGGGCCCTCGATGAGCAGAACCAGGACCTGCTGGAGCGACTTGCCGCGGCGCTGAAGAAGCTGCCACCGGAAGCGTTCACGTTGCCGGAGTATGAGCAACGTTCACGTGGCCAACGCAACAACCAGCCCAACGGCAACCCGAGCGGCAACGGCAGCCTGCGCCGCAACCGACGCGGTGGCAACAACCAGGGCGGCGGCAATCAGGGCTCCGGCAATCAGGGCGGTGGCAATCAGGGCGGTGGCAATCAGGGCGGCGGCAAGTAGCCGCTAGCTGTCGAGCAACATCTCGTCGAGCGAACGCTGCGCCCGCCATGCGCTCAGCAGCGACACGTCGCGCGGCCGCAGCGGATCCTGACACTCGGCCGAACCCAGCGTCGTCATCGGCAACCCCTGCACGGTGGCGAAGCGCTGCGCCAACTCCCAACGCGAAACGCGTTCGGGGCCGGGCAGGTGAAACATGTTCGGCCCATCCGGGTCGACCACGAACTCGACCAATGCCTGCGCCGCATCGGCGGCGTGCAACGGTGTGCGATACTCGTTGGTGAACAGGGTATAGCGGTCGCCAGCTTGGATCGCCTTGCGCAACGACGCCGTTGCGCCGCGGCCGTGATCGTCCCCACCGAACAGCAGTGGCAAGCGCACGACCCGCCCCCCGCGATTGCGCACCCGCTCTTCGCCTTCGGCCTTGCTCGCGCCATACGCCGACAGCGGTGCGGTCGCCGCGTCCTCATCGTAGGGACCACTGTGGCCATCGAAGACGAGGTCGGTCGACGCGAACAACATGCGCGCCCCGAACCGCTCGGCGAACAACTCGGCGACGCCGGCGTTGACGCGCGAGGCACGGTCCGGGTCGGCTTCGCACTCGGCCATGCGCGACATCGCCGCGAGGTGCACGACCAGGTCCGGCTGCAATCCCTCGATGACGGCAGCGATCATGCCCGGCGCCAACAAGTCGACCTGAGCATCCCCACCACTGCGCGACGTCGTCACCGCACCAAAGCCGGCGCTCTCGATCGCGCGCACGACGTAGGCTCCGAGGAAGCCTTGCGCGCCAGTTACCAGGATTCGGGGAGCCGCCATACCGGTCGTAATCGTTGCACTTCGCGTGGCAGATCCAAGGGGCCTGTTGGGAGAACGCGTTCGCCTCAGAACGAGTTGATCAGGCTACGGATACCGTTGCTGGTCACCGCACCGAACGCGTTCTGACCGTTCGGCAAGCTGCCGGGGAACACGAGAGCGGCACTTTGCGCGTAGACCGAAACGCCCGGCGGTACCGCCGGAGGCAGCGGCAGCAAGGTTGTCTGGCTCGAGGAAGCGCCGACGAACGGCAGCGTGACGTCCATCGTCGCGACGTAGAGATAGCAGCCCGGCATGCCAATGGCGGCGAGGTCGATCGGCACCGGCGGCGCAAATAGCGTCAGCATGGTCAGACCGAAGAACACGCCCGAATTGCCGTTCGCGTCCGGGATGTTGTCGATCTGGTAGACCACCTGCGTGCCCGAGGCTGCCGTCGAAATGGGCGTCGGGGAGGCGCTCATGCTCATCGCATGCACGTCGGGCGCCGTCACGATCGGGATCGCCGCCGACAGATCCGTCGAACCGGGATTCATCGATGGCCCAGGAGCGTGGCCGACCACCATCGGGCCCGGACCGTTCGGCGCGAGTTGGTCCCAGATCATCGCGACGCGACCGCTCTGCAAGTCGAACTGCATCTGCACCCGCTCGGCGACGGAGCCGCCAAAGCGGACCACGTCGTGCCAGGTCACATACAGGACGCCGCCGATCTCTTCGGCGAACACCGCACCATTGGCCGACGGGTCGAAGTCGGCGTTGCTGCGGAACGAACCGACCGGCGAGTGCACTAGGTCGTAGACCGAGCCGTGCGCGAGCACCGTGTTGCCACCGATCGGCCCCATGTTGACGAAGCCGTTGGAGCACACCGACAGCGTCGGTACGGCGCCGCCCCCAAACGGGAACGGCATACTCGGCGTCACGTTGGCCTCGTCCTCGTCGCCGAGCATCAGGTCGACGGCATTGCCCGTGGGAACAACGTAGGTGACCCCCGCGGACGCAACCGTGTAGCCATCACTCGTTGGCGTGAAGGCGATGGCCGTGCCCTGCAGCGCGTTCTGTGCTTGGCCCGCGTTTCCAAACGACTCGTAGACGCACTGGCGCGGCACGTCGTAACAACCGGCGCCGATGCTCGTGTGGTTGGCTGGAACCTGCAGACAGGTGCGCGCAAACGAGTAGCCACCCGAACCGTTCGGCGTGAACGTCACCGAGCTGTGCTCGAGATCGAACGGCGGCCACGTGTTCTCATAGACGAGGCCGAGCGCCCCACTGTCGCCGCCAGCAACGAGATTGCTCGGCGGGACAAACGGACTGCCGACATCATCGCCGATCGACACGCCGACGTAGTCCCAGATGTTGCAGCCGGCGAAGCCCTGCGTGTAGTCGAAGCGAATCTCGCCGTTGGCGAACAGCGTGACGCTGCAATCCCAAGCCGCCGTGTCGCCGAAGCGGCTCCAATCGATCCAGCTCACCTTGAACGCGCCGAAGGTCGACGTGTCGACGAGGATCTCAGACGTCAGGTGCGGCCCGATGTTGTCGCCGCCCATCGCCATGACGCGCGCCGAACCGCCTGGCCCACCGCGCAGCGTCGCCAGCGAAGCGGTGCCGTAGTTGGACGGATTGACGACGCCCTGGCCGTCGGTCAGGTAGACCTCGCCGTTGGCATCGATGACGCAGTGCGTGATCGCATAACCCACTCCCGCCATCGGGAACGTGAACCCGAGCGGCAGCTCCGCGGTCGCACCTTCATCGGTGGCCGGGTAGCTCGACGTCTCCGGGAGCAACAGTTCCGGCATGCCCGTCGCCGTGAAGCACTGCGCAGCGACTTCGCCAGTACACACCGATACCGCTAGCAGGAGCGGCAACCAACGGCGCGCGAAGAACCCTTCTGAGGTGGGCATGGACCCGAAAGACTACCCGCCAATTGGCGCGATCTGACAACCGCGCGGATGACATCTTTGTCCGCGGATTCTGGCGCCAGGTGGCGAGGATCCGAAACGACGCGCGCCCTGGCCCGAGTCCTCGGTAACATGCGCCCAATGACCGAGTCTCCAGTGAATGAAGTGTGCGTTGGCAATGTTGGTTTCGGCGGCGCGAATGGTTTCGCCCTGATCGCCGGTCCGTGCGTGATCGAGAGCCGGGATCACATCCTGCGCCACGCCGAGGCGATCACGAAGATCGCGACAGCGGCCAAGGTGCCGGTCGTCTTCAAGAGCAGTTTCGACAAGGCCAACCGCACGTCGGGAGCGGCGTTTCGCGGCCCCGGCATGGACGAAGGACTCGCGATCCTCGCGGAGGTGAAGAAGACGTTCGGCGTGCCGGTCCTGACCGACGTGCACGAAGCCGGCCAATGTGCCGCAGTCGGGGAGGTCGTCGACTGCCTGCAGATCCCGGCATTCCTCTGCCGCCAGACCGATCTGTTGCTCGCCGCCGCCGCCACAGGCCGCGTCGTCAACGTCAAGAAGGGTCAGTTCCTCGCGCCCGAAGACACCTCCAACATCGTCAAGAAGGTCAAGGAAGGCGGCAACGACAACGTCATGCTGACCGAGCGCGGCACGTCGTTCGGCTACCGCACGCTGGTCGTCGACTTCGCGGGTTTCCCGACGATGCGCAGCTTCGGCCAACCGCTGATCTTCGACGCCACCCACTCGGTGCAACGGCCCGGTGGCGCCGGCACTTCGACCGGCGGCGACCGCACCAAGGTGCCATTCCTCGCGAGAGCCGCGGTTGCTTGCGGCGTCGACGGACTATTCATGGAAGTGCACGAAGATCCCGACAACGCGCCGAGTGACGGCCCCAACATGCTCCGCCTCGAGCAGCTCGCGGACGTGCTCGCGCAGTTGCAGCGGGTGCAGGAGGCCGTGCGAACCTCGTGAGCGGTGAGAGCCCCGACTTCGGCCAGGCGCGTGACTTCTACACGTTCGCGCCGGAAACCCTCGCGCGCGAACTCCCGCAGTTCGAGATCGTTCGCGAAGTCGGCAAGGGCTCGATGGGCATCGTCTTCGAAGCCCGCTATCGCGACGCGGCCAGGCAGCAAGAGGCTGGCCAGGAACAGACCGTCGCCCTCAAGGTCCTGCCGCCGAGCCTGACGTTGACCGAACGTGCCCTCGCGCGCTTTCTGCGCGAAGGCCGGATCATGGCGCGGGTCAAGCACCCCGACATCGTGCGCTTCCTCGACCAGGGTCGGCAAGGTCGCCTGCACTGGTTTGCGATGGAGTTCGTCGCCGGCGTCACGCTCGAAGAACGGTTGAAGGTCGGGCCGCTGCCGGTGCAGAAGGCGTGCGCCATCGCCGCCCGTGTCGGCCGTGCGCTGCAGTTCGCTCACGATCACGGCGTCGTGCACCGCGACATCAAGCCGGGCAACATCATGCTCCGCGATGCGGACGGCGACGAGCAGACGGACGACCTCCGCGTCGCGATCACCGACTTCGGCCTCGCTCGCGAAACGGGCACCGGCTCGATGACGGAGAGCGGCGCAATCGTCGGCACGCCGATGTACATGGCGCCTGAGATCGTGCTCGGTGGCACGACGGCCGCGAGCACGCTCGCCGACGTCTACGCGCTCGGCGCGAGCCTGTATGCGCTCATCACCGGCCAGCCGCCGTTCGATGGGCCGACCGCGCAGGGCGTGCTCAAGGCCGTGACCGAACAGGATCCCCTGCCCGCCCGCCGCTTGCGCCGCGACCTGCCGATCGCCGTCGAAGCCATCATCGAGAAAGCGATGTCGCGCGACCCGGCCCACCGCTACGGCTCGGCACTCGAATTGGCCGCCGACCTCGAACGCTTCCTCAATGGCGAACGTGTACTCGCGCGCCGTGCCGGCGTCGCGCGCCGCACGTTCCGATGGTGTGCGCGGCGGCCGTTGATCACGGTGCTCGCATCCGCCGTCCTGATCCTCGGCACCGGCGCCGCGATCCTCGTCACCGAACGCAACCAGAACGAGATCCAACGCGAACTCGCCAACGCCGAACGCTTCCTGGCACTCGCCTCGACCGCGAGCGACGAACAGGGGCGGCCGCGCACGCAGGAAGCTCGCATCGACTTCTTGTCACAAGCCGTCGCCGCTGCGTCGAAGACGATCGCGCGCGACGATGGCATCGCCATCGCCTGGTTCGTACGCGGCCGCGCCCACCACCGCCTCAACCGCTACTCCGAGGCGATCTTCGACTTCGACACCGCCGAGCGCCTGCGCGGCGTGCCGTCGCCGGAGATCCTGCACTTCCGCATCGATGCGCTGCGCCAACAAGGCGACCCGGTATCGCTGCGTCGCATGCAGGAGGACCTGACGAGCCTGCTGCAACTGGACCCGAGCGCACAGACGCGCGCGCTAGTCGCCGAACTCCTGCTCGACTTCGCCGCGCAGGCCAACGCAACCGAACGGCAAGCCGCGCTCGGCCGCGTCGAAGAGATCCTGCTGCCAGTCGGTGACGACTTCGCTCGCGCTGCCGTCGCCCGCGCCCGCTTGTTCGAAATCGATGACTCGGTGCCCGAAGCGCTCGCCGCGATCCGCGCCGCACTCGTGCAGCACAACGGCAACATTCTCGTGCACCTCGAGGCGGCCAAGATGTTCGCCCGCAACGGCCTGCCGACCGAGAGCCAACGCGAACACGCGTTCGCCCAGCGCATGCAACCGGACAAGGGTGACAGCCCGATGGCCGAGGCACCGCCACTCGACCTCGACGGCCTCGACAGCTTCCTCGGCGCCGTCGACCAGGTCCTCAACGCCCTCGACACCCCCAAGAAGAAGCCGACGCCAAAGAAGTGATGTCCGTACCGTGCCAGGTACAATCCGGACAGTTCACGCGCCGCGCGAACTGTCCGGATTGTACCTGGCACGGTACGGACAACTGTTGCAGAAGCCCCCACACGACCGGGGCAATGGCTCCAGGGGCAAGCGTCGCGGCGACTTATGGCGGCCTGATCTGAGACTCGCGCGGCTGCAAACCCGTTCCCGAAGCTGTTGCCCTACCGGATTGGGTTACTATTCAACGTGTCGTCAACGCGTGGGCGAGAGTCCCATGCCACGGCACCATTGCTCATGAATACCCGGACCCTGTCAATCCTGATCGTCACCTTCTGCGTGACTGCGGCCCTTGCCATCGGGTTGTTCAGTCGAGGCGCCCAGGCCGTCGAACTTCCTCCAGGCGACTACATGTCGGACACGGAAGTCGAACCAGCAGTTGCCTCGGGCGACCAGACCCAGCCGATTGCAGCCGAAGGCACCTACCGCAAGAGCGAGCATGGGCCGGTCGGCGCCGCAACCTCGCAAGGCCAGTCGGAGAACACCGCAGGGTGGACGTCTGGTGTCATTCGCGGCGACGTGCAACTCGCCGTCTCCGTGCTCGACAGGCTCGGCTCGATCACGGTCGTCGTCGAGGAGATGCGCAACCCGTTCGCCAAGAAGCCCCAAAAGACGGGACACAGCAAGACCGGCGGCAACAAGGACGACGAGAACAAGCCGGCCACCGCGACCCCGCATCGCCTTTATGCAAAGGTCCAGCGCGGCGAAGGCACACCGACCTTCGAGGTCCGCGACGTGCCGTTCTCGGATTACCCGTACCGCGTGACGCTGCATGCCGCGAAGCTCAACGGCAGCCAAGCCATCGTCGCGGTCAACGCCGAAGACCCGCTGCACGACATCCGCCTGGCCATCACGCCTGGCGTACCGTTCTCGGTGCTGCTGCGCGACCAGGACGCGGGCTCCTACCCGGACATCGACGTGCTCCTGCGCCCGACCGGACTGCCGCATGGCCGCCAACGCCTCGCCGGCAAGACCGACAACTTCGGCAGCGTCGTGTTCGATGACGTGCTCGCCGGCCAATACGAATTGATCAGCACGCTCGACGGCAAGCCGTTTGGCGATCCCGAGGTCGTCACGGTGCCCGCCATCGCGCGCACCTTCGGCCGCAAGATCCAAGGCCAAGGTCACGTCGTCACGATCGAACGTGGCGTACAGGTCGACGTGCGGGTCAGCGACCGCATGGGGTATGCAATCAAGGATTGCACCGTCACTGCGACGGCAACCGACCGACGCAAGCTGATCGAGCTCGAAGGCAAGACGGATGGCCAAGGCACTCTGCGCTTCTCGCGCTTGTTGCCGGGCACCTGGCACCTGGTGGTGCAGAAGCAGGGTTGGCAGCGCGTCGACCAGCAGTTGCGGCTGCGCCAGGATCAACAGCCGATGCTGCGTGAGATCAAGTTGACGCGACCGCTGCGCCGCGGTCGCTAGAGCATCGCGCCAGCGTTTTTGGGCCGACTCGCTAGAGCATCGCGCCCATGACAACCATCTCCATGGTCATCCCGCCGTTGCAGAATACCTGCGCGTTCATGCGGGCCAGGCGGCGGCCACTGATCTTCTGGATGCTGGAGACGAAGTAGACGCGTGCCGGCGGCACGATCTGGCCACGCACGCGCACGTCGTCGATCCCGGCGAGGCCGATCATCTGATCGCTGGCCCACGCCTTCTGCTGCTTGACGAGGAACGTCGCGATCTGCGCCCCACCTTCGATCATCAGCACACCCGGCATCAACGGACGGCCGGGAATGTGGCCCTTTGCCCACCAGGGGTCTTCGCCCCAATCCTTGTAGCCGACGGCGATGTTGTTCTCGCGGTCGAGGTGACAGATGCCATCGAGCAGCTGGAACGTGTCCGACTGTGGCAGGCAACGACGCAGCTCCTCGTCGGAGATGACGTCCTTGGTAAGGTCGATGGTTTCTAGGTCGACGATCGGTTGGCCCATAACGGCGAGCAAGTTACCTGAGAGTCAGCGACTTGTCCGGCGCGAATCGCGCCAAATGCTGCGGTAGGCTTTCTCTGTGCGCGAAATGACGACGATGCCCCGATGGTTCTGGCTGCTGCCCGCGCTCGCAATGGCGGCGTGGTGGCCCATCGGCGCCTACTGGGCGAGCGATGACTTCATCGCCGTCGCGTATTCGCAGGACTTCGGCAACGCCGCGCAGGACCTGGTCGGGCCGCAATACAGCGCCACCGACGTCTGGGCCTTCTACCGGCCGCTGATCACGCTCAGCTTCTGGTTCGACCAGACCCTCGGTGGCATCTGGCCGCCGTTCGGCCACTGCAGCAACGTCGTCGCCCACGGCATCAGCACGCTGCTCGTCGCACTGATCTGGCGGCGGTTCCTCGGCGACGGCGCGGCGTTTGGCGCGGCGCTGCTCTGGGCGCTGATGCCGTCCCACGTCGGCTCGATCGCCTGGGGCGTCGGCCGCGTCGACAGCCACACGACGATCTGGTGCCTGCTGGCACTCGTCCTGATGCTGCGCCGCAACGAACGGCATGGCCGTGGCCAGCCGGCGCCGATGTGGCCGACACTCGTCGCCACGACGCTCGCCCTGCTGAGCAAAGAACTGGCGTTTGTCGTGCCGCCGCTGTGCACGTGGCTGTCGCTGATCCAGAGCAGGCGCTCACAGTTCGTGCACCGCGTGCGCGACGCGATCCAGAGCAGCTACAAGGTCTGGCTGCTGTTCGCCGCGTATGTGCCGTTCCGGCTGTTGGTACTCGGCAAGTTCGGTGGCTACGACGCCGGCAGCCTGCCACCGGACTACGACTGGGGCGCGTTCGCCACCGATGTCGCCGCGAAGGTTTCGGCCATCGGCGTCATCATCAGCAAACTGCTCGTGCCGCTGCAATGGATCGGCCTGCCCGAAGGCGACACGGTGCCGGCGTGGTCATTCCTCGCAAGCGCTGCCGTGCCCGTCGTGATCGCACTCTTGCTGATCCTGAGCAAGCGGCCGCGCCTGACCGTGCTGACATTGCTGGCGTTCCTCTGCGCAATGGTGCCGATGGTGACGTTCTGGACCGCCGGCAGCCCCCACAACCTGCGCTACTACTACCTGCCGAGCATCGCGCTCGTCGGCCTGCTTGCCGGCGCCGGTCGCTGGCTCGTCCTCGCAACGCTGCTCGCATGGCTGTGGCCGTTGATCGCCGTGCGCACCGAACAGTATCGCGCCGATCGCGAGTCCGCGGACATGCACACCGCAATGCTGCGCGAAGTGCCCGACCTGCCCGAAGGTCCAATGTTCGTCGCCGGCCTGCCGCACAGCAACGCGAAGGGCACCGCAGTGCAGCTGCACTTCGGCATTGATCGCATGTTGCGCGCGCCGTTCAGCGAACGCGACGTCGCGCTGTATGCCTTGCGGCCGATGCTGCGCACGCCGAATGCGTTCCGCATCGAGACGCCAGACGAAGCACCGTTTGCGCTACCGTCGGGCTCGACGTGGTGGTTCCCCGATTCGTCGGCACTGGGTCGCGCGCCCGCGCCCCCGCCTTTGCCTGAGCTCGTGATCCAGGGGGACGCACAAGGCGTGCTCGACATCACGACGCCGCGGCTGATGCCGCTGATCGAGGCCTACAAGGACATCAAACTCACCAGCCGCGACTCGTTCGGGTTGGCCATGACAGGGGTCAAAGGGCCGTTCTTCCGGATCACGATCTTCACGGCCAACGGCTACCTGTGCTGCATCTGTTCGGACCACAGCCGCCCCGGCGAGTCCGACGGACGTCTCGATGTGATTCGGTTCCTGGCCCGGAACAAGGCCCCCCAACACGCCTATGACATCGGCCGTTTGGCGTTGAGCGACACCTTCATCGGGGACGCCCTGCCGGTGCCGACGACGATCGACCTCGTGCCCGAGTATCCAGTCCTGATCGAGGCGGGTATATTTGATTTCGACAAGCGCACGTTCACGCCGTCGCATCGCGCCCGCCGGATGATCACCTTCCGGTTCGATCGCGACTACGCGGACTGGGTGCGCACGGTGCAGGGCGGGTAGCGAACTGCCAGGCAGCGCTCGCTCTCGCCGCTCGCTCGAACATGGGGACCTCCACGACCAACCAACCGCCAGCTGATGGCAGCGACGCGCCCGAGATCTCGGTCGTGATCGCGTGCTACATGGAGGAAGGCCATCTCGTGGATTCGATCGAGCAGCTAACGGCGACGCTCGACGAGATCGGCAAGAGCTACGAGCTGATCTTCCTCGAGGACAAAAGCACCGACAACACCGCCGAAGTGATCCGCGGCCTCGTCGATGGCCACGTCAACCGGCGCGCGATCTACCACGAGCAGAACGTCGGCCGCGGTGGCACCGTGACCGAAGGGTTCCTTGCTGCCAAGGGTCGCATCGTCGGGTTCCTCGACATCGACCTCGAAGTGCATTGCCGCTTCCTGCCGTCCGTGCTCAAAGCGATCGAAGACGGTGCCGACGGCGCGACGGCCTACCGCCACTACGCGGTCGGGTGGCGGCCGACCGCGCTGATCCGACACATCTTGAGCAGCGGCTATCGCTGGCTGTTCAGCAAGGTGTTCGACATGCCGTTCAAGGATCCGGAGACCGGCTTCAAGTTCTTCGTGCGCGAAAAGATCGTCGACGTCGCCCGCAACACGCAAGATGTCGGTTGGTTCTGGGATTCCGAGATCATGATCCTCGCGCATCAGGCGGGACTCAAACTCGTCGAAGTACCGTGCCGGTTCGAGCGGCGCGCCGACAAGGCGTCGACCGTGCGCGTCATTCACGACGTCTGGGCGTACCTGGTCGCGATCCGCAAGTTCCAGAAGCGCCAGAAGGCTCAGAAAAAGCTGCAGGTCCAGGACCGTGACGACGCGCAGGTTCCGCAAGCTGACCAGAAGGCCAGACACTCCTAGTCGAGCGACGGCCCGTCGATTTCCGGAGTCAGGATCTCCTCGACGTCGAGCACGCGGCACTGGCACGAGACGCCGAGCAACTTCGCGAGCGACGGCGTCGTGCGTTCTTCGTCGCCGGAGATCCACTCCTTGACGTAGGTGCCGTGCTGGCACAACACGCGCAACTCCAGCGCGCCATCTTCGCGGGGTTCGAGGTGCAAGACCTTCAGGCGGCGTTCACGGTCGAGGTCGGCGCGGCGATGCGCGACGCGCTGTGGCGTGCGCTGCACGATCGCGCCGTGGAACGCGCGCACTTCCGCGAGCTTCTCTTCGCTCGGCATCGCGTCGATCGTTACCTCGGCGCGGTAGCTCTTGTCGAAGTGCGTCTCCTTCCAGTAGACGACACGCTTGCGCTCGACGCGCTCGAACGGCGCCAACTCGATGGCACCGTCGCAGCGTTCCTGGATCTCGAGCCGCATCGCTTCGAGGTCGATGTCCGGATTGCGCGGCCCCACCACTTCGAACACGAACGGTCGGCCTTGGCCGAGCATCAACACGTCGATGTCTTCGCGACCGGCACCGTGGAACTTGCCGAGCTTGGCCTGCATCGCCGGCACGAGGCGGCGCGAGATCAGTTCCTGCACGGACTCTTTGGTCAGCTTGCCGAAACCTTCACAGTGTTTGCAGCCAACCCGACGCCTGCGATCGCCCTTGCACTTGGGGCAATAGAAGATCGTCTGCGGCAAACCGCGCCGCAGTTTGCGGTAGCGGGATTCGAGGTAGATGCTGCCTTTGGGGCGCCTGCGCGCCCGGTCATCGGGGACCGACTGGGACATGCGGCGCAGCAGACACGGAGCCGTGCGCCCGGGCAAGCCGATTCCGGCTAGGTCCGCACCATGTGGCTGCTGCCACGCTCGTTCTTGCGCAGGGCCGAGTTCTTGCGCTCGGTGCGACGCTCCATGAAGCGGCCGAGCAGCCCGAAGAACTCCTTCACGACGATCGGCGTCTGCACGAACGTGTGGATGTCGTACTTCGACTTCTCCGAGGCCATGTCCTTGACGTTCCGCGGCGCCGTCAACACGAACAGTTCCGTCGTGCGATCGAACGAGCGCAGGTGCTGCAGGAGCTTCATCGTGTCCTTCTCGCGCGGATCCGCGCCGATGAACACACAATCGAAGACCTTGCTCCGGGCCTCGCTGACGCCGGCATGGCCGGTGCCGACGGTCACTTGGAACTCGTCGAATTGCTGCAAGCCAACCTTCACCTGGTCACGGATCAACGGGTCCTTCTCCACAAGCAGCACTTCCATGCAGCCGGTATCGGCAGAATGCTCGGCCCGCCACAGTTCGGATCGCCAAGAGCCCGTGGCATTGGGAGTTCGATGATGCCGCTTGACCCGTGCTCGCAGACCCTTTGTGGTGCTGGCAGTGAACTACCTCGCAGGAGTCGACGAAGCCGGGCTCGGACCGATCATCGGGCCGCTCGTCGTCGGCGGCGTCACGATGGCTGGCCCCGAGGGCACCGCGCCGTGGCGGCTGCTGCAGAAGCACGTCTCCAAGCTCAAATACAAGAAGGGCAAGGTCCGCGTCGCCGACAGCAAGAAGGTCAACCAGGGCCCGCACGGTCTACAGCGACTCGAAGAGACCGCGCTCGTATTCTGGACGGCGCTGCACGGCGAACCGCCGGCGACGCTCAAGGAGTGGCTGGTGCAACTCGGCCACGACCTCGCGCCGCTGCAACGCTGCCCGTGGTACGAGAACCTCGACCTCGAACTACCGCGTCGCGCCGACCGCGATTGGCTGAGCCTCACCGGCGAACTGGTCCGCCGCGCGTTGGCCAACGGCGGCTGCGAACTGCTCGACATCTCGGTGCTCGCCGTCGACGTCGAGGAGTGGAACGTTCTCATCCGCGACACGGACAACAAGAGCAAGGCCCACTTCCACGCCTACGCGGAAGTGCTCGGCCACCTACTGCACGGACTGTTCCCGCGCGTCGGCAAGGACGACGCCTGCACGTTGGTCGCCGACCGCTGCGGCGGCCGCATGCACTACAAGACCGACCTCGAACGACTGTGCCCCGACGCGGCCGTCAAGATCGTCAAGGAAGTGCCGGGCAGCTCGACCTACAACCTGCAGCAAGCGGCGCGCGACATCACGGTGACCTTCGCCGAACGCGCCGAAGACCGCGCGTTCCCGACGGCGCTGGCGAGCTGCTTCGCCAAGTACCTCCGCGAACTGATGGTCGAGTGCATCAACCGCTGGTTCCAGGAACGCGTGCCCGACCTCAAGCCCACCGCCGGCTACTACGTCGACGGCCACCGCTTCCTCAACGACGTGCAACCTCAGATCGAAGCACTCGAACTCCCCCGCCACCGCCTCGTTCGCGTGCGATAGCCAGGATCACTTCGCGAGCGATAGGTACGGTGCCTGGACCATTTTCACCTTATTCGCGCGCAGCGCGAATAAGGTGAAAATGGTCCAGGCACCGTACGATCAGCTAGATGACTTCACGTCACTTCGCCAACTTCATCGCCTCGGCGAGCAGGTCCTCATCGACCTTGACGACTTCATCGAACAGGGCGACGGCCTTCTGAGCGGCGGCCTTTGCTTCCTCGGCCTTGCCGGCGAACGCGAGGGCGCGGGCGCGCAGCAACATCGTCTTGCCGGGGAAGATCGGCGGCAATTGACCGGCGGCCTCGGGGTTGCTGTTGAGCATCTCGACGAGGCGGGCGGTGATCGCCAGCGCCTCGTCGCCTTCATCCGCCTGGATGCGCGCCGTGCTGAGTCGATGGCCGGCGTTGAAGGTCGCGGGGTGCACGGCGCCGCGATCCTTGGCAATCGCATCGAAGGCGCGCTGCATCATGCCGGCCGCTTCCTTCTTCTGACCCTGGCCCTGCACGCCGAACGCGAGCGCCTGCAGAATGTCCATCGTGCGATAGTCCTCCTTGCCGAACGTTCGCTCACAGCGTGCCAACAGATCGCGCGCCAAGGACTCGATCTCGACGAAGTTCTTCTGCTCCTTCAACACCTTGAGCAGGTGATAGCCACAGCCGAGCGTCAGGTGGTTGTCGGGCCCCATCAACTTCTCGAAGCCGAGCATCGCTTCCCGATGCTTCGCCACAGCCTTGTCGAGTTCACCAAGATCGCACCAGGCTTGCGCCAGGTTGTCGGCTATCTGCAACGTCGAACCGACCGGATGGTCGCTACGCTCACAGCGGCGCAGGGCATCGGCCAACACATCGCGGGCCTCTTCCGGCTGCCGCAAGTTCAGGTAGAGGTTGCCCAGGTTGTGCATCGTCACGATCGTCGCGTAGTCGTCCGGACCGAGCAGGCGCTCGCGCGCAGCGACCACGTCGCGGAACAACACCTCCGCGTCGCGCAACTTGCCGACGTGCCGCATGATGTAGGCGCGGTTGTGCTGCACGCGCCAGAACTGCACGTCGTCGCGATCCGGGGAACTGCCGTAGTCCGTGTGGATCGCTTCGATCAGCTCCTCGGCCTCGCCGACTCGACCTTCTTCGCGCAGCGCGACGACCAACGTCATCGCCGCCGCAATACCACGCTTGCTCTTGGGCCCCTCGATCTCTTGCCAGATGTCGCGCGCGCGCAGCAAGTGCTGGCGGGCGTTGTCAGGCTGGGAGAGGTCCAGGTAGACGCTGCCGAGCAACTCGCGCAGTTCGACTTCGATCTCCGGTTCGTCGAAGGTCTCCTTGTCGAGGTTGGCGGCCGCCACATCGACTGCTTCACGAACCGTGAACGCGGCACCGCGGGCGGCGCCCAACGATGCTTGCTGCAATACGTCGCGCGTGAACTTCGCCGACCGCTCCGACACCTGCTGTCGCCGTTCGAGTTCGTTGTTCTGGAGCCAGAACACAACGACTGACGAGACCAAGACCGCAAGGATCATCGCTGCCGAACCAACCAAGCCCGCCCGCCGCCGCGCAAACATGCGCACCTGATAGAACGTGCTCGGCGCCCTGGCCCGCACCGGTCGCGCTTCGAGATACGCACGCAGGTCTTCGGCGAACTCGGCAACCGACGCGTAGCGATCGGCTGCATCGCGACGCAGCGCCTTCTGCACGACCACTTCGAGATCGCGGCCAACACCGCGCGCCACCGTTGACAGCCGCGGCGCATCTTGGTTCTCGACGGTCTCCGCGACGATCAACGGCGTCGTTTCATCGAAGACAAACGGTCGGCGGCCTGCAATCAGTTCAAACGCCACGACCCCGAGCGCATACACATCCGTGCGCAGGTCGAGCTTGCGACCGCGCAACTGCTCCGGGCTCATGTAGTGCAGCGTGCCGAGCACGATGCCGCGTTCGGTCATCGCCGTCTCGTTGACCATGCTCCGTGCGATGCCGAAGTCGATCACCTTGGCGTGGCCATCTTCGTCGACGAGCACATTCTGCGGCTTGAGGTCGCGGTGCACGACGCCCTGCAGGTGGCCGTGATGCACCGCATCGCACACCTCGAGCAATAGCCGCAGCCGTTCGGGAACGGACAGGTTGTGGTGCTGGGCGTAGCTCATCAAGTCGAGCGCGCCCGGCACGAGCTCCATCGCAAACCACGGCAACTCGATGTCGCCGGCTTGATGCACGCCAACTGCGTGCACCTGTGCAATCGCCGGATGCCGCAAGTTGGCCAGCACTTCGGCTTCCCACTTGAAGCGGCGCACCGCGTTTTCGTTGGCGAGGCCGAGCGACAAGACCTTCAACGCCACCTTGCGGCGCGGCTCGTCTTGTTCGGCTTCGTAGACCGTGCCCATGCCGCCGCTGCCGAGCACGCCGCGCAGCGAGAACGGACCGACGCGGCCACCACTGATCAGTTGCTTGCCGGCGGCCACGCCTGCCGTAACACCGGACGCGAGCAAGTCGGCGCCGCGATCGAGCAGGGAACCGAGCGTGCCTTCGTCCGCATCGCACGACAGCAGTTGTTCGACTTCGCGACGGATCGAATCCTCGTTCGCGCACTCACGGCGCACGAACTCTTGGCGCTCGCTGCCGTCGAGGTCCAACGCGGCTTCGAAGATTTCGCGCACGCGCTGGAACCTGCGAGTGTCGCCCGATTCAGCAGGAGCCATCCGCCGACTCCTCCACGCCGAGTTCGCGCACCAAGAACGCCCGCGCCGTTCGCCAGCCCCGCTCAACGGAACGCAGCGATGTGCCAAGTGCTTCCGCCGCAGTCTTGTTGTCGAGGCCACCGAAGAAGCGCAGTTCGACCAGCTCGCTCAGCTGCGGATCGAGTTTCTGCAGCTTCTGCAAGATCTCGTCGACGGCGAGCAGACTCTCGGCATCATCGCGAACGGCAACCAGGTCGGCATCGATCTCGACGCGCTTGCCACCTTGCCGCTTCTTGGCGGCGCGTGCCCTCGCATGATCGACGAGCACATGACGCATGGCGCGGGCGGCGACGCGCAGGAAGTGGCCGCGATCGTCGTAACCGGGACCCGGTTCGACGAGGCGAAGGTAGGCCTCATTGAGCAGCGCCGTTGGCTGCAGCGTGTGGTCGCTGCGCTCCTGGCCCATGAGCCGGCCGGCGAGGCGATGCAGCTCGTCGTAGACCAACGGAAACAGCTGCTCCGCCGCATCACGATCGCCAGCGCCGACCTTGCGCAACAGGCGCGTCGTCTGGGCGGGATCTGGAGCGGGTTCGGCCATGGCTGCCTTTGTACTACGTGTGCCAGACCTCGTCGGCACCTGTGATGGCGGCGTGCGAAACCGTGACACACGCCCGCACCCGCCACGTTGGTCGTGGCCTTCTCGAACCACTGATGGCACCGAAGCTAGCACAACCCCCTTGGCGAGAACGCGCCGGGAGGACCGCCACGATTTCCCTCGCCCTACTCAGAAAAGCCAACGTCGTCGAGCAGCCCAGGGCCGTTGGCCGCTGCCACGGCCAATTCGTCGCAGCGCTCGTTCATCGGATCGCCGCTGTGGCCCTTGACCCACTGCCAGTCGATCTCATGGTCACCCACCGCCTCGAGCAGGCGCAGCCAGAGGTCCTTGTTCTTGACCGGCTTCTTCGCCGACGTCTTCCAACCGCGCTTCTGCCAACCTTCGATCCAGCCCTTCGTCATCGCGTGCACAACGTAGGTCGAGTCGGACCACAACTGCACCGAGCACGAGCGCGTCAGAGCCTCGAGGCCGACGATCGCACCGAGCAACTCCATGCGGTTGTTGGTCGTCTTCTGGTAGCCCTGCGACAGTTCCTTCTGGTGCTCGCCAAACAGCATGACCGTGCCGTAGCCGCCCGGCCCCGGGTTGCCGAGGCAGGCTCCATCGCTGTAAATCGTCACGGACGCTTCGGTCATGGCTCCGGAATACCCGCTACGTCGCGTGGCGGCCAGTCGCGAACGTCAACAACTCGGGCCATAGTTCGGCGAAGTCTGCTTCGAAGGCCGCGTAGTGGTCACGCAACTCATCGGTGATCGTCGCAAGCGGCGACTCGCGGCGGAAGCGACGGGCCATCGCGCGCAGGACGCGCTCGATGCCGTCGACGGTGCCATACATCGTCAGCCAACTGTTCTCGGCCATGCGATCGTGCAGGCGGCCGAGTTCGGTTGGCAGGTGTTCGCGGTGCTGCTGCATCGTGGCGTGCACGTCGGTGACGAACGCATCGAGCTCGCCGCCATCGCCGTAGACGTGCCAATCGCGCGCCAGGTAATGGTCGAAGAACACATCGAGCGCGACGCCGGCAAACCGACGGTTGGGCTCGGCGAAGCGCGAGCGCGCCCGTCGGCAGACATCGTGGGCATCGACAAAACGATCGATGGCTCGATGCTGGTCGATGCCGACCTGCAGTTCTGGATGCAGCGTCGCCGTATCGACGCCGCGCACGAAGTCACCGGCGAGGTTGCCGATGCGAACGAGTGGCACTGCCGGCGCCAACCGCAGATGCGCCAACCAGTTCACCGCGAAGTCTCCCGTTTGAGCGCGTTGCTCGCGATGCGTGAGATCAAGAACAAGACGAGCACGGTCGCGGCCAAGGCAACCACCGTGGTCCACTTGTTGGTGCCCGACTGCCAGTCGAACTCCGACAGCTCGGCCCCGACCATCGTTACCGCAACGAGGCGCGGTCCGACCCCGAGCAACGTCGCCGCCAAGAACACCCAGATGCGCACGCCGAACGACGCCATCAACAGGTTGGTCGCGGCAAATGGCATGACCGGTGACAACCGGAGCAACGCGATCAACCAGGTCGTCCGCCAGGGGCTTCGCCCGAGCAAAGCACGATGCACGCGTTCGGCCTCCTCCGACCGGGCGATGGCGTCCAAGACCCGGCCGCCGACGATGCGCGACCATAGTTTGAGGCCGACGACCGCGGCTACGATCACAACCGCAAACGCCAGTACCGTGCCGGGGCCAAAGCCAAACAAGAACCCCGCCAACAACGAGGTCACCTGCGTCGGGATCATGCACAGCGCTGCCAAGAGCGCTGCCACGCCCCAGAACGCGAGCATCGAAGACACGTCGTCGCCGAACAGCGGCAACCACGACTTGTGGGTCGCCGTGAACACGAAGAACCCGATGAGCGGCCCGCCAGCGGCGTACACCAGGAGCGGCCCCGCCGGCCCAAGCCCGCGAACGACGCTCTTGAGCCGTGCCAACAAGCTGGGCTTCGGCGTTGGCGGTTGTTGCTCGGGCATCTGACGTGAGGCTCGGCCATCCAGCGGGCCACGGCAAGGGGATTGTTCGGCCAATCCCGACCCCAGCTGGCACCAGAATGCGTGCCTGAGACAAGCTGGGCTGATAGCCTGCTCGCCCTCCAATGAGCGAACAGCCAAACAGCCAACTGCCCGAGAAGTACGACCCGAAGACCCTGGAGCCGGCCGTGACCGAACGGTGGCTCGAACAGAAGGCCTTCGCCGCGACGCCCGATACCCGCGACGACCGCTACGTCGTCATGATGCCGCTGCCCAACGTCACCGGCGCGCTGCACATGGGCCACGCGATGGACAACGTCATGCAGGACCTGCTGACGCGCTGGCACCGCATGCGCGGCGACAACACGCTGTGGCAACCGGGCCTCGACCACGCTGGCATCGCGACGCAAGCTGTCGTCGAAAAGCGCTTGAAGGAGATCGACGGCAAGACGCGTCACGACATCGGTCGCGAGGCCCTCGTCGAACGCATCCACGACTGGTCCGCCAAGAGCAAGTCGCGCATCGTGCAGCAACAGCAGGGCATGGGCTGCTCGTGCGACTGGGACCGCGCCCGCTTCACGATGGATGACGTGTGCGCCCGCTCGGTGCGGCACACGTTCTTCGCGATGTTCCGCGACGGCCTGATCTTCCGTGGTGACCGCCTGGTCAACTGGGACTGCGCGCTGCAGACCGCGGTGTCCGACGACGAACTCTACAAGGAGCAGGTCAAAGGCAAGTTCCACTACTTCCGCTACCCGATCATCGACGCGGCTGGCGACGAGCCCACCCATGTGGCGATCGCGACGACACGACCGGAGACGATGCTCGGCGATACCGCCGTGGCCGTGCACCCCGATCCGCAGAAGGCCCTCGACAAGGCCATCGCGCAGCAGAAGCAGAAGGTGCAGGAGGCCGGCGACAAGGACAAGGCGGACGCCGAACGCGAACTCGAGCGACTCGAAGCGCGCGTGCGCGACGTTCTGCCGGGGCTGATCAAGATCTGCGAACTGGGCAAGGCCGGCCGCAAGATCATGCTGCCGCTCGTCGACCGCGAGATCCCGATCATTACAGATGACTGGGCCGACCCGACGCTCGGCACCGGCTGCGTGAAAATCACGCCGGCGCACGATCCGAACGACTACCTGGTGTGGCAGCGCCACCCGGAGATCGGCGACGCGATCAACATGCTCAACGCCGACGGCACGATCAGCAGTGTCGGCGGCAAGTACGCAGGCAACGATCGTTTCGAGGCCCGCAAGATGGTCATCGCCGATCTCGAGGCGCTCGATCTCGTCGACCGGATCGAAGATCGCGATATGGAGATCGACCACTCCGATCGCAGCAAGACGATCATCGAACCGTATCTGAGCAAGCAGTGGTTCGTGCACATGGGCGATGTCGAAGGCGGCATCGTCATGGGTCGCGGCACGGACAAGGAGTTCCGCGCGCCGGGCCTCGCGCAAGCCGCGCTCGATGCCACGAGCGGCAAGCTGCCGGCCTTTGCCGATGGCAGCCCGCGCCAGAAGGTCGCGTTCCATCCGGATCCGACCCGCTACCAGAACATGCACGATCGCTGGCTCGGCGAGAAGCGCGACTGGTGCATCAGCCGCCAGCTCTGGTGGGGTCATCGCATTCCGGTCTGGTGCGGCGAGATGGCAACGGCACAGCTGTTGATGATCGCGCCGATGCTCGAAGGCCAACTCGGTCGCGACGACGTCGCCGCCTGGCTCGTGATGCCTGATGGCGAGCGCATGGGGCCAAGGGAGGCGTTCGAACACCTCAAGGGTCCCAACGCCCCCACGACCGTCGAAGTCCAGGTCTGCTTCCTCGAGCAGCACGCTGACGACTCGATGGGTCCGATGCTGCAAACGGCCGGCCTCAAGCTCGACCCCGACGTGCTCGACACGTGGTTCAGTTCGATGCTGTGGCCGCACAGCACGTTGGGCTGGCCCAACCCGGACAACGCCGGCATCGATGCCGGTCAGACGTCGCTCGGTGGCAGTGATGGTCAGCCCAGCGCGCTCGACTACTACTACCCGGGCTCGTGCCTCGTGACCGGCCGCGACATCATCACGTTGTGGGTCGCGCGCATGATCGTCGGCGGTCTCTACAACCTCGGCGACGTGCCGTTCAAGGACGTGTTCCTGCACGCGACGATCCTCGACGGCAAGGGCGTGCGCATGTCCAAGTCGAAGGGCAACGGCATCGACCCGCTCGACATCATCGATCGTTATGGCGCCGACGCGCTGCGTTACGTTGTCTGCGAACTGCAGACCGGCACGCAGGACGTGCGCTTGCCGGTGCAGGCGATCTCGCCATTCACCAAGGAAGGCGAACCCGAGCGCCTCGTCGATCTCGCGACGGCCAAGCCGGGCCCCTACCTCGGCACGTTCATCGACAAGGAAGCCGGCGAGCCGATGGACCTCATCGGCCAATACGAGAAGGAGGGCATCAAGTCCGCCAAGGCGACCAGTGAACGCTTCATGGTCGGCGCGAGCTTCTGCAACAAGCTGTTCAACGCGGCGCGCTTTGCGTTCCTCAACCTCGACGGCACAAGCTTTGCGCCACTCGACGTGCATACGCTGGCGATCGAAGACCGCTGGATCCTGTCGCGCCTGCAGCACGCAATCCGTTCGCTCGACAGCCAGCTCGCCGACTACAACCCGTCGGCGGCGATTGCGACGGCACGTGACTTCTTCTGGAACGAGCTGTGCGACTGGTATCTCGAGATGATCAAGCCGCGCATGCGCGACGAAGCCGACGAGACTTCGCGCAAGGCCGCGCAGCAGGTGCTCGCCGCGGTGCTCGACCAGACCCTGCGTCTGCTGCACCCGTTTGTGCCGTTCTTGACCGAGACGCTGTGGACGCGCCTCAACGAACTCGCGCCCAAGCGTGGCGTGCACGCAGAGTTCGCCGCGAGCGACTTGCTGGTGCACGCCAAGTGGCCAACCGGTGACGACGCGTGGCAAGCCACCGACATCGAGTCGAACATCACGACCATGCAGGAGTGGTGCGTCGCGATTCGCGAAGCCCGTGCCCGCTACCAGATCCCGCCGCGCCAGAAGGTCGAAGCGCGCTTCCAGGCAGACGGCGAGACGGCGACCGTGCTGCAAGCGACGAGCGCCCTGCTGGCGAACATGGCGGGACTCGAGTCCTGCGACACCGGCCCCGACCAGCAACGCACCAAGGATTCGGCGACTGTCGTTGTCGGCACCGCGAAGGTGTTCTTGCTCGGCGTCGTCGACCTCGAGAAAGAGAAGGCCAAGCTCCAGAAGGAGAAGGGCAAGCTCGAAGGTCAGATCGGTGGTCTCGAACGCAAGCTGAGCAACGAAGGCTTCCTCGCCAAGGCCCCACCAGCGGTGGTCGAGAAGGAACGCGATCAGTTGACGGCGATGAAGGCGCGACTCGAGGCAATCGAGCAAAGCATCGGCGAGCTGTAGCCCATGCCGTTCGGCAAGACGCCGCCTCGCCGCACCCTCAGAGGCTTTCCTGACAAGCAGGAGCTGGCAGGACCACTCGATGTGCCTGATGTGCACACGGTGCACTTGCGCCTGACGCTCGACGGCGCGAAGACGACGGCACGTTGGCGCATCCCCTGGTTCGCCGTGGTCTTTACGGTGCTGATTGCGACGGGCTCGGTTACCGGCGGCATCTACTACGGCTACACAGTCGATCGCATCAGTGGCACGGTCGCCGGCATCTTGCTCGGCCTCATCTGGTTGGTCATGGTGCCCGCCGGAGGCTGGATCGGCTACCGCGCGTTCCGCCGAGCACTACGCAAGCCGCAACACCTCGTGCTCGATCCGGAGCAGCAGGTGTTCACGGTCGCGTGCCTCGACGAAGCCGACGAAGCCATTCCGTTCGCGCAGGCCAAAGCACTCGTGCAGGTCAGCCGCTGGGTCGCAACCGGACACAGCGGCCGCCAGATGGCTCGTGTCGACGAGTTCTCATTCGTGTTCGAAGCGAGCGATGGCAGCCATCAACAACTGCCGCTCTATTCGATCCAGGATTCCGGCAAGCGCATGGAACAGTTGCGCCGCTGGACCGACGCGCTGCCACGAGTCATCGGTTGCGAGCGCGTGCGCGTCGCGTTCGATCGCAAAGGCCAGCTTCAGGACTGAGCGGCGGCGCGCGGTCGGGCGAGTACCACGCGATTCATCCTGGTCACCCGCTCCGGGATCTCCGACCACTTCACGTGAAAGCCCGCAGCCTCCATTCGGTAGGTGCGATCGACGTCGACCGCCATGTGCGCGAGCGCCTTCTTCACCGCCGCCGGCGCCTTGCTCTGCGCAACCGGGTGGCAACACGGCATGACCGCGACCGGCATGTTGTTGGCCACGGCCAGGTCCAACACACGATCCGTTTTGACGCCGCATGCGTGCACGGCAACCAAGCCAGCGTCGTCGGGGATCATGTCAGGTGCCCGGTGGAGCTTGGCCTCGATGTATTCGATGCGCCCCTTCGTCCACGGCGCTGCTTCTGCGGCAGCCAGAAGAATGCGATCGAAGTTCTCCTGCCGCGTGCGGTCGAGCACGACGGCACGGTCGACGCAATCCTCGAACATCGCGAAGAACACTGCGACGAGTCCATGGCCCCCCACACAGATCGGCGACCACCTTGCGGCGGGCATGCTTACGAACCAACGCGAAGAACTCCGACGCCTCGATCAGTTCGCGGTAGCAGGTCGCGCCATGCTCGCATAACGCACGCGCAAACCGGTCAGCTGGCCCATCCCCCGGGAAGGCGAGCGCGTCCTTCGGCATGAGCCGCTTGCGCCGATGCACCGCCCGCATCTTCACCGGGTCGTTGAACTGCTTGAAGAATCGGAAGCGTTGCATGCAGCTGCCAGCCTACTGCCAGTAGGGAAAACCCCTAAGGACCGAGCAGCCAGCCTCCCGATGTCGTGGTCATGCGCTCCCTCCTCGCCGCGTTCCTCTCGCTCGCCCCGTGCCTGACGGCGCAGGCAGCCCTGACGGCCCCCTGCACGACCACGGCTCTCGGCACCAACCTCGGCCTCGATGACGACGGCGTCGCCGAGTCGGTGGCCCTCGGCTTTGCGTTCCCGACTCCTGGCGGTAGCAGCGTCACGGCGATCGACGTCTGCGCCAACGGCTTCGTCTGGCTCGCGGCGAACGGCACCGACGGGTGCTGCGATGCGACCCTGAGCGAGTTCTTGAACGACGACCCGCGCATTGCGGTGTTGTGGACCGACCTCGATCCGAGTGCTGCGGGCGGCGTCTGGTTTGCGAGCCACCCAGCGGGCGGCGGGTTGCCGGCGCATGCCATCGTCACGTGGCAGGACGTGCCGGAGTTTGGCGAACCCGAGGGCATGACATTGCAGCTATGGCTGTTTGCCGACGGCTCGTTCACCACGCTCTACGATGCACGCGCCGACGTCGTCACCCACACGGCGCTGATCGGCGTCACCGAAGGGCTCGGCGCGACCGCCAACGCAATCAACTTCCTGGCGACGACCGTGTTCGCGCCGCACCAGAGCGGTGGCAACCCCACCGTGCACGAGTTGCACCCGTACTCGTTCGACGTCGCCGGCCGCGCCTATGCGTTCGTGCCCAACGGCAACGGCGGCTACACGGTGCAGAACCGACCCGGATGCACGTTCGCGTCGATCGTCGAGTTTGGTGCGGGCTGCCCCAAGCCGGCGCTCGCGTACGAACAGTTTGCGCTCGGCGATTCGATCGACCTCGACAACTCGGCCGTCGAGTTCTGGCCCGCGATCAGTGGCGGCTACATCGCGTCGCCGACGACGGGCTTCTTTGGCGGCTACAGCAACCAGATCGTGCTCAGCGACGACGCCGTGCTGCAGACCAACCTGCCGTTTGCGTTCCCGTATGCCGGTGGCCCATTGGCGGGAACTTCCTCGGCCGGCAGTTCGACGAGTGCGATTGGCATCAGCTCGAACGGCTTCGTGTGGCTGTCGGGCGGCAACGTCGATTCGCGCTGCTGTGACGGCAATGCCACGGCGTTCCACAACGACCCGGCGAGCATCGCGTTCTTGTGGCAGGACCTCAATCCAGCAGCCTCTGGCCAATGCTACGTCGATCAAACGGCGACCGAGGTACACATCACGTTCGTCAACGTGCCGGAGTTTGGCACCGGCAACCTCAACACGGCGCAACTGACCCTGCGGCAGAACGGCAGCTTCCGGCTGTCTTGGCAGAACGTCGGCAACCTCGATCACAACTGCCTCGTCGGCTTTTCCGGTGGCGGCATCGGTGGCTTGCTGCCACCCGTCGACTTCAACGCAGGCCCGACCGTGTCCGGAAGTGGCGGCACCCCCATCCGCCTGTATGCCGCGGCGAGCGCGCTGCCGCAGCCAGGCGCCACGGTGCCGTTGTGGACCGACGAGATCCCGGGAACGCCGACGTGGACCTTGATGCTGCTCGGCAACACGGCGCACATTCCGAGCCTGCCACTTGGCACGTTCGGCGTGACGGGCTGCGAACTGCACGTAGCACTCGACTCGGTCGAGTCGGTCGCCTTCACCGGCAACCCGACGGGATATGCACTGACGATTCCGAACAGTCCGTTCCTGATCGGTTACCGCGTGTTCGCACAGTCGGCAGTCTTTGCGCCGGCCCTCAACGTCGGCGGTTTCATCAGTTCGAACGCGCTGGCGATCACGATCGGGCACTGAGGCCGTAGATCCGGGCTCGAACCGGGCCCAACCGGGGCTTACTGTTCCGGCGAGTGCCTGACCTGAGCCAATCCCTGCAAGAGCTGTACGGCTTCTCGACGTTTCGAGGCCCGCAGCGCGAGATCATCGAACATCATCTCGACGGCGAGTCTGCCGTTGTCTTGATGGCCACCGGCGACGGCAAGTCGCTGTGCTACCAACTGCCGGCGTTTGTCGGTGATGGTCTGACGATCGTCGTCTCGCCGCTGATCGCGTTGATGGATGACCAGGTCGCCGCGCTGACCAAGCGCAACCTGCCGGCAACGTGCATCCACAGCATGCTGACGCGGGAAGAACGCGAGGCGCGGCTCAAGGCCGTCGTCGATGGCAAGATCAAGCTGCTCTACGTGACGCCCGAACGGTTCCGCGTCGGCGACTTCCTGCAGAAGATGCAGGGCCTCGACGTGCAACGGCTCGCAATCGACGAAGCGCACTGCCTGAGCCAATGGGGTCACGACTTCCGGCCCGACTACCAACGTCTCGGCGAAGTGCGCGAAGCGCTCGGCAACGTGCCGTGCCTCGCGTTGACCGCGACGGCGACGCCGCAGGTGCAAGAAGACATCCGCGCGGTGCTCCGACTCACGGACGCGCGCCTGTTCCACACCGGCATCGCGCGCGACAACCTGTTCTTGTCCGTGCACGATGCGTTGACCGATCAGGACAAGATCGACCGCCTCGCCACCGTGCTGCGGCGCACCGGCGGCCCGGCGATCGTCTACTGCGCGTTGATCAAGGATCTGCGCTACCTCGAGAGCGAACTGCAACGGCGCAACTTCTGGCCGATGGTCTATCACGGTGACCTGTCCGCACACGAACGCCGCACGCAGCAAGCGAAGTTCCAGACGCGCGACGACGCCCTGATGCTCGCGACCAACGCGTTTGGCATGGGCGTCGACAAGGCCGACATCCGCGCGATCGTGCACTGGCAGATCCCGCGCACGCTCGAGGCCTACTATCAGGAAGTCGGCCGCGCCGGTCGCGACGGTGAAGGTGCGTTCTGTGAGCTGCTCTATCGCGAAGAGGACCTCGTCATCCAACGCAACTTCACCGAGTGGGCCAACCCGACCGCTGAGTTTGCGCGCGACCTGATCGACCACATGCTGGGCCTCGGCGATCGCCTGCACGCAGCCGACGTCGAGCAGTTGCGCATGGCGCTGCTGCACAAGAACAAGCGCGACGGCCGCGCCGATACCGTGCTGCGTCTACTGCGCAGTGCCGGTTGCACCACGGGCGACGCCGGCCACGACCTGAAGTTCGTGCGCGAGCCGGACGACGACGAGATTGCCCGCTGGCTGCCCGACGACAAGCGCCAGAACGACCTGATGGGCCTCCTGAAGATGGTCCGCTACGCCAACCAGGAGCAGTGCCGCAAAGCCGTCATCCACGAGCACTTCGGCTTTGACGACCTCGCCGACGGTTGCGGTTCGTGCGACGTCTGCACCGATCGCAGTGCCTGGCAAGACGCGCACATGACACAGACCTTGCCATTGACGCGCGGCCGCAGCGATGGCTCAGGACGTTCCCCTAAGCAGAAGGTCATCAAGGACGGCTTCGGCACCGGCGTCACTGAGGAAGATCACTCAGCGTCGACTGCCAACAAGGACGCGCCAACCGACCCCAACGATCCAACGCACGGCATCAACCGTGGCGACTGGCTCGACATCGCCGGCATCGGCCTATGCTGCGTCGTGCGCGTGCATCGCCACGGCAAGACAGGCCGCGTCGACGTCGAACGCGCAAGCGACCTCAAACCACGCAGCATCGACCTCCGCCGCCGCCGCTGGAAACGCGTCGACAACTGACCGTACGGTCAGTTATTCGCCGTGCGCCGTATCTTCGATTCCGGGGCAGGTTCGTTGCACGAGTTCGAGCAGCTTCGGATCCGTGAGGATCTCTGGCCAGTATGGCCACTGGCGACACTTGTGCGGTCGCGCTTCGTAGATGCTGCAGCCAGCGAGGGCTCCGTCTTGCAAGAACGTGCAGCGGTTGCCGAGACCTTCCTTGAGATGCACGCCGTCGGGTTGCAGGTAACGACTGGCGAACGCCGCTTCGCTCAGGCCGAGCAGTGCCGCGATCGCGCGCCGTTCATCCTCGGTCGTTCGCACGAAGCCGCCGGGGATTGCGCAACAGTTGCCGGAGCGCTTGCACTCGAAGCGATACGGGAACGCGGACTTGTCCGGTGTCGTCATCGCCGGCGACGACGCGACGAACGATCCTGCATCGCGCGGTTGCGACGGTCGCCGAGTTTGGGCCGCGCCCGCTGGCGCTCTTCCGTCTCGCGTTGATGCTTGCGCTGATCGAGGAACGCCTGCACGTCCTTCTGCAGTTGCTCGGGGCCTTGGAACCGCATCTCGGGATCCTTGGCCATCATCTTCTCGAGGAAGTAATGCAGCTGCGGCGACAGGTTGAGCGCCCGGATCCGTTCGCCGGAAAGAGACTCTAGAACCTGCTTTGCGAGCACTTCCTCGGAGGTGCCCTCAAACGGCAAGGAGCCGGTGGTCAGGTGATACAGCGTCGCGCCGAGCGCGTAGATGTCGGCGCGCACATCGAGTTTGCCTTCGCCGCGCGCTTGCTCTGGCGCGATGTAGTGCACGGTGCCCGCCGTCGTATCACTCGACTCCGCCGCGTCGCCTTGCAACGCGAAGCCGAGGTCGATCAACACCGCGCCACGTTCTTCGGACCACAGCACGTTGCCGGGCTTGACGTCACGGTGCACGAGATGCTGTTCGTGCAAGTGCAGCAGCGCGCCGGCGACATCGACGACGATCTGCAACGCCGTCTCTTCATCAATGCGGCCATCGTCAGCGACCACGTCCTGCAAGCACGCACCCTCGACTCGTTCCATCGCGAAGAAGATCGTCTCGCCTTCCTTTGCAATACGCAGTCCTTTGACGAGGTGCGGATGATCGAGGCTCATCAACAGACGCGCCTCTTGCACGAAGCGCTGCGTCTGCACTTCGTCCTTCGCGAGCTCAGGCTTCAACACCTTCAACGCTACTTCGGTGCCATCTGTTTTGTCCTTCGCCGCGAACACACGACCGACGCCACCTTCACCGATCAAGTCACCCAATTCGTAACGCGTGAGCACAGGTCGCGTGCCGCCTTCGGTGCGCAACCACGTTTGCCATTGCTGCTCATCGCAGATGCCGTTTTGCACAAGGAAAGATCCGGGGTCACCGGACACCATTGCATCACGCGCAGCGTCTGGTGGCACAACTCCGCGATGAACCAACAGCGCAAGTAACTTGGTCGACGAAATCACGTGTGTTTTATCGGCGTCCTACGCCGGGAGTTGGGGCAATCATGCAGTCCCACTTCAAGTCAAGGTACCGTCGCACCCGATCAAGTGTAGGTCAAGACCAGGGCACAGCGGGGCATACACTTGAAGCATCCAGGCGCAGCATTTGTGATCAAGTACTTCGACTTGATCGATGAGTTCATCAAGGTTCGCTGTTGCAGCGAAGACCTCCTCCAGGAGCTTCACGCAGCACCGATTACGAACAAGTCGGACTACCGACACCGAGTCGTGCGCTCTTGCGTCCCGACGTTCGAAAGCGAAGTCCTCGCAGCCGTTCGCCGCATGGACGAAGGCTACGATCCCGAGATCGTGGAAGAGCTGCTCTACCAGATCTGCATCGACGTCAACCCGTCGCTGGAGATCCACCAGGTCAGTATCCCGAGCAACGAAGACGGTAACCAACCTGTCATCACCGAGGACCCCTTCTTGCCGCGGCCCGGCAATGACCAGGCGCGTCAGTCGTTGTTCCGCCGGGTGACGAGCCTCGAGCGCAACCTGCGCCAACAGATCATCGGTCAGGACACCGCCATCTCCGGGCTTGTCCGCGCCGTCAAGAAGGCCGCCGTCGGCCTCAAGCGCCCGACCCATCCGGTCGGCACGTTCTTGCTGGTCGGCCGCACCGGCACCGGCAAGACCGAGCTCGCGAAGTCGATGGCCAAGAGCCTGTTCGACGACCCGAGCGCAATGATCCGCGTCGACTGCAGTGAGTATGCACTGCCGCACGAATACGCGAAGCTCATCGGTTCGCCGCCGGGCTACATCGGACACAACGAAGGTGGCTTCCTCACCGAAGGCATCAAGAAGAAGCCGACCAGCGTCGTGCTCTTCGACGAAGTCGAGAAGGCGCACTACAAGGTGCACAACCTGCTGCTGCAGTTGCTCGACGAGGGCATCATCACGGACAGCAAGGGCCAGACGGTTTCGTTCCACCAAGCTTTGATCCTGATGACGAGCAACCTCGGCATCGAGAAGATCGACGCGGTGCGCACGCGCATGGGATTCTCGGCGGCACACCAACGCCAGAGCCTCAACGACATCGACCTGAAGGAAGTCACCAACGAAGCGTTGCGTGAGTTCTTCCGCCCCGAGTTCGTCAACCGCATCGACGAAGTCATCATGTTCAACCCGCTCGACGAGAAGGTCTGCCAACGCATCGCCGGCAACATGCTGCGCGAAGTCGCCGACCTCTTGAAGCGCCGCGGCATCACCGCGTCGTTCTCGCCGCAGGTCCGGGTGCGACTGGCGAAGGACGGCTTCAGCGAAGAGTTCGGCGCGCGTGAACTGCGCCGCCTGATCAAGCGTCAGATCGAAGACCCGCTCACCGAGCTGATCCTCGACAACGACCTCGGATCGGGTTCCAAGGTGCAAGTGCGCGTCAAGGGCGGGAAGTATCAGTTCTCCTGCACGGAAGCGTCGGCAATGCAGCCAGCTTAGGTCGCATTGTGGCGACCTAAGCCAGCTTAGGTCGCATCTTGGCGACCGATCCCTCTACCGATCTAGGCCTGCCAGAATCACGCATCCGTGGCGCGCACGATCGCGCCACTACTGAGCACCGGCTTCAAGCCGAAGACATGCTCGAACAGCTCCCCCTTGCGCTCGATGGCCTTCGCCTCGAGCGTCAGCTTGGTGCTCTCCCCGGCGCGCAACGTCGGCGTCAACTCCAGAGTCTTATCGCCGATCGTCACTGCCACATCGGTGACGACTGCCGCGTGCTGCCGATCCAACGCGTCCGCCAACCGCAGCACGGCAGCAAGGCGCTCGACCATCTCTCGGTCGCGCCGTCGCAACGCCGAGTAGCCCGTGTGTTCCGGGCGCGGCATGGCCTTGCGGTGGTAGCGCGCCACCAACGCAACGATGTGACGCTCGGAACGCCCCAGTCCGACGAGGTCGGTCGACTCGATCAGATACTGAGAATGCTTGTGATGGCCGTCGTTGTTGACGGCAACCCCGACGTCGTGCAACAACGCCGCCGCCTGCAGCAACACACGCGCGTGATCGTCAAGTTCATGCAGCGTGGCCGTTTGATCGAACAACCGCTGCGCCAGGTGCAACACCGACTCCGCATGCTCGGCCTCGTAGCCAAAGCGTTTGCCCATCGCCCGGCACGAGGAGAGCACGACGTCAACATGGTCCTCAGCAACGAACGAAGCGCGGTTGACGTGGATCGCCTCGACCAGCAGGCCTTCCTTGATCCCGCATCGCGGCACCATGACGTGATCGACGCCGGCAAGCCGCGCCAGGTGCAGATAGACGCAACCAGCCGGCACGATCGTGTCCGCACGATCAGGTCGCAAACCGAGCTCGTCGATCCGCTCCTGCGTCGTCATCTTGGCGAGCGCACGTAGCTCATCGGCCAGGTCCTTGACGCGCACCGCCTCGACGCCCTGCTTCGTCCCGACGGGCACGCGTTCGACCACCAGGTCCGCCAGCGAATCGATGTTGCCACCGACCGCGGCATAACGACTGATGCTCGCCCCATCGAGGTGCTCTGCGAGCCGGTGACCGAGGCCCTTCAGATGTCGCTGGACCAACTCGAAGAACTGCTTCGGCCCGGCGTCGCGAAACATCTCCTTCAGACGCAAGGCACCCAGCCGATACGAATTGGCACTCTCGACGTCACCGTCATCGGTGACGACCAACTCCACGGAGCCACCACCGACATCGACCAGGAGCGAGCGGCCCTTGCTGAGATTGACCTTGGTCTGGACCCCGAGTTTGAGCAGGTAGGCCTCTTCGGCGCCCGAAATCACGTCGATGTCGAACTGCGCAGCCTCGCGGACCCGGTGCACGAGCTCCGAGCGGTTCCGGGCCTCGCGCATCGCCGACGTCGCAATCGCGCGTGTGCGCTGCACTCCGAGCCGGTCGCAGCTGGCCCGAAAACGGCGGAACGCATCGACGGTATCTGCAATCGCAGACTCCGGAATCACCCCCGCCTTGAACACTTCTTGACCGAGTCTTACAGGCAACCTGTGGCTTTCGATGGCGCGCTGCTCAGAACCACTGACCTCGGCGATCATGAAACGCACGGCGTTCGATCCCATGTCGACGATTCCGATTCGCATGTGCTCGGTCATTTGCGGGGCAGAGGGCTGCGGGGTGCCGTAAGCGAGGACGCTATTACCGCTTACCACATGGCACAAGCCAGGATTCACGGACTCTTCATCTAGTCCGGCGCTCCTGCCGACGCGCTCGAAACTACTATTTGCGACCGATGTCAGAAGATCCACCAACCGAAACCCACGGCATGCTTGAGCAAGGTTCAGGCCGGCAGTACCGGTTGGCCGATGTTCCTGTAATGGCCCACGGCAAAGTCAGCGGCGCAGCTCGCAGCAACAGCGACGTCGTCGACACGCACGACGACACCATTACGTGCGATGCCGATGCGCCCCTGAACTCGCTCGACAAGCCGACGCTGTTCGTAAACCGCGAGCTGTCATGGCTCGCGTTCAACCGCCGTGTCCTGCTGGAGGCGCAGAACGAAGACAACCCGCTGCTCGAGCGCGTCAAGTTCCTCGCGATCGCGAGCACCAACCTCGACGAGTTCTTCGAGATCCGCGTCGCCGGGGTCATGGAGATGGTCGATGCCGGCCTGCAGACCGAGAGTCATGACGGCCTCTATCCAACGGAAGAACTGGACCGCGTCCGGCAGGCCGCCCGCGAGTTCGCCAGCGAGATGCACTCGGTGTGGCGCAAGCAACTGCAACCGCAACTCATCGCCGAAGGGTTGTCGTTCCCTTCCATCCATGAGCTCGCCGGCGCCCAGAAGGAATGGGTCGACTCGTGGTTCGAACGTGAGGTCTATCCGATCCTGACGCCACTGGCGATCGACCCGGCGCACCCGTTCCCGGTGCTGCTCAACAAGTCGCTCAACATCGTGCTGCTGTTGCGCGACCCGCAGAAGGATCGCCGCCCGCATCGCATGGCCGTGGTCCAGGTGCCGCGCACGTTGCCGCGCATCCTGCGTCTGCCAGAAGTCGACGGCAAGCCGGCCTACGTGTTCACGGCGGACCTCGTGAAGGCCAACTTGCACACGTTGTTCCCGGGACTCGAGGTGATGCACACCGCAAACTTCCGGGTCACGCGCGACGGCAACCTCGAAGTCGATGAGATGCAGGCCAAGGACCTGATGAGTTCGATCGAGAAGGAGCTGCTCAAGCGTCGCCGCGGCGAACCGGTGCGGCTCGAGATCGACAGTGATGCACATCCCGAAGTGCTCGAACGCTTCCTGCGCGCGCTGCCGCTCGAGCAAGACGACATCTACTTCTGCGAGGGGCCGGTCAACCTCGGCCGGATCATCGAGTTCCACGGGCTGATCGACAAACCGCGACTCAAGGACGAACCGAACAAGCCGCGCCGACAATGGCGCTGGCGTTCGGCGGACGACATGTTCGCCGACCTGCGTGACGGCGACATCCTGCTCCACCACCCGTACGATTCGTTTGCGACCGTCGAGGACTTCGTCAGCCTGGCGGCCCAAGACCCCAACGTGCTGGCGATCAAGCAGACCATCTATCGCGCCGGCGACAAGAACGTCATGGTCGACGCGCTGATCGAGGCAGCTCAGCAGCGCAAGCAGGTCACGGCGATCATCGAACTGAAGGCGCGCTTCGACGAAGCCGCCAATATCGAGTGGGCGCGCCGCATGGAGCAAGCCGGGGTGCACGTCGTCTACGGCATCGTCGGGATGAAGACGCACGCCAAGTGCACGCTGATCGTGCGCCGCGACGACGACAACAGCCTGCAACGCTACTGCCACATCGGCACGGGCAACTACAACCCCTCAACAGCTCGTCTCTACACGGACATCGGCGTGCTCTCCGCGCGCCACGATGTCGGCGAGGAGATTGCCGACACGTTCAACATGATCACGGGGTTCACCCGTGCCCCCCAGATGCAGCACCTGCTCGTCGCGCCGTTCACGTTGCGCGACCAGCTCCTGCACCGCATCCAGAAAGAGATCGACAACCACGGCCGTGGCAAACCGGCCGCCATCAAGGCCAAGCTCAACAACCTGGCCGACCCCGCCCTGATCCTCGCGCTCTACGAAGCGTCGCGGGCCGGCGTCAAGATCGATCTGTGTGTGCGCAGCGTCTGCTGCCTGCGCCCCGGCGTCCCGGGACTCAGCGACAACATCACGGTCACCGCGATCGTCGACCGGTTCCTCGAGCACAGCCGCGTCTACTACTTCGAGAACGCCGGCGAACCAGAGGTCTTCCTGTCATCGGCAGACTGGATGATTCGCAACCTCGACCGCCGCGTCGAAGTGGCAGCCCCGATCCTCGATCCGCAGCTACGTGACCGCGTCATCGAAGAGGTCTTGAACATCTCGCTCCGTGACAACGTCAAGGCGCACCGCGTGCTGCCCGACGGCACGAGCGAGAGGGTGCAAGCCGCCGCCAGCAAGGACGCGGTTCGCAGTCAGGCGACCCTGATCGAATTGACCCAGAGCCGCCTGGAAACAGCCGGAGACGCTGCCAACCAGAAGCGCGCCAACAAGCGGCCGAAGAAGCCGAAACGCAAACGCAAGTAGTAGGCGCTGGCCGTCGGCTACTTGGCCTTCTTCGAGCTGCCCTTTTTGGACTTGGCCTGCTTCGACTTGGCCTGCTTCGACTTGCCCTTCTTCGACTTGTCCTTCGCCTTCTTCTTACCAGAGGCAGGCTTGGCATCGCTGCCGCGGTTGAGGTGATCCTGCAGGACCATCGCGACACTCGCCGTCAGCTTCTTGCCCATCGGGATGTGCAAGAACTCGTTCGGACCGTGCGCGTTGCTCTTCGGACCCAACACGCCGGTGATCATGAACTGCGCCGCGGGGAACTTCTCGCCGAGCATGCCCATGAACGGGATCGAGCCGCCTTCGCCCATGTAGACGCACGGCTTCTTGAAGAACTCGTTCGACGCGCGATCGCAGGCCTTCTCCAACCACGGCGACAACGCCGGCGCGTTCCAACCACCACCCGGCTCATCGAGCGTCACCGACACCTTGGCGCCGTGCAGCGGCTTCTGGGTCATCACCTTCTCGAGGTGCTGCGAGCACTTCTCCGGGTCCGCAGTCGGCGGCAGACGCAGCGACAACTTGAACGTCGTCGACGGCCGCAGCACGTTGCCAGCCTTCTCCGCCGGCGGCAGACCATCGGCACCCACGACTTCGAGGAACGGTCGCCACGTGCGGTTGAGCACCAGCTCCGACAGGTTCTTGCTCATCGGCTTGGTGCCGCCCGCCCACTGGAAACGCTTCCACATGTCGTCGCCGAGCACACGACCGGCAAGCTTGGCCTGCTGCTCCCGCTGCTTCGGGATCTTGGCGTGGAACTGCTTCGGGATGATCGCGCCGGTCTTGCTGTCTTCGAGACGCTCCAGCAGGTTGCGCATGATGCGCGCACTGCTCGGCACGACGCCACTCGCGTCGCCACTGTGCACGCCTTCCTTGACAACATCGACGGTCACGTTGGCACCGATCACGCCGCGCAGCGACGTCGTGCACCACAGCTGATCGTAGTTACCGCAACCGGAGTCGAGACAAACGACGAGGCTCGGGCTGCCGATGCGATCCTTCAACGCATCGATGTAGTGCGGCAAGTCGTAGCTGCCACTCTCCTCACAACCTTCGATGATGATCACGCAACGCGAGTGCGTGCCGCCGGCTTCGCGTAGCGCCCGGATCGCGGTCAACGACGCGTAGGCGGCGTAACCGTCATCGGCACCACCGCGTCCGTACAACTTGTCGCCCTTGCGAACAGGAATCCACGGCCCGAGCCCATCGAACCAACCCGTCATCTCCGGCTGCTTGTCGAGGTGGCCATACAACAACACGGTGTCGTCGCCCTCGCCGGGAACCTCCATGTAGATCAACGGCGTGCGCCCCTCGAGCTGCACCACCTCGACCGTCAGCCCTTCGATCGGTTGCTCCTTGCACCAACCAGCGATCTGGTCGACCGCGCGCTTCATGTGCCCGGCCTTCTCCCAGTCCGGATCAAACGCCGGCGACTTGTTCGGGATGCGGATGTAATCGACCAGCTGGGGAACGATATCGCTCTCCCAGACCTTGCCAACGAACGAGCTGATCTTGCGGGGTTCCATGGCTGCAGATGTGACCCGAGTTGGCGGGCTCGCTCAAGTCACGATCCTGTGCCGCGATTCATCGCCACAAAGTAGACGCAAAGGCAAAACGACCGTACCCTGCGGCGCGCCCCTTCGGGCAACTAGTCGATGTTCCTGTTTGTCGTCGCGGTCACGCTATCGCTGCTGTTTTCGTTCGTCTGCTCCATCTCGGAAGCGACGCTCCTGAGTGTCGGACCGGCGCGGGTTGAAGGTCTCGCCCAGGCGGGCAGCCGGCTCGGCCGCCTGCTGCAGCGCTTCCGCCGAGAACCAGACGGCCCCATCGCCGCGATCCTGATCGTCAACACGATCTCCAACTCCGGTGGCGCCGCGCTCGCAACCGCGCAGTTCCCCAAGGCGTTCCCCGGCGTCTCGGAGGCGTGGTTCGCGGCGTTCTTCGTCGTCACGGTCCTGGCCGTCACCGAGATCGTGCCGAAGACGATCGGCGTCGTACACGCCGACAAGTTGGCACTGCCGATCACCGGTATCGTGCAAGTCATGATCGTGCTCGTCTGGCCGATGCTGTTCCTGACGCGCGCCCTGGCCCGCATGTTTGCGCGCAGCGATGGCAGCCCATCGATCTCGCTCGACGAGATCCGGGTCATGACGACTGCCGGCATGTCGCAAGGATCGTTCGGTCGCTTCACCGGCGAACTGATCCACAACGCCTCGCGCCTGCGCGACATGACGGCGAAGGACGTCATGGTCACGCGCGACCGCGTCACCTACCTGTCCGGCAACCAACCGGCCGAGGACAACCTCAAGCGGGTCGTGCGCAGCAGCCACAGCCGCTTCCCGTACACGCCGACCGGCGAGCTCGACGACGTCAAGGGTGTCATCCTGACCAAGGAGTTGATGTTCTCGCTGCGCTCCAAGGAAGAACCCGACTGGGAGTCGCTGCTCGTCGAACTCCTGATCGTGCCCGAGTCGGCATCACTCAATCACGTGCTGCGCCGTTTCCAGACGGGCAAGCGCCACATGGCGATCGTCGTCGATGAGTACGGTTCGACCGAGGGTATCGTGACACTCGAAGACGTGCTCGAAGAGATCGTCGGCGACATCATCGACGAGTCGGACACCGACGATACGTCCGTGCTCGAACGACCGGACGGTACGTTGGTGTGCCGCGGCATTGCTGAGATCGCCGACGTCTTGGAACGACTGGGTATTGTTGGCGTGGAGACCGACAGCAAGACGTTGTCCGGCTTCATCGCCGAGCGGCTCGGTTCGGTACCGACTCCGGGCGACAAGGTCGACGTGCCCGGCTACCGCTTCGAAGTCGCCAAGGCCAACAGCCGGCGCGCGGAGCGTGTGCTGGCGACGCGGATTCTCGACGAAGAGCAGAACGAGACCGGCGAGTAGCTCGCCAGTCCGTATGCTGCTCATATGAAGGAACGGTTCGTCGCCGCAGTCGCCAGCATCGCTCTGCTCGCACCTGCCATCCTCGCCAGTGCGCAGGGCGAGCAGCCACAAGAACAACGTGACCTGACGCAATGGTCGGGCGATGTCTGGCAACGCCTGCTGGCGATGCCGATCGCGCCGCCTCACCCCAAGGGCCAGCCAGTCAGCGTCAAGATCCCGAAGTCCGGGGCGAACATCGAGGGTGACGTTTTCATCGTCTCCCAGACTTGTGTCGACCGAGCAACCCACGCCTTCCTCGACAGCCACTTCCGCCTAAACAAACTCCCCCTGCTCGCCAGCCGCTTCGGCACACGCTACCAAACCGATCAGAACGGCTACGTCCGTGTCGACATGCCCAGCGATGGCATCATCCTGGCGATCGCTGGCAATCGCATTGGCCGACGCAAGCCGCAGAAGGGGACGACGTATGTCGGCGTGCGCGAGCACGCGACCGTGCGCGCCGAGGTCATCGACAAGGACGGCCGACCCGTAGCCAACGTTCCCGTCTCTGTTGCGCACGCGAACATGCAATTCCCGCTGGCCACCGCCTGCTCCGATGCACAGGGCCGAGTTGCCGTGCGCATCCCCAAAGCCATGCTCGGCCGGCAAGTCACCGTCGAAGCCAGGATCGCGAGCGTCGAACGTGGCGGCCAGCTCGTGCCCAAGAGCTACTTCGAGAAGGCACCTTCCCTCCTCCAGGTGAAGCTACCGGTAACAGGTGAAGTGCACGCGAGCATCGTGGACGACCTCGGTGTTCTGCCGAAGCAGTCTTCGCATGCGACACTGATGTGGTTTGTCGACGGCCGACGCGGCTTCAACGTCGGCCTCCCGCCGTCCAGGTGGCACAATGGCACAGCAGTCTTCGCGCACGTTGCCTTGGGGCTGCCCATTGAAGCGAGCATGACCGGCGGTTCGCGCAAGGCGTTCAAGGCCGATGGCAAGGCACCAGCCAAGCCCGGCGCAACCACTAAGTTGGCCGTTAGGGTTCCAGAGCAGCAGTTGGCGTTGCGAGGCCGCTTGCTCGCCGCACCAAGCGGCAGACTGCAAGCCGGCACCTACCCCGTGCGCATCTGCGAACCGAGCCGCATCCAACACGATTTCTGCGCGGTCGACGCCGACGGTCGATTTCTTCTGGCGGTCGACAGCTCACAGTTCAACCAGACACCAGTGCACTTCGAGTTCTTCGCTAGCCAGCCCCAGAAGAACCAAGCCAGCCTGGTGGCCATCACCAAACTCAACGGCGACCGTCGTGGCCTCGTCGAGGTCGGCGACCTGCAACTCCAGCGAGAACGCATTCTCGTCGGCGGCCGGATCATGCTCGGCGACAAACCGGTAGCCGCGCGCATCGAAGCCCCGCTCACGTGCGACTCGGATGGCCCGCTCGGCCACCGCGTCATGGCGGACAAGGACGGCAAGTTCGTCTTGCATGAAGCAACACCGCAAACCGGCGAACTCGAGCTGACCATCAGCCACGGCTGGCCACCAAAGAATCAGAAGGTCACTGCGACCGTCGGTAAGGCGGACCACGTATTCCAACTGCAGCCGAGCCGCACGTTGTCGTTCACGGTGGCGAACCCGCGGTTCTTGTCCTTGTTCCGCTACCGGGCCGTTTCGCAAGCAAACCGCAAGAGCAGCACGACTGGCGCCGCTACGGGCCGTGGCTTCCGCTTCCAGAACCTGGGGCCAGGACTGCACGACATCACGGTGCACTTCGGCCGGTACGAGCTTGCCCGCTTCGACGGTGTCGATCCAGACCGCAGTGCCACCGACCCGCGCTGCCAGAACATCACCTGGCAACGCGCATTGCAAACCTGCCAACTACGCATCCTCGACAACGCCGGCAAACCGCTGGGCGCGCACTGCTACGTTGCAACCGGCGCCAAGAACAACTCGCTACATCTCCTCAGTGACGAGCACGGCCGAGCCACGCTGCCGTATGCAGTCGACGACAAGATCTTCGTGCGCCACGGCGGCAGTCGCAGCGCCATCGTCACGCCGTCGGACAAGCTGCAAACGATTCCGTTGCGGCCGCGAGCCACGCTCCATTTGCAATTGCCGGACGGGCTGAGCCTGCCCGGGCGTATCGAGTTGCATCTCAGCAGTGAGCTGCAGCAGTTCGGCCTGAAGGATCACGTGCACACGTGGCAATCGGGGCGACCCAACGCCGTGCAACCCGAAGCCAACAAGCGGATCGTGCTGCGGGTCTTCGCGTTCCACATCAACGGCAAACCCGCGTTGTTGCACGAACAGACGATCGAACTGCCCGACTCCACCGACCCCGTCAAGGTCATAGTCGGCATCGACGAAGATGACGCGGCCTTCGCGGCGGATCTTGCTGCGCAGCGGCGTCGCGGGGGCCGCTAGACCGGCAGGAATCCCCCGCAATATTCCCCCTCGCGGACCGTCTCATCCGCCCCGAACCGCACTCGCCCGCTATCGTGCACTCGCCGGTTCACCCCCTGCGACGCCATGACCCAATCCAGCCTCCGCCTTCTCGCTTGTTCCGTGGCACTCCTGTCGGCCAGCACGCTGTGCGGCCAAGACGTGACGAAGCCACTACGAATCGTTTCGATCCGCGCTACGGGCGTGCAAGATCTGGTCAAGCAATGGCCGACCACGCGCATCGGCAAGCTGATGGCGGACCTCGATGTCGCAGAGGCTCGCGACAAGGTTCTCAACAGCGCCGACAGCTTCATCACACGACGCCGCAAAGTTCTGGCACGCTTCCAGCAGCTGGATCTAACCGAGGGCATGCAGCCATACGAGGTCTCCTACATCTACACCGCGGGCCAAAGCGACGTCTGGCAGATGTTTCGCTTCCCGGTTGCGCAGACCGAGAGCGCCGCGTTCGAGGTCATCGCGCCGAAGCCTGGCATGACCATGGATACGCGGTTCGTCACCAGGCTGTCGTGCAGTCCTCGGTATGAAGGGCGATGGACTCAGGCGTTCGAGAAGGAAGCCAAGGACCTTCGCGACTCGCAATTCTTCATCGAGACGAAGGGCGCGAAGGTCGACGGCTTCCCGGCCTACCACTTCAAGGCGAAGGACGCCGAAGAAGCCGACCAGTATATCTCTGCGGAGAGCATGCGACGCTGGATGCTGCACATGCCGGGCAGCTTCGTCTACGGCGCTGGCGACAGCCCGGACTACAAACCCAACGACCACCCCCGCGTCACCGATCCCGAGATCGCGTTGGAAATCGATTTCGCCAACCTGCTGAAAGTTCGCGGTGGCGTCGGGAGGGTCCAAAACGAGATGGAGGTCATCGGCTTCCACACGGTCCAGAAGCTGAAGTGGAGCGCCCACTTCGTTGGCGAACTCATTCAAGATCAACTCGCAGTCGAGCTGAGCGGCGAACCAGACGGGTTGATCGGTTCCCTCATGACCGGCACCGCCAAACTGCCAGCACAGGCCTTGCCGAAGGGCGCAATCGCTCAGCTACGGGCCGCACTCAACCTGGAGATGCTGGCCAAGGTCCTTCCGATCTTCCCGAACAGCGAAGAAATCCCCGAAGGCCTCGTCGAGGACATCACCAAAGCATTCGACGGCGGCATCGCCCTGAGTTGTTGTTCCCCGCCCATGGGCGGCGTCATTCCACGCGTCTACTTGACGATCAACGTCGCCGACCAGGCGGCCCTCGACCGACTCCTTGAGCAGTTTCTGACCGACGACGTACCGACCAAGAAGGTCAAGCTCAGCGGCGTCGAGTGCACGATCCTCAAGATCAAGGACATCCCCAACGGCATCCAACCGGCGTTCTGTGTGCAAGACGGCAAGCTGCACTTTGCCGAGTCGGGGCGCAGCCTGCGCTCGTTCCTCAAACTGCAGGGCAAGGACGCGGTGGCCATGGATGTTGGCGACGCCCCCATGCCGGCAGGCAAGGGCGAGACGTTGCCATCCTTAGACCTGCGCTTCGACGAAGCGGAGCTCTACGAGAGCTTCTACAAGCATTGGCTGCCCATCTACGAATTGTCCGGCATGGCCAACACCGCAACCATCCGTCGCCGCGACATGCCGGAGCCCGACGTGGTTGCCGAATACCTCGGCCAGTCGCGCGGGGTCCTGCGCAAGGATGGTAACCGGTATTCGATCGCAGTCCTGGGCACACTCGGGGGCCCAGAGGTCGCGGCTGCGATCATGACTTGGGGACCAATGCTCAGCCAGGATATGATGCGTGACTACCGCACCGACCAACTGAGCCGACGCATCGCGATCTCGCAACTTGAGGCCGCGCACGAGGCGATCGACAAGTTCGTGAAGCGCGAGAAGCGCCGCCCCAAGAACCTCGCCGAACTGTTCTCGGCTCAGCAACTGGACGACAACGCGCTCGAGCTGCCGGGTGATGACATGGCGGAGACGATCAAGCTCGCCGACGGCCGCACTGTGAAGTCGTCGTTCCGCTACTACGTGCCGGGCGCGCAATTCCAGACAATGACTGGTGAGGACGGGCCGATGATGTTCATCGAGATTCGCCCGCACAGGCACGACCGCCTGGTCATGACCAAGGCCGGCAAGATTCCGAACGCCTACGGCCCCGACAGCAACAAGCCGATCGATCAGTTCGGCAAACCTGGCTCGACCGGGTCTTCGCCGGACAACCAGCGGTAGATCGCGTCGGCCACCGACTTCGGCAACCCAGGCATTGCCAACAGGTCGTCGTGCGATGCCGCGCGCAACGCCGTCAACGAACCGAAGTGACGCAACACCGCGCGGCGACGCGCCGGGCCGATGCCGGGCACTTCATCGAGAGCGCTCGTAATCTTGCCGCGCTGCTTGCGGTGATAGGTGATCGCGAAGCGGTGCGCCTCGTCACGAAGCGCGGCGATCAGCAGCGTCTCCTGCGCATCAAGCTTCAATGGCACCGGCGTTTCCTGGCCCGGCAGGAAGATGCGTTCGCCGCTCTCGACGCGCGCGTCCCCCACGCCCTTGAGCCGACTCTTGGCGAGACCACACAGACGCAGATCGCCTTGCAGACCTAGTTCGACGAGGGCGCGTTCGGCGGCAGCGAGTTGGCCACGGCCACCATCGACGACGAGCAGATCCGGCAGCTCTTCGTCCTCACGTTCGAGGCACAGCGACAGGCTGCGGCGCACCGCTTCTTCCATCGCCGAGAAGTCATCGCCAGCGTGCTCCTTCGAGATCTTGAAGCGACGGTAGTGCGCCTTGAACGGTTGGCCATCGACGAAGCACACGCGCGACGCGACGGTGTTGGTCCCCTGCATCGTCGAGACGTCGAGGCAGTGCAGCCGCTCGGGCACGTCATCGAGCTCAAGCAACCTGGCAAGGTTCTCCGCGCCGATCCGCCGACGCGCGTCGGCATCCATCAACGCCTCGTCCGCCAGGTGCGCATTCTGCTGCGCGAGTTTGAGGTGCTGCTTGCGGGCGCCGCGCACGGGCACATGCAGTTCGACGCGGCTGCCGCGCTTCTGTTCCAGCCACCCACGCAGGATCGCTGGCTCTGCCGGCAGTTCGGGCACGAGCACCACAGTCGGCACGTAGCGATCGCCTTCGTAGAGGCGCGCCAAGAGATCGGCGAGCAACAGGTCCGTCGGCAACTCACTCTTCAGCGTCTGCCGACGACATTGCTCGAGCGCGCCGCCGCGGAACGCAAGGAACGCAATCGTCACCTCGTCACCACGCCGATGGATGCCGACCGCGTCTTCGTCACCGGTCCGCGCCACCACCGTTTGCCGCTCGGCCACCGATTGCAACGCGAGCATCTGTTCTTTGAGCGCCTGCGCTCGTTCGAACTCGAGGTCTTCGGCAGCGGCGGCCATGCGCTTTTTGAGGCCGGTAACCAACGGGCCGATCTCGCCGCGCAGGATGCGCACCGCCTCGTCGAGCAACTTATCGTAGTCCGCGCGCGTTACCAAGTCGACGCACGGCGCCGGACAACGGCCGATCTGATGCTTGATGCACGGCCGCGTGCGGTTCTGCAAGACGGAGTCGGTGCAATCGCGCAACGGCACGATCTTGTGCAGCAACCGCAAGGTGCGGCGCGCACTCTTGGCCGAGGCAAACGGGCCAAAGTAGAGCGCGCCGTCGTCCTTTCGCCGGCGCACGAAGCGGAACCAAGGCCACGACTCCTTGCGATCAAGCCGCAACAACAAGAACGCCTTGTCGTCCTTGAGCTTGATGTTGTAGCGCGGCTTGTGCTTCTTGATGACCGTGTTCTCGAGCAGCAGGGCTTCCTGCTCCGTGCCGGTCGCGATGAACTCGATGTCGCGCGCTTCGTTCTCGAGAAAGCGCAGCTGGTAGCGGCCGTCGCCGCCGGGCTTGAGGTAGCTGCGCACACGCGTGCGCAGATCGGCGGCCTTGCCAACGTAGAGGGCGCGGTCGCGGGCATCGCGAAACAGGTACACACCGGGCCCGGTCGGGAAGCGTGACACCTTGTCGACGATGCTGGGGTCCACGGCAGCAACGTAACCCGGATACCGGCCAGTGCCGAATTGAGATTGCCGCGGATCGGGCCGCTGAAAACTTCATCCGGTTGTCACACCTGCCCGGCGCCGGTCGTCAGGTTGGCACGATGACGACTTCCACGGACACGACCCGCGCGCACCTCAACGCCTTCGGCAGCCAGTTCGACTACGACACCGGCTACCTGCAAGAACTCCTCTCAGCCTCTCCGACTGCATTCCAACGGTTTGCCGCGGCGCAGCCGATGTCACAGCATCACGGCGTCTTGAGCAAAGAGGCCCACGCCATCGCCTGTACATCGGTCATGCTGGCGGACGACTGTGGCGCCTGTGCCCAGCTCAACTTGCGAATGGCAGTCCAAGTCGGCGTCGCCCGGGACCTACTACAGACCTTGCTCGACCAACCATCGCGACTGCCGCAAGCCCTGCGCGACATCCACGACCACGCACGGGCCGTAGCCGCCGGCACTGAGAGTGCCCCGGACCTGGTCGCGCGCCTGCGCACCGAACTTGGCGACGGCGGCTTCGCCGAACTGGCGGTCGTCATCACCGGCGCACGCATCTACCCGACGCTGAAACGCGCCCTCGGCACAAGCACCCATTGCCGCAAGCCGTCGTTGGACTTCTGATTGTCGCCAATGTCTCCCCAGCAGCAGTTTGAAGCCGAGCGGTCGTTCCTGACGCAGCTCGCCTACCGGATGCTGGGATCGGTGCAGGATGCCGAAGACGTCGTGCAAGAGACCTTCCTGCGCTGGCACCGACAAGACATCGAGAAGCTCGCCAAGCCGCGCGCCTGGCTGACTCGCGTCGCGACCAACCTGTGCCTCGATCGCCTACGCAGCAGCCACCAAGGCCCGCAATACCCCGGTGAGTGGCTGCCCGAACCTTGGATCACACCAGAACAAGAACGTCAAGACCTCGACGACACACTCTCACTCGCGTTGCTGTCTGCGATCCGCCGCCTGTCCGCGACAGAACGCGCCGTCTTCCTGCTGCACGACGTCTTCGACTACGAGTTCGCAGACATCGCCTCGATACTAGACCTGCAACCTGCCAACTGCAGACAACTGGCATCGCGTGCGCGCCGGCACTTGTCCGATTCACCGCCACGCCAACGTGACCGGGAACTGGAGCAGAGACTTGGGCTCGCGTTCTTTCGAGCACTTCGCGAAGGCGAGGTCGAAGGCCTACAGAAGGTCCTCAGAGAAGACGTCGTGATGCGTTCCGATGGCGGCGGCAAGGTGGCTGCAGTGCACTATCCACTGCACGGCCGTGAAGCAGTCGTTCGGTTCTTCGACCGCTTGTTCATGCGCACCAAGATGCTCGACGGGTGCACGGTGCACTCTTGCTGGTTCAACGCAGCCCCCGGGTTCGCGGTCCGTCACAACGGCCAGATCGAGGCGGCATACCAGTTCGACCTGTGTGAGGGCCTGATCCAGGCGGTGCACATCCAGCGCAATCCGGACAAGCTCACAGCCCTCGAGCAACTGCTGACCGCCAACGGCTAGAGCAGCTTCATCTCGGCTTGCTCGAGCCGGTAGACCTCATCGCGGATCTGCGCCGCCAACTCGAAGTCGAGGTTCTTGGCCGCGGCCATCATCTCACCGCGCAACTGCTTGACGTGCCGCAGCAGCTCCTGATGGCTCTCGAACTGACGCTTCGGTTCGACCTTTTCCGGATCACCAGGCTGACTCTTGTTGCGACTCCGGCCTTTACCTTTCTTGCCGCGGCCCTTGCCCGCATCCTGATCGTCCTCGTCCCGTTCCTCGAGCAGAGCGCGCACCGGCTTGATGATCGTCGTCGGCACGATGCCGTGCTCTTCGTTGTGCGCGCGCTGCTTGACGCGACGCCGCTCCATCTCGCTCATCGCACCCTTGATCGAGTCGGTCTCCTTGTCGGCGTAGAGGATCACGCGGCCATCGGCGTTGCGCGCCGCGCGGCCACAGGTCTGCACCAGCGACGTCTTGCTGCGCAGGAAGCCTTCCTTGTCGGCATCGAGAACGGCCACGAGCGTGACTTCCGGGATATCGAGGCCTTCGCGCAAAAGGTTGATGCCGACCAGCACATCGAACACGCCGAGGCGCAGATCGCGAATGAGTTCGGTGCGCTCCAGACTGTCGATGTCGCTGTGCAGATACCGCACCTTGACGCCGAGGTCGCGCAGGTAGTCCGTCAGTTCTTCGGCAGAACGTTTGGTCAGTGTCGTGATCAGGGTGCGTTCGCGCTTCTCGATGCGCTTGCGAACTTCGCCAACAACATCGTCGACCTGACCGCGCGCCGGGCGCACATCGACCGGCGGATCGACGAGCCCCGTCGGTCGCACGATCAACTCGACGATGCGATCCTCGCTCTTGTCGATCTCATAGTTTTGCGGCGTCGCCGACACATACAGCACCTGCTGCAACAGACTCTCGAACTCATCGAACATCAGCGGTCGGTTGTCGAGCGCACTCGGCAACCGGAAGCCGTGCTCGACCAGCGTGGTCTTGCGCGCACGGTCACCGCGATACATGCCGCCCGCCTGCGGCATCGCCACGTGCGATTCGTCGACGACCATCAGGAAGTCGTCGGGGAAGTAGTGCAGCAACGTCGCCGCGGGCTGACCAACGGTGCGACCATCGAAGTGACGGCTGTAGTTTTCGATGCCCTGACACATGCCCGTCGCCCGCATCATCTCGAGGTCGTGCCGCGTGCGTTGTTCGAGTCGCTGCGCTTCGAGCAACTTCTTGCGCCCCTCCAGTTCCTGGATGCGCTCTTCGAGTTCCTTCTCGATCGCGGCACACGCGTCGACAGTCTGGCCGCTGGTCGCGATGTAGTGCGTCGTTGGATAGATCGTGATCTCATCGAGCTGTTCGAGAATCTCGCCACGCAACGGATCGATCGCGAAGATGCTCTCGATCTCGTCACCGAACATCTCGATCCGGATCGCCCGCGCCTCTTCGTACGACGGGTAGACCTCGACGACGTCACCACGCACGCGGAAGCGGCCGGCCTGGAAGTCATAGTTATCGCGCACGAACTGGATCGCGGTCAGTTGCCGCAGCAACACATCGCGATCAATCTGCTGGCCCTTGTGCACCTTGACCGACAGCTCGCGGTAGTTCTCTGGTGACCCGAGTCCGTAGATGCAACTGATCGACGCGACGATCAAGACATCGCGACGCTCCATCAGCGAACGTGTCGCCGAGTTGCGCATGCGCTCGATCGCGTCGTTGATCATCGCGTCCTTCTCGATGAACGTATCCGTCGTCGGCACGTACGCTTCCGGCTGGTAGTAGTCGTAGTAGCTGACGAAGTACTCAACGGCGTTATCCGGGAAGAACGACTTGAACTCACCGTACAGCTGAGCCGCCAGCGTCTTGTTCGGCGCCAGCACCAGCGTCGGCCGCTGCAGCTTCTCGACCAGCTTGGCGACCGTGAACGTCTTGCCGGAGCCCGTCACGCCCAGCAGGGTGCTCGCTTTGCAACCATTCTCGATCCAGCCCGAAATCGTCTCGATCGCGTGCGGCTGGTCGCCAGCCGGCGTCATGTCACTGTTCAGGCGGAATCGCATGCCTCATTCGTAATCGATCTGCATCGATTGGCGAGGGTTTGCCATTCGGAAGAACCGTCTGGGCGTCACCGCCGTTGACACCCTGCCGCAAGGCACTTTACCGTGTTTTGCCCCTCCCGCCCCCCGACCCCTCTACCCGGCAGGTTCCATTCGTGGCCAGACGCTCCTCGGCTTCCCGCTCCTCTTCGTCTCGTCGTTCGTCCACTTCACGCCGAAGTGGCGGCGGCTCCCGCGCCCGTTCGGACGGCAAAGTCGACATCAGCTGCCCGCAATGCGCCGCCGCCTACCGCGTCGGCGAGGACATGCTCGACGAGAAGATCGAGTGCAGTGAATGCCACCGTGTCTTCTTTGCGAAGTCGACGGCCGGCAAGCGCGTCGCCGCGCCAGACCACACCAAGGTCTACATCGGCTTCGGTGTCGCCATCGTCTTCATCATCGGCATCTTCGTGATGTCCGGTGGCAACAACGAGCCGGTCAAGAAGCCGAAGAAGCCGCCTGTCGTCGAAGTGCTGCCGTTCGGCCGGGGCGACCACCCGCGCGCGATCGGCCTCGCCAAGTGGGCGCAGTCGATCGCGGGCAACAACCAACTCGTTCTGTCGACGCACACCGACTTGCCAGCGATGGCCAAGTTCCTCGAACTCGAGAACAGTGACTCGGGCACGGTGATGACCGCGCTGCAGGGCCACGAGTCGACCGAGCTGCTGCGCACGATGGATTGCAGCAGCGCGATGCTCGACACGGAAGCGGATATGAAGGGCCCGTCCGGCACCGGCATCATCTACGTGACGCCGAAGTCGGGCGACGATCGCTTCAAGCGCAACACCAACGGCAAGTTCGCCGTGACGTTCAAGGCCGAAGGCGATCAGGTGAAGGTGCAGAGCTTCAAGATGACGCTCGAGCCGGTCTGGGCGCCGGGCAAGCGTCCGGGCATCACGCGCTACACGCCCAACGAGGACATCGCCAAGCCCGAAGAGAAGACGATCACCGACTCCGGTGGCACGCGCGTCGTGCAGGAGTCCGAGCCGGCCGCGGTGCCGCACTGGAGCAAGGCGACGCCAGAACTTCGTGAGCTCGCCGACAAGGTCGTGGCCGACATTGTTACGAGCGCCGACAACAGCGCCCCGGGCTACCTCTTCAACCGTGCAACGATGAAGATCCGCACGATGGAGCAGAAGCAGGCGGCCGTCCCGCGTGTGCTCAACGCGATGTTCGAACGCTACAGCGACGTCAACAAGCACAACCGCGAGATCAGCCAGCTCAACCGCGCCCTGATCGCCTGGACCGGCTACGCCGTCAACTATCAGGTGCCGGACATCGATCCCGCCAAGGACAAGGTCGAGCGCGAGTCGGCGATCCGCCAGTGGTTCGCCTTCTGGTGGCGCTACCACCAAGACTTGAGCAAGTTCTTCGACGAAGAAGAGAGCCTCGAACTCGACGAAGAAGAAGGCGGCGGCAAGTAGCTGCCCCCACCAAGCACACACACCCCACCGTTCGACTGAATCAGGAGCCCCCAATGACCGTCATCCCCATCACCTGCGACAACTGTGGCGCCAAGTACAAACTGCCGCCGACCTTCAAGGGGACGCAGGCCAAGTGCCAGAAGTGCGGCAGCGTCATCGACGTGCAGAAGCAACGCGAAGCCATGGACGGCGGCGACACGCCGGCCGCCGCGGCCAAGCCCGCTGCCCGCCCCGCCGCCGCCGCCAAGCCCGCTGTAGACCGCAGCAAGGGCCGCGCCGCCGGTGGCAGCAAGCGCGCCGCCGCCGCCGACAAGGCCGACAAGCCAGCCCGCGCCGGTAGCAGCCGTTCGCGCCGGGGCGCCAAGGACGATGACGGTGGCGACTCGCCGCGTCGTGGACGCGAGCCGAAGAAGAAGGACAACACGCCGATGATCATGGGCGGCGTTGGCCTCGTCGCGATCATCGTGGTCGTCATCTTCATGATGGGCGGCGACGACAAGAAGACGGGCAACGAAGAAGCGTCGAACACCAACAACGCGAACGCCAACAAGGCGGACACGAACACCGGCGACAGCAACACCGGCGACAACAACACCGGCGACAAAAAGCCAGCCGAGGGCACCAAGCCCGACGAAGGCGCCAAGCCGGCCGAAGGCGCGAAGCCCGATGAGGGTGCCAAGCCCGCTGAGGGCACGAAGCCCGAAGAAGCCCCCAAGCCCGCCGCCCCGGCCCCCAAGGTCGCCAAGGACGCGCCGAAGTGGATGAAGCAGAAGAACCTGCCGCAAACCATGAGCGAGGTGAAGACTCCCGCCGAGCTGTACGGCGAAGTCGTCTGGCCCGAGAGCATCAGCGCCGACAAGAAGGCTGAAATCATGGGGCTCGCCGAAGACCTCGACGTATCCGGCGGCATCCGCTCGATCCGGGCCAAGGCGAAACTCGTCAAGCAAGGCTACGCGGGTCTGTTCGGCATCCTCGAGACGCTGCACAAGCTCGACTACAAGCAGTCCGGCGACGCCGCGTTCGGCTTCGAACTGAACAAGGCCATCGAAGACATCACCGGCGGCCTCAACGCCCGCTACGAGCCGGTTCAAGCCGACGAGACGATGCACCCGGCCAAGGCGCTGTGGAACACCAAGACGGTGAAGGCCTGGATGGCAACGTTTGCCAAGTGGCCGGACGAAGCGGCGTTCCGCAAGGCAAAGAAGGCGCGCGCCAAGAAGAAGAAGGATAACGGGTAGCCCGTTCTCCTTCTGTGCAAAGACGCGGGCGGGCTATGCTGCTCGCCCGCCAATGACCGACTTTGCGCAAGAACTCACTCCTCGCGAGATCACTCGCCGCCTCGACGATTACATCGTCGGCCAGTCCAAAGCCAAGCGCGCCGTCGCCGTTGCCCTGCGCAACCGCTGGCGCCGCCGCCAACTCGGCCCGGAACTTGGCGCGGATGTCTACCCCAAGAACATCCTGCTGATCGGCCCCACCGGGGTCGGCAAGACCGAGATCGCGCGCCGCCTGGCAACGCTCGCGCGCGCCCCGTTCGTCAAGGTCGAGGCGACCAAGTACAGCGAGACCGGTTATCACGGCCGCGACGTCGAATCGATGGTGCGCGACATGGTCGACTCGGCCATCGCGCTCGTGCGCGCCGAGAAGGTCAAGGAAGTCGATAAGCTCGCCGGCGAGGCTGCCGAGGATCGCATCTACGAGGCGCTGCTCGAAGAGCTCGGCCTCGAGGAATACCAGGACGGCAGCGTCGGCATGCCCGGCATCATGGAAGGCGGTTTCTGGAAGCCGTTGGCGCAAGCTGCGGACGCGGGCATCGAAACGCAAGACGATGACGACGACGAGCTCGATCACGACTCGCCGCAGGACCTGGCCGAACGCGAACAAGCCCGCGTGCAATTGCGGGACGACCTGCGCGAGCGCCGCATGGAAGGCCGCATGGTCGAAGTCGAGATCGCCGACACGGCCAGCCCCACCCTCAGCGTCATGGGCCCGCAGGGCAACGAGACGATGGGCATCGACGCCGCCGCACTGCAAGAGATGTGGGGTCGCCAGCCGGGTTCGAAGACCAAGGTCCGCAAGCTGACCATCAAGGAAGCGCGCTCGATCCTGCACGACGAAGAAGCCGACAAGCTGCTCGACCAGGATGCGATCGTGCAAGAGGCGCTCGACCGCGCCCAGAACGACGGCATCGTGTTCGTCGACGAGATCGACAAGATCGTCAGCTCGGGTGGCAGCGACGGCCCGGACGTGTCGCGCGAAGGTGTGCAGCGTGACCTCTTGTCGGTCGTCGAAGGCTGCGCCGTCTACACCCGCTACGGCCACGTGCGCACCGACCACATGCTGTTCCTGGCAGCCGGCGCGTTCCACTTCCACAAGCCGAGCGAGTTGATCCCCGAACTGCAGGGCCGCTTCCCGGTCCGCGTTGCGTTGCAGTCGCTGACCGAAGACGACTTCGTGCGCATTCTCTCTGAGCCGAAGAACGCGCTGACCCGCCAGTACGTCGCCCTGTTCCAGACGGAGCAGGTCGACCTGAGCTTCACCGACGACGGCCTGCGCCGCCTGGCGAACCTGGCGTTCCGCGCCAACGAGACGACCCAGGACATCGGCGCCCGCCGCCTGATGACGATCCTGGAGAAGTGCCTCGAAGACCTGTCGTTCGACGCCAGCGAGCGCGGCGGCGAGAAGATCGTCATCGACGAAGCCGTCGTAAACGACCGCCTGGGCGAAACGGGCGATGACGAAGACCTGGTCCGCTATAGCATGTAGCGACCATGGCATGGGGCTCTGCCCCATGGTGGCGTGAGCATCGGATCGGATTCCTTGGAACCAGATCCCCTGTGGCTCGAAATACGCCCCTTCTTCAAAGCCACTCTAGAAGATGACGGAAATCACCACCGAACTCGTCCTCAAAGCCCAGAGCGGCGATGAGGATGCCAACCGGACGATCGTAGAGGCCCTGCATCGGCCGGTGATCGCCACCATCTTCCGCTTTCTCGGACCCGGATATCGCCGCGAGGTCGAGGACCTCGCGCAAGAGGTGTTCCTGAAAGTGTTCCGAGCCATCGACAAGTTTGACCCCAGCCGTGCCAAGTTCACGACCTGGGTCTACACGTTCGTTCGCAATCATTGCTTCGACGTGCTCAAGAAGCGCCGGCTGAAGACGACCAGCATGCATGCGGTCGGCGCCGACGAAACCGACCGTGATTTCGCGGACCGCCGCGAGCTGCAGCCCACCCAAGCCTCGGAGAACACCGAGCTCGGTCGCCGCATCGGCGAAGCGCTGGCGACGCTCGGCGAGGACCAGCGCATGGTGTTCATCCTGCGCGAATACGAGAGCCTCGACTACCGCGAGATCGCATCGATCACCGGCGTCAACGAAGGCACCGTCAAGTCCCGCCTGTTCCGTGCCAAGGAGTCGCTGCGCAAGCAACTCGCTCCCTACCTGGAGGCGGGCGCATGAGCCATCACGACGACGGCCAATTGCCCGGTGGCCAGCAACCCGGTGGCCAACAACCCAACGACGAGCACTTCGACGAAGTGGATGCCGTGCGCCGCTTCCCCAGCGAAGACGAATGGCTCGACCTTCCCGCACCGGATGAAGCGAGCCCCTCGTCTGAGCAGACGAGCTTCGCCGACCGCGTGATGCGCGCTCGCGAAGAAGAACAAGAACTCGACGCCGAGCTACAGAAGCTCGACGCGGCCCTGCCCAACGATGTGCTGCAGCACTTCGCGGCGCCGACCCCGAGTACAGACTTCGTCGACGCAACGGTCGACGTCGTCATGAATGACCGCCGCCAACGCTGGCAGGAAATGCTGTCGCGCTACGTCGCGCCCGAACCGTCCCCGGCGTTCGTGTCGCGGACGCTCGATGCGCTCAAGGACGGCGACGCCGGCCAGACACGCGAAGCGGCGGCGCGAGTGGCGCAGCCGACTGCGGGCAACCAAGTCCAGGGCCACCCGAGCCACAGCAATGGCCACCCGAGCCGCAGCAACTGGCCGGTGTTCACTTTGGTCGCCGCCGCTGCCGCGGCGATCTTCTGGCTGTTGCTCACCGACGCCGCGACACCGCCGCTCGAATTGCGCATGGCCGACCAGGCATCGCCTGCCGTCGCCTACCGCACCTCGTCCTCGCCGATGTCCGCCATCCTCGCGCGGGTCGCCCACGACGAAGAACCGTTCGCCTTGTTCGACGAACCTGCCGACGGCATCTGGCTCTCGACCACGGGGGAGATCCGATGAGGTTCGCCCCCATCATGTTGGCGGCGCTCGCCACCACTGCGTCAGCCCAAAGCGGCAACACCCCCGCAAAGGCAACTACTCCCCAGGTCACGAAGCAGGCGATCGAACAACTGATCGCCAAGCTCGACCGCGAGTTCAGCACCGGTGACGGCAAGAGCTACACCGCGTGGTTCTCACCCGATCACCTCGGGTCCCTCGCGATTCTCGGCCGCCACATCCAGCGCCTGGGCACGATGACCGGCACGAAGCGCACGCGCTCGTCCAAGATCATCGGTGGCCCGATGCAGTACCCGGATCGCACCGTCGTGCGCATCCAGCACGTCATCGAGTGGCCCGGCCAAGCAGCTGCCAAGCAGCCCAACCGCCTCATCGAGCACTCCTACATGGCGGTGCATCTCGATGCCGCCGGCAAAGTGGTGCCGACGTTCGCGATCGAGATGCCGCCGAAGATGAACTGCGTCGCCGAACGCAAGTTCCGTTGCCCGCCGTGCAACTACGAGATCGGCGGCGTCGACGGCTTTTTGTGTGTGCCGCTGCGGCGTGAGCAATCGCTGGCGTTGGAAGCCGCGAGCTTCTACCTGATCGGCACCAACGTCGTCTGCGACATCCACGTCCTGATCCCAGCCAAGCCCAAGACCGCCAAGGCCAGCGCCCTGACGCTCGCCTCGGCCTTCGCCAAGATGGAGCCGAACGCGAAGGTCGGCGTCGCCACGGACTGGACGCCACCGATGCACAAGGAGTCGCCGCCGCTTGGCTTGGACTCCGCGCGCGTCGTCGTCGACCTGCCACAAGAACAAGCGGATGCCGGCGGCATGCGCACGATCTTCCACGTCGTGCAGTTCGGCGGCCTGCAACACATCCTGCTGGTGCGCAGCACGGTTGCCTCGCTGCACAACCACAAGGCTTCGATCGAATCGCTGTTCAAGAGCTACATGCTGCTCGAAGTCGACTGCGAAGAAGCCGAACTGGCGACGCGCCCCCTGCGCCACCACACCGGTTGCAAGATCGAGGGCTCGACCTACACCAACGACCGCTACGGCATCGAGCTGACCGGGCCAAAGGGCTGGGATGCCGTGCCCCGCATCGGCGGCTCGGCGTTCCGCGTGCACTGGATGGCTCCGAACGGCAGCCAGATGTGGTTGCTCGGCCACCGCGTGCCATCCGGCATGGATGCATGGACGCCCAAACTGGCCGACCGCTGGCTCAATCATCAGTGCAAGAGCAAGAAGCTCGAACCCGATGCCACGCACGCCAAGAGCAAGGAAGCGAAGTGGCACGAGGGCAAGGACAACTCGTGGCAACGCACCTGCACGCTGACGCCCGGGACCGACAAGCAACCGGGCGCGCCACCGCGGCGCATCATGCACGTTCAGGTGTATGACGATTTGCTGGTAATCGTGGATGGCTTTGGCGCGACGCTGCAAGACGAGACGTTGCTGCGACATGCGTTGCGAACCCTCAAGCGGCAGTAGCGCAGCGCGAGGGCGACGTTCGGCACGTGCCCGGCTACGCTAGCCGGTCATGGCTGTCCACTCCTTCTTCCTCGGTTGCCTGGCACACGCTTCCTACCTCGTCACTGATGAGCGGTCGAAGACCGCGGCGGTCATTGATCCGCAACGTGACGTCGACGAGTACTTCGCGAAGGCCAAGGAACTCGGCGTCGAGATCAAGCACGTCCTGCTGACGCACTTCCACGCGGACTTCATCTCGGGCCACCTTGAGATCCGCGCGCGTTCGGGTGCGACGATCCATCTCGGCACCGCCGCCGGCCCCGCGGAATACGACCACAACGGCATCAAGGACGGCGACACGATCGAGTTCGGCGACGTCCGCATCGTCGCCATGGAGACGCCCGGGCACACTCCCGAGGGCATCAGCTACGTGCTCCATGATCTTGCGGCCGACGCGGCCAAGCCGCAGGCCGTGTTCACCGGCGACACGCTGTTCGTCGGCGATGTCGGCCGCCCCGACCTGTTGGCATCGTTCGGCATGACCGCCGACGAACTCGCGACGATGCTCTACCACTCGCTGCACGACAAGCTGCTGCAGCTGCCCGACGACACCGTCGTCTACCCCGCGCACGGCGCGGGCTCGCTGTGTGGCAAGAGCCTCGGCACGGAACGCTCGACAACCATCGGCCTGCAGAAGGCCAACAACTGCTCCGTCAAGCCGATGCCCGTCGCAGACTTCATCGCGCGCGTCACCGCCGACCAGCCGCGGGCGCCGAAGTATTTCGGCCACGATGCGGTCCTCAACCGCAAGAACCGCGGCGTTCTCGAAGTGGCCGTGCAGAAGGGCACGCAACCACTCTCGGCCGAGCAGTTCCTCGAGCACCGCGCCAAGGGTGCCCAGGTCATCGACACGCGCGAGAGCGACGACTTCGCGCGCGGCTCGGTCAAGGATGCCCTGCACGTGCCGTTGAGTGGCAGCTTCGCCACGTGGTCGGGCGCCATGCTGGACCTCGAACGCCCGGTGCTGGTGCTAGCCGAAGCCGGCAAGGAAGAGGAGGCAGTGGTGCGCCTCGGCCGGATCGGCATCGACTCGGTGATCGGCTACCTCGACGGTGGCATGCCGACGCTCGCAGACCACGAAGACTCTGTGCAGAGCAGTGGCACGATCAACGTCGACGAACTTGCCGAACGCCTGGACCGCGGCGAAGACCTGTTCGTGCTCGATGTGCGTTCGCCCACCGAGTTCGAAAACGGCCACATCGACGGCGCCCATCACCTGTCACTCATCGAGCTACCCGAGCGCATCGCCGAAGTGCCAGCCAACCGTGAGGTCTACGTCATCTGCCGAACGGGCGCTCGTTCGAGCACTGCCATCAGCATGCTCATGGCTGCCGGCCTGCAGCAACTCAGCAACGTTCGCGGTGGCATGAGTCGGTTCGCCGAGCACACCTCTCCGACAACGTCCTGATCTGCAGCCACGCTTCGCCCTGTTCGCATCCGCATCTCCCCCACGCGACCTGACCCATGACCGAGACCAAATCCAAACCGCACCACAAGGTGCTCATTGTCGGTGGCGGCACCGCCGGCATCTGCGTTGCAGCGCGCCTCGCGAAGAAGCTGCCCAAGGACAGCATCGCCATCATCGATCCAGCGACGAAGCACTACTACCAGCCGTTGTGGACGCTGGTCGGCGGCGGCGTCGGCACCCGCGAAGAAACCGAACGCGACCAGGCGTCGCTGATTCCCAGCGGCGTCAATTGGATCCACGATGCGGTCACCGCCCTGGACCCGGACGGCAACCGCGTGAGCCTGCGCAGTGGTGCCTCGGTCAGCTACGACTTCCTGATCGTATGCCCTGGCATCCAGTTGGACTGGCACAAGGTCAAGGGACTCGAAGGCAACGTCGGCAAGCACGGCATCTGTAGCAACTACAGCTACGAGTCGGTGCAACACACATGGCCGATGATCCAGGCGACCAAGAACGGCACCGCGCTGTTCACACACCCGAGCACGCCGATCAAGTGCGGCGGCGCGCCGCAGAAGATCATGTATCTCGCGGAATCGACGTTCCAGAAGACCGGCGTCCGGCCGAACGTCGACGTGCAGTTCATCTGTGGCATGGGTTCGAGCTTCGCCGTGCCGCGCTACCAGCATGCGCTGGATGCCGTGATGCAGAAGCGCAACATCACGCCCACCTACCTGCACGACCTCGTCGAGATCCGGCCCGAAGAGCAGATCGCGGTATTCGGCAAGGTCGACGACCTCGAGCAACGCATCGAGAAGCCGTACTCGATGATCCATGTGACGCCGCCGATGAGCGCACCGGACTTCATCAAGAACAGCCCACTGGCCAATGCCGGCGGCTGGTGCGATGTCGACCAGCACACGATGCAGAGCCCGAAGTACAGCAACGTGTTCGCCCTCGGCGACGCGAGCAGCCTGCCGACTTCCAAGACCGGCGCGGCGATTCGCAAGCAAGCGCCGGCATGCGCGTCGAACGTGCTCCTGGCGATGGAAGGCAAGCAGCCGACGGTCAAGTACGACGGCTACACGTCCTGCCCGTTGGTCACCGACTACGGCAAGCTGATCCTCGCGGAGTTCGACTACGACAAGAACCTGAAGGAGACGTTCCCGTTCGACCAATCCAAGGAACGCTGGTCGATGTATATGTTGAAAAAGCACGTGCTCCCCAAGCTTTACTGGCATGGCATGCTGAAGGGCCGCGCGTAGACCACCCGGTGGGCAAGCGGCCAGCACGCTGCATTCCTACTCACATCTGGGGGTCTCTTGCACCTGATCATCATCGGTGCGTTGGTAATCGGTCTCAGCCTCGGCCTGATGGGCTCGGGCGGCTCGATTCTGACGGTGCCGATCCTGCACTACCTCGTCGGTCAACCTGAGAAGACCGCGATCGCCGGCGCCATGCTCATCGTGGGCTGCATCGCCGCGTTTGGCAGTCTGCAGAACATCTACCGCCGCCAGGTGCACTGGCGCAGCGTGCTCTGGTTTGGCGTGCCCGGCATGGTCGGCACCTGGTTTGGCGCGCGCCTGTCCGCGTTCGCTTCCGGCACCGTGCAACTCCTGCTGTTCGACGTCGTGATGTTGGCGGCGGCGATCTTCATGCTGCGCCCCCAGAAGCTGGCGACCGAAGCTCGACCACAGAAGGCGGGCTGGAAGATCATCGTCGACGGCCTCGCCGTCGGCTTGCTGACGGGCTTCGTCGGCGTCGGTGGCGGCTTCCTGATCGTGCCGGCGCTGGTATTGCTCGGCGGCCTGTCGATGCACCTGGCGATCGGCACGAGTCTGCTGATCATCGCGCTCAAGTCGTTCAGCGGCTTCATCAAGTATCTCGACGTCCTCAACGAGCTCGACCTCAGCCTCGACTACACGATTCTCGGCACGTTCGCGCTGATCGGCATCGTCGGCTCGGTGGTCGGCTCGTCGGTTGCCTCGCGCATTCCACAGGCTGCGCTGCAGCGAACGTTCGCGATGCTGCTCCTCGTCGCTGGCATAGGCATGTTGGGCGCCTTGTTGCTGCGCTGAGTCGAGCCGCCTCCTACACTGCTTGGGTGAATATTCCCCCGGGCATGCAGCTTGCGTTCCAAGGCAAGGCCGACTTCATCCGCGAGGTGCTCGCGCAACTCAAGGCCGACGGCATCGAGGCTACGACCGGGCCCATGCCCGGCGGCTGAGGCCCGCACGCCTGGCTCGCGGTCGCGAGCAACGAGCGGCAAAGGGCCCTCGAAGTGCATCAGAAGCACCTCAATGGTATGGTCGCCAAACAGGGCCTGCCGGTCCGCGACATCGTGTGTGACCTCGACGCCGAGGAAACACAGTGCCCTGCCTGCCTGACGAAGTTCGCGACTGCCGGAGTCACTCGATGCCCCGAGTGCGGCCTCAACTTCGGCTGATCATGCTTCGACTCGCCCACGTCGCCACTACCACCATTGCCCTCGCGTTCGCCAGCACTGCCGTCGGGCAGGTGATGGCCTGGGACATCCCGCACCGCGGCGCCCACGTCTACAAACGCACAACGAAGCAGTTCGCGGTCACCCCACCGCCATCCAAGCTGTCGGCGGTCGTCGCGATCCACAACGGCAAGAGCCCGACGCCACACACGTGGCGCTACTTCACCTGCAACCCCAAGCAGACGCCGAAGAACTTCGAGCAGACCAACTACGACGACTCGGGTTGGTTCAAAGGCCAAGGCGGCTTCGGCCCCGATCTCAAGGCCAACAAGAAGCACCGCACCGCTTGGAAGAACGGCGTCATCTGCTTGCGCACGACCTGCGACCTCGGCCGCACGCGACCAAAGGCGCTGTGGTTCCAACTCGACCACGACGACGGCGTGCGGATCTGGCTCAACGGCGAACTCGTCGTCGCCAATGACGGCTACGGCCTCAACCGATCCTACTTCGTCACCGGCAAGGCCCTGAGCAAGTGGCAGCGCGGCAACAACGTCATCGCGATCAAGTGCAGCAACATCGGTGGCGCCCAGTATCTCGACGTCGGCCTCAAGACCTTCCACAAGCTCGGTCGCAAGCACGCCAAGGTCGCCGACCTGCAGAAGGCGATCCGCCTCGAACAGCAGGCTGCCAACCGTGTCCGCGGCGCGTTGTTCGGCGCCTACCGGCCACCACCGATGCTGCTGCAGGGCGAACTGGACAAGAAGGCGCAGTACGTGCCCAACTCGCCAGCCGACCTGCGCGAAGTCGCCTGGTGGGTCGCGACCGACCTGCGTTGCGGCGCGCTGGGCGGCACGGTCACACTCGATGCGCCACGCGTCTACGAATTGGGTGACATCAAGATCCGCGGCCGCGCCGCGCCGATCGATCCCGATGGCTGGCAGACGATCACCGCCACGGTCAAGACCACCAAGGAGCCAGCTGCGCGCGGCGACAGCAAGGGCTACATGAAGGCTGCGGTCTACCGCTTCATCCACCACGGCTTCGAAGGCAAGCTGACGATCCGCAGACAGGTTGAGGTGCGCCCGACGGGTTCGATCGTCAAGCAGTTCGAAACCAAGCTGCACGGCACGATCACTCGCGGCAAGAACTTCAAAGAAGTCGCGGGCACGCTCGACCAACAAGAAGACTGGTTGCTCAAGACGACCCACCACAACCGCGACATGGACTTCCGCTTGATGGTCAAGAAGGCCATCGAGAAAGGCACCAAGAAGCTGCGCGAGTTGATGGCAAAGCCCAGCGCCGAACGCCTGCTCAAGGCCGAGAACCCGAAGGCCAACCGTTCGTATCACTCGGGTCGACTCGCAATCGGCTTGCTCGCGATGATCAAGGGCGGCATCCCGAAGGACGACCCGGTGCTCGTCAAGTGCCTCAACGAACTGCGCAAGCGCACACTCGTCGACACCTACACGATCGGCAACGCGTTGATGGCGCTCGAGAGCTACTACCAACCCGCGTCCGAGATCAGCATGCTGCGCTCGGGCACGATCGACCGGCCGGGCAAGCGCAAGGTCAGCCCCGAAGACTTCGCGCTGATGGAGAAGTGGGTCGGTCGCTTGATGACCAACATCGACCGCCGCGTCGACTCCGAATACCTGGTGCGGTTCAACTACGTCGGCGGCAACCGCTTCGACAACTCGCTGCAGCAGTATGGCCTGCTTGGCCTCTACGCGGCGCATCTGTGCGGTGTCGAGATCAAGGCGTCGATCTGGGAAGCTTCGGCCAACCACCTGCTCGACGTGCAAGACGAAGGCGGCAGCAAGATGTCGCTCGAGCTGATGGACTACCGCACCCACACGCGGTTGCAGTTCGACCCGGAAGCTCACGTCACGACGGCGCGCGTCTCGGGCCGCCCCAACGGTTGGAGCTACACCGATCCGCGTCACGGCGGCGCCGAAGGCGGCATCTGGGGCAGCATGACGTGCGCCGGCATCACCGGCCTCGCGATCTGCCAGGCGGCGATGCTCGACTACGAGAAGCTCAAGCGAAGGAAGCTGCAGAACGACGCCAGTCGCGCGCGCAACGACGGCTTCGCCTGGTTGGCGAAGAACATGACCGTTCGCTACCACCCTGGCGCGCTGACCCGCCAACACCGCTGGCACTACTACTACCTCTACGGTCTCGAACGTGCGGCGCTGCTCTCAGGTGTCGCCCTGATCCAAGACCGTGATTGGTATTTCGAAGGCGCTATGATGCTGACCCTCGCCCAACTCGAGAACGGCAACTGGCCTTCCGAGCTGACCGGCGACGAGCAGATTGAACGTTCGGCCATGGCCATCCTGTTCTTGAAGCAGAGCACGAGCCCCGTGCTCACCGGCAAATGAACCACTCCCGCTCCGCGCTCGCGGCACTCACCACCACGCTTGCCCTGTTGACGGCTTGCGCAACGCCAACGCCGAGCGCTCCGTGGACGCCCTTGTTTGACGGCGCCACGCTCGATGGCTGGCACGTCACCGAGTTTGGCGGCCAGGGCGAAGTCACCATCCAAGACGGCGCCCTGCACCTCGCCCCCGGCAACCCGCTGACCGGCGTGACCCTGCAAAGCACCCCACCGTCCGGCAACTACGAACTCGAAGTCGTCGCGGCGCGCCTCGAAGGCGTCGACTTCTTCTGCGGCTTGACGTTCCCCGTTGGCGACAGCCACCTGACGCTCGTGCTCGGTGGCTGGGGCGGCAGCACCTGCGGTTTGAGCAACATCGATGACAATGACGCGTCCAACAACGCCACCATGAAGCTCAAGGGCTTCAAGGCAGGCCGCGACTACACCGTGCTCCTGCGCGTCACCGAAGCCCAGATCGAAGTGCTGCTCGACGGCGAACCGTTCACAAGCACACCGCGCAACGGCGCCGTGTTCTCGCTGCGGCCCGAAGTGGACATCTGCAAACCGCTCGGCATCTCGTCGTTCTGCACCCTCGCGCGCATCAAGACGCTGCGCTGGCGACCGCTCACCAACGACTAGCGGCTGCTACTAGCGGAGCGACTAACGCCGACGCAGCAGATTGCGCCGGCGACTCTTCGCCCGTTCCATCGCCTGCTGCGCGGCCGTCGGCGCCGACTTGCCCACTTGCAGGTGCTTGGCCAACGCGCGCACCGTCGTGAAGCGGAACAGGTCCGTCACCTGCAGTTCGACACCTAGACGCTGCACGATCTCGCGGTGCACCTTGACCGCGAGGATGCTGTGGCCGCCCGAGTCGAAGAAGTTGTCTTCGACGCCGACGTCCTCGATCGCCAACGCCTGCTTCCAGATCGCGAGGATCGCCTCTTCGGTATCGTCGCCAGCGCTGACAACCGGCGCCTTGCCGGCGGACTGCACAGCTTCCGGTGCCGGCAGCGCCTTGCGGTCCACCTTGAGGTTGGGCGTGCGCGGGAGGTCGGCCATCACCACGAAGTGGTTCGGCACCATGAACTCCGGCAGCGAGTGGCGCAGATGTTCGCGCAACTGTTCGGCGTCGGGCGCCGGACTGCGTGCGACGTAGTAGGCCACGAGGCGCGCCTCGCCGCCGTCGTTGCGAGCGACGACCACCGCTTCGCGGATGCCGCGGTGCTGACTCAGTGCCGCCTCGATCTCGCCGAGCTCGATGCGGTAGCCGCGCACCTTGACCTGCAGATCCTTGCGACCGAGGTATTCGAGCACGCCATCGTCGCGGAACCGTACGACGTCACCCGTGCCGTAGATGCGGCGATCCTCACCCTCTGCCGACGTCACAAACGGATCCGGACGGAACCGTTCTTCGGTCAGTTCTTGGCGGCGGAAGTAGCCGGCCGTGACCCCATCGCCACCGATCCACAGTTCGCCGACACTGCCGGTCGGCACGGGCTGCAGGTGGTTGTCGAGCACGTAGACCTGTTGGTTGCGCATCGGCTTGCCGATCGGCACTGGCTCATCATCACCGACAACCTGCGTCGTCGACCACACCGTCGTCTCGGTCGGCCCATAGACGTCGTGCAGCACCGGCGTGATGTCCTTGAGCTGGCGTGCCAACGCGGACGGCAGAGCTTCGCCACCAACCAGCATCTGCTGCAGACCGGCAAACGCCTTCTTCGCATCCGGGTCGACCAACAACATGCCAGCCATCGACGGCGTGCACTGGAAGTGCGTCACGTCGTGATCCATCAGCAGTTGCGGGATGCTCTTCTGCGGGCTCTCGGTGCTCGCCGCCTCGGGCGCGTGCTGCGCGGCAGCCGTCGCCGTATCGCAGCGGCGCTTGAGCTCGAGCAGGTGCGGCAGGCTCTCCATGACGAGATCCGTCGGCACCCCGAAGTCGACGAGGCACGCGATCTCATCGACCTTCATGCCACGCAGTCGGTCAACGATTTCGACGCACGACTCGGGCGTACCGAACAGGCCACTCGTCTGGTAGTAGCGCTCGAACGAGAAGTCGAGCAGCGCCTCGAAGTCGGCCGGCGTCAAACCGCCGTTGAGCAGTTCGTCCATCTCACCCGGCTTGTCGACGCGGTTCTTGAACGCCGGGAACGACCACGCCGCTTGCTTGACGAGGTCGATGCTCGAACGCAGGTATTCCTTCATCGGCTCGCGCACGATGTCGCGCACCTTGTCTTCGCTGTCGGAGACGAAGGTGTGCAGCATCAGCGTGACCTTGCCCTCGCCCTCGTGACCAGCAGCGCGCCACGCCTGACGGTAGACCTCGAGCTTCTGCTCGAGCTCTGGCACACTCTGGCCGAGCAAGTGCGTCAACACGTAGCTGCCCGACTCTCCCGCCATTCGGAAGGTCTCGGGATTGCCGGCCACCGTCACCCAAGTTGGCAACTTCTTCTGCACGGGACGCGGCAACGTGCGGATCGCCTGGGGCTTGCCGTCGTGCCCAGGGAACTCCACTTCCTCCCCACGCCACAGGGCGTGCACCTGCTCGATCGTCTGCATCATGACGTTCTTGCGATCGGCAAACGTCTCGGGCCGCAAGACGAAGTCCCGGCCGTGCCAGCCAGCCGCGAACGCAACGCCAACACGACCGTTCGACAGGTTGTCGACCAACGACCAGTCCTCGGCGATGCGGATCGGGTGGTGCAACGTCGCGACGCACGAACCGGCGCGGATCCCAACGTTCTTGGTCATCGTCGCGATGCCGGCAGCCGCCACCGCGGGGTTGGGATACAAACCGCCAAACGCGTGGAAGTGCCGCTCCGGCGTCCACACCGCCTCAAAGCCATTGTCGTCGGCGAACTTCGCCCCTTCGATCAACAGGCGGTACTTGTCCTCGGCGTGCTCCCCTTCATCACTGGCGAAGTAGAACATGCTGAACGACACGGGCCGCTTCGCCTTGTCGTCGACTTCGTTTTGAGCAGGGCGGTCGTCGCCGGTATGCAGGACGACGGTGAAGCCGCGGCACAACGTCCACAAGAGTTCGAGCACCGAGATGTCGAACGACAAGCTCGTCACGGCGAGCCACACACCCGGTTCTGCCTGCGGGTCGAAGCCGAGCACGTGATCCATGCCGACGAAGAAGTTCGCCGCGTTGCGATGCCGCACCATGACGCCCTTCGGCCGACCGGTCGAACCCGACGTGTAGATCAGGTACGCGAGGTGATCCCCGTTGGTCGCGTCGTCGAGCAACAGTTCCGCAGCCGCGATGTCCTCGGCGTCGGCCTCCAGATCGATCCGCGGACATGACACCGTCGGCGCAACCGCCTCGCTCTCAGGCGCGACGATCAACGCCGCCAGTTCCGCGTCCTCGGCCATGAACTGCAAACGATCCCGCGGGTAGCTCGGATCGAGTGGCACGTAGGCGGCACCGCATCGCATGACCGCGAGCGCCGAGGTCACCATGCCAAAGCCGCGCTGCGTGCAGATGCCGACCCGATCGCCAGTGTTGACGCCGCGGCCGCGCAACCAACCGGCGAGTCGGTCCACGCGCACCTGGAGTTCGCGATAGGTCAGTTCTTGATCGCCACACACCAGCGCCTTGTGGTCCGGTGTCTTGCGCGCCAGCTCCGCAAATTGTCGGTGCACGCACGACTCTTGGATCGGCGCGGTCTCCGTATCGTTCCAGGTGTGCAGCAAACGCTGCAGTTCGGCCTCGTCGAGCACCGCCACGGCAGTCAACGGCGTCGTCGGATCCTTGGCCGCCGCGCGGGCGAACACGCCGAGCCTCGCCGCAAGTTGCACCGCCCGCTCACGCGGCAGGCTCTTGGCGTCGAAGCACAATCGCACCGAGCCATCGGCAGCCACCGCAAACGTGAGGCTGCCGGCAACGACCGGCGCATCAAAGCCAACGGTGACGCGCACCGGTGGCTCGAGGCTGATGCTCGGCGCCAACGCGTCGCTCCGCCGCGCCGGTAGTTCACGCAACAGTGGTCCGCGCGTCGCGGCATTCGTCAGCGTCTCGCGAATCTGGGTAAGCGCGTCGGCAACCGAAGCCTGCTTGGTGACCGAGATCGCCGTTGGCGGCAACGTGGCGATCAGGTCGCCGTGAGCCGCCACCGCCGTGTGCATGCTGGCCGTCGCGTAGCCGACGTCCCCCAAGAGAGTCGAACCGTTGCGCAGCAGGAAGGCGAGGCACAGAGCAGCAGCTTCATCCGCATCGGCCGTCGCGAGGTCGGCCGGCACTTCGGCGACCTCGACGCCGCCGTCACTCGGCTGACCATCGGGCACCGGCAACGGTGCCGGCGCCCGCAGAACGTCAACCCAGTCCACTTCCGACTGTGCCGCCATGGCACCGAGATCGGTGAGCGCATCACGTTCCGCAGCGGACACGGTTGGCATCGTCGCGCCGACCACAACACCGAGCTGCTGCAAGGCAGCCGTATCGAGCGGCGAACCGCGCAAGCACCGCGGCGACTGCAGCTGCACGTCACCATCGGCGCACGCGACCTGCACATGTTCGGCCGTCACTGCCACCACCGTGCCCGGCGCATTGGGCGCCGCGGCATCCCCACTCACCAGCTGCACGCCACCGGGAACGAAGACGCCATTGGGTGCCCGCACCTTGGCGACCGCGATCGGGTTCTGATAGCCGCCGTGGTCGAACGCCCGCACGAGCGCCGAGACCTTCTGAGCCGGCTGCGCGAAGTCGAGCAGCGCCAACGCAAACGGCCGCGCCGTGCGACCGAAGTAGCTGCGTCGCGTCAGGTCCTGCGCCTGTGCCGTCACCGTGTTGTTGGCGAGCTGCTCACTGAGAGCCTCGAAGCTCTTGACGCCGTTCTCGAAGCAGCGCGCATTGAGCGTGAACGCCGTATCGTCGGCGGCAATGGCGAACGGCTGCTGCACCAGGATGTCGCCGGTGTCGGCCTTCTCTTCGATGACGTGCCACGTGACCGCGTGCTCCGTCTCGCCGTGCAACAGGGCCCAGCACGTCGCGTTGAGTCCGGCGTAACGCGGCAACGGTCCGTCATGGAAGTTGATCGCGCTCTGGCGTGGCAGAGCGAGCAACGACGGTGGCAGCATGCGCAGCCACGTGATGGCGAACAGGTAGTCGAACGCGTCGCCGCCAAGCTGCTGCGCAAGATCCGCATCCGTCGACAAGCAACGCAGCCCGTTCTCCGCGCAGTAGCGACGCACCTTGTCCGTGTCCGTCGCTACGGCAACCACCGAATGGCCACGCTCACGCCAGCTATCCAGGCACTGAAGAAGGAGCGTGTCGGAACCTATGAATACTGCGGCGGGCGAGGACACCATGGTTACTGGATCGGGAGTTCGGAAAGGCGTGCTTGATACGCCATTGGGCCGGGGTCGCACGATGCGTCACCGGGCGTAGCAGCGAGACGCACAAGGCCGATGGCAACGAAGGTATCGCTGATCGGTCGCGAGCGCCGTAGTCTCGTGGGTCGTGAAGATTCAAACTGTGCTCGTGCTCGCCGGCGTCGCGATCCTGCCAGTCGCCTGGTTGCTCGCTGGCAAGGCACATCGATTCGCCTATTGGATTGGCCACAAGACCGATGCACAGGTCACGGCCCTCGCCAAGAACGGTTGGGTCGTAGATCGCCTGCCTGTCGCCGATGGCATCGAACTCGTCGGGCTGGTGCGACCGCCGAAGAACCCCGAGGCACGCTGGGTACTGTTCGTGCCCGGCAACTCGGAAGCGATCCTCGACGGCTTCCAGACCGTGCTCGACGATCTGCGCGGCGACGACGACGTCGGCCTGGCGTTCTGGGCCTACCGCGGCTTCGACGCATCCGGTGGCACGCCGGATCCCGAGTCCCTGCGCAGCGACCTGCTGCCGCAGTGGCGACGCGTCCAGGAACTCGGCGCCAAACCCGGTCGCACCGAGATCTGGGGCTACTCGCTCGGCTCGGCACTCGCGCCGCACCTGGCAGCAACGCTATGCAAGCAGGGCACCCCACCGCAGCGCCTCGTGCTCCTGGCAACCGGCATGGAGATTCCGGTGCGGCCACATGGAACGTTCGGCAGGTTTGGCAGCAGCGACGTCTTCGAAGGCCACAGCGTTGCCGGCGACGTCACCTGCCCAGTCGCGATTGCCCAAGGCAGTGACGACCCAGCGATGCCGATCGCGAACGCACGTGAGCTGGCGAAAAAGTTCGACATCAAGCTGCACGAGATCCCCGGCCGTGGTCACGTCGACCTGTGGCCGGAGGCGCGCGAACTCCTCTGGAACAACTGACCGTACGGAGTCAGGAATGTACCTGGCTCCGTACCGCCTACTTGACCGTGAACGCGGGGATGCCGAGCTGACGATCCGGACCGATCAGTTCCTGCGGCAGCTCCCAGCGAACTTCGACCGTGGCACCCGACGGCACCGGCTGCTGCGGCACGTAGGCGACCAGGCCATCGACAGCAACGCATGCAGGTTGGCCTTCACTCGCAGCAAGCGGCTCGTGATAGCTGACGAGTATGCCGGGCTTCGGGATGTTGCGAACGAACAGGGAGCACTTGATCTTGGCCAGCAGCTTCGCGTCGACCTTGCGGGCGAAGTGCAACGACACCGGCATGCCCACGACGGCGTCGGCGGCGATGCCCGCGGCGGCGACTGCGCGTTGCGCGCGCGCACCGAGATCGGCGACACGCGCCTTTCCCGTCACCTGCGTCTGCTTGTCGCGCGGCCACACCATCGGGTCGCCATGCACCGTCGGCTTGATCGGATACGCGATGCCGAGCAGGTGGCCACCAACATCCGAAGGCACCGCAAAGAGATCGCGTCCCGGTGCCAGCAGACTGTCGCGGAACCGCGGGTTGCTCAGCCACGTGAGCACGGCGCCCTCGGGCTTGTCGGCGCGTGACCACAGCACCGTCTTGCCGATCGCGGCCGGCACTTCGGGAAACACCACCGATTCGTACTTCTTGCCCTTCGCCTTCTTCTTGCGCTTCGCCTCTTCCTTCTCGGCCTTGCGCAGCGCCTTCTCATAGCGACGCACGGACAAGAAGTCGGGCGACGCATCGAGGTAGTAGCCCAACGGGCCGACGCGCGACTCGGCGCGGCAGTAGTTGATCGCGTCGACGAGCGACCGCGAACGTTCGATGGCCTTGCGGTTCTTGGCCTTCTTGTTCGGCAGCGGATCGCGCGTCATCGCCGCACGCAATTCCGCACCTCGTGCCCAGAACGTGCGCCACTCGGCGTCGATCTTCGGCAACTCGTAGCCGGTCCGCCGCAGGAACTCCTTCTCGATGTCCGGCGGCGTGCGAATGATCTCGGTCTTGCTCTCGTCGAGTTGCAGGATGTATTCGGGATGCCAGTGCGAGAAGTAGTGGCAGATCGCCCACGCTTTGACGCGCTGTTCGTTGGTGAAGCGCGCCGCCTTGATCAGCACGAGCTCACTCGTCCGCGTATCGCTCTTGGACCACGCCGACTCGGTCGCGATCTTCATCCACGTTTCGAGATCCGGCGCGAGGCGTCGCTGCACATGGCTCGCCGACGTGATCTCGTTCAGCTGCTCTTGCAAGAACGACAGGGTCTGCCCAAACAGGAAGCCACACGCTGCGTGGCCAAGGCCTTCCCACAAGCCGTCAGCGTCCGCGCCGACTGCATCTTGCATGACACCTCGCACGGCTTGATCGCGAGACACTGCCATGCCCAACTCGCCCTTGTAGACACGCAACGACTCGCCACCGTGATTGAGGTAGCACATGTCGACGTGGTCGCGCAGGAACTTCAACCGGTCCTCGGTGAACTGATTGCGGCAGACCTCGATCATCTCCGCGTACTCCCCCTGATCCTTGACGAAGACGAGGTTGCGGATGCGCTTCGGCTCGAACATCTCTCCGGTCGACACGCCGAAGATCGTCTGTGCCAGCAAGAGCGTTCGCTCACAATCCTGGGCGATGATCTCGAGGTCGGCCACCGGCAACGTGCCCCAGACCTTGAAGAACTCGGACGCGACGCCCGAGTGCTCCAGGCCCGCCGCCTCGAGTAGCGGCAAACGCTGATCCTTGAGCTCCGTCACCGGGAAATCGTGGCGGTTGAGCCAATCGCACGCGAGGTGGATGGCGCGGCCACGACGCAACATCGTCAGGTCGTGCTCGTTGCCGACGAAGCCTTCGAACTCACGGATCGCCAGCGCCTCGGCCGCCTTGTCGTCACCCGGCACGAACCGCAGCACCCGCTGCCAATGGCGCGCGGCCTTGCCCGTATCTCCCGCCTTGGTCCACGCAGCGGCCATGGCGCGGTGTTCTTTGAGCAGCTTCTTGGTCAGCTTCTTCAGCTCGCGTTCGACTTTGCTGATCTTGCTCTTGTTGCCCTTGAGGTTGCGATCGAGCACGAGCGCTTCCGCATCGATCCGCCACGAGTTGCCGACCTGAATGAAGCCAGACTTCTCGCGCGCCCGCTTGTCGCCCTCGTCGTAGTCCATCCAGATCTCACGGCGCAGTTCGAGCGCGCGCAGATGCTGTTTCTGCGCCTGCAGCATGTCCGCAATCTCATGCAGTCCAGCGACCGCCGTCTGGGTCAGTTCCGCATCACGAGCAGCCAACTTGGCAAGGTCTTGGCCCGGCAGACACACTGCCAGAGCACAGATCACAACGAAGGTCAAAGCGAGGGGTCGCATTGCCAGAACGGTAAGCGATGATCTGCAGCCATGCATCGCATGTGCCAGGAGCTTCCACAGCGGCTTGCGACCCAACTGGTCGCCGTGTTCCTGTCGGCCGTGCTCTTCGCCCAGGATCGCGAGATCATCGTGCAGAACCTGGTGCCCTTCGCCCGCCACCAACCGGTCGCCGTGGTCGTGCCATTTCCCCCAGGGATCGCGTTTGCCAACCCTCAGTTGAATGTCAACGACATGGCGACCGTCTGGCAGCCGTTCGGCGCGACCTGGCCCGACGGTTCGTGGCGTCAGGCGATCTGCATGTTCGCGCCCCGCATCAATCGACTCTCCGAGATTCGCCTGCCCCTGCTCGCCGGCACCAGAAACATCGAGGAGCCGGAGATCGTGATGCCCACGGCCAAGATCGAGTTCGTCGTCCGCCGCGGCCAACGTGTCGAAAGGGTCGAGCCCAAGCGCGTGCGCGACCTCGAGAAGAACAGCATGCGCCAGGTCGAACTGCGCCGCGCACGCATCGGCAATACCGGCCTCGTCGCCGAATTGATCGTCACCGCCTGGCACAAGCAACGCCACGCCGACATCAGCCTCGCAGTATTCTACTCAGATCCGACGAAGAAGGCGATGCAGTGCCACGTCGACGAACTCGCCATCGAATGCCGCGGCATGGGACTCGTCCTGCGCCACCCCGGCTACCTCGGCATCAGCCAACGCATGATGCCATACGGCAGCCGCACCGTTGTGCTGCAGAAGCGCGCCATCGCCGACGGCCAGGGCCTCCGCCGCGTCGGTGCCCTCGTGCCGCCGCTCGATGGCGATGCGAAGAACGACATGACGCTGCGCGCCGTCGCGGCCGCCCCGCTCTTGGGCGCGACAACCTGGCGCGAGACTGGCGCGTTCGGTCCGTTTGGGGTCGTGCCTGCGCCACCACGTTGGCTGGCAGGCAACGCCCTGCGCAGCCACTTCGGCAACCGTCACAAGCTGTTCGTGCGCGGCGAACGCCCCGGTGGCGATCCGTTCGGCGCGCCCCAACACGGCCTCGCCAAGATGGCCGGTCAGACCGGGGACCAAGGCGACTTCGGCACGTGCAAACTGTCGGGCATCGCGTGGAGCGGCCTGCCGAGCATGCTGCTCGAAGTCGAAGCTTCGGTGTTGCAGGAAGCTTGCCGGCCCGTGCACTTCTTCGAAGCCGACGCCACGCCGGTCGATCCGGCCAATCATCCCGACTGGGTCGCCTGGAGCGGACGCACCCATTGGCATCCAGAAGTCAGCAAGGATCGCCTCGGCAAGCCGCAACCCGAAGGTAACTACAACAGCCACGGCTGGACCGGCAAGGATCGCCAACACTGGTCGAGCAACTACCTTTCCGCCTACGCCCTGTTGACCGGTGCCCACTGGGCGCGCCTCGAACTAGAGAACGAAGCGCGCCTCTATCTCGCGGCGCAGACCACCGATCCCAAACTCACGACGTCCGGTGCCGGTGCCCCGCGCGGCGCCGGCCGCGTCGCGCTCACCGCCGCGTGGAATCTGTGCATCACCGACAACCAACGTCTGCGCGAACGCATGGACCAGCGGGTCGATCGCGTCTACTACAAGGAATGGCACGGCCGGGAACTCGCGCCCGACAAGGTGCGACCGATGGCCGTCAGCGGCAAGGACCCGCGCCTGCTCAAGGGCAAACACGCGTTCTGGAACCCGTGGCAGGACGCGCTGGCCGCAGTCGGCTTCGCCGCCCACCACCGCATGACCGGCAACAAGCACGCCCGCGAACTCGCCGAGCAGCTGGCGGTCAACGTCGTGCGCCACGGCTGGCACCTCACGGATTCCTTCAACGAGGTCGGCATGGCAATCCGCTGGCATCAACGCGGCCGGCCGGTCAAGGATCTGTGGTCGACGCGCGACCCGAGCCAGGTCCAGTGGTCTGACGGCACATCGTATTCGGAGTGGTCGATCGGGGCCGTGGAGATCGCTCGCGTCGTCGCCGAACGCGACGGTGACAAGGAGCTGTTGCAGAAGGCGACGACGATCCAACGGCGCATGCGCCGGAGCCGCCGCAGACCACCGCTCGCCTACCCATACCTCGGTGGCTTCGACCGGTTCGGCGAGTGGGATGCCACGACGTGGCTGCCGAAGTAGCTTCCCAAGCAGGCAGGCCCGAATCAGATAGCACAAAAAAACTTGGCGTAGCGCGTGCGCTGCCGGCGAGTCGGTTCTTCAGGGGTGTCCACCAACCCAAACCAACCCTCGCCAATCATGAACAAGTTCCTCACCGTCCTTTCGACCGCCGCCCTCTGCGCCACCGCCACGGCGCAACTGCCCAGCTACATGACGACGTTCTCGCAACCCGAGAACTCGACCTCCGGCAGCGGCGGCACCGTGCTCGGCCAGCTCCTGCCGAATGAGATCACGGTCCTCGAGTTCAACAGCGCCTGCCTGCGCTCGTCCGAGAAGTGGCTGCCGCGCACCGCCACGCACACGATGGCTGGCGACGAGAACGGCGATGGCATGCACTTCAACCCGGGCATCCTCGGCGGCATCGACGCCCTGCTGACCGTCGCGACGTTCGTCGCTCCCACGGTCATGCAGAACCAACGCACGGTCTACTACTCGCCCGAGGTTGCGATGGGCACCAACATCAGCGGCGCCCCCGGCCTGCGCCCCGGCGACATCGGCCGCATCAACCGCATCGGCGCCACCGACGGCCAGATCGAATACTTCATCACCCAAGAACAGCTCAACAACGCCCTCGGCCTGCCGCCCGCCTACCCGATCAACATCGACGCGGCGTGCTTCCAACCGAACTTCGGCCTGTTCTTCTCGGTCGATGTCGACGTGCCGGCCATGACGGTCTGCGGCCCGACGCTGATCCGCGACGGTGACATCCTGTGCCTGCCCGGCGGTTCGATGGGCTACACCGGCTCGCTGACGATCGCGTCCACGACGATCAACAGCGCCGTTCGGGTCTACACCGAAAACCAGATGAACGTCATGACGGCCAACGCCATGGTCGCCGATCGCTTCGGCGCCTGCGTCACCAGCGTGATTGACATCGAGTCACTCGAGATGGACCTCACCGGCCCCACCACCACGATCACGCCGTGCGCCGGCTACACGATCCCCGTGCCGACGCTCGTCTACTCGTGCGAAGCGGGCACCGGCGCGAGCCTCCTCGAGACTTCTGCCGGCGGCTCGATCCACAACACGGTCTGCGGCCCGGCTGGCGTCTCGTGCACCACCGGTAACCCGACCATGGGCCCGCAAATGGGCATCCGCCCCGCAAGCCTCACCGTCGGCGCACCGAGCTGGATCAACGCCCTCTGCGTCGGCCGCGGCTGCCGCCACGTGCTCGAGCCGCAGAACCCGGTCGTCACCGCCCCGCAGCCGCCGGGCGCCACGATGATCGACAGCCACACGCCGTTCGTGCTCGGACTGATCCTGGTCGAACTGGTCTCGCCGGTCGTGCCAAGCTCGGCGCCGGCCTTCCCGTTCTCGCCGACCTGCTTCCCCGACCTCTACGCGCCGTCGATCTTCCCGTGGGTCGTCGTTGGCCCGGGCTACGACTCGTTCCCGATGGTCGGCATCCCCGCAGCGTTCACCGGCAAGGTGCTGTTCCAGAACGTCGGCTTTGGCGCTGGCGTCTTCGAGCTCAGCACGCCGGCAGTGATCGACATCATCTGATCTAGCTGCCCCAACCAACCTGCAACGGCCACCCGCAAACACTGCGGGTGGCCGTTTGTCGTTGAGGGATCCCTCCCGTCGGGCACACTGTCTACAGCACATGGCCGACAGCTACCGAACCCTTGCCGCACCGCTCGAACACGAGCCGGAGAAGATCAAAGGCTCGCGCCACATCGCCAACGTGTTCCCGGTCAAGAACCAGCAAGAGATCGACACCGCGCTCGAGTCCGTCCGCAGTCGCATGTCGGGCGCCAACCATCACGCCTACGCATGGCGCCTCGGCCGCGGCGAGAACGACTTCCGGTACAGCGACGACGGCGAACCGAGCGGCTCCGCTGGTCGGCCGATCCTCAAGCACATCGACGGCCAAGCCGTGACCGACGTGCTCGTCGTCGTCACACGCTACTTCGGCGGCACCAAGCTCGGCACCGGCGGTCTCGTTCGCGCCTACGGCGGCGCCGCGCAGGAAGCGCTCGAGCTCGCCGACATCGTCGAGGTCATTCCGCACGCGACGATCCGCATCCAACACGCCTACGAAGATTCCGGCGCGCTCGCGTCGGTGTGCAACACGTTCGATCTGCAGCCGACCAACTCCGACTACGGTACGCAAGTCTACGTTGAGATCTCCGTTCCGCAAACGCAGGCGGATGAGTTCGCGCGCGCGGTTCGTGACGCAACGGCAGCGCGGGCGCGCATCGAGATCGAAGCCAGCGACCGCGCCTGACGCGTCAATCCGCGGCCTTCGCGATCACCAACGACAGCGGACACTGCGTCGCCACGATGCGATCGAGCTTGAGTCCAGCGCGGGCAAACAACGCCGCAAACTCATCTGCAGTGCGTTCGCGACCGCCCGTCAGCACGAGCATGTTGATGTCGAGCATCTTGCCCCAACTCGGTTCATTCCCCGGCTCGATCACGTTGTCGACGACGATGACCTGACCACCGTCGGCCATCGCCTGACGGCAGCGCGTCAAGATGCTGACGCACTGGTCATCGTTCCAATCGTGCAGGATGTATTTCATCAAGTACGCATCTGCATCCTTCGGCACCGCCTGAAAGAAGTCGCCACCGGCAAACGACACACGATCCTGCAGGGAGGTCTCGTTCAAGTACGGTGCGTTGCGCGCCGCTTCGACAACCTGTGATTGATCGAACAACACACCACGCAGGTCCCCGTGTTGTTGCAGCACCGCCGCGAGCAGATGGCCACCGGAGCCCCCGACGTCAACGAGCGTCTTCATCCCGCTCACATCCAACGCACTGGCCACCGCCGGATTCTCAGCACCACTGACACTGGCCATCGCCTGCGCAAACACATCTTCCTCATCAGGGTGCGCCTGCAAGTACTCGAAGTGCGTCGAGCCCTTCACAACTTCGAACGGAATGGCCTGCTCCTTCACACCACCCATCAGCCCATCCCAAGCCTGCCAGTTGCACGAGCTCGGCATCATCCGCGCAAACGCGCGCATCGAATCCGGCCGACTACCAACCAACGTCTCGCTGAGCGGCGTGTTCGCAATCCGCCCCGACTCATCCTCCCGGAACACCCCGACCCCAGCGAGCGCCCGCAGCACCCGCCCCAACCGCTCGGCGTCCCCCCCCGTCGCCGCCGCCAGCTCCGCAACCGTACAAGGCCCCTTGCTCAAACAGCTGGCCACGTCTAGCTCCGCAACCACGAACACCATCTTCGAAACCCAGTACCCGTTGATCAGGTCCAACATCTGCAGCGGCATCGGTCTATCCATCGTCATGGCCATTACAGCCACCATTGGCACCGATCGTTACGCAGTTTCCCGACAGACCCGTCCCAAGGAAGTGTCTGGAGCAGCGCTACAGTGAGACCGCACATTGGCGGAGTCGCCGCTGAACTCGACAGCCGCACAGCGGCTGGCGAATCCACGCCCGACGCCTGCCGGGTCTGCCACCTCGCACGCAGCTATTCCGGGTTGCACGGCGTTCGATGGCGGAGTCGCCGCTGAATTCGACAGCCGCGCAGCGGCTGGCGAATCCACGCCCGACGCCTGCCGGGTCTGCCACCATTCGCCGCAGGCGAAAGGTGGTACACCCGTCAGGAGTCGAACCTGAAACCTCCTGATCCGTAGTCAGGTGCTCTATCCAATTGAGCTACGGGTGCGTAGCGGGCGAGGACGCTAGCGTTCTCTTCGCCTGCTCGCAAGCAGTTTTCGTCTGGCGAATCCCAAGTCTACCGGGACCCTGGATCCGTACGGCCCCGGCGGATAGCTTGTTTCGCCCGATTCGGATCCGCCGGATCGACTGTCCTTGAACTGAACCAGTCCCCCATGTCCACCGTCGACCTCTCTCAATACGGCATCTCGGTTACGAACGTCCTCCGCAACGCCCAGCCCTCCGTGCTCTACGAGCAGGCGATCAGCCGCGGCGAAGGTGAGATTGTCAGCAGCGGCGCACTGGCCGCGCGGTCCGGTGACAAGACCGGCCGTTCGCCGAAGGACAAGCGTGTCGTCGACACGGCGCCGTCGAACGCCGACGTCTGGTGGGGCAGCGTGAACATCAAGCTCGAAGAGAAGACCTTCGAGATCAACAAGCGCCGCGCGATCGACTTCCTGAACACGCGCGACCAGATCTACGTCGTCGACGGCTTCGCTGGCTGGGACCCGAAGCACCAGAAGAAGATCCGCATCATCTGCCTGAACGCCTACCACGCGCTGTTCATGCACAACATGCTGATCCGCCCCACCGCCGAGCAACTTGAGAGCTTCGGTGAGCCAGACTACGTGATCTTCAACGGCGGCCTGTTCCCGGCCAACCCACTCACCAACGAGATGAGCAGCTCGACCTCGGTCGACCTGAGCTTCGAGAAGGGCGAGTTCGTCATCCTCGGCACCCAATACGCCGGCGAGATGAAGAAGGGTGTGTTCACGATCATGAACTACCTGCTGCCGAAGGCGGGCGTCATGTCGATGCACTGCTCGGCCAACGAAGGCAACGACGGCGATGTCTCGCTGTTCTTCGGCCTGTCGGGCACCGGCAAGACGACCCTGTCGGCCGATCCGGCGCGTTCGCTGATCGGTGACGATGAGCACGGCTGGAGCGATGACGGCGTCTTCAACATCGAAGGCGGCTGCTACGCCAAGTGCATCAACCTCAGCAAGGAGAGCGAGCCGGAGATCTGGGACGCGATCCGCTACGGCTCGGTTGTCGAGAACGTCGTCTACGACGAGGACACCCGCGTCATCGACTACACCAACCAGTCGATCACCGAGAACACCCGCTGCAGCTACCCGGTCGAATACATCCCAAACGCCAAGATCCCGTGCGTCGGCGGCCACCCGAAGAACGTCATCTTCCTGACGTGTGATGCGTTTGGCGTGTTGCCGCCGGTCAGCAAGCTGACCCCGGAGCAGGCGATGTATCACTTCATCTCGGGCTACACGGCCAAGGTTGCCGGCACCGAGATGGGCGTCACCGAGCCGGAAGCGACCTTCTCGGCTTGCTTCGGCGCGGCCTTCATGGTCTGGCACCCCACCAAGTACGCCGAGCTGCTCGCCGACAAGATCGCGAAGAACGGCTCGCAGGCCTGGCTCGTCAACACGGGCTGGAGCGGCGGCGCCTACGGCACCGGTGCCCGGATGAGCCTGAAGCACACCCGTGCGATCCTCGACGGCATCCACGACGGCACGCTGCACAACGCGCCGACCGTCACCGACGAGATCTTCGGCCTGGTCGTGCCGACCAAGTGCAACAACGTCCCGGACGACCTGCTGATCGCCAAGAACACGTGGGCCGACAAGGCTGCCTACGACGAGAAGGCCAAGCACCTCGCCTCGCTGTTCAACAAGAACTTCGAGACGTTCGCGGACCGCGCCAGCGACGCGATCAAGAACGCGGGCCCGAACCTTTAGGCCCGATCGCGGCGGCGGCCCCCTCGTGCGGGCCCGCCTGCGTGCCCGCCCAGCCCCGTCATTGGGCTGAGGCGTATGCCCATTCTCACCGGCGTAACGTGTTCAGACCGGGCGAAACGCCTACCGTCCAAGCGCTTACCCCTGTCCTGGTAACGATCTGGGACAACTCCTTCAGCGATTTGTGGGAGTCGGGGTTTGCCGTTCGCGTATAGATCGCCGATAACAGGATCCTGGCGCGGGACGTCCGTGCTGATCTACAGCCCCCTAAAGGAGCAAGAAGACAGATGCGACTCACTGCAAGTGCGATGCTTGCTGTGTTCGCCCTCGCAATCCCCGCTGTCGGCCAAACGAAGGCTGACAAGGTGAAGACGAAGGCCAACACGGAAAAGCTTTGGCGAATCGAAGCGTCCGGTATCTCTGGTTGAGGCGCCGCCTCAGTGGCAAAGAGGGTCAGTTCGATCCTCACCAAGCACAAGGACATCAAGAACCTCGTCTTCGATACCACGGGTGTCGGCTACTTCGAGCTGAAGAGCAAGAAGCGCACCCCTGAGATCGCGGATCTCAACCTGTGGCTCGAGAAGAAGCGCGCAGGCAAGGTCAGGATCAAGAAGCTCAAGGAAGTCGATGTCGAGAAGGCAGCGATCGTCTACGAGTGCTCCATCGCGGGCCTTGGTTGAATGGGCACGGCAATCGAGACGCGTGACGTCTTGAGCAAGCTCCCCGGTGTCATCCGCGTTCACCCGAACGGGCTGAACGGCAAGGCTCTTGTCTACGTGAAGGACAAGAAGGCCGTGACGAAGCAAGTCATCGAAGAAGCGATGGCCTCCACCGCGAAGCTTCGCCTTCGCAAGATGAAGAAGGCCTCGATCTAATCGAGCCTGCTTCATAAGCAAGGGCCGCTCATCTCCGGATGAGCGGCCCTTGTTGGTTTTGCAGCATGTTCGTTTGGACTACGCAGCGCGCGCCGCGCTTGCCTGCAGGCGCGTCACCGACAAGCCTGCCGCGGCCAACGCCCCCGCCATCGCAATCACGAGGCCGACGTGGATACCAACCGGCCCACCGATTTGCGTGCATGTGTAGAGCGTGCAGCAACTGCCGACGACTGCGAACAGCAACGCACCGACCAACATCAGGCCACGCGATTGTGCGGTCGCCGCAGCGGACTCGGCGAGATGCAACGTCGCCGCGAGCACGAGGGCAAACAGTGCGAGGATGCCCACCCACCCATCGATGCCGGCAGCGGTGACCGTCCCCGAAATACCCCCGCCCGAGAACATGCCGTTGAGGCTGGCCGTCGCACCATCGAGGCCTGGCATCGACCCGCCGGTCATGTCACGAAACGCGGCGTCCACGGCGGCTGGCACTGCGGCGAGATCGACGCGCAGCCACGGCATGAAGCAGGCGACGGCGGCGATGGCGGCAGCCAGTGCTGCCAGCGGTCCATTGGGCACCGGACCGGCAGCTTTGGTCGAGACAGAACGGGGGTACGAATCGGCTTGGGTCATGGTTCTCCTGTGGCGGTGAGGGACGGGACGGCGCAGCTCTGCCTGCAGTTGCCGGGGCGCGCCAAGAACCACCCTTACGGCCAGGAGCGCGGACTATTGCCAGAGGGCGCAATCGGCCAAACCGGCAAGCCTTTGCCCCGATAGGCCGTTCCACTAACCTGACGCCACCCATGAAGCGTCTAACCACTGCGGCCCTCGCACTGCTCGCCGCCTGCTCTTCGATGCCCACCAGCAACAACCTCACGTCGCGCCACTTCGGCACCGACAGTTCCGGCCAACCCGCAACCTTGTGGACCTTGTCGAACGGCACGATGGAAGTCGATGTCACCGATCACGGCGCCACGCTCGTTGCCGTTCGCATGCCGGACCGCGCTGGCTTCCTCGACGACGTCATCCTCGGCTTCGACGATGTCACCGGCTACCAGTCGGATGCCAACCAGTACTTCGGCTGCAGCACCGGCCGGGTCTGCAACCGGATCGCCAACGGCGAGTTCACGCTCGATGGTTACGACTACGTGCTTGCGAAGAACAACGGCGATCACCACCTGCACGGCGGTGGTTCACGCAGCTTCGACAAGGTGCACTGGCAGGCGAACGCGAGCACCAACAACGGCGCGCCGTCGGTGATGTTCACGTATCTGAGTCGCGATGGCGAAGAGGGCTACCCCGGCGAACTCTACGTCGCGGTCACCTACACGCTGACCAAGGCCAACCAACTGGTGATTGATTACATCGCGCGCACCAACAAGCGCACGCTGATCAACCTGACCAACCACGCCTACTGGAACCTCGGTGGTGCCGGCGCCGAGACCGTGCTCGACCACGAGCTGCAGGTGGATGCCGACAACTACACGCCGACCGACGACGCCCTGATCCCCACCGGCGAGATCGCGAGCGTACTTGGCACCGCTCTCGACTTCCGCAAGCCAGCGGCGCTCGGTACGCACATCGAAGCGTTGGCCGCGACCCCCGCGCTCGGCTACGACCACAACCTGGTGCTCAACGGCGACGCCGGCACGCTGCGTCACGTTGCCACGCTGACGCATGCGGGCAGTGGCCGTTCGATGACGATCGAGACCACCGAGCCCGGACTTCAGGTCTACAGTGGCAACTTCCTGCACGGCCAGACAGGCAAGGCAGGCAAGAGCTACCCGCACCGCGGCGCCGTCTGCCTCGAGACGCAGCACTTCCCGGACGCAGTGCATCACGACAACTTCCCCAGCACGCTACTCGAACCCGGCCAAGTCTTCGGGTCGACGACGCGCATGACGTTCCAAGCTCAATAGGTTCCAACCGTGGCCCGCATCCTGCTCAGCGTCTCCCTCCTGCTCGGTGTCGCCGTCGGCCAATCGCCGACCGAAGCACCGGCGCCAACGCCGTCGTTCGCGTTCCTGAGCACACCGCCGGTTGGCCTGCCGGCGATGCCACTGCCCGAGGCTTACAAGCCGACGGAGGCAATGTTCGACCTCGGCAAGAAGCTGTTCCACGACGGCATCCTGAGCAAGGATCGCTCGGTCACGTGCGCAAGCTGCCACCTGGCCAAGAACGGCTTCGCGCACCCTGACCCGTTGCCGCCTGGCGTCGATGGCCAACGCGCCCTGCGCCACGCCCCGTCCCTGTTCAACCGCGGCTACGGCACGCTGCAACGCTGGGACGGCAGCTCCAAGAGCCTCGAAGCGTTTGTGCTCGAGCCGATCTCCGACCCACGTGAGATGGGCCTCAGCGTCGACGACGCGCTGGCCCGCCTGCAAGCCGACAAGGACTACCAACAAGCCTTCCGGAAGGCGTTTGCCGGCGCCCCCACCAAGCAGGCGATGCGGCGTTCGTTGGCGACGTTCGTGCGCGGCATCGTCAGTGGCACGGCGCCCTATGACCGATTCCTGCGCGGTGAGGTCGACGCCATGACGCCTGAGCAACGCCACGGCCAATGGATCTTCGAGAGCAAAGGCGGCTGCTGGAAGTGCCACACGCCACCGTTGTTCACCGACGAACGCTTCCACAACACCGGCGTCGGCGTGATCAATGGGAAGGCCGAACCCGGCCGTGCGAAGGCGACCAAGGACCCGGCCGACACCGGCAAGTGGAAGACCCCGACGCTGCGTTCGATCCGACTCACGGCGCCCTACATGCACGACGGCTCGCAGAAGACCCTTGAGGACGTCGTCGCGTTCTACGCGCGCGGCGGCAACAAGAACCCGCACCTCGACTCCAAGCTGAAGAAGCTGGACCTGACTGAGGACGATCAGAAGGCGCTGGTCGCGTTCTTGAAGTCGCTCTGAGCGACCGCCACTAGCGGATGCGACGCGACCGCAGCGCCTGCAGCATCATCGGGCCGCTCGGCGCATACAGCAGCGAGTCGATTCCGGGGACCGAAGCGTTGGCTTCGGTCACGTCTTCGACGAGCGCGATCATCATGCCGCCATAGCCCCGCGCTCGCGTCGCATCGACGAAGCCGAGCAAGCGCTCACCGGTGCACGTCGCATCGACGACAACCGCGGACCAACGCTCGGGTTCTTGCTCGATGCGGGGCAACACCAACTCCTCGCGCTCCGTCCGGTCGACGCTGTAGCCCGCTCGCTCCAATGCCGCCGTGCAACGCCCCACCGTCCGTTCACACCGCCCGACGAACAAGACACGACCGGGACGCACGGGGCCGAAGTTGCCCGAGCGTGTCACTGGGTCGAGCCACATCGCGCGCGCCTCTGGTTCGGCGCTGACGCTCATCCGGTAGCTGCACGCCGCGGGCCCCACACTTTCGACCCGCAGATCGCCCCCGGCCAACTCGGCGAGCCGCTGCCCCAACGACAACCCCAGCAACGGACGCGCGGCGGCATCCCGAATCTGGAACGGTGCGAACACGTAGCCGAGTTCGATCTGATCAAAGCCGCCGCCGCGCGTCTGGCACTCGATCACGAGTTGCGCCGGTTCTTGGCGAGCGGGACTCTCGACATAGTGCACGTCGATCACCAACTGCGTCGGCAACGAGCGCTGCATGGCAACGTGCAACATCGCGCCGAACGCCTTCGTCACCAGCTCGGGATCGAACACAACCTTGTCCGGCACGAAGCTGCGCAACTTGACGACGAGGTCGAGCCCCAACCCGGCGGCCACCTGCCGTTGCGCCATGAAGAACTCGTCGAGCCACAGCAGCGTGTTGCACGGCACCAGCTGCGGCTCCATGCCATCCTGTTCGAGCTGCCCACACGTCGCGTAGTCGCCCACCAACTTCCGTAGGTAGTCGTTGTGGTTGCGCAACGCCGCGAGCGCCATGGCGACGGGCTCGGTCAGGTCCGCATCTTCGAGAAGATCGAGCATGCTGCCGCTCGCAGTCAGCGGCAGCTGCAACTCCTGCAAGAACCGCTGCAACTGCTGGCGATCCGGATAGGGGCGCACCGAGACGCCCGGCAACGGCCGCAGCAACCCGACGCAGACCTGAGGTGCAGCGTTCGGCGCACCTCCCGACAGAGTGGACGACTTCATGATTTGGCGAGATCGCATGGCGAGTGCGACCTGCCAGTCATCGACTACCGTTTGTCGGGTACTGGATGTTCCTTAGGAGATTCCCCAAGCGGGACCCCGAAGGCCCCATGCGAACGCAGTTCGATCAGTTGCCGATCCTGGCCTTGCCGCCGTTCGACGTGATCAAGCCGAGCAGGTTGGCCGGCTGATCCAACACCACCCACTGGTAGAAGATCTCGAGACCAACAAGGTTGTTCGTGTTGGGCACGGCGACCGTGTAACTGGTCTCACCAGCACCGTCGGTCACGAGGGCTTCGTAGGCATCCGGCGAAACGAGGATGTCGCAGGTCGAGCCCGGCAACGTCACCGGCAACGGACCACCCGAGTAGGTCTGGTCCGACAGCCCTTGCACCAAGACCGCGAACGTCGCACTCGGAGCCTCAGTCAGATCCACGTCGAACGACGCGCCAAGCGACGGCAGTCCCGTCGCACTCAGCTCAGGCTCCTTGTAGACCGGGGCGCAGTTGATGATGTACGAAGCACGGACGGCGCTCACGTTCCAGGAACTGACCGCGTTCGCACGCGAGTAGGCGACCGTCAGGTTGCCGCCGGTCACGATCGGCAGGACGACATTGAGGGCCGACGTATCGATACCAACGCAGTAGGCACCACTGACGGTGACCGGTGCCGCAAACGTCGCTGTGTAGAACCCGGGCGGTCCGGAGACGTTCATCGTTGTCGTCGCAATCGGGGTGAGCCCCGGCACGCTGCCGCTGTAGAGGCGCGCAGCCACCGTCACGTTCGCACCACCTGTGGCGGTGAAGAACTCGAAGCTCGACACCTGGGCCACGCCCGTGTTCGGGATGCGGAACACCCACTCGTCCGTGCTGGTCTGGTTGGTCAAGAAGCCACCGAGGGAGTTCCACTCCTGGCACGGCGGCGTCGGGACCACGATCGAGCTTTCACAGCCTTCGCCAAAGGTTGAGAACGAGGCGAAGCCGGCACCGGCATCGATGTCACCGGTCGCGCACAGAGCGAAGCCTGAAGGGCCGACCGGAACCGATTGCCCTTGCACCTCGAACGTCCACGTGCCGCTCTGCGGGAACTGCAAGGCCACGCGCTCGACGTTATTCTTGAGGTCCGTCGCGCCGCCGGTCGTCGACCAGCCGCCGGAGAAAACGTTGCCGCGGTAGGTTGTGCCGTTGGGCGCAATCACCGTCAGGTTGAGGTTGTTGACGACCGGGTTCGACGAGTTGACCGTGCCGGCGTAGTCGGTAAAGCACAGCGTCACTTCGAGCGGTCGCGTGTTGCTCAGGACATCGAGCGTGTAGCTCATGGTCTGACCGGTCGTGATGCCGCCAGCGCGACGCTGGTCTTCGACCCACACCTTGTCGGCGTCACCGGTGAAGAAGAGCGAGTCATCGAGGACCACGCGACCCCATCCTTCGGTGTTGTTCGGGTAGCCCGAGACTCCCGTCATGTCGCGACTCGTGTTGAGCAGCATGCCCTTGACCAACGCGTTCGACGGCGCAAAGCCGTTGGCCGGAACGGCCATCCCCGTCGGGTAGTAGCCTTCCATGAAGTACTGACGCACGAGCGCCGCCGCGCCAGTTGCGCCGGGGCACGCCATGCTGGTGCCGGTCAGCGACGTCGTGCCGCACGAGCTGGTGCTCGCCGATACGATGCTGCAGCCGGGCGTGAACAGGTCCGGCTTGCGACGACCATCGGCCGTCGGGCCGACGCCACCACCGCACTTGCCGTTGGCGGAGTTGCCGTTCTGGCCGTTGCCGACCGCGACCAGGTTCTTGGCGTTCTCCGGGTTGCGCAACGACGACAGGTTGGTCTCCGCGAAGAACACGAGGTTGTCCTCGAAGTTCCACTGGAACAGGTCGATCGCGTTGCAGTGCGAGTTGTAGGCCGTCGTGCCATCGTTGCCCCACGAGTTGGTGTGCAGGCGCGCACCGTTGTTGCGGTGGGTCGTGGCGCGGGTGTACCAGACACTGGCCGAGTAGTTGGCGCTGTGCGCCAGGCGCGCCTTGTAGGCGATGCCCCGGTTGGACGTACTGCCGTTGACCGGCTGCGCGTCACCGGCGGCCGTGCCGGCAGTGTGCGTGCCGTGCGTGCTCGTGTTGCCACTGCCCGACGTGTAGACGACCTTGCGGTGGTTCGGACCGATCGAGTTCGACGGGTCGTTGAAGTAGCACGAGTTCGTGTTGATGCGGCCATCCATGTGACCAATGATCTGCCCTTCGCCGTGCAGGCCTTGGTTCCAGATCGACGTGTTGCCAGCGACGCCGGACTGCACCGTCCAGACCATCTGGCCGTTGCGCTCGGTCACGAGACTCTCGGCTTCGACCCACTGCACATCGTGACAGTTGGCGACGGCGAGCAGGTTGTTCTGCGGAACCGTCGCGACGATCAGCCAGCGACTGTCGATTTCATTCTGCTCGTCAATGCGCGCGCCGACCGCCTGCAGTTGCTGCACGATCGTCGCCGCCGGCACGCCGTCGAAGCCGAGGATCGCCAGACGCCCCCGCATCGGTTGCTGCAGCAACATCGGATCGATGCGCCACGCACCGTGCATCGGCGACGACCACAGGATCTCGTTGGCCGCGGCGCTCTGCGCGATCTCAGCCTTCTTGCCACGAACGATGAACGCCTGGTTCGGCACGTAATCGAGCACGTCGAGACCGCGATCGCGCAGGGCCTGCTGCTGCGCTTCGGTCACCGGGCCCTTGAGTTGCACGACGTAGTAGTCGTCACCGTCACCCGGACGGCTTTCGAGACCGGCGGGAATCGCCGGCGTTGCGCCGGTGGTGTCGAAGTCACCGAACTTCAGCGACAGCCAGCGCGGCAGCGCGGCGCGACGGTTCGCTTCTTCGTAGGTGATGGCGCCCTTGACGGGCAGGAGATCCTGGGCCAGAGCCGGGACAGAGAGCCCAACGGCCGCCAGGATGGCGGTGGAGAGAATGCGCATGACGAGTAGACCTGTGGGGCAGGTCGTGAGGGCGAGACAGGCGGAAAGGAGTCTACCGCATGTCTACGTGATGTAACCGCCGTCCCCCACAGCCCCATCCCGTGGGCGCCTTCATCCCGGCAGTCGCTAGTGCGCCGCCGGTGGGTTGCCGGCGCTCTCCTCGTCATCCTCAGGCGCCCGAATGCGCGACACCAAGGCTCTGACGGCCTCCGACGGCGGCTTGCAGAACGGCGTCAACGACAGCGCCACAGCGAAATTGACGACCATGCCAATCGTGCCGATGCCCTGCGGGCCGATCCCAAAACACCAACGACTGCCGCCGAAGTAGACCGTCGACAGGATGTAGGTCGCCGTGAACCCGATCCCGCAGACCATGCCTGCGATCGCCGGAACGGTGCCAACGCGCACCGAGAAGATGCCGAGCACGAGTACTGGGAAGAACGACGACGCCGCCAACCCGAACGCAAACGCGACGACTTCGGCGACGAAGCCCGGTGGATAGATGCCAACCACGCCGGCGATCACCACAGCCACGCCGATCGCCTTGCGAGACAGACTCAGCCTCTGCGCCTCCGTCGCCTGCGGTCGCAACATGCGATAGTAGAGATCGTGGGCGATGCTCGAACTGATCACGAGCAACAGCCCGGACGCCGTCGACAACGCGGCCGCCAGTCCGCCCGCCGCAACCAACGCGATGATCCACGCGGCGAGGTTGGCCATCTCCGGCATCGCCAACACGAGGATGTCCGCGTCGGGTCCAGCGAGGTTCTTCTCGGTCATGACGACGCGACCATCGCTGCCGTTCGCACCTTCGCTATCCAGCCACTTCTGGTGCTCGACCTTGATGTCGGCGAACTCAGTCGTCGACAGCTTGCCGATGCGGAACAGTTCGTTGTCTGCCTTGTAGGCCGGCCCGCGATACGCAAGCTTGCCGTCACCATCATCGAGCCAGACGAGCAGACCGATCTTGGACCACGTCTGGTACCACGACGGCAACTCGGACTCGACCTTGCCGTTGATGCTGTCGATCACGTAGTAGCGCGCAAACGCCGCCGTCGCCGGTGCCGTCAGATAGAGCACGGAGATGAACAGCAGTGCCCAGAAGCCCGACCATCGCGCCGCCTGCACGTTCTTGACGGTGTAGAAGCGCACAATCACATGCGGCAAGCCGGCGGTGCCCACCATCAACGCCAGCGTCGTGCAGAACACGTTGATGCGATCCCATTTGCCCGTGAAGGCTTCGGTGTAGCTCAAGAACCCGAGGTCCTTGTGGATCGTATTGAGCGTGTCGAGCAATCGTTGGCCGCCGGTTGCGGCCGGCAACTCGCTGCCCATGCCAAGTTGCGGCACGGGTTGGCCGGTCAGCTGGTAGCTCACGGCCACCACCGGAATGACGAACGCGCAGATCAGCACCCAGTATTGGGCAACCTGCGTGTACGTGATGCCCTTCATGCCGCCGAGCGTCGCGTAGATGAACACCAGCGCCATGCCGATGACGACGCCGAGCGTGACATCGACTTCGAGGAAACGCGCGAACACGATCCCGACGCCGCGCATCTGGCCGGCGACATACGTGAAGCTGATGAACAACGCACACACGAGTGCGACCAGGCGTGCCGCACTCGATTCGAAACGGTCGCCAACAAAGTCGGGCACGGTGAAGCGGCCGAACTTGCGTAGATACGGCGCCAGCAACAACGCCAACAACACGAAGCCACCGGTCCACCCCATCAGGTAGACGCCGCCCGCGTACCCGAGCAGCGAGATCGTTCCGGCCATGCCGAGGAACGATGCCGCCGACATCCAATCCGCCGCCGTCGCCATGCCGTTGGCGATCGCCGGCACGCCGCGGCCGGCCACGTAGAAGCCGCGGGTGTCCTTGACGCGCGCGCGGAACGCGACGAACAGATACAGACTGAACGTCACCCCGACGAGCAGGAACGTCCACTGCTGGACACTCACGACCTGCGCTCCTCGGTCTTGATCGCCGCCAATTCTGCCGCGAGTCGCCGATCGTACCGCCGCATCGTCAGCGCATAGATCAGGATCAACACGACGAACGTCGCGATGGCTCCTTGCTGCGCAAACCAGAACCCGAGCGGGAAGCCGAGGAACGTCACTTCGTTGAGTTCTGCCGCGAACCACACGCCACAGCCGAGACCGGCGATGGCCCAGACGACCAACAGAACGACGGTCAGTCGGATGCTGCGGCGCCAGTGACGAGCGTGAGCCGCGTCGATGTCAGGGTCCTTGACGGCCCCCTCATCATTCGCGGACGGGTCGGTTGCAGCGGACATGCCGCGAGACCATACGGGATCACGAGCGCCCGCGCCGCAACGCGAAGAAGCTTGCCGTGCGTTCGCCGATAGCGAGCAGCAACAGGATCACGATCAACAGCGGTGCCCAGGGTGCGACCTGATCGAGCGGCGCCTTGCCGGCGAAGTCCAACGCGCTGCGGCCAGGTTTGGCGGTCGTCACGCCGGCGCCCGAAACCGCCGTCAACCAACGGATGTCTGCCGGCACCGTAGTCGGCGGTAAGACCTCGGCCGCCTCCCGCAGGTCGCGCGACTCAGTCGACGGCACGGCAGCCGACGTCGCCGCCAACCACTGCGCCAACCAGCCGGGGAACGGCTCGGCTTCGCGGAACTCACGGCCGCTCTCGCCACCCAGGTCGGCGCAGAACGCGGCCACCCGACCGAGGCCACGATTGGCATACGCCAGTAGCGGCCAACCTTCGTCGCCGACGATCAGCAGGACGCGCGACTCGAGCGGCGCCTCACAATGCACAGCGGAGCCGAGCGTCGGCCAATCCTTCGGCTCGGGTGCCAAGAGCGGCGAGTCGACGACGGCGCGCACGACCAACCGCTGCGGCGGTTCGGGCTCGTCTGCTTCGGTCGGTTGCTCCGGTTGCGGCTCGGGCTTGTCTGGCTCTTCTGGCTTGGTCGGCTCTTCGGGTTTGTCTGGTGGTTGTTCCGCGGGTTTGTCGGGCTTCTGCTCGCCGTTGGCATCGCCGGGCCGCCGCGGCTCACGACCGACTCGCGACAACGCGCGCGACACTTCCGTACTGACGATGACAGGCACCGCCTGCGCATCACCAGTCGAGAGGGACTTGCCTCCGCCATCCTTTGCGATCGCCTGGGCCCGTAATTTGATCTCCGCCGACCCCAGCTCCTCATCCGTCACAATCAAGACGATGGACATCGTGATCTTGCCTTCGGTGCGCATTCGATGTGCCTCACGAGGCAGCGCGACTGGCGAATCTTGGAAGCCACCGTCGGTGATGATGACCACGTGCTTCACCGCCGCATCTTCCTCTCGCAGCATCTTGTGCGCCTGCTTCATCGCACCGAGCACGTAGGTGTATTCACGCCCATCGCTCAGCTTTGCCACACCTGCTTGCACGGCCTTGGTATCCAGCACGTCGGTCATCGGCAACTCGACCCGGCTCGCACGGATATTGCCAAAGGTCACCAAGCCAACTCGATCGCCTTCATCGAGCGCTAGCGCCGTGCGCAATGCACTCGTCTTCGCATAGCTCATCCGCGTCCAGCCAGGTCGCACTTCGGTGCCCATGCTCTCGGAACGGTCGACGACGAGCACCATCGCCACCGAATGCCGATCGACTTCGATCGGATCCTTGGACACGTCTTTGCTGCCTTCGGTGTCGCCAACACCATCGGGTTGCTGCGGCGGCGGCACGTTGGCTGGCGGTTCGACGTTCTCCTTCGGATCAGGTTGCGACTGCTCCGACGGCTTGGCCGCTCCCTCGTTCGCAGACTCACCTTCTCCGGCACCGGGACCATCACCCGTTTCCGGTTGCTCCGGCAACGGCCGCACCGGCAACAACTCACGCAACGGCATGCCTTCGTCGCCAAACGCCGAACCGAGCACGAACAAGCCAGTGCCATCGTTGACCGCACGTGCCAACGCCTCTTGTTCGGCAACCGGCAGCACCTGCCCCAGCACGATCCGCTGATGGCTGCGCCAGTCCGACGGCCACAACGCCGTCTCGCGAACGCGTTCGCCTTGCGCGCGCAACGCCGCGGCCACCACACCACCGCGGTCGACGACGAGTATTTCGTCGGGCGGCGCCACGTCGAACGCTCCTTTGGCACGCACCACATGACCCGACACGGTGATCGCCAGGGACACCTGCCAGTTGCCGGCACGCGCCGGCGTGAACGCGACCGTCACCGGCCGCTCTGCCACCGTGACCTGTTCGCGATAGCCGGCATCAACGCCATCGCTCACAACGAGCTCTGCCGCGAACTCCTGCGTGAGCCCCGCGACTTCGATCTCCAACATCGCCGGACGATCGGCGCGTAAGACGGTCGTCGCTCGGATGTGCACGTCGTCGGGCGCGAACGGCAACCCAGACGGCGCCAACGGGCGCGCCCCAAACGTATTTGGCGCCGCTCCCACAAACCGGCCGGTGGTCGGCTGCCAGACGAGATCCACTTCATCCGCGCGCGGGCCCGATCGCGCCGCCGCCAACAACATCGCCGTGCGCTGCTCGCTCGCCGAGCCAACCAGGTTGGCTTCCTGCAACTGCGGCACAACCCGTTGCGGCACCGTCTTGTCCGCGAGGCTGGCAACGACCGCAAACGCCAACACGGACAGAAGCGCCAACCAGCGCGCCACTGGGGGCGCGGTCCGAACCGTGCAGAGCCCAAGCGCTGCCAGCAGCAGGGCGGCTAGGATGGCGAAGATCAGCACATCACGATCGTGAACGCATCAGGAACATCGGTAGCAACCAGTTGACGCGATCGCCGATGTCGCGACCGCGGCCAAAGTCTACTTCGAGCGTAATCGTATCGCCGCCCTTGACCGCATGCATGCCAGCATCGTGCGGCACGGTTGCGGGAACCAGATTCTTGACCTCGAACAGCAGCTTGTTGCCGAGCAGCACACGCGCTTCGGCGTGGGCGCGAACGGGCAACTCCGCGGCACTGTCATCCATCGCGACACGAGTCATGAAGTGCGTCGCCCCTTGTGGCACCGTGAACGTCAAACGACTGCGACTGTGCACGCCTAGGCCGCGGCCGAACGCCACCCCCTGCGCAAGCAGTTCGCCGCCCGTGACGCAGCGATCGCGCTGCCACGAATGCGTGATCTCGCTGTTGACGCCAGCTTGCACGACCCGCTTCGGCTTGAGCGAGGACAGGTGCACGACGTCCTTATTGAAGCAGAGGCACGCAACGTCGTTCCACGCGACCTTGAGTTCCTGGCCGGTCTCCAACGTCGCCTGCAAACCGTCCGGCCCGCACGACTGCAACGTGAGCCCAACCCGATCTGCGGCGCGCGTCAACAGCGTCAGCGCTGGCGCCTTCTCGGGCTGCATGCCGCCGCGCAAGCGCAGCGAGGACAAGCGGCGCGGCGAGCACCAACGCGGATCATCGACTCCGTCTTCCTGGAAGCTGACGCCCTGCGAACCGAAGCGATGCAACGTGCCGGCCAACAGGTCGAAGCCACGACCGGTCGAGACGAACAGCGCTTCGTCCACCCCTTCGGGCAGCTTCTGGTCGCTCGGGTGCACGCCCGGCTGCACGACGGCCTCGAGACGATCGATCAGCACCCGCACCTTGCCGAGCACCGGCGATAGCAGTTCGAGGTGATCGCCATCGGCGTCGCCGCCCGCGATCGCCCCGTGCAGCACGTCGCCGCCAACCAGTTCGACCCGCAGCAACTTCGGCGCAACGGCCAGCTGGACTCGCACGGCCAGGAGCTTGCCGGGAGCCAGCTTCTGGTCGCGGTTGCCGACGCGCGCCGTGAAGCCCTTCTCGGGAGAACCGGTCAACGAGGTCGCGACGAGGTGCTGGCCGTCGCGCAGATCCAATTCCAGGGACCGGGTTTGGGCCGATGCCGTCGCCGTCACGAGCACGGCCAGCACCAGCGCTCTGCCAGATTGGCGCAACGCCCGGACCCGCGGAACGACCGGGCTGACAGAATGTCGCCCAGCCACATCGGCGCCAGCGCCAGATCCGCCGAAGCAGGAAGTCATAACCATTTTCATATCCACCACTTCAGATGTGTCAGTCAACGGATTTCCGATCTGGCCCAAGGGCGGCACCGGGTTTGCTTTCGCGCGCGTCATTCTCTGGCAGCCGAACTGTCTCGTCGAGACGGCGCCGGTCCACGCTACGCGTGACCAGCCTGCCACCCCCGTAAGTATCCAGAATCTGTCCGAGGTTGTGATGGTCAAACAACTCGTGTTCGAAAACGACGCACGCGAAGCAGTCCTCCGCGGCGTTGCCAAGTTGGCAAAGGCCGTAGTTTCCACCCTAGGCCCCCGTGGCCGCAATGCTGTGCTCGATAAGGGCTGGGGCGGTCCCCAGGTCACCAAGGACGGCGTCACTGTCGCCGAAGAGATCGAACTCGAAGACCGCTACGAGAACATGGGCGCCAAGCTCGTGAAAGAAGCGGCCAGCAAGACTGCCGACGCGGCCGGTGACGGCACGACGACGGCGACGCTCCTGGCTCACGCCATCTGCGAAGAGGGCATGCGTTACCTGACGGCCGGCGTCAACCACGCCGAGCTGATCCAAGGCATCAAGGCCGCCACCGAAGAGCTCGTCAAGGCGCTCAAGAAGATGGCCAAGCCGGTGCCGGCGAATGACTACAAGGCGATTGCCCAAGTCGCGACGATCTCGGCCAACAACGACGCGGAGATCGGCAAGATCCTCGCGGACGCGATGAAGAAGGTCGGCGAGAACGGCGTCATTACCGTCGAAGAAGGCAAGGGCCTCGAGACCGAAGTGCACGTCGTCGAAGGCATGCAGTTCGATCGCGGTTACCTGTCGCCCCACTTCGTGACGGACAACGAGAACATGACGGTCGACCTGCGCGACTGCCTCGTCCTCGTGCACGAAGACAAGCTGACCAACATCCGTTCGCTCCTGCCGCTGCTGGAGCAGCTCAAGGACAAGAACAAGACGCTGTTGATCATCGCCGAAGATATCGAAGGCGAAGCGCTCGCGACCTTGGTCGTCAACAAGCTGCGTGGCGTCCTCAAGGTCTGCGCCGTCAAGGCACCTGGCTACGGCGACCGCCGCAAGGCCATGCTGCAAGACATCGCGATCCTGACCGGCGGTGAGGCGATCTTCAAGGATCTCGGCCTCGACCTCGAGAAGGTGCAACTGCGCCAGCTCGGCGTTGCCAGCAAGGTCCTGATCGACGCCGACAACACGACGATCGTCCAGAAGGGCAATAAGAACACGAAGGCCCTCGAGGCACGCGCCAACCAGATCCGCCGCGAGATCGACGCCACGACGTCGGACTACGACCGCGAGAAGCTGCAAGAGCGCCTCGCCAAGCTCACCGGCGGTATCGCCGAGATCCGCGTCGGTGCCCACACTGAAACGGAGATGAAGGAGCGCAAGGACCTCGTCGACGACGCGCTGCACTCGACGCGCGCTGCGATCGCCGAAGGCATCCTGCCGGGTGGCGGCACCGCGCTGCTGAAGGCCGGCAAGGCTCTCGCCAAGCTCAAGGTTGACGGCGACGCGCAGTTCGGCGTCGACCTGATGAAGAGCGTCATCGAGAAGCCCGTGCGCGCCATCGCCGACAACGCCGGCATCGACGGCGCCGTCGTCGCCCGCCGCGTGCTTGCCGACAAGACCGTGACCCACGGCTTCAACGCGCTCAAGAAGGACTACGGCGACATGCTCGCCGCTGGTGTCGTCGACCCGACCAAGGTCACTCGTTCGGCCCTGCAAAACGCGGTTTCGATCGCGGGACTGCTCCTGACCACGGACTGCGTGATCACGGACCTGCAGGAAGATGACGATGGCGATGCCGGCATGGCCGGCGAGATGTAGGTCTCGCCGCTACCCCACCCCCACAACCACACACACATTATCGGAGTTTAAGTAATGGCATCTTTGCGACCCCTCGACGACCGCGTCGTTCTCAAGGTTCTCGACGCAGAAGAGAAGACCGCTGGCGGCATCCTGTTGCCGGACAGCGCCCAAGAAAAGCCGCAGCGCGGCAAGGTCACCGCAGTTGGCGAAGGCAAGCTCGGCCGTGACGGCAAGCGCATGAAGCTCGACGTCAAGAAGGGCGACATCGTGCTCTTCGGCAAGTACGCCGGCAGCGACGTCAAGGTCGCCGGCGACGATCTCAAGATCCTGCGCGAGAGCGAAATCCTCGCCAAGGTGGAGGGCTAAGCCATGGGTAAGCAGATCATGTATGACGACGTCGCGCGCCGTAAGGCCGTTGCTGGCGTCGAGAAGCTCGCCAAGGCCGTCAAGGTCACGCTCGGCCCGGCCGGCAAGAACGTCATCATCGAGAAGTCGTTCGGCGGTCCTCAGGTCACCAAGGACGGCGTCACCGTCGCCAAGGAAGTCGAACTCGACGATCCCTTTGAGAACATGGGCGCCAAGCTCGTTCGCGAAGTCGCGAGCAAGACCAACGACGTTGCCGGTGACGGCACGACGACGGCCACGGTTCTCGCCGAGTCGATCCTGACGATCGGCCAGCGCTACCTCACCAGTGGCGTCGACCCCAACGACCTCCGCAACGGCATCGACGCCGCAGTCGCCGCTGTCTGTGGTGAGCTCGAGTCGATGGCCAAGAAGGTCGACAACAAGAGCCGCGCCCAGATCGCCCAAGTCGGCGCCATCTCGGCCAACAACGACACCGAGATCGGCGACATGCTCGCCGACGCGATGATGAAGGTCGGCGCCGAAGGCGTCGTCACCGTCGAAGAAGGCAAGAGCTTCGAAACCGAGCTCGAGCACGTCGACGGCATGCAGTTCGACAAGGGCTACATCTCGCCGTACTTCATCACCGACCCGAAGACGATGGAAGCCTCGTTCGAGGACGCCCTCGTGCTCATCCACGAGAAGAAGATCTCCAACGTTCGCGAGATGATCCCGCTGCTCGAGGCCGTTTCGCGCGCCGGCAAGCCGCTCGTGATGATAGCCGAAGACGTCGAGTCGGAAGCGATGGCCGCGCTGGTCGTGAACCGCCTCAAGGGCGTGCTCAACGTCTGCGCCATCAAGGCCCCGGGCTTCGGCGACCGTCGCAAGGCGATGCTGCAAGACCTGGCCGTTCTGACGGGCGGTGAGTACATCTCCGAAGAGCTCGGCGTCACCCTCGAGAAGGTCGAACTGTCGCACCTCGGCAGCGCTGCCAAGATCCGCATCAGCAAGGATGCGACGACGATCATCGGTGGCGGCGGCAAGAAGAAGGCGATCAAGGATCGCGCTGACAGCATCCGCAACCAGATCGAGAAGACCACTTCGGACTACGATCGCGAGAAGCTGCAAGAGCGTCTGGCCAAGCTGACCGGCGGCGTCGCAATCCTGCGCGCCGGCGCGATGACCGAAGCCGACATGAAGCAGAAGAAGCAGCGCATCGAAGACGCGCTCAACGCCACGCGCGCCGCCGTCGAAGAGGGCATCGTGCCCGGCGGTGGCACGGCACTCCTGCGTGCCAGCAAGGTGCTCGACAAGCTCAAGGTCAAGGGTGACCAGCGCTTCGGCGCCGAGATCATCAAGCGCGCCTGCGAAGCGCCGATGCGTCAGATCGCGACCAACGCCGGCGAAGACGGCTCGGTCGTCGTCGACGAAGCGTCGGACAAGAAGCCTAACGAAGGCTTCAACGCGCTGACCGGCAAGTGGACGGACATGTTCAAGGCCGGCGTCGTCGACCCGACGAAGGTCGTACGCTCCGCGCTGCAGAACGCGGCCAGCATCTCGGGCCTCATGCTCACGACCAACACCATGGTCACGAGCATCGAAGACGAGAAGAAGGCCGTCGAAGGAAGCACGAGCTGAGGAGTGAGCCCGGCGTAGCCGGACTCAATCCGCAGCTCGACGTTTTCCTTCGGGCTGCCGGATAACACCTACGCCGAGAATGGTTGACCAACTGGCCGGCAGGACGCCCGAAGGGCGGGCGCCTTCGGCGCCAAGTCGTTATTGGGCACGATCTTTCGAGCCTGAGGATCTTGGTTGATCCAAGTCTGGGCGAATGGCCGATAGTTTGGCTGTTCGCCCGTTGGCATGGGTGCCAACAGCCCCCACCACATCTCCCACAAGCGAATGTCCCAGAAGCGCGACTACTACGAGATCCTCGGCGTCGATCGATCGTCCGACGATGACGCGATCAAGCGGGCGTACCGCAAGATGGCGATCGACAACCACCCGGACAAGAACCCGGGTGATGAAGCTGCCGAGCGTCGCTTCAAGGAAGCGGCCGAAGCGTACTCGGTGCTCAGTGATGCCGAGAAGAAGCAGCGCTACGACCAGTACGGACACGCCGGCGTCGATGGCGCTGGTGGCGGCGGTGGCGCCGGCTTCGCCTCGGCCGAAGACATCTTCTCCGCGTTCGGCGACATGTTCGGCGGCGGTGGCGGTGGTTTCTTCGACCAGATCTTCGGCGGTGGCCGACGCGGTCGCGGCCGTCGTGGCAGCAGCCTCAAGGTTGCCCTCGAGCTGACGCTGGAAGAAGTCGCGACCGGCGTCAAGAAGACGATCGAACTCAAGCGCGCCGAAGCGTGCGGCACGTGTGCCGGCAGCGGCGCCAAGCCGGGCACCAAGAAGAAGACGTGTGGCACGTGCGAAGGCCACGGCCAGGTCGTGCGTTCGCAGGGCTTCTTCCAACTGCGTCAGACCTGCCCCACCTGCCAAGGCCAGGGCGAACAAATCGAATCGCCGTGCGGCAAGTGTAAGGGCCGCGGCACCGTTCCGAAGAACGCGCCGATCAACATCACCATCCCCGCCGGCATCCAGGACGGCCACGCCGAGCGCATCGCCGGCCAAGGCGAACCGGGTGAAGGTGGCGGCCCGCCGGGCGACCTCATCGTCGTCTTGCACGTCAAGGAGCACGAGGTCTTCACCCGCTACGGCGACGACCTGCTGATGCAGACCAGAATCTCGTTCCGCCAGGCAGTGGTCGGCGACGAGGTCAAGATCCCCACCATCACCGGCGACGAGGTCTCGATGAAGATCCCCGCCGGCACCCAACCCGGCGAGAAGCTGCGGGTCCGCAACCACGGCCTGCCGCGTCCCGACGGCTACGGTCGCGGCAACCTGGTCGTGCAGATCCAGGTCACCGTGCCCAACAAGATCACCGCCGAGCAATCGGAGCTACTGGACAAGTTCGACGAGCTGGAAACCGGCAAGAAGAGCAAGAAGGACCAGAAGAAGACCATCTTCGAAAAGGTGAAGGACATCTTCTCGTGAGCAATCAGGATCAGACCGTGAACGACGCAACCGATAACAACGAACCGGAATCGAAGGTCCCCGAGAATCAGGCCGAAGAGCAACAGGCCGCGGACACCGGAGCCCAAGACCAGAACACGGAGCCAACTGTCGAAGTGCCAGCCCACGACGAAGAGATGACCAAGCTGCGCGCCGAGCGTGACCTGCTGGAGCAGAAGCTGCAGCGGGCCATGGCCGACACGCAGAACATCCGCCGCCGTCAGCAGAAGGAGATGGACGACAGCCGTCGTCGCGTTCTCGAAGGCCTGACGCAAGAACTGCTGCCCGTGCTCGACAGCTTCGCGCTGGCGCTCCAGGCCTACGACGATTCGGACACCGAAGGTTCGTCGGAAGCCGCGACGTCCGCGTTGGTCGAAGGTGTGCGCATGGTCCAGACGCTGATGACCGCCGCGCTCGAGCGCCACGGTCTCGCGGAGATCAAGGCTATCGGCCTGCCGTTCAACCCCGACCGCCACGAGGCGCTCGGCGTCGAGCCGACCGAAGGCGTCGAAGAGAACCAGATCGTGCGCGTCGTGCAGACCGGCTACATGCTCGGTGAACACGTGGTCCGCCACAGCAAGGTCATCGTCGCCGGTCCCAAGCAGGACTAGCCCACCGACCGTTCCCCACGAAGAAGGAGATCCCGAGATGCCCACCTACGACTACGAGTGCTCCGCCTGCGGCCACCGCTTCGAGGAGTTCCAGAGCATGAGCTCGGACCCGCTGAAGAAGTGTCCGTCGTGCAAGAAGTCCAAGCTCGAGCGCCTGATCGGTTCGGGCGGTGGCGTGATCTTCAAGGGCTCCGGCTTCTACGAGACGGACTATCGTTCGAGCAGCTACGCGGCGGACAAGAAGAAGGACACCGACGCGCCGGCGCCCAAGGGCGGTTGCCAGCCGACGTGCGGCACGGGTGATGCCCCGTCGGGTTGTTCGATGCCGAAGAAGGACTGACGAAGACACCGTCGTCGGGTCCAGGCAAAACACACGACGACAGCCGGGCCTCCCTCGGCAATACTGGCGCACTGTTTCGTTACGTGTGCGCCATGCTCGTCAAAAGGGTTGCTCGAATCACGCTCGTCGGTCTCGCCTGCTTTGGCGCACTGCACCTGCTCAGCATCGCCAATGAAGCGCGTCACGCCTGGGCCGGCACACCGACCGACCTGCGTTCGCAAGCGCCGCTGACCGCGACTCAGCAACCGCTCGTCAGCGCGCTCGCCCGCCTGCTCGACGAAGACGGTGTGCAACAACCGGTGCGCTGGGCAACTGCGATCGTGCGCAGTTCGCCGACCAGCGACCTCGGCTACCTCGCCCTCGTCACCGCCCAGATCCGCCGCGAGTCACGTTTCCTCGCGCCCGACCTCGAGTGGCTCTACCAACGGGTCGTGCCGGACCTCGTGCACTCCCTCGGCGTCGAGGATCCGATCCGTACGATCGGCCCGATGCAGGTGCAGCGTTGGCGACTGCACGACCACTTCGAGCACGTTCTCGGCACCGAACTCAACGAACGCAACGTGCGCGACCTGTCGCTCGGCATCGAAACCGGCGTCGCCGCCTGTGTCGCGGTGCTCGATGACATCGTGCTCGAATACGTTCCCGATCGCCGCTTGTTCGGCTGGACGTTCGAGCCGGGCCCCGACGGATTGCGCACCGAAGTCCAGGTTCTCGCGACGGACTTCACGACACCAACTGCGGCGGTGCGCGAAGAAGCTCTGCGCCAGAAGCTGCTCAGTGACCTGACCGGCCAACCACTCGCACTCGACGGCAAGCGCGGCCCGAAGACGACAGCCGTGCTCGAGCGTCACCCAGAATGGCGCGAGCTCGACGACCTGCGTGCCGCGTGGCAAGAGCAGTTCGCCAAGGAACCACCACTGGCGATCCCACCGCGCATCACCCACGATCCGCGCCTGGCACTGGTGCTGGCCGACTTCCATTCCGGTCACGGCGCCAGCCGACTCACGGCTCTGCAAGCGCTGACCAATCATCTGCTGCAAACGTCGATGCCGTGCGACGGCAAGTGGGGACCGATCACGAAGGCCCACGTCGAACAACTCCTGCCGATCCTCGTTACCGACATAGACAAGCGCGCCGACTTCGAAAGCCTGCTAGCCACCGGCAACAAACGCCGCTGGCTGCAACGCCGCCTGCTGACGCTCGCGCGCCAACGCTTCCTCGAACAGAACGGCCAACACGCCCCCGACGCCCTCGTGCCAAACCTCTGGTTCGACAGCACGACCAACCGCATCAAAGGCCTCGGCAAGATCTCGGTCGCCGGTTACGTCGCCGGCTCCGCATCGTTCTACGAGGACTACCTCCACCGCCTGCGCCTCTACACGGGCACGGAACGCGAAGACCGCTGAAGGGTATTCGTACGGTGCCAGGAGAGAAGTTATCCTCTTCGGGCCCGCGGGCCCGAAGAGGATAACTTCTCTCCTGGCACCGTACGAATAGTCTTCAGCGGCGCGGGCGGGTGTAGGCGCGAAAGATCAGCGCACCGGCGAGCCCCCCGCCCAGGTGTGCTGCGTGGCCGATGCCGACCACGTGGCCGCGGGTCTGGTTGATGAGGCCCCAGATGTCGAAGCCCACCATCACGAGCACGAAGGCGAGTGCTGGTGCCGGCAGGATGCCGAACACGAGCACGCGTGACTTCGGGAACTGCAAGGCGGAGGCCATCACGACACCACACACGGCACCCGATGCACCGAGTGCGCCACGTCCTGGCATGTCCAGAAGCCATGCGACCGTCACGCAGTGCGCCAACGAACCGGCGACCGCGCACACCAGATAGAGGGTCAGGAACCGCTGGCGCCCCCACACTCGCTCGAGGCCGATGCCGAAGCTCCACAACATGAACATGTTCACGAGCAGGTGCATCAGGTCCATGTGCGAGTAGGCGCTCGTCAGGATCGTCCACGCGCGCCCGCTGATCAGCAGGTCCCAGCTGGTCAGGAAGTTGCCGACCATCACCTCGGCGACTCCGCGGCTGCCCGGCGCGAGCTGCCAGAGCAGGAATACGACGAGGTTGATGCCTATCGTCACGGTGACGACGGGGGCCATCTGCATCGCAGTCTGCAGAAAGGTCGGTCGTTGCTGCATCTGGTGGTGCTGGAGGTTGGAGCGTCGTCAGTAGAGGGCGACGGTCGTGCCGTCCGCCAGACATACAGACGGCTGTTTGGTGCATCGATCGCGTCCAAACAACCGTTTTCTCTCGGGTGCCGCGGTGCGCAGCCCCGGGCGTGCCAACCGCGGTAGTGGTCCCGACTTGCCGCCGGGCTCCTGGTCGACACCCAGCAGCCGTTCGATGAACCGCCGCCAGTAGCGCCGCTTCATGTGGATGCGGTCCCAACCGTACCAATCGCGCTGGCCCTGGAACGTTACCGCGCCGTGCTTCTCGGCCAGTAAGGCTAGTCCTGCGTTGAGCTCTTCGGCACGACGCAGACCTTCGGCATGGTCGAGTTGGCACGACGGCACGAGGATGCGGCGCATGATGGCAAACCGCTTGGGCCCGATGTGGGCAACCGATGCTGGCAAGCCGGTCAGCACCAATCGATCGACGTGCGGCCGCACGCGCACCAAGGCCTGCTCCACCCACTCGAGCACCGTGGCCACTTCGACGCCGTAGAAGATGTCGTTGCCGACGTCCGTCACAAACCCTGTGGACACCGCGCGCAAGCCGGACTCGTCCGTCACCTCGCCGAGCGCATCCCAGACGCCGCACGACTTGATGCCGGGAAGTTCGCGCCCGAAGAACTTGCTGCTCACGCCGTAGGAACGGCCGTAACCGGCAACTGCCAGCAGCTCGACCGGACCAGCAGAATGTGCCGACGCAATTCGCAACAGTTGCGGCAACCATCGCGTCAGGTTGCTCGCGCCAATGGCGATCACACGACGCCGCGGTGCCGTAGCAGTTTGCATCTCAGCGGCTTGCGGATCTTTCCACGACACGTGCACATTGTTGGGGAGAACGCGACGAATTGCGAGTGCGCGTTTTCATGCGCGCAGTGTGCAACCGCGCGCGCGCCCGCGACTAGTTGCCGGTGAGAAGGCTGCGCCAGACACACATCCATCTTCCCTCGAACAAAGGGCGTAGCCTTCTCACGTTTCTCCTGCTCAGTAGCCTGCAAACTCAGCCGCCTGCAAACTCAGTCGCCTGCAAACGCAGCGAGAACCTTCTGGCAGAACTCGTCGACCTTGCGCCGCTGCAGCCAGCGCACCACGACGACCATGTCCCGCGATGGACACAGCCAGACCATGTTGGTGCCAGCGCCGAGGAAGAACACGTCGCCGACCGGCGCGCTCGCAAACTGCCGCGCCTCCTCCGTGTTGAGGAACCAGTTCATGTAGCCGTACTTCTTGTTGTGCGGCGTCGGCTGCTTCGCCAGCTCGAGCCACTTCTTCGACAGCAGTTGTCGCTCGCGCCACTTGCCGTTGCGCAGCATCAACAACCCAAAGCGCGCGTGATCGCGTGAACTGATGAACATGCCGCCGCCCCAATGGCCGCCACCGGAGACCGACTGCATCTTGAGTCCGTCGACGGTCACCCATGAGTTCTCGTAGCCGTGCCAACGCCACGTCGGCGAACAACCGATCGGATCCATGACGCGCTTGCGCAGCACCTTCGGCAACGGCTCGCGCCAGACATGCAGCAACGACAACGCCAGTTGGTTGACGCGCACGTCGTTGTAGCGCCAATGCTCACCGGGCGGCTCACTCGGCCGCCGCTCCTTGCGATACCGATCCGCCCAATCCGGCTTGCCCCACAACGTGCCTTCCCAACCGCTCGTCTGGTTGAGCAACTGATGCCAGGTGATCGGCCGGTTGTGCGCAACGTCGTAGCTGCCATCCTGCACGTATTGGCGCACGGGATGCTGCACGTCGCGAATCAAGCCAGCGTCGAACGCGAGGCCAGCCGTCGTCGACAAATAGGTCTTGGTGACACTGAACGTCATGTCGACCTCGCGCGTATCGCCCCACTCCGCGGCGATCCGCCCACCAACGAGAATCAGACCGTTCATGCCCGACGGCGGCTTGGTCGGACCGATCGTTTCGCCATACGGCTCGCGGGACGGGTCGAAGCCGCCATCCGGTGCGAAGTTGGCTTCGGCAAACGCAACGGCGGCTGCCAGCCGTTCCGCGTCCATCGCAGCCTTCGCGGCCGTCGTCGTCTCCCACTCGGGCCACGCCGGCGGATAGTAGGGAGCTTCCTGCGCCGCAGCCGTCGCCACGAACAAGAACGCGAACATCGTTGACCGTGTGTGCGTCATCGTCGGCAGCGTATCCGCACGCGCCGCCACGGCCTGCTATAGTTGCCCCTGCCCCTGAACTCCCGCCTCGCCATGCTCAAGCCCTTGATCCGCACCACCCTCTGGTCGTGCATGCTTATCGCGCCGCTTGCCGCACAAACGGCCGCGAACGGGACTGCGACCCCACCGCCGCACCTGCGTCTTCGGTTCGCATCCTTCGACCCCGTCGAGGACGTGCATTTGGCGCCGCCGTCGCTGCGCAGTAGCCACCAGCAAACGATGCACATCGTGCAGTTCGTGGCGCCACCGACGAACGCGGACCGAGCCAGCTTGCATGGCGCGCACGCGAGTATCGTCAGCTACCTGCCGGACCACGCCTACGTCGTCCGAACCGCTGCGGCGAACCTCACTGCTGTGCGCGCCATCGCGACCGTTCGCTGGGTCGGCGCCTACCACCCCGCTTACCGCATCGATCCCGCGCTGCTGACAAGCGGTGCCCTTCGCAGCACGTCACCGACGACCTACAACATCATCGTCGCCGACAAGCACCGCGACAAACCATCGTTGCTCGCAGCGATCGTCAGCATCGGCGGCGAAGTCGCACCACGACACGAGGGCAGTGTGCGCATCGTAGCGACACTGACCGGCGCGCAGCTCCTGCACGTTCTGCATCGCGACGAAGTCTTGTGGGTCGATCGCACGACACCGATTGGCCTCGACATGGACAACGCCCGCATCCAAGGCGGTGCCAACTACGTCGAACTACAAGGCGGGTACACGGGCACGGGCGTCAATGCCCACGTGCACGAAGGCCTCGAAGCGACCCACGTAGACTTCACCGGCCCGGTCACCAACGTTGCGAGTGCCGGCGGCGTATCGTTCCACGGCCACGCCGTTGCGGGCATCCTGTTCGGCAACGGCACCAGCAACCCGGCCGTGCGCGGCATGGCCGACGACTGCGGCAAGTTCTTCACCGAGTGGCAGACACAGACGACGTCCAGGTGGCAACTCGTGTCCGACCTCGTCAACGTGCACGACGTCAGCCACACGACCGCATCGTGGGGCAACGCCATCACGTTCTACTACACGTCGATCTCGGCCGAAGCGGACGACATCGTGTTCGATCACGACATCGCATGGACGCAGGCCCACGGTAACTCGTCGGTGCAATCGCGGCCGCAAGCGTGGGCCAAGAACGTGTTCACGATCGGCGGCGTAACCCATCTCGATGACAGCAACCCTGCCAACGACACGTGCGGCTTCGCTACCGGCCCGGCCAGTGACGGCCGCATCAAGCCGACGCTCGTCGCCTATGCCGACTCGGTGGGCACGTCGGACCTGACGGGTGCAGCTGGGTTCTCACCGCTGGATTGGTTCGCCAACTTCGGCGGCACCTCGGCGAGCACACCGATGGTCGCTGGCCACAACGTGCTCGCGATCGAGATGTTCACGGACGAGGTGACGCCGGGCTTTGGCTTGTTCGGCAACCCGCTGCGTACGCCTGGTGGCACGGCGCACGAGAACCGTCCGCACTTCCCGACGCTGAAGGCGTTGATGGTCGCCGGTGCGGCTCAGTATTCGATCGCTGCAGGCAACGGTCGCGCGTGCCAGGGTTGGGGCTTCCCCGATCTGCGCGAACTGCATGACCGTCGCGCGTCAATGTTCATCGTCGACGAAACGGATGTGCTGACCGCCGGCCAGACCCGTTCGTGGAACATCGAAGTCGCCAACAACGAACCGTCGCTGAAGGTCAGCCTCAATTGGAACGAACCTGGCGCCAACCCGGCCGCCGCCGCACAGCGCATCAACGACCTGTCGCTGCGCGTCACGTCCCCGAGCGGTCAGAGCTACTGGGGCAATCACGGCCTCGGCGGTGCTGTGTGGTCGAGCACGGGTGGCAGCGTTGACTCGGTCAACACGATCGAAAACGTGTTCGTGCAGAACCCCACCGCTGGCACGTGGACGGTCGAAGTGATCGCCTCGGCCATCGTCATGGACAACCACGTCGAGACCGCCGCGGTCGACGCCGACTACGGCCTCGTGGTCATCGGCGGCACGTCGACCTACGCCACGGTCAGCTCCGTTGGCGCCGGCTGCGCAGGCGTATCGCTCGCAGCAAGCGCGCGACCAGTGCTCGGCACCACGTTCGACCTGACAACCACGGGCGCCCCCACCAACAGTGTGCTCGGCCTCAGCATCCTGTCGCTGACCGAACTCACGCCGGCACTCGATCTGACGTTCCTCGGCATGCCAACCTGCGAGCTCTACCAGAACCTCGACCTGCTCACGCAGTTCGCGATGGTCTCCGGCAGCGGCACATCGCCACTGAGCCTGCCGGCGAGCACCACCCTGATTGGCACGGTGCTGCACACCCAGTCGGCCACGTTCAGCCCCGGCATCAACCCGTTCGGATTCGCCACCTCGAACGGCCTCGTGCTGACCACCGACATCCACTGAGCGGTACGGTGCCTGGACCATTTTCACCACATTCGCGCTGCGCGCGAATGTGGTGAAAATGGTCCAGGCACCGTACGTGCTAGTGGAACACGTCGGCGTTCCAGGAGCAGATGCGGACGCCGTTCTCGAAGGCGTCGAGGATGCCGATGCCGCCGAAGGGCAGGTTGAGCGATAGGCAGCGGGAGAGGCGCATGCCGAGCATCGCGGCGGCGAAGCCGGTGAGCACCGTGCCGGACGCGACGACGATGACGTTTTTGCCGGCGACCTTGGGCATCGTTTCCTGCCACCATTCGAGCATGCGTTCGACGGCTTCGCCGAGACGTTCGCCGCCCGGTGCTGCCGTATCGCCGAACTCGCTGAAGAACGTGCGCACCGCCGCGTCCTGGTCGCGCATGATGTCCTGCCAGGTGCGGCCCTGCCACTGGCCCATCTCCTGGTCGCGCAGACGGCTGTCGACAACGACTTCGCGTTGCTTGCCTTCAGCGATGACGCGCGCCGCATCGTGGCACTGCGGCTGCGGCCCCGAGGTCACGAGTTCGACCTCTACGTCCTTTAGCAGCTCCAACCACCGCAGGGTCTGGGCACGGCCACGGCGCGACAGGTCCGCGGGCCCGGCGCCAACTGCGAGTTCGGCGTGGCCGAGTTCGAGTTCCGGGTGTCGCATCAACCAGATGCGGCAGAAGTCATTCGGTTCTTCAAGCACTGGAGCATCTTGGCGCCGAAGACGCGCGACATCCAATCCCTTCCCAACTGGCTTGCGAACGACACTCGGCGTACCCTTCGCAATGTGACATTCGCGACTCTGAAGACCGGCATCGACGGCCTCGACGGCATCCTCGGTGGCGGCATCCGTTACCCCGACGATGCGGCCGCGTTCGCCTGCGTCGCCGGTGGCCCCGGCACCGGCAAAACCCTGCTCGCACTGGAGATGGTCGTGCGGGCGTGGCTCACGGCCAACGACGGCACGTTCCTCTACTACTCCGTCGAGCACTCGCCCGACAGCATCCAGAAGAAGCTCGCATTCGACTTCGACTGGTTCCGTTCGGATGCCGAGATCGACACCGAACCGCGCGAAGTTCCCAACAAGCTGTCGCTGCTGGCGACGACTGCCAAGAACCGCAGCCGCCTCGTCCTTACGCAAGCCAAGCCGGCCGCACTGACACAGAAGAGCGCCCGCGGCACCACCGTCGACATCGACTGGATCCTGGCGGAGATCGAGAACCAGCATCGCGTCTCGCCAGTGCGCATGGTCGTCATCGACAACGTCGGCCTCCTGCTGACCGACCTCGAATACTTCGAGAAGCGCGCGACGCTGCTCGAGATCCGTCGCCGCCTGCTCGAGAGCAAGATCCACGGCATCTTCGTCATGGAGGAAGCGCACCCGCGCGACCTACGCCTGCCGTCGGCCGAAGAGTTCTCGACGGACCTGATGCTGCATCTGGCGTTCCGCGAAGAGACGACCGACTTCAAGGTGCGCGCGATCGAGATCAGCAAGGCGCGCCACCAGTATTACTACCGCGGCATCCACCACTTCTCGATCGCCGGCCGCGGCATCACGCGTGACGTCTACCTCGGCGCGCGCAACGAACGTGGTCCCGGCATCCACATCTATCCGTCGGTCGCGGCACAGCTGTCGATGGCGCGCGACGAAGCGCAGTTTGCCGTACCAACCCGCGGTGACTCGCCAATCGACCTTGGCCACCCGGATCTGCAACGCGCCTTCCTCGAAGACAGCGGCCCGACCCGCCACTCATCGACGATGCTGCTCGCCGAGCCGGGCACTCGCGCCACCCTGCTTGCCTTGCGCTTCCTCGCGGCGGCACTCAAACGGGGCGAACGTGCGCTGTTCGTTTCCACGCGCGAAGACCGCGACGCCATCCGCCGCATCTGCCAACGCGAACCCGTGCTGGCTGCATGCCTCGGCGAGAACGGCAAGTTCGCGGACAACTTCCGCGTCGTCTACCTGCATCCGGAGTTCATCACGCCCGGCAAGTTCACGTGGGACCTGATCCGCCTCGTGCGCGGCGGCCACGCTGGCGCTACGCCGCTGCCCGTCACGCGCATGGCGTTCGACAACATCTATCAATTGAGTGATCGCTTCCCGCTGATCGAAGACCAGCGCTTCGTCATCGCGGCCATCCTCGACATGATGCGCTACGAAGGCGTCACGCCGATGTTCGTCGACATGGTGCCGCCGTCCGATGGCAACCTCGCCAACACGTTCGACCCGTCGCCGTATCTCGCCGGCTTCGACAACGTGCTGCACCTCTTCGTCGATCAAGCCCAGAAGACATCCCGCGCGTATTTCCGTGTGCTCAAGTCGACCGGCAACGACTACGTCGGCGAAGCGATCTCGATCGACTGGCGACGCAGCTAGCCCCGCCCGGAGCTACGTGCAAAGGCGGAAATGCGTGGACAGCTGTTACGGCTAGGCGTTGACTACTGCTGCACGGCCGCAATCCGCGGCTTCCATAGCACCATGCACAAGACGATCCTCGTAACGCTATTCGTTCCCGGTCTGCTGTTCGCACAACAGAACGCTTCGTTCCAAGAGCGCGTCGACGCACGCGCCGGCGCCATCAGCGGTCGCCTCGGCTTCGACATGACGTCGCAGTACTTCTTCCGCGGACTCCAGCAGGAGAACCAAGGCATCATCGTGCAGCCGAGCCTCGACCTCGCGATGAACATGCACGAAGGCGACCGTGGCATTCGCAACCTCGATGTCGTGACAGGCATCCGCGAAAGCCTGCACGACGGTCCGACCGGCGGCGCCGGCGGCATCTGGTACGAGAGCCAGTTCTACCTCGGTGTCACCGCCGAGTTCGGCGAGCGCTTCCGTGGTGGGGTTCGCTACAACACCTACAGCAGCCCCAACGGCGGCGCGCCCGCACTTGGCCGCCCAGTCCAGGAACTGCAGTTCCAACTCGGCTTCGACGACGCGGGCATCTTCTCACAGGACTTCAGCCTCAACCCGATGGTAACCATCGCGGCCGAACTCGTCGGCCAACGTGACGCTGGCGCCGACCGTGGCATCTACGCCGAAGTCGCGGTCGAACCGTCGTGGGACCTCAGCCAGATGGGCGATAGCTCACTCACGCTGAGCGTGCCGGCCAGGATCGGCATGAGCCTCGGCGACTATTACGAACGCCCGACGGTCGGCGGCGGTGGCGACGACTTCGTCGGCTTCTTCCAAGCCGGTGGCGTGCTGACGGCGCCGCTCAACTTCCTGCCCGCGCGCATGGGCCCGTGGACCGGTCACGTTGGCTTGCACGCGTTGTTCCTCGGCAACAACACCGATCGCCGCAACGGTGGCGACGAGTTCGAAGTCTTCTTCGAGTTCGGCATGGCGACCACGTTCTAGAAGGCACTCGAGCCCTTCTAGTTCGCACTCACCGCGACCGCCGCTGCAGGTCCTGCAGACACTGCAGCGCGTCGCGGCCGCGGTCCGCCGGCACGAACACGTGATCGTGATGCGTGCCGGCAATCACGTTGCACGCAATCGTTTGATCCGCAAGTGCCCGCGCAAACGCCGCCGTCAAGCCAACGGCATCGAGCGCCGACGCGACCCGCAACGTCAACCACGCGCAGGCGAACGCGACCTCGAAGCCACGTCCTTCTGCTTGCGCAAGCGGCAAGACGACCGTCAAGCCTTCGTCTTCACGCATCGTCGCGACCACCTCGAGCCCACCGAGATCCGCGTCCAACGGCACAGTCACAAACGCGAACGTGCCGTCGTGCAGCTCGGGTTCGAGATGCGGCAGGTAGCTCACTACCCCGCTGCCCCAGCCTTGTGGCCGGCGACGATCTGCTCGACCACCTGCGGTTCGGCCAACGTCGAGATGTCGCCGAGGCCGTCGTAGTTGGCTTCGCCGATCTTGCGCAGGATGCGGCGCATGATCTTGCCGCTGCGCGTCTTGGGCAGGCCAACACACACCTGGATGCGATCGGGCGTCGCGATCGGACTGATCGCCGCGCGCACCTGCTTCTTGAGCACCTTCTCGACTTCGTCCTCGGCAACGCCTTCGGCTGCCGGCCCGGTGATCACATACGCGTAGATGCCTTGACCCTTGATCTCGTGCGGGAAGCCGACGACCGCTGCCTCGGCGCAGTATTCGTGAGCGACCAACGCGCTCTCGATCTCCGCGGTGCCCAACCTGTGGCCGGACACGTTCAACACGTCGTCGACGCGACCAGTGATCCAGTAGTAACCATCTTCATCACGACGGCAGCCATCACCAGTGAAGTAGTTGCCGGGATACATCGAGAAGTAGGTCTGATGGAAACGCGCGTGATCGTTGTAGATCGTGCGCGCCTGACCGGGCCAACTACCCGTCAAACACAGGTTGCCGCTGACGTCGTTGCCCTTGAGCTCGACCCCCTGGTCATCGACCAGCATCGGCTTCACCCCTGGCAACGGGAACGTCGCCGAACCTGGCTTGCACGGCGTCGCACCGGGCAACGGCGACATCAAGATGCCACCGGTCTCGGTCTGCCACCACGTGTCGACGATCGGGCAGTTGCCATCGCCAACGACGTCGTGGTACCACTGCCACACTTCTGGGTTGATCGGCTCACCCACCGTGCCCAACACGCGAATGCTGTCGCGCGGGTACTTCTTCACCGGCTCATCGCCAAAGCGCAGCAACGCCCGCAACGCGGTCGGCGCGGTGTAGAAGATCGTCGCCTTGATGTCGTTGCACACCTGCCAGTAACGGCTGGCATCGGGATAGACCGGCGTCGACTCGAACACCACCGTCGTCGCACCGTTGCACAACGGGCCGTAGACGATGTAGCTGTGGCCAGTGATCCAACCGACATCGGCCGCGCAGAAATGCACGTCGCCGGGATGCCAGTCGAACACCAATTGGTGCGTGTAGCTCGCGTAGGTCAGGTAGCCACCGTTGGTGTGCAGCTGCCCCTTCGGCTTGCCGGTCGAACCCGACGTGTAGAGCACGAACAACGGGTCTTCGCTATCGAGCCACTCGACGGGGCAGTAGGCACGCTGCTGCGCCATCTCGTCGGCAAGCCAACGATCGCGCCCTTCCTGCATCGCCACCTCGGTCTCGGTCCGCTTCGCAACCAACACGGTGTGCACGGTATCCAACCCATTGACGGCATCGTCGACGGTGTTCTTCAACGGGATCGTCTTGCCACCACGCAGACCTTCATTGGCGGTCAACACAACCTTGCAGTCGGCATCGATGATGCGATCGCGCAACGCGTCCGCCGAGAAGCCGGCAAACACCACGGAGTGCACGGCGCCGATGCGCGCACACGCGAGCATCGCGTAAACGGCCTCGGGCATCATCGGCAGGTAGATGCAAACGCGGTCGCCCTTCTGGACGCCGTAGCGCTTCAACACGTTGGCGAACCGACCGACCTCGTCGTGCAGTTCTTGATAGGTGATGTTGGTGTACTCACCCGGCTCATCCCCCACCCAGATGATCGCAGTCTGATCGGCGCGCTCCGCCAGATGACGATCGATGCAGTTGTAAGCGGCGTTGAGCTTGCCACCGAGGTACCACGAGATCTCCGCCTTGTCGAAGTCGACCTCGCTGGTGCGATCGAACGGATGGAACCAGTCGAGGCGCTGCGCCTGCTTCTCCCAGAAGCCGTCGGGATCGCGCACCGACTCGTTGTAGAGGTTCTGATACTGCTCGAACGAACCGACATGCGCGTTGGACGCGATGTGCGGCTTAACCGGGACAATGTGATCGGCCATGGGAATCGGTCGCTGGGCGCAGCGAACGGCACGAGTCTGCCGGTGGCCCGCGGCCGAGACAAGCGTCAGTTGTGCAGTCGGGCGAGGAGCGGGCGGGCCCACTTGCGTATCCAGCTGAGCTGCGTGGCTTCTACTTCCGTGAGCACCTTGCTCACACGGTCGCGCAGCGACTCGTCTCGCTGCCATTCCCAGAGCTCTACGAGGGCTTCGAAAACGCCTTCACTGTCATCCGGACTAATCCAGAACGCCGCCTGATCCAGATCTGCGTCGTTGCTTCCAATGGCTTCCAGGACCTTGGGCAAGACTCTCCGCACGGAATCCACATCTCGATCGGCGATCGCCAAACGCAGCAGGCCTCCCTCGACTACACCTCTGTACTTCAGCCCCGTGTAGTCACTCGCACCGGCCAGGGCTTCTGCCGCCGCAGCCCGAGTCTCTCCATCGTTGACCCGCAGTGCCAACGCAACCAACGCCCAAACCCACTGCGCCTTCTCGATGCTGTCGAACCACGGCAGCGCGCGCGTTGCGACCGGCATCAGTGCGATTGCTGCCTCGGAGGACAACGGCATCGCGGCCAAAGATTCCAGAGCAGCAACCCGCAATTCGATTGGTTGCTCCCGATCAATCAGCAAAGGGGAGAGCACAGCAACCACCTCCGCATCCATAACGCGCAAGCCGCGCAAAGCCGAAGCAGCGGAATCCCGCGCCTTGCCGCCGGGCACCGTGATCACGCGTAGTAAGTACCGAGTAGTGTCAGCGTCAACCGCGCCGAGCGCTTCCAACGCAATGCAGGCCCACATCTGCAGATCAACGCTTCGCTCTTGCGGCGTCACGTCCATTGCCAATAGATCTTGCCGCAATGGCTCAGCCCGCTCGCCGAGGTGCATCGCCGCAACGCAGGCACTGGAGCGCTCGTTGTCGTTTCCTCGCAGCATTCGCCGAAGGTCTTTCAGGAGTCGCTGTGGCACCTCGGCAACCAACTCCTCGCGAATCAACACTGCGAGTGATCTGCATGCCGCGACGCGAACGGTTGGTTCTGGATCGTGCTGCATGAGACGCAGCAGTTCATCACGCCATTGCCCGACAATTCGAGCATCCGCTTCCCCTCTATCGGGAAACATCAAGAAGGCGATCAGGCCGTATCGCTCTCGAGGACTGCCATGCTCAAGCACGTCCTCAACTGCCTCGGGACCACCTTCCCACGCGCGCTTTCGCGCTTCAAAATCGATACCAAGATCTGGAAGGCGCCACTTGCCGCTATCACCTTCCCATTGCCGCTCGACCCACCGACTGATCTGGAACCAGTTGTCGTAGGCCAACACCCCCAACAACCCGATCAACACCGCAAGCAGCACACTCCTTCGCTTTGGCACGGGCGCCATTATGCCAATCGCGTCCCGATATTCGCGAAACGCGACCGGCTTTGACCGTGTCAGTTCTCGATGAACGTGCTTACCGCCGCCCCGAGCAACTCGGCGCTCGGCCCAAGGTGCAAGCACTGGAACGCCAACTCCATGCCGACCAGACCAGCGTTCGCCGGGATCGGTAGATCAAAGCCACCCGCACCAACGCCTGGCGTGATCGGCACGTTCACGAGCCCAAGCACGCCACCGATTTGCACGTCACCCCACGGCGGCAACGCAACACCGGGCAACGTGCGACTCGTGCCAACACCGACGAACGCGAACTCCATCGCGCTCGCGCGGCCGGGCAACGCCCAGACGTCCACGCGCAGGTTGAGGCCGACCACAGCCGGTCGCGGTAGTTCGACTTGATGTTCGCGGTTGTGGTGCAAGAAGCCACCAGCGACCAGATCACGATCGCCGTCACCATCGAAGTCGACCAAGTGCTCGGCGAACTGACCCGTTGCCAACGTCGGCGCTTCGGTTGCGAGCGTGCCGTTGACGTTGCGCAGCACACCAGCTCCGGCCAGATCCACGTCACCATCATTGTCGATGTCGCCGATCGCCACCGAAGTCTCCGTCGTGCCCGAAGGAATCACGACCGACGTCACGTCGAGCAAGAACCCACCTTGTGGACGCAACACCCGCACCGTGCCGCCGAGGATCTCATCGATGATGATGTCCGGCTGGCCATTGCCCTGCAGGTCGGCTACGCGAGCGCGTCCGGCGATGCTCAGTGGCCCACTCAGCCCGAACGTTCCGCCGGTGTTGGTTGCGATGATGACTCCTGCACCACCACCGATCAGCAGGTCGATGTCCTGATCGCCGTCGACATCACCAATCTCGAGGGTCTGCATCGACAGCGGCAGCGTGAAGGTGTTCTGGTGCGTGAACTGCCCGGTGCCGTTGTTGGTGTAGATCGACAACTCGGACGGAATCAGTCCGAGCGCCGCGATATCGAGATCGTTGTCGCCATCGAAGTCGGCCAGCCGCACCTGGCGAATGATGAACAAGCCGCCGCCCGAGGGATAGCCGACGCCACTCGTTGCGGTGAACGTACCCGTGCCGTCGTTCAGGAAGACGCCGTTGCCGACCACATCGAGGTCGTTGTCGCCATCGATGTCGCCGAGGTCGATGCCGACGGCGTGCGAAACGGGGACGATGTCGAAGCCACCGAAGCCGTCGTTGAACGCGGTACCCTCGACACCAACCCAATCCAAGTCGCCATCGTTGTCGACGTCACCATGGGCAGCGATCGAGCCGACGCGGGTGTCTTGCCACCATTCGGTCAAGCCACCAGAACTGTCGTTGCGTAGCGCGGCGATGCCACTGCGCCAACCAAACACGTCGTCGTCACCATCCGCATCTAGGTCGACCCCGGTAATCGGCGGCGCCAACCCGATGTTGGAAGCGACTTGCAGCTTTGGCGCGGGCTGCGGTGGTTGCAACGTGCCGCCGATGTTGCGTAGCAGTTGGCCTTCTGGCGACTGCACACGAAGCACGTACACATCGTCGAGTCCGTCGCGGTCCGCATCGAAGAAGACCGCGCGCCTGGCGCTGCTCACCGCGGGCAGGCTCGCGGACACGTTGGCGTAGACGCCGCTCTGATTCTCCAGCAAGCGCAGCGTGCCAGAGGCCTCGACCGCGAGGATGTCCGGATCGCCGTCGCCCTCGAGGTCACCGATGGTCACGTCGTTGATGAGCACGAACGACAGCGGCGGCAACCGCGTAGCCGTTTCGTCGACGAAGCCGGCAGCCGTGTTGCGCAGAATGCCCAGGCCACCACCCGAAGATCCCGGCGCCGCAAACCCATCCAGCAGGATGTCCGTGCGGCCATCGCCGTCAACGTCGAGCACGTGTGCCGCCCCCACGTTCGTCGGGTTGTCAAACGGCAACATCGTCGCGGTCACGTCGGTGAACTGACCCGTGCCGTTGTTCTCCAGCAACAGCAACCGGTAGGTCACACCACCGTACGAAGCCGCAAACACGTCACGATCCCCGTCGCCATCAAAGTCGATGGCGACGACAAACTGATCCCACTGCAGCGTCGATTGCGCGAGCAGCTGGTTGGAGAAGGACGCACCTTGATTGGTCAACAGGTGCAGGGCCACGGGACTGAAGTTGTTCGAATCCGTCCACGTCACGAGGTCGCCATCGCCGTCGCCGTCAAAGTCCGCGATCGCACCAGTGCGCGCCGCTTGGAACGCGGCCATCGCTTGTGGCTGTGCGAACCTGCCGAAGCCGTCGTTGCTGAATCGCAGGATCTGGCTCGGGGTGATGCCAAGCAGGTCTGGGACACCGTCACCATCCACATCACCTGGCCGCAGGAACTCCATGTTCGGCACAAGTGCAGGAGGTGCGCCGTTGGTGAACTGCTGGGCGCTGAGGAACGGACAGAGGACTAGCAGGAGGGCAGGCGTTCGCATGGTCGATGGCACGGACGAGAGGCGGGGGCAACGGAGCTAGACTACTCGCTCACAAAGTTTCTGCAGTTTCGTGGATTCGAAAGAGCCCCGGATCCGGTCCTGATTGACGGGCGCGCATACAATCTCCGTTCCGCCATGCCCTTCGCTCGCCCACTGCTCCAGCACACACTCGCCCTCGTTCTGGCCACCCACCTCACCGCGCAGACGTTCGTCGTCGACGCAGCGAACGGTCCCGGCACCAACTTCACCGACTTGCCGGCGGCGATCGCGACCGTTCCCGATGGCGCCATCCTGGTGGTGCGCCCCGGCGGCTACACGCCGTTCAGCATCGACGGCAAATCGCTCAGCATCCTCGCCGACACATCGGTCACCGTCGGCAGCATTGGCCAGAGTTGCTTCGTCCGCAACCTGCAAGCCAACCAACAGGTAACGCTGCGCGGCATGCAGTTCTTGGGCAGCATCACCAACACGATGATCCGCTGCCTCGACAACGACGGCCCCGTATTGATCGATTCGTGTTGGGGTTACGGCCTGTATCCCACCAACGGCTGCGCGATCGAAGCGACTCGCTGCACCGACGTGCACATCCGCAACGGCACCTTCCGTCCGGCCAACGTGCCGCTCCTCGTCATCGAGAGCTTCGTGCGGGCGACGGACTCGACGTTTGAAGTGTCGTCGATCTACCCGGGCGTCCGCGTGTTCGATGGCACGGTCGAACTCAACTCGTGCACCGTGCGCGGCAATGGCGGTGCTCCGGGACGCGGCGCGGTGAGCTTGATCAACAGCGACCTGCGCCTGCTCGGCACCTCGCATCTGTCGACGACGTTCCCGTGGTGGGTCATCACCGGCAGCGGCAACGCGCGCGTCGACCCGACGGCCGTTCTCAACAGCGGTAGCTACCAACCGATCATCAACACCGTCAACGCGACCATGATGAGCATGCCGTCGGTGACGGCTGATCCAGGAGTCGGCAGCAACCTCGCAACTGCGACCCTCGACGGACCGAGCACCGGCATCGGTGTGCTGTTTGCCGCGCTACGAACGAACGCGTTCTTCGTCAGTTGGTCGCCCGACCCGATCCTGCTGCTGCCGGGAAGCGAAGTGCAGATGGCCAGTGGCGCTCTGGCGACACCACTCGCCGGTTCGTACATCGTGCCCAACAGTCCGGCGATCACCGGCGTGCGCGTCGCGTGGCAAGGAGCGTCGCTCGATGCCGCCATCGGTTTGCAGTTGAGCAACGCGGTCACCTACGTGCACCTGTAGTCTCTGACTACATGGATGAGTCCTCCGCGTCGCCGCCGGCGCCGCCCGCAACGTCCTTGACGCCTGCTCAGATTCTGCGCCCCGCACTGCGGCTGTGGCTACTGGTCATGCTGATCTACGGCGCCGGCGACCTGGTCACCATGCTGCTCACGCGCAACTTCATGGCGGATAGCCAGCAGTACGCAATGACCTACGCGCTACCGATGATCATCGCGCAGATCGTGGTCCTCGCGATCACCCTCAAGGCCGTCTGGCCAGAACCAGATGCACGCTGCGTCTTCCGCAAACCACCAAGGAGGGCCGTCGAGATCTGCGTCGTTACAGGAATCGTGTCATGGCTGGCCTTCAAGATGTGGTACGAGTGGCTGACGTTCACGTCTGATGCGGTTTCCCTGTCAGTGCCGATCGAAGATTGGGAGTTGGTCTGGATCATCATCCAGTTCTGCGTGATCGCGCCCCTGTGGGAAGAGTGGGCCTTCCGTGGCTTGATGCTGCATCGGTTCCGCAAGGTCATGGGCGACCCGATGGCGGTAGCCACCCAAGCGATGATGTTCTCAGCCTTGCACATGGACTCGAGGGAGCTCATCTCGCATTTCCTGTTCGGAGTCGTGGCTGGCGTCCTGCGCATCCAAGCACGCGCTCTGTGGCCGTGCATGCTGGTGCACGCCTTGTGGAACGGTGCCTGGGTGATGCACATGGCTGCTTAGCGACGGTTACCATCAGCTGGAAGATCTGTAGAACGAACCGAACATGCCCACTACCACCTCACGCCTTGTCCTCCCCCTCCTGGCCGGCGTCCAGCTCGCGGGCCTCGCCACGGCGCAGTTCCGCGACGCATCTGCCAAGACGTCACGCGAACTCAGCGCTCCGCGCCTGATCGTCGCCGACGGCAAGCCCATCGACGTGACCACCGGCCACGCCGCGCCCTACGTGCTCGACTTCGATGGCGACGGCAAGCGTGACCTGCTGGTCGGCGAGTTCGGCGACGGCAGGTTTGCCAACGAGGAGCTGCCCGATGGGCTCGCCAAGGGTTGGAAGGAGAAGGGTCGCTTTGCCAACGGCCGCGTGCGCATCTACAAGAATCACGGCACGAACAAGAAGCCGCGCTACACGACGTTTGAGTATCTGCAGGCTGGTGGCGGCGACGCCACCGTGCCCATCACTTGATGCTTGTCCTTCTGTCCACAGTTCGTGGACTACGACGCTGACGGTCGCACCGACATCGTGACGGGTTCGTACACCGGCCAGCTGTATCTGTTCCGTAGGCTTGCCGACGACACGTTCGCGCAACGCGAGGTGTTCGTGAATGCCGAAGGCAAGACGTTGGTGCTGCCGAAGGAACTCGGCTACTCGATCGTGCCCGAACTGGTCGACATGGATGCCGACGGTGACCTCGACCTCGTGATCGGCACGCGCAGTGGCGCCGCACAGGTCGTCACCAACAGTGGTACGCGCAGCCAACCGGTCTGGTCCGATGGCTTCCACGAACTGCGGACCGAGCAAGGTGTGGTGATCAAGGGCAGCAATGCGCACCACGCCGACTGGGATGGGGATGGCGTGCGCGACCTCGTTCTCGGTAGCGAGCACGGCACCGTCGTCTGGCATCGCAACGTCGGCAAGAACGACGAACCGCGCTACGGCAAGCGTCAGGTCCTGATCAAGCCACAGGGTTCGAGCCGTTCGCCACAAGGCTCGACGCCGAAGCGGCACGGCGGCCGCGTCAAGGTGCACGTCACCGATTACAACGGCGATGGTCGCGCAGACCTGTTGGTCGGTGATGTCACGTGGCAACAGGACCCGCCGAAGGCGTTGACGAAGAAGGAGCTCAAGGCCAAGCGCAAGCTCGAGAACGAGCTCAACAGAAAGCAGTTGCAGCTAGTGCGGATGAAGCCGGGCAAGGAGCGTGACGCGTTGCAGAAGAGCATCAAGGAGGACACGACCAAGGTGTTCGCCTACCAGCGCACCAAGACGCACACACACGGCTTCGTCTGGGTCTACTTGCGCAAGTAGACCGACTACAGCTTGATCTCGAGCGGCTCGGTCTTGCCTTGCGCGAACACCATGCGACGGCGCCAGCGCGCGCTACCGCGTTCTAGTTCTTGCTGCGTTCCGATGCGCAGCTCCCAGACACCTTCGGGAACCCCGCAAACAGCGAAGAGGCCGTGGCTGCTCGCTCGGAGCGTCCGCTCCCACTGATTGCTGAGGCCGACCGCACTGATGCTGATCAGGTTGCCGACGTCATCAGCCACGGCAACGTGGGCGTCAAACCTTTGGGCCGCATCAGCGAACTGAATCCTCGCCGAGAGGGACACGGTCGGCGCGAACGGCACAGTCAACTCCAGGTCGTCCCCTCCGATTGTCACCGGCCCCGTCGTGTGTCGCGACAAGATCGCGTCGTTCGCAGCCGAGCCACTGATCATGATGGTTGCCGGCCCCCGCTCGAGGTCCAGTTCGAGCAAGCCATCCTTGACCGCTTCGCTGTGGGTCTCGTAACGCCACGTGCCGTTGGCCGTCTTCTCGACGTAGTCTCCGCTCCGCGATGCCGAAGAAGCACGCGTCCATGGCTGACCGACTCCCAGCTCCGGCCAGTTGGGAACCGAGCCGTCGTTGCTCTGGAAGTAACCGACCCTCACGCTGACGAAACCGATCTTGCCTCGAGCGGTCGGCCAGCTTGGCTCACCCGAGCCACTGGACTGAATCAAGGGACGCAGACGAACCCGCGTGGACTGCACCGGCTCAAGCACGAACGTCGCATCCTTCGTCGTCTCAACCTCGCGCGTGATCGTTCGGTAGCCCGCCGCGGACACTGCGAGTCGGTAGCGACACTTCGACTCGGTCGGCAGCCGGAACGCGCCATCATCACCGACACCCCAGCTGCCGCGATGCGAATAGGACGTTGCTTGGGGCACTCGTATTTCGCAACGCACCGTCGCGTCGAGAACGTTGCCAGCGGCATCCGTCACGCGGCCGAGGATCATGTTCTCGGGTGAAAGGACAAGCGTTTCGCTGACCTCCTTGCGGCCATCGAACACCACGTAACGATCTACGAAGACCCGCTTGCCGGCCATCTTCGTGCTCGCGGAGATGATGACCTCAAACTCCTCAGGCGCCTGGAACCGCCGTTCGAAACGGCCTTGCGCATCAACCTCTAGCACCCCGATCGAGTCATAGCTGCCGTTCTGCAGCCGCTCGGCCGTGACGTAGGCGTCCGTCACGGGCTCGCCAGACGGGTCGACGAGTTTGCCACGGAACACAGTGTCCATCCCCATCACGATGCCGAGTTGACGGCGCTCGCCCCTGCCCAGTTTGACCGGCTGACCAGACTTCGTGCTCTCCCGCGGGATCAGCCTGCCGTCCAGCATCTGCTCGTAGTAGGTGTCGCCCGAGAACAGCATCAGCTCCAATTCGGCTGGCACGGTCAGCACCGCAGTGCCATCGGGGGCCTTCTCGTTGTGCCGGAACTGCCTTCCGAAGCTGCCGAATGACGCCAGCAAGCCGGTCTCCCCAATACCGAGGCCGACGGCAACTCCGGGCAAACCGGTCACGGCCTTCCCGGCCGAGTCGGTCACATTCACGACCAACGTCGCCGCTGGCGCCAACAAGACGCGCGCGGGCTTCCACCCACCGAGCTCGGCAGGGTAGAGACTCGTCGCGCCGATCCTGATGTATCCATCCATCTCGGCATCCAGCCACGAACTCTCCGGCACCTTCGCGAACACAAACCTGCCATGCTCGTCGGCCGACGTTTCGAGGAAACGACGTTCGCCGTCATCGCGGTAACCGACCTTCACCGTCGCGCCGCCTACCGGCTTGCCGGAAGGTTCGATGACCTGGCCTTCAAGCACACCGTGCGGATAGCGGCTGAGAATCAGCGGGCTCGCGCTCTCACGCCAATCGCGCTTCGCAGACCAGTACACGCGACGGTGAGACTCGCTACCAGCCGCCTTGATCGCATGGAGCGTGGCTGCCTCCGGCACAACGAACGCGAACTGCCCCGCCGCATCGGTGACGGCTTCGAGTTCTTCTGTCCGTGGATAACGACGTCCCTCGACTGGCACGTGGAGCTCACAAACCATCGCGACGTTGCTCGCTGGCCGGCCGGAGCCCGCCTCCGCACCAAACGCGGCATCCTCCACCACACCGCGCACCATGAGCGCGTCCGACACGGGTGGCTGTTCCTCGCGAACGGTAGTGTCATCTGTTTCGGCGACGACCTTCGCTTCCTCTGGCGTCACCGACGCCATCGTCGGCAACACCGGGTCCGCGCCACCGAACCACTGCGGCCACACCACGACGCCAGTCGCAAGCAAGACCACAGCCACGACCGCGACCCGCAGCGCGAACGCGCGGCGCACGACCGGTGCCAAGGTTGCCGTCGCCGTCGCGGAGCCGGTCATCGGCTCGACGCCACCGAGGGCACACAGCGCCGGCAACCAATTGCGCTTGCTGTCCGCATCCCCTGCGTCGAGCCGTTCGCGCAGCTGTGCCAACGCGCGCGCCAACCGCGTCTTGACCGTGCCGATCGGCTGGTTGAGCTTGGCCGCGATCTGCTTCGGCGACAGGTCGTCGTAGTAACGCAGGAACACGACGTCCCGATAGTCGGAGCCCAGCTCTTCGACCTGCTGCAGCAGGCGCCGGCCGACTTCGAGCTTGCTCGCGACGGACGCCGTGTCCTCTGCCAGCTCCGTCGGCCCCGCCCCCTGTTCACGACGGCGCCGCCGGCTGTCGGTGCGAACCCGACGAGCGGCACGTTTGCGCAGGATGCCGGCGAGCCACGGCACCAACCCGTTCTCGGCGCGCGGCTTGCCCGAACTGGCAGCGACGTAGGTTTCCTGGACCAGGTCCTCAGCCGCGAACTGGTCGCTGGCGAGACGGCGCGCGAGGGCGCGGAGGAACGGAGCGTGCTTCTGGAACTCGACTTCGAGGGTCATTGCGGGCCTTGGGTAACGGTGTACCCGGTCTGTTCCCGCCGTGTCGAAATCGGTGTCAGGTAGACACCGATTTCTCGCAGCACGCCCTAGAGCGTGCGAATCCAGTGCAGCAGCGTGCGCACCGCAGTGCCGCTGGCACCGCTCTTGTAGTAGTCCTTCGCCAGGCCACCGTAGGAGGCGCCCGCGATGTCGAGGTGCGCCCACGGCGTATCGCCAGCGAAGTAGCTGAGGAACGCACCGCCGGCCGTCGAACCGTTGCCGTGGCCGGGCGAGTTGATGTTGGCGAGGTCGGCGAAGCGGCTCTTCACCTGATCCTTGTGGCACTGCCACAGCGGCAACTGCCACAGCGGCTCATCGGCGGTGTCGCCAGCCTCGATCAGATCGTCGATCAGCTTCTGGTCCGACCCCATGATGCCGGCCATCTCGTGGCCGAGCGCAACGACGACGGCGCCCGTCAGCGTCGCGAGGTCACACATCTTCTCGGGCTTGTAGAACTTCTTCGCGTAGCAGATCGCGTCGGCGAGCACGAGGCGGCCTTCGGCGTCGGTGTTGAGCACCTCGATCGTGTGACCGTCCATCGCCGTGACGACGTCGCCCGGACGCTGCGCATCGGCATCGGGCATGTTCTCGGCCGCGGCGATCACACCGATGATGTTGCGCTTCGGCTTGTAGGTGCCGAGCGCGCCGTTCTTGAGCGCGTGGAACAGGCCCATGACCGCGCCGGCGCCACACATGTCGTAGCGCATCTCGTCCATGCGACCGGACGGTTTGATGCTGATGCCACCACTGTCGAACGTCAGGCCCTTGCCGATGACGCACACGTTGCCCTTGGCACCCGGCGTCTTGTATTCGAAGACGATCAGCTTCGCCGGCTCGACGCTGCCACGCGACACGCCGAGCAGCGCGCCCATCTTCAGCTTGGTCATCGCCTTCTCGTCAAGCACCTTCACGGTGAGGCGCCCGCCGGTCAGCTTCTTCGCGGCTTGCGCCATCGTCGTCGGCGTCAGGATGTTGGCGGGTTGGTTCTCGAGGTCGCGCGCGAACACGGCACCTTCCGCCGACTTCGCGCCGAGTTGCAGACCGCGGGCGAACTGCGCTTCGTCGGCCTTGCTCAAACCGACCGCAGCAACTTGGGCGCGAACAGCGTGTGGCTTCTTCGGCCGCTCCTTGCGCGGCGCGTCGTATCGGTAGGCGCCGAGCACGAGGCCTTCGGCGATCGCCATGCCGGCAGCGAGCGGCTTGGCCTTCTTGATCGCGTTGCCCGGCACGACCACCGAGAACTGACCGACCTTGTGGCCGGCGGCGCGGCCTTGCGCCATCGCGGCGACGCGACGCAGATGCTCGGTCGTCACGTCCTTCGCCTTGCCGAGACCGACAACGCCGAGGCGCTTACAGCCCGAGCCCTTCGGTTGGTGGAAGACCGCCGCCGAACGGAAGTCGGTGCTCAGGTCACCGGTAGCCTTCGCCCGACGCATCGCATCGGCGAGGGGCTCTCCAGCGTCAACGCGGCCATCGGGAGCGAGAACGAACACGGCGTCTCCACGGCTCGCGACCGCGGAAGAGACATGGCGGATCTTCATACGGGCGACCGTTGTAGCCTGCTTGCCGTTAGCAAACCAAGCCCGATCGCCGGACTCAGCCGTTGTTCTGGTCACCGAGTTTCGGCAGGTCGCCGATCCAACGCTCGCCGTCGCCATCCTTGAGCTTCTCGCGCTTCCAGATCGGGACCTCGTTCTTGAGCCGGTCCATCAAGAACTGGCACGACTCGAATGCCGCCACCCGATGCGCCGACGCCACGACGACGACCACCGAAGCTTCGCCGACCGGCACTTCACCGAGGCGATGCACGACCCGCGCGCGCGTGATCGGGAACCGCTTGACGGCCTCTTCGAAAATCCCGCACATCACACGCTGCGCCATCTCCGTGTAGGTTTCATAGCTCAGCGACAACACGTCGGCGCCTTCATTGTGGTTGCGGGTCACGCCCGCGAACGTCACCACGGCCCCATCCGCATCCGTGCGGCACTCCTCTTCGAGGCCACGCGGATCGATCACGCCCTCAACGATGTCGAACCGATACAGCTCCTTGCTGCCAGAGCCGCCGCTGATCGGCGGAATGAACGCCACTTCGTCGCCTTCCTTCAGCACCGAGTCCTCCCGCGCGTAATCGCGGTTCACGGCGTAGGCAACCGGCAGCCGTAACAACCCCGGGTGTTGTTCACCAAGCTTTTTCCGTAGACCGTGAATGGTCGTGCCCGCGGGCACCTCGACACGCATTTCGTCGGTGCCAAGGGTCTCTCTCACCGAGGCAAAGCATCGCAGGGTTACTTGGATCAACTGAACAGATTCTGGCATTCGCACATTCTGCAGAGCCGGTAGGCAGAAGCACCATGTCTGGGCTAGATTCCTATGCACATCCCGGTCAGGAACACCCCTCCGCGCCGACGCCAAATCGACCTATGCGACCCATCAAGACTCTCCCCCTGCTGACGATCCTTGCAGCCTCGTTGCCCGCCCAATGGCAACTGATGAACACCCCGACCAACCCGACGCAGCGTCGGGCAGGTGCGATGGCGTTCCACGAAGGCACCAACAAGATGGTCATGTACGGCGGGCTTTCGGCCACGCCGAGCCAGGCACTCGCCGACACTTGGACCTACAACGGCACCTGGGTGGCGACCGCCGCGACCGCGCCGCCGCGTTGGGGCCACCGCATCGTCTCGGATCCGAGCAACAATGTGCTGGTCACGTTCGGTGGTCGTTCGCCGACCATCAACAGCCTCAGCAACGAGACGCTGGAGTGGAACGGTTCGAGCTGGTCGCCCGTCGTGACGGCCAACGCGCCGAGCCCCCGCTTCCTCTACGGCATGTGCTACGACTCGGCGCGTGGCGTCGTCGTTCTGTTCGGTGGCCGCAACCTCTCGGGCCCCAACAACGAAACGTGGGAGTTCGACGGCACCGACTGGACGCAGAAGCTGACGGTCAACGCACCGCTCGCTCGCGAAGAGATGGGCATGGTGTTCGACGCGAGCCGCAACCGCACGGTCCTGTTCGGTGGCTGTGATGAAAGCATCTCCGCCATCTACGGCGATACGTGGGAGTTCGACGGCAACGACTGGGTCGAAGTGACGCCCGCCGTCAGCCCGTCGCCGCGCTTCCGCGGCATGATGGAGTACGACTCCGGTCGCAGCCGCGTCGTCTACTACGGCGGCTTCGACGGCACCAACACGCTGACCGAGACGCACGAGTTCGCCGGCAACGACTGGGAACTGCAAGCGATCGTCGCGGTGCCGACGGTGGAGACCGAAGCCCTGTCCGGCTACGACTCGACCCGCAAGCGCCTCGTGCTCTTCGGTGGCTTCGGCGGTTCCTTCCTTGATGAGACGTGGGAGTACGCTGGCGATACGAGCGGCACGTTCACGCTCTACGGCTCCGGCTGCGACACGGCCAACGGCACGCCCGGCCTCAGCGGCTCGGTCCCGAACATCGGCACGACGTTGTCGCTCTCCTTCGACAACCTCGGCGCCGCCCAAGGCCTGCTCGTTGCGCTCGGCGTATCGAACACGCAGTGGAACGCGCTGCCGCTGCCGCTCGACCTCGCCGCCATCGGCCTGCCCGGTTGCGGCCTCGTCGCGAGCCCCGACCTGATCGAGTTCGTGCAGGTGACCGGTGGCACAGCCGGCTATGGCGTGCCGATCCCGAACCAGGTCACCCTCGTCGGCTTCCAGCTCTACTGCCAGGGCATCGTGCTCGACATCGTGCCAAGCCTGACGTTCTACGGTGCGTCGCGCGGCGGTCGCGCGGTCATCGGCCAGTAGCCAGCAACAGGCAGTAGTTCTGCCTGCGTTGCCCCCGCGCCTCATGGCGCGGATACTGCGAGCATGCGCATCGCAGTCGCGGCGACTCTGATCCTGGCCTCTCTGCCAGCGGCCACCTCGGCCGCTCGGCAGCAACCGATCGGCCAGCACACGCAGTCGTTCCGCAAGCTCGCCGAGAAGGCCAAGCTGCCGTCGGCACGCAGCCACCCCTATGTCGAAGTCTGGACAGGTGGCTACTCGATGCCCGAAGACGGCAAGTACGTCGCCACCAAGTGGCGGGGTCTGCTGCTCGAAGACAACGGCAAGACCTTTCGCGTGTTGCTCGAGCGCTTCATCGAGCAGACGTTCGTGCGCACCCCGCCAGGCACGCCGGCCTACAAGCAGGTCCGCTACGCCCCCGCCGACCCCAAGCCGACGGCTGTCGCTCGCCTCGCCGACAAGTCGGACTGGGACGGCACGTTAGAATTGTTCTACGGCTATGTGTGCGACGGCAGCGGCCACCACAAACTAGCCGAGCAACTCTTCGAGCGGGTCCCGATGATGCGCAGGCACCGTCCTGCCGGGATCGGGTTCCTTAGCGCCGCCGAGATCGATCTGGGCAATGCGCGCCACGAAGATGCCGTCGGCGAGTTTGGCAACGTCAGCGACATCACCGACCTCCGCCAGACGAAGCTCGACATCTGGCTCGCCGCGTTTGCCGCTCACCGACTCGCCCCCAACGTCCGCGAACTCCGCGCGGCCCTGCTGCGCTCCCAGGCCAAGAAGTTGCCGCAAGACGCGAGCGAAGCAGCCAAGCTCGTGCACGAACTGACTTCGTTTGCCGGTGGCATCTCCATCAACGGCGGCTGGCCTATTGTCATGGCGCGAACCGGCGGCAAGCGCCCCTGCGATCGACTCGTCGCCATGGGTGCCGAAGCGGCGCCCGCGTTGCTGCAGGCGTTGGCTGACGACCGTCCTACCCGCTGCGTTCGCGGCATCGGCCGCCGCCAGTTCCACAGCCAGGTCATGCGCGTCAATCGTGTCGCGGTGCAGATCCTCGAGACGATCGCGGGCCTCGGCGTCGGGCACATGGAACCCGACCAGGCCAAGGTGCAGTTCGAGGCGTGGTGGCGTCGCGTCCAAGAGATCGGCGAGGTCGAAGACCTGCTACGTCGGACCAGGAAAGGTAGCCCGTCGGCCGCCAACCGACTCGTCGACGTCGCCCCCGACAAAGCGGCCGACGCCATCCGAAGTGCCTTGAAGTTCGCTTCGAACGCAACGAGGCAAACCCGCCTGATGGAGATCGCGCGGCGCAGCCGTGGTGCTGCCACGACCAAACTGCTGCGCTCCATTCTCGCCTCGCAAGATCCACTCGCCGTCGCCGCCGTCGCGGAGCCGCTGCTGAAGAAGCCCGAACAGCGACAGCCGGCACTCACGGCGCTGCAACAGGCCTGGCGCATCGCGGAGGTTGGTTCGCGCGAAGCCGACGCCATCGGGCCGCTCCTCTGCAAGCACGGCGACCTTGCGTCCATCAAGCTGCTGCAGGCAAAGCCAGAAGCGCTGACCGGACGCGAACTGCGCATTCTGCCGCTACCCGACCATTCGCCGCGCCCAGACGCCGCGCTGCTCGCCGCTCAAGAGCAACTGCTCCGCGCCCTGCTGCACGACACGCGCGAGTTGTTTGGCGTGTTCGGGGACATCCTCAATCCTCGCCGCTGTGACTACGCCGCGCGCGAGTTGGCTCGTCGTTGGCCAGACCGCTACAGCTTCAACATGCGGCTGCTCCGCCCCGACCGCGACCGCGCGCTCACGAAGCTGCGAAACGAACCGATCCGCAACCCGGAAGTGGTGCTGCCCGATGCCGTCAAGCAGCGGCTCGCTGCATGGGATAAGGAGCATCTGCCAAGCGAACGGGTGCGCATCCTCGACGCGATCACCGATCCGCTGGCACTGACGACGCTGCGCCTGCGTCGCAACAAGGCGCACGCGGCGCGGCGCACGGAGCTGGACAACGCCTGCCGTCGCGTCGCCGCGTCCGTGATTGCCGTGGGCCCCGACGAAGAACTCGCGAAGCTGCCGGATGGGATGGCAGAGCAGTTCCGAGCGTTGGTCGGCAAGCCACTCGCGCCGAGTGCGTTCGCGGACCTGGTAGGCGCCATCGTGAAGGACCCAGCTGAGGGTGTGCGGCAACACATCTTCCAGATCATGCGCCGCGGCAACGGCCCCGGCGTCACGATCGAACTCGTGAGCATGCCCGGCAACGGCGAACTGCGCGAGCGGCCGCAATACAACGCCGCGTTGGCCTACGGCCGCCGCATCACGATGAACACTGCCGGTGCCGGCGTGCGCGACGCCATCCGACGCGGCGTGCTGGCAACCTTCGCCGAACGGCTGCAAGATGCGATCGACGCCGAAGACGAAGAACCGATCGAGGCGCAGGTGCGCCTGACGCAGCGTTTGTAGACGCCGCTACGCGAGGCCGCGCAGCGCTTCTTCGACGTCGCCCTTGCTGCCCAGGAACAGCGGCGTGCGCTGGTGCAGTCCCGTTGGCACGACATCGAGAATCGGCATCTTGCCGTTGCTCGCAAGACCACCGGCCTTCTCACAGATGAAGCCGAGCGGCGCGTTCTCGTAAAGCAGGCGCAGCTTGCCTTCGGGCTTGTTGACCTCACCGGGATACATGTAGATGCCGCCCTTGAGCAGCGTGCGGTGGAAGTCGCCGACCAAGGCGCCCGCGTAGCGCGCCGAACGCTTGCCGACGCCAGCTTGTTGGCGGCGGAACCTCGCGACCATCTCGCGCGTCTTGTCGTCCCACTTCGACTCGTTGGCCTCGTTGACCGAGTAGGCGCCCGTGCCTTCCGGGATCTTCAGGTTGGGATGCGTCAGGAAGAACGTGCCGATCGAACGGTCGAGGGTGAAGCCGTTCACCGGGCCGCCCGCCGAATACACCATCATCGTGCACGGGCCATACAGCACGTAGCCAGCGGCGACGATGTTGCGGCCGTTCTGCAGGAACTCATCCTTCGTCACCGGCTTACCCGTTTCCTGGCGCTTGTAGACGCCGAAGATCGTGCCCATCTGACCGGCGACGTCGACGTTGCCCGAGCCATCAAGCGGGTCGATCGCGATCAGGTACTTGCCGTCCTCGCCGCCCGGCAAGATGTGCATGTCCTCCATCTCTTCACTGGCGATGGCGGCGACCATCGGCACGTTCTCGAACACCTGCAACGTCGTGTCGTTGCTGATGACGTCGAGCTCACGCACCTCCTCGTCCTGCACATTGCTCGTGCCCGTGTAGCCAAGCTTGCCAACGAATCCGGCACGCATGATCTCGCTCGCGAGCATGCGAGCGACGAGGCTGAGGCGATTGAGAACGGTCGACAAGCCTCCCGATGCGGAAGCACTCGCCTGGTCGATGAAGAATTGTTCGCTGAGCGTGAAGCGGTTCATGGGCTTGCGATCATTTGAGCGCATACCGACGGCAAGACCAAGCTTGCGTCAGCGCCGCGCGATTTCGATGCGGCCAGGTTCTGCGCCAACTTGCGGCAACTCGACCAACACGGCGGTAGCAACGTCCGTTTGCGCAACCACCTCACGACGCCCGTCGGTGTGAACAATGACGAGTTGTTCACCTGGCTGCGCGCCCCACCACATGCGCTTCGTCGCGGTCGTCACGATGGGACCGGGCCCAGTTGCGGTGCTTGCGCGCACCTCACCGGCCTGCACGGGCACAGCCGGCATCTCACCGCGACCACGCCGCCAGTAGAGCCGCATGCTGTCGGCAGCCGGGTCCTTGGCCGTCACTCCGGCAACGTCGAACCGCGCCACTTCGACCAGGTCGCGCAGCGGATCGAAATCTTCGCCAAAGTGCATGCCACACGCGTGTGGCACCGCGGGGTCGAGGCCGAACTGGATCGGGCTGTCGAGCACGAACCGGATCTTCTGCTCGTCGAGCCACTGCGACAACTTGCCGGCCTTGAGTGCGGCGAAGCTGCGGGCGTCGACGACACCATCGAGATTGACGACGGCGTGGTGATCCTCGGGAGGCACCACCGTCGCAGCCCACCACGTCACGAGCCCGCTGTTGAAGCTTGCGACCCGTTCGCCTTCCGGCATGACAACCCGCAGATGTTGCCCCGCCAGCGACATCTCGCGCTGGCCAAGCAGCGGTTCCGGCTTGACGCGCCAACTGTCCTGGACCTGCACGACGGCGAACGTCAGCAACAACAACCGCCAACGGCCGAAGCGGATCATCGAGACGAACGCGATCAGCACGACGGGCACGAGGTAGTAGTCGCGCGGGTACCAACGCAGCGCCCAGTGCACGACCACGATCGACACGAGGCCAACGGTGATCGCGATCAACTCGCACGGCATCGGGCGGACTCGCTGCGCCGGGAACAACGCGAGCAGCAATGCGGCCCAGCCAGCCGTCAGGAGATCGTGCACACCGAGGGCACTCGCGACGCCGACCAGGATTGCCGGCAGCGCACGCAGCGACATCGGCATCCAGGGGCGCACCAGTTGGAACGTGACGAGCCCGAAGCCAAACGCGGAGGCCAGCGCAAACGGGCCGCCGAGGAACACCGGCCGGGTGTACCACCACTGAGTCGCCCAGTAGCCGTTGGCTTCGGCCAGATTGGTGTGGAACAGCCACGACATCGGCACTGCAGAGTCTGGCAACCACGAGCCACCGATGCTGGCGTTGATCAGCACCGGCACGGCTAGCGCGACCAACGGCGCCGGCACGCACCACAGCCAGGCGCGCAGCGTCTTCGCCTTGTGGTGGCGACAGACCGACATCATTACAACGAGGCCGAGTAGATCACTGCGTGCCAACACTGCCAGCAGCGACAGCGGTACGAACCCACGTTCGCGCGCGCGGCGCGCAGCAAACAACGACACCACGAAGAACTCCGCCAGGGCGGTTTCCTGGCCGTTCTGGGCTTCGCGCAACAGCAGCGGATGGCCGAGCCAACACAAACCGAGGCAGATGCCCGTCAAGCGATCCTGCGGCACCCAGTAGATGAGCGCGGCCGCGGCGAAGTGGAACAGCAGACCGAGCATCGGCGCGACGGTTGGCAGCGCGTTCGGGTCGAACCAGGCGAACGGCACGAGCAACATGCTCCACAACAGCTGCACGCCACTGGTCGTCACGCCATCACTGACGGTCGGGCCACCGCCCGTCGCGACGTTGACGGCCCAGACGAACTCGTAGAACGCGTCGTCGCGCAGACGATTGGTTTCATCTGGCAGCCAGACGACCCAGTTCCACAATCCCCAGATCGCCGCGCAGAATGCGGCGATGACGATCAACGGAGACAGTGCGGGGGCAGGGCGCAGCATGCAGGAGCGCCCAACATAGCGGCACGGCCGCTACCCCTCCCACTTCAAAGAGGGGCCGGCCAGCTCAAAAGAGTGGGCGACCAGTTCAGAACACTGGGCGATACGTATCCCACATATCTTCACACCAACCGGACCACGCCTTGGTCCAACCGCTCGTTTCGATCGTGACGTAGCGGTCGGTGTAGTCGAACAACGCCGGGTGATTCCACTCGTCGACGAGGCCCATGATGCGGGCACACAGAACGGCACCAATCCACGCGTTGGCGGTGCAGCACAGACGGTAGGAGTTGGTCGTCCAACCGACCACGTCGAGGTTGGGCGAGTGCACGTGGCTGTGACCGAACTCCGGCATGCCCAGGTGCAGCGGCGCGTAGCCGCCGTAGCCCCAGTTGATCGCCGTCGTCGAGGTCTGCTCGACGTAGAACGTCTGCGAGTCCTCGCCGAAGTGCGTCGTGAAGGTGCCGTCGAGGTTGCGCATCGACGGGTAGTCCTGGCCGACGTTCAGCATCTGCTGATCGCCGAGCAGCGCGCCGGCAAACAGGATCGGCAGCTTGCGTCCAGAGCCGTGGCCACCGATGCCCTTCCAGAACGCGCCGCCCTTCTTGTTGCCGTAGAAGTCGATGCCGATCTGCACGAGGTGGATCGTCAGCTCGCGCTTGTCCGCCCAGTTCATGCTGGTGTTGCACATCAACGCCGCCTCGTTGTAGAGCGAGGCGAGGTCACGCCCGTAGTCGGGCATGTTGTCAGCAGGGTGCAGGTAGCGAACCTTCCACCCGGGTGCATGGTCCAACCACGGCCGTTCGAACTTCGTCGCCCAGACCACGGGATCGGGTCGCCCGGGCGGTGCCGCCAGGCCGTGCAGCTTGCTCCAATCGATCATCCGCACGTCGTGGCGCACCTGGTGATCGGCACCGGCATACGCCGGCCGGAAGGCACCGTTCTGCGGGACACGATCGAGCACGGTCAACACCGCACACGTCTTGAGTGCCGGCACGAGCGTCGCGTTGAGGTTGCTGATCGACTTGATCAGGCTCTGGTTCGGCTGCAGCTGCAGCGGATTGCTCGGCGACAGGTTCCACGCGACGTTGCGCGAATGGCTGTAGTGCTGCGGATCGAACAGGTCCGTGTCGTAACCCTGGTTCTGCGTCGACGGGTCCGGGTTGATCATCGCGCCGTTGATGACCCGACCGCTGACGGTCGTGCTCGGCGGCGACATGCCGACGACCTGCGGCGTGCCGATCACGAACCAGTCCCCGTTGACGAACTGACCGCACTGCGTCGGCTGCGCGAACGTGAACGTGATCCCGTGCTGCGAGATCGTCGTTCGCCACGACGTGGTGGCCGCAAACGGCTCGATGCGCGTCGCATAGCCACGTCCGTAGACGACGCCGCCCGCGTTGAGCCCCGGCTGGTTGCTGACCGCCTGGAAGAACAACGGCTGCGCCGCGAGCGCCGGATGCGGCGGCACGCTGAACGACGCCATCGCACGACCATTGCCGCTGGGGAATCCGATCGTGATGTCCGGCGACACGTAGAGGTTGCAGCCAGGTAGCCCGAGCGACGCCAACGGCAGCGGCAACGGCGCGCCCAGCCAATTCGAAGCACTGGCCCCCACCATCAACATCGCCGCTTGATTGGGTGGCAGGGCAGCGATCTGGATGACGCTGTGCCAACCGGGCCGCAGCGGCGGCTCGACCGTGATTGCTGCCTGGAAGTTGCTGCAGCTGCTGCCGAACCAGTGACCGTTGGTGGTCGCCTCATTTGGCATTGGCAGGCCAAACCGGTAGTGCTGAGCGCTGGCCTCGACGACGGGACCGACGACACACAGAACCAACAGAGTGGCGATGCGAAGGAGAACTCTTGAACGCATATTCGCGCGCCTTACGCACCTTGGCTCTAAAGTGGCTCGGGGTTTTCATGGTGTTATCGAGCCGTTGACAAGGCCGCTGTGATGTGGACAACGCCCCACGATGGTGCAGCGCATGCGTGGTGCGCGCGACCGTCAGGACCTGGTGGCCATGCCGCCGGAAGAATGCGCTTCGCGCGTCGTCCGAACCTTTCCGATATCGCCCAACGGTAATCTTGAGTCTTCATGGCATCCCCGGCACCCACCGAACAGAAACGCGCCCGCTGGCCGGTCCCGGCAATCGCCCTGTGCGTCGCCTTGATCGCGATGTACGCGTGGCCGCGACAACAGACCGCGACGCCGAGCAACCCGCAGACACCTGCTGAGGGCAGCAACGACGGCTCGCCTGCCAACGGCAACGGCGGGGAACCGGGCGTGCAACCGGAGACCGCCGAAACGAACAACCGGACGCCGGCGACGAATCTGACCCGCACCACCGCACCGGACAGCCGCGACGAGCCGCAGGGTTTGCGCGGCCTCGTCGTCGACCAACATTCGCGGCCCGTTCCCGGCGTCGACGTCTACCTCGTCGAGAGCGCGAGCAACGACCCATTGCTGTTCCCGAAGGTCCAGCAACAGCGCCACCTGCTGGCGCCGATCGCGAGCACCGTCACCGCGGCGGACGGCACATTCGCCGTCGGCCTCGGCGTCGCCCAACAGAAGGTCTACGAGGTGTTCTTGTTGTCGGATCATCACGCCACCGTGCGGCTGACGGGCCTGCGGCTGCTGCCCGATACGTGGCATGACCTCGGGGTGCTGATCGTCGAAGTCGGCACGACGATTCGCGGTCGGGTCACGATCGCCGGCCAACCGGGCATGCCCGTGCCCCAGGCGGTCGTCAGCGTCTCGAGCGGCGGCGTGTTTGCCGACGCGGCGATGCGTGCCCTTCCCGGCGAACAGGGCGCACTCGTCGCCCAGGTCAGCCAGGACGGCACCTACGAACTGCAACACGCCCCGACGACGGGCATCGTGCGCATCGCGGCGATCGCGCCGGGCTTCGCCCAGGTCGTCAAGCAGGACGTCGAGCTGCAGGCCGGCGTGCCCGTCACCGTCAACTTCGAACTGCCACCGGGCAAGACGCTGAGCGGCACCGTGCAAACGCGCACCGGCCTGCCGATTGCCAACGCGCGGATCGAAGCGATCCCGAAGCAGGCCAACTTGTCGCTGCTCGTCGCGTTCTCCGATGACCGCGGCGCGTTCGTCGTGCACGGCCTGCGCAAGGGCAAACACACCGTGCGGGCGATCGCCAAGGGCTTCGCCACGGCCGCGCAGGACGACGTCGAACCCGGCGCCGACGTGCAACTGACGATGGTGCCGCAGAACCGCATCCACATCGTGGCCCGCACCCCCAACGGCCGCTTGTTGCGCAACTACCGCGTCGGCCTGCGGCGGTTCTTCCCCAAGGATCACAAGGCCGCGCTCGACGACACCGCGCTGCGCCTCGGCACGATCGGTTCGATCCACGAGATCCGCGACCAACGCGTGCGGCTGAACCAGGGTGAGCAGTTCGCCGAGATCACGTCGGTGCCCGACGGCACGTTCACGTGTGAAGTCGAGGCGCCGGGCTTCGCCAAGACCCTGTCGCTGCCCGTGCGCTTCCCGATTCCGGCGAGCGCCGGCCCGGTGCCCGCCCCCGGCACCCCGCAGACCGAAGATCCGGCGATCCAAGCCCTCGCCCTGCCACCTGGTGCCGTGCAGCAGATCGAAGTCGTCGTCAGCCCGGGCTGCCGCCTGCGTGGCCAGATCGTCGACGAGCGCGGCGCTCCGATCGCCGACGCCGAAGTGACGACCCAACCGGCCGGGGCGATGCCCGACAGCCCGATGCTGCGCATCATGCAGGGCTGGGTGCCGAAGCGGATCACGGCGCGGCTCCAGAAGACCGATGCCAACGGCTTCTTCATGCTCGACCACCTGGCCCTGGCGAACTACCAGCTGCAGGTGGAGCACCCCGACATGTGCCGCACGCTGGTCCGCGACATCGACTGCAACCAGGCCGTGGAACGCACCTTGCCACCGATCATCATGGCTTTCGGCAGCACCGTAACTGGCGTTGCTACGGCGGGCGGACGCATCGTGGGACAGATGAAGGTGATCCTGACCACTCCACCCACCACACCTGCCGATAAGTCGCTCCGTCTAGAAACTGTAACGGATGGGGAAGGTCGGTACCGGTTCACCCGTCGCATACCACCGGGCAGCTATGTGTTGCAGACTGCCATCGTGGGTAGCACCAACCCCGACTCCCAGATCTTCAATCAACTATTGCAGCTCAAACGCTCGTCAAAGACCTTCGTCGTGCCCGCTGGGCAGGATGTCGTGCCCGTCGACCTGAACCTGCCTTCCGCGAAATGAACCCCTAACGGGACTACTTCCGTGTCAAACGTCGCCAAAATTGCTGTTCCTCTCCTCCTGCTGGCCGCTGCCGGTGGTGCCTACTACTTCCTGAACAAGACGGATCCGACGCCGATCGCGCCGCCGTCTGGCACCCAGCCAGAGAACCCGCAGAAGGCTAAGGACGACACCAACCAGCAGCCGAACATCGCGACGTCGGACACGACGAACAACACGACGGATCGCGTCGAAGCCAAGATGGCGGCCGGCAACTCGCATCGCGATGCCCCACAGGGCGTCAAGGGCCGCGTCCTGCTGCCCAACGGTCAGCCAGCCGTCGGCATCCCGGTCATGCTGCTCGAGAACGCGATGAACAATCCGCTCGAGATGTTCATCAAGAACAAGACCGGTCAGGTGTCGCCGCCGCTCGCCACTGCCGTCACGCACGAAGACGGCTCGTTCGCACTTGGCGTGGTGAAGGCCGGCCAAGGCGTCGACCTGCGTGTCGTCAGTGAGACCCACCCCGAGTTCAGCAAGTCACCGATCAAGGTGCGCATCGACGACTGGTATGACGCCGGCGACATCGCGCTCGAGAACGGCCTGATCGTGCAGGGCCGCGTCGTCGAAGCGATGAGCAAGCTGCCGGTTGCCGGTGCCGTCGTCTACATGAACGGCAGCAACCGCTCGCACATCATGTCGGCCACGCCCGGTCGCGAACGCGGCATCAACACCGTGACCGACCAGGGTGGCTTCTACCGCTTCGACAACGGCCCGAGCACGGGCCTCGTCAACCTCACCGTCGAAGCCGATGGCTACGCGTCGAGCAACGTGCTCAACAAGCAGCTCAAGCCCGACACGCCCAACACGTTCACCCTCGAGATCGAACGCGGCCGCACGATCACCGGCGTCGTCGTCGACGAACAGGGCCAGCGCATCCGCTCGGCCAAGATCCTCGCCAACGGCCTCAGTACCAAGACGCCGCAGACCGAGACCATCTTCAGCAACACCGAAGGTGAGTTCGAATTCCCGCCGCTGCGCAGTGGCCCCTACCGCCTTACGTGCAGCGCCAACCGCTTCGCCGACGTCGAGATCCCGGTCGCGCTGACCGACGAGGACATCAAGATCGTCATGGCCAAGCGCGGCAGCGTGAAGCTGCGGGTGCTCGGCGCCAACAACCGCCCGACCAAGGCCTACCGCCTGAGCCTCAAGCGCGCGTTCCCGAACAACCCGAACAACATCGGCAACGTGATGGACTTCAAGGATCGCAACATCAACCCGGGTAACTACCAGGGCGAATGGGCGATCATCGAAGGTCTGCCGTCCGGTTCGTTCCGCTTCCAGATCACCGAGCGCAAGCACGCGAAAACCCTCTCCGAGATGTTCTTCGTCGAGCAAGGCAAGGACGGCGTCGAGGTCACGTGCGTGCTCACGATGGGCGCAACGATCACGGGCACGGTCATCGACGACCGCGGCCAACCGGTTTCCGGTGCGCTCATCACGTCGGACATGAACGCTGGCCTCGCTGCCGGCTCGGGCATCTTCGACATGTTCCGCAAGATGATCCCGGAGAAGCACACGACCCGCAACGTGCGCACCGACCGTCAGGGTCGCTTCAAGATCACCAAGCTGTCGTTCGCCGACTACATGATCCGTGTCTCGCACGACAAGTACTGCGAAGGCACGGCCATCAACATCAAGTTGTCTGAAGAAGGCCAGGTCGTCGATGCGGGCGTCATCCAACTCGCCCTCGGCACGTTGGTCGAAGGCATCACGACGATCGACGGCAACCCGGCTGGCCAGGTCAAGGTCGTGATCTCGATGCCAACGCCGCCGAACAACAAGCCGCCGGGTGCTCGCAACCTGACGCCGACGCCGGAAACGATGGAGCAGATCGCCAAGCGTCTGTTCAACACGAAGGTGCTCAGCGACGGCGACGGCCGCTACTCGATGCTCAAGCGCGTGCCGCCCGGCACCTACAAGATCACCGCTTCGCGCCAGTCGCAGAACAACCCGTTCGAAGCCCTGCTCGACATGAAGCAGAGCGAGCAAGAACTGATCATTGCTCCGGGCCAGGACCGGGTCACGGTCAACTTCAACCTGGCAACGCGCTAGCGGCCGCCCAGGGGCCGGGAAGCGCCGGCCCCAGGAATCGCCGGCTCACGAAGGAGCCGATGTCGAAACGCGGCGACGGATCCGCAACGAGGCCGCCTGAGGCCCCACCTTCGTCGTATGGCTCTGCCGTCCGTTGCGGTTAGATTCCCCGCATGAACGGCAGCAAAGCCAACTACTGGGATTACATCCGCGTCGAAGACCTGTTGCAGATGCAGAACGGCATCGACAGCAGCGAAGCCAACCTCTCCAACGACGAGGTCCGCTTCATCGTCATTCACCAGATCGACGAACTGTGGTTCAAGTTGGTCCTGCGTGAACTGGTCACGGCGCGCGATCTCTTCGCCAAGTCCCACGTTCCAGAGGACGCCTTGAGCGGCGCGGCGCAGAGCCTCAAGCGCATCACGATGTGCTTCGAGATGGCAGCCCAGCACTTCCGCTTGATGGAGACGATGGGCACGCAGGACTACCTGAAGTTCCGCGACAAGCTCAACCCGGCGAGTGGCTTCCAGTCGGCACAGATGCGCGAGGTCGAAGTCCTGATGGGCCTCGCCGCCGACGATCGCATCCCGTTCGGCAAGGAAGGCAGCTACCTCGAAGCGCTCAAGAGTCACGATGGCTCGCCGTCGCCGGCACACGCGCGCGTGGCACGTCGCATCGCCGACACGCCGACGTTGAAGGAAGCCGTGCACCAATGGCTGTATCGCACCCCCATCCAAGGCAGCGTGCCTGGTGACAAGGACGACGATGCCACGGTGGAGGCGTGGGCCACCAACTACTACAAGGGCCACGAGCAACTGCACGAACGCGCGCTGCAGCACGCGGTTGCCGTGCAGGCACTCGCCAAGGACGACGAAGAACGCCTGCGCGAACGCTACCGCGGCCAACTGCGCTCGGCGCAACGGCACCTCGCGGCCGAAGACGTGCCCGCGGCCGAGCAAACATTCACCAAGCGCCTGCGCGCCGCCCTGTTGTTCGTCGACAGCAACCGCGAACTGCCGCTCTTGAGCTGGCCCGGCCAGATCATCGATGGCTTGATCGAATGCGAACAGGCGTCGCTCGTCTTCCGGCAACGCCACGCCCGTATGGTCGAACGGGTCATCGGCCGCCGCGTCGGCACGGGCGGCAGTGACGGCGTCGACTACCTCGATCAGACCGCGCTCAAGTACCGGGTCTTCACCGAGATCTGGAGCGCGCGCACGATGCTGTTGCCGAAGGACCTGTGCCCAGAGATCAAGGACCGCGGCTACTACGGCCTAGCCAAGGAACTCGACTGACTACAGACGACGGTTTTCGCGCCGCGAGTTGCGGCGCCGGAACGCGAGTCGGCCCTGCTTGCGTGTCGCCTTGCGGAAGCCGAGCAGGTGGAAGACCTCCACCACAAACCAGCGCGCGACCTTCTCGTTGACGAGCAGGGTGTCGCGGTCGTTGGGGTCACGCCGGATGCCGGGCATCAGCGGCAACACACCGGTCAGATGCATCGCGCGCAGCCACTTGGCCAACCACAGCCAGAAGCCGCGCACCCGTCGCGCCAGGAAGAAGCCGTCGTCGCCCTGCGCCTGGTAGAGCGGCAGCATCACGTGGCACGCGTTCGGCGATCGAATCTCGCCGTGCCGCGCCGTCGCCAGCAGCTGACCTTTGGCGACCGGTGAGAAGTTCTCGTAGCCGGGCTCCATGCGGAACTCGTCTTCGGGGCTGATGACTTCACGGTGCACGATCTCGACGATCGCCGGCGCCGCGCCGACGGCCCGCACCAGACGTTCGCGATGCGGCGTGAGGTCCATGAAGCCCTCAGGCAGGATTCCGAGTCGGTTGAGCAGCCCCCACAGCACCGCTTCATGGTTGTCGATCGCCTCCTCGCTGTCGTGCTGGCCACCTTCGACGGCAAAGCCCGCGATGCCGCGATCGGCAAACCACTCGAGCGATGCGCCCTCGATGGTCTCTTCGATGCCGAGGATGATCGGCACGCCTGTCGACATGCCAACGCGGCGGTTGTCGATCGTGTCCGCGAGACACAGGAACGGCGAGCCTTCGGCCGAGCTCGTGTGCAGATCGACGAACAACAGGGGCCCCGCTGCCGAACGCTCGACCTCAACGAACTTCTCGAGCAACTCGAGCTGCTCGATGTCTTCAGGCGAACGTTCGTCCTCAGCCAATTTCCGCAAACGCTCGACGGCCTCGTGCCCCCAACCGCGATTGAGGTCGCGAGCCAGGAAGCGGCACTGCTCAGCCAACGCCTGACGGTTGCCGCGCAACGCGACAAAACGACCGCGAACGGCCGGCTGCTGTTCTTCGAGGCGCGCAAACACACGCTCACACGCTTTGACGCCGGCAGGCTCGTTACCGTGAATGCCGGCAAGCACAAACAGGGTTGGACCGGGCTGGCCCGTATCCCAACAACCAATCTGGCGGGTTTCGGTAGGCAAGGCGACCGCGGTACTCATTCTGCGTCGCTCTCGCGCAGGTGTTTCTCGAACAGCATCGCGGCGACCCGAATCAGGTCGCGCTCCGTAATGATGCCGACCAACCGGCCGCCCTCGACGACCGGCAAGCTGCCGATGCGATGCTCGCGCATCTTCTCGATCGCTTCCAACGTCGGCGTCGTCGGAGTGACGCAGACGGGTTCGTTGATCATGATGTCCTTGACGGCCACCGGCGTGCGCTCCGTGCCACGCATGCCTTGGCCAACCATGCGCAACAAGGTGCGGTGAGAGACGAGGCCGACGAGCTTGCCGTCGTTGTCCTCGACCGGCACGTGCCGGATGTGGCGCCAGTCCATCAAACTTGCCGCGAGATCGACGACGTCTTCCGGATGCACCGTGAACAGGTCCGTCGTCATGAACTGACCGACCTGCACGTAGCTCTCCTTCCAGCCTTCGAACTCACCGGTGTCGGCAAGATCCCAGTTGTGCACCGGGTCGCCGCTTTCCTGGCGCTTCTGCATGGCGCGCACAAGCGCGGTCATGCGTTGATCCTTGGTGCCCTTCTCGCCCATCGAGCTCATCGAATCGAGCACCCAGCGCGAACCGGTGCGGCCGCGATCGCAGCGCAGCGCGATGATCTCGAGGTAGCGGTCGATGTCGCCCTGATCGATGCCGCGACTCTGCAGGCCTTCGCGAGCCATCGGCACGAGCACGTTCTTGATCAGGTCGGGGGCGGCGTATTCACGGCCGTGGAACCACGTCAGGTTGGCTTGCAGCCCGAGTCGTGCCGCCGACACGAAGTTGCCCTTCGCTTCATCGAACGACATGGCGCGACTGACGTCGTCGAACTCGTGACTGACGGCCGCCATCAAGCCGAAGTAGAACGCGGCCGAGGCCATCTCGTCTACCGGACTCGGGCCCGACGGGAACGCGCGCGCTTCGATGCGCAGGTGCGGCTTGCCGTTGCTGATGCCGTAACACGGTCGGTTCCAGCGGTAGACGGTGCCGTTGTGCAAACGCAGCGCCGTCATGTCCGGCACGCCACCGCGGTCGAGCAACGCCGCCGGATCCTCATCGAGGTCACTCGCCAGCATCACGCGGAACCGGGCAATGTCCTCGCGGAAGATCTCCAACACGGAATCGCGCACCCACCCATCGCCGAAGCTCACGCGCGGTCGACGACCGCGCAGCTGGTGTGCCGCCGAACGCGAATCGACCGACTGCTGGAACAAGGCGACGCGGGTTTCGCGCCACAGCCGCCGACCAAGCAACACCGGCGAATTGGTCGACGCGGCGAGCACCGGCGCCGTGATCGCCTGGGCGGTGTTGTAGAGCTTGGCGAAGTCCTGCGGTGCGACCTGGAAGTGCACCTGGAAGCTCGCATTGCACGACTCGAGCATCACGTTGTCGTGCGTCATCTCGAGTTCGTCCACGCCCTTGATGCGGAACTGGAACTCGCCGCCGCGCAGCCGCGCCATGGCGTCGTTGAGCGCCAGGTAGCGTGGATTCTGCACCATGCAGTCGAGCAACAGATCCGAGCGGCGAAGCGTCGGCAGGATGCCGGACAACACGATGCCGCCACCGAGATCGGCAGCTGCGTTGCGCGCCAACTGCAGCAAGCCGGTGAGCTCCGATTCCATGTCCGACAGGCACTTGCCACCGAAGACCCGCGGTTCGAGGTTGGCCTCGAGATTGAACTGCGCCAGTTCGTAGGTGAACTGCGGATGGTCCAACGCCGCCATCATCTTGGCGGCGCCGTTCCAAGCGCGGCCGGCGCGATCGAGCAGGAACATCTCTTGTTCCGCGCCGATCCGGCTGATGCCGGTCTCGAAGCGCTCCTCGTCGATCATGCGCTCGAGTGCGTGCACGTCGGCCAGGATGGCCTTCATGAATGCCCGAAGCTCTTCTTCGGAGAATGCGCTGGCGAGGTCTTGTCGGCCCATAGGTGACGCTCAGGGGAGGAGCGTCAACATACCAGGGCGGAGCCAGTGCGGCACGGATGGTTTCACCGTGCCTCTACGCAGCAAGCCCCGCTTCGGGGGCGCTGCACCGCGAACTTTCAGTTCGCTTCAGGGCGAACTTTCAGTTCGCTTCACAGCGAACATCCATCTACCGGACGAAGCCGTTGAACATGATCCGCTTCTCCTTGATCAGCGGGTGGTTCAACTTGACGACCAGCTCACCCTTGACGAGGCCAGTCGGCGCGTTCGGCGCGATCGCCAGTTCGATGATCAGCTTGACGCCATCCTTGCGCTGCGTCGCGCTGATGAAGTCCTTGCCGAGCGTCAGCTTCTCGAACTCGAGCGCCGTCGCCTGCAGGTCGAGGCCGTCGTTCGGTTCGAAGGTGATGTTCTTCTTGATCGGCTTGCCCTTGCGGATCAGGCCGAGCGTCAGGAAGCCACCGGGCTTGACCTCGAGCGGACCTTGCACGAACGCGAGCACGCGCACGTTGAAGATCGCGGCACCGTTGACGTTGGTGCGGAACTTGAGCAGGCCGCCACCGCCGGTCTCGGCGTTGACCGGGCCATACTTGCCACTGATCTTGTAGGACGTGCGCTGGCCCTGAGCCAGCTTCTCCCACTTGACGTCGAAGGCATCGCCCGCGTCGTCCATGGCGAGGATCTCCCACTCGGGCTGAGCGGCGCTGACGACAACCGTGAACTCGCGCGACTCGTTCCAAGTCATCTTGTTCAGGTTGACCTCCTTCGGCGAGATCGAGAACAGCTCCGCGCCAGTCGCCCGGAACGTCAAGCGCGTCTGCGGCTCAACCGGGTCCGTCGAGTGGATCTCCAGGGTCGCACTCTTGGCACCAGTGATCTGGTGCATGTTGAGGCGGGTTTCGATGACGCCCTCTTCCTTCGGGCCGATCGTGATGTGCGAGACGTTCTCCAGCTTCTCCGGCTCATCCGGGCGCTTGATGACGCGCACGACGCGCTTCTGCGGCTTGCCGATCACGCGGTAGCGACGGTCACCGATCTTGATGTCGGCGCTGGCGCACTGGCAGCTCGGGTTGAGGCCACGCCAGGTGATCTCCTCGTCATGCGGGTTCGAGAACCGGAACGTGCCCACTGCTTCGCCCTGGCCGTAGAACGTGCCGAGGTCGCGGACCGTCACCGGGAACCAGGAGTTGCCGCCACTGGCGCCGCGCTCCTTCTTCTGGACGGGCTTGGGCGCATCCTGCGGCGCGACAACGAGCTTGCCCGGCTTCGCCGGCTTGTCAGTGGCATGTTGCGCAAAGGCAGGGAGAGCAAGCACAGAGGCCAAACCGAGGCAACGGAACAGTGTAGTCATGGATCTAGTGGAGAAAGACGTCGCAGCCAGGAGCAAAACGGCGGCAGATCGCGGCCGAGCAGTATAGCTACTGAACCCCTGTAAAACTCCCAGTCCGCAAACGGCCCGCTCAGAGCGGGACTTACAGATTCGCCCGGCCCGAACGTTGCGGTGGCATTGGGGCCTTGGGGCACGCACGATGGCCACATGCGCCGTCTCTATTTGACATTGCTTGCGGCCTGCACGCTGCCCCTCAGTAGTTGCTGCACGGTCGCCCGTCTGTTCTGTGGTCCGGACACCTCCGAGTGGGTTTCCGTCGACTACTCGTCGCCGGAACTCGCGGTGCGAACGTTCCTTGAGGCGCTTCGCCGCGACAACGCCACGGTCACTTACCAATCGCTGTCCGACCGCTATCGTGCGAAGCTGGGCCTCGACGAGGCAATGGCGCGACTCGCCTGGCCGAAGATCCGTGAGCAGAACCCCGGCTTGCACCTCGCCGGCTACGCCGAGGTGCCGGACGCATCGTTCGATCCTGACAACATCGATCTCGCCACGATGGAGCTCGACGTCGAAGGCAACAAAATCCGACTGAGGTTGCGCCGCCAATGCCAGTGGTCGGTGCGCTACCGACGCCCCGGCAACGTGCCGGCGGCGGCGCGCAATGCCGAAACCGGCTACCCAGTCACCGACATCGCCTCGATCATCGAAGTCCGACCGGTCGCTGATGACGTCGAGGAATCCAACGTGCTCATCAAGCCGCTGTTTGTGCCCCACCCGCGCGTCTTTGAGATCCCGCCGAGCCACATCGATTTCGCCGGCGTCGAGCAGACGTGGCGCATCGACGGGCTAGAGATGCTGCAGAAGTAAGCGCTACCGAACCGACTCGGTCGCCTGCACGCGGACCTTGGCGCCGCGCGGCAGGATCCGGAACAGCTCGGCGATGTTCTGATCGAACATCCGGATGCAGCCCATCGACGACATCGTGCAGATGGTCTCCTTCATTGGCGTGCCATGCGCACCGAAGCCGGTGAACTGCTTGTGGCCGAACTTGATGAAATACTCGCCGAGGATGTTCTCCTTGCGACCGTAGGCGTAGACGTTGCCGTCCGGCGCGGTCCAGTCCGGCTTCTCCTGCTTGGCGATGACCTCGAACTCCACCAACGGCGTGCGGTCGTTGGTGCCGTGGCCAACCCAGTAGAGCCGCAGCATCTCGTTGCCGACGAAGACCATCAGGGCGAAGCTGCGCTTCTCAAGCAGCGCGTGCACGGGATCCACCGGGATCTTCAACTGCTGGCCGGCACGAAGCAGGTTGGGGTTGGAGATGCGGTTGAGCAACGCGATCGTGCCCGCCTCGACCTTGATGCCTTCGCGGCGGAACTTGCGCGCGATGACGTCCAGCGAGTTGCCGGGTTTGACGGTGTAGCTGCGCGCGCCGGCGACGTTGCCCGGACTGCACGTGTGGCGATCGACGCGAATGCGATGCTGACCGTAGGCCTTGTCGACGGCCGCGCGCACCGGCAGGTCGCCGCGTTGGATGCGACCGCTCACCATCAACTTGAGCACCAGTGAACCAGCCTTGACCGCCTGCTCATCGGGCATGGCCATCGCGACGGCCATCACCTTCTCCGCAGCGGCACGGCCGGGCACGCTGTGCAGGAACGCGTTGTTGGCACCTAGCGCCTTGAGTTGACTGTTGAAGTCATCGCCGCGCGGTTGCAGCGCCGCGACGACGCGTCCGTGTTCACGGCCGAGATTGCCGGTTGCTACCGCAGCCCACGCCAACGAGATCGCTTGCTCGTCACCATTGGCAACAAGCGGCAGCAGTTTGTCGATGTCAGCCTTGAGCTTGTCGGCGTCGGGGTTGACCACAGGGTTGGCTTCGAGCGGTTGCTCGTCACCCTTCGCCGGCTGGCCTCCGGTACCGAGCATCTGATCGAGTGCGCCAGTGCCGTTGAGCTTGCCGCCAGTGAGTTGGCCGCCGTTCAGCTGGCCGCCCGCGACACCATTGGGCGTCTGCCCGCCAGCCGCATGAGCATCATCAACCGCGATCCACTTGCCGTAGCCCCACCACGCGAGACCTGCCGCGAGAAGACCGAGTACGAACTGACGCATAACCACCTCCACTCAGACGCCCCCCCACGGGACGATCCGGTTGGCTGCGACTCCCATCCCTGACCGAGGGAACGTGACCTGGAGCACTGCCAGGGCGCGACGTTAACCGAATAGCGCCCGAATGCGAGCAGGCGTCCGGCCACGACGGAAAACGGTTTCGTGCGCATGTGGAAAGTTCTCATGCACAAAAAACGAGAGGCCTCGCTCCACAATCTGCCGTCAACGGTGGCCGGTTGAACCCTTGGGCTCAGGTGGGCACCCCCCGGAGCATTTGGGAAGAGGCTGGCGCTGCCGCAAGCAGCAGCACCTCCTGATCCCGCCTGTCCCTCAGGGTCGGTGCCCGGCGAATGTGCATCGGTTCAACTTGATGGCCCGCGTAGAAGCGCGAGCAGCGCAGAGCGAGGCTCCCGTCAGGGAACTTAGGGAGTCTACCGCACCGCGCAAGGCAGGAGTGACGGAGAAGCGAGTAGCGAACCGACCCCATCGACCGAACAGTGGAATGCGGCCATGGCAAGAGCCAAAGACTCAGGTCACATCTTCCGGCTATACCTAGCCCGATGATCCCCATCGCCGAGTTCTGGGGCAGCAACCAGAGCAAGAATCCGCCTCTGACGGACCAGCTCCTCGCAAAGGCCGAAGAGCGCCTCCGAGTGCGCTTGCCGGCCGAATACGTCGAACTGCTGCGCATCCAGAATGGTGGTCCGACAACCGGCCTCGCGTTTCCCATGCGCGTGCGAACCACGTGGGCCGATGACCATGTGCCAATGGAGGGCCTCGCGGGCATCGCCAGCAACCGCTTCGAGAACCCGCACTACAACATCCTGCAGACCGAGTACATCACGGAGGAATGGGGCCTGCCCCCGAAACAAATCCTCCTCACCGGCGACGGACACTGGTGGCTCACCCTCGACTATCGCAAGTCAGACGAGCCGGCTGTGACGTGGCTCGACGTGGAGTGCGGAGAAGACATCGTCGTTGCCCCGACGTTCCGCGCCTTTCTGCACGGACTTGTTCCCGAGTCGCAGTTCGACGAAACGCTCGACGAGGCAGCGCCAACGGAGGCGCAGCAGTGGCAACCCAAACGCATCCAGGCAACGGTCGGAGAACTGCAGACTCCGAACGGTCCCGTGCCATGCATCAGGCTGACTCAGACCCTGGCCAAGGGCGAGACCGGTTGGTCGATGAGTGTCCTGGTCACACCCGCGAACTGGTCGGTCGCTTCGTTGGAGTTCCGCGCGTCGGACCTTTGCATGACCCTCGCGGACGGACGCACGTTCAAGATCAACGGCGACAACCAAAGCGCCCTCACGACGGCCATCCTCCAGTGTCCCACCAATGATTCGGCGGCACTCGAAACGGCGTGGGCGACGCACGCCAGCGACTAGGGCCAAGCCTCTAGCGGTGGCTAGTCCTCGACGGTCACGCCGTTCCAGAACGCGATGCGATCCTTGATCTGCGCCGCTTCCGGCAACGGGTCGGCGTAGTACCACGCCGCGTCGCTCTTCACTTCGCCATCGACGACGACGTGATGGTAGTTGGCCGTGCCCTTCCAGCCGCAGTGCGACGTCGTATCGCTGGCCTGCAACAACTCGGCGCGCACCGCGTCACGCGGGAAGTAGTGATTGCCTTCGACGACGATCGTGTCGTCGCTCTCCGCGACGACCGTTCCTTTACAGAGTGCTCGAACCATCTTTACTGCGAAGTAGTCAGTGGGCCGGACGTTGTAGGCCAACAACGTGATGCTGTCGACGGTTGGCAATTCTGAACACGCTTGCGTCGAATGTGTTCGCAATACGCACAGCACATCTCGAACTAATCGTTGGCACGGCTGTTGCCAACTGCACGTCACCTTCAACCCACAACCACAAGAGGTGATCATGCGATTCGTAACGACCCTGACTGCTGTCTGCATCCTGTCCGCCGCGACTTCCGCCCAGACCACGATCCGTGGCAAGGTCGAAGACGCGCAAGGCACCGCCAACCAGTTCTACCTTGACGGCACCAACATCCCGGTGGTCAGCAACGTCTTGGATCTCAACCAGTGGCAAGGCCAGCACGCATTCCTCGATGTTACGAACATCGGCACAGTCGCCGCCCCCATGCTGCGTATCGACGCGGCAACCGGGACGACGAAAATGATGGACATGGGCAACCTGCGTCTCGGTCAAACGAAGACGTGGGAAGTCTTCGCTCCGACCGGCACAGCGGCGTTCATCTTCATGGACTGGACGGCAAACGCCGGCTTCCTGCCAATTCCTGGCTTTGGCGGCGCCTGGCTCATGGGCAGCCAACCGTTCCTGCTCGCCGGTGGGATCACGTTTGGTGGCGTCTACCAGACCACCTACACGACGCCGAACAATCCGGCGTTGATCGGCCTTGAGGTCTCGAGTCAGGCGTTCGTTGGCGCCCAGAACACCTGGGAGTTCAGCAACGTCGACAGCCGGACCGTCGAGAATTAGCTGTGTTACCATCCTGTCGCCATGCATGACCTACAGCCAATCGGGCTTCGATGGATTGCCGCCGTGATGCTGGCGGGAAGTCTTGGAGCACAGTCCATCACGATCGCCGAAGGCACTCCGTCTTCGCTCTCCGTGGTGTCCGTGCCCGAAAGCAACCCAAACGCACCAGGCCAGACGGTCGTGCAAAACATCGAGTTGTTGCCAATCGAGATCACTGGCCGCTATGTCGGTCAGGAGTTCGACGCAAGCAGAAGCCGCAGGCTCGCACGCAATAGCATGGTACGCGTCGAGCTACCCAACGGTGGCCGCCTGTTCCGCTATCGGCGGTCTGGTGGCGCGCATTGGGGCTTCTTGCACATTGCCGGCGACGGCGCGGCTCGGGTGGTCCTCGAGCAACCTGGCGTTTCGAACGCAGACCCTTTCGAGGATCGGGTCGGCGTGGCGCGGGATGGTAGCCATTTTGCAGTTCCCCTGTTGTCGGGTGGTGTCTTCATCGCACGCCTCGACGGCAACAACTATTCGAGCACTGGCACCCCCAACCGATTGGTCGCGCCGAACGCGATCGCCGAACCACACTCGGTCATGGTTGGCGACCAGGTCGTCTGGTTCCAAGACGAACAACTGCACGTCTACCGCTGCGGGCTCGGCGACGGCGCCACACCGGTCGACGTGTCGGCGCCACCGCAAGCCAATGCGATCCTCAAGGATCAGATGGCGATGGCCGGCGACGGTTCTCGTGTTGTGTTCCTGTTCGGACCGCAACAACAACAGCGCCTGTGGACCGCAGGCCTGACCGGTGGCGCCGCCGTGTTGCCGCCGCCGCCGAGCAAGTACGAAGACCCAGGGTATCTACCCGAAGAGTCCGGGTCGCCAGCCTTGATGCTCAACGAGGACGGCAGCCGCGTCTTCTTTGTCGACGCTGACGTTCGCGACGAACTGTATCTGCTCGACACAACTGGCACTCTGCCGGCGCTGCACATCACCGATGATCCGATCTTCCAGCCGTACATCGGCGTGCACATCCTGCCGGGGTTCATCGCGAACGACTTGAACGTCGCCATTGGCGATCCGAATCAGATGGACTGGTTCCGCGCATCGTTGACGGCCGGCGGCGGCACGGTGAGCAACTTGACGGCAACTGGTTCGACAACCCAACCGTTCATCGAAGGTACGATCGACCCGCAGACGCTTGTACGAAGCCAAGGCATTGCGTACACGCTCGAACAAGGCGCGGCCGCCATGACCATGCGGCGCATCGATCTGGCAACCGGCGCGCAACAGGTCTTGCATAGCAACGTGGTTGGCCCGCCAGTGCGCGGTGGCAGCACCGGAACCGATGCGGACCTCATCGTTCGCACCAGCCAAGGCGACCGCCTCTACTCGACCACCAGCACCGCACCACTGTTCGCACTTCCCAACGGCCTGTCACTCGCACCGTCGGCGCGCGGCCCCAACCTATCGGCCCTCGCGGTGACCTTGACGGGCAGCAACTGGGGCGTTCCTGCGATCTACTTGCCAAGCGGCGCCTTCGTCACCGGCTCGCTCGAGCAGGACATCGTGCAACTGTGTGCCACGAACGTCGACGGCATCGTCATGGTGACCGCAACGGCGATCCGGTATCTGGCACCCGGCGTGTTCACGCCGATGAACAGGCCGAGTGTGCCGTGGCGCCGCTGCCTTTCTGGCGCGGGCGCCTGAAGGCCCAGCGCTACTCCCAGCGGTTCTCGTCGATCACCGCGAGCACCCGCTCCGCAGCAGCAACGGCAGCAACACCTTCTTCGCCCGGCACCGTCGGCACACTGCGGTCCTTGACGCAACGCACGAACTCCTCGAGTTCGTCCTGCAGTGGGTTGCCGCTGTCGAGTTGCAGGTTCTCGACCTGCAGCAGACCGTCGAACACGAACTTCCACAGGTCCCCCATCTGGGCCTTGTCGAGACTCTCCATGTCGAGCTTCTCGAAGTCCCAGCCGGGCGCCTTCTTGACGACCATGCCCTGCGCGTTCTGGAAGTCGAGCGACACGTAGCCCTCCTTGCTGAACACGCGCATCTTGCGCATCGGCTTCAGCGCGACGCGGTTGGCGGTCAGGTGTGCGACGGCACCGTTCTCGAACTTGATGATCGCCGACGCCATGTCTTCGGCCGGCGTGAACACCGCACCACCGAAGGCTTCGACCGACTTGATCGGGCTCTGCACGAACGCGAGCACGAGGTCGAGGTCGTGGATCATCAGGTCGAGCACGACACCGATGTCCGTCGAACGGAACGAGAACGGCGCGAGGCGATGCGACTCGATGTAGCGGGCACTCTTGCCCAACTCGGTCACACCGCGCAGGGCGGGGTTGAAGCGCTCGACGTGGCCGACCGCGAGGATGCGATCATTGGCCTTGGCGGCGTCGACGATGGCTTGCCCATCGGCGGCAGAGCGCGCGATCGGCTTCTCGACGAGCACATCCATGCCGTTCTCGAGGAAGAAGCAACCGACCTCGCGGTGCAACTTCGTCGGCACAACCACGGAAACCGCGTCGACCAGCCCCTTCATCTCGCGGTAGTCCGCGAACGTCTGGATGCCGTGCGTATCGGCGGCGAACTGGCGCGCTTCTTCACTCGGATCGGCAACGCCGACGAGTTCACAATCGAGCCCTTTCAGCAAGCGCATGTGGTGCTTGCCAAGATGGCCGACGCCAACGACGCCGACCTTGACCTTGTTGTCTGTCATGATCCGCTACGCGTCGACGAGCGTGAACTTCAGTTCGGCTTCTGCCACGAGCTTGCCGGCGACCTTGCACCGAGCGCGAACGTGACCAACCGCGGGGCGCGCGCGAATCGTCTCGACTTCGATGCGCAGCTGATCGCCGGGCACCACGGCCCCACGCAGCTTGACCTTGTCGATGCTCCACAGAACGGCGAGCTTGCCGGTGTTCTCGAGCTTGCGCAGCAGCAACACGCCGGCCAGCTGGGCCATCGCTTCGAGCTGCAACACGCCCGGCATGATCGGCTGCTCGGGCCAGTGGCCCTGGAAGAACGGCTCGTTGATCGTGACGTTCTTGACCGCGACCGCCTTCTGGAAGCCGTCGAGCTCGATCACGCGATCGATCATCAAGAACGGGTAGCGGTGCGGCAGCAGCTTGAGGATGTCGCGGATGTCGAGGCCGGTATCACTCGGCACCTCACCCTGTTCCTGTTCGCGCTCGCGCTCTTCGAGGATGCGCTTGACCAACGCCATGTTGAGGCCGTGACCTGAACGTGTCGCGATGATGTGCGCATCGAGGTCGACGCCGGCGTTGGAGATGTCGCCGATCAGATCGAGGATCTTGTGGCGCGCCAACTCGTCTTCCCAGTGCAGGCTGTTGTCCTGCGGGCCATTGGGGCCGACGACGAGCGTGTTCTGCGGGTTGGCACCCTTGCCGAGACCGGCGGCACGAAGTGCTTCGACTTCGTGCTCGAACACGAACGTGCGCGCGGATGCGATCTCACGTTCGAAGTTGTCGGGCGACATCTCGAAGCCGACGATCTGCTGCTTGGCGCTGGGTGCGAGGCCGTTGCCGTTGGCAGAGCCTTTGCTGCCGTCGCCTTCTTCGCCGAGGTGCGCGGGGTAGTCCAGGTGGTATTCGATCGTCAGCTTGCCGGTGCCCGGCAGCGCCACGATGCTGGCCGCACCATCGCGCACGTAGATCGGCTGCTTGACGGCATACAGCGGTCGCGGCGTGCGCGACTCGACGACGCCGCACTCACGCAGGCCGCGGAAGAACTCGCCCGCTGCACCATCGAGACCGGGGACCTCTTCGCCGTCAATCTCGACAACGGCGTTGTCGATGTCGAGCGCATACAGCGCGGCGAGCAGGTGCTCACACGTGTAGACCTCGGCGCGGCCATCCTGGATGCAGGTGCGACGTTGCCGCGCCTTCATGTTGGCGCCGTGCGCGCGCACGACCGGCTGGCTTTCGAGGTCCGTGCGGACGAAGGTCACGCCGTTGCCGGCTTCGGCCGGGCGGACCGTGATGTTGATCTCCTTGCCGGAGTGCAGGCCAACGCCCTTGTACTGGACCGGATCCTTGAGCGTGCGCTGCATGCGCGACGGGGCCGGCGTGGGTTCGGTGTTTGCAACCATGCGCTAGCCTCCCGCCTTACCTGGAGTCGGCTTGCCCGTCGCGGGCTTGACCTTCGGAGCGCGCTCCGGTGAGGTGCGGGCCGGCAGCGGGTCCTGCATGTACTTGATCACGGCACCCGTCATGTCGACCTCCTTCGAGGCATACCAGACGGTGCGGCGCTGGAAGGCACCAACGCGATCCTGCACTTCGCGGATCTTCATGTCCTTGACCGGCGTCGAGGACATCGGGATGTCGCGCTTGGGCACGATCAGCGTCACGCCGCGCTTCTGCGCGACCTTGCCAACCGCGTAGTCGAGATCTTCGTAGATCATCAGCATCATGCGCAGCTCTTCGTTGCCGAGCTGGTCGTTGGCACTCTTGCGCTGGTAGTCGTGGTTCTGCAGCGCCATCTTGTATTGGAACTCGAAGTCCGCGCGTTGCGGCGCGTCCTCACCCATCGACGCGAGCGTCATGCGCATCTGCTCGAGCTTCTCGGTCGACGTCTTGATCTGCTCCTGGAACTGACCGAAGCGCTTGTCCAACGCGGCCCGCATCTGGATGAAGACCGGGTATTGGTCGACGATCGCACCGACGTCGATGACGCCGACGACCGGGCCGCTGTTCTGGGGCCTGGCACTCGCGTTTTGCGGAGTGGCCTTGCCGTTGTTTTGGGCGGCGGCTGGCGCGGCCACAACCAGCGCGAGCAAGGTCGGAATCGAGATGGACTTCAAGACAGCGGAAGCAATCGACATAGCTATTGGCGGCAGGGTAGCAGTCCACCGCGGCAAAGGCCAACAACGCGGCAGGAACGCCCCTGGCAAACTCCGCTGCACCGCCTCAATTGCGGCCAATTGGGACCGTCAGCCCGTGATCGCCTGACGCAGGTCCGCGAGCAACACGTCGGCGCCCTCCAGACCGATGGCAACCCGCAGCAGACCGTCCGAAATGCCCGCCGCGACCCGTTGTTCGGGGCTGAGCGGCGCGTGGGTCGTGTAGGCCGGCACCGTGGCCAACGACTCCACCCCACCGAGACTTGCCGCCCGGGCGATGACCTTGAGCCGGTCGACGACCGGCAGGACCCCGTCGAGCCCACCGGGGATCTCGAGCGCGAGAACGCACCCGCCGCCGTTCATCTGGCGGTCGACGATCTCACGGTCAGGGTGGTCCGGAAGGCCTGGATACATGACGGTCGTGACCCGGCCGGCCGCGACTTCTTCGGCGAGACCAACGGCGACCGCCAGCGCGGCCTCTTGCTGCGCCTGCAAGCGCAGATTGAGCGTCGGCCACGAGCGCTGGCACAACCACGCCGGGTCGGGCGCCAACAACGCGCCGGTGCGGCGCCGCCACATTTCGAGCGGCTGGAGCAGTTCGTGGCGCGCGGCGACGACCCCGGCGAGCACATCGGAGTGGCCGCCGAAGAACTTGCTCGCCGAGTGCACGACGATGTCGACGCCCATCGCGAGCACCTTCTGGATCGGCGGCGGACAGAACGTGCCATCGAACACCGTGCACGCCCCCGCGTCCTTGGCCATCGCGACGATCGCCGCGATGTCGGCAACGCGCAGCGTCGGGTTGACCGGCGATTCAAACACCACCATCTGCGCCGGCTGTTCGAGCTGTGCCTTGAGAGTGCTGAGATCGAGCGACGAGAACCGGTCGACGGTCACGCCAAAGCGGGTCAGGTCGTGCAGCGCAAAGGCCGACGTGCCACCGTAGATCTCCTCGGCGAGCAACACCCGATCGCCTGCTGACAAGTGTGTGCCAAGCACACCGCTCATCGCCGCCATGCCACTGGCGAACGAGACCGCGCCGTCGGCCCCTTCGAGGGTCGCGACCATCGACTCGAACGAGCGGCCGTTCTGGTGGCCCATGCGTTGGTAGAACTCGCCAGAGCGCTCGCCGGCGCCCATCGCCCGCAGGGTCTCGGCATCCGGCTGGCCTGCCGTGCTGCTCCGCACAAGGGGCGGCGACAACGGGCCAATCGGTTCGTGGTGAGGCTGAGGGGTGCCATACAGAAACTCGGACATGGCCGGATCATGACCGCAGGCCCGGTGACTTGCGAGAAGCGGTCGCGTAGCTTGTCGACATCATGTTCACGGCTGTCGTGTGGCGAAGCGATTCGAGATCGCAACTGGCGGAGGCGTACCGGGCGGCAGCCCCGCGCGAGTTCGTCGCCGTGCTCGGCGGTCGGATCGAAGAGCAGACAGCGTGCGTCGAGCAAGTGATCGTGATGCCGAACGTGGCCGTCACAGGCGATGCGTTCGAAGTCGACGCCGCCACGTTCGCACAGTGCGAACACACGATGCGCGCGGCATCCCACTGCATGCTCGGCTTTGCCCACAGCCACGTCGACGGCCACGCCAGCCCATCGGTTCGCGATCGTGAGCAGCTGTGGACCGACTGCCTGCAGGTGATCGTCAGTCGCGAACAGTGCCGTGCGTTTGTGCTCGACGCGCAGCGCCACGTGCACGCCTTGCGGGACGCGAGCCCGACCGCGGAGGTCTGCCGATGATCGTCGCTATCGGCGTGGATCAGGCCGAGATCGCGCGCATCCGCGGCCTCTACGAACGCAGCGGCGACCGCTTTGTCGAACGCGTCTTCACCAAGGACGAAGCCGCCTACTGCCGCACCCGCAGCAATCCGGCCGAATCGCTGGCGGCACGGTTCGCGGCCAAGGAAGCGGTGATGAAGTGCCTCGGCACCGGCTGGACCGAAGGACTCGCGTTCCGCCAGATCGAAGTGCAGCGCGTGCCCAGCGGCGACACCCGCCTCGTCGTCACCGGCACCGCGCTCGAACGTGCCAATGCGCTCGGGATCCGGCGGTGGCATGTGAGTTTGACGCACACCAACGAGAACGCGACCGCGTTCGTCATCGCTGAGTCCTAGCCCGCCCCACTGCATCCCGGCTCACGGCCCCGTCTCAAGGGGGGATCCCCCACAAGTCGGCCCTCAAGCGCACGTCCGGCGTTCCCGAAATCTGGAATGCCGTGTGCTCCGTTCTTCGCAACCTGTGCTTGCCCATCCTGCTCCTGCTGCTGAGCAGCAGTTGCACCTTGTGGCGCGGCGGGGCGAACGACGCCAAGCAGTGGCATGTGCAGTTGCCGGCGGATGCGACCGCGGCCATCCTCGCAGCTGCGATTTCGAACAACTTGCGCGCTGAGCCGATCGCCGAAGCGAGTGGCGCGCCGGTCAGCCGCGAGGGCGGTGACTTCCTCATTCGTTGCACGGGCAACGGCCGCGGTGATTGGCTGCCAGTCGCAAGCCATCGCCTCGTGCTGCGCGCCCGCCGCGCGACAGCCGACGTCGAGTGCATCGCGCTGGGCAACCAACCACTGCAGGGGTTTGGTTCGCATGCGCGCCACGAACTGCGACTGCGCATCCGCAGCACCGACGATGGCTGCAGTGTCAGCCTCTGGGCCCCGGCCGCAGAATACGAACAGCTGGCACCGCTCGTGCAACGCACGTTGCTGTTCGCGTGTTCGCTGGATGGCAGCGGCCCCGGCCTCGCCGAACCCAACCTCGCAGCGTGGCGATTGACGCGGTTGCTCGCGGCAGCTGGCAACACGATGGACGCAACACGCCGCGACCACCTGCTGCGACGAGCCGCACTGCAGCCAACTGCACCGAGCTGGCTGTTCCAGCAGTTGGCGGAGATGGCGGCCAGCAACGGCCAGTTCGCCGACGCGGCCAACTACATCACGCGTGGCATGCTGGCAGAACCCGATGTGATGGCGCGGGCCAGCCTGGCCAAGCTCGCCCACGGCTTCGCGCTGCGCACGATCGAACCGCCGGACCTGCGCGCGCGCGCGCTGCACCTGCTCGGTTCGGGAGACCTCGAGAACGCCGAGAAGCTGCTGCACAGTGCGCGTCGCAGCGACTCGCGCCCGGCCGTTGACTACCGTTTGCTCGGCGAACTGCATCGGGTCCGCGGCGACAAGATGGCGGCCGTTGCCGCGGAGTTGCTGGCACGCGAGTACGCAGCCGACAAGACGCAGCCGCAACAGAACACGGGACTCGCACTGGATCGCAAGGTGTCCGAGCGGCTGCGACAGATCGGCACACCCCGGGCCACGCCACCGCGCTGACGTTGCCTAGAGGCCGGTGGCCTTGACCGTCGCGCGCAACACGTGCAACTCCTGGAACGGATGCACGGTGAAGTCCGCGGGCTGCTTCTGGATGCACGCGTGTGTGCCGCTCAGCAGCTCCTTGCCTTCGAACAGCACCTTGACGTTGGCCAGCGTCGTGCCGGCAGCAGCAACTTCGATCGTCAGTCGGTGCGGTGCGTCGGCGATCACAAACGCGCGACCCGGTGCAAACGCGCCTGACAACGCCTTGTCAAAAGCCTTCTGAGCGCGATCTTCGTCCAGCGTGCCACCGCCGATCACTTCGACCTGCACACTGTTGTCCTTCGCGATGACGAGCATCACGCGGATGCCATCGAACTCGATGATGTAGTAACGGTCGTCGCCAGCGGGGAACGCCAACTCCAACTGCAACTGCGTCTTCTTGGTGCGGGCGTCGTGGCCCGAACGGCCGCGCAATGCGAGGTTGGGCTGTTCCTTCCACGGCCGTTTCGAACCGGCAAACTCCAACGTGCGGCCGTGCTGGTGCCAGTCGGTGAGCAACTGCCAACCATCACCTGCATCGCGACTCAGCACACTCGCTGGCAACGTGACCGCGGCGACCAACTCGCGCCCCTCGCGACGCACATCGATTGCAGCATCCGTTGGCGCGTTGGCCTCGAGGTCCTCGAGCAAGTTCTGGCGGCGCAAGTAGAGACGGAGGAAGCGCTTCGCTTTCAGACGCAACCGGTTCTGATCCGGCGTGCACTGGGTGTCTTTGATGGCTTCGACACCGCGCAGCGCAACCCGCAGCTCGATCAAGTTGCCAGTCTGCTCCACGCTATCGATCGCCTTGGCCAGCGACCCGAACAGTGCCTCCTGACTGATCGGTTCATCCGTGCGCTCGGAGCGGCACAGCTCGATGCGCGGCCACACATAGTCGAGCACCAGTGCTCGATCAGCGTTGTGCAGCGCATTGACATGCCGTTCGAGACCATCGGCATCATCAGCGACGAGCCGCAAGACGGTCAGCCCCAACGCGCGCGGCACACTGGCAAGCGCATGAACCGGCCCGGTGGTCTCGACCGAAAGGGTGTCGAGCAAGTGCCCGATGCGCAACTCCGTGAGCCGCATGGCAATCTCACGCTGGCCGGCAACGGCACCGAAGAGCCGCAGCGATTCACCAACCGCCTGCACCCGCAACGAGTACGGTGTCATCGAGCCCAGTCGGAACGCCACCAGATCGGCGTGCTTCTCGATAGCCTTGAGCAAGGCGAACTCGACTTGTTGCGTCGCCCGCAGACACCGCCGATGGCCTTCGAGTTCTTTGGTCTGCGTGGCCGTCGCGGGCTCAATCTCATCGAGCACAGCCAGCGCCGCCGCGGCATCGCCTTGGCAGTAGGCCCGCCACGCCAGGTTGCAACGCGCCACGAACATCCGCGCATTCACGTTGTTCATCTGCAGCTCGACCAGCTGCTCGGTGCTCATCAACTGCTGTTCGACCTCCGGCCAGGGATCGTTGCCGATGCGGAAGTTCTCGGCCGCCGGCCAGACCTGCCCGAGGTCCGAACGGAACCGCTGCAACGCTTCGCGCACCACCCAGACGTTGGCACCATCGTCGAGCCGAGCCCGCAAGTCGGCGACGGTCGTGGCGACTTGTTGGCGCAGTGCGCCTACCGTGCGTTCTTCGGCGGCCTGCAGAGCGCGCACCGCAGCAGCCTGCGCCGTGCTCCACTTTTGATTGACTACCGTCCGGATCGCCTCCGGCAAGCGCTCGAGCGTCGGCACCTCAAGGCCATTGAAGAACGACTCGCGGGCCGTGCGCCACATTGCGTCGGCGCCGGCGAAGTCACTGGCGCGCAAGCGCTCGTTGGCGCGGCCAGGCACTTCGAGCGTCAGGTAGCGTTCGAACTTGCCCTGGACCCCGGCATCGCGACGGCCGACGTCCGCGACCACCGCCTCGAGCAACTGGGTCACACGTTGCACGGACACACGGCTCGGCATCTCGCTGAGTTCGAGCCCCGTGCGCTCGCGCACGAGCGGCTGCAACCGTTCGCGCTCAAACTGCAAGTTGCTCGGCCACGTCGAAACGTCCATCAACCACGTCTTGGTGCGGCTCGCCAACGGCCCTTCGAGCGCATCGATGACGCCGTTGAGTGCCGTCTGCAATTGGATCTCGACCTGGCGCTTGCGTTGCTCGAGCGCAGTGATGCTGCCCGGCGGCCGCTCGGACGTGATGATGGTCAAACGCCGGTAGCGATCCCCTGGAGAGGACAAGGCCAACAGCTCCTTATCGAGTTCGGCCATGAACTCTTCGGCGCTGGGCAGCGCAACTGCTGGACCATTCGACCGCTGGGTAAACCACCACGTACCGACGATCACCAGCGACAAGACCATCGCGGCGAGCACCAGACGTGGCCATCGACTGGGCTCATAGGAGTCCGCATCGAGACGGCCCGCATCAACTGCCGGCGGTTGTTCCTTCTCGATGCGCTCCAGGTCATCGAGCAGTTCGCGCGGCGTCTGGTAGCGGACCGTCAGGTTCTTCGCCAGCAGCTTGCGGATCACCAACGACATGCCGGGCGACACCGACGAGTTGACCTCGTTGGGCGCGATCACGTTGTCGTTGAGCACGCTCGTGATCAGTTCGGCCATCGTCTCGCCGGAGAACGGTGGCACGCCCGTCGCCATGTGGTAGAGCGTTGCCCCGAGCGAGTAGAGGTCACTGCGCACGTCGACGTCTTGTGGATTGCGCGCCTGCTCGGGCGAGATATACATCGGGGTCCCGACCGTCGCACCGTCGCGCGTCAACGTCAGATCCGCGGGCCCCTTGGCGAGGCCCATGTCGGTCAACTTCACGTTGCCGGCATCGTCGATGAGGATGTTGCCCGGCTTGATGTCGCGGTGGATGACGTCGCGTTGATAAGCGTGGTCGAGCGCCATCGCCGTCTCGCGCGCAACGCGCAACACGTAGTCCTCGGAGAACATCCCCCACTCGATCAGCAGTTGCCGGAGCGACTTGCCCTCGACAAACTCCATCACGAAGAAGTGGTAGCCGCCTTCTTCGCCGAGGTCGTAGCCGGTGACGATGTGCGGGTGACTCAGCGACGCGACGATGCGTGCTTCGCGACGCAGGCGCTCGACGTAGCGCTTATCGCGGGCGAGCGACGGCTTGAGGATCTTGAGCGCGACGATGCGGTTGAGGCGCTTGTGGCGCGCCTTGAAGACCGTGCCCATCGCGCCGGCCCCGACGCGGTCGAGGATCTCGTAGTCCTGGAAGGGTTGATCGAAGTTCGTCACCGCTCAGACATCATCGCACATTCGCGCGACTACTTCTCTTGGGCCGGCGCAGATTCGGAATTGCCGTCTTCTTCCTTGTCGTCCTGAGCGAGCGGCCGACCGCTGGCATCGAGGTTGTATTTCTCGACCTTGCGCTGCAGGGCGAAGCGCGACAAACCCAGCAAGTCCGCTGCGCGACTCTTGTTGGCCTGGGCGCGGTCGAACGCCTTCTGGATCTCGCGGATCTCGAGGTCGCGCACCATGTCCGGCAGCGTCGTACCACGCTCCGCCGGCACGAGGCCGTCATCGACCTGCACGGTGCCCGGGCCGCGGCGGCCCTCGCGGACGTGGCTGCTCAGGTGCGACTCGAGGATGATGCCGTCACAAAGGATCGCGCCGCGGCGGATCTCGTTCTGCAGCTCGCGCACGTTGCCGGGCCAGCTGTAGCTGACGATCTTCTCCATCGCATCCGGCGACACGCGGACGCGACCTTGGGTCTCGCGTTGCAGGTCCCCGAGGAAGCGCTTGACGAGTTGCGGCAGGTCTTCCTTGCGGTCGCGCAACGGCGGCAGATGCACCGGCAGCACGGCGAGACGGTAGTAGAGGTCCTCGCGGAACTCGCCTTCCTGCACCATCTGCTCGAGGTTGCGGTTGGTCGCGCAGATCAGGCGGACGTCGACCTTGATCGTCGTCTGGCTACCGAGCGGTCGCACTTCGCCTTCTTGCAGCACGCGCAACAGCTTCTTCTGCAGATCGAGCGCCATGTCGCCGATCTCGTCGAGGAACAGCACGCCGCCGTTGGCGGTCTCGAGCATGCCCTTCTTGTTGGCGGTTGCGCCGGTGAACGCACCGCGCACAAAGCCGAACAGTTCACTCTCGAGCAACGCCTCCGGCAACGCCGCGCAGTTCTCACTGACGAACGCCTCGCCGCTGCGGTTGCTGTGCGCGTGGATCGCACGCGCGACGAGTTCTTTGCCGGTGCCGCTGTCGCCGGTGATCAACACCGGGTCTTCGGCTTCGATGTACTTGTCGAGCAGCGCGAACACGGCGCGCATCGCGCCACCGTTGCCGACGATCTGCTTGTAGTCGTATTTGCTGCGCGTGCCGAGCCCACTGATCTCCTCGCGGATCTCGGTCAACTCAGTCGTCGTCTCTTGCAGTTGGCCCTTGAGCGCACCGTTGAGCTGGTCGACACGATCGAGCGCCGCCTGCAGTTCGAAGCCCTTCGTGCGCAGTTGCTCCATCGCGCGCGCGTTGGTGATCGCCGTGCCGGCGTGATCACTGAGCGACATCAGCAGCGTCTTCTCGCGCTCCTGGAACACCTGCTGCTGCAGTCGATTGTCGACGTAGATGACGCCGGCAACCTCGTTCTCGATGCGGATCGGAATGCACAGGACACTGCGCAGGCGCAGGTCGGCAACCGATTGCAGGTCGCGGAAGCGGTCGTCTTCTTGCGCGTTGGTCGTCAGCTCGGCGACGCCCGAAGCCATCACGCGCGACGCGATCGTGCGCGAGATCTTGAACTCCGGCGACAGCACTTCTTCTTGCGCGAAGTTGCGCGCGACTTCGACCGAGTGCTCTTCACCTTGACCTTGGCCGAGCAACAGGAAGCCACGCTCAGCGCCACATATCTGGATGCCCGCGTCGACGATCTGCGTCAGCAGTCGCGCCAGGTCCTTCTCTTCGTTGAGGGCGCGCGCCAGCTGCAAGAATGCAACCAGGTCCTGAGCGCCGCGCCCACCATCGCCACCGGGCCGCGTCTCGTCGACCGATGCGTTCTCGGTCTGCGGCACACTCAGTGAGATCTCGTAGGCACCAACGACGAACGAATCGCCGACCTTCATCTCCGCGCGCATGACCGGACGGCCGCGCACCTTGGCGGGGTTCTGCGCGCCGGCATCGACGAGGGCGAACACACCGTCCGCGCGCTCGACCCGACAGTGGATCCGCGAGATCAAGCGGTCGGGCAGGAACAGGTCACACTCGCGCGACCGTCCGATCGTCACGACGTCCTTGTGGAACGCGTGGGTCTCGGACTTGTCGTCATGGGTGACGACCAAAAGGAATGGGCCTTCGGACATGGGGACTGCTGCAACCATAGTGCCGACCGAGGCCAACGTAACGGGGCAATCTGTGGACCGGCCCCCCCCCACGAAGTCCGGCTGGCCCAACTCAGCTCGTCAGGCCCAGCAGCTGCTCACCGGCCAAAGCCACTTCTTCGACGGTGATATCCTTCATGCACTGCTGGGTGCCCAGCGGGCAGATCTTGCGCTGGCACGGTGAGCACTCCAGATCCTTGCGGATCAGCGCGGTGTGCTCCATGCAGTAGTTCGTGTAGTTCGGATCGTTCGGCCCGATCAGACAGACCACCGGCAGATCGTAGGCGTTGCCGAGGTGGCGCGGTCCGGTGTCGCCGGTGACCATCAGCGCCCCCCGCTTGACCAGCGCCTTCAGCGCATTGAGCGGCAAGACCGGCTTGGTCAACGCGATCGCCTCGCCGTCCTTGGCGATGCGTTCACCGAGTTCGATCTCCGCCGGGCCGACCAGCACCAAAGCGCGCATGTCGTGCTTGTCCTGGAAGTGCCGCGCAATCGCCGAGAACCGTTCCGGCATCCACAGCTTGCTCGCGCCGAAGTTGGCACCGACCACGAGCAGCAGCAGCTTCTGCTCCGGCGGGATGCCGAGAGTCTTCATGTGGCCATCGACCCACGTCTCGTCTTCTTGCGTCACCGCCAGCTCCGGATGCGTGCCGCCCGGCGGCAGCCCGATCAGATCGAGCAGGTCGTGGTAGTAGTCGGGCATCGGGTTCGGATGCCGCCGCGGGCCACTGCGCCGATTCCACCAGTGCCGACGCACATCCGCCGACTTGCCGATGTTCATCATGAACGGCCGACCCTGCGTGTAGCCGAGCCGCAACGGCACGCGCGCCAAGAAGGGCACGATCCCGGTCGCCGGCGAGTTCGGCAAGACGATCGCCAGGTCGAACCGGCGCCGCCGCATGTCGCGAACCTGCTTGATCAGGCCACCCAAGCCACCACCGCGCGGGGTCTCGACGATCTCGTCGAAGTAGTCGTTGCCATCCGCCAAATCGCGCAGATACGGCCGCATACCCGCCGTCACATGGGCATTCGGGAACGCGCGCCGGATGCGCGCGAAGCTGGCCGTGGCCATGACGAAGTCCCCCAACCAGTTGGGGCAACGGATCCAGATGCGCTCAATCTTGCTGGGGTCAACAACTCGGGTCACAGGCGCGATGTTGCTGCTTTGGTCCGGCGGGAGCAACCTCGGCGTTGCCGCCGACCTCGCCAGAAGTCGGGTTTCCGTCGAATAGTTGCCGCGTTTGGCTCCCGCCGACGAACTTGCTTGCTATCGTGTTTCACCCACTCGCCACTCGTTCCCTGGCGCAAACCAACAACATGGCATCACAAGCCACCCTCGATCGTCTCTGTGCAGAGTTTGATAGTCCCGCCGAAAGCATCACGGCAGCCGTCAAACTACTGGAGCAGAACGCCACCCCCGCTTTCCTGGCCCGCTACCGCCGCTACGAGACCGGCCGCCTCAATGAGGACCGCCTCGTAGCCGTCGCTGAACGGCTGCACGCACTGACCGAGCTGGAGAACCGGCGCGCGACCATCCTCGAACAAGCCGAGGAACGTGGTCGCCGCACCCCGGAACTCGAAGCCACCCTGGCGAGCACCGTCGACCAGGACCTGCTCGACGACTACTACCAGTCGATGCGTCCACGCCGTCGCGGCGTCGCGATGCAGATGGAAGAGAAGGGCCTGTCGCCGTTGGCATTGGCGATCCAGCATCGTCAGTTCGGCGAAGCCACGACCGAGACGGTCCCGAAGCCGAAGGTCGAAGAGGTGAAGGAAGAGCCGAAGGCTGAAGCGAAGCCGGCGGCGCCGGAAGCGCCGGCTGAAGACGCGCCTGCCGAAGCTCCGGCCGAAGCCCCTGCAGACGCCGAAGCTGCTGCCGAAGCACCTGCCGAGACCTCGGCTGATGCCGCCGCGGAAGCACCGGCTGATGCCGCTCCTACCGAAGCCGCCGAAGCAGCACCTGCCGCAGCCGAAGAGAAGGCCGACGAGCCCAAGGCTGAAGAGGCACCAGCGCCAGAAGAACCAGCGCCAGAGGAACCGAAGCCCGAAGAGCCAAAGGTCGAGACGCCCGCTCCCGACCTCGCGCCCGTTCCCGACGTCGACCTCGGCAAGCTCGTCGAACCATACCTGTCGGCCGAGAACGAGATCACGACCACCGAGGCGGCACTCGAAGGCGCGTTGTTCATCCTCGCCGATCGCATCATCCACGACCCGGTGACGCGCGGTCGCTTCCGCGAAGAACTGCGTCGCGGCATCCTGCGCGCGAAGCCGATCAACCCGGACAACGACGGTGGCAAGGCGGCGAAGTTCTACGACTTCGCCGAGCCGATCAACCGCATCTCCGCCAACCGCATGCTCGCCCTGCGCCGGGCCGAGCGCGAGAAGATCCTGCGCCTCGAACTGACGCTGCCGGAAGGCCGCCACCGCGAGATCCTGCGCGAGATGCATGCCAAGGACACCATCCCCGGCACGCAACTCGGCGACTTCTACGACCTCGTGTTCGACAACGCCGCCCGCAGCCTGCAGGACCTCTGCGGCAACGACGTGCGTCGCCGTCTCAAGGAGAAGGCCGACCGCGAAGCGATGCGCAACCACGGCCGCAACCTGCGTTCGCAGTTGCTCGCGCCGCCGCTCGGCAGCAAGAAGGTGCTCGCACTCCGCACGAGTGGCAAGGCCATCTGGCTGGCGATGCTCAACGAAGACGGCTCGGTTGGCGAACACAAGACGCTGCCGACCGACAACGACGCACAGAAGCAAGGCGCGATCGGCCTGATCGCTGACATCATCCGGCAGCACGAACCACACGCGATCGCCGTTCCGCATGGCCGCCGTCAGGCTGGCAGCGAGAAGGTCGTAGCCAAGCTGCGTGAGGAGCTGAAGAACCCGGGCGCCGCTGCTGCTCAGGCAAAGGACGCAAAGGCAGCCGAAGCTGCCCCGAGCGCACCGGCAGCCAGTGAATCTGCAGCAAGTCAATCTGCAGCAAGTGAATCTGCAGCAAGTGAGTCGGCAGCAAGCGAATCGGCACCGAGTGAATCGGCACCGAGCGAAGCTGCCGCAAGCACCAAGGAAGCAGGCACTCCAGAAGCCAGCACTGCCGATGCGAGTGCGGCGACGCCCACTGCGGATCAGCCCACTGCGGAACAGCCCACTGCTGAGCAACCCACCGCAGAGCAACCGGCAGCAGCACAACCGGCTGCCGAGCAAGCACCGGCAGAGCCGGCGCGCCCGATCCCGATGCCGATGGTCGTGCCAGTCGACGAAGCAGCTTCGACGATCTTCGCGACGAGCACCGCCGGCAAGAAGGCGATCCCCGGCGTCGAAGTCGGTGTGCGCACGGCGATCTCGCTCGGCCGTCGCCTGCAGGATCCGCTACTCGAACTCGCGCGCATGGAAGTGCGCACCCTCGGCCTCGGCCAGACGCTCGACGACGTGCACCAAGGCACGTTGCAACGCGAACTCGGCCGCGTGAAGTCCGCCTGCCTCGCCGAGGTTGGTTGCGACCTCAACACGTCGACGACGGAAGTCCTGCAGATGCTGCCGGGCCTCGGCCACGAACGCGCGCAAGCGATCGTCAAGCATCGCAAGCAGAACGGTGGCTTCGCCAACCGCGAAGCACTCAAGGCCGTCGACGGCATCAACGAAGCGTGCTGGCGCAACATCGCCGGCTTCGCGTTGATCACCGGCGGCGACCAGCCGCTCGACGCAACGCCGATCCACCCGGACGACTACGAGATCGTCAACGCGACCGCCAAGCTGCGCGAGTGCGAGCCGATGGATCTCGTCGGCAAGAACCTGCGCGACACGAAGTTCGATGCGCTGATCACCGAAGAGTGGACGCGCGAGCACATCATCTCGGTGTTGCAGATGTTGGGCTGGGCCAACGAGGACAGCCGCGGCACGTTGATGGCTTCGGCCAACGACGGCGTCACGTGCCTCGATGACCTGCACCAAGACCGCGAGCTCAAGGGCCGCGTCGCATCGATCACCGACTTCGGCGCGTTCATCGATCTCGGCATCGGCCAGGACGGCCTGGTGCACATCTCGCAGATCCCGCCCCACCGTCTCCGCGACCCCAACCAGATGATGCGCGTCGGCGAAGTCATCACGGTGTGGGTGCTCGGCGTCGACCAGAAGAAGGGCAAGATCTCGCTGAGCATGCATCAGCCGCGTCACCTCGCCGAAGGTCGCCTGCCGACACTCGGTGCGCGCATGGACCAAGGCAAGGGTCGGGGCCGCAAGCGCCAAGGCGGTCAAGGTGGCCAAGGCGGCCGCGGTGGCAACCGCGACGGTCGTGGTGATCGCGATGGCCGTGGTGGGCGTGGCGACCAGGGCCGTCGCCCCGGTGCTTCTGTTGGCCGACCTGGTAGCGGCGGCGGACGCCGAGGCGCGCCCGGTGGTCGCGACGGTGGCCGTGACGGAGGTCGCGATGGCGGCCGCGATGGCGGCGGCTTCGGTGGTCGCGGTCGGGACCGTGGCGACCGCGGACGCGGTGGCGGCGGTCAGCCGCGCACCTACACCGTGGAGCCGGCGCGTGAAGTCGCCGAACAGGTCACCCAGAAGGGTGAAGCCACGTCGCTGTCGAGCCTGCGCAACCTGCTCGGCAAGTCCACCAAGAAGGACTAGTGCCAGTGGCAGCTCGCCAGCAGGTGTTCGTCGTCGATCGCGACGCGTTCTTTGATGGCGAGTGGCCGCAGGGTTACTTCGCGATCCCCGATACCAACGAGTTCATCGCGAAGGCGCGCGCCCTCGGTCGCTTCGTCGACCGTGACGAGGCCGAAGCGACGCCCGCGTGGAAGCAGTGGATCCCCTACTGCATGCTGCGCTGCGGCGACTGGTCGCAAGCCGGTGACGATCGCGGCGTGCTCGCCGTGCAGCGAACCAAGAAGGGCGGCGAAACCAGGCTGCACGAGTCGTGGTCGATCGGTCTGGGCGGCCACATCGAGCCGGAAGATGTCGCGCCGCTTGCCGATGGCAGCGCAAAAGAGTTACAGACCGGCATCGCCCAATTGGGCTGGAACGGCACCGAATCCGGTCCTACCGAGGCGCACGCGTTCTTCGCTGCTGCCCTCGCCCGCGAGCTGTCGGAGGAGCTGATCCTGCCAGGACTTGGCCAGACGCCCGCACCGCGCTTGTTGGGTCTTATCAACGACGACAGCACCGAGGTGGGCAAGGTCCATGCCGGACTGGCCTACTGCATCGACTTTCCGGGGCCTCTGAGCGACCTCCAGAAACGAGTTGGAATCCGTGAAATCTCCAAGATGCGAGGGGGCTTTACCCACCTTGTCGAGTTCGCCGAACTGTGGCAAACTCCATCGCAGTTCGAGTCTTGGTCGCAGTTCTTGATCCAGGCTGAAATCGTCGGTGCCATGGGCGTTAGATCCAAGGATGGCACGGATTCAGCGGAGAACGAAGCCTGACGAGAACGGTGAAGCGGCGGCGGTGACCCCAACAAGATGACGTTGAGCCTCTCTCTCAACCGATTTCTTGGCCACCAACTGCCTCGACATCAGTCCCCAGCAACCCCATCCAAACCAGAAACGGCCCCAGGCCAAACCCCATGCAGTGCCCCGGTCACGGGCGCCGCAAGGAGACCAAAAACCAATGTCCACACGACAAGCCGCCCGCCCGACGCGCGACGAAGTCTACGATCTGCTTATGAACGCCCGGCAAGCCGACTGGGTCGAGCTGTCCCTCGAGGACGGTCGCTCGATGTCCGGCGCCATCATCTTCAACGAGTTCAAGGGCACCGGTCGCTTGATCAACGTCGATGAAGAGTTCAGCTACGATTTCAATGTCGACCAGATCGTCAACGTGAAGCTGTAAGCAGCTCGCAGAATCAATGCGGCACTCGCCCTCCGCCGCATTGCCAGAAGCCTCGCCCCACTAGCTGCGGCGAGGCTTCTTCGGTTTTGGGCTACCAGTTTCGGCGAGGTGCTGGCGCATCGAGCGTCAGCTGCATGGCCCGATCGACGATGTGGACCCGCTTATCGGAACGGTCGCGATAGTCGCGGCCGACGTGGATCATGTAGTGCCCGGGCACCAGCTTGATCGTCGTGACACCATCCTTGTCACCAATCCCGAAGTGCTCGGTGTGGCTCTTGAGGAACTCCTTGTAGGCAGCCGGCGGCGGCCCCTCGCCAGTCCAACGCGCTGCAATGACGAACGCCTTCGGGAGTGGCTTGCCGTCGCGTTCGGCCTTCACGGTCAGATCAAACGTGACCGGCTGTTGCAGCACGACGTGGTTCGTGCCGGCCGGCACGTTCATGTGTTCGATGCGATAGCCGTTGTCGAACTCGGCTGCGACGAACATCACAGCGTCAGGTAACGCCTTGAAGCGCACGACGCCACTGTCGTCGGTTTGCCGCTCGCTCACGATCTCGGGCAAGCCTGCGGACGCGACGTTCTCGATGTCGGCGATCACGTGCACCTTCGCCTTGATGCCGTTGCCCATCGCATCGCGGCATTCGAACTCCAGGGAACGCGTGCCCAACTGCACCACGGCGTCCACGTCCGTAAGGCCCTTCTCGCCGGTTCGCCGGAAAGTGTATCTGGTACCAAACGCGTCCACCCGCAGCTCACCGGTAGGCTTGCGCAAGTAGCGCATCTCGTATTCGCCGCGCAGGTCCGTGCGCACGTCTTGGTAGCCCAAGGAGACCTTGGCGCCGACCACGGGCTCAGTCCCGAACAGCACGCGGCCACGTGCGATCGTACCGTAGCCGCGATCGCGAAGGTCCAACCATGTTGTCCGCCCCGCCTGCACCACTGCTTCCGCCAAGAGAATCTCACAGGGGCCCTGCTTGCTGCGCACGCAGTGGATCGCATACACGCCGGCCGCCAACCCGGGCAACGTGGCACACCCGGCCCCCGGGGTCACGTGCACAAGCGGTCTCTGCTCACCCTTCCGCGTCACCGTGAGCCCCAACGTATCGAGCGTCGCGATCTGCAAGACGCCGGCTCGCTGAAGCTCGTGCTGCAATTCGGTGATCGCATCGACCGAGACAGCGACGTCCTCATGTTCATCAAACGCGAAGCCCGCCGCAACGACTTCGAGTTGATGGCTGCCAGGCGGCAGGCCGCGCAGGGTGTAGCGACCCTGTAGGTCCGTTCGAGCTGAGAAGTTGCCGGCGGGATTGCGGCGGGCGTACTCCCGCAGCCCAGCCAGTCGCCACAGCCGGACGCCCTCCGAAACCTCAAGACTGTCGTAGAGCGTGCGCACCGTTGCATTGGCAACAGGCTCGCCAGCACTGGTCACAACTCCGGTGATGACACATCCGACTTCGGCATCGACCGCAAACCTGGCGGCTTCCCCTGCCTCGAGTTCCACCCCCGCCATCAAGTGATCGGTGATCCGACTCGTCTCGCGCTCCGGGAGCACGAGCCGCCAGGGTTGCGTGGTGCGCAGATACATGCCGTATGTCCCGGCCGGCAAGTTGCTCGCTACGAACCGACCATCACGAAGCGGCACATCGATCCGCTTGCCACACAGAGCTGCAGCCAGGTAGTCCTGGATCACGGCGTAGAGCTCCAACACAGCTTCCGGATCCGCCGTCACGTCCACGCCATCGAGGCGCACGCTAACACTCGCCGGCTGATCAACCGGCAGCTTGATGATCTCGTCATCGTCGTAAGGCGCTTGGAACACGGCGACGCGACCGCAAAGACCATCATCGGTCTTGGCAAACGCGACGCCCGCTTTGACACCCAGGTCGTGGAACGCAACCAAGCCTTCGTCATCGGTCACCGCAGTCGCGATCGGCTCGTCTGGCAGCACCTCAAGGTTTTGCGCGGCAGTGTCATGCTCGGTCCACGCGAACAACTCCACCGTCGCGCCCTTGATCGGTTGCTCGCCGTGTTCGACTCGAATGCGCTGGCTGCTGGCAAACCGTGGTTCCTTGAGCTCGAGCAGCGCAGCCCGACGCGCATCGAGCGGTCCGGCAACCCAGATCAACTCGGCTTGCAAGCCTTCGTGGCTCGCCGTCAATCGAACCGGTCCACCTTGCAGGTTGGGAAACAGGAACGTGCCGTCCGCTGCCGTACGTTGTCGATCACGCCACTCGCGGTCATCCGCGAAGTGCTGCAAGGATGGCACGCTGCCCTGCCATGGTTCGACGAGGACTTCGACGCCAGCGACTGGCTGGTCGTCGAGGTACACCGAACCGTGAACCTGACCGACGCCGCGGTCAGCTGGGTATGTCAGCAAGGCGCTGCTGCTTGCTGCCGCAGCAATGGGCGTCGCGTGGACTCGGTCTGCGGTTGACGTGGACACGTTCGCAGTGTGCTTGTCCGGAGCAAGTGTGTGGTTGTCGACGTGTGCCGCGGTCAGCTTCTCGTTCGCATCCGGCACGTTTGCATCTTCTGGCGTAAGCAACGGCCACGACACCAATGCCACCGCCAACAACGCCGCAACCGCGGCAATCTTGTTCTTCATGATCAGGCCCACAGCTGCTGCCTTCCCCAATGGCGCACGCACGGCCCCGAGCGCCCCCACTCCAGCCAGCCACGCTTTGCGATCGCCGTCGTGTTCGCCATCAAGTTCCTGGCGCAGCTGGTGAAGGGCACGCGCAAGTTGCGAACGCACGGTGGCGGCAGGCACGTCGATGCGACGTGCGATGTCCGCCGGTCGCAGTCCTTCGAAGAAGTGCAGCAGCACTACCCTTCGATACGGTTCCTGCAACGACAACACCTTCTGCACGACCGACTGCCGCATGGACTCGCGCGCCGAGATCTCAGCCGGCGACGGTTCGTTCTGCGGCGGTCGTGCGTCTTGTTCGCGTGCTCGTCGGCGACGCTCCGAGCGTCGTTCGTTGGACCAGACGTTCTTGGCGGTGCGGACAAACCAGCCGCGCACGGAACCGTTGTCAGTCGGTGGTCGCTCGAGGGTGCGAAGCCAGACATCCTGCGCGAGGTCTTCGCCGTCGGTCCGGTCGCGTGTCAACGCCACCGACAAGCGGCGGACGAAGTCGGCGTGGACCAGCAAGCTCTCCGCGGGGTCTGGAATGGGTGCCATCAAGGACCTTCAACACCGCCGATCTGCGAACCGTTGCCCGAACGTCGCGGTTCTTGCCGGCGGCCTCCAATCTAGCCTCCTCCCGGGGGCAGGTTTCCTTGCCTGGGCAGCGGCAGATGCGGCCAACAAAAAAGCGCCGCCGGCCCAAACGGAGCCGACGGCGCTCAGAAACCTCAGGCCTCGCCCTGATGCTTGTTCCAGCGCTCCCGGCTCCAGAACCTCCCGGATCTGAAACCGATCAGCAACGTCAGCCGCGCACGCCAGAACTCACAAACAGAACGAAGTGACCAGAGTCGGACCACCCGAGTGCCTAGCTCGAGTGGCCCGTGCTGTCGGTCCCTCCCTTGGTGACCGCCCAACACACGCTCCGGAGGATAGCGACGCCTACAACCGGTGCCAAGGGATTCTTGACGCCAACGACTAGGGGTAGTTGTCCACAACTGTCCCCACACCCACCCATAGACGTGTCAAAACATTGGGCGCCGTCCGGCGCCACCGGATCAGGTGCCGCGTTCGCTGGTAGGGAGCACGATTCGGAAGCAGGTTCCGCGGTCGATCTCGCTCTCGACTTCGATCCGGCCGTGGTGCCGTTCGACGATGCCGTGGCTGATGGCCAGGCCCAGGCCAGTGCCCTTGTCGACGTCCTTCGTCGTGAAGAACGGGTCGAAAACCTTCTCGAGCAACTCGGCCTCGATGCCCTGACCGTGGTCCTGCACTGCCAACACCATCTCGATTCCGGTGTGCGTGCACGACAACTCGACGAGCGAACCTTCGCTCGATGCATCCTTGGCGTTGAGGAGGATGTTGATCAGGACCTGGAGCAGGTGGTTGGTCGAGCCTTTGACCACGACGTCCGTCGGCACGTTGGCGTCGACGCGCAGTTCTACTTGCGCCGTCTGATACGGCACGCGCACCAGGTCGGCCGCTTCCCGCAGCAAGTGATCGAGGTTGAGCGGCCGCAACTCGAACGGCGTCTCGCGCGAGAACTGCAGCAAGCCATCCGTGATCTTCGCGATGCGCTTGAGATGCTTGTCGACGACGTCGAGTTCGCCAAGCAACTTGGCTTTGTCGTCACCATCCTCCACCCGGTAGCGCAGGATCTTGACCTTGTTCTTGATGACGCCGATCGGGTTGTTGATCTCGTGACTGACGCCGGCGGCAAGCGTGCCGACCGATGCGAGCTTCTCGCTCAACGCCAGGTGACGGCCGAGTCGCACGAGTTCTTTCTCTTGCTGCTTCAGTCGCGCGAGCACCGTCGAGACGAAGTAGATCGAGAACGCCAACGTCGACGCGTAGGCGAAGACGAGCAACCACAAGCCGAGTGGTTCGATCCTAAACAGATCGAACAACCCCACCGTCAACGGATGGTGCGGCAGCCAACCTTCGCGTTCGGCAAAGCCGAGCACGAGCAGCAGCAGCATGCTTGCAAACGCCACAACGACCGCGGCGCGTACCGACAGCACCAACGCAGCGATGAACGCGTGGAACAAGTAGAACAACGCCAGCGGATTCGTGATGCCGCCGGAGTAGTGCAGAAGCGCGGTGAGGATCGCGATGTCCACGGCGATCTGCAGGTAGACGTGGCGCCGCACGGAGGCGAGGCGACTGCGTTGCAGCCGGCCATACCGCACGATGTAGAGACCATCGACTGCGACGATCGCCGCGCCGAGCATGTAGAGCGGGCCAGGATTCTGGACGAGTGCAAAGCCGTGGGTCGCGAGCGCACACAACCAGATCACGCCAGCAGCAACGATCAGGCGCAGGCGGTTGAACCATGCAACCTGCGACAGAAGTGCCGCTCGTTCGCGCGCCTCGTCGGGCAGCAGCAGGCTGCCACTGGGAAGTGGACTGCCGCTGCTCAATCTCGCGCCCTCGATTCGTATTCGGTCTTCGCGTAGCGGTAGCACCCGATCGCGAGGCAGGCACCAGTGAAGATCAGCAGGTTGAGGAGCGGACTACCGGACTCAAGTCGGAAGGCGCCCGACTCCAGACCGACCAGCGACTCGGCACGTTCTGCAGGCCACAACGCACTGGCGAGGCTGCGATCCGGCTCGACGAGGTCGAGCACCATGCGTCGCAAGTGGTCGGTGATCGTGACCTGCCGCAAGCCTGCCGAAACGGGCAGGTTGGCCGTCAGCATCTGCAGGCCGACGACGAAGAACGCTGCCCACGCCAGCGGGCGCCTGAACGTCGCGCCGAAGAACACGGCCACAGCCGCGTAGGCCATCGCCCCCAAACTGAGCACGAGCGCAAACGACCACATCAGGTGCAGTTCGTAACCGTTGTCCCACAATGCGGGTCGCGCGGCGATCGCGGCAAAGAGCACGGCGGAGGCACCGACTGCCAGAACACTATTGGCCACCGTGATGGCGAGCCACTTGCCGAGCAGCAGCGGCACCCGCCGAACGGGTCGCAACAGCAGATACTGACTCGTGCGATCTTCGATCTCGCCATGCACCGCTTGCACACCGAGGAACAGTGTGACCCACGGCACGATGACCGTGCCGAGCCCCCACCACGCAATCACGCAGTAGAGGTCGTGACCGCTGACGCGACTGTGCGCGCGACTAGCCAACAAGAACGTCAAGCCACCCAGCACCAGGAGTGCGATCGGCAGATACCAGAGCACGCGCCGGTAACGCATCATCACCAACGTCTGGCGCGCGGACTCGATCATCGTGGCGAACGCCGTCGGCAACGCAACGTCCGTCGAACCGGTCGGAGCGGCAGAGGTGCTCGGAGCCACCGAGCCACTGTTGCTGTTGGATTCGCTCATGCTCATTCGACGAGGTAGCCAAAGACAGCGGCGAGGTCATCATCGAGCGGCGTCAACTCGTGCACGCCCCCCTGCCAGTCTGCGGCGAGGTTGGTCATGCGTTCGTAGAAACCACGGTGACCCGCGAGCGACACTTCGACCGCTTCGCCTTGGAAGGTGACGCCCTCGACTTCGGGCCACGACACGAGTTGCGCCGCGATATCGCGCGGCCGCGCAGCCCGGACTCGCAGGCGGTGCGGTCGTTCTGGCAGTTGGTCGCGCAGCTCGGTGATCTTGCCACTGGCGAGGAGCCGCCCTTGATGCACGAGCACCACCCGATCGACGACGGCTTCGAGTTCGTGCAGAACGTGACTCGAGACGAGCACCCCCACGCCACGCTCCGGCAGCTCGCGGATGTGTTGCGAGAGATCGGCGCGAGCGACGGGGTCGAGGCCGGTCATCGGCTCGTCGAGCAGGACAAACCGCGGCCGGTGTGCGAGGGCCTGACCGAGCCGCACCCGTTGCCGCATGCCCTTGGAGTATTCACAGATCGGGCGGTGCATGTTCTCGGCGAGGCCGAGCTCGGTCAGCACTTCCTCACTGCGCCGTTCGGCTTCGCGCGCGGTGTAGCCGTGGTAGCGCAGCATCCAGGCAACGAACTTCACGCCGGACAACGGTTCGAACAAGCGGTCGAAGTCCGGGCAGAAGCCGACGCGCGCACGCGCATTCTGGCTGTGGCTCGCGAAGCTGCAGACGCGCACCTGGCCTTGGCTCGGGCGCAGCAGGCCGACGGCCAGTTTCATCAACGTCGACTTGCCGACGCCGTTCTTGCCGACGAGGCCAACGACTTCGGTGCCGACCTCGAACGAGACATCGAGCAGCGCCGCAACGGAGCCATACCACTTGCTGACGCTCTCAAACTGGAGCAATGCTGACGGGGAGTCGCTCATTGCAGAGCCTCCACGACGCGCATGCGTTTCTTGGCAACCACGAACAGCACGGTGCAGAGCGTGCCCAACATGATGAATGCGCCCGTGACCGAGGCGTCACGCTGCGGCAAGTCGGCGATGCTGCGCACGATCACGCGGCCGGCATCCCAGAAGGACATGCACGAACGCAGGCTGCGTTCATCGAGTGCGCGGGACAACACGAAGCCCACGGCAGAGCTGCCGACCAGCAACATGCTCCACAGGACCATCGCAAGGTTGGCGCTCGAGGCGACCGCCGACAGCAGGGTGCCAACTCCCGTCCAGATGGCGGTCATCAACGTGATGGCGAACAACCCGAGCAGGAACTGCGGCCCGGTGTCGAGCATCAGCGACCAATCCTCGGCGAGGAAGCACGCCGACACCCACAGCACGATCGGCATGCCAACGGTCAAGCTCGCGGTGATCAGGAAGCCACCGAGCCACTTGGCGAACACATAGCCCCACGGCGAGATGCCGCGCGTCCAGTACAGTTCGAGCGCGTTGGTCGCGCGGTCGCGCGCGATGCAGCGAGCCACGACCATCGACGTCAGCAACAGGAAGAAGATCATTCCCGGCATCGTGCTCAGCGAACCTTCGAAGTAGAACTCGGCGCGCAGTGGATTCTGACGATCCATCGACGGCGGCAGGTTCTGCTGGAGCCGATTGACCAGCCCACGTGGACCGAAGTCGAGCACGCCGAACATGATCAACAACTGCACCATCCGCCCGAGTGCGGGGAACAGGCAGACGAAGTAGAGCGCGAGGCCGAGCTTGGTGCGAAACAGGCCCAGCATCTCCTGCCGCGCCAGTGGCCACAGTCGCTGGAATGGTCCTGCCAGTTCGCAGTCGAGACCGCGATAGTGAAGGTGCTGGCTCACTGCGAGTTGCCCTCCCCGCGCACCGCAGACAAGAACACTTCTTCGAGAGAGCGTCGCTGGAGTGTCAGGCTGCGCACCTTACCGTTAGCGCTGCGCACGGCGGCGAAAACGCCAGACGTATCCTCATCCGCCGGCAACCACACCGCGAAACGGCCATCGCCAAGTGGTTCTGGCCGCCAACTCGCATCGAGATTCGCAGCAACGGCACGTTCGAGATCGGCGGTCGATGCGTTCGTCACTGGCTCGACCAGGAGGCGGAACTCGCGCTCGGCACCACTGGTCAGTTCTTGGATGTCGCCTTGGGCCACGACCCGGCCCCGCTCCATGACGACCGCCGAATCACAGACGGCTTCAACGTCTTGCAGGATGTGGGTCGAGAACACGACCGACTTCTTGAGTTCCTGACTGAGCTGCCGAACGAGCTCGAGCATCTCGCGGCGCGCGCCCGGATCGAGGCCGTTGGTCGGCTCATCGAGGAAGAGCACAGCCGGATCGTGAACGAGCGCGGCGGCGAGTTTGGCCTTCTGCCGCATGCCGGCGCTGTAGCCGGATACGGGTCGGTAGCGCTGTTCCTCAAGGCCAACGAGATAGAGCACTTCGTGGGCGCGCCGCCAGGCATCCCGCCGCGGCAAGCCACTGAGCATGCCGAGCAGACTCACCATGTCGAAACCCGTTGCTTGCGGCAGGTGCGCGTCGCGTTCGGGCATGTAGCCAACGTGGGCGCGAATCGTCGCCGGCGACGCATCGGCCGGCAGGTCCGAGAACGACATCTTGCCAGCCGCGGGCCGAACGAGTCCGAGCAGGGCCTTGAGCACCGAGCTCTTGCCTGCCCCGTTTCGGCCTAGCAGCGCGATGGAGCCACTCTGCAGGCTGACCGTCAGGTCGTCGACAGCCACGTGGTCACCGTAAAGAATGGTGACGTTCTGAAGCGCAACGGTCATGCGGAGTCGTCGGGTCGGGTCAAGGTCTCGGCATCCGAGGGAGCGCTCAGATGTTGCCGCCAAGTTTGCATGTCCGCGGCTGTCTTCGCGAGCAAAGTCAGGCGCGCGTCCGCTCTCCGATCGAGAAAGGAGGTGTCGCGCTGCCAGGATGTCTGGTGGAAAGCACGCCGCTGCTCGGCGAGGAAACTGGTCGACAGTTCGCGCAGAGGGTCGGCGTGCAGCACGCAGCCACCATCAGCAAGCGCCGAAGCCAGTTGCCGGCGCAAGGGCGCATGATGATTCCGGTGATAGGTGACGTCGGAGAGCAGGATGAGGTCGAAGCTGCCGGACACGCCGCCAAGTGCCCAATCGACCTGTTGGGTTGTTGGCGGAATCTCGCACCCCGGCTGGGCTGCGGCATTCCACTTGGCAAACGCGAGCGCGTCCGCCTCGAAGTCGACAAAGGTCACGGCAGCTCCCAACCCTGCTGCCTGAACACCCGGCACACCGAGGCCACAGCCCAGGTCCAGGACGCGCATGCCGGCGAAGGCGTTGTCTTGTTCGCGACCGCGGGCACGGACGAGTTGCCGGGCAATCGCAACGGCGACTGGCCAGATGCGGCACCAATACGGCGGTTCCTTGCCGCGGAGCACGTCGTGGGCCCACGTGCCCTGACGCATCCACGCCCGGTCGTCCGGGATCACGATCGAGAGTTGCCCGGGGCCAACCGGTACACGAAGGCGGCGCAGCGGATAGCGGCGCAGGACGGGGTCCTGCTGGGCGTCGGGCACTCCGGGCATCTTGGCGAGCTCGCTCATCTAGGCGTTCAGCGTAGCGGCGCCGGCCGCAGTCTCACGAGCACAGCAGCCAAGAAGTGCTCCTCAAAGTGTGATCCAAAGTGCCCTCCAGAAATGAAACAACCCCGCCGTCCTGTTGGACGACGGGGCAGTTTGAATAATAACCCGGCACTAACCTACTTTCGCGCATAGCACTATCATCGGCCCAGGCTGCTTAACTGCCGTGTTCGGAAAGGGAACGGGTGTTTCCAGCGAGGTATAGGCACCGGGAGGCGCTTAGTCCATGCGACGCGAAGCAGGCTTTTGGCACTGCCAAGCGGCATGAACGAAATTGGATTGGTGGAATGAGTCGTCGAAGCCCAGCTGCAAGCAGCTGGCACCAGCAGAACTGGTTCACGAGTGAAAATGAGATTAAGCCGATCGACTGGTTAGTACCGGTCAGCTGAAGACGTTGCCGTCCTTACACTCCCGGCCTATCAACCTGGTGGTCTACCA